>Ga0074195_1000006_pt1 | contig 833601 bp, 709 predicted proteins | sample EPASupsiteHSE623_FD_64525 | JGI IMG/M metagenome (GOLD analysis project Ga0074195, IMG submission 64525) | Bioremediated contaminated groundwater from EPA Superfund site, New Mexico - Sample HSE6-23 | ecosystem: Environmental > Aquatic > Deep subsurface > Groundwater > Contaminated ...
ATTCAGAGAATTGAAGATTTAATAGTATAGATAGAGTTTACTGGGAAGTTTGACTTACCGATAGATGACAAGATGCACTATCAGATCCACAAAGTCAAAATGCTTACTCATATGCAAGAAATAATCCGATAGTTTATGTTGATCCAAGTGGGGAGGTGATTGAAACTGTTTGGGATTGATTAAATGTTGCATATGATGCACTTGTAGTTGCAAAAAATACTGTTGAGACATGAGTTTGAGTATGAGTTGTTGTATACTGAAAAATATATTGAAAACAAGAATATGTTAAAGCTGGTGAAGCTTGAGTTAAAAAAAATTTATGAGAGCTTTGAAGTGCTAGTGTTGATTTATGAGCTGATTGAATAGCTTTGGCTATTCCAGTAGTTCCTGCATGAACTACAAAAATTGCTAAGGTAGCAAAAAATGCGGAAAAAATTGAGAAAAAAATTCTTGAAATTAAGTGAAAAATTAAATCCCTTGAAAAATGAATAAAAAGTCATACTGCTACAATTAAAGAACATGAAAATAAGATAAAAGCAGCAAAAAATTGAACTTATAAATGGGATATTTCTAAAGCTGAATGAGATATTAAAAAATGGAAGCAATGAACTATTGATAATTGGACTAGAAGAGTTGCAGATATGAAAAGACAACTTTCTGAAAGTCAAAAAAAAGTTGAAACTTACAAATCTGAACTGAATAATTTAATAAAATAATTAATACATATATGACAAATTTATTAGAATATGACAACTGAAAAAATAAGTTTATTTTTAATGATGGAGTAGATATTAGTCTAATAACTCATAATAATTTTAATATACTTGTTTATGTAAATGATTATTCTTGATTTGATGAAGGTTTTTTAGAAAATTTTATTGAATTTTGTATAAGTAAATGTGTTTGATGAAATTCAATATTTTATTTTTTATGAAAAAATTCAAAAAAAGTTGATAGAATATGAGATTATATGATAGTTAATTCTTATCTTAAACATAATGAAAATAAAAATTACTTAATCCCTCTTATCTGTGATAGTAAAAAAAAACTATATGATTGACATATATATAATTTTATTACTCATTCACTATCAAATAATATTAAATATAGTTATATTATAACAAATGAAAAAAAAATAGAAAAAAAAGTATATGAAATTATTAAAGACCATCTAAATAGGGAGATTTATCTAAAATCCCAGGGATTATAATATAAACAAGAGTAGAAAAATTAGGTACTTGACTATTAGATAGATATATAAACAAAGAGTATGAAGAAGAAAAACAAGAAAGAAAAAATAAATGATGGGAATTTGTTGATGAATAAAATAAATAAAAAAAAACTGTTATTTGAAAAAAATAACAGTTTTTTTTATTTAAACAATCAAGATATATCCCAAAAAATCTATAAATAAAAACAACTTACCCTATATAAGCATCAAGAGGAATATGATCAGTTTGAGGAAAAACTTTAAATGTTATTAAATTTACTACTTTTGATAAATCTAATTTTTCATCACCTAACTTAAGTAAATCATTTATAGTCATATCAACAACTATCCCATTTTTATAATGAAATTCAAGAGTATCCCATTTCATAAAATTTATATCTTTCTGTTGATTATTATAAAAAAAAGTGATGTAATAATTATCAGAATGATAAGATGCTTTAAGTACTCTTACTCTTACCCCTCCTATTTGATTTTCAAACTCAATGGTTTCCTTTCTATTTTTTGATTCATTTATAACATTAGCTTCTTCGTGAGCAACTTCTAACCAATTAGTTTTATTTGTTCATAATAATTTATCTTTAAAAGATCTTTCTTTATTTATTTTTTTTGCTTCTGTATTACACTCTAGCATATAATTAATCCTTTCCTTTATTTGTGTCATATTATTAAGTGTATCAACATCTATCATTCAATCAAAATACATATCAATCATTCAACAAATTGTATTTTTTTCTTTATTCTCTAAACTTTTTACACTTGGAATTCTTTGTTTATTCATAATCTTATATAAAAAAATTAAATCTTAGACATATTATTACTTTAAATAAAAAAATAATAAAGTCAATAAAATATCATTATAATACAAAAATAAATACTCTTGCATTTTTCCAAAAAATAGATATAAAATAACTAACTTAATTCAAAAATCTAAGATTATGAAAAATATTACTTTAAAAACTCAACATCAAACTAAAAACTTCAGATAACAGTTTTTAGTGATTTTAAAGTACAAAAAAATATAAAAACATAAAACTGTTATTTGAAAAAATAGCAGTTTTTTTTGTTGTTTTATATTGTCATTACTTGTTTGACAAGGAATCTCTAGCAAGATAAAACTAAATTAATTCATATAATGAAACAGAACTTTTTTTTTACCTTAAGTGAAATAAATATATTAAAAGAGTTGATAGATTCGTGTTTTCACAGGAACTACAATATAGATACAATTATTGCAATATGAGGAATAAACTAGCTATTTAGATTATGGTAACTTTGTTTCTGTCATTCTGAATGAAATGAAGAATCCCTTTAACTTAGTTTTATGATAATACATCGCTTAAGGGATCCTTCGTTAACACTCAGGATGACAAAGTAGATACAATAAAATGAAGATTCCCGATTTCTCGGGAATGACAAATTAAAACAAGGATTTATAATAATTTAATGATTCTGAAATAAATTCAGAATGACAATATAGATACACTTTTACTTTTTAACACTTTCACATCCATTATGAAAAAGAAAAAATTATATAGAAACTTCTTACATCACCTACTAGAACATCGTAAGCAAAAGATAAACTACGATTTTTATTAGTGTTTTGTCATTCCTCTAGAAGGCAGGAATCTATGAAAAAATAAAAATCCTTATTAATTTCAAGCTATCTTTTGCATAAAAGATAGCTTTTATTTTTTAATTAAAAAAGATTATGAAAAATATAAATTTTAAAGATTTTGAAATAGATAACAAAATTATTGCACCAAGTATATTTTTATGACAAGAAAGAAAAATATCAAATAAGTGAATTGAAATTTCACAGGAATTAAATCAAGAATTAACAAGTTTTTTACAAACATATATAAATTTTTTGACACTAAATTGAAAGAAAATTTTTTTTAGAATTGATGCTTATTTTGATGATAAAAATCTTTACATACTAGATATGAATGCCTCATTTGTTGATTGACGGTGAAGTGCTTTAAATCTAACAAGATCAATATGACAAAAAATCGAATCCTTACTACTAAATTACTTTCCAAAAAGCTTAAAATTACAAGAGGAACAATATAGACTAGAATTTGAGCTTTGTATAAAAGAATTAAACTTATTATTTTTTAATGAGCAAGTTACATGATACGAAATTCCAGATTATTATGAAGTAAAAGAAATTGATAAAGAAAAAGAGACATATATTTATTGAGTAACAAATAATGTCTGAGAAAAAATTTTTCCATATAATTGAATTCAAATTGACAATAAAACAAACCTTGCAAAGTTTTCAAAACAATGGAGATGAGATTTTGTAAAAATACCTGAGATCATATTACCATCAGATATAAGTTATCAAAATTTACCAAAAGAAATAGTATTGAAAATTGCTTCAAAAGATTATATAAGACAAGATTGAAGAAATAAGGTTTTTTTATGAAAACCAAAAAAATGGTGAAAAATGTGGGAAGATTGACTTTTAATAGCTCAAGAAAAAATAAATCCTACAAAAAATACAAATTGAGAAAATACCCAAGCTATTATATTAACTGCTTGAATAGAATCTATTACCTGATATGTTCAAAATTCTACAAAAGATATAATAAATGATGATTCTGTGCAATCTCCACTTATGCTAAAATAACAAAAAAAGGACTTTTATTAAAAAGTCCTTTTTTCATAAATCAAAACTAAACAATACTATCAGTTATTTTCTCATAACTACAAATTTCACCTTCTTTAAAAAATCTATTTAATTCTTTTTCAGCAGTTTCAGGACTATCACTAGCATGAATTATATTTGCATCAATAGTCAATGCAAAATCTCATCTAATAGTTCCAGGTAATGCTTCAGCAGGATTAGTTGCTCAAGTTAAAGTTCTGATAGTTTTCACAGCTTCAAATCAAGAAACAGCCAAAGCTACAACTGGAGCTGATTGCATATATTCTTTTAATTTTGGGAAAAATGGTTTACTCATCAAAAAATCATAATGTTCATTTATTATATCATCATTTAATTGCATCATTTTTAATCATACGATTTTTAATCATTTTCTTTCTATTCTAGCAACAATTTCTCCAATTAATCATCTTTGAATTGTATCTGGTTTAAGTAGTATTAATGTAGTTTGCATAAAAAAATTACTAAAAAATAAATTTTGTGAGGCAATTATATAAAAAATTTTAAAAACACAAAATTAAAAATAATATTAAACATATACATTTTTAATTTCAAATCAATTTATTTAAAAAAGTATTAAATTTATCAGGAGCTCATCAGATTATGATTTCTCAGTAATTATCAATCAGTTCAGGAGATTCAAATTTATAAAATAATTTATAAATAATTCTAGCACTTCAACGTCAAGGTCTATATATAGGAATTTTTCAAAAATATTTAATTGGAACAATGTTGTTTTTTAAGCCTGATTCTAATTTAATAATATTTTTAAGAGTTAAATCATTTCATGAATAATTTCATAATTCATATAAATTTATAGTTTTATTATATTGAACATATCTTGTATGTTTTCAACTTTTTTCTTTATTAGTAATACTTAATAGGCTACTTATATATAATTTAACTTTACAATTATAAATTCAATCATAATTTATTCATATATTTTCATATATATCTTCAACTGATATATTATCTTTTTCTAATATAGCTTGTTCAATAATTTTTTTATCTTTAAATCTTATATCAATAACAGAATTTTTTATAGTTCTCATACTTCGTCTAATATAAACTAATATTAAGAAACAAAATATCAATACTCATAAATATATAATTCAAATATTATTTACTTTATTAGTTAAACCTAAAGATATTAATGTTATTAAAAAAAAAGTAATAGAAAAATATTTAAAATTAATCCTAATAAAATCTATAAATTTATATGATTTATAATTATTTTTTAAAAAAGTATAGAAATTTTTTGTTATGTATTCTTTATTTATAACTCCCCATCAAATATTTACATAATTTGGATTATTTTTATACTTTTCTAAGTTAAATAAACTTTCTTTTCAGCTAATTTCAGTAGTATTGATTTCACATTTAAGATGAACTTTAGGTAGAATTTCTTTTTTACAATCAAATAAACTTAATTTTTTATCTACAAATATTTCAATATAATTTCTAAGTTTTATATTATTATTAAAAACATAAGAGTCAAAATCATATTCATTTTCATCTTTATTTTCATCAAATTTTTTTTCTATCTTTTTATCTCAAACATTTGGGTATTTTATAGGAATTGAGAATTCAAAACTTTTGGGTATATTTGAATCCAAGTTAATATCTTCACCTAAAACTATACTTTCTATTTCATCAAGATATTTTTTTCAACCTAAATAAATATTCACTCAATACTTTATTATGATTGAATTTGCTATTGAGCTTTCATTTTCTGAAATAAAATCAAATTTAATTTTTATTTCTTTATCTTCTCAAAAAACATAAATTTCTTTATCAAGAGTTATATTTGTAAGTTTTAATGCCATTTTTATTATTTTAAAAGTAAAAAAACACTGTGAGTAATAATAGTATATTATATTAATTTTTATTAATCAAAAAATTATAGGAAAAAATAAAAAATAATTACAAAAATACCCCCTTGATAAAGGGGGCTAGGAGATTGTCCCAAATATGTCATTATCTGGCTTGACCAGATAATCTAGTGAAATAAACCTGGCTTGTACACTGGATACTCGGATCAAGTCCGAGTATGACAAATAGGTAAATTTATATTTTTGAGACAGCCTCCTAGGGGGATTTTGTATCTAAATTGTTTTCTATTCCTCCCCTTATCAGGGGGAGGCTAGGTGGGGGAATAATTGTCATCCGGCACCTGATAATTGTCATCCCGCACTTGATGCGGGATCTTCCATATATTTTTCTAATTGTATCTAAAATATTATCCTAAAAAATACTAAATCATAAATAACTATTGCTTTGTTGCACTAATCAATACATAATTACAACTAAACATATATTGTTTATCATCCAAGATAACTAATTCTGGTAAAGTTACATCATTTATAAATTCAGTATCATAATTTTTAAATAATTCTTCTAAGATTGTTAAAGCTTCATCAAGTTTATAATTTGGTTCATTTTCAACTATCCATAAGCTACCATCATCATACTGCCTTTTTATATCAGTCGCAAAATCAATAACTATCTTTCAATTATATTTCAATACTCTATCAATTTCTCAAAAAATTTTAATCAAAATATCTTTTGAAAATAGATGCAATGTTCAACTACAAAAAATTCCATCAAAAGAATTATCAGGAAAAGGAAATACTTTAGTGATATTGTGAGTTTTGATACTCAATTTATTTTTTAATTCTATAGGACAGATTCTATACAATTTTTCCAAAGGACCTTCATCAATATCTAAAGCAATTACACTATCAGCATTTGCTAATAATAAGTTATTAAACCTACCATCTCAAGCACATAAGTTCAACCAATTTCCTTTTTTTACATTTTTTAACAAAACTTTCTTTGTTAAATCTTCTTCACTTCACCAAACAGAATCATTTGATGTTTTTGTATAATCTATATCATCAGTGAAGATATATTTTTTTTCATTTGGTTTCATTTTAAAATATTAAAAAATATTATTTAAATCCAATCACCCCAATCATCGCCTCAACTTTCTCCGGCTTATCCCTACGGTAAGAAAAGTATTTTTCACTCTCACAATAAGTACAATCCTGACTTGAACTTATATTTTCAGATTTTACTCAAAGTTTCTCTAGTTTATCTTTTATAATTCAAAGTAAATCAATTTTTATAATTCAATTTTCTCTTATTATAAATTTATCTAAAAACTTATCAACTATATCTTCTTTTATCTCAAAATGACATTTCTGAATATGAGCTCAAACAAATACTTTTATATCGTTTGTATTTGAATCAAACTCATTTACAAACTTATCTATCATAGATTTTGTGATGTTGCTTGTGATTCATCTCCAACCTGCATGAGCAATTCAAAATACTTTTTTTACATCGTCATAAAAATAAATAGGGACACAATCAGCAATTGTCACACTCAAGATTAAATCAGGATTATTTGTGATTAACGCATCTACTTCTTTTACAAAATTTCAAGCATCTTTTTTTGTAACTACTGCAACTTTGTTACTATGAGTTATCTCAGCAGATACTACATTACTTGGATTTATACAATTTTTTAGAAAATACTTTTTTCTGTTTTCAAGCACTTCAAAAATAGGGGTTGATAATTCTAGTTTCATCGTTCAGTCTGATATTTGAGATAATCAAGTTATTAGGTTGGGGAATTTGAATAGCATAGAGGATTTGGTATTACTATAAATTTATAAACTTTTTTCAAAAAAAACACTTTCGTATTTTCCAGTTACTCTAGTGCTTACAATCCCATAACCTCTATTTTTATAGAAGTTTATCAACTTTTTGTAATGTGAAACAACATCAAATCTTATGTATTTTCATCCTTCTTCCTTAACCTTTTTATCTGCAAAATCTAGTAAGTTTGTAGCATATCCTTTGCTCATATATTCAGGTAAAATAGCAAGTCAACTAATATAAAATGCCTTTTCATTTGGTTCTTTCCATCCTTCATCATCTTTATGATAAATAATTTTCTTATCATCTATTATAATTGTTCAAACAATATTATTTTCTACCTTTAATATGTAATTAATTTTTTTTGCTACTTTTAGCTTGATTTTATATAAAGGATAAACATTTTCCCAATGCATCATATTTTGATCATTTAACCATTTTGTACAAGATTGCATAATTTTATGGATCTCTTCTGTATCAGATTCTTGAGCAATTTCTATTGATATAGACATATTTTTGTACTTAAATTATATTTAATCATTTTCCGATCCAGCATGACCACCTTTTTTAATTCTTTTTTCGTATTTTTCTATTGCCATATCAAGTGATTTCAATAAATCAACATCATAATAATTTGCCACGGTTAATAGAGAATAAAAAACATCTCCAAGTTCCATAATAATTTCCTCCCTAAACTCAGGTTTTTTTGTTCCATATCCTGACATCTTGTTAATCTCTTTAGAAATCTCACCAATTTCATCAACCAGATCAAGCATTCTGTTTTCTATGGGGTTATTCATATTGTTTTCGTTCATGAATTTTTTTACTTTTTTTTGAAATTCGTTTGGCATAGGGGATGAAATAAAATATTAAATAAATTATCAGAAAGATTAATTTTAAAACCAAATCAACATAAATATTTAGTTATATCAACAATATTTCATTTACTAAAATAATATATTTATAAACTAGTAAAAATCAATTAATATATAAAACAATATACTTATAATATATAAAAAATCATCTTTTTTGAAATAAAAAAAAGATGACTCCTATTCAATACAGAAATCATCTTAACAATATTTAACTTCTCTTTTTTTACATTTCACTTATGTGGGTGCAGTTCATTTTACAATAAATGTTTTTTAATAAAATAAAATTAAGCTGTTAGTTCATCAATTGCAGTATTAATTTTGTCATCCTTTTCACTTTGATCAATTTGCTTATTTAAAACATTAACCTTTTTTGATTTTAGTGCATTAGTAAAATCAATATCGTTCATAGTAATCATTTCATTTTTATCTGATCAAGTAGTCTTTTTAAGTAACTTAAGTGAATTTCATGATACAGAATGAAAAGTGTATTTTATTCAATTGATGCTAAGAACTTGTCATTTTTTTGTAATTCCACAAATTTCAAGAGTTTCTTCAAGATTTGGGTAATTAAGTATTTTACTGATTTTATCCTTAATAGATAATGTTAAATTATTAATCTCACTAGTTTTAATTCAATTAATATCATTAACATTTTGTCATTCAGCATCTACATCTAGAGGTAATTTATTTGACATATTTAAATAATTAGTAATTAATATAATATAAATTATACATATAATTATAAAAAAGTCAAATATTTTAATAGTTATTTTACCAAAAAACACAAAATCATTTTGAAAAATCTAAATAATCCTTAAAATAGAGAGATAAATTCCTTTGTCATTATCTGGCTTGACCAGATAATCCAGTGTTATTACATAGTTTTTATATTATTTAATGCTTAATGTTATTACTTTGGTAGTTCACTGGATACTCGTGTCAAGCACGAGTATGACAATATAAGGGCAGACAATTTATATATTGACAATATAGAACAATATAAGGTATATTCCGACTTCCCCTAGAATGACAAAATAAAAACTACTAGAAATATTAGGGTTTTAGGGGGAGCAACTATAGTACGTACGTCTAGAAATATCCAAACTTGCCCAGCTGAAATTTGCTCCCCCTAAATCTTTTGTTTACTTTTGGATTCAAAAGTAAGAGAATAATGAATTTAATTACTTTTAATGATTCCGGAACAAGTCCGGAATGACAATTTAGATGCAATTAGAACAATACAAGGAAGATTCCGTATCAAGTATACGGAATGACAAAACTTTTTTCCCCCACCTAGCCTCCCCCTAGCAGGGGAGGAATAGATACTTTATAACAATTTCCCATTTTTACATAAAAAATCCTTTAATCTTTATTCTTTTATCTTTAGTCTAACGCATGTTTACCCTACAATCCAAATACTCTCCAACCTGAGACCAACCTAAAGCCATTTGAGAGATAACTACATACTTACAAGAGTGACACAAATATCAAACTCTATGGTGAGTTACTTGAAGTGGTAAGACTTTTACGATGGCAAATATCATACAAAAAATCCAGAAACCAACTCTCATAATAGCTCATAATAAGACTTTAGCAGCTCAACTTGCTCAAGAATTTAAAGAGTTTTTCCCTGATAATGCTGTGCATTACTTTGTGTCTTATTATGATTATTATCAACCTGAAGCTTATGTGCAAAAAACAGATACTTATATAGAAAAAGAAGCAACAATCAACGAAGAAATAGATAGACTTAGACATGCAGCAACTCAAAGTTTGCTTACTCGTAAAGATGTGATAATAGTAGCTTCAGTTAGCTGTATCTATGGTATCTGAGATATAGATGCTTATATAGGTTTTACTTTTGATATAAAAGTAGGAGAATTTTATCAAATAGAAGAACTACTAAAAAATCTCATTTCTATGCAGTATAGAAGAGCTAGTAGTGATTTTAAGCCAGGAACTTTTCATATATTATGAGATGTACTTGAAATCTGGTCAGCAAGTGAAGAAACTGTTTTTACGATAGAATTTTGGTGAGAAGAAGTAAGCCAAATAAGTAGAAGAAATTATCTTACTTGAGAAGTTTATGAGATTCTAAGAGAAGTAACTATTTTCCCAGCAAAACATACAGTAACTACAAAAGAAAGAATTGCAGAAATTATCCCAGAGATAAAAAAAGAATTAGAAGAAAGATTAGCTTACTTCAAAGATGAACTTTGAGATGTATTGAAATACGAAAGACTTAAAACAAAAGTTGAGTATGATATAGAGATGATGCAAGAGGTTGGCTATGTAAACGGTATAGAAAATTATAGTAGATACCTAGATGGGAGACAGTCTTGAATAGCACCAGCAACTCTTATAGATTATTTTGGTGATGATTATCTGTGTTTTGTCGATGAATCTCATATGACAGTTCCTCAAATATGAGGAATGTATGCAGGGGATAGATCAAGAAAAGATAACCTAGTAAATAACTGATTCAGACTTCCTTCAGCACTTGATAATAGACCACTCAGATTTCCAGAATTTGAATCAAAAATGAAACAAGTTGTTTTTGTATCAGCAACACCAAGCGAATTTGAGATAGAACATTCTATAGATACATCTTCTGTCATCTTCGGGCTTAACCCAGGGGGCTCTAGTAAGGAAAAACTATTAGAAAATATTAAAGACTCAAAGCATTTAAAAAATGATATTTCAAAAGATGAAACTATAAGTTCTGGTGAATTGATAGATCCCCGTGTCAAGCACGAGGATGACAACATAATTACAAGTACAAAATGACAAAAAGAAACTGCCTTTCAATATTTCAAAAACTTTGATCCTTTACTAAGTTGAGATTGGATTTCAAATGATAAAAATAGAGTTGTACAACAAGTAATTAGACCAACAGGACTTTTAGATCCAGAGATAGAAATAAAACCTATGGAATTTATGATAGATGATATCATAAAAAATCTTGACTCAGTAATAGAAAAAAATGAAAGAATGCTAATAACCACAATTACAAAAAGATCAAGTGAAGAACTTTGTGATTATTTACTTGAAAATGGTTACAAAGTAAGATATCTACATAGTGAAGTAGAAACACTAGAAAGACTTGAAATACTTAAAATGCTTAGACAATGAGATATAGATGTAATAGTTTGAGTAAACCTACTTAGAGAGTGACTTGATTTACCAGAAGTATCTAAAATAGCAATTCTTGATGCAGATAAACAATGATTCCTAAGAAGTGTATCTTCTCTTATTCAAATCATCTGAAGAGCCGCAAGAAATAGTAATGGTAAAGTTATAATGTACACAGAAAAAATTAAAAAATTTCAAATTAACAAATTAACAAATTTAGGAAATAACAATGCAGACTGTCATCCTGAACTTGTTTCAGGATCATTAAAAAGTTGTGACAAATTTATTGATTCCGGAATAAGTCCGGAATGACAAATAAGCCCTCTTGATAAAGGGGGAGACGACCGTAAGGGGGGAGTAGGGGGATTTTTACAATATGCACTTTGAACTCTCTCTCGCCTAGACAACGGTAGACTTATAGATGAAAACTGACTTGTTATCTCAGAAAGTATGAGAAAAGCTATAGACTTGACTTATTATAGAAGAAAAATTCAAAGTGAGTACAATAAAAAAAATTGAATCACACCAACAACAATTTTTAGTTCTATAAAGGATATGTGAATCAAAACAAAAAAAGTTGATTATGCAATACTTGATAAACAATCAATTGGAAAAGAATTAAAGAGATTAGAACTAGAGATGGATATAGCATCAGCAAACCTAGATTTTGAAAAAGCGGCAGAGCTAAGAGATATGATTATTGAAATTAGAAGATGAAAGAAAAAAAGATAAATATTTGATTTATTATAAAAATAATATAAAATATACATAATATTATACATAATATTATACATAATAATATATATTTTTATGAAACAAATAATTTTAGACAGATATACTTCTGCGACTGATTTAAAAAATAAAACAAAATCAGTATTAGATAAAACTGATAAATTAGGTGAAGTTTTTATCGTTAACAACAATAAACCAAGAGCAGTTTTATTAAGTATAAAACAATACAATCATTTCATGCAAAACTATAATCCTATAATATGAGATGTTATTTCCATGACAAAAGAAGAACAAGAAATATTTGATAAATCAAAAATAAGATTTGAAAAATGAGATTATATGGAAGAAGACGATTTCTTTAATAAATTAAAATAAATTTATGTATAGAATTGTATTTGATAGAGAAGTATTTAAATTTCTTGAGAAACATAAATGAAAAAAAATTATCTCACAATTTAAACAAGCAGTTGATATTCTAAAAGAAAACCCATTTGATAATAATTTAGATATAGATACATACAAAGAAAGAAGATTTTCATATAGATTGAGGATTTGAAAATATAGATTTATTTATGAGATATTAAAAGATGAATTAATTATCAGATTTGTGGATGCTTGAAATAGATGAGATATTTACAAGTAAAATATTTATTAAGTAACAAAATTTTATGTTTAGTTGAATAGTAGAAAAAAAAGCAGAGATAATCTCAGTAGAAAATTGATTATTTACCATAAAAGAAGATACAAAAGAATTATCTATGTGACAAAGTATAGCTCATGACTGAGCTTGTATGACTTTATGTGAAATTTGACTTGATTGTTACAAATTTTTTGCTATGGAAGAAACTCTAAAAAGAACAAATTTTTGAACAAAAAAAGTATGAGATAGTTTCAATGTAGAGAAATCAGTTAGATATGGTGATAGGATGGATTGACACTTTGTAACTGGTCATATAGATACGACTTGAGAAGTTTACAAAATAGATATAAAAGAAGATGAATCAAAAGTTGTTTATATAAAATTTCCTATTGATTTCAAAAACTTACTAGTTGAAAAATGAAGTATAGCAGTTAATTGAGTAAGTTTAACTCTAGTTGAAGTTTGAGATGATTATTTTAGTATTTCTTTGATTCCATATACTCTAGAAATTACAAACCTATGAGAACTTGTGATTTGAAGCATAGTTAATCTAGAATTTGATATTCTATGAAAATATGTAAACAAAAGATGATAATTATATTCCCCCTTGATAAAGGGGGCTAGGAGTCTGTCCCAAAAGTGTTATTATCTGGCTTGACCAGATAATCTAGTGAAATAAAATTGGCTTGTACACTGGATACTTAGATCAAGTCTGAGTATGACAAATTAGGAAATTCATATTTTTGGGATAGTCTCATAGGGGGATTTTCTAAAATATAAAAAAATTAATTACTTTTTAAATTAACCAATATGTCAACATACGAACAAACATTAAAAGATATTACAAATATTCCAAAAAAGATAAAAATAGCTTTTGTTGTCGCTGAATTCAACAGGGAATACACAAGCCAACTTGAATTATTAAATATTTGATACTTAAACCAGCAATGATTTAAAAATGTAGAAAGTTATTATGTGCCTTGAGCTTTTGAGATCCCTTGAGCAACAAAAAAACTTCTAGCAACAGAGGAATTTGATTTGATAATCACTCTTTGAGTAGTTATTAGATGAGAAACTCCTCATTTTGATTATGTGTGTAATGAAACATCAAGATGAATTATGGACTTAACTTTAGAGTTTGATACACCTATTATTTTTTGAGTATTAACTTGTAATAATGAAGAACAAGTAAAAGAAAGAATTAAACCAAATTATGCTATTTCATGACTTAATTTACTAAGTGAAATGTATAAAATTTTTTCAATGTAGCAAAAATCATAATTTTGCAAAAATAAAAAACTAAATATAATAAATTAAATTTTATTATTAAATAAAAAAATATGTCAGCAAAATCAAAAGGGAAATATGAATCAATAAAGGATATTCCAAGAGATATAAAAATAGGATTGGTAATTTCAGATTATCATAAACAGTACACATCACAAATAGAAGAATTCAATGTAAACTATTTAAAAGAACAATGATTTAAAGATATAGAAGTATTTCATTTACCATGATCTTTTGAAATTCCATCTTTTGTAAGCGAATTGGTTGATACAGAAGACTATGATTTGATTATCCCAATCTGAGTAATTATCAAATTAAACTTGCCACATTATGATTATATTTGTGCTGAGATTTTTAGATGACTTATGGATATATCAATTGATGATGAAACACCAATAATTCCTTGAATTATAGTATGTGATAACGAAAAACAAGTAAAAAAATTATTAAATGAAAATTATGCAGAATACTGACTTAATTTTCTTAAAGAAATACTAAGAACTTTTGATTAAGATGATAAAAACAATAACTTGAAAAGTCATTCACTGAAATAAAGACTGATGAAAATTTTTGTTTAAAACAGCAAATATTCCTTACACTTGAGAAAAAAATGAAGATTGAGTATATAAAGTAAATATTGAAATTGAAAATGAAAAATATGCTTGAGTAGGGTCTTATTTAAAAGAAAAATGAGTTTTTGAAACTCATATTTTTGATTATGAAAAAGATATTTATAACAAAGAAATAATAGTTTACCTACTCGAAAAAATTAGAGAAAACAAGAAATTTGAAAACTTTGAAGACTTAAAAAAACAGATAGAAAAAGATATAATCTATGCAAAGAACAAGAAAATAAAAGTTATGACTTTTGGTACTTTTGATATATTTCACCCATGACACAAACACTTTTTAAAACAAGCAAGTTTTTACTGATATACACTTATCACAGTAATTGCCAGAGATAAAAATGTGGAAAAATTTAAGTCAAAACTCCCAAAAAATAATGAAAACAAAAGATTAGAAGAAGTAAAAAAATCAGGTATCCCAGACATAGTTGAACTTTGAGATTATAAAAATCCTTTTTTACAAATACAAAAACATAAACCCAACATAATCTGTCTTTGATATGATCAAGAGTGATTTTATGATGAACTTAAGACAAGAGCTGATTTTAAAGATATAGAGATTATAAGACTTAAAGCCTACAAACCAGAGATTTATAAGTCATCAAAATTGTATAATTGCTTACACACTTGATAAAGGGGGGCTAGGTGATTATCACGAAAGTATAACTTTACCTATTTGTTATACCAGGGACTTGATCTGAGTATCCAGTTTATAAGCCAAGTTTATTTCACTGGATTATCTGGTCAAGCCAGATAATGACACTTCTGGAATAGTATCCTAGGTGGAATTTTTCTAAATTATTTTTTCATTATCCTTTAAAAAGTAAACTAATTCTATTTATTTTGTTTCTTTCTCTTCCTTTTTCTTTAAATACTTAACTCAATAAACAAAAAAGAGTCCAAGTCAAAACATAGAAATTAAAAATCAATAATATCATAAAAGAGGGCTAAGTTCTTGCATAATTGTAAATAATATATTAAAATCTTTATATGATTTTATTTATTATGTTGTACAAATCAAACAAATTACTTTTACTTTTTAATACAAAACTTATGGAAGGGAACTTTAAATCAATAGAAAAACTATGAAATAAACTAAATAAATTTTACAAAATTTATGGTGTAGTACTATTATTTGCAATAATAATATGATTATTTGAATACTATTCTTATACTCACTTACCAATAAATTATAATCCCGAAGAAGATATACTACTAGTTGATTGGTTTACTTTAATTATATGAATTATACAGTTTATTTTTTGAATACTTACTTTTATATATTTCCTAATTTTTATCTATAATACAAGTAAAAATATACAAAAGAAATACAATACAGAACTTATAGCTTGACCTTGATTATCAGTTTGATATTTTTTTATTCCAATATTAAATTTGTATAAACCTTATAAAGTTATACAACAGATTATAGAAGTACTAAGTAAAAAAATATGAAAGTATACTAGATTGTTAAATATATGGTTGATTTTATATTTGTTAACAATGATGATGACAAGATTTATACTTAAATATCAATTTGATACTTGAGATAATTCATATGATTCAGCACAAACTATAGTGTATTTGATATCAGATATATTGGATTTCTTAGAAGTTGTTGTAAATTATATGTTAGTTTATGTGATTTCTTATGAATATATGAAAAATTTTGAAAATATATCATCTATAAAAGATTGACAGGTAAATTCAATAATAGAAAATTCTTAGAATTTTTTAAAAATATTTTAAAATATAATATATTAACATCAAACAAAATTTATCAAAAAAACAAATTAATTAAATCAAAAAAGAAACTAAATTATTTCTATTGACTTGATTTCATAAATCAATAAGATTTTAAGAAATTATAAATTATATAAGTTTATGACTATTCAAACGACATTAATTATTTTTATTTCATCAATAATCTCATCATTCTTAAGTTCTATATCATGATGATGAGCTTCAATCATAAGTTTACCAATTTTTTTATTAGCTTGAGTTTCATTGCCCCTTTCAATTGCTACACACAAAGTAAGCTCTATGTTTTGGACTCCAATATCTGCAATGAACTATTTAAAATGAAAAAAAATTGACTGAAAATTTTTATTAACTTTTGCACTAATATGATTAATATGAGCATATTTTTGAATTAAAGCAATAATGATAATTGATAATAAAATACTATCAAAAGTAATAGGTATAATAATTTTATTAATTATAATACATAATTATAGGAAGAAAAATTTATGAATAAAAGAAAAAAATATTATATCGATCAAAAAGGAATATTTTTCATATTTTATAGCTCTGATTATGTGATTTTATGAGAGTATATTATGATCAGGTAATTGAATATTGTTTGCAACATTAACCTTTTATACAAAGGGTTTTGATTTTATTGAAGCTCTTGGTTATTATTTTGCAATTGCATTTTTTTGGGTAACATTCTGAGCAATATTATTGATTAATAAATGATTCTTTGATATCAAAATTATGTTAGCATCAGTGATATGATCAATATTTTGAAGCTATTTTGGTTCAAAATATGCAAAATATAAAGGAAATAAATTTATAAAAAATTTATTTATAATAATATGAACAATACTATCCATAAAACTTTTACTAATGTAAAAGTATAATTTATTTATTACAAAAATATTATGACAAAACTAACATACTTAAACGATACTTATTTATTTGAATCAAATGCAACTTTTATAGAAACAAGAGAAACAGAAAAATGAAAAGCAGTAATTTTAGATGAAACTATTTTCTATCCTCAGTGATGATGACAACCATCAGATAAATGAGAGATTATTTCAGATAATGCAAAATTTATAGTAAATGATGTTAGATTAGATGAAGAATGAGTTGTTTGGCACTTTTGAGAATTTGATACTTGAGAATTTAAAAAATGAGATAAAGTTCAATTAAAAATTGATAGTGAAATAAGGATAATAAATTCAAAATTACACTCTGCTTGACACTTGATAGATTGTGCTGTTACAAAAATGTGAATTGATAATATAGAACCAACAAAATGATACCACTTTTCAAACTGACCATATATAGAATACAAATGAGAACTTGAAAATCATTCAGAGATTATCCCTGAACTTGAAAAAACAGTAAATGAACTAATTCAAGATAACTTATGAGTTGAGATAAGAAGCTTTTCTCCAGAAGAAGCGAAAGAAGCTTGATTTTATGCTCCAGCATGAAAAAGTGCTAGAGTTGTAAATTTTTCTTGATTTAAAAGATATTGATGTGGGTGAACTCATATAAATAACACATTAGAAATTTGAAAAATAAATATATTAAAAATCAAATCAAAAAATTGAGTAATAAGAGTTTCTTATAGTGTTGAGTAATCCATTATTATCCTATACTTTTAGCTCAAACATAAACAAGATAAATTACATAAAATATCAAAAATATAATACCATGCCATCTGTTTAATTTTCATTTATTTGTTGACATATATAAAAACATAAGAAGCAAAGTTGTAACAGTAAGTTCAAAATAAATATAAATTATATCTGAAGGACTTATAAATATAGGACTGATAAATCAAGTCAGAGAAAGTCATAAAACTATATTTATTATATTTGATCAAATTATATTTCAGACAACTATATCATTTTCTTTTCTTAAACTTGCTGCAATTGATGTAGCTAATTCTGGTAAACTAGTTCAAATAGCAATTATTGTAAGTCAGATTACTGTTTCAGATACTCAAAAAGAAAAAGCAATACTTTTTGCTGCTCTGACTATAACTTCAGCTCATAAAGCCAATCAAATAGTTCATCAAACAATATAAACAATTGATTTAAGTGTTGTAAGTCTATGAGAATGCTCTTCTTGATCTTCTCATATATTTTTCATGATTCAAAATGTATAAGACATAAAAATTACAAAAAATATAAATAATATAGATGAGTCTCAAAATGTTATTATATTTATATTCGAATTTGACAGAACTATATCATTTGCCAGAAAAAATAAGGCAAGTGATATTAATAAACTATAAGGAGCTTCCTTAAAAACAGTTGAATTTTGAGCTTTTAATGGATAAATAATAGATGATATTCATAAAATAAGTAATATATTTGCAATATTGGATCAAATTATATTTCATAAAGCTAATCAAGTTTCGCTTTTAATTGCTGAAATAGTATTGACAAATATTTCAGGTGCGGAAGTTCAAAAAGCAATTATTGTAAGTCATATTACCAAATTAGAAATACCATATTTTTTTGCAATATTTGTAGATCAGTCAACAAGATAAGACGCACATTTTATAAGTGCAAAAAATCAAACAAGAAGCAAAATATAATCCATAAATAATAATAAAAAAATAAAAATTAGCTTAATTATATTTTTAATTTTTATATAATCAAACCAATATAATTAACTATTTAAATAAAAAGAAAAAAGTCAATCTAAAATTATTTATAAATTTGAAAAACTTAAAAAATAAACAATAATATGTATATAAATTATTATTGTTTATTTTTTATATTAATAATTATGAAAAAACAAACCCAAGCTTTTACTTTAGTAGAACTAATAGTAGTGATAGTAATCTTAGCAATTTTGTGAACTATAGCATTTATAAGTTTCCAAGGCTACTCAAGAAATTCAAGAGACTCAGTAAGAATAGCAGATATAAATAGTACAAAAAAAAGTCTAGAAATCTTTATAACAAAAGCATGATTTTACCCAACCCCAGACAATGCAACAAATATAACATATAGCTGAGCCATAGTATGGACAGAAGGTACACTATGAAGCAACGTAACAAAAAACATACAAAGCTTAAACAAAGTGATAACAGATCCACTGACATCAAATGAATACACATACAGTATAACAAGCAGTAAGACAGAATACCAAATCTGATGAATAAGTGAATGATGATGATTAACTGGAAATATACCAACAGATAGTACATATGCAGCAGACTTAAGTAAATCATCTGCAGTAGCATATATCGGTTGAAACTACAACGAGAAATTCACAAAAGTAAGCTCATGATCTATAAGCTGGATACTAGCACAACCTAGCATAATCTCAACAGATAAAACAACAAGCACAGACCTAGCAAATATACTAGCAAATAAAAAACTAGCATACAACAATTATCCAAATATCCCATCATCGTTTAGCACACCATGAACAGAAACAGGATGATTTAATTATTCGAACCCAAATCCAATAATCTATAGCTGAACACTAGAAGATTTACATGATGATAACACAAAAAAACTAGCATTTATAACAAATTTAAAACAAGCTTATGCAAGTACTGACCTAGCAATAAATCCAATGTATGAAGATATAATGAGTCAAGATACAACAAATGATTCAACATGAACAATAAATCTAGCAATAACATATATAAACTCAAATAAATGATGAATAAAACTGCAAGAATTAGCATTATTACCAACAAGTTGAACATGAACAACTTGATGATGAACAATAACATATACATGTGCAACACAACCAACATACACACACGCAACATTTACAACATGAACACCAACACAAACAAATCAAACATGGCAAAATACAAACTCTTGAAATCCATGTTATTATAGCTGTACAGATTGATATACTTGAAGCGATTGTAGTATAGAACCAACTACTTGGCAAGATGAAGATTCGAATTGTACAATATCTACTGATGTGACAACATCTTGAACAGATTTATCATGAAATCCTATTACACAAGTATGGGCTCCTTGTAATTCTACATTATGAACAGGAATAATATATAATGCAACAAATATTTGTTGGAATTATCAGTGAACAAATATCGGATGAACATCATGTTATTGAGCAAATAATTTAGAGTCATCATATAATTCAACATATTGAGTAAATAATATATGGTGAAAACTATATTTATGGAGTAATTCATCATCAGCATGTCCTAATTGACGGCATTTGCCAGATAATGAGGATTTTACTATATTACTAAAAAATTTATGATGTAGTAATTATTGAACAGCTACTTCAACTTGACGGTTATGTGATTGATTATGATGGTCTTGACATACTTTAAGGACAAATACAAATAATATTGAAAATTTATTAAAAATTCCATTAGCAGGATTTAATGACAATACATCGTTTTTTACTCGTTGATATAATACTCATCTTTGGAGTAGTAGTCAGTATGATTCTTCTAATGCTTTGTCATTAGATTTAAGTCGGGATGTTTCAACAGTTGGTCGTACAAACTTTAGTAAAACATATGGTTTTTCTGTTAGATGTATAAAAGATTAAAAAATAATACCCCTAATCGTCATCCTGAAACAAGTTTTCAGAATCTAAAAAAATAATAATAATCCTTATAAAAACATTACTTCCTAATCACTGCCCTATGAAAAAACAACCCCAAGCCTTTACATTAGTAGAATTAATAGTGGTAATAGTAATCCTAGCAATTTTGTGAACTATAGCATTTATAAGTTTCCAAGGCTACTCTAGAAATTCAAGAGATAGTGTAAGAATAGCAGATATAAATAGTGCGAAAAAAAGTCTAGAAATATTTATAACAAAAGCATGATTTTACCCAACCCCAGACAATGGGACAAATATAACATATAGCTGAGCCATAGTATGGACAGAAGGGACGCTATGAACAAATGTAACAAAAAACATAGAAAGTGTAAGTAAAGTTATAACAGATCCACTAACAGCAAACGAATATACATATAGTATAACAAGTAGTAAAACAGAATACCAAATCTGATGAATAAGTGAATGATGATGATTAACAAATAACCAAACAATATACAATACATATGCAGCAGACCTAAGTAAATCATCTGCAGTAGCATATATAAGCTGAAACTACAACGAGAAATTTACAAAAGTAAGTACATGAACAACAAGTTGGATACTAGCCCAACCTAGCATAATCTCAACAGACAAGACAACAAGCACAGACCTAGCAAATATACTATTAAATAAAAAACTAGCATACAATAACTATTCAAATATCCCATCATCGTTTAGCACACCATGAACAGAAACAGGATGATTTAATTATTCAAACACAAATCCAATAATCTATAGCTGAACACTAGAAGATTTACATGATGATAACACAAAAAAACTAGCATTTATAACAAACTTAAAGCAAGCTTATGCAAGTACAGATTTATCAACAAATCCAACATACCAAGATATAATGAATCTAGATACATCATGAGATCAAACATGAACAATAAATCTAGCAATAACATATATAAACTCAAATAAGTGAGGAATAAAACTACAAGAATTAGCATTATTACCAACAAGTTGAACATGAACAACTTGATGATGAACAATAACATATACATGTGCAACACAACCAACATACACACATGCGACATTTACATCATGAACACCAACACAAACAAATCAAACATGGCAAAATACAAACTCTTCAAATCCATGTTATTATACTTGTACAGATTGATTTAGTTGAAGTGATTGTACAACATATACTCATTGGAAAGATATATCTTGAACAAACTGTACAAATGATGATTATGTATTTACTTTAGAATGAATTACATATAGATGGGCGTGATGTAATAGTGTATTATGAACAACAGGTATATCAACAAATTGAGATGTTTATAATTGAGCTTGTTATAATTATGTATGATGAACAACTACAACAAATTGTAATTCGACATATATAACTTATACAGCAAAAGAGAATGCATATAATTCTACATATTGAGAAAATAATATATGGTGAAAATTATATTTTTGGGCAAATGCTGTACAAGCAAATAATGCATGTCCAACTTGATGGCATTTACCAACTGATTTAGAATTTCAAAAACTAGAAGCTTATTTAAATTGATGAGTGACTTGTGATAATACTTTAGATACATGGGGATGTGACTGACTTTGATTTTCATGAAAAACATTAAAAACAGTATCAAATAACTTGATAAAAGCACTTAAGTCGCCAGTAACAGGACATCGGGATAATGGGGCTTTCTATTCTCGTGGACAATATGGTTTTTTATGGACTTCTACTGAATCTGATACTACTACTGTTCGTGGTAGACACTTTATTCGGGATAAATCAACTGTGTATAGAGGTTCTTGGCCTAAGACTAATCTTGGTTTTAGTGTTAGGTGTATTAAGGATTAAAATTTTTATTTTTCAATATAAAAAAATCAACAAAAAAGTAATTTACTCTCTAATCTCTAAAATATGAAAAAACAACCCCAAGCCTTTACATTAGTAGAATTAATAGTGGTAATAGTAATCCTAGCAATTTTGTGAACTATAGCATTTATAAGTTTCCAAGGCTACTCTAGAAATTCAAGAGATAGTGTAAGAATAGCAGATATAAATAGTGCGAAAAAAAGTCTAGAAATATTTATAACAAAAGCATGATTTTACCCAACCCCAGACAATGGGACAAATATAACATATAGCTGAGCCATAGTATGGACAGAAGGGACGCTATGAACAAATGTAACAAAAAACATAGAAAGTGTAAGTAAAGTTATAACAGATCCACTAACAGCAAACGAATATACATATAGTATAACAAGTAGTAAAACAGAATACCAAATCTGATGAATAAGTGAATGATGATGATTAACAAATAACCAAACAATATACAATACATATGCAGCAGACCTAAGTAAATCATCTGCAGTAGCATATATAAGCTGAAACTACAACGAGAAATTTACAAAAGTAAGTACATGAACAACAAGTTGGATACTAGCCCAACCTAGCATAATCTCAACAGACAAGACAACAAGCACAGACCTAGCAAATATACTATTAAATAAAAAACTAGCATACAATAACTATTCAAATATCCCATCATCGTTTAGCACACCATGAACAGAAACAGGATGATTTAATTATTCAAACACAAATCCAATAATCTATAGCTGAACACTAGAAGATTTACACGATGACAACACAAAAAAACTAGCATTTATAACAAACTTAAAACAAGCGTATGCAAGTACAGATTTATCAACAAATCCAACATACCAAGATATAATGAATCTAGATACATCATGAAATCAAACATGAGCAATAAACTTAGTAATAACATATATAAATTCAAACAAATGAGGTATAAAATTAGAAGAATTAGCATTATTACCAACAAGCTGAACAACAATTTGAGTATGAACTACATATAGTTGTACATGAAGTCTAATATTAGCAAATGCAGATATAACAAATACATCATGATTAACGTCAAACACTAATTATCAAAATTCAAATCCAGAGGGGTTGTGTTATTATACATGTAAAACAAATTATAGTTGAGTAAATTGTGATACTTTTAATGATCCAGTTGTTACTACTTGTACAGCATCAGCTCAGATAAAAACAGCATCCACAACGTATTGAAGTTGTGATACATCTGACATAATTGTATGTAGTTGAAATTGAGTTTGATATACAGTAGCAGCTTGTAATGTATGAACTAATATTGCTTGAACAACTTCAAATTCATATTGATTCTTTTTTCAATGGTGAAATAATCATTGATCTACATCATGACAACCAATAATTTCTTTATTACCAGATGCAACTTGATACTGACCTTGAAATTATTATACTTCAACTTGATTTATAGCTTGAAATTCATGATATAGGTATGATTGGAGTATAACACAAAATGATGATTTATGGTGAGATACAACAAATACAAGTTCAGCAAGACAAGGACCTTGTGCAAATTGATATCATGTACCTAGTAGACTTGAATGGGCTAATATATTAACCGCTTGAGCATGGGGAAGTGAAACAAATATTTCAAATTCTTTAAAATTACCATTAGCTTGATATCTTCAATGGAATGCCTGAGTTACTGATTACATATGAGATTGATATTACTGGTCATCTTCCCCAAGTTGAGTATATTGATATTATTTAAGTTTAAATGATTCATATATTTCTGCTAATCAACAATATTTCCGTTCAGTAGCATTCCCCGTTAGGTGTATAAAAAATTAAATTTCATTAGAATTATAATAATTAATGTATAAAAACTAAACCAATGAAAACAAAAAAACAAGCATTCACCCTAGTAGAATTAATAGTAGTAATAGTAATCCTAGCAATCCTATGAACAATAGCCTTCATAAGTTTCCAAGGCTACTCTAGAAATTCAAGAGATAGTGTAAGAATAGCAGATATAAATAGTGCAAAAAAAAGCCTAGAGATATTTGTAACCAAAACATGATTTTACCCAACCCCAGATAATGGAACAAATATAACATATAGCTGAGCCATAGTATGGACAGAAGGTACCCTATGAGCTAATGTAACAAAAAACATACAAAGCTTAAACAAAGTAATAACAGATCCACTAACATCAAATGAATACACATACAGTATAACAAGCAGTAAAACAGAATACCAAATATGAAGCATTAGTGAATGATGATGATTAGCAAATAATCAAACAATATACAAAACATATGCAGCAGATCTAAGTAAAACTAGTGCAGTAGCATATATAAGCTGAAACTACAACGAGAAATTTACAAAAGTAAATACTTGAACCACAAGCTGGATCCTAGCCCAACCTAGCATAATCTCAACAGATAAGACAACAAGCACAGACCTAGCAAATATACTATCAAACAAAAAGCTGTCATACAATAATTACTCAAATATCCCATCATCATACAACAATCCATGAACACAAAGTGGATGATTTAACTACACAAACTGAAATCCAATAATATTTACATGAACTTTAGAAGAATTACACGACAATAATCAAAGAAAACTAGAATTTATAACAAACTTAAAACAAGCTTATGCAAGTACTGATTTAGCAACAAATCCAACATATAGTGATATAACAAGTTTAGATACAACATGAGATTCAACTTGAGCAATAAATTTAGTAATAAGCTACATAAACTCAAATAAATGAGGAATAAAACTTGAACAGTTAGCTTTAATTTGAAATACTTCATCTACAATTTGATGAGAATCATGATGATGAGAAATAAACGAATATGAATGATGCACTTGAACATGACAAATTTTAACATGATTAACAATATACAGAAGTTGTAATGCATCAGATATAATAATATGTACTTGAAGTTGAACATGATATACATTAGCAGCATGTAATGAATGAACAAATATAGCATGAACATGAATAAATTCATATTGAAAATATTTTCAATGGGGAAATAATTATTGATTTTCATCTTGAACAACTACAACAACAACTTTAGCAAATGCAACTTGATATGGCCCTTGAAATTATTATTCTTGAACATATTTTGTTTTATGAAGTTCATCTTACAGATATGACTGGACAACAATACAAAATGATGATTTATGGTGAGGTGTTACTGACACTAATGAAGCAAGACAGTGACCTTGTCAAAATTGATATCATATACCAAGAGAAACAGAATGGTCTAGTATTGTAATAGCTTGAGGATGGTCATCATCTAATTGGACTGATGATTGAATAAGAATGATGAATGCATTAAAACTTCCATTTGCAGGTATGATAGAATATACAAATTGAAAAGTTTTTGGTTATGCAGGACTTTATTCATCATCATCATTTAATTGAGTTAACTGATATTTATTACATATTAATGAAGATATTATATATCCAAATACTTATGATGTCCGTTCAAGAGCATTTAATATAAGATGTATCAAGAATTAATAAAAATTTAAACATTCTAGATATTAGAAAAAAATTTAAAGGTATCATAAACTTTCTCTCTTGCAAATCCTAAAAAATAAGTATCATATTCATACAAATACTAAGAATAAAAATAATAAAATATGAGAGAAAGAAAATCCGATAGAGAACTTGAACAAATTCAGCAAAACTTAGAGTACAAAAATGAACAATTAAAGGTATTTATAGCAGATATAATACCTACTTGTTGTGCAAGAGAAAATATGGAAGATAGGATAGTAGAAGTAGAAAACCTGGTAAATACTTATGGTTGATTAGTTATCCTAAAACATATTCAAAAAAGATGATTACCAGATTATAATACTTATATCTGAACTTGAAAACTTGATGAAATAATAGATGAGATGAGAATAAGTTGAGCAAATTTACTTATTTTTTGAAATATACTAAAACCACATCAAATTCACAAAATAAATGAAAAATTAAGGGAAATCTGAGCAAAAGCATGGGATAGAGTTGATTTGATACTTAAAATATTTGAAAAAAATGCAAAAACAACAGAAAGTAAATTACAAATAGAACTAGCTTCAATAAAACATATGTGACCTCGTATCTTTGGTATGGGTATGGAACTATCAAGACAAGGTTGATGAAGTAAGCTGGCAAGGTGAAAATGAGAAACAAACACAGAGATAATGAAAAGACACTTAAGAAGTATGGAAGATAATATAAAAAAAGAACTTGAAAAATATTCAAAAGTAAGAGAAGAACATAGAAAATGAAGACAAAAAAAGTGATTTTTTACAGTTTGAATAGTAGGGTATACAAATGCTTGAAAATCAAGTTTATTAAATACTCTGACTTGAAAATGAGTTCTATCAGAAGACAAACTTTTCGCAACACTTTGAACTTCAGTTTGAAAGTTGTGGATACCAAATCTAGTGAATAGTGAAAAATGAAAAGTGAATAATTTAATGTCATCCTGAACGAAAGTGAAGGATCACTTAAACATTGCTTTATTAAATAATCTAAGTTCAAGGGATTCTTCGTTTCACTCAGAATGACAAAATAAAATCGTCATTCCTGCGGAGGCAGGAATCTATGAAAATGATAATAATCCTTTTAATGACTTTGAAATAAATTTAGAATGACAATATAATTGACAAAATGAATACCAATATCAAAAATGAATTGAAATTCTACTAAACGACACTATTTGATTTATCAGAGATTTACCACCAGAACTTATAAAAGCTTTTGCTTCAACTCTTGAAGATAGTATAGAATCAGACTTACTTTTACATGTAGTAGATTCAAGTGACAAAAAAATAGATGAAAAAATCAAAGTTGTTGATGATATACTAGACTCAATCAAAGCAACACAACCTCGTATCTATGTATTTAATAAGATAGATTTAATCACAGAAAAAGATAGAAAAGAACTAAAAAAAAGATTTAAAACATACAAACCAGTTTTAATAAGTAGCTATGAAAAAATCTGACTTGATGACATGAAAAATGAAATAGTGAAAAGAATTTAAACTTACTTTTTACTTGAAAGTAAGTCTAACTAAAAACTTATAGAAATATTGGGGTCTTAGGGTGAGCAACTATATTTATTTAATTGTCATTCCGGACCTGTTCCGGAATCATAAGAATTGATTATTAGCAATGGTTACAAAAAAGGAAAACTCTTTTTATGATTCTGAAACTAGTTCAGAATGACAACATAGATACATTTAGTACGATACAAAGAATCTTCCTTATCAAGTACGGAATTACAATTTTTATTTTTGTCATTCTGAATGTAATGAAGAATCCCTTAAAAATCCATTAGTTAAAATAGCATTGTTAAAGGGATCCTTCGTATTCACTCAGGATGACAACATAGATAAAATTTAATACAATATAAGGAATATTCCGTATCAAAGCCTGAGCTGAACTTGTTTCAGTATACTCAATAACAACATATATACAATTTAACACTTCCAACTTTTTAACATTTTAACAACTTCTATGAAAACACTAATCTTAATCCGTCATGCAAAATCTGATTGGGATAATAGAGATATAATTGATTTTGAAAGACCTTTATCAAAAAGATGAATCAAGGAAATAGGTTTTGTGTGAAAAATTCTAAAAAAACTTGATTTAAAAACAGATTTGATTTTATGTAGTAGTGCAAATAGAACTAGAGAAACTCTTGAATGAATATGGCAAGAAATAGATGCAAACAATAAAAAAATAGAATATGTAAAATGAATTTATGATAATCATATGGCTTTAAATATAGATTATTATCTTGAACTTTTATCAAGTATTGATGATAAAAATGACTCAGTTGCTATGATTTGACACAATACTTTTATAACAAATCTTTTAAGAGAAATTACTTGAAATGATTATATAGCTATGGAAACTCTAGGAATAGCAATTATAAACTTTGATGCAGAAAATTGGAAAAATATCCCAAAAACCAGATGAAATTTAACATTTTTCTTAAGCCCAAAACATTTGATGAATATGTAAACATTATTTTTCAATAAAATTTTGAAAAATTGCATTAATAAATAAAATTAAAACAATAAAAATTTTTAAAACAAAATGCTGAAAAATAATATTTTTAAATTACTAAAAACAATAATAATATTTTTTCTATTATTTATTGTAAAAAATACCTATGCATCAACATGAACATGGGATTTTACATCATCAGGAGATTATACAATATCTTCATCAACAGGCATAACAATCACATGATCACTTGCAACTTTAAATCAAAATACTTTAGTACATACATGAGTTATATCAAATGCAACTAATTATAATTGAGCTTATGATGTTGTTGTTGATTGAAATTATGCATATATGACAAATTTTTTATGAAATAGGGTTTCAGTACTTGATATATCTAACCCTAGTTCACCAACTTTAGTAGGAAGTGTTATAGATTCTGCAACAACTTACTTGGTTTGAGTTTCATGAATAATAAAAGATGGAAATTATCTTTATGTAGCTTCAAATACAGATGATGCTGTTCAGGTAATTGATGTATCAACTCCTTCATCACCAACTGTTATTTGAAGTTTGAGAGATACAACAAATTTAAATTGAGCTAGATGAATTGCAAAAACATGAAATTATCTTTTAGTTACTACAGATGTTAGAGATGCGGTAACAGTAATAAATGTTTCAAATCCAGCAACTCCAACAAGAGTCACAACATTGAGAGATACAACAAATTTAAATTGAGCAAGAGATATTAAAATTTCTTGAAATTATGCATATGTAGCAAGTTATGATTGAGATAGATTAACTGTTTTAAATATAACAACACCAACATCACCAACAGTTGCTTGAAATATAAATGATGGAACAAACTTAAACTGAGCTCATAATGTTGAAATCTCATGAAATTATGCTTATGTATCTGCTTATCTTAATGCTTCAGTAAGAGTTATAGATATAACAACACCAACATCACCAACAGCAGTAACAAACATATCATGATGAAATTTTTCTATAACAAATCCTCGTGATTTACTTGTTGATTGAGATTATTTATATATTGCATCATATGGAAGTGATGTCATAAATATAGCTGATATATCTAATCCAATATCACCATCTTATGTAACAAGTATCACACATAATGCATCAAATCCTTTACTTGATTGAGCTGATTGATTATATAAAGTATGAGACTTCATTTATGTAGCTTCTTATATTAGTGACGCTTTAGAAATACTTAGATTAAGCTATCAAACAACTAGTCCATATATACAACCAATAACCCCATTGAATTATTGAACAGCAAACAACTTATTAACTTTTTCTCAAACTTTGTGAGCTTGAAATCAGTGAACAGTTACATATCAAATCTCAAAAAATAATTGAACAACTTGGTATTATTGGAATTGAAGTGCATGGACTTCAACTACTTGATGAGTGTCAAATTCAAGTAGTGCTTCAGTAATTAATTCAAATTTATCCTCCTTTAATCTAATTTCTTGAGGAACTTGATTATTCACGTTTAGAGCATATCTTACATCAGATTGAGTTCAAAATCTAGAATTAGATCAAGTACAGGTTACTGCATCTGATCCCGCAAGTCCATGATGAATAACAGGAATGTCTTTATGGTTAAAAGCAAATAAATGAACAAATTCAACTACTGACTGAGCTTCAATAACAAGTTGGGCTGATCAATCAGGGAATTGATATGATGCTACAACTTGAGTTGCTCCATCTTATGTAAACAATGATACAAATAATCTTAACTATAATCCACTTATAAATTTTAATTGAACATCATATCTTGAAAATTTAAATAATTGATCAAACTCAACAACATATTTTATTGTAATTGTTCCAACAAGTAAAATTGATTGAACTATAACATGAGAAGCTCCTTTTTGATTTGATTGTACTTCTTGAGTACTAAGTTCTTGAACTTGTTGATTGCCTTTTGCATGATCTGTTCTTGGTGCATTTACAATTTCTATGAATGATGAAGTAATTAGTCATGCAATATGAGCAAGTACAGCCCGGAGATCAGCTCAAATCTGAGCTTACTCCTACGCAGCTGGAAATCCTATGCTTATTTGATATAATGAAAATGCATCAGCAAATGGAACTGATATATATGAAAAATGAATAAAAATAGATAATTATACAACAAATACATATCAAAAGATATCAACAGCAGATTATAGAATTTGAAGAAGTCTAGATTCTGCAAATCCATTTCCATATACTTGAAAAGTTGCAGAAATAATTGATTATACAACGAGATTAACTGATACTGATAGACAGAAAATAGAATCATACTTAGCTGTAAAATACGGTATTACTTTAAGTTGAGGAACATTAAATTACATAGCATCAGATTGAACAACAATATGGAGTATTGCATCTGCATGAACATATACATACAACATATTTTGAATATGAAGAGATGATTCAAGTTGACTTTGACAAGTAAAATCAAAATCAAGTAATGATAGTTCTGTAATTACTCTTGAAGCAATTTGAGAATGAACAAATATATCAAACAGTTTTGTTGATATTTCAAATAAAGAGTTTTTTATGGTTTCAAATAATAATTGAAGTAATACTTGGACTCAAACTTGAAATCCTACATGATATGAAATACTTACTCGTAAATGGAAAGTACAAGAAATTTGAGATGTTTGAACTTTAAATCTTGATTTTGATGTATGAAATACAAATTTTGATATACCAATATATAATTCATGAAGTTTGTATTATTTTGTATATGATTCAAATAATAATTGACTTTTGTCTGATGAAACACCAATTGCAATGACAAACACAGCTTGATCAATATGGAAAGTTTCATGATTAAACTTATCAAATTGACAAATTTTTACTTTGGCATGAATTACTTCCTTAAACAATGCTCCAACAAATATAACATTATCAAATAATACAATAAACGAAAATATTGTTGCAGGATCAACAATATGAACATTATCTACAACTGATTCTGATTCATGAGATACTCATACTTATTCTTTTGTAGTTTGAATATGAGATACTGATAATTCAAGCTTTACCTTATCATGAAATATATTAAAGATAAATGAATCACCAGATTATGAAATAAAAAACACATATTATATAAGAATTCAAACAGATGACTGACATTGATGACAATTTCAAAAACAGTTCACTATAAATATAAATAATGTTTGAGAAGCTATAAACTCTATTATAGATTTTGAAACACCTTGAAAGTATACTGTTACATCATGAATTTGGTCAAGAGTTACAACAAATCCTTATGAAGGTTCATACTCAATCCAAAGTAATAATCAATCAATAGCTAACTCTCAGTCATGTTTTGAAGTAACTAATACTTTTTATGGTTGAACTTGAACTATATCATTTTACTATTATGTATCATCTCAATCTTGATGAGATTATTTGAGATTTTATATAGATAATGTTGAACAACAAAATTGGTCATGAACTGTTCCTTGGACATTATATACTAACTCTTCAATATCAGCTTGAAATCATATTTATAAATGGTGTTATATAAAGGACTGAAGTATAAATACATGAACAGATAATGCATATGTTGATTATATTACTTTTATTAATAATAATGATTTAATTCCTCCAACTATAGCAAGTACAAATTATTCAAGTTGATATTTACTTCCTTGATGAAATCATAATTTAATAATTTATTATAATGATGCATCTTCTTGAGTTAATACTTGATCAAGTCTTATAAGTTTATATAAATGGAATTGAACTGCATGGTGAAGTGATATTTCTTCTACATGACTAAATTTAGCATGAAAGACTATAACAACTACACAGGCTACATATCCAACAAACAATTTATCATATTGAAAATATTATTATAATTTTCAAATCTCAGATAATATGGCAAATACTTCATCAACTTGAGTTACCTTTTATATAGATGAACCTGTGATAATTCTAAACACATGATCTTTGGATTTATGAAATCTTTCATCCCAAGATTGACTTAAATTTTCATCATGAGAGTTAATAGTAACTATAAAAACTCTATGAGCACCATTCCAATTACAATTATTAAAAAATACAGATTTGGTGACTTGATCGTGATCAATAATTATTGATTGGGATTGAACTAAATGAGTTTGATATGATAAATCACCATATACATATGTAAACAAAAATATATGAACATATCCAGTTATATGAACTTGAGCTTTAAATATAAATACAAATTGAGATAATAATATATATAATTTTCCAATTAAAATTTGAACATTAATTTGAGAAGAACAATCTGCATGAAATTACATTATGAATGTTTCATTTAGATCAATTTTTGAATATTAAAATACTTAAAAATAACAAAAAAGTAAAGTTCTCTGAACTTTACTTTTTTGTTATTTTTAAAATATATATATAATAAAACTAATTTATATTTTTTGTAATTTTAGTTGGAAGTGAGGAAGATAATTATAAGAGTAATTTTAGTTTTATTTGTTATATTTTTAATAGTTCCGATATTTTTGATGATTGCTGTTAACTTAGGTTTAACAAATGAAAAATCAGGAGTTAGTAGAGTAATTAACTTAAATGAAAAAGATTTAGTAGATTTTAAAGGTCAAGAAAATAATTCTATTGATAGTCAGATGCAATGAAATTATATAACAAAAGATGATGAAAGAGAGTCAAAAATAAGATTTTGTAAAAGAGAAATCTTATTATCACTTGATAGTTCTTTTGATTTTTTAAGAGAATCAAATATTAACGATATTTTTTCACATACAGAACTTTTAGTCTGAAACCTAAAACCATATATTACTTATTGTGTAAATAAAGATAAAAACTGAACTTATACTTTTACTGATCTTAAAAACAATGTAAATACCAGTATAGATAAGAAGTTTATAAACAATATAATTTCAGATATATATAGTTATGATTCATATAACTATGTTAGAAATTTTTTCTCAGGCTCATGAGCAAAAGAATATTTTGGAAGTGTTATAAAATTACTAGATAATGTAACGGAGGATGAATTAAAAAGTACAATTATGATTGAACAACTTAGAGGAACTATGACAAATAGAGGATTTTTTAAGCAAATGGTGAAAAACAATATACTTCAAAGCTTTACAGATTTTTCTTTATGAATTTGATGAATGAAAATCTCTACTGCTCTAGAAATCGAAAAATACTTAAAATATCCAACTTCAGAATTTTACTTATGAAAAAAATATGAAACAATCTTAGATGATGTTCAATATAATAAAAATTTATCACTACAAAAGAAATTAACTGAAAACATAAATTATTATCATCAATATCTATATACATGACTAGCAATAAAAATGATAAAAAAACAATGGATGGATAAATGATATGATTTAAATAATAAATTTTGAATAATAGCTACAATTTATAATCTTTGACTTAATAAATCAAAACCAAATTGATACCCAAAAATATGATGAGCAGAAATTTTTATAGATTGAAAAAAGTGGTATTTTTGAGAACTATGAGAAAAAATATGGATTAGTCTACAAAAGTATAAATAATAAAGTTGATTTTCATACAAAAACTTGCAATTCTTCATAAATTTTATATACTTATTTTGCTTTCAATTTTTTTGAGAGCAAATTTTGTAGTATAAGATTATACATATACTTTAGTTGGTATTCTATTGGATGTGCACTTTAGGGTACCACTATAAAGTATAATTTTTATGACTAAAAAAATAAACAAAAAACAAAAAATATATGGTGCTCGTAGTTCAGTAGGGCAGAATGCAAGGGTTGTGTACTCTGGAGGTCCCTACAGAGGAATAAAACAAAAAGATAAAAAAACAAAAAATATATGGTGCTCGTAGTTCAGTTGGTTAGAATGCCAGATTGTGACTCTGGAGGTCGAGGGTTCGAGCCCCTTCGAGCACCCCATTAATAATTAGAAAGTGAAATTTTTTCATTAAAAATTTTACTTTTATAATTATTAATTTAGAAATTCTCGGTTTTATAAAAAAGCCTTATAAAAAAAATATAAAACTTGCAAGGATTTCACTATTTTATTTTTTAACTTAAGCTGTTATGGCAAAAAATACAGATTTAACTCTGTTTGAAGAGTTACTAAAAGAATCTGCTGAGATAAAATATCCTAAAGAAGGAGATGTAATAACAGGGAATATTATAAAAATTGAAAAGAAAAATATTCTTGTTAATATAAATAATCAATTTACATGATTAGTAGTAAATAAAGAATTATGAAATTCTGTAGATTTATTAGCTCTAAATGAAGGAGATGTTATTGAGGTTATGGTTCTATGAGATAGCGTGGAAAGATGATTATTGATTTTGTCTCTTAAAAGAGCTAATCAAATCAAAAGTCTTTCTAATTTATGAAAATATTTCAATACATGAGAAGTTATCACAGTTAGACCAACTGAAGCAAATAAATGATGATTACTTGTTGATATTGATGGTTTAAAATGATTTATACCTGTTTCACAATTAACACCAATACATTATCCAAGAGTAGAATGAGCAAATCAAGAAAAAATCTTAGCTCATTTAAATGGTCTTGTATGAAAAGATTTTAAAGTAAAAGTAATAAATGTAAGTGATGAAGGGAAAAAGATAATTTTCTCTGAAAAAGCTGCAATAGAAGAAAAAAGAGAAAAAGCATTATTATGATTAAAAGAATGAGATATAGTAGAATGAGTAGTAAGTTGAATTTTAACATACTGATTATTTGTAACATTTGATTGATTAGAATGATTAGTTCACGTATCAGAAATTGATTGGGGACATGTTAATAATCCTTCAAAATTTGCAAAAGTATGACAAAAAGTTAAAGTAAAAATTATAGGATTAGATACAGAAAAAATTTCTTTATCTATAAAGAGATTAAGAGAAAATCCTTGGGATATCTTAGCTGCTAAATATAAAGTTTGAGATGTTATCAAAGCTCCTATTTCTAGAATTTCTCAATTTGGTGCATTTATAGAACTTGATGGTTGAATTCAAGGTCTTATTCACCTTTCTGAAATCTCAAATTGAATTGTTAAAGATATAAGAGAACACATAAAAGTATGACAAGAAGTTGATGTAAAAATAATTAACTTTGATCCTACTCAAAAGAGAATTTGATTATCTATAAAAGCTTTATTAGAACCAGTTGAGTGAGAGGAAAAAAAAGAAACTAAACCTAAACAACCAAAGGAAACTAAAGTAAAAGAAAAAAAAGAAACTAAGGAAGAAGTTAAAACTGAAGAAACTGAAGTAAAAGAAGAAAATAAATAAAAAGTAAGATTTTTTTGTGAATCTAATTATAGAACAAAACTATCTTTTAAGGTCAATCTAACTAAAAGGATAAAACCTGATTTATTATATAATTTAAATTAAAATGGAAAAAGAAGCATTAAGAAGTATGTTTGATAATTTATTACATATTTGAAATAAAGTAAATTTTTGGAGTCCAAAAATGAAAAGTTATATATATGGAAAATCAAATTGAGTACATATTATTAACCTTATCAAAACATCTGAAAAAATAGATGAAGTAAAAGAAAAATTGACAGAAGTTACTAAAAGTGGTAAAAAAATACTTTTTGTATCTACAAAAATCCAATGAAAAGATATATATAAAAAGTTAGCTGAAGAAACAAACAATTATTATATTTGCGAAAAATGGGTACCAGGACTTTTAACAAACTTTAAAACAATTAAAAGAAGAATTTCTACTTATTTAAGATTATTAAAAGAGCAAGAAATGGGAGAATTTGAAGCTCTTACTAAAAAAGAAAAAGCTTCAAAATTGTTAGAATTAGAAAAATTGAATAAAGCTTATGGATGATTAAAAGAAATGAAAAAAATACCTGATCTGATTTTTGTTGTAGATTGAGTATATGAAGCACAAGCTATAAAAGAAGCAAATACATTAAAAATTGATTGTATAGCAATATTAAATACAAACTGAGATGATTTACTTGTTTCAAATTGTATTCCTGCAAATACAAATTCACCTAAATCATTAGGTTATATTGCTAATGCTATTAAACCATCTATTTTTATAACTTCTTGAGTTGCTCCTAGATGAGAATGAATAAAAAAAATGGATGACAGAATAGCTCCTATTAAAAAGAAACCAATAAAAAATACTGAAGAAACTCAATGAGATAAAAAAGAAGAAACAAATGCATAATAATTAATTAAATAAAAGCCTTTATAATTTAATTACTTATAATGGATTGAGAACAACAAAAAGAAAAAACAATAAAAGATAATTTTAAAAATTCAATATGTTATATTCCATGAATAGCAATTGTTTTGTATATGTATAAATGAGATAAAACAAAACAATTAGAAAAAAATATAACATATTGAATATATCTTTTAGTAATATTCTTTATATTATCGTTTTTGATAACTATTTTTATGTCATATTTAGCTATATTTTTTATAGTTTTTATGATTTATATAATTATTAGTACTTATTATTGATATTTAGCATATAAATGAGAAGATATAAATATATATTTACTAGATAAATTGATAGAAAAAATTGACAATACAAGATAATTTTACTTTTTAACTATGAAATTATGGTAGTTACAGCTGCACAAATAAAAGAATTAAGAGAAATAACAGGAGTATGAATGATGGAATGTAAAGACGCATTAGTTGCAACAGATTGAGATATGGAAAAAGCTATGGAAGAACTAAGAAAAAAAGGTCTTTCAAAAGCTGCAAAAAAAGCAGATAGAGAAACTTCTGAATGAAGCATAAGAATAGAATGTGAAGGAGAAAAATGTTATGTTGTAGCATTGACTTGTGAAACTGATTTTCTTGCAAAATCAGAGGGGTTTCAAAGTCTTTTAACTGAGCTTATGAATATGCTTAAAGCTGGTAAATCTCTAGAAGAAATGGAACAAGTAAAAAAAGAATCAGTTTTAAAACTAGGTGAAAATATGATTATCAAAGAAGCAAAAGTTATATCTTGAGCTAAAATAGATTCATATGTTCATTCAAATTGAAAACTAGCTGCAGTTATAGTATCTAAGAAATCAGATACAGATTGAGAAAAACTTAGACAAGTTGCTATGCATGTTACTGCTACAAATCCTGATTATTTAGCTACTACTGATATAAGTGAAGAAGTTATAGTAAAAGAAACTGAAATTCAAAGAGAAACAATGAAAAATGATCCAAAACTAACTTGAAAACCAGAACAAGTACTTGAAAATATACTTGCTTGAAAAATTAGTAAATTTAAAGATGATATTTCTTTATTAGAACAAGCATTTGTTATTAATCCAGACTTAAAAGTAAAACATTTTATCTGAGAAGATACTCTTGAAAGTTTTTATAGATTCTCAATTTAGTGAATAAATTTATAAATATGGATAAAAGCAAAGATTTACATTTAGATGAAAAAGGTGAAAAAAAATTGCACTTAAAAGCATGATATAATCTATATACTTCTTTATTGCAATTAGAAACTAAATGAAAAATTGATGAAAATCTATTAACTTGTAAACATATTGAAATAGATTAAAAATACAAAGACAAAAGGTCTTTGTATCTACCTCCATAGTTAATCGGCTATAACGCAGGACTCCAAATCCTGTATGCTAGGTTCGACTCCTAGTGGGGGTGCCATCTCTCGAATTATTAAGAGTTTTTATTAACTCAAAGAGCTTAGTAGTAGTAATTACAAGCTCTTTTTTTATTACTAAAAAATTGTCTATAATAAATTTAATTCAATTTAACTTTTAGTTTTTCAATAGTACTTAATTTGTAGTTGTTTAAATCTTCTAATTTTTTATATTCATTTGTATATGAAAAATCAAGATCTCATTTCCACATAGATTGTCCAATTATATTACTTTTTAAAAAATTAAGTTTATTGTATTTGTTTAATATTTCAGGACTAACTTCTCATTTATTTTTAATTCTATCATTTGAAATTTCATCAAATCATTTTTTTGTATATTCATAATCATACAAAGTTGTATTAGTTGGTAATTCAGCAATATATTTAAGATTATTTTTATGTTCATTTTTTAAACTATTATCTAAAAATGATTTATTTATTTCTCTATCTAAAACAGATAATAAAAGCTTTATTGACACATCATTTAACTCATAATTTTTTAAAATTAAATCTGTATTTTCAAATCACATTTTTAAACAGGTTATAGCAACAAGAGTATCAACCAAATTTGAATCTCCTTCAAGAATTGTAAAAGAAGTGTTTAATTGTGCTTTTAAAATTTCTATTGCTTTATTTTCATCATTGTTATTTAAGTAATAAATAATTTTATATTTTAATTCTCTATTAAATTTTATAAATGAAGTAAATGTAATAACTTCATCTAGATTTGACTTATAGTATTTTTTAATACTTATATTATTTATTAGATTATCAATAATTTGATTTGTTAAGGTGTTATTTACAAAATTATAAAGTACATTTATATAATCATTTAAGTATGACTTAATATTTAATTTTTCTTTATTATCGGTAATTAGATTTTCTTTATATGTTACTGAACCAGAAGTGCTTAATGAATCAATTATTTGTTTATAATAATCTAATGATCAATAACATTTATCATTATAGATACAATCCAAAATAATTTCTTTTCACATCCTAGACTTATCTTCTTCATATTTAAAATCATTTATATATTCATATAAGTTATCGTTTTTTTCAATCTTTGTATTTTGATACTTAGTTATAAAAAAGAATTCTTTATCTTCTATATTTTTTTCAATTTTGTAATATCAAAAGCGAAATATTAGTAATGATATAAAACTTATTATTATAAAGAAAATAAAACTATGATGTTGTTTTTTTTCAGTTATTAATTTTATATCTATATTTTCAACTCATTTATTTATAGTTTTACTAATAAAAAATAAATTTAATAAAATATATATACATAGAATTATAAATAATATAATAAAAAAATTTAAATATATTTTTGTATTATTGAAAGTAATAATTTTATCTCTATATAAATAACTATAAATAATATTTTGTCCAATTAGAATTATTAATAATCATCATAATATTTTTATTGCAATTTTATTATTTTTTAATACATAGAAAAATAATACAGAGAAACATAATAATTCAATAAATATTAAAAATAGATTTAAAGACAATATATTTTTAGGAATTATTAATAAACTTACTAAATAAATTAAAATAAAAACAAATAAAGCTAATTTTGTTAAAATAGATATTCTTACATATTTCATAATTTGTATAAAAAAGATAATATATTAATTAATTGTAGCATAAGTATTTACATATAACAAAAAATCTCTTGCATTTTTTCAATTTACCATAAAATGTAATAGTTAATTTGATAAATTATGATTAATATTGAAGATTCTTGGTATAGAATAAGTATAAAAGCTCTTATTTTAAATGATAAATGAGAGTTTTTGCTATGTAAAGAAAATTCATGAATATGGGATTTCCCTTGATGATGATTAGACCATTTTGAAAATCCTATTAATTGCTTGAAAAGAGAATTAAAAGAAGAAATGTGATTAGAAATCGATGAAATTGAGGAAAACCCAGAATATTTTATAACAGCATATAAAGAAAAAAGTAAAACAAGACCATATATTGCAAATATTTTTTATAAAGTTAAGTTAAAAAATCTGAATTTCAAAAAGTCTGATGAATGTGTAGAAATATGATTTTTTAATAAGGAAAGTATAAAAGATATAGATGCAATTGAGAATGTAAAACAATTTTTTAAACAATATAATTAAAACTTACTATGTCCAACAAAGATTACTACAACACTCTATGAGTAGAAAAAACTGCAACAGATGAAGAACTAAAAAAAGCATATAGAAAACTAGCAATGCAATACCACCCAGATAGAAATTGATGAGACAAAGAAGCAGAAAAAAAATTTAAAGAGATAAACGAAGCATACTGAGTTTTATCAGATTCAAGTAAAAGAAAACAGTATGATACTTATTGAACTGTTTGAAATGGTTTTTGATGATGAGCTTGATGATTTTGAGTAGATTTTGATATTTCAGATATATTTGAATCATTTTTCTGATGAGAATGATTTTGATGACAAACTAGATCTAGAAAAAGACAAACTTCATTTAAATGAGAAAATCTAGAATATACTATAAAACTAGACTTAGAAACAAGTATTTATTGATGAAAACATAAAATTAAATTTGATAGACTTGAAGCATGTACTGACTGTAAATGAGAAGGTTGAAGCGGTAAAAAAACATGTAGTGAATGTAGTTGAACTTGATATGTAAAGTATAGACAACAAAGTATCTTTTGAGTAATAGAACATACTTGAGTTTGTGAAAAATGTGATTGAACTTGAGAAACTATTGAAAATCTTTGTCAAACATGTAAATGAAAAAAAAGAATAAAAAAAGAAATTGAACTTGATATAGAGATACCTGCATGAATTGATGACTGAATGATTATCAAGTTGACTTGAGAATGAAATCATTGAATAAACTCAAAAGCAAACTGAGATTTATATGTAAAATTTAAAGTAAGTCTTGAAGAAAAATGATTAAAAAGAGATTGAGTAGATTTATACTATGATTTGGAAATAGATGTAATAGAAGCTATTTTATGATGTGATAAAGAAATCTCACTACCGATTATTTGAAAAAGAATAATTAAAATTTCAGCTTGAACTCAAGTTTGAACAGTGATAAAAATTAATTGAGACTGAGTAAAACATATTGATAGAGATTCAAAATGAGATTTATTTATAAACCTTGATATAAAAATCCCAAAAAGACTCTGAGCCAAAGAAAAAGAATTTTACGAAGAAATAGCAAAAGAAAAGAAACTAAAAGTATGATGAAAATGATTATTTGATAAATTGTTTTAAGAAAGAATAAAGAATATAGAATATAGAAATAGATAAAAAATTCCTCCTCTGCTAGGGGCAGGCTAGGTGGGGGATTACTATAATGTCATTCCGGACTTGATCCGGAATCTTCCGTATATTGTATATAAAATTGTTCTATATTGTCATCCTGAGTGTAACGAAGGATCCCTTAAAAGTTGCAATTAAGTAAAACAATGTAAAAGAGATTCTTCATTTTAATCAGAATGACAAAAAAAATCGTCATTTCCAAGTAGTCGGGAATCTTCCTTATATTGTATCTAAAATTGTTCTATATTGTCATCCTGAGTGTAACGAAGGATCCCTTAAAAGTTGCAATTAAATAAAACAATGTAAAAGAGACTCTTCATTTCATTCAGAATGACAAAAAATTTTTAAAAACTATAAAATATCGCTAATTTTAATCACTTTTCTTAAAAAACAATGAAAAAAAAGTACATAAATTCAATTATTATCACATCATTATTTTTACTCTTTAGTTGACTATATGCTAAAGACTATGTTTCATTTCATAGTGAAGAAAAATTAAAACAAGTTTCACAAGAACAAATAAAAAATGATATTTCTACATTTTCTCTAGAAAAAATCAAAGATATAGAAAATATAGAGATACATAAAACTCCTGATAAAAATCTGATAAAAACTATAAGTGAAAAAATAAGAAATGCTAAAAAAAGAGTTTATATTGAAGCTTATATTTTTACTGAAAAAGATTTTTTATCTGCTTTAATAAAAGCAAAAAAGAATTGAGTTGATATAAAAATCATAATGGAAAAAAATGTTTACAAAGCGGGAAATATAAACAAAAAAGCATATGATGAATTTACAAAAAATAAGATTGATGTTATTTGGTCAGATTCTTCAGATTATTCACTAAACCACTCAAAATTTTTTATAATAGATGATGAAATTATTATCTCAACATGAAATTTAACTTACTCAGCATTTACTAAAAATAGAGAATTTTTTCTTTTTATAAATGATAAAAATATACTAGAAAAAATGCTTACAAATTTTGACTTAGATTTCAGTAAAGATAAAAAATATGTGTATGATGATAATTTAGTTTTTTCTCCTTTTTATTCAAGACAGAAAATAGAATACTTGCTTACAAAAGCTGAATCTGAAATAGATATGTATTTTCCATACTTTGAGGATGATAGATTACAAAATATGCTTGAAGATAAGATAAATTCTTGAATAAATGTAAAGATAGTTACTGATAAACAAAATGAAAATGTTAAGGAATTTGAAGATTTGTGAATTAAAATAAAAGTATTACCAAAGTATACTGAACATGCAAAAATAATCATAATAGATAAAAAATATGCTTACATATGAAGTATAAATTTTTCAAAATATAGTTTTGATCAAAACAAAGAAACAGGGATTTTGATAAAAAATGAAAATATAGTAAAAAACTTACTTGCAATTTTTCAAGAAGATTTTAAATAAAAAATTGAAAAAAAACAATAAACAAATACAATTAAATATAAATTTTTTACATATAATTATCAAATAATTATGGGAATTAAAGTAATTACTTCAATTATATCTTTGTTAATAATTTTATTTATTTCTTTTTTTACTTTTTCAAATAGTAATAGTTGAAATTATGATATATTATCAAGACTTTCAAATCCTTGAGATTGAAAATTTTCTTTGATTAAAGACGAAAATTGAAGTTTTTTAGCTAATAAAATTGAAACCACATGTGATTTTTGTATGGAGAGATTTGATTCTATTGATAAGATATTTTTCTCAGAAAAAGATTCATACACTATATCAAAAAATGAAACAGAAGATAATATTAAATTGAATAAGTGAAAATATTTTTTTTCTTTATCTTTTCCAAAAAAATATACTATAACATGAACATGATTTAATATTTCAGTAGTATGACCTATAAATTTCTATGTTGATATAAGTGAAGATAATAAATTATTGGTATTGTCACAAAATAATATAGTTGAATTAACACTTCTATGATTAAATGAAGAAGAAAAAACTAAGTTGTTTATTTATCCACATATGTTTTTTACAATAAAACTTAATCTAAATAAAATACTTACAAATGCAGATTATTATAGAATATCACAAGTAAATGAAATTAAATATATCAAAGATAATCTTTTTGATAAGAATCTAGATTTAATAACATATCCAACTATAAATAATAGTTTTATCAAACAAACTTTTGAATACATTAATAATGAAATAATAAAAAACAGAACAGATACAAATTACTTATTAAGTGATTATGATGTAAGTATGTATGATTATTTAAAAAAATATTTTACTGTATTTGTTAATAATAATAAAAAAACCGCATACTATAAAGATTTAATATACATAAATTTATTGAATATATATAAAAATAAAAATTCAAATGAAAAAACATATGATGAAACTATCTCTTACTATCAAGAATTAAAGAAATTAAATGAAGAAGAATATAATAATATGATAAAATTTTTATATTACTTTAAAACAAAATTTATGTCAGATATATCAATAAGTACAATTGATATTGAGGATAAGTATGACAATATGTTTAAAAAGATATTATGACTAAATGATATAGTTTGAAACAATGTAATATATCATGTTTATAATATGTATGATACATGAAACAAAACAGATTTCTTTGAATGAATTTCAGACTTTTTAGATAATTATCTATGAGAAAATTGAATTGAAATAAAAGAAAATATATTAGTTTGACTTAGCTCTTCAAAGAATTTAGCTATGTGATACTATGTCTTTTTTATAGAAAATATAATAAAATCATACCTTTCAGGAGATATTGACTCAAAAGAAGTTGAAAGCATATTTAATATATTTTATAAATATTCATTAATTAGTACAAATACATATTCTTGAGAAACTGATGAAAAGAAAAAAACTATATTGGTGTTACAATTATCATTACTTAAAAATCTAGATAAATTTGTAAGAAATTACTTTTTTGAGGAAGATCTTGATAAAGTTATATTTTTAGTAAGAAAAAAATGAGTAGACTTTGAGGATAATGTATATTTACTTCTTGAGAAGGGATTTAATAATATTCATAATTTTTATGATGAGAATAAAAGTATATTTAATGAAAAATCAGAAAGTGATTCAATATATATGAAAGATTATGAAGATGAGATATTAAAATTTTTTGATTATATAAATGCTTTAAAAAACTATGATAAGTACAAACTATCTAAAACTACACAAGAATCAAATGATCCTCAAACTGATAGCAATAAGGATTATACAATGAGTGACATAATTGAATATATGTCAAAATTTAATTGAGTTTACAAAGATTACTTATCAGTAAAACCATCAGAAGAAGATAATCAAGTATTTTATATAACTATAAAATTATCATGACATAAACTTTTGTTTGACCTATACTCTAAGAAAAATTTTTTGATGAATAATATATATTTAGATTGAAACAAACTTAACTGATCTTATACTTTAAATAAGCTATCTTGATCAAATATTGATTTCAAAGACTTTTTTATAAAAACATTTTTTTCAGAAACTTATGTTAATACTCAGACAAGTTGAGAGGATACACCAGAGATTAATATATATAAAAAGGATAAATTACTTTGACCAAACTGAGAATTTGCATCATTATCAGAATTTTTGCTTATGTGAACTAATAATCTAAATGTTTCAATTAATAATTGAAAAGTAAGTATAAGTATAGTATGAGCAAAATCTTTAGTAAATTATGATCAACATGAGTATGGTGCATATATTGATTGAGATTATTATGTATGAAATAATGAACATTATTTTAATAACTTAAAATTAAAAATATTTGAGCAATCAACAATTCAATGAGGTTATAAAACAGAGAATTATTGATTACCAGAATGAACATACTTATATATTATATGAAATGTATGATTAAAATCATTTCAATCATATTTTACTTGAATTATTAGCTATTATAAAGAGATAGTAAATGTATATCAAACACTTAGTAACAAGTATGGGGTTGTTAAAATGACTTGAAATGCAGCCAAAACAATAACATTTTCTTTCAAATATGATAATAAAAATATTGATATTTCTCTTAATAAGGATAATATACGTAGCATAAAACAAAATGGGGTAGAACAAACTTATCAACCATTTAAATATGATAAGTTAAAAGAAAACTTAAATTTATTTATTAAATAGAATTATATGAAAAGGGACTTGATAGCAAAAATATTTGCAGTAATATCTTTGTTGTGAATAATAATAGGAATTTTATGAACAGCTATTATATATATATTGGCTCCAAAAGAAACAATGGATACGACACAAACAACATCATCATGACAAGAAGTGAAATTAAATGACTCACAATTAAAAGAGTTACAAAGTATAACAACATGAAATGCAAGTTGAACAATAACATGAACGTGAAAATAATTATTTAAATAAAATAAGAATTAAATGAAGTTAAATATAAGAGTAAGTTGACCTGCCTGATTAGGAATGAATTCAACTGCAGATATTGTAGCTGATACATTTGCAAAACTTTGATATGAAGTAATTACAAATATAGAATATCAATCAGTTATAAAATGATGATTAAATCATTTTGATGTAAATATATCAGATGCAAACAAAAGTTTAAGTAAATATGCAGATATCTTGGTAGTTTTTGATGATAAAAACCTTGAAAAGAATTTGCCTACTTTAAGAGCAGGAGCATTTATAATTTCAAATAAAAAATTTGTTGATAAACTTGTTACAAAGTGAGTTGATTTATCAAATTATAAAGTTCTAGATATAGAAATAGTAGATAAATATGATAATACTTATTTATTGTGAATCTTGTTTAAATTAATTTGATTAAGTGTTGAAACAAGTTTTCAAAGCATAGAACATACTTTTGCTAAAAAATGAGATGAAATAGTAAAGAAAAACAAAGATATTGTGGAAGATATATATAAAAATTATGATTTAAAAGATACAAAATCATACAATCTTTGAAATGTCTGAAACTCTAAAACAGTTAGTTTTGGTAATAGTATGATAGCTTATGGGGCAATAGATAATTGACTTGAATTTTATAGTGCATATCCTATGACTCCAGCATCAACTATACTTTCAGAAGTTATAAATAGTAAAAAAGTAAATTATCTACAAGCAGAAGATGAAATAGCTGTTATTAATGCAGCACTTTGAGCAAGTTTTACATGAGCTCGTAGTATGGTTTGAACTAGTTGAGGTTGATTTGCATTGATGACAGAAGCTTTGAGTTTTGCACTTCAAGCTGAAATTCCAATAGTTGCAGTTTTAGCTCAAAGAGCATGACCTAGTACATGAACTCCAACTTGTTTAGAACAATGAGATATAAACTTTGCTTTGAATCCAACTTTTTGAGATTTTGAGCATATAGTTTTAATTCCAGCAACTATGGAAGACTGATATTTTATGTCAGGACTGGCTTTAAATCTAGCACAAAAATACCAAACAATTGTTATTGTACTTATAGATAAACAATTTTCTGAAGGAAAATCATCTTTTAGTGAACTAAAAACTCCATGAATAGAAAGATGAAAACTACAAGAAAATCCAAAAGAAGATTATAAAAGATTTGAGCTTACTGATGATTGAATTTCTCCATACACAAAACCATGAACTAAAAATGGTGATTTTATATCAACAAGTTATGAGCATGATGAATACTGATCAACCACAGAAGATAGTGAAATGAAAGTTCTTATGACAGAAAAAAGAGCTAAAAAATTACAAAATTTCTATGAAAAAGAAAATTTTAGGGGATATGAAGTTTATCCAGCTCTGCCACCAGCTGTTTCAATGCCTTCTTGAAAAAATATAAATATAACTAAACCTAAAAAATATATCATAACAACATCATTTATAAGTTATACTGCAAAACAATTTGTAGATGATAATCATGAATATTGATTAATAACAATAAAGTTTTTAAAACCACTTGATGAAAGAATTTTAAAAGTTATTAAAGATTGTGAAGAAATAATCTTTGTAGAACACAATTATAGCTGACAAATTGAAACTTACCTAACTGATAAACTGTGATTAAAGTTTATTGATTGATTAAAAATTAGTCACTTGAGAAAATATGATTTGATGCCTTTTTATATAGAAGATTTTTATAAGTTAAAACAATAATTATGCATGTAAACAATGATATTATATTCATTTCAAAAATTGTTAAAGCTTGAGAAAAACATAAAATAGAATGAATAGAAATTATATCTGTAATAGATTGAGAATTATTTGAAAATAAGAAATGATGACTAAAAAATTTTGAAAGTTCTGTATATTATTGAGGTTTTATTGAAGCTAAAAAAGATAGTTTTATATGCACAGTATCTTTAAATGATAATAATATTGTTTTAAATAAAGTAGATATAAATAAAAAATATTGAAACTATTGTAGGTTTAATTGGGTTTCTTGAAATGATTTATTTCCATGATGTTGACTTGAAAATACTGATTTATATAGAAGTAAACAAATAGAAGAAAATTTTTCTTGAAGTAAATATAAATTCAATTTTTGGTTTTGTTGACCAAATACAAATTGTGGAATACATAATACTCACAATTTTATAGAGGTTCATACAAATATTGCTTGAGATTGATTTATGCAGAAATTTGATAATCAAAATGAAGATTCTATAATTGAAACAGTATGATTGATGCCTTGAAATACACATAAAAGATTTGATATGGATTGAATTTATAAATCAAGCGAATTTCCTATATATCCATACCATAGATGGTTAGGATGAAACACTTGAAATATTTGGTTAGTTATAGAGAAATATTAATAAATATTATAAAAAATTTAAACTATGAGAGCAAATTTAAACAAAATACAACGGTGTCCTTGATGTGGAGATTTTATGATAATAGCAGCAATAAAAACAGCTTTTAAAGAACTTTGAATAGAAAGTCATAATAGAGTAGTTATATCATGAATTTGATGTTCTTGAAAGTCTACCCAGTATATTGACTGATATGCTGCAGAAACTCTTCATGGTAGAACTCTACCTTTTGCAACTTGAGTAAAAATGGCTAATCCAAATTTAACTGTTATGGCTATGTGATGAGATGGTGATGGTTATGGTATATGAATGGGGCATTTTATACATTCTTGTCGTAGAGATTTAGATATAACTTATCTAGTTTTCAATAACGAAAATTATGCATTGACAACATGACAAGCAAGTCCAACAACTCCAATTTGAGCAAAGACAAAAACTACTCCAGAAGGTAATATTACAACACCATTTGATCCAATTGCTTTAGCAAAAACAGCTTGAGCAAGATTTGCAAAAAGAGTTGATTGATCAAATCTAGCTGAATTAAAAGAAACTATAAAAGAAGCAATACAACATAAATGATTTGCACTTGTAGATATAAATCAAAATTGTCCAAGTTTCAGGAGATGGTAGTTATATAAAACAAAAATCTAAAAAATAATTGAAAATGTTAAAAAATAGTTATACTAAAAATATATACTATTTTTTATTTTGTATTATGTCAAAATCAATTCAAAAATATATTGATAATATTATTAAGGAATACAATACTTGAAGAGCAAGAGAACATAGTTACAGACCAGCGTTAAAGGAATTAATAGAAACTATAAATGAAAATCTACTTGCAACAAATGAACTTGCAAGGGAAAAATGTTGAGCTCCAGATTTCATTATTACAGATAAAAAAAATATCCCTAGAGGTTATATTGAAGCAAAAGATATCATTGAAAATATATTAGATGACAAAAGAAGCCAAGACCAAATAAAGAAATACTTTGATTGAGAACTTGGCTATAATTTCATACATACTGATAATTTAGAATTTAGATTTTATAAGAATAAAATTCTTGTAGAGTAAGTTAAAATAGCAGAAATTCAAAATAGTAAAATAATTCAAAAAATTGAGAATTTTGAAAAACTTGAAATGCTATTAGTTAATTTTTTAAGTTTTAAAACTCAAACAATCACTTCTTCAAAAAAAATGAGTGAGATAATGGCTTGAGTAAGCATTATTTTTGCTATTAAAAAGAAATATTTTTTAATTATAAAAAATGAAAAAAGAAAATAATATAGCATTTATTGACTGACAAAATCTTCATCTTTGAACTAGTTCTGAGGAATGGAAAATTGATTTTAAGAAGTTTAGAATTTATTTAAAAGATAAGTTTAAAGTAGAAGAAGCTTATATATTTTTATGATTTATAAATGATGAATATCAAAAAATGTATAGAAAAATCCAAAGAGCTTGATTTGTATTAGAATTTAGAGAACATAATACAAATATGCTTTGAAAGAAAAAATGAAATGTAGATGTAGATATAGTTTTTGAAGTAATGTATAGATTATTAGAGGAAGATGATTTTTGAAAAATCGTTTTAGTTACCTGAGATTGAGATTATATAAAAATGGTCAATTATCTAATAGAAAAAGATAGATTAAAGAAAATATTGTTTCCAAATAATAAGTATTCTTCTTTATATAAACCTTTTAAAGATCTATATTGAATGAATTTATCTCAAGAAAGAGTGAAAAAATTTTTGAAATATGAAAAATAAAAAAAGAGCCGTCCGGAAGCACCAACACTTTTAGGAGACTCTTTTGTCGTAAACATTAGTATTATATTAAAAAGTAGTTTAAAAGTCAAATTTTAGTTTTTAATATTGGAAAATATGGAAATAACAACATCAGATTTAATCGCTTGAATATCATTATTGGTGTCAGTATGATTAGCCTGTTATACTTGATATAATAGTAATAGGTTAAAAAAATTGGAGAGTAATTTAGAAATCCAAAAAAATAAATCTTTATTAAATGATAAAATAAATAGAGAAATATTTGAAAAATTCATACAATCTTTTATTAAACTACTATTTGATAAAAAAGAAAAAACTGAGAAAGAAAAACAAAAAGATGAGTCAGAATTAAATAAAAATATGATAGATATAAAAAAATTTTTACTAATCAATTGAAATTGAGTATTGGTAAGAGAATTTAATAATTTCATTTTACTTACTCAAAAAGAGAATAAGAGCGAAGATGAGATATATGTTGCTATAGATAAACTTTTAAAACAATTTAGGGTAGAGATTGGAGTTAATAATAAATGATTAAAAGAAAATGATTTACTTCAATTATTTGTAAATGAAGATATAAATTTAAAATTAAAAAATAATATTTAACTATGAAACAATTAGCAAAAATCTACCACTTTGACTCTTTTTGAAAAAGAGAGGAAAAATATGATAAATTAACAAATACGGATTTTCAAGATGTACCATGGCAAGAATTAAATCCTTCAGAACCATATTATTTTTTCGTACCAAAAGATTTTTGAGTAAAAGAAAAATATGATAAATGATTTAGTGTTAGTGAGATTTTTAAAATAAATTCAATGTGAATTGCTACTTGAAAAGATAATATTTTAACATCTTTTAATAAAACTAATTTATCAGAAAGATTTTGAGATAAAAATGTAACAATTTATAATTATAGAGTTTTTGATAGTAGATTTGTAGTTTATGATAATAATATTTTGCAGAGAGCAAGGGGTAAGATAATGGATAATCTATTTTATATAAAAAATAATTTATCATTAATTACAACTAAGTTTTTAAGTTCTTCAGAATTTAATCATATTTTTCTATCAAAAAATATTTTTGATAGATGTATAATATCAAATAAGTGAAAGGAATGAAATTACTCTTTTCCACTTTACCTTTACCAAGAAAAAAAAGAATGATTACTTTTTAATGATTCTGCAAACTTGCATTCAGAATGACAAATAGAAAAAACTCCAAATTTTAATCCTGAAATTATTTCAAAAATAGAACAAAAATTATGAATGAAGTTAGATTCTGTAAACTTGCATTCAGAATGACAATGAATATTTACTCCTGAAGATTTATTTGATTATATTTATGCTGTTTTACATAGTAAAACATACAGAGAAACATACAAAGAATTCTTAAAAATAGATTTTCCTAAAATCCCTTTTGATACAGATAAAGTTACTTTTTTTAAAATGGTGAAATTAGGAAGAGAACTTAGAAGTTATCATCTTATGGAAAACGAAAGTCTTATTCCTAAAAACTTTATTACAAAGTATGAAATAGATTGAGATAATCTTGTTGGAAAAGTAAGATTTGAAGATGAAAAGGTATTTATAAATGATACAGAGTATTTTTCTTGAGTTCCAAAACAAGTTTGGGAATTCTATATCTGAGGTTATCAACCTGCCCAAAAATGGCTCAAAGACAGAAAAGATAGAAAACTTAATTATGAAGATATAATTCATTATAGTAAAATTATTTTATGTTTAAAAGAAACTATTAGGATTATGGAGGAGATAGAGGTAGTTTTTAAGGTTTAATATTGTAAGCATATGTGAAACACAAAGAAAAAAGAAGAAATAAAGATTTCAGAACTTCAAAAGATTAAATATGATGTTTATTTAAAACATAGAGAATATTTGATTTCTCAAAAGCACAGAGTAGAGGAAAGAGAATCTAATTTATTAATTTTACTTTCTAGTGGTATTTTTTCTTTATTTTTAACATTTTCTAATTTAGTATCATCATTCCTTTATTTTAGTTTAATAACTATAGCCCAGTTTTTCTCGCTTATATCACTTATATCAATTTTAATTTCATTAATTTTTTCTAAACGAGCTTTTGATAATGAAATATCTATTAATGATATAATCTATCAAAATGAAAACTTTAATGAGAATCAGGAGGTTCCTAAGAATACAAATACAAGGTATTTAAGATTATTTTTAGTGTTTTCTCGAATATTTATTATAATTGCAATTGTATTTTGATTCTTGTTTTATTCTTTAAATATTACAAATATGAATGCTAATAAAAACAAAACATTTACACAGAATGATGAGCCATCAATAAAAACAAATGAACCAGCTCCTAGACCTGTTCCTATTGTAAAAAAAGATAAATAACTCATATCCCAAGAAAATTAAAGTAATATTATTTGACAAATGTAATGTAATAAATGTTATATGTAAGATCTGTAAGGCGACTTATTAATCCCCTAGGGGTTTCCCCTAGTTTTTTTTAAATACAAAATCAAAAATTCCTTTACATTTTAAATAAAAAGTATATAATAAGTATATATATATATATATTTAAATATAAATTATGAATTGAAATTTTTTATCATTAGCCAATTTGATTACAAAAACAGATTCAGTAGTGAAGATTAAAGACTATGATTTTTGTGAACCAGTTTTTTTACTATGAATATTGTCACTTTATAAATCAGATGTAATAAAAATTGATTGTAGTGATATTGAGTTTCAAGAAGTAAACAATTATTTGAATAGAATTGATTTTTTTAAACATTTAGGAATTAAATCAAGTTTAATAAATAGAAATTATTCAGATAATTTAGTTGAAATAACACCTATAAACTTAAAAACATCATGATGTGATACTGATAAAATAACTAAGAAGATAATTAGTAATATATGAATTCCGTATAAAGTTGAGAATAAATTTTTATATTGAACTTTAGAATGGATATTTTGGGAATTAATAGATAACAGTATACAACATTCAAAATCCAATTTTGATAAAGGGGGATCTTATTTTATGTTACAGTCATATCCAAAGAAATGAGAATTACATATTTGTATCGTAGATAATTGAATATGAATTAGAGAATCATTTAGGCTAAGTTCATATTGGGATAATAATAAATCTGATGAGCATTATATAAATTTGGCATTTCAAAGATGAAAAACAAGTAATAGTGATATTGGAGCATGAAACTGATTATATTGGACTAAAGAAATAGTAAAAAAAACTAATTCAAAATTAAAATATCTTTCCTGAAAGACTTTATATACAATTGACTGAGAAGAAAAATACTTTAATCAAAATGATATTTGGTGGAATTGAGTTTTACTTGATTTACAAATTAATTTGGATAATCTATCAAAAAGTGATATAATAGAGTGGCTGAAAGAAATTGGACATAGTAGTAGTTTTATTGATCAAGAACTAGATGATAAAGAATATGATGAATTATTTTGATAATATACAAAATTATGAAAACAATTAAATTAATTAATTTTTGAAAAAATCTTGTTTCAAGACCTTTAGCTAGAGGAGTCTTTAAAGAGGCTGAAAAGGAACAATTTAATGTAATATTTGATTGTGAATGAATTGAATTTATATCTTCATCTTTTGCTGATGAGTTGTTTGCTAAAGGAAAAAATCAATTTTGAAAAAAATTTAAAATTATAAATTTAAGTAAACAACCATTGCTTATTGAGATTATTAAACAGGCATTTATAACAAGAGATAAATTTACAGTTGCATAACAAAAACTAAGACTCAAATAATAATTTTTGAGTCTTTTTAAAACACCCACCAAAAACACATCATTCAAGTCATAGCAATTTCTAACAAAGGAGTTATTCAAACCCCAAACATAGTTGGCATATCTTTAGAATACTGCCATCTTTTTTGTTTTAAAGAAACTTTCTCATCAATAAAAGAAAAAGTTAATAAAAAAATTATAAAAAATAGTATTTGATATTGTATCTAAGTTCTATCTATATTGTAATTTCACATTATCACTTTTACTTTATATACATCATCTTATTCGCTACATGTTCCTCGTTTGTTTTTCAATAATGAACTTGTCAATCATTATCATGTAAATAAAAATAATATGGAGTATCTTCACTGTTATAAACAGCTTCTATACTATCTGCTGAAGGATTGCAAATAGGTGTTTTTGTAAGTCATTTCATATTTCTCGTGTTATAATCATTTACATCATCAATATGATTTGCTATAAAACTAGGTGTACATTCATCAGATGTTATTTCGTATGGGTAACAAATCGTTGCATCAGTTCATAAAAACCAATTTTCATTAAGTCTTTTTTTCAGTATTCATGCGATTATTTTTGTTTCCTGTAATGTATCTTTTTGATTAGCTTCTTTTTGTACAATAGAAGCTAAAATAATATTATCTAAGAAATCGTGACTTGAAGAATCTATTTCTAAATCTTTAATAACTTTTTTATCAAAATTTGATAAAAGTTTTTTTATAAAATCATCAAGTTTAAAATTATTAGGATTTACATTATAAGTATCAGGATATAAAAATCATTCAAGAGTTTGAGTGTTTTTTAAAAAGAAATAATTTCATTTTAATGAGATAATATTTTTTTCATTGTATTCAATTAATTCTCCCTTGTTAATTAAAGAATTTTTTGTCAATAAATCATCTATATCATAAATAGTCCATCAAGGAAGTATAGTTATAGTTAAATCGTTTGTTATTGGTGTATGTAAAGAATTTATAATTCATTCAAGATTTAATCAACCGGTTAAGCTATATGTTCAAGCTTTTAAATCTTTAGGTGGATTAAATTTTAAATAAAATCTCATATAATTTTTATTTAAATTAAACTCATCAGCAATCTTATAATAAGTATCTCATTGTTTTATATTTATAACTTGTTCTTCTTTTGTTAATATAGTACTTTTAAAACTATTATAAGAATACAAAAAATATCAAGGAATAATCAAAATAATAAGTAATAATAACTTTTTCATAGTAAAAAATACAAAATAAATTGAATAAGTATTTTATATATTTTTCTAAATTTGAGAAATTTAAATTTAAAATAAATATTATTGACTTTTATGAAAAAATACGTATATATTAAATACATAAAACTTATAACACAATAAAAAAATTATAAATAAAAAGATATATGAGATTATTTAATACAATAGAGGAAAGATTGAGAAAATGATTAAAATCTGTCTTAGCACCACAAACAAATATCACTGTATTTGAAGTTAAAAATGAAATTTGAGATTTGGTTGATAAATCTGAAGAAGAAGCTCCAAGTATAATTGATGAAATAAATTTAAAAATTATATTACTAGTGTCATGATGATTTTCAAAAGAAGCCTGAATATGAGACAATGAAATATTAGATATAATTATAAAAAAATATGATGAAATAAGGCAATGAATAGATAAAACAGAAGATATTGATGATTTAACTTGATTAAAATTAAATATTTATTATATGTTTGATGTAAGAAAAGATATATTTAAAGAGTGAGAAAATATAACTAAAATCTTTAATGAATTCTTAAAAATATCAAATAATAGAATAGATTATTTGAATTATGTAAAAAAAGCTTGAATAAATTATACTTCCTAATATAAAAAAATATGAAAAATATAGTTGAACATTTAGATTATTGAAATTGAATTGACATACAATCTAAAATTGATTGAGAAAGACAAATAATTAAGGATTATGTAGAAAACATTGTATTATATAACTTTAAGTGAAATATTAATCTTAAATCAAATGATAATTATCTAAATGCTTTAGTATTGATTGCTCTTATGAGTGATAGTGAAAAAAAAGAAAAAAGTATTAGTGAAGATGCTTTAGGTGAAGAGATATTTGAAACTCTAAAGAAGATAAATACAGAGGTAAATAGTAGTGATGATATTATGTTTTTGCAATGATTAAATAACAATCTAAAATTGATTTCATCATATGACTTTGTAATTTGAAATGATCAGGTAAAAATAATAATAGAACACATAATAAAGGTACTAGACTTTAAATTACAAAAAAAATAGGAAATTAATTAAACCAAATGAAAAAAAGACTAAATCAATTACAAAATAATGAAAGAAATATTGAACCTAGTGAGGTTGATTATTCAAAGATGAAATACAAAAATCTTGTTGAAAAAATAGTGTCAAAATTATGAAAATGATCAAATTATACAATAAAAACTCAAGAAGACTATTTTAATTGACTTATTTTTCTTATTCTTCTTTGAAAGAAAGACAAGAAAAAATATAAAGAATTAAACGAAGAAAATATAGATGAAAATCTTGAAAACGAATTAGTACTTGCTATTGATAATTTAAGCAAAGAACTAAGTATAGATACAGAAGAAAAAGAAATTATAGAAATCTGAAATAATCTTCAATTAATATTAATTCTTGATAAAATAAATAAATCTGAAAAATTAGTTACTTCTATAAAAAAATCAATTGAAATAATAAAAAATATAATAAAATTAAAATTAAGTAATTAAAAAAGCAAATTTAAATTTGCTTTTTTTTGGCTTTTGTATACACTTTTTCCAAACCACTACTTAAGAATGTGTAATTCCCGCAAAAGTAGGGGCATTTTTTGTGTTGATAGAGACGTAAAAACGTGAAAGCGTAGAAACGTAGAAATGTAATATGTTAATATAGTAAATAATGAGTAAAGAAATATTTTCGTTTTAACATTTCAACATTTTAACATTTTAACCAATTTTACTTTATGCCAAAAGCAATAAAAAAAGAACAAAGTGTAGATGTTTGAAGCCTATATGAGATACAATGAAGGCATTATTTCACTGATGATAGATCTATAGCTTGAATCCCAGAACTTCTAGAAATTCAACTTGATTCTTACAGAAATTTTCTTAAAGATGGTATAGATAAAACATTTAAAGAAAGTTTTCCGGTAAGTGATTTTTCAGGAGAAAAAATAGATATATATTATAAATGATTTAATCTTGAAGAACCTAAATTTGATGCTGAAACATGTAAAAGAAAAAATCTTAACTTTGAAGCTCCATTAAAAGTTAGATTAGAAATGTTAAATAAGGAAACTTGAGAGATAAAAGAACAAGATGTTTATATGTGATGAGTTCCTTTGATGACAGAAACTGCAACTTTTATCATAAACTGAATTGAAAGAGTTATAGTTAATCAGATTATTAAATCAACAGGTGTATTTTTTACTCACTGAGAAAATAGTGCAACTCTAAAAGTTGTACCACAAAAATGATCTTGGTTTGAAATAGATACAGAAAAAAGATGAATTATAAATATTAAAATAGACAAAAAAAGAAAAATTCCATTTAGTGTTATACTAAGAGCTTTTTGAATGGAATCTAATGCTGATATTATTGAGACATTTAAAGACTTATGAGATGAAGTTATGACTCATTATATTATGCCAACTTTAGATAAAGATAAAACTAGTAACAGATTAGATGCTTTAAATATTTTGTATAAATTACTTAGACCAGGTGATTTAGCAACAAACGAGAGAGTTGTTGAATTATTTCAAAATACATTCTTAGATGAAAAAAGATTTGATTTATGAGAAATAGCAAGAATGAAAATGAAAACTAGATTATGAATTGATACAAAGTATGAAGAAGAAGGATGAAAATTTTTATCAATAGATGATTTAATAGTAAGTTTAAAATATTATTTAAATTTACTTGCATGAAATGAATGATTTTATCTTGATGATATAGATCACTTAGAAAATAGAAGAGTTAGATCAGTTTGAGAATTAGTTGAAGAAAAATTAAAAGTTTGAATCGCTAGAATGGAAAGAATAGCAAAAGATAGAATGACTGTAATAGATTTAGAAGATGCTACTCCAGGTACTTTTATAAATTCAAGACCTATAGTAGCAATACTTAAAGAATTCTTTGCTTCATCTCAATTATCACAATTTATGGATCAATCCAACCCTTTATCAGAGATAGCTCACAAGAGAAGAGTTTCAGCACTAGGACCTGGTTGATTGACAAGAGAAAGAGCCAGTTTTGAGGTTAGAGATGTTCATCCAACTCAATATGGTAGAATCTGTCCTATTGCAACTCCAGAAGGACCAAATATTTGACTTGTATTACACTTTGCGACATATGCAAAAGTAGATAAATATGGTTTTTTATTAACTCCTTACAGAACTATAGAACACTTTGTAGAAAATGATTGAAAGAGCTCTATTAATAGAATTGCTTTATGAGATATAGTTTGAGATGATTGAAATGTTGTTATAAAGGATAAAGAATATATCACTGAAGACACTGCTAAAAAAATTCAAAAAGCATTAAAAGCTAAAAAAATAGAAGTAAGATGATTTTTATGAGATTCTTTTGATTATTTTGATGCTCATCAAATCCAAAACTTAGTTATTGCAGAAGCATGATTTCCTATGGATGACTTTGGAAACTTTACTAGAACTCGTATAAGTGCCAGAGTAAATACAGAACCTACAATAGAATATGTTTGAAAAATTACTCATATAGATATAAGTCCAAAACAAATTGTATCAGTTGAAACATCATTAATCCCTTTCTTAGAACATGATGATGCGACAAGAGCTGAAATGGGGTCTAACATGATGAGACAAGCTGTTCCATTAATTAAACCAGAAGCACCAATTGTATGAACTTGAATGGAAAGAATTGTATGAGAAGATAGTTGATATGTTTACAAAGCTATTGATGATGGAGAAGTATTATGAGTTGATGCAAAACATATTACAATTTTATATAAATCATGAGAAAAAAGACTTTATGAATTAAAAACATTCAAAAGATCAAATCATGATATGATAGTTCACCAAAAACCTCTTGTAACTACATGACAAAAACTTAAAAAATGAGATATTCTTTGTGATGGTCATAGTATAGATAATTGAGAATTAGCATTATGAAGAAATTTACTTGTTGCATATATGCCATGGAAATGATATAACTTCGAGGATGCTATAATTATTTCATCTAAGGTTGTTGAAAGAGATTATTTTACATCTATACATATAAAAGAATATATTATTGATGTTAGAGAAACTAAACTTGGGCCTGAACAAACTACTGATGATATACCAAATGTATCTTCAAATAAACTTAAAGATTTAGATGTAGAATGAATTATAAGAATCTGAGCTTATGTTGAATGAGGAGATATATTAGTTTGAAAAATTACACCAAAATGAGAACAAGAGTTATCACCAGAAGAGAGATTATTAAGAGCAATTTTCTGAGATAAATCAAAAGATGTAAAAGATAGTTCTCTTAGATTACCAAGTGGACAATGATGAAAAGTTATAAATGTAGAAATATTAAAAAGAGAAAATTGAGATAATCTTCCAACATGAGTATTTAGACAAGTAAAAGTTTATGTAGCTCAAACAAGAAAACTTGAAGTTTGAGATAAAATGGCTTGAAGACACTGAAATAAATGAATTGTTTCAAGAATTGTTCCAGTTGAAGATATGCCATACTTAGAAGACGGAACATCAGTAGATATTATTCTTAATCCATTATGAGTTATATCTCGTATGAACATTTGACAGATACTTGAAGTACATCTTTGAATAGCTGCAAAAAAATTAGGAATAACTGCAGCAACTCCTGTTCTAAATGGTATAAGTGTTGAACAAGTTACTTCCCTTATGGAAAAAGCATGAATTGAATCAAGTTGAAAAGTACAATTATTTGATTGAGAAACATGAAATCCGTTTAATGAAAGAACAATGGTATGAGTTAAGTATATGCTTAAATTACATCACTTAGTTGAAGATAAGATCCATGCTAGATCAGTTTGACCTTACTCTATGGTAACACAACAACCACTTTGAGGTAAAGCACAAAACGGTTGACAGAGATTCTGAGAAATGGAAGTGTGGGCTTTAGAAGCATATGCTGCATCAAATATATTACAAGAAATGATTACTATAAAATCAGATGATGTTGCTTGAAGAACTCAAGTTTATGAAGCAATAGTGAAAAATGCTCAAATTAAAAAACCAAATATACCTGAGTCTTTCAATGTATTATTGAAGGAATTACAAGCAATTTGATTAGATATCGAATTATATGATTGAGAGGAATTAGAAGAAAAAGAAAAACAAATAAAAGAAAGATATGATCAAATTATTGAAATTGAGAATAAAGTTTTATGAGATACTGAAATAAAAAGTGATGATGAAATATAATTAATATCAAAAATTTAATATTTAACATTTCTAAAATATGTTTGAAAAAATGGATAACTTTATGAGCGATAAGATAACAGATTTTACTGAGATTTCAAAAAACATTTGAAGAAGAGATATTACTAAATGAAAAAATTTAGATAACTTAGCTTGAATTTGACTTTGAATTCTTTCTCCAGAAAAAATCAGAAGCTTATCTTATGGTAAAGTAATTATAAGTGAAACTATAAATTATAGGACTCAAAGACCTGAAAGAGGTTGACTTTTCTGTGAACAAATTTTTGGTCCAAGAAAAAATTATGAATGTGCATGTTGAAAATATAAGAGAATAAAATATAAATGAATAGTTTGTGAAAGATGTTGAGTTGAAGTCACAAAATCTTCAGTTAGAAGAGAAAGAATAGGACATATTGATTTATATGCACCAATAGCTCATATTTGGTATATTAAATCAGTTCCTAGTAGAATTTGATTACTTCTAGATTTATCAGTAAAAAAACTTGAACAAATAGTATATTTTGCATCATATTTAATTACAGATGTATATGAAGATAAATTACAAGAAGCATTAAAAGACATCGAAGATAGATTTAAAGTTTCCAAATCTGAAATGCAAAAAGAGATGCAAAAAGAATTAAACTCATTGAAGATAAAAAAAGAATCTAAAGAAATTAAAGTTAAGGAGTATAATGAACAAGAAGCAATTATAATGAAAAGATTAGATGACTTAACAAAAGATTTTGAAAACTTAAGAAATCTTCTTAAATCTTTAAAAGTTTGAGAAGTAATTTGAGAATTAGATTACAGAATTTTATCTGATAAATTTCCACATGTATTTGTAGGTTGAACTTGAGCAAAATACTTAAAAATATTACTTGAGAGAATTGACCTTACAAAATTTATTGAAGATTCTGAAAGAGAATTAAAAACTGCATGACAAGCAAAACAAAAGAAAGTATTACAAAAGATAAAACTAGCATCAAATTTATTAAAAAGTGGACAAAAACCTGAATGGTTTGTACTTGATGCATTACCTATCTTACCACCAGATTTAAGACCAATGATTCAACTTGATGGTTGAAGATTTGCAAGTTCTGATTTAAATGATTTATATAGAAGAGTAATAAACAGAAACAACAGACTTAAAAAACTTATTGAATTATGAGCTCCAGAAGTAATCTTAAAAAATGAAAAAAGAATGCTTCAAGAAGCTGTTGATATGCTTATAACATGAGATACAAGATCAAATAGATCATGATTTGTTACTGCAAATAAGAAAAAACTTAAATCATTAACAGAAATCCTAAAATGAAAACAAGGTCGTTTTAGACAAAACTTATTATGAAAGAGAGTCGATTATTCTGCTCGTTCTGTAATAGTTGTATGACCTGAATTGAAAATAGATGAATGTTGATTACCAAAAGCAATGGCACTTATACTATTTAAACCATTTATCATAGCAAAACTTATAGATAAATGAATAGTTTATAATGTAAAACATGCTGAAAAATTTATAGAAAAATTATGAAAAGAGGTTCGGGATTCTTTAGATGAAGTTATAGAATGAAAATATATACTTTTAAATCGTGCTCCTACTTTACATAGACTTTCTATACAAGCATTTAGACCAGTGTTGATTGATGGTAAAGCAATACAATTACATCCTTTAACTTGTACTGCCTTCAATGCCGATTTCGACTGAGATCAGATGGCTGTACATTTACCAATAACTGAAAAAGCTCAAAGTGAAGCAAAAGCGTTGATGGTAACAAGTAAAAACCTACTTAATCCTTCAAACTGAGAGCCAATAGTTGCACCAAGTCAAGATATGATTTTAGGATGTTACTATGTTACTACTCTAGATAAAGCAGCGAAAGGTTCAGGAAATGTTTATAGTTCAATTGTTGATGTTTCATATGCATATGATGCTTGAGTAATTGATATTAGATCAGCAATAAAAGTTAGAATTAATTGAGAAATAATTGAAACAAATTATTGAAGATTATTATTTAACCAAATTCTTCCAGAAGGAATGTGATTTGTTAATGATTGTTTGAAAAAATGAGTAATAAAAAAATTATTATCTAGATGTTTTGAAGAATTATGACAAGAAGAAACAGCTCTACTTGCTGATAAAATAAAAAACTTCTGATATAAATATGCTACTCTATCTTGATTATCTATATCAAAAGATGATATGATAATTCCAGATAGTAAGCAAAAATTATTAGAAGAAGCACAAGAAAAAGTTAAATATATACAAAAAAGACATTGGAATTGATTCTTGACTGATGATGAAAAATATATGCAATCAATCTATATATGGGCTGAAGTTAAAAAAGTTATAGAAACAGAAATGAAAGCTAACTTTAACTACAAAAACCATGTATATAACTTTATTGATTCATGAGCAAGATGAAATTGGTGAAACTTAACTCAGCTTTGTTGAATGAAATGATTAGTAGCTGCAACAACTGGTAAAACTATTGAGCTTCCAATCAAATCTACACTTAAAGAATGATTTTCTACACTTGAATATTTTATCGCAACACATGGTTGAAGAAAAGGTAAATCTGATACTGCCCTTAAAACAGCACAATCTTGATACCTAACAAGAAGACTTGTTGATGCATCACAAAATATGATAGTAAAAGAAGATGATTGTCATACAATTTATTACAAAACAGTTTCTAGATTTGATAAAAAATGAAGTTTTGATGCTACATTTGAAGAAAGAATTTATTCTTTAACATTAGCTTCAGATATAAAAGATAAAAAATGAACTATTTTATTAAAATCTTGATCAGTAATTGATACACAAGCATTAAAAACAATAAATGATAACGAAGTAAATGAAGTAAATGTAAGATCAGTTCTTACTTGTGAAACAGAATGATGAGTTTGTAAAAAGTGTTATTGATTAGATTTATGAGCAAATGCAGTTGTAGAAATTTGAACTCCTGTTTGAATTATCGCAGCACAATCAATCTGAGAACCAGGTACACAGTTAACCATGAGAACTTTCCACTCTGGGTGAGTTGCAAAAGAAGGGTGAGATATGACTCAGTGATTATCAAGAGTTGAAGAATTATTTGAGGCAAGAAATCCTAAAGTAGTTGCTGAAATTTCTGATATTGATTGAATAGCTGATGTAAAATATTGAGATAACTGAAGTTTAGTTAAAATTACTGCAGATGAATTAAAAGAAGAAGAATATTACTTCTGATCTGAGTTTGAAGTGTTGGTAAAAGAATGACAAGAGGTAAAACAAAAACAACTTATTGCTAGATCAACAAAATCTAAACAAAAACTTGTTGCTTCGTATAATTGAATAGTTAAAAAAGCAATTAATTGAATGATTATTATAAAAGACAAAGAAAATAGAGTTTTTGAATACAAATTTGAAATTTGAAGAAATATATTAGTTGAAAATTGAGCAAAAGTAAAAGTTTGACAAAAATTAGTTGACTGATATGCTAATGTATGAAGAATTATGAATGTTGCTTGAGTTGTTGCTGCTGAACAGTACATTGTAGATGAAATTAAAGCAATTTATTCTTCACAATGACAAACAGTAAACTCAAAACATATTGAACTTATTGTTAGGCAAATGTTCTCAAGAGTAAGAGTAATTGATAAATGAGATACAGAGTTTTATCCTTGAGATATAGTTGATATAATTAAGTTTAAAAAAGAAAATGATCGTCTTATTATGGAAGGGAAGAGATCAAGTATCTGAGAAAGATTACTTTTAGGTATAACTAAAATATCTCTTTACACAGACAGTTGGTTATCAGCAGCTTCCTTCCAAGAAACAGTAAGAGTTCTTGTTGAGTGATCTGTAAGTTGAAGAATTGATAAATTGATAGAATTAAAAGAAAATGTTATTATTGGTAGGTTAATTCCAGCATGAAAACAATATAGAAAACTAAGATGAATGGAATTAGAGTGAGAAGAAGATGAAGATTCATATTTTAGTAAAGAAGAAGATTCTTTAGATTTCTGAGTTGATCAAATGGATTTAGTTGATGATAGTAGTATGATGATGGAAAGTGATTTCTAATAAAAAATAGACAAGAAGGATTATGCCTTCTTGTCTATTTTAAAAACAATTAAATTAATTTATAATTATTAATATGAAAAAAAAATATATGATAATAATAATGTTGGTAATTGTTATAGTTTTAATAATAATTTGATATATGTTTTACTTTACAAAAAACACTCCTAGTGTAATATGAAATAAATATGATAAAAAAATTTCTCAAACATTAGATAACAAGTATAAAAACATCAAAGCTGAATATAGTTTTGATGTAAATAATTGTTATGAGATGAGAATAGTATCTTATGAAGAAAATGTTTTTAAAAAAGAAAAAATAATTACTTCAAAAGAAACTATTTTAGAAGTAACAAATTTATTAAAAACACTTCCAAAAAATTGACAGATGTATATTTCTTTTATTCCTAAAACTCAAGAAGATATATATTTTTATTGTGAAAATGAAAAAATTTATATGATAACTTACCACAATAATAGCCTAAAAACACCATGAACAACTTTTTACTGAGAACAAATGGAATCAGAGAAAAAAATTCATGAGATAATATTTAATCAACTGAATTCATCTAATTAATATATAAAAAGTATTAACTTATTATAGTCAAATAAAAATATATAAACAAACTTGAAAAAGTACAAATAAAAAAGATAATCTTTTAGATTATCTTTTTTATTTGTATAAAAAGAAGAAAATAAATAGTTAAAATCAGAGATAAAAAAGTAAGGTAAAAATTTATCATATTGTGTATCAAAAACACATATTTTAAGTATCATCATTAATTTTTTATGGAATATTAATTACTAGATTGTCATTCTGGACTTGTTCCAGAATCATAAAATAAATTATTCCTTACATAAAAAACTTTACTTTTTAACAAAAAAATATGAAAAAAACTCTAAGTTCTAAATTCTACCAACAACCAACTAGTAAAAACAGAGCCTTTACACTAGTAGAACTAATAGTAGTAATAGTAATCCTAGCAATACTATGAACAATAGCATTCATAAGCTTCCAATGATACAGTAGGAATTCAAGAGACTCAGTAAGAATAGCAGATATAAACAGTGCAAAAAAGAGTCTAGAAATATTTATAACAAAAGCATGATTTTACCCAACCCCAGATAATGGTGTAAATATAACATATAGCTGAGCCATAGTATGGACAGAAGGTACACTATGAACAAATGTAATAAAAAATATAGAAAGTGTAAGTAAAGTGATAACAGATCCACTGACAGCAACAGAATATACATATAGTATAACAAGCAGTAAAACAGAATATCAAATCTGATGAATAAGCGAATGATGATGATTAACTGGAAATATACCAACAAATAATACCTATGCAACAGACTTAAGTAAATCATCTGCAGTAGCATATATAAGCTGAAACTATAATGAGAAATTTACAAAAGTGAATACTTGAACCACAAGTTGGATATTAGCACAACCAAGCATAATCTCAACAGATAAAACAACAAGTACAGACTTAGCAAATATATTATCAAACAAAAAATTATCATACAATAATTACTCAAATTATCCATCATCATACAATACTCCATGAGCACAAAGTGGATGATTTAACTATACAAACTGAAATCCAATAATATTTACATGAACTCTAGAAGAATTACACGATGATAATCAAAGAAAACTAGATTTCTTAACAAATTTAAAACAGGCTTACACAAGTACAGACCTAGCAACAAATCCAATGTATGAAGATATAATGAGTATAGATACAATAAATGATTCAACATGAGCAATAAATTTAGTAATAAGCTACATAAATTCAAATAAGTGAGGAATAAAATTACAACAATTAGCACTATTGCAAGCAAATTGAACGACTTGAGAAAATTCATCTCCATTAATAACATTAACAGATTGTACAAATGCTTGATGGGTTTGGGTTGATAATACAATTGATATGTATATATGAACTACAAAATGAGATTGATTTTGTATATCTCCAAGAGTTGGAGATTTCTGAGATTCTACATGAAATTGAATATCATTTAATGGATGGTGAAATTTTGTAGATTGAGATTATAAATGATGGGATTTAAGTAGTATAGATGATACTGGTAATTGAAATCTTCAATATTGACAAACTAAAAAATTAGATTCAAATCTATGATATTCTTGTAAATCATTATGAACTTCTTCTACTGACTCTGATACAAGTGATACTATTTTGTGAAGAATGAAATGGTTAGTAACAAATAAAGCAAATCTAACACAATTGCAAGATATAGAATGGGTACAAAATGCTATACCACCAAACTGACATCCTATTCCAGCATTATATATAGCAGATTGTATAGATGGCGTAAAAGATTTATGAACAACAATGACATATATTCACAATAACAATACAACAGATGAAGTTACATATGCAGAATATAACACAGATGTAACTGTAAATACAGATACTGTTTATCTAAGTGATATAACATATCAAAATAGACAAAAATACTTAATAGCATGGACTCAAAAAACAGGATCTCATTTACCAAGTGCAATGAGCTATATATCAAGTTGATATGCAAGTGCTAGTGATATTGACTGAGTTAATTTAACATGAGAGGATAGGTGAGAATATCAACTAGCATGTGAGGCATGATTATTTTGAATATACTCATCAATAAATCAAAGTTCAACAAATGATCAAGAAGCACAAGAGCGGATTTGGCTTTCAGCTATTGGTACTACTTCCGGTACTGACTGGGGACGTCGTGCTCGTTTATCAGGTAGTACAAGTTGTGGAGCCCAGGTTTTCCATAATACAGGTAGTCGTTATGGTATCTTATCCGCTAGGTTTGTAATTCGTCCTTAGGGTAAGGTAGTAATTTAAAAACCTCCTTAAACATAAAAAAATACCTATTCATTTATACTGAATTTATCTCAGAATCAATAATACATAAAGTAACACAAAAACTTACATAGACTGTTATTCTGAACTTGTTTCAGAATCATAAAAAAATAAAAATATAAAATTATCCTAAATAACTTGGGAAAATAACTAACATTAGACCAACAAAGAACTCCAAAAAATTTTTTTTGGAGTTCTTTGTTTAATATAAATTTTACAAATCATTCAACATATTAAGTATATCATCAGGATTTCATTCATTTTTAGATTCTTCTGCTTGCATTTTAGCAATTTTTTGTTTATATTCATTAGATTGAAAAGATTGCCACTCTACTAAATGTTTTTCATTTAAGGTCTTGATTTCTTTTTCATAATTCATCTCAAGTTGTTCTAATTTTTTCTTTTCAGTATCAAGTATTTCAAATAATCTATCAATTTGCTCATCACTCATACTAGGCATAATATCAAACCAATATTGCCTTTCATGATCATCCATTGATTTGGTATTCAAAATAAGTTTTATCAACTCGGGATAATGAGCTTGAATTTCATCACTAATTTCAAAATCTACTCAGTTATTAATTATCTTTGACATTATATAATTTTTAAAAATTAATTAGTATACTAACTATATTTTATATCAAAATGTAAAAATTTGCAAAAAAAAAATAAAAAATATAATTGACTAGAAAGAGAAAATTTGTTATATAAAGTTTATAAAATTAAAAATATTAAATATGTTCTACATTTATTTATGAATTTATACTTTTTTTATAGTTATAATTTGGGGATTCTTATCTGTTATTGTAGTTCATTCATATAAATTTAAAAACTTCAACACAAGAATAAGTTTTTTTATAAAATTGTTATTTGGTTTTTTCTGAGTATTAACTATAATATGATATACAATTATTTTTTACAATATGAATAATTTAGGAAAAAGTATTGAGATAAACTTAAAATCAAATCATATTACAACAGAAAAAAGCTATTAATTTATCATTTAATTTTCATTTTATGAGTTCAATATTTACAAAAATCATAAACAGAGAAATTCCAAGTGATATAGTATATGAACAAGAGGATATAATAGTTATAAAAGATATAAATCCTAAAGCAAAAATACATCTGCTTATTATTCCAAAAAAAGAAATTGAAACATTGGATGATATAAAACAAGAAGATAGAACGTTAATTTCAGAGATGTTTTATGTTGCAACAAAAGTTGCAAAAGATTTATTGATAACTTGAGCTTACCAATTGCATTTCAATGTCTGAAAACAGTGATGACAAGAGGTTATGCACTTACACTTACATTTGTTATCAGATAAATAATTAGAAAAAACAAGGATTATTTTTTCTATTTTTACTCTTAATATAAAGCTTTATGAACAAAAACAAAATAATTTTTATAATAATAGGAATTGTTATTATTTTTTTAGTGTTTGTCATGATAAAAATAGCTAATAATACATGAACAAATAACACAAATAAGACTAAATTATCAAGCAATTTTTCTATATGGACTTACTGACTTGATAAAGAAAAAGTATTATCAATCGTTAATGATTTTAAAAAGACAAATAAAACATATGAAACAAAAAATATATCAGTTGAAAACTTTTCTAATTACGAAGACTATAAACAAACCATAACAACTGCGATAATATCATGAAAGTGACCAGATATTTTTATGTTAAATAATTTTGAAAAATCATATCTAAATGAAAATATTTTATGAATTAATCCAACTATTTTAAAAACAAATGATTTTAGAAAAAACTTTAAAACATTCTTTTGAGATGATTTAATCTCATCACAAATTGACTCTCAGTGAAATACTATTGAGTTTGTAATATGAATCCCGGTCTGATATGAAACATTAGGGATTTATTATAACAGAAAATTCAATATAAAATCATCTGATTTAGCATCATGGGCTGCAATAAATAATATAATTGACACATTAAAAGAGAGAGATACAGAAATAAAACCAATTTGAATTTATTCAGATAAAAATCAAAGTTTAGTAGCTGATATTCTAACTCAATTCTTTTTACTATCAGATGAGAAAATAACATGATATAAAAAAATATCAGATATTGCAATGAAAGAATGATTTTGAAGTTATTACTCATATATATTAGATAGTACAAATACTTGAATTACTAAAAACCTAGAAAAATCTGATTTAGAATTATTTAGTGAGTGAGATGAAGCCATGATTATAGGTTATCCAAGTATGATAAACAATATAGATGATTTAGGTTTTAATAAAAGTTTCCTTTTTGCAGAACCTTTTCCTCACTATTTTGAATGAAAGTGAAAAACTTTAACAAAATATAATTACTTTGTAGTAAATAAGAATAGTAAAAATGAAAATTTTGCTTATGATTTATTAGCATATTTTTCATCAGAAAGCTGAGAAAAAGCATTTTTAGAAAATTTTCCTTACTTACTACCTGCTTTAGTAACTCTTGAACAAGATAAACTTCAAGACAAAATACACTCTTCTTATAATTTAATTCTATGAGATTTTTATAAAGAAGCTAATTCATCATTGCTGTCTTCATATAATAAATGAATAACTGATTTATATGATAATGGTTTTCGTGATGTAGCTACTAATGATGCAAATTATTTAGTAAAAATAAAAAGTTTAATAAGTAATATATCATGTAAATATGATAAATATGTGAAACTTGAAAATTTATCATATGATTGTAATAAAAATTAAATAAAAACTATGTATTGTTATATTCATATTCCTTTTTGTAATAATAGATGTAAATACTGTAGATTTACATCTTTTTCAAATACTCAAGAAAAAGAGAAAACAAAATATGTGGATTTCTTAATAGAAAACATAAAAAATGATTATCTAAATTTTGAAAAACAAAAAACAAAACAAAAATTACAATTCAATAATAACCTTGATTCAATCTATTTTTGATGATGAACTCCAACAAGTTTAGATAATGTTCAACTTAGAAATATTATCTTAGCATTAAAAACAAGATATTGATTTACAAAAAATATTGAAATTACGCTAGAAAGTACTTTAAATAATGTTTCTCCTGAAAACTTAAAAATATGGAATGAATTTTGAATTAATAGATTAAGTCTAGGAGTTCAAACTTTAAATGACAAATCATTAAAAGAAATCTGAAGACTAAGAAGAAAAGAAATAATACAAAAACTAAATATTATTAAAAAATATTTAGAACCCAATCAAGAAATCACTAAGAATAAAATTCTTAATTTTTGTATCTCTCTAGATTTTATAATCTGACTTCCATTTGTAAAACCTTTGGAAACAAAAAAGGATATTAAATTTATTTTGGATAAATACAATTTTGTGAAACATATATCTATTTATATGCTTGAAGAATATTATGATTACCCAAAAATATGGAAAGATTTGAGTATAAAAGAAAACGAATTTGAAAAAGAGTATATTTCATGTAAAAAACTTTTAGAAAAATATTGATTTAATAGATATGAATTATCAAATTTCTCAAAAAAATGATATGAATGCAAGCATAATAAAGCTTATTGGAATCATAAAGAAGTAATTGCATATTGATTATGATCTCATTGATTTGTAAATCAGACTAGATATGCTTACCCAAATAATTTCAAAGATTATTATGATTGAAACTTTGATTACATAGAAAAACTTAATAAAAACGATATTTTTCTTGAAAAAGTTATTTTTTGATTAAGAACTAATTGATTAAAACAAGATATTTATAAAAAAATAAACCAACAAAAAATCAAGTATTTTATTAAAAATAAACTACTTGATTTTAATAATTACAAGCTTATTTTGTCTGATAAATGAGCAACCTTAATAGATTACATTATAAAAGAAATCATTTAATGATATTTTTATTTTTTATCACTTAATTGTTCTTTTATATGATCAAATAAATGATTAATCAAATCATCTAAATTTTTAAAGTCTTCTCTTTCAGATCTATAAGAATCTCAATCAAGAGAAGCACTAACTGTTCAATTAAAAAGTCATTTTTTGTTTTTTTCAACACTTACTTTTATTTCTCAAATAGAGTCCTCTTTTTTGTATTTGTTTAGATAATTATCTAATTTTGCAGATATATTATCACTAGTAATTCTTTCAATAACTTCTTTAGAAGTTTTTAAATCATCGGACAATTTATAATTAACTTGTAAATCCATTTTGTTTTTTTTATAAATATAAAATATTTATTTTTCTAAAGATTATAATTTTTTTAAGGCTTTAACATTTTAATCTTTAGAAATTTTGCAAAAATATTTTAGCATTTAATTTTTTAAAATCAAGTTGAGTTTTTAAGAAAAAAAATTATTATATAAAAAGTTTAAATTTCTTTTTTAAGTTAAGAAATAAAATATTTAGTTGTTTAACCAGTATAAAGTATGTCTATTGAAAATTATGAAAAAGTCATTTGATTAGAAATCCATGTAAGAGTTAAGTCTGATACCAAGTTTTTTTGTAATTGTAAAAATGCTGTAGAATTAGCTACTGAACCAAATATAAATGTATGTCCAGTTTGTATGTGATTTCCATGAATGTTACCATCTATAAACGCTGAAGTTGTAAGATTATGAGTAAAAGCATGATTACTTATGAATTGTTCTATAAACAAATCATCTAGATTTGATAGAAAAAGTTATTTTTATCCTGACTTACCAAATAGTTTCCAGATAACACAGATGTATGAAACTATCACATGAGCATGAACTGTAAAAGTTTTGGTATGATGAGAAGTTAAAGAATTTTGAATTCATCATATGCATTTAGAAAACGATGCATGAAAATTAGTCCATTCAGCTTGACTTACTCTTTGTGATTATAATAGAGCGTGAAGTCCTTTGATGGAAATTGTTACAGATCCTGTATTTTATGATAAAGAAGAAGTTGTAGAGTTTTTAAAAGAATTACAAAAAATGTTTAGATTTGCATCTATTTCTGATGCAGATATGGAAAAATGACAATTAAGATGTGATGTAAATATATCAATTAGAAAAAAATGAGATACAAAACTTTGAACTAGGGTAGAATTAAAAAACATAAATTCTTTCTCATCTATAGCAAGAGCAATTGATTGAGAGTTTTTAAGACAAGTTAGATTACTTGAATCAGGATGAACAATTGATCAAGAAACTAGATGATGGGATGATGATAAAGGAGTTAGTACAACTCAAAGAAGCAAAGAAGATGCTATGGATTATAGATATTTTCCTGAACCTGATTTATTACCAATTAATTTAAGTGATGAATATATAGAAGATTGTAAAAAAGAATTACCAGAACTTCCAATAGAAAAAAGATTAAGATATTTACATGATTATAAATTATCAGAAGATGATGCTAGAATATTGACAGCAGATAAAGAATTATGTGATTACTTTGAAGTTATGGTAAAACTTACAAATGATCCTAAAAAATCATGTAGCTATATTACAACGATACTTTTAGCTTTGTTAAACGAATGTAAAGAAGAAGGTTGAATTTGTAATCTTAAATTTGATGCTACTGAGTTAGCAAAAGTAATTGAACTAGTAAATAAAAATGAGATATCATCAACAAACAGTAAAACAATTGTTGAAGAATTGTTCAAAAGATGATGAAAAACTGATGATATAATTGATAAACTATGATTAAGACAACAAAATAATACAGATGAATTAGAAAAAATAGTTGAAGATGTTCTATCAACTCTATGAAGTCAAATTGAAGAATATAAATCTTGAAAAGTAAATCTATTTTGATTCTTTGTATGACAATGTATGAAAGCTTCAAAATGAAAATGAAACCCAAAGATTTTTACAGATATCATAAAAAACAAAATCTGATAATAATTCTGAAAGAACAGCTAAAAACTGTTCTTTTTTTTCTTTGTATTTATATTGTTATCCTGAGTGTTAACGAAGGATCCCTTAAACAATACTTAATTACAAAAATAAATTAAAGGGATTCTTTATTTCATTCAGAATGACAGAAAAAAAGTTATTATAATTACTTTAAACTTACTTCAGTATGAAAGATAAAATACCTTAATTATTTAGTATTTATTCTTTAATCTTTTATCTAAATTCCAAACTCATCATTTTTTTGCTATTTTAAAAAAAATATAGTAGAATAAATAAAAAATATAAAAAAGATATAAGATTATGTTAAATAAAATAAAAACAAAAATAAAATCTATATTTTCAATAAAAGCAATAAAAAGAAATTTTGTTTTAACAGGAATTACTTTTATTGTTTTCTTTATTTTTTATAATACTTGATTTGCGGCTACTACTCAATCATCAAACTGAGAGGTAGTGGATACTATAAATTCTTGATTAAAAGCATTAAATTATTTGATTTGAATATCTGCTTCACTTATCTGATGATTAAGTGCAGTAATTTCAATATTGATAGACCCTACAGTTACAAACTGAACAGCGTTTAGTTTAACAACATACTTACGTTGAATATGGGTATTTGTATCAAATATGGTATATTTTATATTTGCATGAATTTTAATCTCTATTTCATTTATGAACATCATATGAAAATGAACATGAGATACATTTGAGATAAAAAAAGCTTTACCAAAATTGATAGTTTGAATTCTTATAGTACCATTTTCTTGGTTTTTAGTACAATTTATGCTATCACTTTCATCGGTTTTAACAATATCGGTTTTTTCTTTACCTTTTGAGACATTTCAAAATAATATAACAGCATTAAAATGAAGTGTTAAATGGTGTAATAAACTTGTTATAGATATTCAATGAAATTTAACATTACCTGAAAATAATAATACTACTCAACAAAAAACATGAAGTTGATTTTTGTACTGTGAAGAATATAAAGATACACCTATTATGGATATATTAACTTGAAAAGCATGATCCAATAATGTAAATTGAATGAAAAGTTATAAACTTTCATGACTTATATCATATTACACTTTTTGAATAATGGAATTATGAGAAATTGATAAGTTAAAAAGTTGAAATATAATAAATTGAATTTCATCAATTCCTCAATTAACTGCAAAAGTAGCATTTGACATCATTTTCTTACTAATATATTTGATTATCCTAATCGCATTATTTTTAGCATTATTTGTAAGATTAATACGGATTTGGTTATATACAGTATTCTCCCCAGTATTTTGATTAACATACTTTTTCTGAAAATCAAAGGTAAAAAGCTTAGAAAAAATAAATATAAGTACTTTTATATGATTAGCTTTGGTTCCAGTTTATGTATCAGCAGCACTATCTTTTTGATTACTATTTTTATTGATAATATGACAATGATTAGCACAAGAACACTCTAAAAGCTCAACTTTAAATGAAACTTTTAATTTATGAGTCACAAGTCTTGTTATTAAATGATCACTTTGAGATAATGCAAGCGAAACAAAAACTGCAATTGATCAAATGATATGATCATCATTAGGTGCTATGTGATATATACTTATGAAACTTTTTTGATTAGCCTTTTTATGGATGGCTGTTATGGCTGCGTTGAAAACATCAGAATTAACAAAATCTATAATTCAACCTTTTGAAGAATTATGAAACAAAGTATGAAAATTTGCAATGGAATCTCCAAAATATATCCCAATCCCTTGAACAAATATATGATGAAAACAAGTTAATTTTGATACATTAATTAGATGAGTAGATAAATGAATTACTTGATTACAATACAAAAATGAAAATCAATCATCTGAAATTGCTAAGTTTTTTTGATGAAAGAAAGATGAAACACTAGATGAAGTAAGAAAAATTACAGCTACTTGAGCAGAGTGAATCAAACAATTCAATGACTGAATCAAACGTATGACATATGAATGATTAAGTAATAGTACACAAGGTAGAGAAGAATTATCAGAGAAAATTTGAAAATTTGACTTAAAAATAGATAATAAAATATTAGAAGCATTAAAAGGAGCAAATACTCCTTGAGCTGTAAAAGATGCTTTAATACAAATTAATGATGCTAGTTGAAAAAAATTATTAAATTGATATAGTGTTGAATCTGTAATGGGAACCTCTTGAACAACTTCAGCTTCAGAATCTTCAAATAATGAAAATTGAAAAACTTGAAAATGAGTATGAGTATGAGATATATTTAATGTACAACAGATTATTAATCTTAATCCTAGTGACCATACAGGTAGTGCTGAAACGTTTTTAATAAGAATGAAAAAAGATAGTACTATATTAACTCCAAAAGAGATAACGGATGGATTATGAGCAATTAATATACGTTGAGAAGATGCAAAAGAAATATTAAGAATAATGGAAGAAAAAGTTAAAAATAATACAGAATATAAATGATTAATAACTGAAGAAAAAAAAAAGCAAGAACAATTAGTGAGTCAAAATAATAATGCATCATGAAGAGGAAAAGAATCTTTGCAAGAAGCAATAAAAACAGAAAGTATTGCTACTCAGTCATGAAATACATACCAAGCTAGTCCTATTAATGAAGCTGATAAATATCCTATTTTAAATGTTCCAAATTCCTTAGATGATGATTGATGAACTTATGCTTGATAATTATTATAAAAATATAATAGTAAGATATAATAAAAAAGATATATATTAAATTAATATATATCTTTTTTAAATAAATATAAAAATTATTATAATACACTATATTAAAATAATAAATAAATTATTTAGTAATTATATCCAAGTATTTATCAAAAGAATATACATTTACTCAATCTATTATAAGTTGATAATTTGTAATACTTTGATTATATAAAATTAGATATTTATTTCAAATAATATCTGTTTTGTTTAACTTATTTACTTCTTTTTGAATCTCATTTTTATCAGTTTCTGAACTTAAATGAATACAAGTTGAATTATCTTTTATATAAAAGCTGAACTCAAATCTTCAGTTTATTCAATTATATATTTCTTTAAAATTTGAAATTAGATAGTTATATATTATATTTTCTATAAGTATGCTATCATCCAATTTTTTTCAAGCGAAGCTATTTCTTATTCATATATCAGTAAAATAGTGTTTAACTCTAGTATTTATAGATTTATCAAGTTTTAGATCATATGAGAAACATCTTTTTATTATTTTTGAGTTAACAGAATAATCTATATAATCCATAAGTGTAATTAAAGATATATCTACATTATCTTCTTTTAATAATCTATGTAATTCTCTTATAGATGTACTATTATTAAGAATTGATATTTTTGTTAAAGTGTAATTATATAAATTAATAGATTTTACTGAATAATTAGTAATAATATCATATAAAACAATTTTATTTTTTATACTATCCAAAAACAAATTTTTATAATAATTATTATTAATCAGGTTTATATCAATCAGTGTTCAGAAACTTAAAAGATTATTTAAATTATTAGTATTTTGTTTAGTTATATTATTATAAATTTCTAATTCTTTCAATGATTCAATATGAATATTGTTTCATACTATTATAATCTTATAAACTTTTTTCTTGTATAAGTCTAAAATTAATTTTTTAATATTGTGTATTTTATTTATATTTTGTAATATTATAATATTACAAAAAGTATATTTATCTATATAAGTATCTAATAATTTAAAAAAATCTTTATCATCTTTTATCTTATTTTCTGAATCTAATTCATCATTGAAATATAAATAATTTTGACTTCATGTTTTTTCTATGAATTCCTTTATTATACTTGTTTTATGTAATCATCTCATTCAAGTAATAATGGAAATTTTATCTTTGTTTAAATTTTCAACAATATCTTTTATTAATTTATTATTATTTTGAAAAATTGGGTAATTTTTAAGATATTCTAAGTTTTTATTAATTAATTCTATCATATATTGATAAATTGTTATATTGTAATTTAACAAGCTTAAAGTATATTGTACTTACTTTTTAGAAAAAAGCAATACGTATATTTAATATAGTCGTTTAAATTTTTGACTAAAAACGAAAATATAATATTATTATATATATATATTATAAACTATAATTATGGATTATTCAAAAATAGATAAAAAAGTTAAAGAAATCGTAAAAAAAGCTTCATTATACATGATAAATATGAGCACTGAAGAGATTGATAAAGAGGTCTTTAAAGCTTATATATATGCTAGAGACGCTCATGAGTGACAAATCAGACTATCTTCTGATCCATATATAATGCATCCAGTTGAAGCTTCAATAATTCTACTTGATTTGAAGCCAGATATAAAAACAATACAAGCTTGTTTATTACATGATGTTATTGAAGATACACAAAAGACAATAGATGATGTAAGACTTGCTTTTTGAGATGAAGTTGCTTTCTTATGTGAATGAATGAAAAAGATATCAAAAGTAAAGTATATATGAGAAGAAAGAAATATTTGAAGCCTAAGAAAGATGTTTATTGCAATGGCACAAGATTTAAGAGTGATATTTATTAAACTTTCTGATAGATTGCATAATATGAGAACCCTAAAGTATCACCCAAAACCGGAAAAACAAGAAAGAATTGCATTAGAAACATTAAATATATATGCACCTATTGCTGATAGACTTTGATTATTTAATCTTAAAAATGCATTAGAAGAAGAATGTTTTAAAATACTTGAACCTATGGAATATAGAAAAATAAAAAAAATGTTAGATGAATATGATGAAAATATCAAGTATTTTTACAAAACAGCAAAAGCAGAAATTGAAACTACATTAAATCCTATAATTGATAATTACAAGATATCATATAGAGTAAAATCAATTTATTCTATATATAAAAAAATGAAAAAGAAGTGATTTGAAACTATTGATTCTATGTATGATTTATTATGAATGAAAATATTAGTAGAAGATATTCCAACTTGTTATAAAGTCTTATGAATTATTCATAATGAATGGAGTCCATTACCAAATAGATTTAAAGATTATATAGCTTTACCAAAACCAAATTGATATAGAAGTTTGCATACAACTATTATTTGATTTTTAAAAAGTTTTAGACAACAACCAACAGAAATTCAGATAAAGACTTATGAAATGAATGAGTATGCAGATATTTGAGTAGCAGCACATTTTGAATATAAAGAAAAGGGAAGTCAGGAGGCTCAAGATATTGACTGGGTTAAAGAACTAAAAAATTTAACAGAAAGTTTATGAAACAACGATTTTATATCATCATTAAAAATAGATGTTTTTAGAGACAGAATATTTGTTTTTACTCCAAAATGACTCTCTGTAAATTTACCAACTTGATCAACTCCAATTGACTTTGCTTATGCAATACATTCTGAAATATGAAACCATACTATATTAGCAAAAGTAGATGGAAGAATTTATCCTTTAGATAAAGAACTAAGTAATTGAGATGTTGTCCAGATTGTTACTGATAACACAAAAAAACCAAGTCCTTTTTGGTTATCTTTTGTAAAAACAACAAGAGCAAAAGAAAGAATAAGAAGCTTTTTAAAGAGGGAAAATAGAGATATACATCTTGAAAGATGAAAAAGTATATTAAATAAATATTTAGAAAAAATATGATTACCTCTTTTAGACAAGGAATTATCAGTTTTAAGAGTATTAGATGATAGAGAAAATGATTTAGAAGAAAGAAATAGTATAATTGAGCAAGTTTGAAATTTCTCAGTAAATCCTTCATCTATTATAAGAAAGATAATGAAGGGGAAAAATATGATAACTAAAAAAGAAGTTAAAGATGATGTGAAAAATATAATAGATTCAAGTTTAAATGAACAAATAAAAAAAGAAGAAATAATAATATGATGAGAAAAATGAATTGAATATAAAACTTGTAAAAAATGTATACTATGACATATTCCAAACAAGATAGTTTGACATATTAACTCAAAATGAATTATTACAATTCATAACAGAAATTGTCCAATCTTAAATAAAGTAAATAGAGAAAGATTGCTTTCTGCATATAGATTATGAGAGGAGGATACAAATATATTAGTTTCTATATGTTTCGTATTTATGGATAAGTTATGATTACTAAAAGATTTAAGTGAAATTATATATTCTATGTGAATAAATGTAGAAGAAATAAATTCAAAAAAAGTAAATTACAAAAATCAAGAAATTAAACTAAAACTTGAAATTCCAGATTATGATTACCTTTTAGTTGATAGACTTATAGAAAGAATAAAACTAAAATTTTGAGAAAATTTAAAAAGTGTTTATGTAGAAAACATAGCAATGTAGAGAATAAAAATAAATGAAAAATTAAATTTATAAAAATAATACAAAAAAATGTCATCCCGTACTTGATACGGGATCTCCTCCGGGAAATATAATTGCAATAAATCATCATATAGCATAAATTCTATAAACAATAAAAAACACCAAAATTTAATGAAATTTTGGTGTTTTTTGCTTAGTTTTATTTTAAATTACGCTTTTCTTAATCAAAGTTTTTTAATTACTTCATCAAATCTTTCAGGATCTTTTTTCTTTAAGTAATTAAGCATTTTTCTTCTTTTTGCAACCATCATGATTATTCATCTTCTAGAATGGTTATCTTTTTTATGTTCATTAAGATGATCTTTTAAGTTTTCAATTCTAGCAGTTAGAATTGCAACTTGTACTTCTGCAGATCAAGTATCTCATTTCTTAGTAGCATATTGAGATATAATGTCTTTCTTGGAATTTTTATCAATTGTCATATATGTATTTTAAAAAATTAAAAACTATCATCCGGAAAATACACCAGATTTTTTAGTAGATAAATTATATACAAAACAAAATAAAAATCAAAAAATTATTTTAAAATAGTCATTATTGTTTAACTACAACCTTTTCAACTTTATAATTTGAATAAAGAATCTTTAAAGCACTTGGGATAAAAACAAGAGTTATTGTTGTTCATAAAATCAGTCCTCAAGCGAAAGATAATGCAAATGCAGTCCAAAAATCATCTGAAAAAGCAAGCACAAAAAGTCATAAAGAAGTTATAGTTGTAGTTAAAAACACAGGTTCTAGTCTTGATTTTACAGAGTTTATAAGTATATCATCCAAACTTGTTAATCACTCATTATGTTCAAGTAATTCGTTGAATCTGTTTACAAGATATATTATGTGTGCAAGTCATACTCAGATAAGTCAAAAAAATCAAATTCAAACCATCATGCTAACAGCTTTTCAGCTTGCAATTAAGAAAAATAAGGCTCAAGTTAAAAACAGAGGGATAGTTCACATCAAAGTCAATGATTGTTTAAAATTTCAAAAATTAAAAACAAATATTGCAAACATAAGTATAAATCAAACTAAAAATGATAATCATAAATCTTTTCAAGACTGTGTCATATCTTTAATATCAGCTCAATAAATTATTTTTATTCAATTAAATGATTTTCAAATTTCATTGACCTTTTCTTGTACAGTTCAAAGCGATAAATCAGGAGATTTATTAGCCTCAACCTTCAATACTAAATCTCAATCAAGATGTTGGAAACTTTTTATTTGTGGATTTAGATTCATTTCTTTTACTACATCTGAAAAATATATACTTGTTCAAGGGATCATCAAATCAGAAAAATTTATATTTTTTCAGTTATCATAATCATAGTTTATAAATCATTTTACAGGTATTACATCTTTTCAAAAATCATTCAAACTTGTTATTGATATCCCATTTCACTTAAAATCAGTTAGATAGTTAGAATCAGTTCATTTTTGGTTTATTCAGTATAAAAAAGCATTTAATTCTGATACAGATAAATTAAGTTGAGAAATCTTATCCAAATCATATAGGACTTTTATTTTTCAATTTGTATATTCTAAACTACTACTCCATCAATATGTTCAATTAATCTTTTTTAATTTAGGAAGCATTTTCTCATACTCTCAAGCAAGTATACTTAATTCTGAGCTTTCATTTACACTTCAAGATATACTTAAATTAAAAGTTATATCCTTTCAAGAACTAAGTCAATTTTTTTGTATAAACACAGAATAATCTTTTAAATTGTTTTTTAAAAGAGCATCTTTTTCTATTTTAGAGTCAAGAAAGTCTTTCAATTCAGGGTAAATATTTACAGCATTATCTTTATTATCCCTTTCTTCAGTTCATGTTAACACCACATTTATTTCTGCTAAATCAGGATTAAAACTTGTATTGTATAAAGTGTTATCAAGAGGGGACATAGAGTAAAGTACTCAAAGACTCAATTCTGTGTTTTTTACAACTCAAGTGTGATTTTTACTAAAAAATTCATTTACATACTCATAAATTTTAGAAGTTAATTTCTGGTTTTTATCTATATTAACATCCGTATTATAATTTATATTTATATAAATATTATCTTTATCAGTAAGTGGCATAAAATCAACTGTACCAAATTTACTAAACAAAAAAATTACAAACAAAAACAAAGAGTAAAAAAATATAATAAAAAATTTAGGAAATTTTAAGATTTTTCTATAAATACTATCAAATTTTCACTCAAATCTTGAGAAAAAATGCTCTATACTAAACTTATTATTTCTTTTTTTAGGCTCAACAACTTTCATATATGATAATACCAAAGGAAGAAATAAAAATGCAACTACAATAGAAAAAACTAGAGTTAATGTTACAGTAGTTGGTAGAAATTTTATAAACTCTCATATTTTTCACGATAATACAAATCAAAGAGGAAAAAATACAGCAATAGTAACCATATTACCAATTAAAAGTGGTTTCCAATAAATTTTTAAAGAATGAAAAAGTGCATCATATTTTCACATCTTTTTTCTAATTCAGTCTTGAAAACCTTGAGCAATTACGATAAGATTGTCAACCATTATTCATAAACTCAGATTCAAAGCTCAACTTACAATTGTATTGAAAGTATATCAATAAGATTTCAAAAGAAAAAATGTAAGTAAATATACAAAAGGGAAAGTTATCGCAATAGATATTGCTCATCTAACTCATAAAAATATTGTAGCAACAATCATAATTAATATAGAAGTATCCCTAAATCAGTCAATAAAAGCATTATAAGTCTTGCTTATTTCTATTTCTTGAGAATAAATTTCTTTTGCTTCAACTCATTTTTCTTTGAACCAAGTTTCATTATTTTTTAGATAATCTTTAATTCAGTTAATAACATTAAGTATATCTGATCAAGGAACCTTATAAACCATAAATTTTATAGCGTTTTTTCAGTTTATGTAAGATAATCTTTGATAAAAAGGATGAGTAACGTTTACTGATGCTATATCTTGAAGTCTAAGTGTATTTCAATTCAAATTTATTATACTAACATTTCATAAAAATTCTTCAAAGTTCTTCAATTTCTCATCAAGTGAAGCTCATTCATTACTATAAGTTCTAACTTCAAATGAATAAAGATTTCAATTCAAAGTTTTTTTATCAATAGGATTTTGTGATACATTTTGTCATATTAGTCAGATTATTGTTGGTAATCTTAAATTATATTTTTTAAGTTTCTCGTAATCAAATTGAACTTCAACTTGAGAAGTATATGCTCAAACAATTATTACTTTATCTACTCAAGATATTTTTTTAAGATTATCTTCTATATCTTTCACTTTATCATACAAAGTAGATGGATAAAAAGGTCATGTAACAGAAAATGAGTAAATAGGGATATCTTTTGGATCAGTCTTTGTAACTAATACATCCTTTACTCAACTAGGCATATTTGATTTTGCTTCATCAATAGCTGATTTTAAATCACTATAAGCAGTTCATTTATCAGTTCACCTTTCAAACTCTAAGTTTATAACTCATACGTTATTTGAACTGATTGATGAAAAAGTATACAAGTTTTTAACAGAAGATATCTTTTCTTCGATTTTTTGAATTACTTGCTTTTCTATAGTTTCTGCATCAGCTCAAGGATATGTAGCAGTTATATTAAAAAATGGTAAGTTTACTTCAGGCATAGCTTCTTTAGATAAATTCAAGAAACTAAAAATTCATATTCCTGATAATAAAATCATCATGACAAGCAAAAAAGGTCTGTATGCTTTAAAATATTTCTCAAACATAATATATTTTTATAGAGTAAATAATTACTTACAAATAGTATCTCAAAGATTTAATCAATTTCTTACTTCCACATAATTTGATTTAAGTTCTCATAAAGTGATTACTTGTTTTGTGATTTCTCAAGTTTGAGATTTTAACTTCACAACAGAATTACTTATAGTATTAGAAACATAATCCAAAGGAACATATATCTTGTTTCAAGTATCTACCTTATTTTTTGATACAGTTTTTACATCTAAAATTTTTCATTCTTGGACAATATCAGTGATGTTTACAGGATTTCAAGATTCAAATATTGAATCTGATGTCTCATAAATATAATTTTGAGTTACGCTATCTTGATAAGGTAATTGATTTATTATTTTTGTAGTATAAGTTTTATTACCAAAATCAAAAGTAATATCAATTGGTAAACTTAAATTATAAGAAGAATATACTTGTAATTTCAAACTAGATTCATTAGGTAATATTTGGCAAAGTAAAGTATTAGATCAAACTTTATTTGAAACTGAACTAGATTTTTCTTTTATAGTTCAATCAACTCATGCATATATTTCTTGAGGATTTAAATTTATATTTATAGTATTTAAACTAGCTTTTAGTTGTGAAATCTGGTTATTTAGCTGGTTTAATTGAATTTGCTCTTGTGATTTAAGCGACTCAATTTGAGAAGATAGATTTGTTAGATTTGTTTTTAATGTCTCAATTTGACTTTGAGTTTGATTTTTTTGTAAATCAACAGATGTGGTATAAGTTCATAATTTATTAGATTTTATATTAGCTATATTTGTTACTAGATTTTCTCTATTATTTTCAGCACTTGAGATTTGTATATCTAAATTCAATAATTGAGAGTCATAACTATTACTAACAGTTTCAATACTTTTTGATATGGTTTCAATTCATCATTTTGCACTAAGTGATCAAGATTCAAATTGCATAAATAAAGAATAATAATTATTTATAGTAGTTTCAGTAAAACTAGAAGAACTTACAGAATTTTTCATAACATCCTTAGCATCTACAGCCATACTATCAATATCTTGTAATAAACTTGCAATTTCATCATTTGATAAAGTATCAAAATTTTTATCTTTATCATTTATAGAATGCCACTGCTTTATTACATTATTTTTTAAAGATACATTTTTTGCAGATAAATACATTTCAAATGAATCATTTTTATCCTTGTTTTTATCAGTGATTCAAAAAATTTCATCAAATTGTAATAATGCATTTAATACAAGTGATTTAATTTGAGTTCTTGTGTTTTTAAGATTTAAATTCAATTTTTCTACATCTGCTGCCTTCGAATTTTGTAGTTTTACTTTTAAATCATTAAGTTTTGTTAGTTGAGTGCTTACATTATCAAGCTGATTTTGTAGTGAATTAAGTTGACTATCTATATCAGAAACTCAAAAATCTTTTTGTTCATTTATTTTACTATAAGAATCATTTAAAATTCATAACTGAGTTTCTAAGTTTGATTTTTGTGTATTTAAAGAATTAAACTGAGTAGAAAAATTATCTTTAGTAGACTCAATAATATTCTCTGTATTTGCAATCTGAGAATTTATCATATTACTTTGATTAACAAGATTTTGTATATTTGGATCTGTGTAATCAGGCTTTATTTTTGCTATTAGAGTTCAAGCTGTAACTTTCTTTCATTTTTCACAATCTAAGTATTCTATATTTCATCAATTAGTAGAAAGAATATTCTTTATATTTTCACTAACAACTTTTGCTTTTAAATCAAGAACTTGTCATCAAGATGTTCAAATAGTATATGGGGTATTACAAGATTGAATATTTCCAGTATCTCAAGAATTAGAGTTATTTTCATTATCATTATTAAAGAAACAAGAACTTAATAATAAAAACACAAAAATTCATAAAAAAATATATATTTTCTTTTTCATATTGTTTTACATAAAGGATATTATAAAAAAAGTATAAAAAAACATACTTATTTATCTAGTATACTTTTTTATACTTTAAAAGTCAAATTTTTAACATCTTTTACATATTATTTTTTATGAATTCAAATAAAAAGTCTATATTATCATTTTTTATAAATCAAATTCATTCATTGGATTTTCAAATTGCTATCAAATTGTCTCAGATTTCAATTCATAATTCTTTTCTAACAATGCTAGGAATAACAAACTGATTTTTTGTTCATATTTTTATATCTCATATTTCATCTATTGAATCAAAATTTTTTATCATATCATTTAAAATCATTTCTTTTTTCCCCTTAGATAAATCTTTTGCTCATAATCAAAAAGCTTTTTTACTAATTATAAACAACATATAACTAAATCATGCTTTTATATTTAAATCATTTCTACTTTCTTTTGGGATTATTATTTGTCATTTTGGTCATACAGTAGTGACTCAATATATTTTCAGGTTTAAATTTTTAGACATTTTATTATGAGAAAAATATTAAATTAAAACTATTATAAAGAAAAAATAAAAAAATTAAAAGAATAATGAGTTGACATACTTAAAAATTATTTATTAGCTCAGAAATCAATCCCTCATCAGGTGTTTTTATAATTATCAATTCAGAAATCAATTTTTCATGATTGTTTAATTGTTTCACTTGGAGATGATCATAAATTAAAAGGATCTCAAAAAATTCATTCAGAGCTACTAGTTCAGACGCTTGAACTGCTACTTGATGATGAACTAGATGAATTATATATTTCATCTATACTTTTTGATGAATCAGTTGAGTTTATGTAACCCTTTAATTCATTGGGAATAGAATCTTCATCATATATTAAATTTAATTTATTTAAAACATCACTTCATGAACTAGGAACTACAACATAAGTATTTTTTACAATAGCATTTTCATTTAGTTTTAAAGTTGTTAATATCTGTTTATTATAGGCATTTAAAAAACTATAATATGCTAAAAATCTGTTACAAAATACATCATAAGTATAAATTAACTGAATTTTTTTCTTTATTTCTAAGTAATCATCTATATTTTTATTTAGTCAATTAGGATTATATCATTTGAAATTTGTACTCATGTTTGACTTTATATTAGTTATTGATTCATTTAAAGCATCTAGATAAGTTTCAATATTTTGAACTTGCATAGTTAGATTTTTTGCATTAGCATATCAAACTTTATACCTAATCTTAAATTGGTTTATTAAACTATCAAAAGCATCTTGCCTACTATCTCAAGAACTAAGATAAGACTTCAAATCAATTTTCAAAATATTTATATAGTCCCTGATTGCTAATAAGTTTTTTGTAATAAGTACATTTTGAGTTTTTGTAGTATCAGAACCAATAGTTGAGATAGAAATTAATTCATTATATAATGAGTTATCATTACTTGAAGTATTTCATTCATAAAACTTAGTTCATATGTTTATACTTAAAGCAACTCATATTTCACTTAATCAATAATTATCTATAGATGTAAAGTTTTCAGAATTATCTTTAGTTTCATCTCATCAAAAAATCCACCAAGCATTTATGGCTTGAGTTCATAAGTTAAAAATAATCAAGAAAATTAAAGTTAATATTGTAATTTTTCTAAATGACTTTATAATAAATATATTCATAAACTATTAAATATTTAGTATATATTTATTATTTTAACACAAGATTTGATATGAGTAAAATTTTTAAATGACTTTTAGTGATTTTTTTTACAATTATAGTTACATTAACTATTTTTTGAGATGTATTTGCCTCAAATAGTGTAAATATAATAACTAGAAGTGAATGGTGAGCTGATGAAAGTTATAGATATAAGGATAGTTCATCATGGAAAGATTATTTTGATAATCTAGCTACATGAAATGTGACAGAAGAAACTGATTCAGAAAAAAAAGCAAGAGAGAAAACTTCATCAATTAATAATTATTTAGCAACTAAATATAATGAAGAAAATACATTATTAGAAACAATAACAAAAGAGAATTGACATGAATTAGTATGGCCTATACAAAAATCAAATTATGTAAAATCTATAATAGTTCATCATACCGATACAAGTTCAAATAGTTCATTAGATGCTATTCGTTCAATTTATCAGTATCATGCATTAACAAAATGATGGTGAGATATCTGATATAATTATCTAATATGATATGATTGAGAAATATTTGAATGAAGAGCTTGATGAGACTATGTAGTATGAGCTCATACTTTACGGAATAATCGTTCAAGTGTATGAATAGCAGTTATTTGAAAATATAGTGATGACGAAATTACAGATAAACAATATGAATCATTAAAGAAACTTGTAACTTATTTATCTGAAAAATACTGAATAGATACAACTAAACAGGTTACATATCATAGAGATTGTAATTCAAAAACATGTGGTTTTTATATAGAAGATCTAAAAAATGATGCAATTGTATGACATAGAGATGCTTGATTAACAAGTTGTCCATGAAATAAATTGTATACTCAACTTCAAAAATTAAAGAAAGAAGTTTGAAAACTTACATCATGATTTACATATATAAAAAATAAGTCTTTGGCAGTAGCAACAACAAAAGACGATTGATTAAGTTCAAAAATAGATAAATTAAGTGAGCACAATTTACTTACCTTACTTGCAGCAATAGATTATAAAATTGATAAAACAAGTAACACTACTAATTTAAAGAAACTTAGAACAATTGTGTATCTAAAAATACAAAATTTACAAAAGAGTTCATCAACCCAGTTAGCAATAAAAAATAGTTTTGATAAAACAAATTACTTAAGTGTAAAATTATCATACCCAGATGATAAAAAAATCACAATAACTAAATGAAAAAATAAATATGATATAAAAGTATCATCAGGTAAATTATTAGTAAATAATAAAGTTACATTAGATATAGTAAATATTAAATCATTAAATTGATCATATCTTGAAATAAATTCATGGAGTAGGATTCCTGAATGGGATACAGAGAAAAAATACAATGATAACAAATTTAAATGAGAATTAATTTTGTCTGTAAAAAATTGAAAATTACTTGTAGTTAACAATGTCCTATTATCAGATTACTTAAAAGGTTTATGAGAAGTAAGTGATTGAGATAATGAAGAAAAAATAAAAACTATAATAATTGCAGCAAGAACTTATGCAAGATGGTATATGACAAAAGCTATTAAGTTTCCATGAGAATCTTATGAGTGATCAGATAATCCTGATGAATTTCAAAGATATTTATGATATTCTCTAGAATTAAGAAGTCCAAAAATTGCAAAAATAGTTGATGAAACAGAAAATCAAGTTATTACCTATAATTGAGATATAGTAAAACCATGGTATTTTTCACAAAGTAATTGAAAAACAATTAGTTATAAAGATTACTGTAAACAAAATAATGCAAACTGTAAAATTATAAACTATCCATACCTTACAAGTGTTTTTGATCCATGATCAGTATGAAAAACAAAACTATGACATGGAGTTGGTATTTCATGAGCTTGAGCAACATACCTTGCTTCAAAATGATGGACAGAAGAAATGATAGTAAAATATTATTTGAAATGAGTAAATGTTAAATCAATGTAATAAATAATATAATTATACAAAAAATAAACAAATGCACTAATTTTATATAAAAACTTATATTTTTGATATATCATACTATATCAAAAATATAAGTTTTTATTATTTGTCTACAATCAGCATAAATATAAAAAGCAATTTTCAAGGCTATATTTTAAGTAAAAAATAATAACTTGACAAATTAAAAAAATTTGTATAATTAAAATTGTAAAACAAAATAAAAAACATAAATCAAAACAAAAATCATATTAATATTCAAAAAAAAGATCATATTAAATTCTAATTATATAATTATGAAAAGATCAAAGAACTTTAAGTTATATTCAGTAATAACGTTTTTTTTGTTATTATCTATTTGGGGATATAAATTATTAGCAGTTGACAATCTAAGTCTAACTTATACAAGTATTGATGATTCAATTACTGCTTGAACATCAGTTTCTACTATTTCATCAACAAATCAAACATGAAGTGTTGTATATTCATTGTCTTGTTCTACTCATTGAGCAGATGATAGTGCTTTCAGCATTTGATGAGCTTGAGATGATGAGTTGATTATCTGAGTTGAACCAGATGCTTCTACAAAAAGCCAATATGATATATGTATAAAAGCAACTGATGATAATTGAGATTATGAGCAAAACTTTACTCTTAGTGTTATTGATAAAACAAGTCCAGAATTTAATTCTATTACTGTTACTTCAAATAACTCAAAATCATGAAGTTTTGCAAAAGTATGAGATACTTTAACTGTATCAGTAAATTTATCTAATAATGATACAAGTTGAGTATGAAACTCTTTAGGTTTTGATTTATGAAATGAAACATGATTAAATTTAAGTTTTAATCAAGATTCATCATATACAAATTCTAAATCTCAAACATATACTATTTTAGCATGACAAAGTTGAAGCATAGATGTAAAAAGTTTAACTTTCAATGATGATAGTTGAAATTCTATTAACGGATTTTCTTTACCATATTATATAACAAACAATGTTATAGTTGATTCAGATGCTCCAATAATAAGTTTTACTGATGATGTGTTTATTCTTCCTTGATTAAGTGATACAATAAATATATCTGTATCAGATGATTATATAGATGAAGATAGTTTATATTATGGATTTTCATCTGACGATATATGTGACCAAAATGATAATTATGATAATAAGTATTCATATTGAATAAGTTTTGACATAACAGGTGATGCTCATTTATGAGAATATATTTGTGCTAAAGCAGGAGATTATGCATGAAATGTAACATATTTAAGGTCTTCAAACAAACTTAATGTCATAGTAAGAGCAATTACATTAACAAACAATACAATAGATGAAAATTCAGCAACATGATCATTAATTGGGATTTTATGAGTTATGGATGATGTTCCAGTTTGATATTCATACACACTTGTTGAATGAACATGAAGTGATGATAATAGCTTATTTTCTATAAATTCAGACGAATTACACATTGAAGAAAGTCCAAACTTTGAAACAAAATCACTTTATAAAATCAGATTAAAAGCAACTCCAACATCATGAAGTCCACTTGAACAAGAATTTTATGTAAATATAAACGATATAAATGATCCATTGGTGGATTTTGTAATGAATGGATGACTATTAGATGAAAACACATGAACTTGAACAGAAGCTTGAGATTTCCAAGTTTACGATGAAGACACAAATGAAACATATGATTATAGTTTTGTATCTTGAGTATGATGAGAAGATAATTCAAGTTTTACTATAAGTTGAAGTACAGTAATTACAAATTTTAATCCAGATTATGAAATTCATCAACAATCTTATAATATATTAGTTTGATGTACTTGAACTTGATGAGATTATATAATTAGAGGTTTCACAATAGATATTTATGATAACGCAGAAGCTCCAACAGATATAAGTATAACAAATACAAATATTGATGAAAATATGTGAGTTTGAATTTCAGTATGAGACCTTACAAGTACAGATGATGATATATGAGAAACTTTTACTTATAGTTTAGTTTTATGAACTTGAGATAATGATAATTCTTTATTTGCAATAAGTTGAGCAACTTTAATTACAAATGCAAACTTAAATTATGAAAGTGATTCATCATATAGTATAAGAGTAAGAACTACTGATTATGCCTGATTATATTTTGAAAAAGAATTTACAATAACACTTAATAATGTTTCAGAGGCTCCAACAGATATAACTATGAGTAATAGTTCAATTAATGAAAATGTTTGAATTTGATTTTCAGTATGAAATTTTTCCTGAATCGATGAAGATGTGTTAGATACCTTTACATATAATTTAGTATCTTGAAATTGAGATGATGACAATTGAGATTTTAACATAATTTGAGATGATTTAGTAACAGCAATAAATCCAAATTTTGAAATTAAATCATCATATAAAATAAGAGTAAGTACTACAGATTCAAATTGACAGATTTATGAAAAAGAATTTACAATAACTATAAACGATGTGAATGAAGCAGGAGAAGACATAAGTATGACTTCAAACAAACTTGCAGAAAATATGTCAAGCTGAGCTATTATTGGAGATTTTATAACTGTTGACCAAGATACTTCTGATACATACACATATTCATTTATAACTTGAACATGAAGTGATGATAATGCTCTATTTAGTATAAGTTGAGAAACTTTGATTGCAGAATTTACTGCAGATTATGAGACAAAAGACAATTATACAATTTTAGTGAAGAGTGTTGATGGGGGATGATTTGAAGTAGAAAAACAAATAACAATAAATATAAATGATGTAAATAATGCACCAACTGATGTTACTTTAAGTTGATCAACAATTTTTGAAAATTCTTTCATTTGAACATTTTTAGGAACTCTAATATGAATTGATGATTGAGAAAATAATTGAAGTTTATCATATTCTTTATCTTGTACAACTCCATGAACTGATGATTCAAAATTTATGATAGATTGAGATGAACTAAAAACAGCATGAGCAATAAATTATGAAACTTGAAATCCTTTTGAAGTTTGTATTCAAATAAGTGATTGAACTTTAACTTTTGATAAAAATATAAATATAGATGTTACAGATATCAATGAATCTCCTTATGATTTTAAATTTACTCAAAATCTTTTTGATGAAAATACACCAACATGATTTTTAGTTTGAGATCTAAGTAGTATGGATGAAGATCTTTGAGATACTCTAACTTATAGTTTTTGAACTTGAGTTTGAAGTACTGATAATATAAGTTTTGTACTTAGTTGATCTCAATTATTTTCAAATTTTGCATGAGATTATGAAACAAAAAATATATATAATGTAAAATTTAAAGTTACAGATAACTGATGAATATCTGCAGAATTACCAACAACAATATTATTAAATAACTTAAATGAATTACCAACGGATGTTACTTTAAGTAAAAGTGATATAGATGAAAATATTTGAACTTGAGCATTGGTCTGAAATTTTACTACAATAGATCAAGATTTATGAGATAATCATATTTATACATTAGAAACTTGAGTTTGAGATGATGATAATACTGCCTTCAATATAGTTTGAAATGCATTAGTTACAAACTTTGTATGAGATTATGAAACAAAAGATACTTATAATATAAGAATAAGAAGTACAGATTGAGCTTGATTATATACAGAAAGAGAATTTACAATAACAATAAATGATGTAGTTGATTACTTAGTAGATTTTACATTAAGTTGAAGTATTTTAAATGAAAACGCTTGAACTTTAATAGCTGTATGAGACTTTAATTCTTCAAGTGTTAACACTTGAGCAACTTATACATATACGTTAGTTAATTGAACTTGAAGTAATGATAACTCAAGTTTTAGTATAAGTGGAGCAACTCTAATTGCAGAATTTGAATGAGATTATGAAACAAAAGATAGTTATATTGTAAGAGTTAAAAGTATTGATAACTTATCAGTAAGTACAGAAAAAGAATTTACTATAAATATATTAAATGAAAACGAATGAGCAACAAATATAACTTTATCAAACAATAGTATTTATGAAGAATCTACTTGAATAAAATTTATATGAAATTTAAATTCAAATGATCCAGACCTAAATGATTCATATAATTATGAATTAGTAACTTGAATCTGAAGTGATGATAATGATTTATTTATGATTGTATGAAATTCTCTACTAGCTGATTTTATTCCTGACTATGAGACAAAAGATACATACAATATAAGAGTTAGATGAACTGATTCTCAATGAATAGCTTATGAAAAGACATTTGTGATTTATGTTAATGATACACTAGAAAATCCAACAGATATAACTTTAACTTCAAATACAATAGATGAATGAAGTTTATCATGAAGTATTATATGAGATTTTGGTACAACTTGAACAAACTCTTGAGCAACATATACATATACATTTAGTTGAACTTGAGCAAATGACAATACTTTATTTGTATTAAGTTGAACAACTCTTATAACTGATTTTGTTTCAAATTATGAAACTCAAAATACATACAATGTTATAATAACAGCAACTGATAATTACTGATATACATTTGAAAAATGATTTACTATTTATATAAATAATTTAAATGAAAACCCTAGTGATATTGACTTAGATAACAATACATTACTAGAGAATACACAAACTTGAACTATAGTTTGATATATGCAAACTACAGATGAAGATAATTGAGATACTTACATATATAGTTTAGTAAGTTGAACTTGAAGTGATGACAATGCAAGCTTTTCTATAAGTTGAGCAACTTTGATATCAGATATGATTCCAGATTATGAAACACAAAATATATATTATGTAAGAATAAAAAGTACAGATAATTGATGACTTTATACTGAAAAAGAATTCATTATAAATATACTTAATGAAAATAATGCTCCAACAGATGTAACATTAAGTTGAAGTACAATAGATGAAAATCAAGTAATTTGAACATATATTTGAGATGTTACATGAACTGATGATTGAGAAGATAATTGAAACTTATCATTTTCTATGAACTGTCTTATGAAATGAGTAGACGATGATAGCTTTGTTCTTTCTGGAACTACACTTTATAGTAATCAAGTATTTAACTATGAAGCAAAAGATTCTTATAATATATGTATAAGAGCAAATGACTGAACAAATAATTTTGATAAAAACTTTGTAATTAGTGTAAATAATTTAGCAGAAAATCCTACAGATATAACACTAAGTTGAAGTACATTAGATGAAAATTTATCAGTTTGAAGTATTGTTTGAGATTTAGAAACAATCTGAACAAATACATGAGTTACATATACTTATACTTTAATTGCTTGAACTTGAAGTGATAATAATGCAAGTTTTTCAATAAGTTGATCTACTTTATTAGCAGATTTTACTGCAAATTACGAAACAAAAAATAGTTATAGTATAAGAGTAAAAAGTGTTGATAATCTATGATCAGAAGTTGAAACTATGTTAACAATATTGATAAGTAATGTAAATGAATTACCTATTTCTTTTGATATAAATAATTCATCTATAAATGAAAACTTACCAGTATGAAGTACTATTTGAGACTTTACAACTACAGATATAGATTCTTGAGATACACACACTTATAGTTTAGTTTCTTGAACATGAAGTGATGATAATGCAAGTTTCAGTATAAGTTGATCAACACTTATAACAGAAATTAGTGCAGATTACGAAACAAAAAATATTTATAGTGTACTTGTAAGAAGTACAGATGCTGGATGACTTTATACAGAAAAAGTTTTTACGATAACAATAAATGATATAAGTGAATGATCATCAAATAATACACCAACAGATATAACATTGAGTTGAAGTACATTAGATGAAAGCTCACAAACAGGAACAATAATTTGAGATTTTACTACAACTGATTCTGATTCAGGAGATACTTTTACATATTCGTTGGTATCTTGAACATGAAGTGATGATAATGCAAGTTTTAGTATAACAGGAAGTAAACTAGTAGCAGAATTTAGTGCAGATTACGAAACAAAATCAAGTTATAGTATAAGAGTAAGAACAACAGATAATTGAGGACTTAGCACAGAAAAAGAATTTACAATAACTATAAATAATATATATTGAAATTGATTTACATTAAGTTGAAGTGTTTTAGATACTGTAACTTTAGATGAAAATACTCAAAGTGGAACATTTATTGGAAAATTAATTTCATTAGATACTACTGATCCATTTACATTTAGTTTTACATCTTTGGCATTTGTACAACAAAACAATAATTTGTTTACATTAACATGAGATACAATATATACAAAATTTGTACCAGATTATGAAACTAAATCATCTTATTATATTTTAGTAGAATGAACAAATACATTATGAACACATTTAATAAAATGATTTACAATAAATATAAATGATATAAATGAATGATCATCAAATAATGCACCAACAGATATAACATTAAGTGGAAGTACATTAGTTGAAAATTCAGCAACATGAAAAACAATCTGAGATTTTGCAACAATAGATTTAGATACAACAGATACGCATACATATACACTAGTACATTGATTAGGAGATGATGATAATACAATTTTTAGTATAAGTTGAAGTACACTAGTATCAGAATTTAGCCCAGATTATGAAACTAAAACAAGTTATAGTATAAGAGTAAGAACTACAGATAATTGATGACTAAGTACAGAAAAAGAGTTTACAATAACTATTGATGATGTATCTTGATATATATTAACATGAAATAATGTTGATGAAAATAGTCCAATTTGAACAGTTGCAGCAACTATGATACCAAATGATGCAAATGATCCTTATTCACCATATACTTTCACATCAATGTCATGGTTACAACTTGATAATAGTATGTTTACAATATCATGAAGTACTATAATAACTAACTTTGTACCAAACTTTGAAACAAAATCAACTTACAACATTATGATTGATTGAGTTAATAATTTATGACATCATCTTAGTGTTTCATGAACAATCACTATAAATGATGTAAATGAAAATCCAACAGATGTAAATATTGATAATAATTCAATTTATGAAAATATGTGAACTTGAACTATCATATGAGCTTTATCAACAATAGATCAAGATACAGGGAATACATATACATATACTTTAGTAAGTTGAACTTGAAGTAATGATAATGCAAGCTTTTCTATAAATTGAGCAAATATCATAGCTGATTTTAGTGCAGATTATGAAACAAAAACAAGTTATACTGTTAGAGTAAGAAGTACTGATAATTGAGGATTATATACAGAAAAAGAATTTACAATAACTATAAATGATGTAAATGAAAATCCTATAAACAATGATAATATTGATCCTGTTATAACAAGAAAAGAAATAAAAAACATTAATGAAACTTCAGTAGATTTAGAACTAGAGTTTATTGAAACTAATATTTTAAATAAAAATTGAATTGTAACAGTTACTGATGGATTATCTTTTAGTTGAGTTTATAATTTAAACTTTTCTTGAAATACTGCATTAAAAACTATTTCTTGATTAAATTCTGATACTACATATACATATGTTGTTACATTGACAGATGATTATTGAAATACAACAACATCTACATGAAAATTTTCAACAGCAAAAAGTATATCTTTAACTTGATGAAATATTACTGAAACATGAGCTTTATCATTAGGATTTACTTGAAACTTAAATTTATGAAATTTATATAATTTAACGTGAAGTCTATTTATTAATTCTGATATCAATGATAGTGATTCCTTAACTTGAACTTTATCATTTTCTTGAGTTGATATAATAGTTTCATCAGGAAGTTGGAATTGAATTTTAATTCCACCAACTCTTATAAATCCTTCTTCTAGTGAGTCAGCAACATGAAGTGAAATTTGAACTTGAATTATAATTATTGAAACAATTAAAACATGATCTGAAAATGCTTGATTAAGTTCAACTTGATGATATTTTATAGTTACTTTTGTTGTCCCTTGATATAACTCATGAACAGTATTTAATATATATAGATCTGAAGATTGAAATAATTGGATATCAAATATTCCTGATAACACTTGTACTTTAGATTGAAATTCAATGTGTACTTTTAGAACAAATCATTTAACATTCTTTGCTTTATGATTTGATACTATGCCAGATGTATATGTTTTCAATAGTTTGGCTAATGCTGAATTAAATAGGTTATATGAATCAAATACGATAAATGTTTCATGAATAAATACTTGAACAACAATAAATATAATATGATGAGAATATAGAATATGAAATTGAAGTTATACTTCCTCTGATTGAATAGTGAATGATTGAGATTATATTACAGTAAGACAAACATCATCATCATCTTATTGAACACAGACTAATCTAATTTTGACTATATGATGAGTAGTTTCAAATTTTAATATTACTACAAAAAATTCTTCATCAAGATCAAGTGGTTGATGATCATCAGTAGTATCAAAAGATAAATGTACATCTTGAGACTATTCTCCAAGTTATTATGATAATAGTTGTTGAACTAAACCAAAGACTACATGAACTTGAGCAACAATTACAAACACATATACATCCACTTGAACTATAGTTTCATCAACTTGATGAACAATAAAAATGGATTCTTCAAAAATCAGTCAAATAATTGATGATACATTTAAAGTGATTACATATGAACCAATATCTTGAGAAAAATATACTATTCAAAGGACAAAGAGTTGAAGTTATATAGTTGAAAAAAGTGATTGAACATATATCAACAAAGTATTTGTTACTATTGATGATATTAAAAATAATATAAAAGGGACAAACGGTACAAGTACAGATGTATTAGATTTTGATAATTCATTTAAACCAGTTGTTTATATAAATAATTTTGATGAAAGATTTATACTAAGAAAAACTACAGATTGAAGATATGTACTATACACAGAAAATTGAACAAAACTAAACTGATATTTTAACAAACAATATGATGTATTAAAATACCTACAAAAAATATTCTGAAAAACTGCTTTTACAAAAGTATCAACAATATAACAAAAAAACAACTATTCGTTAGAATAGTTGTTTTTTCTTGAAGTATCAAAAAATATATAGACAATTAGAAACTTATTAATTTTAGGCAGCTTTCTTATATATAAGTCAATCAATAAAAGATTTTCATAACTTTATCAGTGGATTTTCTTGTATATACTCACGGATATCAACATAATCTCAAAATCTTTGTGATTTATTAACTATATCAGCACTAGTTTGTTGTACATATTCTAGTGGTTTTGTTGTAAATAATCATGAATTGAAAGTATCAATAGGGATTCAATGTGAATTAACTTTTGAATCAGTATAACGGATATCCTCAACCCATACTAAATCAGGTTTGTTATTTATTGATGATCAAAATACTATTTCAACTTTTTTTCACATATATTTTGCTTCTAATACATAAGTATTAACTTCTCATAAATATTTATGTTGCAGACTTTGTCATAAAGTAAGATTTACAAAATCAAATCATTTAGGAATATTTAATCAATTATATACTTGTTTAACTTGTTCTCAGTTTAGATTTTTTAAAGAAGAAAAATTTTCTCAAAAAAGTCAGTTTAACTTTGTTATATTATACTCGTTTCAATACTTATTTTTGAATTTATCTTTATCAATATATCAAACTTTTTCAATCCATATATCAAAATAATTTTTTACATTATTATTTGTTAAACTATTAAAAGCATTGCTTAATTTTGTAGATATTATTGTTCACTTTTCATAACTAGCTCATAAGAAGTCTCATTTTGAAAACATAGGCCCATATTTATCAACATCAATTCATGGAGAACAGTGCCAATTTCATCAACTATTTGAAAAATAAAAAAATCTTGGTTCGTAAATTCAGTTAACTTTTGTATATCATAAAACATATTCTCTTCAAGCATCATTTATTTTTGTTGCTAAAAATTCTTTTCAATCTACATTTATTTTCATTTCAGGTTTTGGTATTCTTGCATCATTAAACAATCATAATGCTTCTCTTCACATATATTTACTTAAACTAGACAATTCTTCGCTTGATATATTTGAGCTTTCATTTTTACTGTTAAAATCTCATTTAGGTTTTTTAATTTCATTTATTTTTCTTTCATAATTAGGAATAGTTTCACTTATAAGTTTATTATAATCAGCAATCATATTTTCTCATTTTTCTAATTTTTCATTTACTAAATTAATTTCTTTAATAATTTCAGTATAGATATCTTTTATTTTTTCTGATTCTTGAGCATTTTTATCTGGATGATATTTCATAAACAATGATCTAATTTTTTTCTTAAATTCTTTAATTTCTGTTTCAGTAAGTTTTGGTAAATTTTCTCAAGCAGTATTCATATTAGGATTAAATTTTTGTTTCTTTTCAAATGATAGTAACTCTGATAATTTTACCTTTTTGTCTTGGTTTTTTAATAATATTTCTCCTTTTGGTGATATTAAAAATTGAATTTTTTGTGACAGAGAATTTATAAACTCAGGATTATTTGTATCTTTTAAAATAAATCAATTTTCAGTTTTTTCAAGTATGTAAGTATAATCTATTGTATTTAGTAAAAGAGAATCTCAAGCAGGAATACTTTTTATGTGAGATTTAAACTCTTTAACAAAGTCATTTTCTCAACTTTCGAAATTTTTATTTTCATGAGAATTATGAGTTTCATTTTCACTTTTTTCTATCCTTTTTGTTTCAAAAGAATCTAACTTAGAAAGAGTTATATGGTGTCAATTTGAATTTTTTAGAAATATGTCTCATTCAATAACTTGTACTTTAAAATCTTTTCAGATTAAACCTTTCATTTCTATATTTGTTGTACCAGTTAAAATAAATCAATTTTCAGTTTTTTCAAGGATATAAGTAGAATTTTTTGTATGAAGAACTAAAGATTCTCAAAGAGGTATATTATTTATTTTATCAAGTTTCTTAATTAAATCTTTACTACCAGTTCATTTTATAGATTCTCAAGTAGATTTTTCTGTTAACTCACTATATTTATTTTTTATAATATCTTCTATCTCATTATATTTTTTCTTTATTTTATCAAATGAATCTGTAATAGATTTTTGTAATTCATTACTTAAACCAGAAAAATTAATTGAAGTTAAAAAAGTATTTATTTCTTTTAAACTTAAGTTTATCATATCTTTAATTTTATTTGCTGAAATTTTTGAAAAATCAATAATTTCAGCAAATTTAGATTGTATACTATTTATCTTTTCAACCAAAGCCAAAAGTTGTTCTTTAGAAATATTTTTAGTAGTCTCTAGTGCTAATTTTAAATTTTTCATTATTACTTCTCATCAAGGAAGATTTATTTCATGACTAAAAAACTTTATTATTGATTCAGGAATCAATTCTTGTCATTTTGAAATTCAAGATTTAACAAGCATATTTGTAATTTGATCAAGTTTACTTCAAAACATTTGTGCTTCTGCTGTTCAAAATTCAATTACTCTAAGTCCTTCCTCTCAAGCTACCTTTATATGATGTCAAACATTTGATACTCACATATAAACAGCTTCAGCAGTCTGTCAGTTTTCATATGTAAAATAAAATTTCTTTCAGTATTCTAAAGTTTTTATAAAATCTTCTCAAGCTCATACTTTACTAGATTTCAAACTCATAAGATCTCAAGCTATTCTCAATATCTTTCAAGTTTTTATAGCTCAGTTTGCTTCAATAGCAACTCATGCAGTTTTTACTAAACTTCATGCTCATATTATAGCTTCAATATTTCAAAATAGTTTTCAAATATTTTTAGCTTGTTCTTCAGGTGGTAACTTTGAAAAATTGTCAAATCATACTTGAAACATTTTTAATACTTTTTCATAGTCAGCTCAATCTAATTTTTTTACTCTTTCAATTATATTATTACATCTAGTTACTAATTCATCTCTTGTTTTGCTATCAATACTAAGGTTTCATATATACAAAGTTAAATTTCATAACAACTTTATAAAATCGGGAATTGATTTTACAGCATTCCATGCTCATTCAAAAAATCAAACAGTTAATCATTCTACTCATTTTAAAGCAAGTTTTCAAGTCTCAGGTAAGGCTTCAACAGAGTTTTTTCACATCTCTGAAATTGATAAATCTTCCAATGTATTATTATTTGCGATATTTTTTATATCTGAGTATAAATCTGAAATTAATTTTTTTTCTTCGGATGTTAATCATTTTTCATCATATTTTAAGATGAAAGATTTTAAAAAAGATAAAGCTTGAGAATTATTTCTTTTTATTAAATCTTCATATGTTTTTTTCACATTATCTGTAAATAATCATACAACTGAATCCATAGCCTTTTCTCATAATCATGTTTTTTTATAATTCCTCAAAATATCTTCTCTTCAATCTATTAAATTTTTTCTTATAGTTTCAAGTCTTTTTTTATAGATATCAAAGGTATTTTTTTCAACATCTTCATTATTTTTTACTTTTCATTCAGGGATATTTTCATCTTTTTCTGAGTTTTTTTTCTCAACTTTTCATGTGTTTTCATCTTGATTTCATTTATTATCTTGAATCTGTGAAGGGGGAGTATTTTTTGTTCATTCACTATTTCAATCATTTTTTAATGCATTCTTTCCTGTTTTTGTATTTGGTTTATTTTGTAAACTTAACTCATTACTAGAAATCAGTCATAATTTAATTTGAGTTTCAGTTCAAGCTAATCAATCAGTAGTAAGTCAATTTTCTTTCTGAAATTTTATTAATGCACTAAAAGTATCTGATCAAAATTCTCAATCATTTTTAACTCACAACTTTTCTTGAAGTTTAGATATTCAATTAAATCATCAAAGTAAGCTTTTATTTGCATTTCAATAATCTTGTGAAATAAAACTTTTTAACTCATTTTTTGTAGCATTAATTATCTCTGCTTCATTTTTTTTATAACTTTCTTGCAAATCATCTCTTTCTTGTTTTGTTAGATGTCAATCAATTTTTATCTTTGATTTTAATTCCTTTATTTGTGAATTTTCACTTGATTGAGATTCCATTTGAATAAAATAAAAAATATATTATTATAATAATATATTTTTTATTTTTATGCAAAAATAGGCAAAAAACTTCTACTATTGAGAATTATTTGTTAGATATTCATCTAATTTTTTCATAGCCACTTTCTTTCATTCTCTTGTAAGATTTAGATTCATAGTTACAGGATTTATTCATACATTGTGAACTTCAGGTCAATATATTCATATCCTTTGTCAATTTTCATTAAGTAATGATAATATTTCTCTTGTTTGCATAACAAGTTCTCTATCTGTAAGAGGTCTATTTTTTCCATCAATCATTTCATTTCTCATAATTTGACTATATCTAGAATCTTCAGAAGGATCAACTCACATAAGAGTTATATAACGAATATCTAAAGAATTGAGTAGTTTTACAGTTTTTTCAATATGATCATCAGAAAATCTGACTCATCATAATCATGGCATAATCATAATTGATAAATCAATATCTACTCAATTCATTATTTCTCAAGCTTGTAGCATATGTTTCATATTTGATCATTTACATACATATTTTAGTACTTTATCCGATCAACTTTCAACTCACCAATAAATCAATTCTAATCAGGCATCATTTAATTCTTGTAATTTTTGGCTTCATTTTCTTTTTATTGCAGAAGAATTACCATATAATGAAATTATTTTTGGATTAAATCTTTCAGTTAATAGTTTTAAAGAACTCAGTAAGACATCTTGAGGAGTATGTAAAGCATTTCATGATCATATAAAAATTCTCTCTATTTTTCTACTATAATTACCAATTTCTTGTATTACTTTTTCTACATGTCATTTAAATTGATTTTCAGTTTTACATTTGAAACAAGTATCTTTGTATAAATCACAATAAGTGCATTTATTGTAATTACATCCTTGAGTTAACTCAAACATAAGTACATGAGGTTGTGACTCAGCTGGAGGAAGAGAAAGTACAGATTGAGGACTATAAATCTCTCTATTTTGATAAACTTGAGATAATTCTGGAGATATGAATCGTATCATATCTCTTTTATTTAATAAATAATTTCAAGATTTTGTTTCTATTAAAAATTTTTCTTCAATCAAAGTATCAATTATATCTGATTTTTCAACTATATTATTTTTCACAATGAAAGAGTTTAGCATATTATTGATTTTTTGTGAAATTCTTTTTCTTCCATGTTCTGAAAAGTCTGAAAAATTAAAACTCTTATTTATCATATATTTTGGTTCAATATCAAAAATAATAGGTCAATAAGATAAATCTCATTTTAATAATGAAAATTTTACATAAATTACTCAATTTTCAATTCTATTTATAACTCATTCACTTCATTGTGTTGATAATGAATATGCATTATTTGCATCACCATTCATAACTATTTCATCACCAACACTAAATTGAGTTGATAGAAGTCATAATTTTTCAAATAAACTATTATCTTCTTTTACTTTATTAAATACAAAATCTATAATTTTTTCTAAAAAAACTTCTCTAGGTTCATTAACTATTCAAAAAAGAGGGTGATTTTCATTATCTTCATTATATGTTTCAGGATTTATAATATCTAAATCTATTATTCTATAAGAATTATATTCTCAATCACTAAACTTTACTGTAAAAAATTCATATTCTCAAATTCAGTCAAGAAAATCTTCTCAAATAACTCACTCATTACAGTTTTGATTATAATAGCTACTATCTTCTCTTATTTTTACTTTTGCACCAATATGAAACAAGCTTTTTATTTTCTCAAAAGGATAATCAATTCAAAGATAAGATAGTTTATTTACAATAGACAATCTTAGATTATACTCTTCTTCTAAACTTTGATTCATAGATTCCTTTTTAGAAGCAATTCAAGAAATTACATCAGTGTTATTTCCTATTTTTTTTAATGCACATAAAACTCTATCAGTAGTTATTTCTCTGGTTTTTATACAACTACTTCATTTTCAATTAAGACATGTATAAATAGCATTATAAGAATCAGGATTAAATAATGGGAATTGAGTTCAATTCATAAATAATTAATAAAACATAAATAAAATATATTATTTTCAAAAATTTAATATTTCTAATATTTTTCGAAAAATTTTATAAGTTCAAGATTCATTTTCTGTTTCAGATGCAATATTATCAATTTTCAATTCTTCTTGATAGTCTTTATTTTTCTCATCTAATTCAGGAGTTTCTCATTGTCAGACACAATCTTCTTTTCATACGATTGATGAAACTTGTCATTGTTTACCAGGATTATCTTTAATATATTGATTTAAAAAATCAATTGATTTTCTCTTTCAGTCTAAGTCAAATTCAGTATTTAATGTTACAGGATTATTTACACATATTGTATTAGTTTCTGGTCAATAGATTCATACTTTTTGTCACTTAGGTTTAACTAAAGAGAGTATATCTTTCATTTGTAAAACAAGTTCATAATCAGTAAGAGATCTATTATTTCAATTTTTTGTTTCTTCTTGCATTATCTGAAAATATTTACTATTTTCTGATGGAGAAATTCACATAAAAGTTATATATTTAATAGTGAAAGAATTCAGAACTTCAGCAGTTTTTATTATATGTTCATCATTATATCTAACTCATCATAATCAAGGCATAATCATAACAGATAAAGCAATGCTTGTTTTATCCATTATATTTCAAGCTTTCAATATTTGGTCCATAGTTGATCACTTTTTTACATATTTTAGTAATTCATCAGATCAGCTTTCAATTCACCAATATATTAGATTTAATCAATTATCATATAATTCTCTAAGATTACTAGTTCATTTTCAAATTATAGCACTTGAGTTTCAATACATTGCAATTCTTTTTGGCGATAACTGGCCTTTTACATGTTGTAAAGAACTTAATAATATATCTTGAGGTGCATGTAAAGAGTTTCATGATCATATAAATACTCTTTTAATTTTTCTTTTATAATTTCATATTTCACTTAAAACTTTTTCAGTATGAACTATAAATTCTTCTCAAGTTTTACATCCATATTCTATTCATTGGTATAAATTACAATATGTACAATTGTTATGATTACATCATTGAGTTAATTCCAACATAAGAACATAAGGTTGAGCTTCTGCTGGTGGTAAAGAACTTACAGATTGAACACTATAATTTTCTCTATTTCAATATACTTTTTCTAATTCAGGGGATATAAATGATTTTATTATTTCTCTGTTTAGTACATATTCTCATGTTCCAAGCTCTATAAGAAATTCCTCTTGTAATAATATATCTAATATATCTTGTTTGTTAATGTTTGAGTTATCTCTAATATGTTTAATTACTAGGTAGTTTACATATTTTGAAATTAATTCTTTCTCAGTTTCTCATATTCAATTTTTAATAGATGTATTATTTATAATATATTTTGTTTCAATATCATAAATTCTTTCACTAAGTGATGAATCTCATGTGAGTTTTGAAAAATTTATATAGATTATTCAATTTTTTACATCATTAACTACTCATAAACTTCATTCTCTTGACAGTCTATATACTCAATTTGCTCTGCTATTGATAATTACATCATCTCATATTTCAAAGTTTTCATGGGATAATCATATCTTGCTTAATATATTTATATCTTTCTTAGCTTCTTCAAATATTAAATTTGTAATATTTTCCATGAAAACTCTCCTAGATTCATTCCTAAGAGGATAAATAATTCAAAAAGAAGATAACTTTTGAATTATACATAATCTTAAATCATTTTCTTGGCTTTCATTTTCAATAATTTCATGTACTGATAAAATTCAGTTTATTATATCATTGAAGATTCTAGCAGCTGTATAATATTTTAAATAATCAGGGCTAGTTAAAACTTGATCTTGAGTAAGAATTCATGAATTTCATCTAGAATTTAAATATTTATATAATTCGTTATAAGTATCAGGTAAAAAACTGTGATCAGTCTCTTTTTTATTTAACATACCAATAAAATAATAATAATACTTATTTATACATAAAAAACATAATAAGTCAATATTTTTTAAACACAGTATATTAAAAAAATGAAAATAGTAATTAAAATTCTACTTCCTCCCAAATTTCTTAAATTTAGTTTTTAACCTTTTAAACTCTTTTTCACCAAGTTTTTCTTCTAGTACTAGATTTAATTGTCATTCTTCATCAAACAAACTCATATCCATATCAATTCAATGCTCTTGTTTGTACTTATAATCCTCATAATTTCAGTAACTCACACTAAGTTCTCCATCTTTGATAATCCAGATATTTGTTGCAATTTTATTTACAAAATACCTATCATGACTTATAAATAATAAAGTTCAATTATATTTATTTAAAGCAGATTCCAAAGCTTCACGAGTATCATAATCAAGATGATTTGTAGGTTCATCAAGGATAAGTAAGTCAAATTGTTTTTGTCCAAGAATAGCAAAAGCAAGTTTACTGATTTGTCATCAAGAAAGATTTTCAACTTTTTTATTTATATCATCATAATCAAAAAGATAATGTTTAAGTATAGCAATTAAGTGTTGCTCAGGATAATCAAATCAATGAAGTATAAAATTTTCTCTTATTGTTTTCTCTTTTTTAAGTTCATCATGCATCTGGCTATAATAACCAATTTGAAGTCACTTAGCTTTTGAAAAATATCAATCCAAAAACTCAATTTGTCACAAAATACTTTTTATAAAAGTAGATTTTCAAACTCAATTTTCTCAAACAATTCATATTTTCTGTCATTTATATAAAACTAAATCATTTATAAAAAACAAAGGATCTTTTCTTCAAATGAAAACTTGTTTAAAACTCAAAACCTTATTTCAAGAATCATTGGCTTCTTGAAATAAAAATTTAGCTTTATGAGGTATATAAGGAGGTTCGAGTTTATCCATTTTATCAATCATTTTTTCTCTTGATTTAGCCCATCAAGCACGACTTCAAGCTCTAAATCTATTTACAAGTCATTCTTGTTTTTCTATCCAATCTCTTTGTCTCTCAAAATCTTCTGCAATTTTCTTTTCTAATTTATCTCTTTCTATTACATATTCGCTATAACTACAATGATAGAAATTTATAGGTCTGGCAGGTTGAATCTCATAAGTTTTACTACAAGTTTTATCTAAAAATTCTCTATCATGTGATACTATCACATATCATCAATGCCATTTATTTTGCAGATAAAATTCAAGCCATTCTAAACTTACCATATCTATGAAGTTTGTAGGTTCATCCAAAAAAAGTATATCAGGAGAATGAATCAAAATCTTTCATAATGCAACTTTCGTCCTTTGTCATCAACTTATTTCATTTAATTTTGATTTAAGTAGGGAAGTTATACCAAGTCAAGAAGCAACTCACATCAATATACTATTATAATTATATCATCAAAAATTATTAAACTGCTCAAGTTTATCTGAATAAATCTGAATCAACTCATCTTGAGAAAGTAACTCTAACTTTTTACTATATTGTCAGTCATTCACCGTAAAGTGTCATCCTGAACTTGAATCTATATTGTCATCCTCGTGCTTGACACGGGGATCTATTAAATTGTCTTGACCTTTTTCATAGATTCCTGCATTCGCAGGAATGACGGAATTAGGAGTATTTTGCTCTATTTGTCATTCCTTGCTTGACAAGGAATCTATCAACTCACTAGAACTTTTAGTTTCAACTTTTGAAAAATTACTATTCAATTTCTCCGACTGTCATTCTGGACTTATTTCAGAATCATTAAAAAACATATTTTCATTTTGTCATTCTGAATGAAATGAAGAATCCCTTGAACTTAGTTTTTTATTATTTGCATTGTTTAAGGGATCCTTCACATTCGCTCAGGATGACAACACAGAATTATTTGAATTCATTTTTTTCTCTAACTGCTCAAGTTCTTTCTCAAGTTTTACGATATCAACAAAACCATCTTTTAATTCATCATAAACAGTTTTATTTTCATTATCATTATATATTTGTGCAAGGTATCATAAACTTACTGACCCTATATTTTCTATGAATCAATCAAAATTTTTTATCTCTCAAGTTATGATTTTTAAAATAGTAGTTTTTCATGCTCAATTTCATCAAACAATAGAAATCCTATCACTTTTATTTAAAGTGAATTCTACATCTTTAAGTATTTCTTCTCAATCTACTTCATACTTATCAATCTTTATTTTCAGGTGTTTCATCTTTATAAACTTAATTAGAATTTAATAAAAAAAGGAATAATCGTGAGTAATAATCAAATAATTATTAATGAAAATATATTTTGTACAAAGTATGGATAAACGCAAAGTGTTAATCATGAAACAGTAGGAATAACCATTTTTTCATTTCTACCATATACTAAAAATCAAGCTCAAATAGCTCAAGTTATTACATAAATCATCAATACAGTAGTTGTCATAAAATATATTTTAAATTATACATACAAAGATTAGTTATTTTTTCCAAGATTACAAATTTTTTATCTTTTTAATACAATGAATAAATATACTGTCAATTTAAAATTTGAAACAAATTTGAAAAAATAGAAAAATAAAGAATAATTAAAATTGTTTAATTATTCTTTATTTTTCTAACAAACATCTATGAAAAACAAGAATTTAGCATACATAATGCAAAATATAGAATTAAAACAAAAACTTCTAAGCCCTAAATTCAACCAACTACCAACTAGTAAAACCAAAGCCTTCACCCTAGTAGAACTAATAGTAGTAATAGTAATCCTAGCAATCTTATGAACTATAGCATTCATAAGCTTCCAAGGCTACTCTAGAAACTCAAGAGATAGTGTAAGGATAGCAGATATAAATAGTGTAAAAAAGAGCTTAGAATTGTTTATAACAAAAACATGATTTTATCCAGAACCAGATAATGCAGGTACAATCACATATAACTGAGCAATAGTATGGAAAGAATGAACTTTATGAGACACTGTAACAAGAAATTTGGAAAAGTTAGATAAAAAGGTTGTTGATCCACTTACATCAAATGAATATACTTATAGTGTAACAAATACAAAAACAGAATACCAAATCTGAGCTATAAGTGAGATGTGATGACTTTCTTCAAATTATGTAGAGAAAACTTACGCTTTAGATTTAAGTAAATCAAATGTAGTAGCATATATATGATGAACATACAATGAAAAATTTATAAAAGTAAAAACTTGAAGTATAGACTTGATACTAGCTCAACCAAGTATAATAGTAACAGATATAACAGATATAAATTTATCAAATATATTAACAAGTAAGAAATTAGTATATTGAGATTATAAAAACATACCACATTCATACAACACTCCATGAACATGATGATTTAATTTTGATATAACAAATCCAGTATTATTTAGTGGAACGTTAAATGAATTATTTGATGATGACAAGAAAGTTGAGTTTATGACAAATTTAAAAGAAGCATATAATTGAACAATATTATCAGAAGCTCCAATATATAGATGATTAATAGAAACAGATACATCAAGAGATTTGACAAATGCTGTAAATGAAGTAAATAAATATATAAATTCAAATATATGATGAATATGAAATGCGAAGGTAGAAAAAATAGCAATGATAAATGTAAAATGTTGAGTTTGATACAAAATAATTGATTGAATTTGTATAGAAGAAAGTAGACAATGAACTTGTAGCTGATTACCAGCAAATTCTCAGTGGAATAGTGTATCAACAATAACACAAACAAAAAGTTGAGAACAATGGTTACCAAGTACAAATTGAACTTATAATACAGAAGAAAGTACAAATGAATGTAGATTTATATGTAGTGAATGATATGCTTGGAATTGAAGTAGTTGTGTTGCAGATACGTGCAGTTGAATTATACCAACAAATGCAACATCAAATGCAACAAGTACTTGATATTGAAGTGGCTGGACATATAATACAACAGCCTGAAAATGTACATATACATGTAATTCTTGATATTCTCGGATAAGTTGAGCTTGTACTGCGATGCTATATTGATGAACTCATTCAGAATCTCAGTGTACATCAGCTTGATGATCTGTTGTTTCCGCATGATGAGTTAATATTTGTAAATTTGATGTTTATTTTATATATAATGTAACTTGACCAACTGTAGTATGTCCTGGGACTTGATGGAATAAATATTTAAATCGGTCAACAACCGTAAGGGCTACTTGTGGATGAGCAAATACTTGTAGTACTGGGTATCATGCTTGGGGAAATGTAGCACGTGAACAATGTACTTTTGCATCAACATATATATGTAAAGCAACAGTTGATTATCTTTGATGTTATTAAAAAACAAAAATGCAAAATTAATTACAAAAATTATAACAATAACAAGATAATAAAATCTCTTGACATCTTTAAATAACATTATATTATAATATAAAAAATAAGTATTTAATATAGATTTATGAAAGTATCAGGAGATTTTATTTTGGAGACAAAAATTTGTAAAAATGATATAGATGCTATTAATAGTAGTGATTTTTTAAGATGATTTGATATATGTTTAAAAATGACCTCAATAGAAGATAAAAATAATTATCTATGAATAATAAAAAAGTTAATTGCAGAAATTCCTATAATGTTTTCAGAATTCAAATCACTTGAGAATTTATTAAATAATCCTGATTTTTTAGAAATTACAGAGAATTTCTTTAATAAATATATAATGTTCTCATGAACAAAGGAAGAAATGGATAAATTTTCCATTACAAATGAATCACTTAAACAGAAATTAACTGAGATAATGTTTGTGAATTTATGTGAATACACTAAAAAAGAGATAGATGACAAGCTAATAAATTGAGAAAAAGAACTATTAAAAGATAAAGAAATTTTCAAAAATGACTTTATAGAAATATATTATTATAATTCATTGTATTACATAAAAAATACAATGACAAGAGAAACAAAAGCCTATCAACAACTTGATTTGGAATATTTAGACACAAATTGACTTATTTTAGCTAGAGAAAAATGAAAAAATTTCATTATTATAAATACTAAATGAGAGCAAGTATCAAAAAATAGAGTATTTCAATATGAAAATGTTGATTTTTCATACTTTGATAAAACTAATTTAATAGTTGCAGATTTAAGTAATTGAGAAAATAAAAGTATTCAAAAAGAAAGAGTTTTATTAGATAAAAATTGACTTGAGATTACTGAAATTTGAAAATCTTATTCAGACTTTGATTTTGATCAAGTTGAAGAAGTATGACTAATTCTAGCAAAAGAAAGTACTTGATGATGGGTTTTATTAGATAAAAATTGAAAATATATAACAGAAAAATGAAATAGTTATGATGACATAGACTTTGATTATTTTAAAAAACTTTGATTAATTGTGCTTGAGAAAATATGAGTTTGAAAAGTCTTAATTGATAAAGAATGAATAATAAAACTAAAAAATTGAGAGTATTACACTACTATAAATTTAAAAAGATACAAAAAAGAAAAGGTGATAATTACAAAAAACAATAAATGAGAAAATATATTATTTGATAATGAAAATAACGAAGTTTTTAGAACAGAATTGAGAATAAAATACTCAAAAAAAAAGAAGCAGTTTTATGTTTCAAAATAAAATGTATATAATTGTTATTTTTAACTTAGATAAAAGGTATGTCAATTTAAAATAACTAAACAAACTTGAAAAATTACATAAATAAAAGATAATTACAAACATAAATTATCTTTTATTTTTTTAATTAAATATTATGAAAAAGGTTCTATATATATTGATGTTAATATTATCTTTATATTCATGTTGATCTGATAAACAAGAAATTACATCTGATAATAACTCAAAATCTTGAACTATAAGTAATGATGCAAAATCAAGTCCAGCAAACACTACTCTTGATAATAAAGAAAATGAAAAACTAAGCAATATAAAATTACACATAAATGAAATTCCATATGAAGAAAGACAAATTTTTAAAGATCTTGAAAAGGCAATAGAAAACAGGGATAAAAGCAAAGAAACTGAAATCTTAAAAAAAATAAATGAAGAGAAAATTTCAAAAGAAAAAACTCTTAATAGAGCTGAAATGTCATGAGATGTTGATGAATCAACAAAAATAAAAAATGTACTAAAATTTTATGATCTAATTCTAAATTAAAAAATTTACTTTCTAATAAAAACTCATGAAAAACATAAGTCAAGAATCTAGAATGCAGAATCTAGAATGTAGAATAATGAATAAAGATAAAAGACTAAACTTTCTACCCCCTAAATTCTACCAACTAAATTCTAGTAAAAACCTAGGTTTTACTTTAGTAGAATTAATAGTAGTAATAGTAATATTAGCAATATTGTGAACCATAGCCTTCATAAGTTTCCAAGGCTACTCAAGGAACTCAAGAGACTCAGTAAGAATAGCAGATATAAATAGTACAAAAAAAAGTCTAGAAATATTTATAACAAAATCATGATTTTACCCAACCCCAGACAATGGAACAAATATAATATATAGTTGAGCAACAGTATGGACAGAAGGTACAATATGAGAGAATGTAATAAAAAACATACAAAGTGTAAGTAAAGTGATAACAGATCCACTAACTTCAAATGAATACACATACAGTATAACAAGTAGTAAAACAGAATATCAAATAGGAGCCATAAGTGAATGAGGATGATTAACAAATAATACAATAACAAATACATATGCAACAGATTTAAGTAAAACAAGTGCAGTAGCATATATAAGCTGAAACTATAACGAAAAGTTTACAAAAGTAAGTACTTGAACAACAAGCTGGATACTAGCACAACCAAGTATAATAGCAACAGATATCTGAAATTCAGATTTATGAAATATACTATCAAATAAAAAATTATCATATAATAATTATTGAAATATCCCTCATTCTTACAATACCCAATGAACACAAAGTGGATGATTTAACTACACAAACTCAAATCCAATAATCTTTACATGAACTCTAGAAGAACTACATGAAGATAATCAAAGAAAATTAGACTTCATAACAAACTTAAAACAAGCTTATACAAGTACAGATTTAGCAACAAATCCAATGTATCAAGACATAATGAACATAGATACAACAAATGATTCAACATGATCAATAAACTTAGTAATAAGCTACATAAACTCAAATAAATGAGGTATAAAATTAGAAGAACTAGCATTATTACCAACAGCCTGAACAACAAGTTGATGATGAACAATAACATATACATGTGCAACACAACCAAGTTACACACATGCAACATTTACAGTTTGAGTTCCAACACAGTCAAATCAAGCCTGGCAAAATACAAATTCACTAAATCCATGTTATTATACTTGTAATAGTTGATACAGTTGAAGTGATTGTAGTATTTTAAACCCATATGCAAGTTGTATATGAACATGACAATTTATCCAATCAACAACAACATATTGAAGTTGCAATTCTACAGATATAATAGTTTGTAGTTGAAATTGAACTTGACATATTATTGCGGCTTGTAATATATGAACTAATATATCTTGAACATGAATAAGTTCATACTGATATTATTTTCAGTGGTGAAATAATCATCCATCTTTATCATGAACAACAACAACAACAACTTTAGCCAATGCAACATGATATGGCCCATGAAATTATTATTCATCAACATTATTTATTATATGAAGTTCTTCATATGCTTGGGATTGGACAACTGTACAAAATGATAACTTATGGGGAAGTTGATGAAGTTATATACAAAGGCAATGACCTTGTGAAAACTGATACCATTTACCAACTATAAATGAATGGGCTTCTGCTATACAAAATCAGGGATGGTGTATAAATTGATGTTGAGGTTCGGATGATTTATGAGACAAGTTAATGAATTCTTTAAAATTGCCGAGACCTTGATACATACAACGGTATAATTGAAAAATGACTGAAATAAGTTCATTTTGATATTATTGGACATCAAATCCATATGCAACTTATTATTGATGAATGATTTATTTCAGTGATTATTATATATGACCTTGAGCATGATGAAATAGAGCAAATTGATATAGTGTAAGATGTTTCAAAAACTAAAAAATATTTCCTAACTTATAAACTATGACAAATATAATAGATTCTCTAAATTGGAGATATGCTTGTAAACTTTTTGATAACACAAAAAAAGTAAGCAAAGAAGACTTAGAAGAGATAATTGAAGCTTTTAGACTTTCTACTTCAGCTTTTTGAATACAACCTTGGAAACTTATAGTTATAGAAAATCAAGAAATAAAAGATTCACTAGTAGAATACAGCTGGAATCAACCACAGATAAATACTTGCTCTCATTTATTAGTTTTATGCAGATTAACTGAGATTGATGATAACCTTGTTGATAGATATATTGAAAAGATGTCAGAAGTAAGAGAAACATCAAAAGAAGAATTATCTTGATATGAACAAAGGGTAAAGTCATATATAAATGATTTATCTGAAGATTGAAAAGAATATTTTTCCACAAAACAAGTTTTTATTGCTTTATGAAATTTAATTCCAGTTCTAGCAATAAAAAAAATAGATTCATGTGCTATGGCATGAATCATAAATTCTGAATATGACAGAATCTTAAATCTAAAAGAAAAATGATTATCATCAGTAGCAGTTTTACCTATCTGATACAGAAGTGAAGATGATAAATATGCAAAACTTAAAAAAGTTAGATTTGATAGGGAAGAAGTTGTTGAGATTATAAAATAAAAAGACCGTAAGAGATTGTCTTAAATATGTCATTATCTGACTTGACCAGATAATCTAGTGAAATAAACCTGGCTTGTACACTGGATACTCGGATCAAGTCCGAGTATGTATGACAAATAGGTAAATTTATATTTTTTAGACAGCCTCGTAAGGTCTTTTTATTTTTGAGTAATTTCTTTTAATTCAAGTTCAAGTCAAAGAATTTTAAGAAATTTTGACAATGTAATAATAGAAAAATTTTGATTTCATCTCTCAATTCTTGCAATAACAGATTGTGTTGTATTTGCCAATTTTGCAAGTTCTAGCTGAGACATTCATTTTTGTTCTCTAGCTTTTTTTATTCTTTCATCGATGGTATATTTTAGCCATTCATTTTCATATAATTCTTTTATCTTAGGATTTTTTGCAAAAACTTCTTTTTTATACTCATCAAATGTGTAAACCATATAGAAATTATTAAAAAATTATTCAAATATTTCAAAAACTTCTGAAAAAGGTAACATGTCTTTTATATGGTTGTTTTTTATATCTAAATGATACTTTTGTAAATTTTTAATATTTTTAGGTAAAATATTATGAAATCAATTTTTTATAATCTCTCTATGTATATTTTTCAATTTTATATTTATTCATTTGTTAAAATCTTTATGATATTTTCTAATTATTGAAATATAATCTAAATTTGTTCAATTGTAAAATTGTAAATGTAATAAAATGTATAACTCAAAGTCTCTGTTTGAAAATAAAATTTTAACTAATTTATCATCTTTAAAATAATTTTTAATCGTATTTATTTGTTCTTTTGTATATCAGTTTACTCAATCAGTATCTAAAACAACAAAAATTTTTGAATCAATATCTAATAAATCTTTTTCTGTAGCTCAATTATAATTTGAATAAATTTTATTCAGTATACAGTTTCTTGTAAATTTTAACTTAGCATTTGTTGTTCCTATTTGTTCATATTTTATAGGTTCAATTTTATAATTTATTAGATTATTATCTCTCAAATATTCAGATAATGCAGAAAAATAACATTTTTCTGTTTCTCATTCTCAAAATATAAAATATATTTTATGTTTTTTTATTCATCCTATGATTTTTTTTCTCATAATTTTATTATATCATTTAGTAAAATTGAAAAATCACAAACAAATGGAGTTCATCACAAAGTTCACAAATTATATAGTTTTCTTATATCATTCTCAGTTCTTAATTTTATATCATCAAAATCATATAATGTATAAAAAATTGATATATTATCTCTATTTTTTGAAACAATTCATATTTGTTCTTTTTTAAACATTGATAAATTCATCAACTCTACATTATGAGTTGTAAATATAAATTGATATTTTTTATCTATTTTTGTATGAATAAGATTAAATAAATTTTTTAAAATATGAGGATGTAAATTTGTGCCAATTTCATCTACAAATAATATTTTTTCGTTTATAATAGAATCAATAATTGGTCATAAAATATAAAATAATTTTTGAGTTCAATCTGATTCTCTTTCTATTGGAAAAAATTTGATTTCATTTGAGTTATTTATTTTATGTCAAAATTCTATTGATATTAATGACTCTTCTTTTTGTTTTTCTTTAAATTTATCACTAAAAATTTCTAAAAAATCATCAGGTAAAGATTTTTTTGTAATTCTTAAATCATCTATATTTATATCTGCACATTTTAAAAATTCTATAACAATATTTTTGTTTTCTTCAGATTTTAATAAATCAAATAATCAAATTGTTACTCATGGTCATATATTATTGTCAAAAATTATATTTATTTTTTTGAAAAAATAATCAATTGGTCTTTTATTTAATATTCAGTTCCATTGTGATAGTACTGCAAAAAAAGAAACATTTTCTTTTACTTTTTCAAGTCATTTTTTACCTTCTTTTTCAAAACTTTTGTGGATTTTAAAGTTTTGATTGTTTCTTTTATATAGTTCTATATTTTCATTAGTTTTTATTTCTATTAAATTTTCAGATACAATTTTATTTTCAAATATTTCAAAATTTAAAACATATTGTTTATTTTCTAAGAAAAAAGCTATTTCAAAAAAACTAGGTTGATTTAAACTTTGAGTATCAAGTAAAAATGGAGAAAATAAAAACTCCATCATTTCTCAGTTTGTAGATGAAGTGAGAAATTTTATTAGTCTCATTATTTTTAGAATATTTGTTTTTCAACTCGCATTTGCTCAATAAATAATCATACTTTTTTCAAAAGTTGTTTTTTTTCCAGTAGATTTTATATCAAAAACATTTTCTGATTTTCATCAATAATTTGATGACTCAAAACTTATAGTAGTGTCTTCTTTAAAAGACAAAAAATTTCTAACTCTTAAATATTTTAACATAATATATTTATAATTAATTATTAATTATAAATATATTATATTATTTTAATTTAAAAAGCAAATATTTGTTTTAATTTTAATGATATTTATTAGAAATACGATATATAACTAAAACTAAAACATATTCATTGCACAAATTAATAAAATAAATTTGATTTTCTTTTTTAAAGTATATAATACGATTAGATAAGTTTAGAGCCTTAAAAAATAACTTTATCAAAATATTTTATTTTTTAACTTTCAAAAATGTAAGAAAATCATAACAAAAATAATTTATTCATTATACTTAAAAATAAAAATAAAATAACTATTTTTATTTAATAATGTTAACAAATATAGCAACAAAGAAATATAAATGAGACGATTTAATAAAAATGAAATTAGATAGAAAAAAAGATTGAAGCTGATATGAAAAATGGGGAAAACCATGAAAAAGGAAAAAATAATTTAGATTTTAATTGTTTAATACAATGGACCAAAAAGAAAAATTAATTATACCAATTGAAGAAGTTTGAAAAAGTTTTCAAGAACATTTAGATGTAAAAAATAATAATCGTATTTTATTTTCTTGAAAATATTGAACATGAAAAACTTATTTTCTAAATGAATTTTTTAATTCAAAGAAAGATGAATATGAAGTCTTCAATCTTTATCCTATTAATTACCAAATAAGTCAAAATGAAGATATTGTAAATTTTTTAAAATATGACATTCTAGTTGAGTTATTAAAGAAAGATAAGGAAAATAATTTAAATTTATTTGAAAAAACTGAAATAACTAGTTTTTTAGATTATAGCATTTTAAGTTATTTATTTTTCAGTGATAAAGAAAAACTTTCAAAATCTATAAAAACTTGAATAGAATTTATTCCAGAGTTAGGTCGTCCAATATCAGAGACAGTTTGAATTTTTGAAAAGTTTTTTTGATTTAAAGAACAAATTGAAACATGAGAAAAGTGAATTATTGAAGATTTTTTAAATCAAATAAAAAATACTAAAATTACTGAAAATGATTTAATTAGTGAATTAGTTAAAAATAAGATAAAAGAGATAAAATGAAATAAAAAAAGTATATTAATTTTAGATGATTTAGATAGAATTGATCCAGAACATATTTTTAGATTATTAAACATATTTTGAGCACATTTTGATAATAAAAATAATGATTTACCAAATAAATTTTGATTTGATAAAATAATACTTGTTTGTGATTATGAAAATATAAAAGGTATTTTTGAGCATAGATATTGAGAAAAAGCTGATTTTTGTTGATATATTGATAAGTTTTTTAGTATTGAGTATTTTGATTTTAACAAAAACTTTATAATAGAATTTTTTATTAAATTAATAATAAAGAATTATGTCATAAAGTTTCCTAAATTAAAAGATGAATTAGTAAGTGATAGTTACTATAGTTGATTATTTTTTTCATCCGTTTTAAAACATTCTTCTAATTTAAAATGAAGGTATAAAATAAGTTTAAGAGAAATATTGAAACCTATAAATTTTCAAATTACATATTTAAATAACTGATATCAAGGAGAGGTAATTTCATTAATAAATATACTATTAAAAACCCTTCAAACTATTTTTTGATGAAATAAAGAGTATTTATTAGAAATATTACAAAATATAAGGAATTCAAACAATATTTGAAAAAAATACACTGAAGATACAAGCATTTCCAAACTTAATATAGTATATAAAATATATATTTATCATATAATTATTCATATTTATTCTAATAAAGAAAGTTTTGATTTTTCAGACATAATTCATTTATGATATAATTTTTCATTAAACACAAACACACAATCTATTGAAAATTTAAAAGAAAATGTAAAGATTTATGAAATGTTTTATGATATATTAATTGATTATATAAGTAATTACCTTGAGTAATATAGTTTTCTAAAAACTTTCTTTCTCTCTACTGCCTCTCCACTCTACTACCAATCCTATCATCAACTATCTTATAACCAAGAGCATCAATCTCATCTCTTATTTTATCAGCCAAATTAAAATCCTTATTTTTCTTTGCATCATTTCTTTGATTCAATTTCTCTTGAACATATTTAGGTATTTCTATCTTTGTATTATCAGTAAAATCAATTATTCATAAAACTTCATTAAAAGTTTTAAACATATCAATAATAGCATTGTATTCTTCTAAACTTATCTTATCAAGTTCTTTATTTGCAAAAGTCAGATAATTAAAAAACACTGCCATAGCTTCAACAAAATCAAAATCATCTTCAAGACATTCTATATAATCAGTTACAAATACTTGCATACTATCTCTAAACTCTCTTCTTATTCACTTTACTTTTAAAACTCCAGATTTTTGACTTACCATACCTTTTTCAGATACTAAAGAATCTTTAAGTAAATAAAGTTTTTTAATAGTTTCATCAATTCTTTTAATTACATTAAAATTTTGTTCTAATTTAGTAAAAGAAAAATCTATATTATCTCTATATTTTCAGTTTATAAAACCAAGCCTAAAACTTCTGTATAATACAGATTTACTTACTTTTCATTCATATTTTTCTTCTATATCTTTCAAAGTATAAAAATTCCCAAGACTCTTACTCATCTTTTTACCATCAACCATCAAGTGTCAGCTATGAATCCAATACCTTGAAAACTTTTTTCAAGTAACAGCTTCAGTTTGTGCAATTTCATTTTGATGATGAGGAAAAATAAGATCAACTCATCACATATGAATATCAATTTCAGGTCAAAAATGTACCAAATTACAAGCACTACATTCTATATGCCACCCAGGACGACCTTTGATTGTAATAGTTGCTGTCTGTCATTCCTTAGATTGTCATTCTGAGAGTAACGAAGAATCCCTTAAATATTGTTTTTTACTATTTTCATTGCTAAAGTGATCCTTCGCATTCGCTCAGGATGACAAATTAGTTTCATAATCAATAACTACAAACTCCTTTTCCCGGTAATTTTCTCAATCCTCTGGTTTCCAAGCTTTCCAAAGCACAAAATCAGCAGCATTTTCTTTGTCATACTCATCATTATCAATCCTTACACTTGATTTCATTCAAGAAAAATCAAGATGAGCAAGTTTTCAATAATCCTTAAATTTTTTTATATCATAATAAATACTTTGGTCTTCTCATATATAAGCATATCACTTTTTAATCAAGGTATTTGTCATATCTACCATCTCATCAATTAAATCTGAAATAGGCACAATCTTGTCAGCTTTATTGATTCATATTTTTTCTATATCATTTAAAAAGATTTTTGAGTATTTTTCAGTAAAATCTTTAAGACTTTCTCAAGCTTTTTGACTATCCCTTATAGTTTTATCATCTATATCAGTTAAATTCATCAAAACTTCAACTTTATAACCAAGAAATCTTAAAGTTTTTATAACTAAATCTTCAAAAATATATGCTCTTAAATTACCTATATGAGCATAATTATAAACAGTTGGACCACAAAAATACACTTTTACATGTTCTATATTTTTTGGTTTAAATCTTTCTTTTTGACGAGTTAATGTATTGTAAATTTGTAGCATAAAAATTAATTAGTAACTAATAGTTTTTGAAATTATAAAAAGCTAGCTGAAAATATAAATTACCTATTTGTCATACTCGTACATCCAGTATACAAGCTAAGTTTATCTCACTCAAGCTAGATATTGCACTTATTAGACGGTTTTTATCACTCTGTATTTTCTTCATCATAATTATTTTCTTTTTTCTTTTTTCAAGTTCCTGCTTTATTCATCATCATTTTAGACGCTTTTGTAGGTGTCATATTTCATTCTATATGTTTATCAAACATCACAGTAGGTCATTTTTCACATTTTCAAAGACAGCTACAGCCTGAAACAATTACGTTATTTAACTCAAACCTTTCTTTGTCTCTTTCAAGCCTTTGAAGTATATATTCGCTATACTTATCCTTACAATTTCTTCACATACAAACTTGTATTTTCATATATTTATTGAGTTAAAATATAAACTATGATTTATTTTAATATTTTTATAAAAATTTACAATTATTTTTTATAAAAACATTTCATATAAATATGTGAGATAATTGCAAAAAAAAGATATTTATAATAAAATTAATAAGATAGATAAAATATAAAATAATTATGCAAAATTACTTAAGTAAAAAAGTTTACCAAGAAGAATCAGATTATAAAACTTTAACAAATTTATTAAAAACCCTAAATAACATAACTCCAAATTTTGTTACTAGGGAAATTTACGAATCAAAAAAATGAAAAGTTTTAGAAAAAACATGAAAAGTTGGTAAATTTGAAAAATATGATTTATATTTACCAACTGATTTAAAAGTATGAGAACAATTATACATAATAAATTTATTGATAAAAGAATTTAATCTAGAGAAAAAATCAAATTTTAATCAGATAATATCTGATATAAAGGTTTTAGTGTGAATTATTTTAAAAGATAAGTGAGAAGAAGGGGAAGATTATCTTCTACAATTAGTAAGAGAATATAAACTTGATGAGAGTTTTGTTGTAAAGATACTTAGACACAAAATTACTCCAACAAAAGAAACAAAATGATTTATAGATACAATAAAACAATGAGTAAATTGAAATGATGAAGTAGTAGAAAGATGAACAAAAGAATTAAGCTGAATTTTATCTAAAGAATTTGATTTAACTTTTTTTAGAAGAAGTATAGATATGATTAATTTAGCTATGAAAACTATTACATTAGCAGAACAAAAATCATTGATTGAGTACTGTGAAGTAAATGGTTATAAAAAATTAATTTCAGAGAAATGAGAATTAATATATAAAAAAGGTGAAGAAATGATTGTTATAAATGATTTAAACTCTAAACTTGATAAAAATGCTTTGTTGTTAAGAAATAAAATTTGAGTTAATAAATTAAAAAAAGAATTAAATCAAGCTAGAAAAAGTAAGAATAAAGAAAAAATAATAGAAGTAGAAAAAAAAGCAACAAACTTAATTTTAGAGAACTTATCAAATTACCCTTACAAAGTTACAAAAAACAATTACTGATATCAACCAAAATGAATTGTTGAAAATAAAGAAATACATTGTATCTGATTTTGTCTCATATGACATGCGTTTTTAAAGGAATTATGAATTACTCATAATTGACTACAAAGTGAAGATCATATTTTTTTAGAAGTAAATATTTGATGAAAAACTTATTGATTTGATCCAACATATTTAAGAAAAATAGAAGAAATCAGATATACTCAAACAAACAAAATTTTCAAAGGAGTTCAATATATTTTAGAAGACAATGAAAAAACAGAAAATTTGGAAGTTAAAGTTTTTAAAGATGTTGAAAATTTATTGTTATCAAATATTTATAAAATGAAATCTTTAGAACTAATTAAGGAGGAAAAAAGAGAAGAAGCATTAAAGATGATAGAAAAATCAATAGAACTTACTCCTGATAATCTGTATCTTTACAATGAAAAATGAAATGTTCTTACTTCAATATGAGATAATTTAGAGGACAAAAAGTATTTTATATTTGCATTGAAAAGTTATTATAAAGCACTTTCTATGTGATTAGAAAACGAAAATATATATAACAATATTTGATGTACTTTACTAAGGTTATGAAGTTATAAAAAAAATCAAAAGATACTAGAAAGAGCAATGGTAGTATTTAAAAAAGTTATAGAAATTAACCCAAATTATGCAATAGCATATAGTAATATATGATTTATTTTAACAACACTATGAAGATATGAGGAAGCAATAAAAGTATTTAATAAAACACTTGAATTAAATCCAACAAATGTAAAAACTTACTTTAACAAGATATATTTACTAGATTTTATGTGAGAAACAGAGTTAGTAAAAATTTATACTTTTTTAACTGATATATTAAGTTGAAAAATTAAGAGGGTTGATTTACAAGAAATCAGCGAGAAAGAAAAAGAAATAGTATGATATTTGAAAAACCAAGACTATAATTGACTTGTGAAATATCTTATATCATTAGAAAAAGATATAAAATAAAAACAAAATATGCAAAATTATTTAAGTGAAAACAGATTTCTTGACCAAGCAGATTTTAAAGTATTTAAAAAGCTAGTAAATATACTAGATTATATGGATGTAAAATATGTTTCAAGAGAATTATATAATTCAAAAAACTGAGAAATACTAGAAACAAAAGATAATAAAAAAGATTCATACACATTGTATTTACCTACAGATTTAAAAATATGAGAAAAAATTGAGATCATAAGATTTTTGATAAGAAAATTTAAATTAGAAAAAGATATACAAATAGAAGATTTAATTTGAAACATAAAAATAATGGTTTTAAATATCTTGAAATCATGAAAACTAGAGTGAAAAGATTACCTATCTGATTTATCAAAAAAGTATAATTTCAGTCAAGACTTAATAGATGAAATAAAAAATCATAAACTTAAACCAACAAAAGAAAATAGAGATTTTATAAAAAATTCATGATTAAATATAAAACAAAATTCATTTTCATCAAAGATTGAAGATTGAAGTGAAAATTTAAGCATTGAGATAATGAGAAAATTTGATTTAATCTTTTTTAGAAAATCAATAGAAAGATTAAGAAATGAGATGATAACGATAACACAACAAGAACAACAAAAACTTATAGAAGTTTACGAATGATCATGATTTGAAAAAGAGATTTTAACTGATTGAAAAATAAGTTACACAAAATGAAAAGAAATTATAGAAATTCATACAGATTCAAATAATCTAGATGAAAAACCTAGATTATTAAGAGATAAAATATGAATTGATGAATTAAAAACAAAATTAGAAAAAGTTAGAGATTTGTGAAATAAAGAAGAAATAGAAAAACTTGAATTAGAAGCAACAAAAAAGATATTAGATACATTGTACGAATATCCTTATCAAGACACAAAAAACAATTACTGATATCAACCTATAAAAATTTTAGAAGAGAAAGAACTGTATTGTGTATGATATAGTTTGCTTTGACATGCTTTTCTAAGTGAACTTTGAATAAAACATAAATGACTTCATTTCCCAGAACACGTAGCTATAGAAGTAATTATTTGATGAAAAAAGTATTATTTCGATTGAGCAAAATCAAAAGATTTAATAGAGTTTTATATTAAAAATGTAGAAAATAGCATAAAAAAAGATTTAGTTGATATTACAAGTAATCAAGTTTTTTATGAAGATACATATGTAAACATTACTGATATTTGATTAGAATTGCTATGAGAAATTACTTTCAATTCTTGATTATACTTTCAAAATTAGATTTTTTATAAAAAAATTTTGATAATTTAAAATTTTTCATATAATACAACTCGCAATATAGAAAAGATATTGAATTTTGATATTATCCAAGCCGGGGTAGCTCAGTGGTAGAGCAGAGGACTGAAAATCCTTGTGTCGGTGGTTCAATCCCGCCCCTCGGCACCATTCTAAAACAACAAAGAAAAAGTTTAACTTGAAATAATAGTTAAACTTTTTTATTATTTTATCTGATTTGACTTTTTAATAATATTATTTATTATCTAAAAAATAATTATTAAAAAATATTATGAACTCACAAAATACACAAAAATTCAGTAGTTATATTTATAACTTTCACACACATCCTTTATTATGAGATTATAAAGATAACATATTATCAATATTAGAACTGGTAGAATTTACTGACAGTTGTGAGTTGAAAGAAAAACATCCACACTTAAAATCTTATGAAGAAAAGGGAAATGTAGCAGAATTTAAAGCAAAAGTTCAAGAATTGTGTATAAGTGTGCTTGAAATTGAAAAGTTAGAGTGAAAGAAAAAAACAAAAAAATTAGAATGATTAAAAACAAAAATTGATGAAATAGTTAAATGTGAAGCATATGTAAATTGTAGAAAAACTTTTGAAAAAACATCATCAATAGTATCAATACCAAAACAAGAAGAAAGTGAAAAATTAAATGAAAAAAAACAATTGTTATCAGAAATAATACGGTTTACCTTCAAGAAAAAGTCAGATGATGATATCTATATAGAAGTTCTCTTAAGTGATATGACAAAAGCTTATATACATCAAAAAGATACCAATGTAGATATGAGAGACTTATATTGAATATATAATGATATTATTCATACTCTGTTAAGAGAGATAACTGAATGAGACAATATTGAAAATATAAGAATCAAGAAGGTTAAACAGAATCAATCAAGATGAATAAGATACAAAAAAGAAATGAAGTATATATCAATAACTTTCAGTGAAAAATTTAAAAGTGAAAACTATTTATAAAAGATAAAAAATAAGTTTATATGAGAGAAGTATTTGATCCAACTAAAGCTACCTATTTATCCCCTCCAGATAATCAAAAAAATTTTGAATTACCATGTTTTGATTGAGAAAGATACTTTAAACATTATCAAGATACTCAACACTTTACATCATTACTTTGTAATTGAATTTTAAATGTTAGTCAAATAATAAAGAAATGAAAATCAAACATATCAATTCCTATAAATGAAAAATTAGTTAGTGAAAAATTGTCATACCAAGAAATTATTTCAGATATTGTGCTTTATCAATTAATTACATGAGAACAAGATAGAAGTATTTTATTAAAAAGTGATATGAAAAGTATGTGAGAAATTCAGTCTCATAACTGTTTGATTTTTAGAGAATGAACTTATTCTATTTTTGATATAGGTGATAATGGATTTAAATTAGAAGAAAATGAAATATTTAGACAAATTGTGTATTCTTTAAGAGAGTTGTACGATAACAAATATTTAGATGAATTTAATTTTTATGATTGTTTATTTTTGTCTCCAGAAGAAAATAATTTTATCAATATATGAACACAATGATTCTTTCAAAGAATGTTGTCAAAAGTTAAAGAATTTTTAAATAGATATGATTGAGAAGAATGAAAGGATTTTTTTATAACACAAAAAAAATATAGTTGTCCAGATGAAGATAATAAAAAAATTCTTGATAGATATAATAATCTAATTTATACTTTAAAAAATATAAAAAAGGTAATCTCTCAAGATAATATAAGAGAAAAAGCCATTTATGAGATAAATACAGATTATGAACTAGTTAAAGAAGATTTTATTCAGCATTTATTAAAAACTAAAGAATTGTTTTTACAAATTTTAAATATATTTAAAAATAAAGTCAAAAAGATAATATTATAATTTACAAATTTAAAAAAATGAATACACAAAAAATCAAACAAGTTAGAGATTATATTGATGAATCTGTTAAAGATCCTTTATTGACAGATTATAAAGAAAAATTAATATCAATACTAAAATTGGTAAATTTTACTAATACTTGTGAACCAAATATAGATAATGATATTATTAAAAATCAAGGTTTAATAGATGTTGCTATTTTAAAGTCAGATATACATGATTTATGTATTTCTTTATTAGAACTATCTAATATTAAAGATCCATGAGAGATTGATGATAAAGTAAATCATATAAAAAATACAATAGATTATATAATTGATGACAAATTGATAAAAAATTTTCTTGAATCAAATAAAAATGACATAGAAAAAGAAAGTGAATTAGATAAAATAAGCAAATTAAAATTTAGAAAAAATAAAAAAGGCGAACCATATATATTAGCATATTTGATTGATTGAACAAAAGCAATATTATTTGAAAGAAATTTACATTGAATAAGTATGTTGGAATTTCAAAAAAAATTAAACTGAATTACATTAAATAAAGAAAATAGAGCGAATTGGTGGAATCTTATAAAATCATTAAAAATTGACAAAAATAGTGATGATAGTAAATCAGGATTATTAGATCTCACTATAAATTCCTTAATTTGGAATATATGATAATTCTAAATTAATAAAGTTTTTTTATTATTATTCACCATATCAAAGAGTATAAACCATAATATTATGCTTTCAATATTGTTTTTCATACTTGTTTTTTGTGAAATTTCAATGATTTTCCTCAAACAACAATTTAGCATTTGTAAATCATAAAGGCTTATACTTTACTCATGTTTTTCATATATCTCTTTCATTTACTCTAAATGTATTATAAAAATAAACTATAACAGACTTAGGAAATAAAAATACTGATTCAATAAATATATTTCTTTTTAAAAAAGATTGTGGATTTATATGTTTACATTTTGATACAAAATAACTTGGAGCGAAGTTATTTCTAGTTCTATAAAAAACCAAACCAAAAAAATTGTCATGAGACATTTGTTCAAGTTGTTTATCCTTTATAACTGTTACATTCCGTATTCTTCAGGTTTTTACTTCAATTCTTGTTCAATTACCAGATATTATATCATATCACTTATTATTTAATTTCTTAGCTTTTTTTCATCACAAAATATAACATAATGCTTCTTCTCAAAGTTTTGATGTTATATCTCTTGCTATGTCTTTTTCTTGTTGAGTATAATTTGTTGTAAAAACTGAAACATTATCACTTGTTCAAGATATTATTTTTTTTACAGGTAAAGCAATATCTAAAGTTTCTCAATTTGCATCAATTTTCATTCTAACTTCACGAGATAGTGTATCAAAATCATTTTTCATGTAATAAAGTTATATTGAATTATAATTTGGAAAATAAAATATTATTATAATACTAATAATATTTTATATGTCAATATTGCTAAAAATTTCAAAATAATTTCTATTTGACTAAAAAAATACTTAAATATAATATGAAGTATGAAAAAAATAATTATAAAAATACTATTTTTCTTTGTACTTTTTTCTTGTTTTTTCCAAGCAAGATCTTTTGATATATCATCTTTATGAAATATAAATTCATATATTGTAGATAAAGTATGAGTTTTAAATGATACAGAAAAACAAAACATAGAATCAAAAATTCAAGAAATTAGAGATAAATATACTGCAGAAATATTATTAGTTATAATTCCAACAACTGATGGGGAAGACATATCATCAGTATCTACAGAAATTTGACAAGAAATCTGAGTTTGAAAAAAAGATAAAGATAATTGATTGGTTGTTCTTATTGCAATTGATGATAGGTCATGGAATATAGCAACTTGATACTGAGTAGAATGAGTTTTACCTGATATTCTCACAAAAAAAATTTGAGAAAAAAACTTTGTATTATTTAAAGATAAAAGATATTTTGATGGTATAATGTGAGGTTTAGATGATTTTGAAAAAGCATTTTCGTGAGATTCAAGTATTATTTCAGATTTACAGGATAGTCCTGACGAGACTCCAACTCTTTGGATTATAGAGATAATTTTTGTTTTTATATTTTCAAGTACAGTTTTAAAAGTATTAGCAAATAAAGAAAAATATAAACAATTATTTATAATCACATCTATCGCATTTATACTAACTTTACCTTTTACATATACTCTAATTAAAGATTTTATAGTTTCTGTATTTGTAAATATAATTATATGGGTAGTTGTTTGAATTTTTGGAATTTTTTGAAATTTATGAAAATGAATATATAATAGTAAATGATGATTGTGATGAAAATCATCTTGATGATGATTCTGATGATTTGGTGGCTGATGATTTTGATGATGATGAAGTTCTTGAAAATGGTAATATAAAAGCAATAAAGAGATTGTCCCAAATATGTCATTATCTGGCTTGACCAGATAATCTAGTGAAATAAACCTGGCTTGTACACTGGATACTCGGATCAAGTCCGAGTATGACAAATAGGTAAATTTATATTTTTGAGACAGTCTCTAAATAATTTAATTTTTAATTTATAAAATATGGAAAATACAATAGAACAAAGCAAAAAAAGTATCAAACTTATTGTTTGGTGAGTTGTTGTTTTTGTACTTATTCTTATTATTCTATCAGTGCTATGAAAATATAATTCACTTGTAACAATGGATGAGTGAGTAAATACTGCATGGGCACAAGTAGAAAATCAATATCAAAGAAGATATGATTTAATTCCAAATATAGTTGCTTCAGTTAAATGAGAAGCTAATTTTGAAAAATCTACATTGGAAGCGGTAGTACAAGCAAGAGCATCAGCAACAAAAACAACAATTGATGTAAACAATGTAGATGAAATTGCTGAATTTCAAAAAGAACAAACTTGAATTTCACAAGCATTATCAAAACTACTTATGATTACTGAAAATTATCCTACATTGAAATCAAATCAATGATTTTCGGAACTTAGAACAGAGTTAGAATGAACTGAAAATAGGATTTCAACTGAGAGAATGAGGTATAATGAAAAAGTTCAAGAATATAATGTATATATAAGACAATTCCCAACTAACTTATTAGCATCAGTATTCTGATTTGAAAAGAAAAATTTATTTGAGAATAGTGAAAAAGCAAGTGAAGTTCCAGTTGTTGAATTTGAAAAGATGGACTAAAAAATATTTTATAATTTAGTCAATTTAAAAATAAAAAATAAATTGAAAAAACAAATAAAAAAAAGATAATTATTCTTATGTAATTATTTCTAAAATAAAAAAATAAATTTGTGTGACTAAAAAAGTAATTAGACTAACAGATAAATTACAAACTTAACAAAAATAATTTATTATTTAATTAAAAAATATGAAAAAGAATATATATGTAATTATGATTTTTTTAACATTATTTTTAACATCTTGTTGAAGCAAACAAACAACAGAAGACCAAAATAATACAACAAATAAACAACAAACACAGAATCAAGTAACAAAAACAAAAGAAGAGATAAAAGAAGAACTAGAAAAAAGAGATGAAAGTATGAAAAAAGCATATATGGCAGAGTTATGAGAAGAACAAAAAAAGATATTTACAGATTTAGAAGATGCACAAAAAAGTTGAGATACAAAGAAGGAGGAAGAATTATTAAAACAAATACAAGCAGAAAAAGATGCAAAAGTTAAAGCTCTTGATGAAGCCGTAAGTAAAAAAGATGACAAAACAGCTATACAATTAAGAAAGGAATTAAGAATGTATGATATAACATTAAGAAGTACAAAAACTATAGTAACACCAACAAAATAATACTAGTCAACTTAAAAATAAAAAATAAATTGAAAAAGGAAATAAAAAAAAGATAATTATTCTCGTGTAATTATCTTTTTTTTATTTCTTAATAAAGGATGATATGGTTCAAAAGAAACAAGCATTCACATTAGTAGAACTAATAGTAACGATAGTGATATTAGCAATTTTATGAGCAATAGCTTTCATAAGCTTTCAAGGGTATTCAAGAAATACAAGAGATAGTGCAAGAGTATCAGATTTAAATAGTTTAGAAAAAAGTCTAGCTATATTTATGACCAAGACATGATTTTATCCAGATCCAGACAATTCAAAAACAATTACATACGAGGGGGCCTCTGCCTGGATAGAATGAACAATCTCAGAAAATGTGATAAAAAACTTACAGAGTGTAAGTAAAAAACCGATTGATCCACTCACAAGTGATGAATTCACATATAGTGTAACAAATTCAAAAACAGAATACCAAATATGAACTATAACAGAAATAGCATTATTTTGATATAATTTTATTAATAAAAGTGTTGCTTTAGATATAAGTAAAGCAAAAGCCTACATAAAGTGAACATATAATGAAAAATTATTAAAAATTCAAACTTGAGCAATTCAAAAAATAATAGCTCAACCAAGTATAATAGTAACTGATATTTGATGAAGTTTAGATTTATCTAATTTGATAAATAATAAAAAAATAGTATATAAAAACTACGATAATTTACCTCATTCATACAACCACAATATATCAATGACAGGATGATTTGATTATATTCCTTGAAAAACTGATATAGTTGTGTATAGTTGAACAACAATAAATCTTGATTCAGATGAGGATAAAATAGAATTTTTAACAAATATAAAAAATATTTTTAGCTGAACTATACTAGATGATTGAAATAATTATAATGATATATTAAAAATAGATCCAACAGACAATACTTGAGCAATATTGTTGGTAGATAATTATATAAGAAACAAAGTATGATGAGTTGTATGAACTGTTTCAGATATTAAATTATGATGAAGCTGATGATGAGAAAGTGATGTTTGTTCATTGACACAAGCAGAAGTAGATGCTTTAAATTTATATACAGATGGATACTTATGAGTTTTTGATGAGAATAATGATGAAATAGTTGCTTATAAAAAATATACGGAATTATTAACCAATATAATATTTAAAAAAGCAAATGCAGGTACAGTACCAAGTCCAGTAACATTAACAGAGGAACAATGGTGTAATGATGTAAAATACATACAATGGCATCAATGAGCTGAATTACCTAATGAATTGTGGGAATTAATAAACTTAAAGTGAATAGATCTTTCAATGAACAGTTTTTCATCTATTCCAGCAGAAATAGTGAGTTTAAAAAATTTAGAAGTATTAAACCTAAACGAAAATGAATTTGTTGATTTTCCTAATGAGATTTTATGATTAAAAAACCTAAAAGATATAAACTTATGAATAAATTATTTAACATCTATTCCTACAAACATTTGAACTTTAACAAATCTTGAATCACTTGACTTAGGATTCAATTCATTGACAACAATCCCTGATGAAATTACTACCTTAACAAATTTAAAAAATTTAGACCTACAATCAAATCAGTTAACTTCACTGCCTACAAATATATGAGATCTAACTAATTTAGAATTATTATTTATAACTGAGAATCCTGTAAATTCACTTCCTTCAGATTTATTTAATCTAACAAAATTAATTTATCTTGATATGACCTGAATATGATTAACTACAATTTCATCAGATATATGAAAATTAACAAATCTTACTTCGCTTGGTTTATCCTATAATTCATTAACTACACTGCCTACTGAAATTACAAATTTAACAAAGTTAAAATATTTACATTTAGATAATAATAGTTCATTATGAAATCTTTCAGAATATTTCCATGAAGGTTCTGTTAATCATTCTCAATCTTGAATTCCAACAATATGAAAAACAATGACTATCTGATGAAACTGAACAAATATAGTAATAAGTGTAAGTCCTTAATTAAATTAGTATTAAATTTTAAATAAATAAAGTAGAACCTAAAACAAAAGAAGAGATTGAAGAAAAAAAAGAGGACTTAGAAAAAAGATTAGAGGCTATGAAAAAAACATTGATATTAGAATTATCAGAAGAAAAAAAGAAGATATTTACAGATTTATAAGAAGCACAAAAAAGTTGAGATACAAAGAAGGAGGAAGAATTATTAAAACAAATACAAGCAGAAAAAGAAGCACAAGTTAAAGCTCTTAATTAAGCCATAAGCAAAAAAGATGACAAAATGGCCATACAATTAAGAAAGGAATTAAGAATGTATGATATAACATTAAGAAGTACAAAAACTATAGTAACACCAATAAAATAATACTAGTCAACTCAAAAATAAAAAATAAATTGAAAAAGCAAATAAAAAAAAGATAATTATTCTCGTATAATTATCTTTTTTTTTATTTTTTAATAAAGGATGATATGGTTCAAAAGAAACAAGCATTCACATTAGTAGAATTAATAGTAACAATAGTTATATTAGCAATTTTATGAGCAATAGCTTTCATAAGCTTTCAAGGGTATTCAAGAAATACAAGAGATAGTGCAAGAATAGCAGATATAAACAGCATACAAAAAAGTCTAGCAATATTTATGACAAAAACTTGATTTTATCCAACTCCAGATGAATCAAAAACAATAACATATAATTGATGAGATGCATGGATAGAATGAACAATCTGAGATAATGTAATAAAAAATATAGAAAAAGTAAATAAAAAACCAATAGATCCATTAACAAGTGATGAGTTTACATATAGTATAACAGCATGAAAGACAGAATATCAATTATGAGCAATAAGTGAAATGGCTATATCGTTAAATAATTGAATAAATCAAAGTTATGCAGCAGACATAAGCAAAGCAAAAGCATTTATAAGATGAACATACAATGAAAAATTTTTAAAGGTAGAAACATGATGAATACAGATGTTATTAGTACAACCAAGTATAATCGTAACAGATATATGAGATACAGATCTATGAAGAATAATTCAAAACAAGAAAGTAGTATATAACAATTATGACAATATACCACACTCATATAATCACAATAGTGCTATGACATGAGGATTTGACTATACACCATGAAGATGATGAGATATAGTTGTATTGACATGAGCAACTTTATCATTGACATGAGATACAGCAAAAGTAGATTTTATAAATAATGTACAATTAGTAATTAGTTGAACTATACTAGATTGATGAGATGAATATAAACCTATATTAGACTTAGATCCAACAGATAGTACTTGATCTGTTTGATTAGTTGATGACTATATAAGAAATAAAGTATGATGAATAACATGAGATGTATCAAATATTGTTGTATATAATTGAGATTGAAATACTTGATGATGAGATGAAAATACTAGTACCTGAGAAGAAGATATTCCATCAACATGTAGTTTAACACAAACTGATGTAGATGAATTAAACCATCAATTGTGATTATGAAATATAGAAGTATATGACATAAATGGAGGTGAAGCTATTAACCCATCAACTGAGTCTGAATGGTGTAATCAAGTTGTGGATTTATATTGGTATTGATTTGAAAATATTTCACCATCAATATGGAAATTAACTAATTTATGAAGTTTATTTCTTTCATACAATAATTTAACAACTTTACCAACATGAATTTGAAATCTAGTAAATTTAAATAATTTAAATGTTTGATATAACTCTCTAACTAGCCTACCTTCACAAATCTGAAATCTGACAAATTTACAAGAACTAAGTCTATGAAATAACTCTTTGACTAGTTTGCCTACACAAATTTGAAATTTAACAAAACTTAATATATTAGCTGCTGATGAAAACCAAATCACATCTATCCCAACAGAAATATGAAACTTAACAAAATTAAATGTAATAGGATTAAGTCAAAATCAAATTTCATCTATCCCAACACAAATATGAAATTTGACAAATTTAACTGATTTAAGTTTATGAAGTAACTTATTGACAAATTTACCATGAGAACTAGTTAACTTAAAAAACTTAACATATTTATGATTATCTTGAAATGTGTGATTATGAAATTTATCACAAACTTTTTCTACTGAAATTCAAACCTCATGACTTCAAATTTGAATTCCTTCTGAGACTAAAGCAATGTCTATTGATGTAGCGTGAGAAAGTTTAACAATAACAGTTAATGATTTATTAAATTGATCTTGTTGACTTACTCTAGATGATTTAAATGCACTTAATTGATATATATCTTCTTGAGATATGGTAGCATATTATGATGCTAACAACTCTTGATATGTTCCATCATGGAATATCGAAGATTATCTATGATTAAAAGCTAATGCATCAGAAGATGGTGAACCAACAGTCCCTATGATAGAAGAAAACTGGTGTAACAAAGTAAAATTAATAGAGTGGCAATGATGAAATACTTTCCCAACAGGAGTATTAAAACTCACAAAATTAGAGTGATTAGATTTGACAAGTAATTGATTTACAACTTTACCACATAATATCATAAATCTTACTAACTTAGATTATTTATGATTAAATGGTAATAATTTAACAACTTTACCAGTTGAAATAACTAGTTTAGCAAATCTTGAAAATTTAGAGCTTTGATATAATTGATTAACTACATTACCTGAAGAGTTTGCAAATCTATCAAATTTAATACGGTTAGATTTAGAAGGAAATGAATCACTATGATGAATTGCAAAGTATTATACACATTATCTTGATAATTGAACTCAAGAATGAATTCCGTGACCATGAAAAAGGATGAATATATATTGTAATTGAGATACTCTAGAGATAACTGTTACACAATTACAAGCATGTAATCTTACTGAAGCTGATTTAAGTGTTCTTAATTGATTTAGAACATCTTGAGAAATCACAGCAATTAGTTTTGATTATTATGTTATGGATCCAACAACTGATGAAGAACGGTGTAAAAATGTATTTTCATTAAATTGGAATTGATGAACAAATATTCCAAGTCAAATTTGAAAATTGTATAACCTAGAATGATTAGATATATCAAATGTTTCATGACTTACATCTATCCCATCTTACATTTGAGGTTTAGTAAATTTAAGAGAATTATCACTAAATTGAAATGATATAACAACTATATCATCTGAAGTTTGAAATTTAACAAAATTAAAAACCCTAGCTTTAAGTGATAATAATATTACATCAATCCCAACTTTTATTTGAAGCTTAGATAAATTACAAAATTTATACTTAAGTAATAATAATTTGACAACATTACCTGAACAAATGACTAATTTGACGAAATTATTCTATTTATACCTTGATTGAAATGATGGATTATGAAATTTATCAACTTATTATAGTAGTTACACTTATCTAAAATCACAATACTGAATTCCTTGATCATGAAAAAAGATGTTAATAAAGTGATGAAGCTCATATGTTGAAATATCAATAATTAATTTACTATCTTGTAATTTAACACAAACTGATTTAGATGAACTTAACTGATATATCTGATCATCAGAGTTAACATCTGAGTGATGAAATGGGTACTTATATCCATCTACTCAAGAAGATTGGTGTTATTCTACAGACAATCTAAGTTGGTACTGATGAAGCAATATTCCACAAGTTATATGGAAATTAAAGAATCTAATTTCATTTAATTTAACAAATTTATCTCTAAGTACTTTACCATCAGATATAACTAGTATGGTGTATTTACAAGATTTAAATTTAGCTGGTAATAATTTTTCAAGTATTCCTTCTGTTTTAACAAGTATTACAAGTTTAGAATCACTACAAATAAGGAATAATAATTTATATACTCTACCTTCTTCATTTTGAAATTTAGTTAATTTAATTTATCTTGATTTACAAGAAAACTCACTACAAACATTACCACAAGAATTTACAAATTTAACAAAATTAGTTAATTTAGATCTAAGTTGGAATAATTTATGAAACCTTTCATCAGCTTTCTATTCTGATTCTGAGGCAAAATCTCAGTATTGAATTCCAACTGATTGAAAAACAATGACTATAAAATGAAAAAGAGGGGCAATTATAATAACAGTAACTCCATAAGAACAATAAAAATTTTATTTATTAATTATTAAAAAAATGAGAAAAAATATATTTGCTATAATGATACTATTTAGTATTCTACTTGCATGATGTTGATTAAGTAACCAAACTGATACAAAAAGATGAATGCAGACAAAACAAGTAAATACACAAAAAAGTAATGAAATATCTGAAAAAATGGAACAAAAGGACGAGTGAATGAAAAAAATATATATGCAAGAACTACCAAAAGATGAGCAAAAGATATTTACAGATTTAGAAGAAGCACAAAAAAGTTGAGATACTAAAAAGGAAGAAGAATTATTAAAACAAATACAATCAGAAAGAGAAACAAAACTTAAAACTCTCGATGAAGCAGTAAGTAAAAAAGATGATAAGACAGCAATTCAAATAAGAAGAGAATTAAGAATGTATGATATAACATTAAGAAGTGCAAAATCAATAATAACAACTACAAAATAATACTAGTCAACTCAAAAATAAAAAATAAATTGTAAAAGTAAAGAAAAAAAAGATAATTATTCTCGTGTAATTATCTTTTTTTTTATTTCTTAATAAAGAGGGGTATATGGTTAAAAAGCAACAAGCATTCACATTAGTAGAACTAATAGTGACAATAGTAATATTAGCAATTTTATGAGCAATAGCTTTCATAAGCTTTCAAGGGTATTCAAGAAACACAAGAGATAGTGCAAGAATAGCAGATATAAACAGTATACAAAAAAGTTTAGCAATATTTATGACAAGAACTTGATTTTATCCAACTCCAGATGAATCAAAGACAATAACATATAATGGATGAAGTGCATGGACCGAATGAACAATCGGAGAAAATGTAATAAAAAATATTCAAAGTGTAAGTAAGAAACCAATAGATCCATTAACAAGTGATGAGTTTACATATAGTATAACAGCATGAAAAACAGAATATCAGCTATGAGCAATAAGCGAAATGGCTATATCGTTAAATAATTGAATAAACCAAAGTTATGCAGCCGATATAAGCAAAGCAAAAGCATTGATAAGGTGAACATATAATGAAAAATTTTTAAAAGTAGAAACATGATGAATACAGATGTTGTTAGTACAACCAAGTATAATAGCAACAGATATATGAGATACAGATTTAGGAAGAATAATTCAAAACAAGAAAGTAGTATATAACAATTATGACAATATACCACACTCATATAATCACAATAATAGTATGACAGGAGGATTTGATTATACACCATGAAGATGATGAGATATAGTAGTATTAAGTGGAACAACATTATCTTTAACTTGAAATGAAGATAAAGTAACATTTATCTGAAATGTTCAAGATGTATTGAGTGGTACAATACTAGATTGATGAGACGAATATGGTCCAATATTAGATTTAGGTCAAACAGATAATACATGAGCAATATTATTAGTAGATACATATATAAGATGATGAGATTGATTAATTCCAGGGGAAGTATCAGACATTCCACCATGAACAACTAGTTGATGATGAACGACATGATGAGAAGAAGAACCACCAACAACATGTTCATTAACACAAACTCAATTAGATGAATTAAACTATTATTTATGAGATTGAAGCATAGAAGTTTACAATTCATATCGGAATAAATTAAGTCCATCAACAGAGGAAGAGTGGTGTAATGCTTATTCTATTTATTGGTATGGTTGATCAAGTATTTCAAGTGGAATTTGGAATATAATATGATTAAATAGTTTAAATTTATCACGGAATAATTTAACAACACTTCCATCTCAAATAACAAATTTAACAAATTTATCAAGTCTGTATTTATGATGAAATAGTTCTTTATGAAGTTTATCAAGTAGTTTTAATTCCAGTAGTTATCAACTAAGTCAGAGTTGAATTCCAATAGAATGAAAAACAATGAGTATAAAATGAGATTGAACTAAGATTGTAATAAGTATAAAAGATTCACCTATTTGTACATTAACATTAACAGATATAGATGAATTAAATTGATATAAAACATCATGATTTTTAAAAGCATATGATTGAAGTTATATATATAGGTGACGGGGATATGAATTAAATCCTACAACTCAGGCTGACTGGTGTAATATTGTATATTATATTACATTCGACTGATGAACAACAGTTCCATCAGTAATATGAAAGATTAACAACTTAATGTGAATGTCATTAAATAATGATCAATTAACAAGCTTACCATCATGGATATGAAATTTAACTGATATACAGCAATTAAATGTATGAAGTAATCAATTAACAAGTTTACCATCATGGATATGAAATTTAAAAAATTTGACTTCTCTAGATTTATCAGAAAATAATTTGACAACATTACCTTCAGAAATAGGAAATATTACAAATTTGACTTATCTTAGTTTGAGTGTTAATCAGTTAACAAGTATTCCAATAGAGATATGAAATCTAACAAAATTGACAACATTAATATTAACATGAAATCCGAGTTTATGAGAAATTGAAGATCGGTATGTATGAACAGATGAAATTGTATGAGGAGAGGTAAAATATAGGAGTCATGAATGAATTCCTACATCATGAAAAACAACAGTTGTTTATAGTGATTGAATAAATATCTGAGTTACTATTCTTGATTGAACATATTTTACTAAATCTTCATGTTTATGATCATGACAAACTATGTTTTCTTCAGTTAGTAATTATTCATGATGTAATACTCCAGATATAATACTATGTACATGACCATGAACTTGATATACAATTGCAGCATGTAATGTATGAGCAAATATATCATGAACTTGAGCTAGTTCATATTGAGATTATTTTCAATGGGGAAGAAATAAATGATTTCCATATTGAGATACAAGTCAACAATCAACAAGAATAGGCTGAACTATATGACTAAATGCGTGAACAGATACATATTGATTTGTTCGGGGGAGTAGTATATGATGAGTATGGGCTAATACAGATATATCAAATAATTGGTGATGAACAACATGAGATAATCTATCAAGACAATGACCATGTGCTAGTTGATATCATGTTCCATCAAATACAGAATGGATAGAAGCTTTCTTTGCGTGAAATTGGGGTAATGATTGAAGTTGTTGAACAAGAATGATGAGAGCCTTAAATTTACCATTAACAGGTAATCGTAGTTATTATAATGGTAGTATATGAGATGCTAATTACGGGTATTATTGGATATCCACTCCTAGTAGTACTAATTATTATGGGAAATATCTTTTACTTCAATCAGGTGTAATTTATCCAGATGAATCTTATTATAATGCATTTGGTTTTTCTGTAAGGTGTTTTAAAAACTAAATTTTTAATATAATTAGAATTTAAGTATAATAGTTTATTATAAATAATTTCCAAATTACTTTTATTCATATAGTTCTCTAACAGTATCTCAATCTTGAATTCCAATAACTTGAAAAACTATGACAATTACAGCTGGATGAAATAAAATAATGATAACAGTTACTCCATAAAAAATATTTAAACAATTCATCTAAAAAGCAAAAAAGTCAAAAAAATATAAATTTTTTGACTTTTTTGCTTTTTAGGATAAAAAATAAGCTTACAAATTTATTTTTATAAACTAAAAAATATGGAAGAAATAACATTTCTAACATGAATTTTATCATTTTTAACGCTTGTTATTATATCTTGTGGAACTTTTTTTCTATCAAAAAAGATAAAATTTCCATACACAGTATCACTAGTAATCGTATGAATCATATTAATTCCACTTTCAAAGATAGGATTTTTATCATTTATTGATGATTTTAGGTTAACTCCAGATATATTATTTTTTGTTTTTTTACCAATTCTTCTTTTTGAATCTGCTTATAATATGAATTATAGACAAGTTCTAAAAAATGCGAAAAGCATAACATCACTTGCTGTTTTTTGACTATTAATATCTGCAACATTAATAGCAACATGACTATACTTTATATTTCCACTTATATGACTAGATATTCCATTTATGGTATGTTTATTATTTTGAAGTCTGATATCAGCAACTGATCCAGTTGCTGTTTTATCACTATTTAAGATGATATGAGCACCAAGAAGATTAACTTTGATTTTTGAATGAGAAAGTTTGTTCAATGATTGAACATCACTTGCGTTATTTCTAGTAGTTTTATGAATCATGTTTGAATGAAATATAACAGGGGCTTCAATAATTTGATGAGTATTTTCATTTTTATCTATGATGTTTGGCTGAATTATATTTTGATGTATAACATGATTAACATTTTCTAAAATTATCTCGAAAATAACAAATAATGAAGCTATAGAGATAACTTTTACAATGGTTTTAGCTCATCTTACATTTATTTTATCAGAAGTTATTTGAGAACATTTTGGTATACCAATTTCATGAGTAATATCAACAACAATAGCTTGAATCATAATATGAAACTATGGTAGATACAAAATCTCTCCAAAAGTTGAAGAATATATGGAAAATTTTTGGTGATTTTTCGCATTTTTAGCAAATTCATTAGTTTTTATACTTATGTGATTAACACTATCGTACATAAATATTGATTTTACAAAATTTATTATTCCTATTTTTGTAGTTATAGTTATAGTTATGGCATCAAGAGCAATAAGTGTGTATATACCATTATGAATAATAAATTTCTTTAAATTAGAAGAAAAAATTCCAAATTCTCGGCAACATCTTTTATCATGGTGAAGTTTGAGATGAGCATTAGCAATGATGATGGTTTTGATGATTCCATGAGTTTGAGATGAAAATTATGAAAAAATACTTAAATTTCAAGAAATAGTTTGATGGAAATTTGACTTTTCAATCAGGGATTTTATTATGGTTATAACTATTTGAAGTATTATGTTTACACTTCTGATAAAAGCAACAACAATCGCTGCATTTATGAGAAAAATGAAAATAGATAAATTAAATGATTTAGAACAATATGAATTTGATGAATGAAAAATTGTTTCATTACTAAAAATAATAGAAAAACTTAAAAATTCTTTTGAAAAATGATATATTACAAATAGAGAATATGAGAAATTAATATGAAAATATACTCAAGAGTTAGAAAAATCAAAAGCCTGACTAAAAAAATTATTAAAAAATCAAAAAAATAATAACCATGAGCTTGTTAAAACAGCAATATCTCTACATTCTCTATGAATAGAAAAACAATATTTAAAAGAGTTATTTCACTATAATGAAATAGATGAAAAGAACTTCAAATATATTATAAGGAAAATAAATAGACAAATAGAAAGACTTGAATCTTGAAATAATCAATTAAGTAAAATAAAAGATATAACACAAAAGGATTATGATATATTTGAAAAAATTATATTGAAATTAGACAAAGATATAAATAGTGATGTAAACTTGTATATAAGAAATAGAGCAAAGATTGTAATAACAAGAAAAGTTATAAAAGAATTAAATGAATTAAAAAATATAGATTTCTGATTTGATAGTAAGTCTTTTGATGATGTTATAGAATTATATAAAAATTTTAACAAAATTTCAGAAGATAAAAAACAAAATATTCTTTCAAAAAATAACAAAGTAATAGAAAATTTAGAAATAGAATTATATGATAAATCTCTATTAAAACTTGAAGAAAAAATTATTACAGATTTATATGAGAAAGAAATTATTACCCCAAAACTACATATAAAATTTATAGAAGAAATTGAAAGTTCAATTTACAAAGAAATAATATAATAAATTTGACTAAAATAAAAAAATTAATAAACTCACAAGTCTTTGAAATATTAATTTTTTTATTAATTTATATGTCGTACAAAAATTTAATTAAAAGTTTTCATCATTATTTTACTCCATACAAACATTGGATAAAAGAAGTAAAAAATAAGAAAACATTAAAATCAGATATATTAGCTTGAATTACTTGAGCAATTATTGTATTACCTCAATGAATAGCTTTTGCAACTATTGCATGATTACCAGCAGAGTACTGATTATATACTGCTATTGTTACTCCTATTATTGCGGCACTTTTTTGATCATCAAGACACCTTATATCATGACCAACAACAGCAATTTCACTTGTAATTTTCAGTACAATAAAGTGATTTGCTCAAGTTTGAAGTCCTGAGTTTATACAACTAACTTTGGTTTTAACTTTTTTAGCAGGAGTTTATCAATTAGTTTTTTGACTTGTTAAATTATGAAAAGTTGTTGATTTTGTATCTCATACTGTAGTTATTTGATTTACAGCTTGAGCTTCAATACTAATAATAACTAGTCAAATGAAAAGTATTTTAGGTATTGATATCCCAAAATGAACAGAGTTTTTAGAAAGTTGGAAAATTATATTTGAAAACATAATGAATTTCAATTTATTTACAATAATCATATCAGTTTCAACACTTTTAGTAGCAGTTTTAATAAAAAAATATTTTAAAAAATTACCACCTTTGTTAATAGCTTTGGTTTTATGATCAGCTTTAGCGTATTACCTTAAAACTTTTTCTCCAGATTTATCTTTTGTTCCAACAATTCCATCAAAACTACCATCTTTTTCTATCCCAGATTTAACATTAGAAAATATCAAAAAACTAGCATCAAGTGCCTTTGCTATAGCAATCCTTTGATTAATTGAAGCAGTTTCTATTAGTAGAGCTATATCAGCAAAATCACATCAAATGGTTGATGCAAACCAAGAGTTTGTATGACAATGATTATCAAACATAGTTTGAAGTTTCTTCTCTAGTTATGCTTGAAGCTGATCATTCACTCGTTCTTGAGTGAATTATGAATCATGAGCTAAAACACCAATGTCAGCTATATTTGCTGCTATATTTCTAGCAATTATTATATTGCTTATAGCTCCAATAACAAAATATATATCAATTCCAGCAATGTGATGAGTAATTGTACTTGTTTGATATAACTTGATAGATTTTGAAAAGATAAAACATATCTTAAAAGTAAGCCAGACAGAAACAACGATTTTAGCAATAACTTTCTTTTCAACATTATTTTTAGAATTAGAATTTGCAGTGTATTTTTGAATTTTGACATCACTAGTTATATTTTTAAATAGAACATCATCACCAAGGATTGTAACTATGTATAGTACCTTTGATGAAGAAAGAAATAAAAAAACACTTGTATGAGAATGTAAAATAATTCCAACAGAAAGAGAAAAATTAAGATGTCCGCAATTTGAAATAATAAGGATTGATATGTCAGTTTACTTTGGTTCAGCAAATTATATACATGAGTATCTAAATAACGCAATCAACAAAAGATGAGTAAAAAATATATTAATATTATGTTCTTGAATAAATTTTATAGATATGACAGGATTAGAGATGCTTGAAGAAGTAAATTGAATATTAAGAAAAATGTGAGGATGATTATATTTTCTAGAGTTAAAATTACCAATATACAGAGAACTTAAAAAATCTTGATTTATAGAAAACATATGAGAAGAAAATTTCTTCAATGTAAAAAAAGAAGCAATAAAATTAATTTATACAAATTTAAACAAAGAAGTTTGTAAAACTTGTCAAAACAAGGTTTTTAAAGAATGTAAAGAGGAAAAATAAAATATAAAAAAGCTTAAAATAAACAACAATCAAGGAAAATAAATAATCAAATTTTGAAAAAAATTTGATTTTATTTCGTTTTTTATTAAATTCATTCAACTTGACTCAAATTTTATTTTTTAAAAAAATTATATGTTACTAGAAAAAGCCTTTCCATTTATGAAATGGATGAAAAAATATGATAAAAAAGACTTTTTTTCAGATTTTGTAGCATGATTAACAGTTGCTGTTATCCTTATTCCTCAATCAATGGCATATGCTATGATTGCATGATTACCACCTATTTACTGATTATACGCTTGATTTTTATGAGTTGCAGTAGCTTCTTTATGGTGAAGTTCTCCACAATTGGCTACTTGACCAGTTGCCCTAGTTAGTTTTTTGACTATGACATCACTTATGACTATAGCAAAACCAGAATCACCAGAATTTATAGCACTTGCTATAATGCTTGCTATAATTGTAGGTATAATTCAATTATCAATGTGAATATTTAAATTAGGGTTTATAATGAATTTTATATCACATTCAGTAGTTGTTTGATTTTCAAACGCAGCTGCTATTATCATAGCAACTTCACAAGTTCCAAGTCTTTTATGAATTAAAATAGAACAACATGAAGAAGTTTTTAAAACTTTCTATGATATTATAATAAATTTGGTAAATACAAACATACCAACTTTAATAGTATGAATTATCGCAATTGTATTAATTATAGTTTTTAAAAAAATACATAAATTATTTCCTGCTGCATTAATTGTTCTTATAATCTGAATAATCGCTACATATAAATTTTGATTAAATGATATGTGAGTTTCTATAATAAAAGATATTCCAGCATGATTACCAAAATTTTCACTACCAACAATTAGTTTTGATAATATTCATAACATGATATGAAAATGATTAATCATATCAATAATTTGATTTATGGAAGCATATGCAATTGCTAAATCAATCTCAACAAAAACAAAACAAAAACTTGATGTTAACCAAGAACTTGTTTGACAATGATTAGCAAACATAACTAGTGGATTTTTAAAATGATATCCAATAAGCTGATCATTTTCAAGAAGTGCTGTAAATTTCTCAGCTTGAGCAAGAACAGGTATGTCAAGTGTATTTACAGTTTTATTTGTTTGAGTAGCGTTGTTATTTTTAACTGAAACTTTATATTATTTACCAAAAGCAGTTTTAGCATGAATTGTAATAGTAGCAGTAAGTTGATTGGTAAATATAAAAGAGTTTAAACATCTTTACAAGATGAATAAAATAGATTGAATAGTAGCGATAATAACATTTGCTTTTGCTTTTTTAATGAAACCAGATTATGCAATTTTTGTTTGAATAATTCTTTCATTAATTTTATTTTTATATAAAACAATTACCCCTAGAATAAATGAAATCTCAAAAGAAGAAAAAACTGAAAGATTTAAAAATATAGAGAAATATGAATTAAAGGTTTGTCCTCAAATTATTTTTATGAAACCAGAAAGATCACTTTATTTTGCAAATGCAGAAACTATTTTAAATAAGATACAAGAAAGAGTTAAGTCAAGAAAAGACAATTTAAAATATTTAGTTATAGATTTTGAATCAATAAATTATTGTGATGTATCTGCTATTGATGTATTAAAAGTTTTTATTGAAGATTTAAAGGAAATAAATATAGAAGTATATTTTTCAAATGTTACTTGAAAAATAGTTAGTACTATAAAGCATAGTGAATTAAAGTTTATGAGTGATGAATGAAGGATTTTAGAATGAAAAAAAGAAGTAATTGAAAAATTATTTCCATTGCTTGATGTGAAGTTTTGTAAATGATGTCCAAACAAAATTTTTAATGAGTGTAAAAATGTTTAAATTTAAAAAAAGTATAGATTTTCTATACTTTTTTGTTTTAATACTTGAAATAATAACAAAATTTTGGTATTATAGATAAACAAAATAATTTAATTATTTCTTATGAATAATATTTGTAGAGTAAACAATTATTCACATACTTGATTTAGTTTTGATAAATCATTGCTTCATAATCCTTGATTAAAGTGAGAATGAGTAATTTTAAATTTAACTCAATATGAAATTAATAATGCAAGAGATTTAAGAAGTCAAAAACTTATAACAAGATTTATTGAATTACAAAATACATTACAAAAAGAGTTATGATGATATATTGACCCAATAGAATATATGATCCATTTATACTATTGAGAAGGTTTATCTGTAGAAGATATATTTAAGAGATTAAACAAAAAATGATTAAATTATTCTACAAATTGAATTAAACCTTACTCAATTTTAATGAATATACTACAAAAAAAATTTAAATGGAGTCTCAGAGATAGATCAATTAGAAGTGAAATAGGAGAAAAAAAAAGGCAAGCAAGTGAAGAATTTAGGACAAACATGCTATTAGAAAAAAATAAAAGGACTCTTGAAGAAACAAAAAACTTAGTTTCAGATACAATATCAATACTTTTATCAAAAAGAAATCAAGATGTTGTTTTATCTACAAAAGAAGAAGATGACTTTCTAGATGCTCCAAACCATAAAAAAGTATTGATTTTACTTGATAAATTTTACTCTCTAAACAGAAACAATATAATAAACTTAAACAGAGCTCATTTTATATGATATAAACGATTAGAAAAAATTATTTGAGAATTAATATATAATCTTCCAAGTGAATATAGTGACTTTGTAAAAGTAAATGAAAGAATGATTAGAAATTTAATTAATTTAAAAAATTAACTCTTAAGAAATCAATAAATATAAGCTTGACAATTATCAAATTATTAGTATTATATATAACGATTTTTAGAAATTAATATTACATTTTTATGAAGATTGATTTATTAAGTGAATTAACAAGGTTAAATAAAGAAAAGAAACAATCTGAAAAGTTAGCATTAATTGAAAAAGGAAAACAAACAAAAATAGAAAATGAATCATCAAAATTTAACAAACTAATTTGTTGTTTACTTCAAATGAATAATACTTTTTGAGATAGACATATATTAATCGATAATGATGTTTTAAAAACACTTAAGACCCCAGAAGAAAAAGTTTTATATATTTTAACTTGATTGATAGCAATAAAAAAAGAATTGTGGGTACAAATATTAAGAGACTTTAGAGAAATTGATAATTTGAGTTTTGTAGCAATAGCAAGAGAACTAGAAGAATATACAAAAGCAATGTCAGTTGACTGATATGCAGAATTTAATCCGAAAACTATACAAAATATAATCAAATGAAAATGAATAAATTTAAGCTTAGATTATAATTCATTAAGAGAAAAATTGTTAAAAACAGAATTAGTTCCAGAACAAGAAATTGATAAAAACACAAAGGAGAAAGAATGAGATAATATAAAAAAAAGAAAGAAAGCAAATTTTCAAATAGATAATACTCCAAAAGATGAAATAGATATATTTTCTGTTAGTATAGAAAAATCTTTATTAAAAGAAATAGACATAAATTATAATTTGGATAATTTAGATCTATCAAAAATATCATATACAAGAAACTGAATAAAATCATATGAAGAATTAAAACAAAAAATAAATAAACTAGAACCTAGAATAAAGGTTAGATATAAAGTGATGATTAATAGATTTGAAAATATTAAATATATTATCAAATGACAAGACCCAATAAAATATATTGCATACCTATATTATAAGAAAGAATTATCTATTGGATGAATACATAATGAGTTGTCTAGTCTATGAATAAATTGGCCAGCAGATACATTAGAAAAAAACTTTAGAGATTTATTTTTATGGAAAAAAAGAAGTGATAAAGAAGCAGCAAATGTAAAAATCAGAAACGAAAAATGTCAAAAAAATAAAAAAGATAAAACTAGAACTAATTCAGAGAGTATAATTAATCACTTATGAGAATGAGAAAATATTTTTTCAAGTGAACAAGCAATAGAATATCTTAAGTTAACAAATACAAACCAAAGAGTCAAATTTATTTTGGAGGAATTAGGATATATACAATTTTGAAAATTTAAAAAATATATAATTTTTTTAAATACTACATTTTGACCACATGCAACAACTAAAGCATTATGTATGTTTCTTGAATGAATTACTTCAGCAAATAATTTTGCTAAAATAAATTATAATAAAGCTAGACTTTATGAACTAATTAATGATTTATAATACATATATTTAATCAGTTTTTCTAATCACAAAAAATCATAAACAAGAAATCAATAAAAGAATAAAAATAATAAATTTGATACTTGTTTTTTTATCATTTTTTACATCCTCGTCAATATTTTTTATTTCAAATTTCAATTTTTTAGTAGTATTATTATTTAAAGCAAGTTTTTTCTTGCTTTTTGTTTTCTTTGTTTTACTAGTTTTTAACTTTTTATTAGCTTGCTTAACCTTATAATCTTGAACTCAAAATATATAATCTTTGCTTAAAACTAAATCTCGAGAGGATATATAAGAATAATCATTATCAAGATATGAAACTAAAAAATCAAGTTTATAATCTCAAACTTTTAAATTATCTGATAATAAAAACATATATTTTCATTCGTTATCAGAATTTGTTTTGTAGTGATAATCATCAAAAGTTAAACTAATATGTGAATTAGGAAAAGTATTTCAACTTATCTTTAAACCAGATTTTAATTTTGATGTACTGTAAGTTATTATTTTTGTTTGTTTTTCTTTTGTAGATTTTTTTGTAGTTAAACTATTTTCATTATTTGTAATTAAATCTTTTAATGTACTATCAAATTCAGCAAGAAATACTTTTTCATTGTCTTTTGAAGGTAAAAAATATGATAATTTATCTAAAAAATTATCTAAAACAACTTCTCTATACAAGGTTCAATCAAATAAACCTAAAAACTTTTCCATATAAAAACCAAGTGAATTTGAATCATTAATTTTCTCATTTTCAACAATTTCATTTTTTTCACTTTTTTCTAAATCACTAATTTCTTTTTTCATCTCATCATTTGACCAAATTCATAATTTTAATTTTTTTGCATTTTTTTCAGCTTCTTCAAATTCTTTACTATATTTAAAAGCAAAATATAAATAAGCTCTACCATATCACTTTTCAATTAATAATTTATTAAAATTTAAACCATTTTCACAAATTCAACCTTCAACATTTCAACAGTTTATCCAAACATATCCAAGTAATCTTCAATATTTATCTATATAATTATCTTTATCTAATTCAAGATAAACATCTTTTCATTCAAGCATACTTTTAGTAAAATTAAATGCTTCAATTCAAAAAAATTCAACTTCTTTTTTAGGATGTTTTGTTTCAGGTGTATCAACTCAAATAAATCTTAATTTTTCTTTTTTTCAGTCATTAAATTGTATTAAAATAGTATCTCAATCAATCACACTCAGAACCTTTACTTTTTCTTTTTCAATCTTTTTCACAACATATCATTCAGGAACTTCATAATCCCAAACTAACGAATCAAAAGTATTAGAATTATAAAGTAAATTGACTTCATCATAAGAATTATTTAGATTTAACTTTGTCTCACTTTTATAAAATTTTTTCTCTTGATAGGGAAGTATATATAAATTATCACTAATCTTATATGATTTACTTCAAACTCAAATTTTATCATCAAATTCAAGTCACTTTAAATTTATAAGCAAAAAAGAAGCATTTTTAACTTTAATCCACTCGTCATCATCAGATCAAACAGGATTAGGCAATGCTTCAGTAAGTTGGATGTATTTTTTTATATTTTCATTTAAAACCAATACTTCTTGCTCCTTTTCAAAAACCTCAACATAAAAAATATCCTCACTTTGTTCTCAGAAATTATCAATAACCTTAAGTTTTATCATATATTTTCAAGGACTATATTTTACAGTTTTTGGATTAGAACTATCATCATACTCTCAATTTCAAAAATCCCATGAATAAATTAAATCATTCTCATCAAAACTATTTTTTCAATCAAAATTAACTGAACAACTCAAAGTATTTCTACAAATAAGTTTATTTCATATTAATTCTTTATCTTTTCATAAAACTCATTGTAGAGATATTTTTGCAATAGGGGATTTATTGTATTTTCTCATCTCATCATAATAAAGATTTTTTATTATGATATTTTTCTGAGTATAGTTTGATAAATCTCAATTTTTATAAACTTTAAGTTTTATATTGAACTCTCAAGATGGAAAATAAACAATTCAAGGATTACAAGTATAAAGATACTTTTCAATAAATTTTCAACCTCAAAAATCCCAAATACAAGTTTCATTACTACTATCTTTATACTCAAGATTTACTTTACACAATTCATTATTACAAACATATTTTCAGTCAGAATTTAAAAAAGCTCAAGTTTGGACAATAATTTCTTTTGAGCTTTGTACACTTGAGCCTCATCATCATAAAGAATTTGAAGATAGGGAAGTCTTGATATTTTTTATAACAAGATTTTTCTCAGAGAAATTTAGGATATTGTTTTTTTCATATATCTTAAGAATAACACTACTTTCTCAGTAAGGAAAAATAAGTGTATTTGGATTACATTTTCAGCTCTCAGTACTTTCAAAAGGTAAAACTATACTACAAGCATAATTACTACTTACAAATCAAGAAAAACTTTTAGTTAAATCCATATTTACTTTACATTCATCCTTACTTTGATCACAAAAATATTCATTTTTATCAATTTCTTTTTCAAGTAAATAAGTTGGAGATTGAAAAGAAATCAAAACTTGAGGAAGATTAATATTTCAAACAAAACTATTTTCTATTAATCATCATGAACCATCTAATATACCTTCTCCAAGTTCTCAATCCAGTCCATTTCAAATTTGTCATCATGAACTTGTTTCAGAATCTCATAATAAACTTCAACTTCAATCAACTAATAATCATCAAGAGTTAAATTCATATTCTAATCCTTCGTTACCGCCATTTTGTAATCATGAACCTGTCTCAGGAATAATAAAATCATATATATTAACTCAATTATAAAAAAACAAACTTCAAGTTTTAAAGTTTAAATAATTTGTTTTATCATAGATCTTTGCACTTATATTAAAAACTCAAGTTCCATAATTAACGTATCAAGGATTACATTTTTTATCTGTGTCAATAGTTGTATAAGTTCAAGATGAAAAATCCCACTCACAAGCATAATTATTTATATCATAAACTCAAGTGAACAGATTTTCAAGATTTAAATTTATCTTACAATCTAAATTTTTACATTTATAAAATCAGTCAATCAGTTCTAGTCAACTTTGGATTTCTATATCTATATTTGGAATTTCAAGAGTTCAAGTAGATATTAAATCTCAAGAATTATCTATTATTCAAGATGAAGAATCAATTAATCCTCAAGTATTATAATCTATTAATCATCATGAATTTGTAACTATATCTCAACTTCAAGTGTCAATACTTCAAGAATTTTCAATAATTTCACCAGTTCCAGTATCTATAAGACCACTTCAATCATTTATTTCTCATTCAGAAGTATTATCATTAATAATTTTAATTGTTTTTTCCTTATAATTTGAAGGATTATTTTTTTCATAAATCTTAAAATTTATTATATTTTCTCAAGGGGGAAGTGTTATTGTATTTGGATTACAATTTGTTTCATCTCATGTAATAAATGGAAAAATATTTTCACAAGCAAACTTAGTTGGTATATATCATCAAAATGTATCCCTTAAATCAAAATTAACCCTACATTCACTTTGAGTAGAGTCGCAGTGATAAGTTTCAAGGATTTGGTCTTTATCAATAAGATAACTTGGTTGTTGAAAAAATATAATTAAATCAGGTATAGTGTTATCTTCTTGAATCTCTATAACATCTATACTTCATGTATCTGATAAAACTTGATTTGGGGCTATTATAATTTCTGTGTCTTCAGAAAACGCAGAATATTGAAAATTATTAAATAAAAATGTAAAAACTATAACTAATGAAAGAAGTTTTTTTATCATCTTAAGAAGTAAACTTTTTATTATATATACTGATTATATATACAAATAATTAAAATCAAGTTTTTTTCAATTCAAAAAAAAGTTGATTTTTTTAAAAAGGATCTCTAAAATTGTCATTATCTGGCTTGACCAGATAATCCAGTGAAATAAACTTAGCTTGTATACTGGATATTCGGATCAAGTCCTATCTTTAGGACATCCTTTATTGAAAAATCAACTTTTTTGAATTAATTAAGGATTTTTAAAACATCTTACAGGAAATCAACGAGCACGATAAGTTGAATAAGTATCATATATTATACTATTATTAAAGTGTATGCTATAACTTAAGGCTGTATTTGAAGTTGATTGCATAGATAACCAATATTCTCAGTAAGTTCAAGCATAATGCATAGCTCAATCTCATCAATCCCTATAACCAGCAAGAGGAAGTTTTAAACTATAACTCATTGAATCTCATTGTTGAGTACTATACCATCAATAGTATCATCAAGCATAAACAACTCATTGCCATTCATATAAATTTGGAACATGGTATCAATCTGCACATGGTCATTGTTTTTCTAAAACAGTTCAATTATTTCACCAATTTGTTGTTATAGTAGTATTTGCCCATGTTTGATATCATGTATTCCGTACAAAACCATATGTATCAGTAGATGCATCTAATCATACAGTTCATGCAATAGTTGATGATTGTTGTGGAGTATAAGCTGATGTTGTTCAAGTAAATCACTTGTTTCTTCACCATTGGAAGTAATATCAATATGAAGAACTAGTTGTTCATGCAGTAGTAGCTCATATGTTACAGGCAGACATAGTATATCATCATCAAACTCATGTACATACAATTATATCGTAAGTAGTACAAGCTCAATGAAGTGGTCTTATTCACAATACAGAATTTCAAGGATATTTTGTGGTTGCTGAAGTAACTTGTCCTGCAGAAGTACATGAAGCATAAGGATTTAGTAAAGTACAACTTCAAGCGATAGTGGTAACATTACTAGTTAAAGAAACTGGTCATTGAGTAGTAGTAGTGCAACTATATCAAGACCTAGTAGCAGATATAGTATTACATGTACTTCAATAATTTCTTGATACAGAAAAATTTCAACTAGAATTAGCTGTTACATAAGTTCAACATACATTTATCAATGCTCAACTAGCATTAGATCAAAAACTTCAACTAACAGTATAAGTTAATGGTATACATGTACTTCAACTTGGTGTGTATCAAGTATTACAACTGACAATAGTAGGAGTAGAATTTTCAATAGGGTTTATAAGAACTCAATCATTACAACTAACGCTTGTTAATGTATAAGTATAAATTCAATTTGTTCATGATACATTAGTAGAAACAATATTTCAAGTAGATGTTCAGTGATTAATAGCAGGTATATTATAAGTATGTCAATTATAAACATAACTTGAATTAGCACTACAATTAGAAGCAACTCACTTAGCACAACTAGAATATTTAAAAGAATCATCTCAGCTTAATAATCAATCAGTACAAGTTCTTTCTAAAGAAACATCAACACAATCATAAGTTGCTCAAAGTAATATACTATTTTCACTATAAGCAGTGATTTTTTGATCATGGACAATTGTTTGTCAATCAAGAGAACAAGTTTTGTATACTATATTTGATTGAGTTCAAACAATTCATCATATATTATTATCTACAAAATTATTAACTAAACTAATAGCAATATTTGGATTGTTTACGATATCAACATCAATAATATCAGAATAAGAAGGTTCAGATGATAAAAAAGATCAGCTATAAGCATTTTGTAGATTAGAAAGAAAAGTAATTTTATCCTCATCTTTTGATAAATCTATAGAAGTTCAATTGTAAACTACAAGATTTGAAGGGTTGTATTCAACTTCTCAAGTCATAGTTCACATGGGATTATAAGAATGAGGTATATTTCAATAATTATTAAAAACAAGTATTTTTTTAGGTAAAATAGTTTCAAGTTTAGGATCAGTAATATCGGTTACAATGATACTAGGCATAGCAAGTAAAGAATCAGAATTTGTATACTTAACTCTAGTAATTTTTTCATTATAATTTCATTTAATATAAGCTCTAGCTTTACTTAAATCAGCAGCGTAAGTTTTGTTTAACTTAAAATCAAAAGTTAGTGATCATTCACTTATAGCTCAAATTTGATACTCGGTTCTTGAAGGAGTTATACTATAAGTATATTCATTATCAGTTAAAGGATCAATAGGTTTTTTACTAACTTTATCTACATTTTTAAGAACAGTATCTCATAAAGTTCATTCAATCCAAGCAGTTCATCATCAATAAGTAATATTTTTTGAATTATCAGGGATAGGGTAAAATCAAGTGTTTACAACAAATAATCATAAACTTTTCTCAACATGATTAATATCAGCAATTCTCTTAGAATCTCTTGCATTTTTACTATACCCTTGAAAACTTATAAAAGCAATAGTTCATAAAATTAATACAATTACAATTGTAACAATTAATTCTATTAATGTGAATCATTGATTTTTTTGATTAAACATTTTGTGATAATAAAAAAATAAAAGATAATTACAAAAATAATTATCTTTTATTTCAAAAAAAATGCAAATTATATAAAAAAAATTAATTGACTATTTTAAATTATGCTTATAAAATAAAAATAACAAAGCTCCAAAATTTATTCTTTAATATTGTAATATAAATATGTATCAAAAATAGTCAATAGTTTTTTAAAAGTTGATTAAACTTGTTATAGTATCAAAAAAGACAATAAAGTATATTTGATAAAATAATAAATTATGAAAAAGTCAATAAATAGATATAATGAAGTTGGCCCAAATTTCTCTTTTTTAAATTCCTTCACTGGACTTTTATAAGAGGATTAATTATTATAAATCCCCTCTTAGTTTTAAGTTGTGCAGGGTTCCTAATAGAAAGCTTGAAAAAACTATAGGATTTACCGTTTAAATAGTTATTTTTCATCTATATCTATTGAAACACTGAAAAACCAGTTCTTTCTATTTCACGATAATAAATTGTACAGAAAATATTACTGAAATAATACTATGTATTAATAAAGATATAATTTTTTCTTTGTTTCACCACATAAATTTAAATTAATTATAGAGAATATTTATTTCCTAATAAATTTCCTATGAAAAATAATTTAACCAATCACATTAAAAAAACGAGTTCTGTTTCATTAGTTTTACTAATGGCAATTTCATTATTAACACCATTCCAAAATGTATTTGCTGCAGGTTCAGGATTTACTACATCTTTAACACAAGCAAATGTGTCTGTTTGAGTAAATAATCAAACAAATGTTTCAGCAACTTGAACATCAAATGTTGTTTGAGTAACTGAAGTAAAAGCTTCCCAAACTCTTACTGTTTGAGCATTACCAGCAAATACTGAAAGTATTATAATTGGTACATGTACAGTAACATTTACAAATTGAGCATGAACTTGAGATAATTCAACATCAGTTGATGATATAGATTGTACATGATGAGCAACTATAAATAACTATACATTAACTAACCCTTGAGTTGCAAGAACTCCAACAGAGATTGCAAATATTTTAGATACATTAATAAATGTTACTGATGCTGTTCATTGAGCATTATCAGTTACCGCTGATACTGCTACAACAACTAAATTTACAACTACTTGAACAGAAAACTCAGCAACAAATATTACATTTACTGCAAGTGCTAATGTAACATCTACAACAACGGTAACTTGAGTTGTCCCAGTTACGGCTGTTGCCCAAGTTAGTACTGTAACTCCAGCAAATGTTGAAATCTGAGATACTTTTACAGCTACAGTTAATTGACTTGCAATTAATTATATAGCTACGGTTGCATCAGTTGCAAATGTTACAGCAGGGTTAACTTCTGCAATAAATTTATCTGCACAGGGGGTAAATGTTACAGCTGTTGATAATGCAACTATGATAACAATAACTTCTGATTTTGCAGGTACTTCATTTACACTAGTATCTAGTACTTTAAATAAACTAGCTACTCAACAAATTGTAGATTTTTTACCTACAACTCCAACTGCTTGAGAGACTTTTAGAGCAACTATTAATGGTACAAATTATGATTATGTTGTAGTTTGAACAAAAACAGTTGCACAAGTTGTGACTGCATTACAAGCTCTTATGTCTACAGATTGAGCAACAACTTGTACAGATAATGTAACAAAAGTTACATGTTCTGCAGATGTAGCTTGAACAAGTTTTACATACAATGCTACAATTATATCTAATATTGTTGATATGACAATCACGCTATCTCCTGGATGGAATGTAGTTTCTACTCCAAATACTCTTAGTTCATTGTCATTTTCTAATTTAGGGGCAGGATTAACTTTTTATAAGCTAGAGTGAAATTCATTTGCTAGTGTAATAGCATCGACTTGATCTATTCAACCTTTAGAATGATTTCTAGTTAATAATACTAACTTAACTTCTGTAAACCTGTATTTAACAAATAAAATATGACTAACTCCTTCTGAAAAGTTACATAGTAAAACACTTTTATCATGATGGAATATACTTGGCACAACTACAAATGTTGCTCCATATAGTACTATTTGAACATCAGCATCTTCTATTATTGATTTAACTCAATGAGCAACAAATCCCAACAAAGTATATACAAGCTTTTCAAATACTCCAGCATATCAAACTTGAGAAGCATATTGAGTATTTATGTCTTCAAATGGTGTTTATGGATGAAATGAGTAATTATATTTCTTGCAATAATTTTATTGATACCGATTATCATATCGGTATCAATTTATAAGATTTTCTTATCATTTAATCTAAATACCTATGAAAAAAAAAATCATAACATGAGTAATTATAGCTTTTCTTTTAATTAATTTATCTGTATCAGCTACATCATTACCAAATTTTCCAATGTCAGTATGGTGAACTGTAAAAAATTGAATTAATTCAATTTTAACATGATCAGTTCAAGTATATAATTGACCAACAAAACTTTGAGAAATTGCTATTTCTTCAAATTGACAATATTGATGAAATACTGCTCTTGACCAAAAAATAACTCTAAATGAATTTACATGAAGTCTAAACTATAAATTAATTACTTGATGATTAACTTATAATTTATGATCAACAAATATAACAAAAATGACAAGTATTTGTCCAAATACTACTTGAATTACTTTTATATCAGATGTATGTCAATATGATTTAAATCTAAATTCAATTCTTCCTACTTGTGATCCAGCAACAGTTTCAAATTGAAGTGTTGATTCTTCAAGTTGTAACATAACATGTAATTCTTGATATAATTTATCATGAATATCATGTATTAGAAGTAGTAGTGGTTGAGGAGGATGATATGGATGATGAACATGGACATCATGGGGAACAACTACATCTACTTGTTTAGATTCACAATTAGAATGTAAACTCATTTGAAATGAATATGTTTTAACAAAAAAAAATTGAGTAAGTTGTACTTGATGAAATCTTGCAAAATCTTGTATTATAGTTAATAATACTTGAGGTTATGAAATTAATGGAGATATAGTTAATTGAACTGTTATAGAAAATGATAATTGAGATATAAAAATAGTTAGAGTTGATTGAACAATAATAACTTTAAAAGATATAAAAAATAATTGGGCAAAAAATTATATTATAAAGTTAATATTATCATGACTTGCTAATTGATACAATGATAATACATTTAGACCAAATCAATTTGCAACTAGAGTAGAATATCTTAAGATGGTTCTATTATCATATAAAATTGATTATTCTCAAGTTAACACTTCTTCACTTAAATTTGATGATGTTATAAAAACTTCTTGGGAAGCAAAGGTTATAGCTAAAGCAGTAGAATTAAATATTGTTGATTGAAATAATGATAATTTTAATCCCAGTAAATATATATCTAGAGCAGAGGCTATGAAAATATTAATGTGAACTTGAGATTTTCAATTTAAAACTAATCAAATTTCCAGCTTTATAGATGTAAGTTGATGGCCTATTAAGTATATAGAATCTGCTAACACTCTATGAATTGTTAATTGACAAGTGTTAAATTGAAATTCATTGTTTAAACCTTTTGATAATATAACAAGAGCAGAGGTTGCTAAAATAATTATTAAATCAATGGAATTTAGATAGTTATATTAAAATAACTAAAGATTTATTAGATGACTTCTGTATTATACAGGATTCATCTTTTTTTGCATTGATAGCTATTAATATTAAGAGTAACTAAATAAAATAATTTCAACTCATAATAAAAATTAAATTTTGAAAAATGATAAAAATCAGAGCAGCATAAACAAAAGGAGTAAGTTTTTAAACTTACTCCTTTTGTTTATGCTATAATTCTAATCAAAAAAATCAAATGCATCTAAAAAACTTTTTTTCTCATGATGCTTTTTTGTTTGAGATTCAGATTTTTTATCAGGATCTTTATACCATTCATTATTGTAATTTTCTGTGTTATAACTTTTTTCAGCTTGAATCAATTTTTCAAGTTCTCATTTATCTAGCCAAACTCATCTACACTCAGGACAATAATCAATTTCAATTCATTTTTTTTCTGTCATCAATAAATTTATATCTTTACAAACAGGACATTTCATAATAATTTAGTTAGAAAATAATGTATAAATATTATACTTATAAATGTATTTTTTCAAAAAAAGTTTGATTATTTAATAATTTTTACAAATAAAATTATATAAATAAACTTATATTTATTAACATTAACAAATTATTATGTTTGATTTTTTAAAGAAAAAAGCACAAATTGAGTTATATTTGGAATCAAATGAAGTAAGTTTGTGATGAAAACTTAAATGAAAAGTTATAGTTAAAACTAACTCAGATTTTACATCAAAATCGTTAAATATAAGTTTAACTTGGACTGAGAGATGAGTTTTTTATAATGAAAAACCCTTTATAAGAGAAATACAATGAGAAACACAATATTTTTCATGAGATGTAAAAGAAAATTTATTTGATATTGATTTTGTGAATACTCAAGAACTAGAATTATGGTATTATAAATATGTAAGATGAGCAGTTAATGATTATGAATACAATCATAATGCTTTTTTACAGGAAATAAAAGAACCATGGGGTATAAAAGTTGATTTTGATATTCCATGAATTAATCCATCTATAAAAAAAGAAATAAATATTAAAGGTGTCTAAAAATTTAAATTAAACTGTTTGTATTACTTATATTATACTTGAGTATACAGAGAAAAAGCTAATTAATTTTACTAGATTATCTCGTTGATATTTTTATTAAGATTACTTTTTCTCAAAATACATTTTTTTAGAGTAATACAAATTATCTTCAATAAGTTTTCTGTTTTTTGCAATCAAATCTCAGATAATTCAAATATATATACCCTTTTGCAAACAAGCCATAAAAAATTTTGTAAAAAAATATTAATTATGATAAAATAGTGGTGTTTTATTATTTAAAAATATTTATTATGGCAGATGTAAAAACTAAAGCACCAGAAGTTTTAGAAAATGTAAAAAAAATAGAGTTAAATTCAGTAGATCAAGCTGAAGTTGAAAAAACATTTAGTGAGGCTAGTGATTTTAGAAACTTATGAGAAAAAATTACAGCTCCACTAGATTCTATTATATCAGAAACTGCAAAAGTAATAGATAAAGATCCTATAATGAATGTATCAGATGAGTTATCAAAAATGAATACAGAGGTAAAATGAGTTTATGATGAAATAATAAATAATGATTGAACTTTTATGAAAATTGCTAAATCTATACCTATTATTAATTGATTAGCAAAAACATTGGATGCAAAAATGGATGAAGCAAAGTTTAATATAAAATCAGTAGAATGAAAACTTGAAGCTATTTTTTCTTGATTTGATCAATCAACAATTTCTCTAAATACCTCTATTGATATACAAACTAAATTTTTAAAATGAATTGAATGAAATTTATGAAGAGTTGTTGCTTATAAAGAATTTTTAACATGAAAAGTTTCAGAATTTAAAGCAAAAGCAGAAACAGTTACTGATGAAAATGAAAAAATGAAATATGATATGTTTTTAAGAAATGTAGAATACTTTTTGTCAAATCTTGTTGTACTTATTGGTAATCTTGAAATGGCTAGAAAAAGACTTCTTATGAGACTTGATAGTGCAACAAAATTGTCTTTAGCAATGAACTCAAGTCGTCCAATATTTAAGACACTTTTATCTAATGCATTAATTGAAACTAGTTCTCAAAAAGCACTTGATGCTAGTATGAAAGCACTTGATGTTATGTGAGAAACAATAGATAAAATGTCATGAGAACTTACTGATAAAGCAATAGAATCATCTCTTAAATCGGAAGAACTTACATCTAAGCCAATACTTTCAACATCTGTATTTGTAGAAAATGTTACAAAACTAAAAAATCATTTTGAGCAAATAGAATCATACAGAGCAGACATAAAAACACATGCAGAAGCAGAGAAAATACTATTTGTTGAAGCAAAAGATAAATTAGATTCTGTAAAAGTTTTATCTCAAAAAAGTCAAGAAGAACTAGCTACTGAAATTTCAAGATAAATTATTAAATATAAAATTATGCCAAAAGATACATGATTTGATGCTTTTTTTCAAGCAGTTACAAGATCTCCAGAATTTAAGTGAGTTATGGAAAAAGACTGGAAAGGTGATTTTTGAAAAGCCTTGAAAGATATGGAAACAAATATCTCAAAAGCTTGAGATGTAGCAAAATGATTTCAAAATACTTTTGCTACTCAAGAAGCAATAGATATATGAAATTCCTTATCAAGTGAAGATTATTTTGAAAATGCAAATATTAGAGTAGATGAAAGAAAGCAAAGTATTGAAATTGAGTATTTTACAAAAAAAGATGATGCGATTTGGTGATTTAAATGAATTGCATGAATGGATGATTTAAAAGTTGATTTAAAAGAAAGTTTTGTAGCACCATTAAAATTTAAGTTTTTAGTAGAATGAATTCAAAAAAAATTACAAAATCAAGATGCATCTAAACAAACCGAAATGTTAACAGAAAAAGAAAAAATATACAATGATTTGTATGAATCTTATCTAAAATTCAAAGTTACAATTCCAACTTGATTACTTTTTTATGGTCCTCCTTGAACTGGTAAAACTTTTACAGCAAAAAAGTTAGCAGAAGAGTTATGAGCTTGAATGATAATAAAATCTGTATGAGAGTTTTGATCTAGCTATATGCATCAGACAAGTAAAAATATTAAAGAGTTTTTTACAGAAGCCAAGAATGCAAGTGAAAAATGACCAATTATATTATTTTTAGATGAAATAGATTCATTAGTATCAAAAAGAACTGATAATATAGATGCAAATAAATCAGAGGAAGTTTCACAATTTTTACAAGAATTCAATGCTTTATCTGAAGCCCCAAATTTGATAGTACTTGCTGCTACAAATAGACCAGATCATTTAGATAGTGCTATACTTAGAAGTGGTAGATTTGATAAAAAAATTTATATTTGACCACCAGATGAAAAAGCTCGTAAAGAATTGTTTCAAATTTATCTTGAAAAACAAGGAAGACCGCATGAAGCTCTTGATTATTATGAACTAGCAAAGCTTACTGATTGATATGTTGCAGCTGATATAGAAGCTATTTGTGATGAAGTTTCTCGTGATGCAAGTAAATCTATTCTAGATTTAGCAAATACTTTAGATTCTGAAAACATAGATTTAGATAAAGTAAAAAATAGTATATGAGATAATCTAATCACTATGGATTTATTAATTAAAGCAATAAATGACATCCCATCATCTTTAAAAGTTGTTGATATGAGTGTATATGAAAATTGGGAAAAATGATTAGAATAAAAAATTAATTAATTAAAAATACAATAATTTATGCAATCAAAATTACAATTTTATCATTTTCAAAATGAAATTTTAGAAAAATTTGAATCTGAATTTGATAGATGAGATAAAAAAATCCATATAGTAGCACCACCAGGTTCAGGAAAAACAATTGTATGAATAGAGATGATAAATAGACTTATAAAAAAAGATATTTTATGAAATATACTTATTTTTGTACCAAATATTACTCTTCAATACCAATGGAAAGAAAAAATTGAAAAGTTTTTTTTAGAAGAAAATGAAAAACTAGATGATTTTATATCAACAGATAGAAATACAATAAAAAAAATCAATATAATAACTTATCAATCTATTTCTAGTTCCACAGATGAAATAGATGATTTTTTAGAACAAATTTTGAAAATATGGTATGAGAACATAAAAGAAGAATTTAAAACATATGAAGATTTTTTAAATTATGTAGAAACACTTAAAGAAACAGACATAAAAGAATATTGAGAAACAATTAATACTTATAAAAAGAAACTAAAAACAACAAATACTAAGGAATTATTATCAGAGCAAGTTAAATCATATTTAGAAGAATTAAAAAAAGAAGGGATTGCTACAATTGTAGTTGATGAAGCACATCACTTAACTAGTTGGTGGTCAAAAGTACTATATTATGCTTGGGATTTTCTTAAAAAACCTTATATTATTTGATTAACAGCAACACCACCTTTTGATAATAGTGATTTTTTTGTCTTAAATGAAGATTATACAAATCTGCTATGAGAAGTGGATTATTATGTACCAACTCCTGCAATTGTAAAAGCCTGAAGACTCGCTCCTTACAGTGACTTAGTCTATTTTGTAGAACCTGATAATGAGATAAAAGAAATGATGAAAAAAAATGATATAATTTTAAATGAATTTATAGAAAATAATAAAGATCAGATATGAGAAACAATTTATAAATACATTAAAGAAAATTATGACAAACTTCTAAAAAATTCACAGGTTTTGTTAGAAAATTATTTGAGATTTTTATATAACAACACAAAATTAGATATTTCTGAATTTGCTTTTTCTGAAAGTATTTTTGAATCTTCAAATATTGAAGATATAGCAAAAACAATAGGGAAATATATATCAACAAAATCTGTAGATTTAAATATAAAAAGTAGTGATAAAGTTGATATAAAATCTATGTTTTATAATTTGTGATATATATGGAGATGAAATAATTTTTATAAATTTAGAACTCCAGTTGAGATGGCCTTGGTTTATGCAAAATCAAAAATGAATTGAATAAAAATAGTATTAGAAAATGAGTATAAAAATAAATGAAATACTTTAAAATGAGCAATAATAACAGATTTTTTAGAAGAATGAGAAAATAATTATATAAATTGCAAGTTTATTCTTGATTCAATAAATAAATCAAATCCAAGTTTTAATTCAATTTTAGTTTCAGGACAATGAATTTGGAAATATGAAAACAATAATCTAATACAAATAGATACAAATATTTTAGAAGTAACAAAAAAACTTGAATCATGAGAAATAAACTTGATAATTTGAACAAGATGAATTTTATGAGAATGATGGGATTGCCCAAAACTAAATGTTTTGATTGATTTAACTTGAGTTTCAGCTTTTATGAGTGTAAATCAGATAAGATGAAGAGCAATAAGACTAAATCCAGATGATTTTAAAAAAGTTGCAAATATTTATGATATTGTTTGTCTTTGAGAATGATATAAATGAAAAATAGATTTTGAAAGAGTTATAAGAAAATATGAAAATTTTTATTGAATTGATGCTAGTTGAATTGTTATAAAATGAACAGATCATATTTACCCTGATTTAGAACATCATCTAGATAATTACCAAAAAATAAATGAAAATATGATTAAAAGATCATCTCTTTTAGAATATTATTACTCATTGTGGGGGATTTGATGAAATTATGAAAACAAGGAAATTTTTTGACTAAATCTAAAAATAAATGAATTAAAGAGATTTTTTCCTTTTGTTAAATTGAGATTTTTTGAGAATTTAAAGTTCAATAAATTATTTAAAAATACAAAAAAAGAAAACATAGAAAATATATGAAAAAATAACTTTTATTTTGAAATTATAATAAGGTTTATAAAAAAATTACTTGATTCAATAGTTCAAACTTTAATCACATTTGGAGATTTACCAGAATGATTCACTTATGAAATTAAAGAATCACAAGATTGAAATTTTAAAATAGTAAGTAATTATAAAGATGCTTTGGTTTCAAAAGCTTTTATTAATCATATAAAAGATATATTTTCACCTGTTAGTGCACAAAGATATATGATAGATATATTTTCATTAAGACAAGAATGAAAAGAACTTTTAGAAGATAGACTTTTATTTCCTTTACCAAATATATTAGCAAAAAATATTGAATACAGAGATGAAATTGAATCAAATTTATCTAATTATTTTTTGGAAAGTATTTATTGAAAAATTATGTTAGCTTATCAAAAAAGCACTATAATTGTAAATTGATTATTTAAAAAAGTAAAATCATTTTTTGATAATGAATATTTTAAAATAATAATAATTGTTTTTTTTATATTTATGTTTAGTTTTTTATTGTCATTGTCAATGGAACTTATAATTACAAAGTATTTATTATTTTGATTAATTATATATTTATCAGTTATTATTTTGACAAGTGTATGGATGTTTTTATTATTTTTATATTTAAATATATTTAAATTAATTTATTTAATTTTACTTGGAAGTATATTTACTTATTTAATATATATTCTAAGTGTTTACTTTAATATAAAGCAGGATGAACTTATTATTTTTTGTTTTTTTATACCTGCATTGGCTTTAATATTATTTGTGATAATTAGAAAAATTATTAATAAAATCACTAAAAATATACATTATATTTTTTTAAAATCAATAAACAAAAAACAAATAAATATAAATAGTAAATTAACTAAAACTTGAATAAATTCTGATTACATAAAGTATATTTACCTAAATTCTCCTGAAATTAACAAGAAAGATTACATTTGAAAAGAACCATTTATAAATAGTAAAATAGAAAAATTATGGATTTAGAAAAATCAAATATATCTTTTGATGAAAAAATATGAATGTATAAAATTGATTTTTGATTTTATACAAAATATTTTGATTATTTTATTATATCATCATTAGATAAATACAATATAAATAATACTTATTGAGAAAAACCAGAAAATGTATTTTTTGATGAAACCTTTGATACAGATAATTACTTAATTTGATTTACAAAATTTTATAATAAAACAATAGTATGTTTGCTTGATTTAGAGAATTTTAATACACAATATTTTATTGTAAAATCTTGTTATATATTTGACTATGATATAAAAGATAAGAAATATATTTTCTTTATTTATAGTGATGAAAATGGGCAAAAAAAATTGTTTCATAATTGTGATTTAGATGATTATGAAATCCTATTTGACACAAAAACATTTCAAAATATTAGAACAAAATGTGAGATAAATATAAACAATAGAATACTTTGAACTCCAGTCCATTCAAAAATATTGTATTTGAATGAGTTTAATTTCACTGAAAATGTTCTTGAGAATTTAAATCTAAATTTAAGCATTGCAGATTTATTTTTCTTTGATGATTATTTTTATCCTATAATACAAGATTTTTCATTTTTTGATAATTTAAATAACAAAGTGTTTAATTTAGGAGATTATTATGTAAAAATCATTATAAATAAGTATGATGGTATATTTTTCCCAAAATATTGAATTAGTTTTTATATTGATGGCAATAATATAGATTTTATACAGTTAAATAATCTTTTGAAATTTTTTTTAAGTATTTTCCCAAAACAATATATTTCATACATAATTGATAATAAAAATATTAAATCTCAGTTTAATAATTACTTTTTAAATATAAACAAAATTGAATTTGAAGAGTTAGATTTAAATTTTGAAATTCCTGATAATATTTTTGAATTTGATGAAGATTTTTTAAATTTTCAAGAGAGTTTTAATAAAATTAGATACACATATTTTAATCTAAAATGTAATCTAGACTTAATCAATAATAATATCATAGAATCAAGTGATAATAGTTATATCAAGCTTTCACAAATTCGTCTTTCAATGAATAAACAGAGTCTAGAAATTATTATTAATAAATATGAAGAAATGCTAAAAAAGATAATCGAAAAGATAAATTATATCAGTTAATTATATGTCTACAAATATACTAAGTTATTATATTTTTCTTAAATAATAATAATTTTTTCACAAACATTCTATGTATAGAAAAAGTTAAAGCTAGGACGAAACTTAGTAAAATTAGCAATATTAAAATTCACAGAATAGGGATTGTAATTAAATTAAGTATAATATTATAGATAATTATTATTTTATCTGGTATAAAAGTGTTTATGCATTTAATATAAGGTCAATTTCCCCGAATCAATGATATGTAGCAAGAGCATATTGAATAAATAAATCATAAATTAATACAAAAGTAGTTAAAAATCATAACTCAATTATATTTTTATGAGATTTTAAAGAAAACAGTTCATTCTAATATTTTAAGAATAATAAGTATAAGAACTATACAAAAAATTGTATTTAAATATCAGTTTTTAATTAAATATTCAAAAATAGCTCATTCAACCATATTTTACAATATTATATAATTATTTTTTCTCAAAATACATTTTTTTAGAGTAATACAAATTATCTTCAATAAGTTTTCTGTTTTTTGCAATCAAATCTCAGATAATTCAAAGTGCTATAAATTGTACAGCAATAGTTAGGCATACTCAAGAAAGTATAAGTGATTGAATTTTTCATGTATTTACAGGATCAAGAGAGAAAAAATACAAAAATCTTATGATTCAAATAATTCAAACAAAGAAAAAAGGAGAAGATAATAAGAAAAATATTTTTAATGGGTTGTACATTGCATAAACTCTAAATAAATTTATCAAAGATTTCCTCATATGTTGCCAAATAGACTTAAAAAGTCTTGATTCACGAGTTGGTTTATTTGTTATTATTTTTATACTTTCTATTTTTAGTCTTTTTGCTCAAGCTTGGACAATAGTATCAAGTACATAACTAAATCTTGAAGAAACATTTAATTGAAGTAAAGAATCTCTACTATAAGCCCTAAATCAACTTACTGTGTCAGGCACATTTGTTCCAGAAAGAAACCTAACCAAACTACTTCAAAGCCATTGAAAAAACTTTTTTATGGGAGAAAAGTGCTTAATCTTTTTTGTTTGCCTGTCACTTATTACTATTTGAGCTCTTCATTCTATTATAGGTTTAACTAAATCAGAAATATATTCTCATGGATACTGATTATCTCAATCTGTATTTACAAGTATATCAGCACCAAGTTCCAATGCTTTTTCTTGACCAGATTTAAAAGCAACTCAAAGTCATTTATTTCAAATATGCTTTACTATATGAGTAACTCATAACTCTTTTGCTACTTCAATTGTATTATCTGTAGATCAATCATCAATTATCATAGTTTCTATTACATCAATTCAATCAATTTTTTTTGGGATATCAGCCATTACTAAGGGAAGAGTTTTTTCTTCATTTAGACAGGGGATTTGAATTATTAGTTTCATAAAAAAGTGTATTAAAAAATTTTTAAAATTATATAATAAAATTAGGTTTTGTAAAAAGAAAAATAATTATAATATAGTTCATAAAATAATACAAACAATAACTACAAAAGCAACTCACAAATCTTTTTTTGCTGGAATTTCTTTAAAAACAAAATACGCAAAAATCATATTTGAAAAAATAGTTAAAAGCCAAAGCAAAGTAGCTTGTACTACTCATGTTTCAGAAACTAAATAAGCATAAATAAGTCATATTAAAATCCGAATAAGACTTTCAATATTTAAAAATAATAAAATTTTTTTATTTAAGTGTATAATAGAATAATTTACTTGTTTTTTTATGTAGATTGTAATGAACGCTATAAAGAAAGCAAAAATATTTGTATATAATATTGTATCAAATGGATTTAGATATAAAAGAACATAAGCTAATATATTTGTTTTTATTGATGCAAATATACAAGCAATGATTACAGTTATTGCATACTTATTAAATTTAAATTTTTTAAGATCAAGACTTCATAAAATTAAAACAATTCATGCCACAACAACGAAGATAAAAGAAAAAATAGATACTCAAGAAAAAAATATAAATCAAAAAATAACAGTTAAAATTGTATCAATTTGCTGATAAGGTGATAATACTGAAATCTTTTCATTTTTATAAGCATATGCGTACATTATATTTTCAAATAAAGTTAATAATCAAATTATTATAAAAAGAAAAAAAGTAACAAAAGAGATTATTCAAAAATTTACTCAAGAAATATAAATAAATATTCAATAAATTACAAATGAAATTAAAGAAGAAAAAAATCATCTTATAAATTGATAAGAGAAATTTGATAATTTTTTTCATGAAATAATAACTGATTTTTTATACGTTATATCTCAGATAGAAGATAACAAAGCTCAAATAATTCAGTAAAACATAAAATTTAAATAATTAAGAAGTTCATAAAACAATACATACAATAACTAGAAAAGCTACTAAGTAATCCTTTTTAGCTGGAACTTCTTTAAAAACTAGGTATGCAAAAAACATATTTGAAAATATAGTGAGAAGTCATAAAAGAGTTGTCATTATAATTCATACTTCATTAACCATAAAAGCATAGACAAATCATACAAGTAGCCGAGTTAAACTTTCACTATTCATATATAATAACATTTTTTTATCTGTTCAAGCAACAGCTGTTTTTGTCTCTTTTTTAAATGTTATAATTGATAGAGCACATAAAAAAGCAAAAACATTTGAATAAAATAATGAATCAAGTGGCGTAATCGAAACAAGTACCAGAGCTAATAGATTTGCTTTTAATGCATAAATAAAACTTCAAAAAATTATAGCAAACGCATATTTATTGAAAGTAAGATTTTTAAAATCTAAACTTCATATGATAAGTATAATTCAAGCTATTATTACATATATACAAGATTCAATTGATACATTTGAGAAAAATAAAAATCAAAATAAAACAGTAAAAATAGTTTCAGATTCTTGGTATGGAGCTAAAACAGCAAGTTTTTCGTTTTTATAAGCATAAGCAAATAATGAACTTACAAATATGCTTATAAATCAAACAAGAAAAAGTAATCAAATAACCTTAAAATTAAAAACATTGCTATATTTTTGAAATCAAAATAAGATAGATCAAAAGTAAACTAATGTTATCAAAAACAAAGAAACAGACCAACTTATAAACTGATATCATAAATCAGATATTTTATTTTCTGAAACTAAAACAGCTTTTTTATATGCTATATCTCATAAAGAAACAAGTAACGCTCAGATAACTCAATAAAACATAAATTATACAAAATTAACTATTAAATATTTCTTTTATAAAATTATAAAATTTTTGAAAAAAATTTAAATCACCATCTTTATTAGGGAATTTATTTTTATCAATATTTTTTAAACTGTTTTTTATATCTATATTATTTTCTTGAACTTTTACCAATTTTTTATCAATAGCATATAAAAATCATCAAAAAATACTTATCCCAACTCATGAATTAGGATTTATTTTTCTAACTATTATAGATAAAGCAGAGTTTAATTTTTGTATGGTTTTTTTTCTAATATCATCATTTGATAAAGAATTTTTATAATCTTCTTTAGTTATTCTCAATGTTTTTGGAAGTATATGATCAATGTCTTTTGTGCTTTCAATTTCATCAATTTTATCAAAAATCTCTTCAATTTCTTTTTGAGAAATCAAATCAAAATCAACTATATCTTCCACTAAATCTTCTGTCTTATCATCCAAAACTCACTTATCAAGCATATTTTTTAGTTCATATAGGTTACTTTCAGCCTGCTCTTGAACTTCTATTTTTTCTTTTTGTTTTTTAACTTTTTCTAATTTTTCTTTATTTATTTCAGACTCTTTTTTCTTTGTTTTATCAATATTTTTATCACTTTCTTCTTTTAAAATTCCTGAATTAATAGACATATTTAAAATATTTAAATAATAAATTTAATACATTATAACAATTATCTTATATTTTGTAAAAGAATTTTTTTTGAAATAAAAGATTTGTTAATATACTTAAAGTATTATCATTTAAATAATAAATATGAAAAAACTCTTTTTTATTCTTATCTCTATTTTTTTTACAATTTATTCTGTCTCTGCATCTGAAGAAAATCAAGAAATAAAAGCAGCGAACTATCTTGCTTCAAGCTCATATATAAATAATTTTTTAACAGATGTTGATAAATATAGGATAAATGAATATATTTCAAGAAAAGAAGTTATGAAAATTATTATCAATATATCAAAGCTTAAAATAAAAGATAATTGTAGTTGAAAATTTAGTGATGTTGTAAATGATTGGGGATGTAAGTATATTGAAAATGCCTTGAATTCTTGATATATAGTTACAAGCTCAAAATTTAGACCAGATGATAATATAACAGTAAAAGAAGTATTAAAGCTTGTTTTTAAAGCAAGAAAAATTGAAAAAAAATATGATACTTGAGATTGGTGAAAAGATTATATAGATACAGCAAAAGATATGTGATTTATTTCTGATAATAAAGTTGATTGAGATTCTAAAGCAAAGAGATGACTAATTTTTTTAATTATTTCAAATACATATGATGAATTTAAAAATTACGACTCAAAAATTGTTAAAGAAAACAAAACTGATTTATATTGAGTAGATTTTAATCTAAAAATAATTGATAAAGAAAAATTTGAACTAGTATGAGATAATATTCCAAATAATATATCATCAGTATCAATTCTTTCTTGTAAAGAAAATTTATCAAAAAATTATGATGAAAATTGGTATACATTAACAGGTTTCAAAACTTGAAATTCATCATTTAAGTATTCAATAGATAAAAAATACAATAATTATTGTTTAATTCCTTATAAGGTAAAGTTAAGTTATATATGATGAGAAACTCAATCAGTAGATTTAAATTTAAATCTTGATTATCTTTGATTCTTTACAGATAAAACATTGCTACAAACTTGAACTATTACCCAATTTAATTTAAATACTATAAGATTATTAAAAGAAGAAAAATCAGATTCTTGATCATATAGAAATATAACTATAGTTGATAAAAATAATTTATATACCTATTATAATTGATGGCCAGAAGCAAAAATAACATATTTTAAGGTTCAAGATTATTCTTGATATAAATATGTATGAAATGAATTAATATGAGATAATTATCTTATAAATAGTGATATATCATCTGATGGTTTTTGAAAAAAATTATTTCAAATTGACTCTGCTACTTTTGAATCTATAAAAGATTGATATTATAAAGATAAAAGTAATTACTATACAACATCATGAATAATATGAAATATCAATAAAGATTTTGAGATATTATCATATCGGGTTTATAAGTATGATTGAAATTATTATACATTTCTTTGAAATATTAAATTAGATGTTTGAGATAATGAAACATTTATGGCTGTAGAAAAAGAAGATCTTAATATATGAGATTCAGATAATTATATAATTATTACAAAAGATAAAGAGAATTTATATATATTAAAAACATGAATTGACTATAAATACATATGAAGATTTAAATGAGATTATGATACTTACAAAAGATTGGATTATAATATAGCTGTTGATAAATATAGTCTTTATTATTTAAATTCAGACTGAGATATAAAGCAATTTAGCCATAAATTTGACTTAAACACATTAAAATATGAAGGTGATAATTTATTTTCAGACAAAAATTGAGAATATTATCTAGATGTAGAAAAAGGGATGATAAATAAATAATTATATAAAAAGTCTTAATTTTACTAAATTAAGACTTTTTATAATTAAAAAAACTTTATCATGTTACAGATAATCTAAGATTTGTCTGATTAGAATTAAGTCAGATTTTCAATTATATTTTTTACAGCATCCCTATTTTTTACTTTTTTGAAATTATCTAGTTTGGTTTTTTTATATCATTCTTTTAAAAAATCAACAATTCTATTTACATCTTTTGAAAAAAATCACATATCATTTCTTTCAAGAAAATCTATATTTTCCTCTTCTTGTCAATAAATAAAAAATGGGATAATCATATATACATCTTGTGCAATACATTCAGAAACCAATGCTCAACCAGGTTTGGATATAAATATATCAATATTTTTTAGTTCATCTTTGATGTTTATAAAATTGCTAAACTCAAATTTAGAGTGATTAAATTCATTTTGAAGCTTTCAAAATACTAAATCATTTCTTCATTTGATAATTATTACTTTTTTATAAAAACTTTCTTTTTCAAGATTTCTAAGTAACTTTATTGAAAAATCATAAGAAAAAGCAGTCAATAGTATAGCTATTACATCATTTTTTAGAATAGATTTGTCTAAAAAATATTTTCTTTCAAGAGGAAAAAATGTTGATATTATATCATCTTTTCTTTTAGGTAATTTATTTTCTAAATATTTTTTTGAAAATTTATCTACTACAAAAAATTTATCAATATATTTATCTTCAAAATACCATGGATGTGGAATTGTAGCATCTGTAATTACAACTCAAAATTTAAAATCATAATTATATTTTTCTTTATAATTTCAAACAAAGTATTGAGAAACAGGGAACACAGAAATTATATAATCAGGAATAAACTCATTTATAGCGTTATCAACTATTTGTGAATATTTGTTTACAAAATATTTTTTTGCAAAAACATTTCATATATGAAGCTCAAGTAACTTTAAGTAATATTTCCGAAGCAATGGATAATCTTCAGCAAAAAATTTATACAATCTTTGAGTTGATTCTTTTGATTCAAACATATCTGCATAGTCAAAAACTCTTACAATTTCTCACCTTTCTTCCAAATAATTTTTAATACTATTTTTCGCTACATTATGTCCATCTCAAAAACTTCCAGTTAAAATTAAATATTTTTTATTCATAATAAACTAAAAAAATAAACCGTTAATTTATTTTATACTAAATTAACGGTTTTGTAAAATTAAGAGGATAAACTAAAAATCCCAACCTCATTTCATAGAACTAGATTGAGTATAATTTGTGACAGTTGACTCAAAAAAGTTTCATTTTTCACTATTATTGTCTTGTAGTCTATCAAGATGTTTAAAAGGATTTGTAATTACTTCAGGATAAAGAGCATCAATTCAAAGTAAAATAAGTCTTTGATTTGCAAGCCATTTTGTATAATTTTCTATGTTTATATCACTCATACCAATTACACTTCAAGCAATTATATGCTTACTCCATTTTATCTCTTGTTCTACTGCTGTTCTCATCATATCCAAAATCAGTTTTTCATCATAAATTTCTGGAAATTCTTTTTTTATTTCTCTTATTATATTTGAAAACAAAGTCACATGAGTAAGTTCATCTCTTCTTATATAATTTATCATCCTATCAGTTGCAACCATTTTTGCCCCGTCAGCCAAAGTATCAAAAAAAGCAAATCAGTTATAAAAATAAAGTCATTCAAGTAAATAATTTCAAATTATTCATCTAAACAAGTTTTTTTCACTTGGGTTATCTATAAAATCTTGATAAATTCAACCTATAAATTTATTTCTCTCAAGAAGTATCTCATCATCTCTCCAAAAATAATAAATCTCATCTCTAACCTTAGATTCAACTACACTTTCAAGTATAGTAGCATAACTTTGAGAATGAATTGCTTCTTGATAAGCTTGTATAGAAAGTATCAGGTTTACCTCAGGAGCAGTTATATAATCATTGAAATTTGGTAAATTCACAGTTTGTATACTGTCAAGAAAAATTAAAAATGACAAGATTCATTTATAAGCTCTTTGTTCTCATTCACTAAGTTCTTTTTTAAAAACAACACTATCTTCACCAAGTCAACTTACTTTTTCAGGAATCCAAAAGTTACCAATCATAACTGTATAAAGACTTTTAGCCCAATTATACTTAGTATTATTTAACTGAAACAATCAAGTAGTATTTCACTTGATAATTGTTCTTTGCTCAACTAAATCATCTCAAGCAGGATTAAATATAGGGTTTTGACTTATTTCATTCATATAGAAAAATTATTTATTAAATATTTATTTTAATGTAGGTAATCAAAAGCACATAAAACTAATTTATCAATTTCTAATTTCTTTTTTTCATCAAGATTGTTTGCAGATCAGACTAAAAATCACTTTGATTTTAGTCAACAAAAACTTAGAGTATCATTTACTATAGTTTTTAAACTTCTATTTCATACAAATAATATTTGATAAAACTTAGGTCATCAAGTTGTTGTAATAGCTACTGCTTTTCACTTAAGTAATCATTTAGGTATATTTCAATCATATTTAAAAGCAAATCATGATGTCAAAACTCTGTCAAAGAATCACTTCAAAATAGCTGGAGGTCAATTCCACCATGTTGGATAGATAATTATATATTTATCATGGTTTAATATTGTATTTTGTAAAACAATTATATCTGAATTTTTTTCTTTAAATAAAGAAGATGTATATAACTCAGTATTTCAAAGTATAGGATCAAATCACATTTTATATATATCAAAAACTTCATATTTTTCATTTTTTGATTCAAGTGTTTTTTTTATTTTTTCAAGTATATATCAACAATGTCATTCTTTATTTGGATGAGCATAAATTATTAACATAAAAATAAATTATTAAAAGTAAACATATATATTAACCATGTATAACTTGTGGTAAACAAGAAGTACAAACATAATCATATTTTCAATTTTTCTCAATTTTTACAAGTACTTTATCTATAGAAGTATTTTTACATATAAAACATTTATTTTGCAAAAGCTATTTTAAAAATTACAAATATATTACATTATAAAAAAATATACAATAATTTCAACAAAATAAAAAAAGACTAGTAAAAACTAGTCAAATAAATCACTAATCAAATTAAATTCCCATTTTTTCTTCCACAAAAGTAGCATTTAATTCTGTTCAGGTTAAAGTAGAACTATCATTTTCAAACATACTTGTAATTTCATCGATTCAATTTCAAAGAATCTTATCAACAAAAGAAGAAAACTTTGACACTAAAGAAAGTATTTCTTCTTCAGGAAGTCAAGATTTTATGTACATTTCAGGATAAAAAGCAATCATTGCTTTATTTCAATAATAATCAGCTAATCTACTTCACAATCATGGATTAGAGTCTCTAACTTGTTCTATTTTATTATTCATTTGAGAATCCAAAGTACTTACAAATAATGGAGATTCATAATCCATAGATATATAAAATAAAAAATTAAACTTTCATAATTATACATATAAATTAATTTAAAATCAAAAAAATGGTTAATTTTTAACCATTTTTTTGGGAATTAATTATCAAATTTATATCTATTATATTATTTGTAGTTCATCATATATCTAAATCAGTGTTTTTTCATAGATTTTCAATTATTTCTTCAGGTGAAAGAGATAATATGTTTTCAACAAATTTTAAATAATTTTCTATTATTTCAGTTATATCTTTAGGTGTTTTAATTCACTCAGAAATTAATGTATCTTTTTCCAAAATAATATTTTCAGTATTTCACTTATAGTCTTTTAATCTTTTTCAAATATTATTATCAATAGAACTAATCCTTCATATTTTTGCATTTAGTTCAAGTTTATTATCAGATATATAGTCTTTTATATTTTTCATATTTTTAATATAAAAATCAATAAGCATTTCATTGTTTGTAATCTGAAATTATTTCATAAAATCTGTTTAAAGAATTTTTGTCTGAAAATAATCAAATTCAACTTGATAAGTAGTTACTGTTTGATACAGATGTGTATATTGGACTCATTAAATATACAGATTCAATTTTTTTGAAGGCTATGTTTGTTGGAGTTCAATAATATGGATTGTTTCATCATTTACTTATAATAAAAGTATAATCTTTATTTGACATCAATTCTCAACTGATTTTTTCAAGTTTATATTTGAATAAAGTTGAAGTAAATGATGTAATTCACTTTTTGCTAACTTCAAAATTTATTCAATATATAATTCAAGAACTTCAATAAATGTATTTTCATCAAATTAAAAAAGGATAAGTAACTGAAACAGACATATATTTTTCATTTATACTTAAATCATTAGGATCTTGTTTTAATTGCTCAGGAGTAATTCAAGGATTTGCATAATGAACATTTGTTATTATAGGATTTCAAAGTTTACTATAAATAAATTTTTTATTTTTTAGATTATTTTTTATAAAATCATCACTTATTTTTAGAGCTTCTTTTTTTGTTAAATCATCAACTTCATAATTAGATGAGTTGGTAGTTGAATTATTTACATATAAACTACAATTTTTTAAATCAAAATTATATTCATAATCTCAATCCATAAATGATAAAGCCGTAATATCATACTTATCTAGTCAAAGAGATTTTAGTACTTCACTTTTTGCACAACTAACTTTATATAAAAATTTAGTTTTATTTTCCAAAACTTTATCCAAATCATCTTTATTGTAAGTATAAGTTGCTGGTACATAATTTTCATCTGGAATGTATATATCTGCAAAAGTTTTTCAAAGTAAGCCTAAAATTAAAAACAATATAATAATAAATTTCTTTTTCATAAAACAATATTTTAACAAATAAACTATTCACTTTTCACTATTATCTATTCACTAAATTACCCACTACAACTCACACACTCTTTTACTTCTAAACTCATACTTCTTACATAATAAATAGTCTTGATTTGGCTTTCCCAAGTCCTTATATAATAACTATAAAGTTCAGCAGGAGATACTTTTTCTGGGTTTATAATCCATTCAAAACTTAAACTTTGATCAATCCACTTGTAAATCACACTCATCATATCAATCACATCTTTCATATTTAAGTTTACATATTCTTTATAATACCAAAAATTATCTGGAGTTAGATTTGGTGCTACATTTACTGTTGATGCAAACTTATTAGTTTCTACAAAATACTTTTTGTAAATTGGTAGTACAGAAGCTGTAGTTCAAACAACCAAAGCAGTAGAAGTGTTCGGTGCTGGAGCTAAGTGATAAGCAAATCTCACTCAATATGCTTTTATGTCGTCGATTAATTTTAACCATTCACTACTCATAGAAGAATTTTCTTTAAACCATTTTACATCTTTTCCAAGCAAGATTCATTTTGACCAATCACTTCAATCATAAACTGGATAAGTTCATCTTTCTTTCGCAAGTTCATTAGATGCTTTTAAAGTTGCATAAGCATATTTCTCAAATAATTTATCAGTATAATCACGAGCCTCTTCACTATCATAATTTAGATGGCTAACTGCTAGATGTTCAGCAAGTCAAAGGAACCCAAGTCAAACTGATCTATATTTTTTAGCAGTTAACTCTGCTTCTTTTATAGGATAGAAATTCAAATCTATAACATTATCAAGTATTTTCATAGCAATTGGTATGATTTTTTGTATCTCTTTATCAGTATTTACTTTTGCTACATTTATAGAAGCAAGATTACAAACAACAGTATCTCATGGCTCATACTTGATAACTATTTTTCAATCTTCTATTTCTTCTTCTATAAATTTTGAAGGAGATGTATTTTGACAAATTTCAACACAAAGTTGAGTTGAATAAACCATTCAAGTATGTTTATTTGGATTTGCTTTGTTTACAGTATCTCTAAAAAAAGTATAAGGCATACCAGTTTCAACAACAGTTTTCAAAAACTTTTTAAATAATTCTTTTGCATTTATAGTTTCTTTCATTTCTAAATCATCTCTTTTTTCAAGTTCAAAATAAAATTTTTCAAAATCTTCTCAGTAAAAATCTTGTAAATTCTTTCAGGTTTTTTCTTTGATTTCTTTAGGATCAAATAAAGTAAAATCTGCATTTTCTTGAATTCTTTTCATAAACAAATCAGGTATTGAAATAGCAGGGAATACATCAAAGGCCTTTCTTCTAATATCTCAAGTTTCCGTTTGTAAATCCAAGAAATCATATATATCTCTATGCCATATATCCAAAGTTACACTTATAGATCACATTCTTGCCCCAAGTTGATTTACAGCAATTGCAGTATCGTTTATTACTTTTATCCAAGGATTTACTCATCCTGAAGCTCACTTTATACCTCTAATTGATCATCATTTTGCTCTGATATTACCAAGATAAACTCATATTCATCAACCATATTTTGATATCTGAGCCATATTTTCTACATTGTGATAAATTGATCTCAAATCATCATCTATATTTAACTTAAAACAACTTGATAATTGATGAAAATTTGTTCTTGAATTAAGAAGTGTAGGAGTAGGAAGTGATATCTTTTGTAGAGAACAAGCATCATAAATCTTTTTAGCTAATTCAAGTCTATTTTCTGATTTTTCAGGAATAGCCAAGAATAGTGCTGCACTCATATACATCTCTTGAGGTAGCTCTTTTACAACTTTATTTGGATTTAAAAGATATCTTTTCTTAAACATAAAGATAGTTGTATAGTTATAAGTGAAATCTCTATCTTTTTTTATGTATTCTCAAGCTTTTTTTATATCTTCCTTGCTATAATAATTGTAATAATCTTTATAGTAATGCCCAAGTTTTATGTATTCATCAAATAAGTCTTTATATGTTTTTCAAGTATAAATATCATCAATAATTATATTTCTATTTTTTGAAGCTTCTTTGTATAAATCAATTGTCATAAACCTACTTGCGATAAACTGCCAATCACTATTTTCTATACTTATCAAATCAATACTAGCTTTAACAAGCATTTTAGTTATATCTAATGTTTTTATCCCATCAACAATGTAATTTTTCAGTACTTTTTCTATTTCCTCAAATTTACAAGTTTTTTCAAGTCAATTTACAACTCTTTTGTAAGTTTTTTTTACTTTGCTAATATCAAAGATTTCTTTTGTTCAGTCAGATTTTAGAACCTTAAGTGAATTAGAAGCAAGTTTTTTTTCTAATTTTTCCTTCTGTTTTTCCCTTTCTTTTGCTCTTTCTCTTCTATAAACTATATAAGATTTAGCTACTTTATATTTTCAAGCCTCCATTAAACAGTTTTCAACAGCATCTTGGATCTGTTCTATGTTTAAAATATCTTCAGAATTATGATTTTTAAGATGAATTAAAACTTTTTCAACAATACTATTAACATCACTTAAATCTTTTTCAAGACAAGCATCATATGCTTTCAAAATAGCATTTTTTATCTTTGATTTATCAAAGTCTACCAAATCTCAAAGTCTATTTTTTATAACTGTCAATTCCATTTTTTGCTTATTTAAAAATAAAAAAATACAAACACAATATAAGTCATATAATCATAACTAAAATGTACTAAATTACTAATAAAACTAAAATAATTCAGTTTAAAAATTGTTAAAAACTCAATAAAAAGAGCATATAAAAAAGATATTTAATATTTTTGTAGTATCATTAAAAATTAAATAATTATAAAGTCAATTTAAAATCTACTAAGCAACTTGTAAAACTTACAAAAAAAAGGATAATAACTCAAAGTAAAAATTATCATAAACATAAAATAAAAAATTAACAAATTTATGATTATGAAAACAACTTTTTTAAAATCATAAATAATAGTAATAATCTTATATTAAAGTTATTTTCTAATATCTAACAAATGAAAAAATTAATTACCTCTAAATTCAACGAACTATCAACAAGTAAAAGAGCCTTTACTTTAGTAGAATTAATAGTAGTAATAGTAATTTTAGCAATCCTGTGAACAATAGCCTTTATAAGTTTTCAAGGGTACAGTAGAAACTCAAGAGATAGTGTAAGGATAGCAGATATATGAAATATAGTTAAATCATTGCAAATAAGCATTGCAAAGTGATGAAAAGTACCTATTCCAGAAAATAAAATAGATATAACAGCAAGTGGAATATTAATATGATATCAATGAGAAATGTGAGACTATACATTAAAAAATGTACTATGAATATTTAATTGATGAAAAGATCCGTTGGAAAATACAAATTATACATATGCAACAAATGACGAATTAACAAAGTATCAAATAATATGATTTTTAGAAAATTGAAACAATATTTGATATGATATAAACTTAACACAAAAAGCACAAGCAATTGATTTAATAGATAGATACATATATATAAGATGAGATGAATTATGAGTTATATTAGATAAGGAAACAAATGAACCAATAAATAAGCTAGGAATAAATTTAGATATAGCAAAAACAGAAGATGAATATAAGACAATATTTGCAAGTTCAGAAACAGTAGACTGAACATGATGAGAAATATTTAGTGAATATTATAATAGAAATGCAGATTTGTTGACAAATAAAGAATTAGCAAATTTAGATAAAAGTTTAGTATTGTATATGGATATGGAAACAACAACAACAAGTTGAAGTACTATTATATTAAAAGATTTTAGTAGATATCAAAATAATGGATATTGTTATAATAGCTGAACCATAGTTGATTGTTGATGAGCAATATGACCACAATTTGAAAATAATTGAATGTATTTTGATTGAATTAATAAACAACGGGTAGAGATATTAGATAATGAAAAAATGGAATTTTGATCAAACGGAACAGTTTTAATAAAATTCAATATAAAATGACTTAGTTGATTATGGACTAATAGTTTAGATTATGCAAAGTTTCTCTCAAAAGATGACACACTTCACTTATGTTCTAATACATATGCTTTTAATATACATGTGACTCTTTTAGCTAATCCAAACTATAATACTTCTTTGAATACAAATAAACCATGATATTTAAATAATGTATTTTGTGATACATTTATTCCAGCATTATGAAATTATATTGTAAATAATACTTTTAATACTATATCTTACATATATGACAAATGATCTTTAGCAGTATATTTAGACAAAATAAATATATATACTAATAATAATGATAATTTTTTATTAAAAAACACTATTGATAATTGGAAAATTTGAGCATGACATTTATATTATTTAAATTGAAATATTGATGAAATTCGTATGTACAACCGTGCATTAAGTGATATAGAGATAAAAGCAATTTATGAATCTATGAAATAATAATCAATTTATCATTTTAAACATAAAGAAAAAGTAATGAAAAAAAAGAAATCAAAATCAAAGATAATTAATCTTTCTAAAATAAAAATCTGATGATTTACTCTAGTTGAGATAATAGTTGTTATTGTTATAATAATTGTTTTATGAACTATTTCTCTTTTAGTTTTTACAACATATAATAAAAGTGCAAGAAATTGAGTAAGAGTTACAGATACAAAAAACGCTGAGGATTGATTGAATATGTTTTTTGTAGATAGATGAAGATATCCAGACCCAGACAGTTTTACTATACTAAGCTGATGAACGGTTGAGATTAAACAGTGAATTTTATGAGAAAATGTAGTAAGAGCTATAAGTTTAAATGATGTACCATTAGATCCAAAATTATGATTAAATTATACTTATAGTATTTTTTGAAATTGAAAATATTATCAAATTGCATATGAAAAAGAAAATTTTACAAAACAAATTCAAGAAAATGTTAATGCTGATAATACGGAAATACTCGTTAAGTGAAATTATAAGTTTGATCCAAGTTTACCAAGTTTAATTCTAGTAAAAGATAGTATATGAACATGATGAATATTTGACCCTAAAGTGTGTTTTATAACAAATTGATGACAAAATAAGTTAGATAGTAAATCGTGAAGTTGTCTAAAAAAAGAAGATTTAATTCTAAAGGATTATGATGATACATTAGTTTGATATTGGGATATGCAAACATTAAGTTGAACAACATTAAAAGATTTAAGCTGAAATTGAAATAATTGAACTTGAAGTTGATGAATAATTCTTTGATGAACTTGAGGTAAGTTATGAAATTGAACTTATTTTGATGGGACAAATGATTTTATAGATTTATGAAATAATGAAGTACTTAATGTAGAAAATATTTCAATATCTATAATAACAAGATTGGATAGAGCTTGAACTGACTTTCCAAGAAATGAATATTTTTTAACAAAATGAGAAGCTTGATTTTATACAGGAAGTTATTTAACTTGATCATATTATTTAAAAGTTAATAATTCTAATATACTTTGACCTAGTAAAGATTTTCTTTGATTTTGATATTCAAGTTTAGATAATGAAGGATATATAGTTGTATGATGAATAAATAGTGATAAACTTAATTGGGCAAATTCGGATTTATATAATAATTCTACTTTTTATAATATTATTGTTAGTTGTGATTTCAATATATGTAAGATTTTTAAAAATGGAAAGTTTATTTACTCTGAGGATAAAAGTGATGTAATTAATAATTCAAACTCAATTTTATTAATGTGAAGAAATAATTCTGATATATATCCTAGATGGTTAAAATGATATTTAGATGAAGTAAAAATATATAACAGAGCATTATCAGAAAAAGAAGTATTACAACAATCAAAGATAGCTTGATATTAAATCAAAAAAATTAACTTATAAGTCTGTTCAAAAAATGTCATTATCTGGCTTGACCAGATAATCCAGTGAAATAAACGTGGCTTGTTTACTGGATACTCGGCTCAAGTCCGAGTATGACAAATTAGGAAAATCATATTTTTTTGAAAAGTCTCCTTATATATTAATTTTTTTGTTTAAATTCATTAATTAATTTGTTTTTAATTAAAAATTATAGTAAAATATAAATGGATAATTATAAAACAAAAAATGACTGAAATTAAAGAAAAAAAAGACAATTTAGAACAAAACAATAATAAATTTTCTCCTTCTAAAAAAGTAGAGGAGTTAATTATTGTGCTTGAAGAAAAATTAAAAAACATACAAGAAAATGACTATTTAACAATTCAATTATTACAAAATCAAATAAATAGTCTAAAAAAAATAAAAAACAAATATGATAAGTTAGAACAAAACTGAATAACAGATAATACAAAACAAAAATTAAATTACTTACTTTCAGATTTAAAAACAAATATAACTGAAAGTAAAGCAATTTGAAAATTAAGTAGAGAAATTCAAGATACATTAGATAATGAAGAAATTGAAAAAAAAGATACCTTATTTTGATGAACAACAACAAGAGATTTAATAGAGAGAAATATAAAGTTTCAATGATTTAAAAAAAGTTTTATGGAAACTGAATTTATGAATCAATTTTATAATAAATTAACTCTTAAATATCTTAATTTTACAAAAAACAAAGAAATTAAAGTCTTTGATATAGATAAAGAGTCAATAATTAAATTGATAAAAGATATAATTAAACAATATATAGATAAATGAGAACAAGTTGATAAAGAAGTATTAGAGATAACTTTATCAACAAACGAAAGAATTATAATTGATTTAGATAGTTTAAAAAGGCAAGAAATAGAAGACAAAAATAGGGAAAAATTATCTAACATAACAGTAAAAACTCATGATTTAAATAGAGTTTTAGTCAGTAAAAATATTGAAGAAATCAAGAGTGATATATTAGATTTACAAAATTATAGAGACAAAATAAAATCTATATATTGAATTAATCTAGAAGAGGATAGTGATACAAGTATTTCTCAAATAAATAAAAATTTAATTATCCAAATTAAAATTTCTTTAAGAACTGAGATAGAAAAAATAAAAGAAATAATTAATCAAATAGAATTATATAATGACAATGATATAAAACAAAGATTGGTAAAATTGAAAATAGATAACATAAAAAATTTAATTCAAAAATTTTGAATAGATTTAAAGGAATGAAATGAATTATTTTATGAAAGTTCAGATGTAATTATAAGTAAATTATTTGATAGAAAAAAAATACAATCAAAAATACCAGAAATAGAACTACTGATTTCAAAAATTGATAAATGAGATTTTAAAACTATAAATTCATTAATTAATAACAAGATAGAAGATTTAGAAAATATGTTAAAATCATCAACAATGTTTTCTGATAATGAAAAAATTGAAATAGTAAATGATTTAAAAGAAAAATTTATAAAAAAACTTTTACAATACTATCTTGAAAGTTTATGAATTAAAGAAATAAATAGTAGGGCGGATATTAGTAACTCAGATTTTTTTATTTCCCTAACTGAAGCAAATTCAAGAAAAGAAATTAGTAAAGCAAATATAAGTGAAATAATCACAGAATGATATTATCAAGCATTTGTAAAGGAATTACAAACAAAAGAATGAAAAATTTCATTAAATAATTTAAAAAAATATGAAAGAGTATGGAAAGAAAAATTCAAAGAGAAATTATGAGATATAATCTGAGATAAAAAAGCTGAAGATATGTTTCTACTTAGTTATATAGAATCAAATGCTAAACCAAATAACGGTAGTGAAGCTTGAGCTATATGATTTTTTCAAATGTTACCTGATACAGCTAAAAAATACTGAATGAGATCTGAGTCTGACCTAAATAAACCATGAAAATCAGCAGAAATATCTGCAAATTATGTAAAAGATTTATTATTAATAAATCAAGCTAAAGAACTTGAACAAAGTGAAAAAGCAAATATAGATACACAGATTAAATATGATGATAATGAAAAAACAAAAATTGAAGCTCAAAAATGAGGTATTAGTATAGACATGATGATTTCAAATGCATTGTTTCAATATAATTGAAATTGGTCAAATAGATTAAAAGAGTATCATAGAGAAGATATAAAAAAGACAATTATAGAAATATCAAAAGAATTAAATTATTGTAAAATAATGTTAAAAAAATGAAAAATTTCAGTTCCTAAAGCAATAGAATTAATTAAATCCAATGTAAGTGATAAATATTTTAACGAGGATGTATCAAAATGAACATATCATCTTTGAATTTTAGATAAATATGGTCATAATAAAAAAATATCAATAAATGAAATAATAAACTGGATTGACGATTATACATCAAGCGTCTTAACTCAACAGTATCTTTATCCAGAGCAATTTAATGCAGCAAAAAAAGCATACAAAGAAGTAAAATAAAAAATATTCTTGATTATATATAAAAAAAGTCAATCTAAAATAAAAATGCAAACTTGAAAAAGTAAAAAAATAAAAGATAATAACACAGATTATCTTTTTTATTTGTAAAAAAGAAGAAAATTAGGAATAAAAAATCAGAGATAAAAAAGTAAAATTAAACTAATCACAAATACATAAATTAAAACAAAAACTTTAATTGACTGTCATTCTTAACTCGTTTCAGAACCATTAAAAAAGTTAAAATACATTAAAAAAACTTTACTTCATAACAAAACACCATGCAAAAACAAACAAAAGCTTTCACCCTAGTAGAGCTAATAGTAGTAATAGTAATCCTATCAATCTTGTGAACAATAGCTTTTATAAGTTTTCAATGATACTCAAGAAACTCAAGAGATAGTGTAAGGGTATCAGATATAAATAACCTAGAAAAATCACTATGAATCTTTGTAGTAAAAACATGATTTTATCCAATCCCAGATAACAGCAAAGAGATAACATACTTATGATGAACTGCATGGATAGAATGAACACTATGAGATACAGTGATGAAAAACATAGATAGTGTAAGTAAAAAAACAATAGATCCACTAACAGCAAACGAGTATACATACAGTATCACAACAGCAAAAACAGAATACGAAATCTGAAGCATTAACGAATGATGAGACCTAACACAAGTACTAATAGATAAAAGCTATGCTGCAAATCTAAGTGATAAAAGAGCTGTAATAAAATGAAATTACAATGAAAAAATCCTAAAAGTATCAACATGATGAATAAACTATATATTAGCAATGCCAACTATAGTAGTAACAGATATAAGTGACCCAAAAATAGAAAATTTAAGAACACAAAAGAAGCTAGTATATAATAACTATAATAATATCCCACACTCATACAATCCAACATGAACAACACAAAGCTGATGATTTAATTTTCAATCAAACGGTTTAGAAGTCTATAGTGGAACAACAATAAACTTTGATGATAATGCAAGCAAGATAACATTTATGACCAACTTAAAAAATGCATATAGTGGAACAATAATCGGGTCAGAAGAAGTATATAAAGATATACTAAATATGAACCCACAAACAGAACAAGATAAAGCAGTAAACCTAGTAAACAACTACATAACAACAAATGTATGATGAATCTCATGAAAGATAACAACAATAGTATTTAAAACATGTACACTAAACTGACAAATACTAAACCATAATCAAACAATAACAACATATAGTGAAACAAGCATATTGTACTGAGCAAATTACTCATGTACAGACAGAGATACTGAAAGAACATGTAATGACTGAACACTAAGTTGAGATGAAGCATACAGCTACACAAGTTGTGTAAAATGAGAACCAACAAACTGTAGTGCAAATACAAGCTATACATATAACTGACACACTTACTCAATCTCAAGCATCAACCACTGACAAACAGCAACAAATATAGATTCACAAGTGATAAATATCTCAAACTGAACACAAGTATACAAACTAACAAGTATCTGATGTAATGATTGAGTCCTAGTAAACGAAACAGAAGAAACAAATCCAACAGTAACATGTGATAGTTGATATATTCAAAGTTGAAATATATGTATCTCAGCAATGATTTCTTGACAATGTTTAAATTTACCAACAAATGGATTATATTATAACTGAACAACAAATTACATATTGTCATGAGCAACAGCCTGAACAAGTTTAGACTCCATTGTAGCTTGATATAATTCAACACCAGCAATAAATACTTGTCAATGGAAATGTATAACATGATATAATTGAGTTTGAAACTTTTGTATAGATCAAGTAAGTCCTACAATATCAAGTGTGATTGCATCTTCACCATCATGTAATACAATAAGATATACAATTACAGCATCAGATAATATATGACTACACACAAGTGCGTATAGTTTTGATTGATGATCCACTTGGCAATCATGAAATACAAAAGATTATACATCAAATAGTTTAACAAAGAGTTGATCAGATTTTAAAGTTAGAGATATTTCATGAAATATTTCAACATATGGTAGTAATGTATCTTGAAGTTCAACATATGATCAATGTCTTACAAATTGATTCTATGTTATTAGTTCTGATAATACAAATTACCCAAATTGATGTGCAACTGCATGACTAACAGATCCTGGATATAAGTGTATATATAAAATTGTTCCTGATAATATATATATTTCTCCATGAAGTTATGAAACTAGTTCTACTCATCGGTTTTGATACTCAACTAATGATTATAGTAATATAATTCCACAATTGTTATGAACAACTAATTGAAGTGCTACATCATATTGTACAAGTTTAAAAAATTCAGTTCCATTACCAGCATGAACAAATTGGTATTTACCTTATTGAGATGCAACTCAACTAATCTATAATAATAGAACAAAAATAATTAATTCTCTTTGAAATACAATTTCAACTTCAACAAATGAATATTGGACTTCAAACCGGTGTTCATATTCAAAAAATGCACAATGAGTATTAACAGTTGTTAATTGGTCAGGTTATTCATTTAATAACTATACTTACTATTGTACTTCATCTTCTACATCAGTAAGAGTTCGTTGTATTACAAAATAATTTTTACAAACTTGCAAAACTCAAACTTTTCCATAAAATCTAAAAGAAAAATAATAAAAAATTTAAACTATGCAAAAATTTGAGAAATTTTATTTTAACTCTTTTGAATTTGATAAAAAAACTTTGCATGCAAAGTTTTTTTATAGCTTTGATGATAAACAAAGTTTTACTGAAGAAATAGACTTTTCTTCAGATTTTTTGCATGTAAGAAATGATTTTCAACAAGAAATTTTTAATAATTTTTTGTTTTCTTTATCAATTGCAATTTGAATTAGTTACTATAAACTTTACCCAACAAAAGAATTAGTTGTAAAATCATGATTTTTAACAGAAGAAGATAAACAATTTTGGCAAAAATTTTACTTAAACTGACTATGAGAATTTCTTTATAAAAACAAGATTAATCCAAACTGACTTTTTAATTTTGTAAACGAAAGTGATAAAAAGTATGAAAAAATAGAATTTAAAACAAGTGATAAGATATTTTTACCTATTTGATGATGAAAAGATAGTATAGTAAGTACAGAATTATTAAAAAATAACTGATTTTCATACACTCCTTTTATCTTTGGTAAGATAGATACGATAAAAGAAAATTGCTTAAAAGTAATGAAACAAGAATCTTTTTTAGTTAAAAGAAAATTAGATGAAAATCTTTTTAGATTAAATGAATTATGATACTATAACTGACATGTGCCAATTACTTGAATTATATCATTTGTTCTACTTTGCTCAGCATATCTTTATGATTACAGATACCTAATTCTAAGCAACGAAAAATCAGCCAACTCATGAAATACAAAAATTTGAAAATGTGGAAATGAAGAAAAGTGAAAATGTAAAAATCTAAATAGTATGTCATCCTGAACGAATGTGAAGGATTCCTTTAGTAGTATAATTTCATTAAACGAAAATTTAATGGATTCTTCGTTAAACTCAGAATGACAGATTATTTATAACAGAAAATTGACAACTGATGACTTTTTAGAAGTCAATCACCAATACTCAAAATCTTTAGAATTTGAACAAGATTTAGATATTTACATTAAAAGAAATTTATCAAATGAAATTAAATATTTTTCACTACTTAGATGAATGTATGAAATAAAAATAGCTGAAATTTTTTCAAAGATATGAAAAGATTATTTTGGAGTATTCAGCAGTTGTAATAAAAATTTTAAAATTTGAAAGATTGATTGAAAAAAAGATAAAAAATCTACTAAACTATTAAACTGTCAATCTGGTGAACCGAAGTCCTCAGCTTGACTGGGGATTGTTTCAGAATCATTAAAAGGTAATTGCAATTATTATGATTCCTGACTAAATTCAGAATGACAAAGGCAATGATTTTGTTCGTCAACTAAATATTGGTGTAACTCTTGTCCAAAATGTGCTTTTGTGTATGCAGTTTTAAGACCATATTTAACTGATACTGAGATTATGCTAATTTTTTGAAAAGAATTATATGAAAATAAAGACTTAGAAAACTTGTTTAAAGAACTTTTATGAGTAAAATGAATAAAACCTTTTGAATGTGTTTGAGAAGAAGAAGAAGTAGTTTATGCTATGAATGAGGCTTTAGCAAAATTTAAAAAAGAAAAAAAAGATATTCCATACATATTAGAGATTTTTGAGAAAGAAGTGAAAAAAAATTATGATGATGTCTTCTTTTTAAATTTAAAAAACAAATTATTTACAGTATATAATCAAGAAACATTAATTCCTGAAGAAATTAAAACAAAAATTTTAATTAGATAAAACTAATATGAGAAAAAATAAAGATTATTTTGCAATAATAATAAAATTCTTTGATAAATATCCAAGAGAATATTATTTAGTAGCTCTATTTATTTTTGCGGCATTAATAATAATATATTCTGTTTTTTCATATACAGTTATTAATTATGACTTTTATAAGAAACTAGCAGATAAACAACAACTTTGAAAGATAATTCTTCCAGTAAATAGATGAACAATCTATGCCTCAACTAATTCATCACAAACAACATTAGCTACATCACTAAGTTTAAATGATTTAGCAGTTGATCCAGAAGTAGAATGAGATAAAACAAGATTATCAATATTTTTAAAAGATATTGTATATAAACAAATTTGTCAGTGAAAAAAAAGTACAGATTGCTATAACAATATGTTGAAATTCTTACATGTACTTGATATTCCAGATTTTAAACTTGATGAAACATATATAAAAAATCTTATACTACAAGAAATTCAGAAAAAATTAAGTAAAACCAAAGTAACAAATGTCGTTTTATGAGAGGCTTTGGAACAAGAAAAAATAGATAAAATAATTAATCTTAAATTAAGGTGAGTTTATATAAATTGATTAAATGTGTATGCAAATCCTGAAGAAATATTAGATTTAGATGATGTGGTTTTACAATTAAAACCATATTTAACATATGATAAACAAGAATTAACAAACCTTTTAAAAAAGAGAAATATAAGATATATTTCAATAATTAACAAGTTAAATATATTATTATCAGATGAGATAAAACAATATATTTTAGATGAACTTGATGCTATAAAAAAATGAATACTAGATACAAAAGATTCTATAGAAGGATTTATAATATTAAGTTGAACTCCAAGTAGATATTATCCTGAAAAAACACTAGCTTGATCAGTTGTATGATTTTTAGATCAAGACTGAATCTGACATTATTGAGTTGAATGATATTTCAATGAGCAATTAAAATGAAATAATTGAAAAATTTATGCAAGAAAAGATATATTATGAAGAACTATAGATTCTCTTAATTTAGATAAAAATGAATTAATTACAGCATGAGTTGACATAACTTTAACAATTGATAGAAATATCCAAAAAAAAGTAGAAGATACAATAGAAGAATGAGTAAAAAAATTTAAAGCAAATAAATGAAGTATAATTGTAATGGATCCAAAAACATGAGATATACTTGCTATGGCAAACTATCCTGGTTATGACTTAAATTCACCTTCAGATGTATATGATCTAGAAAAAGTAACCTGAGCAAAATATCCAAATCCATGAACTGATTTACTTTGAAAAGTTGTACTTGTTGAAGATAATTTAGAATGAAAAGAATTTTATTATGATTGACAAAGGTTAAAACTTAGAATTGCAACAAGAGAGGAAGTTGCTGATCCTGTTTTAGTAAAGTACAAATACAAAAATGATTTCTGAGCATGAGTTTATCAAAATGATACAATCTCATGATTATATGAGCCATGAAGTATTATGAAAGCCATTACTGTAGCTGTTTGATTAGATGCATGAGAAATAAATAGATATGATATGTATCAAGACAATATGGAATTAACAATTGATAATTTTACAATTAGAAATATTTGAAAAGAGTGTGCATGATATAAATCATTTAACAATGCACTTATTTATTCTTGTAATGTTTGAATGATAAGAATTGTACAGAGAATATGAAAATCCTTGTTATATAATTACTTAGACAATTTCTGATTTTGAAAACCAACATGAATTACTCTTGATTGAGAAGTTTTTTCAGTTTTACCAAACTATGAAAAATGGTCAAAAGCTCAAATGTATACAATGTCATATTGACTTTGAATAAGTGTTACCCCACTTCAAATGGCATCAGCGTATAGCGTGTTAGCTAATTGATGAGTTTATGTTAAACCAAATATCATAAAATCTATAAAAATGCCTAGTTGAAAATCAGTTTCTTTTAAACCTGAAATTACACATAGAGTTATAAAAGAATCAACAGCAAAAATTATTACTTCTATGCTTGTTGATAGTGTTGATAATTGATTTGCGAGTAACTGAAAAGTTGAGTGATATAATATGGCTGGTAAAACTTGAACAGCCCAAATAGCATTTAGATGATGATATGAAGATTGAGTATGATCTACAGTTTGATCCTTTGCTTGATATTGACCAGCTGAGGATCCAAAATTTGTTATCATAATGAAAATAGATAGACCAAGAACTACTGCTTTTGGTTGAGAAAGTTCTGCTTATATGTTTGCAGAAATTTCAAAATACTTGCTTGATTATTATGGGATTCCAAAAACTGATAAAAAATAATTAAAAAACTATGGAAAAAAGAAAAATTATACTAGCTTCTAAATCAGAAAGAAGAAAAAACTTGTTAAAACAAATTTGATTAACTAATTTTGAGATAATAGAAAGTAACTATGAAGAAGATATGTGCTTAAGTTGTGATTACAAAGAACTTGTAAAAACACTTGCATTAAATAAATGACTTGATGTAGCAAAAAATAATGATGATGCAATTGTTATTTCTTGAGATACAATTGTTGTATTTGAATGAAAATTTTTATGAAAACCAAAAAACAGGCAAGATGCTATAGATACTTTAAAATCATATTCTTGAAAAGAATTAATTGCAGTTTCTTGATATGCAGTCATCGATACAAAAACTTGAATTACTATAAGTTGATATGAAGAATGTAAAATAAAATTTAGAAACCTAAAAGACGAAGAAATAATTGATTATGTTGATACAAATGAACCTATGGATAAAGCTTGATCATTTGGGATTATGCATAGATGAGCAGTTTTGATAGAATCAGTTGATTGAGATTTTTACTCTATTGTAGCATTTCCAGTAAATAAAATCTACTTAGCACTTAAAGAACTTTGAGTAAATATTTTAAAATATTAAAAACAAAAATATGAAAATAAAAGACAAAATAAAAGATTTTATAAAACCAAAATTAGTTCATACAAATACGATTCAAATTTCAAAAGTAAATATACTTGAAAATATAAAACTTATAAAATCAATTCAACCAAGTGCAGAAATATTTCCTGTTTTAAAATCAAATGCATATTGACATTGATTAAAGGAAATATCTCAAATTTTGGATGAAACAGATATTTCTATGATTGCAGTTGACTCATTTCCAGAATACCAAATAGTAAACAAATACACTAATAAAAAAATTCTTATCTTATGAGAAACAATAAAAGAAAACTACATTAACTTTGATTTTAAAATAGCTTCTTTTTGTGTTTATAATAAAGATACAATAAATTATCTAACATCATTAAACAAAAAAATCAATATTCATTTATTTTTAAATACTTGAATGAATAGGGAAGGAATACAAGAAGAAAATTTAACTCAAATACTTAAGATAATTAAAAAATCAAAATTAAATATAGATTGAGTTTGTTCGCATTTCTCAAATGCTGATGAAATAGATTTTAGTATTTCACAGATGCAGATAGACAACTTTAAACAAATGCATAAAAAAATAGAAAAAGCTTGATTTAAGCCTAAGTATAAACATATCTGAGCAAGTGCATGACTTATGAAAATACAAGATGATTTTTTTACGGCTTACAGACCGTGACTTATCGTTTACTGATATAATCCACTTGATAAAAAAGATAAAGACTATAAAAAATTATTATGATTAAAACCAGCACTAGAACTTTTTAGTACAATTGTCTCAATTCAAAATGTAAAGGCATGAGAATGAGTAAGTTATACAAAAAGTTTTATAGCTAAGAAAGATACAAAAACTTGATTAATTCCATTTTGATACTTTGAGTGAATTCCAAGAGTTTTATCAAATAAATGGAAAGTTTCTATAAATGATTCTTATTATAGTCAAGTATGAAATATTTGTATGAATCTTGCTTGTATAAATATAGATGAAAAAGTAAAATTACATGATAAAGTAAAGATTATTTCAAACAATATAAAAGACAAAAATAATCTTTACGAACTTGCAAAAAAGTCTGAAACAGTGACTCGGGAAGCGTTAACAAGATTAAATTCTAGTGTACACAGAGAAATAGTTTAATTTTATATAAATTTTTATTATAATTATTTTTTAACTTTAAAATTATGAGTAAAACAACGAAAAAACAAGCTTTTACATTAGTTGAATTAATCGTTACAATTGTAATTTTGGCTATATTATGAACAATAGCATTTATAAGTTTCGGGTGATACTCTAGAAATTCAAGAGATAGTGTTAGAATTGCTGATTTAAATAGTGTAAGAAAGAGTTTGGAGATATTTATAACAAAAACTTGATTTTATCCTACTCCTGACAATGAAACTCCAATTACTTATAGTTGAGCAACTGTATGGATAGAATGAACAATCTGAGATAATGTAATAAAAAATATACAAAGTGTAAGTGAAAAACCAATAGATCCATTAACTCAAAATGAATATACTTATAGTGTAACTCCTTCAAAAACAGAATATCAAATTTGAAGTATTAGTGAAGCATGATGACTTACATACACTTTTCCTTTAAATAAATCCTTTGCAGCAGATTTAAGTAAAACAAGTGCCGTAGCATATATAGTATGAAATTATAATGAAAAGTTTATAAAAGTACAAACTTGAACTACATCATGGATTTTAGCTGATCCAAGCATAATAGCAACCGACATTTCAAATCCAGACTTGTGAAACATAATAGCTTCAAAAAAATTGTCTTATGATAGTTACTCAAACTTTCCTCATTCATATAATCAAACTTTAAGTTGATGATTCAACTTTTCTCCTTGATGATCTATGTTAGTATATACTTCAAACTCTTGATCATCATTTGAAAGTGACAATGATAAATTAGTATTTTTAAGTAATCTGAAAACTTTTTATAGTTGAACTATACTAGGTGTACAACCAAGTTATATAGAAATAACAAATTCAGACCCAGTTAATGACGAAATTTGATCTATTTCGTTAGTTGATTCATTTATAAAAAACAAAGTATGATGAATTGACTGAGAATTATCAGATATTAATTCTATACAAATATCAAGAAAAATTCCATTCACTAGTAGTTCAAATTTTATATTACAAAATGCTTGATGAACAAAGTTTTTAAGTTGAGAAGTTTCTTTGGTTACACCATTTAGTGGTTCAGTAATTGATACATGAGATATAAATACTTGAGCAGGTTATTCAATATATAATAGTAGTGAAATAGCTATAACTTTTTTTAATTACAATATTGTTGAAATGACATTTAAAAAAGCTTTAAATATAACTACAATAATTCAAACATATTATTGAATGAGTTGATGAGGAAGTTATCCAATGTCAGGAGCAAATGCATTTTATTATTGGGATGGTTCAAGTCGGATAAATCCAGTTTATAATACTACTACACAATACGGGTATTGAGTTCTTGATGGTAGATTAAATACAAATGTAACAACAACAAAGATAAAAGTTCAATCTATGACTTTTCAAAATTGAGTTTGGCAAATGAGATTTTCATTATATTGAAATAATGGGGTTTCATATTATGTAACAACAAATGATTCATCTCAAATTGATACAACAAATATGTGATTAATAAAATGAGTAACATTGACTACTGATGAACCAACAAACACAGCAATAAAATATCTTGTTTCATTTGACTGAAGAACAACATGGAAATATTGGAATTGAAGTTCTTGGGCAACTACAACTTTAGCAAATATAAAAACTACTTGAATGACAAAAAACACTCTTGAATCTCTAAATTCTACAAATTGGTCATCTAGTTGATGATACCAACAATGAATAACTACAAACTTAAACTTTGCGTTTGATTTAGAATCAGCTTGAACTTTATCACCAAAATTAAGTGAAATAAATGTAAAATTTAACAACGAATAAAATATGACAACAACAATTTTTTATATAATCCTTTGATTTGTAACTTTTGAATTTGTACTTACAAAAATTTTAGCATACTTAAATACTCTAAACTGGTCGGATGAACTTCCAGAAGAATTAAAATGAATCTATGATGAAGAAAAGTATAAAAAATCTCAACAGTATGAAAAAACAAAACATAAATTTTCTATTATTACATCAAGTTTTTCATTTATAGTTACTTTTTTAGTTCTAGTTTTTTGATTATTTTGAGTTTTGGATAGTTTTTTAAGAACTTATACTGAAAATCCAATTATATTGGCATTGTCTTTTTTCGGAACAGTTATTATATTACAAACGATTATAAATCTACCATTTTCGTATTACTCAACTTTTGTTATAGAAGAAAAATTTTGATTCAATAAATCTACAAAAAAGATATTTTTCCTTGATTTACTGAAATCACTTTTATTAAGCTTTATTATCTGATTTTCTCTACTTGCACTCATAGTTTTAGTTTACCAAAAATTAGGAGATAATTTTTGGTGGATTGCCTGGATTATAATGACATTGTTTTCTGTATTTTTTATGTTTTTTTATAGTACTTTGATTGTTCCATTATTTAACAAACAAATTCCTTTACAAGATCAAGAATTGAAAAAGAAAATAGAAGATTTTGCACAAAAAGTTTGATTTAAATTAGACAATATATATGAAATGGATGCGTCAAAAAGATCAACAAAATGAAATGCTTATTTCTCATGATTTTGAAGTAAAAAAAGAATTGTACTTTTTGATACACTTATAAAAGACCTAACACATGAAGAATTAGTAGCGGTTTTAGCTCATGAGATATGACATTATAAGAAAAAACATACAATTCAGATGTTAGTATTTGGTACTTTAGAAACATGATTTATGTTATTTATGCTTTCATTAGCATTGAAAATCCCAGAAATTTCTTATGCTCTATGAACAACTTTACCAAGTTTCCATATATGACTAGTTGCTTTTAGTATCTTATTCACGCCTATTTCTATTATCCTTTGACTTTTTTGAAATATCCTATCAAGAAAAAATGAATACCAAGCAGATGAGTTCGCATGAATAAATTATGACCCAAAATTCTTACAAGATTGATTAAAAAAACTTTCCCAGAAAAATCTTTCAAACCTTAGACCTCACAAAGCATATGAATTTTTCTATTATTCACATCCTACAGTATTAAAAAGGTTAAAGTTTTTGGAAAAATTCAAAAAACTGTGATAGAATAAGTTAAGAAATAATAAAAAACAATTTTAACTATATATTCTATGTTTATAACAAAATTAAAAAGATTTTTCTCATTTGATAAAGAAAAGTATGATAACTTTTTAGAAGATGAGGATAGCAAAGCTTGAAGATTGTGAAATTTCATACTGGATATATCAGTAGTTATATCTGTATTAGTAATTATCCTTGAATCAACAAGTTCTTTTGCAATATATGAAAAAGAAATATTTTTTACTACATTCATAGTTTCTTCTCTATTTTTACTTGATTATGTGTATCGTTTTTTAAGAGCAAAAAATAAAGAAAAGTTTTTAAGTTCAGCACTGAATTTTATAGATTTATTATCATTTTTACCATTTTTTCTTTCAATTATATTTTCTTTCTTCTTTAACCTTGAATTCTTAGTTATTCTTAGAACAATGAGAGTATTTAGAGTTTTAAGATTACTTAGAAATATACCAATAACAATCTGATTTGTTCAAGCATTAAGAAACTATAAAGATGAATACAAAGCAGTTCTCTTACTTTTTGCTATGATAATATTTGTTGTATCAACATTAGTTTATGAGGTGGAAAGTCCAATTAATCCAGAATTTTCTTCTATTTGAAAATCATTATGGTGGTGAGTAGTAACAGCTTCTACCGTCTGATATGGTGATATGTATCCAATAACACCAATATGAAAAATCATATGAGCAATAGTGATTTTATTATGACCAGCATTGTTGGCTATAATATGATCAATTACCATATTAGTTTTTACAGAAGTAGCACATACTCAAGATAAACTAAAAAAATGAAAACTAAAAATTTGTAATCATTGTAATAAAGAAAATGTAATTGATGCAAATTATTGTGTAAACTGTTGAAAAAAATTTAGATACAAAAAAATTGAAGAACCTACTTATGAAGTTTAATCTTCAATAAATACTTATCAATAATATACTTTGGAAGTATATTGTTTTTTTGTATTCAAGTTATATCTGAGTTTATTTCTCAAATCAAATCCAAAAAAACTAAATTATCTTTAATATAAAGTATAAGATTTTTAAGTATGTTTATATAATCATCTTTTTCAAGTTTTTCCTTAAATACATAAGAAGCAAATAAAAAATTAATTCCTCTTACATAATCATCAATCATATTGTAATAAAATTCATTTTTTTCAAACTTTTCTTGTTTATTTGTATTTACTATAGTGCATCTACTTAAAATAGTATCAAGTATATTTGACTCAGATTCACTAGTTAAAAACAATATATTTCAAAATCAAGGTTCTTCAAAAATTTTTAGACATGAATTTGCTGATTCTTCTGTCATTTTTGAGATGTTTTCTATAATAAAAATCTGAGATCAAAAACTAGGTGTAACAAAAGTTTTTTCTAAAAACTCTTTTATATCTTTAACTTTTATTTTTCATTCAACTTCTTTAAAAGTAAAAATAAAGTTTTTATTTATATCAAGTGTATCAGATAAATTTTTACTTATTTCTTGAATTTTTAAATTCAATTCAGAAATAGGAGATCACAAAAACAAAAAAGGAGCAATTTCCTCCTTTTTATTTACTTTATCAATAATCGTATTTACTACACTATTTATCATTTTTATCAATCATATCAAATAAAGAATCAAGTTCATCTTCAAAATCATTTATTATAGCTTCTTCACTCTTTGATGAGTCTCAAGAACTTGCTTTTGTTGTATCATTTCATCAAGTTTCATTTTTATCTGTTGTAGAAGCACTTGTATTTCAAGATTCATTAACAGCTCATTTTGAATCTAAACTTTCATCAACAGTACTTGAATTTGTTTCATTATCTCAAGTTCAGTTGATAAGTTCTCATGACATTGATTCTAGATTATCATCCATATTTTTATTTTGGTTATAATAAAAATAAAATCAAATCAGTATAGAAACAAATATTACAAAATAAACTAATCAAATAAGTTTTTTTGAAGAAATTCAATTTTTCTTATCATCATATGTATCAACTCAAATTCATAATACTTTTTCGGCTGGTAATACATTTGATAATTCTTCAGTCACAACTTCATCTTTTGGTTTAGTATCATTTTTTGGTTCATTTGTAGGCAATATTTCAGGTAATATTTCAGGTAATTTTTCATCTAAAGTATCAGTTGTAGATTTGTTTACTGAAATTCAAGGTAAATCATAAGGATCACTACTTTCAACTTTTAAATCTTGTTTTTGTTCATTTAATCAATTGCTACTAATTATTGTCGAAGTAGCATCATTTACAAAAGAATCAGTTTTTATATTTTCTGGTTGCATTCATATATGAGGAACTTCTCATCATAAAGTTTCAGTTAATCAATCTTTTATATTATTCATATTAACTCACACTTCATTATTTACTCAATTATTAGCATTTGGATTTATTTGATTATTGTTTTCATCAATAATTTTATTATCATTTTCTCCCATAATGTTTTATAAAAAATATTAATATTTTTATTTTATAAAAAAATAAAAAAAATACAAGAAAAATAAAAAAATATTATTTTTTTAAAAAATTATTAATTTGAAGTGTCATCTTGGACAGATTCTGGAACTTTTCATAAAAGATAATTGGCTTTATTAAGTAGGATTAAAAATTATTTATATATAAAAAATACTATAATCTTTGTAAATTATAGTATTTATTTAAGTATTTTCATTAAGCAGCTTTTTCTTCATCATAATCATCAGATTTTCTAAGCCTTGTAAGTTTCTCTATCTCTTTACCTGGATCTATATGACTTCATAAAATAGTTTTTATTATATCATTAAATCATCAAAAGTGAGTAACTTTAAATACTTCTCTTCAAGTTTCATTAGCAGTTTCTGATATATTTGTTGATAAATCATTCTCTCAAAGTTGAGTTGATATATCTGATTTGTCATTAATTTTTGTTAAACCTCACATAAAACAATATAAATATTATTACTTATATTATAGTATAAATTTATACAAAAGTCAACAAAAAATAATAATTAATAATTATAACCATATCAGTTATATCAGCTTCATGGTGTTAACGATTTTTCAAAAGCAGACTTGATTCTTTCTTGAGTCTCACCAACTTCTTGCGAAACACCATCAGTACCTTCAGTTTCTTCAATTAAAGTTTCATTTTCATCATCACACCCCATATTTTTTTCACACATAATCTAAATTATTAGAAAATAAATTTTATTAAATATAAAAAATCTTTTAAATAAGTCAAGTTAAAAAAAACTTGTAAAATTGAAAATAAAAAGAAATTAGTATAATAAAACATATGTTTTATTATTACATTTTGAGCGAAGAAAAATCCCATAAACAAAAATAAATAAAAACTTGCCTAAATTGTCATTCCGGACTTGATCCGGAATCATTAAAATAAATTATTCCTTATTAAAAAACTTTACTTTCTAACATAACCTCATGAAAAACAATAATTTAGAATATAGAATACAGAATATAGAAAATAGAATAAAGACAAAAGATAAAAGATTAAAATGTTTTAATTCTAAATTCTATCAACTATCAACTTGTAAAATCGCAGGTTTTACTTTAGTAGAACTAATAGTTACAATAGTAATTTTAGCAATTTTATGAGCTATAGCATTTATAAGCTTTCAGTGATATAGTAAAAATTCAAGAGATAGTGCAAGGATAGCAGACATAAATATGTTGCAAAAATGACTTGGCATATTTGTAGTAGAAAAATGATTTTATCCTGATCCTGATAATTCAGCTAATATAACATACAGTTGATGATTAGCATGGATAGAATGAACAATTTGAGATAATGTTATAAAAAACATAGATAATGTAAGTAAAAAAACAACAGATCCACTAACTGGAAATGAATATACTTATAGTATAACATCAAAAAAAACAGAATATCAAATCTGAGCAATTAAAGAATCTCAAATTGCAAAAGTTGATAATTCAATAAACAAGACTTATGCAGCAGATTTAAAACAAGCAAATGCATTAGTTGTATGAAATTATAATTGATACATACTCAAAGTTAATACTTGATGAACTGACTATATTTTAGCTATGCCAACTATAATAACATCTAATATACTTGAAACAGATTTGATATCTCAAATAGACAACAAACTTTTGGTATATGATAATTATTCAAATATTCCACATTCGTACAATACTATGTGAACTATTATGACATGATGATTTGATTATGATGTACAAAATCCAGTAGTTTATGCTTGAAATCTCCAAGAATTAACATCAAGTTGAGTATTAAAAGAAGAATTGATAAACGATTTAAAAACAGTTTATGAGGCAACAGGTTTAAATTCAAGTACAGATTACCAAGAATTACTTACAATTGATACAGAAGATACAAACCAAGAGATATTATTTGCTGATAAGATATTATATAATAAAACAACGGTTTCATTAACAAATTCTTCGACATCAAATCTAACAGAACAATACCCATTTTTAAGTTCTTTAACATGATGAACAATTTATGCAATTTGAAGAGATTCTTCAGGAAACATATTCGCATGATGATATTTTATTTCAACAATTGTTATATGAACTTGAACAGTATCAACAAACTGACAAGCAGATTGATTCGTTGTAAAATATAATGCTTCTTGAAGTATATTATGGGGAAAAACATTTTGATGAACAGATCAAGAATGGATGAAATCTTTGGCTTTAGATAGTAATTGAAATGTTTATGTATGATGAAGTATATTAAGTTCAACTATAACTATATGATCAACTACATTAACAAATATATGATGACGGGATTGATTGGTAGTAAAATACGATACAAATGGAAATTTTATGTGAGCAAAAAATGTATGATGAACTGCAAATGATAATATATATGCTTTAAAATGAGACAATAACGGAAATATGTATTTATGATGAGATTTTTATCTTGCACTTCAATGAACAAGTTTATCTTCAAGTTGATGAACTGATTGATTTTTAATAAAAATTGACAATAATTTAACTAATCTTTGGGCAAAAAAAGTATGATGATCATCTGTTGAAGTAATTAATTCAATTACTCAAGATATTGCATGAAATTTGTATGCTTGATGAAGTTTTTCAAGTACTAGTATAGGTTTAAGTTGAGCAACATTAACAAGTAGTTGAAATTACGATTGATTTATAGTGAAATACGATACAAATTGAAATCCGTTATGGGTAAAAAATATATGAGGATCAAATGCTGATTATCTAAATAATCTATCTATTGATACTAGTTCAAACCTATATGCATGATGATACTTCCTAAGTTCATCAATGATTTTAGGTTCAACAACACTTACAAACAGTTGAAACAATGATTGATTTATATCAAAATTTGATTCAAACTGAACTCCATTATGGGCAAAAAAAATATGATGAGTTTCAAATGATTATGCATACACATCAAGTATAGATAGTTGAAATCTGTATGTATGATGATATTATGCAAGTACTACTATGAATATATGAGCAACAACACTTACAAATAGTTGAAACATTGATTGATTTTTTGCAAAATATGACTTATCATGAAATCCAGTATATGCAAAAAAACTATGATCTACAAATGCCGATTATGTTTATTCTTTAGTATGAGATAATTATTGAAATATATATGTTTGATGTCTAGCTTGAGGATTAATAAATTTTTCTTGATCTTGAAATCTTATATGATGAGTTGTTGTAAAATACGATAAAAATTGAGATTTCTATAAATAAAATAAAGTAATAAAAAAACTAAATTAGCACCTTTTATAAAAAAGTGCTAATTTTTATTTGACATAAGAAAAAAAAAGAATAAAATATTTATATGCTTAAAGAAAAAATCTTTTGCAAAATAAAAAAACTAAAAAATTTATTTTTTAATTATAAAAATATATGTGAAAAATAATCTGAATAGACTTATGAACTACTAACTCTTGTGTAGCTTTTATGGAATGATGAGAACCAAAAGTTATACCAAACTTAGAATGAAATAGGACAACTCCATCTATTGTAGCAAACAAAGATGGTAATATTATCGTGTGAACACCAGCAAAAAGACAAGCGATAACAAACCCAAAATGAACAATTTACTCAGCAAAAAGATTTATCGGTAGAAAATACGACGAAGTTTCAGGAGAAATCAAAAATGTACCTTTTGTAGTAAATAAATGAAGTGATTCATCAGCTTTGATTAACTTTGAAAACAAAGATGTAAGACCAGAGCAAATTTCAGCACATGTACTTATGAAACTTAAAGAAGATGCAGAAAAATATCTAGGACAAAAAGTAACAGAAGCCGTTATCACAGTACCAGCATATTTCAACGATAGTCAAAGACAAGCAACAATCAATGCAGGTAAGATAGCATGACTTGAAGTAAAAAGAATAGTAAACGAACCAACAGCAGCAGCACTTGCTTACTGACTTGGTAAAAACAAAGATGAAAAGATAGCAGTTTATGATCTATGATGAGGTACTTTTGATATTTCTATTCTTGATTTATGAGAAGAAGGAACTTTTGAAGTACTTTCTACAAACTGAGATACACACCTTTGATGAGATGACTTTGACCAAAGAATAGTTGAATATATAATAGATGAATTTAAAAAAGATCAAGCTATAGATTTGAGAAATGATCCAATGGCTTTACAAAGAATCAGAGATGAAGCAGAAAAAGCAAAAAAAGAATTGTCATCAACTACAGAATACGATATAAATTTACCATATATTACAGTTGATTCAAGTGGACCAAAAAACTTGTTTATGAATATAACTAGAGCAAAATTTGAAAGTTTAATAGGAGATTTGGTAGAAAAGTCACTTGAACCATGTAAAAAAGTTCTTAAAGATGCAAATCTACAAGCAAGTGACCTAAATCAAGTTATCCTTGTTTGATGATCAACAAGAATTCCTTTAGTACAAAAGAAAGTAGAAGAATTTTTCGGTAAAAAACCAAATAATTCAGTAAACCCAGATGAAGCTGTAGCAAGCTGAGCAGCTATCCAAGCAGGTATAATAGGTTGAGATGTAACTGATATATTACTTCTTGATGTTACTCCTCTTACTTTAGGTATAGAAACTATGGGTTGAGTTAGAACTCCTATGATTCCAAGAAATACTACAATCCCATCTTCTAAATCTGAAACTTTCTCAACAGCAGCAGATAATCAACCAAGTGTTGAAATCCATGTATTGCAATGAGAAAGAGAAATGGCAGCAGACAACAAATCTCTAGGTAGATTTATACTTGATGGTATTGCACAAGCACCAAGATGAGTACCTCAAATCGAAGTTACTTTTGATATAGATGCAAACTGAGTACTTAAAGTAAAAGCAAAAGATAAATGAACAGGTAAAGAACAACATATCACAATCCAAGGATCAACTGGTATGGATGACAAAGAAGTAGATAAATTAGTAAAAGAAGCTGAAACTAAAAAAGAAGATGATAAAAAGAGAAAAGAATCAGTTGAAGCAAGAAATCATGCAGAATCAGCAGTTTACCAAGCTGAAAAAACTATCACAGACAACAAAGACAAGATTCCAGAAGCTGACAAAACTGATGCAGAAAGCAAGATAGCAGATTTGAAAAAAGTACTTGAAAACTCTAGTGCTTCAAAAGAAGATATAGATTCAGCTACAAAATCACTTAACGATGTGATGATGAAAATCTGACAAGCTATCTACTCACAACCAGGAGCAACTCCACCTACCCAAGACTGATGTGCCGACGGTAAATGCGTAAGTGATGATTGAGTTGTAGAATGAGAAGTTGAAGGTGACTGATCTAGTACAACAAGAGTCTAAGTTTTAAAAAATTCCCCAATTTATTGGGGGATTTTTTTATACATATGTCATTCTGAACTTGTTTCAGAATCATAAAAAAGTGAAAAAATTCATTTTCCTAACGCCACAATATTTCAAGATTATTTTTAAAAATGTATCTATATTGTCATTCCGTACTTGATACGGAATCTTCCTTATATTTCACTATATTGTAATCCGTGAGTAAGCCTATTACTAGGAATATATCAACTCAAAAAAACATATTTACACTACTTATGACATAAATAAGTATAGTTTCATAAAAATATACAAATAAGTTCTATCTTGCTAGACATCCCCGTGTCAAGCACGAGGATGACAAAAAGAAAAGATGTCATTCTGAAATTGTTCCGGAATCATTAAAACATACAATTTCACTCCAAAACAATATTTATTTTGTCAATCCATTTTATTTGACTAAAAAACAAATTAGAATATTATCCATTTTGGATTAAAAAATAAATAATTTTTTATGAAAAAACTATTTAAACTAATCTCTGTTTTCGATAACTGACTAAATTTTAGTTTTTTTATTGACCGTTAAAGCAATATTACTGCTATAACGGTCTTTTTTTATATTTTATTTTTATAATTTCTTAAAATATGAATAATAATTTTCTGAAAAATAAGAAAAAATTGATAATTTCAGCATTTGTAATTTGATTTATTATAAGTTGATTTTATTTTAAGGCTATGTGAGATGATTCAGGAGAAAGTAAATTTGATAAATTATCAAAAGAAAAAGCAGATATAATTAAAACAGAAACTGATAATTATACTAAATGAATTAAAAAGATAGATTACAATACAACTAATTCAGGTATTATTTTAAATAAATATAAAGAAGATAAAAAATTATATTTTACATGAAGCAATATACTGGTAAATGATTGAAAAACATTAACAGGTGAATTTTTATTTGTAGATAATGTTTGAATAACTAAAGATTGATGAAAATATTACTATAAAAAAGATTTATTACCAACTTGAATTACAAATATTTCTGATTCATGAACTTGAGAAGTAAAGACATATAAGATGTATGAATTAAAATTTATAAAATGATTTACAAAAATGAAAATGATATGACAATATTATGATTATTTAGAAGACAACTTAAAATATAGTGATACTTATACTATGAATTTATTTCTTTCATGAGATTTTGCGTATGTTTTAAACTTTGAAAATAGTCAAGAAAATAAAGAAAGAAGAGAAATTTATAATGAATATATGAAAAAAATACAAGATATAAGAAAAAAACATAAGTGAGATGTGTTTATGATAAATAAGTTAACTTCTGAGTTAAACAAAGCTTACAATATAAAAGCTAATATCTTAAGATAAAAAACATAATTATTTTAATTTATAATTTATTTTTATGAAAAATTATTTAAAACTTTCTATTTTTGCTATTTCTTTTTTCTTATTTTTTGTTTTTTGATTAAGCAATATATATGCAGACTCTCAACCAATGGCTGATTATACTTATGTAGATTGTGAAAATTGATCAGATACAACTTGAATTCCTTTTGACCATTCAAAACCTTATTTATCATTAAAACAATGAATTGAAAAAACAATTTTATATATAAATAATAATTGATTAACAAATGTATATTGAACTTGATGAGAATATATTAATTTTATATTTGAAATAAGAGTAAAATGATGATGTAAATATGATTGAAAAGATTGAAATATAACGCTTAATTTTGCATGAACAAATAATTCAAGTACATTATCAATAGTATGAGCCTGATGATACCCTGTTATTGAAAACGTATATTTCCAATTATGATCTCAACAGGTTTGAAATATAGAATTTGAAAACTTTAATTTTTCAAAAAATGATTTAACATGATATTATTTTGCATGATATAAAGATTCTACACGGAATACACTCAATTCAGGTGTAATTAAAGTAAAAAAATCACTTATAAATATAAATACTTGAAAACAATTTATGTATTTTGATAAGAGCACTTGTTTAGCACAAGAATCTCGGCGGTGAGTTGGTCGGGTTTGTGTTAAGTATTCAACAATTAATCCTGGTTGATTCTCTATAGAAAATTCTAATATAAATTTAAGAATAAATTGAAATTACGATTTTAGAGCACCATTTCATTTAAAAGATAACAAGATAAGTATTATAAACTCCAATACTGATAATGTAAAATATAATGTTAATTTTTATATTGCTTGAAAAAATCAAGATTGATACAATTACGGATCAATTACATTTATCTCAAATGAAATTGATTTATGATGAAATAGCTTCCGTACTGAAAATAGTAATTCAACATACATAAATGATAAATTTACAAATGTATGAGGATTTAAAGTTTGAACTGATGATACCAATGTAAAATATAATACATTTGTAAATAATCAAGTGCAAAGTACATGAGCAGTAATCATAACAAATAATGAAGTTGCATATAATAATCTATTTTTAAATTGATTTACTGATACTAGAGATACAGATAATTACAAAAATAATTATACTTGAAGTATTCCAACAAGTGCTAAATGAATAGGGTGGATTTTAAGAAAGACAATATGAACAAATATAAACATAGATACAGACTATAGAATTTTATATCAAGAAGTAACAGGAGAGGAATTACCATATGTTGAAAATCCTTTATTTATAGTAGTTTATTAATTCTTTTTATTATCAATTTTCAAAAATATGTCAACAATCAATAAATATATAAAAATATTTATATTATTAATAATATCTATTTTTGTATTTCTTATAACATATATTACACAAGTCTTAGCTTTATCTGAAGAATTTTGATGAATATCTATTTATAATGATCCAAATGATAGTAATAGATTGTATTTTATAGATTTAGATACTTGAGCAAAGACAAAACTATGATTAGAAAAATATGCAAGATGAGTTTATAAAGATAAATGAATTATATATGATAAATATGATTCTATTTCCTGAATCACTATTCCATATTATAGGGATTTAAAAAGTATAACAGAAAAGAAGTTATTTGATATTCCTTTATGATGACGGTGATATATGTTGAATATAAATAAAGAAACAGGAAATTTTACATATTATATAGACAATGGTAATTGAGAAAATTGATTTTATGAAAAAAATGTACTTGATTCTTGAACTTGAGAATTACTTGTTTGATGAGACTGAATTTGGTTACAAGCAATTTCAAATGATTACAATAAAATAATATATAACATATATTATCCTGAGACTTGAGAAAGTATAAATTACTTAAAAAATCTCACAACATGAGAAGAAGTATCTTTATGAGCAGCACATATCGAGTCAGAAAGTTATTTTTTAGATTCTTATTTCAGTTTTACAGAGACAGAAAATGAATTGATAAAAACAACAAGTACATATAACTTTAATACTCGGGAGCAGACAACTCAGAATTGGATTGTTGATACATCAGATTATGATGATTTAATATATACAAGTTTAAATTTGGATGTATGACAATACTGACAAATTATATGAAAAAAATGAACAGATATCTATTATATGAATTATGATAATAACTGGACTCAACATACATATATACACACTTGAACTTGAGATATAGAAATTATTCCAGCTTGAGCATATTTATCATTTAGTCCATCAAACTTAGAGATATTATCTTATTGAGACAATATAATATACAACTATTATAATACAATTAATAATAAACAGCAAACACAGTATAAAAACTTAGCAACATCAGAAATTAATGAACTATATGATTGATCAAATAACTATAATTCTATATACTTAAGAGATAAAAATGCTACAAATACATGAGAAACTAGTTTTTGTACTTGAGAATTATCACTATGTGGTACAGAGATAACAAATTATACACAAATTTGAGATTATATATATAAAAGTTTTTCAAATAAGGTATGATTTATAGGAACAGATTACGAAGAAAAAGATTTTAATACAAACTCACCATGATTTGTATGATATATATGAACAAACAATACTGAAAATTTTACTTCGAATTTACCATGATTTATTTGATATATTTGAAATAATAATACAGAATCATGAACAATTAGTATCTCTACAAACTCTATTTGATATATTTGAAACAATTATAAAGCAATTATCCCAAGTCGGAAAATCCTTCTTCAAGACCACTTCCAACTAGACAAATCAACAAATAGCCCAATCAAAACAGAAACAGCAGTAAAAGAAAACGAAACAACAAACACAAAGACATGAAGTAAACTAGATCCAGTAAATCCAAATACATGAGAGTTCACTTATGATAATACTCTTATGCAATTACCATGAGTATGACAATCATATGAACTGTCAGTATCATATAGATCAAGAATCCAAACAGAAACATCATTGTGAGTAAACTGGACACATAACTATGATATCCACCTATTAGATAATGAAGATGGATCATATGAACTACTAAACTGACAATCATGAATGCAAAAAATACAATGATCATGAACAACAATCCAAGAAGATACAGAAACAGAGATAAAAGACCTAGATGCAAAACTGATAAAATACTCAAATAACTGATGATACAAACTAACATACAAAAATAAAAAAGTATATAATTTCAATTCAAATTGAGATATAACAAGTATACAAAATGCAAACTGAAATACTATCACATTTACATACAACGAAAACAATCAATTAAGTGATGTAATAGATACACTATGAAGAGATATAAAATATACATATGATGAAACATATAAACTAAAAAGAGTAACAGATCCAGAGTGAAGATATGTTGAGTTTAGTTATTATTGAGATATGGAAACTGATTGATCACTATATGACCTAAAATCAATAAAGATACACAACTCGGATAATACAGAAATACCAACAGAACAAAAAGAAAAAACAATAAAATTTACATACTATAAAAACTCAACAGATAACAAACTATCAAACAATATAAAAACACTATTAGACTCAAAAAACCAAATCTATGTAACAAATACATATGATACAAACGATAGAGTTATATCACAAACTTACTGAGATGGTACATGAACATATGAGTATACTCTAGCAGATATCCATATAGATGATACACCAGAAACAGTATGAAATGGTACAGTAATCTGAACATATGTATCAAAAAACAAAGTAACAGATAAAAGATGAATAGTAACAGAGTACTACTATAACAGAATGTGAAATGTAGTAACAAGAAAATCATACAATGAAGCAAATACATGAAGTACACAAATAAGTTATGAATATGATGAAGTATGAAGAATGACAAAAGAAATCAATCCAAAATGAAACTGAAAAACATACAAATATGATACAAACTGAAATAAAATAGAAGAAAGACAAAAAACAAATGTATCAAACCACGATGATGATACAGAAGATTTAGTAACAAGATATGAATACGACCAAACTACAAATTTACTGACAAAAACTATACTAGTAAACAATACAGAAATAGACTTTACTTATGATACAAACAACAATTTAACACAAACAGAAATAAAAGATGTAAAACTATGATTAACAAAAGACCCAATATCACTAATAACACAAAATCAGTATAATTGAAGCTGACAACTAGTAAAAACTATAGATGCAGAGTGAAATGAAACAAGTTATGAATACACAAATTGACAAATAACAAAAGTTATAAAAGGTACAGAATGAAACCAAATAATAGAAACATATACCTATGATAACTATTGAAATCTAGTATCAAAAATAGCCCCCCTATGAAATATACAAACAATGCAGTATGATGAACTAAATAGAGTAAAAGAAATAACAAGTGCAGAATGAATTACAAGAAAATACGAATACGACCAAAATGATAATAAGATACTGGATTCACTTGTGCTAGATGAAACAAATACAGTAAATACAAATATAACATATAACCTGCTAGATAAACCAACACAAGTAACAACAAAGATATCTCAAACACAAACAGGAACAATAAGCACAGTCTATGATTGAAATGAAAATATAACAGAGATAACATATTCAGATGGTACAAAAAAACAATATAAATACAATGAATTAGAACAAGTTATAGAAGAAAAAACTATAACAACAAATCAAACAATTACAATAAACTATGAGTATGATATAAACTGAAATAAAACAAAGATAATAGATCCAAAATGAAACCAAACAAATATAGAATATGACTTGTTTGATAGACCTATAAAACAAATAGATTCTCTATGAAACTATATAACTTACACATACGATAAACAAGGAAAAGTAATAGAAACAAATACATATAATAATACAAATACAAAAGTACAAGAAACACAAATCACATACAATAAAATCTGACAAATCCTAAAACAAGAAGCAATAGATTTAAATTCAGATGGTACTAAAAAAACAGAAAATGCACACAATATAATAACAAAACAAGAATACAATAAAAACTGACAAGTAATAAAACAAATAGATCCAAAATGAAATGAAACAACTATAAATTATGACCAGTTCAATAGACCAATAGAAACAATAGACCAAAAATGAAACAAACAAGTAAATACATATGATAAAAACAATAACATAATACAAAAACAAATAGTTCAAACGAATGGAAAAACAACAACAACAAGTTATACATACGATTGAGATAATAGACTAATAAAATCAAAACAAATACTAAACTGACAAGAACTGATAAGCGAACTTACATACAACAAACTTTGAAATGTAATCAAATCCAAAGATGCAAACTGAAACGAAACAAATTATACATATGATTACAGATGAAAAGTAACACAAGAAACAAAAACAAGTTCTTGAACAAGTATAACAACAAATTACACATATGATATAAACTGAAATCTGATAAAAGTAGTAGATTCAAACAATAACGAAACAAATTATACATATAATAGTTTAAACCAACTTACAAAACAAACATATCCAAATAACAAAGAAGCAAACTATACATATGATATAAACTGAAATCTACTAACTATAACAGATCCAAACTGAAATATCACAACAAATACATATGATAATTTAAATAGATTAACAAATAAAACAATCCAAAAAGCAACATGAGTAGAGTGAATAACAAGTGAAACCTACACATATGATAGCCTATGAAGACTTATAGAAACAAATGATAGTAATAATCATAAACTAAACTTTACATATGATAGTCTATGAAGATTACAACAAGAAAACCAGTCATGAAGTCTAGTAAACTATACATATGATGATAACAACAACCTACTAAGTGTAACAACCCCAAACAACAAAACTACAAACTACACTTATGATGAACTAAATAGACTAACTTCTGTAGCCCGTCATTCTGAACTTGTTTCAGAATCATTAATTGATTATTCCTTTTCTTGACTAAACCTAACAACGACAACACTTTGAAACTGAATAACAACAAACTACACATACGACCAATTAAACAGACTACAAAGTCTTAGTCATTCTGGATTTATTTCAGAATCATTAAATATCCCAACCTTTTCTTACACATACGACAACACATCAAATATAACAAGCGATAACAACAAAAACTACTCATACGACCAACTATACAGACTTACACAAGTAACAAATACAAACAACGAAACACTTGAAAACTTTACATATGACAGTATGTGAAATAGGACAACAAACTACAATGCAAAAGTATGAAGTTGAGCTACATATGAGTATACAAACAACAATCTAAACCAGTACACAACACAAACTTGAAGTATACAAAACTATGAAGAACAAGAAATAGTAGAAGAAATCCAAACAGAAACACAAACAGAAAGTGGAACAATCTATGGAACTTGAACACAGATAACATATACTTGAAGTCTAATAACAACTACAACAAACACAAACTACACATACGATGATAACTGAAACCTTACAAATGACTGAACAAATACTTATGTATATGACTACAAAAACAGACTACTAAAAGTACAAAACTGAACTTGAACAATAGTAGAATTTAATTATGATGTGCTAGGTAGAAGATATGAAAAAACCACAGCACAAAAGACAATAAACTATATATATTCAAACCAAAGTGTACTACAAGAAATAACAACAGACACAACAACAAACGAAACAACACAAAGAGATTATATATACTGAAATTGATGAGTAGATGATGTAGTAGCTTACACAGAAAACTGAAATACTTACTACATACATAAAGATAACTTATGAAGTACTATAGGTATAACAGACAATTCTTGAACTATACTTACAAGTTATGAGTATGATAGTTTTTGAAATTTCACACAAACTTGAGCAGATTTATGATATACTAGATTATTCACATGAAGAGAGTATGATTCTGAAATTTGATTATATTACAACAGAGCAAGATACTATAATTCAAACTTAGGTAGATTTATATCAAGAGATCCAATAGATATACAAGATGATGTGAATTTATATGCTTATGTAAGGAATAATCCGGTGATGTATGTGGATTTGATGGGGTTGGAAGCAAAAAAGGTTTTGTGGAAAATAATTGATTTTATATTTTTAACAAATGTTCTTACAGAAGAAGACTATAATTATATTAAACAAAATTCAGATTCTTTTAAAATAATGAGATATGTACCTTATGATAACACAAATGATAATTGGCGGTATTTCAAAGCACATACGGAAATAGTTTTTTATAAAGGTGATGAACCAGTATTATCTTTATGATCATGACTAATAAAAGGTTGGGAAATCGAAAAAAATATTGATAAAATCAAAGAAAATATATGACATTGAAAAATAGCATGATATGAAAAAGCTGATGTTACAGGATGTTTAGAATGATTAGAAAATAGTTCATCAACAAATATAGATACATTATTTTGAAAAACTACAATTTGTTGGCAATGAGCATATGAATGTTACAATAATGCAACTAATAGCAGATGAAATAAAACAAATATAATTGTTGATAATATATTTGACTTTTTTATCCCTACTGCATATTAAAACATAACATACAATAATATATGAAAAATTTATACAATAATATATGAAAAATTTTTATTTTTTCTTTCTTATTTTACATTATATTAGCATTTTTTTGAGAAACTATTAAATGGATTACTTTAAGTATCACAGAAAATGAAATTATTGTTGATTTGATATGAAAAATTTATTTATCAATATATGGTATTGATACATTAGTATTATTAATTTCTTTAATTATATTTGTATATAAGAAATTAAATAAATAAAATTGTTAATAATGACAGCAATAAAACAATCACAAACTATTCTAACCAACAAGATACTAAAATATCTATTATTTACCATACTCATTTTCCTAAACCTAACAATCCAAATAACACAAGCAAATTATACGAACAATACAACAAAAACAAATATTATCAACTTTCAAGACCACTTCCAACTAGACAAATCAACAAACAGTCAAATCAAGACAGAAACAGCAGTAAAAGAAAACGAAACAACAAACACAAAGACATGAAGTAAACTAGATCCAGTAAATCCAAATACATGAGAGTTCACTTATGATAATACTCTTATGCAATTACCATGAGTATGACAATCATATGAACTGTCAGTATCATATAGATCAAGAATCCAAACAGAAACATCATTGTGAGTAAACTGGACACATAACTATGATATCCACCTATTAGATAATGAAGATGGATCATATGAACTACTAAACTGACAATCATGAATGCAAAAAATACAATGATCATGAACAACAATCCAAGAAGATACAGAAACAGAGATAAAAGACCTAGATGCAAAACTGATAAAATACTCAAATAACTGATGATACAAACTAACATACAAAAATAAAAAAGTATATAATTTCAATTCAAATTGAGATATAACAAGTATACAAAATGCAAACTGAAATACTATCACATTTACATACAACGAAAACAATCAATTAAGTGATGTAATAGATACACTATGAAGAGATATAAAATATACATATGATGAAACATATAAACTAAAAAGAGTAACAGATCCAGAGTGAAGATATGTTGAGTTTAGTTATTATTGAGATATGGAAACTGATTGATCACTATATGACCTAAAATCAATAAAGATACACAACTCGGATAATACAGAAATACCAACAGAACAAAAAGAAAAAACAATAAAATTTACATACTATAAAAACTCAACAGATAACAAACTATCAAACAATATAAAAACACTATTAGACTCAAAAAACCAAATCTATGTAACAAATACATATGATACAAACGATAGAGTTATATCACAAACTTACTGAGATGGTACATGAACATATGAGTATACTCTAGCAGATATCCATATAGATGATACACCAGAAACAGTATGAAATGGTACAGTAATCTGAACATATGTATCAAAAAACAAAGTAACAGATAAAAGATGAATAGTAACAGAGTACTACTATAACAGAATGTGAAATGTAGTAACAAGAAAATCATACAATGAAGCAAATACATGAAGTACACAAATAAGTTATGAATATGATGAAGTATGAAGAATGACAAAAGAAATCAATCCAAAATGAAACTGAAAAACATACAAATATGATACAAACTGAAATAAAATAGAAGAAAGACAAAAAACAAATGTATCAAACCACGATGATGATACAGAAGATTTAGTAACAAGATATGAATACGACCAAACTACAAATTTACTGACAAAAACTATACTAGTAAACAATACAGAAATAGACTTTACTTATGATACAAACAACAATTTAACACAAACAGAAATAAAAGATGTAAAACTATGATTAACAAAAGACCCAATATCACTAATAACACAAAATCAGTATAATTGAAGCTGACAACTAGTAAAAACTATAGATGCAGAGTGAAATGAAACAAGTTATGAATACACAAATTGACAAATAACAAAAGTTATAAAAGGTACAGAATGAAACCAAATAATAGAAACATATACCTATGATAACTATTGAAATCTAGTATCAAAAATAGCCCCCCTATGAAATATACAAACAATGCAGTATGATGAACTAAATAGAGTAAAAGAAATAACAAGTGCAGAATGAATTACAAGAAAATACGAATACGACCAAAATGATAATAAGATACTGGATTCACTTGTGCTAGATGAAACAAATACAGTAAATACAAATATAACATATAACCTGCTAGATAAACCAACACAAGTAACAACAAAGATATCTCAAACACAAACAGGAACAATAAGCACAGTCTATGATTGAAATGAAAATATAACAGAGATAACATATTCAGATGGTACAAAAAAACAATATAAATACAATGAATTAGAACAAGTTATAGAAGAAAAAACTATAACAACAAATCAAACAATTACAATAAACTATGAGTATGATATAAACTGAAATAAAACAAAGATAATAGATCCAAAATGAAACCAAACAAATATAGAATATGACTTGTTTGATAGACCTATAAAACAAATAGATTCTCTATGAAACTATATAACTTACACATACGATAAACAAGGAAAAGTAATAGAAACAAATACATATAATAATACAAATACAAAAGTACAAGAAACACAAATCACATACAATAAAATCTGACAAATCCTAAAACAAGAAGCAATAGATTTAAATTCAGATGGTACTAAAAAAACAGAAAATGCACACAATATAATAACAAAACAAGAATACAATAAAAACTGACAAGTAATAAAACAAATAGATCCAAAATGAAATGAAACAACTATAAATTATGACCAGTTCAATAGACCAATAGAAACAATAGACCAAAAATGAAACAAACAAGTAAATACATATGATAAAAACAATAACATAATACAAAAACAAATAGTTCAAACGAATGGAAAAACAACAACAACAAGTTATACATACGATTGAGATAATAGACTAATAAAATCAAAACAAATACTAAACTGACAAGAACTGATAAGCGAACTTACATACAACAAACTTTGAAATGTAATCAAATCCAAAGATGCAAACTGAAACGAAACAAATTATACATATGATTACAGATGAAAAGTAACACAAGAAACAAAAACAAGTTCTTGAACAAGTATAACAACAAATTACACATATGATATAAACTGAAATCTGATAAAAGTAGTAGATTCAAACAATAACGAAACAAATTATACATATAATAGTTTAAACCAACTTACAAAACAAACATATCCAAATAACAAAGAAGCAAACTATACATATGATATAAACTGAAATCTACTAACTATAACAGATCCAAACTGAAATATCACAACAAATACATATGATAATTTAAATAGATTAACAAATAAAACAATCCAAAAAGCAACATGAGTAGAGTGAATAACAAGTGAAACCTACACATATGATAGCCTATGAAGACTTATAGAAACAAATGATAGTAATAATCATAAACTAAACTTTACATATGATAGTCTATGAAGATTACAACAAGAAAACCAGTCATGAAGTCTAGTAAACTATACATATGATGATAACAACAACCTACTAAGTGTAACAACCCCAAACAACAAAACTACAAACTACACTTATGATGAACTAAATAGACTAACTTCTGTAGCCCGTCATTCTGAACTTGTTTCAGAATCATTAATTGATTATTCCTTTTCTTGACTAAACCTAACAACGACAACACTTTGAAACTGAATAACAACAAACTACACATACGACCAATTAAACAGACTACAAAGTCTTAGTCATTCTGGATTTATTTCAGAATCATTAAATATCCCAACCTTTTCTTACACTTATGACAACACATCAAACATAACAAGTGATAACAACAAAAACTACACATATGACCAACTTTACAGACTTACACAAACAACAAACACAAACAATGAAACCCTAGAAAACTTTACATATGACAGTATGTGAAATAGACTAACAAACTACAATGCAAAAGTATGAAGTTGAGCAACATATGAGTATACAAACAACAATCTAAACCAATACACAACACAAACTTGAAGTATACAAAACTATGAAGAACAAGAGATAATAGAAGAAATCCAAACAGAAACACAAACAGAAAGTGGAACAATCTATGGAACTTGAACACAGATAACATATACTTGAAGTTTAGTAACAACTACTACAAATACAAACTACACATATGATGATAATTGAAATCTTACAAACGACTGAATTAATACTTATATATATGACTATAAAAACAGACTACTAAAAGTACAAAACCAAACTTGAACAATAGTAGAATTTAATTATGATGTGCTAGGTAGAAGATACCAAAAAAACACAGCACAAAAGACAATAAATTATATATATTCCAATCAAAGTGTACTAACAGAATACAAAACAGAAAATTGAGAGACAACACAAAGAGATTATATATACTGAAACTGATGAGTAGATGATGTAGTAGCATACATAGAAAACTGAAATACTTACTACATTCATAAAGATAACTTGTGAAGTACAATTTGAATTACTGACAATTCTTGAACTATACTTACAAGTTACGAGTATGACAGTTTTTGAAATGTAACACAAACTTGAACAGATTTAGAGTATACTAGATTATTCACATGAAGAGAATATGATTCTGAAATTTGATTATACTACAACAGAGCAAGATACTACAATCCAAACTTAGGTAGATTTATCTCAAGAGATCCAATAGACATACAAGATGATGTGAATTTGTATGCTTATGTAGGGAATAATCCGGTGGGGTATATGGATTTGATGGGGTTAGAGAAAGTGTTGATAATAGGATTTAATTGATTGGATATTTCAACTAATTCATTGCAAGTTACAGATGGTTATAATATATGAAGAAGTTCTATTTGAGAAATAATGAGAGATACTCAAGGGACATTTAATAATGTAAATAGTGATTGAATAAAACCTTATTCTCAAAATGTAGACTTTAAGTTGTATGAATATTTAGGAGTTCGTTCAGCAGAGTCATATATTCTTGCAAATAAAGATAAGTATAATAAAATAATTATATTATGACATAGTGAATGAGCTGATAGTGCCGTTGAGTTAGCTAATAAACTCTGAGAAAATAATGTAAATGTTGATTTATTAGTAACTATTGATTTACAAGCTTTTTTTGATACTAATAAAGTTGAAAGTAATACAAAAATTGCTTATAACTTTTATCAGTCTAATGGGGTACTAAATTGAAAAGATTTTAGTCCTATAAATTTTAATTGAGATTTATTGACTAAAGATAAGTCAAATACAAATACATATATTGTAAATATGCAAGTTGATTCTTATTGTAACTTACATTCATGTAATAATGGTGAAGAAAATAAAGAGCTTTGACATAGAGCATTAGATGATGCACTAAAACCTTTATTAAAAGATGTGTTTAAGAATTTTATATTAAAATAAATAAAACAAAAATATTTTATAATTTTATATATCTTAAAAATGAATAATTATTGATCATTTGCATGAATAATAATATATATCTTGTTTTTATTTGTATTATTTATTCCTTTTCTTTTTAAAACTAAATATTGAAAAAACATAGGGGTAAAAAGATTTTTTAAAATAATAATAACTTATTATTTATGATTTATTTTTCCATTTATTTTAAATATTATATTTATGGATATTGAAGTATGATTTTTTTATATTATATATATAGTTTCATATTTATTGTTTTGGATTATTCCAATATTATACTTCAATAATCAGAAAAATATAATATTAAAATTATTTTTTGTTAATTTATTTATTTTTTCATTCTATCTATATTTATCTATTTTATACTGAGACTATTTATTGAGCCCTATTGCTAATTTAAATTCAGATAATCATTTAAATTGAATAAAAAATAATATAATTTGAACATTAAGTAAAGAAGAAAAATTTAATTTTACAAATATACAAGAATTTATAAATACATATCCAGCATCAGAAAATTGGGGTTTTGAAGGTTTTTGCTTTTATTTATCAAGCATTGATAATTGAGAATGATATTTGTTAGCATATAAATATTATTCAAAAGAATATATTAAAAAATATTGAAAAGATTATTTTTTATATAAAAGCATTCCAGACTACAAAATAACAACCGAAGAAATGGCGAAAATTCAAGAAACAATAAATAAAGATTGTTTAAAGTAAAATGTTATCTAACCAACTATACAGACTTACACAAACAACAAACACAAACTACACATATGATGATATTGAAATCTTACAAATGACTGAATTAATACTTATATATATGACCACAAAAACAGATTGTTAAAAGTACAAAACTGAACTTGAACAATAGTAGAATTTAATTATGATGTGCTAGGTAGAAGATACCAAAAAACTACAGCACAAAAGACAATAAACTATATATATTCTAACCAAAGTGTACTAACAGAATACAAAACAGAAAATTGAGAAACAACACAAAGAGGTTATATATACTGAAACTGATGAGTAGATGATGTAGTAGCATACACAGAAAACTGAAATACTTACTACATACATAAAGATAAATTGTGAAGTACAATAGGTATAACAGACAATTCTTGAACTATACTTACAAGTTATGAGTATGATAGTTTTTGAAATTTCACACAAAGCTGAGCTGATTTAGAGTATACTAGATTATTCACATGAAGAGAGTATGATTCTGAAATTTGATTATATTATAACAGAGCAAGATACTATAATCCAAACTTAGGTAGATTTATATCAAGAGACCCAATAGATATACAAGATGACATAAATTTATATGCTTATGTTGGGAATAATCCGGTGAATGCGGTCGATTTGATGGGGTTGGAGAAAGTTTTGATTATTTGATTTAATTGATTTTCTGCTAGTTGATCAGGTGAAGTAACAGATAGAACTGAAAAATTTAAAAGTGCTATATGAGACTCTATGGATAAAGTTTATCAGGAATTCAATAGTTGAATATATAAAAATATGTGAATTACAGTTGATTATAAATTGTATGAATCTCCATTTATTTGATCTTATGCTGACTTAGCAAAAAAATATATTTTAGATAACAAATGAAAATATAATAAAATTATAATACTATGACATAGTATGTGAGCTGATACATCTGTAGAATTAGCTAATAGTTTGCATGATGAATGAATAAATATTGATTTATTAATAACGGTTGATTTATATGCTAAGTATAATACTACTGTTTTAGAAGATAATACAATAAAAGCTGAAAATTACTATCAATCTAATTGAATACTTAATTGGAATGTAGATCAATGAGCAATTAAGAGCAACATAAGAGAATTTTAGAAAAATATAAAGATATGGATTTAGTAAAATAAAAAACTGATAATTAAGAAAATAAAATTAATAAATATAATAAAACAATAATAGTAATTATTTGCAATTTCTTTATTTTAAATTAAACTAATTACTAATTAATATTTAATATTCAATTATGTTAATAAAAGAAATCCCTGAACAAATAAAAAGTATGCAGTTTTTAAACATTCAAGAATTGATTAATTATGTTTATGATAATCAAATAATAACAGAATTTTGAGAATTATCCGAAAAAGAAGTGACATTAGATATGAAAAAAAAGTTTGAGAATGCAAAAAAATTAAATAAATCAGATTTTGTAAATATATAGATATGAAATTTAAATCTATAATAGAATCAAGAAAAGTCTTAGAATATCTTGAAACACATTTTTTGATAAATCAATATAAAAAATCAAAAAATAACATATTATCATGAAATTTATGAAAGACATATTTAAAAGAGAGAAGACCTCCATGAAGTTGAATCTGGTATTTTAGAATAAACAAAAAATACAGAGCTTTATGATTTATAAAAGATGAAGAACTTAGAATATATGATATAGATAATCATCAATAATCCCTCCCTCTCTCTCAATTAAATCCATTTGACAAACAATAATAAATAAGTATAAATTAAATCCAATTAATTTATACTTATTTATATGAATAGAGAAAACAATATACTAGCTCACTTAAAGGAAATAAAATCATTAGAAACTGAATCAAAAGTTATAATAAACTGGTTAGATGAAGTAAAAAGGATTGTACAAATACTTATTGACATAAAAAATATAGAAACTTCATGAATAGAGATTTTTCAAGAAATTTATGATTTCTTAGATACCTTTAAAAAATGATTAAATAAAGTTAAAAAATCAGTCAAAAAATCACTTATAGATTCATGATACACTCTTAATCAACAAGAAGAATGAAAGGTGTTTATTTCAAGAGAAAATTTAAAAACTATAAAATGAATTACCATAGAGAATATAGAAGTAGAGATTTCATTTATTACAAAAGAACTTGACTTAATTCTAGGTAAATTGATAGAACTAAAAAATCACTCTATTTGAAGTAAAGGATATAACAAATTAGTTTCAGGTTTAAAGCTAAGTATTTATTGAAAAACATGATGTATGTTTCTCTTAAAACGTAGTAAAGACAGATTATTTTCAGTAAAAGCATACAATGATAAAAATAAAAATATACTTAAAAAATATGAAGAGATACTGAATAATCTTATAAAGTTTTTAGATGATTTAAGTATAATTGATGATAACAAAAACACTGATGAAGAACAATTTGATATTAATGAAAATACTTGATTAAATGCCGAAGAAAAAATTAGATTTAAGATTTGAGAAGTAGCTGACTTATTAGTAGATAATTTTCCAGAAGAAAAAATTAAAGAAATCATGAAAAAATAATTTAGAAAAACATCAATTATGAATAAAGAAATAGATTACAAAGTTTTTGATTGATTATATACTCAGAGTTGAAAATCATTAGAAATGAGAAAAAAATTAAAACTAAAAAGGTGTTCAAACTATGCTTTAGCTTCTTTTATTTATTTTATCTCAAACAATGTCTACAATATAGTATCTAAAAGAAATGAAGATTTTAGAGAAACCTATAAAAGGGAAGAATTGATACTAGAAGAAGCTAAAAATGAGCTTATGAATAGAATAAAAGGGGTTTTATCAAATTTATTAAATGAAAGAAAAGACTTAAATTTGCAAGAAATAAATTTATCAGAACTAAGCTCATTGATTAAAAATAATTTGGAATATGTATTGGAAATGTTTTTATGAAGTGATTTTCATATGGTAAAACCTGAAAAATGACAATACTTTAAACAAGAATTTTTTGTTCCGTGATTATGAAAAATAAATTTCAGAAAAGAAATGAAAATCACATGAAAATTAAATAAACCATATATTCCTATGGAACTTAAAAAAGCTTTTTTAAATTCGTTTATTGAAGAATTTTTTAGAGGATTACTTATTCCTTCATGAAAAAGAAAAGATAGAATCCCATCTATCTTAGAAAACTTAAATAAAATAAAAAACAGAGAAATATCAAAACAAGATATAGAAAATTACAAAAAAATAGTAAATTTTTGTATAAAAAAATCATGAATTAATTTTAGAAATTACGAAAGGGAAGATTATTTACAAGATTGACTTTTAGTTATATCTAAAGCATTAAAAAAATTCGAATGAAAATGATTTTCTACACTAGAAAATTATTTATATATAGTTGTATGAAACTATTTCAAGGATTTAAAAAAATACCATTTTGCAAGAAAAAGAATGTGAGACGAAATAAGAACCTTTAGGATGTGAGATAGTGATAATTTGTTTATTGATGAATTTTCATTTGAAGTTTGGAAATTATTATGAAATAGGGAAGCTTGAGATGACATATGATATGTATCACCAATTGCACTATACCCTATTATGACAAATGAATTAAAAAAAATAGATGCTATATTTACTGAAAATATATGAAATCCTCTAGCATCAACATATTACGAACCAGATAAGGAGATAGAAGTTCCTTTTTAAAAAAATATATATATTGTTATTGACAAATAAAAAATAATAATTATATATAATAAGATATTATTATTTAAACAAGTATATGGAACAATTAACAAACTTAAAATCACATTTACAAGAAAGAGAATCACTAGATATAGAATCAAAAAAAGTGATATGAAAATTAGCATTATTAAAAAATTTAGTATGACAAATTATAGACAAAACATCTATAAGTGAAGAGTGAAACAAGTTGTTTAATAGTTTTAGAGATATTGTAAAAGAGTTTAGAAGACTACATGATGAAGCAAGATGAGAAATCACATGAACAATATCAGAAGCTTTGATGTCATTACCTTGAGATCAAAAAAGAACATTGGTTATTGATAGAGATGATATGGCAAAAATTAACAATGAGATATTCAGAGAACTAAACTGAGAATTTTTGTGAATTTTAGATGATATTGAAGAAAAATTAACTAAATTAAGCCAATTAGATGCTAATTCAAAAGAATATCAAGAAGTTAAGAAAAATTTAGATTACTTGCTGTTTTGAATAAAAGAAGTAAATAATAATTGATTTTTTAGTTACAAAACAACACTTGATAATAATTTTTTAAACCAACAACACTTTAAAAAACACAAGTTTCAAACAGAAGCTCCAAAACTTATAAAAAAAGTTTTTAAAAATTGAGATAAAGATGCATTATTAAACATTGTATGTGATTATATTGAGGCTAAGTTTAAAATAGAAAATGTAGAACTATACAAAGATATGTATGAAAAAACTAAAGAGATTATTGGTTTTTTAAAATCACTCAATATTGTTAATGAAATTTCAGAAGAAAAACAAGAAGAAAAACAAATTGATTTATGAGTACAAATAAAAACTTTAATAGATGAAATATCTACAATGGTAGCAAATAAGTTACCAGAAAAAGAACAAATAACACTAATAGAGACTATAAATGAATTCAATAGATGAGATAGAAATAATTGATAATAATACAAAGGAAAATAGATGTCCTATAATCAAATATATAGGATATCTTAAGAAAAGTGTTTTTATTATTTTACTTTCAGTATGAACCTCATCTATATCAGAAGCAAAAGAACCTATAAAATCATGATTTTATAGAATCCCAATAAACCAAAATTATAACTTACTTGAATCAAAAAAAATTTGAAATCCATGAATACATATAATAAGAGGAGTAAATAAAGTAAACCCATTTGAATCAAAAAATTGTAATTATTCATATGTTGAAATAGATTGAAAAATTTATAAACTTTGAGCAAAACATTGTGAAAGTATTTATTGAGTAAATAAATATGCAAAAAGGGATTATGATTTGATATTAAAAGAAGTCTGAGATAAAGACTCTCCAAATTGATTTTTTAATACATCAAAAGATCCTTTAAATAAACATATATGAAAAAATTTGAAAGTTGTATGATGTATATGAAATGAGGAAAACTGTTTTGAGATAAACTGAGTACTTATATCTTTATATATAGACAATACAAATGGGATTTTTTCATGATATATGAAAGTTAGTTCAGATATTTTTAATAAAATAGAAAAATTTTATTGAGTTGATTGATTGAGTTGAGCCCCAGTTTTTGATGAAAATTGAAAAGTACTTTGAGTTATGGCATGATATATCAAAGAGTCAGGAACTATTTCAATCAGCTTTCTAAATAAATAAGTTGACAAAAAAAGTTTTTATTTATACTAAGCAAGTTATTTTATAATAATAAAAAATGAACGAAAAAAGAATAGAACAACAAGAGCAACAAGAACAAAAAGAATTAATTTTAGATGAAACTTTTATCTTACTAGAAAATTTGCTAAAAAAGATTATATTTACAGAAAATAATCAAATTATAGAACATACATACTTTACTCCAAAAATAGATGAAGAATTAGCTTGAAAATTGAATAATTTATATGAAAAAGTAAAAGATGCAGCGATTTCATGATTAGATAAGGATAATAGAGTTATCTATATACTTGTAGAAAATATAAAAAAACATATTGATTCACTAAATACTATAGATGATTTAAATACTTTTGAGCGTGAATTAAAGACGAAAATACATACATTTATGTTTTGACATGAAAAGTGAAATGATAAAAAACATTTTATGATTATGACTCCAAATGTTTTTGATTCTGTTATCGTACCAATTTTGAGTAAGTTATGAGAAAGGAAATGGGTAGTAAATTTTTCAAATGAAATCTCATCGGAAGTTTTAAATATGGTTGATGCTGTAAAAAAGAAAGTTGCTTGAAATACTTCACACCAATAAAAAAATACTAAATTTAATTTAGTATTTTTTTTGTATTTCTTTAAAGCATTTGTAGAACTTGATCTTTTACATCTCAAACAACATTTTGAGGAATAATTTGAGTAAACATTTCTCAATTTCCTCAAATATGCATTGTATTTCATTCACAAGTATTAATTTCTCATTGAGGAGTAATTTTAGTAAACATTGCTCAGTCACCTCAAATATGCATTGCATTTCATTCACAAGTTGGATAAGTTTTCATAATTTAGTAATATAAAACAATAAAAAAATAAATTGTAAAACATCCTATTTACAATTTAAATTATGTCAAAAAAAAATTAAAAAATTATTTTAGAAAATAAAATTTACTTTTTGGTCTAATTTTTTTTGTTAGTATTCAACTATAGTATCTAAGTTTTCAGAAAAATCATCTTCTTCTATGCAACATATAAATAGAAGAAATTATAGAAAATATAAGTAAAACATTTGTTATACTTCAACTTATTGAATATCAAACAATTGTGTAATAAAGATAATATATAGTAACAAGAAGATAAACTATTCTTAAACTAATTCATTCCATAAAAAATGCAGCAGATAGAGATGTAATAGAACATAATGTGAATAAATAATTTAAAGGATCTCAGTTTCAAGTCAATAATCAAATTATTCAATAAAATATAGCAAATATTAAAAAAGCATAAATATTATTTTTAAATTTTATAACTGCAAGATTTTTTGATACATCAACAAAATTTATAAGTGATGCTGTAAATAATCAAATTCAATAAAAATGAAATCAATAAAAAAGAGATCATATAGCAAGAAGTAAGAACATTCTTTTATCTTCTGTTTCAATAAAAGATAATATAATAAATAGAAGTCAAATACTTCAAAAAAGTTCCCAACTAATTCTTAATCAATCTATTATCATAAATTACTAATTAATAAATATTTTATTTATAAAAATTATAACATAAGAAAAAAATAATTACAAATAATGATATAAAACATGTCAATTTAAAAATATTATTTCATTTGATTAATTTATGAAAAAATAGATAATAAATATAAATTTTTATTTTTAATAAAAAGTTATGAAAACTAATAATCTAGAATCTAGAATGCAGAATATAGAATGCAGAATAATGACAAAAGATAAAAGACTAAACTTTCTAAACACTAAATTCTATCAACTAAATTCTACCAAAAAAGCTTTTACACTAGTTGAATTAATTGTCACAATTGTAATTATAATTATATTAGGTGCTGTTTCATTTATTTCATTTACATGATATGTTCAAAATTCAAGAGATAGTACAAGAATAGCTGACATAAGTAATATAAGAAAAAATTTGGAGTTACTTATGGTTACATCATGAAAATATCCTCTTCCAGATTGACCAATAAAAGTTACTTATGAATGAGATTTAGTGCGGACACAATGAATAGTTTGAGATAATATGTTATATAATCTTAAAAATTTATCAAAGAAACCTCTAGATCCAAAAACTTGACTTGAGTACATTTATTCAACAACATATTATCAAACAGAATATGAAGTTTTATGAGTTTTTGAATGAACCCCTTTAGCATTTAACTCAATTATTCCACAAGCGAAGGCAAAATGAAAAGATAAATATTTTCCTAAAATAGAGTGAACTTATAATTGAGTAATAGTAAAAACAACAAACTATATAGTTCCAACTCCAACAATTATCAATGCTGAATTACCAGTAAACTGAGAAATAGCATTAGATTCTGAAAGTATTAAATCACAAGTAGTAACTTGATGAGACAATATGATTGCTTTATGAAATCAAGCTGCTGAAACTGGAGCTCTAGATGATTTTAATTTATATGTTTATAGTTGATCCACTACAAATTTAACATATGCTCAAAAACAAGCAATTGCATCAAATATTATTTCAGCTTATTCTTGAACATCTTTAGTTTGATGAGGTTGATGAACATATAGTGATATATTATGATCATCAAGCAGTAGTTATGTAAATATCGTTGATAATTTATTATCTGTTAATACCTACATATCATCAAATACTTCAAATTGTAATTGATGAACTAAAGTTTGAGAAAAATATCCTTTAGTAACATATTCTTATCCAAATATAAATCATTGAAGCACATGAGTTTGAACATGACAAATTCTTATTACAAATTGAGAAAAAAACTATACCTCAGACATAAAGTGTTATAACTGATCAACATATATATCAAATGAAAATGAAAACCTCGTTTGTAATAATTGGCTTTCAGTACCTCCAACATGTAATATAGCTTGATGATATACTTACAGTTCAACTTATAAGCAATGTGTTCACTATAGTACAACACCAGTTCAAAACCCTACATCATGTAAAGTTTATTTGTATATTACTTTTAACTCTTTCTGTGCTGACGATTGAAGAGCTTACAATTTAACAGTAGCACCTTGATGAAGTGTTTGATGATCACGGTGTAGTTGATTTGTATTTGCTTGATCTAGAGAAGTGCGGAATAGTTTTTCAGTTAAATTTGATAATACCTGTACTATTACTTCATATACTATGGGTGGATCAACAGAGGAAACTTGTGATATACTACCATGAAATAGTGCTACTTGTTGGAATCCTATAACTAACAATTCAACATATACTTGTCCAGCTTGATATTCAATCTATTCTTGAACTTGTAGAAGTAATACTCCAGATTTATATGCAACTCCAACTTGTTCAAATGGTATTTTTGATGCAGATTCAAACTCTTGTAAATATGTGTCTTGTAATTAAAAAAGAAAAATAAAAATACGGTTGACAAATAAAAATAAAATATTATAAATGATAAATACATTTTTATCGTTTATATTTTATGAAAAATAAAGAAACTCTAAATCAGTGAAATCATAATAAACTTAAATCAAATCTTGAAAAAAGTTTATTAGTTTTAACTTCTTGAGTAAAAAAATCAGTCGATTTTGTTTTAAATTACTGAAACGAAATAAAAAATAAAGGATTTAAAAGTGCAGAATTCCTTGATTCTTTAAACAAAGCTTGAATTACACCAAATAATATAACAACTTTTAGATTATTCACATTTTGAATGTGAGTATTGATGTATGAATTATGACATGCAAAAACATGATTAAGTATGATGACTTTGTCCTGTGTACTTGATGTAGTTGATTGAAAATTAGCAAGAAAATATCATCAAAAATCAAAATGATGAGAAACTTTTGATGCATGACTTGATAAAACAAGTGATATATTATTAACAACATTATCTACTATATCTCTAAGTGAGTTTTCATCAATAGAAGCTATAATTAATTGACTTATATGAATAGCTAAAGCAGATCAACACAAAGAATCTCAATTCAGACCATGAAGACCATGACTTGATGAACAACTTGATATATTTACTGAAAGTATACTTGAAGATGAAAATACACAGTATATCAAAAACCCTACTCCATGAGCTGCAAATAAATATTGAAAATACAAAACAGCAATGCAATTTACATCTTGACTTTGAATCTTGTGGACACAAGAAGTAGATAAACTTATAAGTATGTGAGTTTGAAAGGATGTATTAGAAGTAGTTTTTATAGCCTTATCTTGAGTTTCTGTAGTTTTGGCTAAAAAAAGCATAAATTGAGCAAATGATAAAAAGTAAGATAAAAAGTTTTTTTTGCAAAAAAAACTTTTTTTTATACAATATATAAGCCTTTAAAATTAACAAAAAATAAAAAATGAAAGAAAAAAAGATAAAGAAGATTCCTGTTAAAAAGCCAAATAATTTAAAAAGCATATTAGTACTTATCTTGATATCGCTATTACTTGCAATTATTGCCTCATATATGAAGCAAACTCAAGTATATAACGATACAGATATTTGACTTAATTTACTTGAAAAAAAATTCAATTCATGAGCATATACTGAGATTTTGATAGATTGAAATAAAGCAATAGCTACTCTATCTTGATCAAAAGTTGTTGAAAATTGAGTTGAAAAAATTAGTAGAGATATAGTTATATTACCACAAACTGATTCTTTAAATGATTTATGACTTAAAAATCCTGAAATCTGAACAAATATACTTATAAAAGATAATTCATGAGATAAATTTTGGTGAGAAATGTTACCAACAATTATTTGATTTATATTGTTTTTTATAATCTGATTAATCTTGATAAACAGAATGTGATGAATGGCAAACAATGCAATGACATTTTGAAAATCAAGAGCAAGACTTTATGATAAAGACAAAGATAAAATCATGTTTAAAGATGTAGCTTGAGCGGAAGAAGAAAAAGAAGAACTTCAAGAAGTTATAGAATTTTTAAAAAATCCTAAGAAATTTAAAGATTTATGAGCTAAAATTCCAAGATGAATACTTCTTGTGTGACCTCCTTGAACTTGAAAAACTATGTTAGCAAGAGCCGTAGCATGAGAAAGTGGAGTCCCTTTTTTAAGTATATCTTGAAGTGAATTTGTTGAGATGTTTGTTTGAGTTTGAGCATCTCGTGTAAGAGATTTGTTTACAAATGCTAAAAAATTAGCACCTGCAATAATTTTTATTGATGAAATAGATGCGATAGGGAAAAAAAGATGACCTTGAACTTGATGATGACATGATGAAAGAGAGCAAACATTAAATCAGATTTTAACAGAAATGGATTGATTTGATAATGACACAAATATAATTGTTATGTGAGCAACAAATAGAGCTGATGTTCTTGATAAAGCTTTACTTAGACCTGGTAGATTTGATAGAAAGATAATTGTGAGATTACCTAATTTAACAGATAGAGAACTTATATTAAAAGTACATACTGAAGATAAAAAACTAGCAAAAGATGTTGATTTAAAAGCACTTGCTTCATCAACTGTTTGATTTTCTTGAGCAGATTTATGAAATCTTATAAATGAAGCAGCTATTATTACTGCAAGATATGATGAAAAAATTATATCAGAAAAAAGAATTCAAGAAGCATTTGAAAGGATAGTTATGTGACTTAGAAAAAAATCACTTGTTATGAATGAAAAAGAAAGAGAGATAACAGCTTATCACGAGATTTGACATGCTTTGGTATGAAAGATGTTACCAACAACAGACCCAGTTCACAAGATAAGTATTACTCCAAGATGATGAGCTTTATGAGTTACATGGTTTTTACCAGAAAGAGATGAACTTCTTACTTCAAAAGCAAAATTTCTAGATGAACTATCAACTCTTTACTGATGAAGAGCTGCTGAAGAAGTATTTTTTGGTAAAGATTACATAACAACATGAGCTTCAAATGATATAGAAAAAGCAACAGATATTGCTAGAGCAATGGTTACAAAATATGGTATGTATGATGATATATGAAGAGAAAATTTTGCCTGAGAAGCTATAAATTGAAATTATCTATGATCTGAATCAGATAGGCCAATGATTAGTGATAAAACTCAAGAAATAATAGATAAAAGAGTAAAAGAAATTTTAGACACTTCATATCAAGTAGCAATAAATATAATCACAAAAAATAAGGATTTACATATAAAAATCTCAAATGATTTACTTGAAAAAGAAGAAATTTCAAGAGAAGAATTTGAATCATATTTTGTTTAATCAATATATTTATGACTTCTAACCTTGATAAAAGATTAAGCTATCTTAGAAATGTTGTTTCAAATAATCTTTATTTTGATTATGTAATTTGATGAAAAGTTAAAGAAAATATTTTAGATAAAGTGCAAACAATTATTGATAAAAGAGATTATATAACAACTAAAGAAGAGTTTATAAACTATTATCTTGATGTAGAACTAAAAAGATTAAGAGATTATGCAAATCATTGGATTGATATGAAACAAATGTGATATGATGATGATATTATATTAAGTAAGATTAATTACTTAGTTATAGCATGAATAAATCCAAAAGAGTTTAAATGATAACCTTTTTATATATGAAAACACCAGACATAATAAACCCAACAGTTAGTTCTCCCAGATTATGATTAGCTGACTGAGTAAAAAAAGAAGTTGATGAGGTTTCTTGAATTACTCACAATATATTAACATTTTGCTATGATATAGATAAATGAATAACTGAGATTACTCAATTAATTTCAATAATGCTAAAAAAAGGAAATCCAATTGATGAAATTTATGAAATTATAATAAATGATTTAACTTCTATTTGAAATATTCCTTTGCTTTTCATTATACAAGATAGGTTTATGAAACTGTTAAATTTCATAGATATAGATAAAAAATATGAAGCTATAATAAAAACATACTTTTGATTATGACATACATTAAGTGAAGTAGAAAATTTTGTGATTATGGATTATGTAGAATCTAAAATACACTGTTTAAAACTTCAAGATGTTGACTGATTAAAACAACACGCATACAATCATATAAAGATTTGACTTCCAATTGAATCTGCTTTCAAACAATAAAAATATTAAAAAATAAATTTGACTTTTGTATATTAATTACTATAAAAGAAATATATTTATTTTTTAATTATAAATTGTATGGAAACTACAAAAATTGGTAATGGTTTATTTGATTGAGTTGATGAAGGACAAAAAAAAGAACTTGTTTGAAGAGCAATAGATATGAAAAAAAACTGATTATGATTTGAAGAAATAAGAAGTATAATTTGAGATATAATTGAAGATGATATACCACCAGTAATTGAATAAAATAAAAAAACTGATTTTTTTTAAAAAATCAGTTTTTTTATTTTATTTTTTTACATTTTTAGATAAATTATAGTTAGTTAATAATTAATTATAAAAACTTATGAATGAATTAGTAAACATTGTAGTAAATCTAGTTTGAGATATGGGATATATTTGAATTTTTGTTATGATGACAATTGAATCTAGTTTTATTCCATTTCCATCTGAAATTGCTATGCTTCCTGCTTGATACTTAGTAAGTTTATGAGATATGAATTTTATGCTAGTTTTTCTAGCTTGAACTCTATGAGCATTATGTTGATCAACAATAAACTATGTTTTATGATATTATCTATGATGACCAATTATAAAAAAAATGGTCCATAGATATTGAAAATATATTTTTTTAAAAGAATCTCATTATACAGAAGCAGAAAAATATTTTAAAAGCCATTGATCTATAACAACATTTCTTGGTAGGTTTATACCAGCAGTTAGACAGCTTATAAGTATTCCAGCTTGAATATTTAAAATGAATTTTGTTAAGTTTTTAATTTTTACTTTTTCATGAGCAGCTATCTGGAATTTGATTTTGATAACAATTTGATATATAGCATGACAAAACAAAGATTTACTTGAAAAATATAGTAAAGAAAGTTTATATTGAGTTATTATAATTGTTATAATAATTTGATTAGTTTATTATTATATAAATAAAAAAAAGAATAAGTAGTTTTATGAGAGAAAATTTACAACAAAGAGAATGTAGTAAAGCAGTCTTGTTAGATAAAAAAGGAAACGTGTATATGGAAGTTCATAAAATAGCTTGATGAAAATTATGATTTTTTTGAGGTTTTATAGATTTATGAGAAACTAAAGAATGGGCATTAACAAGAGAATTACGGGAAGAATTATCTATATATGAAGAGGTTGAAAAAAAAGACTATATTTGAGAGGTTTCTGTTGAACATGATGAACTTGGTTGTATTAAAATTCATATATTTAAGATAGTCATTTCAAATGAAGTCTGAAAAATAATTTCTCAAAATGAAGATGTCGTTGTAAGTAGATTTAATTGATACAAACAATTAGATAAAAAATTTTTTATATCAGAAAATAAGCAATTATTTATGTCTCTTATTTCAGATGCATTTAAATTAACTAACTAAATTATGAATATAAATGAATTAATCAACAAAAAAATAGCAATTTTATGATTTTGAAAAGAAGGCAAATCAACTCTTTCTTTTCTTCAAAAAATCTGATGTACAGATATAACTATACTAGATAAAAACATAAATGATACCATTGTCATCTCGAGCGAAGTCGAGAGATCTGCCGAAGAATTCAAAAATGAATTAACAATTAACAACTGTACATGCAAAGAACAGGTTCATTCATTACACTCAGAAAGACAACAAAGTAAAAATATAAAATTTATAACATGAGAAAACTACCTAGATAATCTTGAAAATTACGATTATATATTTAAATCACCATGAATCAGTCCATACAAAAACTATTTACTAAAATACAAAGATAAATTATGGTCACAAACAAAACTTTTTTTTGAACTATACAAATGAAATATAATATCAGTTACGCAGACAAAAGGGAAGTCTACAACAGTGACTTTGATTTATGAGTTACTTAGAAATGCTTGATACAAAGTAAAACTAGTATGAAATATCTGAAATCCAGTGCTAGATGAAATAGATTTAATAAATAAAAAAAACACTTCCGTCATTCCTGCAGTAGGCTCGATAATCTATAAAAATGATTCAACAAATTTAATAGATCCCCGTGTCAAGCACGAGGATGACAGTATAATATCAAGTCAGGAATGACAAAATAGTTTAGATATAGATAATCACTCAAGTGATAATTACGATTTCATTGTCTATGAACTTTCAAGTTATATGCTTGAAGACTTAGATAACCATCATAGCTTTATAAGTGTTTTGTGAAATATATATGAGGATCATCTAGATTGGCATAATTGATTTGAAAATTATAAAAAAGCAAAATTAAACATTCTAAAAAATTCAAAAAATTTACTTATTTGAGAAAATTTATCAAAAGAAATTTTTGAAAAAAAATTCTCTAATATCCGTCATTCCTGCGAAGGCAGGAAACTATCATATAGTTTTAAAACCTTCTGAGAAAAATCATCATATTATGCACACGATAAGACATTATTTTCTATAGACTGAAAAGTTTTAGATTTAAAGATAACTCCAAAAATCCCTTGAGAACATAACTTAGCAAATTTTTGTGCTATTTTATGAGTTTGTGATATCTTTAAAATAGACTATAAGATATTTGAACATACTATAAACGAGTTTTCCTGACTTCCTCATAGATTAGAAAATTTAGGGATATTCAACTGAATTACTTTTATTGATGATGCTATTTCAACAACTCCAGAAAGTACAATAGAAGCTATAAAAACTTTTAAAACAGACTTAGAAACTATTTTTTTATGATGAACAGATAGATGATACACTTTTGATAAGTTAGCAGAATTTATAGATAAATCAAATATAAAAAATATTGTATTGTTTCCTCAAACTTGAGAAAATATTTTAAAATCATTAAAAAATAAATCAAAATATAATATTTTTCAAACAAAATCCATGCAAGAAGCAGTTATATTTGCATATAAAAACACGTCAAAATGAAAAGTTTGTTTACTTTCAACTGCATCACCAAGTTATTTTTTATGGAAAAATTATGAAGAAAAATGAGATTTATTTAAAAAATTTGTCAAAAATTATAAGAATTAAGAGATTGTCCCAAATATGTCATTATCTGGCTTGACCAGATAATCTAGTGAAATAAACCTGGCTTGTACACTGGATATTCGGATCAAGTCCGAGTATGACAAATAGGCAAATTTATATTTTTGAGACAGCCTCTTAAGGGGTAATTTTATTTTTATTTTTTATAGTCCAATATAAAATCCAAAGAATAAAAAGTCAAAAAATAATAAAAAATCATACATATTTTAATATCCCTAATATAATTCATCATAAAAAAAGTCATATGATATTTGATGTATTTTGAATTATTTTTAAAGGTGCTGCAGAAGCATTAGCATCTATTTCCTTTAAATTATTATAATCTGAAAAAAGTTTGTTATATGATTCTAAAAATGTTGCTTGTGCTAAAGCCATACAAGATGCGTATCAAATACTATTTATAATTGCAACAATCATTATTATTACAATATTATTTGAATTAGCAAAAATTCACATAAGTAAAAGTGAGAATCATGATAACATAAGTCAAAAATTTGAGATAGTGTAAATTCATTTTGTTTTAGCTAGTTTGCAAAAATAATCTTGTAAAACAAATGCAGGTATAGCAATAATAGCAAGTAATATATATCATCATCATTTTATAAATGAATCTAAAAACTTAATTAAAAATGTTGAAGCAAATGTATCCCAAAATCAAAAAGTAATTAAAACAAGTATTGCCCAATACATTATCAATCATGTTTTAGCTCAAGAAAAAATTTTATATATTGATATAAATTCATTTTTAGTTTCATAGAAAAGATTTTTTACATTAAATCAAGACTGAATTGTTAATGGTTTTAAAAAAAGATAACTAGAAGAATTTAATATTCATTTTAGTTCAATTCTATTAACTGATTTTATAATATTTTCTTTTACTCAATCTGAAAATTTTATAATGTTTTCAGTATCAAAGAAAACCTTAAATTTATAAATATCTTGTAAGTTAAGAGTTTTTTCAGAATTATCAAAGAAATTTATTGTAAAATATATAATCAAAATAATAATAAATATAACTAAAAATATTATATTGTTTGCAGATAATGACAAAATAAATCAAGATAAGATTAATCACAAGAAAGATCAAATTCATGTTCATAAATTTTTTCTAGCTAACATATAAGTATATTCTTTTGGATTCACATTGTTAAGTATATATGAAACCAAAGTTACTTCTTGAAGTTCTTTAGTTATTCAATAACAAAAGCAAGCAAGAATCATTAGTATTATATTTAATCATTTAGATAGAAAAAAATCCAAAGCAGTTGTAATAACTCATAAATCAGTATTATTTAAATTTTTTACAAGAAAATCACTTACTTCAAAAGTAAAATTTATAAATATCAACATAGCAATGATTTCAGTTATGTAAGAGATAATAAACAAAGTTTTAGCTCTAAAAAATCTTTGTATTATTCATATTGATATATCAAATAGAAAAGAAAACAAATTTCAAATTCACAAAAATATTCAAACTAAGATTATTGAATTTAATTGAAATGTGAAAAAATAAAAAACTGAAAAATGAAAAATCATCCAAACCATATTGGATAAAACTATATTTAAAAAAAGATTTTTTTCTTTATTAGTATTGATTATTCAGTGATCAATAGATATTACAGCTAATTCAGACATATAAGTGTTAATATATTATTATCATTAGTTTTGTACTTCAACTTTTTTTGTTTTGATGTATTTTTTCTCTTTCAAAGACCAATAAAAAAACCGCAATATAAATAATCAAAAACACATAAAAAATCATAGATAACTAAGTAATGCTAATATTAATCATCAAAGTAAAAGTCAAAATACATTTGCGAAATTCTGGACGATTTTTATTGGAGCTGCTGAAGCATTAGCATCAATTTCCTTTAAATTTTTTTGTTCGGCATATGCTTTATTATAAGTATCAAGAAATACAGATTGGGATAAACTCATACAACAAGCATATCAAATACTATTAATTAAAGCAAAACTCATCAAAATAACTACATTTCAGCTATCCGCAAATACTCACATAAGAAATAATGATATTCATGAAAGAATTATTCAAACATTTGCAACAGTATATTCTCAAAATTTTTCAGCCATTTTTCAGAAAAAATCTTGAAGTCAAAAAGCAGGAATAGCTATAATTCATAATAGAATATAACTATATCATTTAAGTAAAGAATCTAAAAAGTCAATTAAAAAAGTAGATGCAAATGTATCCCGAAATCAAAAAGTCAATATAAGTACTATACTCCAATAAATTAGTAAAGAACTATGTTTTCAAGTTAAAACTTGGTATGTAGTTATAAAAACTTCTTTAGTTTCTTTTATAAGCATTTTTAAAGTTAATCAAGATTTTAAAGGAGTTGGTTTTATAAATAAATACTTTGTACTTCTTATAATATCTTTCAGCTCAATTTTACTTACATTTTTTATTACTTTATTTTTAACTCACTCAAGTTCTTCTTTATTAAATAAAACTTTAAATTTATAAATATCATTAAAATTTACACTTTCAGTTGAATTATCAAAAAATTTTCTTGTAAAAGTAATTATTAGTGTAATAATTAAAATAACAGAAAAAATAATGAGTAATGGTGCAAAAGTTAATATAATTCATGATAATAAGAGTCAAAAAAGTGATCATATTCACATTGCTATATTATTTTTAGCTATTATACTTGCATACTGATTTGGGTTTGAATTATTTAGTATATATGACATAGTTGTTACATCTTGTAATTCTTTTGTTAATCAATAACAAAAAGAAGCAATAAGTAATAATAAATAGTTTAATCAATCTCAAATAAAGAAATTAAAAATCATCTTAATTTTTTGTGAGTCTGTTATATCTACTAAATCAACTAATGTAGCAGTATATTGGACAACATTTATAATAAAGTTTATAAATATAACCATAGCAATTAATTGAGAAACACAAGCTATAATGTAAAGAGTTTTTGCTTTAAAATAGTTTTGAAGTATTCATATAGGAATATCAAGTAAAAATGAAAAAAGGTTTCAAATTCATAAAAAAATTCATACTAAAGCAACTGATTTTAACTTTAGAGTAAAGAAAAATACAACAGTAAAATGAAATAACATCCATATGAAATTTAAAGCTAAAACAGTTAAAAATAAGTTTCTGGCCCTTGTTTTATCCAATTCTTTATTTACTGATATTATTATTTTTTCATCCATATTAAAATGTAATTTAATAAATATTTTATATATAATATCATTTTTTATGATTAAAATCAAAATTTGAAATTGTTTTGTGATTAAATATAATAAAAAAAATATTTATTAATTTTAAAAAAGTGAAATTTAATTTTAGTGCAATAAATCTTTGATGTAATAAAAATTTAGTTGATACAGAATTTGTAATTTGAAAAATTCTTTCAGAAAATAAAAATAATGAAATTCAATTTTTTTCAGATCCATTAGATAAAAAAGTTGAATTTATCATAATAAATACTTGCTGATTTTTATCATCTTCAAGAGAGGAAGCAGAAGAGACTATAAAGTACTATGATGAGTTATGAAAAAAAATCATTATTACATGATGCTATATTCCAGTTAGAGATGATAAATTTTTATTAGGTCTAAAAAATCTGTATCAAGTTTTGTCTATGGATGAAGAAATAGAAAATAATATCAAAAAGACATTAAAAGAAAAAGTAGAAAATTTTAAAAACTCAAAAATTAACTCATATTTCCACAAAATAGATAAAACTAACCTAAATAAAAAAGCTTTTATTTGGAATTGAGATTCACCAAGACTTCCATTTAACTTAAATTATGGTTACGAATATGTAAAGATATCAGAATGATGTGATAATAGATGTAGTTTCTGTATTATTCCTCAAATTAGATGAAACCAAAAGTCAAGAATAATTGAAGATATAGTAAAAGAAATAGAAAATCTAGTAAATTTATGAGCGAAAGAAATAGAAATTATATCTCAAGATACAACAAGATATTGAATTGATTTATACAAAAAACCAAGCCTTTTTACACTTTTGGAAGAAATAGAAAAGATAAATTTAGATTTCAAATTCAGACTTTTTTATATGTATCCAGATATTTTAACTCTTGATAATTTGAAAAAACTTAAAAATTTCAAAAAGTTTATACCATACTTTGATTTACCTTTTCAGCATATAAATCCTAAGATTTTAAAAAGAATGTGAAGATTTTATGATGATAAACATATCATTTCCGTTCTTGATTTCATAAAAAATAATTTTGAAAATGCATTTATTCATACAAATTTTATAGTGGGATTTCCATGAGAACATGAAAATGAATTTGATGATTTACTAAACTTTGCAAAAAAATACGAATTTGATAGTATATCTATGTTTTGATATCATGATGAACCACTTGCAGCAAGCAGTAAACTTGATGAAAAAAATGATGATAAAACAATAGAAAAAAGAGTAAAAAAGCTTGCAAAAGCATTAGAAAAAATATATAAGAAAAAAGAAGAAAATAGAAAATGAAAAGAATTTATAGGATATATTTATGATTTTGATCATAAATACGCTCATATTAGAAGGGAACTAACAGCACCAGAACTTGATGATCTTGATGTAATCCCAATAAAAAATATAAAATCATGAGTTGTATGAATTTGAGACAAAGTAAACTACATTAAATAAATTCCAAACTAATTATTTTTTAGTCAATTAAAAAAATATAATCAACTTGAAAAATAATATAAATCCATATAAAAGACTAACTTTTTACCTCATCATCTTCCATTCTTTCTCTATAACTCAAACTGATTCACTATAAACTCACAAATTCCAATCTAAGGTGTCAACAGTTGAATTAGTGATTTTTCAATACAAATAATAATTTATATTGTTTATATTGTTTCAAGTAAAAGTAAAGCTTGTATTATAATTTCAAGTTATACATTTTCAAGTCAAAGAATTTTCAAAATAAAAACTTCAAGTATTTGTTAAAAAAGAAGAACTTTTTAGTGTATCAAATCCAATTCATTCAATACAATCAATCATATTTAACATAAGCAAATTAGCATCAAAATTATTATTTGAATTATTTATAATTTTATTGTTTTCAGCAATAAGTTTATAAATTCAAAACACTGATAAACTCAAAATCATACTAGCAACAACAACTTCTAAAATAGAAAATCAGTTTTTATTAGTTTTCATAAAAAATTATTTATTGCCAAAATAATCATTTAACATTACATTTGTAAGTTAATTTATAAGAATATTGAGATAATTTTTCTTCACTAGTTTCACAAGTAACATTTATATCAACTTTGTTATTATACTGAGTTTTATATTTGCTTAATACACTATTTTTAGATTCTAAAAACCATTTATATATATTTATTGTAAAAGTCTCATCATATCATATATTTGATTCACTTGTAATTAAATTATAAGGATATCTATAAGTTGATGAGTATACAAATGATTCATTTCATAGATCTTTCCGTGAACATACTTTTGAATTTGTTGGATTAGTGTTTCATAGGTTTTCAGTATTGCAAATTGTATTATCTATTACACAATCATTATCTTTTTGTAAATATCAATAATTACAAGAATAAATATTTTTAATATATTCATTTTTAGAAAGTCAACTATCAATACAAGATAACTCAAGAGTATAGTCAAATTTTCAGTTATCTAGTTTTACTCATGTTGATGTTAGAAAAATGCTTTCATTTCTAAATAAATAATTTCTATTTGATAAATACTTTCATTTTAATCAAGAAAAATCTAATTTACATCATTCCCAAGTTGCTCATCATGTTAACTCATTTTTAGGCATATTGGATGCATTATTTATACATAATATGTCATATTTATCAGTACTTGATACTCAATACATATATGTAGAGTGATTAATACTTCAATTCTTATAAATAAAAGCATTATTATTGAAAAGATATCAATCTACTTTAATTATATCTTTATATATATTATTTATATAATATGATCAAATAAAATCATTTAAGCTTATTCAAGAATCAATTATATATTTCATTTCCCGATAATTAGGAACATGAAATAATTCAGGACAAGAATTACTATTTTCATCATAAATAGCTTTTTTTCAAGTATCACAGATATTTAAGTTTCAGACTATTAAGTTTTTATTACATAATGTAGTTGTTCATATTAATGTAATTCAAGATTGTGTTGTATTTGAAACTATACTATTATTTATTGTAGACAATGTTGAACTTAATATATCATCATTATTAATAGATTTTTTTATATTGTTAGTTCATTCTATTAAATAATTTAACAATATATATCTTGAATCACTCGAATTATATTTGACTTTTAAAGTTTCAAGAGATGATAAAACTTTATTTATATAGCTTAAGTAGGATGTAGTATCAGAATACGACTCCTTTTTGTTATAAATATAATCAAGTATATTATTTGCTCAAGTGACTATTTTTGTGCTAAATATACTTGGAACTTCAGGTTTTTCAAAATTACTATAACAATTAGAAATAGTAGAAAATATAAAAGATAAAAACAATAAAAGTAAAATTATATATTTATTTTTCATTTTATTTTTTATTAAAAAATAGTGTAATAATATAAAGATATAAAATATAAACAAAAAGTCAATAAATACTAAAAAATCACCTTAAATTAAAGGCAAATTTTGATTATTTTTTTAAAATATAGTATTATAGATTTCAATAATACAATAATTTAAATTAATGCTTGAAGTTATATTAGTAACTATATTTATAGCAATTACATTAAATATATTTTTAATAAGTTTTCAAATCCCTACTATTATTTGATATATTATCACATGAGTATTACTAAACCTAATTTTTAGTTTTGAAAATATTTGACTAAGTGAAGAGTTAAAAATGATGGCAGAATTTTGAATAGTTTTTTTGATGTTCAATATCTGACTTGAGTTTTCATTAAAACATTTAATGAAAATGAAAAAATATGTATTTTTACATTGATCTCTACAATTCTTATTTACTTCTATATTTTTCTTTTCAATTTCACATTATCTATTTTTTATAGACATAAAAGCATCAATTTTAATCTCATCATGACTTACTTTATCTTCAACTGCAATAGTATTAAAGATACTTAACGATACAAAAGAAATAAACAAAAGATACTGACAAAAAGCTCTTTGAATCCTTTTATTTCAAGATTTAATGGTTATTCCAATATTACTCTTAATATCGATTTTTGAGCAAAAAGATACAAATATACTAAGAGAACTTATAAAAACTTTTATTGATTCAGTTACATTACTTACGATTCTGTGGTTATTTTGAAAATACATCCTAGATACTTTTCTTGAAAAAGTACATAAAACAAATTCAAACGAGATATTTACTTGAACAATTTTACTTATAATCATAGGATCATCGTATTTTTCTCATTATTTATGACTATCATATTCTATTTGAGCTTTTATAGCATGAATTATGATATCAGAAACAAGTTTCAAATATAAGATTGAATCATGATTAATTCCATTTAAAAACCTACTTTTAGGAATATTTTTTGTTACAGTTTGAATGCAGATAAATTTTCAAATAATTTATGATAATTATTTACTTATTATTTGTTTAATTTTAGGATTAATTATATTCAAAACACTGATTTTATTTTTGATTTTGATATTTTCTACACCAAAAACAACTGCATTAAAAACAGCGATAGCACTATTTCAAGTATGAGAATTTGCTATAATTATCTTTGAATTAGCTGAAAAATGAAATATATTTTCTCATTATTTAGCACAAATTCTGATTATTATCACTATATTATCAATGATATTAACCCCTTTTGTTTTAAAATACCTTGATTTAATAGTATCAAGATTTATAAAAACAAGATATACAGAATTTACAAACATAAAAGAATTAAAAGATCATATAGTTATTATTTGATATGGTAGAATTTGAAGTATGGTATCAGATTTTTTAGATGAAAACAATCAAGAACATATAATAATAGATAATAATCTTGATTCGTTTTCTATTGCAAAAATAAATTGAAAAAGAGTTATATTATGAGATGCACTTGATGAAAATATACTTGAAAATGTATCTATTACTAAAGCTTCTCATATAATAGTTTTGGTATGATCAAGTGATAATACTCAGCCAATAATTCAGATACTACTTAATTTAGTTGATAAAGAAAAAATAATATTAAAAGTTAGTAAGTATTCTGATAAAGAGAGTTTTTTAAAATACAAAATCCCACATATACTCGTAGAAACAGAAAAAACAGCAAAAACAATCATAGATTACATCAAATAAAAGCCTTGTTCTAAAAAACAAGGCTTTTAAATATTTAACAAATACTATTCACTATTAATTATACTTTATTCACTAATTAATACATTCCCATTCAAGGCATTCACATTCATCACATTCAAGAATGATCATGTGCACAAGCTCAACTACATCATCAGTCTTTTTTTGGTAATTCAGTAACCGCAGCTTCAGTTGTTAAAAACATTCAAGCAAGGCTAATAGCTTCTTCTAAAGCAACTCTTTCAACTTTTTTAGGGTCAATTATTCAAGTATTTACCATATCAACATATATATCTGTTGCAGCATTATAACCAAAATTCACAGATTTTTCTTCAAGTATTTTGTTTATAATTACACTTCATTCTTTTCAAGCATTTTCAACTATTTGTCTAATAGGATAAGATAATGCTTGTTTAACTATAGAAACACCTATATTTTGATATTCATTTCATAAATCCATATCTTCCAAAACTTGAGAAGCTTTTAAAAGAGCAACTCATCCTCAAGCAACTACTCATTCTTCAACAGCTGCTCTAGTTGCATTTAATGCATCTTCAATTCTAAGTTTCTTTTCTTTCATCTCAACTTCACTTGCAGCTCAAACTTTTATAACTGCAACTCAACCAGATAATTTAGCAAGCCTTTCTTGTAATTTTTCTTTATCATAATCACTTGTAGAACTTTCTATTTCTTGTGATATTTGATTAACTCTGTTTTTTATTTCAGAACTATCTCATTCTCATCATACGATTATAGTTTTGTCTTTTGATGCTATTACATTACTTGCTTGTCATAAATCTTCTAGTGTAGCATTTTCAAGTTTCATACCAAGTTCAGAAGTAATAATATTTGCTCAAACCAAAACTGCTATATCTTTAAGCATTTCTTTTTTTCTATCACCAAATCAAGGAGCTTTTATACCAAGTATATTTAAAACTCATTTTAATTTATTAAGTATAATTGTAGTAAGAGCTTCTCAATCTATATCGTCAGCTATGATTACTAAATCTTTTCTTCCAGATTGTACTAATTGTTCAAGCACAGGAAGTAGATCTTTCATGCTAGATATCTTGCTATCAGTTATAAGTATAGGAGCATCTTTTACAGAAGCTTCCATTTTTTCTGTATTTGTAACCATATAAGGGCTTACATACCCTTGATCAAATTGCATACCTTCAGTTACTTCTACATCAAGCCCAAAAGTTTGACCTTCTTCAACAGTAATAACTCAATTATTTCATACTTTTTCCATAGCTAAAGCTATGATTTTTCCTACCTCTTCATCTTGTGCAGAGATAGTAGCAACTTGAGCAATTTCTTCTTTAGTACTTATAATCTTTGCATTTTTCACAAGTTCTTCATTTACTTTTTCTCAAGCTTTTTTCATACCATTTTTTAACTCAACAGAATTAACTCAGTTTTTTATATATCTAAGTCATTCTTTGGCTAAAGCATAAGTAAGTAGGGTAGCAGTAGTTGTCCCATCTCAAGCAAGTTTATTTGTCTTTTCTGCTGCCTCTTTTACAAGCTCAGCTCATAAAGCTTCAAATTTATCATCTAAATCAATTTCTTTTGCAATAGTAACTCCATCATTAGTAATTTGAGGAGATCAATATCATTTATCAAGAATTACATTTCTTCATTTTGGTCACATTGTCACAGTCACAACTTTTGCAACCTTCTCAATTCAACCAAAAATCTTTTGTCTAGCATCATCACTAAATTTTATTTGTTTTGCCATAAATCAATTAGTTAAAAAATAAACGGTTTTTTCTAAATTGTCATTCCGTACTTGATACGGAATCTTCAATGTATTGTTCTATATTATATCTATATTGTAATTCTGAAATAAGTTTTCGTAATCATAAAAATAATAAATACACCAATCTGTCATACTGAGTGTAACGAAGTATCCCTTAAATAATGCAATATACAAAAACTAAATAAAAGGGATTCTTCGGATAAATCCTCAGAATGACAAAAAAACACTACTCAACAATCGCTAATATATACTCAATTCCAATTATCTTCACTTCTTCTCAATCTATTTTTACATCATCTCATGCATATTGGCTACTAAGAACCTTATCTCATACTTTTATACTTTCCATATTTGATTCCTTTTTTCCAGGTCAAATTGCAATAACTTCATACATATATGGTTTTTCTTTGTTTGCACTATCAGGTATGTATATACCACTTTTTGTTATACTTTCTTTTTCAATGGCTTTTAAAACCACTCTATCACTTAAAGGTTTCAACATAGTTATAAAGTTAATATATAAAATAAATTAGCACCTATATTATATAGGTGTTAATTTTAAAGTCAAATTTTTTATAATCAATTTTTGAAAAAATATATTCATTTTCATCTCAAACTAATTCTTCAAAACAAAAAAATCAGCAAAATTTTGCTGATTTTTTTGTTTTTTAAAATTATATTGGTTTTTCTCATTTTATTATTCTTACTAGAATAATAACAATAGCTATTACAATTAAGATGTGTATAAATCCCCCCATTGTATAAGATGTCACTATTCAAAGTAGCCATAAAAGTATTAAAACAGTAGCTATTGTAGTTAACATAATTATATTGTTATGAATTAAGAATTTTTATCTTCTTCTTCCATTTCATTCCACTTATTATTCAAAGCAGAAATAATTGAATTTTTTGCTTCATCTGTAATTTTTTTTGTTTTGCAATAATCTTCAACTACTGTATTAACCATTTTAGCAAAGTCTTCTTTTGTGACATCTTCAAGTTTATTAAGATTTTTCTTTAAATTCTTAACAATTGATTTAAAATCCTCTTTCAAATCATCAGCAATTCCTTTTCAGTCCTTATTTATAGCTACCCCTATAACAGTTGCAACTGCTAATATTCCACCTAATATAAGTCACTTTCTAAATTTATTTTCCATACAATTATATAGTTAAGAAATAAGAATATAATTATACGTTTTAATTTAGTAAAAGCAATAGTTTTATTTATTTAAAGCCAAAAATAGCTATAGGTATCAAAAGAAAATTATTTCCTATTGAATTTCCAATTAACTTATTATTTTTTTAGCATAAATAAGAAAATAATCATTTTTTAAATACAATTTTTCATTAATTGAGCTACTCACTAGTAACTCCATCAAAATCTTCTTCATTTGCTTCAGCTTCTTCTTTTGTAACTCTCACTATTCAATCTTTATGATGAGCAGGGGAGTAGATAGTATACATTTTTAATGATTCTTCACTTGATGTATTTATTACATTATGTTCAGCTCATGCTGGTACTATTATAGCACTTCAATCACTTACTTCATATTCATTTCAATCTATTATACATTTTCAAGTTCATTCTTCAAAACGAAAAAATTGGTCATTGTCAGTGTGAACCTCCAGTCAAATTTCTTCCATAGGTTTTAAACTCATAAGAACTAATTGACAATGTTTTCAAGTATAAAGAACTTTACGAAAATTGTTATTTTCTAAAGTTTCCTTTTCTATATTTGCATTAAATCATTTCATATATTTTAAAATTAGAAAATAAATTACTATTTTATTATACTAAATAATATAAATCTACAAGTTTTAAAATAAAAAAATAGCAAACAATAAAAGCAGTCCAAAAAATATCATTATCTGGTTTAATCAGATAATCTAGTGAAATAAAGTTAGCTTGTACCCTCTCATACTTCGGGGCAAGCTAGAGTATGACAAACTTAATTTTGCTAATTTTTTTACTGATTTGAAACAAAATTAATAGTATTAATAATCTTATCAAAATCATCATACCAAGTTTGTATCTCTTCTGGAGCCTTTTTATCTACAAGAGTTTTATAGAAATCTTTTTGTTTATCAAAAATCCATCTAGTTTCATTTCAACAATTTTCTTTATCATTTGTGAAATATTCATTCATAGTTGATTTAAGTATATTTATTGGGGCATATGAAGTAATTACAATTTGTTTATCAAAAAAATAAAACAAAAGCTTTCTTTCCAAAGTTACACTACATATATCAAAACGAGAAAATACTAAAAAATCCTGTCAAAAAAAACTTCATATTTTATCAACTTTTTTTGATCCCGAATATGGATTATCATAATTTACTCAATAGTTTCATGAAGCTAAATCATTCATATTTTTATTTTCATCAACTTTACTTAAATCTGTTGGCTTATTTTGAACTCAAATTTTTTTACTTTCAATTTTTATATAAGTTTTTCAAGACTCTATTGAAAAATCATCACTTGTAATTAATTCATAGTTAGTTGGATAATTAAATGATAATCATATCTCTTTATCATCATATATTTTTCATAAATCAGTTTCTTTTTCTGTGGTTTTTACTATATCCTTTTGAGTATTTCAAGAGTTTATATTAACTACAACTTCTCAATCAACTTTTGTTTTTTCTCAACAAGAAGTCAATAAAAATATAATTATAATTGGTATAAAAAATTTTAATTTTGTCATACAAAAAAATTATTATTAATTATAAATAAAGTAAATAAAATTATATAACAAATTTTTAAAATTCAACAAATTTTAAAAAAGAAGTTCACTATATAGACAATAAATGCAATTGATATGGGTAAAGAATCTTGAATTAAATCAACAATTTCTCATAGATTATTTTAAATATAAAATATATTTATAGATAACTTATTAGTTTGAAAAAATATATGATTTATAAAAACATAATTTCTCTCAAGAACTGATAAAGTTACAAAGTATAATCAACTTATAAGAATAGAAGAAAAAATTAAATAAAATAAAGAAACAATCCTATTAAGGATTGTTTCTTTATTTTAACTCTGTGCACATATGAGTAGTTATATAAAATTCAAAATTATTATCACTTTTTTGTTTTATGGCAATTCAAACTCATATATTTTGAAATTCGCTTCTCACGATTCAGTCATAATGAGGTCTAGATGATTGATTTTTTTCTTTTAAATACATAGAAAATACATCATTTAATGAGTTTTTTAGTTTTTCAGTACAATTATCATCACTACATTTATAGTATCATCTTCATATACTTTCAGTGTGTGTAATTCAATTTACATTTTTACAAACTATTTCTCTATCAGCAAACCGTGAATTTATTTTCCAATAATCATAGTATGAATCAGAACTGTTTCTCTTATGGGTTAATTCTCATTTACTCAGAGAAAAATCACTCCATTCTTGTGCAGAATCAATAAGTTTTTCACTATACTTATAGTTTTCTCTTCACAAACTATTTCTTTCAGTATTATTAAGAGTTAACCGATAATTTCTTACTTCACCTATATCAATTTTAAATTCTTTAAAATCAGTTGTAGGAGTATATTTTAAATCAAATACTTCATTTTTTAAAGTATCTTCTTCATTTTTTTGTTCTTTAATATTTATTTCATTTGTATGAGAAACAATCTTTTTCTTTATTTCATTAATTATCTGATATGCTCTAGTTTTTTCATCAAGTTTTTTCAGAGTTTTATCAAGAGCTACAACATATTTTATAGTTACACTATTTCACTTTTCATCAATTAACTTATTTATCTTTGTAGATACCTGACTTACAATTAAATTATCTTTCATTTTTAAACTATAAGTTTCATCTGCATAGATATTTTTAGAAGACACAAAAAGTATAAAAAATACAAAAAAAAATACTCTAAAAAATTTGTTTTTCATAAAAAAATAAAAATTAAGTAAATTAGTTATTAATTTGAATATTTTCTAAATTAAATCATTCAGACTCAAGAAAATATACAAAATCAACTATATTCATTTCAAAATTATCATATTCAAAATCTTCTTGTCATTTAAGTATATATTTATCCCATTCATTTCATCATAAATTGCAATAAAAAGGTTTATATCAACTTCTTGAGATAGTTGAATATTCATATGATGTTACAATCTCATTATAAAAATATTTAAAATTCTCATAACTTTGTAATCATAAAGCACTTCTATAAGAATTAATTAACTTTATAATTTCGGTTGATGTATCATCAATATACAGAGTTGAAACTTCCATCTCTCTAAGCTTTATTTTAGTTTTATTTCTTCATATAGAGTATGATAAGTATAATGAAGATAATAAATTTATCAATAAAACTGTAAAATTTCCTTTACTAAATAATGTTTTTTTTTCATCTCAAACCACTTTTTTATGTAATCTATTCAAAAAAAACAAATCATCTTTACTTATATCTATTTTTGAGTTTTTTTCTTTGAGAAATAATTCTAAGTTATAAGGATTTACTTCTCAGTTATATCATAGATTTCTAATTATTGAAACTAATCTTTTATGTTCATATATTGATGAATTTTCCAGTTTAATATCTCATATATTTTTTGAGATTAAGAGAATTTTATCAACATTATTTTTAAAATTTAATATATGATTATCAATTAAATTTTTTCATGAATTTAAAGTTAGTGCAACGAATATGCACAATAACATATTTGGTCCAAATCAAGTATTTTCTAAGAAAATATTAATTTTTTCATTTATTGTTGCTTTTTTATTGTCAGAATTAGAAATTTTATTCATGTATAAATATTAATTTTTAGATATATATAATAAGTATAATAAATAATATGTCAAATTATCAAAGGTAGAATCATCAAGAAATTCAACTTTTAGAAGAATATATTATAAAATACAAAAAAATGATTTTGGTAATTTACCAAAATCATTTTTTATAAAATAAATACATTTATCTAGAAGTTCTACTTCCTCATCTACTACTTCAACTATCTCTTCTTACAGAAGATGATCTAGATGATGGTCTTGATGATGTACCTCTTGTTGTGCTTCTTTGTCATCTTTTTTCATCTCTTTTAGCAAAGTATCAAGAACTTTTATGTTCAAATGTTTTTTCTGAATCTGATTTTTTAAAGCTACTGTTTTTATCTCAAACTGGCTTTCTATCAGAGAAAGTTCTTTTTTCTCAAAAACTCTTTCTTTCTCATGAAAAACTTTTTTCTCAAAAAGATTTTCTCTCAGAAGATTCAGCTCTTTCTCAATATGGTTTTCTTTCAGAACTTCAAGCACTAAATCAGTAAGATTTTTTTTCAGAAGAACCACTTCTTGAAGAACCATATCTAGTACCTCATCTACTACTTCCTTCACTTCTACTTCTAGAACCAAATCTTGAAGGAGCTCTTCATCTTCAACCAAAACTTCATCTTGAAGTACTTCTTTCCTCTTTTCTTTCGATTTCTTCACCTTCAGTATTAACTTGTTTTATTGTAATTTTGTTAGTTTTCTCAATATTTTTAAATGCATATTTTTCTCATCAAGATACAAACATTATAGCTTTTCATTCAGCTCAAGCTCTTCAAGTTCTTCCTATTCTATGTATATAACTTTCAGGATCAGTTGGTACATCAAAGTTAACTACAAGTTCTATATTTTTCATATTCAATCATCTTGCAGCTACATCAGTAACAACAAATATATTAGTAAGTCATTCTTGAAAATCTTTCAACGCTTTGAATCTTTCTCTTTGTCTCATATCACCATTTAAAAAAGACGCTTTAAATCAATCTTCATTTAGTTTCATTGCAAGTTTTTCAGTATCAACTTTCATTTGTACAAATACTATAGTCTTTTCAGATTTATGTTTTTTGATAAATTTATTAAGTAATTCATATTTATTTATCATAGGAGTTTCCAAAAAACTATGATCTATTTTTTCAGTAGTTATTGCATCAGTTGATTTTATAAAAGTATAATTTATTCATAAATACTTTTCAATAATTGTTTTAATTGCAGGAGTGATTGTTGCAGAAAATGAAAAAACTTGTTTTAAATTAGTTAATCAACTCCATATAAAATCTATATCATCTATAAATCACATATCAAGCATTCTATCAACTTCATCAAGTACAAAATAATTTATATGTTCAAGTTTTAACACTTTTCTTTCAATCAAATCAATTACTCTTCAAGGAGTTCAAATAACTATATCTTGTCATTTTCTAATTAAATCAATTTGTTTATAAATAGGACTTCATCAAAAAACAGCAAGAGATTTTACTCTATGATATTTACTTAATTTAAAGATTTCATCTTTTATTTGAGTAACAAGTTCCCTAGTTGGAGCTATTATAAGAGCCTGAGTTCATCTCTTATTTAAGTCAATATTTTGTAATAAAGACAATACAAAAGCAGCTGTTTTCCCAGTTCATGTTTGAGATTGTCATATTATATTTTTTCAATTATTTGCCTCAGAAATTACATCAAATTGTATTTTTGTTGGCTCTTTATAACCAATATCATCGAGTGCTTTGATTAAATCAGCATTTAATCATAATTCATTAAAATTCATAATTTATATATAAAAAAATAATAACAAACTAAAAAAGAATACGAAAATATTATTCTTCATTTAGTTATTTTTGAATTAGCAAAGTTTTTAATACAAACATAAAAATATCCTTATGTAAAAAAGAAAATATTATTCTTTTTATTAATTTAAGGAATATCTTTATAAAAAAAAATGAAATGTAATCTTTTTAAATTTAAGATTATTGAGATTATTAGATTTTCCTTAAAAAAGTTATTTAAACTTTTCAAATTCAATTGCATTATATACAAAAAAAAATTATTGCAAATTTTAATAAAAAAATTAAACTCTAAATCATATTAACTTAATAAAAAATATGGAACAGATAAATTTTATAAATCATACAATTTTTTATGATTCTCATACAATAGAAGAAAAAGAAGAATTAAAAAAAATTATAAATAACAAAATTTATGAAGATATTTTGTGACAAATAAAAGAAGATACAATACTTGTTTTATGATGAGATTGAACTATGTTAAAGGCTATAAAAAAATATTATGATGAAAATAAACAATTTTTGTGAATAAACTTTTGACGTAAGTGATTCTTATTAAATCCAAAAGAATACATAAAAAAATGATTTTCATATGTTACTAGAACTTATCCATTACTTGAGATAGAAACAAATTTAAACTGAAATACAAAAAAAGAGATTGCAGTAAATGAGATAGATATAAGAGCAGGGGAATGAAAAATGATAAGTTTAAGTATTTGTTTATCTGAGAAACAAAACATAAACATAGAATGAGATTGATTAATTATATCAACACCAGCTTGATCAACTTGATATAACAGTTCACTTGGATGACCAGTTATTCCTCACACAATAAATGCTTTTGTTTTAACACCAAAAGCATCTTGGAGACCAAAAAGGCAAGGTCCAATTATTATAAATGATTCTGAAATAATCAAAATAAAAAATACTTGAAGAAAAAATCAAGTAGAAATTTATTGTGATTGAGAATTATTTATAAAAACAGACAAAGAACAAAGCTTAAATATAAGAACAAAAAAGAGTAAAAAAGAGATAAAATTAATAATTTCAGAACAATACTTAAATATATGGGATAACAAAGTTTTACAAGAACAATGATTTCAAATTTAAAATACTTGAAAAAATCCAATTTATTGTTACTATAAACATAAATTATTATTTAAACAAAAAAATAATGCATTCAAAAATCAATGAAATACTTAAAGAAATAGAAAAAAAGAAAAAAGAATTGATAAAAGAATATGAAGAGTTAATGAAAACTTATTCATTTTATATTGATTGAAAAAAAGTTATTTTTTCTAAGAAAACAAGACAATACAATAAAAACTTTAAACAGGGATTATTTAAATACATTTTCAATGCAAAAATAAGACACTTATTATCAGCACCTTTTATTTATGGTATGATAATTCCATCATTTATTTTAGATATATTTTTGTTTGTTTATATGCATGTAGCATTTAGATTATATTGAATTCCAGTTGTCAAAAGAAGTGATTATATTATATTTGATAGAAAATATCTAGATTATCTAAATATTATCCAAAAAGTTAATTGTTTGTATTGTTCACGGGTAAACTGACTTTTTTCTTATGCAGTAGAAATAGCTTGAAGAACAGAAAAATACTGGTGTCCTATAAAAGCTTCAAGAGATATAAGATGATGACATAAATGGCAAAAACACTTTGCTGATTATTGAGACCCAGAGTGATTTAAAGAATGTTTTAATAAAAATGATATTTTTTACAAAGATTAAGAACGAAAAAATCGTTCTTTTTTGTTTTTAAAAGAAAAATATGATAATATTATTTTAATATTATTATTTAAAATTATCTTATGGCATGACCTAGAGAAAATCCTGAAAATAGAACAGAAGACATTGATGTAACAATTAAAGAATGAGAAAAAAATGATAATGACAACGAATTGAAGATTCCCAAAAAAGTATTAGATAAAATAAAAACAAAATTTTCAAAATTAGAATGACTTGTTATAGACTGAACAAAAGATGAATTAGCTGATTTAAAAAGCAAAATCGAAACAGCAAATGCTACTATGAATACTGAAAAACTTGAAGCATCACTAAGAAAAGAAGTTATAGAAGAAAAAATAGAAAATAATGAAGCATGATTTGATGCTATGCTTACTTGAGTCAAAGAAACTTCAACAGAACAAATAATCAATGATTTATGAACAAAAATTTGAGAACAATTTAACTCATATGGTTTAGACTCAAAAGAAATAGATAATATAAAAACTTGAATAACAAAAAAAATAATGAACTCTTGATGAGTTGATAATGCATTAAAAGTTATTGATGATTATTTAAAATGAAAAGAAAAATGAACTCAAGATTCTACTAAACTTCAACAAAAAGATACTATGATTGATGATCTAGTTAAAAATAATTCAGTAGACTTAAAATGATTATTAGAGAAAAATAAAAATAATAAAGAATTATTAAACTGACTTTTATCAAATCCAAAAGCAATTGAGGAATATAAAGAATGAACTGATATATCAAATATAATTGCATTACAATCAAAAGAATTACAAGACTATTTAATATCATGAAATGATAAAGTAGTATGAATGGATAAAAAAATGTGAGATATAAGAAAACAAGCAAGTAATATACTAAACAATGAAAAAATAAATGAATATATGAAAAAATGATTTATAGAATTTATTGAGAAAATATTAAAATTTTTATGATGGACAGAATTATGAAAAACAATACTTGAAGATTATAATAAAAACAAAGATATGACTAAATCAGTTGAAAACCTTAAATCTTATTGAATTGTTAAAGTTGATTGAGTTGAAAAAGAGTGAAAAAATCATAAAAGTATTAAATTACTTGATTGAAAAGACCTGACAAATATTCAAACTTGAAAACTTGAATCATTTTTTAGTAATTGTAAAGAAAAATGAATAGATATAACAAAAAACGATTTTTGGTCAACAGTTCTAGCTGATGGTAATAATAAAACTATAAAATGAACAGTTAAAGAAAAAGAACAAGTACAAGTACAAGCAGAACAAGAAACAGGTAATAGTAGTAATGATCCTACACAGAAACAAAACCCATGATATAGTACTAAAAAAGGTCAGTTTCAAAATCCACAACAATCACAACAAGAAGTAGATGTTGTAAAAACTTATAATATAGGTGAGATTGAAACTGAAGATATAGATACACCAGATTTTACAAATTTTTATAAGAAACTAAATAATATAGGTTTTATTACTGAAGTAAGTTGAGTTCCAAAAACAGAAGCAAATCCTTCAAGTACACCAACACAACAACAAGAACAACCAAAAAGTGAACAAGAACAAAAAAAAGAACAAGAAAAAAAGATAATGGAAAATATAACAAATACTCTTAATCCAGATGAAAAAACAATAGTAGCAACAGTTTGAGAAAATTGAAATGAAAAAGCCGTTTATTTAACAAAGAAAAATTGAGAGTCCTGATGAATGTTTTTATCATTAAATAATGATGAAAACAATTCTCCTATAAGTTCACTTAGTGATATTGAAAATAGATTAACTGAACTTGGTTTAAACACAGAAGAAACTTGAGATGTAATGAATCAAATCAAAACAAACTTCAACCCAGCAACCCTTACTGAAGCTGCTACAAAGAGAGAAGAACTAGAAAAAAAAGAAAAAGAAAAAAATAAGTATAATGAAATAATGGAAAAAGTTAATAAGGGGGAAGAAATAAAAATTGCAGAAATTTGAACAGAAAAAAAAGGTTCTTTATATTTAAAAAAATTAGGTAAAGAAATTATATTAGAATTAAAAACTCCATCGCAATTGTATTGAGTTGGTTTTGAGGCATTTGAATGAGATGATACTAAAACTCTAACAATTACTTGAATTAACTCAATTAATGATATAAAAAACAAAATAAAAAATTGGAATGAAATAAAAGGAAAATCTATAGAATATGTTGATGAAATAGTCCAAAATATAAAATAAAAGAGCCATAGGCTCTTTTATTTATACTCTTATTTTTTCAATTTTTTGTCAGTACTTAAGACATTTTGAAGTTATACATTTTCAACTTATTCAAGCAATTAATGGAAATAATCACATTAATCATATAAGTACATCTATATCTAGAGTAGGACTTTCCTGTATCTTATGAGATATATAAAAAAGTACTATACCAAATATAATTTGAATAATCCTTATATATTTACTTTTAAATAAACATAAATTTGTTACTCATAGTAAAATTGGAACTATTCATAAAAAGATAAATATGTATTTTATTATAGTTAAAGTACTTTCACTTACATCAATCCAAAAGAAATTTGAATCAAGTCATTTTCCTAAATAGATTAAATTGTAGTACAAACTTCAAGAAAGTAATAATCAAAAAACAATTCTAGATATAAGTATAGTTTTGTCACTAGGTCTTTTTCTCAAAAAATTAATTAATCACATCATAATATTATTTTTAAGTAATAAACTTAAATTATTGTAAATTACATTATATATACAAAAATAATTTTTCAAAATAAAAGTATATAGATTATTTTTTTAATACAAAAAATATCTTGACATATTGTAAAATAAATTTATAAATATATTAAGATAAAGATAAATAATTATATATGAGTAAAGAGATTTTTGAGACATTGCCAGTTATATCAAGATTAACACTAAAAAATAATGAAGAAAAAATAATTTTTTTCACAAAAGATAATGTAATGGAGTTAATAGCATTCAAGGATAGAAAAGATATACCAGATGATGATTTTTTAATATATTTAAAAGAAATTTGATTTGATAATAAAGCTATAGAAAGTTTCTTAAATTATTATACCCAAAAAACTGATGTTCCAAAAGAAATAAAAAGATTAAGAAGAACTCTTAAATACAATAATGAATCAGAATTTGATACTCAAACAGATGAAAATATAAATTCACAAGTATCATTAATATCAGAAGAACAAAAAACAATTGAGAAAATAAAAGCTACAATGAATGTAGAATATGCAAAAAAATATACAGATTTTGTTTACATTATGTGAGAATTATATGAGTTTTGGGAAAATGCTTTAGATAGTGAAGTTCAAGAGATTTATGAAGAAGCGATGACTGAACCTGCTTTGTGACTAATAGAAAGTTATAAAAATGAAAAAAATATAATAGATACATTTAACTGATTATATGATTGACTTGAATATTCATGTTGAAAAGCAGAAATAATATTAGCAAATGAAATTATAAGAATCCTAAAGAAAATGAAATCTCCAAGGAGTTACTTAGATAAATTAATATATTGTCATGATATTGTTTCAGAAAAAGCCAAACTTGTATTTGAAGATGCTATGATTTTACCAACAATTTTTCTAATAAGTAAATCAGAAAACCTAGAGTGAATGGATTTAATAAAATTTTTAAAAGATGTTGAATTATTAACAGTATGAGAAGCAAACGACTTAGTTAATGATGAAATTGCATATAAATTAAACATTGAAGAAATAAAATCCATTTTATCATAAATAAATAAGAAAAATTATACATTGTCAACTTAAAATTATAAAAAATCTATTGGGGTCAGTGTTCGTTGTATAAAAGATTAATTAAAAAAATTCTAGCTTTAGCTAGAATTTTTTTACGATTTATACTTCGCGTAAAAATCTTTCTTGAACTCATCAAACTTTCAGTTAATTATTGCTTTTCTAGCTTGCTTTGTTAGATTAATCAAAAAGTACAAATTATGATATGAGAGAAGATGCATTCAAAGTATTTCATTTTCTATAATTAAATGTCTTAGATATCATAAACTATAATTTTTACAAACTTTACAATCACAGTTTGAATCAAGTTTTTCTTTACTAAGCTTATATTTTTCATTTTTTATTTTTATATTTCAATAACTAGAAAAAGCAAGTCAATGCCTTCAAACACGAGTAGGTAATACACAATCAAACATATCAACTCATCTACTTATTCACTCTATCAAATCCTCAGGAGTTCAAACTCACATCAAATAAACAGGTTTTTCAAAATCTCATAAATTATCACTTATCACATCCAAAATTCTATACATATCATGCTTTGATTCTCATACACTAAGTCATCAAATAGCAATTCAAGGTAAATCAAGTGATTTTATAAAATTTGTTGATTCTATTCTTAAATCATCGTAAATTACTCATTGAATAATAGGGAATAGTGCTTGTGTATATAATCAAGCATCTTCTCTTATTTTATTGTTTTCAATCCATCTATTTTTACTTCTTATTGCCCAATTATGAGTTCTTACCATAGCTTTTTTTGCGTACTCTTTTGTACTATCTCAAGGAGCACATTCATCAAAAGCCATAATTATATCAGCTCATAAATTGCTTTGTATATCCATAACTCTCTCAGGAGTAAAATAATGTTTACTTCAATCAATATAACTTCTAAAATGAACTCAATCTTCAGTGATTTTAACCAAAGCTTCCTTATTTTTTCTTATTCATCATCAAAGTGAAAAAACTTGAAATCATCAACTATCAGTTAATATAGGTTTATGATAATTTTGAAAATTATGAACTCAAGAAAAGTCTTTTATAATCTGATCTCAAGGTCTTAAATAAAGATGGTAAGTATTGTTTAGTATGATTTGTGCTCACATAGAATCCAAATCTTCATTTGTGATTCATTTTACTGTCGCTTTTGTTCAAACAGGCATAAATATAGGGGTTTCAATATTTCAGTGTGCAGTTTTAAAAATTCAGGCTTTGGATTTATTATCTCTTGCTATGATATCGTAGGAAAACATTAATAGATTTTAAAAAAGTAAAAAGTTATCATATAGATAACTTACTTGTATTTTTATACATAAAAAATTGTTATTTACAAATATTTTTAATAATTTGGAGTTATATTACTTTCTCAATCATTCTTCACCATATTTTTTAATAATTCTTCATTTTTTCTTTTTATCACTCATCTTTCCATTTCTTGAGTTTTTGTATAAAATTTATGATTCCATAAAAAATCAAGTGAAGAGTGATGCCAATCAGGATCTTTTATCTTGATTTTTTTAATAGTTTCAAGTTCTTTTTTTAACTTTTCTCATTTATCAAAGAAATCTTCTCTTCATATATTATCTAAATCTGCATCCTTAATAATTTTTTCATAAATATTTTTAGGTTCAGTATATAGGGGATTAGTTGCAATTATAACTTTCTCTACTAGTTCAATTTTATCAGGTGGGTATAATTTAGATTTCAAAAAATTTTGAGCGATTTTAGCTCATACATATTCGTTATCATCATATTTAATTGTAAAACCAGTATCATGAAAAAGTCCAGCTAATGCTAAAATTTCAGTTTCATCATCGTTTAACCCTTCTTTTTGAGCAAGATAAATTGATCTTATCATTACATCTAAAGCGTGCTCATATTGATGATAATAATAATTTTCAAGAGGCATCAATATAGAGTTTACATATTTCTTAGCATCAGTTATTAATTTATCGTACATTATTATTTATTAATTAATTTTAAAACATCATTATATGTTATAATTATACTCAAAAATATAAAAATAACAAAAAAACTGAGATGAATTATTCATTCTATTCTAGGAGAAATTCATTTTTTTCAAATAGTTCTACGAATTAAAGCATTTACAGTTATAAATAAGAATCTTCATCCATCTAAAGCAGGAATTGGTAAAAGATTAAAAACTCATAAATTTATACTTATTAAACAAGCCAAAATTACGATAACAGAAAATCATCATTTCAATGCATCGTTTACAACTCATACAATTCAAACAGGTCAACTCATACTATTTACTGCCTCATCTCTTTCTTCTATTGTTTTTGGTGCTATTAACTTTCTAAAAAGTGATCATAAAGCTTCAAAAGTAAGTAATGACTCTCAATAAACTTCTTTTACAGATATGATAACAGAACTTCATAAATCATATTTATAATTGAAATCAGGATTGTAATCTATATTTGGAACTAAATAAGTTCATATTTTACCATTCTCTCAAACTTGCATTTTTAAATCAATAGTATTTTCTTCTCTTTTCAATTCCAAACTTATTTCTTTTCATATATTACTTGAAATTATATCTTGAACTCAAGTTGCTGTATCTATTTTAAAATCATTAATTTTCAATAATATATCTCAATCCTTTATTCAACTTGTTTGAGCTAATGATCATGTCAATGGAAATAAAACTACTCAAGGACTTTCAATAAGTAGTCAATTATCTATAGCTTGTTGTGTAGTAGGAAATAACTTAATATCTAAACTAGTATCAATTTTATCATTTATTCAAATTGGTTTTACTCAAATAGTAAACAAAATAATATAGATAATTATAGCAAGTAAAAAATTCATTATAACTCAAGCCAGTATAACTATACTTTGTTTAATGTATGATTTATTTATGAGATTATCTTCATCACTATTTTCTTTTATTTTTTGCAAAGCATCTTCTCTTTCTTCTTTTGAAATTTTATTTCACTTTGCATCATATACAGAAATATCACTTTTTAAAACTTTAACTAGCTCTTCTTGTTTATACAATTTTCAATCTTTATCATAAACAAAAAAATAATTATAATTTTCTCACTTCAATCTAACAAATCATCATATAGGTAACCAGTTTAAAGTATATTCAGTTCACTTTTTATCCTTCCATAACTTTTTTGCTTTTGGAGGAATTCCAAGTCAAAATTCATATACCTTAACTCCAAACATCCTAGCAGTTTTAAAATGCCCATATTCATGAACCAAAACTATCACAGAAAATATAATCAAAGACACAAGTATTCAAATAAACATAATTAATTTGTTACAATTTATAAAAAAATATAAATAATTATACAATTAAACCAACAAAATTCAAAAAATAATTTTGAAAAAATTGATATTATTTCTTTAAAAAAGTTATTTCAATTTGTCATTCTCTGGCTTGACCCGGGAATCTTCAATATATTGTATCTAAATTGTCATCCCGCACTTGATATAAGATCTTTCTTGTTGTAGCCCATTGATAAAAGGGGTTATGGGGATTTTGTATATATAATGCCATTCTGAAATGTCATTCTGACTTCGTTTCAGAATCATTAAAAAAGTTTAAAAGCTCCTTATTTATATTATCCTATAATACTTAACTTAAATTCCAATTTATTATATTTGACTAAAAGAAAAAAAAGACTAATATCTTTTTGGGATTAAACAAATAACTAATTTTTTATGAAATTACTATTTAAACTAATCTTTGTTTTCTTAATTCAACTAAACATTTAGTTTTTTAAAAGACCGCTTTATAGCACCACTATAAACGGTCTTTTTTTATTTTTTAACATATTTGAAAATGAAAAAATTACTTGCAAAAGTGTTAATCTTTATGGGAATTTTTGTTTTTTGAATAAGTGTTATATATGCAACATCAAGTGTTGTTAACAACCAAAATAAAAATACAATACTAAATGAAAAATATACTTGAAAAAAACTGGAAAGGATAAAAAATTCTATAAAACAAAAAAATAATTATAGACTTTTGATACAGACTACAGATTCTCAAGAAACAGTAAAAGACTATTTTCAATCTTGAGATAAAAAGATAAAAATAAAAAAAGTATGAACAGATAAATATATGATAAAAATTCCTTTAAATACTGATTTTTTAAGGGAAGATTTATCACAAATAGATAATTGAGCATTACCAGAAAAACTATGAATATATGATATAATACAACCAGAAATACTTGAATGATTATGATTTCTTGATTGAGAAGAAACAAACAAATTATGGTGAATAAACAAGATCTGAGCAAATAACTTCCAAGAAGAACTACAAACAAAAACAAAAGTAAAAGTAGCAGTGCTAGATACAGGTATAGACTATACTAACACAGATTTAAGCAATAACTACGATACAAGCTTGTCATATGATTTCATAAACGATAAAACAGATGCAATAGATGATAACTGACATGGTACAGAAGTATCTTGAATTATAGGATGACTTGTAAACTGAAAATGAGTTTTTTGAGTAAATAGTAATACTGATTTAGTTTCACTAAAAGTACTAGACTCAAACTGAATAGGTACAAGTTATGATATACTCGAAGCTATAGATTATGCAACACAAAACAACATAAAAGTACTAAATATGAGTTTTGGATGAGCATGATTTACTACAAATAACCCAATCTGTGAAGCTATAACAAGTGCAAGAAATAACTGAACAATTATAATTACTTCTGCTTGAAACAATAACTCAGAACTTACAAATACAATTCCTGCTTCATGTAACGATACAATTACAGTTTGAGCAATAGATACACAAGACAACAAAGCAAGTTTTTCAAACTATTGATCAAAAGTAAGTATCTATGCTCCATGAGTAGATATCTATACAACTTGATTAAATAATACTTACCAAACAGTAAATGGTACATCATTTTCAACAGCTTTTGTAACTTGATTAGTTGCTAAAGAGTTGGCTTATAATGGAAGTATAAGTTATGTTGATTTGATAAGTAATATAAAAAATAATTATGGTTTAGTTTCAAGTTTTGCAAATACTACTGAAACAAGTACTTGAACTCTTACAAATTGAACATGATTAGTAAATACTGAAAGTGTATTTACAAGATTTTCTGATTTCAAATATTTGTTTAATACAGATGACTATATCTATTTTAATGATATGTCAAATAGTGGATTTGTCTATAAGATTAAAAATGATAATTCTGTATTTACTTCTAATTTACCTTATTTAAAAAATGATTTTTATAGAATAGAAGATTATTCGCAAGATAACTTTAATTCCTGAGAGTATATAACTTATGCTGATTTTATAAAACATTATGAATCAATATTATACAAAAATGATAATATAGATAACACAAAATTTTCAGTTCAATCAATATGATTATGAAAATACAATATAAGTCATAAATTTAATCATATATCTTGAATAAAAATAAGTAATAATATCTGATCTAAATTGATTACAGATAATGATTATGTTTATTATATAAATTATTTAGATTGAAATAAAATATATAAAGTATCAAAAAATTGAAACTCTGAAACAAAATTAAATGACACTGATACTTTAAATCTTATAGATACAAATAATTATATTTTTTATACAAATCGGTCAGACTGAAATAAAATATATAGAATGTTAAAGGACTGAAGCTGAAAAACTAAATTAAATGATGCTAGTCGGTGCAATTTAGTATCAGATCTAAATTATATGTATTATGGTAATAGTTCAGATTGAAATAGTGTATATAAAATAACTCCAGATTTGACTTGAAAAACTAAACTAAATAGTAATAATGTCTGTTATTTATCATTAGATAGTAATTTTGTATATTATAGAAATGGTTCAGATTGAGGTAAATTATATAAAACTGCAAAAGATTGAACTTCACAAACAAAATTAAATAATAATAGTTCTGTGTATTCATTAATAGATAATAATTATGTATATTATATAAATGCTTGAGATTGAGATAGTATATATAGAGTCTCAAAAGATTGATATTGAGACACTAAATTAACTGACCGTTCACGGTATATAACTATGGATAATAATTATATATATTATACTAATCGGTCAGAATGATATAAGATATATAAAATGTTAAAGGATTGAAGTTGAAAAATTAAATTAGAGGATAGTCCAGCTTGGGCTATAACAGTAGATAATGGTTATGTATATTATAGTAATTATTCAAATCAAGGTATATATAAAATTAATCTAACTAATCCACAATGATTTACAATGGATGATTGATTTTATATGAGTCCTGAAATATCTGCTTGAAAAATATTAAAGTTTTTAGAAATTAATGTAAATTCAATAGTTCCAACTTGAACTAATTATGATTTTTATTTAAGTAATGGTTATTCAAATTTTGTAAAGATAGATAATTCAAAATTAGACTGAAATACAAGTCTTGATTTAAATAGTTTGTTTTGATCTACAACAGATAAACTTTACTATTATATACAACTTACATGAGATCCAAGTGATACCACAAAAACACCAATTATAAATAGTGTTGAGTTTATTGATGGAACACCTCCATCACCAACAAACTTAAAACAATATGTACTAAGTCCATATTTAGAAAAAGAAGAGTTTGGTTCATGAACAGAAATTTGAACAAAAATTTGAAAATATCAGTCAGGTAGTTGAATAATTCTTACAGCCGATATATATGGGAACCCATCTTGAAGACAACTAAAATTAACATTTGAGGTATATAAATATGGAACAAATGTACCTATAGATTTACAATATAGTAGTGGATTTATATTATGATCTACATGAGTTATATTACCATATTATTGAAGTGGAAGGTATTATTGGAGAGTAAGGATAGAAAATGATTTATGAAGTATGAGTGATTGGGTAAATTATGGTACAGATAATCAATTTGAAACTGATTATGGATTGTTTGAGTGATTCGAACCTTATCCATATGGGTATAATTTTGAAAATAATTGACCTTCAGACTGACTTTTAGATTGATGAATTTCTTGACTTGATTTATTAAATGTAGGGACAAGGCAAATAATTCCATGAAAAAAATGGGATATATTTAATTCGGCATTTGACTTAACTTGATATGATGAAATAAGATTAATGGATGCATTTGAAAATTTGGGATTAAATAAAACCAATGCCTTCCAATGATGAAATTGTTATGGTATGGCAGAATCTGCAGTTATGCAAATTGAACATCCTGATTTTTTAAAATCGAATTTTAATGCTTTCTCTGCTCAGATATGAATATGATATATTTGGGATAAAATAAATTCTCTAAGCACTACAAGTACATGAAATTGGGATATATATAATGATATATCAAAAACAATTTATTCTTTACAACTTTCCCAGTATAGTTTAAATGATAGATTAACTTTATTTAATTGATACAGTAGCTGAGAAACAATATTATCAAAATTAATCAACGATAATAAAACTTATATATTAGGTTTTTTATGAAAGGATAAACAAGGTAAGGTAATTTGACATGCTGTAGTTCCATATAAAGTTGAATGAAATAAAATTTATGTTTGGGACAATAATATACAATTTCCAGTTTGAAATTATTATAATAAAATTACTAACAAATATGAGCAATTTAATGCATATTCACTTTATATAGAAATAAATAATGATTGAACTTGGAATGTTCCTTTATATAAAAATGATTTTGAATCTTTTGATAAAATAGCACTTATAGATACAGATAAACTATATAACTTTTGAAAAAAATCTTGACCATCTTGATTTTTATGAGTAGATATATTATATACAGTAAATTGAACATCAGATTTACAAATAACTGATTCTCAGTGAAGAATTTCATGATTTTCTTGATGAACCATATTAGAAGAAATTCCATGAGTACATGTAATAATACCATTAATAGGCGATTTAAGCTGAACTACAGAAAACATATGGAAACAAATCTACCTACCACAAAAACAAAATCTAACAGTGAAAGTAATAGCAAAATCACAAGAAAACTACGATTTAATGGTAGCCTGATGAGATTATTATACAAAACTAGAAAAGGTATCAACAAGCACAGGTCAAATAGATACTTTTACATCAACATGAAATGAATTAACAATAGACTTTGATGATACAAAAACATGATCATATAATTTACTTACAGATAATTTTCAGGAAAATAATACTTGAACAATATATATAGATCAATCACCAATTATTACAAGCCTTCAAGAATACAATATAGACTGGCAAAAAGTTCAGGATAATTCAAACGATGCTGTAACTCAAAGTATTGATACAAACAATGATTGAATTTTTTATTGAACATGAGATGTTGAGATAACTTTACCACCAGTATTTCAAGATCTATTAGCTCCAACTACTACAGTAAGTTTTTCTTGAATACAAACTCCAAATCAAACAGGTTCATATATAGAAACAACAACAATCACATTACAAGCAGAAGATAATGAATGATGAAGCTGGGTAGATAAGATATATTATTCACTAGATAATACTTGATCTACAGATAAGACTTATTTAGAATACACTTCTCCAATAATAGTTAATTGAGTAAATAACTATACTCTAACATATTACTCTGTAGATAAATTCTGAAACAAAGAAACACCAAAAATAGAAAACTTCGCCCTTACAGAAAAACCAGAGACATACCAGTGAGAAATAAATTGATATGTATATGAAGACACAAATTCTAATTGAATAAAAGATACTTGAGAAAATGTTATGGCATGATGGAAAATGTGTATAGATAAAAACAACAATTGAACTTGTGAAGAAAATATAGAACCATTTATATTATCAAATAATAACTGATATTATGAATTCAATTGACTTGCAACTTGAATATATAAGGTACTAGAGATACCACATCAAAATTGGATAGTTATGAACCCAAGCATAAAATACTATACTATCCAATTATCAAACTGACAAAAAGTTGCAAACAAGAATTTTGGTAATCTCAAAACAAAAGTGAAATAATTCTTTTCCCAAAAAATAGGTAAAAATTTACTTTTTTAAAATATAATAAATGAAAAAAATTAATAAAAATGTTATGTTCAAAGGGATTGTATGATTTTTTGTAGTAGTTATTTTATTTGAATTAATAAATATAGTGTTTAAAGATAAATTTAATGAGTTAAGAAATGAGAATATAGATAAATATAATTTTCAGCAGTTAGAAATAGTAAAAACTATATTAGATAATTTAGATAGGAATTCTTATAATTTTAGTAATTTGAGCGAATTTAATGAACTGTATAAACAAAAAATAATACCAAAAAAGAATTGTTACTTTATTGCTGATAGAAATAGATTTTTTAAAGATAAGAAATGATGATGAGGTTATATATTTTGATTTAAATTAGAATCAGATAAATATATAAATATATATTGAACATGATACTATGTATATCCAAAATATGATTTACCAATTGACAATATATATTTTTGATTTTGATGATGAAATGATAGATGAATTAATGATAGAATATATAATAATTTTGTTTTTACAATATCTAATCCTTGCCAGGATTAGATATATACAATATCTATAATAATATAAAGATGTATGCAACAACAAATCTACCTACCACAAAAACAAGATTTAACAATAAAAGTTATAGCAAAATGACAAGAAAGTTATGATTTAATGATCGCATGATGAGATTACTATTCAAAACTTGAAAATGTAGAATCAAGTACATGACAAATAGATATATTTGAATCAACAGTAGATAATTTAAAGATAGATTTTGATGACACAAAAACTTGATCATATAATCTACTAACAGACAATTTCCAAGAGAATAACACTTGAACAATATATATAGATAATACTCCAATAATAACAAATCCACAAGAATATGCTATAAATTGGGTAGAAGTGAATGAAAATACAAACGATGCTGTAACTCAAAATATTGATTCAAATAATGATTGAATATTTAACTGAACTTGAGATACTGAGATAAACCTACCACCAATATTTCAAGATACAACACCACCAATAACAAACCACACTTTGTCATGAGAACTACTACCAAACTCAACATGAACATATATAGAAACAACAACAATTACACTAAATTCACAAGATAATGAATTATGAAGTTGAATAGACAAAATTTACTATGCTATATGAACAGATACAGGAACACTTATCTACTTACCATATATAGAACCAATAATAGTAAATTGAGTATGAAACTATACATTAAATTATTACTGAGTAGATAAGTTTGGAAATATAGAAACAATTAAAACAACAAATTTTTCACTTGTAGAAAGACCAGAAACATATAAAGGTAACATCTCTTGATTTATATATGAAGATTTAAATAGCAATTGAGTAAAAGACTCAACAGAAAAAACAATGGCATGATGGAAAATTTGCATAGACATAAATCAAGATTCTGATTGTCAGGAAAATACAGAACCCTTTAATTTAACAAACAACGATTGATATTATGAATTCAATTGATTAGCAACAGGAATATACAAAATACTTGAAATTCCTCATCAAAATTGGATTGTCACAAATCCAAGTATAAAATACTACAATATACAATTATCAAATTGACAAAAAGTTACAAACAAAAATTTTGGTAACTTAAAAACAAAAGGGAAATAATCCCTTTTGTTTTGGTAAATAATAAAATTACATTTTAATTATATAAGCATGAAATTATTAAATAAAATTAAATCAAACAAACAAAAAATTGTAAAAACAATAAAACTTATATGAATAATTGTAATTACAATTATTCTACTTGCTATATCATATAGTTTAATTTTTGAGCAAGATAAGATAAATATTGATAAATATAATTTTAAACAATTAGAAAAAGTTAAAAATACATTAAACAAATTAGATAAATATTCTTATGATTTTTGGGGAGTGAAAGAATTTAATAATAAATTTAATCAAAATATAAAACCTATTAAAAACTGTTATTTTATAGTAAGTAAAAACAATTATTTTGAAGGTAATAATTTTGGGTGATGATATAATTTTTGATTTAAATTTGAGTCAGTGTTATATAAGATGAGATATTTGAGTTGGTATTTTATGTATCCAAAATATGATTTACCAATAGTTCAAGAATGTATCTGAGTTTGTTATGATATTCTTAAACCAAAGTTTGAATATACAATATCTAATCCTTGCCAGGATTAGATATTTAACAATATCTATAATAATATAAAGATATATGCAAAAACATATCTATCTACAACAAAAACAAGACTTAACAGTAAAAGTAATAGCAAAATTACAGGAAAACTATGACTTAATGGTAGCATGATGAAACTATTATACAAAACTAGAAAATGTAGAAACATCTACATGACAAATAGATACATTCAAATCTACTGCTGATAATTTAAAGATAAATTTCGATGACACTAAAACTTGAAGTTATAATTTATTAACAGATAATTTTCAAGAAAATAATACTTGAACAATATATATAGATAAAGTACCAGTTATAACAAATCTACAAAAGTATGGTATAGATTGGTCAAAAGTAAGACAAAATACAAATGATGCAATAACTCAAAGTATAGATACAAACAATGATTGAGTATTTGAAAAATCTATAAATTTACCCCCAATTTTTCAAGATTTACAAGCACCTACAACAAACTATACACTATCTTGAGAATTACTACCAGGCTCTACATGAACATATATAGAAACAAGTACAATTACACTAAATTCACAAGATAATATCTGATGAAGCTGAATAGATAAAATATACTATGCAATATGAACTGATATAGGTACATTGATATATGTACCATATACTGAACCAATCATAGTAAACTGAGTTTGAAATTATACACTAAATTACTATGCAGTTGATAACTTTTGAAATATAGAAGCAACAAAAACAACAAGTTTTAAATTGGCAGAAAGACCAGAGATATATCAATGAGAAATAAGTTGATACGTGTATGAAGATATAAACTTAAATTGAATCAAGGATACTTGAGAAAAAACAATGGCATGATGGAAAATATGTATAGATAAAAATAATAACAATGATTGTGAAGAAAGTGCAGAACCATTTATACTGACAAACAATGATTGATACTATGACTTTAATTGACTAGTTACTTGAACATACAAAATTCTTGAGATACCACATCAAAATTGGATACTAACTTATCCAATAAGTTCATATTATACTATTAATCTGAGTAATTGACAAAAGGTGACAAATAAGAACTTTGGTAATCTAAAAACAAAAGGAAAGTAGTAAAAACTTTTAATTTTTATAGTTTAATAAATTTTTATGAAAATAATAAATAAAAAAATAATTATAATCTTATGTGTATTAGTAACAGTATTTTTTGTTTTTTGAATATATACTGGAATTTCTAAATATGTAGCGGAAAAAACCTCTAAACCAGCTGAGAAAGAAAAAAATATCCCAGTTGATACTAAAGGGGTAGGAAAAGAAAAAGTACAACAAGTTAATATTGAAAAAATTGAAGACAAAAAGGTTGTTCAAGTAGATTTTAAACAATCTGAAAAAGAAAAAATATTTATAGATGAGTATAATTTTAATCAATTAGAAAAAGTAAAAACAATATTAGATAATAAAACAAATAGTGGTTATATACTTAGAAATTATATAGATTTTAACGAAAAATTCAATCAGGATATAAAACCAATTAAAAATTGCTACTATTTAAAAACAAAGAATTGAAAATATCCATATATATTTTGATTTAAATTAGAATCTGATAAGTTTATAAAAAAGTATTGAACATGATATTATGCATATCCAAAATATGATTTACCAAGAGTCCCTTTATGTTTTTGAGAGGGGGATAATATACCTTGTAAAGATCGTAATCATTTAGAATTTGAAACTACAATATCTAATCCATGCAGGGATTAGATATTGTAAAAAATCCCCCCTATCAAACCTTCTCCACAAACTCATTTATACTTTTTACTTTTATAACCTCTATCTTGAAATCTCATTTTATCTCTGTATTTGGCACAAATACTCTTTTAAATCACAATTTTTCAGCTTCTTTTATCCTTTTTTCAAGCTGAATAATATTTTTTATAGTTCAAGTTAATGATATTTCTCATATAAATATACTTTCTCTATCAATAGCCTTATTTGTCTTGCTTGAAATCATAGCTGAAACAAGTCATAAATCTATAGCAGGATCTTCTATTTTTAATCATCTTGCGATATTTAGATATACATCAGAAGAATCAAGTTTTATTTTTGTGTATTTACTTAAAATTGCAGCTAACATATCAAGTTTTGAAACATTGATTCATCTTACACTTCTTTTAGGATAACCGAATTTAGTATAATTAGTCAGAGCTTCACACTCAATCAAGATAGGTCTATTTCATTCTATTGTTATGCTTAAACTAGATCACACAATCGGTTCTTTTTCTTTGTTATCTATTAACTCAAGTCATGGATTTTTCAGGTCTTTTAATCATTCTTCTCACATCTTAAAAATAGCTATTTCGCTACTATTTCAAAACCTATTTTTTATACTTCTCAAAATCCTTATATCTTCAAACCTTTCTCACTCAAAAAATAAAACAGTATCAACTAGATGCTCAAGTATTTTTGGTCAAGCTAGATTTCAATCTTTTGTTACATGTCATATTATGACTGTTGTTATATTGTTTTTCTTAGCAAAATCTTGTAACTTTTCAGCTATGTATTTAACTTGACTGATACTTCATGATCATCATGATACTTCTCAACTACTAAGAACACTGATAGAATCAATTATAAGTAAATCAGGTAAATTTCATTTTATTGTCTCAAGTATATTTTCTATATTATTTTCGCATAATATAGATAAATTATCTCACTTTATTGATAATCTGTTTGCTCTTGATGTCAATTGTCAAATTGTTTCTTCTCAAGATACATAAATAATTTGTTTATCTATAAAAGAAGCAAGTTGAAGAGATAATGTTGATTTTCAAATTCAAGGCTCTCAACTTAGAAGTACTAGAGATCAAGGAACAATTCATCATCAAAGTACATTATTTAATTCTTCAGATTTAGTTATTATCCTGTCTTCACTAAAAGTTCATCAACTTAATTTTTCTAACTCTTTTTTTACAGCTTTTGTTTTATCTTTTATTTTAGATTCTTTGAATTCAACCAATGTATTCCATTCCTTACAAAAACTACATTGTCATTGCCATTTAACATACTCATTTCAACAATTATTACAGATGTACATAATATATAATTAGTATATAAATTATTTTCATTATATTAAAAAAAAACAATTTGTAAAACTAAAGTTTATCTATAAAAAATATTATAAATACACTTTTAAAAAAGTACATATCAAAAAAATTGACAAAAAATTATTAAAAACTAAAATCAAAATACATTAAAATTAAATAAGCAATGAAGAATGTTTTTCTTTTTTTTTGTTTATTTTTAATAAAAATTATAACCAAAAATTGACAAAAAATTTTATATTTTAATTATTTTATTTTTTATATGAAAAATTACATTTATAAAAATAGTTTTTATCTAAAAAATACAAACACTTTTGCTTTTACAATGGTAGAAATAATAACTGTAATTACTATACTAGCAATACTTTCAACTATTTGCTTTTTTGGATATTCTGAGCATATTATTTGAGCAAGAGATGCTAGTAGGATAAGTCAAATAACTGAAATTCGTGACTGACTAGAAACTTTCAGAATGAATAATCCATTACCAGACCCAGAAGATGCAATAGAAATTCTTTGAAGCTGAACACTATTATGATATCAATGATATATGTGAAAAAGTAATTTAGGATTAATTTGATACAATAACTGATGAATAGATCCAAAAGATCAAACTTTTTATACATATTTTTTATCTTCAGATAGAAGATCATTCCAACTTATGACATATCTTGAAAGTTCAAAAGACATTCAGATATTTAGTAATGCAGATTTTTTCGACAAAGCTAATGCAAATGATTTTGATTATAGTAAGAGATATCTAAACTTTAGTTGAGAAAGATTATGAATTTTAACAGAATGTGATACAAATAAACTACTTCAAGAAATTCCAGAATTAAAATCAACTTGACAATTTGAAGTATCTACAACAACAAGTTCATTTAGAGTAAGTTTTGCATGAAATGATAGTAAGTGTTGAACATGAAATTTACTATATGCTATGTTAAAAAATAGAACGACAAATCCTTTTTTACAATGTGCTGAAAATATATGATATAGATACAATTCCCATACTTACAATATTCCAGAATCAAATGTATGAGATACTCTTAATAATATAGTCTCAGATCCTGTCTCTGGATTAAACTGATTATATCAATACACTTTAACAAGTGTTATATGTTCAAATAGTTGAACTTATGTAAATCCTATTGAATCTACAGTTTCTAATGCTGTTAGTTGTAATACTTGATATAGTATATCAGAAGAATCAACTCTTTGTGAAGAAAATTCATGTGCAAGTGCACCATCATATTCTTATTCAAGTTTTACAAAATGAAATCCGACTGAGGCTAAACAATGACGGCAAAACTATGATAATTCTTCTCCTTGTTATTATACTTGTCCAGCTTGATATACTTGAAATGATTGTGATACACCACTTAGTCAATATTATGCTTGTTCTTCAGCGTGACAAATATTAACAGCTTCAAGTAGATATTCTTGATGTGATGCAAATGATGTAATTGTTTGTGCATGAAATTGATTGTGATATACTATTGCTGCATGTAATGTATGATCTTCTAAATCTTGAACTTGAGCAGAATCTTATTGAAAATATTTTCAATGGTGAAGAAATAAATGATTTATATTTTGAGACATTAGTTCTTATCTTTCTTTGATAGATTGAGTTTTATGATTAAATGAAGTTGCAGATTTATACTGATTTATTGAGTCATCTCCATTATATGATCCATATACATGGGCTGTATGAGATATAACAGATAATTGGGGAAATGAAACAGATTCAAACTGAGCAAGAAGATGACCTTGTGCAACATGATACCATATACCAAGAAAAACAGAATGGTTAGCAGTTGTTCTTGCTTGATGATGGTCATCAAATTGAAACTGAATGGTTAATGCATTGAAATTACCACTTGCATGATATCGTTGATGAGATAACGGTAAAGTTAAGAATAACTGAAATTTTGCTTGATATTGGTCATCAAATTGAAAAAATAAAAAATCATCACAATTAGAAGTATTTCTAGATTATATAACTCCTTATGAAGACAATGTCCGTATACATTGATTTACAGTAAGATGTGTTAAAAATTAGCAAAATATTTTATATAAAAAAGTTGGATAGATACTTATCTGTCCAACTTTTTTATATTTGAAATTATAATAAATGTTTTAATTATCCTTTTCAACTAAAATTACTTCAAGATTTATTCCTTATTTGAGTCCCAGCAACTTTTTTATATTTTCATTGTAAAAGATCTAATGCAAAACTTTCAGATAAACCATCTTTTGTTATCATAACTTCTAGTTCTCTAATTTGCTCTACTGATAAAATTCTATTGTACTTTGCTGATAGCTTATCAAATAAAGTAGCATTTTCTTGATTAGGAGTGCTTTTTTCAATATTAGATAAGTAACTATTTCTAGGTGTAAAATGTTTTTTATCATTATCTCATTTCCTTCAGTTTAAAATATTCACTGTAAGACTGTTTTGTTTTACCCCATTTCAATATTTTTTCATTACAAGTTCACATTCTTCACTATCTTTACATTTTGATAAAATAAGATTAAGTAATCTAGTAGTAAAATGCATTTTAAAAGTCAATCAATATATATATTTATCACATTCATCAAAAGTTTCTAATTTTTTTAATGCTCCATATATCCTAATATTTCAAACAATAGTTTTTCTTAAATAGTTAAAATGTTGTATAGGTCAAAATCAATCATTTTTAAAATAATCATCTATAGAATCATCATATGTAATCAAACTATCAGAAAATTTTTCTTCTAATAATCAACAATCTATATTATTGTCGGAGTTTAATAATCATAGATTTTCACATTTTTTCATTAATTTAGTTACTTCAAGATTACCAGTATTATCAATTACATCATCAACCTTTCAACAAATAATTTCAATCATTTTTTTTATTTTTATTTCAAGCTCATTATTTCAAGTTACCAATTGTCATACAGATAAGTAATTATTATTTTTTTCCATAAAAATTATGCATTTATCTTATAAATTTAAATAATTATATTATTAAAAAATAAATTGCAAATAATTATATAAAAAAAATTGACAAATATAAGTAATAATGTATATAATGTATGTTGTTATGAAATATAATTTAGAAAAAAATTTAATATCATTGATAATGTAAATCTTTTGAAAATTGTATTTCTAAAAAAAGATTACTAACTCAAAAATAAAAGAAATAAAAATAACATTTATAATTTATTTTAAACATGACATATTTAAATAGTAATACAATCAAAAAAAAATTACAAGAAGAAAAAGAGACAAAGATCACTTGAGTTGTTAACAGGGATTATTTAAATGAGAAAATAAACTCAATGTATCCATGAAAATTAGTAAATATGATAAAATCATATGTAAAAAGACTCAATACATTTTTAGATGAGGTTGTATTAAAAATAGATAATGAAGTAGATCCAATATATTTTTTATATGATTTATACTACAATCAAAAAAAATCAATCTTGCAAATATCTTTAGTTTTAAATGACTTATGAGTTAATATATCAGAAGATACTTTATATTACTACACCAAAAAGTTTTTTTGATGGAAACTTAATATGTCAGATAGACAACTAACAACAGAAAGAAATGAAAGAAGATCTAATTGAATTTTAAATCATTGAGAATGAAAAAATATATTTTGAGTAAATGAAAAAATCGTTGAAATTATTGAAAAAGAAACAGCATATCTCATAAAGAAAATAGAATCTAAAACAAAAAAATGAGTTAATAACATCTTGCTAGAAGATCTTGATAATAAAAAGAATAAAATAGATAAGCTCATCTATATTTTTGCAAATTATGGATTATTAAAAAATGAAACATTAAAAGAATTTTTAAACTTTTTAAAAGTTCTAAAACATAAGTGACTATCTGTTTGAAAAATAGCTAATATTTTTAATAATGTAATAAAAAATTTTAATCCCACAATTGACTTAAAAATTACAAACACAAATATAAGTTGGTGGATTTTAGGTATAGATAAAAAATAATACAAAAAATGAACAAGATAAGAACAAATATAAATTATGGAAATGGAGTAAAAAAAATTGATAAGATTTTAAATGCCATAACAGACTGAAAAATTCATATTCAATCAAGTGATATACAAAAACAAGATTGATTAGAATTACTTGAAACTGTAGATGATATAAAACTTCAAATTTTATGAGTTTTAGAGATAAGTTGAGATAAAAAAGAGTTATTAGACTTGATAGATGATTATAATAAAAACAAAGAAAATAAAAATGAATTAAGAAAAATATGAATTAAAATAATTAGATTAATCTTTAGACTAAAAACATCATTTGATAAACAAAATCAAGCATTAAAAAAAGTTAAATTATCAGATGATATAAAAAATATAGTAAGATGATATTACACAAAAGAAGAAAATTGAAATTTAATAGAATCTTTGCTGATTGAAAGAATTCTAATAGATTCTCTTGAAACAAAAGACGTAAATTTAATTCTAACTCCTGATTTACTGGATCATAAAAAAATAGATTTTATTATAAGAATCAAGTGAGATAATGATTTAAAAATATGAACTCAAGTAACTTTTACAAACTGAAAACATAAAAAAAGAAAGTTTACTGAAACAGAAAATTTAGCATATGAAATTGATGATGAAACAATAGATAATCCACACGAGGCACCAATTTACAACTCAATCAAATTCAAAAACCTAAAACCTACTTATAATCCAGATATAATATCATTTGTATCAATAAGTGATAAATTTTGAAAAGAAATAACCTGATCAGATAAACAAAGACTAAAAAAATCATTTTCAGCAAAACTTGAAAAAGATTATATAACATCATTACAAGACTCTTTAAAAGGTTATGAACAAGAATTGTTTAGAGATTTATCTATTTGATATATTTTAGCATCAAAAGAAATTAAAAAATACCTAGAAACTTGAAGCTTAAAAGATCAAATTTCTGTTCCAAATTCAGATTATGTAATAAATATAAATAATACTGGTTCAAACATATTTGCAAAACTAGAATTTAACTGATTTGTATTAGCAGAGTTTACATTTTTTATCACAAATAAAAGTATTTCAAAATTTCATAGTAAACATATAAAAATTATTGATAGAAAACTCAAAAATAAATAGTATAAATTTGAAGTAAACAAATAATTATGATAATATAGATCAAGATAAAATAAAAACAAAAAAATATTCTATGAACAAGCAAATTCTTTGAATTGATCATCACTTATCCAAACAAGAAAAAGATAAAATAGAGTCTTTTTCTATTTTGTGACAAGAAAACAATTTCAAAGAACTAGTTTCATCAATTTTAGAACCACAAGAAATTGAAAAAAGTATAGAAGAAATGGAAAAAGTATCAGATTTTCTTGATAATGAATTGATAAAATATATTCTAATTGATCAAAAAAATAATTCAAATAATTTATGAGATATTCAAGAAGAAATAATTTTAAATTGAAATCTAAGTGAAAAATTTATTAATGACTTGTTTTTGAGTTTAATTAATGAGTTAAAAAATATAAATAAAAATACTTGAAGTTTTGTAAATGTAAAAAATTATGGAGTAACATCAGTTTTTAGTATAAAGCAAAAAACAATAAGTTATATATCAAATATAGCAAAAACCTGAAAATTAAGCAAGGATTCAATTGACATATTCAATGAGATATTTCAAGACTTTAATAAATATTGTGAAAAAAATATCATAAACGAGTGAATATCACTAATGATTATAAAAAGTTGAATAGTTAATGAAGAAAATACAAATAATTTATTTTTGTCTAGTTTTAAAGATTGGAATATGTTTTATGAAGAAATAAAAGCAATTATTGAAACAAAAAAAGTATCAAATGAAAATATAGATTTTGCATTTGAAAATGCAACAAAAAAGAAAATAAATGATGAAAAAATAATAATAAATTTATTATCTCCACTTGTGTTATCATGACAAATTTCAGACGACTTACTTAACTCAAATTTTGAAAAAATAATCAAATACTCAATAAGCGATGATAATCGGACTAAGTATGTTTTGATAAATGTAATTAAATCCAAACAGATTACATCTGATAAATTAAATATTTTTTTTGATAAAGTTGAAAGCATTTTTTATCCACCTGATTTATTAACAATTCTTATACAAACATGAGAAATAACTGAAGATAGATTAAATTATTTTTTTGATGCAACATACAAAATTTCAAGAGTAAATGACAACTGGACTATAAATGTATTACCAGCATTAATCTGAACTTGAAAAATAAAAAAAGAAAAAATAGATGATTATTTTATAAAGATTTTAGCAAATTCAACTAATTGACTTCGGATGACTTCAGTTTTACCTGAAGTTGTTAAACTATGATTAAAAGACAAGGAAGCTATAAATATGTATAACGACTTTATAATGACACAAATAAATAATAATAACATAGATTATGATAAATTAAACTTATTAACAGATTTTGATATAATTAATGGTGATACTATATCTTTAATTAATAAAAAATTTTTAGAATTAGTGAAGGATAATCAATATAAAGAATACATTAACTATCAATACATTATACCAAACTTAATTTTAACAAATAGAATAAATGACAAAAACCTTAATTATTTATATGATTTACTAGTTCAAGACTTACTTTGAAATAAAGAACCAATTAAAATAATTGCACCGTTTTTAATTGATGCATGAGTAATTGATAAAAATAAATTATCTGATTTATTGGATAAATTACTTGATTTGATGATTTCAAATAATGAAATAAATTATGATTTTGTTGTAATCTGATTGATAAACACTCTTGATTTAACAACCATCCAACAAAATAAGTTAAATTCTTTTATTTTGTCTTTATTAAAGTCTTCTTCATACTGAAATAACAGAATTATTTCATGATATATAAAAACATGAAAAGTATCTATTTTTAATCAAAAAGATGAGAAAAACTCACTATATATAGAAAATAAATACAAAGAAAATTATGAACTGTTTAACTTAATTTTATCAAAAATAGATACAAATGAATTAAATTTGATTATTTATTTAAAAAACAATTTTCTAAACTTAAATACACTAAAAAATATAAATATATTTTTAGATTATGACATTGCTATAAATTTGTTTTCAGAGAATTTAGAATTTATATTTTCAGATGATAGCTTAAATAAAGCTATGCTTAGATATTATTGATTAGCTCTTAAGTCAGGATTGTATGATAGATGATTGACTCATAAAGAAATAAATTTACATCATTATGAATTTACAAAAAAAAGAAAAATATCTCGTTTCCCAATTGAAAAAGATAATTTAACAGATTATATGGATGAAGAAACACCATTATTTGAATTTGAAAAAGACAAAGATTTTGATTTTCCATGAACAAAGCCATGGACAAAAAAATGGTTTTTAGAAGATAAAAAAAGAATTAGGTACCTAAAAAGCGAGAAAATAAAAACATTTGAAAAATTTTGAACTTACTTAGCAACTTGAATTATAGAATGAAGTCAATGATTAGATAACATAAAATTTTTTTATGAACATATTTTTAAAAATATTTCATACAAAGATAATAGGACAAATATATTACAATTATGAGAAGTTTTTAACTTGATTTTAAAACAAGGAAATTATGAGATATTTGATGAAGTCTTAAATAATTGATTCTGAAAAGAATTGAAAGATTTTATAGATACATACCACATAAAAGACAAGTGAAGAACTATAGTAACTCTTATGATAACAAAAGAGATAAGAGATAGTTTTCAAATATTTAATGACTCTAAATGACAAGAACAAGTTGATTACTTAAAAATGGAAGAAGTCTTTAAAATAGTCCAAGAAAAACTAGAAAAATATAGAAAAAAAATAGATTTATACAAAGCTCCACCTATAAAAACATCAATTTGACTTGAGTATGAAGTAACAGAAAGTATAGCAAAATGATACTTAGAATCCATCTGAAGTGATTATAAAAATGATATCGAAATCATATCAGAATATGCAGAAGTAGCAGAGTGAAATGATGCAGTACATGAAATAGCAACAAACCCAACAGATAATCCATATTTACTTATACTTGAGATGAAATTACTTGATGATTTAGATTTTTTAGACCTAAACTTCAAAAAAGAAGATTATGCAAGATGATCAAGATGAGTTCATATTACAACTGGATGAGAGATATGAATAGACCTTGATAATCATACAAGATTCATACAAAACATACTCTTAGCAGGGAACTTATGATGATTAAATGCCGGAGAAGATATAAGTAATCTATGATTACATTCAAGTATAAGACAAAGAGATTATGACAATGAAATATTATTTTGAACACAAGAATCAAATAGTGTTGAATTTAGAAGTCTTTGAATAGATAAAAAAGAACAATTTGAAAGATTAGTCATAAGTCTTTTTAACCTTAGTATGATTTCACAATTAGCAAGAAAATATTTTCAAGATAATTTTTCAGCATTACTAAAAGTTGATAATTTAAGCTATAAAAAATTTAGAGAGATATTTTTAGCAAAACATAAAGAGGAAATAAAAACAGATGATGAAAAAACTGAAATTATTATAAAAAATATCTATGAATATATAAGCTTACACAATGATATAGAATCAATTATAGAAAATCACAACAAAAACTTTGAAGAAAACGAAACAACCACATTAGACAATGAAAAATGATTAAATAATTTGATTAATTTGATGTTAAGTACAAATCCAGTCATAGAACTGATGAGAGATTTAGATTTAAGTATATATTTTTATAGAGCTTTATATGAAAGTGAATTAAATTGAAATCCTATAAATTCAATAGAGCACTTTGAAGAAATACTAAAAACTCAATGAAGAAATAGTGAAAAATTAACTCAAAGACAAAAACAAATTATCTATAACTGATACAGATTAAGAATCAGAAAAAACCTAGAAATATTAAAAGATGAAAACATAGAAATATATGAAAACATAGAAAAGTATTTAAATTGAAACATAGAAGATACAATAAGAAAGATTACAAATAAAAAAAGATTTGATGAAGTCATAAAATCAAGTTGAAAAACTTATGAAATGTATATGAATTCAATAACTATAAATTTAGATTATTTTAAGGGGATAACTATGCCATATCTAGTAAATCAATTTACAGCAATAAACAATCTGTTTATAAAAAAAGATTCAACAAACGCTCTTAGTATGTACGACACTACAAAAGAACAAACTTGAGAAATAATCTCAGACAGAAGATTATCAGAAACAACAAGTTTTGATAAACTTGAACTTTGATTACAAGAAAGAGATTGAGTTTATGTAATTCAATGAGCAAGTGACTCTATGCTGACTCAAGCAATCCAAAAAAGAATCCAAGAATTCAACAAAAATTTGCAAATTTAAAGATTTATATATAATAATCAAGCCAACTAAAATATGCCTCGGTGGTGGAATTGGTAGACACGCGGGACTCAAAATCCCGTTCTAGCAATAGAGTGCGAGTTCGATTCTCGCCCGGGGCACCAAGATGGATTTTAAAAATAGCTTTCATTTATGAAAGCTATTTTTTTGTTATTGCAAATAGATCTGAATTTCTTATATATATAATGGATTATAAATACATATATCTAACTATTATTAATTATTCAATCAACTTTATTAGATATTTCTTTATTATTGTTTGAAAAACTAAAATATTTTAAGGGATTTACAATAACTCATTTATAAATACCTAGCCTAGAGTTTATTTCTCCAGTTAATTTATTTAATCAATCTACTATAGTATAAAATTTTCAATCATACTCAAAATATCAATCAAAAGTTGGAATTTGTCTTTTTTTTTCTAATTCTTTAGCAAATTTTCAATCTTCTTCAAAATTCTGTTTTAATAAATCTATATCATTATCCCTTAATGATCGATTATCATATTCTATTACAAAGAAATTTCATCACATATCAAAAACATTTGTTTCTAAATTTAATTCAACTTTTTGTGTATTTTCTCAAACGAAATAAAAATTTCATTTAACCATTTCTTCAATTCAGCGAGCAAAATTTCATGTTATTCTCATTTCACTGAAAATAATTTCATCTGCTTGAAAATTTATTGGACTAATATCTGTTAGTTCTCTTGTATCTTTTTTAACTATATTCATATAAAAAAATTATTTAATCATAGTATTTGCTTTGAATTTAGTTTATCATATTTAAATATTTTTTGCAAATGGGATAATATCTATTATTAGCCGTAAATAACATTATTAATACTATTATGAATTTAGTAATTTTTAGATAGATTATTGATTATATATATAAAAATTTTTCTCAGGTCAACAAGATTATCGCTTGAGATAGCATAATAATTTCCAAAAACAACTTCTTTTTAAAGAAGTTGTTTTTTTGTGTAATAAAATTATAATAATAATTGTCTATATTAATAATTAAATTTAATATAATTTTTGAATAATGAAAGATTTTACAAGTTTATTAAATGAATTAGATAACAATATTTTATCTATAGAAAACTATTTTGATATATCAGCTAAAATAAGAGAATTTACAAAAGATTCTAAAGAAATACCTGACAATATTAAAATAGAGCAAATGATTTTTGATTTTGTTGAAAATTATTCTTGGGATAAAAAACAAGAAGAATTTTTTAATTGGTGAACTTATTATTGACCTATGTTTATTTTACCTTCAATAGAAAATAAAAATTTAATGAATGTTTATCCACATATAAATAAAATAAATCAAGATGTTATTGATTATATATTAGATAGAACAAATGAAACAAATAATCCAATTTTAGTGGCTAGGTATATAAATGTTGCAATTGATTTCACAGATAAATTAAGTTTAAATAAAGTAAATTTTAGATTTATCAAAAAATACTTTGATAGTATTTTTGAAATAAATAAGGAAGAATTAATTACAGATGATTATTATTTAATGAAAGAATTAGAAAGAGCGGTTTTTATAGCAAGAAAATATAATAACCAGGAATATTTTAATAAATTAAAAGATATTATAATTTATAATGAGACGAATAAAAATTGATGAATAATATGATTCTGGTTAATTTCTTTTAATTTATTTGTTAATTACAAAGAATGATTACAGGTGAGTAAAATTGAAAAAGAAAGTATAATTGATAATTTAATAAAACTTATAGAAAGTGAAGAAAATAAAGAACATCCTAGCATTTTCGTTGTTGATAAGTTTTCTCCAATATTAAAAAAGACTAAAGAATTTTCAGAAGATAAGTTTAAAAAGTTATATGATTATATCATTTCTATTTATAATAAAAATATTATAAAAGATGATAATGCATTGTTAAAAGTTAATCATCTGAGATGATTATTAGAATTATATCAAGAATTTAATGATAAAGAAGGTATAGAAAATACAATAAAGGATATAAATAAAATTGATTTAGCTAAATGATTACATGAAGTTTCTTTTACAACAAGAATTACAGATGATGAAATAAATAGCCTTATTAAGTGATTTTTTTGAGATAACAACTCATATGATTTAGAAAAAGTTTTATTACTGATTAGTTTAAATTTTTTAGTAACTAAAAGTAAAATAGAAAATGAATTAGATGAAAAAAATAAAAAATTTCCACTTTCACAAATATTTTCAACTTACATTATAAGCAAAGATTGATGATTAGTATGAACATTAAATTGATTAAATGAAAAAGAAAAAAATCTAATTCATGAGGCTTCACAAAATATAAGTTTTTGAAATATATTTTTGGAAATAATATTTAACCATTTTATTGAAAATATTGATAAAGAAGAATTAAATAACTATTTAAGTAATAGTGATATATTAGAATGAGAGAACAAAAAAGAATTAGAAGAGTTGGTTAATAATATTTACAATAAAAATAACTATTCTTTAGTATGAATATTAATACCTTTAATTGAGAATTTATTTAGAAAACTTGTTTTACTAAATTGATGAAATATTAGTAAAGAAGATATTAGAAATTGATGATTTATGAATAAATCATTATGAGAAGTATTAAATGATAGAATAATTTTAAGTCTATTTACTGAAGATGTAGTTTTTTACTTTAGAGTTGTTTTATCAGAAAGATTAGGATTAAATTTGAGAAATGATTTTTGTCATGGCATAAATAGAGAAAAATTTTATAATTATCATGTTGTTTTAAGATTATTACATATATTTTTTATATTAGTAAGACTTGTTAAATTTAACTAATAATTCTATTATAATAAAATTATAATACTATAAATTTACCTCCTAACCACCCCAAACCCATGAACATAAACCACTTACTAACCCAATCTCGCGAAATTTGGTGAGAAGAAAAACTAAACTTATCTCAAATCATTGTTAGACTTTGAAAAGTTTTTTGAGATCTTTGTAGATGGGAAAGAGATGCTATAAAAGACAAAGATACTCATACTGACGAAGACTTAAAAAAAGAATTATGAAATATCATATTTTCTACAATTAGATGGTGTGATGATTTATGATATAATCCAGAAGAATGTATAGAAATAGCAATAAAAGCTCAAAAAAAATTTGTAAAAAAATAAAAATTGAGTAAACAATATAACTATTGATACTTAATTTTAAAAATATGTGATTAGAAAATTATGATGATGATTTAGATGAAAAACAAAAACAATTTTTATCATACTATGAAGAATATTTGACTACAATGAAAGATTTATGACTTGAATTAAGCGACAATGCTAAATTAACAAGTATAAATACATTTAAAAACTTGATGAAGGTAACATGAAGCGATTTTGAAAGTCAAATTCAATCTAAATACAAGATAGAAAAAGAACTTAAAGATGATTATCTTATATATTTATATATCAAAAACAATAAAGAAGAAATAAAGTGCTGAAAATTACTTATTATACCAATTTTTCTAGAAAATTGATATATTTTAAAAGTCTACTTTATAAAAAATAAAGATACTTTATGAAATTGTAAACAAGAAATAAAAAGGTTTGTAGAATGCATCTTTTCTTGAATCCCAGCACTAGATTGAGTTTAAAAAATATAGAATTTTAAAATTTTTAAAACAAGTAAAAATGCTAAATTTTTTCATAAACCAAGAACAATTTTTTAAAGAATTAGATAATAATAAATATTGAAAATATCAGTATAATCTTTGTTGACTTATAAATATTTATATAATTTTGAAAAATCTTTGATATGAAGTAACCAAACAAGATTTATTAGACCAAGCAATTAAATTAGATGCTTATGATGAAAAAATGGGATGGAAATATATATGACTGACTAAACTACTAGAAAACTATTGAGTAAAATCAGAGATATACAACAAAAGATTATTTCACAACTACTTTTTTAAAAAGAAATTACAAAAACAAAAAAATAATAATTTGATTTTTATATCATCAATAAAAACTCAAAAAGAAAATCACTTGATAATTATCGATGAATTTAAAAACGATACATTATACTATAAAAGTGTATGAACAAAAGAAGTTGAATCAACACAAACTTGAGAGATAAAATATAATGATTTTATAAAGATATATAACAAAAGATGAGTTATCGTTTATTTATAATTGATAACTCATCTTTTTCAAAATTATTTTTCGTAAACCATAAACCTAAATTTTATCCCATTTTCTTCTTGCCAATCTGATTGACTAACCAATTTAAATTTTGATCTATCAAATTCTACAAATCTATCACTACCAAAATCTCAAGCAACTTCAGTTAGATAAACTTTATCAACTAAAGGATGAGCTAGTCATATGTTGTAAACACTTGTTCATCAGATAACAAATATATTCTCAACATTTTCTTTTCTATCAAGTTCTTCCAAAGCATGTTCAAAAGTATTAAAATGCAGTACAAAATCATCTATCTTAGAATTTAAGCTTTCAGTATGAAGTTTTTTGCTTATTATACAATTAATTCTATCAGAAAGAGGTTTAAACTTACTTGGAATAGATTCCCAAGTCCTTCTTCATATAATTACAGCATTAAGTTTTCCTAAATCTTCATTTTTTGTAGTTATATCCTTAAAATACTTCATATCAGCATTTATTTTCCAAGCCAACTCATTTTTTATTCAGATTCAATTCTTATCATCCATAGCCAATATCACAGAAAATTTTTTCATATTATCTTAATTTTAGAAAATAAAATTAATAAAATGTTGAAAAAAATTTGTTTTTTATATTATTTTATAGATGTGTTTTTCAACTATTTTAGATATTTTTATTTTATATTTATTTGATATAAATTCAAATAAATATAAAAAAAACTTTTTAATTTTAGTGAATTTTTTATATACTTATATCAAATATTTTTTAAACAAATTTTTATGACTAATACTTGAACATTTGCCCCATTACTAAACAAAAGAGATTATAACGAAAATGAAAAAATAGTCTTAGAATACTTTTTTACAAATATAGATAAAAATATTTATTGTGCTAAAAATACTTTATCATACCAATTATGGGCTTTTTTAGTAGGACAATATTCTAGAAGTGATTTATCTATGAGAGATAGATTTTTACAATTATTTCAAGATAATGATAAAGCATTAGAAAAATGACTTATATCAAAAGAAGAACATATATCTCTGGATGATTTAGCTCTTGATATAAAAAATTCAAAATCTATAAAACTAGATTATTTTGAACAAAGGTCAAGTGATTTTTTAAAGAAATGGTGAGTAGATTTTTGACACAATAGCTTAAAAGATGCAGATAGAATTAGATTTGCAATTGAGTGAGTAAGTCAAGTATTTACAAAAGTTATAGAATCTCCGTTTCCAGCTCTTTGAGATTTCCAAGAAAAATCAACAAGATACTTACATTTTTGAAAGGAATCATTAATAATCCCTCAAGATTTACTTGATTCAAATTATGCTAGTGATATAAAACAAATTTCAAATGATTTAATGGAAACTTATTTAAAAAGTTTTCCAATTGTTAGAAAAGCACTTGAAGATAATCAAATAGTAAAAAGGGAAGAGTTCACATCAGATAGATCATATGAAAATACTTTAAATGCTAAGATATTTGATATCGTAAGATACCTATTACCATCAAATGTAAGTACATCACTTTGAGCATCTTTTTCTACTCGTACTCTAGAAAGTCATCTTACATATATGTTGAGTCATCCACTTCTTGAAGTAAGAACTATTGCTGAAACTATGCATACAGAGGCTTTAAAACTTTCCCCTTGATTACTTAAACATGTATGAGTTTCAGATTATGAATTGAAAAAGAGACAAAATCTAGATAAATATACAAAAGAATTATTTAGAACTATATTTGAAAAAGAAGATACTATAGAATTTTTTAAATGAATTGATGATAAAGATAGGGTAGACCTAGTTTTTGAATGAGATTTAGATAATCAAATTTGTGCATCACTTTTATTTGAAAATTCTAGAAGTAAATGACTTTCATACAATGAGTGTCTTGATATAGTTTTGGAAATGGATAAAAATGAAAAAGAATATATTATGAAATTAGCCTTATGAGACAGATGAAGTCATGATCGTATGCCTAGAGCCCTACAACACTCTTCAGTTATGTTTGAGTTTTTAATTGATTTTGGAGCTTATAGAGATATCCAAAGACATAGGGCTTCATCACAATTATGGCAATGAGCAACTGCAATTTCTGGGTATGATTACCCAGAATATATAAACTTACCTTGAATGGAAGAATTTAAAGACATGTATGATAAAGTGATGTCAAAAGCTACTTTACTTGCAAATGATATAGTAAAAGAAAATACATATTTATCTGAATATGCATGTGCACTTTGACATTTAGTGAGAACTACTTTTGAGATGAACCCAGGACAATTAGCATATGTTATAGAACAAAGGACAACTCCATGGGGACATCATAGTTACAGAAGATTATTTATAGAAGTGTATAATCAACTTAAGGAAATTGCTCCAATTTATGCAAAATACATAAGAGTCTGAAAAGTAGAAGAAGAATCAAGTAGAAAAATTCAAGAAGAAAAATCAGAAGTAAAAAGACAAAAACTGTGAATTTAATTTTATTCAACTTATTATTATATTTTAAATACAATTTATGGAAAACTTATCACAAGAATTTATTAGCTTATTTTCTATTTCTGGATTATTGGCTCTAATTAACATAATTATAATAGATATAGTTATGAGTTGAGATAATGCTATTGTTATATGAATGGCAACAAGAAATCTTCCAACAAAACTTAGAAAAAAAGCTATATTAGTAGGTATCGTTCTAGCAACAGTTATGAGAGTTATTTTTGCTCTCTTTGCTACTATATTACTTGATATGACATGACTTAGATTTGCTTGATGAATATTACTTTTATATGTTGTTTGGAAATTTTATAAAGAACTTAGGAATTGAGGATGACATGATGAAGATTGAGATGGTAAAAAGAAAGAAGCATGATTTATGGCAGCCGTTTATACTATAGTTTTGGCTGATGTATCTATGAGTCTAGATAATGTACTTGCAGTAGCTTGAGCTTCTCATGGTAATGTAGTAACTTTATGAATCTGACTTATTTTTTCTATATTACTGATGGCATTTGCATCAAATTATATAGCAAAAAACCTAAACAAATATCCAATAATTCAGTGGATATGACTACTAGTTATACTTTTTGTAGCAATAGAAATGCTTATAAAATGAACTCCTGATATAGAAAACACTATTCATATTTATAATTTATTTCCATTTTTTATTTTTATTGCATCTATGTTTTTTGTTTACCTACATCAAAGATATTTTAAACCAATTAGTGAAGATAAAATTAGAAATTATATAGATAACAATTATTTAAAGATTTGAGTTTTTTTCTTATTAATTATCTTGATATTTGTAAATCTATGAGATAAAATATTTGCATTTATAAATAGTCACGTAGTATTTTTATATCTAGTTAATCTTATAATCTTATTTGTATTTCTTGAATTTATAAGCATACTAAAAATAAAAAGAAAATAAATATCAATTATCCCAAAAAATCTATTTGTTAAAATAGATTTTTTTTGTAAGTACTAAATCACAATAAAAAAAATATGATTTTTGCTTAAAATAAAGAAATAATATACAAAATAAAATTGACAAAATAAATATTTTATATATTATTCAAAAACAAAATAATTTATTATTTAAAATATAATTTATGTGAATGAATTCAATTGATTGAGCTGAAATTGAACCAGAAAATTTAAAAATTACAGCTAGAACTCCAAGTTGAGAATTTGTAAATATATGATCACATGTTGATCCAAGCATAACTAGCTGAGATATGATTATAAAAATAGCTGAAAATGCATTATCTTCTAATGGAAATGTGGATATAAAAAATGCTGAAATAACTAAAATAGTTGATGAAAGTACTTGATTTGTAATGGATATTGTTGATTGAAAAAAACAAGTTTCATTTATAAATTAATACTTTGCAAATCTAAATTACTTAAACAACAAAAAAATAAGAAGTTTGAACTTCTTATTTTTTTGTTGTTTTATTATTCAGCATATATGTATCAAATTATAGCTCAATCATATTTAGATACTTTTCTTGTTGTAACTTCGTTTAATGCACGATAGTTCATATCTTTAACAATTATTGTATCAGATTTAACAGAAGTTACAATTCATACATGTCCGTATGCAGGATTATATCATTTTCAACTAAATACAACAATTGCTCACACAGTTGGACTTGATCATGTTTCAACTCAACTAGATCTAGCATTTGCTAACCAATTCTTTGCATTTCATCACCAAGTTACATTTTTATATTGAGCGACAAACCGAGTACAATTTCACCGTGCAAATGATCTTTTAGCTGTTCTTTTAACCAATGAATAATCTCAATCGTCATCAACATAAACACTTTTTGAATATGTTGTTCATTTTTTAGTAGTTTTTCATTTTGAAGTAGTCTTAGATGCAAGTACTTTTTTAGATACAACAGGAACTTCAACTTTTTTAATTCATCATGGAATTACTATTTCATCTCAGACTCTAATGGGATCAGAACTTGATAATAGATTTTGTGCAAGAATTTTTACTTCAGATATATCATATTTCTTAGCTAAAGAAGAAATAGTATCTCATTTCTTAACTATATGAATTAATCAAGAAACAGGTGGAATCTTTATTTTTTGACCAGGATGAATAATAGTCTTGTCAGTAAAATCATTTGCCCAAAATATAGAATTTCTTGATACTCAATACTTTGAAGCAATTGAAGCTATAGAATCTCAATATTTTATTTCATAAGTTACTATTTCATTACTTACAGGTAAATCTCTATTTCATTCTGATAGTGTACTTACCGATAAAAAGTTTCAATCCTCAGACTCAAATATAGGTTTATTTAAATCATCATCAGTCCATTCATATGATGATATGATTGATGATTCATCAATATCTCATCTATAAAAATCAACAGTTGCGTTATCATAAACTAAAGCAGCTAGTGCAGGATAAAAAGGGAAAACAAAAATAATTACAAATAAAACTATTTTAAAAGAAAGACTGTACTTATTATTTGATGTAGTTGATTTTAATAAATTATCTTTCAATATCCTACTATGTCTTTCAATTTTCGCTTTTAAATTTATTTTATTTTGTGCCAAAGTATAATTTTAAAAAAATAAAAATTATTAATAATGGTAACTTAATCTATAACACTATATTTTAAATATCATTAATAATAATTACTATGTCACTTTTAATATTTTATATTTTTTAAACAAAAATTCAAGTTTTATGCTATTGACAAAACCTCTAATTTAGTTAATTGTGGTCTAAATCAAATAGTTCTTGCATATCTTTTTTTAGATTTCATTTTAAAAACTCTTATTTTATCTCATTTAAATTCATCAACTACTTTCATTTCTATTTTTGATCAAGATACAGTTGGTGTTCAAACTTTTAATTCTTTTCATTCTTCATCAGATACTAACATTGCTTCAACTGTTAAAGTTGTTCATACTTCATTTTCTAATTTTTTTACATCTATTATATCTCATTCTCTAACAATAAATTGATTTCATCCAAGTTCTATTACAGCTAACATATTTTAATTAATTAATTAATAATTTATAAGTAACAATTATATTGTGAAAAATTGTTAAATTTTAAGTAAATTACAAATTTTCCCTAATAAAATTTATAATTATTCCAAAAATTTATAATGATTTTAACACATTACAAAATGGCTGGGATGGTAGGATTCGAACCTACGAATGGTGGAGTCAAAGTCCACTGCCTTACCACTTGGCGACATCCCAATATTTTTAATTTGCTTAAATAGTATATAAAAAAATAAAAAAAGTCAAAAAAAATTTAAAGATAATTTAAAATTCTTTGATATCATTACTATCATCATAAGGATCAAGGTGAATTAACACTTTAGAATTTTCAACAACTTCTCTTATCTTATACTCAATTTTATCTCAAATATGATGTGCATCATATAAAGATATCTGTTTATCAAAAACAACATGTACATCTATAAAAACATCATCTCAAGATTTTCTTGAATTTAATAAATGATATGAAGAAACTCTCTTATCTGTATTTAAAATTATATCTACAACACAATCAAGTATTCATTGGTCAAGTTTTTTATCCATAAGCATCTGAACTCACTCAGTTATTATCTCTTTACTAGAAGTAATAATATAAATTCAGATAATTATAGCAACAATACTATCTATAATTATAAATCAAGTAAGCTTTATTAATCAAAGTGAAAGTATTATTCATATATTTGTAAATAAATCTGTCTGATAATGAAGCATATCAGCTTTGATTGTCAGATTTTTTGTTTTTTTAGCAACTCTTGAAAGATATGTAACCAATATTCAAGTTAATAAAACAGATACAAGCATTACATAAATTGATTCATTTAAGTTATCAATACCTCCTTTATCTAGTATCTTATTTATTGCTAAAACAATTAAAGATATTCAAGATCCTCATACTATAACTCATTCAACAACAGCTCAAATTCATTGAATTTTTCATTTTCAGTAGTTATAATTTGCAGTATTTTTATCTTGAGATGTTTTTATAACATATAAATTAAATAATGATACCATAAAATCAAGACAAGAATCAAGAGCTGATGATAATAATGCTAAACTTCAACTTATAAGTCATACACTAGTTTTTATTATTACTAGAGTAATTGCAGTTGTATTTGCCATAATTATAGCTCTTTTTATTTGTTTTCAGTTCTTAGTATCCATTTTATTTAATAAAAATATAACTTAACAAATCATAAAGATTTTATGAAAAAATCAAATAAATCTATTTTACATTATATTGACAAATTTATTTATGTATGTATTATGTAAATAATTATATTAAAATATCTAAAATTATGGATAAAAAAATATCAAATCAATTAAAATCAGAAGTATGTGAAAATAATGAAGATGTTATTTTTTGAAAATGAAAGGAAATATTTTTAAGATGATTTTCAATAAGTTTAAAGAAGTATTCTAAAACACTTGAAAATAATGAAATAGTTACAATAGATTTTGAGCAAATTATACTAAAACTACAAAATAATTGGAAAATTACTGTTAGTGAATTTAAAAATATTGAAAGTATTATTAATGATGAAAAATTTTTTTCTATAGCAAAAAAAGTGTTTGAGGAAGTTTTAATAGTTTCCTCAAGTATAAAAGATATAAATAACTTTGTAGAAAAAATAACTCCAGAAAGTTTAAAAACAGATTTAATTAAATATATATATGAAAATGTTATTAAATATACTGTTGTAATTTGTCTAGAATACCAAGAAAAAGAACAAATCTGATTTGAATATGAGAACAATGATATAGAAATATACTTTAAAAATGATAAAATCCCAGTATATATATTAAAAAATAAACAAACTAATGAAATAAACTATTTTTACAGAATTGATTTAACCTATTTAGATAAATATTGATTTATTTCAGCAAGAAATAAAAAGTGAAATATTTTACTATCAAAAAATGGAACAATTTTATCAGAAAATGATTTTGATATAAGTTTTTTGAAAAAAACATGATTAGTTACAATTTCAAAAAGTAAAAATAATATTTCATTATATAGAAATTGACAACAAATTAATGATGAAAATACAACTTACATATGATATGATTTGTCCTACTATCAAGAAACTTGATTTATTGTAGCTAAAGAAGTTAACTGAAGAGTTATTTTATGATCAGATTGAAAAAAAATAAGTGAAAAGTGAAAATATTATACACACATAGATTTAAAAAATCTTTCAAAAACTTGATTGATTACTGTTTGAGATAATAAATGAATATATCTACTTAATAAAGATTTGTCTCTTTATTCACAAGAAAATAAATACTATAGATGATTAAATCTAGACTATTTAGATAATTTATGAGTTATAATTGAAATTACATCAGATTGATTCAATATACTTACAAAAGACTTAAAGCACATATTATACAAATGAAATAAACCGCTTATTTATGATGAAAAGAAAAAAGATTTATTTCAAATCTGAATATTTAATAGAAAAAATTACCTAAAGATAAGTAAGTTACTAACAAAGTACTCCAAATAAAAATTGACTAATTATATAAAATATATAATATAATAAAAATTATAATTAAAATAATTATTATGAAAAATTTTATTTTAAATACACAAAGAAGAAGACCTTTTGAGATTTCTCTTAAGGTAATTGTTTAGGTTATTTTTTTCATAATTTAGATAAAAACTTCAAGAGAAATCTTGAAGTTTTTTTATATTTTAATTTTAAGTAATATGAATAAAATTAATGAAAATATATTTTTAGAAAATCTAAAAATATCAAATTGGAGTCTAGATGTAAGTAAAAGTATATATGAAATACTTGAAAAACCTAATTGGGCAGAATGGTTAGAAGCTAGTATAAATTCCATAGAATGAAGGTCAAAAGTCTTTCCTGAATGACAGTTTCTATTAAGTAATTGAAAAGAAACTTTATGAAGTTTGTCCACAAATCAAATATATTGGGATTGAAATCCAAATACATTGCAAAGTTGGGATGATATCGCTTGAGATCCAACAACCTATGAAAATACATATAATAAAAATTGAAATACTTTAGTGTTTATGTCAATGAATATAAACAATAAATTTTTATGATTAAGGTTAACTGATTACTTAGTTTGAGCAGCAAAAGATTTTGCAAAACTTAATTGAATAAAACATATTATTGGTTCTTTTCGTCCAAGTTGATATTGAAAATATAAACTAGAAAATTGATATATTACGTTTGAAGATTATATAAATTTAAAAAATAATGATTGATTTTCAATAGATCCTTGGCTAAGGAGTTTACAAAAAAAATGAATGAAACAAATAAAAATAGATAATGTTGCTATGAAAGTAGAATTGACAATGGAAGAATTTTTAAAATACAAAAAAACAAATTGGATAGAACAAAAACCTTGAATTTGGGAATGTTGAGAAGTTTGAAATTTTGAAGTAAAAAATGATAAAGCAATTTACACTGAAAAAAATGTATGGTGAGAACTACCATTATAAGTTAATATGTATTTATGTTAGAAATAAAACAAATAGAAAAACATATATGGTGAATTAGGGAATCGTATCATTATGAAGATGTATTAAGTTATCTTATAATATGAGAAGAAAAAGCATTACTTTTTGATACATGAATGTGAATTTATAATATAAAAGAAGCAGTTTATAAAATAACAAATCTTCCAATAATTGTTTTAAATTCACATTCACATTTTGATCATATATGATGAAATTCATTGTTTGATGAAATATGGATATATAATAACGAAAAAATAAAAAATATAGCAAAAAATTGAGTTGATAAATCAATAATTTTAGAAAACTATGTAACTGAAAAATTTATTAAGAAACCAGAGTTTTTTGATTTAAAAAAGTTCAAAATAAAATGATTTAACTACAAAAAAGTCTTATATGATGACGAAGAAATAAATCTAAAACCTTTTAAATTTAAAGTTATACATACTCCATGACATTCTATTGACCATATTTGTATTTATGAAGAAAATAAAAAGTTTCTTTTTGCATGAGATTTGATATACAAATGACCAATTTTTATAGATAATTACATTCAATTTGTTAATTCAATAAAAAAAATTAATAAACTAAAACCAAAAAGTATTTTTCCATGACATAATGATTTTTGTATAAATGAGATTTCTCTAAAACTAAAAAAAGTAAATAACAATTATTATTTTTTATAATTTTATATATAATATAATAGAAATAAAATTTAATAATAAATTATGATTTGAATACTTTTAAACATGATGTTATCATCATGAATTTCTATGAAAAGATGGAATAATTTCCCAAGAATAGAAGATATTAGCCATATAGACAATGTTTGATTTATTTTACATATTGCTTTATTTTTATCTCATTTAGAGGAAAAAGAATGAAATATAGTAGATAAAGAATTTATAATAAAAAGGATTTTATTTAATTCTACAAAAATTTTGTTTCTATCAGATATCAGTTCTTGAACTAGAGTTTATATTGAAAAAATAAATAAAGATATTTTTCCAGAACTAGAAGAAAAAGTTTTTAATCATATATTATCATTTAATGCTCCAAAATACATAAAAGAAGACATAAAAACTATAATGAATGATGAAACAAAAACTCTAGAATTATCAATCATAAAAGCTGCAAAAAGATATGCTGCTTATAAAGAATGTCTTATAAATATGAAAGTATTTGAGCTTACTTATGAGGTTCCACACAATGAGATTATGACATCATTGGAAGAAAAAAGAAAAGAATTAAAAAGTCTTGATAGATTATTAAAAGATTCTAATTATGAGAAATACCTTTTAAATATAAGAAAATTATCTCATAGTTTTAGATGGAATTCAGAAAAAAGGATATTTCCAATTTCAGTTATGTCACACCTTGTGATAACAGCATTTTTATCATACATCATATGAAGTATAGAAAATGCAAAATGATGAAAGCTTAATATATATGAGATGATGCTAAAAGCAATTTATCACGATATCCCAGAAGCAATGACCTGAGATATAATTACTCCAACCAAAAAAGCTATTCCATGATTTTCAGAAATCTTAGAAGAAGTTGAAAAAAAGATGTTAAAAGATTATTTATTTTACTATGTATGAGATGAATACGAAAATTTTGTAAAAGATTATATGCTCAATCCTTGGGCTTGAACAGAATGAAAATATGTTAAATATGCTGATGTAATCTGTGCTATGTTTGAATCAAAAATAGAAGTAAACTATTGAAGTACAAATTATATAGAAATTTACAGATCTTTAAAAAGAAAAGTTAATGCATTTGAATGACCAAGTGTAGAATATATGTTAAAAGAAGTAAGTGATAGTTTTGATGATAAAAATATAAATTTACATTTTAATAACTGATAATTATGTATGAAAATAAATCTGAAATTTATTCATTAACAGAAGCTACAAACTTATTGCTTGAAACTTACAAATGACAAACCCCAGAAATAAATGAGATAAAAAGATATAATTCACATAAGGTAAGACATACTTTTTGAGTATTGGAAGTTTGAAGAAATATATTAACAATAATAAAAGAAAATAAAAAACTTGAAGATAACCTTATAAATAAAGCTGAAATCTGTTTTATACTCCATGATATATGAAGATTTTTCCAAAATGATTGAAAAAAGACATTGTCTAGTATCGAATTTGATCATTGATATAAATCATATGAAATTGTTAAAAAAAATAATTACCCAAGCGATATTTACTTATCTATAAAATATCATAGTGCTTACTCTATTGATTGACTTTATAATGAACAAGATTTTATAAGTATGTCAGAAAAAGAAAAAGAAGATACAATTTTTTTAACTCAACTTTTAAAAGATGCAGACAAAGTTCAAAATATACTATTTTCTATCTTTGAATATAAAGATATTGATAAAAATTATTTTGATAAAACTCTTGATATTTTTTCTAATTGAGATATATCACCAATAAATATACCAAATATAAAAAACTGAAAATTATTAGAAATAGAAAATATAAAAACAATTTGAGATTATATTCTCTTAGAATTATGTTTTACACATGAAATATTTTTTAAAGAATCATATAAAATTTTAAATTTTTATAATTATTTTGATGTAATGTTTGAGAAAATTAAAAAAACTCCCTATATAAGCCAAGAGAGTTTTTTAATGGTAAAAGATGTATTTGAGAAATACAAAAGTTACTAAATTTCTTTATTGTCAATATAAATTTTGAAATTTCTTTTCTTTAGTTCATCAATAAACCACAAATCATCAACAAATTCCTCAGGATGAAAAACTCAAGGAGTTGTTGTATTGTTTATAAAATATTGAGCAATTAAAGAACATCAAATTCAAGTATTCATAACTCATGCAGGAATTCAATCTACAGAATTATTATCAATTTTTACAACTTTTTCATCAAGTTTTATAAACAAACTTTCTTTATCTTGTACATAATAATTTTGAGGAGCATGTTTAGACATAAGTGAGTTAGTAACTTCAAATGGTGTAATGTCAACTCATTTAATATTTATTTTGTTCTCTTTATCTAAGAATCAAAATTTACTTAAGCTTTTTACAAGTTTTATTACACTTGGAGAATGTTTCATGATAAAATATACATTTTTAATTCATTTTTCACTTAAATACTCAGGTAAAGAAAATTGTTCATCATGATTTGTTACATAACTTTTTGGTAGGAAACATGATTTATTTACTCATCATTTACAGAAATCTCAGTCTATTTTTCTACTACTTCAGCCAGTAAAAAGGTATTTTCAATTTTCAAAAAGCAAAGCATCTCATAGGATTTCTTCTACAACTGTTGTAAAATTAAAAGGAAGCATTTCTTCAGGGGCATCAATTATCTCATCAGTAAATGATATAGTAATAGTATCAATTTTTTGCATACTTTTTGCAGCATATTTTGTTAATACATTCACTATTCAAGGAGCAGATCAAGCTCATAAACAAACAGAAATTCAACTTTCTTTTGCTAAACCATCCTTACTTCTAGATATTTTAATTCAATTATAATCATCTCATAAATCTACATAATTTTTTCCAGATTTTATACATAAATCTAGAATTAATTGATTAAAAGTATACTCCAAACAATTTACAACCAAGTCATATTTTTTAAATATTTCTATTAGATTTCCTTCATCTTTAATATCAATAACAACTTTTTCAATATTTGATGAATTTAGTTTAGATGCAAAACTGTCAATTTTTTCTATATTTCTTCATCAAATTCATACAAAGAAATTAGAGTTAAGTAAATCTCTTACTACAACTTGTCATACATTTCCATATCATCATAGTACCAATACTTTTTTCATATATAAAATTTAACAATATACGTTATTATATTGTATCATAAAAAAATAAAAAAAACTAGAAAAAATAAAAAAATGTATTTACTTTTTTAACAAAAGACTTATCCTAAAAAAAATAATTAATAAGAAATTTAAAAATGCAATTAAAATCAAAAAGACCTAAACCATATGTTGTTAAAGATACATATTTTCTAAAAGCAAAACAAGAAGGCTATAGAGCTAGAAGTGTATATAAACTTATAGAAATACAAGAAAAATTTAAAATCATAAAAGAATGAATGAATATCTGTGATGTTTGAGCAGCACCAGGTAGTTTTATACAATACATAAAAAGAATTATAAAAGATACATGACAAATTGTATGAATTGATATAAAACCAATAGATAAATATAGTCAAAAAAATATCAATACAATAGTACATTCTATTTTTGAATTTGATTCATTAAAACCCAAAGTAGAAGAATATATTTGAGTTTGAAATCAGTTTGATCTAGTAACATCAGATATTGCTCCAAACACAACTTGAAACAAAGATATAGATCAATATGCAAGTGTAGAATTAAATATAGAGATACTTAAGTTTGCAGATGTTTTCCTAAAAAAAGGATGAAATTTAATTTTAAAAGTATTTAAAGGAGAAGATTTTATTGATCTAGTAAAAGAAATAAAACCAAGATATAAAACCTTTAAAGAATACAAACCAAAAGCAACTCGTGACAGAAGTTTTGAAACCTATGTTATTTGTGAAGGGAAGTTATAAAAAAACAAGATTTTTTTTAAAAAAATCTTGTTTTTTTATTAAACCTGTTTCAATCTTATCTCTTGAGTATTAAATGCAATATCAAGTCATAATTCTTCAAATTGTTTCTTAATCTCAAAATTTATAACTTCTTTTTGTTTTAAATATGCATTATAATCATCATTTATAAGAGAAAAATAAGTAACTTTTATATCAAGAGAAGAAGCTCAAAAAGCATTGAAATTAACTATATAACTATCAAGTTCTTTTTTCTTTACATGCTTTTCAAGAATAGATTCAATTGCTTTAATTCATTTTTTCATATTATCAATACTTGTTTCATAAACAACTCAAATTAAAAATTCATTTTTTCTATTTTCTCTTTGAGTTAAGTTTTCTATTACAGATGAAATTAAACTTTCATTTGGAATCAAGATTTTATTTCAAGTTAAATCAGTTATTTCAAGATAAGTAAGTCATATTTCTTTTACATTTCAAGTAAATGTATCAATTCTAACCATTTCTCATACCTTAAAAGGTTTATTTAGTATTATTGAAATAGCTCAAAATATATTAGCAACTGATTTTTGAGCAGCCAAAGCTATAGCAAGTCATCAAACTCAAGCTCATGTAATTAACGCAGATATATCAAATCATAAGTTTCATAAAATTGTCAATCATCATACAATCCATATAAAAACTATTATTATAGTACTTAAAATAGGAAAAACTTGTTTTGATAGATCACTATTTTCTTTTCCTTTTCATAAAGTCTTAAAAACAGACTTTAAAAATCAAGTTATAAGTAAAATAAATACAAAAATAAAAGAAATCCTAAAAATTTTATCTATTATAATAATAGCATTATCAGGAATATAAGCTAATTGAATTCAAGAATAAACAGCGATAATATATTTAGAAATTTCAAGAAATCTAACAAAAGAATCTCCTAATAATTTTAAAAACTTTCATGTTTGAAAAAACTTATTTGTGAGCCTATTTAATAATTTTATGAGAAATCAAATCAATCACAAAATAATTAAAAAAAGCATTACAGAATCTATATAAGAAGAGATTTTTTCAAAATAAGGATAATAATTTCAAAAAAGGTTTTGGATTGTTCAATTATTTTTAAAAAAATATGTTAATCAAAAATAAAGAGTTCAAATCAATATATAAAAAGTATTTTTCATAAACTTCAAATTTAAATAAATATTTAAAAAAAATTATATAAAAATATAGATAATTATCAAATAATTATATTTTGTTTTTAGTAAATTTTTATTATACTTTTGTAAATGTATTTATAAATATGAAATTATGGCAAAATATTATGATACGATTCTCTGAGAATATATAAAAAATCCATGAAATAGGGGATTGTCGCTTGATGATTTAGCATTGAAATATTTTGAATATAAAATGATAAGTTATGATGAAGTAACTAACAAGAAAAAACTAAATTTTCAAGATGTAGATTTAGTTGATGCCTCAATATATAGTTGAGAAGATGTGTATGTGACATGGGAATTATATAAAAAACAAATGGAAGAAGAAATTGTATCAGGTTGTCACACTAAATATACTTCAGAAAAACCAAATCAACTAAGTAATAAATGTGAAAATCAAGATTTTTCAATTCTTTATAATATAGAAATACCTTTACTTGAAGTATTAAAAGATATGGAAATTGCTTGAGTAAAAGTTGATAGAGATAAATTAAAATGAATTGGCATACTTCTTGAAAATGAAATTGCTAGTTTAGAAAAAGAAATTCATAATTTAGCATGAGAAGAATTCAATATAAAATCACCTCGTCAAGTTGCAGATATACTTTTCACTAAACTTTGATTAAACTCAAGTAAAAAGACAAAAACATGATTTTCTGTTGATAGTGAAGTACTAGAAGAATTAGCAAAAAAACATGATATTGCAAAAAAGATTATTGATTACAGAACTTACACAAAACTACTATCAACATATATAGAGTGACTATTGTGAGAACTAGATGATGATGATATAATTCACACAAACTACAATCAAACAATAGCAAGTACATGAAGATTAAGTAGTACAAATCCTAACTTACAAAATATCCCAACATGAGAATGAATATCATGAGAAATAAGAACTGCTTTTATCCCTTTTTCTCAAGATGAAATTATGTTAGCTTTTGATTACTCTCAAGTAGAAGTAAGAGTTTTATCTATTATGTCAGGTGATGAAAACTTAAGAAATGCATTTTTAAATGGTATAGATATCCATTATAATACAGCGAAATTTATGTTTGCTACAGAAAATATAACAAAAGATCAAAGAAAAATAGCAAAATCAGTAAATTTTTGAGTAATTTATTGAATAAGTGCTTTTTGATTAAGTAAGATGATTGAAGGTTGAGTTTGAGAATGTAAAAAATATATTGATAAATTTTATGAAAATTATCCAAAAGTAAGAGAATTTTTTGATAAAGTTGTTGAAAGTTGTAAAGAAACTTGATATGTTGAAACTCTTTTTTGAAGAAAAAGATATATTGCATGAATCAATGATAGTAATAGGATTATTGCTGAATCAGCAAAAAGAGAAGCTATCAATATGCCAATTCAATGAACAGCAGCAGATATAATCAAACTTGCTATGATAGAAATACATAAATTTATAAAAGAAAATAACTTAAAATCAAAGATGATTATGCAAGTACATGATGAACTTGTGTTTTCTGTAAAAAAAAGTGAACAAGAAATTTTAGAAAAAAATATTAAATCAATAATGGAAAATGTTTTAGAAAATAGCATAAAAAAATGAATAATAAAAAATGATATTTCATTAATTCCATTGTTAGTAGATGTTTGAATATGACAAAATCGGTGAGAAGCAAAATAAAAAAGTAGATTAAAATCTACTTTTTTTCTGTTCAATTTTTTATATTTTTTGCTAGTTCTCAAGCTTTTATGTTATCAAATTGAGATTTTATAATTCAAGAAATGTTTTTTAATATTCAAATTTCATGTAATAATAAAGCTTGTTTTTTTGCTAGTTGAAGAATAGGTAACGTATTAGAATTTATATCAATATATGGAATATTAATCTTATTTACTTCATTTATATCAATCATAATTTGATTATTTATATGTGTTAATAAGATTTCTAAAACTAAAGATGTTGAATTATTTATAATTTCAAGAACTTTTCATAAGTTATAATCACTATCTTTAAATTCTTTCAAAATTTGTTTTCATTGATTTAAATCAATTTTTTCTGCATTTATACAATGAATCAATGATATTTCCTCTCAATTAATAAAAATTGAATTATCTCAAATTCATGTAACTTCTCATTTTATAGATACATCCTCATTAGCTAAACTTATTATTGCATGATTTCATTTTGCAAATTTTATTCAATTAATTGTTCTAGTACTTAAATTACCACCTTCTTGAGTAGAATTAATTAAATCTGTTCATTTTTCCATAAAAATATATTAATTAATAATAAATTGACAAATAAATTATATATATTTTAATATAAAAAGCAAATATTTCACTTTTTTCACAAACTTCTTACAAATAAATATAATTTAAAATTTACAAATCAAATAAAAAAGATAAAATAATAAGAAAACTAATATAAAAATAAGCGATAAATTATAATAAGTTATAAGTATCGTTTATTAGTTTTTGTGTATTTAATGAATTTTTATTATGCTTAAAGTACCTCCACACTCTCATGAAGCGGAAAAGTCTGTTTTATGAAGTTTATTGATAGATAGAGAATGATTTATAGTTATATGAGATATGTTGAAGCCTGAAGATTTTTATGATGATTCACATTCTCTTATATATAGCTCTATGTTTGAGCTATATAAAAACAATAAACCTATAGATTTAATAACAGTAAAAGAAAAATTAGATTGAAAAAAACTACTTGATAAAATTGGTTGAATTGTATATCTAACTGAATTAATTGATATAGTGCCTACTTCATCAAATATTTTTGAGTATGCACAAATTGTAAAAAATAAAGCAGTTTTAAGAAAACTTATAAAATCGTGAAATGATATTATATCATTTTGATATAATGAAGAAGCAACTATAAATGAACTACTTGAAAAATCTGAAAAATCTATTTTTGATGTAACTCAAGTTTTTATAAAAAATAAATTAGTTCATATAGGTGACATAATAACACAAAGATATGAAGAATTTGCAGAACTTCATTGAAATCCAGAAACCATAAAAAATCATAGACTACAACTTTGATATAAGTGACTTGATTTTAAACTATGATGATTGAAGTGATGAGATATGGTTATAATTGCAGCAAGACCAAGTATGTGAAAAACAGCATTTTGTTTAAATATTGCACAAAATATTTGACTAAAATGAAAAAATATAGCAATATTTAGTTTGGAGATGAGCAAAGAACAATTGACTGATAGAATGATATCATCTGCTATATGAATTGATAGTTGGAAATTAGCAAAATGAGAATTAGAAGACGAAGAATTTTCTCGTATATGAGAAGCTATGGAAAAACTAAGTGAAGCCAATATTTATATAGATGATACAGCTTGATGAAGTTTGATGGATTTAAAAAGTAAAGCAAGAAGACTGAAAATGGAAAATTGACTTGATTTAATTGTTATTGATTATTTACAGTTGATGTCAAATTGAAATAATTTAAATAGAGTTCAAGAAATAAGTGAAATTAGTCGTTGAATTAAAACTCTTGCAAGAGACTTATCAGTTCCAATAATTGCATTAAGTCAGTTATCCAGAGCAGTTGAATCTCGTCCAGATAAAAGACCTATACTATCAGATTTAAGAGAATCATGAAGTATTGAACAAGACGCAGATGTAGTAATGATGATGTATAGGGAAGAGTACTACGATGAATTTACAGAAAAAAAGTGATTAACAGAAATTTTTATCAGAAAAAATAGAAATTGACCGACTTGAACAGCAGAACTTATGTTTGAAAAAAGACATCAGAAATTCCTTGAAATTGAGAAAAATATTTCAATGGACTAGTTAAATAAGCCACATTAATTTATTACAACACCAAATTATGACTTGAATACATAACTACTTGCCAGATGATCATAAATACTTTACTTTTTTGAAGAAAGTATTTCGTCATGAGTTTCGTAAAAATGGTTTTAGGAGAATATGAACAGTTTTTTTTGAAAATAAAGATTTACTTGAAACAGTATACTGAGAAGATTTCATTCAAGAAAATATTTTTTTGGTTGAAAATAATAAATGATTAAAAATTAATCCACATTTTTGAAACTTAAATGCATATTTATCATGAGAGTTAAGAGATGAAACACAACCAGTTTACTTATATAATATAGATAAATATTTTACTAAATCAATATCAAGTTATACAAATAATTATGAAAATTATTTTATATGATGAGATATAATTTGAGAAACTGATCCAATTCTTGATTCTATGCTTATTTATATGACATATTCAACATTAAATAAAATGTGACTTAAAGATACATTTAAAATAACTCTAAACTGTGTTTTAAATAAGAAAGAATTGGAAAATTATTTACAAGACATAAAAGATTTTTATGAAAATAAAAAACATCTATTAAGTGATGAGTGATTGAAAAAATTAGAAACAAATCCAATAGATATATTGAATTGAAAAAGTGAAAATGAGATTATATTAGCAAAAGAAACACCAAATATAATGAAATATATGAAAAAAGATTCAAAAGAATACTTTAATAAGTTACTTTGATATCTTGAAATGTTAAAAGTTCCATATATATTGGATAATTTACTAACGCCAGAGTTTTCATATTCATCAAATTCAACTTGGATTGTAACAAAAAATGATACAGATAAAATAATATCAAGATGATGAAGATATAATAATCTTGCAAAATTAATGTGAAATAATAAAGATATATGAGCAGTATGATTTACAATTAATGTAGATTATTTAATAGAAATGATTAAAGAAAATAAAATCAAAATAAAAAATAAAGATGAATTGGATTTATATTTTATACAATTATGAGATGATGCTAAAAAAATAGTTTTTAATTTAAGTCTAGAAGCAAGAGAAAGATGAATAAAAACAATGGTTTCACTTTGAACTCCATCAATGAAAGAACAGATTTTGAAAGCACAAAGAGTTAAAGCCAAATTTATTGTTATTGTCTGATTTATGGAAGCAAAAAACTGAGCCTTTCAAGTTAGAGATACAATTAAAGGGACTCAAGAAGAAATTAAAAAAGAAAACCTCTTAGATTATATCATATGAAAAATATGAGAAGAAAATCTAGATTTCTATTGTCCTATAAAAGATTTAATAATTGAATAACAAAAAGACTTCTTAAGAAGTCTTTTTGTTTAATTTATTCCATATAAGCTGAACTCATCTTTTTGGTGTGATGTATCATGAAACAGTTCATTTTTGTACTATAACTCAATCTCTTGTTTCTAGAGTATATGCTCAAATAACAGATTTTTCACTTACCTCAATTACTTCACATTTTACAGTAAGTTTATTTCAGATTTGTTCTTTTGTTACAGGAAATGTTTTTGATGTAGAATTTGCAAAAGTCAATAATTTACTTTTTTTATCGTGTATTCATATTCAATTATTCATAACAAAAGAAAATCAAAATGATAAGATTTGAGCAACAATTTCAGGATATAGAATCTCATCAATTTTACCATCTTTATCAGTATATATTAAATCATTAGGAATTGAATAGGTTCATTTTATTACATCTCATTGAGATATTTTATTATCTTCTTTTAGGTACAAGTCACACGTTTTAGCAAATCTAAAATCTCAAGATTGAAGCAAATAATAATCAATTTCATCTTTTAAACTATGGGTTGGATAAAAATTCACTCAATAATTATCACAAAAAATCTCATGTTTATTATTAAACATGTCTATTGGCACTCATATTTCATGTAGAGTATTACTTTTGGGAAGTTTAATACTTATAATTTTTTCTCAATCTCTATATAATCAATCAGATTTTATCTCAACTTTGTTTCAAGTAATAAGCATATTTTCAAAATCTATTGATTCATATCAATTATATTTCATATCAATTCAAGAAAGTTCTTTAAATAATTTAACTAAAACTACTCATGGAACAATTGATAATCAAGTAAAATGTCATTTCAATCATTTACTTGTTTTAGCAGATTTTACAATTATTTCTCAAGCTTCATTAACTTCAAAAAAATCATTCAATAAACTACTTTTTTCAATCTTTTCTTTTACTTCAGATATATTAAGAGTCAATAATACTGATACATTACCTGATACTCATTCTGAAATACTTTCTCAAATACCTCATTTTCATTCAGAAATATCTCTCAGATTATTTAAATCCTTAAGGGAATTTACCATTTTCTTTTTGTAAGAATATATAAAAAACACAGATTTATATTAATATAAATCTGTGTTTTGTCAAACTAATAAAGTTTACTAATTAATCAAATTTAAATAATGCTTTATATCAAGATGGGATTTTTGAATATAAAAATCTATATTTATCTTCTTCATTAGTAAGTTTTTGCGAATTTAATTCATCTTTTATGCTTTGTAAATATGAAAAACTACCATTTCAAACTAAATTATTATCAAATAAATACAATATAGTTTTGTAACAATTTGTTAATTTTTGAACTCTATTAACCTCAGTATTGTTTTCATAACTTTCAAAGTTTACTCAAGCTAATGCTAAATAATTTTTCATATCAGTATCAGTTTTTTCAGATTTTCTATATAAATCAATAGCAGTTCTTAAACATAAACTATCACTATCAATAACAGTTACTCTTTCAGAAGTTAAAGTTCTTAATAAATTCTCAAATCTAGTTGTCAATGTATGATTTGGATCCTTGTCAATTGTAGGCGTATTTAAATCAAGAAGCAAATATTTCATTCATATTTTTTCAAAGTTATCAATAGTCTTGTTTAGATCTTTGTTGTAAATATAATCATCAAAGTGAAAAACTAAAGAATCATCGTAAAGTCTATAATTATTTTCTGTTACAAAATATTTCAAAAATGTTCCTAATCTATAAACGATAGCATCACTTTTGTAATCAGTAGAAGGAGATAATATATTTACATACATATCTTTTCTGATTTTTGTAAGTAACTGAATCATTTTTGAATAAATCTGAGTATCAGGAATACTAGTTTTGAAGTTTGGATTATTTATAAGAGTAAACAATACTTCATTTAAAGCATCTATTGTACTTATTTGCTCAATAGCTGATGTAAATCATGAATCAAATTTATTTTCAACCATAAAATCATAAACTTGTTTTTTGTAATTATTTAGAAACTCATTTTTTTTCTCCTCCTTTATATTTAATTCATATAAAACTTTTAGATAATCACTATGATACATAAAAATAGCTTCATATTCTTGAATTTTTCAAGATTTATAATGCATATAACTATCTTCATTAAAATTAGCAAACATGTGTGGAATAGTAGATCTAACAAAATAAATTGAAATAACTACAAAAATTGCAAGAAAATTAATAACTTTAACAGTGTAAAAAGTTTCATTTGAGTCTATATTATTATCATCTATTGTTACGTAATGAATTCAAACTCAAATTAATATAAGTAAGTTAAAATATAAGATTATTCAATACCAAACAATTCAAAATGCAGCAATATCCCATAAGAAAATATAAAAAGCAGCAAAAGCAAAATTAACTAAAAATAGCTTCATAACTTTATCATTTTTATAATTTGTAGTAAGTTTAAAAAACAATAATGGAAGTAAAAACACTAACAATATAAAAATATATCATAAAGGCAACTCAATTGAAGAGATTAAATTAGTTATCACAGAACTACTTCAAGGTAGTATTAAATACAATATTTCAAAAATGATTGCAAAATAAACAAAGAAATAATAATATTTTTTTGTCAAAGGTAAAAATAAAAACAAAACAGGTAATAAAGCAAAAAATATATAAGTTATATCAGTATATTCTCATCTTTGGTTTGTCTGCATTGATAGACTATATGGAAGTTTTAAATAATTATTTATTCATTTCTCATATCAAAAATATCTTCACATATCAGCATTTGCTGCTTGTCAATTAGCATCTAGTGAAGCTCTTTGATCAATTTTATCTTGAATTTTTTTAAGCTCATCACTAGAATATATCTTCGAATAATCAGCATTATAAATTATTGGTTGTCATCAAATTAAAGTTCAAATTTTTAAGTTAGCCAATCAAACTTCAAATACATTTTTTCCTAACCAAGGAATCAATGCTATAAATATTCAAACTAAAAATACTCATATAATTTGAAAAGTTTTTAAAATATAATTCTTATTATTTCTACTAAATTCAAATACAAACATAAAAAGTCACATAACAAAAGAAACAACAGAAAAAATATTTACAAATAAAGCATTATCTTTTGGATATACTACATTCATCATATCCCATAAATGAAGTTTAGTAAAAACTGCAAAGTAAATTGCTATATATCATAAAAAAGCAATAAATCATATTCTATTAAATAGGATCAATCATAATACTGCAGATATCAACATAAGAGTCGTAAACTTTATAGCAAAACTAAATCATACAATTATTCAAGCTATAAACATAAAATAATAATCTTCTTTTTTAAAAAATTCTTTTTTTGAAACTTTTTTAAATAGATTTTTTACACTAAACTTATTTTCATTAACTTCTAAATAATTGCTATCTGCAAAATAATCTTCTTTTTTAACAAATATGTAATAAATCATGTAAATTCAAATCAAACTAATTGAAAATAAACCTATATCCAATTTCATATCTTTTCATAACTGAAATATAACCATCGGTAATGAAATAAATATAGTTATTAGTAATAAAGGAATATTAACAAACTCATTTTTTTTATTGAAAAAACTTTTAGCAAACATATAAAGTACGATAGAAGCAAGAATTCATGAAAAAGTATTTAAATAAAAAGCTTGTGTTGTTGATCAAAACAAAAATCAAACTCAAGTATATATTTCCCATGCTTGCATTCATCAAAAAGAAATCATTTTTCAAGCAGCTGAAATTAGATGAGGTGTATTCATATATGAACCTAAATCATCCCATCAAATTGGAAAAGGCCTAAAAACCAAAATTAAGTTAGTACTTATTAAAGCTGTTAATATAATAAAAAGAAATTCTGAAGTATATAAATTTATATTATTTGAAAACTCTATTTTTTTAGTAAAAAAAGTGCTAAACAATTTTAAAATTCATTTATATCAAAAAATTATAAACAATAAAATTATTATAAAAAACAAATATAAATTATAAAATCAAAATAATGCTCAGATAAAAAGTAATGCTACAAAAGAAAAAAATCAAATTCACAGTGAAGATAAAAATTTAAAAGTATATTCTTCTTCTTTAAATCACTTTATAAATCATAAAATTCTCCTTCAAAAACCATAAGAAGTTATAAATATAGTAGTTGGCAATACCAAATATCACAATATTTTAAAAAATAATCATATTCAATCTGTTCAAGAAAATCAATCCTTTGTTACAAAATAAACTATACAAAGTAATAGTAAATGGACAAAAGCATAAAACAAAACTGTAAAATAATTCATTTCAATTTTTTCATTTCTTTCATTGAAAACATACAAAGATAAAACCTTATAAATTATATATATAATTGCTAAAGGCAACAAATATGCTTTAAATATTATTGTAGAAAAACTTTCTGAGTGGAAAGAAAAAATACTATAATATGAAAAAATAGAAAAAGAAGAGAACACAATCATTGTGAGCATCTTTATAATATATGAAACCATATTTTGTTAATTAATAATAATATTTTGTTTTTAAATAACTAAAGTTTAGTATTATAATCTATAAAACTACAAAAAACACTTAAGATTAAATATTTTGTTTAAATACCTTAAGTTATTTAGCAGATTATATAAAAAAACTTGCAAAATTCAAATAATTTGAAATAATAAATAAAAAGCAAACAAATTATTTCTAAGAACCTAAAAAAAATGAACGAATTAATTACACTAATCAAGTCAAAACTAGCACAAGTTATAAATGAGATATATTGAATTGATATAAATGAAAATGAATTATCACTAGAAACTCCACCAAAAAAAGAATTAGGTGATTATGCTTTTCCATGTTTCTGACTTTCAAAAACACTAAAAAAATGACCAGCTCAAATCTGACAAGAAATCATAGATTTCATAAATAAAAACAAAGAAAGATTTGATATATTTTCAAGCCTAGAAATTGCATGACCTTACTTGAATATAAAACTATGAAAATCTTTCTTATCTCAATTTTTTATAGAAAATCACTCAAGCTTAACAGATATTAAAGATAAAAATAATGAAAATAAAACCATAGTTATAGACTATATCTGAGCAAATGTCTGAAAACCTTTACACATCTGACATATGTGTACACCAAACCAATGACAAGTTTTTGTAAAGCTATTTGAAAAGATGTGATATAAAGTAATTGGTGATAGCCATTTTGGTGATTGGTGATGAATTTTTGGAAAGATTATATATTCACGGAAATATACTAGCATCACGATTGTTAAGTATTATTTAGCAAATAATTTAAACATAGAATTAAACAAATTAAGGAGTTATGACTTACTTCAGTTATTCAATATCTATTGAATAGAATTAATATTAACATTATATCAATTATTCCATTTATGAGCAACAGATAATTGAGAATTATCAGCATGAGAGGCATATGTAATTCTAATGTCAAAAAAAGAAAAATGAGCAATGTTAGAATTTAAGTATTTGTCTTGAATTTGAATAGATTTAACCAATATTGAAGAAAAAAAACATCATGAGGAAAATGTTGAATTATGGAAAAAATTCACAGCTATGTCAATTACAGAAACTGAGAAACTTTTAAAAAGATTAAATATTAAATCTACATACAATATCTGAGAAAGTTTTTATGAATGACTTAATCTTCCTCGTCCTAACAATGAAGATTACCCACATTTAACTTGTGATATGAATCAAATCGTTGCAGAATTAATAGAAAAACAAATTGCAACAAAAAACGAAGATTGATCAGTCTGAGTAGTATTTCAAGAAGAAACAAAAAACCCAAGTTGTATACTACAAAAAAGAGATTGAACCCATGGTTATCTTGCTTCTGATTTAGCAGCTGTAAAGTATAGGATGCAAAATTGGAACCCAGAAAAGATTATTTATTTTGTTGATATAAGACAACAACTACACCTAAAACAAGTATTTGAAATCTCAAAAATGGCAGGTTGGATAAGTTCTCGTCATCCTGAACTTGTTTCAGGATCATTAAAAGGTCAAGACAATTTAAATGATTCCGGAATAGATCCGGAATGACAATCTACAGAACTATTCCATGCAGCAAATTGATTCATAAGTCTTAAAGATTGAGCAATGAGTACTCGTAAATGAAGGATTATAAAATTAGATAAACTACTTGATGAAGCTGAGGAAAGAGCAAAAAAGATAATCTTAGAAAAAAGACAAGATTTTACTGATGAAGAATTAAATAAAATCTCAAAAATTGTATGAATATGAGCAATTAAGTATTGATACCTATCAAAAAACAGAACTTTAGATGTTATATTTGATTGGGACGAATTTATGACCTTTGAGTGAAATAGCTGACCATATATACAATATGCCTATGTAAGAGCAAAACAAATTCTTGAGAAAAGTTGAACTAATTTACAAAAGCAAAAGAATTGTCATTCTGAACTTGTTTCAGAATCATGAAAATGTAAAAATCCATTTAATGATTCCGAACTAAATCCGGAATCACGGATATTCGATCATGATGAAGAAATAGACCTTGCAAAAGAATTATTTAACTATAAGTCAATTCTACAAGAAACAGTAAATTCATATTATCCTCATATACTTTGTAATTATACATACAACCTGACAAAAAAATTTAATTCATTTTATAACAAAGTACATATACTAAGCGAAGAAAATGAAGAAAAAAAGAAACTTAAACTTCAACTAGTTGCAAGTTTTAGTGAAGTATTAATAAGTTCATTTGATATCCTTTGAATAGAAATGCCTGATAAGATGTAATTTTTTTTATTGTCATACTTGGGCTTGACCCGAGTATCCAGTGTATTTTAAAATATTTATCTTGCTTTCAGATTACCACCCGTCATCCTGAAACCACAACTGTAATCCTGGATTTATTTCAGGATCTTTAATACATAAACAATCCCCCAAAAAAACATTATACAATATATTTTAATATTATAATATTTAAAACTTACAAAATGTCAGTAGATTATAATAATTTTTCCAATACTTTCTCAAATTCAAGAATTAATATGAAATGGGAAGAAATAGACTATTTTATAAAATATTTAAAAGATAATATAAAAGATAAAAAAATAGATATCTTAGATGTTTGATGTGGAAATTGAAGATTATTAGACCACTTAAACAAACAAGATATTTGAGAATTTTATTATTTATGAATTGATTCTTCATCATGATTAATTGATGAAGCAAAAAAAATACATACTGATAATGAATTTAAAGTTCTAAATATGTTTAATTTAGAACAATTAAAATGAGAAACATTTAACTACCTCTTTTTTATTGCATCCTTTCATCATCTAGAAAGTATAGAAGATAGATTAAAAGTCCTAATTCAAGCAAAAAAATTACTTAAACCAAATTGAGCTATTTTTATGACGAATTGGGCTCTAGAAAGTAACTTAAACCTTGAAAAATATAAAGATAGTGTAATAAAAAATTCTACAAATCAGTACCAAAGCAAAGATTTTAAAATAAAAATAGGTAGATTTGATAGATTTTACCATAGTTTTTCAATAGAAGAACTAGATTACTTATTCAAAGAAGCATGACTAGAAATAATTGAAAACAAACTTTTCTTAAATCAAAGAAATATAATAAGTATTGTTAGATAAATCAATTTTTAATAATTAAAATATTATTTATATCATAGTTAGTAAGATTTTTACCACTTTTTTAAAGTAATGAAAAAAACTCTTCAAACAAATTAAATTTTTAATTTATCAACTAATTGACAAAAAAATAAATATATTCTATTATTATATAAATTAATTATTTATAAATAATGTTATGGAACTAGAAAAAATAGAAGCATGAACTCAATTAAGTTTAATTGATAAAGTACCAGATAGAATACCATCAGCAACTAAAGATACAAAAGATAAAGTAGATGAAATATTATTAAACCAAGAAAACTCAGTTGTAGATAAATTTCTAGAATTAGATAAACTAATTGAAAGTGATTCACACATAATCTATCTAAAACTTACAGATATAAAAACAAATCATAAAAAATCTCATAATTACTTATGAGAAGATGAATATAAAACTCAATTCAAACAAAAAAAATTATCTGAAATTGAAAAGAAAGTAGAATCAGTAAGAAGACTTAAATTTAAGATTATTGCTCTATGATTTTTAACTAACAATAAAAATTCAAAAATTGTAGTTGAAAAAGACGTAACCTCATTATTATATCAAATGTTTGAAAAATGACTTGATACACAAACTTTAATTATTGAAAAACAAAAAGAAATTCTTAATCTTATTGAGAGAGAAGAAAGTTTATTTTCTATTCTTGAAGCAAAAGATAAAATCACAGATGAATTAAAAAGTACTCAAGCATTGATTATAATAGATCAGAATTGATTGAAAAGAAAAAAAGATTCTTTATACAAAAAAAACAAATCTATAATAAGTGAAAAAATCAGGAATTTATGAAATTATATTATACATATAACAAGTATATTAAGTAATGAAAATATTACAAAAGCACAACAACAAGAAGTTAATAATGCTCAGGAATTTATTGTTAAGTCACAAAAAGGAATATTTAATGAAATTGAAGAACTTTTATTAAAAAATTTCACTGATTTTATTATATCAGAAATAGTTGAAGATCTAATATTTTGAAATCTAGGTAAGATCAAAAACTATGCACAATTATCACAGGATAAAGATACAAAAATAAGCACAATAAATAAAAGCAAATTCATAGATATAGTGTTATATATTATTAATAATGAAAGTAAAATAAGAACAAAAATATGAAGAATTAGAGATGATAAGAAAAAAGTTAAACTATTATGAATAATTGATTATTTGACAAATTGAAAAAACTCAACAGATAGCAAAATTAATTATATCATTTCAAAAGAATACTAAATGCAAAAAAACACTCTTTTTAAAAGAGTTTTTTTTTGCATTTTAAAGAAATTAGTGATAAGATTTAAGTAATAATACTTATTATGTAATTATGAGCGGTACAAATATATTACAACCAAAATGATTAGAATGAAATAGAAAAGTTGTTTGAGGTACAGAAGTCATTACAGAAAGATGAATAGTAAAATCAAGAGTAAGTGAATTGATTGAAATTAGTGAAAATACATTGATTAATGAGATAATAAGACAAGATGTATTTATTGAGGAATTTATAACATATATTAAAGATATATGATTTTTTCAATGAAAAGAAGATTATATAAATTCAGTACTTTTAAAAGAAATATTAAAAAAAGTATTTAAAGATAAAGATCTTAACCAAAAAGAAAAAGAAATTTTATATAAATTTCTAGATAATTACTCAGAGATTTTTTATATTTCAAAAGATGCATATGCAGAAGAGTTTAACAATGAATTAACAAGAAAACTAAAAGAAAAAACTGAAGTATTTTGAAAAATAAAAAAAATTGAAAATAAAACACTTTTATTCGATGAAATGTTAAAAAAAATGGAGAAAGCAAAGGCGGATTTTTCTCCAAAAGAGACTAGTATAAAAGATAAAAACATTATAAATATATCTGATATAGAAAAACAAACAATTGAAACAGAAGATAAGATTAATACTAAAAAAGATGAATTAAGACAAAAGCATAACGAATGTAAAATATATTTGTGAAAAGAAAAATATGCACAAGTAATTTCTAATCAAATAGATTTTACTAAAATTTCACAAATAAACACAAAAATAAAAATAATTAAAAATAAGTTAATTGAAACAAATTCAAAAATCACAAACGCACAGTTATTTGAAAAAATGAATATTTTACTTGATGAAAAACTAAAAATTTATTTAAGAATTGAAAAAAGTATAAGAGAGATTTTAAAAGATAGAAATTTAATAATAAAAAATCTTTTCAAAAAACATACATTTATAAAAGATAAAATAGAAAATTTAAAAAATAAAGCAAATTACTTAAAAGATGAAAGTATTGATAATTCTATTATTTTTATAGATGAGAAATTAAATGAAATAGAGATATTATTAAATCATGAGTTATCATCTAAAACTGATTTTGTATATGCAGAAAAAGAATTAAATAAAACATATAAAAAATTTGAAGAACTTACAATTAAAATTGAAGAATATTTAGAAAATGATTTTAGTAAAGAAAGAATAAATAAGTTTAAGTGATTATATGATAACAATAATGAATTAATTTCAAAAAATTCAAATAATATAAACAAAATTTATAAAAATTATATATCAAAGAAAGAAGAACTAAAGAAATATAGATGAAATAGAGTTATATATAAAGTAGAAAATATATATTCTGAAAATTTAAAATTAGAAACAATAATACAAAGTTTAGATAAGCTAAAAGAACTTTCAAAAAGTAAAATAGATACTAAAACATATATTACATGACTAAAAAGAGGTATAGAACTACAAAACAATATTATAAATAGACAAAATCATATATTAAATATTTTAGAAAATTATAAATGATTTTGAGATGAACTTCTTTCAGAAAATGAAATTAAAATTAAAGATTTAATGGAAAGATATACAAAATTAAAAGAAAATTTAATAAGCTTTAAAGAACAAGTTAAAAATGAAAATAATAGCGTTTTTACATCTAAACTTTCATGGATTATAAAAAAGTTTAATTCATTACAAACAACTGACTTTTTCAAAAAAGATATAAATTATATTGAAACATTTATAAATAAAATTGATGAAGAAATTTTAGAACTTAAAGGTGAAATTGATTTAAGTAAAACAAAAATAACTCCAAAAAATACTAAAGACAACAAAAACGATTTTTTAAATACAATAAAAATAAGTGAATGAAATGAGAAAAAACAAAAAAAGAAAACATTTTGATGATGGATAAAAAATAAATTTAAAAGCTTCTTTTGAATAAGATAACATAAAAATATATATCATAATTTTAAACACCCAATTTTAATTGGGTGTTTTTTGCATTTTAATTAAATAAATGATAAGATTTAAATAATATTATTGTTTCTAAATATATATGATTGAAAATCTAATAAAAGTTAAATCTAATGCAGAAAACAAAAAATCAAATAATATTATAACAAAATTTGCAGAGTTTGTTGTGTACGCAGTTGATGACATATTATCTCTTTCAAGAAATAAATTGTTTGATGAATTAGATGATTACGAAAAGTTAAAATTAGAAACAGAAGATCTAATGACTAAAATAGACTCACTTAATTTAGATGAAATAGAGAATTATTTATGAAATGAAATTTCTAATAAAATTAAGAAAAAAATAAAAGTTATAGAAAGAATTAAAAATATTATTAAAAAATTAAATATTGATGAAGTAGATTATGAAAATGAATATTTACCTGTTGCCGAAATAAATAATCACACTTACAACATTGTTACATGAAAAGAGTTTCTTCAACAAATAAAAGAAATACAAGAAGAAATTTTAAAACTTCTAGGTGATTCAATAGAAGAAAAAAAAGTTTTAATCCCAATTAAAATAAAACCCAAGAATGTTATTAATTTAAAAAATATAGATTACGGTAACATAGAAATAAAAAAAGCAAATCCTGAAATAGCAATAATTAAAGAAGAACTTAAAAAATGAAATATAGATACTTTAAAAAATCTAGTAAAAAACATAGGAAACAAAAAAATAGAAAAAAATGAAAGAGAAGAAAGTTTTAAGATTTTTGAAGAATTAATTGATGAATTAAGTAATTCACAAGAGTTAATCTCAATAAAAGAAGAACTACAAAAATCAGAACAAACTACAAATATTGTTAAATTTATTAACTACATTACAAATAGACATTTTACAACTGCAACTAAAATAAGATATATTGAAACTTTTAATTTAAAATAATTATTATGAATATAAGGATAATAAATCTACATAAAAAAATAGGTTTAAATCTAGCAACAGGCTTAGAAAACTGAAAAATAACAGAAGAAGATACTTTAGCGTATATGATTTACATAGAATCTCTATGAGAAAATGAAGACTTAATAAATAAGGCAGTTTTCAAAATCTGGAAAAAAGACTGAATTTTTTGAGATATAGTAAGTGAGTTGATATTAAATCAAAAGATTAAACAAGATTTAGACTCAGCAAATATATTATCTAAACAAATAAAAACAAAATAATTAATAAAATTATATTATGCCATTAAATACTAACCAACTAGCCGAAAGAGAGGCTCTAAGAATACTAAATAAATGAAACTCAAATTTGTCACCAAAAGCAAATACATTGCTATCTATCTTAGAATGAGCAGAGTGAACTTTGAGTTTAAGAGAAAAAATCTCAGCATACATAAAATCACAGTTTTGAGATTTAATTTGAGATAATCATGATAAGCTAGATCAATTAAATAGTATAAAAGAAAAATTAGCATATTTAATTAATTTAACTGACAATGATGATAGAGAAAGCATTATTCAAACCATAAATGATATAATAAATAGTATAGAAAAAGAAATCTTGAAAACACAAGACTATTCAGAAAGTGCAATAATAAGATTATCAGCATTAAATAGATATGAGGTAAAACTTACTCCAACAGAAAAAAAGGATCTTTATATTATTTGAAATAGTATGTTACAAATAGCAAAAGATAATAATTTATCAGTTGATTTAAATCTATTTGCAGAAAATGATGCTCAAAAAATCTACAAAATAAAAATTCTTATAAATTCACTTATAAAAAAAGGATTAATAAGTGAAAATAATACACAAATAAATGATTTTGAATCAAAATTTCAAAATAAATTAGATAAATTAAATGATTTAGATAACAAATATCATGATTTAAACGAAACTAGAAACTTCTTTTACAGAATACAAAGAACTTATTGAAAGATAGAAGTTCTTTCAAAGAATAAAGAACAAAAACTTGTAAGTATATTGAAATCTATGTTAAATTCTCAAACAACTGGTGAATGACAAGATAATCAATCAAAACAAAATTTACTTGATTTAAATAAATTATTAAATTCATCTTCACTACCAACAGAACTAACATCAGTAAACAAAATCGAATCACTTTTAAATACTTTAAAACACAATTTTACATTTAATGAAGCACTAAAAAGTCAAAATTTATCTGAATCAGAGTTTGATAGATACTTTATGACATATTTTGCAGTAAAAGCACTTAAACAATCAAAAATAGATTTTGATTCTAAAAAACAAGAAGTATTTTGAGATAAACTTAGAGATTTTGACTGAGATATAATTAAATGGAGAAAAATGCAAAGAGAGAGAATTGTACATTTTGCAAATCAAGAGCCTATGGATATAGATTCACTTGAAAACATCTTTGATAGAGATAGAAAAATATTTATATTAAATTGAACTTTCAATAATCTACAAGAGTGAGATAGAAGTATAATTGAGTGACTTAGTGCTGTAATAGAAAGAAGGTATACATCATTGAATCCTTGACAAAGACAAGAACTAGTAAGAACTATAGTATGTGAAAACATCGCCACAAATGAATTGTATTATAGTGATACAAACAGATTTTTATCTGAAAGAAAAGATAATTGATTACATAAGTTTTTCAATTTTACACGTAAATCAGCAAAATGAATTGAAAATGTAAATACATATACAACAAAGATAGTTAAACCTTTTATGAATTTCTGAAGATCAAGTTTAGAATTTGTATCAGAAAAAACAAACAAGATAGTTACATTGACAACACAAAAAACATTTGATGTAATAAAATTAACAAATACTAAGATATCATCAAATCCAGAGTGAAAATGGAAAAGAAGACTAAAATATCCATTTAAAAGCGTATTATTACTTACAAAACCAATAGAATGGTGAGCACAGTTTACAAACTGGTGAACAACAAAAACATTATGATTAATTTGAGATTCCTACAAGTTATTAAATAAAGCTATATCAGATGCAGATATAAAAAATATAAATGATGAAAAAGTAGATAATTTATTTAGCTTACTCACTGCATCATATTCATATAGTTTAAACCTATTTTGAAAATCAACTGGTTTTGTGTGAGAAAAAGGATATGATTTCTTTAAAACAAGACAAAAAAGACAAATTCTACAAGATTTTTATGCAACAAGAACAACTCAAGATGTTAGAGCTATTTTAGAGGCTATTGATCTACAATCAAAACTTAGAGATTCAAGTCCATATATTTTTGATAATGAAGAAGATATTTTAATTTGAGAAAATACACAAGAAACAGAACAAATACAAAGAGTTGAAAATACACAACAAGAAACAGAACAAGTTATTTTACCCGAAGTAGATACACAAGAAGAATTAGAACAAGAACCAGAACAAGAACCAGAACCAGAACAAGAACCAGAACAAGAACAAGAACAATGATTAGAAAATGAACAACAACAAATAGAGCAAACACAATGAACAGATAACGAACCTGAAGAAGAAGTTGTACAATCTATATGATCAGTAACAGAACCAGAACAAGAACCTGAACCTGAATCTGAACAATTAGTAGATAATAACCAAACAATTAAAGAAAGAAAAGATTCTTTACTTAAACTAAAAGCTGAGTTACCAAAAATTAATAACTATAAAGATATAAATTCAAAATTAAATGAATTAATAATGAATGAAAATTTAGAAATAGGTGATACAATAGTTTTATGAACAAAAAGTGAGTGAAATAACTTAGTTATAAAGATAAATAAATTTCCAAATACTTTTGATTGATACTATGAAGTAGATTACATTGTTAATAGATATTGAAAAAAGAGTACTTATAATTTAGATAAAAAAATAAGATTATCTGATAATTGAATTATATTTCTTGATAAAAATTTAAGAAAAAGATGAGAATATGATGCATTAGAGTATTCAATAATAAGAAGTTAATTAAATAATTAAAAAGCAAAAAACTACACTTTTAAAAGTGTAGTTTTTTGCTTAATAAAGAAAAATATGTTAAAATTATTTAGAAAAATAATATAAAACATAATAAATATTAATATGGTAAATGAAACCAATAGAAATTGACCAAACGAATGACAAAATATAGACAGTCAACAAAGGCAAACTGAGGCTGAATCAATTACAAGTAGATCTAAACTTTTACAAGATAATTTATTGAATGAATACAGAATAACGGAATTACCAAAAACTCCAGAAAATATGAGAGAAGCTTTTAAAATAGCTGAAGATATAAACTGAGTAAAAAGATATCTATTAATTTCTGCAATCTTAAATAACTTCATATATTCAAATAATTTACATATAGAATGAACAAAGACAAATTGGTGGATAATAACAAGTGAGAATATGAATTTAGTTTGACCAAATAAAGAAGAAAATAAAAAATTTCAAGATGTAATAGATAGCGAATTAAAATATGATGATTATAGAAATGTAATTTTATTTCAACAAATAATGAGAGAATGAAATGTAGAAAATAAAGCAAATCAAATTTCAAGAAAAGTTTGAATTAAATTGTTTTTTAAAGATTCAACAGAAAAACAACAATTATTATCCCAAATTGATTCAGATTCTAGATTAACTCTTGATGAAAAAATAATACTTACTGCATATATAGACTGATGATATAAACAAATACAAACAGAAACATGAGAATATATAATTCAAACTGAACAAAACTTAAGAGATAATCAAAGAGAATTAAGAAGACTTGCCCCTCATATAGATTTAACAGACAAAAAACAACTTTCAAATTATGCAAGAAATCCTGATCAACTAATTTGAGATGTTACAAGAAGCTTATGACAAAATCCTATGACACTATTTTCAGCACTATGATTATTAGTTTGAAAGATTTTTTGATTCAGTGCTTTTGATACAAAAGATGATAAATGAAATGTAACAAAAAAATGAAACTGGTTTATGAAACTTTTTGCTTTTTGAACTTGAATATGACTATACAAAACATTTTGAGTCTGAAATATTGTTTGAAACGCAATAGATTGAGATTATAATGAAGCTATAGGAGATGCGGCAAGTGCAACTTGAGAAGCATTAAAAAAAGCTTTTGATTGGTCAAAAGAGTTACTTACAAATACATATTGAGATATAAAATTAATTGCTAATGATTTAATAAACAGAGTTGCTAACTGGTATAATTATAGAAATTTAAATATATATCAATCATGAAAAATCATAAAAATAATGGATATGAATTTTGCAAATTTATATCTTTTATCACAAAAAAATGATTTTAAAGATCAGTTACTTAACACAAAAAACAAAAAAATTGATGATAACGAATTAAGTAAAAAATTATCAGAAAACATAGAAGATCTTTATAAAAGATGACTTAAGGCATTTAATAATGATGAAAAACAATTTTTTGATACAATAAAAAGTTGATCACTTAATATAACTCAAGTAGAGAAACTTATATATGATAAAGAACAAGAAAATATAAAAAATAATTCTAAATCAGATTCAAAGAGTAATCAAGATAAACAAGAAAATACTGATAAAAAAGAAAAAAATACAAGGAAGAAAAAGTCAAGTACAGAAACAGGTGAAGAAAATATAGATATTGATAACATTGATAATATTTTCCAAGATTGATTAACTATTCAATCTGAATTATTAAAAAGTATTTCAATTGATGATAAAAAAGATATTTTAAGAATGTATGATATAAAATTAAAATGAAGTAACTTTAATTGAAACATGTCAGATTTTTTAAATAAGTATCCCAATGATGAAAATAAAATAAATTGAATGTTAATTTATCTTACAGAAATAGCTTACAATCATGTATATTCTAAGTGGTTTGCTAATGAGAGATTTGGTGATGATGAAAATAGATATTACGAAACAGTTTTAATTGGTAGTAATTTTTTAGATGAGCTAATAATACGGGCAAAAGTTCAAGATCTTTATCAAAGATGAATTAGTGTATTTTGAGATGAAAAAAAGTATTTTATAGCTAAGAAATGAAAGACTTTAGAAGAGATAGAAACTATGATATCAGAAAAAGAATGATTAAATACATATGAAAATGTTATATATAACAAATTAGTAGAAATCAAAAACAAATCAAAGACAGAACAACCAATACAAGAACAACCTAAATCAACACCAACACAACCGGAACAACCAACACAAGAACAACCTAAATCAACACCAACACAACCAGAACAACCAACACAAGAACAACCTAAATCAACACCAACACAACCAGAACAACCAACACAAGAACAACCTAAATCAACACCAACACAACCAGAACAACCAACACAAGAACAACCAAAAAATGATAATCCTACCCCAAGTACAACTGATTCAGATGAAGAAGCAAGAAAAAAATTAGAAGAAGCAAAATGAAAAATTAGAAAACCAAAATAATACTAAATAATAACATATGATTAAAAACAATAATACACAAATAAATAAACAATTTAGTGATTTAGAAAAACAATTTAACGAGTTCAAAAAAAAAGTTTCAGTTTTTAATTCAAAACTTGAACTATACAAACTAAAAAATAAATAATTTATATTTAAATATTAACATATGTCTGCAGAACAAAATAATGAATTTACTATTTTTAACCAAGAAGATACTCAAAAAGAGTTAAAAGAATTATTTAACCAAATGAAAAAGCTAGATAAAGATAATATATCAATAGAAGATTATAATAAATTAAAAAATGATTTGGATAATTATGGTGATTATCTATGAAAATTAGAGGTGCCAAACTCACTTATAAAGGAATATGAACAAATAATAGAAGAATATAATAAAATTGTTGATACATTTGAGTCACTTAAGATCTTAGAGTTTAGAAAAGAAGAAATAAGAAAACAAATTTCTAGTAGTCTATTAGATATGCTTGAAAAGTGTGATAAAGCTACTGATTGATTACTATTATATGATATCACAGATTCAAAAATAATTATAAAAGATAAATTAAATGAATTAATGAGTCTTGTAAACAATTCAAAATCTGAAGACGATTTAAAAGAAGTAATATTAAGGAAAAATTTATTTGTTTCAGGTTTTAATAACTATTTTAAAGATGTTTTAAATAAAGAAAAATCAATTCAATATCTTGCAGATTTTGTAAATCAATTTAACAACGATAATCCATCAATGTGAGAAGAAGATAAATTAAATATTATTAGACAATTTAATATTAAATGAGATGATTTTACTGATGAAGAAAGAAAGGTTAATACAGTATTTATTAAGTTTTCAAATTATATAGACAAACTAAAAGAAACAATTCCATCTGAAGAAAATGAAGTACATAAAAAAGGATATTTAAAGTATCTACAACAAGAGTCTTTATATCAAATAAAAAAGATATCATGAAGTTGAAGAATAAAAACTAATGATATTGATAATTTGAAATTAAAAAACTTCACGGATTGGAAAAATAAAAATAATATTTAATTAAACAACAAAACATATGAGTAATCAAGAAAAATTATTAATTAGAAGTAGAGAAGAATTCAAAAAAAAGCTTTCTTTAGATTTTGAAGTATATATTCCTGAATTCAAGGATGTATTAGAATTAACAAAACAAGAATTAACAGAACTAAGAGAAAAAATAATTAAAAATAAAGAAAATTCTGAGGTATTAAGAAATACTATAAAAGAGGTTATTATAAAAAAACTTAGAAAAGAAACAGATATTGAAAGACAAGCAAGAGAATGATTAACAGAAATTCAATCACAAAATTTAAGAAGTGAGCTTGAAACTCAAGCTCCTAAAATAAATCCCGAACAAAATAATTGAAGTGAAATGGTAACTGAACAAAATAATACTATCCAATCTATTGATGCAACAAAACCTTTAGAAGAACAAAAGTGAAAAATTGCTGAATTAGAAACATGACTTGCATTGTTATTACAAAGACTATGAGTTTTATGATTAAAAAAAGAAGTATTACAAGATTATGACAAGTTTACATCATTTATTGAACTTAATAAAGATAAACTTGATAAATCAATGGTAACAACTGCAGAAAAAGTCAAAGAAATACTAAAAAAATGAAATAATGAACTGAAATTACATTTTACAACTATATGGTCAGACATAGTTAAGCGTGTTTATCCATCATCTCAAGAAATAACTGAAATCACAACAGCTCAAGATACACAATCAGAGATAAGTACAAAAAATAAAATTTATGAATACTCTAAAGAACATCCATTTATTGCATCAGCTATAGCAGTTGCTTGAACATATTGAGTTTTTAAAATACTTTGAAGTATATTTTGATGAAAAGAAGAATCACAGAGTGAAAATAATTCTTGAGAAAAAAAAGAACAAAATGAAAAAAAATGATTTATGTCATCATTGTTCTGAAAAATTGATACAAAATGGAAAGTTGGTATCTGAGCAGTTTTATGAATTTTTTGACTTTGACAAACTATGTGAAATGACAAAATAAAAAAGTTTTTTAAAGAAAATTTTGATTTTGATGTAGATGAAAGTAGGATAATTAAAGCAATAGAATACTTTGCAAAGTGAGAAATAACAGATTGAATAATGGCTTTGATTTTTTGACCAGACCATAAAGAAAGAGTGCGTGAATGAGAAGAATTTTATCAAGAGGTAGCTGAGGATATGTATAATAAGTGATATACAAACGATATAAGAGATTATAAAGATACAAAGAACTTAAAAAAGATTTCTTGAGAATACACCAATAAATTTCAAGATTGATTTTGAGCACGGGTAGACTCATTAATTTCAATACTTTGAAAAGATAATCCTGAACTTGCATACACACAAGCATTAAGAAAATACATAAAAGAACAAACAAAAAAATACAAAATTGAGATTAAAACAGACGACACAGTTGAATTTACACTTAAACAAATTCTAGATGCTTCAAAAAAAGAAAATAATTGAAGTACAAGCAATCCAGAACAAAAACCAGAAGAAAAAAAAAATAATCCACAAGCAAATCCAATAATAGTTCCTCAAAATAACCAGCAACAAACAAATTGAGAAACTCAATGAGTATGAGTAGATTGAAATTGAACAGAAATTAGAAGTCTTGGTAATCCTGTACTATACTATTGGTATAAATGAACTAGATTTGATATATGAAAAACTCATGTGAGAACTTCAATTAGAAAATACATAAACCAATTAGAAGAAATTTGAGCGTGATTACCAGAAACTAGAGAAAAAGTAAAAAATTTAAAAATAGCTGAAAAATTATTAATAAAAGAAGAACTAACAGCAAAAGATAAAAAGTTTTTATGACCTATAATTGACTCATGTTTTAAAGAAGCTCCGAAATTATTTTGAATTAGTTGATTAATCCTTTCAACTGACACAAATACATTTTTAAATTCGCTAAATGATAATCCAGAATTAAAAGAAAAAATTAAATCAGAATTAGAAAAAGCAAAAAATGAAGCGATAAAGTACCATGATGAAATGCAAAAACTATTAACTGAAAAACAAAAATTAGTTCAAGACCTTGAAGAACAAATGAAAAAAACAGCTGAAAAAGAAAAGTTTAAGACTAAGGATTTCTTTAAACTTAATTCTCCTGTTACAACAAAAAGTGCTGATTGAAGTGTTAAATTACAATCTCCAATTGAAATGTGAGGAAATCAGTTTTCTGATTATACAAGATTAAGAGAAGAATGATTAGCAAAAATAGAAGAAAAGGATAAACAGATAAGAGATATGAACAGTAAGATGAAAGAAACACTAGAAAGTACTAATTCTTTATTTGAAAAATTCAACTTACCATCAGAACAAAAACTTTACCTAAAAAAATGATTTTTTCAATCTCTTGAATCTGTATGATATGTTATAAATAAAATTCCATTAGTTCAAACTTGAAAGGCTGTATTTAAGTTATGATTTTTGTGAATGACAGCTTGAACAATTGCTAGAGAAATAAAAAATTGAGATGATAATTGGAAAACAGATGTAACTGAAGTATGATTATGATTACTTCCAATTTCAAGTGAAATTTTAGATTTTAAAGCAGCAATTTGATGAGAAGATTTATCTTGAAGGGAGTTATCTGCAAAAGATAGATGGATAAGAGCATGATTTTGAGTTGTATGAACTGTTGCAGATGCTGCAAGTTTAGTTACATTTTGACAATCTCAGTGGGCAAGGGCATGGTTAGCCTGAGTAAGATGATGAGCAACAGTTGCAGAAGTTGCAAATGACGCATCAAAATTAAGTAGACTAAAACAATGAATTTTTGCATTATCAGACTCTGAAAAGTTTCTAAGTACAGTAAAAAAAGCAAACACTACATGAAGGATATTATCATATTGAGCAATGTGAGTTGCAACTTACCAAGTAGCTCATGATATAACTTTAGAAGATGTAAAAGATATTGCATGAGATATAAAAGATGTAGCAGTTGATGCTGCTAAAAAAGCAAAAGATATAATATTATAAAAAAATATGGTAAATAAACTAATAGCAAACAATAATATAGTTTTAGAAAAAGAAGACTTTGAATCTTCTTATACTGATTTACTTGAATTAAGAGAAAAATTAAGAGCTTTTTTGTTTGATAATAATGCGATAAAAAATGGAGAAACAGGAAAATTAAAAGAAATTGTAAAAAAAATAGATGAGCTAGAAAAAATACAAGAAAAAAACAAAAGTAAAAGTATAACAAAACAAGCAACAAACTTAATTACAAGTATATATAAAAGTCTTAAAAAAGTTATTGAGATAATAAAAGTGATAGATTCACACGCAGAAAGATTTAATAACTGAGTAAACGAAATAAATTCAGTAATAAATAAAATTGCTGAAAAAATTTGAAAAATTATATTTTAAAAAGATTATATGACAATAAATATTAAAAATTTAACAGATAATGATAATTTGATTGAAATAAATAATATAAAAGATATATTTGCAATCTTAGTTCAATTGAATAAAACTCTAAAATTAACAGATTTACATAATGATAAAACAATTGAAATAGATCAAAATATAGAAAAACTTATTCATTTAATTTATAAAAGCTGAAAAATTGATGAAATAGAGCTTTTAAAAGCAAAACAATTGGTAATAGATACTTACAATAACATAACATTACTAGAATTTGAAAAATATTGATTTTCAAATGAAACAAAAATTTTTCTAAATCTATTTAATAAAAAAATTAAAGACTTAATATAAAAAAACAATTGTAATTATTACAATTGTTTTTTTATACAGTTTAAAATCTATGTACATTTTTAGACAATAAAAATTAATTCAAATTAAAAAATTTCAAACTATTCTCATAAATTTGCTCTAATATTTTTTCTCTTTTTTCAGATCTCAATTCACATATTTTTTCAAAAACATTTTCAACTAAAAAAGGGAAGTTTTCTTTTCAACGAAAGGGAACTGGTGCTAAGTAAGGAGCATCGGTTTCTATTAATATATTTTTTAAAGGGATTTTTAAAGCAGTTTCTTGTACTTCTTTAGCATTTTTAAAAGTCACAATTCAACTAAAACTTATTTTACAATCAGGAGAAAAATTAATGAGTTTCATAGCAAAATCATAATCTTCACTATAACAATGCATTACAAAGTTTTTAAAATCAGATTTTTTAAGTATTTCAAAAATATCATCTCTTGCTCATCTATTATGTATTATCAAAGGTAAGTTTAGTTTTTTTGCAAGAGTTATTTGTTTTAAAAACCATTTTTTTTGACTATTTTTTCAATCATTAAGTAAAAAATCAAAAGATTTTGAATTAGTTGTATCTTTTTCTAATAATTCACATATATCTTTTTCAAGCCGATAATAATCAAGTCAACATTCTCAAATTGCTACTATTTTTTTGTTTTTTGAAAGTTCTTCCAATTCGTATATAACAGAATCTAAATCATCATATTTTACTATATCACAAGGATGAATTCACACACTTCAATACATAAAATCATATAATTCAAGTAAACTAATAATATGTTTACTTGTATCCAAATCTACTCAGATATTTGTGATTTTAAGATTTCACTTTCCTTTTATTTCGTTTAAAAGTTCATTTTCCGACTTTGATTTTGTAAGATATATATGACAATGAGTATCAAAAAACATAATTGAAAAATTTGTAATAAAAACTTTAAATAAAATCTAAAAATTATTAGAATTCAAGTCAAGAACTAGATAATAAATATACTTCTCAAGTTGAATCAGTGAAATTTACATTTACTAAATTTATATTTTCTAGTTTTTCCTCCTTTTTTGTATTGATAAATGAAACAATACTACCTCATTTTTTTACATCTACAGGAGTTGATAAATTTAAAATAATAGTTGTGAATCATTCTTCATTTTCTTCGTTAATCATATTTCATCAAATAATAGTTTTTATTTCACTTATTATCACATTAGTTGGATTATAAGCAATAGATAATGAAAAACTTTTTATTCATAACATATCTTTATTTGCGATAAGATTTGTAACATTATTGTTTATACTTAAATAAATATCTCCAGTTTTATTATTTTCTCAAGAGTTAATAACACTAATTTGTAATTTCTGTCAAATTGATGAATCAAGTACCAAAAAATTAATTCACAGAGCCAAAATAAGACTCATAGTTATGATTCAGTAAGTTCTTATAGCTTTTTTCTTTTTATATTTTGAAAAGAAATTTATCATAAAATTAAATTTATAAATATATTATTTATGATTTTAACAATAAAATACTAAAAGTAAAATATTTTATCTATATAATAGAATGATTTTCCAATGCTTCAATTTGATTTTTATTCAAAATACACTTAAGTTCATCATGGCTAATATTTTTAAGATTGTCTATATTTCAATATTTTTTTATTAACTTACTTCTTGTTTTCTGTCATATTCAAGGAATTGATTCAAGTATATTTCTTTTTTCACTTTTAAGTCTTTTTTCTTTATTAAAAGTTATTGCAAATCTATGAGCTTCATCTCTAATTTTCTGAATTAATCTAAGCTCGATTGAGTCTTTATCCAAAACGATAGAATCTTTTATTCAAGGTAAAAACAATTCTTCTTCTCTCTTAGCAATTGAAACAATCTGTAAAGACTCAAGTAATTTTAAGTCACTTGAAGAATAGATTTCATTAATATTTAATTCATTACTAGATTTTAGATTTATCAACACTCTATCATCTTGCATTTCAGATAGTCATTCTGGTGAACCTTCAGTCCTCGGACTTGATACGGGGATTTTTTCAGAATCATTAAAATAAATATTTCATTTTCATTCATTTTTAAAATCTTCAATAACTTTAATTACACTATTTAATTGTCAAACTCATCAATCAATTATTATTAAATCAGGTAGATTATTTTTTTCAATTAGTTCTTTTAATCTTCTTTGCATTATTTCTTTCATTGAAGAAAAATCATCAATTTTAAGATTTTCTAATGTTTTTATATTAAATTTTCTGTATTTATTTTTATTTGGTTTTCAATTTTCAATTATACTTCTACTTGCAACTGTGTTAGTTCAAGATAGATGAGATATATCATTACATTCAAAAATTATATCTTTATTTATTTCTTTATATCACAAAATAGAAAGTAAATTCTTCATAGTTTGTTTAGTAAATCATTTAGTACTCAATGAATCAATATGCTTTCTATAAGCATATTCATATATGTTTTTATAAACAAACTTTAGTAAATCAAACTTTGGTCAAACTTTTGGAATTTCGTATCTAAATGTAATTAAATTCAAATCAATAGGTAATAGCAACGTTTGTTTTTCATCTAAATCTAATTCTCTTTCTATAAATTCTAAAAGTATTTCTTCTACACTTTCTCAAAGATGAGTTTTTACTTCATAGTTTTTTAAATCAGTAATTTTTGAATTCCTTATTGATGCAAGTCATATAAAAAACTTATCATATTTTTCAATATAATTTATTATATCATAATCTCATTCAACATAATCCCTTACAATTTGATTTTCTTCAAGAGATTTTATACTTTCTATATCATGTTTTAATAAATTAGCTTCTTCAAATTTAAGTTCTTTTGCTTTTAAAAGCATTTTTTTATTTAAATCATCAAGTACTATCTTAAAATCTCAATTTATAAAATTTTTAATATTTTCAATTCAGTTTCTATATTCAATTATTTCTTTTTCTCAAAGCATACAAGGTCACGCACACCTCTTTGTATAATAATCAATACAAGGAATTTTTAATCAATTTACTGATTTTATAATGAGTTTATTGTTATATACAAAAGCTTTATCATTACTATTCACTTTTCACTTTTCACTATTCACTAAGTCAAACTCTATGTTACAACTTCTATATCAAAAGATTTTTTTTACTACCTTCAGTATATTATTTACATTACTTGAACTTATGTATGGTCAAAAATATATTCAGTTATTTGTCTTTAAACGAGTTTTTATTACTCTTGGAATTACTTCATCAGTAACTTTTATGTAGAGATGATTCTTGTCATCTTTCATCAATATATTATATTTTGGTTTATGCTTTTTTATTAAAGTAGTTTCAAGTATAAGACTTTCTTTTTCATTGTTTACAATAATTGTATCTAAATCAATTATTTCAGATACCATTTTTTTCTTTCAAAAATTGAGCTTAGCATTAACTTTAAAATATGAATTTACGCGATTAAATAAATTCACACTTTTTCAAATATAAATAATTTTTCAATCAGTATTTAAAAATTTATAGATTCAAGGTTGTTTGGGGAGATTTTTCAGTTTATTTTTTAAGATGTTATTCATAATTTAAAATTAATATTTTAAAAATTATATAAGAAAAATTTAAAATTCAATATATATTTCTTGAACTTTTTTTTTAAATATGCTAAACTTATAATGAATTAAGATGTAATGACAAAATATGATAAAAAAGATTTTTAGAAAGAAACAAAAAGTACATAAAGCTATAATAGTTCTTAGTGATGTAAAATTTATCATAATTACGCTATGCGTAATTATGATTTGGAGATGATTTTGGAATTTTTTAGATCATTATTTTTTCCAAGAATATTTTGTACTATCAAATGCATTATCAATGATTTTATGAATTTTAATTATTGCAGTATTTAAAGTATTTGATGATAAAAAAGAAATTAGTTTTAAAGGTTAGATAAAAGAATCGTAATTAACCCAAATTAAAGCATCAAGATGAAGTTCAGCAATATTTAATTTTTCAGATAAATCACAATAAAATAAATTTATATCATTATAATCTCATTTATATTTTTCAAAAATCTTTGTTAACCTTGAATCAATAGGAATATTGATTTTTTTATGAGATATATCTTGTATTTCTCAATAAACGATTAAAATTCAGTACATAAGCATTTTTATAGAAAAAACAATTGTTTTATCAGTATTTTTTTGGTTCATAAAAAAAGCGATTTTTTCTCTAAGCTCATATAAGTTAGTTAAGTAATAATCACGATTAATTATAAACTCTGATAAAAAAAGATTTATTTTATCAATTCTTTTGATTTTTATATCATATAATCTTGAATTTCATTTTGAAGTTTTTAGAAAATCTTTAAATCAATTAACTAAATTAGTTTTATCAAGATTACTTATATGAGAAAAATACAAACTAAATTCAGACCAGTATTTTTCTCACGTTGATGATAACTGATAACATACAATCGAATTTAATAAAATTAGTCAAAAAAATATATCTTTATCATTTAAGTTTTTATAAAGATTATTTAATGAAACAAATTGTAAATCTTTTTTTTCAAAATCAATAGCATCAGACAAATTATATTTGTTAAGTTTATTATACAAGTTAATCATATTATTTTTTTTTAATACAATATTAATTTTATTAATTCCACAAGATAAATCAATATAAAATAAATATATTTGACATAATATAAAAAATAAGTTTAATGCAAATATCTTTTAAATCATTCATTTAATTATATGGAAACTAAAAAAAACTCTTCAACAAATATTTTAAATATACCTGATAGAGTATTAAAAATGAAAAATTCTAAAATTTCATGATATGCTGAAACATTTTTAATTGCATGAATTAATCAAAATTTTTTAAATAGGCATATTGACTTGCTTTATTATATGTATAAAATCAAGATTAATAAAAAAGAATTAAGAAAAAATTGAAAAACTAATAATCCATATAATGATTGGGATGCAACTGAAATTAAAGAATTATACTATGTTTTAACTTGAAATAATATTGAGGAGTTAATAGTTGATGATATTTCATGTTTAATTATAAATGTTCAAGATAGAATAGAATTAATTTCACATTGAGTTAGTCCATATATACTAAAGAGATTAGAAGATCTTAGGTGAGATGCAATCTTTTATATGATTTTGCTTGAATTAAAAATACTTAAAGAAAAATTTTGAGAATACCTTTGACAATTTTTGGAAAAAAATAAACATGATTTTATGTGATTTAATGATAACTATAATTTTTTTTATCAAAGATATAATAAATTATTATGGAAAAAAAACGAAGTAGAAATCTTGTATTGGGTGCTATACTGAGAAAAATGAGATATTAAATCTTATTAGGATATTTTTTTTATAAAGTATCTATTATTATAAAATTATTATTTAAACAATTAATTATGCTAGAAACAAGAAATGAAGATAATATTGAATATAAAGATATTATAAGTTGAATAGAAAAAAGGAGTGTACAATTATGAGATGAAGTTATATCAAAAAATGTAAAGAAGTTTATAGAAGAAAATTTTTATAAATTAAGTATAGAAGAAGATTATATAGATAAAATTGCTTTATATCTAAGTATAAAAAATAATCCAAATATAATCACAGAGTTAAAAAGTAATTGATTTAGTGATAATGATTGTGAACAATTATATTACCTAATATTATGAGAAAAACCAAATTATATTACAAATTCTATTGATGAGATAAAAACAGGAGTTCATGGCTTTGTTGATTTAGTGCTATTGTGACAACAAAATTTAGATAATAGAAATAAATCTTATTATATTAATGCAGATATTTCAAGCCGTATTTCAAAACTTTCTTGAGAATTAAGAAAAGTTATAGAAAATGTAATATTAGTTATATATGAAAGATTAGCAGAAGAAAACTTAAGTGTAGAATATTGATTATTAAACTATAAACAACTCTTTGAAAATATATATTATTCATTAAATGATGTATCCATTACATCAAATCCAATCAAATCAAAAACAGATGCAAATATGATTTTAGCTGATTTTTGAGTAGATGAAAAAAGTTTATCTATATTATATTTTACATTATTTTGAGAACAGTTAGAAGAATCTAAGATTGTAAATATGTTAAAAGTAGAAAAATTAACAGAAAATTGGGCAGCATTATAAAAAATAGACTTAAACAATTTGTTTAAGTCTATTTTTTATAATTCATTGCAACAGCACTTTCTTCTTTTAATCTCTTTTCAAGCAATAAATCTGCTAATTCATTTTTTATAACATCTTTTGTTTTATTTCAAAGTTTTCAAGCTCAAGGATCAGATGTTGTTATAACCAGTTTATTATCTTTTTGGAAATTATAAATACTTTGTTTTGTCATATCTCAATATATAGCAGTATCCTTTCAATCAAAGTATCATAATGTAGTTAATACTTTCTGTAATTCTCTAACATTTTGTGATACTTCTCAATACTTAGGAGTTCAAATTTTTTCTACTGTTTTAGAAGCTTGATTTAGCATAGCTAACTTAAGTTCATCTGCCTTCTTTTTATTCTTTTCATCAATTTCCTTCTGATTAATATAGGCAACATAATCTTTCTTCATAGTTTCTCTCGTTTTAGGTCAAAAGTATCAAGCTCAATTTTCACTTCTAGATTTTATTATATTCTTATTTAATTGATATGTTATAAGAATATTTTTTATTGTAGAATAATCTCAATTAATTTCTCATTTATATAAAGATAATTCTTTTAATTTTGTTTGTAATATTTTTATAACATCTTTGTTTGAACTTGGATTAACATAAGTAGTAAAAATATCTTTTTTAGTCGTAGAAGTTGCTGTTTTTTTAGTACTTGAAATTTCTTGTTTAATATTTGTTTTTGTTGTTGTGGCAGAAGAATTATTTGTTACTAAATTATTAAAATATCAATTTGATTCTTTAATAGAAAACAATTTTCTTGTCTTAGCTCCCCAATATCACGCTCAATAATCGTTTTTTGATTTTATTATTCCATTTTCTATTTGGTATTTTATCAATATAGATGCAGTTTCATTATTATATTTTCAATCCAATTCTCATTTATATAATCAAAGTTCCTTAAGTTTTTTTTGTAATAATATAATATTATTTTTTGATGATTCAAATCAAACATTAATATTATATATATTTGAAGTGTTATTTGATGATGCATTTTTTCATATAGTTCCATTTCACATTTCAATTATTTGTCACTTAACTTTTCTTTTTCACCATGATAATGCTTTATCAAGTCATTCATCTCAGTATCACATCCAAACATCAATTCTATCATAACTATATCATCTTTCTCAAGCTTCTACAATTGCTCATCATCTATCAGCAATTGTTCATGTTCAAAATCATTCTAAGTAGATTTTAGTTCAAAAAGGATATTTAGATGGGCCTGCTAACATTCAATTATAAACTCAAACTCAAGAAGCTCATTTAACTCAATTTCAATTTAGTCTTATATCAGCTTCATAAGATCATCTAAGATAATGATTTTGGTTTGGTAATGGAGAATAATATGCAGTAACTATAAAATATTGAGATTCATATGCATGTATTCTTGCTATAAAACTATTTACAGTAAAGATTAAAATTAATGTAATAAAAATTTTATTAAACAAAATATAAGTATTAAAATATAAATAATTAAGTTATTAATTTATAGTATAACTTAACCTGAACTTAATTAATCTTAACATAATTAAGAAATTAAGTCAAAAATGGAATAAAAAAGATAAATTTTATAGAATTATTTCCAGATACTCTAGTATAGATTTAGTTTTTGGATCTAAATTTTTTTTATTTTTTAGCTTTTTAATATCCATAATTGTTTTTTTCATTTTTGTATTATACTTAGTTCAAAGCCTGTTTTTTATTGCTTTTATCTTTGTTTTTATATGCTCTCTTTCAATTTTACTTAAATTATTTTCATATTTTATTCATAATCAAAAATCTTCAGACAAATACTTTATAGTTTTTGGTCAAAAATATCATGCGGAATCATCATTTTCAGAAACTATAATTCATTTTTGAATTTGATATTTTATGATAATTGGTTTTATATTTTCATAAACTCAATCAATTTCTCAATCATAAAATCATATTTCTTTAAAATATTCTTGAACTTTTTGAATATCTTCTTTACTAGATTCTGGATTTAAAGATAATTTCTTGTATGAATCTTCAAGTCAACTTTTAAATTCTAATGTTACCTTTGAATTTGATTCAACAATATATCATTTTAATTTTTTTGATCACCAATTTTTTGCTCTTTGTAATCACTCATCTCAAAATCACATCCATATATCTATTCTAGTGTCTTCAGCATCAATTATAGCTCATCATCTATCTTCTACAACTCAAACACCATATCAGTCAATATAAATTTTAGTTCAAAAATCATATGTTTTAGGTGCAGCTATAGCTCAAGTATACACTTTTTTTCAAGACGCCATTCATACTCAATCTCAATTAAGACGAATTTCATCTTCATAATTTCAAGTGATATATGAATCTTGATTAGGTAATGGAGAATAATATCATGTTACAACTAAATTAATTTCCTTTATAATTTTAATTTTTTTATTTGTTGTAATTTTATTATTTGAATTAGTATCTCATGTTAAGGAATAAACTTGTGTGAAAGTTATTAGGAATATAATTCCTATATTTGTAACTTTATTTAACAATCGTGATATCATATTGCATAATTAATAATTGCTTTTAATAATTAATAATTTTCAAAGAATTATGATATAGTCTTTTTGTATTATTAATTAGTTTAATATAAAAGTAACTAAAAATTATTTAAAGTATTAAATTATAAAATAAACTTGTAGGTCAATATTATAACAACTTTAAATAAAAAACAAGTTTTTTTATATTGACAATTAGTAGAATTAATTTATTAACCAGAAACTAACTATCTATTTCATCTTGAATCAATGAAGCTTTTTTAAAGTTATCATTGCTAACTTTAGATGTATTTCCATTATAATTTTTATTACGCTTATTTTTTTTATCAAAAATCGCATTTCATTTTATAAATTTTATGATTTCTTTTTCAATTTTTCTATTTAATTCATTTTCTCACATCCAATAAAAAGTAATTTTTATTTTATCGGTATCTATATATTCATATTTTGTTTCAAATATATCGTTACTTAATGGATTTACAGTATTTAATTTTTCTGTAATCATTTTTAATAATATATCATCTTTAATATGATTTATAATTTCAAAAATGTCTTGTCAATCTCATAAATTAAGAATTATATTAAATATATTTTCTTTGTTTTTATAATTTTTTGCTAAAGAAACTTTTTCTTTCAATAAATCTATGTTAGGAATATTTATATCTTCTCATTCTAAAATTCAATAATCATTTATTCTTCTTATTACAGTATTCACAGGAGTAATTTTTATAATTTTTCATCTTTCATCAGATATTTTAATTATGTCTCAGATGTTAAATTTTTTAATCAATAAAATACTTGCAACAAAAGACGATATAACTTGAGAGTTAATGAAGATTAAAGATCATGATACAAAAATTAGAAGAGCATACAATTCTGGAAATAAATAAAAAATATATCATATAAAGAATAAAATAATAATTATTCAAAAGACTAAGTTAAAAGACTCTCAAAAATTTTCATGTTTTTTTACAAAATTTTTATTTTTCAATAATAATATTTTTATAAAATATACAATAATAAAAATCAGTATAGCAAAAAATAATGTAATTATTTTTTTTTCTTTATCTTTTAGTATTGAAACAGTTTTTTCTTGCTTAAGTTTAACATATCAGTTAAGAACATTTGAGTACTTTTCTTTTAAAATATTATATGAAATTACAGTATCTGATAAATCTTTTTCAAGTTTTTTCTTAAACTCAATTTCATTAAGTAGTTCTTGATTTTTTATTTCTAAATCTTCTAACTGTTTTTTTACCTCAGTTATACTTTTTCATTCTTTTAATAAACTTATGTTTTTATTATTTTCTTCAAGCATATTTGATAATTCTTTTAAATTATCTTGAATTTCAATAAGTTGAGTCTCGTTAATTTCTTTTTTTATATCAAGCTTAGTTAGAACGTTTTCAATTGCTTCTATATTTTTTTCTTCATCTGTTTTTCACATAAGCTTATCGTACTCTATATTTTTAATTTGAGTTGCTTTATCAATAATTGATGGTGTTGTAGATGTTGAAGCTGAATCTAACTCAATTCAGTCTTTTTTTAATTCCTCTTCTAAATCTATCTGAGAAATTGATCATGAATTCAAATTATTGATAATTTCATTTTCAATAACATTTACTTCAGAAAGTAATCAAGAACTGTTTATAGCTCAAGAATTTTCTAAATCTTCACAATAAGTTCTAGAAAATAAACTAAATGAAATTAAAAAACATGTAAGTAAATATTTCTTTTTCATAAAAAATATGTATAATTAAAAAATATTAAAAGTATATTACCATATATAATTATAGTTTGTCAAGAAAAACGAATATATTTTTAAATAAAAACTTGCAATTTATCTCTTTTTTTATAAAATTTGTGCGAACTAACAAATTTATTGATTTGTTAATGAGTTAATTTTTAATATAACAACTATGACATTTGCACCTACTAAAAAGAAATCTAAGTCTAAATCTGGTGAGAGAACAAGTGCTTGGATAAAAAGAACAGCAGAAAAATTAGAAAATAAAACTGCTATTAATAAAGAATGAAACTGATTAGCTCATTTTGTTGCAGCTGACGGGACATACAAATGAAGACAAGTAATAAAAGTGAAAACTAAAGCAAAAAACGTTACAAGAATATAATAAAATTATTTTTATGAACTTACTTGTTTATTTAAATTCTAATAAAAGCTTTATATTAAGTATAAAGATTATTTATTGTCTATAATTTTATTTTAAAGATTATAGACAAAATAATAATTAATATATTAAATAACTTTTAAAAAATATTTTGCAAACATTATAAATAAAATCTTTAAAAATATAATTTATATAGATTTGGTTTTATTTAAATAAGTTTATAAAAATTCTTTTACTATATCAATTTAGACTTTTGATAGTAAAACTTAAATAAAAAATAAATGTCACAAATATCTAGAAAACTTACGAGAAGATTACTTTTTCAAAAACTATTTGTACTAGGATATAATAAAATAACTGATGAAAAATTTTTTGATTTTTTTTATCAAGATGACATTACATCAATAGATGAAAAGTATTTTGAAGAAATGCAAAATTTGATAATTGAAAAAGAGGATATACTTATAAGTTTAGTAGAAAAATATGCACCAAAATTCAATATAGAAAAGATGAGTTTACTATTTATTATACCATTATATATTGCATTGACTGAAATGTTTTTTTTACAAGAAGAAATCCCTGCAAAAGTTTCAATTAACGAAGCTATTGAATTATCTAAGAAGTATTGAGATTGAACAACAAAAAATTTAGTAAATTGAATACTAAACAATATTCTAACTGATTATGATAATTTAAAAACATATATTAAAGAATGACCATTTGAAAGTAAATTTTCATTTTTTAAATAACAAATAATATTTTTTCAAGAAAATTATATGGTTGTAACAACAAATATAATGCAAAATAGAAAAGCAATAGATGATGTATCATTTTTATTAAATTCACTACATATAAATTATAGAAATATAGAAGATTATATTAAGGCCTTTGTACATAAATCAATCGTAAATGAAAGACCTGATTTTATTCCAGAACATAACGAAAGACTTGAATTTTTATGAGATGCAGTACTAGAATTAGTTATTACAGACAATTTATATAGAGATTTTAAGGAAAAAAATGAAGGTGAATTAACAGATATTAGAAGTGCTTTAGTTAGATGAAAAAACCTTGCATTAATTTCAAGAAAATTAGGATTAAATAATTATCTATTTTTGTGAAAATGAGAAGAATTATGATGATGAAGAGAAAGTGATTATCTATTAGCAAATACTTTAGAAGCCTTTATTTGAGCATTGTATATGGATTTATGAATAGATGATGCAAAAAAATTTATAAATACACATATATATACAACTCTTGATGATATAATAGAAAATAAATATTTTAAAGATTTTAAATCACTAATTCAAGAATATGTACAAGCTGAATTTGATATAACACCTACATATGAAGTTATTCTAGAAGAATGACCAGACCATGATAAAAACTTTAAGGTATGAGTTTTTATATGAGAAAAACAGATTTGAGAATGAAGCTGATCAAGTAAGAAAAAAGCACAAGAAGATGCTGCAAAAAATGCATATGAAACAAAAGATAAATGGAATTAAAATAATTTATAACTATATAGACTATGATAGATATAATAAGCTTAGCAATTATTTTTCTAACTGAAATAATATTTTATATAATGGTTGTTGATATTATATTATCTTGGTTAATGCTTTTTTGAGTTAGATTTAGACCAAGATTTATATCTGATATATTAGATCCAGTATATTCAACAATAAAATCAATTTTACCAACAACTTTTTGACCTCTTGATTTTACTCCTATAATAGTTATCATGATAATATATTTTATCAGAGCAGTAGTTATAATATTGAATCCAGGTGTTTTAAAGACAATAGAAAAATTTTTGAACTAGTTTAAACTTAGTAAAAATAAAAAATATATGTCAAAACAAGTAGATTATAAGTTATTTTTTGTAGTCGTGGCTTTAGTTGTATTTTGAATGATTATGATTAGTTCTGTATCAGTATATCAATCATTTAAAGTAACAAGTAATATGGTTAAAAACTGATTAACAGATGACCCATATAATTATTTTTATGTGATAAGAAATATATCACATGCTGCAATTTCTTTTGCAATTTTATGAATATTGGTAAAAGTTCCATATACGTTTTTTGAAAAAAATGCTAGATATATATATTATTGAAGTTTAGTATTATTGATACTAGTATTGGCAATGTGAATTACTTTAAAATGAGCAAGATGATGGATAAGTATTCCTTGAATTCCATTTACGATTCAACCAACTGAGTTTCTAAAATTTGGTTTCATAATCTATCTAGCATATTTTTTTAAGAAAATTAAACACAAACTTCATACTTTTCAAGATTGATTTATTCCGTTTTTATTTATTCTTTGAACAGTAGTATTTCTTGTCTGATTACAACCTGATTTCTGAACTATTATGCTTATGGTACCAGTTGCAACACTTATGTTTTTTGTAGCCTGAGCAAATGTTAAATATATTTCCATGCTTGTACTTTCTTGATTTATTCTGGTTTTTACAGTATATAGTATATGAGATTATGACAAAACCACATGAAAAAACTTAAATAAATTATGATATATTACACAAAGAATTGATAACTTTTTAAGTGATGAAAAATCATCAATAGAAAACAATACTATCAATTATCAGACAGAGCAAGCAATTATAGCAATTTGAAGTGGTTGATTTGGATGATTAGGATTTTGAAAATCAATACAAAAATTTTGATATTTACCAGAAGTACAATGAGATTTTATATTTTCAGTTGTTATAGAAGAGCTTTGATTTGTGTGAGCACTTGTTATAATTTGCTTATATCTTTATATATGATATAGATGAGCGTATATAGCACTTAGATCAAAAGATTTATTTGCAAAATATGTCGCAGTAGGTATGACATCCCGGTTTATAATGCAAGCTTTTATAAATATGTGAGTAAACTTAAATATTGTTCCACTTACATGAATCACACTACCATTTATTAGTTATGGTTGATCAAGCTTACTTACATCAATTATGTGATTAGCAGTTGTATTAAACATATCAAGATATATTGAGCAAAGAGAATTTTCAACAAAATCTATATGAAATTCTAGAAAAGTTATGAATTTTTTAAAATTTGATAATAAAAAATAATAATTTACTATGCAAGAAGAAGAAAAACAAACATCAAACGAACTACTGACTCCAGCAATGAGACAATATAAAGAATTAAAAGAAAAATACAGTGATGCAATCCTATTTTTTAGGATGTGAGATTTTTACGAGATGTTTTGAGAGGATGCATTAATTGCACATAATGTGCTAGGTATAGCAATAACATCAAGAAATAAAAATGCAAAAAATCCGGATTTACTAGCTTGAATACCATATCATGCAAAAGAAAAATACTTACCTAAATTAGTTGAAGCATGATATAAAGTAGCAGTGGCAGAACAAGTTTCAGATCCAAAATTAAAATGAATTGTTGAAAGGGAAGTACAAAGAGTAGTAACACCAGCAACTCTATACCTAGAATGAGAAGAATATGCAAAAGAAAATATATCAAACTACATTATTTCAATAGTTTATGATGAAACAAGATATGGTTTAAGTATTCTTGATTTTTGAACAAATAAATGGGTAACAGCAGAGTTTGATAGTTTTGAGAAATTGTCACTACAAATTTACAAAATTTCACCAAAAGAAGTCATACTAGAAAAAAAACTTTTTTCTGATGAATCAATTAAAGAGTTGCTAAGTAAAAAATACTCATTAAATATCTATTATTTTGAATGAGAAAAAGAAAGTAAAGAAAAACTACTTTCTCACTTTTGAGTTAAAAATCTTTCTTGATTTGGATTAGATTGAAAGCTTCTGGCAATAAAGGCAAGTTCATTACTTCTTGAATACCTAGAATTAAACCAAAAATCAAGTTTGGATTTTTTACAAAGCTTATCTTATGAAACATTTTCAAATTACTTAGATTTGGATGAGTCAACTATAAGAAATCTAGATTTAATCTACAACTTTGCAACAAAGTCACACAAAGTATGAACTCTTTTCTGAGTACTTGATGATACAAAAACAGCTATGTGAACTAGATACCTAAGAGAAGCTATCTTAAAACCATTACAGTCAAAAGATGAAATAAACTCAAGACTAGATATGGTTGATGAGTTTTTAAATAATCCAGTCTTACTTGATAAAGTACAAAACCACCTAAAATACGTATCTGACATAGATGCTATACTAAACAGACTTGCACTAAACAGAAGCTGACCCAAAGACCTACTTAACCTAAAAAAATCCCTAGAAGAAATCCTTGAGGTTTTTGAACTTATAGAACAAGAGGGAAGTGAGAAATTAAGGAAGTTATTAGTGGATAGTGAATAACTAATAAATAATAGTTAAAGTAGCCAATGCTAATAATCTTTTTCATAATTCTGAAACAATTCCGAAATGAGATCAGTTTTATATCTAATGTCATTCTGAATTTATTTCAGAATAATCTAATATTTTTCCTACATTATTTATCAGTTATTAACTATTCACTAACCTATGCTATACCTATTCACCTGAAACAACGAATATCTTGTAAAAGAAGAAATCAAAAAATGGAAAAACCATTTTTTGGAAAAATACTGAGATTTTAACTTGATTCATATAAAAAATATAGAAGATCAAGATAAAACATCTTTAAGTGAGAATTTACTAGCTTCTAGTTTTATGAGTGAAAAAAAACTTGTGATAATAGAAAATATAGAGAAACTAGAAAAAGATGAACAAAAAAAAGAATATTTTATGTCAATTTTCTCAAAAATTCCTGATGATAATATCGTCTTATTATCTTCAAATTCACTACAAGAAAGAAGCCTACTATACAAAAAATGTCTTGAAGTTTGAGAAGTAAAAAGATTTGATATAAAAAATATATATGAAACAAAATCATTTATAGAAAAAAAATACAATTGAAATATAGAACAAAAAGCTATTGATAAAATTGTTTCATACAAATCAAATAACCTTGCAAAAATCATAAATGAACTTGATAAACTCTTTATCACAAAAAAACAAGTAAAAGAACAAGATATAATTGATTACATCATACCAGAATTTGAAGAAACTATTTTTGTACTAGTTGATAAGATATTAAATGAAGATAAAAAAAATCTTTTCAAAGATTTAGATATAATCCTAGATAATATAGATATCTATGCTTTCTATAATATGCTTATCTGAAACTTAAGAAATATAGTTTATATACAATTTTTAAAACAACTTTGAAATAAAAAAGAATCAATTATCAAAGATTTAGCTCTGTGAAATAGATGATTTTTAGTAGATAAAAAATACAAATTATCAAACCAAAATTTATTTAAACTATACTTTGATTTCATTGATTTTGATAAAAATATGAAATACTGAAAACTCATATGAAGCACAAAAGAGGATTTAAAGTATGAATTACAAAAAATATTGATTTAAAATTAAATCAATATTTTTGAAAAATAGGAAAATATATTGTACAATATATTCAAAAATAAATTTAATTTTGCAATACTAAAAATATGCAATTACCTAATAATAGAAAACTACAAGAAAAAAATAAACAAAATATTGTAACATATCCACAAATAAATTTAAGTATAAATTGAAAAGTTGATAAATTAATTAAACCTGAACTTGAGTTAGTTCTGGACCTTTTAGAAAGTGATTCATTAAATATATATGACTGTGTTTTTATAATAAACTACATTGAAAACAATAAAAATATTGTATTACAAAATGATAAATTAAAAAAATCAGTTTTTCATCTAGAAAACTTTAGAGGGGCAAACAAAAAAATTTTCGTTTCAAACTTAAAAATTGTTATTCAAGAGTTTTGAAATATCAGTATCAGAAAGTTATCTGGGTTAATCTACATTTTACATACTGAAAAACCAAGTGAATTCATAAAGAAAATTTCATACTTAAAAAGAACATGACTTTCAAGTATTAAAGAAATAAGTAATTTTGAATTTGAATTATGATTAGTAAAAACAAATGAATTACTTGAAAGATTAAATATATTAAAACAATTAGGATTTGATAAAATCAATGATTTAATCGAACTAAAAGACATTTTATTTAGTGCAAATATTGATAATTTAAGATTTATAAATAATGAAACAGATATAAGAAAAAAAAGTGATTTATTAAAAATAAGAAGTATATTAATTCACTGAAAAACAGATAATTTAAGAATTATAATAAAAAATATAAAGATAAACAATATTAATGATATATTTAATCTAAGTGAAGTCATTAGAAAAGCAAATCCTGACAACTTAATTATTTTACTTAAAATATTTAATAAAAAAAATTCTAAAGATTTAATACTATTACCAAATATTTTGAAATACATAAAACCTACAGATTTAAGTGAAGAATTTGTATTAACCTTAATTAAAGAAATAGCAATAAACAAAAAGAAATTAAAAGCAGATTTAAGTAAAATAAGAAACAATGAAATAATAAATAATAATCAATTAGTAGTTATATGAGTTTGCGATAAATGTGAAGAATTACATATAAGTACATTTTTTGAAAAAAATATTTCTTGCTGATTGGTTTTTTTAAATTGAGTCCTAATATGACATACTAAAGGTAAAGGTGAAATTTCTTTTATAAGCTATGTAAATCATAAATCATTAAAAAAATGATGAGTTTATACATTAAAAAATTGAAATAAATTAGAAGCATGAATTAACAACTTTGATAAAATCGAGGTAAGGTTTTTAAGAGATAGTGATTTAAATGAAACTGAAATGGATATTTGTATAAGTAATATGTATAGGAAAATTCGAAATATGTAAAAGATATTTACTCACTCATATTTATTTCACTAGTAATAACTCATAAAAAATCTTTATACTCTGTTTTTATATCATTTATAACATTTTCTACATCAACTAAACTCTCTACACTAACAAGTTTTTTTCTAAAAACTTTAACTCAAGGAAAATTTTTTAGATAACAAACCAAATGCTTTCTTATCTCAAGAGAGCCTTTTCTTTCTCACTTAGTTTCTGTAAGTTTCAAAGCATGAAAGAACATTATATCAAGAATTTCTCACAAAGTAGGGAAGTACTGTCAATCAATAAATTCTCAAGGTAATACATTAAATCGTCATTCCGGATTTAGTCCGGAATCTATAAAATGATTATCAGCATTGGCTTCATTTTCTGATTTTGACATCTTTTTCTCACCCAAAAAAACCCATGGATTTCAAAATGTAGCTCTTCATATCATAAATCCATCTAAATCTTTTACTTTATTCATCCCATCTTCATAATTTTTTACATCACCATTACAAATCAATGGTATTTTTATATGTTTTTTTAATTCATAAATTGGTTCAAAATTTGCAAATCATGTATAAGCTTGTTTTGCAGTTCTTCCATGCACAGTCAAAAGACTTGCTCAAGCATTTTCAAGTCACTTAGCAAATTTTATCAGATTATCATCTCAATCAAAACCAAGTCTAGTTTTTACACTTATTGGTAATTTAGTTGCTTTATTTAATTCATCAACTATTCTATAAGCTGTTTCTTCGTTTATCATCAATCCCGATCAATGTCAGCTTTTTACTACTTTTTTTGCTGGACATCACATATTTACATCAATTCAGGCTATATTATATCTCTCAATTATCTTTGCAGCTTTTGCAAAATTATCTGGATCTTTTCAAAAAATTTGCACTATCAAAGGCTCTTCTATCTCACAATGAGGTAAAACAGAATCAGCAAGAGTTTTTGAATAAACAAGTCAATCTGCACTATAAAACTCTGTAACGCACATTATATTTGGTTCTACTTTTTTCATCACTTGCCTATAAGCACTATCACCATATCAGTCCATCGGTGCTAAAAAACATAATTTTCATTTTTCTTCAATTTGTTTTTGCCAAAAGTCTTTCATCTATGAGTATTAAGTAATAATAGTAAGAATTACAAATTTCAATAATTTTATCAAAAAATATATAAAAGTAAAATATCAAATAACAAAAAATTGATTTTATTTATTATTATATATAATATTTATATATTTAAATATTATAAAATAAACCTTATGAAAAGACAAATTGATAAAAAAAATAAAAAACTTCAAGATGCATATACAAGAGCTGATAAAGCATTACAAGAATTGTTTTTTGTAAAAAAAGAAACATGAAAAAAGAATTAAATCATTATATATCACTTTTTAAAATTAATTCAAGGTATGGTTTTGTTGAAGATATTAAATTACAAGAACTTTTATATTATTATTCAGGGTATATTTCATTTATTTATTATGATGAAGTTAAAGAAAATGGATATTCCGAAGAACTTAATGAGTTAAAAGCACATACAATTTTTGTTTATCTAGGTTCAATTATTGAATCAATTGTGTATTATTTTGTTCAAAAAAAATTATTGGATGAAAAATCAAAAAGAAAGTATTTAGAAATAGATGAATTTAAAAAATTGCAAAAGATAAATGAAACTAAAAATTTATATATTTGTAAATTAGAAAAAAAAGAAATAACTTTAAATGATTCTATCAATTTCCATTGACTTATAAATTGAATTAGGGATAAAAAGTTACTTAATTCTGATATTATTGATTTAATTGATAATTTTAGAAAAAAGAGAAATCTTGTTCATATAAATGTATTACTATATTCTTCTTGATATAAGCTTATAGAGGAATTAGAACAAGCATTTATAGATACAAAAATAATTCTTGATTATATTGAAGAAAATCTATAAATAAATTTTAACACTAAATGAAAAAATACTACATACAGACATTTTGATGTGCAATGAATACAGCCGATAGTGAAAAAATAAATATGATACTAACTCAATCATGATTTTTAAAAGTACATAACTCCAAAAATGCTGATTTAATAATTTTTAATACTTGTAGTGTAAGACAAAAATGAGAAGATAGAGTTTTTGGGCTTATAGATGATATAGTAAGAGATAATAAAAAAACAAAAAAACACACAGTTGTTTGAATTACTTGATGTATGGTTAGAAAAACTTGAATTAATCAAAAGTACATAGAAGAAAAAAAAGAAAGAAATAGAGCAAAAAAAATAGAATTATTAAAAGATGAAAAGTGAATATTTAATAATGATGATAAACTATTTCCAAGGATAAAAGAACTAGATTTTACATTTAGAGTGGAAGAATTAAAATACTTACCATTGATTTTATCTCATATATATGATGAAAAAATCTGACAAGATGATAAATTTGATGATTATTTGAAAGCAAAACAATTAAGAGAAAATCCTTCATTAGCTTCAGTGATAATTCAAACTTGATGTGATAATTATTGTACATATTGTATTGTACCATATACAAGATGAAAAGAATTTAGTAGAAGTAAGGACGATATAGTTTTAGATTGCAAAGAAGCAGTAAAAAACTGAGCCAAAGAAATCACTTTAGTATGACAAAATGTAAATAGTTATTGAAAACAATTCGTAGATAAAAAACTTTGGAATGAAGAAAAATCAAACTGGAACAAAAAAGAAAAATTAAATATTTGAGTAGACCTAGATGATAGTTTAGTCAAAGTTTGGGACGATGAAATAATCTCAAATTACAACAAAAAATTTAATAAAAATTTGAAATTCGATGATATTATTACACATAGTTTTATTTGAGAAGAAGGCTTAAAAAATGAATTTTTTGATTATTATTATAAAAACTTTTTTGATATAGATTTATTTCATTGAGCTAAAGATGTTTTAGTCAAATTAAAACAAGAATGACATAATTTTTATGTGATAACATCAAGAGAAAAACAAGATATTGAATTAACATACAAATACTTAAATAATAAATTTTGAGAAAACTTTTTTGAAAAAATTATTTTCACTAAAGAACAAGGAGAAGATAGAAAATGTGTTTTAGCTAATAAATATTTAATTGATTTAGTTATAGAAGACGCTCCTCATCATATAGATAATTATATAAAAAATACAAATTGTAAAATACTTGTTTTTTCGCAGCCATGGAATAAAAACATAAAAGAAGAAAACAATATATTTATAGTAAAATCTTGGCAAGATATATATGAAAAAATAAATAAAATTTATACTTTTAAATCCCCATTTAGAGAGTTACTTGAAGAGATAAATAAAATTGATTGATTAGAAAGAATTAGGTTTACTTCAAGTAATCCACATGATATGACTCGTGATATACTTGATTCACACTTTGAATTACCAAAAATGTGTAATTATCTACATTTTGCACTACAATCATGAAGTAATGAAATACTTAAAAAAATGAATAGAAAACATTCTTATGAAGACTTTAAAAAACAAGTAAATTATCTAAGATCAAAAGATCCATACTTTGCTATATCAACAGATATAATTGTATGATTTAGTTCTGAAACTGAAAAAAACTTTGATGATACTGTAAAAGCTTTTAAAGAATTAGAGTTTGATTTTGCATATATAGCTCGTTATAGTGTAAGAAAGGGAACTATAGCAAGTAAATTATACCCTGATGATGTTATAGAAGAAATAAAAGCGAAAAGATGGCATAAACTAAACAATACACTACTTGAAACTCTTACAAAAAGAAACAATATGATGTTGTGAATTACACAAGAAGTACTAATTTACTGAGAAAAAGATTGAAAATTTTTTGGAAGAACAAAAAATTTCAAAGAAATATTTTTCAAAAAAAATCCCAAATACAAGATTTGAGATATAGTAAACGTTAAAATAACAAGTTTAGAAAGATGGGTATTAAACTGAGAAATAATTAATTAAGACCTAATTCTAATAAATTTTTTAAGTTTGCATGACTTTTAACTATTCTATGATTAGAAGACTTAGATAACAAAAACTTAACTCAATATTTATTTCATTTTTTTCATACAACCTCTCATTCAAAAGTATATCTTGTGTCAAGAAAAAAAGATATAGTTATTTTTTCTCATTGCCTTAAATGTCAATCAGTTATTACTTGTATTCATCAATCACTAATATTTCAAATTGTGAAATCTATATCATTTAAATTACTTTCAGAAGTTATCGTTCATATATATTTATTCAGAGTTATTATCTTATCAGGAGGAAACCTATTTACGACTCTTTCACAGAATTCTTCAGGAATCTTTATAGCTCAACTAACTTGATTTCTTACATAATTTCTTACATCTGTAACAGATAAATCACGATATCAATCAGGAGATTCTTTATCTCTAAGTCTTACCTTATCAGTTCAAGCTTTTACTATTTTTAATTGTCAACGGTTAACATATCAACTATTTGGAGCATTCATTTAAATTTAATATAATAATATAAAACATATAAAACATATAAAAGTATAAACTAAAAAATAAAATGTCAATCAAAAAATATAAAAAACAAAAAATATTGATAAAACATAAAAAAAGCTTAAAATAATGATAATTTTAAAAAATGGCTTATAATAAATAATACTTTATAAATTTAAAATGAGAAAAATTCTTAAATTCGCATGAATTTTATTATCATTATACATACTTTTTTGTTTGTTTATAGCATTAAATCAACAAAAACTTATGTTTTTCCCATCAAAACAGATTTATGCACTACCAAATTACAATAATTTACAAGAAATAAGTATAAAAACAAATGATTGATTAAAATTAGATTGATATTACTTAGAAAATAAAAGTGATATAAATATACTTTTTTTTCATTGAAATTGATGAAATTTAACTTTTAATCAAGCTTATATAGAATTATTTAATGAATTATGATTTAATGCATTGTTTTTTGATTATAGGTGATATTGAAAAAGTGAATGAGATATAAAAAAAGAAGATGATTTATACATTGATGCAGATTCAGCATATAATTATTTAAAACAAAAATGAATAAAAGAAGAAAATATGATTTTTTGGTGACACTCTCTTTGAAATGCACTTTCTATAAACTTAGCTCAAGATAAAAATTTACGTTTAGTAGTCGTAGAATCAGCATTTTACTCTATGGACTATATGGCAAGATTAACTTATCCATACATACCTACAAACATACTTTTAAAATACCACTTTAGAAACGATGAAAAAATCAAAAATATAAAATCACCAATTATAGTGATTCATAGTAAAAATGATGAAGTTATAAATTATTCAAATTGAACAAAACTTTATAATGAAGCAAATAATCCAAAATATTTTTTACAAACAGAAACTTCACATAATTATTGATTTCCAAAAAACAAAGAAATATACAAAAAAACTCTTAAAGATTATTTAAGAGTTTGAAAATAATTATCTTTGCATAGATAGCTTAATAGAACTAATCAATTGATCTAATCTTAAGACATCTTCTTTTGATATATTTATAAATTTTATTCAGTATTGTTTTTCGTAATTATTAACAATTTTTCATTGTAACTCAAATTTTTCTATTCAAAGAGTAAAGTTTAACTTAAGAATCTCTCATTTTTCTCTTTTTTGTTTTGAAATAATTCTCATTCATCAAGCACATATATTTGATAATATACACCTATACTTTTTTCAAGTTTCTGTTAATATAAAAACATTAATTTGCATATCCAAAATATTTTTACTTTCAACTCTACGATGTTCTCTTCTTTCTTTTATTACGCTGAAACTATTATTAATGACTTCTGTGTCTCTATCTGAATTATTTCATATTCATTCTAAACTATGTTCATCAATTATAGTTTTTGGAAGTTCATTATTTTTAATTTCAATAGTATTGTGTACTTTGTCTCAAATTTCATTTTTAGCTTTTTGTAAGCTATCTCCATTAAAAAATGGAATTAATTTTATTAATTTATTTAACAAATTATTAATTTTTAATAAATAAATATTATATTAAATATTAATATACTTAAATAATATAAAATGTCAAGTGCTTTTTAAAATCACTCTTAACTATTTCTTAATCAAAATGTTTACAAACTAAAAAATACTTATAAAATAACAATAATAAAATTAAAAAATATATATGCTTATAATAGTTTCGCCGTTTTTAAAAAGTTTTGATGATATATGATTAACTTACTTTGTACCAAAAGAATTAGAAACTTACATAAAACTTGGTATCGTCGTAGATATACCGTTACAAACACAAATAGTATCATGAGTTGTGCTAGATATGATAAATGAAACTAGCTTTGACAAAGACAAAATCAAACCTATTGTATCAATAAAATATGAAGAAGCCTTGCTTTATGATTACCAAATTAAAACAATAAAATGGATTTCAAATTACTATTTTTGTAAAATACACTCATCACTTAACTTGTTTTTTCCAAGAAATTTAAAAGAAAAAATTGAAAAAATTAAACTAGATTTAAGCCCTAAAAAAAAGCTTGAGTATACATTTAATTACAAAAAAACTTTAACTAAAAATCAAATAATTGCACTTAATGATGTAGAAAAAACTGACAAAAAAATTATTTTTTATGGTATTACATGATCATGAAAAACAGAAGTATATATAAATTTAGTAAAAAAATATCTAGACAAACAAAAGCAATCATTAATCCTAGTTCCAGAGATTATACTTAATAACCAAACATATGAAAGATTTAAAGAAATATTTTGAGATAATGTGCTTATGATAAACTCCTCAATTACAGAATCAAAAAAAACAAATAGTCGGATTGATATTTACAACAATAATGCAAAGATAATTATTTGAACTAGATCAAGTTTATTTTATCCTTATAAGGATTTATGACTGATAATAGTAGATGAAGAACATGATCTAAGTTATAAATCAGAATCAACTCCTAGAATTGATACAAAAGAAGTTGTTTCATTTATTGCAAACCAAAAAGATATAAAAACCATATTTGCATCATGAACACCAAGTATAAAAACCATATTTAAATGATTAAAAAATGAATATAAAATTATAAATTTACTTGATGAGTATAAAAATTAAACTTTTGATTTTTAGTGTTTTTTTACTAAAATATATTTACTTATTTACTTTCTAATTTTTTAGTTATGAAAATCTTAGAAGAATTTAAATCTTTTGCTATGAGAGGTAATGTTATTGATTTAGCTGTTTGAGTAGTTATTGGGTGAGCTTTTTGAAAAATAGTATCATCTCTAGTTGCTGATATCATAACTCCAACTGTTTGAGTTCTAGCATGATGAATAAACTTCACAACTCTATGATATACTATCTCTAGCATAAACTGACAAAACGTTACTATAACATATGGTAACTTTTTACAAAGCTTATTTGATTTTCTAGTTATCGCATTTTCAGTTTTTATATTTGTAAAAATATTAAATAAAGCTCAAGAAAGATTAATTAAAAAACAAGAAAAACAAGAAAAAAAGGAAGAAGTAAAAATAAATGATGAAGTACTTTTATTGCAAGAAATTAGAGATTTACTTAAAGGTGAATCAAAATCAAAAAAAGAAGTAAAAGAAAAAATTGCCGAAATAAAAACTGAGGTCAAACAAGAAGAGGAAAATATAACTCAAGAAAAAAGTGAAGAAGTTAAAATAAATCCAAAAACAACAGCAAAAAAGACAGTAACAAACAAAACAAAAAAAACTCCGATAAAACCAAAAGCAAAAAAGTGATAATAAAATAATTATAAAGAATAAGAGAAATAATAAAATATGGAAAAAATATACATAGTAGAGGATAACTTTTGAATACTAAAATCACTTGAATTATATTTAATAAACTCGTGATATGAAGTAATTATAGAAGAATCTTGAGAAAAAGCAGTTGAAAATATACTTGAAAATAAACCAGATTTAATAATTTTGGATATAAATCTTCCTTGAAAAAATTGACTTGAGATATGCAAAGAACTAAGAAAAACTACCACGACACCAATTATAATGCTTACAGCTAGAAATACTGAAACAGATAAATTAAATGCGTTTAATAGCTGAGCAGATGATTATATAGCAAAACCATTTTCACCAAGAGAACTTTTAGCAAGGATTAAATCAATAAGTAGAAGAATCTGAAAAAAAGAAGAAAAGTCAAACAATATAAAATTTGATAACATTGAAATAAACCTAGATAAAATGAAAGTTTATATATCTTGAAAGGAAGAGTTTTTTACAAAAAATGAATTTGATATACTTAAAAAGATTATAGAAGAATCTTGAAAAATAGTTTACAGACAAGAACTTATGGATTTGATAGGGTATAGTGAATACCTATTTGATAGAACCATAGATACACACATAAAAAACATAAGAAAAAAGATCAAAAACAAAGATATTATTTTAACTGTTAGGGGAGAGTGATATAGATTAAATAATTAAAAAGCAATTATATAAATAATTGCATTTTAATTATTTAAACATCATTTCCAAAATTCATCATAATGCTTTAATATCTCAATAAGGATCTCATCATTTCATTCAAGTAATAGCGTAAAAAATATGATTATATTTATCCTGAAATTCATAATCAGAAATTTCATATTTTTTTCAATCAACATTTACAAAAATTTGAGAGTTATTCAGATTAATACTCAAATCAAATCAATTAATCTTACTATTTCAATTATCAAATACATCATAAGAAACTTTTAGTACTCAATTTTTGTTTTCTATGTCAGTCGTAGGTCTAAATTCATAAAAAGTATTTTTTCAAGCTTCTCTTGATATTTTTATTATTTTAGCTTCATTATTCAAAAAGTTTTCTTTTATTTTATTATCTATATCTCACATATAATTAATTCATGAATTTCTTAGCATTTCAGCGACTTTTTTAATCTCAACTTTTCAATTAATTATTGAATCATAATATGACTTAGAAATAAAAATTTCTCAATTATTTCAATAATAATCTGTAAATTGAGTTTCTCAATCTGAAGTTGTAGAATTTTTTAATAAATCATCTTCATTACCAATAATCTTAAAATTATAAATATCATCAAATAATCAAACCAAAGCTTTTCTGTTTTTTGACGAAAAAGAATTAATTAATCAAGAAACTTCTTTTACTGAATCTCAAAATTTATCAAGAGAACTTAATTCGCTTAATTTGTATATATTTTCAGTTTCTCAGAGATTTTTAAATATTTTTTTCTCTAAAGATAATGTTTTTACTCATGAATTAATACTTACACTAGATGAAAAAAATGAATCTTCTTCTATAGAAATTCTTTTAAATCTTAATTCATCAATGTTTCATACTTTTATTTCTCTAATTATAAATTTAATAAATCATTTTTTTTCGTTTTGATCTAGGCTATCAAATCAAATTACCTCAATATTTTTAAAACATTCAATCAATATTTTTGATTCATCAATTCAAAGAGAATTAACATAATTTATAAGTGATTTATTTGATTCTTTTATTTTTTTACTTAATTCTTTTGGAGAATCTGTAAATAGATAAAAATCATAATCTTTAGGTACCAAATTTGCATCTGTTAACTTAGTCATTTCATTTCAAAAAGATAAGCCATATTCAAATATTTTTGTTGAATCATCAAATTTAAATGAATTATCAGAAGAATATCATAATTTAAAATATCTGATTTTTTCAGCATTTTTTTCAATAAACTCAGCGTTTAAATTAAGCCAATCATCAAAGTATTTCAGATTTTCAGTTTTATCAAGCTTAGAAATTAGGTTTTCATCAAATTCTAGTCAAACCTTTTGTCATACACTATTAAGTTTTGGAACAATATTTTTAACTATATCTCTATCTTTTTTTGTTTTTACAACTGATTGAAATACATTTTCATATGATGCAAAAGTTTCTCAACTTTCATTTGTTACATTTTGTCATAGATTTTCAGTAATTACAGTTGAAATTATAGGTAACAAAGTTCAAAAATTTAAGCTAGTTTCACTTTCTTTATCTCAAAAAACAAGACTTTTTGTTCACCAAGAAATAGAAATTCATCATGTTTGTAAAATTTTTATGGTAAATCTATCTCATTTTCATGATTTCTCAATATTATTCATTCATACTCAAGCTCAACTAACTCAATTTTGGTTTTCTACATTTAGTACAAATCATAATACATTTCAGTTTTTATCTTTTTTTATATTTTGAACATAAGAGAGTCTATTTATTACTTTTGTCCAATCACAATATAATAAGTATTCAATTGCAGTATTTTCAGAAATCAAAATATCAAGTTTTGTAAATATATCTGTTCCAATTCATAAATTATCTTTGTCTTTATCAAGAGATAATTTTGGTCATAATCTTCATCAAACACTCATTTTGATTATTGTATTTCATAAGAAATCTACATTGTTTTTATCTTTTAAATCAATAATATTTTTTGGTAATACAATTTTTCATCAATTAAAACTAAAACCTAAGCTTAAAAATAACTCTTTATCTACCAAGTCTTTATTTGCTAAAGCGAATAATTTTAATGAATTAATCGGTCCTAATGTAACAATATCTTCTTTTGTAATTGGTAAATTATATTTAATTCAAAGTTCTTGCATTATTTTTACTTTGTTTTTATCAGAAACTCAATTAGTTTTAAACACATCAAACATTTTTATTATATCTTTTGAAATATTTCATGAAATATATTCTCAAGATGTTTCCAATCATTTTCAATGAGAGATTGAAGCTCAATATTGAGTATCTCAAACTTTTTTTTCTATTCATCAAGTTACAGAATATGTATTATTTGTTCATACATTAACTCATAAATTTAAATCAGTTCATCATAATCAATCTCTAATATCAGAATAAACTGGAATAGAACTTCATTTTGTATCAAAAGACATTGTTCATCATAAAACTGTTCAAGGCTTAGAATATTTTTCTCAATCATTGCTAAGTTTTCATTTTATAACCTCACCTCAAAGCCTAACTCAAGCAACAGGGATCTCTCAACTTATTTTATCATATTTTCAATATACATTTGATTTTTCATCTAAATATCAATCACTATGTGTATAATCAACTGAAGGTCAATTATCTTTCATACCATATCATCATCAAATCATAGTTCATGTATTTTTTCAATCATTTACAACTCAAACACTAGTAGACACATCTCAGTTATTTAAACTATGTTTAGTATCAAAACTTGATCAAGCTATTGCTTTTGTTTTTTTTCAATGATTTTGAGCTCAAATCCTTCATTTTAAAGATCATTCTCAATTACCTCATAATTTTGCATTATAGATTTCATCCATATAAGTTCATATAGTTACATAATTTCAAGTTTTATCTAAATTATTTTTTCTTGAAGTAACTCTTACATCTCATGCATCATTAATTCAAAATCATACATTAACTCTCATTTCATCCTTTATTTTTTTAGTTGTTTGTGGATTATTTGTTATTCATCATTCTATATATCTTAAAAATCATCAAGCTTTTTCAGATAAAGCTTTTATATTTGATAATTTAAAATCTACATTTAGACTTCATTTAATTCAATATGTAAAATATACTAAATTTCAATCTCAAAAATCATAAAAAAATGGAACCATTATATCTTGAGGTGTTATATTTTGATCTTGAGTTTCTTTTAAGTATAAAGCAGATGTTGCAGCCATAGTAGCAATTGTATATCTTTGTAATTCTCCCATGGATTTAGGTAATCCATCAAATACAGAAACAGCTATCATTTGAGCAGCATATTTATGAGACCATACATTTAGTATTCATCAACTATCACTTTGTACTTTTAACTCTTTTTTATCTCAAGAATACATTAAACTTTCTGTATAATATGAATCCAAGAAGCTTTTAAAATTTTGAGGCAATTTTGATTCTACTGATTTTCAAAAATCAACAAATTTTCATAATAATTCTGATTCATGATAAACTTTTTTAGAATTATATGATTCAATAGAAGAATTGTTATTTTCATTTTTATTGACTGACAAGTTTGATAAATTACCTTTAGTTTCCTTTTCTAAATCATCTAATTTTAAAGAATTTCAATTTCAAGCATTTTTTAAATCTTGAATTTTTTTTAATGCATTTTCAAGTCATACTAATCAAGAAACATCGTCTCTTTTTTTTATTAATCTTTCAAATCTAGAAATAAAAAGTTGATCTTCTCATCTATTTAAATCTATATTTTTGTTATTTATTGTATTAATTATTTTTTGCATATCAAATTCTCTTAAATCAAATTTATCTATACTATTTGATTCTAAACCCTTATTTTGTTTTTCATATAAATTCTCATTATTTTGATTTAACATATAAAATTATAAATTAATAATAATATTATTATATAAATAATAACATATATAGACATTAGAGTCAAAAAAACAAAAAAATAACACAAATTTTATTATAACCAAAGACATTTTGTTGCAATAATATAAATTATCACTATAATAACTCACGAGGGGCTAAAATTTGGATTCTACTAGGATACTAAGTTTTTGTTGTATGCTACTTGGGAGATGCTTATAACTTCCACAATCAACAATAAGCAAAAATAAATGCAAACAATAGAATTGCAAAAGGATTAGCTGCATTTAAAAATGCTCTAACTCCTTCTTTTGCTCCTGTTTTAGCTTAATCGCCTAACTTGAGTAAAAGCAAGCCGTAGTCTCCTTAATTGGATGAGTGTCACTTGACCTACTACACACTTTGATAGATTTTTATTTAGGGAGTTTATCATCGTAAAAAACTAAATCTAGATTAAAATTTTAATAAGTTTTTTATATAATCTAGTATCCAAAAAAATTTACTTTCTTGATTTTTTGTTTGTTTTCTATCAAGAAAAGTATCAAAATAAACTATAGTAGTAGAAATACCTCGGAAACATTCTAGGACGGGAGTTCGATTACTCCCTAGCTCCACCAAAACTTAAACAATTAAAAAAAACAATAAACAAATATTTGTTTATTGTTTTTTTTGTATATAATGTGTCTGTATGTTTTAATTACTTTATAGCAATAAAAATGACAGATGCTCAAAAACAATTACTAGAAAGACAACTTTGGAATATAGCCGATGAATTAAGATGAAAGATGACAGCAGATGAGTTTAGAGATTATATTTTAGGATTTATATTTTATAAATACTTGTCTGAAAAGATACAACTTAAAGCTGATAAATTATTAAAAGATTGATGAATTGATAAAAAATATAATAACTTAGATGAAAAAACTGAAAAAGACTTAATTGAAGCAGTAAAGGACGAATCAGTTGAAGATCTAGGTTATTTTTTATTGCCTTCTGAATTATTTAGTGAAATAGCAAAAAAATGAAATAGTAACAGTGAGAAAGATTGAAATAATTTTATACTTGATGATTTACAAAAGATATTAAAAAATATTGAATCGTCAACTATGTGAACAGCTAGCGAAGATGATTTTGATAATTTGTTTGAGGATTTAGACTTGACTTCAACAAAGTTATGAAAAACAGCAGAACAAAAAAATACACTAGTTTCAAAGATACTTTGACATCTTGATAAGATAGATTTTTGCCTGGAAGATAGTAAAATAGATGTCTTGTGAGATGCTTATGAATACTTGATAGCACAATTTGCAAGTTGAGCAGGTAAAAAAGCTTGAGAATTTTATACTCCTCAACAAGTATCAATTATACTAGCAAAACTTGTAACAAACGGAAAAAATCAGATAAAAACCATTTATGATCCTACTTGCGGTTCTGGTTCATTGCTTTTAAGAGTTGCAAAAGAAGTAAAACAAGTATGAGAATTTTTTGGACAAGAATTGAATAGAACAACTTACAATCTTGCAAGGATGAATATGATATTGCATGATGTAAATTTTAGAAGATTTAATATAAAACAAGAAGATACTTTAGAACACCCACAACATAAAGAAAAGAGATTTGAAGCAATAGTTGCTAATCCTCCTTTTTCAGCAAATTGGAAAGCTGATATCTTAAAAATGTCAGATGACAGATTTAGTCAGTATGGTCGTCTTGCTCCTAGCTCAAAAGCTGATTTTGCTTTTATTCAGCATATGATTTATCATCTTGATGATAATTGAACTATGGCAGTTGTAGTTCCTCATGGAGTACTTTTTAGATGAGCAAGTGAATGACATATTAGAAAATATTTAATAGAAGATAAAAACTATCTTGATACTGTAATTGGGTTACCAGCTAATATATTTTATGGTACTTCAATCCCTACTTGTATACTAGTCTTTAAAAAATGTAGAGAAAATCCTGAAAATATACTTTTTATAGATGCTTCAAATTATTTTGAAAAGTGAAAAAATCAAAATAGGCTTAAAGATGAAGATATAGACAAGATAATTGATACTTATAAAAACAGAAAAACTACCCAAAAATACTCTTATGTAGCAAATCTTGAAGAGATAAAAGAAAATGATTATAATTTAAATATTCCTAGATATGTAGATACTTTTGAAGAAGAAATAGAAATAGATTTGGATGCAGTTGCTACAAGATTGCATGAAATAGAAAAAGAAAGTAAAACAATAGATGAGAAAATAAAATGATTTTGTGATGAATTGGGAATTAAGAGTCCAGTTTAGGGAATAAAAAAATGACCTCCCTTGCTATCCCGAAAGAAGAGTCCAGGGACTCTTATCGCAAAGGAGGAACCTTTGAATTATTATATATAGAAATTATAAATTACAAGTAAATATGTCTGAAAAAAAAGTTTATAATAAACCCGCTTTAGATCTTGATGAAAAAATAAAGTTATTAAAAGATAGATGACTTATTATTACTGATGTTGAAAAAGCTAAACATTATTTACTACATATATGATATTTTAGACTTACTTGATATTTTAAATTTTACCAAGATAAAGAAACTGATATTTTTCATGATTGAGTAAATTTTGAACAAGTTGTACACTTATATGCCTTTGATAGAAAACTTAGATTATTAACTCTTGATGCAATAGAAAAAATAGAAGTATCTTTAAAGTCCAATATTAATTATACTTTATATAAAGATTACTGAGTTTTTTGGTATTTGGATAAAAGCTTTTTTGCTCTAGAAAATGAAAGAAATAATGAAATATATAATAATTTTATAAACAAAGTTATTGAGATTCAAGAAAAACAAAAGTCAATTTTTGTTAAAGAATATTTTATAAAATATGATGGAAAATATTTACCTTGTTGGATGTTATTTGAAGAGTTAACAATATGAAGTATATCAACAATTTTAAATGTATTAAAACCTGAATATTGTACAAAAATAGCATCAAATTATAGTACATATTATGTTGATTTAAGAAAATGGATAAATTTGTTAGTTCAAGTTAGAAATATTTCTGCACATCACTCAAGATTATGGAATAATGATTACTTAATAAAACCTAGAGTGCAAGATGTGATTTTTAAAAATGTATTTTTATTAGAAAAAAATAATAATACAAATGAAGTTAGCTCAAATTATTACAATACCGCTTTGATTATAAATTATTTGCTTAAATGTATAAATAAAAATTTTAGTTGGTTTGATGATTTAAAGAAATTATTTGATGACTTTAGTGAAGTAGACAAAACAAAAATGTGATTCGTAAATGATTGGCAGAAAAATTTTTGACAATAAAAAAATTTGCCCGTCAGGATTACTCCTCGGCAAATATTCGTGAACCAATTATATACAAAAAGTTAATAATTGCAAATAAAAAGTCCAATAATAAATTAGACATTATTTATAAAAAATCTTGAAAAAATACTCAAACTTGAACTAATAATAATTAAAAAACTATGACAACAAAACTAAAAATACCAAAAATAAGATTTAAAGAATTTTCTTGAGAGTGGGAGGAAAAGATTTTTTGAGATATTGCAAAATTTTCAAAGTGAAAATGAATTTCAAAAGATGATATTGTAGAAAATTGAGGATTAAAATGTATTAGATATTGAGAACTTTATACTACATATAAAGAAACAATAAATAATATAAAATCTGAAACTAATTTAGAAAAAAAAGATTTAGTATTAAGTGAATACAATGATATTATAATTCCTGCATCTTGAGAAACTCAAATAGATATAGCTACAGCTTCTTGTGTTTTATTAGATTGAGTAGCTTTATGAGGAGATTTGAACATTATAAAATCAAAAAATAATTGAATTTTTTTAAGTTATTATCTAAATAATAGAAAAAAAACAGATATAGCTAGACTTTCTCAATGAATATCTGTAGTTCATTTATATTCTTCTCAACTTCAAACTTTAGAACTTAATTTTCCATCTCCTCCAGAACAACAAAAAATCGCTTCTTTTCTCTCATCTATTGATGAAAAAATAGAAAAAATCAAAGAAAAAAAGAAAAATATAGAAGATTATAAAAAGTGAATTATGCAAAATATTTTTTCGCAAGAAATCAGGTTTAAAGATGAGAATTGAGAAGAATTTGGGGAGTGGGAGGAAAAGAAGTTAGGAGAAATTTGAGATTTTCAAACTAGTAGCATAGATAAACTTTCGAAAAATTGAGAAAAAGAAGTTTATTTAGTAAATTATATGAATGTTTATAGGCATGAATCAATAAATAATTTAAATAAAGATAATTTACAAAGAGTTACTGCTAAAGAATCTCAAATTTTAAGTAATAATTTAAAAAAATGAGATATTCTCTTTACTCCTTCTTCAGAAACCCCTGATGATATATGACACTCTGTTGTAATATTCGAAGATTTAGAGAACTGTGTTTATAGTTATCATTTAATGAGATTTAGACCAAAAATACAATTAAATATTTTATATTCACATTATTTTTGTAATATTCCTGAAATTTTAAATCAATTAGCTAAACTTTCAACTTGAAGTACTAGATTTACTATTTCAGTAAAATCGTTTTCATCAATAAAAATTAAATTACCCTCTTTAAAAGAACAACAAAAAATCGCAGATTTTTTATCTTGAATTGATCAAAAAATTGAAAAAGTGAGTAATGAATTAGAAAAAATGGAAGAATTTAAAAAAGGTTTATTGCAAGGGATGTTTGTTTAGTTTATAATTTTTGAGTTATGACAATTGAAAAATCTATCATTTTACCAGATATAGCAAGTGATACTAGTAACTATTTAAATGAAATTACTACAGCATTAAAAATACCTAGGGATACTATTGCTTCTGATGAACAAATACTATATGCTTGGAATTCTTTACCTAGAGTATTAACAAGTATACCAATAGAATTAAGAAGTAAGTGAGTAGCAAAAATGTGTGTAGCTGTGTCATGTGGGTTATTTGATAGTTGAATTAATTATATATGGAATGAAATGATTAGTGAATTGAGAAATAAAGTAAAAAGGTTTTGATTAGCAATTGTTTGAGAAATTACTGAAAAAAAAGACTTTGATGAAACAAAATTAAATGATTTAAAAGATTCAGAATTATTATCACTTGTTTTAAAACTTAATTTAATAACTGAAGAAGCATATTTTCACCTAGATCAATGCAGAGATATAAGAAATTATTTTTCTGCAGCACATCCTCCAATTTGAGAATTAGATGAATATGAATTGATTAGTTTTACAAATAAATGTGTTAAATATTGACTTTCAAATGAAACAAATCCAATATGAGTTAATCTTTGAGAATTTATTTTCTCTTTAAAAGCTCAAAAATATGATGAAGAACAAATAAAAACTTGGTCAAAAAAAATAAGGTCTACACATGAGGCACAAAGAGAATTGCTTTTTTCAACTTTATATTGAATTTATTGTGACCCAAATAGTAATGAAGAAACAAGAGTAAATTCACTTAACATTTATATATCATTAATTGACATTGTTAATCCAATAGTTAAATCAAATTTATTAGAAGCTCATCAAAACTATATTATTAAATGAAATAAACAAAGTGCTTATGCTTCACAACAATTTTTTGAAAAAATATGAAATTTAGATTTATTATGAGAAAGTGAGAGACATTCCATAATTGTAAAGGCATGTAAAAATCTGTTAGATGTTCATTATTCAATGAATAATTTTTATAATGAACCTCCTTTTGCTGAAAGATTGTATGAAATTACTACTTGAGCTTCAGTTCCATTAACAGCAAAAGAAATGTTTGTTGAAGCTGTTTTAATATGTGGTATGTGAAATTGATACTGAGTATCAAATGCTGCTTTCCCCTACTATAAAAAACTCGTTTCAAATTTTTCTCCAAAAGAAGTTGATATTGCACTAAAAATGTCTGAAAATAAAGATACAAATGTCTGAAGACACTTAACATACTGAAGAACTTACTTGAATAATTTTAAAACTTTAATTTCTTGAATAGATATTTCAACAGTTAGTTCTGAACTAAAACATGTCTATGAAAAGCGGATAAATATAAAATAGTACTTAAATTTCTTTCTAATATAGATAAAACTTTTTAAATCTTTAAATATTTTAATAATGCTTATTAATAAAATCAATAAATTAACTCATATACATAATTTTATAGATTTTAATTCCCAAGATATAGATATATCTTCTATTAAGCATGAAAAGTGATGAGAAGAAAAAATTGTAAATTTTAAAAATACTTTAATATATGCTCCTAACTGAAATTGAAAAACAAACTTTAGTCGTTTTTTTGACTTTATTTCTAATAAAGATGAAGATTTATTAAACATATTATCAAAAGAGGCATTAGATGATAAAACAAAACTATCTTTTTCATTAGAATTAAACAATAATGAAATTAACGAAATTAATTATTTAGAAAAAGATGATTTAAAAAATATTTATGTATTTAATAGTGATTTTATAGATAAGACTATTAAATCATCTAATTTTTCTAAAAAAGTAGAATGAAAACTAATTGTTCCAATTTGAGAAGAAAGTTCAATTATTACAGAATTAGAAGAAGATAATAAGAAAATATTAGAAGAAAAAAAAGACTATTTTAAAAAAATTAAAGATAATTTTTCAATTAATGAATCTGATCTTGAGAAAAAATATAAAAAAAGTGAAAGAAATATATGGCAAGAATTTAAATTACTAAATATAATTGACTCTGAGTGAAATAATATAAATATCATTAATAATGATGAAGAAAATTTCAAGAATTGTGAAGAAAAAATTAAAAAATTAAAATCTTTTAGTGAGGATGATAAAATAATATATAATACTAATAAAGTTTCAGATACTGAAATTGAATTAATAAATAGTTGTATATCAATATTAAAAGAAGAAAAAACTTTTGATATATTTGAAAATAAAGAAGTAGAAAAAAAATTAGAATATATTACTAGTAATTGGATGGATGAACAAAAAAATATTGAAAAATGAATTGAAAAATCCGAAGAAATATGAGCTTGTTTATTATGCTGAAGAAAATTAGATGATTCTGTTAGTCAATTATTCAATGAATATAAAAATTATTTTTCACAAGAAAAATCAAAATTTGAAAATGACATTAATCAGAAAATTCAGAAAATTGACTTATTGATTACAAAGATTGAAAAAATAAACAACAATTTTCAATTTACAATTAGTGAAAAATTAAAAATATTTGATATTAATAAAAATTATAATGAACTTGATAATAAGGAAATAATAGTTTCATTATGAAATATAAAAACTTATCTTCTTAAAAAAATTAAGAATTCAAAAAATTCTATAATTTTCGTTGATTTAATTATTGATAATATAAAAAGAATAAATCTTGATATTTCTTTAAATTTTAATTTAGTAGAGGAAATAAATAAAAAAATTGAAAGTAACTCTTCTGAAAAAGCAAAATTAAGAACAATAATTTGAAAAAAATATTTATATAATTTTTTTTTAGAAAACAAATTGATTTTAGATAAAATTATAGAATTTAATTTGAAATTAGAAGTTAATAATAAAAAAATTGTAAGTGAAAAATTATTATTACCTCAAAATGATGTTTTATCTCAACTTATTTATTTAATGAATTTATTCTTACATAATTATTTATGATTAAATAAGTATAATATAAAAGAAGATGAATGACTAATTACATTAAATTTAAATTGTTCAAATAGCATTTATAATATATCAAGTGAAACAAAAAAAATAAGTGAATGAGAGAAAAATATGATAGCTTTATCTTATTATTTAGCTTCTAGTATAGAAAAATATACTTCCTTTGATTGTTTTAAAGAAATAATTTTTTTAATAGATGATCCTATTTCAAGTATTAGTTATTGAAATTTCTTTTGAATATGTAATCTCTTAAATAATTATGAAACTAAAATTATTGAAAAAGTATGGAATAATAATACAAGCTCTCAAAAAAATATTCAAAAAATAATTCTTACTCATAATACTCAATTTTTTAATATGTTAGTAAATAATATATTTAAAGACAAGGCTCTATATTTTCTACTAACTCCAAGTAAGTTAGAAAAAATTGAGAATAAAAAACTTATGTCTGAGTTTAAAACTTCAATATATAGAATATTTAAATACTCTACTTGAGATAACTCTTTTTGAAATATTTGAAATGATTTAAGAAGATTTTTTGAAACAATTAGACATTTTTATTGATTTAAAAGTCAATTTGAAGCAACAATATTACAAAAAATATTTGAAGATTTTGAAGAAGATAAACATAAAGAGTTTTATGATGCTTCAAATTACTATAGTCATTCAAATCCAGAACTTGATGTAGATTCTATATGAACGGATAATATTGATAAAATTATAGAACAATTTGTTGAATTAATTAAGAAATCTGTATTTAAAGATTTATGGGAAGAAGTTGAGAAATTAAATTAAATTATTTACTATAAAATTTTATGAACACAATCCAATCCGAAGCGCAACTTGAAAATAATCTCATTGCACAATTACAAGATTTAGAATACGATTTTGTAACTATTAAAGATGAAAAAGATCTTCTAGATAATCTAAAAAAACAAATTGAAGTGCACAATTTTAAAACACTTAACTCTAAAACTTTATCACAAAAAGAATTTGATAAAGTATTGAATCATCTTAATAAATGAAATGTATTTGAAAGAGCAAAAATCTTAAGAGATAAGATGAGTTTGGAATTGGATAATTGAGATAAAGTTTGGATAGAATTTATCAATATGGATAATTGGTGCCAAAATGAGTTTCAAGTAACTAATCAAATCACTATTGATTGAATATATAAAAACCGTTATGATGTAACTCTCTTAATAAATTGACTTCCTTTAGTTCAAATAGAACTAAAAAGAAGATGACTTGAATTAAAAGAAGCTTTTAATCAAACTAATAGGTACGGGAGGCATAGTTTCTGAAGTAGTGTTTGATTATTTGGATATATCCAGATATTTGTTATAAGTAATTGAGTAAATACAAAGTATTATGCAAATAACAGAAAACAAAGTTTTAAACAGACATTTTTCTGGTCAGATGTAAAAAATCAAAACATCACAAAACTAGAAGATTTTACAAAAGTATTTTTAGAACCATGTCATATAAGTAAGATGATTACTAGATATATAGTTTTAAATGAAACAGATAAAATACTTATGGTTTTAAGACCTTATCAATATTTTGCTGTTGAAGTTATTATAGATAAAGTAAAAAACTCAAATAAAAATGGTTATATCTGGCATACTACTTGAAGCGGAAAAACTCTTACATCATTTAAAGCTAGTCAGATCCTCACTAGACTTCCAGAAGTGAAAAAAGTAGTTTTTGTAGTAGATAGAAAAGACCTAGATTATCAAACTACAAAAGAATTTAATAGTTTTTCAAAATGAAGTATTGATGGGACAGACAACACTTTACAACTTGTAAAACAATTTGAAGATAATAATACAAAATTAATAGTTACAACTATTCAAAAACTCAATACTGCAATTTCAAAAGAAAAATATTTAAAAAAAATGAATGTTTTATCTAATGAAAAAGTTGTATTTATCTTTGATGAGTGTCACAGAAGTCAATTTTGAGAAACCCATGATAGAATAAAAAAGTTTTTTACAAACAACCAAATGTTTGGTTTTACTTGAACTCCAATTTTTGCAGAAAATCATAATAATAAAAGAACTACAAAAGACTTATTTGATGAACAATTGCATAGTTATGTTATAACAGATGCTATCAAAGATGAAAATGTACTTAGATTTTCAGTTGAATATATAGGAAGATATAAAGAAAAATCAAATACAAATCTTGATATAAAAGTAGAAGATATAGATACAAAAGAGCTTTTAGAAGCTCCTGCAAGACTTGAAAAAATAGTAGATTATATAATAGCAAATCATGACACAAAAACACATCACAAATATTTTACATCTATGTTTTCTGTTAGTTCAGTTGATACACTTATAAAGTATTATGAAATATTTAAAAAGAAAAATCATAAACTTAAAATAGCAACTATATTTTCGTATTGAACAAATGAAGATGATAAAGATGCTGATTGAATAGTAGATGATATAAATTTTGAAATAAAAGAAAATGAGATTAACAAGCATAGTAGAGAAAAGCTTGATGAATTTATAGAGGATTATAACAAGATGTATTGAACAAAGTTTTCTACAAAAGACACTACGAGCTTTTACAATTATTACAATGATATTGCGAAAAAAGTAAAAGAAAGACAGATAGATATATTACTTGTTGTAAATATGTTTTTGACTTGATTTGATAGTAAATTATTAAATACTTTATATGTAGATAAAAATTTGAGATATCACTGACTTATCCAAGCTTTTTCTAGAACAAACAGGATAATAAACGAACAAAAATCACAAGGAAATATAGTTTGTTTTAGAAATCTGAAAGAGAATGTTGATGAAGCAATTGCTTTATTTTCAAATAAAGATGCAAAAGAAGTTATATTAATGGAAAGCTTTGAAACTTATACAAAGTATTTCAATATAGCTTTAGAAAAGCTTATTTTAATTGCTCCAAGTGTAGAATCTGTAGATTTACTTAACTCTGAAAATGAACAATTTGAATTTGTAAAAGCATTTAGAGATTTACTTAGATTAAAAAATATACTTGAAACTTTTGTAGATTTTAATTTTGATAAACTTGATATAGATAAGCAAACTTTTGAGGATTATAAATCAAAATACTTAGATATCTATAGAAAAGTAAAGCAAGATAATGACAAAGAAAAAGTATCTATTTTAGATGATGTAGATTTTGAGTTGGAATTGCTTACAACCGACATAATAAATGTAGATTATATTTTGAAATTGTTATGAAATATTATAGAATCTTCTGATGAAAGTTATAGGCTCAAATTAAAAGAACAGATTTTGAGAACTGTTGCTTGAGATCCAAAACTCATGAGTAAAAAGTATTTGATAGAAAAATTTATAGAAGAAAATTTATGAAATATAAAAGAATCTTCAAATATTGAACAAGAGTTTCAAAAGTTTTTTAATTTAGAAAAATTAAAAGCATTTAAAAAGTTTTGTGAAGAAGAAAATATAGATACTGAAAAATTTGAAAAACTTTTATCAGATTATATTTATTCTGAAAAAATGCCGTTAAAAGAAGAAATAGCTGAAACATTAAATTATAAACCAGAATTATTAAAAAGAAAAACAGTAATAGAAAGGATAAAAGACAAGATGAAAGAATTTATTGAAATGTTTGAAAGTTAAAAATTAAAAAAAGTATAAGTTGCCTTATACTTTTTTTAATTTGCAAACAAAGCCATAACAGACTCTCTAGTTTCTCAAACAATAAATTCTTTATTTTTAAATACTGTTGATAAATCATACGTTCTTGCAAAAATACTAACCATATGAGATCTAACTAAGCTCATATAATTAGCTTTAATTGCTTCTTTCTTTTTATCATCATCAACAAGGCTTAATAAATCATCTAATCAAGTATCAAAATAATCATAATACATTCATATTGCTATTTGTTTATTTTCTCAATCTAATTGTAAAAGTAATTTACGAAAATTTTCTATATTATATATTTTTACTCAAAAAGTAGCATTTACTCATGAAACAAATTCACTTTTTGAATTATCATAACAAAAGGATAATAATTTAATAAATCTTGATTCTGATAAATCTTCTGCACTTTGAAAACTTTCATTTATTTTATCTAGCGACATCATTAATAATATTTAATAGTATAAATACTTTATATTAAGTTTTATAAAAAAGTCAATAATAATATTAATTTTGTCTTAATTTTTCAACTATCAAAAAACCTATACTTCATGTTGGTGTATTTGGATTTGTAGCAAAAAATTCAGTGCTAATATGATACTTATAACTATCAGGATCAAGTTTTGATAAAAATCATCTTATCTCATCTGGAGATCTATATATAAGTTTCCAATCAAGTATTTCTTCCATTACAAATTTTTGCCGTTGTGGATGAGGATTTGTATCTGATAATTTTAAGTAATTTCAAATTATTAGTTTTCATCATACTTTCAATTGATTAAATAACGCTTCTGTAATCCTTGGAGCAAACTTATCAGGTATATAATCAAAAAGTCAACTAGTATATGCTAAATCCATTTTTTCACCCTCCAATATATTTGTCAATCTTTGAGTACTAAGTTTAAACGCATTAGCTTCTTTTATAGTTACTCTATCATCCATTTTTTGCTTATGTAAATAATCTAATGTTTGAGGATCATTATCTAAAAGAGTAAAATCAATATTTTTATCACTATTTTGTAAAAATCATTGCACTTCTAAAGCTGGTCAACATGCAAGATTTAAAACTTTACTTCATTCTGGTAATCTTTTTAAAGTTTCATAAAGAGATTTTGCTCTTTGTCTTACACTTTCAGCAGTAGGGAAATCTAAAAATCAAAGATTTGTAAGTCTTTCATAATTATCTCAAGAATTTTCTTTTTCGCATGTTTTTTTCATTAAGTGCATATCTCATGCATATCAATAAGGTTTTTCTAAAGCATGACGGGCAGAATCAGCACTTCAAATAGATAAATCATAAAATTCATGTCAAAACAATGCATTTATAAAACTGGAAGGGTTTTCTATATTATTTACTTCTAAAATAGAAATAATTTGTTTTATAGTATCTCTAATTGTATTTGCAATTATTAGTCACTTTGGCTCAGTAGCAATATCAATATTTTCAACACTTAATACGTCTTGTTTAACTGAATTTAAAGTTAAACAAGCAGTATTAAGTATTTCTGTTATTTCAATTGAAATAGCATTTAAATCCAGATTTGGTTTTGTTGTTTGTTTTTCTAAATCACTTCATGGTGATTTAATTAAGTTTTTATTCTCCATATGTGAATTAATTAAAATATAATTTAAAAAATATCACTTAGCTAAGTCAATATTAATGTATCATAAATATATGTAATAAATTATTTAAGACAATGACTTTTTACTATAAATAAGAGAAAAAAAAGGTAATTATAAAAATTTAAAAGTTGATAAAATTAGATAGAATTCAAGTAAATTAATAATAAAATAATATAAGTTATTATAAATAAAATAACTTTACAAATGTAAAAAATATTTGATAAATAAAGATATTGAAACTAATTTGTAACAGTTTTTTTAAGATAAAATTAATATTAGGTGTAAAAAAATATTATTTTTTTACTTTTGAAAATATAAAATCATACAAAAACTTAAAGAAATCATAAATAAAAAAACAAATTGAAATAACAATATAAAAAAGTGATATTAAAAATAAAATATTTAATATATCAAACTTATCCAGTTTTATTGATTTTCAAACTATGCAAGATTCATAATTTAGAGTATGAGCTAAATTACTACAACTAAAATAACTAATTCATTGAATTATAAGTAAGTATAAACAAGTAATTCAAATTAAAATAAAAGTATTAAAATATATTTTTCTATTTATCATATTTTTTTATTTCAAATAATAATTAAATATTACCTATAATATATTTTTTTTCAATAAAATTACTTAATTATCTTGCATTTTGGTTTAATTTTTGTAATATCATAAACAAATTACTAATTAAAATACTAAAAATGCTAGCAGATTTACTTTTTCCAGAAATAAAAGAAACAATTAATGATATTATTATAAAATATCCAAAAAGACCAAACTGACAAACTGTAACAAGAATGTGACCAAGTCCAACATGATTTGTACATATTTGAAACGTATATTCAGCTATGCTTGATGATATATTTGGTCATAAAGATAATTGAATTAATTTTCTTAGGATAGAAGATACTGATCAAAAAAGAGAAGTAGAATGAGCAAAAAACAAAATAGTTGATATAATGAAAAAGTTTTGATTGGTATTTGATGAAGGACCTATTTGACCTAATTATACTGATGTATGAATATATGGTCCTTATATCCAAAGCCAAAGAGAACACATATATAAGGTATTTGCAAAACATCTTTTAAAGGAATGAAAAGCTTATCCTTGCTTTATGACAGAAGAAGAATTAGCAGAAATTAGAGAACATCAAACTATTTGAAGACAAGTTCCATGAGTATATGGTAGCTTTTCAAAGTGGAGACACGCAACAGAAGAAGAAATAAAAAAAGAACTAGAAACAAAAAAAGAATTTGTGGTGAGATTTAAATCACCTTGAAAAATAGGGGATAGAGTAGTAGTAAACGATATGATTAAATGAGATGTAGAAACAAACGATAACTTTCTAGATATAGTTATACTTAAAAAAACAGGAATTCCTACATATCATTTCGCTCATCTAGTTGATGATTATTTGATGTGAACAACTCATGTTTTTAGAAGTGATGAATGGTTTGCGTCACTTCCACTACATTTACAATTATTCAACGCATTTAACTATACTCCACCAAGATATATTCACTATGCACCACTTATAAAACTAGATAATTGAAACAAAAGAAAATTAAGTAAAAGAAAAGATTTAGAAGCTGATGTAGAGTACTATTTTAAACTTTGATACCCTATAATTGCTATATTAGATTATCTTGCAAATATCATAAATGCATGATATGAAGACTGGAGAAAAGAAAATCCTAAAAAAAGCTTTAAAGACTATGATTTCAAAATAGAAAAAATGTCTCAAGCTTGAGCATTAGTAGATATGGAAAAACTAGATTTTATAAGCAAAGAATATATTGCAAACTTAACAATACAAGAATTATTTGATGATCTTGTAAATTGGGCAAAAACATATGATACAGAATTATTAAATTTAATTGAAAAAAACACAGATTATACAAAACAAGCACTAAACATAGAAAGAGAACTTGCAAACCCACCAAAAAGATTTTGTAAAATGAGCGATTTACCATCACAATTAATTTTCTTTTATGATGAAATATATGATAAATTAGAAATAAAAATAGAAGAATTAATTCCACATATAAAAAAAGAACATACTTCTAAGTTTTTAGCCAATTATAAAGAACATTATAACTTAAATCAATCGAAAGAAGAATGGTTCTCACAATTAAAAGAAATTGCATTAGAATCAGGTTTTGCTATAAATAATAAAGAATATATTGAATGAACTCATATTTGAAAAATTTGAGATGCTGCGATGATACTTAGAGTGGTTTTATGTGCTCAAAAAAATACTCCAGATTTATATGAAACTATGCAAACTATGTGAAAACAAAGAGTCAATACAAGAATAACTAAATTTTTATAATTATTAATTTAACAAAAAAATATAATTACTTAATAAATATAAAAAAACTCTGTCATTCCTGGCTTGACCAGGAATCTCTCCGAGAAATAACATAAAATTTATAAGTTAAACTAAGACTTATAAAAACAAAAAAACAAAAATTAAATAAAGTCTATCCCAAAAGTGTCATTATCTGGCTTGACCAGATAATCTAGTGAAATAAACTGGGCTTATACACTGGATACTCGAATCAAGTCCGAGTATGACAAATTATGAAATTCATATTTTTGGACAATCTCTAATTAATTTTTGTTTTTTTGTTTTTGTAAAATCAGTATTAATTTATTTTATAGCTCAAGTATTTACACTTCACATAATTCATTCACCTAATTTATCTATATCAACTGCATTTTTTGTTGCATTATTTAATGTTTTTTGAGCAGAATCAATTGTTTCTTTTCATTTATCAATTACATCTTTTGCCTTATTGTATGTATCTTCAGCTCAAGATAAAGTTGTTCTCATGTTATCAATTTTTGTTTTTGCAACATCAACTCAATTTCAAATTTCATTTTTTACCTTATTTATATTTGGATCAATTTGATTTTTATATACATCTTGTCAAGAATCGTTTAAATCAAGTATTTTTCAAATTAAATAATCTCAAGCAACTCTAAGTTTAGTATTTAGGTTTAAGTAAAAAGGATGTTTTGATTCAAAATCAGCAATTTTATCTTGATACCAATTGACATATAAAAAATATCAAAATAATGATAATAATAATAAAGCAAATAAGTGTTTTAAAGTAATTTTCATTTTACAAATAATAATTATATAAACTTTATATTATAATAGTTTGTTATATACAAAAATCAAGTTTTATTGCAATTTTTTGATTTTAATAAAATTATGTATAAAATAATACAGACTAAAGTATAAAGCCAAAAGAATAAATGATAATAATTTTTATTATTGCTGATATTACAATCTTTTGTATTTAATCTTTAATCTTTAATCTTTAATCTTTAATCTAAATTCATGTCATTATCAAAAAAATTTTTAATCCTATTTCTTATAAGTATCTCATTTATTACTATAACAAATATAGTAGCATTTTATAGCTTTTATAATGTCTATTTAAAAGTATATTTAGCAGAAAATATAAAAACAAAAAATCAAATTACACTTGATTACATAAATAGTATTATTACAAAACAAACTACAGATGAAGTAGATGATATTTTTAATAATACAGAAATTGAGTTTTTTGATTTACTTGAAGCTAATAATTGAAAGATAGATCTAGAGAAACAAACAAATAGGGACATAGTTACAAACTATTTAATTAAAAGTTGATTGACTCCTAAATATATAGAAGAAATTCTTCCAAGTGATAATTTTTCAAAAGTAATGGAAAAAATAAAAGATGTAAATTCACCAGAATATAAATTTTTAAATAGATTACTTATATCAATAATTATAACAAACTTAATAGCAATTTTAAGTATAATTATATGTATAGCAATTTTTACAAAATGAACAGTATGACCTATTAAAAATATCACAAGAATTATAAAAAATCTTGATTTTACGAAAAAAACTAACCCAGAAATAGTTTATACTAAACAAGATGAAATATGACTTCTAGTTTGAGCTATAAATGATTTAAATAGAAAATTACAACTTCAAGAATGAATAAAAAGTAAACTACTAGCAGATATTAGTCATGAATTAAAAACGCCAATTACATCAATTCAGTGTTATCTTGAATGAATTTCAGATTGAGTAATAAAACTTGATGAAAAAACACTAAATTCAATAATTGAAGAGATGAAAAGACTTATTATTTTAGTAAATAAAATAATGGAATATGAAAAATTTGATAACCAAGATTTAAATGTAAAACTTCAAGAAGAAGATTTGCCATCACTTGTAAAAGAAATTGCAAATACGCATAAAAAAAGACTAGAAGAAAATAATCAAAGAATTAAGATAACATGATTAATAAATACAAAACTTAAGCTAGATAAAAACTTATTTAAACAAGTTGTTCATAATATAATATCAAATTTTTTAAAATACGCATGACAGGAAACTATTTTGACAATAAATATAACAAAAAACTATATAGAGTTTTCAGACAATTGAAAAGGAATATCATCAAATGAAATTCAATTTATAACAGAAAAATTTTATCAATGAAAAGCTGATGAAATGTGTAATATAAGAGAAAAATGAATTTGATTATGACTAAATTTAATACAAAAAATCATTGAAGCACACAACTGGACTTATAAAATAAAATCAGATATTGATAAATGATTTAATATAAAGATATATTACTAAACAAAAAAGACTTGACAAATATAAAATAATGTGTATATATAGAAAGTTAATATTAATTTTATATTAAAAAATGCCATTTTGTAAATTAAAAAATTGAGTAACATCTGATGAATTCAAAAATATATTAAAGTTTTGAACAATAGAATTAAATAATTTTATTATTTGATATACGAGGAGAGTTCAAGAACAAGTTGCTCAAATATATTGAAATAAAGATGAGTTACTAGTCAGAAAATCATTTCCTATTTCAAATGAAATAATTGATATGGCAAAAACTAATTTTATCAAGGATTTTTTTTCAAATATAACTGAAAAATTCAGAAAAATGAAATTTTATGATGAAGAAACATTATTCAAATCATTACAAATAATGTTAAATAGATATATTAATGGAAGATATAATGAAAAAAGAGGATATAAAATTAATATTGAGAGTGCATCAATAGATAATATTGTAAAAATAAACATATTTAAATTAACTGATACATGATTAGTTGATATGATAAATTATGAATGAGAAAATAATAGAAAAAATTACACAAAACTTGATAAAGAAAATTCAGGAGAAGGTGTATTTATACCATTGTTGTGAAATAAATGAAAGAAAAGAAATAAAGTTAAATTGTGAAACTATCAAGAATTTCAAAAAATAACTGAAAATAGCTGAGCATTAATAATTAATAGAATTGATTGAACTAAATTTATTATAAACTTTGAATTACTAGATAATTTCCAAGGAGAAATTTTATCAATTATATGACATGATCTTATAGAAGTTATAAAAGAAAAACTAAACGAGGTTATTTATAGATATACTGACAGAATTACAAAATGCAGAAATTCAGCATATTTTAATGAAATTTCAGAAAATACAACTTATTCAGTTTTTGCAATTGATTTAAACAATTTTAAGTACTTCAATGATACATATTGACATACAGAATGAGATAAAGTACTTAGTGTTTTTTGAGAAAAACTAAAAAGTTGTATTAGAGAAAATGAATGAGTTGTTATTCGTATGTCATGAGATGAATTTAGTATAGTAGTTAATTTATCAGGTAAAGATGACCTAAGTATAGTTAAAAAAATAGAAGAACGAATAAATAAAAAAATAAATGAATGATTTTTTTGTGTAGATATGACTGATATGAATTGAGAAAAGCAAATACATGAAATATGATTTTCAATTTGAACTTTTTACAATGAAAAAAAAGATACCAGTGTGTCTTCTGCATACAAAAATGCAGATATGCTTATGATTGATTGAAAATCAGAAGAATGATATTTATACAGAATAATAAAACTTTTTTCAAAATACTCTAAAGATGAACAAGAAAATTGACTTATTAATTTATGAAGAAAACTTTGATTTAACATAACTATCAGAAAAAAATAATCAAAAAATTGATTTTATTTTAAATATATGATTAAATAAAATATAAATAAAATTAATCAATTTATGTATGAATAAAAAATGTGATTTAAGTTTAGAACAAAGAAAAGATATACTTAATCATGGTACAAATAGCTTAGATAGACATATACAACAATACTCAAAGAAAATTCAAAATACTGTTTTGGAAAATTATTGACTAGATTGAGAATTAAACACATCTGATGAATTAATAAATCTTACAAAATGAAAATTTTTAAAAGATTTTTTTTCCAGCTTAGAAAATAAATTCAAAAGAACAACATTTTATGATAAAAAAATATTATTAAACTACATAAAAAAAAGTTTAGAAAAATATTTTAACTGAATAAAAGAAAGTAATTCTGAAAAAAGAACATCAATCGAAATATTTAATATACTTCCAAATTGAAAATGAGTTTTAGATGTTATAAATAAGGATTATGGAGATAGAATGAAATACTATAATCCTGATGAATTTTTAAATAAATTTCAAGGTTATAAATATTTAGATTCCATTATTACTAAACAAAGTTTTATAGACTTTCAAGAATTAGATAACCAATCTTGAATCATAACAATAGATACATTTGATTCATGACAATATATTTTACATTTTAATTGACTAGACGAATTTCAGATGGAAATTGTGAAAGAATTAGCCCACAATTTTCTATGATTAGTTAAGTCTAAAATAACAGAGATTGAATACAGATATACAAATCCAATCACAAAACTTAAAAATATGAATTATTTTATGGCTCATGCTAATAAAAAAAATTATTCTGTTATAGCGATTGATTTAAATAATTTTAAATATATCAATGATATTTATTGACATAAACAATGAGATGAAGTTTTAAATAAATTTTGAGAATTACTAAAAAGTTGTGTAAGAGAAAATGAATGAGAAGTATTACATTTATCATGAGATGAATTTGCAATTTTAATAAACATTACAGATAATGAACAACATAACTCAAAAATAATAGAAATAATAAATAGAAGATTTATTGACTTAATAAATGAATGAATGTTTTCAATTGATCTTAGAAATCCAGAAAGTAAAGAAAATGAACTTATAGAAATAAGTTTTTCAACTTGAGTATATGAAAATAAAAATAGAACACAAACTCTAGAAGTATGTTATAGTAATGCTGATATACTTATGTATGAAAATAAATGAACAACATGAATAGAACATAGAATACTTAAACTATCAAAGAGAATTAAAAATGAAAAAGAACAAATGCACCTAATACAAAATCTATCAACACAGTTTTGAGGTGAGTTTATATTAAGGGAAGATTGAAGTATATTAATTATTCCAAAAAATTCTAAGTGATCATTATTAAACTAATTAAAAGTTGAATCAAGTTCTTCATTTTTTTCTTTTACATATTCCATAAAATCCTTTTTCTTAAATCTATAAATGTAAAATGAAACTAATAAAGTTACTCAAATCATTATGTACATCATATAATCAATAATAATTTCATAATAACTAGCAAATAATACTCATAATACAACTATCGTGATAGCCCGAATAATTGATCAAATACAATTATATATAAAAAAAGATGTCTTATTCATTCACATACTTCAAGCTATAAAAGGTAGAAAAGCTCTTGTTAAATTATGAAACTTTCATAATATAATTCAAGCAGGTCACCACTTTTTTATTCATTTTTTTAGATATTTAACTTCTGTAAGTCATATTCCAAACCAATTTCAATACTTTTTAAAAAATGTATCTCAATAATAAACTCATAATACATATCAAATATAATTACTTAGAATTGCTCAAATTGAAGCAATTGTAATTACATATATCAAATTTGTTTGATTTAATTTTGCAAAAAAACCTCATACAATTAGTAGTACATTTTGTCACGGAACTACAACTCATAATATAGGAAAAGATTCTATTAATCAACTTAAAAAAACTATAACATAATTCCAATTTCACAAGTTATTTATAATTGTTTGAATCCAATCTATAAAAGCCTTAGCCCACTCTGGCTTAACTAATGAAATAATTCATAATGCAATTGTAATAAAGATAAGAAACTTCATCAAATAATCTATTAATTTTGCAAGCATTTTACATAAATATTATTATATATTACTGTTAATAATATTTTTTTATATATATTTTACAAGTTTATTTTGATTTTTTATTTTTTTTTTGTATGATATATTTTGCATAAAAAATGTGAAAAAGAGTAAAATTATTCTTTACAAAATAAATCATTTTACCCTAATAATTTATTATTTTAATTGAAGTATATGTTGGATGTAATTAAAAAAAGAAAAAACTATTATATGGTATCTATAGTGCTAACTATTTTGGCACTGCTATTTATATTTGTTTTTAAGTTGAATCTATGAATAGATATGACATGATGAACTCAAACTGAGTACACATATAGTTCAGATATAAACATAGAGACTATTAGAACAGATATAGATAGTATAAAAAACGAAATACAACTAAACTGAAAAAGTGTTATAAACACAATTGATGTTTATAAAATTACTTGAGAACAAAAATTTGATATAATTGCATGATTTGACAGTAGTATAGATGATACAAATCTAGAAAAACTGAAAAATGATTTTAGAACAAAAGCATTAGAATCATTAAAGAAAACTGACCCAGAAATAATAGAGTCTCAATACATAAATATATGAAAAAGCTTCTGAGATTATATTAAAAATACAGCTATTCTGACATTGATTCTTACAGTTTCATGAATTGCAATCTATTTAGCATGGGCATTTTCATGAATATTAACATGATGGAAAATTATTATGTCATTTTCTTCAATTGTTATTATTACATTATTTCATGATGTAATAGTAGCATCATGATTTTACGTTTTGACTTCAGACTTTTTACCAGACTTTAAAATTGATACATTTTTTGTCACAGCACTTTTAACCATTTTATGATATAGTATAAATGATACAATTGTAGTTTTTGATAGAATAAGAGCAAATTTAAAGCTACACACAAAAAAAGATAAGAAAAAATTTAATGAAATTATTAATTTATCAATCAATGAAACTCTAGCTAGAAGCTTATATACTAGTTTTATGGTTATAATCGTATTAATAGCAATTTTAATATTTTGACCAATTAATATTAAATGATTTGTCCTAACAATGTTATACTGAACACTAATTTGAACATATAGTTCTATATTTATAGCGGCCCCTATGCTTTATGATTTCAACAAAAACAAAGACCTTGAAATCTATGAAAAAAAGAAACTAACACCAGAAGATAAAATGGTAGTGTAATTAGAATTTAGAATATAGAATTTAGTACTTAGAATACAGTGCTATAATTATAATTAATATTTTTATGTCAAACTAAAAAAATCTATGAAATTTTAAAAAATTATCCTAAAGAGGCTGTCTCAAAAATATAAATTTACCGATTTGTCATACTCGGACTTGATCCGAGTATCCAGTGTAAAGCCAGATTTATTTCACTAGATTATCTGGTCAAGCCAGATAATGACATATTTGGGACAATCTCTAAAGAAGAATTATTTTGAATAGTTTCACAAATGAAAAGATCTGTAATTTCAATCCCTTCAAATATTGCAGAATGATATTGAAGAAACTGAAAACAAGAATATAAACAATTTCTATAAATCGCAAAATGATCAAGTTTTGAACTAGAAACACAATTATTAATATCTAAAGAACTATGATTTCTAAATGAACAAAAATTTAATGAGTTAAATAACTTAAATTCTGAAATAATTAAGATACTTACCACAATTATAAACAAAATATAATCTAAATTCTAAAACCTAAACCCTATATTCTATATTCTAACCCCTATTCCTATGTTTAAAATGATAGTTTTCGATATGGATGGTACACTTACTCCAAGTAGATGAGAAATGGAACCTAGTATGATTATACTTTTTAAAGAACTATTAAAAAAGTATAAAGTTTGAGTTATCTCTTGATGAGATTTTATTCAGTTTCAAATCCAAATCTTAAATTTTATTTGAGATGATGAGGAATTACTAAAAAATCTTTATATATGCCCAACATGTAGTACAAAGATGTATATTTACAAAGATAAAAATTGGGAAAAATTATATAGTTATGATTTTACTCAGGAAGAAAAAAATCATATAAAAGAAGTTTTTGAAAAAGCTATAAATGATTTAAATTTAAAACCTGAAAAAATATATTGAGAATTAGTAGAAGATAGAGGGACTCAAGTTACATATGCAGTACTTTGACAACAAGCACCAAGAGAACTTAAATCAGCATATGATCCAGACTTTGAAAAAAGAAAAAAGATTAGAGATTACATAATTGATGACTTAAATTGATTTGATATATTAATCTGATGAAGTACATCCATTGATGTAACTCGTAAATGAGTAGATAAAGCATACGGGGTGCAAAAACTTATAGAAACGACATTAATAGAAAAAAATCAAATAATATTTGTTTGAGATGCTGTTTTTTCTGGGGGAAATGATTTTCCACCACTAGAAAAACTTTGAATCACAACAAAAAAAGTCTTTAATTTACAAGATACAGAAGAATTTATCAAAGAACTATTAAAATAATTTGATTTTCTATAAAAATAAATTATAATTCTCTTAGTTGTATTTTTTCACAACAATAAGAAATGAAATATATTGAAATATCAAAAAAACTTGAAAAACTTAAAGTATTCTGAGTTGAAGACTTAAAAATTTTGGATAAAAACTATGATAAATCAAAGATATCAAAATGGAAAGATTTATGATATATAAGTCATATAATTAAATGATTCTATGTTTTTTGAAATATAGAAATAAAGCAAAATTTACTATATTTTATGTCAAATAAGATTTATTCACCATCGTATATATCACTTGAAAGTGCCTTAAATTATTATTGAATTATACCAGAACAAACATACAGTGTTATTTGAGTTTCTACAAATAAAACAATTGATTTCAAAACTCAGTTTTGACTATTTTCCTACAAAAAAATAAAAACTGAGTTTTTTTGGTGATACAAAATTGTATCTATTCAAGATACAAAATACCTTATAGCAGAGCTAGAAAAAGCCATAATAGACTATTTTTACTTAAAACCTTTGATAAAAGATCAAAATGATTTAGATTGATTAAGATGGAATAAAGAATTATTAAAAGAAAAACTAGATTTCAAAAAATTAGACAGATATAAAAATGCAATAAATAGTAAAACCTTAAGTAAAAAAATTAACTTATTAATAAATTATATAAACAATGATACAAATTCAATATATTAAATCTTTTTATCCAATAAAAGAACAAGTATTTGAACAAGCTATACTAAAAGAATACCTACAATATCAAATATTAAACATTATTTTTTCATCAAAATATGCACAATATTTATCTTTTTTAGGTTGAACTGCAATAAGATTGATATACAACTCAAATAGGTTTAGTGAAGATTTAGATTTTGATTGTTTTTGATTAAATGAAAATGATTTTGATGAATTATCAAAGATCATCAAATATGAAATGGAAAAGTTTTGATTTGAAGTTGAAATAAAAAATGTATATAAATGAGCTTTCAGATGTTACATAAAACTACCAAAACTACTAAAAGATTTATGATTAAGTATATATGATGATGAAAAAATACTTGTTCAATTAGATACAGTAAAGCAAGAATATATTTATGAATCAGATAAAAAAATTCTTGATAAATTTGATGTTTATAAACTTATAAATGTATGTCCATTAGATATAATTCTATCAAAAAAAATCCATGCACTAATAGATAGAAAAAGGATAAAATGAAGAGATTTTTTTGATATAGTATACTTGTACAAACTTACAAAACCAAATTTTCCATATCTAAATGCAAAAACTTGAATAGATAATGAGGTGAAATTAAAAGAAAAACTATTAGAGTTTACAAATAATCTAAATCTATATGAATTTGCTGATGATGTAAAACCATTTTTGATAAACCCAGATGAGGTAAATAGAGTTATTACATTTAAAGATTTTATTAATTCACTATAATTTTTAAACTTCAAACAATATTTATGAAAATACTTTTTATTCTAGACTTATACAAACCTCATATCTGAGGAGTAGAAATACTATTTGAAAACTTAATAACTTGATTAGCAAAAAAATGAAATGAGATAATTATTCTCACTTCAAGATATGATAAATCACTAGAAAAACATGAAAAACTAGATAAAAACATAGAAATCTATAGGGTAGGGCATAATAGATATGATTTTATGTTTTACTCTCTAAAAAAATGACTAAAATTAGCTAAAAAAGTGGATATTATCCATACGACCACATACAACTCAGCAATTCCTGCAAGTATAATTTGAATAATTTCAAGAAAAAAAGTAGTACTTACAGTTCATGAGATATTTTGACAGTTATGGTATAAATTTCTATGATTTAAATGATTTTTTTATAAAGTTTTTGAAGCCCTTATTTTTAAATTTCCTTTTGATAAATATATTTGTGTTTCAAACTACACAAAAAATTCTTTAAGAGTACATTTTTGAATAAAAGATAAAAAACTTGTAACTATCTATAACTGAATAGATTATAAATTTTGGAATAAAAATAATTTTAACAAAATTGACTATCAAAGCATAAAAAAAGATCTATGATTAGAAAATAATTATGTCTGACTTTTTTACTGAAGAGCCTGAATATCAAAAGGACTAGAGTTTTATATACAAGCAATTCCTGATATAGTAAAGTATATAAAAGACTTCAAAGCAGTTATTATAACACCAAATAGTTTAAATAATCCTATATATAAAATCAAGGAAATGATTAATGCTTTAGATATAAATAAATATATAGTATTAATACCATGAGTAAAAAATAAAGAACTTCCAAATTATATACTAGCTTCTGATTTTGTTATAATTCCATCTCTAGCTGAATGATTTTGATTTGCTGTATGAGAAGTATCAGCACTAGGACAACAACTTATTACTACAAGTGTTGCATCAATCCCAGAAGTAGCAAGCTGAAAAGTAAATTTTATAGAATCATGAAGTGTTGATGATATAACAGAAAAAGTAATTGATTTTAAAAACTGAATTTATGAAACTATAAACGAAAAAAAGTTTTCTTGGGAAGAAAACTTAAATAAAACTTTAATTGTTTATGCAGAAAATTTATAATTAATTATAAATAAAATCATTAACTTTTATTGGATTAGCTTGAAATTCTTTTCAATATTTTCAAATAATTCTAAGAGTTTTAAAGTATTCTTTTATAACTTGAAATTTATTATCAGACTTAAGTAATGTCCAAATCAAAAAACCAAAACTCCACCAATAATATGTCAACATAGAAAAACTATACTTTTTCCAAAATATATACCTATGATATAAAACTTGGTTAAATTTCTGAGTTTTTAATATTCTTCAAGCAGGTGATTCAAAATGATATAATTTAGCACTAGGAATATAATATAAACTGTTAGGATTATCTTTGCTAATTTGATAAGTAAAGAAAGTATCATCAGCATGTCAATATCTTCTCATCCAATCTACGAAACTATATTTTTTTGATAAATTTGATCTAAAAAACATATTACATCAAATTATAGACAGTACATTTTGTGTTTTTTCACTATCTTTATATTGAGCATCGGTCGTACAAAATTCATGACTAATTTTTGGAGTTCTAAATAATTTGTATCATAAATCTTCAATAAAACTCTTTTTATGAGGTAAATTTAAAATCAATCATCAACCTCATAAAGCAGTAGTGTTATCTGACATAAAAGAAGAAACCTCTTCCAAATATCTCGAATCAAGTTTTACATCATCATCAAAGAAAATCATTATTTCACTATCATTTGAAATGTTTTCCATTCAAATTTGTTTTGCTTTTGGTGGTGATTTACAATCACTATAAATATAATTTATATTTAATTCTTTATATTTAGTTTCAAAACATAACTTTTTAGTTTCATCATCATCTGATTGATCAACAACAATTACTTCATATGGTAATAAAGTTTGCTCAAGTAGACTATCTAAAGCAACTCTTAAATCATTTACTCTTTGGTAAGTAGGAAAAATTACAGATATATTCATATTTTTATTTAATTATATTTGATAAAAGTTGTTTTGGTTTAAAAACTATATAATAATACAAATTTCTAGGAATTGTATTAAGTAGATAAATTCAAAGTAACCAAACCAGATTTTTTTTCAATAATTTAATTTGAAGTCATTCTTGATATACTACATCATCAAGTCATGCAAGTTTTCTAAATTCATGGTATTTATTTCTCAATGGATGAGTACAATACTTTTTCCACGGTTTTGATCAAGCATAATGAATAACAACTGGATTTTTTCTTGCTCCGTTATACTCTTCTTTAGTAAATAATTTATTTCTAAATCACATAAAAACCCAATCCAAAGCATTGTATTTCAAAGGAATAACAAGCTTTTTATCCCAACATACTGCATTTATAGCATCTTGATCACAAGCTATTATTTTTTCTATATTCTTATCAATATATTCAAATATTTTTTTACTTATTTCATTTTTCCTCATTGAATCTAAATTCATAAGTAAAACTCAAGTATTAAAAAATTCATTATCTCATGGAATACAAAGTATTTTATTATAATAATGGTATGTTCATATATCATTAGGAGCTCATATCACTTTATCTCATAATTGAAAGCTATCTATAGAACTTATATCATCATCTACTATTATATCACAATCAAGATAAAGTATCATATCTAAATTAGGGAATATATAAGGTAAATCAATTCTAAAATATGCCTCTTTTGTAAGATGTTTAGAATCTATTTTACTATACTTTTCATCAATAATCTTAATAAACTCTATTTTTATATTATTAAATTTTGATTCAATATTCTTGATTTTTATTGTATTTTCTTTACTTATTCATCAATCAAGTATATACACAACTGCATTGTAATCTTTATTTAAATTATAAATAAGAGAATATATTGCAACTAAAAGATGTTCTGCATATCAATTATCAGAAGCAAAGCAAATGTTTATATTTTTATTTTCCATTGTAAATTTTTAAATATTATTTTGGATTAGGATCAACTGTTTTTGAAAACAATTTATATAACTTTTTTTGTATATTGTTATGAGCTTTTTTTCAAAATACTTTATATATAGATTCAAGTATAAATATATCAAGTACATAGTGTTTTAACCCGGCTCTCAATCTTAAAATAAAAGGATAATTTTTATCTTTTAAATTTCTTTTTGGATTAAGTTCATAAGCTTCATGTATGTAATTTACTTTTAATCAATTTTTAATTATATTTCTAGAAAAACATTGCTCAGCAAAAGTTGAAATTTTATAAAGTTCATTAAATTCTTCATTACTTCAAAAATTCCATGCTTTGTACATATTTTCTTGTGTAGCAATTGAAAATTGATCTGTTACAATTATTTCTCCATGCTTTTTAAATAGTTCATCTTTATCTATATTTGGTAACAAAGGTACATTAAAAGTATCTTTTTTTAACCATTTCTTTGCATCAGTAATCTCTATTTTTAAATCTGGTCTACTTACAATTATAAAATCATATTTTCTTCAAGAATTCTCAATTATATCTAAAAAAAGCTTTTGTGACCAAAACATTTTAAAATGCCTATCATAAAGATTTTCTTGTCATTTTATTCTTGTATTTATTTTAGTATCAATAAACTCTATTTTAGGCTCATTAAATATAAAATAGTTATCAAAAATATTTTTCTTTACGATACTTTGTCATAATTCATCATTCCAAGTTAAAAGATATGTTTCTAAATCATATTCTTGAAAAGATTTTTTAAGTAAATTTAGGTTAGTTACAACAGTTTCTACATCTGGTCTAACAGGTCAGCGAAACAATAATGCTATTTTCATTGATAATTACTTAAAAAGTAATCTAATTCTTCAGGAGTTCATAAAATCCAATTTTCTTTAACTGAGTTTATTTTTACTCTTTTTCAAGAATTAATTAAATCAGTATACATAGGTCATACATAAAATTCTCAATTACTTAATTCATTTTTTCTAATCATTTTTTCAGCAAACTTTACAAAATCAACTCATTTTCTAAAGTAATACATTCAATTATTTGCATTATTTGATATAACAACCTTTTCAGCAACTTCTTTTACATACCCATAATCATCAAGTTTAGCAAAACTATATCTTTTATCATCACTATTAAAACATGAAATCAATCAATCTACTTTTTTATCATTGATAGGGAAATCATTCTCATCAAAAACAGTATAAGTGTCAGAGTTAAATATAACAAGTTTATTTAAATCATTTATATAGTTTCTAGCCATCAAAACTGTTTCAGCTTGTCATCTAGTTATCCTATCAAGAGATATAACCTCACTTTCTGGATAATAAACTTTTATTTTTTTATCAATTTCATAATTTTCAATATGATCTTTTAAAACTATAAATATATAGTTTAATTTGAAATTATCTTTTAAAAAATCAAAACTTTTAGAAGCCCAATAAAACATAGGGTATCACTTTACATCAATCAAAGGTTTAGGTAAATCATATCATGCTTTAGCAAACCTAGATCAAGCACCTGCCATAGGGATAACTACATTTACTACTTTTTCGTCATATTTTTCTATATCAGATATATCATCCCATCACAAATAAGTTTTTGCATTATCATCTAAATACACATCAGCATTTGGTTTTCAAAAATATATTTCATCATAAGGTATATCATATTTTTCTAACCAATCTAAAGTTGTTTTTGTTACTCTTGCGTTTACAAGTCATACATTTGAACTACAAGTCTCCATGTGTCTTGCTGTTTGAAGTATGATATAGTGTCATGCTTCTTTAAGTTTTTTAATCTTTTCAATAGCAAAAAAATTAGGCTCAACCTGAGCATAAGTTTGACCATCTTTTTTAAGAGTTGATATAGTTCAATCGATATCTATAACAATTTTCATGCTAAAAATACTAAATATTAATATTCATTCAATCATCAGGAACTATAATATTCATATTATTATTATTATCAAGAGAAATTTTTGAAGAATCTATATCCATAACATTAAGTTATAATAACAATTAAATTAACTTAAAATAAGATTTTCATACCAACGAAAAGCAATGATTTAATATTTTTGTTTGAAATTCTGATAACTTAAATGATTTTCATTTTAAATCATCAGCTAATTCATTAACAATTTTTGAAATTTTTGAAAGTAATATTGGATCATTAGAAACTCAAACAAATCTTCAAATAGTACAATTTAACCCCCATCATTGTTTTGTTAAACTATTTTTATCAAGCAACATACTTTTTATTTGATTACAAACATGTTTTAATGGGAATTTAGGTTTAAACTTAATTACAATACTATCTCTTGATAATCAAATTCAATCAAATTCAACTTCTACATTATTAAATTTAATTCATTCAAAAATTTTATGAAATTCATTTACAATATTATCATCAAATTTATCATCAATAAATCATCATTGAGTTATAGATATATGTAAGTTATCAGAATTATAAGGAACATAACTTATATTTTCTCAGTAACTTCTTGATTCAAAAGCCAATTCTCAAATCTGAGAACTCACTCACTCCAAAACAGGCTCTAACTCATTTGGTAATCTATATACAAAAATTTTTCAAAATTGATTAGGTAATTCTTTACCAGATATTCACTCACTTAACATAGGTTGAGTTTCTCATAAATTAGCTCAATTATAAATTGATTCCATTCAAGTTTTGAACTCATTTGCTCATTTTATATCTGAATTTATTGAAGGTGATAATCACATATCTTTCTCTACAATTCAAAGCAATAAGTTTTTATTATTTTCAACAAGATCATCTCAAATCCACCTTTTTCAAACTTCTGTGAATACATATGAATTAGGTTTTCTTAATCTGTGCATAATAACTGATTTAAATTAATATCATTTAATTTCATCACTGAAGTTAAATACATAGCCTTTTGTCTTTCAAAACTATCACTATGTAATGGAATCATTGATAAAAATAATAATGATTCTATTAATTTAATTTTAATTAAATTATATCAATTGTCAAGTAATTTAATATCAAAATAACTAGATATATCTTTATGAATTTCATCGTTATATATATCAAATTCAAAGGTATCTACGTTAAGCTGATTTATAGAAAATAAATCACTTACGATAAAATCATAATATCATACAAAACTATGTCTTAGTTTTGCTAAATCATACTTTATATCTCAGTAAACTCATTTTTGTCAAAAATCTCATCTTGGATCAATCATCTTAATAATCTTATTTCAAGTATCAAATAATATGTTACTTAAGCAATAATCTCAGTGGATAAATGATACATCATTTTCATCATATAATGTATCTGTAAAATCTTTTAATTTTGGTAAATAAAAAGATATATTATTATAAATTTTTCAATTAATAGTTATTTTATCTTTTTTTATTAACTCATCAAAGTATTGATTTTCCATAAGTTTATATAATCTATCAATTGTTTTTTTATAATAAATATTTTGAAAATGTTCATTAGAAAAATCAGTAGTATGTTTTTTAAATAATTTTATTGGTTGAAATAATTTATCTATTATACTAAACCATACATTTTTATTAAGATATCAAAACAAAAATAAATCTCAAAGTGATTGATATCAATAATATTCTATTTCATAAAAAGGTTTTTCTCATATATTATAGTTTATTAGTCTTGGTGCAAATACTTGTAAATCTGAAGGAATGTTTTTATACCAATTAATTTCATCAACTATTTTTTGATGATTTCTAGATGATTTAGTAATTGTTCCATACACATCATCATAAATTACATTATTAAAACTCCTTATCTTAAGAAAATCAATTTTTGCTTTATAATAATTATCTATATTTCATATATCATACCATTTTTGTGAATCTACAAGCTCAAATTTATCATTTTGTGAATACTTTTCAAGTAACAGATATAATTCTCAAGAATTTAAAGTAAATAGTATTTCAGTAAAAATTTTTGAATCTTTAAAAAAATACAATCATGTCAATATTTTTCAATCTCAAATATAGTCTTTAGGTTTATTTACAAATTTTAGTTTATCTAATTTTTGTTCCACAAAACACCAAAGTTCACTATTATCATATTCACCTTTAATAGTTAGAAATGAACTAGAGAAATCTAATTCTCACTTATATATAGTATCTCACAGATATATGAAACTTGAATCATATTTTCCAAAATCTATTCAAGCTAATCATTGTTTTATACTTCATATTATTCATCTAGTTGAATCTTCAATATATTTAAAAAATAGAGTCATTTTTTTACTATATCTAATTGAAACATATTTTTCAGTATAAATATCATTTTTATTCAATAATATCAAAGCATCAAAAATATCTCTTGAAATTAAATCATCAAGTATATGTCAAATCACAGGCTTACTATTTATAGGAATCATACAATCAGGTAAATTGTTGTATGAAGCATTTATAGTGTTCGTAGGCTTTCAAGCAGCAGGGATTATAGCAATTATCTTGTTCATATTAAACATTTGTTAAGTTAAGCTTATCTCAAATTCTTTTAATCAATATTTCCCGATTATAATTATTTTCAGCGAAATTTCTAATTTTATTTATATCAGGAAAACTAGTATTTCAATTAATTAAACGCATTAATTCTACTCTTAATGATACATAATCATTTATTCATATTATTTTTCAAACATTTTGATTATTAGTTACATCAATAGCTCAAGAAAAATCAGTTAATAATAAATAGTTTCAAAAATACAAAGCTTCGGAAAGTACATTTGGTGAAGCTCATTCCATTATAGAAGATAAACAAAAAACTTTTGTTCTATTAAAAAAATCATAAAGTTTTCATTTATCATAAATTGGTCAAGTAAAAATAACTTTATTAATTAATCATGGATTAGTTATAAAAAAATCATCTATATTTTGCTTAAATGACTCCTCAATAGGTCAAACTAAATAAAACTTCCAATCTAATATATCAATTCAATCTAAAGCCTTTAAAATCATTTCAGTATTTTTTTGTTTTGTTCAAATCCTACAAACATTTAAAATTATTTTTTCTTTATCAGTAATTACATTATCAATAAACTTGTTAATAAAATCTTTATTATATCAAAATGGCATATAAATAATTTTATCTCTTAGTATTGGCATATAATTAGTAAATAAATCAATTCATTCTTTATTTTCAAGACTTACAAAATCTAACTTAATACAATAAATACTAATTATTTTATAAATAAAAGTATTTATAAAATTTGTAGGCATAACAAACCAAGATTTATCAACTTTTGAATTAAAATCTAAAGTAATATATAATTTTCAATTTTTGTTTAATAATTTATATAAAATTCAATATATGATACTAGGCTTAAAATGTAACATATGCAAAATATCAATTTTTTTTGAATTTACTATTAAAAAATAAATAATATGAAGATTTATATAAAATATACATAAATTCTTAAATTGATTTAATTTGATTCACTCAAAATTAGAAATAACATCTGTTGATCATCTATAAACTGTTTTCTTCTTTTTTACATAACAAAAAACAACATTCAAATTATAAACTTTTTTTATAAAGTAGGGAATTTGAACTTCTGGTTTATAAAGATTTACATTTGATATATTATCATGAAAAATTGTGGTAAAATTAAGAGAATTCATTATTTAATTATTTTATATGCATAAATATAAATATCCTGATATTTATTATATGATTGTAATGGAAAACATATAGTATCTATTTGGTATGTAAAATTATTATTTTTTAAAACATTTAATATTAAGTCTAAATTTGATTTAGTTTCAGGTATATTATGATGATATTCCATAACTAATTTATCAGTTATAGTCATAACATTATTTATTTCTTGCATTTTAAATAAAATATCCTCAGCTCATTCTATATCAATTTTTAACATATCAATTTTTTCAATTTTATTTTCTATTATAAACTCATATAAAGATTTAGTTTTTATAATAACTTCTTTTCAATTAAGCTCTCTATTTTTATTTATACTCATAGTAAAGTTTCAATTTTTTTCTGAACTATTTGTATAAAACTTTACTTCTCAAGTTTTATCACTAATTCACTCATTGTAAGCATATACATCTGTTAAATTATTATTATTTACATTATTTTGCAATATATTATAAGCTAACTCATCTGGTTCAAAAGCATATATAATGGAGTTAGGATAAAGATATTTAAAATACATTATTCATGCTCAAGTATTAGCTCATAAATCTATAATAGTAGGTTTTATAGAAGTTGTTTCAAAGAAATATTCATTCCTAACAAATATTTCTCAAAAAAGAAATTTTAATGCTCATTTATCAAAAGAAGTAAATTTCAATCAACCAAAATTAATATAACTTGGATTAATTATCTCATAAGCTAAATATTTAAATAAAATCACTCATTTATTTTTTACTTTAGAATTACTAAACAAATAACTTAACAGTATAATTTTTGATATAATCAAGTAAAAAAAATATTGCATAATAGTTAGTTAAAAAATAAAATAATCTACTTAAACAATCCATATTTTAGTATACAATAAATTGCTCTAAATCAATCTTTCCAATTGATTTTTTTTCATTCATCATAAGTTCTTCAATAATAAGAGATTCAAACTTCATAAATTCTTATACTTTTATCCTTTGCAATTTTTTGAGTAACTTCAGGCTCAAATCAAAATCTTTTTTCTTTTAGTTGTATATTTTTTATTATATCAGTTCTAAATAATTTATAACAAGTTTCCATGTCAGTAAGATTAAGATTTGATAACATATTGCTCAAAAAAGTCAATAATTTATTTCATATACTATGAAGGAAAAAAAGTATTCTATGTGGTTTTCATCCCATAAATCTAGAACCATAAACTACATCAGCATATCAATCTAAAACAGGTTTTAACAACAAGTTATATTCTTGTGGATCATACTCTAAATCAGCATCTTGAATTATTATATAATCTCAAGTTGCTTTTTCAATTCAAGTATGTAATGCTGCTCACTTTCATTTATTCTCTACATGCTCAAAAAATTGTATATTCATTTCTGTATTACTTGATATATATCTTTTTACAGCTCATGAAGTATCATCAGAAGAATAATCATTTATTACAATTATTTCCTTTTTCATTCATCAAACAAGATTTACATCCTTAATTTTATTTAGTATAAGATGTATAGTTTTCTCTTCATTGTAGGCAGGTATAATTATCGATAATTTAGTCATATTATTTAAAGTTAAAATAATTATTCATTATATAATTCCATACAAAGATAACAAATTTATTAAAAATTGCAACATACATATAATAAAAATCAAACAAATCTACAAAAACATAAAGCAGGATTATATTTAATCATAATCAAATTAATTGAAATACAAGAAATATAAATCATTGTTTTAAATGTTTTTTATCATAATTTGAAAAAGTTATATATTTCTGAAAAAAAAATCAAAAAGTAAAAGAAATACAAAAGGCAAGTAAAGCAGAGTAAATATAATATAAAGAAAATTTATCAACAAAAATATATAAAGCATATAAATCAATCAAAGCAGCTAATCATCATCATACGATATACTTTACTATTTTACATTTTAGTATTTTCTTTACATTAGTTTTCATTTGTAATAAGTAAAGAGCTAAAAGAACATAAAATTATAAAACACATCGTAAATACTCTATTTACAGTTGTTTGGTCCATCATAAAAGTATAATTTGATGTAAAAAGAAAAACAATAAAAAAGATAGAAAATATACATAAAAAAGATAAATATAGAAAAAACATTTTAGATTTTATATATGATTTCAGATTTTTAAATACTAAATATGTAACTAAAATAAATAAAATTAATATTAAATTATAATTATTCTCATTAAAAAATATAGGATATAACATAGAAAAAATTTCAGGATGAAAAGAAAAAGTTACTCAAGATACTTCTCATGATGCTTGATTATATCAAATCCCATAATAAGACTTGATAATTATAAAGGGTAACAAAAAATATAAAGCAAAAAATATAGAACTATATAAAGAATTTTTATTTTTTAAAAATCATTTAAAAAATTGTTTAACTTTTTTTGTAATTAAAATCAAAACTGCAAAAGCAATAATTATTCAAGAAAAATAAACTATCAATCAATCATTTTTAATATTTGATAAGATAAATCCGAACAAAAGTCATAAACTTAACATATCGTAATCATCAGAAGATAAATACTTATACAAAAAATATATTACTAACACACTATATATTGCACTTGGTAAATCCATATATCCCTCTGTACAATGAAAAAAAACTAAAGGAAGTCAAATAACAAGAAAAATAGGTAATATAGATAAAAATAAATTATTAGTTTTAGAAAAAGAGAAATTAAAAACAAAAAGTAAAAAAAACAAAAACAATAAGTATTGCCATAAATTTATATAAATATCATTAAATCATCAAACAAAATTTACAATAACTACTTTATAAATCGGAATAAATATAGGATACCCAAGTCTTCATCTTCAAAGAATTTCATCTTCACTTCAAAAAACTTTTACTCAACCATCTTGATAAATATTCATTACAGGTCTATGCCAATTTGGAAAAGTATCATCAGCATAACTTGGAAAATTAATTGAAAATATAAAAGTAATTACAATAAATACTGAAACAAACAAAGACATAATATAAAACCAAACTTTTTGAATCAAAGATAATTTTTTATATGATTTTAGTAAATCTGAATTAAATTTAATTTTTAAAGTATCAACATAATTTAATAATTTATTCTTTCTAAGATATATTTTTAAAATAAATCAAAGAGTTAAAAACAATAATAATCAAAAATATTCTGTAATTCAAATTCAAAAGTGAACTATTTGCAAATTAAAAATAGAAAAAGCAACAACTCAAGTTCATACAAAAAAAGATAGCAAATACAAAATTACTCACTTGAACTTAGTTCAGAAAAAAATATAAATAAACAAAATTCAAGGTAAAATAGGTAAAACTAAATTGAAAAACAAATGTTTTAAAAAAAGCAAAAATGATATTTCAAACATAATTTTATTTATTAAATTGTATAAGATAACTATTATTAAAATCAACTAAAATTTTTCAATTAATAGTTTTAGTATCCAAATTTTTCTTATAATAAACTCAGTATTGTGCTATAAGTGGATTATTCACAACATTACAAGGCTTTAAATAAACACTTTCCCAGTGTCATTTATAAGGCCAATCTTGATATGAATCTACATATATATCACACTTAATTTTAGAATTTTCTCAATCTAGTTTTAACTCTTTTCTAATTTTATCAGTAAAAGCAATATAATCTCATAAATCAAAGTAAGTTTTTTTATCACTTTGTTCAAAACTATAAGTTTTTAATCAAGTATTTAAAATAGAAACATAATTTATCATATCTCTAAATAAAATCAATGAAAAAAACACTAAAAATAAATAAATAAAAAAATATTTATTTCTAAATTGTTTAAAAAAAATAAAAATTATAAATAAAAACAAAAAAGTATAGTACAAAAACTTAACAAATGCGATTGAACCTAAAAACGCTCAATTTCTTAAATTTATACTATAAGGAGTTAATTTTTCAATACTAAAGAATTTCTCAATTTTCAATTTTAATTTAGAAAATGAATCTATTTTTCATAAATTAAACTTATATGCATCTCACAACAAATTTCACTGTATAACTAACGCAATTGGAGTAGTATCTGGTATTTGAGACAATAAATTTAAATTATCAAAGAGAAATTTTTTTGATACATTTGAATTTCAATTAATTTCATAAAATTCTCACAAAATCACTTGATTTCAATTCAAAAAACCATATCAAATATTTCATTTTCAAGAAAAATTTCAAGTTATATCCAAAAAGTCATTTGATCATTTTTCTCATAAAATTAAAAAACACTGATTATTACAGACAAAAGAACTATCTGTAATTGTATCAAATCATTGAGAATCATAAGAATAAACTCAACCAACACAAAATAAGAAAATAATCAAAAAAGAAAAAAATCCTTTAACTCAATTTGCTAATAATTTTTTCATAATACTTTTCCATTACAAAATAATTTAAATAAATTTTTCTAATTTCATTTTCAATATTTACAAGATTATTTTTGTTTTTCTCATAAAATTCAAATACATATTTTCAAATATTTTTTATGTCAGAAAAGGGAACATAAATAAATAAACTTTTATAATCTATTTCATCAGCAAATGGAAGTTTAGAATTTGTATCAACAAAAAGTGGAATTTTTCATAAACTTAAGACTTCATATAATCTAAAACTATAATTTCAATTTCATCTTACAACTAAAGAAAATAAAGAATTTTTTATATTATCCAAATACTCTTGTCTAAGTTTTTCTTTGACATCTATATATAATCAAGTTTTTCTTTCAATATAATTAAAATTTATATTATTTGTTTTTTTAAGTTCTGATATAATTTTTCACCTGACATATTTTCAAATTCATAACGTTGTCAACAAATGATATCTATGTTCATTTTTTGTTTTTAAAAGTAATTTTCTTATAAAAGTTATACTAAAAAAAATTCTACTAAATTGCAAACAATAATATAAAAGAAAAGTCTTTAAATTATAATAGTTTGAATATCAAGTATATCAAATAGAAATACTTTTATAAATACTTTTATCAATATCATCTAAAGTAACTTCATATGTCAAATTATTTGGAAATGCAGGTAAAGAATATTCATTTTGAGGTCAAAAACAATTAAGTGATCTTTTAAACCATATTATATTATCATTTATATCAATATAATCTTCTATATCACTAGTATAAAATACTAAAACTTTTTTATTTAAAGCTTTTGCATCAATTGATAATGATTTTAATTCATCAAATAAATCCAAATTAAAGTAAACAGGGAATACAAAATAATCGGATTCTTGTTTATTATCTGTTCTTTCAATTAACATTTTTCAAGTATTGTACCAATTAGAAATCTGTAATTCAGATTCTCACCAAATATGCTTATCTGGAATTCATAAAATTGGAACTAAAAAACTTAAATAATCATTAGTTTTTATTAAACTATCTTCAAAATAAAGTTTAAGCATATTAAATAAATTTTCTAAAATATTCTATCGTAGGTATTAATCACTTTTCAAGGGGAATTAAAGGTTCCCGTCATAATTTTTCAAAGGCTAATTTATTATCAGCTTTTCTTTGCTTTGGATCATCTCAAGGTAAAGGTTTATAAACAAGTTTAGATTTACTTTCAGGAATTAATTTCAATACAATTTCAGCAAGTTCTTTAATAGTAAATTCAAATTGAGTTCAAGTATTTACTGGTCAAATAAATCATATTTCATTATTCATCATTCTTATCATAACTTCAACCAAATCATCAATATATTGAAAAGACCTAGTTTGACTTCAATCTCAATAAATAGTTATATCTTCATTTTTCAAAGCTTGCATTATAAAATTACTTACTACTCTTCAATCAGCCGGATGCATTAATGATCAATAAGTATTAAATATTCTTACAATTCTTATATCAACTCAATGTTCTCTATGATAATCCATAAAAAGTGTTTCAGATCATCTTTTTCACTCATCATAACATGATCTAATTCAAATAGGATTTACATTTCACCAATAACCTTCATTTTGAGGATGTACTGCTGGATCTCAATATACTTCAGAAGTAGAAGCTTGTAAAATACGTGCTTTAGTTTTTAACGCTAACTCAAGCATATTTATAGCTCATAAAATAGAAGTTTTAAATGTTTCAATAGGATTTTTTTGATAATGAATAGGGGAAGCTGGACAAGCTAAATTATAAATCTGATCAAATTGTCACCAAAAAGGCAAATTAACATCATGTAAAACAAAGGAAAAACTTGGATTAGATAATAAATCTTTTATGTTTTCCTTAGTTCAAGTAAAAAGATTGTCTAAACAAATTACTTCATTTCATTCGTTAAGTAATCTTCTACAAAGATGACTTCATACAAATCAAGCTCATCAAGTTACTAAAATTTTTTTCATAAAAAATAATTTAAGAATAAAAATTATTATTTTCAAACACATTCATAGATAAACCCTTTTTCTTTCATTGTTCTTCTACTCCAAATATTTCTTCAATCAATAACCACATTTCACTTCATTTGTGATAATATTCTATCAAAATCAACTATTTTGAAATCATCCCAATCAGTTAAAATCAAAAGTGCATCAGCATCAATAACTGCATCATAATTATTATTAAAATATCTTAACTTATCTCAAAAAATTCTTTTTACATTATCTAATCAAACAGGATCATATACATTTATAGTTCAAACTTCTTCTTTAAGTAATTTTTCAATTACATCAATACTAGGAGCTTCTCTAATATCATCAGTTTTAGGTTTAAAAGCAATTCACCATATTGCTATTTTTAATCATTTTAAATCAGATAAATATTTTTTTAATTTTTTTACAACAACTATTTTTTGCTTTTTGTTTACCTCTTCAGTAGCTTGTATAATCTTAAATTCATAACCAAACTCTTTTCAAGTTTCTATCAAAGCAGATACATCTTTAGGAAAACATGATCATCCATATCAAATTCAAGCTGATAAAAATCTATGTCAAATTCTAGTATCAAGTCCCATTCATTTACTGATATCAGTTATATTTCATCATACTATTTCAGCAAAGTTAGCAATTTCATTTATAAAACTTATCTTAGTTGCAAGAAATGAATTTGAAGCATACTTTAATATTTCAGCAGATTTAATATCTGTAAAGAAAATATGAACATCCTTTTTAATAAAAGGTAAATATAATTCTTTTATATATTCTTTTGCCTTTTCAGACTCTACTCAACAAACTATCCTATCAGGCTCCATAAAATCACTTAAAGCAACTCATTCTCTTAAAAACTCAGGATTTGAAGCAATATCAAATTCAACATCAATTCATCTTTTAGAAATTTCATCTTTTATTATATTTTTACATACTTCTCAAGTTCAAACAGGAACAGTAGATTTATTTACAAAAACCTTATACGAATTTATATTTTCTCAAAATGTTTTTGCTACAGCTTTTACAAACCTTAAATCAGCTTTATGATTTTCATCAGGTGGAGTTCATACTGCACTCATTACCAAATCTCAAAAATCAATTCATTTTTTAGCATCAGTTGAAAACTTTAGTCTTCAAGCTTTAAAATTTCTTTCAACCATTTCTTCAACTCAAGGTTCATAAATAGGAATAATTCCATTTTCTAAATTTTCAATTTTTTTTACATCAACATCAATACAAAGTACATTGTGTCATATTTCAGCAAGACAAGCCCCAGTGACAAGTCAAACATATCAAGTTCAAAAAATTGTTACTTTCATCAAACTAAAATTAATAAATAAATCTAAAATAGTATATAAAAAAACAAAAAAAATCAAACTTTGTTTATGCTACTAAACTATCAAAAGTCAAGATTATCATTTCATAAATTATCTCAAGCTTTAACTTTTCTTACCTGTTTATAAAAGTATTTAAAATCTTCTAAATTTACAAAGACATAAATTCAAAAATATATAATTGAAACGATACATAAAATAAAAAATTCTAAAACTCTATTATTTAAACTTTTAAAAAAAGGAACTAGAAACAAATACATTCAAAGTCAAATAAATCAAAAAACTAATATATTTTTAAACAAATAAATATAATCAAATTTTGTATGATAATCTTTTAATTCAAGCTCAGATAAAAACCAAATAAATACCCATCATAATCAAGTTGCAATAGCAGCTCAAGAAACTCAAATTAATTTAATTAACACTAAATTCAAAATTATATTAAAAAGTAATGCTTTTAAAATTATATAAAGTCTTTGCTTAACTTTTCAATTAGCAGCAAGTATATTAAAATTAATCTGCAACAAAAAATTAAAACTAAGAAACAATACTGAATATTGTAAAATAATTCATGATTTTAAAAATTTATCTCAAAATAAAATAGTAGAAATAACAGTTCAAAAAACCCAAAATAAAATAGAAAAAACAATAGAAAAAGATAAAAAATTTTTTGTAAATATAGATTTAATCATATTTATTTTTTTTATTTCATTTTTTGCAACCATTTCAGAAAAGACTGGAAATAAAAAAGCAAATATAGGTCAAATCAGGACAAAAGGAATTCAAATCATACTTAGATAATTTGTATAATATCATGCATCTTCATTTCATAACAAATAAATAATCATTTGCATATCAACCTGACTAAGTATAGTACTAGCTTGAGATCATAAAAAAACAATCAAAGCATACTTAAGAATATCTAAAAAAAGCTTTTTTGAATAAATAATTTTAATTCACTTTAGATGTTTTTTATAATATTTTTTGTGAAATAAAAAAATAGTTACAATAATTCATATATATAATCATAAAACCCATGTTAAACTATATAAAGCTAGGGTTCACAAATCAAGAATATAAAAAATCAATACAAAAAACAATACAAAAGTAATTCTAAACAACTCTGTTATTTTTTGAGAAAAAGTATCTTGCACAGCTTGAAAAAAAATATTAAGTCAATGAAAAAAAGTATATCACAAAAAATAAAATGAAAATATCTTTATTACAATTAAACTTTTTACATCATGAAAATAATGAATAGATAAAAAATCTGCTCAAAAAAAGAAAATTAAAAATACAATAAATCATGTAACAACTTGTGTAGAAATAGCATAAAATAATATACTTTTAGCTTTATCATATCTATTATTAGTTATATACTCAGGTAAAAACTTATTAAGACTTTCACTCATTCATAAATCATTAAAAGAAGCTAAAAGTACCATTAAACTCATAACTCAATAAATTATTCAGATTTCATCTACAGCTAAGTTTCAAGATAATACAATCTTTATTATATATCAAATAGGAGATATAATGAAGGAAAACAAATATAACCAAAATCACTTCTTTATAAATTTCTCTGCCAATGTATTATGTTGTTCTATCATAAATCAATCATTTTAATAACTAATCAAATATACTAATAAAAAATCTTATCTCAATCCTTTTTAAGATTAAGATTTTTAATTTCTTTTACTGTCTTATTATTTTTTCAATACAAAAATTTAATAACTTCACTAATATTTGATTCAGATAATCAAATTGTTGAATTAGAATTTCTTATAAAAAAAATATATCTTATAACTTCTTTTTGAAAAAACAAATCCAATTTTTTAAATCACTGCAAAGAAAAAAAATCTTCATATTTTTTTCATTCAAAATTAATTATTTTTGATCAACTATTTAGTACAAAAACGTCTTTTTTTAGTCAAGAATAATTCTCGTTTTTAGTAGTTTTTTCGTAATTTAAAACAACATCTAAATTAAGAAAGCTTTTCACTCAATAGTCTATGTATTTTTTCATATCTTCTAAATAATTCATAAAATTATTCAGATTTTTCTTATAATTTTTATTGATTTTTAAAAATTTTGGTAAAATTTCTAATCTTAAATAATTTCTATTTATATCAATATCAAAATTTGAATCATCAACAAAAAAAGTAATTTTTCTTTCATCTAGAAAATCAAGAATTTCACTTTTAGTAATATTTAATAATGGTCTCAATATATTTCAACTACACTCAGTCATGTTAATAAGTCATGTTAACTTAGTTCATCTAATCAAATTAAAGAAAAAAGTTTCAATTTTATCATCTAAATGATGCGCAGTTAGCATATATTTAGCTTGATTTTTAAGTACTATAGTATTTAAAAATTCATATCTTTTATGTCTTGCAAGTTCTTCTGTTGAAATAGAATTTAATTCATTTTGAAGCTTCTTTACATCACAAAATCATGTTTCAACTTTAAATCATAATTCTTTTCATAAATTTATAATATATTTTTCTTCACTATCAGCTTGATCTCTTAATTTATGATTAAAATAACAAACAATTAAATTATTTTTATATGATGATTCAAGTATATTATAAAGCAAATACATACTATCAGGACCTCAAGAACATGCAAGTACAAAATTATCTTCTTTAGTTATATATTTAGACAAAAACAAATCAATTGAACTCATATAAGTAAAAAATGAAATAAAATTTTAAATATTATAATAAAAAATATACTAAAACAAATTAATAGTAAAAAAAGTATCAAATTATGATACTTTCCAAAAAATGTCATTATCTGGCTTGACCAGATAATCTAGTGAAATAAACTTAGCTTGTACTCTAAATATTCGGATTTAGCCAGAGTATAACAAACTGATTAATTTATACTTTTTAGACAACCTTATTATGATACTTTTTTACTTTAAATTATTAACTTTAACAAAACTCAAAAAATCATCATCTGTAGCAAGTTTATTAAGTATTTCTTTAGAACATTTTTCACAACGATGTTTTATCATCCATCATTTATTTTTTTTATTATCAATTCAAATAGGGGACATAAGTCAAAAACAATTTGATTCTCTATCTCAAGGAAACTTATAATCTAAATGCTTACTATATAAACAATAAGGACAATGATTCCTAGCACTTCACTCCGGATGAATACTTACTTTTTTTCAACATTTTTCACAAATAAATGATTCATTAATCATTTTAAATCACATAATATATTTTTAATAAGGATAATACTATTTCCACATCATCTTTCATCAAGTTAATTTTAAAAATTTTGAAAAATCTAAAATTTTATCACCTCACAAAAGATCAAAATTTTCATCTAGAAAGAAATTAATTCTTTCTAATGCTTCTTCAAGTTTTTGTCTTCATCAAGAAGCCAAAGTTACCAAACTGACTCTTGCATCACTTTCATTAACTTCTTTCTTTACAAGTCATATTTTCTCCATTGGTAGAAGTAATCTAGTAACTCAAGATGCAGTTAATCACATTTTTTCAGCTAAATCGATTCTTTTAAGAGTTTGATTTTCAGCCTCACTCAATATATACAAAACAATAAAATCATTAAATCATAATCATCCTAATTTTGAATCTAGTGTCTTAGATAATATATAATAAAACTTAGTTATATTCAAAACAAAATCTAATTTAAAGTTAGTCATAAAAATATAGTTAATAAATACTTGATAATTCAAGTATATTTCAATTATATTTTTTGTCAAATTATATATTTATATAATAAACTTTAAAATAACTTGTAAACATTCTTCATGTAACTACTTCAGTATGACCATAAACATCATAAAAGATATAACCTGATCATAATTGTTCTTTAAAAACAAATCATTTAGAAAACATAAACTGTTTCATCAAATCATCTCAATTGTTAGAATAAAATATATATTTTTCATCAGAAAAACAAACAAAATCATCAGCTCAAAAAAACAATTTTATAATTCAAATTCATACATAATATGGATTTCACTCCTGAAAAATAGTATTTTTATAAAAATATGAAAACAATAATAAAAAAGCAACTAAAGAAAATGTACTAATTTTTAAAAACAACTTCATATTTTTATTGTAATTGATAAACTATTACTCATAAAACAGATAAAATTATTCAAACAAGCCACAATCTAAATACAATTGTTTCTTCTTTCCATCAAATTGCTTCTAAATGATGATGAAAAGGAGCTATTCTAAATACTTTTTTTCAATTCCTTAATTTTTTACTTGTAATTTGTATAATTACACTAATAGTTTCAAAAATAAATATTGCGGAAACTATTAAAAACACACTTATTGTATTTGTTAAAATTGCAATTATTCAAAGGTTAGCTCAAAGTGATAAACTTCAAACATCTCACATATAAAAACTTGCAGGTTTGACATTGTACCATAAAAAAGATAGTAAAGCTCATATTATAACAAGACATAAAGTAGATAACAAGAAAAGTCATTGATCATATGTTATATAAGCATAAACAGAGTAAGCAAACAATAAAAGTCATCCAGCAAGTCAATCAAGTCAATCTGTTATATTTACACTATTAGCAGTAGCTGTAATTATAAATATAAAAAATGGAATAAAAAATATACCTAATTCAATAGTTTGTCAAAATGGAATTCTCAATGTTCTTAAATAATTTCACTCAAAATCAACTAAATTCCAACCAAGCTTATAATAAAACCAATATCATCAAAGTAATGCAAATACAATAAGCCGAAACATTTTAAAACGTGCTGATAATCACTTTTTTCAAACTCCTTTAATATTCATATAATCATCAATACCTCACAAAAATCAAACTGTAGCTAAGGTAAATAAGCTTAAATATGTCTCTTTTTGATTTACTAAAGAATTATTAATAAATCAAGATTTCTGAAATATAACACTTCATAAAACCATTAAAAAAATTATAAATAAGATAATAGCTCATCACATAGTTGGAGTTCAAACTTTATCCTTATGTAATTTAAAAAATTCAATTGCTTTTCATATCAAAGCTTCTTCTCTTATCTGTTGTCAAAATTTAAGTTTTCTTAAAAAATTTATATAAATTGGTGTTATAAGATATCAAATTAGAAAAGTAGCTATTCAAAATGAAAAAATTTGTATAAGATAAGAATTCATTTAAAGTTTATTAAAAAATAAAAGATGAAACTTAAGTAATTTTAATAATTAATTTTGTTTTTTCAAAAGATTTAGTATAAATAAATAAAAATATATTTTATATTATATTAAAAACTATGAACCTACAAGTAAAATTAATAGTAACAACTGAAGAAAACTTAAAAAACATTATAATAAATGAAATAAAGCTGAAAAAGATAAGTAACCAATCACTAGATTTATATAAATGAAAACATGAAAAAGAAGATGAAATAAACGATATAATATTATGTTATTGTGACACAAAAAATATAAAAAAAAGCCTAGAACAAATAAAAGAGTTATATATAATTGAAAAAATATTACTTATATGAAACTCTCAGATTATCAAGAATCAAGACATAGAAATTTGAGATATAATTATTCCAAATACATTTCTTGATAAAAATTGAGAAAATCCTATATTTATAGATTATGCAGTATGAGAAAATTATGACTTAAACAAATTTTGACTTATTTTAAATTGAATAAACCATAATATAGATAAAATAAATGATGATAATATTAATTCAATAAAAGAAAGTTGATACTCAGATATAGCTGATAAAGATAGCTATGAATTATTAAGTGTATTAGATAAAGATGAATTAACAAAAACTGTTGTTATAAGAAATTGTATACAAAGCGAAAAAGACAAAGATAATCAATACATAATTAATAACTTAATTAACATATTTGAAATTATGATATAATTAGTACTTTTCAGTAAAAATCTGATTATTAGAAACTCATAATATATTAAGTTTTTCTATACAATCATCTATCATCATAGGACTTCAACAAATATAAAATTCACTGAAATTTTTTATATTTTCAATTGACAAAAAAGAAGTAATTCTTCAATAATTAAATCATTCAATATTATCCTTACTTAAATAATATTCAAAACTAAAATTTGAATTAGTTTTTGATAAATTATTTAATATGTCTAAATAAAAAACATCTCAAATATTTCTTAATCAAAAAACAAGCTTAATATTTGAATTAAATCATAACGATAAACATTTATTTATTTGATTATATAACGGAACAAATCAAGTTCATGTTCATAAAAAAAGCTTATTATTATCAGCCTCGTTTAAAACAAAGTGTCAAGTTGGTCAAACTCATTGAAATACATATCATATTTCACTATCACATATAAATTTACTTCATCATCTACCATTTTCAAGTCTTTTAATTATCAATTTTATAATATTTCAATTAATTACCTCTAATATACTATAAGCTCTTCATCAAATACCTGGTAAAATAAAAGTTATAAATTGTCAACTTTTAAAATCCAAGACAATATCCGACAAAAAATGCATTTCAAATACATCAACTGTCAAATCTATTTTTTTTATTAAAGAAAACTTTTTTAAGCTAACAATCATTTTATAAATATAAACTCTAAATTTTTCAGATTATAATAAAAAAAATAAATGTTACAACAAAAAAAATAAATTATTAATGTAATATAATTTAAAAAGATAAAATAATATTGACAAATTAACATAATAGCATAAAATCACGAAATTTTAAAAGTTAAAAAGATTATTATGAATAAAATTGAAACGTGATTATGAGATAAAATGCAGGAAAATCAAAAAAATAGTGAAGTATTATTGTGATTAGACGAATCAAATTGAATATCAGATACATGATTAAGTATTATAGAACAAGATTCATTAACATATGAAGCAATATTAAAAACTAATAACATAAATTATAATAAAGAGTTGTTAAGATTATTTAAAGACAGTAAAAGATACCTAACTGAAACTATCAATATAATTTGAGATAAACAAATAAGACGAATAGAAAAAGAAAGATTATTACATAAACTAGTATCAAAAATCTGAATTTTAGCAAATCACCATGAAACAGACAGTTTTTCATATAGAACAAAAGACAGACCCGTACTATGAACTCTAGAGATAAATTTTAAAACATGAGAAAATTGTATTCTTGCACCATGATGTTTACCAAACATAAAAAAAATAATTGATTTATGAATCATTGATAAAAACAATGTAAATATAAAATTATGAAATTGAGTAAATTTTCAAGAATGAATATGTATAACAAAATCAAGTTGAGAATTATGAAACATAAAAACATGAAAATTTGATAATGAAAATGATAATTTAAGCGAAATATCTATAACTTCTTGAGATAATTGTTCATTTCCTCACTGAATATCATTTTACCCATGAACAAGAAACGATGTTATTGTTGAACTTTGAAATCACGTATTTTTATGAATAAATACACTTATTTGATCATGAACAACAATTTGAAATAATACAACCATTTGGTGGGGAAGTCAACTATGAAATAACGTTACAATTTGAGATAATGTAATTATTTGACAAAAAACAACTATTGAAGATGACGTAAAAATTGAAGCAAATTGCTTAATTACAAATTTTTCAAAAATTACTAAATGATATAAAATAGTACCATTTGAAGAATATGAAAAAAATCCAAATAAATATGTATGAAATAGAAATTTTGTAATACAAATTTCAACAAATGAAAAAGAAAAAGAAAGACAATTAAGCTATATAAACTGACATTATAATTTTATAGATAGATTCAATAATCACAATGTAGTACCAGAAAATAAAATATTCGCTGCAATCGAAGAAGTTTTAAATTTCCTAGAAAACAAATTATGATATGTAAAAAGTGAAGTATATTGTTATAACACAAATTTTGAAATTTTAAAAAGAAAATTAAATGAAAAAGAAATAGATATAGATTTAGATGAGTTAAATTTCTGAATAGATTGAAAATCAAGATTAGTTGTAAAAGTTTACCCAAAAGATGCAGAAAGTTTTCTACTAGAAGAAATGCCCATTATATTAGAAGATATAATAACTGCAATAGAAAATAACACTCTTGAACAGGAAAAACAATGACTTATAAGCAAAATTGATAAATTAATGGATAAACCATTAAGAAATTTTAAACAAGAAATTTGAGATAACTTCTTTTGAGACTGTTATATAACTTGAAAATTTGAAACAGATAAAAATAGTACTTTTGTTAACCTAAGATCAAGATGAGACGAATTAAAGGAAAATGAAACAGTGCAAATCAAAGACAGTACAATATTTTGATGAGTAATACATTGATCTTGAGATAAAAATATTAATAATACAGTCTTATACAATACAACAGCACATTGATGAGTAAACTATAGGAACTCAGAAATATGAGAAATTTGAAGAAGAAGCGTACTAAACAGTACAATTGTAAAAGATTCTATTATACTATGAAACACTACAATTAATTGAGCAAATATTAAAGATTCTAAAATTGATGAATGAGTTGCTATTGCATGATGATGATGAAACGAATGAGTAATAATAGATAACTCTCAAATTTGAAATTGTACATGTATAAACACATGAACTGAAATTTATAATTCAACAATAGAAGAAAATAAAAAAATTTGAAAAAATTTAATTATAAAAAACTGAGAAACATCAGTAAAAAGATAAGGCTAACAATCCTTATCTTTTTTTATTTAATCTTGAAAAAAAAATATAATAAGTAAAATAATACAAATATTAATTTAAAAAATATAATGAAAAGAATTTATTTAATTGATTGAAATGCTCTAATTTATCGTATGTTTTTTGCACTACCAGAATTTTCAACAAAAGATTGAAAACAGGTTAATGCTATTTTTTGAGTAGCAAAATTTTTTATGCAAGACCTATATAGAGAAAATCCAGATTATGTTGTATTTGTTAGAGATGCAAAATGAGAAAATTTTCGTCATCAAATATATAGTGAATATAAAGCAACAAGAGATAGAATGCCAGATAATCTTAGAAGTCAAGTTGATGACATAAATGATATGGTATCATTATTTCATATGGATGTAGTAGAAGTACCAATGGTAGAAGCAGATGATGTTATTGCAACACTTGCAAAAAAACTATCTCAAGATAAATCAAACGAGATTTATATACTTTCATGAGACAAAGACCTATATAGCCTCGTTAGAGAGAATGTAAAAGTATATGATACAATTAAAAAAGCAATTTATAATGAAGAAAAAACAAAAGAAAAATTTTGAGTTGAACCAAGAAAGATTATAGATTATCTAGCAATTATTTGAGATAAATCAGATAATATTCCATGAATTGACTGAATCTGACCCAAAAAAGCAATACCATTAATAAATGAAATTTGAACATTAGAAGAAATCTATGAATACATAGAAAAATGAAATAAATCTAGCAATGATGAAATAAATAAAATCCTTTCTTGAAAAAGTCTTGAAAAAATTAAAGAAGCAAAAGAAATAGCATTTTTATCAAAAAAACTAGCTACAATTAAAAAAGATGTTGATTTATGAAAATTCAATCTAAATGAGTATAGATTTATAAAAGAAAGTTTACTCAATGATAAAACAATTGAATTATTTAAAAAATACGAATTTAACAGTCTATTACCAAACCAAGAAAAAGCAAAACAAAAAAAATGGGAAGATTTATGAATAAAAGTTCAAATTATATGAGATAATGAGTGAATGACTAATCTAGAAAACAAATTAAGTAATTATACAGATATAGTTCTAGATACAGAGACTACATCACTTGATATAACAAAAGCAAAATTAGTATGAATTTCATTATTACTAGATAAAAAGAATATATTTTATATAAATTTATGACACAATTGACCAAAACCAAGCAACATAAAAATTAAAGACTTTCTTACTAATTTATTAAACTCAAAAATTAAAATAATATGACATAATATAAAATATGATCTAGAAATAATTGAACTATTTATAAAAAATAACACAAATTTAAAAATAGATTGACTAGAAAATAACAACAATACTTTTTGACAAATGACCCTTTGATTATAATATAACTATATTAATTTTTAAAAACAAACTATGCAAATGATAAAAAGAATATTTCTGTTTTTTATTACAAATATTGCAATTATTGTGCTATTATGAATTGTACTAGCAATAGTTGAAAATGTTTTTTGAATAAAACTATCATGAATATGACAATCATATTTAAACATATTCATTTATGCAATTATAATTTGATTTACATGATCTTTTATAAGTTTATTTTTATCAAAATGGACAGCAAAAAGAGCATACAATATAAGACTCCTAAATCAATATGAATTAAGCTCAATTTCAAAAAAAGAAAGACTTGTGTTTGATATAGTTTATGATTTATCTAATAAACACTGAATCAAATTACCTGAAGTCTGAATATATGAAAGTAGTGAACCAAATGCCTTTGCAACATGAGCAACAAAAAATAGTAGTTTAGTTGCAGTTTCAACATGATTACTAAATATTATGGAAGAAAATGAAATAAAATGAGTAGTTTGACACGAAATGTCACACATATTTAATTGAGATATGGTTACTATGGTATTATTACAATGAATTATGAACACATTTGTAATATTTTTATCTAGAGTAATAGCAAACATAGTAAATTCATATTTCAGTAAAGATGAAGAATGAAATGGATGATATTTAATATATTACATTGTATCAATGATTCTAGAAATTGTTCTATGAATATTAGCATCAATTATAGTTATGTGATTCAGTAGATATAGAGAATACAAAGCAGATGAATGAAGTGCAAAAATAGTATGAAAAGAAAATATGATTGCATGACTTAAAGCACTAAAAAAGATGATAAAATCAACTTCATGAGATGATTCAAGACTTGCAACCATGAAAATATCAACAAAAACAAAATGATGACTTCTTGCATTATTTTCAAGTCATCCAGACATAGATGATAGAATAGAAGCATTAGAAAGACTAACAATATAATAAAGTCAAGTTAAATTATTTGTAATAAAAACAAAAAAAATTAAAATAACTCTAATATAGAGTTATTTTTTAAACTTAAAATATATGAAAAAAACACTATACATAATAATATGCATTATTTTATTAACAAATAATACATATTTTTCTTTTGCAGAAAATACTTGTAAAGAAGAAATAATAGAAAATGCAACCAATCCAACATATTCACCTGACTGAACCCATTTTGCTTATAGTGTCAATATAAATTGAAAATATTACATTATAAAAGACTGAATTAAATCTGAAGAATATGACTGAATTAATAAAATAGCATTTTCTCCTAACTGAAAAAGTTTTATTTATAGTGCTAGAAAAAACTGAAAAAATTTTGTAGTAGTTAATTGAGTAAAATGAGAAGAATTTGACGAAAGTAAGGATGGAATAATAACTAAATATATATTTTCAGCAGACTGAAAAAGCTTTAGTTATATAGTATCAAATCTTGTTTGAAAATATATTGAGGTAAAAGATTGAATAAAAATAGAAAATTGATGACAAGTTGAAAATCCTATAATAAACCCATATTGAAAAAGTTTTATATATGAAAAGACAGAAAATTGAAAAACATATTTAGAAATAGATTGAGTAAAATGAAAGAAGTACGATTATATAAATAATATTATATATTCACCAGATTGAAAATGATTTGCATATGAATGATGAAATAACAAAAAAATTTCAGTAATAATAAATTGAATAAAATGAGAAGAATTTGATGATATAGATGATGCTAAATATTCACCAGATTGAAAAAATTTTGCATATGAATGAGAAAAAGAATGAAAAAGATATATAATTAAAGATTGAGTAAAACTAGGTAATTTTTTATACTCGAGTAATCTTATATATTCAAATAATTGAGACAATTACGCATATATTGCATATAAGGATTGAAAAAACTTAATTATAAAAAACTGAACAATAATTTGAGAAGAAACTGATGATATATACAGTTTAACTTTTTCACCTAACTGAGAAGATATAGCATATAATGTAAAAACAGTAAAAAACTGTAAAGAATATATTGTAAAAAATTGAGAAAAATCTAATGAATATGACTGTATAGCATGACCTACAAAAATTATATTTTCACCTGATTCTAAAAGTTTTGCATATATGATAAATAAAAAATGAAAAAGTTATATAATGAAAGATTGAATAATACTAGATAAATATTGAGAATCATTTAATATTAATTATTCACAAACTAATTATGTATATGAAACAAAAAAAGACTGAAAAAATTTTATTATAAAAAACACATGTTGAATCTCAAATACTAACAAACAAGAAAATAATACACTTACTAACACAAATACTAATAAAATTTCTCAAATAACTAACTACAAAAAACAACTAATAATAACAAAATGAATATTAAACAAAACACAAAACTGAAAATCTCAAATCAAATTAATTGATGAAATGATTGAAAAACAAAACAATGAAAAATTAAAAATAATTTTAAAAAACATTTTGACAATAAAAGCAAAAATGAATGTAAAAACAAAATATAAATATAAAGACATTCTTGATTACATTGAAGCAAGTATTTGAAGTAAGTTACAAAACTATATATCAAAAGAAACAGATATAAAAACTGTTACCAGTGATTCCAAGAATAGCAATACTAATAATAACACTAAAAACGATATAAATGAATCTATTATAAGAGACGAAACTAGAGAAACAGATTTAATGAGATTAAAAGGTGCAGTAGAGTTGTATTATCAAGATAATTGAATATATCCTAATAAAGAAAATTTTAGTACTGATATATCAGCATATATAAAAGGCATTCCAAAAGATCCTTTATGAAATATAATAAAAAATTGATGCCAGTTTTGATATTATTATGAAGTTTGAAATGATAGTAATTGAATCAAAAATCAAGCATATAGACTATCATGTTGTCTTGAAAATGAATCGTCAACAACAAAAGATAATAATAAATTTGAAACATGAATGTTATGACAAACATATAAAGATTGAATTTATATTGAGTAATCTAATAAAAATATAAACTTAAAATAAATTTTCATACAATAAATTTGCTAAAATAACCCTTATATATAAACTATAAGAGTTATTTTTTATAATATATATGAAATCAAAAATAATTTACAATTCAATTTTTATAGTTTTATTATTTATTATACTATTTCTTTCACTTTCATATTTTGAATTACAAAATGAATATTCATCACATTTATATAATGAAATGACTCAAAAAAAGGAAACAATAAATATAAATTACTTCTGAGATAACTTTAAACTTCAAGACTATAATCAAACATCATACAAAATAACTGAAGAATGAAAAAATATAATCAATACAGCAAGAAATCAAAAAACTATAAAAAACTATATAACTCCATCTCAAAGAGATAAAGATTTATGTGCATGATATGACTGGATTATAACTCAAAAAATCTGGTGAGACAATACACCATACCATATATGAATGGCAAATCAAAAAACACACTCACCAGCAAAAGCATGGGAATTACCATATTATTATAGTACATTTTGATGAAAGATATTGGTGGACTTATCAGAAAAATTTAATATACAAAAAAAAGATTATTTAGAAAAAATAAGTACTGATGACATAAAGAATTTATTTTTAACTGCATTTAGTGAAGAATCATTACTTTGAGATATCTGATTTTTATACATAAATTCACATTATTTACCATATTTAAACTGATGGACAAAAAACTCACATATTACAAAAAACCTATGAATAACCAATTTTAGTTATGAAGTAAAAGCATGAGATACAGAATTCTATAAAATTCTATGATGTGATAAAAAAACATATGAAAAATTCAAATATACACTTGAAAACTACAAAATATATCTAAACAACAAACAAATAATATATAAAAACAATGATTTTTTTTACTTAAACAACAAAAATCAAATTGAAAATAATGTTATATTTACTTTCTGAGATAAACTAAGTATAACTGATGTAGTAATAACACATTTTTACGATTGAAAAGCAAGAGTTGATAGTTTATTTGAATTCACCTGTAAATGAGAGTTTTTACCAGTTAATATAACAAGTATAAATCCAAGATTTATAGAAAAAATGTAAGTAATGAAAAAAGTTAAGTAATTTGACTATATATAAAGTATATGATAATATATATTATATATAAATAATTATACACCATGTCAAAAAATCTAAAAGAAAATATAAATACTCAAAATGATTCAAACTTAAATCAACAAAAACAAGTAGATGTTAAAGATTTAAGAGAGAATAACTTTCAAAAAATTATAGAAATAATTAATACTAAAGAAATAAACCTAAGTAGATGAATTGATCAGCTTTTAATATCAAAATTTGAAAGACATATAAAAAAATGAAATATCAATAAATCAGAAATAATTTGACTTGAAGAAGCAATAAAAAAAATTAAGGCCTTAAAAGAAAGTAAAAACAAATATAAAAACAAAATAAATGAAATAAATGACCAAACAGAAAAATGATTAGATAAAATAAAAAATAACTTGAAAAAACAAGAGGAAAACGAAATAACAAATGAATACACAATTGAAAAAAAAGACTTATATAATAGTTATAAATTAGAAAAAATTCAGCCAAAAGATTTGGAATACTTAAAGAAAAGACTTTGATATGAATGAAAAGAAAAGTTTTTTTCAGAACAACTATTTAATGAACTTATGAATTTTAAAAGTGAACTACTTATAAAAATTCTAAAAGTAAACAAAAAATTTCCTACTCTGAAAGAAATGATAAATATACTCAGAGATGAGGAAAAAATAGACAATCCAGAAAACAATATAGAAAAAAGCTTTGATTTAAGATTTAAAGATTTTATAGATGATTTATCAATTGCACTTTGAGTTGAAAAAAATTTAATAAAAGCAATTATTTCAAAAGAAACAACATATTGAACTAACCTAGAAAACGATTGAGGGTCAAGATGAATTATGCAATTAACAAGAAGTCCAATACTTGATATGAAACAAAGATTTCAAATTTATAAAGCAATATTTGAGAAAATAAATATTGTAGAATTAAATAAATCACTAAACCCAAGAGATAAACTACCAAATAATGTTCTAAATGACTTTGAAACAGTAAAAAAATGAACACAAGAAGATATAAATAGAATCTTTACAAAATTTGAAGATTTACTAAAAAATAAAAAGTGACCATATTTCCACGCACTAAACATAATAATTTGAAGCATATACTTTAAATCACTTGAAACAAAACATACAAGAAACAATAAAGAAGTAGGCATAAAAACAGCTCTAAAAAACTACAACTGACACCCAACATACAAAAATATGTACTGAAAAAAAGTTTACGAAATCTGGCAATGATTAAATAAAAAAGAAAAATAATAATTGACAAAACAAAAAGAATTATTATATTTCTCATATAAATTCTTTGCAAATACAAGGTTGGAAACTTGCGTAGAAGAATTAAAATAAAAAGAGTCTTGTAATAATTTTACAAGAAACTTGGGTGGAACCGTCCTAATAAAACCAAAGGACCCCAAGGCATTAACATTATTAATGCTTTGGGGATTTTTTTATATAATACCATATGGAAAATATAACACTAGAGAGTTTACAAAAAGAAATAAATTTAATAAAAGAAAGAAATAAAAAAGTTGAAGCAAACAAATCATGGGAGATATCCATTGAAAGAAAGATAACAATCTTATTACTAACCTATATGATAATTAGTCTTGTTATGTATTACTTAAACATAGATAAACCTCTTGTAAGTGTAATAATTCCTACTTTTTGATATGTACTTTCAACATTATCTCTTTGAATTCTAAAAACCAAATATATTAAAAAATAGTTAAAAAATAATTAATTAAATTATGAAAGAAGTAGATAAATTAATCAGAGATAATATACCAGAAATACTAGATAAAAAATGAATTCCTTATGAAATATGATATACAAATAATGAAAACAAAAAAGAATATATAAAAAGAAAAATACAAGAAGAAATAAACGAATTACTAGAATCTGAGAGCATTGAAGAAGTAGCTGATACACTTGAAATACTAAGAAAATTCTGTGAAATAATGTGATATTCACAAGATGAAGTTGAAAAAATAAGACAACAAAAAAACAAAGAACGAGGCTGATTCAAAAAATGAATTATCCTAAAAAAACTTTGAGAATAATGGAAAACTGTCATTCTGAGCAAATAGCGAAGAATCCCTTAAGCATTGTATATTCAATTAAAAGTGTTAAAGAGATCCTCGCTATACTAAGGATGACAATATAAAAAATAAAACAATAAATTACTTTTTAACTTTAAACCTATGGAAAAGATAACAATGAACGATATCGTTAATCTAGCTAAAAATAGATGATTTGTATATGCATGAAGTGAAATCTATTGATGACTTGCAAACTCTTGGGATTATGGACCATACTGAAGCCTTATGAAAGAAAATATCAAAAATCTATGGATAAAAGAATTTGTTCAAAAAAGAGATGATATGATGCTTTTAGATGCAGCAATCTTAATGAATCCACAAGTTTGGGTTGCAAGCTGACATGTATGAGGATTTAGTGATCCACTAATTGATGATAAAAATACAAATGAAAGATTCAGAGCAGATAAACTACTTGAATGATTAATTGAAGATTTATGAGATAAAGCAGAAACTCTTTTAGATAAATACTCAGTAAATAACTTAATTCCAGAATCATGGCCACTTGAAAAACAAAGTGAAGTTATGATATGAGAGAAAGTTTGTAATCCGAACACTAAAAAACCATGAAATTGGACAGAAGCAAAAAAATTTAATCTTATGTTTAAAACTTTTCAATGAGTAACAGAAGATAGTACAGCAACTATATACATGAGACCAGAAACAGCACAAGGTATATTTGTAAACTTTCCAAACATAGTTAGAACAAGCAGAAGAAAAATACCTTTCTGAGTAGCACAAGTTTGAAAAGCATTTAGAAACGAAATAACTCCAGGTAACTTTATCTTTAGAACAAGAGAGTTTGAACAAATGGAAATAGAGTACTTCTGTGAACCATGAAAAGATCTAGAATTGCATGCAGATTGGAAAGAAGCTTGTAGAAAATTCTTATTAAATACTATGTGATTAAAAGAAGACTCTCTTAGATTCAGAGATCATGACAAAGAAGAACTAAGTCACTATAGCAATGCTACAACTGATGTAGAATTTAAATTTCCATTTGGTTGGTGAGAACTGCGGGGGATAGCTGATAGAACAGATTTTGATCTAAAAGCACATATGAAAGAATCAAAACAAGATTTATCATACTTTGACCCAATAAACAATAGAAAATTTATACCATATGTTATAGAACCATCAGTTTGATTAACTAGATTATTTCTGGCTACATTAATTGATGCATATACAATTGAATGAGAATGAGACGAACAAAGAACATACTTAAAACTTAAACCAAGTATAGCTCCTATAACTATTTGAGTTCTACCGGTTGTAAAAAAAATAAGTGATATAGCAAAACCTATATACGACCAACTAAGTGAAGACTTTGTTTGTGAATATGATGATGTAGGTAGCGTAGGGAAGAGATATGCTAGATTTGATGAAATTTGAACTCCTTTCTGTGTAACTATTGATAGTGAAAATTATGAAGCATGAAAAGTTACAATTAGATACAGAGATAGTATGGAACAAGAACTCGTTGAAATAAGTAAATTAAATGAATTTATCAGAACAAAATTAAAATAAATTAAAAGAAGGTTTTAAAAAACCTTCTTTTAATTTATTTCTCACTCAGAAACTTTTATAACTTTATCTCAAATTTTTATATTTGATACAACATATTCAGATTGCCTTAAAATAGGATTATTATTCATTCTATCCTCAAGTCATTTATGTGCGGCTTCCAATATATCATGAGTATCTTGATTTACATCACCAACAACAGAAAAGCATAAACCTTGTCATTTTTCTTGTCAAGCTGTTCATTCAGCTGTAACTTCTATAATATTTTTCATAATTAAAAATAAAAAAAATAATACGAACTTATTGTATAACAATATTTAAATTTGTCAATTTAAATAAAAATGGATTTTTTACAAAATAGAATTAAAATAATTAAAATATTACTAAAATAAAAATATGCAAGAAAACCAAATATCATTAAATTTAAGTGAAGATTACATACAAAAAAAAGAAACAATAATCCACAAAGACATTATAATTGATAGAAAATCAAAATATACAGTTGTATGAACATATGTTACTAGTAGAGAAGATATAGATAATTTTATGAAAAAATTAATTGAAGATGAGTATTATAGAAAAGCAACACATAACACATACGCATATAGGATCAAATTAGAAAATTGAAGTATCTTAGAATGAAAAAATGATGATTGAGAAACTTGAGCTGGTATGTGCATACTTAGAGAACTACAAAGAAAAAATACGATAAATATATTACTTATAGTTACAAGATACTTTTGAGGTATAAAATTACAAACAGACAGATTTAAGAATGTTATAAACGCAACAAAAATATACTTAGAAAAAAATAGTTAATTATAAAATAATCTTGAAATATGTAAATATTTTATATAATAGATTAAATTTTAAAAATTAATTAAAAATATATGCACATAAAAGAACTCTGAGAAAATACTCAAAATGAAAAAAACTGAATTGATTTATTTTCAGAACTACCTTTATTTGAAGCAATTCTTAGTAATGTATTCAAAAGAGAAAAAGATACAAAAGAATTTGATATACTCTTTGATGATAAGGATGAAAGAAAAAACTTCATACAAGAAAACCTAGATTTAATTATTTATCATCTAAATAATACTGAAAAACTAAATAATATTATAGAAACATTAAAAACAATTTTTAAAGAAAATTGAGTTAAATCAGTAGATGAAATAATAACAAAATTAACTAACAAAAAATTTACTCTTATAAAAAATTGAACTCCATTAATTGTTTTTCTTGAAGATAAAGAATGAAAAAAACTTCCATGATATAGCACAGAAGTTTTACAATTATTTGAATGAGTAAAATTTGAAATTCACAATATATTTGAATGAATTAATATCGACTGAATAAAAAGAAATAAAAATTATTTTTATAATTTAGATTCTGATCTAAATTCACCTTATTCAGAAACAAATGAAGTACTACTAAAAGCACCTAGCAATATTTGTATTACATTAAATAACTCTTAAAACTTCTTCTATAGTAGTATATCATTTTAAAGCTTTCAAAATTCAATCTTCCTTCATTGATATAAATCAAGCTTCTTTTGCAAGTCTCATTATATCTTCACTTTTTTGCATTCATCTTATTAAATCTCTTATATTTTCAGTAATATGAATTATTTCATAAATTCAAACTCTTCATTTAAATCAGCTATTATTACATTTATCACATCATTTTCATTCATATAATTTCATAGAATCAGTAGATATATTTTTCATATCAATTTCATCCATCATATTCTTTATTAAAGAAATTTCTTGAGGAGTCCTTTCTTTTTCAACTTTACAAAAAGGACATATTCTTCTAACTAATCTTTGTGCTATAATTACATCCAAAGCAGACGCCATTATAAAAGATTTTAATCACATACTTATAAGACGATCTATTGTTTCTGCTGCACTTTTTGTATGTAAAGTTGATAATACAAGATGTCAAGTTAAAGCAGCATTTACAGCCGTTGTTAAAGTATCTGAATCTCTTATTTCTCACACCATTACTATATCAGGATCCTGTCTTAAAATAGCTCTTAATCAACTTTCAAAGGTAAATCATACTCTTTCATCTACCTCAGTCTGTATAATTCAAGGCATCTCATATTCTATTGGATCTTCCAAAGTTATAATTTTTTTATCTCTACTATTAAGTTTAGATAACATAGTATAAAGAGTGGTTGTTTTACCTGATCATGTAGGTCAAGTAACTAAAACCATTCAATTTTTTTTATCTAAACTTTTTTCAATTATTCTTTTAGCTGTCCAAAAAAATCATAATTCATCAAAATTTACAATACTTTTCTTAGAATCAAGTAATCTACAAACTACATTTTCTCAATATTTTGTAGGTAAGATAGAAACTCTTATATCTATTTTTCTATTTTCAATCACAACATTATATTTTCAATCTTGAGGAACATTAGTTATATTTAATTTTAAATTTGCAGAATATTTTAATCTTTCAAGCAACAATTTATATTCTTTATAAGATAAAGAAAAAATATCTACTAATACTCAATCAATCCTAAATCTTATAAACATATTTGATTCATAACACTCATAATGTATATCAGACGCTCATAAAATCAATGCTCCGATAGTTAAATTACTCAAAGCATCATTAGTTTCTTGCCTTTGTATTGATTCTTTTACTTTATCTGCAATTTTTATAAACTTATCAGAACTATAAGTATGCTTTTTTTCCAGAGCTAAGATCCATTTTTTTAAATCCTCGTTTTTACTTGCTACAACATCAATTTTACTCTTTTTTGTGGTTTTAACTTGAGTTTGCATAAATAATTATTAAAATATAGACTAATTACATTTTATCACACTTTTCACAACTATGCAAAAAACAGAAAAAAAAGCATCTATTTTGATATGGAGTATTATGTTAAGCTTGGTTATATCAATTGCATTTATATCAATTTCAAGCAAATTATATAAAAATATAAAACTAAATAATTACTTAAATTCATCAATAAATAAAAAAAATATACTAGCAGAAAAAATTACTCAAAGTTGATGACTCATAGAAAAAGACGAATTTTTGACATTTGAACAAAATTCATATATCATTAATAAAGAAGAGGAATTTGATATTATCTTTGAATGAAACTCAAATTTCTCAGGAAGAATAACTTTAACAAACTGATGACCCATTGTTTATGAAGTTAAATCTTACAGCTGAGCAGATAATTCATATTATAATATAACAAGCTCTTGAATAATAACAGAAAAAAAAGCAAATAACTTTGACTGAACACTAAATAATTCATATGACAAAGTAAATCTAAAAATAAAGAATTTAGGATGAATTAGCAAAGTTATATTTGAAACAAACAACGATAACTTCTATTGAACTTGAATTACAAAAAAATACAAAATAGAGAAAAAAATATGATGAAAATATATTGAAAAAACAATAATAACAAAATAAAATATTTCTTAAAATAAAAACATATGGATATTGTTACATTATTATTAGAACTTATAACAGCTGCTGTACTATGAGCAATTGTATGAGCAGAAAGAGATATATTCAATAGGTGAGACAAATTTTTAAAAGATAAAATTACATTCTGATGAATTAGAACATTTTCACTAGTAGCAATGCTGGGTTGAGTTAGTGTATTAGCAGATAAACTTTTATGATGAAATTATACTGTAATCACATCAATAATCATAATATGAGCATTTACATTAGTATCATATACTTATTCAGTTTTTAAAGAAAAACAACTCTGAATGACAACAGAAATATCAGTATTTCTTACATATTTTTTATGAACATTTGTAGTATTATGAATGCTGAAATTTGCGGTAATTCTAACAATATTTATATCATTTATATTATCGCTAAAAGAATTCTTAAATAAATTAAAAGAAAAAGTATCAAGAGAAGAACTAAGTAATACCTTAAAATTTGCTGTAATATCACTAGTTATTCTTCCTTTACTACCAGATACAAAATACTCAATTTTCCAAATTTTACAACTTATGTGATATACATGAGAAATTTGAAACTTACCAATAATAAGCATTAAATTTTTTAATCCATATTGAATCTGGTTCTTTGTCGTACTTATGTCAGCAATAAGCTATATTTGATACATACTATCAAAAGTAATAGGTGAAAAAAACAGTATAATTGCATCAGGTACTATTTGATGAATGATATCTTCAACAGCAGTAACAGCAAGCATGACAGAAAGATCAAAAACAGACAAGAAAAACATAGATTTATATGTAGTAGCAACACTACTTGCATCAGCTATAATGTTTGTAAGAGTAATACTAATTGTATTATTTTTCAATATAAATATGCTAAATGCAATAACTGTACCAGCAATTTTAATGCTAGCATGAATGTGAGTATATATTTATTATTTTTATAGTAAATCAAGAAGAGAAAAACTTAATAATAAAATTGAGGTTAGTTGAAGTTATAAAAGCCCTTTTACTATTTGACCGGCTATAAAATTTGCATTATTTGTATTATTTATTAAGTTTGTTTCAGCAATTGGAGCTGAATATAAAGATGTATGGGGAAACTACTTTTATTACATGTTATGAATAATATCATGATTAGCAGATGTTGATGCTATAAGCCAAACAATGTCAGTTGATGCAAAAGACTCAAAACTTCTTTCATCAGTTGCAACTATGACTATTATAATAGCAGTTATGTCAAATAATATAGTAAAAGGAACAATTGCACGGAGATTTTGAGATAAAAGATTTTGAAACATAGTTATGTGATGATTCATCATATCAATGATTTTCTGAATTATATGAATAATACTCTTAAAAACATCAGTATAATAAAAATGCTATCATAATTGATAGCATTTTTATTTGAAAAAAAAATAGTATAAGTATAATATTAAAAACTTAATATTATAAAAATGAATGAAACTTTAAGCCTAAAATGAAATATAATTAAAATAGAAGATAAAGCCTACAATGAAAATATCGAAAAAATTTTATCTTGAAGATTTGATAAAGATAATAGTTTAAATAAGACAATAGAAGATTTATATGATCCATATTTACTAAAATGAATGAAAGAGTGAGTAGAAAGAATTAAAAAAGCAAAAGAATTATGACAAAAAGTTATGATATTTTGAGATTATGATGTTGACTGAGTTACAGCAACATCTATTTTAATGCATGCATTTAAAAAAATATGAATAACTGCAAGTTATAGATTACCTCATAGAATACATGACTGATATTGATTAAAAAATTATTTTATAGATGAGATGGAAGCTCTTTGAGTTGATTTAGTTATAACTGTTGACTGTTGAACAAAAGACATAGAAGCAATAAATCATGCAAAACAAAAAAACATAGATGTGATAGTAACAGATCACCACTCAGTTCCTGATATTATACCAGAATGAGCAATTGCTATAATTAATCCAAAAAGGGAAGACTGTAGCTACCCATTTAAACAATTATCATGAGCTTGAGTAGCTTTTAAGCTTATATCTGCACTTGTAAAAGAATTTTTAGAAGAAAAAGAAGCACAAGAATATATTGAAGAAACTCTTGATATAGCCGCTCTTTGAACTGTAGCCGATTGTATGAATCTAGTGTGAGAAAATAGAATTATAGTTGAAGCATGATTAAAACAATTAAAAAAATCAAGATCAAAATGATTAAGAAAACTAATTGAAAGCAAAATCAATGAAGATTTAGACAGTGATATATTTAGCTTTTTATTATGACCTAAATTAAATGCAGCCTGAAGACTTGATTCTCCATATAAAGCAATCAATCTTATCCTAAACAATTGAAACACTATAGATGCAACAATTAGTGAAATTGAAATATTAAATGAAAGAAGAAGAAAATTAACATACAAGTACTTTGATGAAGCATTAGAAAACATAAACTCAGAAGACAATATTATATTCTATGAATCAAAAGAAATAAGTCACTGAATTATATGAATAATAGCATGAAAAATTACAGAAAAATTTTATAGACCATCAATAGTTTTAATTGAGGAAGAAGAAAAATATGTTGCAAGTTGTAGAAGCCCTGATTATTTTTCAATCGTAGAAATACTAGAAAAATATAAAGATTATTTTATAGCATTTTGATGACATAAACAAGCTGCATGATTTTCTATAACAAAAGATAAATTTCCTGAATTTAAAGAAAAAATCATACAAGACTTAAATAACCTAGATTTTTCTATTTTCAAGAAATCACTGTATATAGACAAAGTTATAACAATTAATGAAATATGATTTAATTTTTATAATACCATAAGTAAATTTAAACCATTTTGACTATGAAATCCAAAACCACTTTTTATAATAGAAAATTTTAAATATAATAAAATAGAGTACTTAGGAAAGGGAACAGAACATATTAAATTTGATGTTTGAAACTGACTTAAATTATGTGCATTCTTTATGTGAAAATATATGGAAGAAATAAAAAAAACAAATAACTTATCAATTATTTTTGAATTATATCTTGATAATTTTAATTGAACAAAAAAACTACAACTAAATATAATTGATATGATAATTAACTAATAACCTAATAAATCAAAATAATTATGAAAAAAATATATCTAATATGAATTTGATGAATATGAATATCCGCAATTGCAAGATATTATAATAACATATGATGGAAAGTATTATGAAGTGATAAATATTGAAGTGAATTAACAGACAAACTAAAATCAGAATGAATTGATATAATAATATGAGAAGATGAAAAAAGGATTACTAATGACATAGACTTAGTAGTATACACTGAAGCAATTCCAAAAGAACAAAGTGAACTAAGTATAAGTTTAAAACTATGAATCAAAACTATAAACTACTCAGAATCACTTTGAGAAATAGCTAACGAAAAAAAACTTATAGCAATATCATGAAGTCACTGAAAATCTACAACAAGTTCACTGACTGCAATTATGCTAAAAAATTCAAAGTTATGAGTAAATGCAGTAATTTGAACATTATTAAAAGAATTTGATAATAAGAACTGTTCTTATTCAGATAGTAATTACTTTGTTATAGAGGCTTGTGAATACAAAAGATCATTTTTAAAATATACTCCATTTATATGAGTGATAACAAATATTGATTTAGACCACTTAGATTATTATAAAGACTTAGAAGATTACGAGAGTGCGTTTAAATCATTTCTTGATAATATAAAATCATGATGATATGCTATTTTAAATTGAAATTGTGATTCAAGTAAAAAATTACTATGACTAAGAAATGATATAAATTACATATTAATAAATGAAAATAATTTTTATCTAATAGATATAAACAAAAAAGAAACTTCCTATAATTATCCAAATATAAAACTACAAGTTCCTTGAGAACATATATTATTTGATGCAAAAATTGCATATACTATCGGGAAAATCCTAAATTTAAATAATGATGACATTTTAAAAAGTCTAGAAAATTATACAGGAGTACGGAGAAGAAGTGAAATAATATGAAAAACATTAAATTGAAACATTCTTATGAGCGACTACTGACATCATCCTACTGAAATAAAATATACATTAGATGCACTTAAAGAAAAAAACAAAGATAAAAATTTAGTTATTATATTTCAACCACATCAATACTCAAGAACACTAAACTTAATTGAATGATTTAAAAATTGTTTTTCAAGTGCAGATTACCTAATAATACCAAACATCTACGAATCAAGAGATACAAAAGAAGATAAAGAAAAAATTAACTCAAAAAAACTTATTGAATTAATTAACCATTCAAATAAAAAAGACTGAGAAAATATGGAAAATACTTTAAATTTAATTAACGATTATGATTTAAAAAATCCCAACTCAAGCATAATTTTACTTTTATGAGCTGGGAATGTTGATGATTTAAGATATAAAATTAAATTAAAATAACTATATCCTCAATTCTTATTCAAAATTTTCAAGGTAAATAAATTCAAGGTTCAACTGTAAACACCATTCACTTTTTTATAAGTTGACTTCATTTTCTATCAGAAATCCAAGGAGCCTCATGAATTTGCAATCAAACTCAATGTCAACTTGAATGAGTAAAATTTTTTCCATATCAAGAATTATCTATATAATCTCTTATAACTTTATCCAAATCTTTTCAAGTTAATTCCAAATTTGTATCATTATTTTTAAAATAATCTTTTATATACCTAATTCATATATCATGAGCTTTTTGAACAATAGCTTTAACCTTTCTAAACTCATCATACATATGAGTTTTTTCACCTACCCAAATAGTTCTACTAAAATCACTTGAATATCATTTATAAATAGCTCAAGTATCTATAAGTAACGGTCAATTTCAAATTTTTGTATTTCAAGCCTCATGATGAGGAATAGAAGAGTTCTTTCAAAAAGCAACTATAGAAGAAAAACTCTCTCATTCTCATCATAAATCTAAAATAGTTTTTTGAATTAACCTCCTTACTTCAATTTCTCTTTTTCAAATCAATTCTCAATTTTTTGCCATATTTTCAATAACAGAAAAAGTTTTATTTATTATTTTGATAGCATTTTTTATATAACTTATTTCTCTTTGTTTTTTTATAATTCTTTTCTCAAAAAAAAGATTATCAACAAAACTAATACTCTTTGGATTAAATTTTTTTATATTTTTATAAAAATAAGTTGGAATATCTTTTTCTAATATTATATCTTCTCATTTTAAATATTTTTCAATTTTATCTTCAGTTTCCAAATTTAATAAAATAAACTTTACATCTAAAGTATCATTAATAAAAAATCTTCTAAAAACCGACCTTTTAATCATTTTAACTTTATCAAAATACCTTGGATCAAAAATCAAAATAACTTTTTCATCATTATAAATAACGGTTCATAAAGTTGGATTAAATCAAAGTAAATAAGAAATATTTTTATTAGTGTATCAATTATCTGTATCTTGGTGTAAAATATAAGTTTTAGGCATAAAAAATTTGAAAAATAAAATAATTTAATACAATATATATAAATTTAAAAAAAAGTAAAAATTTATGCAAAAAAAAGAACTAATTGACTATCTAAATAATTACTTAAAAATAAATGATTTTATAGATAAATCAAAAAACTGACTACAAGTTGATAATACGAAAAAAGAAATAATAAAGATTTGATACAGCGTAGATGCTAGTACATATATATTTGATAAAGCAGTAGAAGAAAAAATTGATATGATTATATGTCACCACTGAATGTTTTGGTGATATGAATCAGTATTAACATGAGTAAATTACGAAAGAGCCAAAAAGTTAATCAAAAACAATATAGCATTATATTGAGTTCACCTACCACTTGATGCACATGATGAAGTAGGGAACAACATATGATTATTAAAATGATTTATAAATATATTCTGACTAAAAGAAGAAGATACTATTATTGAAAAATTTTGAAAATATGATAATAAAGAAATATGATATAGTATAAAATTTCAAAATAAAATACACATTTCGTCACTTCAAACACTATACTCAGATACACTTCAATTAAAAAAGACTTTATACAACTTCTGAAACAAAGATTTTATAAATTCTATCGCATTTGTAAGCTGATGAGCAGGAGATATTATAAAAGAAGCAAATGAAAAAGAATTTGATATATATATAACATGAGAAGCAATGCATCATGAAATTGTAAATGCAAAAGAAATAGGACAATCAATTATGTTATGATGACACTATGAAACAGAAAAGATATGACCAAAACTATTAGCATACCACTTAAAAGAAAAATTTTGAGTTGAAATCATCTATTTAGATGAAAAATATTAATTATATTTATTACTTAACAAATTTATATATGAAAAAAATAACAAAATGTGTTATCCCTGCAGCATGAATGTGAACAAGATTTCTACCAGCAACAAAAGCTCTTCCAAAAGAGATGTTCCCAGTTATTGACAAACCAGTTATGCAAATGTTAGTTGAAGAAGCAGTATGAGCTTGATGTACAGATATAATTATAGTAACTTGAAGAAGTAAAAGAGCAATAGAAGATCATTTTGATTCAAACTTTGAACTAGAAGAAAGACTAGACAAAAGCTGAAAATTTGATTATTTAAAAACAGTAAAATGACTAAATACTCTAGCAAATGTAGTTTATGTTAGACAACCATATCCTAAATGAGATTGAGATGCAATTCTTAGAACAAAAACATTAATTTGAGATGAACCATTTTTAGTTTTATTTTGAGATGATATAATTGACTATCCTAAGTCAGCTGCACAACAACTTGTAAGTGCTTACGAACAAAAATGAACACCTATAATTTGTTCTATGCAAGTTAGTGATGAAAAAGTATCAAACTACTGAATACTAGAAACAAGTGAAAATGAAGAAATATTCAAAGTAGAAAAATTTCTTGAAAAGCCTAAATCAACAGAAACAAAATCAAGAAATGCAAATGTATGAAAATATATTCTAACACCAGATATATTTTGATACTTAGAAAAATCAGTACCAATTTGAAATGATTGAGAAACTAGACTTATTGATGCATTTGAACTTTTAAGAAGAGAAAAAGAAATTAACTGACTTAAAATCAAATGAACTCGGTTTGATACTTGAAGTAAATTATGATTCTTAAAGCTTTGTATAAATGAATGATTAAAAAGAGAAGAAATTAAATCAGATTTAACTGATTATATAAAAAGTTTAAATATTATATAAACTAAACATCCAAAACTAATTGCAAAATATATTAAAAACTCCTTTCTACTTATATTTTTATACTGTCATTTTCAAGTAATAATTATATAAGAATGCTTAGGAGTTTTTATTATTCACGATCATACATCAAAAAGAAATTTAAGAGTAGTTGTGCAACTATCTAATCATCAAAGACAAAATCATACTATTTGTTCTTGGTAATTAACTGGATTAACTGATTTTTCATATAACTTTGGAAAATACTTTTTTGTAAATGAATCTTTCTCTCATATAACATAAACTTCAATAGAATCTAAATTTTCTTCTAGAGTAAGTTTTTCTGCTCAAGATATTGTATTATATAAATTTTTTAATCTATCATTAGTAAAGGCAAGTATATTGTTTTTATCATCTATATTTATTTGATTATGTTTTTCTAATTCATCTTTAAACTCATCTATATTACCTATATTATATTGTTGTTTTAAGTGCTGTAATTTTTCAGCAGTATCATGAGAAATATTAAACTCATTAGAAATACTATTATAAACCTCATTTTTTAATAATTCTAATTTTTGTTTAGATGTTAACTCTTTTTTTTCTAAATTTTCAGAATTAGTTTGATTTTTTTCATCCATATAATTAATTTAAATTGTATTTTCAATCATCTATATTTGCCAACTCATTTTCAATTTCTCTAGCAATATTACTTTTTTTATCCAAGTTTAATGCACTACTTAAAATTTCTTTAGCATCAGATAATTTATTTTCTTTAATTTTAAGTAATCAATAAATATAATTCAAAAACTGATTTTTAGAAGTTAATTCAAGTCATTTTTTTACATACATATTAGCTATTGCTGTATTTCACTTTTCTAACTCAGTTTTTCAAACATAAGCATAAAAAACAGGTTCATCATTATATAAATCTAATCATTTTTTTGCAAAAGTATAAACATATGATTTATTTCAAGTTTCTAAAGCTGTATTAATCATTATATTTATATCATCTTTTGATACACCTTTCTCAGTATCTAATATTTTTTCAAATTCTCAATACATTTTTTCATTATCATTTAACATAAAATAATTATAAGCAATTTTTCTCTTAACATTTAAAGAATTTGTATATCACAAATTTAAAGCTTTTGTAAAAAATATATTACTAGGTAAATAATCTCACAATTTTAAAGCAATAATTCAAAGCATATAAGCTGCATTTCAATCATTAGGAGCTAGAGTAAAATACTGTTTTAAATATTTACTAGAGTTATTATAATCTCCCAATTCAAAATAACTTTGAGAAACTATCTGTAAAATAGCTTTATATCAAGGTTTTTGTGACAATAAATCCTTTCATAATTTTATAGATAAAGGATAAAGCTTTAATTTCATAAATGCTCAAATTAGCATAGTATTTTTATAATATATATCTACTAATCAAAAATTATCATAATTTGTAATCGTGTTTTTAATTTCAAGCAATTTAGGATTTGTAGGATTTGGATTAATATTTAAAAAATAATTATCAAAGTTTTTTTTACATGTATGAAAATCAGTCATACAAGTCAGAGAATTTATATAATAAAAATTTAATTCTTTATCTGTAATATTAGTTTTTATTTCTGTGATTGAATCATTGAAAGTTAAAATATTATTTTGAAAATCAGAATACATTAAAGATAAAACGTATTTATCTTTATCAAATGATTTAACTTTTAATAATTCCTTATAATAAATTGACGAATTTTTAAAGTTTTTTAACTCAAACAATATGTCTCAAATTTTTTCAATTAAAGTATAATCATTTGGATTTTTATTTAAAGCTATTTTGTATTGAATTAAAGCCAGTCATAATTTTTCATTTTCAAAATAACTATCTCATTTAGAAATTATATCTTTAAGTTTTAATCTTTTTTTCATTACCTCAACTCTTGCTTTTATATATTCTTCATCATAAGAATTAATATTTTCTAAATCCAAATCTCAACTAAAAATATTTACATCAGCTAATTCACTTTTTTTATCAAAAACTCACTTATAGTTCAAAAAAAACAAAGTAAAAAAAGTAGAAGCTAGGAAAAACATTACAAAAGAAATATATAACAACTTTTTTCTTTTCATTATAACTTTTTATTAAATAAATTGATTTTTAAACACTAATATATATTATTACATATACAAAAATTTTCAAGTTATATTTTATAATAACTTAACAATTATACATTATTATTTAAAAAAAGAAATTGTTTAAAAAAATTTTACTAAACACTATAGCTCAAGTTTTCTCAAAAGCAATAACAGCGATAATTTCAATTGTGCTATTATCAGTACTAACAAACTATTTAAGTCAAAATTTATATTGATTATATTCAAAAGTATACAACTATCTTTGAATTTTTGCATTTTTAGCAGACTTATGACTATATACAATTACAATAAGAGAAATAAATAAAAACAAAGAAGAATCTTGAAAAATAGTATCAAATGTAATGACTTTAAGAACTATATTATGAATTATAATTATATTTTTATCTGTTTCAATAGCATTTATATTACCATGATACAATGATAAAGTTGCAATAATTTCAATTTTAATAACAGCAGTATTTACTTTAGTCTCGCTTATAAACTCATCAGTTTTAGCACTTATGCAAGCAAACCTAAAAATGGAATTTTCACTAATTTCAATAATTTTATGAAAAGTTGCAACATTATTATGAATACTTGCTACAATCTTTATATTTTATAAAAAAAGTAATTTAACTGATTATTCAATACCGTTTTACTACATTATGTTATCATGATTAATATGAATAGTAATAAATACATTAATGAATTATATTTATGCGAAAAAAATTACAAATTTTTGATTTAGCTGTGATTGGAAATACATAAAACATATTTTCAAGTTATCATTACCATACTGAATAGCTCTTTTTCTATCAGTTGTATACTTTAAAATAGATGTAATTTTAATATCACTTATAGAGCCAAAAGAAAAAGCAAACCTTTCAATAGCATTATATAGTTTACCAATGAAAATTATAGAAGTACTTATGGTAATATGATGATTTTACTTAAACTCAATATTATGAGAACTATCAAAAAACTTTAAAAACAATAATTATTCTCAAATAAACAACATTTTCAGTATATCATTCAAAATTCTATCAAGCTTTTGATTATTTTTATTTGTTACATTAACTTTATTCAGAAACCATATTGTTGAATTAGTTGCAAACAAAAGTTATATAAATCCTATATGACATATATATTCTTCATCAGATGTATTTTTTATTGTATTGTTAGTTTTAATATTCTATTTTATATCAAATTTATTCATTTACATATTAATTGCATCAAACAACGAATCTAAATTATTAAAAATAAACATAGTTGTAGCTATATTTAATATAATATTTAATATAATATTTATTCCATATTTTTCTTTTATTTGATCATGAATAACAACAGTTTTAAGCCAAATTTTACTATTTATGATATGATATATTGAAGTCAACAAAATTACAAAAATAAATATACCAATAAAGTTTACACTAATAAATATACTTATTTCAGGGTTGATTTATTGACTTTGAAATTACTTACTTACAAATTATAGTAAAGGACTATTTGTTGATATAATATTGTACTGAAGTATAATTTCAATTATATATCTAATTTACTTTATATTCATATACAAGCTAAATTTTAATAATAAATTAAAACAACTATAACTCAGTTAAAACTCAACTTACAGAATTAAACCTCAAAGTTTTAAAATACCCCTTATACATCAAATTAAAATCAACAATTCTTTGAGTAGTTGAATTAGTACATCAACTTAATGTTATAATAGATCATTTATAAATTATATCAATATTATTCTTTTGACTTACTAATGTTGTTGTATTAGCAATATTTCTACAAGTAATAGAATTTATTTTATAATTTGAATCAAGAGAGGGAATAGTTAAAGGATCGTAAACCTCATCAGTAAATCAAGTATTATAATAAGTAGTTATATATCATCATGTCGAAACGCTTACTATGTATGACAATGGAGTTACTAAATCAGGTCAAATTCACTTTCAAACTAAAGAAAAATTTTTAACTGTATCAAGTATTGAAGAAAATTTAACAATAAAAACATTTAAATTTTGTCTATCATTAGTTGAATTTAGGTAAATTCTTGATACTCACAAAGTAATAATTCATATAATAGAAATTACAGTAAGAAGTTCTATCAAGGTAAATGCACTAATTTTTTTTTTCATATGTAAATTTTTTGAATTTAAAATAAAAATATTGTATACTATTAATGTATTTTAAATTTTTTATAACAAAAAACAAATTTATTTAATAAAAAAACCTTATGAAAAAAATATTAATAATTTGAGTAGTACTTGCAATTTCACTTATTGCATGAATATATTCGTATGCTGATACTTGAATTGAAAATGAACCAATATTAATTACTCCGTGAAGTAATTCAATAGAGATAATGTGGGACAAAGTAGATTGAGCAAAATGATATTATGTTTATTACTCAGAAACTTCATGAAAAGACTATAAAAACTTTTGAAGTTTGATAACTGAAAATAAAACAATTATAGATAATTTAGAAGCAAATAAAACATATTACACCATAGTTACATATGTTGATGAAAGTAATAAAGAAAGTTGAGCATCACCTGAATGAATATTTACAACACTTAAAGCAACTATAGAGCCAAAATTTAGTCTTGATAAAGTTGATACACTAAATTTTAACGAAATAGAATTAACATTTAGTAAAGAATTAGATTTTGATACATGAGCAATAAGAGAATTTAAAATAACTAAAGATGATGAAATAGCAACAGAAATTAAAGAAATAAAATTAAACAAAAATGATAAAACAAAATTAAATATTATATTTGAAAACGACTTAACACCGTGAGAATATAAAATTACAGTATTATATATTACAGACTCAGAATGAAAAAGCATAGAAGAATGAATAAACTGAGAAAGTAAATTTAGTATGCCTGAAAATTTTGATAAAACAAATAATTCAAATGATATAAACTATGTAATAATCTGAAAATGTATCTGAAACGATTGTCCAACAGAAGAAAATACAAACACTACAAACAATAGCAATACAGGTACAATAATTAATACTGACAACATAGATAATACAGATGAAAATATAAATGAAACAATAAAACAAACAGACGAAGAAAATATCGTTTTAAACTCTGCAAATACAATTGAAGAAAATAACACAAATCAATGACTAGCATGAACAAATCTAACTTGAGAAGTAGCAAACCAAGACTCAGTAGCAATGCAAAGTAATAAATTACCTCAAACATGACCAGAAACATACTTACTATGAATTCTATCATTACTTACAGGATTAATTATATTTAACAAAAAAAGAGCATAATAATCACAATAAAAATAAGAGTGGAAATTCCACTCTTATTTTTATTGTGATTATTTTAAAGACTAATTATACAAAGCAAATTTTGAAGTTAATGAATCAATTTTTTCTTTATCTCAAAACAATAATACTCATAAATATTTGATATCATCAAAAAAAGTATCAGAAGTAATTTTTATTACTTTTTTATCATCAATAGTTTCAAGCATCTCTTTAGTAAATTCAGAAATCTCAATTCACTCTGATTTAGACAATTTTATCAAATTTTTTAAATCATCATTTGACTCTGTTTGTTTAATTATAATTGCATGTTGTATATTCAATTTTATATCTATTCAATCATGTGTAACTATTTTATCTTGTAAAAATAATTCTTTTCAAATTCTTGCTCAAAAAGCCGCATTAAGATGTCATACTGTATTTAACTCCATCCATTTTTCATTACACAAAGATTTATTTATTATAGCAATTGCAATTTTAGTTTTTTTACTCTTTCACATAGAGATTTCTTTATTCTCACTTTTCATTAATGGAAACAATACAACATCCCTCAAATTATCTTGACTAGTCAAAATAGAAAGAATTCTTTCAATTCACATTCACCATCAAGATTGTGGAGGCATTCAATATTCCATAGCAAAAACAAAATCATCATCGCTAGTTGTAGCTTCATTATCTCATAACTCTTTTGCTTTAGCTTGTTCATAAAAATTCATTCTTTGTATTTCTGGATCAACCAATTCACTATATGCTTTCAATATTTCCCATCAGTTAACTAACAATTGAAATTGTTCAACTATATTTCAATCTTCATCATTTTGCCTTGCTAAAGGTTGCATAGCTTTAGGAAAGTTATATATAAATGCAGGTCACACTATACTTGGCCTTAAAACTTTTTTATACAAATAATCAATTAATGTAGGAACAAGCATATTATCCATTCATTCAAACTCTACTCAAGCACTTCTTATTGCTTTTTTTAATTCATCTTCATCTCAAATTTTATATTTAGAAATATCAATTCATGATTTGTTTTTTACTCAATCAATATAATCAATTCTTTCAAAAGGAGTTTTAAAATCAACCATTCTTTTATTTCACTCTTTATCCTTAACTTCAAGTTTTCTGTTAAATTCAGGAATTTTATCAAAAAGATAATCAAACATATCTTCAGTGAATTTCATATTATCTTCATAATTCCACCATGCTGCATAATGCTCTATAACAGTAAATTCTTGCATATGACTAGGATCAGATCATTCATTTCTAAAATCTCTAGCAAACTCAACAACTTTTTCAAATCTTCAAACTGTTGCTTTTTTTAAAGCAGTTTCAGGACTAATTCTCAAATAAAAATCCTCATTAAAATCATTATGATGAGTTATAAAAGGTGCTGCAGCAGCTCAAGAAGCTGAATTTCACAAAATAGGAGTCTCTATTTCTACAAATCAATTCACAGAATAAAAATCTCTAAGCACTCTTACAAATTTACTTCTTAAGAAAATTCTATTATAAGAATCTTCATTCATAATTAAATCTAGATATCTTTGTCTATAAATTGTTTCCTCATCTGTTAATCAATGAAATTTTTCAGGTAAAGGTCTAACAGCTTTTGACAAAATTTGGAATTCAGAAACAAAAATAGTCAATTCTCAATGTTTTGTATAAAACAAATCTCATTTAACTCAAATGTAATCTCAAATATCAACAAATTTCTCAGAGATTTTATAAGAAGTCTTTATCTCTCATCAAATTTCAAGACTATCAACAACTGATTTTCAAGTATTAAAATTAAACTTTCAATTCATAAAACAAACTTGTATAAATCATGTATTATCACATATTTTAGCAAAAGCCAATTTTCAATGACTTTTATAACTCATAAGTCTTCAAGCTGTTTGAAAATCATTTTTTATCCCAAATTGTTCAATTTCTTCTAAAGTTTTAGTTTTATTTGAAGATGAAATAATTAAATCTATATCAATTTTTCAATGAAAATTATTAGCATAGGGAATAATTCATGCATCCTTTAATTTTTTGATTTTAGCAATTCTATCTAAAGATTCATTAGAGTACATATAAATAAATTAAAAAAATAAAATTATTTTCAAATCAAATCATCAATTCCTTTATCAGCATCTATAAGCATTCATTCTAAAAAGTAAAAAAAACTAACTCAGATTAACAATCATGCTACTCAGAAAAATCTTTCAGAGATTAATAAAATAACAAAAGTTAAACTCACTGGTAAATTTAAAAAAGATGATACAATTTTTGGATTTAGATAATATGCTTCAACAATATGAACCAGTGAAACAACACAAAGTAAAGCAAAATCAGCACTAACTCATCAAAGTTTATATCCTAAAAATAAAATAGGAATTGATGAAATAAATGTTCATAAAACAGGGATAAATCAACAAATAAAAACAAAAATAATTAATGTCAAAAAATATGGAAATATTGTATTATACATCATTCATACAAAATACAATCATAAAGATGTTAACAAAGCATTTACAAATGCAATTATAGATTGAGCTTTAAAAATCAATCAAAAACTTTTTACTACTCTTTCAAAAAAATCAGCGTATTCGTGATAAAAAAAAGAAAAATTAGATTTTTTAATTGGTAAAAAATATTCCTTTAATTTATGTCTATCTATTATAAAAACATAACTTAATAAAATAGATAATAAAATCTCAAAAAATAAAAATCAAGCAGACTTTAATTTATTAAAAATATCAAAGAAAATACTAATATCTTGAGTATTTACAATTTCAGTGATACTTCAACCAATTTCAGTATTTAAAGCAACCATATCTTGGAGTTTTGTAACAATATTAGATACTTCATTTTTTATAAACGGAACTTTATCAGTTAATCAAACTAATTCATCAATTACTTTTGGAATTACATTAGATAATGTAAAAATTAAAAAAATTAAAAAAACAGCATATTGAAATATTATTATTGAATTTAAAGGAAAAAATTTTTTTAAATATTTTCTTAGCTTATTTTTCTTAAATAATTTATCAATAACATAATCAATTTTTCATTTAAAGAAATCACCTAAAGATAAAAACAAATATGAAAAAATAAAAGTCAGAAAAAATATCAATAAAAAATCTGAAAAAATATAAAAAAATAAAATCAAAAATAAATAAGCAAAAAATTTTTTTAAAAATTTTTTTGTTAAGAATAATTTTGAAATTTTTTTAACCTCTAACTGTTTCATTAGTCAATTCTTATAAAATATTAAAGTTATTTTACTTTTTTTTAAAATATTGCAAATAAATATAAACAAAAAAACTTGCAAAATAATATTTTTTAAATATATTGTACCTACCGATAGGTAGATATAATATAATCTATAAAATATGATAAAAGATGAAATACTAAAAAAAATAGAACCTTTATTTTATGATAAAACCTTTAAAGAAGTAAGTATGCAAGAAATAGCAAATCACTTATGAATAAAGAAAGCATCCCTTTATTATTATTATAAATCAAAAGAAGATTTACAAGAAGATTTAATTAACTACTCTTATGAAAACTACAAAAAATTTATACTTTCAATAATTAACAAAGACTTAAAAATATTCATTGAAAGATATATTTCGTACCCATACAAAAGCCAAAATATTTTTTCATTAATAAATCAAATAGGTTATTGTGAAAATGAAAAAATAAAAAAATACATATCAACAAAACAACAAGAACTTATAGATATAATAAAAAATGATTTTAAAAATAAATACTGATTTAATGAAGAAAAAATATTTATATTACTATCTATTATAGAAAATATATCAAAGAAAAAATGTATTTTTTGATGATGTCCATATGACTTAGAAAAAATAATAGACGAAATACTTATATTATTTAATTCTTAATTAATTAATTATGAAAAAAATTATATCAATAATACTTATACTTGTAATTACACTTAATTTAACTTCGTGCAATAATGAAGAAATAAAATTAAGTAAATATTATAAAAGCACAAAAGCAGAAATCTGAAGTATCAATTTAGAGGATAACTATATAGGATATATAGAGAGTGAAACAGTTAGCCAAATATGAAGTAAACAATGATGATTAATAAATAATATATATGTTAAAGAATGAGACTATATAAACAAATGAGATATTATCGCAAAAATTGATTCAAATGAAAGTAATACAACTTTAAAGTATCAAGAAAAAATGCTTCAAACAATCAATGACTTAAAAAGTAATGTAGCAGACAATTTTGATAAACAAATAGATATTACTGATTCTCTTGAAAATCAAGTAAAAATCAATTTGGAGTGAACGAAAAGTATGCTTGAACTTACAAAAAATATTAAAGATAAAGAGATAAATCTAATAAACTCACAAATTGAAAACACAAAAACAGCACTAGAAACTGCAAAAATAGAACTTAATCAAACAAAAACAGTTCTAGATAATAAAGAAAAAAATTTATACTCAAACTGAAAAAACGCAATAACTACATCAATGATAATTGACACAAATACAATAAATTTTATTGATAAATTATTATGAATTATAAATAAAGAAAATGACCACAACAACGATTTATTTTGGAACTATTTATGAGCAAGAGATATAAAACAAAGAGAAATAGTTGTTAAAGAATTTTCAAATATTTACAATCAGTACAAAGATTACAAAAAAATATATGAGGAACAAATCTTAAACAATACCCCAAACACTAGTCAAATTGAAAACACTATAAATATATGAATAAATTTCAATGATAATCTAAGAAACTTTTTAAAAGACTTTTATACTACTTTAACAAACTCTATAGCAAACGACCCGAATTTCACACAAAATGAGATTAATTCTTATAAAGACACCGTTATAAGTTTTTGAAATAGCATAGAATCAGCACTAATAACAGTAAGTTGAAATTACACACTTTGATTAAAATGAATACAAGAAAGTATAACAGATTTCAAAACTGAAAAAGAAAAAAATTTACAATTACTTCAAAAAAAAGTTGATTTAGCAAATAATAGTTTAAATACAATAAATAAATCATTAGAGCAAGCTATTGAATGAAATAATTTAAAAATTACAGATGTAGAAACAAAAAAACAAGAAGTTAACGAAAAATTAAATGAAATAAACAAAAATAAATTAAGTATAAATTCAAACAAAAATTCAAAAATAACAGAACTTGATCTTGAAAATGATAAACTAAATCTATCAAAAGAATTAAGCTTAGTTAGTATAAGTAATTCAGTAATTAGATCACCAATAAGTTGAATAGTTAGTAAAAAAATGGTAGAAATATGAGAAGTTATTGTTCCAAGTATGCCTATTATAGAGATATCAGACCCAAATAATACTAAAATAACTTATGAAGTTAACGATAATACTTTAACAAAAATAAAACAATGAGATCAAGTTGATATATCAATTGAATGAAAAAATGAATTAAGTAAATGAGTAATATCAAAAATTTACCCAATAAAAAATGAAATAACAAAAAAAACAAAAATTGAAGTTATCCCTATAAACAAAGATAATCTAAAAATATGAAGTATAGCAAAATTATACATAAAAGATGAGAGTCAAAAATGAATTTATGTAAAAAATGATTCAATTATAGAAAATTACATGATTCCATGATTATATATAATAGAAGAAAATAAAAAAGAAAAAACAAAAAAAATTAGCTTTAAAAAAATCAATATTATAAAACAAAATGATGAATATTCTTTAATTGAATGAATAAAACAATGAGATGAAATTATAACAGATTGAAAAGAAAATCTATATGATTGAGAAATCCTAAATTAATTCATAACTATATGTAAAATGTTTTCAAAAATAGCAGAATTTTTTATAAAAAATGTTAAATTAACATTTGTACTTATTATAGTAATTCTATTAAGTTGAGTTTGAAGTTATACTATAATTTCAAAACAATATAATCCAACCATAATTGTACCAGCGTTTCAAGTATACGTACAAGCACCATGATTAAACTCTAGTGACACAAAAAAACTAATTACTGATGAACTAGAAAACAAAATCATGGAAATAGAATGAATTGATGAAATCTTTTCATCATCAAATGAAAACTATGTTTGAGTTATGGTTAAATTTAAAGTGTGAATAGATAAAGAAAAAGCAAAAATTAGACTATTACAGAAACTTGACCAAAATCTAGATTTAAAACCTATATGAGTATCAGATCCTATCATAAAAGCAATTGATCCAGATGAACTTCCACAGATAACATATGCTATAACATATAAAAATAATAATAAAAACTTATTAAACACTCAAGAAAGATATATATACCTAAGACAAATAGCAAACATTATCAAACAAGAATTAAAAACTATAAAAAATATAACAACAATGGAAATTGTTTGATGAATAAACTGAAACTTATATATAGAATTGGATTTAGATAAATTAAAAGCAAAAAATGTTGATTTACTACAAGTATATGAAGCATTAAAGAAAAATGATATATCAATACCAGTATGAAACATAAAAAACAATAATGAAAATACTCAAATAGAAATAAAATCAAGCTATAACAATGTAGAAAAAATCAAAAAACTTATAGTATCAGATATAAACTGAAATACTATTTACCTTGATGAAATTGCAAATATAAAAATATGACAAAAAAAACTTAATAATATCTCACTATACAGCGACAAAACTCAATTATGATCTGAAAGTGTATTTATTTGAGTTTGAAAACAAGTTTGATCAAATTCAGTTTTTGTAACAAAAGATATAGAATCTAAAGTTGAAGAATTAAAAGAAAAACTACCAAAAGACATAGAAATAAAAGAAATCCAAAATGAGTGAGAAAAAGCAGAAATTGCAACAAATGAATTAATAAGAGATCTAATTCTATCAATTATAATAGTAATAATTATATTAATCGCATTTCTTTGAGTAAAAAATGCACTAAATACAGCAACATCTATACCATTGATTTTATCTCTAGTATTTCTATTTGCTTACTTAGTATGAGACAATATAAACAGAATTACATTATTTGCATTAATACTTATAATTTGAATGTTAGTTGATGATAGTATAGTTGTAGTAGAAAATATGCATAGACACCTAGAAGAAAGAAAAGAAAATAAAAAAACAAAATTAGAAGCAATCCTTAACGCTGTAAATGAAGTTTGACCATGAGTAATACTATCTACAATTACAAAAGTTCTATCATTTGCGTGAATGTTTGCTGTAACGGGAATGATGTGAGAATATATGTGACCAATCCCAAAATATTGAATTGTATCACTTTTATTATCAATAATCATAGCATTTTCTATAAATCCATTTGTAACTTATTTAACTACAAAAGACATAGAAGAAGATAAACATAAAGAAAAAAAATCTTGAAAATTTGATATAAGAAAAATTTATCTAAAAGTTATGAGATATTTCATTAATACTGATAAAAAATCAAATAAAAGAAGAAAAACATTTAAAAGACTTTTTTGGATTTCACTGATACTTGTTATAGCTTTACCAATTTGAACTTGAATATTTAAAGCAAGAATGCTTCCAAAATCAAACCAAGATCAAATATATTTATGGATTGATTGAGCAAGATGAAACAACATATATAAAATGACAGAAATAGAAAAAGATATTGAAAAATTTTTAATTAACAATAAAAATCTACCTAAAGACTTGCAAGTAACAAAAAGCATATCAAGCACTATATGAGAAGCCCTACCTGCAGACTTTGCAAATTTATTTAGAGGATGAAGTAATAGAATAGGAGAATACCAACTATCATCAAGAATAAATTTAATTACAAAAGAAGAAAACAAAAACAGATTAAAATCAGAAAATATAACAATTAAATTAAGACCATTACTAGAAACTTATCTAAAAGGCAAATACAATGATATAAAAATAAGACTACTAGAAGATCCACCATGACCACCTGTAAGAGCAACATTCTTAATGAAAATATCATGAGATAATCTTAATGAAAAAGAATTAGATAATTTTACAAAAAAAGTTTATTGAGTAATAGGAGAAATAAGTACTAAATATGATATTGTTGATTTATGAAATTCTCTATCAACTACATATAAAAAATTAGAAATAGTAATAGATAATTTCTCATTAAACAAATCTTGAATTAGTATAGAACAAGTTGCTAATACATTACAAATTGCTACAAATTGAATACCAATAAATGTAATAAAAGATTCAAATTCAATAGAACAAACAAATATAATACTTTGAGTAAATAACACACAAACAGATACAATAAAGCTTTTTGATGATATTATATTTACAAATAAATTATGAGAACAAATCCCATTAAGTAGTATAAGTAGCAAGAAATACACATTTTTAAGTCATGAGATAAATACAGATAATAGGGAAGTAACAAACTATATATATGGGGAAATGTGAAATAACTCAGTTATATATCCTATAATTGATATATATAAAATACTATGAAGTAATAACTTTTTATGAAACGATTATAAAATCACAAACAAAAATTTCTATGAATTAAACTTTACATCACTAAAAGACTGAAAAAAGTACAAAATAGAATGGGATTGAGAATGGAAATTAACAATGGATACATTTAAAGATTTATGAACAGCGATGATAATAGCATTACTTGCTATATACTTTTTAATAGTATGACAATTTAAAAGTTTCAAAGTTGCTTGAATCATAATGCTACCATTTTTACTATGATTCTTCTGAATTTTTCCATGATTTAGTTTACTCTACATAATTAAAAACGAATACTTTAATGCAACATGAATGATTTGAGTAATAAGTCTTGCTTGAATTGTAGTATGAAATGCTATTCTATTAATAGATTATATATGAATCCTGAAAGAAAGATGATGGACTCTAGAAATGGCAATCATAGAAGCTTGATACATAAGATTTATGCCAATTATGCTTACATCAATCTCAGCAATATTTTGAGCGATAAAAATTACCTCTGATCCGGTATGGAGCTGATTAGCTTGGAGTATAGTATGTTGACTATCAGCATCAGCAATTTTAACACTAATAGCAATTCCAATATTTTATTATGAAAGTCAAAAAGATAATTGGGAAAAAGATATAACAAATAAATTAACTACTTAAACTCATAAGTACTTCAAGCAGAATAAATTTCTGAACTATCAGGAGATGTGATTGATGGAAACAATAAATCACATCTCCTGATTTTTGCAATAAAATCAACGAAATTAGAACAAGGACAAGTATTACATACTACATTTCAATAAATAAAGCTTGATCAATAAGAGTTAACACAATCTCAAAGACTTGAAGAATCATCAACTGAAGAATCCTTTAAACAAACTCATTTTAGAGAACAAGCAGGTTTTATTGAAACACTACAAGTTTCTCATTTTGGACATAAACAATTTGAATCACATTTTGTGATTATTGGACATCACTTATTTAAAATATTTCACTTAATTAATTGACATAAATCATCACAATCATTAACTCAATCTCAATCACTATCTTTTGTTTCACATCATGCAATCTCAGTAACATTAATTAACACATTTGCAACTCATGTTTTTCAAGTTGAATCTGTAACATTTAAAATAACATTGTAAACTCAAACATCTGTAAATATATGTTGAACATTTTTTCAATATGAAACTTCAGATCATCAAAAATTCCATGTATATGAATAATCTAATTCTCAATTTCAAATAAGTCATGTAAATGAAACAGATAAAGGTCAAGATCATTCAATAGGGTTAGCATCAATTGAAACATCTAAAGAATTATAATTCATAGTTCATGACTGTGAAGTAACATTAGTATTAGAATTTGCAACATTTCATTTTATTGTTAAAGTATTATAAACTTCTCAAGAATTTCAATCATTATCAATAACAACCAAATAAATAGTCCAAGTTCAATCAGTTAAAAAATTAAAGTTATCAATATATTTTCAATACTTCATTATTTCTTCTCAAGTTTGATTATTGTAAAACCTCCATATATAACCATTTTTTTCATCAATTCATTTTTCTGAAACTCATCAAACTACTCATTTAAAATCATAAATTCTATCATTTTTTATTAAATCAGCAAGAGAACAATTTTCAGATGAACTAGTACAAGAAGAATCTAAAATATCCATTCTAAGAGATAAATTATTTGTAAAATCATATTTACAACTATTAGTTTTTAAAGCAATATATGCCATTTTTAAAAATTCTTCCTTTGTAATTCTTTTTTTGGGATAAATCTTTCAATTATTTAATTCTAACAATTTATATTCAGTTTTATTTCATAAATTATCATATTCTACTATACTATAATTTAAAGCTTTTTGTAAATAACCATAAAAAGTATAAGGAGTTCAATCACTATTTAAAGGAGATACATCAGATGATAACGAATCAGTAATATTACGATTTTCTATATTTTTTATTACATTATTATTATCCTCAATAGTAAATATTTTAGAATTTCTTAATATTACAGCAATAGCTTCCTCCAATAAAATATAATTATTAGGACAAAAAGGAGATTTTCAATTTTCATAACTTCAATCATCACATTTATCTCATGGTAAATATCACTTAACATAATTCTGATCATCAGCCATAGCTATACAATAAGAATATTTACTTGAAGAAGATACATCAAAATAAGGGACACTATTTCAATATTTTTTTATTACATCAACAGGTGTATTAGGTTTTGTACATTTTTTACAACTTACTTCTAAAGCAATACTTACAAATTCATCTCTAGTCAAAAGTTTATAAGGATTAAACTTTCAATCAGAATCTGGATATATAGCCTGTCTGTTATACAATTCTTGTAATTCATCAAAATACTTATAATCCTTAGTTATATCAGAAAATATATTTTCAATAGGAATATAAGCAGAATATGAGCTTTTTACTAAAAAAAAGAAAAAAAAGATAAAAGAAATTTTTAAAAGTAGTTTCATAAAAACTAATTAAATTTTATTAGTTTAATAATAAGAATTTAAGAAAAAATACAAGTTTTTTTAAGTAAATTACAAATTAATGATTTTGTCAATTCAAATATTTGTTATTTTTATTTAATTATGCTAAAATGAAATTAGATGAAAAAATTAAGTTAATTTAAAACTTAAAAATAATATTTGAAACAAAATATATTATTAATAATTACATAAATATATGTGAATTACAGAAATTCTTACAGAAAAAAAGAAAATATCTGAACAATTAAAAAATAAATATAACTTAAATAAAAAAAATAAAATACTTTGACTTATAAATATTAATGATTTAGATATTTTAGAAAAGTTAATAAATTGAATTTCTCATATACCAATTAATGCGGTAATAATATCACAAAAAGATTTTTGAAAACAAGATAATGTAAAATATCTAGAAAAACAAGATGAAAAAGAATTAATGTGATATGATTTTATAATATGTGATGAGTGTGAAAACGATTTACTAAAGTATTTAAAAAAGTGAATTGTTCCAATTGTACAAAAAGATAACTACTTAAATAATATACTTAAAGAATTCAATCCAGTTAAAACTGAATGAAACTCATATTTTTACGAAAAAGTAAATGAATGGTCAATTTTCTATGCAATTGTTAGATATATTGAAAACTATAAATTCCCATATGACAATAGAAATCTAGTAAAAAACGTATTAGAAATTTATTAAAAAATAAAAAAATAATTAAAGTTAGAAACTAGTTTTTCTAATTTTTTTTTGACTAACAAAAATAAAATAATAAACTAAACAAAAAACTACATTAAGATAATACTTATCACTTAAAAACATTTTATGAGTAAAAATTTAGTAATAGTTGAATCCCCAGCAAAATGAAAAACAATAGAGAAATTTTTATGAACAGACTATAAAGTTGTAGCTTCAATGTGACACATAAGAGATTTACCAGAAAAAGAACTTTGAGTTGATATAGATAATGAATTTAATCCAAAATATCAAGTAACAAAAGAAAAGAAAAAAACAGTTGACAATTTAAAAAAACTTGCTTCGAATACAAAAGAAGTATGGATAGCAACCGATGAGGATAGGGAATGAGAAGCTATATGATGGCATTTGTGTCATATTCTAAATTTAGATCCAGTAAATGTAAAAAGAATTGTATTTCATGAAATAACAAAAAAAGCAATAGAAGAAAGTATAAAAACGCCAAGAAACATAGATATAAATCTAGTTGATGCTCAACAAGCAAGAAGAATCTTAGATAGACTTGTATGATATAAAGTAAGTCCAGTTCTATGGAAAAAAATCAGAAAATGATTATCAGCATGAAGGGTACAATCAGTTGCAGTAAAGTTAATTGTTGAAAAAGAAAGAGAAATAATCAATTTCAAACCAAAAGAAAGTTGGAAAATTTATGCAAATTTAGAACATGACAATTTTAAATTTAGATCAAACTTAGATAAAGTTTGATGAAAATCAAAAAACTTTAATTCAATAGAAGATGTTGAAAAATTTTTACATACAATACTTCCAAATTTGGAAATTTTAGAAAAAACAAAAGATAAAAAAGACTATATTATTCTAACATGAAAAATTAGTATAGAGTTTAAATTAAATGATATTATAAAAAAAGACTCAAAAAGAACACCCCAAGCACCTTTTACTACATCAACTTTACAACAAGAAGCAAGCCGTAAATACAACTTTTGAGTAAAACAAACAATGATGATAGCACAAAAATTATATGAATGAATAGATTTATGAGATTGAACAAGACAATGACTGATTACATATATGAGAACAGATAGCGTAAATCTTTCAAATTTTGCGATAAACTGATCTAAAGATGTTATATTAAAACTATTTGGAAACAAATACCATAAAGAAAGACATTATAAAACTAAACAAGCAAGTGCTCAAGAAGCACATGAAGCTATAAGACCAGTAGAATTATCAAAAACACCAGATAGTTTAAGATGAACTCTTGATAATCAAGAATTTAAATTATATGATTTGATATGGAAAAGAACGATTGCAAGTCAGATGGAAGATGCTATATTAGAAATCACAACAATGGATTTCTCACCAATAATCAATAATAACTCAAATTGGATAACAAAATGAGAAGTTGTAAAATTTGATTGATTTATGAAGCTTTACACAGAAAGTAGCGATGAAGAAACGAATGAAGAAAATGAAAATATAAAACTTCCAAAACTAAACATATGAGAAATAGTAAAAAGTTATGAGATATGATCAAATCAAACATTTTCTAAACCACCAACAAGATATACAGAAGCAAGCCTAGTAAAAAAACTAGAATCAGAGTGAATATGAAGACCTTCTACATATGCTCCAACAATAACAACAATTATAGATAGATGATATATTGAAAAATTTGAGAAAAAATTTTTAAAACCAACTGATATAGCATACACAACAACTGACTTTTTAGAAAAATATTTTACTAAAATGATGAATTATAGTTTTACATCAAATGTAGAACTAGATTTTGATAAAATAGCAAATTGAGATGAAAAATATCAAACCATGCTAGGAAATTTTTGGAATAACACACTCAAAAAAGATTTAGAAAACGCATGAGAAAATGCAGAAAGAGTAATTGAAATGGTATGAAAAGCCTGTCCTGAATGTTGAAAAGACCTAATATATAGGTTTAGTAAAACATGAAAATTTATTTGATGTAGTTGACGGCCAGAGTGTAAATACATTGAAAGAGATGAAAAAGATACAACAGCACTTGATGCACTAAAAGAAAAATATGAATGAAAACCTTGCCCAGAATGATGAACTATAGTAGTAAAAACTTGAAGATTTTGACCATTTCTTGCAAGCTCATTATATCCAGAAGTTAAATGGATTTGAAAAATAAAATCAGAAAAAGATCAATTACTTGAAGATATCATTAAAGAAAAAGGTTTACTTATTGATAACGAAAGCTGAGAAGAACTAGTGATAAAAAATTCAAAAAGATGACAATTTCTAGCCGCAAAAAAATACCCAGAAGTGAAGATAGCTAAACCAATACCAAAAGACGTTTGGGATGAACTAAAGAAAAGACTTGAAAAAAACGAAGAAAACAATACAGAATCAGAAAAAGAAGAATAAAAACATTAACACTATACTTTAAGCTTTAAATAAATCATGAGACTTTGGTCAATTCACCCAAAATACCTAGACTCAAAATGACTTTTAGCCTGCTGGAGAGAATGACTACTAGCAAAAAAAGTTTTAGAATGAAAAACTAAATGATACAAAAACCACTCACAACTTATTAGATTTAAAGAAAGTAAAGATAAAATTACTTCCATTAATGCATTTTTATATCAAATCTATAAAGAAGCAAAAAATAGGGGATACAATTTTTCAGTAGATAAAATAAAAAACATTGAAGATAAAGAAATAATCAATGTTACAACAAAACAAATTGAATATGAATTTAAGCATTTACTGAATAAACTAAAAATAAGAGACATTAAAAGATACGAAGAAATCAAAAATATAAAAAATATTGAAATTAATCATATTTTTAAAGAAATAATATGAGAAATTGAAAAATGGGAAAAAATTTAGTTATTTAAACCTTATAAACAATTGATTTCAAAAGAAAAAAACAAATCAAGCAATACATCAAAACAAATGCCCAACTAAACTTATAGAAGGATCAAATCAAATAATGATGTTTAAAACTATCGCAGTGACTCATCATTTATATTCACTACTTCATTTTATAAACAATTCCAAAGTAAAATAAGTCAATAAAGCCATACAAAACCCACTAATTCAAATTGTAACTCAATCTGAAAGCATCATCAAGAAAAAAGCTACAAATAAAGTATTGAAAATAAAAAAAAGTAAGTACTTTATTTTTCATATATAAACTTCTAACTGATTTCAAAAAATATAAACAAATAAAGAGTTAAAAAAGAAATGAAAAAATCATCAATGAATAAATTGATATAATAAAATTTGTAATAAAAAAATGAAAGAATTATTCTCATTTAAGAAATAATTAGTAATTCAAAAGTTATATAAATTGGGATTAATAAACGCAAAAACCGTAAACAAAAAAGAAAGAAAAATTAAAGAATTTGAAATAGTCATAAACTTTATCTTAATTTAAAAAAATAATAAACTCAAACAAAAAACATAGGTAAAGTTAAAATAAGTCACATAGTAAAAACTCAAAAAATATATCAAATTTGCACATCCGGAGTTCTTATAAATAATTCAACAAAAACTCTAAATAAAGAATAATATAATAAAAATAATGCAGCAACTTGACCATCATTAATCTTAGACTTCTTAAAATAACTAGACTCAAACTTCAATTTTTTATGTTTAATTAAATTAAAAAAATGCAATATTAAAAACAATATAATTCATTCCAAAGTTGCTTCAAGTAATGGAGAAGGGAAATATCATATTCAATCTTTATAAACAGCTAAAGGTCATTTATAATTAGCAAATCACAATAACTCTTTATTTAAATAATTTCATATTCTTCATAAAAAAAGTCATACAGGTAACGTTAAACAAACTTCATCTGCTAAATTCAAAAAAGATACTTTATATTTTCTTGAGAAAAAAAACATAGCTAATACTACTCAGATAACACCTCAATGAAAACTCATCCCACCTTGCCATATTTTTAATATATCTAATGGATTACTTAAATAATAAAACAAATCATAAAATAAAACATATCATAGCCTTCATCACAATACAACTCATAAAAATGAAAAAAATAACAAATCATCCATTTTGCTTATACTTAATTTCATTCATTTTTTTACGAAATAATACGCATAAATAAATCCAACTGCATACATTAATCAATAATAAGTAGGTGCAATCGTAATTCAGAATAAATTTATATTAAAAATATACATAAATTATTTTATTAAAAAATAGCTATATAAAAAGATAAATTAGATAATTAAATATATTGACAAAAGATATATTTATTTTTTTATATTAAATATTTGACATATTATCAAAAATGTTGCATAATTTATTTAGAAATAATTAATTACACACATAATTATTTAAATGTCAATATATATAACTTTTATAAATTATATATAAAAACATCCAAAATAAAAGATTATTTCCAAAAAAAGATTATGAATACAAAATTTAAAAAATCAATTGGTATATTACTAATTTGATTAATAATACTTCCACCAGATATAACCAGGTGAGAGAGTCAAAAAATTGTAAATCCTTTACAAGAAGTAGCAAAGTTAGAATGTAGATTTGAAAAATTTTCTGACTTAGATAGTAATTGTAAAGAAACATTAAAGATGTTAAACCCAAATGATTATAAAAAATATGCAGAATTAAATGGGGGATATAATGAGTATACTAGAAGGTTTACAGTTCTTTGGGGAGCAAGTTATAAATACTGATGGGATATTTGAAACTGATGACATCTATGAGTAGATATAGCAACAGCTGAATGAACTCCAGTTCATGCAACAGCAGACTGAGAAGTAATAATAGCAGAAAATAAGCTAGATTATGGAAATTTAGTATCAATAAAACATACAATAAACTGAAAAAACATAGTTTCAAATTATGCACATTTATCTAAAATAGATACAAAAGTAGGAAAAAAAGTAAAAGCATGAGACATAATTTGAGAAGTATGAAGTACTTGAAACTCTACATGAAACCACCTACATTTTCAGATAGATATTGCAACAAATAGCTCACCAGCTTACTATTGATACAACACATGTCCATATACATATAATGATATAATAGAAAACTGAAAATGTTACACTGAATTACAACAAATAACAATAGATCCATTAGACTTTTTAAACTCTTGATGAGACGACTTAAATAACATAACAATAAAACAAATAAAAGTTAATACTACAACAAGTACACAAAAAGCAACAACAACTAATAGCAATACTGTATCTAGTGACAATATAAAATGAGTATTTAACTACACTATATATACAGATTCATCAACTCAAGATATAAAATATGTTCAAACTATATTTAAAGATATCTGATATTACAACTGAAAAGTTGACTGAAACTATAATTCTATAATAAATGATATAATTAAATATCAATTAGCTAAAAACATAATATCAAGTAAAGATGAAACTTGAGCATGATATTTTTGACCAAAAACTAGAACACAAGCTAAAATTGATTTTGATGAATTTTTAGCATCAATTAACAACTCTACAAAGACAACAAGCACTAATAATACTCAAACAGCAACTACTACAACAACACAAACTGAAACTATTGTTAGTAATCCACAAAAAACTGAGAAAATTAGTAGAGACTGAATGTTAACAAGAGAACAAATCGAAGCTAGAGAAATTAAGGAATTCCAAGATAAATATAATATTAAAATTGAACTAAAAGATGTAGGAAACAATGTATCAGTATGATGAACAAAAAAAATATGAGTAAGCATAACAGATAAAAAATGAATTTGATTTAGATGAAATACTCCATACCCAATTACATTCATTGTAGATAATAGTTTAGTAGATGTATTTCCAAACAAATTCTTTAATTTTACAGACTGAAATAGAACAGTAACTATAACTTGAAAAAAAACTTGAAATACAAAACTATACATACAAATGTGAACAAAAACAATTAATAGTTTAGACTTGATGGTATATAAAGATTGAAAAGATATAGCACCAAAATCAGCAGTAGCCTTAGCAAAAACAAGTGTTGTACTATGAGATACAAACCAATGAGCTATAATGTTAAAAGATGAAAAATGAACAAAATTACTTAATTTAAAATATGGATGAACTTATGAAATAAAAACTGAATGAAGTGCTAAAATATGTATTAAAACTTGAGATGTTAAAAATATTCAAAAAATTATAAGTAAAGAATGTAAAGATAGTGATTATGTAAAAACAAAAACTATAACATATGACAAAACAGTATGATGATTAATAATATTTGACTATAAAGTTTTTGATAAAAGTGCTACATTAAAACTTTATTCATATGATGATAAAAAAGATTTTGTTACATTAAATCTAAAATCTAATGCCCCAAAATGATTAACTCAAAGCTATGCATACTATGATGATATTATAAAATTGCTTCAAAACAATATTGCAACAACAAATCTAAAACAATGATATTTTCTAGAAAAAAGAGATTTAACTGAAAAAGAAGCAATTGATTGGATTAGATGAACTTTAAATACAATAAAAAGCAACACAGCAGACAAAAATATGCTTGCAGTAATTGATTCAAATATCCAAATAATAAACAAAGAAATTCCTAGTTCAACTAAAGCTGTAACAAGAAAATACTTTTTAGATAAAACCTATAAATATTTAGTATTTAATAAATCTACTCAAGTTACAATTACATATAGAGATTTAACATCTGATGACAACACTAAAGCTAATACACTGCTTGATAAAGACAATACATGGAAAGATCAATTTTGAGAAAATTATTATAGACCAGATACGACTATAACAAGATGAGAATGAGCTTTCCTACTTGCAAGAGCATATGACAAAACAAGAAATCTTACACTTACTATAAACCAATAAAAACAAAAATATTTAACATTTAATATAAAAAATATGGAAAATACAAACAAAAATACTATAAATAAAAGTATAACTGCAAAATTAAAAGAAAGCTTCGCAGAAAAAGAATTAAAAAAATATTGAGAAAGAATAATATGATTACTTGAAAATCCTTTTTCAGAAAAGTGAAAAGAAATAATGGAAATAATAAAATTATGAGAAACAACAAAAGAAGAAGAAAACTATATAAAATTATGAGAATTATTTTGAATACAAAGAAATAAACTTATAAATTGAGTAAATAAAGATAGAGAAGAATTGCAAATCAAAGAGATGTTAGCAAATCTTTGAATATGAAAAAAAGAACAAGAACTAGCATTTGCTTAAAATAAACAAACATAAAAAAAGTATAGTAAAATTACTATACTTTTTTTATGTAATAGTAAAAAACTTGATTTTTTATAATTTCAAATATACTTCAAAATAGTCACTTTTTTAGTAATTAACAATATAATTAACATATATTATGAGAACTCTTAAATTTTGATGAACATCAGTATGATCTTCTGAAATGATAAAAATAACAGCAAGTATAATAATAAAAACTAAAGAAAAAGAAAATATAACTGTTGTAGTTTCAGCAGTAACAAAAATAACTAACAGACTGATTGAAATTTGTGATTTACTAATTGCATGAAAATTTGATGAAGCTGTAACAATCTACAATGAAATAAAAGAAAAACATTTAAACATTTATAATGAGATTTTAAACAACAAAGAAAATCATTATTACAATAAGCTTATAAACGAACTTAAAAATCTTGAAGATATAATAAAGTGAATATGAATTCTAAAAAATTTAAATGAACAAATAAAAGCTAAAATCTTATACTATGGAGAAGTATTATCATCAATCTTAGTAGCTTTCGCTATAAATGAACAATGAATAAAATCAAACAACTATTTATCAAAAAATTTACTTATTTGTGAATGATCTTATCTTAACTCAGAATGTAATTTTAAAGAATCAAAAGAAACATTAAATGAATGGATAAAAAATATTGATTTAGATGAAGAAATACCAGTTATAACATGATTCTGATGATGAGATAAAGAATGAAATTCATACCTCTTTGATAGATGATGAAGCGACTATGTTGCATCACTTATATGAAGATTTTTAAAAGCAGATGCTATAGAAATTTGGACTGACGTAGATTGAATAATGTCAGCAGACCCAAGAATAGTTGAAAATCCTATATTATGGGAAGAATTAGACTATTGAGTATGTGCTGAATTTGCACTAGTATGAGCAAAAGTACTACATCCAAAAACTATTTCTCCAGCACAAGAAAAATTTATACCAGTTTATATAAAAAACACCTTTAATCCTGAGTTTCCTTGAACAAAGATATGTAGAAAAATTGACACATGAATAAAATGAGTAAACATAGATACCAATCAAGTCCTATTAAATTTTATTGATCCAACAATGATAGGATGATATTGATATGTATTTCAAGCAGTAAAAATTCTAAATGATGAAAAAATAAGTTTAGATGCATTAGCAACAACAGAAACTTCATTTAGTATATCAATAAAATCAAAATTTTTTGATAAAAGATTAAGAGAGAAATTCCTAAATATTAACGACAATTTTAAAGTTGAAATATATGAAAATATAACAAAAGTATCCATTGTTTGAGACACAATAGATGACTTTGATGTTTTATCAAAAATAAAAGAAAGCATATTTATGATAACTTCATGAGCATATTGAAAATCACTAACTTTTTTTGTCAACAATAATGATTCAAATGAATTACTTAAAGAAATACACAAAAACATTTTTTGAAAATAAAAATGCTAACACTTAATTTTTAATATTTATTCTTTAATTTTAATACATATGTATAATATTTGAATAGTCTGAGCAACCTGAGCTGTATGAATAGAAATGATAAATTGTTTATATGAATTAAAAATTCCAATAAAAGAACTAAAATTATGAGCATCAATAAACTCAGCATGAAAAATATTAAAAACACAGTTTTGAGAAATAACTATAAAAGAAGTGAATGAAGATTTTTTTGAATGACTTGATTACGCTTTATTTTCAGCATGATGAGACAATTCTAAAACATTTGCTCCAATTGCAAACAAAAAATGAGTAATAGTTATAGATAATTCATCAGCATTTAGATATGATGAAAATATACCTCTAATTGTACCTCAAATAAACCCAGATGCAATAAAAGATGCCATGATTATAGCAAATCCAAACTGTACAACAGCTATAGCATGAGTTGCAATTTATCCTATATATAAAAAGTACTGACTTAAAAAAATGATAGTATCAACATATCAAGCAACAAGTTGAGCATGAGCAAAATGAATGGATGAGCTTATTGAAAACACAAAAAAATATCTAAACAATGAAGAAAGAAAAGTAAATGTATTTACAAATGATATTGCATTTAACTTAATTCCACATATAGATAAATTTCAAGATAATTGATACACAAAAGAAGAAATGAAAGTAACATGGGAAACACATAAAATATTTTGAGATAATAACATTAAAATTAGCTGTACAGCAGTAAGAATTCCTACATTAAGAGCTCATAGTGAAAGTATAGTCCTTGAAACAGAAAAGGAAGTAGACATAGAAGATATAAAAAAAATAATCAGTGAAGCTCCTTGAGTAGAATTAGTAGATGATATAAAAAACAATAAATATCCTATGCCAAAAAATGCAACATGAAAATATGATGTTGAAGTATGAAGAATTAGAAAAAATCTAGTCTTTTGAGACTATTGAGTAGAATTATTTGTTTCTTGAGATCAACTTCTAAGATGAGCAGCGCTAAATGCTGTTGAAATACTTAAAATCATGATAGATAAAAATATTTGACAATAACAATATTTTATACATAATAACTTTTAAGTTTTATATATTAAAATATTATTATGTATCAAAAAGCATTTATACTATGAGCATCATGAAACGTATGAAGGGAACTAGTTCAACAAATAGGGACATATGATAACACATATAAAGCTCCTCATCCAACACAAATAGTAGGAATAACAAACTCACAAAATTTTTTATTTGATGCAAATTGAATTCACCCAAATATATTAAAAGAAGTTTGAGAAAACAAAGAAAAAGCGACAAAAGTCATTGATAAATGAGAAAAAATATGAGAACTTACACAATTAGTTGAATTTATAAAAAAAGAAGGATTAGACTGAGAAATTGTATTTATTGATGTTACTGCATGAAAAGATGAATTATTAGATTTTCATTTAAAAGTTATTAATGATAGCAAAAATTCATTAGTAACAGCAAATAAAAACCCATTATCTATATATTCAATGGATGTATTTAGACTACTAAATATGTATAACTGAAAATATGATACAAATACTACTGTTATGTGATGAGCTGGAATTTTAAACTTCGTAAATGATAGAACAAACAAGATAAGTGATAAAATTAACTATATTTCTTGAATGTTTTCTTGAACACTATGATATATAATGTCGGAATTAGATAAGCTTGAAAAACCTTTTTCAGAAATAGTAAAAGATGCAAAAAACAAATGATATACAGAACCTAATCCATGGGATGATTTAAACTGACTAGATGTTGCAAGAAAATTAATAATATTAGCTAGATACTCATGACTTAATGTAGATTTAAATGACATAGAAATAGACCCGTTAATTAATAATAAATACTCAAACTACAAATGAGATGAATTTTTTCAAGCAATAAAAGAAGAAGATGAAAATTTTAAGAAATTAGTTTTAGAAAAAAGAGATATATGAGAAGTTCTCCGTTATGTATGAGAAGTGATAATCATAGAATGACAAGTTAAACTAAAAGTATGATTAAAAAGTGTGCCTATAAATTGAGATTTATGAAATTTAAAATGAACTTCTAATATAGCAATAATAGAAACAGATATATTAAAAGATCCTTATCCTCATGTAATAAAATCAAGATGAGCTTGATTAGGGGTTACAGCATGATCTGTAAGAATATGAATAAAAAAGATGCTACCTCACAATATAATTTCATGATAACAAAATGAATGAAATAATAAAATATATAATAAACTCATACCAAATAAATCCTATATGACAAATTGTAGGATTTATTTGATTTATACTATCAATAATAGCAAGTCAAAACAAATGTGATAAAAGGATGAAAAATTTAAATTGAGTATCACTACTTTTCTGGGTAATTCATTATTTCTTAATCTGACTATATCCAGCAGTCGCATCAGACTTAATATGAGCAATAAGAAATTTTTTATCTGTTAAATACAAATGAAACAATAAAATAATATTATTAATAATTTCAACCTACATTATATTTCTAATCATTACTTACAACAATATATATTCATTTCTACCTATCATTTCATGAATAATAGTGACATTTACTTTTTTCAAGCTTTGATGAATAAAAATGAGATTAATTTTAATTTGATGTAGTATAATGTGGATTGTATACAATATAATATGAAAAAGTTTAGGTTGAATTACAATAGAATTATTTTTAATAACATCAAATATTATAACCATTTATAGATTATATAAAGATAAATAAATTTTGAAAATAAATAAAAAGTTCATATACTAGAACATATTTTATTATTTAACATAAAAAAAATATGAAATACTTACCAGAATCTTGAGAAAATCTTTTTCAAAGAATAAAAAGACTTGTTAGGGAATATGAAGCTATAAATTGAGTTTGATCAAGTATAAATATAGCCGTATGAGAACCAGATACAAATCCACCAGAATTACTTAGAAATTTAGTTGCAAAAGAAGTACTTAGAGATGAAAACAGAAATCATAACTATTGGGATAATTGAAGTCCAGAATGACTTAATAAAAAGCTTATAGAACTTAATATTTGAATCAATATTGATAATTATTCTCATATTAAAACACTAGTTATTCCATGAGAAAAACCAATTTTATGATTACTTCCTGTTGCATGCTGAGCAAATAGAAATGACTCACCAATAGAAAATAAATGATATATGAAAAATGCACCAGCTTATGATGTAATGGCAACATGGTGTGAGTATTTATGAGAAGAATCACTTATTTGGCCAATATATAGTTTTGAGAACTTTAAATTAAAAATTTCAAACTTACCATCATGAAAACTACCAAGAATGATTCTAACTGTAAAGCCATGAAATCCATGTCCTGTTTGAGCAAGTAAAGAAGAATGGGAAGAAATTATTGATTTTTGTATAAAAAACAAAATAAGACTTGTAAATGACTGAGCTTACACAGCAGTAGTACATAAAAACCATGTAAGTTTAACTTCAATTGCAGTAAATTATCCAGAATTAGAATGGGCAGAATTATTTTCAATTTCAAAAACTTTTTCAGCTTGTTGATGGAGAATTTGAACTATAGTGTGAACAAATGATTTTATAGATGAAATATCAAAAATAAAATGAAATACTGACTCTTGAATTTTTTGACCTGCATGAGTTTGATTAAATAGATACTTAGATACAAATGAAAGCAAAGAAGATAACAAAAAAATAAGAGAAATGTATAAAAATAGAATGGATATACTAATTCCTATATTTGAAAGTGCTTGATTAAAACTAGCTTGTCCATCTGATGCATGATTTTTTATGCTTTTTCTATGCCCAAAAACTATAAATTGAGAAACTATCGAAACATCAGAAGAATTTAATAACAAAATGATTAATTTAATCTGATTAGTTTGAGTTCCTTTTGTTTGAAGTGAAATAGATTGAAAAAAAGAACAATTCATTAGATATTCAGCTTGCTACGACTCATTAAAAGAAGAAAATGTTACAAGATTAAAAAACGCTCTAAGCAAAATCACCATAACATACTAAATAATTGCAAATAAAATAAAAATACTATATACTAATATTGTAATTTATTTTATAACTATTATTACATGTTTGAATTCTTGAAAAAATTATTATGAATAGAAACTGAATCTACTCAAGAAAATACCAGTGTAGATACATCAGTTACGCCAGAATCTCCAAGTATTGAACCAATGATGGAAACTCCAGTTATAACAGAAAAACCAAGTATTGAACCAATAATGGAAACTCCAGTTATAACAGAAAAACCAAGTATTGAACCAATGATGGAAACTCCAATTATTGAAGAAACACCAAGTATTGAACCAATGATGGAAACTCCAGTTATAACAGAAACTCCAACAATTGAACCAATGATGGAAACTCCAGTTATAGAAGAAACTCCAACAATTGAACCAATGATAGAAACTCCAGTTATGACAGAAACTCCAACAATTGAACCAATGATGGAAACTCCAGTTATGACAGAAACTCCAACAATTGAACCAATGATGAAAACTCCAGTTATGACAGAAACTCCAACAATTGAACCAATGATGGAAACTCCAGTTATAGAAGAAACTCCAACAATTGAACCAATGATGGAAACTCCAGTTATAGAAGAAACTCCAACAATTGAACCAATGATGGAAACTCCAGTTATGACAGAAACTCCAATTATTGAGGAACAACAAACACCATTAATAAAACTACCAAGTATTTGAATAAATCAAGAAGTTGAAACAACAAGTGATAACATAAATACTTCAATCTAATAAACAAAAACAATACAAATAAAAAAATAGTTAATCAATAGATTAACTATTTTTTTATAAAAAGTATTGACAAGTAAAAATAATGTTTAATATATATAATGTATTTTATAATATAATTATTAAATTATGGGTATACTTAAAACTGATAATAAAGAAATTTGAGAAATACAACCAAAGTGAGTATCTGCAATTGAAACAAGTAGAAAAGATACTAGTAATCATGTAGAAGAAACAATAAATTGATGAGATTTATGAATAATAGCCAATGCAAAAACATACAAATGAGAAGCACATTGAACTGAAGATACTATAGTAATTTGATGAAATGTTTACATAACAAATCCATGAAATTGAACATTATTTAAAGCAGCTCATTGAGGATAATTTATATTTTATATCATAAAAGTTTAAATATGAACACAAAAGATGAAATCTGATGATGTGATTCATCATGACACTGTATAGATAATTGAATAAAGATTAAAAATGAAGAATGTGATCAATTTTGAGTTATAATTTGAAATACAAAACCAAATATTGAACAAATACTAGCAGCAAAAGATGATATCTGAGGCGCAGATATACATTACCCATATTGATATAACTATCATCCATCATCAATAAAAGACTGAATATATTAAAATTAACCCTATAAAAAAAGAAAAAAGCTTGAAACTTTTTTCTTTTTTTATATTATTAAACAAACAAAAAATTATAACTAACAAAATAAATATGAAAATAGCAATTGTTGGATACGGTCGTATGTGAAAACTAGTTGAAGATTATGCAAAAAAAAGAGGGCATGAAATAGCAATTATCATTGATCCAATATACAATACATCAAAAGAAAATCTATTAAATACAGAGTTTGATGTAATTATAGAATTTTCAATCCCTGGTGCAGCAATGGAAAATATGAAATTCTATGCAGAAAATAATATGAAAGTAGTAATGGCAACAACATGATGGTATAATAAAGTAGAAGAAATTAAAGAATTATTTAAGAAATCTAACTGAGCAATTTTATGGAGTAGTAATTTTTCTCTATGAGTACATCTATTTTGGAAAATGATTGAAAATGCTTGAAAAATAATTAACAACTTTGATGATTATGATGTATTTTGACATGAATTTCATCATAATAAAAAAGCAGATTCACCATCATGAACTGCTATAACAACAGCAAATATTATACTAGATAATGTTGATAGAAAAAAAGAATTAATAACAGAAGAATTAAAACACAGAGCAATAAAACCAGAAGAATTACATTTTTCATCAACAAGATGATGAAATATACCTTGAACACATAGCGTTTACTTTGACTCACTATTTGATACAATAAAAATAGAACATACAGCTAGAACAAGAGAATGATTTGCACTATGATCAGTTGTCTGTGCTGAATGGTTAAACAAAAAAATATGATATTACGAAATAAGTGATTTCGTAAAAGAAATAATTTAAATATTACTAAATTTTTACCTTTTAACTTTAAATATATGGAAAGAAAAGAATTTTCAGGATTATGGACAGCACTAGTTACACCATTTATGGAATGAAATTGAATTGATAACGAAATTGATTTTGCAAGTCTTGATAGATTATTACAAAATCAAATTGATGCATGAGTTACATGAGTTTTACTGCTTTGAACTACAGCAGAAAACCCAACATTAACAAAAGAAGAATGAGAAAAATTAGTAAAATTTGCAGTAAATAAGTTAAAATGAAAAACTAAAATAATGGTAAATATTTGAACATATTCAACAAAAAAATCTCTTGAAAATATTGAAAAATATGACGAAATAGAGTGAATTGATGCATACCTAGTAGTAAATCCATATTACAATAAACCAACTCAAACTTGATTATACCTACATTTTACAACTATAGCTGACTCAACAAAAAAACCTATATTTTTATATAACATAAAGGGAAGAACATGAGTAAACCTAAACACAGACACTCTAATAAAAATAATAGAAAAATCAAAAAATGTAATTTGAGTTAAAGAAGCAAGCTGAGATATAAACCAAATGAAAGAAGTAATTGAAAAAACACCTTCAGACTTTACTGTTTTATGCTGAGATGATTGACTAACATATGAACTAATTAAAATGTGATGAGACTGAATAATATCAGTAGCTTCAAACTGTATTCCACAAGAAATAAAAGAATTTGTAGATTTCTGTATTTTAAATGATGAAAGAGCAAAAAAACTAAATGAAAAACATAAAGAATTATTTTCAAAACTGTTTATCCAAACTAATCCACTTCCTACAAAAACTTACTTAGCATACAAAGATATAATCAAAGAAGAATTTAGACTTCCTATGTGCAAAATGGATGAAAAAGAAAAAAATGAATTCCTAGATTTTATAAAACAAAATAACTATTAATATAATTTTACCTATTTGTCATACTCGGGCTTGACCCGAGTATCCAGAGTACAAGCAAAGTTTATTTTACTAGTACTTCTGATAATTATACATTTTTAGATAATCTTACTTATAATTAATTATTAGAAATTTATGCAATTCAAAGAACATATAGAAACCTTAAAACCACTAGAAAACTACAACATAGAAATAATTCTAAATTCATGAGAATCATATATAATTGAAAATAAACCATGAAAACAATGATCACTAAGAATTATTCAAAATCACTTGTGAATAGATAATGAGACAACAAAAAAAATTGATCTAACTCAATTCTGTGAATTTTATGAAGAATGGAATAAAAACAAAGATACACACCCAACAATATGAATTCTAAGCAAATACAACAATGAATGATGAAAAATAAGGAAAATTTAACATATCATTTTTCAACACAAGTAACATTATCAAAAACAACAATACTTTTATACAATTATACATTTTAACTTTTTAATTTACATTCTTATGACAAACAAAACAACTCCACTTACTTTAGAAAAAGTAAAAGAAATAGCAAAAACATATCCAACTCCTTTTGTTATTTATGATAAAAAAGCAATCATAGAAAATATGAAAGAATTCAAAGAAGCTTTTTCATGGGTAGACTGATTTAAAAACTACTTTGCAGTAAAAGCATGTCCAAACCCAACACTACTTAAAATACTTAAAGAATTATGAAGTTGAGCTGATTGTAGTTCTATGTGAGAATTAGTTATGAGTGAACTTGTATGAATTACATGAAAAGAAATAATGTTTACATCAAATAATACAAAATATGATGAATTTATGAAAGCACATAAAATATGAGCAATTATAAATTTTGATGATATAACTCATATTGACTACTATAAAGAAACTGTGTGATTTTTACCAAGAATTTCATGCTGTAGATATAATCCATGACCATTAAAAAAATGAAACACAATCATATGAAAACCAGAAGAAGCAAAATACTGAATGAAAAGAGAACAATTATTTGAAGCATATAAAAAACTAAGAGATCACTGAGTACATCACTTTTGATTACATACTATGGTTGCATCAAATGAACTTAACCCAGAATATTTTATAGAAACAGCAAAAATACTTTTTGAATTAGTTGTAGAACTAGAAAAAGAATTAAATATAACTTTTGATTTTGTAAATTTAGGATGATGAATTGGTATACCATATAAACCAGAACAAAAAAAAGTAGATTTAAATGTAGTATCAAAATGAATTAAAAAAGAATATGAAAAAATTATATGAAATAACAGAGAAAAACCACTAAAAATAGTTATGGAATGTGGTCGTATGATAACTTGACCATATGGATACCTAGTAACTGAAGTACTACACATAACTGACAAATATAAACAATATGTTTGAGTTGATGCAAGTATGCAATGTCTTATGAGACCAGCATTATATTGAGCATATCATCACATCACAGTACTATGAAAAGAAGATAAAAAAAACACAATGACATATGATGTTACATGATCTCTATGTGAAAATAATGATAAATTTGCAATAGATAGGGAATTACCAAAAATTGATGAATGAGACATAATAGTAATACATGATGCTTGAGCACACTGAACAGCAATGTGATTTAATTACAATGCAAAACTAAGACCAGCAGAATTATTACTTGAAGAAAATTGAGAAGTCACACTAATTCGTAGAGCTGAAACTCTAAATGAACTATTTGCAACTGTAAATTGAATAAACTGATTTGATTATAAATAAAAAATAATTGTTATATACTGTATTTGTAAAAATCTCTTAGTTTCTAAGAGATTTTTTTTGATTTATAGCAAGTTTTTAATATAATAAATACGATTTATTAACCCCTTTTAAATTATGGCAAAAAGAAAAAGACTAGATTTACCACCAGAAATTAACAAAATAATTTTTTGAATAATTTTTTTGATATTATGAGCATCAACAGCGTTTGCAGATACAAACTCCGTTTTTTGAAACTATTTATCAACAAGTTTTATATATTTATTTTGAGAATACTTTAAATTAATTGTATCCCCAGCATTTTTAATGTTCTCATTTTTACTTTTTAAAAATTGAATAACTTTCAATTTCAACATATATAGAGTATTTTGATTTTTATTTTATTTTAGTTCAATTTGTACAATAATTTGATATTTTACTGAATATCAAGCAGTTTTTAATATCTACAACACAGTTAATTGATTTTTATGAGTAAAAACAACACTACTAGCTTTTTTTACACTATTTATAATATCACTAGTTATATTATTTAGGTTTTCACCAAAAACATTTATAAAAAAAGCTGTCTCAATGAAACCAGATTTAAGTAAATTAAAAACAAACATAACAAAAGAAGTAGTAAAAGATGTAAAAGAGATAAAAGAAGAATTCAAAAAAACAAAGAAAGAGTGAGAAATAGAAAAAAAGAAAAAAGAACTAGATGATGCACTTGCTTTACTAAAAAAAGAAAAAGAAGCTATTGCAAATAAGCAACAAAAAATTCCACTTGAAAAAGAATTTCCTAAAAAAATTGCAATAGAAAAAGTTGAAAAAATCTGAGAAAGTATAACAGACTTCTTTGCATGAAAAAAAGATAAAAAAACAGAAGATAAAGAATTTCATGAACCTGATTTTTGAAAATGGGAACTACCTAAAATTAACTTACTTCATAATAGATGATGAGAAATAAAAATAGATGAAAATGAAGTAAAAAGAAAAGAACTAGAAATAGAAGAAAAACTGCTTCAATTTAAAATAGAAGTAGATATGGAGTGATACAAAGTTTGACCAACAGTAACTCAATACAGACTTAAACCAGCAGAATGAGTAAAACTACAAAAAATAGAAAACCTAAAAAAAGATTTAACCCTAGCACTACAAGCTAAAAGTATAAGAATACAAGCACCAATTCCATGATTATGAGTAGTTGGTATAGAAACACCAAACAACGAAAGAAGTACAGTTTGATTAAGAGAAGTTCTTGAAAGTCCATTATTTAAGTCACAAAAAAATGAAATTCCTATAGCTATATGAAAAGATGTAAACGCAGACATGATTATCTGAGACTTAGTAAAAATGCCTCACTTGCTTGTTGCATGACAAACAGCAAGTTGAAAATCTGTATGAGTAAATGGATTTATCATAAGTATGCTTTATAAATTTTCACCAAGAGAACTAAAATTTATAATGGTTGACCCAAAAAGAGTTGAGTTATCAATCTATAACTGAATACCACATCTATTAACACCAGTAATCACAAGTCCTGATAAAGCAGTAAATGCCTTAAAACGGTGAGTTGCAGAAATGCTTAAAAGATATGATCTAGCAACAGCTGTAAATGCAAAAAACATAAAAGAATATAATGAAAAAGTAGACAGTTCTAAAAAATGGCCATATATTGTAATAATCATTGATGAACTAGCAGATTTGATGATGAGCTGAAATAAAAAAGAAGTAGAGCAAAGTATAGCAAGACTAGCACAAATGGCTCGTGCAGTAGGTATGCATCTTATAGTTGCAACTCAAAGACCATCAGTTGATGTAATCACATGACTTATAAAAGCAAATATTCCAAGCCGTATAGCCTTTACCGTAGCATCTCAAGTTGATTCGAGAACCGTTCTCGATAAAGCCTGAGCAGAAGATTTACTATGAAGGTGAGATATGCTTTACAGCCCAACAGGTACACTAGAACCAGAGAGAGTACAGTGAGTATTTGTAGACACTGATGAAATAGAAGCAGTAGTAAATCAAATCAAACTTACTGTAGATCCAGATGTAATAGAAAATATGTACGACCCAAATATAGTAAGTGGTAGAACAAACTCAGAATGAAGCATAATGGAAAGATACGAATGAGACCAAGACGAAAACCCAGAGATAGTAGAAAAAGCAATACAAGTAGTAAAAGAAGCTCGTAAAGCTTCAACATCACTTATCCAAAGAAAACTATGACTTTGATATGCTCGTGCAGCAAAGATACTCGATATCCTAGAAGACCTTTGAGTAGTCTGACCAAGCAACTGAAGCAAACCAAGGGAAGTGTATGTAGATTAAACAAAAAACAAAAGAGGCTCGTAGAGTCTCTTTTTTACAATTAATACAAATTTATGACAAAAGAACTAAAAGAAATTAGATTTAAAAATTGGTGAGAATTAAATAAAACAATATTTAAAACACTATTTACTTCAAATAAATTATACGAACATATTTGAAATAATGAATTAAAGGAATTTATCAATTATTATGAATGATATACTTTAATTATAGAAGAAGAAAGTGAATTAGATTTATGAAAAAATTTTTTTTTGCCAGATCTACTAGAAAATAAATATAATAATGCAAGCTGGGTTACTGAAGAAATACTTAAAAATTTAAATTTAGTTTTTAAATGAAAAGTTCATTTTTCAAATGTAAAAAATGAAATGATTATTAAAAATATTATTTTTTCAGATGAAGTAATATTAAAAAATAGTAATAATATATTTTTTGAAAATTGTAACTTTAAAAAAGATTATAAACTGGATAATACAAGGAATTATTGAATAATAAATTTTTACCATTGTGAATTCAAAAACATACAATTATTAAATTTTAAAACAAATTGAATATATTTTAATGACACAAAATTTAAAAAATTAGAAATTAGAAATATAGAAATAAATAATACAATAGATATATCAAATACTAAAGAAAAAATACCATACTATCTAAGTATAAAATCATCCATAAAAAACTGAGATATATTTATAGATTGAATAAAAAATCTCGTAAATTTACATATATGAAAAAATGAAAAAAGATGAACACTTTGAAAAATAGAAATACATAATATAAACTTTTTATCATGAGATTGAAAGAATAGCTACATAATAAATGATATTGATATTAAAAATTTAGTAATAAAATACTCAACAAATTTTTCAAAAAAACTTATATTTCAAAATTTAATACTAAATGAATTATCAATTATTAATACAGACTTATGAGAAACAACTTTCAATTGAGTAGAAATAACAAAACTTTACCTTGAAAATACTAATTTAAATAACTGTATATTTAATTGAGTTGATTTTCCTAATGAGTATAAATTAGAACAAAAAAAACTTAAAAACAAAAAAATGAAAGATAACTATAGGCAACTAAAATTTGTTATGGATAAAAATTGAAACCATACTGAAGCAAACAAATTTTATTGACTTGAAATGGAATATTATATGAAGATAAAATCAACTTCAAATTATGAAAAATTTATTTTATTTTCATCATATTTATTAAATAATTTTTGAAACAGTTGGATATTACCATCATTCTGGATATTAAGCTTAGCATATTTTAGTACTTTTATTTATTCAACTATTAATTGAAATTATATATTAGTTACTTTCATAAAACAATTTCTTTATTTACTATACCCATTATATTGAATTGATTGAAAAGTTATAATTAATTTAGAAGTTAAAATATTATTATGATTTACATTATATAAAATTTTATATATTATTATATTATGGCATCTTTGAGTTGCACTAAAAAGAACCACAAAAAGATAAAATAAATTTTACTTTTAAATAATCTAGTATATACTACGAGTATATAAATTATAAATATATTATGGATAAAGAAAATAGAAAAGATATACAAATTTTTCAATGAAAATCATGAGAAATACAATTCACATGAGATTTACAAAAACAAACTATTTGGTGAAACTTAAACCAAATAGCTGAACTATTTTGAAAAGACAAATCAAATATATCAAGACATATAAAAAACATATATAAAACTTGAGAATTAAGCCAAGAACAAACTGTTGCATTTTTTGCAACAGTTCAAAAAGAGTGAGATAAATTAGTAGAAAGAAATATAGAGTATTTCAACCTAGACATGATACTATCAATCTGATACAGAGTAAACTCATCACAAGCCACAAAATTCCGTATCTGGGCAAACAACATATTAAAAGAATACTTAATAAAAGGATATACAATAAACCAAAATAGACTACAAGAAAAATGATTAAAAGAACTTGAAAATACCATGAACTTAATCAAAAAAAGTCTAAAATCATGAGATTTATCAAAAGATGAAGCTTTATGATTACTAGATATAATCACAAACTATACAAACTCATGGTTACTTTTACAAAACTATGATGAAGATAATCTAGATAAACACTGAAAAACAAAAAAACTAAACTATAAACTAGAATCAAAAGAAGCTTTTGAAAGTATATTGAAACTAAAACAAAACTTAATAGATAAAAAAGAAGCATCTCAATTATTTGCACAACTAAGAGATACATGATGACTTGAATCAATTTTCTGAAACCTATACCAAACTTTTTGATGAAAAGAACTTTATGAAACTACAGAAGAAAAAGCAGCAAATTTACTATATTTTGTAGTAAAAGACCATCCTTTTTCTGATTGAAACAAAAGAAGTTGAGCATTTTTATTTATATTGTTTTTAGCAAAAAACAACATACTTTTTGATAAAACATGAAACAAAAAAATCAATGATAGAGCTCTAGTTGCTATAACTCTACTTATTGCAGAATCAAATCCAAAAGACAAAGATTTGATGACAAAACTACTTATTAACTTAATCAATTAACCTATGCACCATACACTTACAAAACTTATAGATTTAGCAGATGATTGGATAACACAATACGAAGAAGATGCAAAAAGTGAAAGCCCAAAATATGCAGATTTTTACAAATGATGGGAAACATATTTCAATTGAGTTATAGCAGAATTACAAGAGGTAAAAGATGAAGTAAAACCAGACAATAGAGTATACTTAGAAGATGAACTTTGAGATGTTATATGGACATATCTTTGCTTACTCAAAATCTTTGAAAAAAAGTGATACATAAAAGATGTAAAAAAGGTTTTTGAAAGATCACACAAAAAAATAAGTGAAAGAATAGATGCAAGAATTGAAGAACAAGAATACACATACTCAACATGGCAAAACGTAAAAAAGAAACAAAAAAAAGAACTTTTAGATGAGCATAATAGTATATACTGAAATGATATATAATTTATGATTACCACATACAAAGAAGCATTAAAATACATATTTACAGACAAAATACTTCCATATAACCAACAAAACTTAATCAAAGCAAACTCTTTACTTTGAAATCCACTAAAAGATATAAAAGTAATACATATTGCCTGAACAAACTGAAAGGGGAGTGTTTCAAAAATGGTATTCTCAGTATTAAAAGAAGCCAATAAATCAGTGTGAGTATTTACAAATCCCTTTATAATAGATAAAAAAGAACGGTTTTTAACTGATAAATGATATATAAATGAAACAGAATTTATAACATTAACAAACAAAATAAAGGAACTACCTTTGACTCTAGCTAGATTTGAAAGATGAACATTACTTGCATTTTTGTTTTTTAAACTGAAAAAAATAGAATTTGCTATTATTGAAGTATGACTTTGATGAAGACTTGATCCTACAAATATAGTTAATCCATACATAACTTGCATAACTAGTATATCTCTAGATCATCAAGATATACTTTGAAAAACAAAAGAAGAAATCTCATATGAAAAAGCCTGAATTATAAAAGAAAATATTCCTATTTTTATAAATCATAAAAACAAAGTAATTGAAGAAATAGCAAAACAAAAAAGTGCAAAATTAATCTACACTAATGCAAAAAAAGAAACAAATCTACTATGAAATCACCAACAAAAAAATGCATGATTAGCGTTTGAAATATGCAAATACTTAAAAATAGAAGAAAATATTATATTATGATGATTAAGAAAAGTAAAACATATATGAAGACTACAATTTATAAAAAACAATTTATTAATCGATTGAGCACATAATGAAGAGTGAATAAATGCTTTAAAAGAATATTTAAAAAACATCACAGATAAATATGATGATATATACTATTGTATTCAACTAAAAAAATGAAAAAAATTAAATCTTATTACTGATACAATCTGAAAAAACAAAAAATATATAATAATAAATAAAAAAAATAAAAAACTAAAAGAGCAAAACAAATTACTTGAAGAATTCCAAAAACAAGATATAAAAACACAAATTCTCACTCCAAGACAAATAATAAAACAAACATCAAAAAAAGAAAATTACTTATATGTAATTTTCTGAAGTCTTTATGTCTTATGTGATTTTATAGAATTATCTTAAATCCAAAGTTCATTCTTTATTGATAAACTCCTCAATATCATCTTCAATAATTTTTTCTTTTTTCTTTTTATGTCATGTTGATTCAAGATACTGATTTACAACTCAAGTCAAAGCCTCTAAAATAACTTCAAACTTTTCTTTTTCGTCTTTTTCAGGATCAACTTTTTGTTTTTCTTTTATTTTCTCAATTTCCTCTAAAGCCGTAAAAGGAATCTTTGCTTCTTTTAATCTAAATATTTCATCTCAAATCTTATGAATTATCAAAGTTCATTTTCATAACATCTTATCAAAAAATCAATTTTGTTCTACTTCAATTCACTCTATAGTATCAAAACTCACTGAATTAACTTTTATATATAACAAAGCCCATTTCAAATCTATTACACTATTCTCAGTTACAATCCAAGCATCATTATACCAATCAAATACATCATAAATTATTTTTATATATATTACAATCAAATATATCTCAAATATATTAAAAGAAACTAAATCATGTAATCTTCAAGATTCTACATAAAAAAAACAAGGTAGAAACACAAATCAAATAAGCATTACTAACAACCTATTCATAATCACTACAAAATGTTCATGCACAATGTATTTTACATCACTTCACTCAGGAATATACTTCTTGAAGAATAATTTTTCATATCTATTCATAAATATCAATTAATTTTTTAATTTAAGTACAACAGGACAATGATCACTTCACATTATATCAGTCATGTAATCAATTCACTCTACTTTATCAAAAAAATTATTATTTACTATAATATCAATTAATTTTTTAATTTAAGTACAACAGGACAATGATCACTTCACATTATATCAGTCATGTAATCAATTCACTCTACTTTATCAAAAAAATTATTATTTACTATAAAATAATCTAACCTCCACCCCACATTTCTAGGTCTTGCTCAAGCCCTATAACTCCACCAACTATAAACATCTTTCTTATCTGGAAATAACTTCCTCCAAACATCTATATATCAATTTGATAACATCTCTCAAAATTTAGCTCTCTCAATAGGTAAAAATCAAATACTATTTTCATTTTCCTTAGGTCTAGCTATATCTATTTCCTCATGACAAATATTAAAATCTCAAGTAATAATTACATTTTCTCATGACTTAACTAAATTATTTGCATAATCAATTATCTTATCGTAAAATTCAAGTTTATAAGAAAGCATCTCAGTTCAATCTGCTCTAGTTCATCAATTAGGGAAGTATCAATTAATAAGTACAAAATCTTTAGTTTTTATCTCTGTAATTCTTCAATCAGTGTGAAAATGTTCAACTTCTTCAAAATGATTTCTTCAATTTAAAACCTCTAAATTTTCTTTGTAAAAAATAGCACTTCAAGCATATCAAGCAGTCTTTCATGTATGCCAAATATATTTATATCAATCTATATTTCATACATCTTTTAAAAATTGCTCTTCAAAAGCTTTTGTTTCTTGTATACAAAACAAATCAGGTTGTTCACTCAACACAAACTCTTTAAATCATTTGTTAGCAACAGCTCTTACCCCATTCACATTCCAAGTAATAATTTTCATAAAAAACTATTTATTAAATATTTAAAATAGTTTAGTATTTAATAAAAAAAAGTAAAATAATTTTTCAAGAAAATACTATTGACATTTAATTATTAATACCTATAAATAAACAAATTAGAATTACATAATAACATATATGAACAAAAGCACAACTTATGAAGATTTAATGTATACATGAATCAATTTGTTATGAGATGATCATGGTTGTATGTATAATGAAGATAATAAAAACATTCACAGTGCTTTGATTGAGTTATGAAATACATATTTAATTGAAGAAGTATTAAATTCAAATAGATTGCCATCTGACATATTCTCAGAAATATTAATTTGATATTACAAAAATGAAGAACTAAAGAAAGTATTAATCCTATTGACAACAAACAAAGATAAATATCATGATATCAATATAAATGAATTTACTCATAAATTTATAAAAAAATATAACGATTATGAAAGTGTAAAAGAACTTGCACTATATTTAAATAACTGAAATAATCCAGTAAAAGAAATACTTAATCTTATAAATATCTTATTAAAGGATAATAACTTTGAATTAATTAATCAAATTACAAATGAGATTGAAAATCAAGCTTTAAAAGAAACAATAACTACATTGATAGAATTAAAAAAATGAAAAATAGAGCAAGATAAAATAATCCAACTAATTGAAAATATATCAAAATATGAGATTACTACAGATAAATGAGAAGACTTTAAATATAATTATAGAAAAACCCTTTATTGAATACTTTTTGAATGACTAAAAAATTTTGAAAAAGATAAAACAAAATTAATTCCATTTATAATAAAGTATAAAGAAAATTGAATTTATAAATGAGATTTAAAAGATATTGATTTAATTGAAAAAGAAATAGAAAAGTACTATTTTGAAAACTGATTATTTCAAGAAGCCAAAAAACTCTTTTGAAACAAACAAAGTTATTATTATAGAACTTATGATGAAAAGATAACAGAAGAAAAATTAAAGTATAGTATTAAACACAAAAAACAAGAGCTTCACAGTGAAGCATTAAAAGAAACTATAAATCTAATTGAAGAACATATAACAAAATTAGAAAATGACTCAGAAAATAAATCACGGCAAAAAAGGATAAACTTATGCAAACTTAATGCTGAAAAATATTCTGAATTAGCAATTTATGAATTACTATACTGAGATAAAACTAAAGCTAATGAATTTATAGAAATGATGATAAATTTCACAGAATCAATCAGCAAAAATTTACCCAAAGATTGTGATAAATCGCATTTCAAACACATAACAAGAAAAGAAAGAATTCCTTTCAAAAAAGAACTGAAACTAAAATTTATAAATGCAGAACTATTACAATTTTTACCAAAATTTCAAGCTTGGAATCAAAAAGTAAATTTTAGAAATCATAAAATATATGAAGAAAACAGAAAATTAAAAAAGAAAAAAGAAAAAGACAAATTTGAAAAAATAGAGCTTGATGAAAACATTAAACTATCAAAAAAATTTCATGAACTAATTATTAGTCAAAATTTTGAAGAAATAGAAAAACTACTTAAAAAAGAAAGTAATTACAGTGTTAATCAATGTTTATGTGAAAATTCAATGATATTAATAGATAATTTTCCAGATAACTTTAAAAAAATTTATGATATACTTTACCACGATGTTTTTGAATATACTCGGTATAATGACGACTTAAGCAAAAGGAGAATAGATTTTAAAACAATGGCTCAATATATAATTAAATGAATAATCAATTGAATAATAACTAAAGATTGAAAATTTATTCAAAGTTTAATAAATAACTTAAATAGATGTATAGGTAGTTGATGAAGAAAAGAAGAACTTGAAAATTTCATACTTAATTTTATAAAATTATCACTAAACACATGATTAAATGATTTAGCTATAAATCTATTTAAAAAAGTTGAAAATACAGTAAGTAGTAAATTAAAAAATGTATGTATATACTATATATTAAAAGCAATAAAAATCAATGATGAAACTGATGCTTGATATTTGGCTTTTAATAATATTGATGTAAAAGAAAAAGATAATTTTAATGTAGATGAGCAAATAAATTACTATAACATAAAAAGTGATATATCAACAAAGTTATGAAAAGAAAAAGAATACGAAAACAGTAAAGAAAAAATCTTTGAACTACTCAATAAATCAGAGAATAGCACAAAATCTATTAGATTATGGTGCAAAAGGGTAATAAAAAATTGTTTAAGAACATGACATTCTACAAGATTTACTCCAAAAAATAATTGAGATAAGAAAACTTACTCATCAGAAAATGTAACTCCAATTTTTGTAGAGTTGAAAGATATCTTAAATTCATCTATGTGACAAAATGAAAAAATAAGAAGAAGAGTTATTTTTACTATTATTGAATTATGAATTATAGAAGCAAATGAGATAATAAAAATAGAAGATTTTAAAAGTTGATCAATACCAAATAGAGTCCAATTGATTTATATGAGCAAACTTGTTAAAAAGTGATTAATTACAAACAATACAATGCATTTTTTATGAAAAAATAAAGATAAACATACCTCAAATCTGATAAAATTACTAACTAATTACCAAAACATATATAATGTTATAATAGATAATATACACAAATATAATGAATGAATTTCAAGACAAATTGAGAGAATTAAGGATGATTATATATACAGATATATAAGAAACAATGAAGAAATAAATCCAGATAATTTTCAAATTAATCAAGAAACAATAAAAAAAATACAAGAGCTTAAAAAAATGTTATTCAAAGTTTCAAGTTGGAGAAAATTATTTAAAGTTTTAAGAATTTTTGAATGACAAAGCATAAATTATGAAGTTTATACAAATAATTTCCATGATATAACTACACATAAAAAATGACCTCTATTTTGATATTTTATGTGCGTTATAAGATGAAATTGGAGAATAGATTTAAGTGATTTTCCAATTAACAAAAACAATTTTTTGAATTACATGAACGATAATGATACTTTAATAGAATTTGAAAAAGATAAAGGTATAAAATGGGAAAAAACAAAACCATGGACAAAAAAATGGTTTTTAGAAGATGAAAAAAGATTACTATATCTTGATTGAGATAAACTAAAAACTTTTGAAAAATTCTGAAGCATAATAGCTATCTGAATTATAGAATGAATAAAAGATGCAGAATCAATTAAAAAATTTTATGAGTATATCTTTCAAAACATTAGTTATGAGAAAAATAGAACATCTATTTTACAATTATGAGAACTATTTAATCTTATATTAAAACAATGAGATTATAAAATATTTGAAGAGCTAATAAATGAAAAAAATAATATTTGAGAGGATTTTAAAAAATTTATAGAAACAAACAAGATATCTGATAAATGAAGAACTATTCTTACTTTAATGATTACAAAAGAAATTAAAGAAAGTTTTTCAATATGGAATGATACAAAATGAGAAGAAAAAGTTGATTATATAAAAATTGAAGAACTAATAAAAAGAGTACATTCAAAACTTAAACTATATCAAAAAGAAATAAATAAGTATAACAACTTTCCTATAAAAATATCAATTTGAATTGAATATGAAGTAACAAGCTCAATTGCAAGATGATATCATGAAAGAATTTGAAGTGATTACAAAAACGATATAACAACCATATCAGAATATGCTTGAATTTCAAATTGAACTGATGCCATTCATGAAATAGCAACATCACCAACAGATAATCCTATGTTGCTAATTTTAGAATTGAAATTATTAGATGACCTAGATTTTCTTGATTTAAATTTCAAACATACAGACTATGAAAAATGATCAAGATGAATTCATATAACTTTATGATGAGAAAAGTGAATAAAACTAGATTTTGATACAAATTTTATACAAAACATACTTATAGCAAGTAATTTATGATGATTAAATGCATGAAATGAAATAAAAACAGTTAATAAACATTGAAAGATAAGAGAAAAGTGATGAGACTGTAAAGCTGTATTTACAAAAGAAAAAACAGAATGTGTCGAATTTAGAAGTTTAGGAATTGACAAAAAAGAACAACTTGAAAGATTAATTATTTCAATTTTCAACCTTTGTAGAGCTAAGCATGCAAATGATACATTTTGAGCAATTGCAATAAATGATGAAAAAAAAGTTAAAGCAATGGAATTATTTAGCTTATTAAAAAGAGATATTGAACTAATTATAGAAAATCATAACAAAAATTTCTTAGTAAATGAAACAAAAGATGACAAAAATAGTCAATGATTAAGCAATCTTATAAATATAGTAACAAGCACAAGTCCTTTAATTTCATTATTAAAAGATTCTAATATAGATATACATTATCTAAGAAACCTTCATAAAAAACAAATAAACAATGAAATTACTATAAATTCTCAAGAAGATTTTGAAAATACATTAAAAGAAATTTGAATAACCATTGAAAATCTTTCAGAAAGACAAAGAATGGTTATATATAAATGATACAAACTAAGATTTAAAAAATTTCTAGATATTTTAGCAAAAGAAAATATAGAAATCTATAATAACATCTGAGAATATCTAAACTGAAATACAGATGAAACTATGAGAAAAATAACAAATCAAAAAAGATTTATTGAAGTAATAAGTTGAGAAAAAGAAAAGTATGATAAATATATAGAAAAATTAATTATAAACACCGAAAGCTTTTCAGAAGAAATAACACCAACATTAGTAAATACATTTACTAGAATTAACAACTTATTTATCAAAAAAGACTCTACAAATGCACTTTGAATGTATGATAGCACAAAAGAAGAAAATTGAACTTTATCCGATAGAAGACTTTCAGAAACAACGATTTTTGATAAACTCGAACAAGAATTAACAAAAAGAAAATGAACATATATCATACAATGAGCAAGTGATAATATGCTTGTTACAGCAATTCAAAAAAAGATTTTAGAATTTAATGAAGCAATAGAAAATTTATAAAAAATTTCATACAACTTGAAAAAAAATATTTTATGAATATATTTATTTAATACTTTACAAGTTAATTAAATAAATAAAATGAGCAAACATGACCACAAAAAACACCACGATGAGGAAGTAATAAAAGATACAAAAGACAAAATTAAAGAAAACATTCCTGATAATGAAAAAGATATAATAGAAGAATTAAACAAATGAATTGAAGAAACAAAAGAGGCAAAAGAGAAAGAGGATAAAAGTGATGACCTAACGAAATTAAAAGAAGCTTTTGCTAGACAACAAGCAGATTATGATAATTTCAAAAAAAGAGTTGAAAGAGATAAAGAAGATATGATGTTTTTTCTTAAATCAGATATACTAAAAAAAATATTACCTAGAATTGATGATTTACAAAGAATCATAGAACAAACACCAGAAGAACAAAAAAACATACCTATTTACACTTGAATCACCGCAATAGAAAAAAAATTAACTCAAGACTTAGAGAAAATGTGAGTAATAGTTTTTAATTCAAAATGAGAAAAAATAGATCCAGATAAACACGAAGTTATGACTCAAATTCCTTGAGAAGAGTGAATTATAATAGAAGAATTCGAAAAATGATACATGATAGGAGACAGAGTCCTAAGAGTTGCAAAAGTGGTAGTTTGACAAGGATAAATTAAATTACATCAAAAAACTTTATTTTATACAAAAATAGTGATATAATAAAAATGAATTTAAGAAAAAACTTTTATTCATTTAACAAATAATCACTATTTTTTATGAATTACAAAACAAAGAAAACAAATGAAAGAAAAAATGAGTATCAAAATGAAGAAAATACAAAAAGATTAAATTGAATATATAGAGAAGGGAAATGACCTTTCTGATTTGTAGATAGCATAGACAAAGACTGAATAAAAACAACTTATTATGTATTTTACACAAATAGACTTGATGCACTACAATGAGATGAAGTTGACTATACAACAAAAGAATTTAAATGAAGAAAAGAAGCTGTAATAAAAAAAGTCACAAAAAGAGCAGATAATGTTATCACATGAAATTTTCAAATAGGAAAAGAGTATGATAAAAAGAAGAATAAATGATATTGATTTGTAATTCTAGATAACCCCTACTTTAAAAAAGATGTTTTTATAGCATGAAAAAATCTTAGTTGATTAGAAAATTGAGATAAAGTTGCATTAAAAATAACAAAATGGTGATGAAAAAATCCAGAATGAACAATAATAGATAAAATCTGAAAAAACTGAGAAAAATATGTTGATGTAATGGCTATGGCATATCAATGATGAGCACATCCAAAGTTTCCAAATAAACTTATAGAAACCTTGAAAAATATGCCTAAAAAAATTGAAGAAAAAGATATCATATGAAGAAAAGATCTTAGAAAAATATTTACCTATACTATTGATCCTGATGATGCAAAAGATTTTGATGATGCTATAAGTATAGAAAAACTTGATAATTGAAATTATAAACTATGGGTGCATATAGCTGATGTTACATATTATGTTACAGAAGATAGTGAATTAGACAAAGAAGCAAAACTTAGATGAACAAGTATCTATTTTGTAGATAGAGTAATTCCTATGCTACCTGAAATACTATCAAACGAATTATGTAGTCTAAATCCATTTGAAGATAAACTTACTATGACTTGTGAAATGGAAATAAATCCAAATTGAAAAGTAGTAAATAGTGAAGTATATGAAAGTGTAATAAAATCAGATTTTAGAATGAGTTATAGAATCGTTGAAGATATAAAAAATATGTGATTTAAAGATTGGAGTTTAAACAACTTAATTGTAAAAAATGACAGATATACTCAAAAAGATGCAGATATTTTATTTAATAAACTTAAGCTTAGTTATGAGCTTAAAGATATATTATATAACTATAAAAAGAATAATTCTTATATTGAATTTAACCTTATAGAAACAAAAATATATGTAGATAAAAACTGATTTCCGACTGAAATTTTAGAGTATCCAAAATATGAAGCAAATAAAGTAATAGAATTTTTTATGATTTTAGCAAACGAAGAAGTTGCAAAAAAACATTCTACAATTCCTTTTTTATACAGAATTCATCCTGAACCTGAAATAGAAGATATAGATAGAGTTAAATATGCACTGAAGTCAATTTGAATAGAATACAAAGATGATTTGACTGATATAATAGAAAAAATAAAATGACTTCCAGAAGAAACATACATATCAAAACTTATATTAAAAGCTATGACAAGAGCTATTTATTCACCAATAAATGAATGACATTACTGATTATGACTAAAATACTATAGCCATTTTACATCACCAATTAGAAGGTATCCAGATTTACAAATACATAGAATCATAAAAGAAAAAAACAATTGAAAACTCACAAAAAATAGACTTGAACATTACAAAAATATACTTCCATATGTTGCAAGTTTATCAAGTCAACAAGAAAAAACAGCAGAGGATATAGAACATAAAATTGATGATTATTTAAAGGCAAGGTATATGCTTGATAAGATATGACAAGAATTTGAATGACACATATCTTGAGTTATTGAAAGATGATTTTTCGTTCAATTAGAAAACACAGTAGAATGATTTGTTGATTTATACTCAAATAATAGAAAAGATATAAAAAAACCACAAACAAAATGACAAAATAGGGAAAAATTAGAATTTGACGATATGCTACTTGAAATTAGAAATCCATTTACAAAAGAAAGATATAGACTTTGAGATAAATTAAAGGTAAGATTAACAAATGTAGATGAACAATTCTCAAAAATTGATTTTGAACTAGTAAAATAATAATTTATATAAAAAAGCTCTTTAAAAAAAGAGCTTTTTTTGATTTATTAAACAAAAAATGCTAAAATAATATAAATATATATTAATTACTTATAAATTATGAGTGAAACACTAAAACCTACAGATATACAAGAAAGCCAACAAACAAAAGAATTAAAAGAAAAAAGACAAGCTGATGATTTTAAAAATTACAAAAATTCTGAAGAAAAAATTCCTCAAATACATGAAGCTGAAAAAAAAGATAAAGAATTAGAAAAAAAACTACCCAGTATAACAAATAAAGAATTTTTGAGTATAAATAAAAACGATAGACTTGAATATATAACAAAACCCGAAATAAATGCATCAAAACTAGAAAAATGAACAAATATTACATTTAATTTTACTTTTGTTGATCAAAATAGTGCAAAGAAAGTTTACAATAAAGAACTATATTTAAAAACTACTGCTTGACAAGTATTACCTCAAGATATAAAAGAAGTAAAATGCTGAGATGAAGTTTATTATAGAAATCAACTATGATGAGAATTCTTTACAAAAGACCATAAAAGATTAGTTATTCACGATTGAACAACGATAGAAATATGAGAAAAAAGAACAAAAGAAGAAATTGACAAAATAAGTAAAGAAAATCAAAATAAAATAACTGAATATGAAAAACAAAATCCAAACTCAAATAAAACAATTATAGAAGAAGCAATAAACAGATGAATTGATCCAAAAACTGCAAATCAACTATTTTGAGAATTAGCAAAAGAAACTCCAGAAAATATGTTAAAACAAATAATAGAAGATGCTTTTACTGAATATGACAGAATAAGATGAGCATACAATTATGAACCAAATAGCCAAGATTTAATAATAACTCTTTTGATTCAGTTTTCAAAAAACTGGAAAGAAGATGGTAAAAAATTAGGAATCCCTGAAGAAAAAATAAAAAAAGCGGAAGAAAATTGAGATTATAACATGAGATTAAAACCAAATGAAATAAAAAATAAAGATAGTTTGCCAAATTGAGATTACTTAAAATGAAATGAATTACTAAATGATATTGATTTTTCTAATAAACTAAATGAAGTATGTAAAAACATCTGAGCAAGTAAAGAAGATATGATAAAAATGATGATGGCTGAATCAACATTAGATCCAAGAATCGTAAATCCAACATCACAAGCAACATGATTAATACAATTTATGCCAAAAACTGCAATATGATTATGAACATCTGTATGAAAAATTAGAGCAATGAGTTGAGTTGAACAATTAGATTATGTAGAAAAATATTTTAAATCAAATAGTAAATGAATAGCACTTGACTCTCTTGAAAAACTTTATCAAGTAGTTTTTTACCCAGCCTCATTATGAAAAGGAAAAGAATATGTTTTTTGAGGGCAACAAGTAGCTGCACAAAATAAATGAATTGCTAAATTTTCAAACAGAGAAGACTGATTAATTGATTGATATGCTTTTTCAAAATATGTACAAAATCACGTAAAACATATTAACATATGATAAAAATATAATTAAAAAAAATTTAACTTTTTTATAAAAATCATTAAAATATAAAAAAGTTTTATTTTTTTTATAAGCACTTATATGAAAAAAACTATATTATCTATATTTCTAATTATCTGTTCAATTATTGGTTGATGAATTTGAACTATATTAGTAGTAAAGTACTTACCTGAATACATAAATCTTAAACCTGAAGTTATTAAAGAAGAAACAACTAAAACAGAAAAATTTACAAGTGTCCTTAGCTTACAAACAGATATAACAAAAATCGTAAAAGATATATCACCCTCAATAGTAAGTATAATAATTAAAAAAGATCTTACAGTATACAGACAAGACCCATTTTGATTCTTTCAAACTCCAGTATGAACCGTAAAAAGCAAAGTTTGATGATGAACATGATTTTTTATCACAAAAGACTGAAAAATAATCACAAATAAACACGTAGTTTCAGATTCTACTGCAAACTATACAGTAATTACAAATGACTGAAGTGAATATGACGCAAAAATAGTAGCAATAGACCCAGTTACAGATTTAGCAATACTGCAAATATCAATTGATAAAGCATATGAACCTCTAGAAATTGTAAGTGATAATGATGAGATTAACATATGACAATTTGTTATAGCAACATGAAATGCATTAGCTGAATATCAAAATTCAGTATCATTATGAGTTATAAGTTGAAAAAATAGAACTATATCTGATGATACAATAAAACTTTCATGACTTATCCAAACTGATGCAGCTATAAACCCCTGAAATAGCTGATGACCCCTTGTAAACTTAGACTCAAAAGTAATATGAATAAATACAGCAATAGTATCATGAGCAGAATGATTATGATTTTCTATTCCATTAACTGATTCAAGAATTACATATATGCTTAAATCAATTGAAAAATATTGATCAATTAAAAAACCTTTTATATGAATAAACTATATAACAAATACACCTTGAATACAAAAACAATTATGACTTAAAGTTAATTACTGAGCTTATATACCAGAAAAAGATTGATCTATAGTTAGCTGAAGTAGTGCGGAAACAAGTGGTCTTGAATTATGAGATATAATTCTTGAAGCAGACTGAAAAAAAATAAGCCTAGATAACACACTTTCATCAATTTTGCAAACAAAAATCCCATGAGATATTATGAAACTTAAAGTATTAAAGAAAAGTTGAGAAGAAAAAGAGATTGATATAACTTTATGAGAAAGTTAAAAATTTATTAAAATTCAAAGAATAAAGATAAAACTCTTTATTCTTTATTCTTTATTCTTTATTCTTTATTCTATCACATGTGGATCATACGATTTCATAAACTACAAACAAAAGACTATAATTATATAAACAGAAAATTAAAAAAGTGCTGATTTTTTTCTAGAAAACATTCACCAATCTTATTTATAAAAGCAATTTCATACAATATTATTGAAAAAAAATCATGGAGAAATATATCACAAAAAATTGGAATAAATCATATAATTTTATATAAATTCTACACAAATCATATAAAAACTCTTGAAATAAATGAAATCTTTCACTACCTTGTAGATACAAGAATTATTGCATTCATATGAGAAAAAAAGAGTTTTAATTTAGAGGAAATAGATAACACTACAAATTTTTTACAATTGACAAAAAAAGAAATAGAGAGTATATTTCAATCACTAAAATAAATAATATTTAAATATTTATTTTGTGATTTAATATATAAAAATAATTATTATGTGTTGAATATTCGCTTATAACTGAGAGAAAGATTCTATACCATTTCTTATAGAATGACTTAAAAATCTTGAATATAGATGATATGATAGTGCATGAATTGTATGACTAAGTGAAAAATGAAATATATATTTAGAAAAAGCAGTATGAAAAGTATCAAATTTAGCAACAAAAGTTGAGCTTGCAAAAAGAAATGAAATATATAATGTTTGAATAGCTCATACAAGATGGGCAACACACTGATGAGTTACGGAAGAAAACGCTCATCCACATTATAGTGAAAATAAAAGATTCTATATTGTACACAACTGAATAATTGAAAATTATAAAGAACTAAGAAAAAAATTAGAAAAAAAATATAAATTTTACTCAGATACAGACAGTGAAGTTGTAGCAAAACTACTAGAAGAATTTTATGATTGAAAACTACTTACTACAATACAAAAAGTATCTAAAATTATCATATGAGCATATGCATTAGCAATTATTGATAAAAATGAACCAAATACTCTAGTTTGAACAAAACTATGAAGTCCAATGATAATTTGAATACAAGAAAAAGACATATTTCTAGCAAGTGACATAAATGCACTTTCATGAGTAGCATCAGAATTTGTACAAATGGAAGATAATGAAATAGTTATAATAAAAGAATGAAAATATACAATTTTTTCATCAAATTATACAACTTCAGACAATTTAAGTAAAATATCAAGAAATAGTGAAAAAATAGAAAAAAACTTTAAAAAAGCAGAAAAAGGGAAGTTTGAAACATTTACAGAAAAAGAAATTTTTGAAATCCCTGAAGTCATAGAAAATGTATTTAAATGAAGAATCAACTTTGATACAAGAACAATCCATAATGAAACACTTCAAGAATTAAATGAACATGATATAGAAAGAATAGAAATTATAGCATCATGATCAAGTTACTTTGCATGATATGTATGAACTTATTGGTTTAGAGAGATAGCAGGAATTTCAGCAGAAGCAAGAATAAGCAACGAATTTCTATATGATAGGTTTTTACCAGATCCAAAAACACTATATATATTTATGTCACAATCAGGAGAAACTGCAGATGTAAGAGAGTGTCTAAAAATGGTTAAATCTAAATGATGTCTAACATTTTGAATAGTCAATGTAGTATGAAGCACAATAGCCAGAATGTGTGATATGTGATTATTTTCACATGCATGAACTGAAATATGAGTTGCATCAACAAAAAATATTATCTGACAACTATGAGTATTGATACTTCTTGCAATTAGTATATGAAATAAAAAAGATTTACAATATACAAAGGGAAGAGAAATAATATGAGAACTTGCTAAATTAAAAAATATATTTGAAAAACAACTAGAGAAATCAAAAGAAATAAAACACTTAGCAAAAAAATATAGCACTACAAAAAGTCTATTTTACTTATGAAGAAATTTACTTTACTGAGCAGCTATGGAATGAAGTCTTAAACTTAAAGAACTGAGTTATATTCACTCTGAAAGCTACTCAAGCTGAGAGATGAAACACTGACCACTAGCATTAGTAAATAAAGATTTCTTATGTATATTTTTAAACCTAAAATGAGTTTTTCAAGAAAAAACTAATTCAAATATAAAAGAAGTTAAAGCTAGAAATTGAAAAGTACTATGAATTATAACAAAGTGAGAATCAGACAAAGAATTATATGATGATATAATAGAAGTACCCGAAGTAGATAAAATAATTACTCCATTTGTATGTTTAATTCCAATGTGGTTATTTGCATTACACACTGCAGTAGAATTATGAAGAGATGTTGATAAACCTCAAAATCTAGCAAAAAGTGTAACTGTTGAATAATAAAAAAATAAGATTGCTTTTTAAAAAGCAATCTTATTTTTTTATTAAAGTGGTTTTCTAGCAATAATCTGAGGAGATCTCGGATATAAAATTGGAGTTTTTTCCTTTTTTCTAACAAACACCAAACTCCTAACTTGTCATGCTAATTCATATTTTTTTTCATAAACTATTTCAGATTTTAAAGAAATCAAAGCCCTTGTTCAATCTATAATCTCAACAAGATTATCCATTTTATAAGCTATAAAAATTCATCAAACCTTTAACAATGGTATAGCGTACTCTAGTAAAGTAGGAAAGTATGCAGTAGCTCTAGAAACTACATAATCAAAACTTTCTCTGTTATCCTTATCTTGTCATAAATCCTCAAACCTTGAATGAATTGTCTCAACATTTGATAATCATAATAAAGAAGAAAAATCATCAACTGCTTTTAACTTTTTTTCAACTGAATCAATTCAATAATACTGAACTCACGATTCCATATTTTTTTGATATTTCGAATAAATTGCTAAAGGCAATAATGGAAATCATCATCAAGTTCATATATCAGCAACTTCTCACTGCAAATCAACATATTTTGTTAACATCAAACTATCAATAAAATGTTTTTCAATTATTGATTTATCATCTTTAATACTAGATAAATTTATTAAAGAATTTTTTTCTTTAAACAATTTTAAAAATATCTCAAATTTAGCTATTGCATCATCTGTTAAATAAAAATTATTATGAAAAAAAAGTTCCTTAAGCATAAAAAAAAAGTTAATACTTAATAATACAATAATAATGAAATATTAAATAAATCAATATATTTTTTATAAAAAACACTAATATTAAGATTTTGTCAAGCTATATAATCAATTATTTATAGTATATATTATACAATAAATTAGATATATGTTATAATTTGAATATATAAATATAAAAAATAAATATGAATGTACTTAAAGAATCTACGCCAACAGAAGTAGAAAAAAAATTAACAAGCGATAACATCGCTGATAAAATCAAATCAAAAACAAACAAGATTCTTGAATTTTATTGAAAACAAATAACGTTTGAAAGAATAACAACTGACGAATTTACAGAAAATATTTACATATTTAGCGAGTATATGAAAACAAATAACATAAGTATAGAAGATATACCAAATATTATTATGTTAATAAAACAAATTCATAAATTTATCATGCTGAAAACAGATGAAATACTAAAATTACCAAAATGAAAACTAAATTGACTAAAAGATAACTATATGAGAATACATGAAGAATTAGAAAAAATAAAAGAAAAAAATCCAGAAATTAAAAATATAGATGAAGTAATCAGAGAATTTAGAGAACACAATTATTATCTTTTTGTTCCACCTAAAAGAAAAGAATTACCAATGATAATAAGTCCAAATGAAACAATTAGATCAATAATAAATGATTGAAATTTAATTTGAGATGAAAAAAAATTTACTCCAGTATTAATTGAAATAAAATGATTCTGTTGAAAAATCATATCATGAAAAGAAATAATAGAGAAACTTGATAATTGGCAATTAAATCAACTAATATGAAGTATTGATTATATATTAGAAGAAATAGAAATAGCAACTATTAAAAATCCAGAAATTAGTGACTTACAAAAACATAAAATATGAACAGGAAAATTCCTTTTACAAAAAGCAAGAAAAAGATTAATATTTGAAGTTGAAAAAAAAGATTTTCCAAAAAAAATTAAAACAATAAAAACAACTATTTTAAAATACAAACCACAAGAACTAGCAAGAGATAATAACGAATTTTGAGAATTATTAAGTAAATTTAGAACAATAAAAAAATCAATAAAAAATTTTCCATGAATACTAAAAACGCTTGATAAAAAAAATATTGAAGTATTAATAGATATTATATCAATAATAACAAAGTTATTCAATGAAATAATAAAAAGAAACAATACTAATAAAAATATATTATTTAATAGTAAAAATAACATTTGATATATACATGAAATAATAAATGAAAATGAAGAATTATGGTGATTAAAATACGAAGAAAATATATACAAATAGAATATTATTATATAATAACACAAAAAAATACAAAAAAGTCAAATTTTGTATTTTTTTTTAATGTTGTGTTAATATATGTTGTATATAATACAATAAATTTTATTAATTAAAAATACAAAAGTATGAATTTAATGTGAGTAGATAAAATAAGAACAAATAAAAAAACACCAGAGTTAAATAGTCATATTTGAGTAAAAGATGATTGTGATAATATTATTAACAATATATTTTTATGACTAAACTTTAACACAAGTCAAAAATTTGATATATTTATAAACAATATGGATGATTTTATTGATATTCTTAATAGAAACGAAAATATATCAGTAGAAAATATAAACAATGCATTATTATTAATAGATGAAATCCAAAAATACATATATATACATAGAGATGAATTCTTAAAACAATGAAAAAGACTAAGTTCAATAAAAAATAGTTATATGAGAATTCATGATCACTTAAAAAACTTTGAAAAAATAAGTATTAATAATAAAAATTTAAATTCTAGTAAAATAGAAAAATTAATAAAAGAATTTAAAGAAAACAACTATTATCTATTCGTCCCACCTAATAGTAAAGAATTACCAAAAAATATAAATCCCACAAATATTGTTAATAATATAATAGAGAATAAAGATGTATTTAGTAATGAAAAAAAATATTCTGTATTATTAGATGAGATAAAATCATTATGTCTAGTTATAATAAATAACACAGATAATATACTAGATAATTTAGATTCATGACAGTTAAGTCAACTAAAATGAACAATTGAATATATTATAGAAGAAATTAAACATTTTAACGAAGAAAACCATGATATAATTAGTTCAGATATAAACATTTTACATTCATACAAAATATGAAACTGAGATTTTTTCTTAAAAGAAGCACAAGCAAATGTAAATTTTGAAATTACAAAAAGGGAAATGCCTATCAAAGTAAGAGAATATGATAAACTTATAAATAGCTATACACCAGAGAAATTGATAGAAGATACAAATGAATTTTGAAATTTTAATAATATGTTTAGAAATTTAAAAAACATGATAAGTGATAACAAAAATATTCTTAGAATGTTTGAACAAAGCACAATTAACGAACTAATAGAATTATTAAGTAAAATTAATCTACTACTTGAATGAATATTAAAAAAAGAAAATAATCCTAAAATTATTAATTTTAATAGTGAAAGAAATAAAACACTTTTACAAAAAATAGTTGAAGAAGAATGATTACAACTTGCAGCGTAAGTTAATCTTTTTTAAAAATATATCATTCTCATCGTATATTCTCAATCCGAAAATCAACTCAATATTGTTTTAAAGATTTTTTCAATCTTAAAACTAATATCCTTATATTTCTATCTTTAAATTCATCTATATCATTCCACAATTTTTTTACTAAAAAAGCCTCTTTCAGTAATTTTTCAGGAGAAGAAATAAAAATTAAAAGTAATTGCTTGCTTTTCTTAGTTAAAATAATTTTCGCTTCATTAAAATAAAACTCATTTTTACTTATACAATAATATAAATCATGATATGATAATTTATCACTCGAAGAAAAACAAAGAGAATGAAGAAATATATTAAACCATCTCATTATTCTAACCTCAATTTCTTTTAATCTAAAGGGTTTTATTATATAATCACTAGCTCATTCATCAAAAGCAAAATTTAACCATTTTATATCAGAAAAAGAACTCATTACAACTATTGGAACTTTTTCAGTGTTTTTTCTTATAATTTTTATAATATCAATTCAATTTTTATCAATATCTCTTTCCAATAAAATATCTACCAAAATAATATCAAATGAATCTATTAAATGTAGATTTTTCAAAAATTCTCTATATGAGTTATAAACAGTAACAGAATTTAATAATATTTTTTTCTCAAATAATCGCTTTAAATTAGATGTTAACATCACATCATCATCTATAATCAAAATATTCATTAACTTGCTTAATTATAAAATTAATGTATTATTTATATTGATTATTTCAAAAAAATACAATTTTTTTTGTTTTTTTATAAAGGAATCTTAATTACAAACTTAGCTCAACCTAATTTTTCAGATTCTTCAGCTATTATGAATCAATCATGTAATTCAACAATTCTTTTACAAAGATATAATCATAATCAAAGTCAAACTGAAGATCATTTTCATGTAGTATATTTATCAAAAAATTTTGATACATTAGTGTATTCAAATTCTGTTCAATTATCATGAACTTCAAAATAAAAATATTTTCATTTTTTATAAGTAGTCACAATAATTTCAGGAACAAGATTTCAATTTGATGAAAACTTAATTGCATTGTTGATTAAATTTTCTATAACCTGAAGTATTTGTACTTTATCAAGAGAAACAAATCAAATTTTATCATCCAAAATTAAATTTATTTTTACATTTTCATGATTCTTTTTATACATTTGAATATCAGAAAAAATTAAATCATTTATTTTTAATTTTTCTTTCAACAATGAAATTTTTCATATGTCATATTTTTCAATAGAAAATATTCTATTTGCTAAATCTCATACTTTTAAAAGCTGATGATTTAATAAATCTAACTCATCTTTTACATATGAAATTTTTAATTTAGGATTATCATTTATATCATCAATTATACTATCAACCTGAAATATAGCAGATCAAATTGGTCATTTTATTTCATGAGAAATTAACGAAATAAAGTCTTTTTGTTTATTTACCAAAGCATTATATTGCATAGTCTTATCATCTATCATTTTATCCAAATTTATATTCATGTCATTAATTCTATCATACATTCTAAGATACTTTAAATGACCTGATAAAAAATCTACAAAATCCTTTAAGGCTTCAATTTCATTTGAATAATAAGTATCATTTAATATTTTTTTTCATAAATAAAACAATCAAACTAACTCAAAATTTTTATTTAAAATAGGGAACACTAAATAATAATCTTTTTTTATTTCCTTTGATATTTTTACTTTATCAAACTTATTACTGTTTTCTTCAATAAAAACTATATCATTTATAAAATATTTATTGAGTTTATCTTTTGAAAAAAACTTTCTAATTTCTCAATAACCAGTATTTTCTTTATTACACAAAACTATTTCACATTTTACTTTAAAAGAATTATTAAATCTAATATACAAAAAAGAATTTAAATCATCAATAGAACTTATAAAAGGAATTTCATTTTTCAGTTTTGAAATTTCCACAACAAAACTATTATTTCATTTTTTTCAAAGAAAAAATATTTTAAGATAATAAAAATAAACATTATATAAAATTATACCAATTATATAAAAAACAATTAACTCATCAAAATTTAATATAGATTTTTCATTCCATAACAACAATATATTATAATCTATATGGTTTAAAAAAAATATATAAACATTATATATAAGAAATGTAGAAAATAGAGACAATAAAATTGATAAAACAAATATTGTAACAAAAGATATTCATAGTCAAATATCAATATAATGATATCTATGTAAAGAATACCGAATTGTTAAAATTGGAAACAAAAAAACCAAAATTATTTCTTTTTGTAATACAAATATTCAAAAAAAAGGAAGAATAACTAAAAAAAATACAATAAAAAATACAAAAGAAATTAAAGATAAAGAAATAATTTTATATCTAATCTTAGTTAACAAATTTAAAGTTTTTATTTTACGATTAACAACATAAAACAAAACAGGTAATTGAAATAAATAAAAAAATAAATTAATAAAATAATAAATTCAATATTCCTCATAATAAACACCATTAGTCGCCAAGAACATATCATTAATTACATATCACGTAAAAAATGAAAAATAAAAATAAATTAATAAAATAATAAACAGTAGTAATTTTGATATATAAGTCTTAAATAAAATTTCTTTATTAAAATTGATTAAAAAAAGAAATATAGAGAAAAAGCCTGGGATAGTTATAAAAAATAAGAATCTAGACATATACAAAATAACATCTTTTTGAAGAGTTGTAACATATGAAGTAATGTATAAAATACTCCATATTAAAAAGAAAAAAGAGTAATATAAATAATAAAGTCAACTAGTTTTTTTATACTTTCTATAAACTAAAAATCAAGTAAAAAAATTTAATAAAGATAAGACTACGTATAATATTATGTAAAAAAACACAAATAATCATTAAATAATAAGAACAATTAAATTATAATTATTTATTATAAATGTCTAATTAATATTTCTTTAATCTGTAAAATTGTTTTTTTAGTTGAGACTGTTAGTTTTAAATTATGAATATTTACAATATCTTCTAATAAAAAAATATCAGAAAGAATTCTTTTATTATGATTCAAGCTATTTCATGATGTTAAATAATTTGAAATATTTAATTGATAAGCTGATAATAAAACATACAAATAATGAATAGTTGTATTCAACCTAATTTCAATTATTCATAAATCACTAAATCTATTTATATTCTTATATAACTCTTTTATCATATTTATAAAAACTAACAAATTTTTATATTTAGATTCAGATCATAGAGAAGAACAACAAAATAAGACATTTGGGATTTCATATCATAAAACCTCAGATATTATATTACTTAATCATTCTTCTCACAATTCCTTATAATAATGAGAAAATTCTCTATCATAAATGATACTAAAGGTATCAAAATATCAATCAATAAATCAACGCATTTCTCATTTATCATCTCTTAATGTAACTATATGAGAATCACTTTCATAATATCTTTTTTTTATTTGTTCAATATAATTATTTCAAAATACAAAACTTGTATCTGTTGAGTCACAAGTAGAACATCTTATAGAATCAAGAGGGATTAAATTTAAAATTTTTTTAACAGTTTCTTTTTTTAATTCTGATGATAAATTTATAAAAACTTCCTCTTTTGATGAAATACTTCAACAATTATTGCAAGTCACAAACTCTCATAATCATTCATCTCTAGCCCACATATCTTGCTCAATTTCAAATATTTTTTCAACATCAAAAGAATCCAACTCCTTAGGGTTCTCATATTTTATATTCATAATTATTCAATATCTTTATAATGTAATCTTAAAGGTCTAGGTCAAGTAACAATAAACTCATTTGTTTTATCTCTTTTTGAATTTTTTAAATTATTAAACACAGAAGAATATGAACAATTGTCTTTATCAACATACATAATAGCATATCAATAATTATCACTAATAAGTTCTTTATATCAAGAATTTAGCATAAAGTTATAAACTTCAGAGTTTTTCATAGTTTCTATTAAACTTGGTTTATTATCATAAAACTTAACAAATTTAAACAATCTTTGCATAACCAATCATCAATATTTTGTATTTCTTAACTCCTGTCATAAATACAAGTGATTAAAAAAAATAACATTATCATTTCAAGCATTACTAACTCAATAAATATTTTTCGAAAGCAAATATAATAATTCATCTTTATTATAACTTCAAAGCCTTGTACTTAACTCTAAACTAATCAAATCAGATATTTTTCTATATGAAACTATTCAAAATCACCTAACAATATCTTCATCATTTAATAACAAGATTGCACTTACCTGATTATTAAAATAATCAACAAAAACTTCTAAAAAATGTTGTTTTCAATACATATCAGAGGTATTATCTCAACATTCATCACATTTAAAATTATCAATTAATGTAACATTTTTAACTCTATTTCTATATTCATCAACTGTTCAATATACATCTTCGATTGAATACAATGCTCAACATCTAGGATTATCACACTTCTTAAACTCATCAAATGGATGACTTCACCAACATTCTATTTCAGCACCTACAAAACTTGATAAATAATTACCAGGCATATCTCTAGCTTGCTCATAAGTTAACAATCGCATATTAAAAATTTGATATTTTAAACAAAAGTGTGTTATAATAACTTGTGGTTACAAAAGTGTTACATAAAAATTTAAATATAAAATAAAAAATATGAATATTGCAATAATTGAAGATGATAAAGTTTTTGCATCAAAAATTGCAAAAAAATTAGAAAGAAACAAATATACTACATCTGTTTTTAATAGTTCAAAAAGCTTTTACGAATCAAAAAAAGATATAGAACCAGACTTATATCTAATGGACTTACAATTAAATGATGATACATGATTTAATATAATTAACCATATAAGAAACAATAATAAAGAATATACTCCAATAATTATTATGTCATGATACAATGATACAGAAAGTAAAGTATATTGATTAGATCTTTGAGCAGATGATTACATAACTAAACCAGTACCTCCTGAAGAATTATTAGCAAGAATTAGAAGTGTATTAAGAAGACATAATAAAATTGAAAGTACATCAAGTATAAAAAACAAAGAATTAACTTTTGATTTAACAAACAAAAAAGTTACAATTAGATGAGAAGAAATTCGGCTACCAAAAAAAGAAAATCAAATACTAGAGTATTTCTTAGCAAACAAATGAAAAATTATTTCAAAAGAAACTCTAATAAAAAAAGTATGGTGAGCAAATGAATTTTTATACATAACAGAAAATACAATAAATGCTACAATGTCAAAACTTAGAAAAAGGTTATGAAATAACTTTAATTTAAAAACTAAAATTGGACAATGATATATTTTAGAAGAAGAAAATAAAAAGATTGCTTAGCAATCTTTTTATTTTCTTTCATATTTAGCAACAATATTTCAATATCATAATATATAATTATCAATTTTACTTAATAATTCACCTTTTGAACTTCATTCAGATAATCAAACATTATTGAGATTTAATGCATAAACTTTAAAAAAATATCTATGAACTCAATGTCATTTTGGAGGACAAGGTCAATGCCAAAAAAGTTCATTAGAACTATTTTTTCACCTTTTAAATCAATTAAAATAAGCTTTATTATCAGAAAATAACTCCAGTTTTGATTTTCAATCATTGTTTATATCAAATGCAATAAAATGAACCCACGTTCAATTTGGAGCATCAGGATCATCAACAATCAAAACAATACTTTTTGTTTCAATTGGTATTTTATCAATTAATAAAGATGGTATTTTATCATATCAATCACAGGTAAAATCACTTGATATAAAAGAATTATTTTCAAAATTAGAAGAAGATATTAATAAATCTTGCATATAATTATGATTAAAATAATAAAACATTAATAAAGATAAAAATAAAATAGCAAATATTACTAAAAAAAAGACACATTTTATATATTTCATAGTAAAATTAATTATATTTACAATATTATATGAAAATTAATCAAAAGTAAAAGGCAAAATATTAGTAAAATTAAACATTATTTGATATAATATATATATATATATTTTAAATAAAAATAATTAAGTTAAATGAAAAGTAATGAAGTTTTAACAAAAGATAGAAGTAAAAATTCAATAAGCAAAGATATGTTCAGTATAAATAATAAAGTTGAAATATTTATTATAAATATCAAAACATATCGTAAATACCTAGAAGAAAATAACACATCTGAAAGTATTGATGTGAATTTAATATTAAATTTAGCAAGCAATATAAATAAATATATTGGAAAAAATACAAAAAATATAAGAACTATTGAAGAAAAAGAGTTATCTGAAGTAAAAAAGAATCTTGAAATCATTTATAGTAAAATAGAAACACTCAAAGAAAAAAACATAGATACAAAACAAATAACAAAAATATTAAGAGACTTAAGAGAAAGTATTTACAACTTATATCTGCCAGCAACAAGAAGAAGTATGCCAATAATAATAAGTGTAAAAAATTCAATTAATGAAATTATAGAAGATGAAGATGTATACAAAGATAAAAAAAAAGTAATGATGATATATAATAATGTAAGAGAATTATGTGGTAGGGTAAGTAGTAAAGAAGATATACTAAGTAATATAGAACCATCTCAACTCAATGAACTACTATGAAATATAGATTTTATAACAAAAGAAACAAATAAACAAAAAATAGAAAAAAATAATAATTTAAGAATATTACTATTTTTTCTGTGAAAAATTAGAGAAAAAGTAACAAAAGAAATTAAAAAAAGAGAATATATAAAAAAAATAATATCATACAAACCAAAATATTCACTATTTAATTATAATTCAGTAACAAAAGATTACACAACTAGTTGAGAATTTATAGAATTTATTGTGGAAATTATTAGTGATATTGAAGAAAACAATGATATAATAATTAACGTAAACATTATATACTTAGAAGAAATTCTCACAAACTTAAAAGAATATGAAACAGTTCTAAGTAAATTAATTATTGAAAATATTAAAAATCCTGAAATATCAATAAAATATAAAACTCCACAACAACATATATTAAAATGCCTTGCAACTTTAAAAAATGAAATAAAAAAAATAAAAAATAAAATATAAAAATAATTAATAATTAAACTTGTAAAAAATAAGTTATAAAATAAAATAGTAATATGTTTTACAAATAAATCAATTACTATAAATATGCTAAATACTATACTAACAAAACAGATACTTCATACTACTGACAATTACATAAAGTCTTTAGAAAAAGTATGAATAACAAAAGTAAGTGATTTGATAAATCATTATCCAAGAGATTATGAAGATAGAACTAATGTAATAGACTCTTTTTCATATGTGAATCTAAAAGAAAAAAATACGATACTAGTTACATTAATTTCAATAGAAACATCAAGAACATCAACATGAAAAACTATTACAAAAGCCATTATAGAGGATAAATCATGATTTTTATCAGAAGCAGTATGGTTCAATAAAAAGTATTTTCCAGCAAATGTATTAGCTTCAAAATGAAAGAAAATAATATTAACATGAAAACCAAAATATGACTACTGAAAATTAAGTTTCTTATCACCAGACATAGAAACGGATTTAGATAAAATAAAATGAGAAATAGTCCCAATTTATCCAGATATTAATTACATACCATGAACATGGATAGCATCAAAAATACCTTTAATAAAAGAATACTTTGAGTATATCAAAGAAGATTTACCCAAAGAAATAATTGAAAAATATAATTTTATAGAAAAAAAAGAAAGCTTAAAAAAACTACATTTTCCAAAAAATAAACAAGATATTGAAATTGCAAAATATAGATTATCATATGAAGAATTATTCAAAATCAATTACAAATCATTATCTCACAAATTTGAATCATTTAAAGAAACAGAAGGGAAAAGTATTGCAATTGCATTAAATTCTGATTATATAAAAGACATACTTTCAAAACTACCATTTGAATTAACAAATTGACAAAAAATTTCACTATTTCAAATATTAAAAGATATGGAAAAAAATCATTCTATGCAAAGATTATTAGAATGAGATGTTTGAACATGAAAAACAGTAATTGCAATAATTGTAGCAATACATTCAATTATTGAAAGTAAAAAAGTATTGAAAGACTCAAGTATACAAGTTGCTATTATGGCCCCAACTGAAATCCTAGTTAGACAACACTTTGAATGAATACAGGAATTATTATCATATTATAATTTAACATCTAATTTACTTGTGTGAAGTACAACAAATAAACAAAAAGAAGAAATAAAATACTTACTTAAAACAGGTAACATAGACATAATAGTTTGAACACATGCACTAATTCAAGAAGATGTATACTTCAAAAACCTATGATTTGCAGTTATAGATGAACAACATAGGTTTTGAGTAAAACAAAGAGATATGTTAGAATCATGAATTTTAAATATTTCTTGACTATGTCCACACGTTTTAAATATGACAGCAACTCCAATACCAAGAACTCTTGCACTAACATTGTATTGAGATCAAGATTTATCGGTTATAAAAGAATACCCAGCTTGAAGAAAATTAATACACACAAAAGTAGCAAGAAATGATGAAGAGAGAAAACAAATTGAATTATTTGTAAGAAATGAAGTAGAAAAGGGAAGGCAAGTATTTTGGATATCGCCACTTGTAGAAGAATCAGAAAAAATAGATTTAGCAAATGCTATTTCTACATATGAATCACTTCAAGCAATTTATAATCCATTTAAAGTTTGATTACTTCATGGTAAAATGAAACCAAAAGAAAAAGATCAAATAATGAAAGAGTTCAGTGAAAACAAAATTTCAATCTTATCAAGTACTTCAGTAGTTGAAGTATGAGTCAATATACCAAATGCAACTATAATGTGTATAGAATGAGCTGAAAGATTTTGATTATCTCAATTACATCAATTCAGATGAAGAGTTTGAAGATGACAACATCAATCATACTGCTATTTATTTCCTAGTAAATGAAACTATACAGATAGACTTAAGGCAATGGAAAGAACAAACAATTGATTTGAATTAGCTGAAATTGATTTAGAAATAAGAGGACCATGAGAAGTATATTGAGTTAGACAAAGCTGACTTCCTGACTTAAAAATTGCAGATTTAAGAGACTTATCACTTATCAGTCAAATCAGAGAAGATATAGAAGAACTATTTAAAAATAAAAATTAATTATTCTCATTTACATTAAAATAAAGATAATTATTCTCATAATTCATAAGTAATAAATAATAAAAAATAATTCAAATAGTTGAAAGTATAGAATCATAAACAATTTTCAAACATTTTTGTAACAAAATTCAAGTCGATATATCAAAACTAGACTTTAAGCTAGCCAACTCTGATTGAATTTTTACTAAATTATTTTTATTATTATAAATATCATAAATAATTGTATGTAAAGAATTATTATCATTCAAAAAAGAAAAAATTAATCAAGATAAAATTGAAGTTAAAACATAAAAAAATACCACATTTAAAAATATATTTCAAGTATTTCATTTAGTTACAACCAAAGATTTATCAAAATTTTCCTTAGAATAATTATCATTTGTAATTGCATAAATAACTGATAAAAATGATCTTAATCATCTAAAAATGAAAAAATATATAAAGATAAATATAGTAAACAAAATAAATAAAACTCAAAGTAATTGATTAATAAATATTAAGAATAATCAACAAATAAGTATAAAAAATGGAATTAAGAAAACATAATTAAATATATAAAAATAAGTATTAAAAACTTTAAACAAATTTAAAAAACCATATTTTAAATTCATATTTATATCTAAAGTATTTTTATTAGAATAATCATTAATGTTTCTAATAAAAGATATATAAAAAACTAGTTTTAAAAATACAACAGATATAGATATAAAAAAATAAATTATTCAAAAATATCATACATTTATATAAGAATTTGCATCAATTCAGGCTACTGAAGAAAAATTTACAAATTTAAATGCTAATGAAGTTAAATAATTTCAAAAAATCAACAAAATAATTCACGATACTATTAAAAATAATACATAATACAAAGAAATCCTATAACTTAAAAAAAATATTTTTATAGCTTGAAAAAATCTTCAAACAATTGATTTTTGAATTTGGGTCATAATAAATAAATTAAATTTTTTGAATTAATAAATCAAACACCAATTTAAATTTTTCTGAAAAAAGATTATCTAGTTCAGAATTATTAAATTTAGATAAAACCCAATCAGATACATCATACTTATCATTAAAACCAATTCAAACCTTAATTCTATTCCATTTTTCTCAAAAAAAAGAAATTATACTTTTTACTCAATTATGTCATCAAGCAGATCAAGTATCTCTAAATCTTATTTTTCAAAAATCCATACTCATATCATCATAAACTACAATCATATCCTTTAAATCTATCTTATAAAAATCTACTACTTTTTTAATTGATTCTCAAGATAAATTCATATAAGTCAAAGGTTTTAATAATAAGACTTTTTCTCATTTTAAAATTCAAACAGATATACTTCATTTAAATTTAATTTCATCTTTAAAAGGAGTAAATTCTTCATTATCGATAATCCAATCTAAAAATAAATAACCTAAATTATGTCTTGTTTTTTCATATTCTTTTCAAGGATTTCAAAGTCAAACTATAAGTTTCATTAAGATAAAGATAATATTAAAATTATATTATTAAATATATTATACTTATATAAAAACAATTCAAACAATTTTTAAAAATATCTATTGACATTTTATTTATTACAATTATAATTTATAAAATTTATATATTTAACAAATTAAAATATGTCAAACAAAGCACTATGACTAGTACACTGATTAAATGTAAGAGCAAACAAAATCGAAAAAAATGAAAAATGAGAATACCATGTTGAAACAAATCAATGAGTTAATGAAATAAGACAAAGAGTATGATGAATATTAGAAGCAGAAAAAGACTTCAATTTTGATACTATTATGTTTTGAACTTGAGCAACTTTTTTAGACTGAAAATCTGAAGCAAAAATTGCAAGTGAACACTATAAAGAACAAAATCCTAATTCAACTTCTGAAGTTATATTAGATGAAAAATCTACAACAACAAAACAAGAACTAATTAATGCTATTGATATTGCAATAGAAAAATGACTAACAAAACTTGTTTTAGTATCATCTTGATGGCATATACAAAGATGTATTTCAACAGCTCTTGATATATTAAAAGAAAAATGAAAATTAGAAGAAATACAAGTAGTATGATATCCAGCAAAAGATACTTTATGAAGTGAATTTCCTGTAGTTATTGAAGCACCTCATATTCCAGAAAAACCATGACACAATCTTCATTGATATACAAAAGCTATGATGGATTTATTATATAAAGATCCAAATAAATTTTTTGAATTAATAAAACCAATAAGAGAAAGTTTAGAACAAGAGTGAATAAAAGTAAATTGACCAGATAGATTTTGGTAGTCAAAAGTAAAAAAAACTGATTTTTAAAAAAATCAGTTTTTTTTGTTTATTCAAATAAATCTTTTGTTATATCAATCTTATCTTTTAAATGTTTAATATTATCATCTCAAGAAACTATAATATCTCTATCAATTTGTAATTTTTTTGTATTAATCTTTTTATCATAATCAAATTGATTAAGACAATATTTTATAGCATTAATTCTAGCTTTTTTCTTATTATCACTTTTTACAATTACCCAAGGACTAACTTTTGTATGAGTACTTTCAAAATTCTTATATTCAGCTAATGTATATTTATCCCATAACTTCTGTCAAGATTGATCAATAGGGGATAATTTAAATTGTTTTAAAGGATTCCTCATCCTTTCTTCAAATCTTTTAGCTTGTTCATCTTTACTTACAGAGAAATAAAATTTTATTAATTTTATTCAAGAATTTATAAGCATCTTTTCAAATTTTGGTACATCATCTAAAAATTGTTCATAATCTTTTTTTCTTACAAACCCCATTACAGGTTCTACTCAAGCTCTATTATACCAACTTCTATCAAAAAACACCATTTCTCAAGCACTAGGTAAATGTGGAATATACCTTTGAAAATACCATTGGCTTTTTTCTTTTTCTGTAGGTTTTTCAAGGGCTACAACTCTAGCTCATCTTGGATTAAGATACTCATTAAATCTCTTTATAGTTCATCATTTTCATGCAGCATCTCTTCATTCAAATATAATTAAAACTTTTTCTCAAGTTTCTTTTATAAATTTTTGTAGTTTAAGCAATTCAAGTTGTAATTCAATAATAATTTTTTCATAAGCAATATCCTCTCTTTTTACACAAACCTGAGCATATCTTTTTAATTTCTCTTCTTTCAAACTTGGACAATGTTGATATTTCTTTTCAACTTGTTTTACTACATCAATCAATTTTACTTCATTTTCCTTTTCTTTTTCTTTTATAAACTCCTGAGTTTCATCTAGCAATTCATCTAATCTTTTTAATTCCTTTTTTGATTTTTTATCAAGCTTCTTTTTACTTTTTTCAATTAACTCAAAACTTTTATTAACAAGTACTTTTAATTCATCTATTTCAGATTTCTTTTTTAGTTCGTCAATATATAATTCAAGTTCAGCGATCAAGCTTTTTATTGAATCTTCATCAATTTTTCTTAAGTTATTAAAAAGTTCGTAAAATATTGAAGGCATAAAGTAAAAAAATTAATAATTAAATTAATATTTTTAACAATTTATAAAAAACGTTTTTGGTATAAATACCTATATAAATCATTAAGATAATATAATTAAATCATATTAATTTTTAAAAGTCAAGAAAACGATATTTTTTTAAATAAAAATAACTACAATTTATAATTTTGATCAACTATCTTTCAATCTCTCAAAAAAATTACTCTATCAGCATATGAAGCAACTGTTTTTGTATGAGTAACCATAACAACTGTTTTTCACGAATCTTTTAATCCCTTTACAATCTGCATAACTTCACTTGTAGTCTTTGAATCAAGATTTCAAGTAGGTTCATCAGCTAAAAGTATTTCTGGGTTATTAACCAAAGCTCTTGCTATTGCAACTCTTTGTTGTTGTCATCAAGATAACTCTCATGGATATGAATTTAACTTATTTCATAATCAAAGTTTATTTAGTAAAAAAATAGCATTTTTTTCTCTTTCAGCACGTGAAAATCAAGCATATATTGATGGTAATGATACATTTTCAACAGCATTTAATCTAGGAAGAAGATAAAACTGCTGAAATATAAAACCTATTTTTTTATTTCTTATAAAAGATAATGTATTATCATCTTTAATTTCAGAAATATTGTCTCATTCTAAAAAATACTCTCAAGATGTCAATCTATGTAAAAATCATATAATATTTAACAATGTTGATTTTCATCATCAACTTTCTCACATTATAGCAATAAACTCATTTTTTTTGATTTGTAAATCAATTCAGTTTAAAACAGGAATTTCATCTCAATTATCCATATAATATGATTTACAAAGATTTTTCATTTCTATAATATTTTCCATAAAAAATTAATTAATTATCTTAAAGCATCAACAGGATCTAAATTAGAAGCTTTTCTTGCAGGATAAATTCAGAAAAAAACTCAAGTAATAAAAGAAAAAGATAAAGCTAACAGAACTCAAGAATATGGTTCTACAACTTTATAAGGACTAAAAAGATTAACAACAAACAAAACAACACTTCACAATATAACTCATAAAATTCAAGCAAATAATGTCAAAGAAACACTTTCAATAATAAATTGCATCATAATATCTCTTTTTCTTGCTCATATTGATTTAATGATTCATATTTCTTTTTTTCTCTCTGCAACTCAAGCAAACATAACATTCATTATTCAAATTCAAGACACTATCAATACAATTGTTCATATTCAAATTAGTATAAATTTTGTTAATTGAGCCATAGAATTAGCTAATACTAAAACCATTCACTGATCAACTGCTGCAAAATCATCATCTGCTCAGGGTCTTATATCATGATTTAATCTTAATAATTTTTTTAATTCTTCTAAAGCTTTTGGGACATTATCAAGACTATTTGCTAAAAAAATCATAGGTCTTGGATCATTAGCATTTGATAAAAACTTATTACTAGATGAAATTGACATTATAAGAGAATCATCAAAAGAAAAAGGACCTATTCATCCAGAAGGTTCCATTACTCAAATAATCTTAAAAAACTTTCAACTTACAAGCAAAGTTTTTCACACAGGATTTGATCACTCTCAAAATATGTCATCAACTACTATTTTTCAAATAATAACAACTCTATCTCAATTTTTTGCTTCTTTTTCAGAAAAAAATCTACCATATTTTATTCCTAGTGGCATTACTTTAGGAAAAGTTTCATTTCAAGCAAGGACATTATACTGTTTATTTTTATCTTTATAAGAAACCGATGCTCTACCAAAGAAAATTTCACTTCATATAGTTATATATTTAGCATTTTTCATTACATATTTTATATCTCTTTCATTTAACTTTGACTTAGCATTTGCAGTATTAACTGGTTGAACAACTATATTTGTAACATTTAAAAACTTAAATTGTTGATTTATAGCATAGGAAGCAGTATTTCATATTGCAACAACCATTATTATTGTAAAAACACCAATAACAATTCATAAAATACTTAATCAAGAACGAAGTTTATTTGATCTAAGAGACTTTAAGGATAATTTTACTATTTCATAAAACAACATACTAATTATATTTATATTAATATTTTACAGAATCTCATAATTTCAATCAACTAATAATCTCAATATTATCACCATCATCAATTCAAGTTTGAATGAATTTTACAGAATCATCCATTATAGTAACACTAGATTCTCAATTTTCAGTTTTTACTGTTTCCAAAGGTAAAGATAAAACATTTTTACGTTCATCTATTATAAAAGCTAATTGAGAGGTAAATCACTCTTTCACTCTATCATCCAATTTATCAAATAAAATTTCAACTTTATAGGTAACAATTCCGTTAGTATCTATATCAGCTTTGTCAGATATATATGAAACTTTTCAAGTTAAAACCAATCATTCAATTGAATTAAATGCAATCTTTACATTTTGTCATAAAAATACTTTTGAGATATCTCATTCTTCAACCTTTGATTCAATATACAAAGAACTTTTATTTATTATAACAACAAAAGAATTAACAGGATTAACCAAAATATTTGTTCAAACATTAGTTATACTCAATTTTCAAACCTTTCAATCAATTGGACTATATAAATATGCGTCTTGAAGCCTCAGATTTGCTTCATCTAAAGTTTTTTTAGCATTTTTTATTGCAATATAATAAGGTTCTAATTCTCTTTCATCAAAACTAACAACCTTGTTTTCTAAATTAGCTTTAGATACTTGAACTTGAGAATTTGCAATTTCTTTATTATTTAAAACCGTTGTTTCAACTATATTCAAATTTAACTTAGCTTGATTATATTTTTGAGTCATATCATCTAAATTAGTTTTTGATTGTTCTTTTATTTTTTGTAAAGAAATCTTTGATTGCTCTAATTGTATTTCGGCAGTTTTAATCAAATTCGCATATGTAAGTAAATTTGTATCATAAGTTAATTTTGAAGAATCAACTCACTGTTCTAAAATAGTTAATCATTGTATTTTATTTTTAATTCAACTAATTCATGCATCCATATTTGAAATATATGAATCAATAACTGTTTGAGTAAAATTAGGACTTGAAGCAATAGAGTTTTTCAACATATCTTTTGTTTGTTCATAAAGCAAATTCAAATCATTCAATATTTCTAATTGTCTTGATGAATAATTCAATACACTATTATAATCCAAATTATTTTTATAAATACCATAATCACCAATAAATTTTTTATACAAAGAACTAATAGTATTGTAAGTAGCTATTGCACTTGATTTTGTACTTGATTTTTTTGCTCATAAAAAGTTTTCAAATCAATCATTAAACGACTTATTTAAATCAGTTATTCATAATAATACATCAATATCTCTTAAATACTTATCAATTGAAGGATTAACAATATCCATTTCAGTAACTAATTTTTCTTGTGAGTTTTTTAATTGTAAAGAATAAGTTTCTATTGAATTATTGTAATTATCATTAGCATTATCTAAGTCTTTTTGCCTTGCTTCTACCGTTTTATTTGCATTGTCTAAATCTTGAATTATTGTTTTTTTAAGATTCTCTAAAGATAATTTAACAGTATCCAAATTCAGCTTAGCATTTTCTATTTCTTTATCTCATTTCTCTAAAACAGAATCATAAGAAACTAAACTAGAATTTAATTGCTCTTGATATATATTTATATCTGTTTTTTGTCACTTTGTAGCTTGTTTAGCTTTTAAATTAGCATTTGCCGTTTCTAAAGCTATAGAAGCTTTTTCAACATCTATTTTAAGATATTTATCATCCAAAGAAGCTATAATATCTCATTTTTTTACATCATCTCATTCATTTTTATAAATCCTATTAAGGACTCAAGAAATTTTAAAATTTAAATCATATTGATCTTTATAATTAACTTTTCAATCGTTTGATAAAGTAGATATAATATCCTTTTTTGAAACACTTACTACCTTATAATCAATCACAACATTTTTATGTTTATTATAATAATAAAAAGAAAAAACAACACTCAAAAAAACTACAAAAAATATAATTCTTGTATACCTTTTTTTTCTTTTATTTAGATTTACCTCAGATAATACTCACATAAATATTAATTATTATTAATATAAAATATAGTATAATTTATTATTTAAGTAAAAGCAAATCTACTTTATTACTTCATATATTTTTGATGTATTTCTCTTAATTTTGGATTAGTAACGTGTGTATAAACTTGTGTAGTCACTATACTAGAGTGTCATAACATCTCCTGAATACTTCTTAAATCAGCTCAAGCATTTAATAATGTAGTAGCAAAACTATGTCTTAAAGTATGTGCAGATATATCTTTCAATATTCATACTTTCAAAGCATACTTTTTTATAGAACTTGTTATATAAAATCTAGTCAACCTCAAAGAATCATCATCCAACAAGCTTATATTATCCTTATTAAAATTATGTCTTATAAATAAAGGAGAATATGTATCTTTTCTCCTATCTAAATAAGTTTTTATTAAAATTGCAGATTTATCAGTCAAATAAACAACTCTTATTTTTCTTCATTTTCATCTAATAGCAAACTCCTTATTTTCTAAATTAATATCTTTTACATTTAAAGAAGTTAACTCAGAAATTCTAAGTCAAGTTGAATAAATACATTCCATTATAGCAAGATCTCTAACTCAAGTAATAGTTGATAAATCAGGAGAATTAAATAACTTATCTAACTCTTCTGTAGTTAAAAATTCAACTCTTCTAGGCTCTTGTTTAATTAAATCAATTGAAGTAGGGGAAAGTGTTTTAACTCAAATTTTTTCAAGATATTTCAAAAAACTTCTTATTGTAATCATATAAGCATTTGCAGTTTTTATTGAAATATTATTATTAGATTTTTTATACAAATAAGTACGAAATCACTCAGATAAATCCAAATCTATATTTTCTACTTGAAAATCATCAATATTTTTTATTTTTAATTGTTTTAATTCAATTAATTTTTCAATATATTTTTTAAAATATTTTAAATGCCTATCATATTGCTCAATAGTCTTAGAAGATTTGTTTTTTATTACTTCTAACCAATTTAAAAACTTATCATAAGCTTGTAAAAATTTCATAAACAAATATAATAATGTTGTAATATAATAGTATTATATAAAATAATAATTATATACAAATTTAAGTTTTAAAAAAAGTCAAGACTAAAAATAAAAAAAATTTTGTTTTTAAAAAAATAATATATTATAATTACTTAAGTTAGATAATTTAAAAAATAAATATGAAATACAAAATATTAAAAGGAATGTTAGAATCTTTCGTAAAAGTTTATAAATGTCCTATGTGTGATACTAAAATTAACGAAGAAGATGTTGATATAGTTTGAGCAGCATGAAATACTGTAAATATAAATATTGAATGTAACAAATGTAAAAAAAGTTCTATGATAAAAGCAGAAATAAACAATATAAATTTATTCCCATTAAATATAAAACAAGAACAAATAAACAGATTTTCAGAAATAAACGAAAAAATAACAGACACAGAAATTACTGATTTAAACAAAAAGCTAAAGAATTCAAAATTAAATGCATCAGATTTATTTGAAAATTAAAATTATATATGGATATTATATTAAAATTATTCTATTCTTTATTATATATTTGATTATGAATACTACTAATAAAATATAGAAAAAATATTCACTCATGGACAGGAAACTGGTATTGGGCAGAAAAATATTTATGAAGCGGATGAACTTATCTAGTATTAATATTTTTATGATTATTTTTTATTTTCCTATGATGACTTTATCCTTTTTGATGACTAGATTTACTAGTTAAAAAATAATTTTTTTGACATATAAACTTTTTTAAATAAAATAGCACTTACGAACACTAAGTGCTAATTTTATTTTTTAAATTTTAAAATATGAGCAAGAAGACATATTCATTTGAAGCAGAAACAGAGAGGTTATTAGAGCTATTAACGCATAGCATTTATTCAAATAAAGAAATATTTTTAAGAGAATTAATTTCAAATGCGTCTGATGCTATTGATAAAGCTCGTATCAAATCTCTTACTGATGTAAATTATCTATGAGATAACTCAAACTTTGAGATAAAAATTAATATAGATAAAGAAAATAAAACTATAATAATAGAAGACAATTGAATTTGAATGACTCGCAATGAAGTTATAACAAACTTATGAACAATTGCAAAGTCATGAACAAAAGATTTTTTAGATAAATTAAAAGAAACAAAAGAACAAAATAATTTAATCTGACAATTTTGAGTTTGATTTTACTCTGTATTTATGATTTCAAACAAAGTTGAATTAGAAACTAAATCAAATGATAGTGATAAATCAATAATATGGATATCAGAATGAAAATGAAAATTTGAGATAAATGAGTGAAATAAAGAAACCAGAGGAACTCTTATAAAAATCTATATCAAAGATGAAGATTTAGAATTTATTGAGGAATGGAAATTAAAAGAACTAATAAAAAAATATTCCAATTTCATTAATATCCCTATATTAATGCTAGAAACAGAAAACGAATCAAATAAAGATAATAGAAAATATGAACAAGTAAACGAAACAAAAGCTATTTGGGATAAACAAAAAAATGAATTAAAAGAAGAAGATTATGAGAAATTTTATTCTAGTATTAGTTATGATTTTGCAAAACCTCTAACATATATTCATCAAAATACTGAATGAACAATTAGCTACAAATCTATTCTTTTTGTCCCAAGTAAAAAAAATATGTTTTATAACAATGATGATGCAACTAAAGATTACTGACCAAAACTATTTGTACAAAACGTATTAATATTAGAAAATTCTAAAGATTTATTACCAGTATGGCTTAGATTTATTCATTGAATAGTTTCAACAAATGATTTACCTTTAAATATCTCAAGAGAGATGCTTCAATCAAATAACACTCTTGAAAAAATAAAAAAATCTCTAACAAAAAAGTTAATTGAAAAAATAGCTATAGAACTAAAGGATAATACTGAATATGATGAATTTTTAGAAAATTTTTGAAAATTTTTGAAAGAATGAATCTATTATGAAACTGAACTTAGAGAAAAAATAGCAGAATTACTTAAATTTAACACACTTTTAAATAAAAAAATTACACTTGATAAATATCTAGAAGAAGTACCTCCTACAAAAAAAGAAGATAAAGAAATTAAAAATATATATTACGTTTTAGCAAAAAATGAAAATGAAGCAAGATCTAATCCATATATAGATAATTTTAAACAAAAGGGAATAGATGTTATATTATTAACAGATCCAATAGATGAATGGTTAATCCAAGTACTTACAGAATATAAATGAAATAAATTATTATCCATAACAAATTCAAAATTAGAAGAAGAATCAAAAGAAGAAATAGAAAAAATCGAAGAATCAAAAAAAGAATTAAAAGACTTACTTGAACTAATAAAAAATACTATCTGAACAGATAAAATTGAAAGTATAAATATTTCAAACAAACTATGAGATAATCTATGAGCATTAAAAACAAAAGAATGAGGATTAACTCCTCAAATGGAAAAAATTATGAAAGCTATGTGACAACACATACATGAAAACAAAAAAATACTTGAACTAAATTCAAATCACAAAATTATAAAAATGATGCAAGATGAGTTTAATACAGATATAAAATCGGAAAAATTAAAAGATTTGATATTATATACATATGAACAAGCTATATTACTAGAATGATGAGAATTAGAAGATTATAAATGATTTATAAATAGAGTAAATAAATTTATAGAAAAATAAAAGTAGGGATTTCCTACTTTTATTTTTCTTAATTAATACAACCAATTTCTTCATACTCAATCTGTTGGAGTAATAACTGAAACATAAACCTTGTGTCAATTATGTAATACTTTTAAAACTCACTCATTTTGAACTCAAAAAGTAATATCTCACTCTCATTTTCAAGATTCCATTATCAATTGAGCAACAATAGTTTTATATCATCATGTTAATTCATCTAAATCCAAAGAATCCATTCAATTAGCACTCATTGATGCTAATTTTAATAATTTTTCACTATTTTCAGAAGTTAAACCCATATTAAATATATTAATAAATACTAAACATATAATAAATATGTTATATATTTTGTCAAACTATTGTTTTTTATTTTTACAATAATTATTAATATTGTAAAAATAAAAATTACAAAAATATTAGTTTTTTTTTGTTTTTTGATTAAAATCAAACAAATTTATATTCTAAAAACAAAAAATAATATGAAAATTACAAAAATAAGTTTAATCATAATATTAACATTAAACTTTTTATGCCATTTTGAAGTAAATGCAGTTGATATACAAATAGTTCCAGCAGATAGTAATATAACTATAAACAACGATGAAACAGAAATTACAAGAAAAGACTTTTTCATCTTTTTGTCAAATCTGTACAAATCAAATACGCCAAAAACATACAAATACATAAACTTGGAATTTATAGATGGAACAACTGACAACGAACTAAAAGAATCACTACAAATTTTGATTTACAATGATATAATAGAAAATAAAAAAATCAAAATTTATCCAAATAAAAAATTAAATGCACATACTTTTTATAATTTTCTTGACTCTAAGTTAGATATTTATTCTGAACCTGATAATGAAAGTTTAAATGACTTAAAAAATAGGAACACAACAAATAAGGACTTAATAAACGCTCAAAATGCAATAGAAAACCAAAAGGAATTTAATAAAACAAAAAATAATAATATATTTTCATCAGATGATAGCAATACAGACAAAGATATAAATCTAAAAAAAGAAATATTAAATGATGTTTACCAAACATTATTAGAATGACATTATAATAATGAAAATCTAGACAAATGAGAAATGCTAGATTCTGCAATAGAATGAATAACTAAATGAACTGAAGATAAATACACAACATATTTTCCACCAACAGAAAAAAAATCATTTGATGAATCTTTAAACTGAAAATATGAATGAATTTGAGCTTATGTAGACATGGAAACACCATGAGAATTTAAAATTATTTCACCAATTACATGAACTCCTGCTGAAAAAGCATGATTAAAATGATGAGATATAGTCATTTCTGTTGACTGACAAATAGTTACATCAAAAAATACAGTAAATGAAGTAGTTTCATGGATAAAATGACCTGCATGAACTAAAGTTAAACTTGAGATAAAAAGATGAGAAAATACTTTTTTTGTTGAAATAGAAAGAGCAAAAATAATCATAAAAGAAATTGATAGTAAAGCATTAAACAACAAAACATATTACATTCAAATAAAAACATTTTGAGATAATGTAAAATCAGAATTTGAAGATACTTTAAATGTTATAAAAGAAAATAAAAGTATAAAAAATATAATTATTGATTTAAGAAATAATCCAGGATGATACCTAGATCAAGTAACCGATATGCTATGATTTTTTGTTCCATTAGATGAACCAACAGCAATTGTAAAATACCAAGATTATCAATTATCATATAAATCAAAATGATATGATTTAATAGATTTCTCAAAATATAATATTATATTATTACAAAATTCAGGAACAGCATCTGCTTCTGAAATAATGATTTGAACAATAAAAGATTATTATCCAAAAACTACAATAATAGGAGAAAAAAGTTACTGAAAATGATCTGTCCAAACAATAAAATCATACTCAGATTGATCTGCATTAAAATATACAATAGCTAAATGGTTTACTTGAAAAACTGAAACAACTATTGATAATACATGAATTACTCCAGATATAGAAGAAAAACTTGATGATGAAAAATATCAAAAATGATATGATTCTCAATTAGAAAAAGCTTTAGAAATAACTAATAAATAAGCATGAAGAAAAAAATATTATCAACAATCCTAATAATATCAATCATATTTATAAATGTATCAAATATTTTTGCAGCTAATAATATTGAAAATACAAATTTAAAGATTATAAATTCTTTTAATATTTTCATTTGAAAAATAGAAAAAAGTCTATCAACTGAAGACCAAATAAAAATATTAAAAAAAATAAAAAGTATCATAGAAACAAAATTAAAAAATAAAGACCTATCAGAAAATACTATTATTGTTTTTAATAAAATAAATGAATTAGCTGACATTCAATTAAAATTAATTAATTCTTCTTCTGATAAAACAAATTCAGAACAAAAGAAAATAGAGGAACAAGAAATACAAAAATTTAAAGATTTAGAAAAGGTAGACGCAGAACTACCATGATACGTAAAACTAATTGTAAACAATGATAGAATATTTATCAAAGCACTTGTATCAGAAAACGATATGGTTGAATTTTTAGATAATAATACAATCAAAAAAATTGATTTTACAAATTATACAGAAATAACAAGATTAAATTATCTTTTTCTAAAAAGAAAAACATGATATATTTTTCAATATAAATGAAATTATATACTTGTTGAAAATTATGAATTAGAAAATAAAATACCATATTCAAAAGCAACAAATTTTTTCAAATGATATATATATGATGATTCTTATAATTTTCATGAAAAAGACTGAGTATATTATACATATAAATTTGATAAATTTAACTACACAAATGACAAATATTGATTTTTTATTAATTCAATGAAAATAATATGACTTAATCCATGAAAACTAGTTCTATATAAAAAAAATTGAAAATATTATTTTGTAAAAGAATTCACTGAAGAAAAACTTATAACTAAAGATATTATAAATAATATTAATAATAAATATTTATTTGTAACAATGGTTTATGATGATAAAAAAAATATATTTAAAGAAACTGATACTGAATTCAAAAAATTAAAGGAAGTTTCTACAAATCTAACAAAATGATTGTCAACAGAAAATAAAATTAAAGTTATTTATAATTGGATTTTAAAAAATATCACATACACAAATCCTTTAGATTTATCAAAAAAAGAAATTTTTTCATGAATCTATACATATACAAACAAAGATTGAGTCTGTGAAGGATACACAAAACTAATGGCATATATGTTAATGTTTTCATGAATTGAAGACTTAAGTGTAATAAGATGATATGTAATTGATGCTCAAGATTTTCCAAATGTATGACATGCATGGCTAAGAATATGAAGCTATTATTATGATCCAACTTTTGATGATCCTATTTGAAATACAAAAGAAAAAGACTATAGTGAATATCTATATTATAAACTTCCAGCAAATTTATTTTATGTAAATAGATACAATTTTGAGGATTTACCAGAAAATTTAAAGACCAAATCAAAAACAGAAAGAGAAGATATAGTAAATAAAAATTTATTCAACTTAGTAAATTCTTACAAAAACAGCAACTATAACTTAATGAAATATACTTTACTTTTATATAACAACTGATTAAGTTATAATGATACAATAACTATAGAAAAACTTGAAAAAATTATGACAGTATATAATGTAAATTGAGCTGACATGACATTTACAAAAGATTGAAAAAAAACATATATAAAAAGCATCAAATACTATGAAATAACAAAAGACAACATAATGCTAGTTTTAAAAACCATAAACTACGAAACTAAATGAAAAGTTTTATTAAAAATTAACAACAATTGAACATATACATATAAATTAGTATATTCCATGGAACTATACTAATACAACTACAAAAATATAATAAAATTATTTTGTTTTTTATAAAAAATTATTAATATAGAACTATATTAATAATTTTTTGTAAAATGAATTCTGAACAACTTAACAATAACCATAACGAAATTTACAAAAATTTTTTTTGAAGAAATGATTTAGTTATAAACTGAAATTTCAGTTTTCCTTGGAGCTATGAATGAACATCAAATAATTACCAAAGCTATCTTAGAATTAAATCAAAGTTACCACTAAAATGCTATATCTGATTTAATTACACTACCACAAATACTATAAAAATAAACAAATTAACTTATTTTAATATTGTAGAAAAAAGATTTGAAGAAATTGAATATAATAAAATAAACAAAAAAGAAAACGAAATAATAGAATTAATTAATTCTGAAATAGAAAAAATTTGATTAAATAAAGGAATTGAAATTGAAATATTATCAGAAACAACAAGATGACATTCTTTTTGATTTTCTTGAACTGTTTGAGGAATTTTAGCTTACTGAATATATAAAACTTATGATTTTTTTAAAAATGATGAACTACTAAAAAACGAAGAATTTATTGAAAAATATTATTCAAACATTTATTCATTAGCTTGAAAAATCGACTATATTTCAAGGCATTGAGCTACATTATGACATAATGTAGCTTTTACTTTAAATAAAAATACTTGAATTTCATTTTTTCTGATTGAAAACTATAATAAAACTAGTGTTGAAATAAATACATTTAATAAACTATCTTTCATATTTAAAGAAATAAAAAATCAAAATGAAATAGAATTACCATTTGATTACTATATTATTTTTTCATGATTACCTACAAATACATTACAAGTTGAAAAATGTAAAAACATAGAACTTAATGAAGATGATATATCTAATTTTATATCAGAAAATGACTTTTTAAATAAAAATCCTTCAATAAAAAAACTCTCAGATAATAATTATGTAAACTCTATAAAATTTGATTTTTTAAATATATTAAACATAAAAACATTAGAATTTTTCTATAAAATATACAATATGCCTCACGATGATAATTTAATTAATAACTTTATTAATCACATAAATAATTATAGATGAGCACTCTGAACAATAGAAAAACAAACTCAATTTGCACAAGATTTTTCATATTTCTTTCAAAAAAATATAAAAAATCCTGACGAAAAATTATGAATAAATCCTGCTTATTCATGAAAATTTTGATGATGATACATAGTAATTACAAAAAATTGATTATCAAGAAACAATATAACTCAAACCATAAACGATTTAAAAAATATATATCCTGATTGTGAAATAGAGTATAGCTCATGTGTTGATGGAACATATTCAAACTGAATTAAAATCAATCAATTCATATCAAACTGACAATACTCAAATTATATTGATAAAAACAAAGTTTCATACAAAGATAATAAATGAAAAACTTATTTATGAAATTATAATGAAATAATAAAAGATGAACAAACTTGATTATTATTAGATACCATATGAAACAAAATATATTTTGATTGAATAAAACTAACATCAAAAGATATTCCATCTCAAAACACAACTATCGAATTACTGATAAAATTACTTAATAATATCGATAAAGATATTTCAAACAAAGAGCTTCCAATATCAAGCTATTCAAAAAATAAAAACGAAATGTTGTGAAAAATAATTATTCCACTAAAAAACTTAATAGAAAGAAATACAAAAGAAAAATTATCACTAGAATGTAAATGAAGCTTAAATGATTTTTATTTAAGAATTTGAATAATTAATTTAAAAATATGAATTATTAATAAAATCTAATTTTCATTTACTTAAAGCAAAATTTAAACCTTAATTTTGCAAAAAAAACAAACATAAAGTATAATTATATAAAAAAGATAATATGTAATTATACTTAATGAACGATAATGATATAAATAAAAGTAATTCAATTCCAACACAAAATCAAGAAACTAGCAAAAAAACTAGCCAAGTTATTGATGAAGTAAAAGAAAAAAGTCAAAATACTCTAGAAAAAGGGAATAGTGCAAATACTCTATGAGAAAATACAACATTATTAAGAATAACATTAGTTAGACATTTTCCTTATGATTATAGATTAAAGGAAAATAAAATCAAAATTGATAAATATAACACACTATTAGCAAAAAAAATAAATCAAGAAAACCTTGAAGATACTGAATTAGAAACATTATCAACTTTAGAAAAAGATGTTGATGACATGATATACAAATCATTTGAAGAAATCCCAGATGAACAATTCGCAGATTACAAGGAATATATAAAAACTATCTTTAATCAACCATGAAAAACTCTAATAATTTATTCAGAAGAATGAAAAAAAAGAGTTAAATTAACTTGAGAAAATTTAAAAGAAATTTTTTATATTGAAAAAAAATCAAATGTAAATTTAAAATGATCAAATAAATCAGATCATATATGAGAAATTTATGTTAATATGGCAACAAATATAAAAGATGAACTTAAAAATATAATAGGAAAATACTTAAGAATATATAATAATATTATTATTATATCTAATAGATCCTATTCTCATTGATTCAATACTTATATAGGAAATAGAAAAATAAGCATAAAAGAAAGTGAAGAATTATTTGAAAAAGACTGATTCAATTACATAGACATAAACTCAAAATGAGAACCAATAAGTCAAAATGAATATGTATTACATATATCACCAAAAAATTATCATGAAATAAAATCTATATTTGAAATTTATACAAATAACTCAATGATAGAGTTACAAAACAATATAAACACATTATTTACAAATGAACATCATTTATATTCACAATATCTAACAAACGAAAAAAATAAAAGTCCTAATTTACATATTTTTTGCATTTCAAATCTATTAAAGATATGAGATTATGAACCAATTAACACTTTTATAAAAACATGCAACAATAAAAATATTCAAGAACTATTAGATATTCTAAATATTCTAACTAAAGTAAAAAGAAATGATATAGTTGATGAATTAATATTAAAATTATGAATAATAATAAAGCTAAGAGAAAACATTAACTTAGAATTAGATAAAGATTTAGAAGAAAAATGCAAACAAATAAAAAATGCAATAAATAAAATTAAAGAAAAATCAAAGGAACAAATAGATTCAATTTTTGCACAATCTATTGATGATATGGTAAAAAAAAGAGAAATTATAAATAGACAATTGTATAGATATATTAAGTCTATTAAAGATGAAGAAATTAACGAAACTTATATAAATACAAAAGTTCATGAAGAAACAACTATTTCAAATTTAACGTCATTGGAAGAAATTTTAAGTAATAATGATATCTTCACATATATATTTAATGGAAATGTTTGAGAATGAAAATCAACAGAATTAGCAAAGATCTGAGAAGAAATAAACACAAATAAAAAATTTAGTAATACATATGAAGTTATTTTTTATAAAATGAGCGAAATTACTACAGAGAATTATAAAAATTTTATTATAAAATTAGAAGAAATTTCAAACTTAATAGAAAAATACAAAAATAAAAAAGTAATAATTATTCTTGACTGAATTGATGAACTTCCAGATAGTTTTTATGATGAAAACTGAATAAGTTTTAAAAGTGAATTAAAAAATTTTATACTTAAATGATCAAATAAAAACAAATTAATTATTGCCTGAAGTAGAAAATGAGAGTTTAATGATATATATAGCACAAATAATAAAAAAAATAAAAGTAATGAAAATGTAATACATATAAGATTTAAAGATATTGATAGAAACTCAAGAAATAACTTTATAAAAAACCGACTAATAAATTTATGAATAAAAAACATAAAAGATTATATAAACCAAATAAATATTTTTCTAAGAAAAGATGTTTTAGATGAAGAATTAAAAAATACCCCTTTAATTTTATTTTTTTTATGTGTATTAAGCAAAAATCAAAACCTAAAAAATATAAAAAATAGAGCTTGACTTTATGAAAAAATAATTATTGAAATACTTAATAAACATCAATGATTAAAAAAACTTAAGTTAAATGAAACAAACACTCCTTTAATAATGAAAACATTATCTTTTTGTGCACAAAATAAATTTGACAAGAAAGTTATAACTGAAAAAAATATAGAAACTTTTTTAACTAATGAAAATCCATATTTAACAACAGAAACAAAAAAGGAAATAATTAGTCAAATTTTTCTAATATATAAATCAGAGAATCAAGAATACTCATTTATATTACAATCATTTTATGAATACTTTTTAGCTAAATATATCTCAAATATTCCAAAATGAAATAAAATCATATATAAGTATAAAAAAGAGCTATTAAATGATAAATCATTATCCCCAATCATTATGTTTTATTGAGAAATACTTATAAATGAATGAAGAATAGATGAATTTGAAAAACTTATATGAAAAAAATGATTATTAAAAAATAATAGTAATTTATGAGAATGATTTTTTATATGACTTGAAATGATATATAATTTTTACCAACAAAATGAAAACATTGAAAATTCCAAAAACATAAATAAAGTATATCTAAATAAAATCCAAAAATGGGATAAATATAAAACAGCTCTTAAATTATATAAATTTCAAGAATTTCAGAAAAAAATATGATTTAAAGAAAATGAATTCATTAATGAATATTATAAAAAAATCAAAGAACACAATATCCCTTTATCAATAGAAAAAAAAGCAAATTTATGAACTAGCACTATTATTAATGAAATAATCAATACTCAAATAAAAATAGAAGAATATATAATAATAATAAATGCATTAAAAAAATCATGAAATGAAAAATGAATAAAAATTATATACAATCACGCTATAAATTATTATAAAAATAATAAAAATGATATATTATGATTAAACATATTATTAGAAATTTGAAATATAAAAACACTAAATTATATCTATAAATCTGCTATAAATGAAAAACAAAAACTTATTTCAGCACTTAACTTAAATAATGAAGAAAGCATATATTATATATTAATTGATAAACACAAATGAAGTTTCCCAAATTATTTAAATACTTTAATTGAATTAGCAAAAAAATGACATAATAAATCCGTTAACGAATTAATAAATATAGCAGAAATACTATACAAAATATGACTATATGATAAACTAAAAGAAATATGTATAATATTAGTAAATTCCAAAAATATAAAGGGAATTAATCAAACTAATTATTATGCATCAAAACTATACGACAAAAAATTATATTCAACAGCAATTGATTTATATTTTTGACTTATATGAATATGAGAAAACAAATATTACAAAAAGTTAATTAACTGTATATATAATATATTAGAAGAATATTCTTATAAACATCTTTCATTAACAATAAAAACAATACATGATTCAATTTATAAAAATTACAACAAAGAAGAACAAATATTTGAATTGTCAGAATTTGAACAAATAAGGATGGATAATTTTTACAATAACATCTCTAAATTAATATATATTTGTGATAACGAAATATGAATAAAATATGTTTATCAAATACTTATAAATATACTAAACAATTGTTTTTACAAAAAAACATCTATCATACAAGAAGAACTAAGTAGTTGAAGAGATATGTACAACATAAAATGAAAATATGAATGAAATTTCAAACTAATCAAAAAAGATAATTACATTAAAATGTTATTAGACCTAATTATAAAACTAATCAACAAATGACGAAAATGAACAGAATATGCATATAAAATATGAGAAACATTATATAATGAATGACTTTATATACAAGCATGAATAATTTTTATAAAATTAATAAACATAGGGGAAAAAGAAGGTATTGAAAAGGCAAAAGAATGTGCAAATAAAATAATATTTCAAAATAATTTTGATACTCTTCTTTTTCTACTGGATTTAAATACAATTTCTAATTCTAATTCTAATTCAAACATATTAACTAATATTTATAATTTAATCTCAGAATTATATATAGACAAAAAATATGTTAAATTTCTTAAAATCCTTATATATTTTATAGAAATTTCAAATGAATCAAATTATGAAAAAATATGAAATTTTATATCTAATTTAATTTTAAATAATACATTGTACTTAAGAGACAAATATTGGATAACTATAGGATTAATAACTAATGAATTATCATTTGAATTAAGTATGGGACAAAAACCCGATAGTTACTCAATAATTCGTGAGATCTGTACTAGAGAGGAAACAGAAGATTTTTTTCAAAAAATACTAAGTAATAACAAAAATCCAGAGTATATAGATTTAATAAAAACATAATAAAAAAATTGAAAAAAAAAAGAAAGAAAAAATCTTTCTTTTTTTTTTCAATTTTTTTCTTTTCAAGATTACCTATAAAAATAAAAATTTATTATTAACTATTTAATTATGGAAAACATAGGAAAAAACATAGATATACAAAAATCAAAAGAAAATAACTTCTCTGAAATAACCGAAACAATAAGCACAAAAGATATAGAAAAACATATAAGTGATTCCATTTCCTGAATCTTAATATTTTGAACAAATAAGTGAAAAATATTAATAAAAAAAATAATCCAAAATTAATTTATCTCTAATTTACTAATATGTACCCATATAATTTGCTAGATAAAAAAATAGAGATTTTTCCTATTTTTTGAAAAGAATTGAATAATGTTTCATATTTATCAATGGATGATAACTCAGACTTTATAAAAAATCTTGAAGACTGACAAATAAAACAACAAATAATATTTCAACAAGAGATAAATAAAGAATTCTTAAAAAATTCATCAAACATAATAATATCATGATATTTAGAAAAAAGACTTAGATTAATATGAGTTTTATGACATGAACAAATGATAAATCAAGAAAGATATTTTCATCTTTGAATTGATTTATCTGTAAAAAAATGAACCCGAATTTTCGCTCCATTATCATGAACAATTTTCGAAACTTGATATGAAAGTTGAGAATGAAACTATTGAGGATACATAATAATAAAACATTCTATTAAGTGAGATATATTTTACAGTCTTTATTGACATTTATCATATGAAAATATTCAAGTAAAAAAATCAGATATTATCAATGCTTGAGATTACTTAGGAAATATATGAGACTTAAATGAAAACTGATGATATTTTCATCACTTACATCTACAAGTAATCACAGAAAAATGAAAAGAAAACTGATTCTTTTCAAAATGATACTGCACAAGAAAACAGTTAGAAAACATAAACGATTTTGTTAAAGATCCTTCTTTCATATTTAAATTTTAAAACATAATAATTTTCACATGAATGAAAAAATAGATAAAAAACGTACGGAGGAAATAACAGAAACAAATAGATATTCATGAAATTTAACAACATGATGGAATTTAAACTGAAGTTATGATAGAATCCAATACTACAACGAAGAAGTAATAATAAATTTTTCTGAAATAACATCATTAATTACTCAATGAATAGTACATCTAAAAGAAAATGAGACAAAAACTCGTTTAGATATAAGAATAAAAACATCCAAAGAGCTTATTACAAACTTAGAAAAACTTAAAAAAATTTTCTGAAATATAGATATAAGCATAAAAAAATTTTATCAGGATAACAACTTTGATATAATAATATGAAAAAACTCAAAAGAAAGGGAAGTTAGTGAAAAAGAAATCGAAACAATAAAATCATATATAAAATCAAAAATATATATAACTCTTGACTATATAAATAAACAAGAGGGATTTGAAAAATATGCTTTAAAAAAATTAAGCAACATAATAAAAGAATGATATAAATTTGAAAATACAAATTTTAAAACTGAAGAAATTTTAGAATTATGGAATGATAGTTTTTGATGGAATAAAGAAAGTGTTCAATCATTGCTAGATAATCATAAAGACAATATATATTGACTAAGAAATAAAAAATGAGAACTAATATCTTCTATATTAATATCAAATTGAGAAACTACAGAATGGGCTACTAAAAAAAATTACCAATGAAAATGATTAATAGAACCTCTACTAATTTATGCAAACTCAAGTTATATAAAAAAAGTATGACAAAATAAAAGCAAAATATATGTACAAGCTCGTTACAATCGTTCAATTTGACCATCAATAAAATCATGAATGAATTTTATATTATGTAATAATCTACAATATATATTGACAAATCATGTTGAAATTGAATGAGAGTACCAAAACTTCGTTGAATGAGTACTTGATACTTCACAATATAGTGAAAAAATTATAAAATCATATTTAAATATAAATTAATTTATATATAATAATAGAAAAAAAATTTAACATTTAACTATAATATAATGCAGTACTCAAATGAATCTTATATAAGAATAAACAAAATTAGAAAACTTAAAAGTAATTGAATAATAGTCTATGCAAATTCTTTTAATAATAAACAGAATATTTCCTCATTAAAAAATGAACAGAATGAAATCAATACATCAGATAAATTACTAATTGAATGAGCAAAATGAAATTATAAAATTTCATGAAGAATTACATCATTTAGATCTCATTGAAAAATAACATTCTGAAGACTTATTGACAGTACAGATAACATTCAAATAGCATTTTCAAAATGAAAGACTCTATTTGACACCTGAAAAGATAAATTAGAAGAAATATTTATTGATGATAAAAAAATCGATTCATATAAATTCTTAGAAAAATATATAGATATTTGAGATTATATATGAGTTACATGAGATTTATTTTATACAAATCATTGAGAATTAACTTTATTCGTCAAAGAATATAAAATTTTATCAAAATCAATTAGACCCCTACCTGATAAATTCCATTGAGTAAAAGACATAGATACAATTTACAAACAAAGATATTTAGATTTAATTACAAATAATCAATCATATGAAAAATTTATTTTCAAATCAAGATTTATAAAAACATTAAGAGATTTTTACCATTTAGAATGATTTATTGAGATAAATACACCTATTTTATGAAATTCCGCATCTTGAGCAGCAGCAAGACCTTTTATAACATATCACAATGATTTTAAACAAGATATGTTTCTAAGAATAGCCCCGGAAGTAGCTTTAAAAAAAGCAACTGTATGAAGATTTGAAAAAGTTTTTGAATTTGCTACAAACTTCAGAAACGAGTGATCAGATCCTTCACATATGCAAGAATTTAATGTTGTTGAACATTATGCTGTATGATGGAATTATTTAGACAATATGGAATTTACTGAAAAAATGTTTAATTATATATTTGATAAATTATGAATTAACAGAAAAATCAATATAAAAGATAAAGAATGAATCATAAAAACAGTAGATTTTTCAACCCCATGGGAAAAAATTGATTATATAGAATGAATTAATAAAGTTTGTTGAATTGATGTATCAATTTATAAAGAATGACAAGAAAAAAAATTAATTAATGATATTAAAAACAAATGAATTACTTTTGAAAATATGGAAATAATGTGAGTTCCAACATTAATTGATTATTTGTACAAAAAAGTCCTTAGACCATCAATAATATGACCAGCATTTGTTTACAATTACCCAAAAATCATGCAACCATTAGCAAGACAATCAGATAAAAATTCAAACATAGTTGAACAATTTCAGTTAGTAGTAAACTGATGGGAAATCAACAAAGCTTACTCAGAATTAGTTGATCCAGAAATACAAGTAAAAAATTTTATATCACAAAAAAATGCAATAAATAAATGAGACCAAGATGCAACTCAATGAGATTATGATTTTGTTTTAGCAATGGAATATTGAATGCCACCACAATCTTGATTTTGAATGTGAATTGAAAGAATTTTAACAATATTACTCGAACAAGATAATTTAAGAGATGTTTTTCTTTTCCCAAGTTCAAAATATGATAACAATTTAAATTCTAATGAATTTGAAAAGTTTTACTCACAAGAACATAATACAAATGACACCATAATAACCGTAAAAAATATTGATGATACAAATAAAGTTGAAATATCATTTAACATGTATGAAGAACTAATTAAACAAACATTAATAAATTATTTCAATAAAGTTAAACACTCATATTCAATAACAACAACATCATTAATATGTGAAAAAAATATATTTGATTGAAAAAATAAAATAGAAGTTAATCATATAATAAAAAAAATAAACAAAAAACTAGAAAAAATAAATGTTTGATTAAAAACCTATAAAGATGAAATAAATTTTAATAATATAAAAGAATTATTAAAAAATTTTGCTGAATTACTTACAAATGAAAAAGAAAAAATAAGAAATATACTTACTAAATATGAGACAAATCATGTATTTGATGATGAATTTTCAAGAACAATTGATATATTAATAAATATTGAAGAAAATAAAGACTATTTTAAATATAAAGTTGATCAAATTGCAACATTTCTTCCAAAAAATCAACCATTATACGCATTTACATGTTTTTGTATAATACCAAGTGTTATGTGTAAAAAATTAATTATAAGAAAACCAAAATCTATGAAATGATTTTTTGATGAACTAATAAGCATATTAAAAATCAATACATTTTTTCCAAACATAGAGGTAGTATCAAAAAGTAGAAGTGAATATATGGAAATAATCACTGAAAAAGAACTAATAAACTGAGAATATTACCCAAAAACAGATGCTGTTATATTTACATGAAATTCAGACCATTCTGAAGAATTAAAAAAACACTTCAACATAAAAACTTTATTTATAACTAATTGAAGTTGACATAATCCTATAATAATAGAAAAAGATGCTGATATAGATAGAGCCATCAATGCAGTTTGTGAACTCCAACTATATAATCAATGACAAGACTGTGCTGCACCAAACACTATATTTGTAAATGAAAATATTTATGAAGAATTTATGAAAATTTTATGAAATGAGATATCAAAAAAGAAAATATGAGACTATATTTCAGCAGACTTATGACCAATTACTGAAGTATGAATGATAAATTCAATAAATAATATACTTATTGAAAACTTTGAATATCTTAATACATCAATACCTAATTCTTGAATAATAGATTATAAAAATAAATATGTATATCCAACAATTATAGAAAAACCATTATCAGAATGATGAAATTACAAAGAATTATATGCTCCAATTTTCTTTATTCAAAAATACAAAAATGACGAGGAATTGAAAAACTATTTTGAAACACAACACTACAAAAACAATGCAATGTACTTAACTTTATACTGAAAAAATAAATATATATTTTGACTTGTTGATAAGAATATTGAATGATTATGAATCTTACATAAAGAAGATACTTTTCTACACAATAAACATCTACACATGAAATGAATAGAAAGAGGAACTCAACCATATTGATGATATTGAATATATTCTTCAAACTATACTTTTATGTGAAAAACGACAAGCAAACCAACTTTACCACAAAGAGATATATATGAAAATTTAATATGAAATAATTTAAATACAATATTAACTAGTTTAATAGATAAAATAATTAGTAACAAAGAATAAATAACTTGTATATTACTAAAAATAAATATAATGTATAAAATAACAATCATTATTATGAAAAAACTACACACTACATCTTTACCTTGTCCGATAAAACTATTTGTATGAAAATGGTTTTTATAAAGGTGTAAAAAGTCTATATAAATTATAAAGTCATTTTCAAAAGAAAATGGCTTTTTTATTTTTTAATTAAAAAATTATGATTATACAATTCATTTGATGCTGAAATATGTGAGAAATAATCCTAAATTCTATAATAAAAAGCAAAACAAAATGTAAAATATACATAAAAACAAGAACTGCTGAAAAAGAAAATTTACTCAAAGAAAAATACAAAGTAAATATATGATTAAATAAAGAAGCTGATTTAATAATTTTAGCTATAAAACCAAGCCAATTTAAAGAAATAAATCTAAATAATTTTAGAGAAAACACAATTATAATTTCAGTCATGGCAGGAATAAGTATCAAAAAGATTAAAGAAAAATCCTTATCTGATAAAATTATTAGAACAATGCCAAATACTCCATCATTGATATGAAAGTGAATAATTTGATATACTAAAACAAATAATATTTCAAAAAATGAAATACAATTATTTAAAAAACTTTTTAGTAAAACATGAAAGATAATTGAATTAAATGATGAAGATGAAATAAACAAAATAACAGCACTTTCTTGATCATGACCTGCATATTATTATTACTTTACAGAAGCTATAATAAATATAGCAAAAGAAATGTGATTTTCAGAAAATATATCAAAAATAATTTTATACAATACATTCTTTTGAGCTTCAACATTATTAGAAAAAAGTAATCTAGATATAGAAACACTTAGAAAAAATATAACATCCCCCTGATGAACAACACAAAAAGCAATAGAAATATTTGAAACAAGTAAATTTAAAAACTCAATAAAAAAAGCTATAAAATGAGCTTATAAAAAGGCAAAAGAATTAAATAATAACTAATATTTTATGAAAACTACTATTATAAAAAACATTGAAAATGTAAAAAATGCTTCATTTTCAATAAACAATCTCTCTATAAAAAAGAGAAACACTATAATTAAAGAAATATGAAATAGTTTAATATTAAATAAAGATTTAATATTAAAAGAAAACAAAAAAGATTTAAAAGAAATTGATAAAAATAGTCATAATTATGATAGATTACTTCTAACAGAAGAAAGAATAAAATCAATTAGTGAATCATGTACAAATATATGTAAAATAAAAGATCCATTAAATAAATTTAACAAAGAAAAAACTATAAAAACAAATGATGACTTAATAATTAAAAAAATTTGAATACCATTATGAGTAATAGCTTGTATTTATGAAGCAAGACCAAATGTAACAATAGATTTAATCGTAATGTGCATAAAATCTTGAAATTCAATAATCCTAAAATGATGAAAAGAAGCAAAAAACACAAATAAGATACTTGTAAATCTAGTAAAAAAAGTATTAGAAAAGAACAAAATAAATAAAGATATAATCTACAATTTTCCATTAAACAGAAAATACTTAAAATATTTATACAACTGAGTTTGATTGATTGATGTAATAATTCCAAGATGATGAAAAAATTTAATAGAATCAGTTAAAAAAAATTCATTAATTCCTATTATTGAAACATGAGCTTGAGTGGTACATATTTATTTAGATGAAAACATACATAATGTAATTGATAAAACTATTGAAGTTATAACAAATGCAAAAATTAATCGTCCATCAGTATGTAATGCTCTTGATACATTGATAATAAATAAGAATATTAAAGAAAAAAATTTAAAATATATATTAAATACTTTAAAGAAAAATAAAATAAATTTAATTGAAATTAACCAAGATTATCATAAGGAACATTTAAATCTTGATTTAAATATAAAATATGTAAACAATTTAGATGAAGCAATTAAACATATTGATAAATATTCTTCTAAACATAGTGACTGAATAATTAGTGAAAATAATAAAAATATAAATTATTTCTTAAATAAAATAGATTCATCCGTTGTCTATGTAAATACATCTACTAGATTTTCTGATTGATGATGTTTCTGATTTTGATGAGAAATATGAATTTCAACACAAAAACTACATGCTAGATGACCTATGTGAGCAGAAGCTCTAGTCACATATAAATACATTGTAAAATCCGATTTCAAAACAAGATAATATCTTATTATTTAATTAAAATATTATGAATAATAAAACATATGTTATAAAAATTTGATCAAATGTGCTTATTTGAGAAAATTGAATTAATGAAAAAGTTATAGATAGTATAACAAAACAAGTAAACAAATTAAAAAACAAAAAAATAGATATAATAATTGTTAGTTCATGAGCAGTTGCATTATGAAAGAAAAAAATGAAAATTAATGAAATAAAATGACTTACAAAAACAGAATGCTGACAAATATTTTCAAGTGTATGACAAGCAAGTTTAATGGATATATATAAAAAATACTTTGATAATTACAATATAAATATTTCTCAAGCACTACTAACAAGAAAAGACTTCAGTGAAAAAGCTAGTTATGATTCTATAAAAAAAGTATTATTTACAAGCCTAAATTTATGAATTGTACCTATAATAAATGAAAACGATGTTCTTTCGGAAGAAGAATTAGATTTTTCAGATAACGATGAACTTTGAGCACTAATTGCAGCAATGATATGAGCTGAAAAACTAATTATATTATCAAATATTGATTGACTTTATGATGAATATCCAAATTGAAAACTTATAAAAAAAGTTGAAAAAATTGATAAATCAATATTATCTATGGTATGTAAAGATAAATCAAGCATGTGAAAGTGATGAATGACAAGTAAACTAAAAATTGCTAAAATGATGATTGATCTATGAATAAAAATGTACATTGCAAATTGAAACAAAGAAAATACAATAGAACAAATATCAAACTGAAAAAATCCTTGAACATTATTTGAATGAATTATTGAAAATAAAGTTGATTCAATAAGAAAATGGCTGAAAGCTTGAGCTTCACCAAAAGGGAAGATTTATGTAAGTACTATAATTGCTGATTTACTAAAATCAGGAAAGAGAGCATCACTCCTAGAAATATGAGTAGAAAAAATAGAGAAAACATTCTCAAAATGAGAAGTAATAGAAGTTTGTGACGAAGAAGGGAAGTGTATATGATACTGAGTATCAAAAATTGATTCAATAAATATAAATAAAAACTCTGAAGATAAAAAAATTGTTGTACATACAAATTACTTTATAAATATATAATTATGAATTTAAATATAGAAAAACTTTTAATGGAAGTACCAATAACAAAGATTAATCATATAGAAAACAATGAAGTTTTTGCTTTACTTGAAAAATTTAATATGTGTTGAAATATAAAAGTTAAAACTGTTTATTGGATTATAAAAAAAGCCATTGAAAGAAAAGAACTAGATAAAAACAAAACTATACTAGAAGCATCTAGTGGTAATACAGCTATATCACTAGCATACTTAGCAAATCTATTTGATTTAAAAGTATTACTAGTTGTACCAGACAATACAGCACCATGCAAAAAAAAGCTCATAAAATCATATTGAGCAGAACTTATAGAAGTTCCATGAGCTACTGATGATGCAATTGATTACAGAAACAAACTTCATAATGAAAATCCTTGAAAATATTTTCTACCAAATCAATTTGATAATTATGACAATTTAGATGCACACTACAACCTTACATGACCTCATATAGATAAAAAAATCTGAAAACTTGATTTCTTTGTTGCATGACTATGAACTACCTGAACATTACTTTGAACAGCAAAATATTTAAAAGAAAAGAATCCAAATATAAAAATAATAGGAATTAATCCACTTAATAAAATTGAATGAATAAAAAATTATAACATAATAAGAAACATATGACAATTTTACAAAGATTATAAATATCTAATTGACTATGTAATTGATGTAAATTATGAAGATGATGCTATTCCATGAGTAAATGACTACATATGAGAATGATACTTTAATTGAATATCTTCTTGAGCAATTTTATCATGAACAAAAAAATATTTAGATTGAAAAACTTGATTAAGATGAGCTATTATAGCACCAGACTGATGAGATTACTACTTTGCAGAACTTATGAAATACATAGATAAAGATAAAATAAAGTGATGTAAATAAAAAAATTTGACATTAAAAATTTTTAGATAATATTAAATTACTATTTGATTAAGAAAAATATATGACAACTAAATATAATTTAATTCTAGTGATTGTCGTACTTTTAGGAAAAAACCTAAGAGATATTTTTCGTGAATTAAAATAATTAAATAGTTTTACGATTTTTATAAACTCTCTTAGGATAAACCCGAAAGAGAGTTTTTTTTATTTTTTTAATTTTTTTACTTATGAATACAGCAAATTATAAATCTAGAGAAATTCCTTCTATACAAGAGATTTCTTGATATTTTTTAGAAAAAATATGACAAATCTGAGATAATGTAAACTCTTCAATATGAAAAATAATGGATAATTTTAATCCTATACATTCAATAAAAGCAAATTTGGAAAGGATTTATGATTGAATAAAAATTTCAGAATACAATGAAAGTGAACATAAAAAAAACAAATATTGAAATGAATTTATTTACATAATTAATAATAAAAATAGTAAAGTCTATGTCATTGAATGAGTTGAATTATCAAAATTTGAAGAAGTCAAAAAAACACTCAATAATAAAGATTTTGATATTTTTTGCTACTCAAATGAAAAAACTTGAACAAGTTATAATTCATACACTCCTATCGAATGATGAATAGTATTAGAAACAAAACCAAAAATAATAAATATAATAAATTTAAAAAATAATAATTAAAGCATGGAAAAGCAAAAAGAATTAAGATATAAACACCAAATTCAAAGTAGTATAATTTCATATAAATATATAATTGAAGAAAGAGTATTATGAATACTCGAACAATATCATCCAAGAGTATGAAGTAGCCGTCTAAAAATAAATAATCCTAATAACTTAAAAGAACTTGAAAGATGGCAAAACTGAGTAATATGAATTATAAAATCAGAACTTACATGACAATGATTCTGAAATTTTTCCCAAAATGAGATACTAAATTTTATTTCAAATTATCTACATGAATATTTCAAAGATGATATTTGGTACCAAAAATACTTAATAAACATACTACCAAAATTAAACATAGAAAATTAATTTAAAAAACATTTGACAAATGAAAAAAAATTATATAATAACAAACAACAATTATTTAGATAACAAATATTGTATGACAAATAAAACTAATTTATTACTACTAGCTCTTCTACTTCTAGGAAACAAACCTAAGAGCTATTTTGATGTAAATTAATTTTATAAAACATAATTTATACAAACTCTCTTAGGGAAACCTATGAGAGTTTTTTTATACATTAATTTTTTAAACCACAATACTTATGAATACAATGAATACACATGAATCTATAGAAGAAAGAGTAAAAGCTTTTTGAAAAATAGCAAAAAATCATTATAAAGTTCCAGCAAATGCTAACTTTAAATTACCAGATAGAACATGGCCAGATAAAGACATAGAAAAAACTCCAACTTGGTGCACTGTTGACTTAAGAGATTGAAATCAATCATTAAGAAAACCTATGACAGTTGAAGAAAAATTAGAAATCTTCAATATGCAAGTTCAAATGTGATTTAAAGAAATTGAAGTTTGATTTCCAGCAGCTTCTGAACCAGAATATCAATTTGTAAGAAAATTAATTGAAGAAAATTTAATTCCTGAATGAGTAAAAATTCAAGTATTAATTCAATGTAAAGATGAATTAATAGAAAAAACAAGAAAATCTTTAGAGTGAGCAAAAAATGTAATAATCCATATTTACAACTCAACATCAACTCAACAAAGAGAAACAGTCTTCAATAAATCAAAAGATGAAATAATAAATATTGCAGAAGAATGAGTAGATTTAGTAAAAAAATACTTTGCAGATTTTACTTGAAATTTTCAGTTAGAATATTCTCCTGAAAGCTTTACTTGAACAGAAATTGAATATGCAGAAGAAATATGTAAAAAAGTATTTGATAGATGGAACTGATTTTGATGAAAAGATATAATATTCAATTTACCCGCAACAGTAGAAAACTCAACTCCTGATAGATATGCTGACAAAATAGAGTATATGAGCAGAGCTTTAAAAACTCATGTAGAAGCAACTAAAAGTAGAATTAAAGCAATTATTAGTGTACATGCTCATAATGATAGATGAACTTGAGTTGCAGCAACTGAATTAGCAATAAAAGCTGGTGCTGATAGAGTAGAATGAGTTATAGGAGTTCCTAATTGAGAAAGAAGCTGAAATATTGATATATGAACAGTTGCTTTAAATATGTTTTCACATTGAGTTGATCCTAAATTAGATTTAAGCAACATATGAGAAATATCTGAAAGAATATCTGAAATAATTAAAATACCAATACATCCAAGATATCCTTATACTTGAGAATTAGTTCATACTGCATTTAGTTGAAGCCATCAAGATGCTATAAGTAAATGATTCACAAAACAAGAAGAAAGAAAAGCTACATGAGATGAAGTATGGGATATTCCATATTTACCAATAAACCCAGAACATATATGATTAGAATACAGACCAATTCAAATAAATTCTCAATCATGAAAATGATGAGCAACATTTATTTTAAATGATATTTGATATAAAATTCCAAAAGAAATGCAAAAATCTATATGAAATAAAGTTCAAGAAGTAACTGATAAAACAAATTGAACTTTAAGTGAAAAAGAAATAGAAAATATATTTTTAAACAATTTTGTAAACATAGATGGTCCAGTTTGATTAAATGAATTTAATTTTGATAAAATAAGAAAATTATGAAAAAAGAATTGACTTTGACCTATTGAAGAATTAAAAAATCAAATAATGTCAAAATATTGAATAAATATAGATGATGAAAATTTTGATTATGAACAAAAATCAATGACATCATGAGCTGGAGCAAAAGCCATATCATACTTTAAGATAAATATTAATTGAAAAAATTATTATTGATGTTGACTAGATAGAGATTTTGAAATATCTGCATTACAATGATTAATTAGTACTATTAATATTGCATTAAGAAATCAATAAAAACTCTTGACATTATAAAATTTTACATATAATTATATAAAACATTATAACTAACTATAAAAATATGTTTTTCCAAACAACAATTAGCTCAATTATTATTATTCTTCTAGATAAATCCTAAGAGCTATTTTTTGTGACATAAAAATTTTTACAAACTCTCTTAGGAAAATCTAAGAGAGTTTTTTATTATATAATTAAAAATACCTATGGAACAATTATGACAAAGAATACAAGAGAATACAAAATATTATTCAAGAAGCTTAAGGTTATTAAAATTACAAGATACAACAAAAGATAGAACTAATATTGTTTTACAATGATGACTTTGAATAATAAAAACTCTATCAGAATGAAATATTGATTGGAAAAATATAGATTGTAGAATTCATAGCTCTTTATCAAAATCTTACCCTTATGAATATGCATATGCATTAATGAAAAGTAATATGACACAAATAGAATGGTTAGCAACTTTTTGAACAGTTTTAAGAAACATAATGAACTTAGCATCAATTCAAGTAATACAACAATTATTTGAAACAATAAACAAAAAAAATCCTTCTGCAAGGATTCCTAAATTTGATATAGATTTATATGAAAGATTAATTAGAAACAAAAATAGATTAGAAACTTGATGAATAAGCAGGGAAGAATTACTTTCTGATAAATTCTAAATTAAATAATACATAATAGAAGCAACAACTATTCAAAGTAAACATCATGCAAAAGCTTCACTAGGAAGATGTCATAAAGATTCTTTATATTTCTTTCAATCAGGTAACAATTTGTTTATAGCTTCTGCATGAAGTCATGCTTCAAATCGTACATTTATTGCATCATATATGATTATAACAGTAAATGCCATACAAACAGCAAACAAATCATTAGTAAATCATAACTTCAATCATACTGCTGTTGTCAAAGATACAACTACAGCACTATGAACAGAAGGCATTCATCAGCTTCACAAAGCAGCACTCAAATTTAACTCTTTTGTTTTTAACTTAATAATAAATCATTTTATCAATATAGCTATAACAAAAGTAATCGCAGGAACAAAAATTAAATTGGAATAGAAATACTTCATTAGTTAAAAAATTATTTTATAGAAACTATTTTATATTCAGTAGTTCAAGCATAAGATTTTACCTTAACTACATCTCAAATGCTTTTTCAAAGCAATGCTTTTCAAATAGGGGAATCATTAGATATTTTTGGAATCTCAGCAAGAATACTACTTTCTGTTGTTCAAACGATTTTATAAGCTCATTCTTCATCTGATTCCAAATTAAGAATTGTTACTTCTTTTCAAATTATAACTCTATTTTCTTTAGTGCTTTTCTCTTCTTTTATTATTTTTACATTTTTTAATTGATCCTCTAATTCAGAAATTCTTAACTCAACTTGTGCTTGATCATTTCTAGCTTCTTCATATTCAGCATTTTCTGATAAATCTCAAAAACTTATAGCCTCCTTAAGTTTTTCTGCAATTTCAACTCTTCTTTCCTCCCTTAAAAACTTTAACTCTTGTTCAAGTTTTTGTAATCACTCTAGAGTAACATAAACATAATTTTTTTCAACTTTTCACATAAACTATAAATTAAAAAATATAAATTTTATCAAATATTAAGTAACAATCATTTTATTTCATTATATATATCTTTTTTTATTTTCAATCAAAATATTCTATTTTTATAAGAAAAAACAAATCTTGTATAATTATCATCATATTCTCAATCTAAATTAATATAAAAACTACTATCTCAAAAATTATTTATTTTCTTTATTTTAAAATACATATTATAAGATATAACATCAAAAATATTTAAAATATCATCATAAGTTCTATCTTCATCAAATATGTACAAAGTAATTTTATTATCAGAAGATGCATATTCTTTATACTTATAAGGATATTCATTAGTAATTCAAAATAAAGTACTAACTTTTGTTATTTCCTTTTCTTTTAATCAATATGAGATAAATAATTCAATCAACTCATTCTCTACATCTTTTGCAGAAGTTAAATCTGTTTCATTAGTCTCTTTATTCTGTTTTTCAATTCTAGATTTAACCAAAACACCTGTACTAATTGAACCTTCAACTATAGTTCAGGTTTCTATATTTAAATTTTTTTGTTCTATATTTAAATCATTTTCAACTCAAGTAAATCAATTAATATCAGGAATTATAAATTTACTTCAAGTATATGAAGAAACTCAGACTAAATCTACAACACCACTTGAATCAATTCAATTTTGTTCTTTATCATCAGATAAATTCAAATTATCATATTTTAAACTCTTAAAAAAATTACTATATGATGGAACAAAATAATATAATAATATATGAAGAATAAAAAATAAAGATATAAAAATTATTAAATTTATAGACTTTTTAGAACTCATTTTTTCTATTAATTAATTTTTATCTGAGAAAAATTTAATTGTACTGGAGTATCTCTTCACAATAAATTAACATTAACTTTCAATAATCACTTATTCTCATTAATTTCAGTGATTATTCATTTATTTCATTCAAAAGGACCTTTTATTATAATAGCAGTATCTCATACCTTATACTTTGTAGAAAAAGTCTCAGTATTTTCTTCAACTTTTCACTTTAATTGTTCTAATTCTTCATCTGAAACAGGAACTGGAATATTTCAAGCTCACAAAAATCAAGTTACATTTGGAGTATTTCTGACTATATACCAACTTTCATTAGTAACAACCATTTGTATCAAGATATATCATGGTAAAATATTTTTTTTCCTTTTAACTTTTGTTCATCAAGTTTTTACAGAAATTACATCATAAGTAGGAATAAAAACATCCAATATATAATCTTCCAATCAAAAACTAGTTCTTCTTTGAAAAAGAGATTGTTTTACATTTTCCTCAGTTCAAGCCACAACTTGAATTACATACCATTTAGCATTTTCCATTTTCTAACTAATTAAATAATAAAATTACTTTACATAATCTCTTAAAAAGAAAAGTAGATTACTAAATAAACTATTAAAAATGAAAAGATAAGCTGCAAAAAAAACTACAAATGACACAATAATCATAAAATATTTTTTTGTTTCTTCTCTTGTTGGCCAAACAACATGTTTTAACTCTCTTAAAGAATCCTTTATAAACTTCATAAACAGAAAGACTTAAACAATAAAAAAGTATCACAAATAATCCTTTGCAACACTTGTCAAGTATATTATATATAAACTTTAAAAAAGTCAAAATTAAAAAAATAATCCTTTTGACAATTTAGCAGATATATATTAATATATTATATATAATAATATTTAATTTAAACAAAAATGATATTATCAATTATAGTTTTATTTTTATCAATTTTTTTAATGATTATATATATAATTATTACAATATTAAGTGATAAAATTACAATTCAAGAAAAGTACATACAAAAAATACTGAAACAAAGATCAGATTTAATTCCATCATTATATGAAATAAGTAAAAATCATTTAAATAAACACAAAGAAGTATTTAAAGAACTTATTAATCTAAGAAAAATACAATTTTCATTAAATGAATATGAAGTATCATTTATAGAATTTATAAAAAATGAAATATCTCTAAACCATGAAATAAGATTTATATATAATATTTGTATAAACAATAAAGAACTTCAAAACGATAAAGATTTTCTATATATAAAAAAGTTAGTTATAGAAAAAAATAAACTTATATGACAAAATATAGAGAATTACAAAAAAAATATAAAATATATAAATAATCTAGTTAAAATAAAAAACTATACAATTTTATGATTATTTATCCCATCTCAAAAAAGACTTGAATTTGATTTACTGAAAAATATTTTTTAAACTTAACTAATAATGGTGAAAAATCTTCCAAATCACACATACACATGATTAAATAAATGACAAATAAAAGAATTTAAAGACTACATAACCTTACTAAAAGAAGGTTTTTTGTTTAACTTAAACTTTGATAAAATAAAAATAGATAACTATTCAAAAGGGAAGATTATCTCAATTTTATCACAAAGATTAAATATAGAAAAAAAGCAAAACACAACAGAATTAAAAGAAAAAATCTATAATATATTTAAGAAGATAATAAACTATGATTATACAAATAAAAACATTAGTACAAAAGAAGTATTTTATGAAATCATAACAAATTTTTTTCAAGAAAATAACATTTCAACTGACACTATTAATGAAGAATTTGTTATAATACTTATGGAGTTATATAAACAATCTAGTTTTTTGACAAGACTTGACCTTATGTCTGTAAAAGGAATATCAAAAGAAGAATTTGCAAAAATTATATTTGAAGAATTTCAGTTAGACCCAAATGATAAATGTAGTGATAAAAAAGCTTTATCAAAAATAAATAAGACTTTTCAAGAAACAATTTTGATAATGAAAAATCACTTTAAATTAAACATACCTAAAGATTATTTACAAAAAAAATGGATAAGCTTAGACGAATTTATTGACTTTGCATTTTCAACAAATGATGAAAAAAAAACTTGATACAAAAGAATAATTGATTGTGCAATATTAAAAACAATGAATGCCTGCAACAATATAATTGAAAACCCCCTATTATATGAACTAGACTCAAAAATTGAAAAAATAATAGAAAAATTTATGAAAATACCTTGATTAACTATAATAAATGAAAAAAAATGAGAAATAATTTTTTCATACAATAATCTAGTATGATGAGATAATAGTTATTGTAAATGAAAAATAAACTATAGAACAAAAGAAGATATAAAAATATTATTAAAACTTCTATATAATAGAAAATATACAAGATTAGATTTTTTTAAAGACCTTCTTCAATTCAGAATAGAAATAGAAAATGAAAAAGATTGAGAAAATATAGTTTTACTACTTAAAAACCTTTTTTCATGAGAAATAATACTAAAAAATAAAAAATTATTTAATTCAAAAACTATTGAAAACCTAAAAAATGGAAGAATCAAAGTTGTTAACGAAAAAAAATCATGAGCAAGTGATGATTTCATAAATGCGTCAATCTCATGACATTTTACAAAAGAAAAATCAGAGCATTGAGTAATTCCACCTGCAGAGATCCAAATAGTATATACATGAAATAAAAACGAATCATGATATAATAAACATGAAATATATGATTTAAAAAAATACATATCTGCTATTTCAAGATTATTTGGATATATAACTCTAGAACAAATAAAGTGACTTATTAAGCATTTTTGATTAAAATCATGACTTGAAGAAAAATGAATTCTTTTTCACCTATTAAACACAAGTAAATGAAAAAAATCGTTCTTAATGAAAGCTAGATTTACTTCAAAATGAAAAACAAACAATTACTTTTTATCAAGAGATATCTATGACGAAAAATTAACTGAATTATACAAAGATACAAATATAGAATTTATTGATATAAACAATGAAGAATTTGAATGAATATTTGATAAATATATAAAAATCTAATTATAAATTGAAAAAATAATATTTATTAGTATATTTTAATAAATTTAAAATATACTTTTTTTTATGAATAAAAAACTCGAATTACTATTACCAGCTTGAAGTTTAGAAAAACTAAAATTTGCATTTGCTTATTGAGCTGATGCAGTATATGTATGAGCACCAATGTTTTCACTTCGTGCAAGAACAAATGAATTCTCAATTGATACACTAAAAGAAGCAGTAGAATATACAAGAAAACTAAAATGAAACAAAAAAATATATTTTACAGCAAATATATATGCACATAATCTTAAAATAAAGCCATTTTTAGCACAATTTAAAAAAATGTATGAAATGAAACCTGATGCTTTTATAATGGCAGATCCATGATTAATTTATCTTATAAGAAAAGAATACCCGGATGCAATTATTCACCTATCAGTTCAAGCAAACAATACAAATTGGGCACAAGCTGAGTTTTGGGAAAGTATGTGAATCAAAAGAATAATACTAAGTAGGGAATTAAGTATTAGAGAAATTAAAGAAATTCACGAAAAAGTACCAAATATGGAATTAGAAGTTTTTGTACACTGAGCAATTTGTATGGCGTACAGCTGAAGATGCCTTATATCAAACTATTTATCTTCAAGAGACCCTAATCAGGGAACTTGTAGTCATTCTTGTCGTTGGGAATATAAAGTATTTAAAGATGAAAAAAGTGAAGAAGAATTAGAAACTGCTACATGAAGACCAAAAGATTATGAAAAATTGACAGGGAACTACTATTTAGAAGAAAAGGGAAGACCTGGAGAACTAATGAATATCGACGAAGATGAATATTGAACTTATCTTATGAATTCAAGAGATTTAATGGCAATTGATTATTTAAAAGAACTTGAAAATGCGTGAGTAATTAGTTTTAAAGTCGAATGAAGAAACAAAACAGTAAACTATCTAGCATCAACATGACTAACATATAGAAAAGCTCTAGACACAATAGAATCATGACATGAGTATGATAGCAAAAAACTTGCAGAAGAGTTATTTTCAATAGCAAATAGGTGATACATTCCATGATTTTTAGCATGAAATCCATGAAATAATGCACAATTTTATGAAAACAACTGATCTTTTCAAACAAAAATATTTTGTTGAATAGTAAGAGGATATGATATAACAAACAAACTAGCAAGAATAGAAGTAAAAAACAAATTTAATATAAATGATGAAATTGAATTTTTAAGTCCTGATTGAATTTATATAGAGAAAATCAACAAAATATTTAAAATAGTAAATGTAAATCATAGTGTATGAAAAAAAATCAAAGAAATAAATAACCTTGATAAAAATAATACTACAGAAGAAATAAGTGCACACTGATGATGATATGAAGTCTGGATTAATTGTGAAAAAGAAGTCGGGGAATTCAGTATAATAAGAAAGAAAGCATAATTATTGTTTTCTTTCTTTTCTAATTTCATTTAAAAGATATATCAAAAAACTGACAAAAACCCGAAAAAACAATCTAAATCATATCAAAATATAAACAAAATAAAGACTCAAATATGGCTTATCAGACAAATAACTCACAAAAAACGAGTCACTAAAAAAATTAAAAAAATCAGTAACATAAGAAACAGGGACAAATGAATTTAAATACACATAAACCAATATACTTATTATAAAAAAGGGCAATAACAATCAAAACAATAATGAAGTAAGTTTATTATTTTTTACATTAAAAGAGATAATATCACTACTTATCAACATAATTCACAAAACAAAAATAAAAAAAGTTGAAAAAGATAATATAAAAGACTTATTAACTAAAAAAAATGATCAATCTGATAATATTGAACTTCATATATTTTTTCAATTTTGAATTGAAGATTCTGTTGATAAAACTTTTATATGTAAATTTGTAATTATAAAAAAGAAAAATCACATAATAAGTCAAAAATAAAATTTATGTAATTTTTCAAGTCACAACAAAAAAAATATTAATCAAAAGAAAACTGAAAAAGCTAAAATAAAATAATCCAAATTAGTTAAAAACATAAAAAAATTTATTACATAAAATTTATCCAATTTTAAATAAATAATAAAAAAATGCAATTATAAAAATATGTTTTTTTATAACTTTGATGATATAAATTAAGGAAAAGCAAAAAAAACTTAAAATAACGCAATTATTTAAATATTAAATTTTTAATGGCTTGTTTAAAGGATTTATTTTTATAATTTTAATATTATTTATTAAAAGTAACAATAATGATACATAAATAGAAAAAAGTTTTTAACATTTTTTTATCAAAATAATTCAAGTATCGTAAACAATACATTATTTAACATCACATAAGTTATATTATGTTAACCATTTTTAGTTTAAAATAATAGCTCCCTATTATTGACTATATATTATATTTAATCAATATTAAGAAACTACTTTTAGATTATCATTATAGACTTGCTCTGAAATTATTCATTTTTGAAATAAAAACTCCAAATACTTGTTCATTGTTATCATTCAGTCTGCAGATCAAGTTTCTATCGCTCAATACAACTGATGAGTAGCTCATTTTCTTATAACATTAGCTACATTAGTATTATTTATAAGTATTTCAACTGTTGGAATTCTTCCCTCTTTATCTTTTCTTTTTACTAAATCTTGCCGAACAACTCATACTAAAGACTCACTTAATTGTTGTCTTATTTGATCTCTCTCATCAGCAGGAAACATATCAATAACTCTTGATACAGTTCTAGAAGTTCAAGATGTATGAAGTGTAGCAAATACAAGATTTCCTGTTTCTGCAGCTCTCAAAGCCAATTTAAAAGTCTCCAAATCTCTCATTTCTCATATCATAATTACATCAGGAGCTTGTCTTAATGCATATTTCAATCAATTATCAAAAGATAGAGTATTTACTCAAACTTCCCTTTGCTCAATTAAAGATTTATCACTAGTAAAAACATATTCTATAGGATCTTCAATAGTAATTATATGTTTTTTATAATTTTGATTTATATAATTTATAAAAGAAGCTAAAGTTGTTGTTTTTCAAGTTCATACTGCTCAAGTAACCAAAACTAATCCACTTTTCCTTTTTGCTAAAGCTAAAACCTGTGAAGGTAAAGATAAATCTTCAAATTTAGGTAATACACTTTTTATAGGTCTTATAACTAAACCATAACCATTTTTTTGATTAAAAGCATTAACCCTAAATCTTCAATATCAATTTACATCCATAGAAAAGTCTAATTCTTTCTTTTGACTAATTAAACTTCTTTGAGATTCAGTCAATAAAGAAAAAACATTTGTATGAAAAAATTCTTTTTCTATCTTTGAATAATTTGTCATATAAAATATTTCACCATCTATTTTAAGACAAGGATAATTTCAAGTTGTCAGAATTATATCCGACACGTCCCTTTCTCAAGCTTCTTTTAAAATATCTAATATAAACATAAAATTTTATTTAAAAAAATAGTTAAAATTATTCTAACACAATTAACAAAAAAATACAAACTTTTGACATATTTTCTTTTTTTAATAGAATTAAAAGTATATTACTACTTAAAAAGCACATATGAGGCTAGCACTACTGGATACCTTATCATATTTTTATCTTCTACTTAAGTAGGTATTTATCAGTTTGAACAAAAAAAACATAAATCTTCTACTTAAAAAAGTAGGAGATTTTTTTGAAAAAAAATTATATCATAACATTATATAATATGAAACAAACAATATTATGCTTAGATATGGAATGAGTTCTTACTCCTGAAATATGGGAAGAAGTATCAAAAAATACTCAAATAAAAGAACTTATGCTCACAACAAAAGATATTGCAGATTATGATAAACTTATGAAACATAGACTTGAACATATGGAAAAAAACTGATTAACTTTAAGTAAAATTGAAGAAGTAATATCCACAATAGATCCTCTTCCTTGAGCAATAGATTTTTTAAACCGGGCAAGAGAAAAAATGCAAGTTATAATCCTATCTGACACATTTGAAGAATTTGCAAAACCACTTATAAAAAAGATGAACTTCCCTACAATATTTTGTCATAATTTAATAATAGAAAATGATAAAATAACATGATATAAATTAAGAATAAAAGACCAAAAAACAAAAACTGTAAAAAAATTTAAAAAGCTAAATTTTAGAACAATTGCAGCATGAGACTCATTCAATGATACTTGAATGTTAAGAAAAGCCGATTTTTGATATTTCTTCAAACCATGAAAAAAAGCAACAGAGGCTTTTCCAAAAATAGAAATAGCAAATAATTATGAAGAATTAAAAAACTTTATTGATAAAAGTATATAAAAAAAAGATTATTTTTAGAAAAAGCCTTAACCTAAAAAAAATCAAAATTTATCAAATATTTTAATACATAAATTAAAGCATTATGAATATCGAAATTAAAAGACACTCTCTTGCTCATATACTAGCACAAGCTATTGAGCAAATATACTGAAAAGAAAATGTAAAACTATGATTCTGACCAGAGATAGAAAACTGATTCTATCATGATTTTGACTTATGAGAAATAAAAATCTCTGATGATGATTTAAAAGACATAGAAAAAAAGATGAAAAACATCATCTCTCAAAACCAAAAAATAGAACAATATGAATTAACAATTGATGAAGCAATAAAAAAATATAAATGAATTGATGAATATAGAACAGAAAATCTAGAAAAATTAAAAAATGACTGAATAAAAACTGTATCATTTTATAAAAACATAGACCAAAAATGAGAAATAGTTTTTGATAACCTTTGTTCATGACCACATATAGATAATACAAATAAATTAGATAAAAATGCTTTTTGTTTAGATAAAGTTGCATGAGCATATTGGTTATGAGATAGTAATAACAAAATGCTAACTCGTATCTATTGATTTGCTTTTGAATCAAAAGAAGATCTTGATGCTCATATAAAAATGCTTGAAGAAGCTAAAAAAAGAGATCATAGAACTTTATGAAAAAAACTTAAATTATTTGCTTTCTCAGACAAGGTATGACTTTGATTACCTTTATGGCTTCCAGCTGGTTGAATGTTATGGAAACAAGTTGAAGATTTTTGGAAAGAAGCACATGAAAAAAACTGATATGATTTTGTAAGAACTCCTCATATTTGAAATAAAACATTATGGGAAACTTCTTGACATTGGGGTTTTTATGCAGACAGTATGTACCCTCCTATGGAAGTATGACAAAGTCTAGAAGAAGCAAAAGTTTGAGAAAAAGCAAAAGAATCAGAAACTTTTTTACTTAAACCTATGAATTGTCCTTTTCATGTAGAAATATACAAAGAAGAACCAAAAAGCTACAGAGAATTTCCTCTTAGATGGGCTGAAACAGGAACTGTTTATAGATTTGAAAAAAAATGACAACTAAACTGACTTACAAGAGTTAGAGGATTTACTCAAGATGATGCACATATAATTTGTCGTATAGATCAAGTTGAAGATGAATTAAAAAGAGTAATAAACTTTATACTATATATATTTGAAAGTTTTTGATTTGATAAAAATAAGATTAAAGTATACCTATCTTTAAGAGATCCAAACAATAAAGAAAAATATTCATGAAATGATGAATGATGGGATTTTACTCAATGAATTCTAGAAAAAGTAGCAAAAGAAATGAAACTAGATTATACAGCTGAAGAATGAGAAGCCGCTTTTTACTGACCAAAACTAGATTTCAAAATTAAAGATGTTTTATGAAGACAATGGCAATGTTCAACACTTCAATTTGATTTCAATTTACCGAATAGATTTGATATGACATATACAAATTCTCTTTGAGAACAAGAAAGACCATATATGCTTCATAGAGCACTATTTTGATCATTTGAAAGATTCTTATGACTACTTATTGAGCACTATGCATGAGTATTCCCTCTTTGGTTAGCACCAAAACAAGCTATAATAATTCCAGTTTGAGAAAACTTTATAAATTATGCAGATTCAATTTACAATAAACTAAAAGATGATTCTATAAGAGTAACATTAGATGATAGTTCTGATTCATTAAATAAAAAGATAAGAAACGCTGAGAAAATGCACATAAACTACATAATTGTTGTTTGAGCAGAAGAAGAACAAAATAAAACTATCTCAATAAGAAACTATAAAACAAAAGAACAAACAAGTGAAAATATAGAAAATTTTATAAATAACCTTAAAGAAGAAATTAAAGAAAAAAAACAATAAAAAAATACTAAATATAAATTTGTATTTATTGTAATTATAATTTTAATATAACTACCAAAAAATTGTTAGTTATATTTTTTCTAAAATCAATCGTATCAGCAAAAAAAAGAAAATTGACATCTAATGTAAAAAAAATAAAATTAGTAATAAATACAAATTCTTAAAAAGCTTTATAAAATGAGAAAAATATTATTTCTATTTATTACATTTTTTTTACTTACATCTTGTGCAAAAACTGAAGATTTATTAAATGATAATTCAACAAACACAGGAAATAAAGAAACAAATGATGATGTAAAAAAAATACTACAATCCCATCTAGTAGAGGAAGCAGAGACAAATAAAGCAAAATTTGATAAGACTAAAACTCGGGGGAAAGCTTTAGGAATGACTGGTTTTTTATGTTACACTGATGCACAAAAAATAGATTTATTTAACTTAATGATAAGCACAAAAAATTGTTTAGAAGAAAATTGAAATGAGTTTATAAATTTCAAAGTTGATTACAATGCGATTTACAAAACCACAAAAAAGTGAAGTGAAAAATATATACAAGTATATGAAAAAAAGGATACTGATAATATAATTACAGCAATAAATGATAACATTCCTACTAATTTTTCAAACTTGATAGATAAAAGCTATTGTAGAAGCATAAAAGCAGAGAAATGGGAAAAAGATTTATTTCTAAATTCTGAATCAAGAAATATGTATTTAATAAAAACTATATGATTATATAGAAAAGAATGAGATAAACAGTTAAAAAAAGATCCAACAACATCGATCTGTGAATGATACTATCCATGAACAAATAGATTTATCATATATGATTACAAAATTCCTAAATACTTTATAGAGGGAAAAAAAGATATTTTAATAGACTATAATTCATTAAAATACTGAGATAAAGTATCAAAATAATTTATTTATTAACAACATATTTTACCTTTTTAATTATATAAACCATGGAAATAAAAGGAGCTAAACTTTACAATTTATATTTATGAATTGTGTCATTTGTATCGATTATTGCTATTTGAATAAACCTTTGAATAGTCATTACATCTATTTGAAAATACTTTTTAATCTCTGATGAAGAATATTTACAATACAGAGAAAGTTATAGACTTGAAAATTGTAAAACCCCAACAACTTCACCAGAATATGATAAAAACTGAATTATAACAAAACAAGCAGAAAAACCAACAGAACAAGAAATCCAAAAATGTGAAGCAAAAGTTAGAGAAGAAGTTAAATTTTCGAGAAGTTATGATTTGAAAGATATGTTCATCACTTCTTGAGCATGGTTTGTAGTATTTCTAATGTTTTTCTTATTTCATTACCCTAAATTTGTTAAAGCAAAAAAAGAAGATTAAACAAATTTTCAAAATAAATTCCTTTAAAATAAGGAATTTATTTTTTTATACTTTTTTCATTTTGATATTTTTTAAATAAAATTATAATAAATTAAAATATTTTTATTAAACATAAAATATGAAAAAAAAGATAAAACTAAAAAACAAAAAAATCCTTTGATTTTCTTTTGTTGAACTTATCGTTGTTATTTCAATAATTGCTCTAATTACTATAATCTGAGTTAGTATCAATACAAACTACACAGAAAAATCAAAAAACACTAAAATCACATGAGATATAGAAACTATCAAAAACGCATTAGAGTCATATAAAAACGATACAAACTCACTTCCCTTACCTAGCTGAAATCTAAAGTATTACGATGATTCAGCAAATTATGTACACTTTGATGAACCTACTGCTTTTTGAGTATATGGAAATATAAGTCAAAATACACTCCCTAAAAAATACCTAGATAACCTACCATTAGACCCCAGAACAAATCAATTTTATGCTTACTGAAAAACACTAACTTGATGACTTCTTTATGAATTATCATGAGTAAATAAAACAAATTGAAATTTTGAATCAAAAGTCATATGAAACTACTCTTGAGATACAAACTGACCATATAACTTAATAAGAGAATATAACTGACCTGATTTTGTTTATGATAAATCATTAAGTAATTTTCCTTACAATCCATCTGAAAAAATAATAACATGAAAAATTTGAATATTTTCATGAATAATTTTTGTAAACTGAACAAAAATAGATACTAATCGGATAAAAGATTATGAACTCATAGCATGAGACACTGTAGAAGTAGCAACTTGATCAACAACAGAAATTTATTATAGTGACTGAACTAAATCGGTTTTATGAGATCCTCTCAGAACAAGTAGAATAAATTTAACTAAACTAGCATATAAAGACCAATACAATCTAATAACAAAAATACAACTCGCTCTTGATCTATGAACAATTTGGTGTAGTACATCAAAACTAGATAAAGAATCCGAATTTGAAATCTATACCACAAATACAGAAGTTGCAGTAAGATGAACTATTTTTTGAGTAACAAAATCTAGTACAAATAAAGATACTACAACTAATGCTACAATTGTAAAATGAACTATTGATATCAGAAAAATAAAGCCTGAAGATTTATCTTTGGTTACTGATAAAATTGATTCAAATAGCATCATATATAAAACCTCAACTTCAAGTTATAGTGCTACACTTTTCCCTATAACACTTTCTATACCTATTTGAACTACTCCTGTATCTTATATTACTTGAACACCCCCTACTCTAATTAATAACGACTGACTTACAAACATAAAACCTATACTTAAATCAATTTATAATAGTGAAATAAAACTTGAATTTCCTTCTTCTTTCTCATGAGCAAACAAAATAATCAAAGCAAATAATGTTGATGTAACAAAATATAGTACATTCTCATCAAATATACTTACTATAAAAACTCTAACTTGAACAAATGAAATAACTATATGGGAACAAAATGAAATAAAGCATACAATCCCAATTACAGTTACAACAGAGATAAACTACAATAACAAATCATCGACTTGTAATTCATATGAAACATATTTTGATTGACTTTGATGTATCACTGTTGACCAAGATTTATATAACAGTTGATTTACTTTAGTTGCTTATGCTCCTTATGATACAAAATGAGATCTAAATATGTACAGACCAAACTGAGAACCTATAACTTTTTCTAGCTGATGAAATATAACTTTTGATGATACTTATCCAGATAATAAATGAATAAAAATTATGTCAGCTACTTCAGATTGGTTAGCATACTCATGATCAGAACTTTGACTCTGACCTGATTATGCTATTGAGATGAGTGTGAGAGGAGAAGCTTTAAATAGAAATTGAAGTTTTTATTTGTTTTATAATCCAAGTTTATATATGAGAGCCTGAATTATCCCCCCATGAAAGATGATAGCTAAACTTGACTGAATAAATACTTTTAATTTTTCAAATATTATATCTTTAAATTGATTTCAAAATATTATTTTTAAAAAATATTGAACAAACCAATATATAAACTTAAAAAATACTAATTATTTTATTTGAAATATAGCAAATTGATATATTATCTTTAAAAATGATTTTTATATATGATCATTAGATACAACATATAATAAATGGAATGATATAATTGATTTTATAAAAATCTATCATAAAAAATAAAAAAAACTTAAAAAAATGAACATAAAAACTACTAATGATAAAATATATTTCTTCTATTCCAAAGATTTTTTCACTATTTTAACTTAAAAAGAAAAATTCTTTCAAATTATATATATTCAGTTTATTTTATTCTACCAAGTTGTATAAAATTCTGAATCAATTGATCTAGAATTTCAAGAACTATCCTCTACAACTAATGTAAATGTATTATCTCAAACTCAATTTGGAGCAACTCACGAAATTGATAAAGTTTTTGTTCATATACCTGAATCAACCTGTATACTTCAACCTACTCATTTATTAAATACTATACTAGTAACACTAGCTATATTTTCATCAAAAGTCATAGTTCAACTGAAAGGATCTCATGCAATAGTTAAATTTGGAAAACTCTCAGAAACTTTCGATGGTGCAATTAAATCTGCTGCTGCATTTACTGTCAATGTATAATTATCACTATCTGCTGTAAATCATGTTGCTGCCGCTTGGTTTGCTGTTATTGTTACATTTCAAGCTCATACTATTGTAACTACTCAACTTGCATCTACTGTTGCTACACTTGGATTACTTGAACTATATGTAATTGCTCAACTTGAATTTGTTGTAAATGCATTTGTAAATGTTCCATCTCATACAGTCTTTGTAACTGTAGAACTTGCAAAGTTTGATGTTGGCAATACTGCTGTTGCATTTACTGTCAGAGTAATTGTTTTTGTTTTTCATTTAGGATTAGTAACTGTTATTGTTGCAACTCATTCTTTTACTACTTTTCAACCATTCAAATCAACAATTGAAGGATCATTTGTACTTGCTTTATATCAAGTTGGTAAATTTAAATTAAGTAAATCATTAACTTTTAGTGTTTTATTTGTCAATGAATCTAAATATGAATCTACTTCCTCTTTTTTTTCTGTAACTGTTTTTTTGTAATAATTTTGATACTCTATTGGTGTTCTTCATATTTCTTGTGTAAATTCATGTGTATTTTGCACTAAACTACCTGTAGATCAAACATTTCATGTATATTTTGAGCTTTCTATTCATCTTTCTGTAAAATTAGAAGTAATAACATCACTATTATTTCATCATCAGACATTACCAAAAGTTCAACTTATTCAAACTCAAACAAACGATGAATCATGATCATTATTTACTCATGTACCTCATTCAACATACAAAGATGCATTTAATCATTCTCATGATATAAATGGTTTTGTTGTATATCTAACTGAAGCATTATAATCATTACTACCTCATTCTCATTTTATTTCAACAGAATCTCCTATTGTAATTACATTTGACACATTCAAAGCTCATCATGCAACTATTTCTAATCATTCTTTTTTACTTAAATTCCATTTTATATCTTTAGCTCAAACATATAATTTCAATTGTACATCTTTTGTTAATTGTATTGTTCATCATCATCTTATAGAATTTGTTTTTGCTCATTCATATCATTTTATTATATCTATAATCTCTGTTAAAGTTTCTTGAGTTATATGTTTTGTATAATCTCCTGAATTTGTATGTTGTAACTGAATAAATAAATTTCTTAAAACCTTAGATATAAATTCATGTTGATACTTTAAAGCAATATTTTTTTGTGATATTTCTCATGGTTCTCTGTCTATTGATAGCTTAGTTTTTTGTACTCAACCTGCTAAATACAAACCTCAATTCTCAGATACTTTCAATCATGCTCAAAACATTATCGCTTTATTTTCTTGTGATAAGTTATTCCATACTGATAATGCAACATTATCATTTCAAATCGTAAATTGTTGACTTGGATATCAAAAATCAAATTTCAAATTCTTTTTATTTATACTTCATCACTTAGGATTTAACTGAATTGATCATAAATTTTTCATTCTATCAACTTGTTCTCAATTTCTATAAAAACTATTTACTTCATATAAAACAAAGATTTGTTCATCTTTATCATATTTTACAACTATTTTTTCAACTCCGCTTCTTCAAATTACCATTTCATCATTTACTCACAACATAACTACATTACTTGGATCTTTTGTATCTTTTATAAAATTAGCTAATTTATCCGTATCTATTTTCCATGAAGAATCTAAGCCATTTAATAATTTCTTCATTTCTCCATCCAATTCAGTTTTTAATTCTCATACATCTAATTTTTGACTTAATTCAGCTCAATAAGCTTCATTCGCACTAAAAGGATTTACAGCAGATAATAATCTTGACGCATTGTCTTTTACTCAATCTAATGTACTTGAAATACCACTATCATCTCAAGTATTCAAATCAACTTGTTTTTTATCCAAATCTCCTCATGATAATGCTGCTAATAATCATAAAGTTAATCATGTACTTCTAAGTGGACTATAACCTTTCTTTGATGAATTATTCATATAATATTTTGTTATAAAATAAAAATTATCTTTATTATTATACATAAAATGATAATAATTGTCAAATATCTGACATTTTTTATATTTAAATAAATATTGAAAAAAATTAATTATTTATATAATGAAAATAATATAAACTAAAAAAAACTTATGAAATATATTTATATATCATTAATTTTTCTTGTCTTCACTACACAATTTACTTTTTCTGCTGATACTAGCGATACATCATGTTTATGAAGCAGTTTTTATTCAAAATATACAGAAAACTGTAAAGATAAAAATAATTTCGACCTATATGAATGTAGAGTAAAAAATCTATGTAATTCATGTAATACCTGAAATTCAAAAAAATTATACGAAACAACAAATTTTGAAAATGCTAATAATTATAAAAAATCAAGTTACAATTTAAGTTCATCACCATTTAACCCATTTTATGAAGTTCAGAAAATATACAAAAACAATATGAATTCAATTTATAAATGTGCACTTATAGATAGCCAAGAAAGAAGTTTAGACTTAATTGAAAACATAATTTCAAGTAGTGACAAAACATGACTTTTAAAAAATGACTTACAACCTAAAATAACTTCAGAAAAAACTAAATTGAATATAAAAAAAACAGCTTTAAATTGTTGAAACTTATCAAACAATGATAATACTACACTAGATAAAACTCTGATGAAAAAAGCAGTACTTGATCAAACAAGTTTTGAATTATGTAAATATACGTTTTATCTAGATTATTTGAAATCATACTACAATTATAATCAGAACTTATTATGAATAAGTGATGAAGAATTACAAGATACAAACATTAGTACAAATATAACAGTAATAGGAAACTCAAAAACTCAAATATATAATTTAATAAACAAAGAACAAAACAGAATCTATAAAATTTTTCCTATAGCATTTTATGCGTATAGTGAATATGAAGAAAATTATCCAATGCATTTACTTTTATCTATAATTAAAGAAGATTATTCAATAGTAAAAGATTTACTAGCAAAAGTATTATGACCTATTAATCAAGTTGTTTACAAGATAAAAGATGCTATGAAAAACTACTAAATTTAGATTTACTGACAAACAAAAAAAATACTTCATAAGAAGTATTTTTTTATACCATTATAAGTAATTAATTAGCAAAATCAGAAACAGAATAAGGAATTCCTTGTAAATCACTAATTGAGTCATATGTAGAAATTGTAGCTCAAGTCCTAGTTGTTCATATCAATTGTCAATCAACTAAGTATGATAAACTAGTTCAAATCAATGTTGAAGGACATTTATCAGCATCAGTATAACATGAATCACTATCATAATCTCAAACAACTTTTGTTACGTATAAATCTGTTCAATCTTTTTTAACTGTATATGCTATATTATAATTTGTTCAAGTTTTTACTAAAGAAGCCCCCCAAGTACCTGTTGTTCATCTTTTATAAGTAGAATAAACATATCTACCTATACCTGAATCAATCATTTTAGCTCAAGTAGATTTAATTTTTATATCTCAAATTTCAGGATCATATAAATCCTTTGTAAGATATTTTCACAATGTTGATTTAGATATTGTTCATTTAGCTCAAATTTGTACTCATGACCAAGCTCATGATCAATAAACTATTCATCATCAATTAATAGATGCAGAAACTATTGTATCAATTTCCTCTCAATTATAAGTAACCCTTATTTTATTTGATGGATTAGCAGTAACAGAACCAGAATATCACCACAGATTATTTATTGAATCGTAAGTATCAACTGATGGATAAAAATTATTATCTGATTTATATTGTTGTAAAGCTGTTTCTATAGTAGACACATCACTTATTTTTCTTCATCATACAGCCTTATCAACTGCACCTCAAAAATTTTGATAAGCAACAACAGAAATAATTGCCAATATAGTTATAACTACCAATAATTCAACTAAAGTAAATCATTTTTTATTACTAAACTTCATAAAAAAGAGAAATTAAAATATAAAAACAACCAAATTATATATAACTTTTATTTATTTCAAAATAAAAAAATTTACAAAAAACACAATGAAATTTTTTAGAATAAATTATTTTTTTAATTTAGCTTTAAGTTCTTCATAAACCTCAGATAATTTATCTTTAAAAACACAGACATCATCTTTTTCTCATCAAATTGATTTCAAAAATTGTTCTCATTCTTTCTTCTTCTCTTTATAAAACTCTTCTAATTTTTCCAAAGTTTTTCAAGCATAAACTTTTCATTTTGATTTTAAATCTTGTATCAATAACTCACTATCATCTTTATACTTATCAATTAAGTTTAATACTTCATCTTTCTTAGAATTTATATATTTTTTACTATCTTCAGATTCTATAAGTGATTTTAAATCTTGAAAAAAACTTTTTTGAGTTTCAATAAAGTTGTCAATAAAAACTTTTTTAGCTACATCACTTCATTCATCATTTGCTTTTTTTAGATCTTTTTTCAAATCTTTTCATTTTTTAGATGAATACAAAGAAGATACTGTACTTCAAGCCAAATATCACATAACTAAATATGCTAATTTTTTCATAATATCATAATTAGAATATAAATTATATTTTTATCAATAGAAAAAATACAAAAAAACTTTATAAACTTCATTAAATAATGTATTATTATTATAACTAAAAAATAATTAATACAAAGAATTTTTTAACATATTTTTACAAAAAAAATTTACAATTATTTTTTAAAATTTATAATATGATAACTACTTATAAAATTAATATAAAAATAAATGACATACAACAATTTTTCAAATGGATATAAAACAGCACTAATAAATAGTGAAAATAGAATTAAAGATATTTGATTCAAAGAATTAATGGTTGAAGATGTATTCCTTGAAATTATCAGTTCATGTGAAAACTGAATAAAAGAGATATTTAGTCTTTATTGAATAAATGAAAAATTAACGCTTGAAATTTTAAGTAAATGATTATTTAATGAAAAATCTGAAAACAGAAAATGAGAATATATATGAATAAATAAAAGACTTAAAGATGTTATATTATGAAGTGCTAAAATTGCAGCATCTTTTTCAAAAGATAAAGCAAGTATTGAGGATTTACTTTTATCTATGTTAAAAAATGATAACTGGTTAAATAATTTTCTAGATTATATATGAATAAATCCAACTGATTTAGAACAGAACATAGAAAATATAAGTAAGTTATGAAGCATTGACTGATATGCAAAACAAGAAATTCAAGAACAATGAAATCTAAACATAGAAGATTGAATGAATAAACTAATATGAGCTATAACTGAAAATTTGTTCTTATGAATTGATGAAAATCAACCACAAACCCCTTTTGATGGAAATAGAGTATGACAAAAAACAGAAAAAAAAGAAACTCAAACTCCAGCTCTAGATTTCTTTTCAACTGATATTACAGCAGAAGCAAAAAATTGAAAACTTGATAAAGTTATATGAAGAGAAGATGAAATAGAAAGACTTATTGCAATTTTAAACAGAAAGACAAAAAATAATCCATGTTTAGTTTGAGATCCTTGAGTTGGTAAAACAGCTATAGTTGAATGATTAGCAAGTAGAATTGCTAATTGAAATGTACCTTTTTCTATGAAAGACAAAAAAATACTTGCTCTTGATATGTCTCTTTTAATTGCAGGAACAAAATACAGATGAGAATTTGAATCTCGTATAAAACAAATTATAGAAGAAGCCTCAAAAATAGAAAATGAAGTAATATTATTTATTGACGAAATACATACTATAATCTGAGCATGATGATGAGAATGAACCCTAGATGCATCAAATATACTTAAACCTGCTATGTGAAGATGAAAAATTAGAGTAATTTGAGCAACAACTCTTACAGAATACACAAAATACATAGAAAAAGACTCAGCACTTGAAAGAAGATTTCAAAAAATAAATGTACCAGAACCAAATAAAGAAACAGCTCTTGAAATTATAACATGATTAAAAGAAATTTTTGAAGAATACCATAACCTAAATATCACTCAAGAAGCAGTAGAAGAATCAGTAAATTTATCCATGAGATATATAACTGATAGATATCTACCAGATAAAGCTATTGATTTAATAGATGAAGCTTGTAGTCTAAAAAGTATGAAATACAATTTTGATGAAGAAGAAATTGTGAAATTAAAAGAAAAAATAGAAGATTTACAAAAAAAGATAGAGCAAGCATTAATAAACAACCAATACAAAAAAGCCGTTACAATGAAACAACAACAAAAAGAATTAGAAGACAAGATTTGAAATTTAAAAAGAAAATTTAGTATTCCTAAAGAAAAAAGATTAAATGTAGAAGCCTCAGATATACAAAGAGTTTTAAGTATAGCAACATGAATTCCAAGTCAAAATTTAAGTTCAAAAGACATAGAAAGATTACAAAAGCTACCTACTAAATTAAAAGAAAAAATAGTCTGACAAGATGATGCAATAGAAACAGTTATCAAATCAATAATGAGAAGTAAAGCTTGAATTTGAAACCCAAAAAGACCACTTTGAAGTTTCTTGTTTTTATGACCTACTTGAGTATGAAAAACTGAGTTAGTAAAAACATTAGCTAGAGAATTTTACTGAGATGAAACTAGTTTAATAAAAATAGATATGAGTGAATACTCAGACAAAACAAGTGCAAATAAACTTATTTGAGCATCAGCATGATATATATGATATGAAGAAGGATGATTATTAACTGAAAAAGTAAGAAAAAAACCTTATAGTATAGTACTTTTTGATGAAATAGAAAAGTGAGAACTTGAAATATATAATCTATTACTACAAATCCTAGAAGACTGAGAACTAACAGATAATAAATGAAGAAAAATAAATTTCAAAAATACAATCATTGTTATGACAAGTAATATATGACAAGAAGAATTCAAAGAAAAAGCAAATATGATATGATTTGATACAAACGAAGATGAAGAAAAAAAAGTTATGATTGATTTTGATAAAGCAAAAGATAAAATTATATGAAATTTACAAGAATACTTCCCTACTGAATTTGTAAATAGGATTGATAAAATTGTAGTATTTAATCCACTTGATAAAAATCAAATCAAAAAAATAGTAAAACTACAATTAGATGAATTATGAGAAAGATTAAACGAAAAAAATATAATCTTGAAATTTGATGCGAAAGTATTAAATACTATAACAAAAAAAGTTTATAATCCAAGTTTCTGAGCAAGAGAAGTTAGAAGATTTATCATAAACCAAATAGAAGATAAAATTGCTGAAAGTATAATAAATTGAACTAAAAAAGAAAATATTTATGAGTTAAAAGTAGAAAAAGAAGAAATAATTATGAAATAAATTTTTCAAAACAAAAAAACTTGACTATAATAATTTTTATATATAGTATATAATTAATTATTTCTTAATTATATACTTATATGAGTTACTTATATAATTCTAATAGTGGTGAATATAACCCATTAAAAAATGAGGTAGTTTGAAATATTCCACCAGATAGACTTAAAACACCTATATGAATATCAAATATTAGAGTAGGAATATTATCAAAAATTCACTCAATCCGGGCCAATGATTGAGAAGAACCTAAAAAAGAAAAAAATGACTAATTTTAGTCATTTTTTTCTTGATAAAAATAAATAAAAAGATAAAATAATACTAATAAATTTTATTACTTACTTGAATGAAAAAAAGTAAACTTATTGTCTCTATATTTATTTTTTTCAATTTGATTTCAAATCTACAAAATGTAGATGCTTTTTTAGACGAAGATTTATGACTTGATTTATACAACAATATAGATGAATGAATTGATAATCTTGAAGCAAAAAATTATTCATACATAATCACAAAATGATGAACAGATACAATAGCTGAAAAAATAAATGAAATTATATGAAAACAATGCATTAAAGACAACATAGATATATCAAGTCTATATAAAATTGTTGCTTGAGATGTAAAAACGCTGAATTATTATACAACTGATGAATGTAAATATGATTGATGATCAATAATGTATCTAACAACCCTACAAGAAAATCTAGAAAAAATAACAGACATTCATAATGAAACAATAAAACAATCAGAAGAAAAAACAAAAATGATATACAATGTATCTAGAATATGATTATATAGTGATTGAAATGAAGAAAATTCTCCTTTTGATCTTATAAAAGATGTAGAAAATATTAATAATATTATATTTTCAATAACAAAAGAATACAAATATGAATGAACTGAAAAATCAAGTTTGTGAGATTTTCTATGATCTGATTTCTGAACAAATGATATTAATTCAGATTATTTAATAAACTGAACAAATCCAATATCAAACACGACATGAAGTATTTCAAACTCATGAGAAATTACATCAACTAATGATTCAAATACTAATACAAATAATAATAATTCAAACTCAAATATATATTCCGAAAATTGATATGTATGTTCAACAATAAATAGTTTAGATTTAACCTGACTAAATAAAGAAAACTTAAATGATATAATAAAAGCAATAAATAAAGACAATAATTATTCATCAAACAACAATTCAAATTCAAAAAATAATAACAATAATTCTACATATACAAAAACATATGAAGAACCAAGTTTAACTTGAAACTTAAACTACTTATCATCAAATAGCATATTTTCTCCAGAATCAAAATGTGATAGTTTTTTCTGTATAACAATAGAATTTAAAACTTCAAACCACAATTTATTATGATGATGAACTAGTAAAAATAAATCAATAGAGTGAATAATTCAAAATTCAAATGAACATCTATATAAATATTCTCACACAGCATTAGAACAACATCAAATGACAATGAATAATTGGGAAAGCTCAATAAAAAACTTAAGTCTTAGTGATATTTTTAGTTTTAATGTAATAGTTTTTTTTAGAGATGTTCCATGATTAAATATAGAAAAAAATAAATCAGACTCTGATGAATCAAAAGAGAACTCTTCATATAGTGCAAATTCACTATTAAGTCAATATTATAGTAAATATTGACTTGATTACACTAGAGCAAATAGTATAGAAGATTTTTATAGTAATTATGCACAACTAAAATCATTAAACGATTCTACAGAAATAAGTACTGCTGATGCAACTGAAGAATATAACCAATACAAAACTTATCTTGCAGAAAAAGCAACAAAAGATAGTTTATTATCAAATATAATAAACACAAAAGAAAAATATGATAACATAGAAGATATGCAATGACTATTTTGAGAATTATTTAGTTTTACAAATACATTTGAAATATATACTCAATGAGTAATAACACAAATAAAACAAATGTCAGAAAAATATACTCGGTAATAATAAACAAAAATGAAAAAATATATAACAATACTTTTTATATTACTATCATTTAAAATCACTTGGGCAGATGATTGTTCTTCATCATGTCAAATAAATTACGCTCCAGCTCAAGCCTTACAAGAATATATTTCAAATCAAAGAACTGTTATTTCAAGAATAACAAGTTTAAGTTATTCAAAAAGAGATTCATCTGAAATTAACAAAATATGAAACGAATTTACAAAATGAATAAATAAAATATTGAACTATGATAATTTCAATTATAATTTTGACTTTTTTATCAAAGAAGTAACTTGAATTTATCCTACACAAATAAAAAGAGATAAGGCTCTTATTGAAAATGAATTAAATAGATTACAAACATATATTGAAAAAAGCACTAAATATTGATATTCACAAGTTGAATTAAAAAAAGAAGATATATGTGAATGAATTGATAACTGTAACTTAAACTGAAAAGTTCTTGATATACTACTTGAATTATCAAAAAATAATTCAAAAATACTTTCTTTATATGAAAATAGTATAATGTGAACAAATACAACAAGAGATGATTTTATAATAGTTTCAAACAATTTTTACTATGATATGGTTACAGCATACAACAAAACCACTGTTGAAAGTTGTTCAAAATGTGAATGATGATTTATGGATAAAATAAAAAAAGCATTTGATGAAATAAGTTATAATATGAAATATACATGAGAAGCTACAAAATATTGGAAAGATGCATGGAATTTACTTACATGAAATATGTCAGAACAAGAACTAAGACAAATAGAAAAAGATTTATTAATAAAAGAACTTTCTCATCAATGATTATCAAAAGATCAAGCAGCCATAATTTTAAATAACCTTGATGAATTCAATAAAAATTGATGATATTCAGTAAAAAACAATTTTCTAGTAAATTCACTAAATTCATGAATTACATATATTACAAAGTTTATTGAACCATTCAAAAGCTTTATAATAAATATGAAAGAAAGTTGAAAAAAAGAAGTTCCATTATCAGAAGTAAAAACAGAGGTAGATATCAATGATAATACTCAAACCCTTTACCAATGATTACAAGAAACATATACAAAACTAAACAACGAAATATGAGAACAAACAAATATAGATGAAGCAACATTAAACAAACTAGTGCAAATCCATATTACTCTTGCTAAAATAACAGAAAACCTAAAAAATACAGTTGATTTATCAAAAAGTGTATGTGAAAAACAATGTTCATGAGTATGAAACTGTACAAATTATTAATAATATATAAAAAATGATAGTTAAAAATAATAAAGAAATAGAACAATTAAGAAAAAATTGAAAAATACACAAAATTATATTTGAAGAAATAAAAAAAATCATTAAACCATGAATAAGTGCTATTGATATTGATATTTTATGTTGAAACTTATGCAAAAAACACTCTGTATTACCATGATTTAAATGAGTATACAATTTTCCAGCAAATATATGCATAAGCATAAATGATGTAGTTGTTCACTGAATTCCTAAAAAAAGTATGATTTTCAAAGAATGAGATGTTGTAAAATTTGATTTTTGAGTAAAAGATAAAAATATGTGACTAAATACAGATGCAGCTTTTACTGTAATTATATGAGATGAAAACAAATATCCTAAGATTAAAAAACTACTTGATACAACAAAAGAAGCCTTATACAAAGGAATAGAGCAATGTAAAATCTGAAATAAAATATGAGACATTTGAAATGCAATTCAAAAACATGTTGAATCTGAATGATTTTTTATTGTAAAAGATCTAACATGACATGGTTTATGATTTACTCTTCATGAAAAACCTTATATATATAACTACTGAAAACCAAATACTTGAGAAAAAATAAAAAAATGAATGTTATTAGCAATAGAACCAATAACATGATTTAGTTCATGAAAAATTTATGAAAAATGATGATTTGAAATTTATATATCAGACTGAAGTTATTGATGTCAATTTGAACATACAATACTTATAACTGATAATGAACCTGAAATAATAGTATAACAATAAAAAAAGAAAACTAAAGTTTTCTTTTTTTATGCATTTTTTATTATTTTATCAATTAAACCATATTCCAAAGCTTCTTCAGCTGTCATAAAATTATCCCTATCACAATCTTTTTCAACTTGTTCTATAGGTTTTCAAGTATGTTTAGCCAATATCTTATACAATCTATTACCTGTTCTTATTATATGTTCTGCAGCTATTTTTATATCAACAGCTTGTCATTCTGCTCATCACAAAGGTTGATGAATCATTATTTCACTATGAGGCAAAGCAAACCTTTTACCTTTCTCTCATCAAGCCAATATTATTGATCACATAGAAGCAGATAATCAAATAGAAACTGTATGAACTGGACATTTTACATGTTGCATAACATCATAAATAGCAAGTCATGCAGTTACATGTCATCATGGAGAATTTACATAAATTGTAACAGGAGCTTTCGGATCTTGTTTTTCTAAAAATAAAAGTTGAGCTATAACAGTATTAGCTACTGCACTATCAATTGCATCTCACAAAAAAATTATTCTATCTTCTAATAATCTAGAATATATATCATAAACTCTTTCTCAAGATGGTGTTTTATCTATTACAGTTGGAATCAGTGTTCATTTCACTGGATATATTTTTTTTGACATTCTTTGTTTATATTAAAAAATAATTAACCCCTTACAAATATTATTTGTAACCATATATATTTTATCATATATGTAAATTTTATCAAATTTTATAAAATTTATTATTTGACTAACGATAATAATTAATCTAAATTAATTTATAAAAAATATTTACTTTTTTATTGCTAATTGTCAACAAGCAGCATCTATATCATCTCACATAGTAGCTCTTATTGTTGAAGGAATTCAATATGTTAAAAGTACTTTTTGAAACTTCTCAATTATAAATCTTGGAGTAGCACTATAACTTCATCAAGTTCATTCTCAAGCATTATAAGGAATAAAATTAACATGTGCCAGTTTTCACTCTAAAAGTTTTCATAACTCTCTTGCTAAAACTATATTATCATTTACTCAATTTATCATTATATATTCATAAAACACTCTTTTATTTGTCTTCTTAACATATAAATCTAATGACTCAATAAGTTTTTTTAAATCATATGTTTTATTTATAGGCATTATATTAGTCCTTATTTCATCATTTGAAGCATGTAAACTTATAGCTAAACTAGTTTGAGGAAAATCATCTCAAAACTTTTCAATTCAAGGAATAATTCAACAAGTTGAAACAGTAACTCTCCTATTAGCAAAATTTAACTTCTTTTGTGCACAAATTAAATCAATAGATTTTTTTACATTCTCATAATTTAAAAAAGGTTCCCCCATTCACATATAAACTACATTTCTTAAAATAGCCCCCTCTTTATTTAAAATCTCACAAGCATAATAAATCTGTTCAACAATCTCATAAAATTCTAAATTTCTTTTTAAACCAAGTTTTCAAGTTGCACAAAAACTACATCACATAGGACATCAAGCCTGACAAGAAACACATAAAGTATTTCTTCAAGTTAAATGTCTCATAATTACACTTTCGATAAAATGTCAATCAGTAGTTTTAAAAAGTATTTTTGTTGTCTGTCAATTATCAGATGTAACTATATGATCAACAACCAATGAATAATAAAAAAAGTTTTCTTTAAGTCATTCTCTAAGTTCTTTAGGAATAGTTTGAATTTCTAAAAAATCAGTAACAAAGTTTTTATAGATTGCATTTTCTATCTGAGCATATCTAAAAACTGGAAAATTTTTTTCCTTTAACAAATCTTTAACCTTATCTTCATCATGAATAGAATTCATATAAAAGTATTAAATAATTATAAATACACTAACATTATAAAAAAATTTTGAAAAAATAAAGTTTAATGTAAAATAAACTAAATAAAACATAAAATCATATATATGAAAATAACAAAAGCATGAAGCACAATAGTTGAAGTTATGATTTCCTTACTTATTATATCAACATGAGTTATATGAATTTATAATATATATATAAAATCTCAAAACTTATCTCAATCAACTGAAAACAGAGTTAAAGCACTATCAATAGCAAGAGAATGAATTGAAGTTATTCAAAACATAAGAGATACAAATTGGATTCCCTTCTCTGCGGACACAAAAAACTGTTGGAATACACTAAATTATAACATAAATTGTATATGAAATGCAACAACAACATGAAAAATATGAAGCTGATACTATATAATAGAAAAAGATGTAACAAACAACAGATGGTTGCTTACAAAAAAAACTACAACATGAGAATATGATTCATCTTCATATAGAACAGAATATAAAGTATTTATTGATGATGACTGATTTTACACACAATCATGATGAAACTTATTTTTACCAAGATTCACCAGACAAATAATTATATCTTACCCATATTGACCATACAATGATGCTAGAGATCAAAAAATGCTTATAAAATCACTTGTTTCACGGAGTGATAGTTCAAAAAAATGATTTTCGTCTATTGAACTTGAAGAGATGTTAACAAATTGGAAAGAAAACTAAAATTTATTTAACTTATTTAAGCAGCTTTTTTCATATAATAATCATCACTTTGACTTTTTCATCATTCCAAAATTGTAAACACTGAATCTTTAACTGATTTTTCTATTCAATTTTTATCTAATTTTCTATCATTTAATATATTATCAACAAATCTTTCAAAAATTTCATCTCATTCTCAATCATCAATTTTTGTTTCAGATAATCACGCATCAACTATATCTTTATAATTAATTCACCATTTATTATTAAGTACAGCCAAATCTCAAGGATCTTTAAATAAAGGAATTACTCTTTCAGGATTTGTTGGGTGAGCCAATATTAATCATTTAAAAATCATTTTTAAATAATGTTCAAGATGAAGTTTTTGATGCTCTTTTAAAGCATATTTTCTATTTTTTATTGCAACTATTTCAGACACTACTTCTTTAGCAAATGGAGCTCAAGATTTTGCCATCTTGTATCATCATTCTGTTCATAACTTCAAAACAGTTTGTGTAACATTTGATCATAAAGAGGAAGTTCAAATACTCAAAAATGAATCTGACATATAACCATCATTTTTATATTCATTAGAATAAGAATATCCCATAATTTTATTATAATATTGTTTTAAAATACCATTTTCGTATCAAGGTTTATCTTTATTTATAAGCAATACAGCATTCACATCATCTCATAATTCATGCCTTCCATCGGCAAGCATATACATCGCTCTTGTCATTATGTCTCAGTATGTTTTTCAAGTATTTGTATTCATTTTTTCATATATTTCCCTACATTCCTTTAATTTTTGAACCTCATTTTTATCTGTAGAATTTGTCATTTCATACAACTTGTCAATATCATCTCAAATTGTAGGATATAATGATGGATTATACTCTTGTATTCTTCTTGCTAAAATTCTCATAGCATCTTTTGCTAAATCCATATCAGCAGGATAAGACATGAATCTTGCCAATAAAACTGGTCTATTTGCATCTATTGTATTTTTTATTTGATTTGATAATGTATCAGAGTAAGTTTTTCAATTTCAAGACATAACAAGTATGAAAGGAATTTCATTATAATTTTGCATTGTTGTTCCCCTATCAATAAGTTTTTCAAGCCATCAAACTCAATTTGCTGGTGATCAAGCTTCAAATTCAGATATTCATTTATTTAACTGCTCAACTGGATTTCTTGTTTCTCATCATTTTTTCTTTCAATCTTCATATTCCTCCATTACTCATGATTTTTTATATTTTTCAATTTCTTTATGTAATCTAGCTCTCCTATGTATATTTCAAATCTCATACCGTTTAGATCAACACTGTTTTTTTATAAGTTGCCAAACAGCTTCTTCTTCTGTAAAATTCCTTGATTCTTTTTTACATTTTTCTTTAACCTCTATATAAATAGGATGAACCGTAACATCATCCCGACATCAACTTAAAGCTTTAAACCATAAAAACTCTCATTTTCTTTCGTTTAATGGTGTTTTATTATATAAATTTCAGTATTTTTTCAGCATAAAAATTAATCAAGCCTCTAATTTATAAGCTTCTGTATTTTTATGTTTTAGCCACTTATCATGAATTAATTTTACAGCTTGCCAAGAATCCATTGATTCAAGTTTTCAGCCATATGATTCCATATGTTTTTTTTCTGCCGATTCAACTCTTGCAACTAATTGCATTTTTACTTCTGTTGGAAGAAATTTTCCCCAAGTAGCCAAAGCAACTTTTGCAGCATGCTCCTCATTTCAAGATTTTAAGTGTTCTTGGAATTCTTTAAATCATATTTTTAATCATTGCAATATTTCAGCAATAGATTTATTTGAAAGAAACCAATTGAAAAAACCAATTTTTGAACTTTCTTTAGGTTGTTTAATAAAATCTTTCTTTTTATTTTTAGAATCAATAGCACTCTCCAATCAAGCTCATGATTTTTTTAAAAATTCTGGTTTTAATTTATTTAGCTTTATATAATTTTCTAAAAATCAAATAGTTACCAACTCTTTTTTTCAAAACTCGTATACTTCTTTTCACCCAGCATCATTTATTTTTCAAAAAGTTACTTCTATCATTTGATTACTACCTATATAGGTCGTTTCTCACAATTCAAGTACTATATCAGCTTTTCATTTATCCTTTTTTTCCTGAACTAAGTAATTACAAACATAATAATCTTCAGATTTCTTTTCTTTATCCTCATTTTTTGATTCTTTATCTTTAACCAATTTTTTATCTTTTACTTTAATTTTTCACCATTCTTCTCATCAAATTAAACTAGGTAATCAATCCAAATTTGCATTTGAAGTAAACCTCTTAAAAGATTTTTCTTTAAAAATTGAGTAAAAATTTTCAAAACTTCAAGAATCAACAGTTCAAGAAGGAGTGATTACTGTTATTGTCTTATTAATTTTATCAACATCAGTAATTGTATATACATGAAATTCATGCTTATCTCATGATTCTAAAGTAAAACTAACTCATTGTTTTATTCAAAATCTCGCTCATGAACCATCAATTTCATCTATTTTTTTTGATAAATTAAACAAATTTAATTCTTCTTTTATTGTATCATTTTCAGCATAGTTTTCATTATCATCAACAATATCTTTTAAACCTTTTAATCTTTTATATTCATCATCTTTTTCAAGTTCTTCTGGAGTTTTTCAAAAAGAAATATTCTCAATCTTTTTATTTAAATCTTTTAGGTAATCACTTATAACTAGATTATCTATATCTCATAATCAATTATTTATTTCTTTAATTTTTCATGATTTTATATTATCATCAAGTTCTTCTTTTGTAAGTATTTCAGCATCCAATATATCATCTGATTCAATAAATTCTAGTAAATTCTTATACAAAATTTTCTCATTTTTTACAGATGAATTTGAATTATAACTTCAATTTAAAGTCCTTATTTTTCATTCAAAAGTTCAATCTTCAAAAAATTTACCAAACTCAATATATGAATTAACTTCTTTATCTTTATGTTTTAAATATAAAACATTTCATTCCTCCATTTTATCTATTGTAGATTTACCATATCTAAATTTATTACTAACTTTTCTTTTTCTTAATAATTCTTTTTTTAATGCACTAAGTGTTTGAACCTTTGAAAGTAATTCATCAACAACATCATCTTTAAACTTGTTAAATGAATCAGTCAAAGCTTTCAAAAAAACATCATTTCAAATTAATTTTTTTATATTATCATCTGGTATAGTATACTCATTTATTGATAACAATATCTCATCATCATCAATACTATCAAAATTGTTAGTTCTTCAATAATTATTTAATTTTTCACTTTTTATTCTATCAACATCATCTTTAGAAACAATTCAGTTTTCTTTTAAAAACTTTAATGAAACTAATGGTAAAAAAAGATGCAATAATTCCTTTTTTTGAACATCATCAAATATTCAATATTTTAATAAATTTTCAACATCAATAATATCTAAATTTTCTCAAGACTTAATTTTACTATTTATAGAAAACAAATCAACTTTAACATCTTCAATTGAGTCTTTCCAACCTTCTGATTCTATTTTTTTTATCATTTCAGAGTATGATGAAAAAGAAAACTTAGAAAAAATATTCACAACAGACTCATTATTATCAATTCTTTTAATATTTGAAGTAACATTTAATTTAACATAAGATTCTAATTCATCTACAGAAATTAATAATTTTTTTATATAATCTCATTTAAGAGTATTTATCTTACGTTTTAAACTTATATCATCATTAACTTTATACCTAGTTTTAATTAAATTAAACAATGATAACCTACACTGCTCTAAAACAAATCACATTTTATCAACCTCGGACATAAACTCATCAAATATTTTCTCTTTTAGAGATTCTTCATAGTCATCTATTTTGTATAACAATTTAGCATTATCTGATGTACTTGGAAAAGATGATCTAAATTTTGATAAAAATTTCTCAAGATCAAAAGAATTAGATTTAAACTCATTATATAAACCTAAATTAGAAACATACTTTCATTTATAATCTCAAGTAAGAGACTCTCTAGCAAATTTCTTTGATAAATCTTGTAAATAAGTTAAATCACTATTACTAGGATTTGAAGAATTCTCATTATTTTCTAGATTACTATTACCAGGATTATTTTCATTATTTAAATTGTTTGATATATTCATAAACAAAATTTAAATTAAATAAACTAAATAAATTATACAATATCTTGTAAAAAAAAACAACTATCCAAGCTGCTTTTTTATTTATTTAATACTTTTTTCACAATTTCATAACTATACCCTTTTCTCAATAATTTCTCATAAATTTTTTTATCATCAAATTTTAACTTTAATTTATTATAATCATTCATCACTAATTCAACTTCTCAATCAAATCAAAACACATCATCAATAACAAGCTCTATCAATTCCTTATCACATTTTCTTTCATATAATTTAGAAAAAATATATTTTTTACTCTTTCATTTTGCTTTATAATCTTCTACTTTTCTTAGTAAATAATCTTTATTAAAAAAAGATTCTTCCAAATTAAACTTTTCCAATAAAATTCTATCGTAATCTTCTTTATTAAATCATTTTTCATACAATTTAGATTTTATATAAGAAAGTTTTTTATTTTTTCATATATAATACCTAATTTTCATTTCTATTACTGTATTATCAATCACCAAAGATTTTAAACTATCCAAAACATTACAAACAAGACTATTATCTCATCATGACTTTACAATAAGCTTATCTCTAAGTTTTTTTAACGAAGGATAATATCTCAAATAATAATTTATTGCATAATTCCTTAAGTAATTAAAATCCATAAAATATATAATTACTAAAATAGTCTTATTATTATACAGATAATTTTTCAAAAATCAATAGTATATTTTTTGTATTTTTTAAGAAAAAAGATAAAATTATGTAACTTTAATTTATAACTTTTAAAAGATGCCTTTATCACTCATATCGTGAATTACATTATCAATTTTATATTGATTTGTTCTTATAATTATTTTCTTAATAAATTCATTCTGATGAAGTGATATTACTATAATATCAATGATAATTGCTATAATAATATTCAACCTAATAATTTGGTTAATTTCACCATTTATATCAGATTTAATATATAAATTTTTATATAAAGTAATTTGGACTAATTTAGATGATATAAGTACTGAATCACCAAAAACAGCAGAATTAATTAAAAAAATATGTACCGAAAACAATATAAAAATACCTAAATTATGAATAATTCCTGATGAAAATCCTACAGCATTTACTTACTGATCATGAAAATGGAATGCTAGAATCATTATATCTCACTGAATTATAACACATCTTATAGATGAAGAAAGGGCTAGTGTATATGCACACGAACTATGACATATAAAGAATAATGATTTCATAATAATGACTATAGCATCAACTCTATTACAAATATTATATGAAATATATTATATTTTAGCTAGAAGTTCAAAAAATAGCACTAATAAATGAAGACAAAATCTTGCTTTTATATGATGGATTTCATTTATACTATACTACATATGACAATATATACTCCTTTATCTTTCTCGTACAAGAGAATATTATGCTGACGAATTTTCATGAAAATATATAGATGCAAATAGATTAGCAGATGCACTAATAAAAATAGCATATTGAATACTTACAACTCCTACAAATAATAGATTAGTTGAATCTACTAAATTTATCTGAATAGCAAATGAAGCTATGTCAAAATCAATCTGAATGTTATATTTTAATGTATGACAAGATGATTCAAATGAATTAATTGAAAAATCATTTCTATATGATTTAAAAAATCCATGGGCAATGATAAGTGAACTTGTATCAACTCATCCTTTAACATGAAAAAGAATTAATAGACTTATGTCAATAACACCAATGCCAAAATATGATATAAAATCTATTGAAGAAAAATTTCCAATTGATAACACTAAACTATATTCAAACTTCTGAAAAGATTTATTTTTCCTATCTATGACAACATTACTTCCTGTTTTATTTTGAATAATTTCTATACTTTTATATTACAACGAAGCATATATAATTACAATAACCATCTCAAATATGATTCTATGATACTGAATTGGATTATTAGTAAAAACATTTTGGGCCTACCCTGAAACCTCAGAAAACAATACAACAACTATTCTTGAACTTATGTCAGATGTATATGCATCACCTATAAAATGAAAAAGTATTACTCTTAATTGAACAGTTATATGAAAATGAAATCCTTGATATGTATTTTCTGAAGATGTTATGATGAAAGATTCAACTTGATTAATGATTTTAGATTACCAAAGCAAAATTCCACTTATATGAAACTTGATTTTCAGTATAACAAAAGTTAAACAATTCATATGACAAGAAATAACAACAACATGATGGTTTTTTAGATGAGTTACTCACTATACAGTAGTAAATAAAATGCAAACTATAGATTGAAACTTAAAAGCAAACTGATGAATAAAATTTTGGGGAGTTCTTATGTGAATGATTTTTATAAGCTTATCAATTTGACTAGACACTTTACTGATTATAAATTGAATCTAACAAAAAAAATTTAGCTAAATAAATTCATATTAATTAAATCAAATTATATGAATTTATTTTTTGATTTTTCAAACAATTTAAGATAAAATAATAATACTATTATTTTTATAAAAATTAAAATATGGAAACACAAAGCTTTTGAACTTTATGAGAATGAATCAATATACTTATCTGAATTTGATGAATAATACTAATCATTTTTATCTACATAATTGCTACATACAATTGAATAGTAAATGCCAAAAATTCAGTTAAAGAATCTTTTTCTGCAATTGATACTGTTTTACAAAACAGATACAACTTAATTCCAAATCTTGTAGAATTAGTTAAACAATATATGCAGCACGAATCTTGAGTCATTTCTAAAGTTACTGAACTTAGAGCGAATCTTTTAGCAAATACAGACAAATCATCAAAAGAAAGATTTGATCAAGAAAATGAATTAGAACAATGATTAAAATCAATTTTTGCAGTTGCAGAAAATTACCCTGATTTAAAAGCAAGTACAAATTTCTTAGAATTACAAACACAATGGTCTGAAATAGAAGACAGACTACAATGAGCTCGTAGAGCATATAATTCTGCAGTAAAAGATTTAATTAATAAAAAAGAAATGTTTCCTTCAAATATTATTGCATCATCAATGCATATTGAAGAATTTAAAATGTTTGAAGCTTCAGAAGAAGCAAAGGAGGAAAAACTTGATGCAAAAAGCATGTTTAATTCATAAAATTCTTTATGTCAGAAATTAGAGATTACATCATCAATAATAAAATACTTGATGATGATATGGAAATAAATAAATTTGATACTTTTTTTAGTAATCCTGAATTAATTGAAGAACTCAATAAAGTTGAAAAAAATCGTATAAAAAGATATATTTGGTTAAGTTTATGTATAGTAATATTTTTATTGGGATTATATTTTTGATTTTGAATAATTGGAATAATACCAATCTTTTATGTTTTATATATATATTACAAAAAAATAGACTTAAATATAAAAGAAAAAATCCTAACTAAATTATCCAAAGAAATAGATTCAAATTTAGAATATGATTATTGAAAAAAATATGCTTTCTGAGAACTAAACAAACTTAGAGAATTAAACTTTATTAATAGTTATGATTCTATAAAAAAAATAGAAGATTCAATATGATTTTATTTACAACAAAATTGAAAATATGCTGTAATTCAATGATATGAACTCAGAACAACTAAAACAAGCTGAAGTTGAAAAAATAGAAGAACTGTAGAAACAAATCATTGTTACCTTCTAAAAATAAAGATACCAAGTGCTAGAATAAAAATAGAAAAAGATATATATATAAAAAGTGATTCTGCTGATAATAAATGAACAACTATTTTTATATCAATTTTTCTATGAATAATAGCTTGATTAGTAGCTTATGCTTATTTTCAAAATTTAACAAATTGAATTATTAGCTTTTTATTAATAATTTTATTAAGTTATACTTTTATAAATAAATATAATAATTCTAATCGAATAAAATTAGAAAATATAGAATTTGAAAAAATATATGATGTAATTTGTGAAGACCAAATAAGTAGCCGTATGATAATTACACCTGCTTTTATGGATCGTTTAGTTAATCTAAGTAAAAAAACAAAAAGAAAATATGAGTTTATATTGCAAAACAATACTATTTATATCAAATGGAAACTTGAATCATCTTATTTAGAAATAAATACATGGAAAAAAATAACAACAAATATAAAATGATTTATTGACTGGTATATTGAAATGAAAGAGATATTATTATTTGTTAAAGAAATGCAAATTTTATATCTTTCTAAAACAGAACAAATATATACAAATACAATTGAAACAAAACCAGAATATGAAATAATGAATGATGAAGATATCATATGAAATACTTTGAATCTATGAAATTTATGAAACATAAAATTAAATATTTGATGACAATTATGAAACTTCTTAAGTAAAAAATAAAAGCAAGCATTAATGCTTGCTTTTATTTTTTCATATAGTACTCTTTTTTATCTTTATCAAACTTTTCTATTGCATACCTTAACATAGTTCTAGGCATATTTTTATAATGTTTATTCAAAAAATCAATCAAAACCTTTTCATCTCTTTTTCCTATTTCCCTAAGCATCCATCACACCGCTTTTTGAATTAAATCATGAGTATCATGTAATAGTATTTCAGATATTTTTATAGCATCATAAAATTCTCATCTTCTTATATAATCAAAAGTAGAAATTATTGATATTCTTCTTTCCCATAAACTATTTGATTTTGATAATTCATAAAGTAATTTTTTTTCTTTATCATACAAAAAAGGTCAAATTACATATTCTACAAATGTATCAACCAAATCCCAATTATTAATATATGCTAAATTTAAAATACTGAAATCAAACCATTCTTTTTTTAATTTTTCATCATTGTTTTTCTCAAAATTTAATCTTATAATAGCCAAAGCAAGAAATCTATGCTCATGAATTTCAGATTTTAAAAGCACTTCTATATCAGGCTTACTTAAATCAATATACTTTTTTGATACTTTCCTTAATTCAGGAACAGTGATTCACAAAAAAATATCACCTTCTCAATATTGTCATAATCAAGTCTTAAAAAATCTCTGCAAAACCTGAGCTTTATCAGGATTTTTTAAAGAATTTAAATCTTTTATTAATTTGTTCAACATAAATATTATTAAAGATTATAAAACATCCTCTAATCCAACAACTCTCACCCCTAAATCCTGAGCTTTTTTAAGCTTACTTCAAGCCTCGCTTCAAGCAATCAAAAAATCTAATTTTTTTGAAACTGATCATATAAATTCTCAACCTTCTTTTTCAAGCATTTCTATTATTTGATCTCTTGTATATCAAGGAAAACTTCAAGTTATACAAAATCTTTTTCAAGCAAATTTTCATCAATCTAAATTATTATTTTCAAACTTTATATCTATTATTTCAAGTAATCTTTTTAATAAATCCTTTTTATCTAAATCATTAAAAAATTCATAAACAGAAGATGAAGTCTCAGGACCAAAATCTTCCAAATTTAATAAATCTTCTATACTCATAGAAAAATCAAGCAAATCTTCTTTTTTTGTAAATATTGAAGCAAGAGTCTTTGCTGTTTTCTTCCCTACTCATTCTATTCATAAAGCAGTCAAAAAAGACACTAAACTTTGATTTTTTGCTTTTTCTATTGAATTAAGTAAATTAGAAACGGATTTTTCTTTATATCACTCCAACTCTAATAGTTGTTCTTTTTTTTCTTTTAATGAAAAAATTGAAACTAAATCAATTATAAATCACTTCTCTAAAAACAAAATTACTTGTTTTTCTCAAAGTCAATCTATATTAAATCAAGTCTTCCCTACTGCATAAATCAAACTTCCTTCAATCTGAGCTTTACAATTAAGTTTATTAGTACAATAATATCTTACCTTATCATCATCTTTTGCAACATCTCATCCACAAATCGGGCAAGTAGTTGGTATTTCTATTTTTTGCTCTTTTCCACTTCTTGATTCTACAATTGGGGCTACAACTTCTGGTATTACCTCTCATGCCCTTTTTATAAAAACCCAATCTCAAATCAAAACTCACTTTTTTTCAACTTCATCATAATTATGTAAAGTGGCTCTTTTTACAATTACTCATCATACATTTACTGGGTCTAAATTTGCCACTGGAGTGATTGTACCAGTTCTTCCGACACTATGTTCTATAGAAAGTATTTTAGTCCTTACAAGCTCTGCAGGAAACTTATAAGCAATTGCATACCTAGGATGATGTTCTGTAAATCAAATTGTATTCCATAAGCTTATATCATTTACTTTTACCACAAGTCAATCTATATCAAAATCAATCATTTTTTTAGTATCTCAAAAATTATCTATTTCTCTTATAACTTCATCAATTCATTTACAAATCTTAAAATAAGAAGATATTTCAAATCACAAATTTTTCAATTTGATAATTAAATCATAATAACTATTCACTATTAACTGTTCATTATTCACTGCAAACTCCTGAGAGTTTGCTATATCATAAGCAAAAAATTTCAAATTCCTCTTTTTTGTAACTGAGATATCAAGAGTTCTAAGACTTCAACTCGCAGCATTTCTAGGATTAGCAAATATCTTTGTTCAATTTTTTAAAGCTTCTTCATTTAATTTATTAAAGCTAGAAATAGGAAGTACAACTTCTCCCCTAATTTCCAAATCATCCATATAATCTATTATTTTGGGTATATTTGATATCTGCATAACATTTTCTGTTATATCTTCTCACTCAATTCAATTTCATCTTGTTATTGCTTGAATAAGTTTTCAATCTTTATAAATAAGTTCAACTCATAAACCATCAAACTTAAACTCAAGAGTATATTGAACTTTACTATATTGTCATTCTGAGTTATATCTAAGTTGTCATTCTGAACTTGAAGTTATATTGTCATCCTCGTGCTTGACACGGGGATCTATAAACTCACAAGAACTTATAGAAATCTCTTTTGAATCATTACTTTTTAAATTATTAACATCATAAGTAATTTCTAACTGTTTTTCCTTACTAGAGACCCCCGGGTCAAGCCCGAGAATGACAGAAGAAGAAATTGTTCTAACATCAACACTATTCATTAATCTCTTCACTCTCTCATCAAAATCTTTTAAATCCTCCTCATTATAAGTATTATCAAGACTTATCATAGGTCTACTATGCTTAACCTTCTCAAAAGTTGATTCTTTAATTTCTGATCATACACTTAAGCTTCATTTTAAATCTATATGAAACTTTTCTTCCAAGTACTTTAATTTTTCTAATAATTTATCATATTCAAAATCACTTATTACTGGTGCTTCATTGTTATAATACAAATCACTATGATGTTTTATTACTTCTTGTAAGAGAGTTACTTCAAAAACTAAAATCTCATCACTATTTTTATCTAAATAATAATTACTCTTCTCTATAAGTTCATTTATTTCCATAGTTATTAATAATGTTAATTTTATTTTTACATAATACTCAAATATCCTCAAAAATAAATATAAAGGATGTAAAATTAATTGACATTAATAGATAATATGTATAATTAATTTATATTATTAAACAAAATATATGACGAACACTCCAAATACAACATGAGAAATCACAAACAATATTAAAACTCCTAGAATTCTTACTGAGATATTATGAGATCCTGCTTTTCAAGCATTATTAAAATTATCAGAAAAGAAACCTTTTCCAAATAAGTGAACTCCACTTACGCTGTTAACAATGTATTTTCCAGCTAAAGAAGATTTTATAAAATATAAAAATTCTCTAAGAATAAAACTACTTAATAAATCATGAGTTTCTGAAAACAGTGCATTAGAAATACTTGAAGAAAAAATTCAATGAATACAAGATTTAAGAGAATTATATGAAGCTTGATTCCTTACTACTGATGTAATAAGACATTTATTTGCTATGTTATGCGATAATTGAAAAGCAAGTATTATAGATATAATTTCAGATGATAAAAAAATGTTTTGAATGAATAATATTCAAATTGAATTCTTTAGAAAATGGTGAATTGCTCCTTTTAGTTTTTCCTCAGATATAAATTCTCAACTAATAGACATACTTGAAAAGCAAAATCAAGAATAACTAAAATAACTAACTTTTTCAATTTAATTTACTTTTTTTACAAATTTTTAACAATTTAAAAAACGTTAAAATTTCTGTTTATATTTTTTATACAATATTACAAAATTAATCAAAAAATTATCATAAAAACATTAAAAATAATACTATTTTTTGATAAAAAGCCTTCTTTTTTTAAAGTTTTTTTAAAAATTATTTTACTGATTATAAAGCCACAAAATAAGTACGGTTATTTATAATTAAAATATTAATAAAGAAAGTCAAGTTACTTTTCTAGAAATAAATAACATAAACAAGTATAATAGTTATGTATTAAGTTAGTTCTTTTACATATTCTTACTCGCCTAGACGGGAGATACAAAACCTAGTATGTTTCCCTAGTAAAACCTACGTTTTACTCAAACCACAAAAAAACACAAAAATAAAAACAAAAATAGGTGTTAAACAATAAGATAAGTCATATCCATCTTTCTCGAATTAATTTTAAAAAAGATAAAGTTGATTTAATAAGATGGATATAATTTATTTATAAAATTCACCTTAAAAAAACAATAAAAAAACAACCAAAAAACAAAAATAAAAGAGCATGGTGAATAGCTCTATAAAAATTACCCAAGGATAGTAAGAAAGTTATACAATGTAAGTTCTTTTGAATCTTTATTTATAACGAATCAGAAAACAAGGTTATTTCTAAAAAATTAAATCCTTTTTCCCCTGGACATCATAACATATTTTTATATAGTCCAGGCAAGTGAAACTGGATTATATAAAAAAGCTAAGTCACTTCTACCAAGAATACTTAGCTCCTTTTTTTGCGTAAAAAATTATTTTAAAAACATACTAAGTTTAGGTCTTTTTCAAGACTTTAAAAGTTCATCAACTGAATTTATAAAATTTTCTCAAGTTTTTTCAATACTATCTATAAAAAATACTCCAAAAATACTAGGATTTTCTTTTTTAGCTTCTTCATTTATTTTTTTTATAAAATTATTTGGTAAATAAGCTAATCAAACAGATATCTTTTCAAGCTCAATTTCTATTCAATCATCAGATGAGAATTCCTTAGAATATGATTTCAAAACCAATGCCGTACAAACAAGTCTTTTATCAGAATAATAATTAAATATAAAATCATATTCTTTTCATAAATTAACAAAAGAATTTCCAATTACTCTTTTTATTTTATCATCACCAAAACTAGTTCTAGCAACTCCTAAATAATCAATCTTAGATACAAAATAATCAAATTCTTCAATATAAATTCATTTTGAAGTTGCTTCAATTATATAATGCTTATTTAAATCTAAATTATCTATGTTAGATCAAGTAAAATTTGACTTTAAATATTCTCAACTTCAGATATACATAGCCATATGTTTCCAAAATCATGGAATTGAAATATTTGAAGCATTCCAATTTCATCTAGTCAATAAAATATCTCAAGGTTTTGCAATTTCAATATATTTTAAACAATTTTCATAAGTAATTAATCAATAGTTTCTTGTTGAAAATCTTGTATGAGCAATCATATTTCATACAAACCTAAAAACAATAAACAAAAATTTATTTACTCTATATTTAATCCAAAAAAACAAATTATCATAATCAGATCAAATTCTCTTTATAGATGCAACTGTTTTTATTTTATAAATTAAATCAAAAATATCTTTATCAATATAACTTTTAAAAGGTTCTATAAATAAAATTGGTATATTATATATATAAATAAATCTAGGTTTATAAATATATTTAGCATATACTCCATAATCTTTTTTAAAATTCTCATCTAAAAATACTCTTATATATTCATTATGAGCTCAAAATACTCCAAGTAAATCAGAAATCACAGAATAATAAAAATGAATTAAATATTTTCTTAAAACTAATTTATTATAATCTATTTTAAAAAACATTTTTCTATATCTAGTAGAGTTTAGAATTTTTTTAAGTTTTTCAAAAAACTCAATATACTTAAACCAAAATAATCTAAATTCTTCTTTATCTTCTTTCAAATAAGATCAAAGCTTAGATCCAAAAATCTTTTGTTGTTCTAATTCTTTTTTTAAAGATACATACTCTAATTCTATATCTTTTATTTTTTCATATATTTTTTTACTATCCATATTAAATATTTTTTAATTTTAAAATTGCTTCATCATATCAAGCTTTAAATAGTTCATCAATTTTATTAAAATCATAATATTCATATCATGTTACATCTGGAACAAGTAAAATTACATTTTTTCAATCTCTTTTTGCTATTTCTAGAGTCAAATCTTCATTAGTGGACATCATAATTGTAATTGTTTTCTTCAATATTTCATAATTATTCCCTAAAAATCATTTTTTAAATTCAAATGGTCAAAATTTCAATGAACTCTCAATTTTTTTTGCTTTATCTCTAATTGCAGAAACAGCAATAATATCAATTCAATCCAAATCACAAATTGGCAAATTTGATTTTAATCATCAATCTAAAAATCTTGATTTTCACAATTCATAATACTTAAAAACCATAGGTAAACTTATACTTGCTCTTATTGCATCAATTATTTTTCATTTAACAAAAACAACCTTTTCTCAAGTATCAATATCAGTTGATATAATTTTTAATGGAATTTTAGTATTTTCAATTAACTCTTTTCAAAAAATATCTTCAAGTTTTTTATATATTTTTTGTCAAGAAACTACTCAATTTTTTAAATCCAAATCAACTAACTTTAAAAAATTTAAGTTTTTTACTATTTCAAAAATTTCATTAGAAGTCTTTCATAAAGCTATGAATGCTCCAATTATAGCTCATATACTTGTTCAAGCAACCTCAGAAATTTCTATACCATTTTCTTCTATATATTTTAAAACTCATATATGTGTTAATCACCTAGCTGCACCTCCTCACAAAGCAAGAGAATATTTCTTTTTCATAAAAAATAATTTAAAAATTAATCATTTTCTTTAAAACCTTATAATCCGTTTTACCTGTTCATAAAACAGGTATTTTTTCTATTACTATATTTTCAGTTACTTTTATTATATTACTAACTCATCTTTTTCTTAAATAATCATTAACTTCTTCTATTTCTATATGTTCAATTGAAAATAAAACAATTTTAGCATTTCAATCTTTTTCCAAAGCTTCAATTGCAATCTTTAATTCCTTATCACTACCATATTTTTCAAGTAAGATATTTTCAACAAAAGGTAATGATATCATTTCCCCTGCTATCTTTATAAATCTTTTTAATCTTCATGTAATATACAAATATCAATTATTGTTGATATATCATAAATCTCATGTTTTATAATACATTTTTCAATTTATTTCTTCAAATGGATTTTCTAGATTTTTATCTAAATATCATTCAAATATTGAACTTCAAGAAACATAGATCATTCATTGTTCTCAGACATTTACTTCTTGTCTGCTTTCTAAACTAAGTAATTTAGAATCTAAATTTGGTATCACTTTACCAACACTTCAAGGTTCTGCTCAAATTATAGGATTTATGCTTATTACAGGACTACATTCAGTTATACCATATCACTCAAGAATTACTCAATTTGGAGAAAGTTCTTTAAATCTATTAAATACTTCTTCAGGACATTTTTCAGCTCATACAACTACATATCTCAAATTCACTAAATCATCATTTTTAGCCAATGACATAATCATTTTTAAAAATGTTGGAGTAGAAGTAATTGCAGTAACTCTAGTATGTTTAATTATCTCTAAAATAGTTTTGGCATCATTTGGATCCGGAGTATATACTACTCTTAATCAAGTAATTATTGGCATTATTGTATTTATAGTAAATCAAAAACTATGAAATGGAGGTAAAAATCAAAGTAAAATATCATCTGATTTTATTTCAAATATTCTTAAAGCTCATTTAATATTTTCAATTAAATTTACATGTGTCAACGGAACTGCTTTAGGTAAACTCTCTGATCATGATGTAAAAAGCAACACAGCTATATCCTGTAATTTTGGTAATATCATTAATTTTGATTTTATCAAAGCACTAATTTTCTTTGTAAAACTGATATCTTTTAATAAATCTTCCAAAAATACAAATGAATTATTATTTTTGTATTCTTCTAAATAATCATTTTTAACCTTATCAAAAAAGTTACTTGATGAAAGTATTTTTTCTACTTTTGAGAATTCTTTACAATGTTTAAAACTCTCTTTTCATAATGTCCAATTAAACATCACAGGAATTTTTCAAGCAAGTATCGTAGATACAACAAGTAAACTTGCACTTCAAACTGATGGAATCATAATTCCTATATAATCTCATTTAATCTTTTTTATATAATCACTAATTAAATAAGCTTTCAATATAAAATCAGCCTTTGTCTGAATTCCAAAAGTATTATCCCAAAGAAACTTATCTTTTTTATTTTTTTTAAACTCTTTTTTCCATAAATTCAAAATATTTTTTTCTTCAGAAATTATTTTATTAAGTAAAACTCTTTGATTATTTACATTTCCCCAATCACATTCTTTTAATTTTTCTACACTATTACTTTTTCATACAGCCATCACATACAAATCTCCTACAGTCTTTAAATCTGTAATTGGAGGATTTGAAACTCACTCAAAATTAGCTTGTACATAAGACTTAATTTCAGCCATATCTAAACTATCAAAAAATAAATCCAAAACTAATTTACTATCATCATTTATCAACGAAATATCAACACTTTTTATAAGTGATATTTTTTCTTTAATTTTTAACTTAACTTGATCAGATATTTGAGTCAAATCGTAATCATTAACTTTTAATAATTCTTTTTCAGATCAATCAATAAAATCAGGCTCTTTTTTATCTTTAACATCATCAAAATAAAAATAATGCTTAATATACCTAAGAATTTCATCAGGTTTTTGATTATAAAAATTTTCTAAATATTTATTAAAATCATTCAAAGAATTTTTTTTCTGTTTATTTATATCATCAGTAAAATCAAAAATTTCAATATCTACATCTCTTTTAGGAACAAAAAAAAGTAAATTAGCAAAAGCATATTTTATTCATTTTTTATATGCATCAAAAAATGTAGTTTTTCAATTATCCCAAGCTTTTGACCGCATACTTCACCACAATCCTCTTTGTCTAACAAGTAAAACCTTTGTATTTTCTGGCATGTTATTTACAATAAAATGAGTAATTTGCTTTCATTTTATGCTCTCAAAATTTTGTCTATAAATCTGTCAAGAAGGATAAATTAATAAATTTTTTCATTCTTTTAATCATTCAACAACACTAGAAAATACTTTTTTTACATCATCTGGATTAGCTCAAGCTGAAATTTCTCAAATAAGAACAGCTCATGCTAAATTCATAACCTGTTTTAAAATAGGAAGATTATAATACTTCTCAGAAGCTAACGGCGAAACTATAATATACTTTCACAAAAAAGCCATAAAAATCCTAGGATCAACCAAAGCCACATGATTAGGCAAAATCAAAATTGGTCAATTATGTTTAAGATTTTCTACTCATTTCAAAGTTACTTTATAACGAATAGATAAAACAAGTCTGGTAAAAAAAAGTAAGATCTTCATATTTTATTTATTAATTTTAATCTGTTTAAAAAACAATGATAATCATACAACAAAACTTATAACTCATAAAATTATCATAAGAGCCTTATATGAGTAAATCTTTAGTATTAAACTACTAATAAACATCATTGAAAAAAGTATTATACTAAAAACTAATCAAAAAGTGCTTGCTCAATATTCTTTTTTGTCTTCATCTCAAATCGTCTTAAGTAAAAATGAATCTACTAAATTTGAACTTACTCAGAAAAACATCCCCAAAATAAGAGCTAAAAAAGATAAAACTGCAAAATTAACAGCCAAGAAAGGGAATATAATAATTACTAAAGAAAATAAAGTATTAAAAATTATAAAAAATTTCCATCTGCTTACATTCATTTTTACAGATAATAAATTTCAAACAATTGCTCATAATGCAGAATATAAAAGCACAAAAGATGCTTTTGATTTTATAATCATAAATGTTTTTTCACTATATTCCACAGATGCTTGAGAAACAATAGTAGAAATTGTCCATAAAAATGCAGAAGTTATAATTATAAAAAAATAGTTTTTTACGATATATTTTAAATCAGGGATATAATTTTTTAATGCAACTAAAAAAGTTTCCTTTCTTTCAAAAACATAATTTCACCATCATTTTTTTAATAAGGAAACAAATTTTACATTATCATAATCTAGATACAAAGATAGAATTGAAGCAAAAAATAGTAATAACATAATTACCAAATATCAATTATGTCACATTTTTTCAAATAAAATACTTCCTATAATTGATCAAATTATTATAAATATTACAAAGGTAATTCAAACAATTGCATTTACCAAAGTCTCGGGTAATCAAGTTTTTTTTATTTCAATTGCAATAATAACACTTTTAACAACATTCCAAAGTCAATAAAGAAATCAAATTAAAGTAACAATCAATGCAAAAAACAAATTAGTATGAAATCCTACAAAATATCACATACTAATAAATAAAAACGAGAAAATTGATATAATAAATAAATAATACTTCTTTAAAAAAGTTGATGCAAATGCTCATCAAACAATAAATGCAAAAACAGATCATAAACTCAAATATCCAGCTATTTTTTGTAAATCTGGTTTTAAAGAATCTCACAATTCTCACCAAAGATAAAACTTAATTGTAGCAAAAAAAGCAGCCCAAATTGCAACTAATACAACAAATATTAAAAAAGTTTTAAATTTTTTCATATACTTAAAGAATATAATATAAATTTTATATATTATAACCTATTTTATACAAATACTATAAAATTTTCCCTCATTTTCTCAAAAAAAGACTTGATTAATATTATTTTTATAGTTAAATAACAACTTTTTTGAAAATTTTAAATCTGAAATTATTTGTTCATTGGAAATTAACTCTAGTAATTTTATACCATTAATATTATCAAGATTAGATAAATTATATTTTATTACACTTTCTTTTGCTGTCCATAAAACATAAAAATTAGACCAGTTTTTTCAACCTAATAACTCATATTCTGAATCAAGAAAATAATCTAATACTGAATTATCTCTTTCTTTATAAAACTCAATATCAACTCAAATTTGAGTATCTGAAATTCAAACAAAAACAAGATTTTCTTTATGAGATATTGACCAATATAAATTTTCATAAAGATAAACAGGTTTTCATGTAGCATCAACCTTTGGTAAATATTTTTTTATATTAAAGGAATTATCAACAATAGTTGATATGATATATCTTGACACTAAACTTTCTTTTGAAGATATAATTGAAGAATATTCCTTAGGAAAATAATCTATTGCATCTTTATAATAAATATCTGAATTATTTATAATTTTAAGTATCATGATTATTTTTAATTCAAGTGTAAATTAATATAAGTATAAAAAAACTTAAAACATATAATTTATTATCATTTCAAGCTATTAAGGTTTTCTCACTACTAAACTTTTATAAGCCATCAACGACCACTTTCTCATCCATTCTTCAATATTATATTTATGATATCAAGTATCAGAATCCCATACTATTACTTTTTTAGGATTATCTAAACTTCACTCATATCACAACAAATAAAAAGCATGTTCTCAAATCAATCAAGTTTCTTTTTTTAGTTTTCAATTTTCTAGATAATACCACTCAAGTTTTCTATCAGAATTAGTAGTTGGACAATTATTTTTAGCATATATTTTATTATCAGCTTTTTCTTGAGTTATATCATATCTACTTATAGTTCAATCATCATATTCTGACCTTGTACACCAATCTCACCATAATTGGACCATATTTCATTTTAAAAGATTCTTTAAAAGAAAAGTTAAATGTGATTTTGAATCAAAGTTTGAATTATAATTATCTTCGGATATTATAAAATAATCAAGATTATACTTTTCATAAACCTTAGCAATTGCCTTTTCATAAATTCAATATCATGTCATATCTCTCTGAGTTGGTTTTATTTTAGCTCAAGCTCAATAATAATCAATATACCCTATAAATCACTCATTTGGATTTCACCATATAATTTTATCTCATTTTTTATAAGGTAATTTATTTAAGTACGTTTTATTAACACTATTCAAAACATCATCTTCAGTAACATTTTTTGAAGTCAAATAAGATATTATATCAGCCGCAACAGACAATTCACATGACAATGTTTTCTTTTGCAATCTTTTAACCTTAATCTCATTTGAAATATCTAAATCTTTAATATTTTTTTCACTATTATCTTCTAATTCAACATTAACATCATCTATATCAAATGATGTTTTTTTATCATCATAACAAATATATCAAACATAAATTTTCTTATCAATTTCCCTCTCTAAGACATTTGAATAATCAAAGTTTAAATAATCATTTATACTAAAAGAATAAATATAAGAAGTTCAAAAAATAAAAAAATATAAAAATATAAAAATCAGCACCTTCTTCATTATACAAAAACTAGAAATTAATAACTAGCCTAGTTTATTATTTTTTTACAAAAGTCAAAAATTTTTTATATTAATTCAAAGCTTCATCAATTTTTTACAAAATCATCAATAATCTCAATAATTCTATCATAATCTCTTTTACTCAACTCAGATTTATAATTCTTTTTTACATAATCATAAGTATATTTTAACTCACCTTTTTCAAACTTATTTTTTCATGCAGTTTTTATGATTATTTTTCACATTTTTATCAAATTTTTAGCCCTAATCTGAACTTTTCTTCAATCATTAAAAATAAATAAAACAGCTTTTTTTTCTCAAATATCAACTTTATCTAAATTTTTATTAATAATATAATCACTATTCCCTTCTGGATAATTTAAATTTATCGTAGGTTTATCTTTATTTTCAACTCGCAAATCAGTATTTTCATTTTCATAAATAGACTTAACTTTATATCAATCATTATTATTGTCAGATGGAAATAAATCATCAGATATTTTTAATCATTTAGATTTATATATACTTGAAATATAAATCATTAAAGCCCCAGTAAATATAAAAGCAACAACCCTAATAATTCCATTATCAATTGAATTCCATAAATCATAAAAAGTTATTTTCAATAATGTTAATATCAAAATTATTAATCAAGAAACTCTAAATTTCTTATTATTAATAAATAAGCCAATATGAACAAAACTTAATGACAAAAATCACCAATAAATAGTTAATATAAAATAATTATATGAAATATCATACAAATAAATAGAAGTTATTAAAAATAAATATATATACAAAGGATTCAAAAACGTTTTAAAAATACCAGCAAAGTTTGATATTTTATTATTTCAAATTAATAAATAATCTATTAAATATATAGCAACAACAATTAAAGTAATTAAATAATTATAATTATAAATTGTAAATAATTCAACTGAAAATATATGCAAGAAACAAAGTAAAATAATTGAAACCATTAACACTGATTTTGCAACAACATTTCAAACTATATTGTAAATTAAAGAATATATAAGCAATAAAAGTGAAATTATAGTAAATATAGCTTCCTTATAACTTGTAATGTTATACAAATTAGATAACAAATCTAAAGAAACAAATACCATGCTAGAAGTAAAAATTAAAACCCCAAAAACATGCAATACTTCTAAAAAAGAAATGGAATTTATATCTGATTTCTTTGAAAATTTTAAATTTAAAAAAATAGGCAAAAGTATAAACAAATTTCAAATATAATTTGAGAAATAATTTCATCATAATATATTAAAATCTAAACTACTACTTAATGAAAATAAATAACGAAAATTAATAGTTATAGTACCAAAATAATGTGAATATTTAATTATTCACAATAAAAACAATATTATTCACGCATAATAAATCTTATCACTATTAAGTTTCTTTGAAAAATATAATACAAGAGTAGATTGAAACAACCAAATAACACAGATAACTGCAGGAATTGATGAAAATATAAAAGCAACTGAAATAGTAAAAAGAGAAACAGCAATTCAAAGATAACTATAAATAAAATTATAATCATTTTCATGAACAACTTTTATATCCTTAGTTGAAATTAATTTAGTATATAAAATATATCATCAAAAAAAGTAAAATAATGCAAACACTAAAAATGCAAGTCACATAGAAGTTCAAGGAAAATAAATAATTCAATACTTATACAAGTAAAGAGCACTAAAAATAATTCAAATAACACTTCCAATAATCATATTTTGAATATCATTTCTAATTAAATTTTTATTTAAAAATGGTAAAGTGTAGTTACAAATCCAAAATAAACTTAATCATAAAACAGAGAAAGTTAAAAATTGTCATTGAGTTTTTATAATCATCAATAAAAGAAATACCGTAAATAATGTTCATATTGAATACAAATTATTTAATCCTATTTTAGTAGATAAATAATATGATGAAAATAAAAATATAAAAGAAGTAATAAAAATAGAAGAAAATGAATACAAATCTAATCAAAAACTAAATCATACATAAAAATTTCATATTAATAGAAATATTCATAAAATTGCAAAGAAAAAAGATTTTAATATTGTAGACAATATATTTCAAATCATATATGAAAAAAGAAAAACATATATAATTAAAAACAAAGGAATTAAGAAAATAGTAGTAATTAAAGTTCAAGAAAACAACAGAAACAATACATATAAAAGTGGTAAAAATATAAAAAACAACATTCATGTTCATATTGAAGCAACAACAAAAATAGTATTAAAAGCCAATAATCAAATAATCGTAATAGCCAAAAACAATACTATATAAATAGAATTCACAAAAAATCAAGAAAAAATCAAGAAAAATAAAAATATATAGGATATTATAAAATTTGGTAAAATAGATTTAAAAAGTTTATTTTTATATAATAAATACATAGAAATAAAATTGATTATATTAAATCAAATTATATTTAATCAAAAATCAATTCATCCTGAAGCTTTTGAAAAAAATAAAAGTAAATTTCATCAAACTAAACAAATAAAAAGTAATTGAACAGAATTAAAAACTGCGTTTTCTTTATAAAAATAATTTGAAATAAAATATCATCAAATAGTTAAAATCAAATCATACGAAACAATAACATACGTACTATATTTTACTCAAGTTAAGAAAGGAATAACATATGCAAAAACAATAGAAAACAATAATAAATTTTTTGATTTATAAACAAAAGCTGTAAAAACTGAAAAAACTGAATTTAAAATTAATAAAAGAAAAGTCAAAGAACTAGACAATACTCATCAATCAATTCAAGTTCAAATTACAAATTTTCAAGATAATATAACAATATAATTAATCAATATTCATGTTCATAATAAAATCATTGACTCAGATTCATGTCATTTATTAGATAATTTAACTCAAATAAAGTAAATTGAAAAACCTAAAATAAATCATATCAATATCTTTACTACAGGTCATACATAAGTATAAACTAATCACATCAAAAATATCACTCAAACAAAAAGCAATATTCATCAGATTTTTGCCATTAAATTCTCACTAAAAAAATCCACAATAAATCTATATATAACAGATTCTTCTTGCTCTTCTTTTTCTACTCATATAGGTCAATTAACAACTTTTTCACTAATTTCTTTATTTTCAAACTCCTTAGAATTTAATTTTGATTTTTCATTTCATGGAATAATATTAATATATTTATTTACATAATGCAAATCATCTCATAATTGTCAATCTTCTTCAATACTTTTCCCTTCTGATTTTATATCAATAGTTGATAAAATTTCATTTTCTTTATCAAGGTTACTATGAATTTTTTTATCTGCTTTATTTTTATTAGATATAATAAATTCTGAGATTATTTTTTGCTTATAATCATCTAAACTTTGTTCAATATATCATTTATTTAAAATTACTTTAACAATTATAGAAATAATTAAAGCAAAAAGAAATAAATCTCAGTCAATAGAAATTATAGTTACAAATGTTAGTAAAGATAGAACCCAAGAAAACAAATTTAATAAACCTATCATATAACTAAATTAAATAATAAATTATTTTTTATTTAATTTTTGAATTTCTTTCAATTTTTTAAACATAAAGAAAATTCATAAATTAAAAACTATAAAAACAGATAGAACCATTCAAATAAAAAAGTATTTACTAGATTCAATAAATCTATTATCCTTGGAATCACAAGCATCACCTATTCAATCTTTATCAATATCTAATTGATCAATATTAAATAAATATGAACAATTATCTTCGGCAAAAATATATCAATCATTATCGATATCTTCACAGACATCACCAATTCAGTCATTATCAGAATCTTTTTGGTCAGCATTTGCCTGATATGAACAATTATCCAAATATCAAATAAATCAATCTGAATCTACATCTTCACATAAATCCCCTACTCAATTATTATTTTTATCTAATTGATTAAAATTTTTTATATTCAAACAATTATCACAAATATCTCATACTCAATCTCAATCATTATCTACCTGATCCTTATTTGCAACATCCTTACAATTATCATTGTAATCAAGTATAGAATCAAAATCTTTATCATTCTCTTTATTAAACTTTTCAGACTCTTCACAAACATCTCATACTCAATTATTATTTTTATCTAATTGATTTGGATTATACAATGAACAATTATCACAACTATTTCAAATTCAATCTAAATCATCATCATTTTGATCTTTATTTATTGTACTTATACAATTGTCAAAACTATCAAAAATTCAATCTTTATCTTTATCAAATTCACATACATCTCAAACTTTATTATTATTTACATCCTTTTGATCTTTATTACTGTTATATTGACAATTATCATATATTCAAATAATTCAATCATTATCATCATCATCACATATGTCTCAAATTCCATTAGAATTTGAGTCTAACTGATTAGGATTATAATAAGTTTTACAATTATCAATTTCATCATCAATTAAATCTCAATCAGTATCAACTCATTTTTTTATATCATAGACTAAATTTTTTTTCATTATTAAATTAAACTCTTTAAGTCAAGCCTTATAAAAAAATTTTGAATCTTGATTTCTATTTATAGATGAATAATTATTAAAATCTCAAGAATCCTTATCATTTGAACAATAAAAATTAGAATAATAAAAAACATTATTTCAAGAATTTCATTTAATTAAGTATGTATAATAAGATTCTTTAAAAATTAAATCATTAATTTTTACATTTTCAACCAATTTATATGAATTGTAACTATGAAAAGTTACCTTAATAAATCTAAAAGAAAAAGTATTTAAATTATTAATTGAAATATCTAAATAATTAAAATTATCATTTGATATAGAAATAGTATAATAATAATTTATTGAATCAATAGAAATTTTTGGAATAATTCAAGGTCATACTATTTTTTTAAAATCAAGAATCAACACATCATCATAATTTTGTTTAGTTCAAACTAGATAATCATAAGAAGTAGAAGTTTTTCAGTCATTAATAATTCACTTATTTATAGAATCTAAATCAATATCATATGATAATTGTTTTTCTCAACTTTTATATAATTTATTATATATAAATCACTTAGAATTTTTTACATAATCAAGTTTTACATTTGAACTGACTAAAAAAATCTCATTTTGAACAATATTGGAACTTCACATATATTCAAAACAAGATTCATTTAATGCATAAGAATTTAAAGTAACAAAAAAGAAAAATAATCCTAAAACAATTTTTTTCATAGATATAAGAAAAATAATAATTAAAAATATATTACATTTTTTTCTATAATTTCAAAATGAAAAATTAATTTATTTTTAAATAATCAGGAATTTCAAAACTATTAAAATCTTCTAACAATTTTTTTCAAAAAATTGTTCTACTAACTACCTCAGCAGCACATTTTGCTCACATCAAAGCTATATGAGGTCTAGGTTCTCATCATGGAATTCATACAAATTTCAAAGACTCATCTAAATTTATTTTATACCTTCCCCTTTCAAGTAAAATATCTTTTCATAATTGTAAGTGTCTCATAAATACGATTGTATGAGTATCTAAACTTCTATGTCACAAAGGATATGCTATTCAAGCTTTTTTATAGCTTTGTACCAAAAAATCAATATCACTTTTAGGATTCTGTCAAATTAATATTTGAGGATTTGTACAAGTTTTTAACCAATCATCAAACTTTCTTATCATCTCAACCAAAGTCATTTTTGATTTATCCGTTAATTGTTTAATAGTAAATCAATTTATTTTTAAAGCTTCTTCGTCATATAAAGCTCATTCCCACATCTGACATTCTCAATAAAATTGATTTGAAGGATTATATAAATCAACAGCTCAAAGACTTACCAAAGAATGATTAATTGGATCTAATCAAGTAAATTCTCAATCAATAGATATCATCATTAAATAATTAAAAAATAAAATTAATAAGAAAAATCTTCTGATATTGCCTTCTTTTTAATTAAAGTCTCAGTATTATCAAACAATAAATCATATTTTCTTATTCAAGATTGTTTATATAAATTAAAACTATACTTTTTACAATTTTTATTTGATAACAAATATTTAATAGTTTTTGAAGACGTCTCAAATCTCTTTGTTTTTAAATAAAAAGATACATACTTAAATTTTTCAGTTTCTTCAATTACATAATCAGGATTATTTTCAATTATAGCTTCTTTTGGTAATAAAACTTTGACATATTCCCAATTATCTCAAGTTCATTGTATATACATAGTGTCCTTGTTTGTAATTTGATATTTATTTATCAAATTTTTTAATATATCTTCATCATCAAGTGTTAAATTATGTGTTAATGAAATTTTTAATGAAGTATCAAAATTACATCACGAAATTTCTTTAACCTTTTTTTCATAACTTCTATTTATATATCTATCTGACTTATTTCAAGAAATTGAAGTAAAAACAGGATATGCAAAATCTAGAGATGAAGAATAATCAATATATCAATTCAAAGACAAATTTTTTAATAATTCATTTTCTTTAGGTGAAAAACTATAAACTACTATTTCCCTCTTTAAAATATCATTTAAAATAATATTTATATAAGACAAATATTTTCAATCTTTTACTAATCTCTGTTTAAACTCATCAATAAAGTCAAATAAGACCTGTTTTGGAGTTCATATAGTTCAATCTTTATATTTCTTTGATTCAACCAACAAAGACATTATTTGAGAAAAATTATTATACCTTATATCTTCTCAAATCTTTGTAAAACTTATGTTTCAAGTCAATTTCAAAAAATCTTCAACCAAAGTATTATTTATATATACAATTCAATCTAAATCATATCATGCTTTATTCATAAAAAATTTGATATTTTCACTTGAATTACTATATTTTATTGAATAATTAGCATCTCTAAGTCATAGAATCGGGGTAATTTTATTTATTCATTCAGGAGATTTTAATTTTAAATAATCTGCTTTTTTTAAATTCCACTCATAAGCATAAACATCAGATGTTTCAAATTTGGTTATTTTTCACTTATACAAATGAACAATTCACATACTTCACATAAATCAACCCGTAGGCCTTATTTCATCAGCATTTTGAAAAACTACTAAATATTTTTTTTCTTTTTTATCTCAAAGTATATTTAAAAAAGTCTGATAGTTATTTTTAATTAAAAGTAAATATTTATCTAACATATTTAGATATTTCTTTCACAACTCAAATTTATCATTCAATGTAGTCCCCTTTAAGTCTGTAATTAGATTATATTCAGAAAGTGTTTTATTCAAATCATCTTCCATTGAAAAAAATTCATTTTTAGATCAAGATAAAATTTTTGTCAATTCTATATTTCAAACTCAACTATTTTTTATTTCAGTGTTTACGTTATTATAAACTTTAATTAAATTATTTAAAGTATAGGCTAACTGTTTTCATCAATATATAACATGTTTTGGAGTTTCTAATTTATCAGAAGGAATTAGTAAAAAAGGAATAAATAATGCCGAAGCAATTCTAAAGTCATTTATAGATCATCTTACCAAATCTTTTATTTTCTCTTCACTTTTTGTATTCTTTATCTCAATAATTTTTTGATATCAAGAATTAACTTTAACTTCAATTAAAACTTTACTCAAAAAAATTATACACAAAAATAAAAAGAAAATAAATATTGATAAATACATTTTTTTTAGAAAAGAAAAAACATACTTATCTAAAAAACAATAAATTCTCATACTTTTAATTTTTGAATCAATATCTGAATTTTTCTTATAAACTTTAAATTTATTATAAGCAATAATACTTTTTTTCTTCAAAAAAATACTTAATATTTTTGATTTTTCAGATAAAAAAGATACTACTGAAATTTTATATTTACCTAATGAATCAAAGTTCTTAGTTTTATTTTTTATTACTTTTACAAACTTATTTCATGATAAATCAACATCATCTAATCACTCTCTCAAATCAGAAATAATATTATTATTTTTCTTTTCATCGTCTACTACAATATCTTCATTGAATTCCATACTACACAATGATTACAAATTAATTATTATACAACAATTATCTTATTTGAATTTTATTAGAGTTAGATTCAGATTCAATCCCTTAAAGAATTAATTTCTTGAAGTAGATTCTTATCTTTTTTCATTATTTGTTCAAGTTTATTACAACTATACAAAACTGCAGCATGATTTCTTCAAGAAAAAATATTTCAAATTCTTTCATAAGTATAATTTAATTTTGTTTTCAAAAGATACATAGCAACTTGTCTTGGAATCATAAATTCCTTTTTTCTATTTTCACCTAAAATTCATTCTTTTTCAATTCAAAAGAAAGAAGAAACAGCATCTATAATATCCTCATAACTTTTTATTGTTTTTCTAGGAACTACAGTTTTATTATTATTTCAAATCAAATCAGTCGTAAAACTCAATTTTTTTAATTTTTGTGCAACTTTTTCAAGAGTAGGAATTGCTCAATCAAAGTCATATTCTGCAATAAGCTGAGTTAAAACTCATTCTAATGCTCTAACATTTTCAGTAACATTAGCAGCAACGAATTCTGCTACATCTTGTGGTATTAAAAATTCTTTTTCTCTAGCTTTTTCTTGTAAAATTGCAAGTCTTGTCTCATAATCTGGTTTTCATATATCAACAGTAATTCACCATTCAAATCTACTTCTAAGCCTTGGTTCCAATTCTTTTAATTCTTTTGGTGGTCTATCTCAACTTATTATTATTTGTTTATTTGTTTCATACAACAAATTGAAAATATTATATAACTCATTTTGTGTCTGCTCTTTTCAAGATAAAAATTGAACATCATCTACAACTAACACATCAATTTCTTGAAATTTTTGCCTCATTCTTTCAACACTTCTTTTTTTTACACTCATTACATATTCAGTAATAAACTTATCAGCAGTTGTATAAACAACCTTCTTATCTTTAAATTTTTTCAAAATTTCATTTGATGTACCTTGTAATAAATGAGTCTTACCTAATCAAACATCTCAATATATATATAATGGATTATATGATTTTCAAGGATTTTTTGAAACAGCCTCACATGCTGAAAAAGCTAATTGATTATCAGATCATACTACAAAATTTTGTAAGCTATACCTTTCATTTGTAGGTTTTATATTATTAACATGTGTCATATTTCATATATTAGAATCTATTTTATTAGATTTTTTATTTGATTTTTCTGATTCCTTATAATATCTTGTACAATCTATAACATATTTATTTGTTGGATTATCTATATCCTTATCAACTTCAAAAGATATTTTATCAATATTTGGTAATTCTTTTCTTGTAGCTTCTAAAATATCATTATAAAATTTAATTTCTAAGTTTCATTTAACAAAAGTTGATATAACTCAAAATGCAAGTTCATTATCTTTAATATCTAAAATTGAAATCTTTCTAAAATAAACCAAAAAATCTTGTTTCTTTACTTTCTCAATTACATTTAATAATATATTTTGTAGTCTATAAAATTTTTCCATAAAATCAATACTATTAAAACAATAAAATAAAAACAATAATGATATAAATTTAATCTTTTTTCGGAAAAGTCAAAATTATATTTTCTTTTGACAAGCTAAAACCGTACAAATTACTAGAACATTTTAAAATATTTTTGATTATTTTATTGTATGAGTAAAATAAAAACAATTTTAAAAAGTTTATATTAAATATGAATAAAAAAAATAAAAATATTATTATAGTTATTAGTGTTGTTATTGTACTTTTGTTATATTTTTTTATACAAAGATATAATAAAATTGATAATTACTTATTCAAATATCCTTCTTTTCCAATAAACTTTGCTTGAGAAGAAATGCCAATAGATTCAAAACATTTCTCAAATAAAGAAAAATTTGATAGAGAATTTATTGTAACATCAAACACTCTATATCAATTTTACTTATATATAAAAAGATATCCCTTATATATACCTTACATAGAAAAAAAATTAAAAGAAAACGATATACCTGATGACTTTAAATATCTTGCAATAGTTGAAAGTGCTCTAAGAAATGATATAGTATCTTCTGCATGAGCATGATGAATATGGCAATTTATGCCAGAAACAGCAAAAAGCTTTTGATTAATTATAGATGATTATGTAGATGAAAGATACAATTTTGAAAAATCAACAGATGCTGCCATAAAATATTTAAATAAAATATATTCGGATTTAAATGACCGGACCCTAGTAGCGGCTAGTTACAACAGATGAGAAAATGCTATAAAAAATGCACTAAGCAATCAAAACGTTAATTCATATTACGATTTATATTTAAATGAAGAAACCGGAAGATATGTATATAAAATATTAGCTGTAAAATATATAATAGAAAACTACATGGAACACAAAAAAATCATGGATTTTGTAATATGATGAGATAACTTTAGTATACCAAATACAAAAACAATAACCGAATGAAAAATTGATAACATAGTAGAATGGGCAAATAAAAACTGACAAAGTTACAACAACGTAAAACTCTTAAATCCATGGATAAAATGAGATTCTCTTCCAGACTGAGAATGGAGTATTAAAATATTAAAATAATTTATTGACTATACGGTATTTTATGTATAATAAATTAAATTTACTTATTAATAAACTAAAATATGGTAAACCAAATAAAAGAAAATCAAGAAGATAAAGAACATTTAACTTGAAGTAATGAAGAATTAAACAAAGCTCAAGATATATCAAAATTACAAAGTAGACTAAAAATGATTTTTCAAGAAAAAAATCCAGAAAATCCAAAATCACATTTCACGTCAACAAGATGATGAAATGAACAACAAAGAGACTATGAATACGCACTAAGTCATGCACAACCTGAAAATAAATGATTATGGTATAGAGAAGTTTTTACTGAAAAATTAATGACAAAAGAACAACAAAATGAATTTATTCAAGTATTAAGAGATGCTATTGAATTAAAAAACTATGAATTAGTACAAGAAATAGTAAAAACTGCTTTTAGATATCTATGGACAAAAATGTGAACTTGACTTTCTAACGAAGAAATAGAAGAGATAGTAAACTCTCTTGATTCATTTTCATCTCCTTTTATTGTTCCTGTTGAAAAAGTTTGAGAAGATTGAATTTACTTAATAAATGAATCAACTTGACCAACAGATGCTTTCAAAGATCTTGCTTTACAACAAGTGACTACAATGTTATCAGTAATTACAAAGAAAAAAAATAATTTAGCTATTGATAAAGCACTAGATGAAAAAAATCAATGAATTAGTTATGAATTTAAAACAATTAATTGAGAAGAAAAACTTATAAAATACAAAAACTGAGTTGAAGAAAAAGAACAATGAAATCGTCCAAAAATATCAATTGTTATAACTCAAACTTCTACAAGCTGAGATACTTGACCTGCTTGATGAGCTTGAATTGAATGAAGAGACTTTGTAGCAAATATAATTTGATTCCCTGCGTTTGAAGCAACTCAATGACAAGTATGACAAATGCTTAATTTAAAATGAAATGTATTATCAGTTCCTTTTAAACAAGCTTTTACAGCAATTCAAGAAGATATGAAAAAGTGTAATAATCCAGAATTTAAAGCAAACTTACAAAAAATACTTGAAGAAAAATTTAAGGAATTAAGAAAAGAATACGGTTTTGATATAGAAGTAAGTTCTTGAAGTTTCAATAGTGTAAATATATGAAGGATTGACTGACAATCAATTTATCACTCTGTTGCTCTTATGGTAGCAAAAGCTCAAAATCCAGAAATAACTTGAGACGTAATTGAAGTTATACCATCTTGAAATTTCTGACACACAACAGGAGCTCTACAAGCAAAAGACATGATGTGATGAATAGATGATATAATCGTATCAACAAATGAAAATGATGCTATTTATAAACTAATAATGACATGAGAATACAAAATGGCAGAAACAGAGATTTCATGTCCATCTGTATCAATGATTATAAGATATTGAAGTAATGTTGAAAGATTATTAAGAAGAATAACAAGTCCTGAAAGATGTGCTGAACTTATGAAAAAATTTGAAAATTGATGAATAAAACTTACTAAAGAAGAACACCAAAAATTAAAAGACCTATGACTTAAAACATATAAAGTTAATATTGATTGAGAATTAGCAACTATTAGAGATTTATGGCTAAATCATGATAGATTAATTTGTCCTCATACAGCAAATGCATACCATGCAGCAATCCAACATAAACTTACTTACCCTGATGTAAAAAATACAATTTTAGTATCTGAAACAGCTTCTCCATGGAAATTTTTAGCAGCAACAGCTGTAGCTTTAACATATGATTTCCCTAAAAAAATGGCTTTTGAGTATGAAAAATTAAGAAAAATAGAAAATACTAATGAATGAAAAGAAAAATTGCTAAAAATGATAACAGATGCATATGCAAAACATTGAAAAATATTTGATGAAAATATGATCCCACAAGATTTAAGAGAAATTTACAAAAAATGAATAAATATGTGAGAAGTTCAAGATTCAAAAGACTTCTGAGATTTAACTTTAAAATTTGTTGATAACATTTGAGATATGTTTACACAACAAACAAAAAACATTATTAACAAAAAAAAAGCTAACTAAAGTTAGCTTTTTTTTGGAATTCATTTTACAACCAATAAATCATGAAATACTTCTATTCATTGTTTTCTTCTGTCTTCAGCTTCTTCAATTGTTATAACTTCTTTTCAATTTATATCACCATACATTTTTCAAACTAATTCTGGAGTAGATTTCTCTAATTGAACTAAAGCTCATAAATTAGTACTTTTACAATGAGGAATTATTCTTTCTAATCATATTTCAGAATCATATCATGCATAATTATGTAATTCTTCAACTATATCCGGATTTACTCTTCAAGTAAAATTAGAAATAGTAATTCCTTCATCATTATGTGCCCTAAATTGCTTTAAAGTCTCACGAATTAATCAATATCAAACATCATAAAAAGGTCCTATATTTGCTCATCTTTCTACATAATGTGCATAAAAATCATCTGGTCTTTTATCTGTAAATTCTAATTCTTCAGTAGCAAATAATTGAGGAAAACAAAAATAAAGTATATCTACATTTTTAAGTAATTTAGGAGTAACACTTTGAAATAAATTAGATAATATAAAAGTACATTTTCAATTTATTTCATCTCATAATTTTTTAATACGAGCCTTTCCTACTTCTATAGAAGTAGCATCAATATCAATTCAGATTAAACTATTTACTCTAGATGAACATACTTTCATTATAATTTCCATTAACATTGCATTTCAAGATCATCCTTCTGCAATATTCAACAATCTATTTTGACTTTTAAATAACTTTTCTATTTCTTCAATAGTTAAATCACTAATTCATTTAGTCCAATCATCAGAAACAAACACACTACTATGTCATGTATTCCCATTTTGATCTATATGTGAATGCATATCTAACAAAATTTTCCCCATGTTTATTATATTAAAAATTAATTTCTAATTAAAATATTATATTTACTTTAATAATCTCAAATATTATATAAAAAACAATAATTGCAAGTTTATTTTTTAAAAAGTCAAGCAATGGTTTTAATATATAATTTCTTAAATCTATATTGTTTTAAAATTTTACTTTTTTAAATTTATTCATATAATTTTTAAACTTATTTAAAGGCAGATACCAGCTAGTGAAAACTAGAGGAAAGTCTGGACACCACAAGGATAGGATAAGAGTTAACGACTCTAGCTTAAAGATATAATCCATAAACTTTAAGTATGGCTAGTGCCACAGAGACAATACTAAGGCGAAAGCCCCAAAAGTGAAAAGCCATTTGGTGTTATCATATTGATTTTACAAATATTTGTAAGTAAATAGAAATAGCTACAAATGGTTCCGTATTTATACGGAATGGTAAACCCTATCTGGTGCAATTGGAATGGTACCTTAAATCGCTTCATTATCCTTTATTGGCTTTTTCAAGGTATACCAAGCTTGAGCTTACAAGTGATTGTAATGCCTAGATAGATTGGTATCAAGATACAGAATCCGGCTTATTACCTTTAAATAAGTAAAATACAACCTAACAAAAAAATTATGAAATTAGTTTTTACATGAATTCAATGATGTTGAAAGTGAACTCAAGCAAGATTACTTGTAGAAAAATATTGATATACACTACTTGAAATGTGACAAGAACTTAGAAATATATCAAATTCCTGAAGTGAAATATGAAATAAATTAAAAGATATACTTGAATCAGGCTCTCTAGTTAGCCCAGAATTTGTATGAGAAGTTATGAAAGAAATTATAAACAAACAAACAAATGAAAATCTTATATTAGATTGATTTGTAAGAAACCTATGAAATAAAAAAAGTATAGAAGAACTTATTCCTGATTATAAAGTAGTATTTTTTGAACTAAGCAAAGAAAAAGCTATAGAAAGACTTATATGAAGAATGTATGATCCAATAACATGAGAAACTTTTCCTAGTTGAACAAAAAATAATCCAAACAATTGAAATGAACTTATAAAAAGAGCTGATGATAATGAAGCTTGAATTTTAAAAAGAATAGATGAATTTATGAATAATACTCTTCCAACAGCAAAAGTTCAAGAACAAGAATGAAAAGTTATAAAAGTAAATGCAGACCAATCGATTGAAAATGTCTGAAAAGAACTTATAAACAAACTTTGATTAAATTAATATTTATATATAAAAAATGTTTGCATTTGAATTATGAAGAGAATATAAACTAAGTATCGCTGAAATATATGCACTATTTCCAGAAATGGAAATAGTTTATTTTGATGAAAAAATATTAATAATTAATAATATCAATATACATTGATTTAATGAAGTATTAAGAAAAATATGAGGAACTATAAAAGTAATAAAAATTGAAAAAATAATAAAAAATATACCTGAATCATATGAATTTATACAAGATTTTTTTCAAGATAAAAAAAATAATTATTCTATCAATATATATTGATGAACTAACATTAATCAAAAAGAAACTCTATTAAAATCAAAAAAAGCATTTTCAAAAAACTGATTCTCTACTAGATTTGTAAATCAAGATTTTCACAACATAAAATCATATCAAATCACCAAAGAAAAATTAGTTGAAACAAAAACAGATTTTAATATTATAAAAAATAAAGATAATCTTTACATATGATATACAATCTATGTTCAAGATATCAATGCTTATTCAAAAAGGGATTTTTGAAAAAAAAGAGATATGGTAACAGGTATGTTACCTCCAAAACTTGCTCAAATTATGATTAATTTAAGTTGAGAAAAAAACAATAATAATATATATGATCCTTTTTGTTGATTATGAACAATACTATTAGAATCTATAATAAACTGAGAAAAAGAAATCTATTGAAGTGACTTAAATAATGAAATGATAATAGCATCCAAAAAAAATATTGAATTCATAAAAAATAACTTCAATAACAATCTAATAAAATCTGAAATTATTCAATTAGATGCAAAAAAAATAGCAACATCATCTATTTTCAAAAATCAAATTAAATCAATTATAACTGAATGATACCTATGAGAAATTTTCTGAAAAACAAATATTGATTTAGATAAAGTAAAAAAACAAAGAAATCTATTAAGTGAAATATATGAAAACTTTTTTGCATGACTAAAAAAAGTTAACTTTTCATGACATATTGTTATATCATTTCCTTTCCGGGAAATAAAATGAAAATATAACTATTTTGAAGAAATATATGAAATTATAAATAAGTATTGTCATATTGAAAATCTTCTACCAAAAAATATAGAACTAAAACCAACAAAATCATGAAGTTTACTATATAAAAGACCTGACCAAACTGTATGAAGAGAAATTTTTAAATTAAAAATAAAATAATAACCTAGATAAATATACCGTCATTCTGAAGCAAGTTTTCAGAATCATTAAAAAGTTTTTTTACTTATTAATAATACTTAAAAGCTGCCTCAATATTGCCTACTATCATTTCCAATTTACTATTCATCTTTCTAAATCACATGCCCAAGAAAATCAATTCTGTTTCATAAAATTCAAAACCACCAAACTTCTATTACCATGCCAACAATAAATTAAATATTTCTTTTTCTTATCCAAAGCTAAAATTTGTTCAGTAGCTTTTGGATTATATATATCCATATTTAACTGATTTTCACTTATCTTTCAAAATTTTATTCTCTCTCCATCGGTCCTAACATCAATAAGTATACAATCTCAACTTTCAAGTTCTCTTTTAAATTCAACATTTGATAAAGTCTTAAACATAATAATTGATTATAAACTAAACTTTTTAGTATTTTACATAAATTAAATAATTTTTAAAATTTTTCTTTTATTTTTTATAAAAATAAATAGAATTCACATATATTTCTTAATATAGAAACATGAAAACAAAAATAATTAAACTTAGCCTTTTTATCTGACTTGTAAGCATAATTCATTGAACTTATGCAAATACATATTTAGAAGAAACAATAAATTGACATAAAGTAAAAGTTATAAAATATGATCTTAATTCAAAAGATTTTATTTTTAAAATATGAAAAAATGAAAACGAAAACGCAACAAGTTTAAGAGATTTAATGGATAAAGAAAATTGAATTTCTGCTGTAAACTGAGTTTATTTTTGTCCATCAGATTATAGTGAATGTAAATGAAAAGATTTCACTATAAACGAAAGATATATAGATTGAAAAAAATATGCTTGATACGATGATACATGAGACAGAGTTGTATTTGCACTTGATAAAGATAATGTTCCATTTTTATTCCAAACAAATCAAATAAATGAAGATAAAGAAACTGAAATTTATAATTGATTATGAAATTTTCCACTATTACTTAAAGATTGAAAAGATATGATTGAATACTATCGGGACAGAAACCTTATTGATAAGAAAATGAAAGCAAAAATGTCTAGAAATTTTATTTGTAGTGATAAAGAATGAAAAAACTTATATTTTTGATATGTATTTGATGTAGAACTTGATTTTTTACACTGAATCCTTACAAAAATATGATGCTATAATGCTCTAAACCTAGATGCTTGAGCATCTGTAGCAATGATATATAATGCAAGATATATTGTTTGACCTTGAAGAGAAATTTTAGATGGAGTTATAATTGAAAGAAAATGACTTAATACAAGTGAACTAAGAGAAAAAACAAAAACGGTTATTCCAAAAATAGAAAAAATAATTAAATTTAAAACTTACTCAAAAAAAATAGAGTATTTAGAAAATTTATCAAAAACTCTATGACAAGCAAGAACTAAAATATATGAATTAAATAGTATTGATTTATACGACGAAAATTGAAATAATTACTGATATAAAATTGAAATATCAGATATTTTATTATTAAAAAAATTATATATAATAAACTACCTTGACAAACTTATATATGAACTTGAGAAAAAAATTAAAAGTAATAAATAAAAAAAATTAAAATTTTTTATTTATAAATAGTCCAGTCAAAAGGTTCTATTGAATTACAATTCCATCAATCTGCCATTTCTAATCAACATTTTACATTAGTTCAATTACAATACATATAGTACCTTGATCAAAACGTTCCAAAAAAAGTTCTAGTACAAAAAGAATACTCTTCTCAACTTCTATATCAATTTGGACACTGCCAACATCAATATCAAGTAAGTTTACATTTATTTTTAACGGAATCCCATACATAAGGAGATTCACATTTTGTTTTACAATTACTTCAATCCCAAACAAATCATTCTTTACAGTTAAAAATGCATTTATTTTCTATAGAACTTTCTCAATAAATTCATATATTTGTAGGGCTCCAACTAAATCAATTCCATGTCTGATTAATGAAACCAGTTCAATTCCACTGAGTATTTAATTGTAATCATTCACAATTAACTTCTTTTGTCTTTGCAATACATTCACTTCAATTCCATGCATAGTTATCGTCACAAGTATATGTACAAGTTCAAGGATTATAATCATAATGCCATACTCAACCATAATTTATAGTTGCATTAGATATTTTTCAAGTTCAAGAAATAACTCATAAACAAGACTCTAATACACATAGTTTTTGACTATTTAAAACGTATCAAGAATTACACTGTTTTACACTACAATTTCACCAAACTCAATCTTCCCAATACTGAATTCAAGTTCAATTTTCTACATAACAAGATTTTACATTTGAAACACAAACTCAATCCTCAATATGTTGATATGCTTCACAAACTAATTCATTTAAAGATCAAGTTAAATTACTTATTGATCAAGTCAAAAAATCAGAATTACAATTATTTTCATCATCACAAACATCTTGACTATCATTCACTCCCTGAAAAACTCAGGTTCAAGTATTTAAAACACTAACTAATTGTCAATCAGAATCTGTTAAGGTATAATCTCACCTAAGTATAAAAAAATCATCATAATTTATTTGTAATATAGGTTCTTTTGAAATATCTTCTCATGATGATAATATACTAACTAAATCATCATATAAAATATTATTAAATCTATTTATTTCAACTGATCATTTTATTACCTCCAAATCAGTTTTTTCTCATAAATGCTTAGATACTTTAAATATAGTTCACCTAACAGATGCTTCTAAATCAGTTGTATAAATTTCAAAACTGGATCATTTTCACATTTTTGAAGCCTTAATTAATACTGTTCACATATCTAATGTTGAAACAATTTTTGTAATTATATTATCATCTCAAACAAAAGACATATTAGCTAAAGTTATATTTGTTTCTGATTCATTATCTCACAATAAAGCATTAGATCAATCAGAAAAATATAATAAAGCTTCTCATCATTTTGTTAATTTTATATTATCTCCAGAAATTAATTCTTTATTTAAAATTATATCACTTGAAAGTAATTCCCCATTCACCAAAACAGATCAAGAATAACTTGAAATCTTAGCAGTCATTACTCTTTGATCTGGATTATATGGAAAATTCGATCTAGATTTATCAAAAACAAAACTTGGTCAATTATACTCTCTAATCAAATTATAAACATAAACTCCTGATAAGCTAGATAATCTATTTAATCAATCATAATTTCATTTTACAATAGCTTCATAGTTTCAAGCTTGCGAAACTACTCATGAAATTTCATAATATAATCACTTTATAGTTTTTCAATATGAATAATATTGATTTGTTCTTAAATCTTTTGGTTTAACAGAAATATATCTTTTTGAAATTGTAGAATCATATAAGTATCAATCAACTCAATAAGCTTCTGTTTCATCATGAGCATAATCTCATTCTTGAGTAAAATATTTTAAATTTCAAGAAATTTGAGGTAATGTTTTTGTATCCTGTTTATAATTATAAAAAGCCGATTCCAAAACTGTTAAATCTGTAGTAATCTTAGAATTATAAGCCTTCTCCTTGTAAATATTATTAAAAGATATTCCAATAGATGTTAATATAGTTAAAATAACTATAGTTACCAACAATTCAACTAAAGTAAAAGCTTTTAATTTGAATTTGAACATAATTTTTTATAATTATTATATAATTACAATTATTATATCATAAAACTATGAAATTTAAAAATTTTAATAATCACTTTACAAAAATGATAAAGTTTATAAACTACAATACAATTAATATTAAACAAAAAATATGAAAAGATGAGAGATTTTAGAAAACATTAAAATTGAAAAACTTGTTTTTTGATGACAATGATTTTCAAAATATAAAGACTGAAGAATTATTTTTGTAACCTGATGAGTTGTTCCTTGAAGTATAGTAAATCTAAGAGTTCTAAAAAGCAAAAAAGACTATTTAGAAACTCAAGTTTTAGATATAATACAAAAATCACCAATTGAAAAAATTCATCCAAATAATCCATATTGAATAAATTGATGATGTAAACGGGTAAATATTCCCTATGAAGAACAATTAAAAATAAAAGAAAACCAAGTAAAAGAAGCATTTTTTCATATAGAAAGAATTATATGAAAAAAAATTAATGTATCACAAATTATTCCATCACCATTAATTGATTGATATAGAAATAAAGTTGAATTTAGTTTCTGAAAATACATAAGTGCAAAAGAACAAAGAGAAGAACATTTCAATCTATGATTTCATAAACAATGAGAATTTAGTAAGATTGAAGACATAAACTGATTTATACTAATACCAGAAGATATAAATGATATTTTCAGAAAAATAAAAGATTTTTCAAAATCTAAACAATTACCAGTCTACGACCAAAAAACACATGAATGATTTTTTAGACACTTAGTTATTAGAAATTCTTTTTTCACAAATGAAATAATGATTATTTTAAGTTATAATCATAAATTTAATGAATGAAAATATGATATTGAAAATATAAAAAATTTCCTGGTTGATTTAGCTAAAAATAATGAAAAGATTAAATCTATTTATTTATCAAAAAATGACTCATTAGCAGATATATCTATCTGAGAACTTGAACTTCTATACTCAAAAGAATACATAGTAGAAGAAATATTATGACTTAAATTTAATATATCACCAAAAAGCTTTTTTCAAACAAACTCTTTTTGAGCAGAAAAACTATATAGTACAATAAGAAATTTAACTTGAAAAGACGCTGATAATAGTATAATTCTTGATTTATATGCATGAACCTGAACAATATGAATGATATTATCAAAGAATGCAAAAAAAGTTTATAGTGTAGAACTAGTTAAACAAGCAAGTGAAGACTGAGAAAAAAATGCAAAAAATAATCAAATAGAAAATATTGAGTTTATAAATGCTAAAGTTGAAGATTTTTTAAAAGAATACACAAAGAACTGAGAAAAAGCAGATTTACTTATAATAGACCCACCTAGAAACTGAATGCATCCAGATGCTTTACCTAATATACTAAAATTCAATTCAAAAACCATAATATATGTAAGCTGTAACCCCTCAACTCTAGCAAGAGATCTAGAATATATATTAAAAAACAGTAACTACAATATAAAAGAAATTATTCCAGTTGATATGTTTCCTCACACTCATCATATAGAAACAATAGTAAAATTAGAATTATAATTTATTCTTTTAAAATAAAATTATGCTTATAGAAAAAATCAAAAAAATGATTGAAGAATCAAAAAAAAATAAGCTTGAATGACAACAAAAATATAATGAAATGATTAATTCAATTAATGATGAGATTGTGAAAAAAACTAGTTTTTTTCCATTAAAATTATGATGAGCAGATTGAAAAACTCATTCGTTAATTATAGATACTTACTGAAACTATATAATTAAAGGAGATAAATGGTTTCCTATATTATTTATTTGCATGAGTTCGTTACCTTTTGTTATAATTATTACCTATATTATATACAATTATAACAATCTAATTTTATCTAATTATAACAGTCTAATTTTATCTAATTTAAAAACATACATTGTTTTAATACCTATTTTCTTAATAATATTTAATTTTGTGTTTATAATAATATTTTACAACATATTTAAATCTAAAATATTTGATTTTCAAAATTGATATTTTTATGATTTGAGATATCAAAATAAACTTTATTCTCTTTTAAATAATGAAAAATATAAAAATAAAATTATTCCTATTAATCAAATTCATGCAATCCAAATAATAAAAGAAAAAGTTACAGCTAAAAATAGATCATATTACAGTTATGAATTTAATTTGATACTAAAAGACAGCAGTAGAATCAATGTAATGGATCATTGAAATATTGAAAAACTTAGATCCGATGTAGAACAAATTGCAAATAGACTATGACTAAAAGTCTGGGATTTTACCTTAATTGAAAAATAATTATGAAATATATAAAAACACTTAAAAAAACTCTACAAGAATTTAAAAAATATATATGAAATTTTAATTATTACTGAGTTATAATTATATGAATTATAACTGTATTAATTTCATCATCAGAACCATTTTTTACATCAAAGGCAATATCATATGTCGAAAATTATGTAAAAAATAATAATTTAAATGAGAACGAAATATTCATATTTTTTTCAATATGGATAATTTTTATAATAACAAATTCAATTATTAAATATATATACAGATTTATATTTATTGAAAGAAATACCATAAGGTTTTACATTTATCAATCAAAAAAATATAAAGAAAATATAATTCATATGTCAGAAAATGTATATTTAAATAAAAAATCATGAACTTTATACAAAATCCTAGATAGATGATTAGAAGGAACTTTTGTAACAATTTTAATACTATATTGAGATATATTTCTATCATTTATAAGTGTAATATATGTAACAATAGTTCTTCTTATTATTAACTTAAAAATGGCTATTGCAACTATGCTAGTAATACCTTTTTTGGTAATAATTTGATATTATTTCAACGCAAAAACATGAATATTACAAGAAGAAGTAAATAAAAAATGGAACTCATTTTATGGTAAAATATGAGATTATTTAACAAATCTTACATTAGTAAAAACACTCACTTTTGAATCAAATATTAGTAAAGAACTTGATGATATACAAAAAGAATCAATGAATTTACAAACCCCTCTTTCAAAAAGATGGTCAATTGCAAATGTTTATGTTAGTTTCATGATTAATGTTGCTAGATTTATAGTATTATGAACTTGAATTTTTTTGATAAAAAATCAGGAAATAAATTTTGCTACCTTATTTTTATATTTCGCATACATTAATTACCTATATTTTCCTATTTGATTTATATTTGATCATCTAAGAAATCTACAAAAAAACCTTGAATGAATAAAAAATATGTATGAAGAATTTGATGAACTAGAACAAGATAGTGAATTTCCTGAATCAAAAGAAGTAAAAAAAATCAATTGAAAAATAGAATTTAAAAATGTATGATTTAGCTACATAGAAAATAAAAAAGTCATTAAAAATCTAACTTTATGTATAAATCCTTGAGAAAAAATTGCTCTTGTTTGAAGTACTTGAAGCTGAAAATCAACAATTACAAAATTATTACTAAGACTATTTGAAACAAATAAATGAGAAATATTAATAGATTGAATAAACATTAAAAATATAACAAAAAAATCACTAAGAAAACATATTTGAATTGTTATGCAAGATAACACTTTATTTAACACAACAATTTTGGAAAATTTAAAATTTGCAAAACCTGAGGCTACTATTGAAGAGATAAACAAAGCAATTAAAAGTGCAAAAGCAGATTTTATTTTTGATACAAAAAAATGACTAAAATCAATTATATGAGAAAGATGACTAAAATTAAGTTGATGAGAAAAGCAAAGAATTAGTATAGCCCGTATTTTTTTAAAAAATCCAGAAATATTGATTCTTGATGAAGCTACATCTGCTCTAGATAATAAAACAGAAAAACAAATTCAAGAATCACTTGAAACTCTTATGAAATGAAAAACATCAATTATAATTGCACATAGACTTTCAACAATAAAAAAATCAGATAAGATAGTACTTATAGAAAACTGAGAAATAATTGAACAATGAACATATGAAGAACTAATGAAAATTCAATGAAAATTTTATGAATTATCTAATCCGGATAAACTTATTTTATCATAATTTTCAATGATTTTTTAGCTTTTTAAAAATAAATATGATACAATAGTAAAAATAAACATAAAATTTTTTACTATTATTATATGGAAATAAAAACTATATTTGAATCAATAGTTCAAGAATGTATATCAAAAAATTATTCAGATATACATCTTAATTCATTCCACAAACCATACATAAGAAACATCTCATGAGAAATTGAAAATATTGAACATTTAATTATCAATTGAGAAACTATTGATACCACTATATTAACAAAAGAAAATATAATTGAGATTATCAAACTTATCTGAACAGACACTTTGCTGATAAAATTTGAATCAATTTTTGAACTTGATTTGTCTTATAATTTTCATGACAATACAAGATTTAGAGTAAACTGTTATGCTGATTCTAACGGTTTTTCAATTGCAATGAGAAGAATTCCATCTGAAGTTCCAACACTTGAAGAATTATGACTCTGAGATAATGTAAAACAAATGTGTCAAAAATCAAAATGACTTATATTGATGACTTGACCAACTGGATGTGGTAAATCTACAAACCTTGCTGCGATGATAAATTACATAAATGATAATTTTAAAAAACATATAATAACTATAGAAGATCCTATAGAATTTTTAATAAAATCAAAACAAAGTTTAGTTAACCAAAGAGAAATTTGAAACTCAACTCATAGTTTTTCAAATGCAATAAGAGCATGTTTAAGAGAAGATCCAAACGTAATTATGGTTTGAGAAATGAGAGATGCAGAAACTATAAAAGCAGTAATAACATTAGCAGAAACATGACATCTTGTTTTATCTACATTACATACAAACGATAGTGTTCAAAGTATTGATAGAATAATTGATGTATTCCCTACATGACAACAAGATCAAATAAAAATGCAACTAGCGATGAGTTTAATATGAATTATAAGTCAAAGATTACTACCTAAAATAGATAATTCTTGAAGAATTGCAGCAAGAGAAGTTATGGTAAATAATGATGCTATAAGAAACCTAATTATTAGCGGAAAAACACACCAATTATATAGTGTACTTGAAATATGACAAAGAGAATGAATGATACTTATGGATAAATATCTACTTACTTTATATAATAAATGAATAATAAGCAAAGATATATTAAGGAGTTATGCTAGAGACAAAGATAATATAGATTTAATTTAAGAAATAATATAATAATATGTTAAATATAGAACTATATAAAAATTCTTGACTATTTCAATCAAAAAAATTAAACCCTTGAGATTTAGTTTTTTTAGAATGAGAAATAGACGAAAACTTATATATAGTATTGTCTTGAGAAATAATAATTGAAAAGTATACTTCAAATGAAAAAATTGAAAAAAAAGAATTAGCAATATTAAAACAAAACGATTTCTTTTGAGAATGATGACTAAGTAATAATTTTCCAAAAGAAGTCTCAGCAAGAGCCAAAAATGAAACACATCTCATATATATAAATTGAAAAAAATGAATTCAAACATTTATGATAAAATATCCTTATGAATGTTTAAATTTACTAATATATATAATTAATTTAACAAACAAAAGACTACTTGATGCAAATAAACAAATAACAGATAATTATGAAATTGTAAAAATAATAACAGAAATTAAAAATATAAATGATAAAAATATATTTGAAACAATTGAAAAAATTAAAACTATATCTTGATTTAATCATATATTATTTTTTGAGACAAATCAAGTTATAAGCGAGTACACTACACTAAAATATGATACGAAAGAACCTTGAAAAATAAAAGATATTACAGTTTTGGTACAAGATATCAATAACATAAATTTATTAAAAGAAAACATAGAAATTGAAGATGAAACATTTATCCAAAAACTAAATATATGAGAATTAGATTTATGATTTATGATATTTTGAAAAAAAGAAAAATTTACATATGAAGATAAAAAACTTATTATCTCAATAACAAACAATCTTACTGGTCTTTTAAAACAAAAACAAATTCTAAAAGAAGAACTAAATAAAAAATATATGAAAGAAAAAAATTTATAACATAATAATAAAAAAATGTATAAACTTGAAGAAATCATTATATCAAATTATAAAAGTATCAAATATGCAAACATAAAATTCTCAAAGAATAAAACTGTATTTGTATGAAAAAATAATGCATGAAAATCAAACATCTTAAAAGCTATAAAACTATTTTTTTCAAAAGAATTAGAAATAAATCTAAATAGCTTTTATGATAAAACAAAAGAGATATCAATAGAATCTATAATATTAAAAGATGATAAAACTTATATAAACCTAAAAATAGTAGCATATATAGAAAACAATGATATAAAAATTAAATATGAAGATAATTATGAACTAGAAGAAAAAAAGAAAATAGAAGAATTTTTAAATAAAGTTGATTTTATATATATCCCCTCTAGTAGAAATTTCTGAACTAAAAACAACTCATGGTATTCTAAAATAATTGATTTAATATTAAAAAACAAAATTGAAAATGTAGAAAGCCAAGAAATTTTAACAAATCTTGAAAACATTGTAAACTCTGTAAAACAAATAATATCAAAAGATGATAATATACAATTTAATTCATTTTCAAACATTCCAAACTTTCTACAAAAATTAAAATCAAATGATGAAAATGAAATAATACAAGATCTAAACTCAGTAATAAAAGAAGAAGAAAAAAATGAAGTAATAAATTTTGATGATTTAAGTATATGAACCAAAAATTCATTATTCATTGCACTACTTGATTTGTATTATAAATCATTGAGCAAAACTAAAAATGATAGATTTAAAATATTTGTTATAGATCATGTTGAAAATTTTCTACATCCACACTCAATAAGACTTATAGATAAACTTCTTCAAGATATATCAGAAACAGAAAATACACAAATTATTTATTCAACACATGCAAATGAGCTTGTATCAAACTTTAAAAAAGATAAATATGAAATTGATTCAATTAGATTTGTATATAAATTAAAAGACTGAACACAAGTAAAAAAAATAGAAAACAAATACTGAACATATGATAAAATAATGATAAATTTAATTTTTAAAAACACTGATATTTTCTTTTCAGATGCAGTAATTTTAGTAGAATGAGAAACAGAAAAAATTTCACTTCCAAATATATATGAATATTGGCCATGGACAGAAGAAGATATAAGTCAATGCAAAATAAATACCTGTAAAAGAAATATATGACAAAATAAAATAAATGATTTTTTTAATTTATACTTAAAAAATATAGCAGTTATTGATGTTTGAGGAAAATGAGCTTTATCTGATTGGTATGAATTTTGTGCAGAACTTCTCTGAAAGAAAAATGTATTTGCAATAATTGATAGAGATGCAAATTTCTCTGAAGATAAAAGATATATAGAGAGATCTATAAAAAAAGTACACTGAAGATTTGTAAAAGAAAGTCAATACATGGATTACAATTGGATAGTACTTGACTGAGAATTTGAAAATTATTATAAACCTGAAAAAATTAAAGAATATTTATCAACTGTACTAACCCAAAGATACAAAGATGATTATATAACAAAAAAAGAAATTAAACACTTAATTTACAAAATTGAACACCTAAAAATAAATAAAAAAATATCAGTGAGCTATGAAAAATTATTTAAAACATACCTAAGATGATATTGAAAACCTACTATAGCTTTTAATTTATGTATATGGTTATGTCAAAACAATTGATATAAAAAATGATTAATGGAAATACTAAAAAACATATTATTTAAAATTGAAGAAAATATTAATTTGAATCAAAAATAAAAGATTGAAAAATTTTTCAATCTTTTATTTTCATTTTGTTCTTTTTGTCTTATAAAATTGATCTATTGCAGAAAAAAATTCATCTTTAGATAAATCAGGCCATAAAGTATGAGTAAAATAATATTCTGCATAAGCACTATCATATAAATCAAATCAAGAATGTCTTTTACTCTCAGTTCAATTATGAATTCAAGTTCTTATTATTAAATCCATAACAGGAAACTTTCAAAAATCAGTATATTGTCTAAACTTTTCCTCATTTAAATCATCTGAGGAAATTCCATCATTTAATATTTTCCTTGTAGCTCTAACTATTTCATCTTGTCAACTATATACCAAAGCTGCAACTAAATCCATTCAAGTATTTAAAGATGTTTTATCTTTTATTCAAGCAAGAATTTGTTGCGACTCTTCAGGAAGCTTCCCTATATCTCAAACCGTATCAAATTTTATATTATTCGCTTGTAAATCTGGTAATAAAACTTCAAGTTTATTTATCATTTTTATTATTCATTTCAACTCTTCTTGTTCCCTTTCCTGTAAATTTTCTTTACTTAAAGCCCACAAAGTCAAACAATCTATAACCTGACTTTTAACAGATAATTCAATTATCTTTCTTGCATTATCAAATCAAGCTTTGTGTCATAAAATTGTTGGTTGAAAATGTTCTTTTGCCCATCTACGATTTCAATCCATTATACATCATACATGCATTTTATCTTTTATTAATAACTAAATTTATAGACTTTCTTCTTTTAACCTATTCTTATTTCCTAAAACTCAAAATAAACTTATAATAGTTATAGTTAATATAGATAAAGAACATGTCAAACAAGATAAACAGAAAATCTTTACAATTGCTTCATTTACGATTATATATGAATTAAATAGTATTCCACAAATTCAAATTATCATAATAATCAAAAATCATTTATTTAATTTTCATAATAATCCCAAAATTGAAATTACTATAATAAAACTATATACAAACAAAGCTAGCATTGCAAAAGGATATCAAAAAAACCAAGTAAATTGATAAGAAAACAACTCACTACAAGAAAGATAACTATTTATATCACAAAGCAATTTTTCAGCCATTCATGCTTTAAATTTAAATGCTGCAATAGTTAAATAAATTGCATTTCATATTGATAAAATAGATAAAATTATAATTGCATAAAATTTTTTCATACTAACTTTTTTTAATTATAAATTAAGTTCACTTCATATATTATTATCTCAATTATATACCTGAATAAAAAATTATAATCTTTTATTAGTTCCTTTTAAAAGAATTTCATCTATTTTAGCTAAAACCTGTTCATCTGTTAAATTTAAAATATCATCTCTTGTAATTCATTGAGAGTCATAATTTAATCAATCAATTCAATCATTTGAAACAAAATCATCCATAAATTAAAACTAATAAAAATAATAAGTTCTATAAAGTATACAAAAATTTTTAATTTATCAATTTTTTTTATAATTTTACAAATTTTTCATTATAATAATAATATTAAAAATTATTTTAAACAATATGACCATAACAAACAAATTCTGGGAAAGACTAAATAATATATATAATGAAAATGATCTAAAAACAATAAAAATTTGATTAAATTCAGATAAAAGAAAAGTTTCATTTAGAATAAACAACATAAAATCAACTACAAATGAAGTATTAAAAGAACTTGATAATAAATGACTTTATTACAAAAAAATTGACTTTTTAGAAAATGCATACATTTTAGAAAACTGAATTGAAAAAGATTTATGGAATCTTGATATATTTAAAGATTGAAAAATCTATCTTCAATCTATATCAAGTCAAATACCAGTTCACTTCCTAGACTTAAAAACATGAGACAATATTTTAGATATAACAGCCGCACCATGAAGTAAAACAAGTCAAATCGCTAGCATTCTAAAAAATTCATGTTCAATAACTGCAAATGATAACAATGCAATAAGAATTGATAAACTTAAATTTACATTAGAAAGACAATGAGTAAAAAATACAAAAGTAATAAAACATGATGCAAGTAAATTATGACAAATACTTGAGAAAAATAGTTTTGATAAAATCCTAGCAGATTTACCATGTAGTGCAGAATGAAGAATAAACCTAAATAAAGAAAAATCTTACTGATTCTGGAGCGAAAAAAATATAGAAAAAAATAAAAACCTACAACTAGAAATACTAAAAGATACAATACCATTATTAAAATCATGATGAACTCTAGTTTATAGTACTTGTACAATTGCACCTGAAGAAAATGAAGAAGTAGTAAATTTTATAATAAACAACTTTGAAGAATTAGAAATACAAAAAATATTATTAGAGTATAAAAATATCAGAAAATGAATTACACATTTTATGGATAAAACATACAACAAAAAAGTAGACAATTCTATTAGATGCCTACCAAATGAAGAAACAGAATGATTCTTTATTGCAAAGTTTAAAAAACTTTAATTTATTATTCTTTTGACTTTTTCATTAACTCAACTAGTACATCAATTAATCTCATCATCAAAATTTATATAATCAAATAAATCTCATCATTTAAAATTATCTCATCAAAAAATTGTCATTAACTCATAAAAAGAAAGTAGTAAATTTCAATACATATCAACTTTTGAAATATCAACATCTGCTAAATCATTTAAACCTAGATTTCTAAGCATATCATCTTGTTTCTTTATATAATTACTATATATTTCTTGTCATCTTTCAGTTAATCTTACTACTAAATTTGACGAATTATCCAATCAGACATTTTTATAATCACTTATTTTTGATAAATCTCATCCTGAAACTAATTGATTTGTATGCATAATAATAAAATATATATAGTAATAACATTATTATAATATATATTTTAAACTAAAGCAAAAAATCTATTCAAAAACTATAGTTCTATTTTTATAAACCACAAGCTTATTTTCTATATGTTTTTTTATAGCAACAAAAAACACCTCTTTTTCACATTCTCTTCATATTACTTTCATATTATCAATATCATGGTTATGTTTTATTCTATTAACAGCTTGTTCAATTATAGGTCATCTATCAAGTTCAGGAATAACATAATGAGATGTTGCTCATATAAGTTTAACTCACCTTTCATAAGCCTCACTATATGGATTAGCTCATATGAAAGAAGGCAAAAAAGAATGATGAACATTTATAATTTTTTGATTTACTGACTCTATAAAACTTTGACTTAATATTTTCATATACCTGGCCAAACAAATCAAATCAGTTGGATTATCTCTTATTATTTGCAAAATTTCTTTTTCATGATCAAGAGAATCTTTTTTAGTTTGAATATAAAAAAATGGAATTCAAAACTTTTCAACGATTTCTTTTCATGCTAAAGAATTACTAATAACATAAGGTATTTCGATATTTAATTCAGAAGTCATATATCTTCACAATATATCAACCAAACAATGCAATTCCTTAGAACAAAAAAATCATACTTTTTTCTTAGTACTTTTGAAATCTACATTTACTGACATTTGAAATTCATTTTTGATTTCATCAAACCTCGATAAAAATTTATCATCACAATCAAAACAAAAATTTTCTATTTCCCACTCAATTCTCATAAAAAAATATCCATCTTCAATATGTTCTTCTAAAAGACTTATATTAGCTCAATAACTAAACAAAAACTCAGTTACACGCTTAATAATTCAAGGTCTATCTGGACATGATATCAATAAATTTGCAGTTTTTTTAGTTATACTCATAATAAAATTTAAACAGATATAAAAGGAGAAAAAACAAATCTATTTTTTTCATTCTTAAAAAAATCAACATCATTTAGATAATCTAAATTTAGCTCACTTCTGTATCATGCATTTCATCTTTGAATCAAACTATATCATACAGTCTTTAAATTATAAAAGATATCATACCTATTACAAGTTCTAGGACAGATATCATCTACTGCATAATATCATCTTGAAGGATTTTCTATAGCTGAAGTATCACACAATCTTCAAGTAAAAACCAAAGCCCAAGGATAATATAAATCAATTCAAATCTCACCGTAATTATTTCTATAAAGACCTTCTCTTCTCTCCATAAAATCTAAAGCAACTCTATTAATATTATATCTCTTTAAAAAATTTTGATATAAATCCAAACTTACTTCAGCACTATTATAAAACTTCAATTGCCATTTTATAATTTCGTCTTTAAGTACATTTTTTTCTTGTTCAGTCTTATTTTTTATAAATTCTCATGCTGGATGTACATCATATCAAAAAGTATCTATTAATGGAGTTTTTAAAAGTTTATGAATAACTCTTCAAAATATAGGTTTTAAATTTTTATATTTTTTTATAATTAAATTTAAAACTCAAAAATCATTGACAACTACCTCCAAAGGATTTTTAATTGTTAAATTATTAAGATATTCTAAACTTTCATCCAAAAAATAAAGCATTTTATCTCAAACATATGGAGTTACTAAAGTAAATGTTCTAACCTTGTGAGGAGGAAAATTTTTATTAAATTCCTTAAACTCTTCAATAGCCTTTTCAACCTCACTTTTATAAGGAACTAAAAACTCACAATTATCGCTTCAATAATATATTCAATCTATTTTATTGAATATTTCAGGTCAAAATTTTCTTTTTATCTCTCTAATTGATACAAAATTTACTTCATACTGAGGAGAAATAGTACTAGCTAACTCTCAAGGAAAATTAGTTGTAAAAAAATTAGCTATTTCCCTATCATTTTTTCACATAGAAAGTAAAAAACCTTCATTAAGTAACCTAAAATATTCTAAATTTGTTCAAAGATGAATAAAAAATTGCATATATAAAAATTAACTATAAAATTCATTCTAATTTTTCAAAGATTTGTTTTTTACTTTTTTCAACAATTAAACGAAAGTCAGAATCATTACACTTTTGCTTAACCAAAATAATTTTTTCTAAATCTTTAACTCAAAGTAAGCCTTTAAAAACAAAGGAAACTAAAACTTCTCAATTAACTATTTTTTTAATTAAATTCTTATCACTTTTCAATTTTTCAATTGAATCATTTCAATAAATTCAAACTAATTCAAATCAAAAATTACTTAAATAGTCTCAAATATTAGTAATTCAAATAAAAGAAAAACTAACAAAAAAATCAAAATTTTTATTAATCAAAGAAGATTTTAATTTTTTTTTAAATCACCCCTTTTCTAAAAAACAATTCAATAAATCAAAATAATTAACACATTTTCTTCAAGATTCAAAATTACCTTTAACCATTCACAATGAACTTCAAAATAGTTCCATAATTAGTTTACTTCAAATCTAGAATATAAATTTTCTCACTTTTCAGTAATTTTAAACTTTGTATTTTCGCTCAATAACAAATTTAATTCTCATCTACCAAGCCTTTCAATATAATTATTTAATCATAGTTTTAAAAACAAATCTCACATTTTACCAGGAAAAAAACAATATAAATTTAATCAGACTACTCTTAATCACTCAGCAATAGTAAATAACACATTTCTAGTTTCTTCTAAAATAGAGTCATCTTTAATCATTTTCCATGGTTCTTTTATATCAGTATATTTATTTAATTTATCTAAAAAAGAAAAAGTTATATCAAGAGCTCATTTTAAATCATACTGATTCATACTCACTTTAAATGAATCTAAATATTCAAAAATAGTTGGTCTTCATTTCAATAAACTTAGTAAATCTTCTTCTATCAAAAACAAATTATTTTCTTTTAACATTTCATCAACTTCACCGAAAAGATATCAAGTATCAATTTTTAATTTTAAAGACAATACAATAACCCTATTAAGAAGGTTTCATAAGTTATTTGCAAGTTTAGCATTATATGTTAAAACTGCTTGTTTTTCATCAAAATCACCATCTTGTCAAATATGAAAACTTGAAAATAAATATAATTCTAATAAATCTTTATTATATTTATTACAAAATTCAACTGGATCAATAACATTTCAAAGTGATTTTGATATTTTTTGTCAATCAATAGTAAAAAATCCAGTAGTTAAAATTTGTTTTGGAATATCATATCATGCTGATTTAAGCATTGCAGGCCAATAAATAGCATGAAACCTTATTATATCTTTTCATACTATATGTAAATCAGCAGGCCAAAAATCTTCTTTTCAATTCTGACACACAGTTAAATAATTAAAAAGTGCATCATACCATACATAAGTTACTTGATTATCATCAAAAGGAAGAGTAATTCAAAACTTATTTGTTTCTCTACTTATGGAAAAATCATCAAGTCATCTATTTACAAAAGCGATAACTTCATTAAATCTATCATAAGGAATTACAAATTCTTTATTTTTTGAATATAACTCGAGCAAAAAATCTTGATATTTTGATAACCTAAAAAAATAATTCTTTTCTTTTAAATTCTGAGGTTCAACCAAATGATCTGGACAAACTTTTTTTCAATCAACTAAAATTAAATCTTCATCTTTCTTAAATGCTTCACATCAAACACAATACATTCACTCATAAACTCATTCATAAATATCTCAATTATCCCACGATTTCTGTAAAACACTTTTAACAAAATCATGATGTCTTTTTTCAGTTGTTCTTATAAAATCAGTATAGTTTATATTCAATCAGTCCCAAACTGCTTTATGTTTTCACGCCATTAAATCAAGATATGCCATTATGTCCATACCTTGTTCTTGAGCCTTTAAAACAGCTTTCTGACTATTTTCATCTACTCATGTAGAAAACTTAACTTTTTTTCAGTTTACCATTTGATACCTAGCTATAGTATCAGCAATTAAAGAACTATAACTATGTCATATATGAGGTATTCAATTTGTATAATATATAGGTGTAGTTAAAAAAAATTTATTATTATTCATATTTATCTAAAAAATTTATTCCATATAAACTTAATCGCTATATTTATAGCATTACTTGACTTTTGTCACTTCCCTCTACTATAATCAGTATAAAGTATATCCACAGGAACCTCCATAAATTTAATTCACTTTGAAGATATTATATCCATCATTTCAGAAGCATAAGTCATATCATCAATTGTAAGTTTTATGTCATCTATAATTTTTGTTCTAAAAACTCTATATCAATTATGACTATCTGTTAATTTTATATTACTCACAAAAAAAGTAAAAACTATCCCTAATTTTAAAACAACTTTTCTTACAAAACTTATATTAGTATTTGTTTTAGAAATAAATCTAGATCAAAGAACAACATCAATTTTTCTATTATTATCTAAAATTTTAACAAATTTTCACAAATCCTCAATTCTATGTTGTCAATCAGCATCAAAAGTACAAACATAATCAGTTTTTCAAAATCTTCTTATATACTCAAATCCTGTTTCCAATGCAGCACCACCTCACCTATTTTTTAAATGATTTAATAAAATAATTTTATCTCCATAAGTCTCTAATATTGTTTTTGAATTATCTATAGATCAGTCATTTACAACCAAAATATTTTTGTATCATGATTTTAATAGTAAATCCAAAGTATTTTTTAATACTTTTGCTTCATTATAAACCCTTACAAGGAAAAGAACCTTTCAATTAATTTCATCTTTTTTTGAATTATCAATTGCTAATTCTCTAACAAATTTTGTTAAATCATCTCTATTTTCTTCAGTCTTCCTAAGTAACAATAATGCAAAATAAAATAGAAACAATATTGATACATAAACAAGTAAGTCAGCTCATCTCTGAAGTCAAAAAATCAATCAAATATGATTTAATATTGAGGGGAAAAAAGAAAAAAGTAGAAGTCAAAGTCAAACAAAAATAAATATAAGGAAATGTAATGCATTGAACTTTTCTTTACGAGCAATATCAAAAGCTAATATGAATATAACAAGTCAAGATAAAATAAATAATATCTGTAATAATGTCATCCTAAAAATAGCTAATAAAGTAAAAGTAAAACAATAATTTTAAACCTTTCAAATAAATTTTTTTAAACTTATCTTAGTTTTTGACAAAAATAATATAAATACCCTACTAATATATAATACAGTAAATAGACTAACAATTAATCAAATTCATAACATAAGTCAAAAACCTTTTATTAAATTTATACCAAAAATAAATAATATTAATGCTGTTAATAATCATGTTAAGTGAGTATCAAATATTGCTGAAAAAGATTTTTTAAATCATATATTCAAAGCTTCTTTTAAATTTTTTCATTCTCTTAATTCATCCTTTGTTCTTTCAAAGATTAATATGTTTGCATCAATTGCCATACCAATAGATAATATTAATCAAGCTATTGAAGCCAAAGTCAAAACTGTTTGAAAAGCTTTAACAATAAACAATAACAATAATACATAAACAAGTAAAGCTAAAGAAGCCATAAATCAACTTCATCTGTATACATAAACTAAAAACACCATTATTAATAAAAATCAAATAATTCATGATACAATTAATTTATTTAAAGAGTTTAATCATAATTTAGAATCTATTGTTCTCTCTGATGTAAGATAAATTGGAGCTGGAACAACTCAAGTGTTTATATCTTGAGCTAATTCCAAAGCTTCATCAGAAGTATAATTTCATGTTATTACAGCTTTTCAAGTTAAAATAGGTTCATTAACACGAGGAGCTGTAAGCATATGTCATCAAACAAAGATTGCTATTTGTTCTCATGTAAGTCTAGATGTTAATTCTCAAAAAATATCAGCTCATTCAGAATTGAAAGTCAATTCTACCATTGGTTGAAACAATTCATTATAAGTAACTCAAGCATTAACAAAATATTTATCATTTAAAACTCTTCATTTTTTATCCATTGCTGGCATCCAATCACTTGGTGCTTTTGTTAAAAATATGTAATTAAATGAATATACAACTCAAGTTTGAGTTTTAGTTGTTTTTCAAGTTCATGAAGAAACTCATGATGATGTTTCTGAAGAAGTAGATCAACTTAAAGTGACTCAACTTCATAAATCTGATTGAATACTTACTCAAGTTGAAGTATCTTCACTAGAAGAAATAGTTTGAACTGATTTTCATAAATAAGCCAAAACATAATATCATGCAGCTCACTGAGATTGTTTTAAAGCTCAATCTTCAATACTCATTGATGATTTTCAAGTTCAAGAAACTATATCACTAAAAACTCAATCTTTTATATTAGAATAATCAATTGAGAAATATTGTTTTAATTCATCTTTAGTTCAAGTAAATGTTCAAAAATCAACATTTTCATAATTATCTCTATATTTTTGAGCAACAGGAGTAAATCAATCTTTTGTTGATTTTAACTCAGCAATTATAGTCCTTGCTAATTCTTTTCTTTCTTTTTTATCCTCATTTGTAACTTCTTTTCTTTTTTCTTTAAATTCAATTTTTACAACTTTTCATATAGTTTCTTTTGCTTTTTCAATATTTTGTTGATTTTCATAATCATTATTTCATTTTAATGGAATTTGAACAATTATATGTTGTTCTCAACCATAACTAGCTGAAGTTATTACTGAATCATTTATTTTTAAATTCTCTACCCTTTTGTCAATAATTGATTTTAATCACTCTATAACTGATTTTTCTTTTTGTGCATCAAAATCCTCAGCTTTTTTTGCTTCATCAAGCATTATTTTATAATCCAATTCTATTCATCATTGTAAATCAAGTCCTAATTTATAATCATTAGTTTTTATAAAATCCACATTATAATAATTCCAAGGAAAAATATAAACAAATGCTCCAACTGATAGTAATAAAATAATAATTAATTTTACCAATAAAAAATCTTTTTTCATAAACAAAAACAACTTAATAATAAAAAATAAATTAATAATAAAAATTATCAACAACTCCATATTTTATAATCTTTTTATCATAAAAGTAAAGTTATTTTTTATAAATATATAATTTTTACTTTTCTATACTTTTTTCAACTGGATCATATCATCATTTTGACCATGGCATGCATCTAAAAATCCTTCAAATTCACTTTAATAATCATAAAATTACACCTTTTTTTTCTACCGATTCAATCATATATTGGCTACAAGATGGAATATGCTTACAATAAGGTGGCTTATTTAATCCCCTAGCCCAAAAACTATGATCAGGGGATAAAATTTTTTGATATAATTTAACTAGACCTATCAATGTATTTTTTAAGATATTATTGATTTTCATATTTATTAATTTTAAAAACAAATATTATACTTATAAAAATAAGAAGAGCAGAAGCTATAAACACATTTATATTTTTTTCTAACAAAAATCATCAAATTAATGGCCCAATAAACATCGAAATAGAATGAATTGAAGCTACAACTCAGGAAATCTCTCATTTTTCAGTATCTGAAGCATGTTCCATAATTTCAGTCTGATAAACAGGGTTTAATAAAGATTGAAAAGGAACAAGTAATAAAAAGACTCACAAAAACACAAATAAATAATGCCCAAAACTCAAAAAAGTCAAAAGTAAATAAACTCAAAAAGCTCCGAAATTAATTATATACAATAAAGTATTTAAAGAAAAATATTTTAACCAAAACCTCCTAAGAAAAAAAACTTGATTTATAACAACTATTAATCAAAAAACGGCATAAACGTATCAAGAAAAACTTCAGCTTACTCAATATTCTTTACTCAAATACAAGGATAATATTGCTTGATAAATTGAAAAAGCCAAAAACATAGTAAAAAAAGATGATAAATACAATCTCAATTTCTTCTTTCAAAAATACTTTAAAATTAATTTAAAAGGATTGAAACTTACTTTTTTCTTAACTTTAAATTTATTTGTTTCTTTAAATAAAAATATCAAAACTATAGATTCTAAAAAAGCAAAAAATGCCATAAATGTATAAGGAGCCATTACATTTATATGTAATAAAATAGCTCATACCAAAGGTCAAAAAATAAATGCAGTTCAAAATATTGATCATAAAACTCACATATTTGCCATTTTTTCAATTTTATTTTTTGAAATATCATTTATTATTGCTTGTAATATACTTATGTTTCATCAAGTAATTCAATTTATAATTCTTCATATAATAAAAAATAAATAAGTTTCAGAAAAAACAATCGTCAAAGAAGATAAAAAAGTTCATATAACACATAGTAATAAAACTTTTTTCCTTCAAAATATATCTGATAATTGTCATAAAAAAGGAGTTGCTAAAAATGCAAAAAAAGCATAAGCAGTTATTCAATATGAAATTACATGTTCTGTAACTCAATAATATTTTGCTAAATCAGGTAAAGTAGGTAATATCATAGAAATCCCTAATACATCAAGAAATCAAACAAGTATAATAATAAATTTATCTTTATTCATATAACACATAATAAAAAAACATAAGACACAAAAATATATCTATATTTTTTTATTTTTCAAAGTTTTTTGTAAATTTTATTCAAATATTTTTTTAAAAGCAACTCAAACAAAAAATATAAAAAGTAAAGTTAACACGATTGTTGAAGACGTTGAAGTTCATAAATAATAAGATAAAAATAATCCAAAAATAACAGAAAAAAGTGAAGAACATACTGATATAAAAAAAACTTTTTTTATACTATTTCAAAATATTTTTCAAATATTTGATGGAATAACCAGAAAAGCTCATATTAACAAAATTCAAAATATTTTTATACTAACTCATAAAAATACTGATAAAAATACTAAAAAAAATAAATTGTAATAATTAACTCTAATTCACATAGATCTAGAAATATCTTCATTTATTATTATAGCTAAAAATTTTCTTCAGTAAAAATATAACAAAGTATATCAAACAAAAACCAATACAGAAACAATAATTAAATCATAATTATTGATAAACAATATACTTCAAAATAAAAAATTATTTATATCCAAACTTAAATTTTGTAAAAATCAAATCATAAAAATAGCTAAAGACATTCAAATCTGTGAAATAATTTCTTTAGTTGATTCTCTAGTGATAAGATTAGTTTTCTCTAAAAAAAAGATAATTAAACTTCCTATTATTCAAAACAAAAAAGCATAAAAATAATAATTTCACGAAAAAAATAATGAAACAGTAACTCACAAGAACAAAAAATTAGAAATAGAATGAGTAATATTTGCTTCTTTTCTCATTACAACTAACACTCACAAAATTCAAGATAATAGTGAAATCAAAATTCATCAAATTAGTGCATTTTGAAAAAAATCATATCTAAGTATATCTAACATAAAAATAGAAAATTAATGAATACATTTTTTATGAGGATTGTGTTTATATGGCAATAAATAATTTCAAATAATATTTCTAGCATCTAAATTATCTATAATTTCACTTGGAGTTCAATGACAACAAAAATTATCCTTATGTAAACATAAAACTTTATCAGAATTTTTATACACTAAATTTAAATTATGTGAAACCAATATTATAGATATATAAGGAAAAAGATTTTTAACATCACTTACTAATTCATAAAAAAATTCTTCTCATAATACATCTATTCAAGAAGTTGGTTCGTCAAACAAAATCAAATCTGGCTTTGATATTAAAGCTGAAATAATCATCACTTTTTGAAATTCTCATCAACTAAGTGTATTTATATTTCTATCAAATAAATCAACAGAGTTAAATTTTTTTAAAAAAATTTTTATCAAATTAGAAGAAACATTTCAATTATATAAACGAATAAATTCATACACTTTTATAGGAAAAGTCTTATCTAAATTGATTTTTTGTGGAACATATGAAATTTTTTTATAATTTTTTATTATTTCTCAAAAATAATTTTTATAAATTCAAGCTATTATCTTTAATAATGTAGTCTTACCTGTTCAATTAAGTCATATTATACTTAAAATCTCTCATTTAAATACCGAAAAATTTACATCTTTCAATACAAATGTCTTATTATTATCAAAAGATATTCAAACATCTTTAAATTCCAATATATAGCTATTCATAAATTTTTTCTAAATTAAGCAAATTATTTCTTAAATTATCTATATATCAATCTTTTCATTCATCAGTTCATAATGGATCCAAAACTGAAACATCCAAAGTATAATCACTTGCAAATTTAATCAGATTTTTATCTATCAACTGAGGTTCTTTAAAAACTACTTTTATATTTTCAGTTTTTACAATATCCTGTAAATTCTTCATTTCAACAGAATTCATATCAGTTAATATATTTGGCATAAACACATAAAAATCATTTAAATTAATTCATAAATCTAAAAATAAGTAATTATAAGCATTATGAAATACTATAAACTTATTAATTTTTTTTCAGTTAATTCTACTTTTAAAATCACTCACCTCCTTATCAATACTTGTTACAAAATCATTATAATTTTCTAAAAAATACTCTTTCTTTTCAGGTTTTAAAACAGTTAATTCATCTTTAATTTTATTAGCAATAAACTTTATATTTGATATTCATACCCAAATATGTGGATCTGATGAGTTATCATCATCATGATCGCCATCTGTATTATCAGAATCAAGCTCAAGTAAATTAACTCAATCAGATAAAGACAGAACTAATTTTTTTCAAAATATCTTATCAAAAAATCAATCAATATGTTCAAGTCATATCTTCACTATCAAATCTGAATTTACAATACTAACCGCCTGCTCTGTTTTTAAATCAAAACCATGAGGACTAACCCCTGCAGGAATAATATTTTGAACAGAAACATTATCTCATCATATATAATTAACAACTGATGCTAAAGGAATAATTGATGTAACTACTTTAATTTTATTTTCATTTGTAATATATGTTTTTAAATCAGTATTTCAGTTATTTTTTGAACATGATAATAAAAGAAATAAAAACATTAAAGATATAATAATTTTTTTCATAAAAAAAAAATTTAAGAGATAATTAAAATTATTTACATTTTTCACATACTCAAAACACTCAAACACTATGTGATTGAACCAAAAATCATTTTTTTTCAGCACTTTTGATTATTTTTTTGCAAATATCAGAACATTCAAAAGAAACAACATCTCAACAAGAACTACATTTTATATATTCATAATGAACAGAATCATCAATAAATTCATAAGTTTCTATTTTATCACCTAAATCTATTTTCCTTATCAAACCTAAATTTACATACAAATTTATAGTTCTAAAAACACTAGCTCTTCAGATATCACAAAACCTATTTAATAAATCATTTGCATTAAAAATAGATATATCCTTTATAAAATTATATATATCTACCCTTTCTTGAGTTATTTTATTTCAAGAATTTTTAAGTATATTTTCTATATTCATAAATATGAGACTTAGTATCAAATAATAATTTTATTATATATTTATTTTTTTAAAGTCAAAAAAAGTTTTATAAAAATAAAACTTTTTTCATTATTTAATTTTACAATATAAAATATTTAATATACTTTTTTAAAATTAATCAATTATTAGTATTGACTTTTTATATATTTTATATATAAATCTTGATATTAAAAAAATTAAAATAATTATGAACATTATAAAAACTGAGATAGAAAATTTAAACATAGTTTATTCAGACAGTGATAAACTAGCTTTATGATTAAAAGATAAATCACCTAGTACAAAAGCTTTCCTTGATAATATTGAAACTTTTTTTATAGAATTCAATAAAAAATATAATACTAATATAACATTTGAAGATGTATTAAATATCTATTTTAAAGGAAAAAACAATTTAGAATTTGAACAAAGTATTCTACTATGTAAAGCATTACTTGAATATATCAAAACTCACTCAATAGAAATAAATTTTTGAAATAAAACTCATTTAATTAGATTTGCAACAATAACAAGTACTAATAATATTTTGTGAAGCAAAAAATTTATAGAAAGAGAAAAAAATACAATTAAAAAACTATCTAGTACAATTTCAGATTTTATACAAAAAGTTAGAGATTATTTTAGAATATTAATTCCAGATTCTATATCATTACAAGAAGCAAATGTCGATAAATACATAAATTTATTAAATCTTAATCAAGAAAAAGATATTACCCCAGAAGATAATCAATATACAGAAATATCAAATTGATCAATAAAAATAAGTGAATCATTAGCAATAAACTTAAATATAACTGATAAAGAATTATGAGAAAGAATTTTATCTCTAACAAATCAGGATTTAAAAGACCTGCTAAATTATATATATGATAAAATAAAATCTGATAAACCTTGAGAAAAAGTACATCTAACAATTGCAAAGTTCATATTTGATGATAAATATGAATCATGCTTATGACAATTAATATATAATATACTTGAAAAATGAAAAATAATAAGACAAGTAACTCTCAATAAAATTAACTTTGCTAAAATAAGAGAAGCTTTAATTACAGAATCTACAATTGACACAAATATTGATGATATAGACAAAAAAAGTACAACAAGTAAAAATTTAACTATTAGCAATTGACCTCTAAATGATATCTTAAAAAAACTTGATTTAAATAATAACAAACAATTTAAAAATGATTTAATATCATTAGAAGAAGATGAAATTCATATACTATTTTCTGAACTAGAAAATTATTTAATTACTCATAAAAAAGTCCCTTCTGAATCAAGTGCAGTAGGACTTGCAAATATGATAAAAAAATCTGATGAAAGAAAAAATAGTGTATACTGAAAAATCATAAAATTTAGAAAAACTGAATGAAAGCTTAGTGAAAAATTTATAACTAACAACATAAACATAAACAAACTAAAAAAACTTATACAATCATTTCTTGATACTATTTGAGAAAGTATTATAGAAGAAGAAAATTCACAAATCAGTTTTTCTATTCCAGAAGAAGCAACTGATATTACAACAGATTGAAAAATAAGTAATAGTACAGATAATAATCCAGAAAAAATAATCAAAGAAAAGGATATAATTCAAAAAAATACTGATGAAAAAATAAGAGAAAATAAAAAAGAGACTTTTGAATTCACATATATAGATAATGAATCCAAAAAAGAAATAATTATCCATATTGAAACAGATTGAAAAAAAGATGTATCATGATTTATTTATAGCCTAAATTATCTAATTCAAGAAGAATGTAAAAGACAAGATATTGAATGATTAATAAAAGAATTTAACCCAAATGATTTTAGTAATATAGAAGTAAATTCACTATTTTTCAGTAATGTTAAAAAATATATAAAAGATAAAAATATTTTAGAAATGTTTTTCTTTGATCAAGAACTATTAGATAACTTTTTATCAGAATGGCACAAAAAAGTAATTTGAAAACCATTAAATATATGTGAAACAAAAAAACTATCTCTAAATTCCAAAGAAGCTGTACTTAGCTTTGTTAATTTACGGCAAGAAAATATGTATGAAATAGTTCGTAAAACAAATAAAAAGAAAAATTATAGAGAAAAAAGAAGACAAGTAACAATTAATCTAGAAATTTTTGAATGAATTAACTCTCTAACTATAGATTTGTTATCAAAAATAGATAATAACATACTACATCCTTTTTTTGCTATAATGCCTAAAGCAGAAGTACAAAAGTTACTGGAAGAATTTATTGAAGAAATTAAAAATAATAAATAATTGTTCACTCTTTAAAAAACTCTATTTTGATAAATCATAAAACTTTATCTCTGATTCTCAATCAATTATATATTCTATTCTATCATTTTTATTATCATAGGAACAAGACCGATTAAGTCAAATTTTAACATTATATATATTATTTAAACTAGGAAATTCTAAAATATTAAGATCATCATCACATTCATATAAATATTTTCAATTATGACTCAATCAAATATTAATGTTTTGTCAAAAACTCTTAACTAATTTATTGTTATCTATATCATAAATATAATAATCATATTCTGATCATGATTCTTGCCACTCTATATAATAAAGTAAGTAATTAATTCAACCAATATTTCTTACTTCAAAGTTTAAAATATTATAAAAATACGATTTTTCATTTATTAATTCTTTTAAATCATTTCAATAATCTATGTATAATTTAAGATATCCACTATTCCATTCTGAATAAATTCTTTTATCTCAAACAAAAACTTCATCCAACAATTTAGTTTTTAACTTTTCAGAAGACAAAGTTTTTAATTTATTTCATTGAATAACATCCATTGAAACACTATATTTTTCCTCTAAACCTTTAGTAGTATCATACAAAGAAACAATAAAACTATATTTATTTTTTCAAATAGAGTTAAAATCTAAGACATTTATATCAGTACATCAAGTATAATATCAAACAAATTTATCATATGTTAAATCTAAATCATATTTCATTTCATATGCCTTTTTATAATCATCTGTACTTAAATAATCATAATAATTACGTATCAATTCTTCATCATCCAATGCTTCTAAAGACTCATCAAAAATACTTAATTGACTATCATATGAACTCTCTGTATTTTGAGATGATAAATCAATATCGTTATCATTTAAAGATAAATCTTCAAACAAACTATAATTAGAAAACATAATACTATCTACAACTTTATATACATCAGACATATAAACATTATTATACTCATCTATCTTGTTTAAAAAATTATCATCTGATAAACAATCTAAACATTTTTGCCCAGTCAAGAAATTAATATAAATATTTAAATAAATTTTTTGTCAGCTAGAATCAATATAAGTTCTATTTATATTTTCTCAAAAACACATTCAACATTCCTGTTGAATAATCTCAGAACCACTTCAATAAGTTAAATCAATAGTAATTTCATCACTATATGAAAATCATAAAAAGTTTCAAATATCTATATTTTCTGTTGAAATAGATAATTTTTTATAATCCTGAGTATCTGCAAATCCTTTTTTTATACCCCATTTAGAATTATAATCAAAAGAAATATCTCAATCATCATATGTTTTATATAAAGAATCTTGATTTATATTAGTTTTAACTTCATCCCCTAAAATCTGCTCTCATTCAATAGTATTTTTATTATCTGTATTTAATTCAGATACTTCTTTATCTGAATTTATAGTATTATCTTCTATATTATCATTAGATTCATCTTGTTCTTTTAATTTAATTTTTTCTTTATCAATATTAACAGTTTTATCAACTTCTCAAGTATTATAAAGTACTCATCAAGAATTATTAAGCTCAATTCAAGTATTAGTAGTGATATCAGGACTTGAATTTCAAATCACAACTTTTTGAGATTCTCAATTAGATTTTATATCATCGGATAAATCTTTTTCTTTCTGAGAAAAAAAAGTACAAGAACTTAATAATATCATTAGGATTACAAGAACAAAACTTTTTTTCATAAAACTAATTAAAAAATTAAAATATTTGATATTTTATAAAAAAACAAAATTTATTATATATACAATAATTAACTATACAAATAATTTAATTAATAAAATACTTAAATCAATATTAATTATAAAAAAATTAATTAATAAGTAAATTATGCAGAAAAAACATATTGACAATATTATTTAAATAACTATAAATAATATAATTATTTAAATTACTTTAATACTTTTGAATAAAATAAATCCAATTATATCACCTGATATATACAATAAATCCTCATTATTAGATGACATTACATATTTATCAAATAAAAAAAATGAAATTTCAGAATATATGATTATAAATATGATAATTAAATATATATTTTGATATTATTATTTGGATTCAATAAATTTAAAAATACATTTAAACGAAATTACAAAATTCTTTAATACATTAAATTTTATATCAAATAAAAAATTAGAAAAACACGAAATAAATCAAAACACAGATAAAATAGAATGATTTTATCATTCTCAAGAGTATTCATTAAGAATGGCTATGGATATAGCTTCAACAACTAAAATTGTAAAAGATATAATTAGCCGTGTAATTGATAGCAAAAAATTTGATTGAAAATACTTATGAGTTGATTTATGATCATGAATTTGAATTTTAACTTTAGCACAATTTATTCAAGCAAAAAGAAATAATTTTAAAAATATAAATAATATTTGATTTGATTTATGATACTTTGTATCAAAATATTCAAAAAGATTTTTAGAAATATTAAATGCATGAACAGTTATACACCAAGATACAACAGAAATAAAATTATTTTGACACATTCCACAATACAATGATATAACTTTTATAACAAATGAAACATTGTGTGATCCGTATTTACCAATTACTTGAGATAGAATTCACTCAGATCCTTTTATGGAAAACAATCAAAACTTATTTAATAACTGAAAAGTATTTTTTAATACTGATACTCAATTTTTTCCAGAAGAAGTGGTTGTCTGAGATAGAAATATGTGATTTGATTATATTTTAGACAAAGAAAATGAATTTTCTTATACAGAAGCATGATGAGATAAAAATTGAACATATTGTTTTAAAGAAATATCAATTTGCTGAGATTTAGTTAAACTTGAAGAAGTATGAAATGATTTAATAGAGAAATGAATCGTCTCAAAACTTCCAAATCTTACACCAAGATGGTGTATAAATAGATAATTTGGTAATAGTTTATTATTAATAAAAATTTAAACAATTTATAATGTTTTAATTTTTCCAATCTATTCATTTAGCAGAAATTTCTAATATATCTTTTTTATTTAACTCTATATATGGAATAGTACTACTATATTACTCAATTTGTGAGAATTTAAGGAAATTTATGTATTAATTTTTCTTGGTATATTATCAAAAGTAATTTCTTTTAAACTGTTTATAAATTCATAATCTAATCATAATTCTTTTTCATATACTTGAAAAGATGTTCAAAAAATTCAATTATTATAATCAAATCAAAGTAAATTTGAATATTTTTTAACTACTTCTTCATTTTCTCATTCTATTTCTATATATGGATTTAATCAAGGCCATAAATCAATCATTATTTCAATTTCATTATTTATTTCCCATACTTCTCTATATGTTTCCTGATAGGACTTTTCATTTAATCACAATTTTCTAAATATATTTACCATTATATCAAAATCATCAACAACTGTTTCTAGTTCTTTTATAGAATTTATATCATTTACTAATATATTCTCTTCTTTATATGTACATGTAATTTTATCTCATTCATCCCTAACTCTGAGATAACTTCATCTTTTATTATTTGAGTTTTCAAATATAAATCTTTTCATTAAGGTATTTTCTTTACTACAGATTCAACCAAGATTTTTTATTTTTTCAATGATTTCTCATTTATTAATATTAGTAAAAACAACTTCATATTCTGTTTTCATATTTTATAATTAACTTATGTAATACTTTCTAGATTATATATATTTCCATATTTTTACAAATTACTGTTTAAAAAAGAATGGAGAAAATTTTCTTTTTCTTTTAGTTTTTAAGGTTTGGCAGAACTATGAATAATTATTTTTTATTCTATCTACATCATGATTCTCTTTATTATTTTTATGATATATTTCAATAAATTCAATTTCTTCAAAATTAATAATCTTTAAATTCTTTTCATATTTATATATAATTCTAATTCAGCTATTAGATGAGTTTCAAGCAATACTTTTACAAACAAATCTTCTAACTTTATAAAAATCTCATTTTACATCTTCTCAAAGTCAAGATATTTTAACTATATGACTTGATAATATACTTTCTCAAATAGGGTCAAATTCCAAAGTTTCACAAAAAACATCTAAATCATTTTTTAGACTTAGATATTTTTTAGCTAACTTTTTAAATTCTTTTTCAAATTCATTTCAAAAATTAAATTTCATTTTCTAAATTATGATGATTAACTATAAATGATTTACTTCTATAAAAAACATGTGTTGGGTTGATAACATCGCCATAATTTTTTACTACTTTATATGGAGTATCTTCATGAGATAAATCACTAAGTGATTTAGCTGACCAGTTTTCATATCTAGTTAAAACATCATCAACTATTTTTTTTGAATTTGGTAAATCTTCATATGGAGTATAATTTTCTCTTACTTGATGATTAAATTCATCTACTAAATCAAAAGTATTTGTATCAATATCTTTTATTGCAATAATTCTTTGAGTAGAAAAATCATGTATTTTTTCTTCTTTAATAGCAATTTCTCAATCTCTTATCATTTCATTTAGTACATCTGTAATATTCTCTGGTACTGGTCAATAAGGAAGTTTTTTATAAGTTGATCAACTTATAAAATCTCAAGTCCATTCATAATAATTAAAATCACTAAAATAAAGCAATTTATTAAGCATTGTTTTTCAAAGATTTTCTTTACTTTTATAATTTTTAGCAATATATAATATCAAATCTTTTAATTTTCTATTTTTATCATTTATTTTTTCTTCAAAAAAATCACTTATAGGTTTTTCAAAAAAATCAGCAATTTTTTCTACTTCTTCTTTTTTAAATCATCTTTTTCAATTTTCCGCACTAATATAAGTCAATCTACTAATTCAAATATAATTAGCTAAATCTTCCTGAGAAACATTTGTATCATTTCTTAAATTTTTAACTAAAAGGGCTATATTATTTTTAAACATAATATTATATTATTTAAATATTTTTTACATTAGTAATATATCATATTTTTTATTAAAAATCAAGTTTTTTTTACAAGCTTTTAACATTAAAAGTATAAAAATACTATATTTTTATACTTTTATATTTGATTTATAGTAAAAATTATCTACATTATACATAGATAAGGGTTAAAGTCTTATAAAAACTTTTATCAAATACTTTATTTAATAATTATATAGAAATATGGATTTTATAATGAAAATTATATCTGGTATTTTTATAGGAATTGCTTGAATAATTTGATTTATTTTTAATCATATCCCTATTGATATGACAACATAAAAGGTAAATTAATACCAAATGAAAAAGCAAAAATTATTAAAGAAATATTTATTTTATATTCTTACTGACAATACTGAATAAGAGAATTAACAAAAATTATAAAAGAAAAGTTTAAAGTTGTTAATTTACCAAAAATTGAAAGAATCATATCAAATTATCTGTATATTTGAAAAGCTGTAAAGACATGGGAGATATGAAATGAAGAATATGTATTTTGGTGATATGAAAAAGCTTGAGTGTATAAAGAAGAATATAATCTAAATTATATAATTCCTATAATTTCAGAAGAGTTATTTAATTTATGTCAAAAGATCAAAAATGATAGAAGTGTTAACTCAAATATATCAAATTTTACATATCCAAAGATTTTTAGGTGTTCTTGTTGAAGAAACCTAAGTAGAGATGATAAAAAATGAAATATGTATCTTAGATGTCCAAACAATATAAATAGTGTTTTTACGACTAAATGTAATCAAAAATATATAAATATAGGGACAATTAAAAAAGATTTAATTAAGCTACTTAAAAAGCTATATTTGAATGAATCTATAAGAGATAAAATGAAAAATGAATTAAATCTTGATTTAGATAAGACTCTAAAGAATAAAGATTTAATAATTTATGAAACTAATAATAAACTAAGTAATTTAAAATCAAAACAATTAGAACTAACAAATAGTTTTATTGATAGCATTATTTCAAAAGAAGTATTTGAAATATCATCAAAAAAGATAAGTAATGATATTGATGACTTAAACGATATTTTAAATTGATTAGAAAATACAGAAAAATATATTGAAGCAACTAAAAAAACTATATTATTTTTAGATACTTTATGAGGATTAAGACAAGAAACTAATATGAAAAAGAGTTCGCAATGGTATAATGGTATATTTTCCATAATTGCGAACCTAATTTTTGACAACAAAAAAGTGCTTAAACTTGAGCTTAAACACCCTTTAGAATTGCTTCAAAATTTAGAATTATGTAAATGGTGGGGCAACCGTGTCGCCCGTCGAACAGAATTGTATTCTTATATAATCAAAAATCAGGATGAAGTTATGCAAATTTGTACTTCTTTAAGGAAGGTTATGTATAGTTAAAATATCTATTTGACTATATTATTATAATTGTTAATTATGTTTTAAGGTTTTGAGAAAAATCTTTTATAAATGTTAAATCTAGAAATCAACTAAATCTTCTTTTATCAAATGGATTATCAAATCATGATATAACAAATGAAAGATATATATATAAAAATGATACTAAGAAAAGTATAAGTGATTCTTGTATTTGTCCTATAAAATCTAATCATTCACTAGTAATATCTAAGAATATTAAAGTAACTATAACCATAAATGTTAAAAAGTTTTTAAGTCTATGAATTATTACAGGCAAAGCATCTGTTTCTTTTATGTTTGTAATTCTTAAAAAACTTTTTTTAAGAATTCACAATTCTTGTTTCATTCTTATTATGTGATTCGCAGTAATTCAAAGTCTTTCTCATTCTAGACTTATACTATTTAGTTTTTCAAACATTTCAAGATATGGTTTATCTTCATTATCAGCAATATTATGAAAAAAATTATTTAATCATTTTGATAAAGTTTCATAAAATTTTTTTATATCAAAATCTTGTTTTAATTGTTTGAAATAAATAGCATCATCCTTTATATTAGAAAGTGATGATTTTATATCAATGAGTAATTTTTCGCTTTCTTTATATTCTAATATTGAAGGAGAAAGTATAAATCAGTAAATAAATATTACTGATGATAATATAGTTCAATAAATAGAAATGGGTTCGATAAATTCATATTTATCAGGTAAATAAATTTTTATTAAAACTATTAATAGTGATAATATTAGAGTTGTTGTAAAAATCTGTATAGTAAAAAACTTTTTTATCTTTTTTCGCATATTTCTTTATTTTTATTTAAAATAATTTAATTCTATATTTATATGTAATATTTTCATTTAGAATTACTTTTTGATTGGATACAATGGTTGAAGAATTATATAAACATATGTTAAATTATCAAACAGAAGTTTTTAAATATTGTTTAAAAATATTGATTTTACTTTTTTAATTTCGCAGCCAACTCAAAAAGTTTCGGAGCACATTCTTTTACATATTTTCTGATATTATTTGTAGCCTCTTCAATAGTCATATCATCAATATAATAAGCACAATTAATCCATACCCATTTTCTACCTTTTTCATCAATATAACTTTCTCAATTTTCCATATTTTTTTAGTTAAAAATTAAAGTAAAAACCACCTTGTGGTATTCGAACTTAAATTTTATCTATTTTAAGCCATTTTGCAAAATATCAAAAAAGCACCTTTCCTTTATACAAGAGAAAAGTGCTTTATCTAAGCTTTTTTAAAAATGGTGGATCGAGCGGGGCTCGAACCCGCGACCTTGTCCTTAAGAGGGACCTGCTCTACCAACTGAGCTATCAATCCATAAACTACTTTATTTAAAAGTAGTTAGTAGTTTATACAAATAAATAAAAAATGCAAAAAAATTATTCAATTTTTAATCAGATTTCATTATATCACATTTCAGACATAGCTTGTAAAATCAATTCTTTTGATCAAGTATCTTGAAATGATTTCAAAGCAATCTTTGATGGAGTTTTTACATACAAATCATTTCAATTAAAAACAATACTTCATCCTTTTAATCACATAATTATTCATCATTTTCATCATAACTCTTTGATTTTTGAAACCAAATCTTCCTTTGAAAAATTTGTATTATTAACACTTCACGAAGATTTTATCCCAGTAGTACTTTTACTCTCATCTACTCAGTCCTCTCAAAATATATCCATTACAGCATCTATCTCTATATCACATACATCAAAAGACTCAAATTCAGACTTAGTTTTATTTTGTACACCTTGATTTTTACTTGAATCTATAATTTTTTTCTGTCATTCTGAAGAAAAATCACTTGAACTAATTTTTTGTATTTTTTCAATATTTAAAGGTTCATTTTTTATTACTCATGAAGAAAAATTAGCAACACACTCACCTCTTGTAATTACCTTTAATAATCAAGAAAGTAAAGTTATTTTTTCATCCATTGAATTTTTTGTCTTTGTATATGTTTCATCTAGTAAATCTAATATAAAATTTAATTCTACTATACTTTTATCATTTTTTATATTTTCAAGAATTTCATCTCTAACAAGATAAATTAAATCTTTAAAAAACAACTTAATATTTTTACCATTTTCAACTACTTTATAAAAATCATCCACAATAGACTTATCTTTATTTAATAATTTATTATAAAATTCTTTTAGATATCAAGTCTCAATAATTCATAGGTTCTTAATTATATTTTGATACAAAATCTCATTATTTATAATATATTGCTCAAATAAAGTTATAGCATTTCTAAGTCATCAATGAGCATTTTTTATAATAAAATCAAGAGCTTCTTTTTCTATTTTTATATTTTCCTCTTTTGCTATATAACTTAATCTTATTTCTAAATCATTATCACTTATGTTTTTAAAATCGTACCTCTGACACCTACTAAGTATAGTTTCAGGAATCTTATGAATCTCTGTAGTAGCAAGTATAAATTTTACAAATGAAGGTGGTTCCTCTAGTATCTTTAAAAGAGCATTAAAAGCTCAAGTACTAAGCATATGTACTTCATCTATTATATAAACTTTATATTTAGCCTTATTTGGAACAAACTGAGCCTTTTCAATTATATCCCTTATATTATCAACCCCAGTATGACTTGCAGCATCTATTTCAATTATATCTATAAGTTTTCATTCTGATATATTTTGACAAATCTCACAAGTATGACAAGGATTTCCGTCTTTTGGATTCAAACAATTGATAGTTTTTGCCAATATCCTAGCTACACTAGTCTTCCCTGTACCTCTTGGACCACAAAAAAGATAAGCCCCAACAAGCTTATTTTCTTTTATTGCTTCTGTCAAAGTCTCTCTTACAAAAGTCTGTCAAACCATTGATTCAAAATCTTTCGGACGATATTTTACTGCTAAACTCATAATTAATTTTTGTTAATAGTTTATATTATTCTAATTGCTATATATTGTTATTCCCAAGAAGTTGAGAATCTTCCTTATATTATTCTAATTGTTCTAAATTGTCATTCTGAACTTGTTTCAGAATCATAAAAAAGTGTTTCCTTATCTGTCATCCTGAATTTATTTCAGGATCTTTTTATACTTCAACATACAGCATACTAATTTAATTTAAATTTTCAAGGATTTTTGAAATTTTTTCAAACAAATATTCTATTTCTTTTTTTTGTTCATTATTTTTAACTGATTTTATATATCTTAATTTTGATTTATTTAAAATATTTAATAATTTTTGTATTTCACTACTTTCTAAATTTAAATCTTTTAATCTTTTTCATAAAGAATTTAGCTTATTATTATACTTAATATAAAAACTAGATTGTAGTACTAAATCTATACGTTTATCATCTTTCATTTCTACTAAATTACCATTTACTTCTGCTTTTAATATAATATTATCATCATAAGAAAACTCTATAATATTTTCATAACTATCAGTAATATTTGACAAAATTAAACCATTATAAACAAATTTTAATATATTATTATCACTTTTTATTTCCTTTATTTTTGAATCTAAATCATAACTAATTAAAAAATAATCAATATTTTTTCAATTTATTAAATCAAGTTTTTCAATTCTATTAGTTAATAAATTGTAAGTATATTTTTTTTCTACTCATTCAATAGAATCTTTAAAAACTATATAATTTGAATTAATTTCCAATAACTCTATATTATCATTATCTTGAGATTTATATTTCAAATCTTTATCTAAATAAAAATCAATTATCTTTCAATTTTTTCTATTTATTTTTATATCTTGTTTATCATTATAAACATCAATTTTAAAATTTAAATTTGTATCAACTCATCCGGATGAATCTTTATAAAAAAATAAATCTAAATTTTTATAAAATTTAACATCTAAAAATTTTTCTGTATAAGCATTTTTATTTACTTGTTTTTCTTTTTCTATTTGTATAATTTCTGTTTTTAAAACATTACTATTTATATCCAATAATTCTAAAGATAATTCATATAATCCACTTTCTTTTATAGGAACATTAACAATTCAATCAATATCTTCTTTTGAAGTAGATATCAATTCTTTTTGTCATGAAACATTTTTTAGAAATAAATTATAATTTATATTTACAACATTATCTCTTCATAATCAATATATATTATACCTAACATCTAAATTATCTTTAAATGTTTTGATATTTTTTGTAACATCTAAAGTAAGTGGTAAATTCTTATTCAATTCACTATAACTACTTCAAGAACTAGTTGAAACCACATTGTATACTTCATTAAATCAAAGCTTAGCATTTCACTCAATTGTAACTCATGAATTAACAGTATTTCAATTATAATCAAAATTAGACATAACTATATGATACTCGCCATCTCATGTTGAATTTGTTACTATTTTATGATTTATATTTTCTCATTTTTTTGTTGGAATCATAAAAATTTCTCTTTCTCAACTTTCTCAAGATCTTCAACTAGTCCATGCTCAAGGAATTTCGTTTATTATCATTCATGTATCTCTATCAATTCATATTCTTCTTCACTGATCATCCGTAATCATTATATCAATTGGAGATTGAATATCATACATTGAAATTGAATCAACCATTTCTTTTGTATTATCTATAAATCAATTTCCACTTCATATTTTTAGTGAAAAACTTATTGGTAAAATATAATCAGATTCAATTTTATCTTTATCAATTAATTTGATATAATTGCTTTTTGAAATATTTGTCTGATTATCACCATAATATTCTGAATCAAAATCTGTATCAGAAACTTCAGATTCATCTAAAAAACAATTTCATAATAAAGCATCATTCTTTATTCATAAATAAATATTTTGATATCCTTCACCTTTAATCCTATAATATGAGCTTAAATAAGTCGCCAATCAAAAATTACTTAACAATTGTTTCCTCTCAGAAATAGAAGTAGTATTTTGTCATAATAAAAAATCAACAGCTTTTACACTTGTTAAAAAAGGCATGTTTGTATGAGAACATCATTCGTTAACATTATCAATTCAAAATCATTCATAAACTTTATCAGAACAATCAATTTCAATAGATTTAAATTTATCATCCTGTATTTCTTTTCAATCATTTATATCATTTGGAACTAATTTTAAATTATATGTTGGAACAGTTCAATCTCATCATAATCATAATTGATTTCTAATTACCTTATTAATCAAATAATAATCTTTTCAAATATCTTTACTATAATAATCATAAATATCTTGTCATGTATGACTCATTGTTGTATCCTCAACTACATTAGTATCAATAGGAACTCATAAAAATCATCAACCTTGATAAGCTTTATCTCATATACCATAACTTATTATATTATTTAATCAATCAGTTCATGTTATAGTTGAATAATATGAAACATAGCTATTATCAATTTTTTTAAACATTTTTTTTATATTCTCACTTTTATTTAATTCTTCCAAAAAACTATTTTTAGGATAATTTACAAAATTTATATCCTTAAACGATGACATTTCTTTTAAGTTATCAAGTGCTGGATAATCATAATCATAATAGAACTGTGATAAATCTTTTCTAACATCATAATTACTATCATCTTCATTTTTAACTTTATATAAATACTTAAGATTATTATTATAAATATTATAAAAATTATTAACTTTTATATCTGGTAACAATTGTCATAAAGTTACTATTCAATTAGGAACCTTTGTATCATATCAATGAATTACTTTATATAATCACAAATCTGACATAACTCAAATTTGCCCTTTTATTCATATTCAAACTAAAAAACCATCAGTCATCTCCAAATCTCATCGTTCCCAAATCGAAAATGCTTTTGTAGATCATCTATGTGGAGTAGCAATAGTTACTAATTTATTTACCTTTATCTCTTTTGAAATTGTATTTGATGGATAAGGGTTTTGACAAGGATATGATAAAAATTCTTGTAATTTTCAATTTGCAAAATATTTACTATCATCAAAATATCAGTTAATTTCAAATTTTCAACTTTCTTTTAAATCATACTTAACACACATATCCTCCAGCATAGATCTTGCAACTAATCCTCACATAGAATGTGCTACTATATTTACCTTTCATATATTACATCAATTTTGTTTTTCATAATCTCTCAAAATAAGTCATACAAGCTGAGTAAGTAAAGTAGCAGTTATCTTATTATCATTTTTCCAATCATATCAAAATACATACAATCATCATTTTGGGTTACTTCAATTAATGTTTAATGTAAATTTATCCTTATAAAACACATCTTTAATTTGATATCATTTTTGTTTAAAAGTATATATAAGTGTATCATAAGTATGATTTATTGGATCAGGAATCCATCTTTTTACATTTGATTCATTATATCACTCCTCACTATACCAAGATGCTAATATTCATGGAATTAATATAGTTGGAACATCTTTTTCTTGAGTATTAACACATAAATTTCAGTCAATTTTTAATATATTTGATTCATTTATTTCCAATCAAGCATTAACTCATGATGAAAATAAAAATAACAACAATGGTATTAATAAAATTTTCTTCATTTTTAATAAAATTGATAATAAAATAATTAATTGATATGATTTTCTAATAATTCCCAATCTCAGCTTGAATCTCTTTTATATTCATACAATTTATTACTATTCCAAAACATTCAATAATTAACTCCTTTAACATCTTTTAAATTATCATGAAAATCTGATATCCTATAACTATTAAGCCTATCATAAAATTCATTTTCAGAAATTTTTCAGCTCTTATAACTAAAATATTGTTGTTGCACATAATCTGATATATTTATAATAATTTTATCTAATCAATTTTTTTTAAAATAATCTAAATATTTAATATTTCTCATTAAAAATTGTATACTTTCATCATCTGTTTTATTTACATAAGATAATTTATCTAAAAAATATACTTGAAATGTTTTATCATTATATTTATCTAAGACTTTCTGATATCATAATTTTTCCATATCATAAAATATCCTTTTATATAAACTATACTCATTATTTTCCATAGCAAACTCCAATCATTCAATGCTATCTTCCATTGTTTTAAATGGTTTATACAAACTCTCTTTAAATCAATACCTTTCTGTTAAATAAAAATATATTCACTTATTTGTTATATTTTTTCCATCCTGATACAAAAATAATCTCGGATGTGTTTGTAGTGTATACCATGGATTTGTAATATAAAATAATCAATATACTACAATTACTATTAAAAAAATAGTCTTATAATACCAAGTATCTTTCTTTACATTTTCTTTTACTATAAATCTTTCGTAAAATATATACAATATTATAGATATTCATATTATTGAATAAATCAATACTGACTGAAACATCCATTCATTGCTAAATATTCAATCAATTGTAAATGCAAATGGAAAATATATTACTCAGACTTTAACAAAATGAAAAAATTTACCTAATAACATACAAATTAATAATATTCATATTATAAACGCCATCAATAATACCTTATTATTATTTGTCTTTTCAAAAAAAGTTTCTTTCCAAAATTTCATACCAATAAAATTAAGAACTAAAATACTTACTTATTTAAATAATCTCTTAAAATCCAAATCATTTCATCTTTGCTTGAAGTCTTATATATAGACAAAATTTTATCAAGATGATTTGTTACTAAATAAGAAATATTTTTCTGTAAATTCCTATGTAATAAAATTTCTTTTTGTAAATTTCTAAAAGAATCATATGTAATTTTCTGATTATAAAAATCATTTCAATAAGATATACTTTCAATAAGAATATCAACAAACTTATTATAATCACTTAAACTATATTTTCAGATATTATAAGCATCTTTTCAATAATTAGAATACAGTAATTTCATATAATCTTTATAAGTATAAAGATCACTTTCTTGTTTTAAATCTGAACTTAAATTTAATTTTAACAAATCTAAATCAGTACACTCTACTCAAGAAATACAATCACTTAAAGCATAAAAACTTTTTTTATTATTTACATAATACAAATTTAATAAATTTACATATTCTAAATTATTATTAATTTCATTTAAACCCAAATTATATTTTTTATCTCAAAAATTTCTATCAATATAAGTATTTATATTTTCCTGAAAATTTGATAAATCATTTTTAATAAAAGATAATAAATCTATAAAATCTCTCGTTAAAATTTTGTCTGATATAATTTTATTTTTTTCTATATATCAATATTGTTTTAAGTAATCAAAAGCTAATTCCTCATTTCATAAATATATTCATCCAAAAATATTAAAAAAATATAAAGCAGATTTTCAATATGTCATATAATCTTCTTTACGAATTTTTGATACATTTAAATATAAATATTTATATGTATAATTTTCACTATTTCACATAAATATATAATCCAAAGCTTGCTCCTCTTTTACATATATATCACTTAAAACAATATTTATAAATGGCTCAGATCTATTATAAATTCCATTCAAATCATAAAAACTAGCCTCACATACAAAATATTTTTCAAACAAATTATTTTCTAATTGATACTTGTTATCAATTAGAAAAACATCAACATATGTATTTAAAGAATCATTACATATTAAAGAAATCCTTGTGTTTTTATCTATTTTTATACTTTCAGGAATATTTAATAATAAAGTATTTCATGTTAAACTTAAATAAAGTTTTGATGATTCTAAATTTTTATTATAAGTTATACTTAAAAGATTACTATAAACTCAACTATCAAAACAATCATTATAGACAACTATAAAATATGAGATTTTTTTTCAATCAAGTATTTCATTATCATCAAAAAAATTCACTCATTTATCAATAAAAAAAACATCTGATTTTGGAGATATTTTTACAATTTTAACTTTTTCATTTCAAGGATTTTTCCATGATAAATGAATATAATCATATAATCCATTATTTTTTACTTCTATTTTAATATCAGATAATTCAATTGGATAATCACATAAATTATCATTTGAAGAATTACCATTACCACCACCTAATCACTTATATTTTACTAAAGGATAAATTGAAAAGTTATTTTCAATAATTTGATTATCAATATCAAGTAATTGCCCTGAGTAAAATCACATATATCACAATGGAGCATGAAAACTTAAAGGAGTTTTATATGTTCTTTTTGTTCATAAAAATCATAAAGTACTCCACATTTCTGATGATAATTCATAATTATTATTATTTCATAAATATCCAGGTTTATAGTTTTGATATGACGAGTTAAAATCACTTATATTATCAATATTCTCAATTATATTTCATGAAAAACATAAAACCCCATCAAAATTCCAATATGTTAGTCAATCACAAAAATAAGAATTTGTAAGGTATGATGATGAAAAAAATAATATACAAAAGATAAATAATATGTATTTTCTTACACTACCAACTAAAAATTGCATATACAGTATTGTTAATATTAGGAATATCTATTCACGTAATTTCCTTATATAGAGAACTACTTGAGTAATTTATTTTAAATAAATTATTTGCATGTAATTTTTGAAAAATCCATCATAATCATTTAGTTCACAAGTTATCTAATTTATAATTTTTTCTAAGATTTTTTATATCATAAGTATCTACAAAATCTCACAAAAAAACGTTATTAATTATATTTCTATTATATGATATATTTATTGTTTTTTTATTTTCAAACAAATTGTTTATAAAAATTCAATATTTTAAATTAGTATCATTTTTTCATAAATACATTTCATTAAAATTTGAAAATTTATTATTTATAAATGCTACATCTTTAATATTTTCTGTCATAAAACTATTTCATCATAAATCAATTTCATTTGAAATTAATGAAAAAAAATCAAAATCAAATCAAGAAAGTGATGCTCAATGCTTATCAAAACTTATATTATAAGTTCATGTTGAATAATTATTTAGAAAATTAATTTTACTATCCTTAATCATCATAGGAGTAATAAAATTATAATCTGAATTTAAATCAATATCAATAGTAGAATTTTTTATATACTGATATGAATTATAATAATTTACATAATGTGTTCAATATAAATAATATGATCTATAAAAAGAATCTCATATCTGAGTTTTTGAATTCAATTTTATATATGAGTTTTCAATAATTACTCAATGATTAACATATAGTGAAGCATATGTATATGGCTTTCTTTCAGGAGGATCAATAGAAAAATAATACCCATTTACAGAATTATCTAAAAACTTTGCATTTTCAAATATGATGTTTCACTTTTCATGTGGAACATCAAAAACAATATTATTTATACTAAGTCAATTATCTCAAATCCCTTCAATTTTTAAAAAATTATTATATTTATATCAATCAAAATTAATTCAAATATTTATTTTTCATTGTGTCATTAAAGTACAATTAACTTTTATATTGAAAGTAAATCATGATTGAAGATTTAATGTTCAAGTATTTACATAATTATTTATATAATTTACTGTTTTTTCAATTCATTCATTAAGAGTTTTGTAAGGTCTAGATGAATCAAAAGGAGTTCAACTAACATCACTTCAAGTTAAACAATCAATCAATGTATAATCACTTTGATAATTTGATTCTGCATATGTCTGACATATAGAAATAACAAAAAAACTTAAAAAAAATAAAACTATTTTTTTCATAAAAATTAAAATTAATAATTAATACTTTATATTTAACTATTCTATTTCTTTCAATATTTCCTCAACAACTTCCCTATCATGCCATGGAACCATTCATGAATTAGTGACCAACATATGCTCGTCTCATTTTCAAGCAACCAAAATTATATCATTTTCTTCAGCTGATAATAAAGCAGTTCTAATTGCTTCTCTTCTTTCTGGAATAATCCAAAAACCTTCTCACTCTTTTCTTTCAATTCATGGTAATACATCTTTTATAATCTTTTCAGTTTTTTCAGTATAATCATCGTCTTGTGTCAAAATAACTATATCTGATCTTTCAGATACAACCTTTCACATAATAGGTCTTTTTGTCTTATCTCTATCTCAAGTTGCTCAAAAAACAGTAATTATTCTATTTACTCACTCAATCTCTTTTAAAGTATCAAGCACATTTTTTAAAGCATCCGGAGTATGAGCATAATCAATGAAAATCTTGATATTTTTTTTATTTTTTATTTCTTCCATCCTTCAAGCTACTCACTTTACAGATAAAATAACTTTTTTTATCTCTTCTTGCTTCATTCAAAAAGAGACAAAAACTCAAACTGCCGCCATTATATTATACAAATTAAACTTTCCCCTTAAGTAAGTTTCCAAAGTTGTTTTTGTTCATGCTACTTTCAAATCAAAAGAAGTAGAATCATAAGAATACTCAATATTTTCAAGTTTTAAAGTTGATGAACTTGATTGTCAATAAGTATATAAATTATCATATGTTTCTGCTAAAAATAAATCTTTATAATCAGATTCATTATTTATTACTGCTACTTTTTTTATTCAAGATTTTCTTCTATATGTAATTAAATTTTTGAAAAGTTGTAATTTCGTTTCTACATAATTATCCATAGTCTTATGTAAATCCAAATGATCTTGTGTTATATTTGTCAAAACAGCAATATCATAATCAAGTCAAAAATTTCTATTCATCAAGATTGAATGAGAGCTAGTCTCAATAATTGCTACTGTACATCATTCGTTTTTAGCTTGTTTTAAAAGACTTTGCAATAAAAAAGCATCTGGAGAAGTCATTTTAGTATCATTTACAAACTCTTTATCTCATATCATTATATTGACAGTAGAAAACATAAAAACCTTATATCAAGCTTCTTTTAATCACTTTGCTATGATATTTGTAGTAGTAGTTTTTCAATTTGTACCAGTAATTCAAACTATAATCATATTTCTACTAGGAAAACCATTAACCAAATTAGCTATAATTCATCTTAATTTATGATAATAAAGTCTAATAGGATTATCCAATCATATAAAACTTTTTATACTATTTCCCATAACAAAATAATTAAATTTTAAATTTATTTTAAATCAATATAAGGAACCTTATAGTACTCAAACAATCATCTTGATCAAAAAGTCTTTTTAACATTATTTTTTAATCAAAGTTTTTTTATCCAATCTTTTATAATTTCATCATCACTTGCTTCAATCTCCATAAAAGTAGGAATTCAATCATACTCATCTATATCAAACTCAACATCATCAATCTTGTAAGAAACTCTAAATTTTCTTTTTTCTCTCATCGGAACTAATCAATACTTTTCTAAAGTTTTTTTAAATCATTCCAAATCAGTTATACTACATTCTTGTTCTTGGCAAACTTTTAAGTTATCAGATTTCTCTTTTTTCTTTATAGTATAAAGTAAACAATCTCATTTCTGTCTTATCCTAAAAAGTCTATCACAATCCTGCATTTTTGAATCACAATAATCATAATATACATCATAAACTATATCTTCAAAAGTTTTTGAAGCTCAAAACTCTTCAAGTTTCTTTATAACTTTCTTTTTATTTATTTCAAGTATTTTTATTTCTTTTTCAAACATAGATAAAATTATTTTTATTAATTAAGTTTCTCATCAGTTTTTTTATTTTTAAAAAATTTAGTACTTCATGTTGCCATTCTTGGATACTTCTTTTCATCATCTAATCATAATTTTTTCAACCAAGAACTTATTGACTGTTGCATTGATGCTTCAACCTCAAGCATATCTTGTTTTCAAGTATATTTATCAAAATCAAATTTAATTCATTCATCTTCTTTTCATTGTTCATGATATTCATAAGATATCCTATATTTTAACTTCCTCTTTCAAAATTCTTGTAATCCAAATCTTGTAATTATGTCTTTAACTATTTCAAAATCAATCTCAAACTCTTTCTCCTTGCAAATACGTGTATCTACAAGTCTATCTCTCAAAACTCATAATTTTATTAATTCAGACTTTTCTTGATCAGACAATTCTTTTTTTATTGTATAATAATAACTTTTATGTCAATCAATCGATGTTTTAACCCTAAGTCTAAATGAACTATCAGACTTTTGTTTCAATGTTTTCTTTTTATTTGGATAATCAAAATATATATCTTCAACCGTTCATTCAAAAACCTTTGTAGCTCAGATACCTTCAAGTTTATTTATTACTCATGTTTTCTCTTTTCATATATTACATATCTTTACTTCTTCTTCATACTCAAATTGATTTCACTTATTTCACGACATCTTTATAACCTCATAAGATTTCAAAACTATTAGCAAAGAAGTCAATACAGAATCATTTAATATATCATATATAACTTTTCAAGTTTCATTTGGTACATCAACTGGAGTCATTTCTTTTGTATCAAATCCGGTAGATTTAAGAATTTTCAAAACCCAATAAATAAATGCTCTATACGAAACTGTACTAGCTATTTTATCAACTATTGGTGCTCAAACAACTACTTGTCAATCAGTAATTCAAAATCAATTTTTTATTAAGATTTCCTTAACTTTAACTGATACATTATCTATAATTTTTTCAATTTCTAATGCTTGAGGAATATTTCATCACCTATTTATAGTTAATTTGAAACTATCTTTTAATAAATCTATTTCATTTTTAATAGATTTTCACTCATCAGAACGATCTATTATTCAAAGATTTATTCAAGTAAATATATCCTCGACTCATCAATTTAACAAATTTCTAATAAGTAATTCTTCATCTCATTTAAAATCAAATGCGTTTAATACACAAATTTCAGATAATTTAGTTCAATTTCATCTCATCGTTACAACAAATTAACAAATAATAATTTAATTAATAATATTTTTTTAAACTTTGTCAAAATAATTTTAAACCTTTTTTATCAATTTCAAACCTATTCTTCATTTATCTTTATCAACAGTCAATACTTCAACTTGTACTTTTTCTCATATTTTAACAACTTCTTCAACTGTAGCAACTCTCTTATCTGATAATTTTGAAATATGAATCATTCAAGTTTTCCCTCTAAATTCTACTATTGCTCAAGTTCAAGTAATTATATTTATTATATCTCAAGTATGTAATTCTCAAATTGTTGGCTCCCATACAAAATTTTTAATCCAAGCAAGTGCTTTTTCAGCTCATTGTGCATCTTTTCAAGTTACAAATGTTTTTCAATCATCTTCTATATGAATAGAAACATTAAAATCAGCTTCAGCTTTTTGTATATTTTCTCATCATTTTCATATTACCTCTCTTATTTTTTCAACAGGAACAATTGTACTAAGTATACGAGGAGCATATTGTGACAATTCTTTATTTGATTGAGGAATAACAGATAACATTTCTCATAATATATAATCAATAGCTTCTTTTCATTGAGAAAATGCTTCTTTAAATACTTGCATACTTAATCATTTTATTTTTACATCTAATTGCATAGCTGTAATTCACTTTTTAGTTCTAGTAACTTTAAAATCCATATCTCATAGAAAGTCTTCTTGAGCTTGTATATCAGATAAAATTTTATATTTTTTAGATACTTCATCATATATCATCCCCATAGCAACTCATGCAACAGGATTTGAGATAGGCACTCAAGCATGCATCAAACTCATAGAACTTCAACAAACTGATGCCATAGAACTAGATCAATTACATGTCATTGTCTCAGAAACTACTCTTATCATATATGGAAAATCGATTTCACTTGGTAAAACAGGTTCCAAAGCTTTTTCTGCTAATCTACCATGTCAAACTTCCCTTCTTCATGTTCATCTTAATGGTCTTACTTCTCAAACAGCATATGGAGGAAAATTGTAATGATGTATATATCTTTTTTTATCTTCTTCATACATATCATCAATAATTTGAATATCATCAGGTCATCATAAAGTTGTAACTGATAAAATTTGAGTCATTCATCTTTGAAATAAAGCACTTCAATGAGTTCTAGGCAAAAATCAAATTTCTCAGATAACTTTTCTTACTTCATTTAACTTTCTTCAATCTAATCTTTTTTCGTTATCAAGCACATTTTTTCTCATCACCTCTTTCACTCTCTTATATACCAAATCTCAAACAAAAGTCATTTGTTCTTTTATTTTCTCTATATCATCACTTTCATCATATTGATATATTTTATTATCAATTAAGTATTGTTTAACTTCATTATCTAAAGATGTAAGTCAAACTTGAAAATCATGTTTTCCTTTTCAATAAAGAATTTCAAGTCTTTTTTCTGTTAAATATTCTTTTACTTTTTCATAAAGTGTTTCATCAGGTTTATTATAAACTTCTACTACTTCACAAATTCAAAACTTCTTTTTATATTGTTTTATAAAATCTATTTGAGCTTCACAAATATTTTTTATTATTTTATGAGCATACTCAAGAGCAATCATCATATCATCATCACTTACTTCTTTTGCTTGAGCTTCAACCATAGTTATAGCATCCATTGTTCAAGCTACAACTAAAATCAACTTAGAGTTCTCAACATCTTCAAAAGTTGGATCAAATACCAATTTTCATTCTGAAGTTATACTAACTCTTACTCAAGAAACAGGTCCTTCAAAAGACATATTTGTCATAAGTAATGCTAATGAAGCTCAAGTTATACCATGAAAAGCTAAATCTGATTCATTTGAACTAGATAAAGCAGTAGCTATAATCTGAACATCATTTATAATTCATTTAGGAAACATTGGTCTTATTGGTCTATCAATGATTCTAGAACTTATAACAGCTTGTTCACTAGGTCTTCATTCTCTTTTTTGAAATCTATTTCAACCTATTTTTCAAGTTGCATAATATTTTTCTTGATATTCAACTTGTAATGGAAAATATCATGCTTCTTTATTTAATCATTCTTCTTTTATTCAACAAGAAACAAAAAGTAGGTTTCATTTATCATCACTTATAGTAACTGATCAATTTGAAAGCAAAGCAAGTTTTCAAGACTCAAACGTTAAATTAGCTCATTCTATTGAATAAGTTTTTTTAAGAGATTTTATCTCAGGGGCATTTTTATCTGATAATCAAATCATAAAATATTATAATTAAATAATAATAAACAAGACCAAGTTGCAAATACCAAAAAAAAATATTTCTTTTCTAATACTTACCACTTGATTCTTGCAAACTAGATTATACATAAAAAAACAAAAAGTGAAAACTTTTCACTCGCTTATTTTAATTTTTTATACATTTTATAAAAAAACACTCTAGCTTTTTTAATCATTTTATCACCAGAAGATGGCAATAAATCTATATCAACTCAATTTTTTACATCTCATTTTTCAGATAATAAAATCGCAATAGGTCTTGTTTGATCAAACTTAGATAAAATTATATTTATTATAACCATTATAGGTACAGCTAAAAGCATCCCTATAATTCACCAAATACTTCCCCAAAATACTAAAGAAAGAAGTATAACTAAAGGACTTAAATTCAATTTATTTCAAGTCATTTTTGGTTCAACTATATTTCACATTACAGTTTCAATCACTAAAGCAGATATTATAATTACAAAAAATCAATAAAAATTATCAAACTGAATTAAACTTAATCACAAAGGAAAAATTATAGCAATAACTGATCATATATTTGGAATAAAGTTCAAAATAAACATCAAGAAACTCCAAAATAAAGCAAAATCAAGTCAAACAGACTTCATAACTATATAATAAAAAAAAGCACTTATTAAGCTAATAAAAATTTTTATTACAAAATAAGTCTTTATATCTTTTTTTATTTTATGTATAATTTCAACAATTTCTTTTTTTTGAGTTTCATTTTCCATCATAAGAGAAATCTTTTCAGTAAAAAATTTATACTCTAAAAGAATAAAAATTAAATAAAAAAAAGTAACTCAAATATAACTAAACATACTTGTCAAAAAAGTTGCCATATTTGTAAATATAGTCTGCAAATCTATATAACTCCAAACTTTTTCATAAAATTCTCACTCATTAAATCAAAATTTTGCTACATATTTATCAATTATAAACCTTAATTGATCTTGATAAAAAGAAGACTTTTGAACTATATCTTGAATGTTTGTGTCAATTATAGTAAATATAACCCAAGTAATTCATACACATAACAAAAAAGTCAATAAAAATGAAAAAAAAGAATTTTTAATCAAATTCTTAAAAAATGAATATATTGAAATCAAAGCAAAGGCTAAAATTAAAGCAACAACAAAAGGAATTAACAAAGATGCTCAAATATACAATATATAGAAAACTATAACCAAACTTATGATAGTTAAATTAATATTCAATAATGTATTTCAACCTTTCATATTATTTCCCATAACTTTTATTTAAGGTTTAATAAAAACTCATTTAACTTTTCTATAACAATATCATATAAATCAATTTGAGATACTAAAGTTCATGAAGATGAAAGAAGTTGATTATTTTTTTTATTTTCTGCATGTTCAATAATCTTTTTTATAATATACTTTTTTTTATCTAAATCCAATTTTTTAAAACTTTCATTATCATTAATTACTTTAATTTTTTCATCTACCTTAATCCTTATTGACTCTTTTATATTATTTTGAATTTCTTGTTTATTCTTCTCAATTTTTTCTTGAATAGTAGTCAATTTAGTATTTAATAACTCCTGATTTTTTGTTATTTCAGTTTTTATAAAAGAATCCTGTTTCATTACATCAACACTATCTTTTATATAATTTAAAAAATCTTGTAATTTTTCACTTTTTACATATGTAGACAGTTTTTTATAAGTTTCTTTTTTATACTTTATAAACGCATCATTTAAATTATAATCTTTTCAATAAGAATTTTTTGCCAAATTATAATCTGATATTATTTTATTTACTTTTTCTAATTCTTCTTTTGTTAAATCAGATCTCAAAAAATATTGTATTTGAGAAATACTATTCAAATCTGAATCACTTTTAAATATTTCTTTTTCTTTTTCTTGTAATATTTTGATATTTTCTTTTATTTCATTTATAGTGATTCAAGATGAAGCATAAGAAAAACAAGGATAAGAAAAAACAAATAAAAACAATAAAATTTTAAAAACTATTTTCCTCATATTTAATTTATTAAGATTATCACAAAAATTAGAGAATCATTAAAAAAAATTAATGTAAACTAAGGCTTTAACATAAATTATGATTATGATTCTCTAACTCTCGTAAGAATATAATAGTTACTTTTCACTTTTTTACAAAATAAAATTGTAAAGATTGTGTGAAGAAAAAAATTTGACTTTTTAAAATAATATATATACTGATTACATACATAAATTATTATTAATAAATATAAATATGCTTACAGATAATCAACAGAAAGTTCTAGATAAAATTGTCAGCTATATGACAAAATACTGAAAATCTCCAACTATTGAAGAACTTAGAGTAATCCTAGAACAAAAGTCAAAAAGATGAGTAACCCAATATCTAGAAACTCTAGAAAAAAAGTGATTTATCCAAAGAGATAATTCATATAGATGAATCAAATTATGAAACAGTATATGAATTCAAACAGTATTAAACATACCTGTTTTATGATATGCAAATGCGTGAACACCATTAGTTTATGCAGAAGAAAATGAATTATGAACATTAACAATATCAAAAAATATAGCTAAGTGAGATAGTTCAAATTACTTCTTTTTAAAAGTGGAGTGAACATCAATGAACAACTTCAAAGTAAAATGAAAGAATATAGAAAACTGAAGCTATGTTTTGATAAAAAAAGACGATACAACTCTTGATGAAAATAATGCATATCTTTTTATTGTTGACTGATGTGCCACTATAAAAGTACCTAAAAAAGAAAGTGAATTTATATACTTACTACCAAAATCTACAGATACAAAGCACAAACCAATTATATTATCTCAAGACGATAATATAATAATAAACTGAAAAGTTATAGATGTATATAATTTTAATTAAAACAAAATTTCATTTTTTTATTTTTAATTATAACTATTCAAGCTACTGATTCTCCTACTATAATTTGATAATATCAATCAACTTTATCAACAAAAACATCCTCTCATTTATGTAATTTATTAAAATCAATTACTCATATACTAAAGGAATTTTTTTCAAACTTTTCTATAATTCACAAATTAAAGTTTGGAACAAAAATTCCCTTTTTTAATTCTCAAATTTTTATTCAAGTCTTATAAAAAAACAAATCTTTCCATAAAAAATCAATATTTTGATCAAAAATAAATATTTCATCTTTATACCTAAAAAATTTCTTTTCTTTTAATGAATAAGAAAAATTATCCTCAATAAATTTCAAAATCATCTTCATATCCTTTGATGATAATTTTTCATAATTTTGAACTACATCTTTTTGTTTAATATATTTATTATTTTTTTCTAAATCTTTTCAAAAAAACATATCTCTTGAATTTATTTCTTTTGGATTTTCTATATCAAAAGATTTAATTTTTTTTATTTTAGCTACAAAAAATCATCAAGTTCCATTTATATGAGGCCAATTCCTAACAAAATTCTTTTTTTCTCATTCTGATATAATTTCAGATTTAGTAAATAAAGGAACTATTTCTAAACAATCAGCATATCTCTGCATAACTAAATCAATTACTCATTCATTTTCAATTCTGTTTAATGTACACGTACTATAAACTAATTCTCATCAAACTTTTAATGTTTTTAAAGCACTATCAATCAAAGATAATTGTAACTTAGCAATTGATTTTATATTTTTTATATTCCAATACTTTAAAGAATCATCTGTTTTATAAGCCGTTCATTCTCAACTACAAGGGGCATCTAACAAAACCTTATCAAATTTTTCTAAATATTCTCTAAAAAACCTTCAATCATAATTAGTAACCAAAACATTTGAACTAGACATCCTATCTAAATTAACAAAAAGTCATTTCAATCTTTGTTTATTTATCTCATTTGCAATAATTATTGAATTTGGATAATACTCAGAAAGTTGAGTTGTTTTTCATCAAGGACTTGCACTCATATCAAGTATCAAATATTCATTTTTATCAACTTTATCTCCTGACATATAAAAAGGAGAACTAGAAGCTGCAAGCTCTTGAATATAAAAAAATCCATTGAGATGTTCTACTGTATTTCATAAAGCTATATCAAGATCTTCTGCCCTATCAATATAAAAAGTATTTTTTCATAAACATGTATCTGTTAATTTCCATCATTTTTCTCAAACCAATTTTTTAAAGTTTTCAACACTAATTTTATTTGTATTAACTCTTATAGATTTCTTCAATGGCATACTACAAGCATTTTCAAAATTATTAATTTCATCTTGGGAAAAATCAAATTCATTTCTTATATAATCTATAAAATCTTTTTTCATTAAAATAAATATTAATCAATATATAAAATCTAGTGTATAAATATTTATATATTTGTAAAGAGTTATATATTATTTTAACAAAAAAAGAATATCCAAGATATTCTAAATAATTATTAATAAAAAACTTTCTATTTTCTAAAACTCTCCAAAATCTCTCTTGCAACATCTTTTCATCAAAGTCAAAAAGCAATTCATGCTCAAATAGTAACAGTAGACATAAAACCAACAAATATTGTATTGATAATAAATTGATCTACTATTTTTATGTAATTTAATACAATCATAATTGTAAAAAACAAAATTATAACCTTAGCTCAAGTAGCTATAATTCTACTAGTTTGATGTTTTGTTAACTCCAAAGTATAATAAACTACATCATAAACTGTATTACTAAATCTTACTCAAAAGAATCATACACATATAGCTATAAATAAATTAGGTAAATAATTTAATACATCATTTAAAAACACCTCAACATCATTTATTCAAAGAATTACAATACTATATCTAAAAAATATTAAGAAAATATAATAAGAAAATGCTTTTGCTACTAATATATCAACATTTATTTTTTCAGTTATTTTCTTTCTTTTTATTTTTTTAACCTTAACAAATCACGTATTTTCAGATTTATCCTCATTTTTACTAACTCATTTTTTCTCAATATCCCCATCTTGCAATATATTATTATCTGCAATATTCAAATCCATCTTAGATTCAAGCCTATCTATTAAATTAAGTATTTTGAATCTTTTGAAAACATACATTACAAAATTGTATATAATCATAGATATGAAAACACCTAAAAAAAGCACAGTCAAAGCTCATATTACTTTTGGAGCAAAAACTTCTACATTTGAAACAACTTTTTCATAAATATTATCTAAGATTTGCTGTCATGTTCAAAAAAACATAATACTTAATTTTACTTATAAATTTCCTATATTATACTCAATTTAATTATATCACAAAAATTAAAAAATGAAAAAAATTTGACATTAATAACTTTTTTAATAAAATTCACATACACTTTTACTAAAAAATAAGTGTAATAACAAGCGAGGGTAACATAAAAGAGTGAGTGTACTAAGGCTTCAACCCTTGGGTGTGCCAGTTCAAACCTGGTCCCTCGCTCCACACAAAAAGAACTTAGAACTTAGGTATTAGAAAAATTTAAAATTAATCTATGATTTAAGTCTTAAGTTCTTTTTTAGTAACAAATAAAGTTTGATTTTGATAAAATTTTATATATATTAGATATATTCTTACTACTTAATAAAATAATTATGGCAAATAGTCATGGACTTACATCAAGAATAGTAAAAAAACAAGCTGCATCAAGGAAACTTGCTAAAAATAAAAAAGCATCTTTCCAAATTTATATAGGAAATGAAAATCCACAAACAAGAAAAAATACAAGTTATAAATCAAGAAAACATTACCTTGAAAACAAACAAAACTTTCCAAAGAAAAAATTATCTACAAAAAATCCTCAATCTCTTATGGATCAAGGAATTTTAGATGAAAGATGATTTTTTAAAGTTGGTAAAAAGAAAAACTTTATAACTTGATCTATGGTTGACACAAAAGGATTAGATTTTTATTGAATGCCTAGATAATAAAATAATAATATTTTAAAAGACAAGTACAAACTCTTGTCTTTTTTTATTTATAAATAAAATGTATTTATAAAACACTAAAGACTCAAAGCAAATTTCTACTTTTTTACATCTTTCACATGCCAATTAAATACTTATATCTTATCTGAAGTCTATATTTTTTTATAATTTCAATAATTATGTATTTATTGATGCCAAAATATAGAAAGCCTATGTTAATATTATGACTAACTATTTCTTTAGCTTGACCACTATCTGAATATATATGGATGACAAAAGATTGGTGGCATCCAGAAACGATAACAAATACTACAATTTGAATAGAAGATTTTATCTTTTCATTTGCTCATATAATAATACCAATGTTTATTTATAAACTTATTTTCAAGAAAGATACAAATAAAGATTTCAAAAAAGAAAATATAGATATGAAAATTTTTTCAACTAATCTAATATTATGGTTCTTAATACCATTTTCATTATCATGAATTTTATTTTCAATTTTTAAAATAAACTCTATAATATCAGTAAACATATGAATGACTATTGCTTGTGTAATAATGATAATCAAAAGAAAAGATTTATTTATCCCTGCTTTTTTAACATGATTTATATTACTTATTATTGCAATTCCCGCTTACACAATACTATACATTTTAAATTCTGATTATGTAAATCAAATATGGTATATGCAAAAACTAAGTTGAATACTTTTTCTTGAAATTCCTATTGAAGATATAATTTGGTATTGGATTTATGGCTTCATGATGTGATGAGCATATGAATTCCTTTTTGACTTTAAATTAATTGATAAAAAGTAAGTTTTACTAAAGATTGTCATCCTAAACTTGTTTCAGAATTATTAAATAGATATTACATTTTTACAATTTAACTCTATTCTATGCAAAGATTTTATTACCCTACACTTAACAATCTAGAAATCATTTCCATAAAAGACCAGAATGAAATATTTCATCAACTAACAAAAGTACTTAGAAGTAAAATCTGAGATGAGGTAATTTTTTTTGATTGAAATAATTACATAGATCATATATACACAATTGATTCAATTGAAAAAAACAACATAATACTAAAACTTAAAGAAAAAATTACCAAAAACTCAGAAAATAATATAAATTTAAACTTATATCAAAGCCTACCAAACAAACAAGAAAAAATTGAATTTATAATACAAAAATGAGTTGAAGTATGATATAATTACTTTTATTTTTTCAAAAGTGATAGAAGTCAAAACTTAAAAATAACAGAAAATAAAATAGAAAGATTTAAAAAAATCATAATTGAAGCCAGTGAACAATCATGAAGAAACATAATTCCACAATTATTTTTCATAGAAAAATTATCTCTAGAAAACATAAAATGAGAAAATCTTTATTTTCATACAGATAAAAATAAAGCAAAAAAACTTAAAGAACTAGACATAAAATCATGAAAGATAAATATATTTGTATGACCAGAATGATGATTTAGTGAAAAAGAAAGTAAGATTTTTGAAAAAAATAATCTCACAAAAATAAATTTATGAGATTATATACTAAGAACAGAAACAACCTGAATTGTTGTAGGGTTTTATTTAATGCAAATTTAAATATATTATTTTAAACAAATACAAACCATAATACAAAAAATATACCTCAAGAAAGAACCATTGTAATTGGCAAAGTTAAAACCCAAGCCATTAATATATTTTTTACAGTTCATTTTCTAACTCATCATGCATCAGGTCAAGTACTCATAGTTCAAGCCACACTTGAAGATAATATATGAGTAGTACTAACTGGTAAATGTAATTTTGATGCTAATGAAATAGTTATTGCAGTAATCATAGCGGAAGTTGTTGCTTGTGCATAATTCATATCTGTCTTACCTATTTTTTCTCAAATTGTTACAACAATTCTTTTCCGTCAAACCATAGTTCATAATCATAAAGAAACTGATATCAAAACTATTATCCACCAAGGAGCATAATCAACAAGTTTTGAAACTCAACTTACATTATTATCAAATTGATCATTATTAATGATTTCAGATTGACTAATATTGTTTTGAATATCTTGATTTCACATAATTGAAGCAGCGTAGACTTGAGAAGATTTATAATTCAATTGTGGAATAGCTTTTAATTTTTTTATATTATTTTGAAAAGCTAAAACATCTTCTCTTAAATCTCTCTTACTAGTATTTTCATCAGATATTCATTTTTTGATATTATTTAAATCTAAAATAGCATCTTGAACAATTTTTTTACTATCATCATCAAAATTATCAATTTTAACTGATTTTAAAGAATTCTCTAAATAAACTATATTATCATTTAAATCATTAATTTTTATATATGGATCAATTGCAAATGATGAAGGAGCTAACACAACCAAGATAAGAACAGCTAATCAAACTCATTTCTGTCAATCATTACTTCCATGTGCAAAACTTACCCAAGCTGAAGTTCAAATAAGCATTGAACGTAACCATATTTTTGGTCTTCTTTTCTTTTTCTTAGATGGAGCTGAAAAATAATATTTACTTTTTATGAATTTATATGAAATAAACATAAGTACTCAAGCTAATATAAATCATATAATCGGAGAAATAAATAACGATTCAATTACCTCTATTGCCTTTTCCCAATTTGGAATAACTTTTACATCTCAATTCATAGGAATTAAAGTCATCATTATAGTTACTCCGAGTATTGCTCAAATCAATGAATGAGAACTAGAGCACGGAATCCCATAATACCAAGTAACGAAATTCCATATTATAGCAGATAAAAGTAATGAAATTATTAATGTTATTCAAAAAGATGTAGATTGATATCAAATTGCATCTAGTGGTAACAAATGGATTATAGCCATAGCAACTCATATACCTCATAAAGTTACCCCTAAAAAATTCATAAATCAAGCAATCAAAACTGCTTTTTTTGGTTTTAATGATTTTGTATAAATTACAGGAGCAACTGCATTAGCTGTATCATGAAATCAATTTATAAATTCAAAAGCAGCTACAAGAAATAAGCACAAAACAATGAATATAAAAATTCAAAAATGTATTCAAAATATCATATGTATAATTTAAATATTAAATACTCTATAACTAATATTAAATCACATTTTTTTTAGATAATCAAATAATTACTAAGTTTTTTTCATCAAAATATAACAAATTAACATAAATATTTTTTTATTGACAATTTATATACAATTTGTATTATAAATAATATTACATTATATAAAACAATTATATGAATTTACCAACGTTTTGAACAACAAACAAACATAAACTTGAAGAATCAAGTAAAATATTATGAATAAAACTAGAATGATATACTCAAGAAGATTTAGAAAAAATAAAACTAAGTTGAAACTGAGATTTAAGAGAAATTCAATCTATGAATATAATAGAAATTGTTGAACAAAAAGCAAGAGATATATATGATATCTTATGAAAACCAGTGATAGTTGAAGATACTTGATTATACCTAGATTGACTAAACTGATTTCCATGACCATTTGTAAAATACCTACTTGAATGACCTTGACTTATTGCCTTATTTAAAATGATGCAATCAGTAGAAAATAGAAACGCTAAAGCCATAACTTGAGTTTCAATGTTTGATTGAAAAAATTTTACTACTTGATATTGAGAATTAAAATGAACAATTCCATTAGAACCAAGATGAGATAAATTTTGATGGTCAAATGCTTTTGAACCTTTATGAACAAATAAAACTTTTTGAGAGATGACTGAAGATGAAAAAAACAAAATTTCTATGAGAAAACTAGCTCTAGAAAACTTTATCAAAAATTACAAAAAATAAACTGCTTAAATAAGGAGTTTATTTTTTACTTTAGTTTTACTAAATCAATTTCTATTGTTGGCATTCATTCTGAATATGGGGCAATCTGATATTGGTTAAAAATAAATTTAACTTTCAAACTACCCTTTTCAATTCAAGTTATTAACCAATTTTCATAATTCTCTTTTTTCGCTTCAAGTCATGTTTTTAACCAATTTTCATCAGTATTTATATCTCATTTTTCATACAAATTTTTAAAATATTCTAAACTATAATCTGATATCTTTTTTAATAATGTTTGACTTTTTAACTTAATTTCTTTCCCAGAATTTGTAAAATTAAAAGTTTTTATTTCAGTATTACCATGTGCTCATCAAGTATAAGTATAAAATTCAAATTTATAAGTAATAATACCTCAAACTGTTTTTTCTTCTCAAACTATATAAAGTTCATTTTTCCAATTATGAGTAGATGTATCTTGATTTTTTATTCAATTAGAAAAATTAACTATATATTCTTTTACATATTTATACACTTTATCATCTATATTTTTATTACCAACTAACGAAAAATCAATATCAATTTTTATAGAATCATTTTCTTTTGATACTTTTATATTTTTTTGATTTTCAACATTTTTACATTCTCAAGTATAAGCAATTTTATTTTTTCAAGCCATACATTTATTGCCATAAGTTACTCAATTTGTTCAACATACAGGATTATACTCCATAGTACAAATTGTCTGTTCATCACTTGAAGATGAATCAGTAGAATCACAAACTCAATCATATAAATATTTAGCTAAACCATTTTTTTCTAATTCACATTTATTAGAAAATGTTTCTTTTATTGGAGGACATGGGGCCATAATACATTGAACTTGAACTTCTCAACAAACAGGAGTATAATCGTCTGTACACACTTCTGAATTAACAACTCAAGAAGAACATTCTCATCTATAATAAGCCCATTCATCACAAACCGTTCAATTTTTAAAAGTACATATTCAACTTTGAGATCAAGATGAATCAGTAACAATAGTAAGAGTTCATTCATCTTGTTCACATTTTACCGAAGCAGGATTAGCCATAGCAAATACAGATGCAAAAGAAAAAGTTAAGATAACTAAAAATATAATTTTAATTAATTTTTTCATACTTATATTATTAAAAAATAAATTATTTAAAAAACATTATTCACTTGCTCATACTATATTTCAAGTTTCATCATATTTATAAAAATCTTTTACTAAAGGAACTATGACATAATCTGAGTAATATGAACTATTTTCATCTTTTTCAACTTCAAAAACAATTGATGGAATCAAATACAATTGATTAACATTATTTCTAAAAATATAAGAACTTACATATTTCAATTTAGGATTTTTTAATTTTAAGTCAATATATTTAGCATTTTCTGTTATTGCATTATTAAATCAATATCTTCATCAAACATTAGCAACCTTTAATATATTTTTTATACCTTTTTCAGTATCATAATCAGACTTCAAATAATCATCTACAACCAATCAATTTAATCAACTCACTTTTTTATCCACCAAACTAACTTCTATCCTAACTCAAGAATCTTCCCCAGATTCTTCAACTATCTCATTTCAATCAATTATCAATGGATAAACAACATTAACAAAATTCTGAGAATATTCTGGAACAGTATTAGTTGAAATATAGTTTTTATATGCCTTTACATAATTTTTTTCAATTTCTGGTTTTCAATACTTTGATAAATCTATTTTATGCCTAGATAAAAAATCATTTGAAATTGATACAATATCTTTTTCATTTAAAAATATATTTTTATTAGTTTGTTCATAATCAATTTGAGGCCATTTTAACCAATTTCTATACATACTTAAACTTGAATTTTCAAAATCAACGAATATATTCAATCAAAAATCATCATTTTCAACAAATGAAATATTTGAAACACCTATATTACCAAAACTTCATATATCAACTCAAGCAAAGTTTAACTTTTTTAAACTATTTGAGAAATCTGTATTATATGAAACTTTTTTTTCTTTTTTATAAACAGGCATTTTTCCTTTTAACTCTAAATTTAAATCTCAAGAAAAACTAAATCTATAAATTTCAGAAACATAATTTTGAGTATCCGGAGAAACTGTTTTTAACATAGACATAGTAGCTCATCATCATCATAATCAAGTAGCCCTATCTCAAGATATACTTCATCACACAAATCACTCAGATATAGAATCTTTTGCTAATAAAGAAGAATTTAGGTTATCAGATCAATTAGCAAGATTTCAAAATCATTCTTTATTATCAGTAATATTTGTCTCAATGACTTTTGTATCCCCACTATCTTTTATAACATTATCTTTTTTAACTAAAGGTATTTTATTTTCTAAAGCCAAATTATTATTTTTTGAATTTACTCAAGAATTTGCAAAATCTCATAATTTATTATTATTAATAGTAGGATTTGAAACATTTTTGTCCAAATTCTGTTCACTTCAAACTAACTTTCAAAAGTTTCAATCAACTTCCTTTACTTTATTCTCAAATGTTATTTTACCGGAGTTATCTCCTAAATCAAAATTTCATATAAATATATCCTTATACATTACAAAACTAAAAGCTGCAATTCAAACCGTTCAAAATACATAAGAAAAAGTCTGAAACCATGTAAGCTTAGATTTATCTTTATTGTAACTTTTTAATTTTACATTCTCAATTTCATTTGAAATTCTTAATTTCAATTCATTTTTAAAAGTATCATCAATCTTAATATTTGGTTTAATCTCAAGCATAGAAGAAATTATTCAAATTAAATCATCTTCTTTATTCTTTAAATTTTCATCTATTAAATATAACTCTTGCAAGATTTTTTTTATTTGCCTTTCCATATCTACACAAATAATAAAATAAATAACAATCACATATATGTTCAACTAATTTTCATCAAAGTTCTTGATACAACTTTTTTACAATTCGCAACACTCTCTCAAGTTAACTCACTTATTTCCTTAAAACTTAAATCATCCCAAAATCTCATTATAAGTATTTGTTTATGTTTTGGATTTAAAGTTCAAAAAAAATCTAAAACTTCTTTTACTTTCTCTTTATTATCTAAATTTTCAGTAAAATTATTATCATATCAAAGCTCTAGGACTTCATCTATACTTACACTTTTATTTGCAACTTTATAATCATCTACTATCAAGTTATATGCAATACGATAAATCCAGGCATTGAAATTACTATCACTGTTATTTTTAAAAGAATTTATTTTATTTAGTGCTCTTAAAAAAGTTTCAGAAGTAATATCTTGAGTCAAATTTACATCAAAAGTTTTTAAATATACAAACTTATAAATCTTGTCAAAATAGATTTCATAAAGAACAGAAAAATACTCTAATTCCCCTTTTTGACAAAGACTAATTGCTTCTCTCTCAGACATATGCCGTTAATTAAAATGTACATTTTTAGCATTCTAAATACTAAAACGATAAATATGAAAAAAGGTGACAAAAAATTTTTAAGTTATCAAAAATAATAACTTATATATGAAACTTAACATAACTTATATCCAAAATAAATGGATTTAAATCACATCTTTTATTATCAATACTTGTCCATCATAGACTTAGTATATCATCTCATTCTTTTGGAACATAATCAGAAAACCTTACTTCTCATTCTATGTCTCAAATTTCTCATAAATAAAACTTTTTTACAAACTGATAATCATCTTTATTTTCTAAATAATAATCTTTAGAATTAAAATTTATTTTTTCTTTCACTCATATATCTTTATCCTTTATATTTGTTTCAGTAATATAATTTTCACTATAATAAAGAGTATCCTCATTTTTTGGAATATATAAAAAAGACTTATCAGTAAATACAATTTTTATATACTGTAAGCCATTTTTTGTTATATACTCAGCCATAGCTTTCACATTTTTTTCTGTTCATTTTATATTTACAGTAAAAAAATTATTTTTTCAAAGCATTTTAACTTTCTTATATAATTTTTCAATTTTCATATGATTTTATTGAGTAAATAAATTTACCTCTAATATAGCTATTTTTTATAAAAAATCAATTTTTATAATTTTACAAAAACATATTATAAAAATAACCTAAAATAATCATAAAAAAACCAATTAATCCAAAATAAATCAATAATAACTGAACTTTCATAACTTTTTTCAAAATAAGAAATTCTGGCAAAGATAAACCAACAACCGCCATCATAAAAGCAAGTCCTGTTCATAAAGGAACTCACTTCACTATCAAAGCTTGAATTATAGGAATTATACTTGTTGCATTAGCATACATAGGAATTCATATCAATACAGCCATAGGAACAGCAAAGATATTATCTTTTGTTATGTATTTTTCAAAAAATCAAGTTGGCACAAACCCGTGAATTAAAGCTCAAATACCAACTCATAATAAAACATACGGTAAAACTTTTTTTGTTATAGAAAATCAATCCTTTGATGATTCCTGCCAAACTTGTTTCCACGTTTTTTTTATCTCTACTATCTCAGAATTATTCGCATTTATATTAAAAACAAAATCCTCAACATACTTTTCAAGGTTCATTTTTCACAAAACAACTCATCATATTACACCCAAAATTATTCATGAAAACATATAAATAAAAGTAATTTTCAATCAAAAAATTCAGATAAACATAGCTATAGCAACTTCATTAACCAATGGAGAAGTAATCAAAAAAGAGAAAGTGACTCATAAAGGAATTCATCATTTTAAAAATCATATAAAAAGAGGAATAGAACTACAACTACAAAAAGGAGTAATTGCTCAGAAAAAAGAAGCTAAAAAATACTCAAATCAATAAAATTTTTTACTTTCCAAAAAATTTCTTATTTTTCATACAGGAAAAATAACATTTATAAAACTCATAACTTGAGTTATAAACAAAAGTAAGATAAGTATTTTTATAGTATCATAAATAAAAAAATTTATACTTTGTATCAAATGTTGATCTTTTATAAACCATAATAAATTATAAGTTATATAATCAGATACCAATTGTATAGGATAAAATAAACTCATAATATTTTATTATTTATATTGATTTAATATGTTAACTACATCATCAACCTCATTAACCTTACCATAACTAACAACTTTTTCATCAATAACAAGTCACGGAGTTGAAACAATACCATATTGCATAATATCAGAAATATCAGTAACTTTAGTTACTTTTGCATCTATTCAACAATTAGTTAAAGCTGTTTTTACATTATTTTCAAGTCTTAAACAATTTGGACATCACATCCCAAGAATTTTTATTTCCATAATTTAATAATTTAATTTTTAAAAAGTAAATTTATATTTGATTTTATTTTGTTATACATATCTTCATCAATTGAATAAAAAACCTTAGTTCAATCTTTTCTAGATTTCAAAATTCAAGCTCTTTTAAGAATAGATACATGATGAGAAACCATATTTTGTTTTATATTCAATTTTTTGATAATCTCACAAATACATAATTCTTTTTCTTTTTCAAGCATAATAAATATATTTAGCTTATTAGATTCTCAAAGCAAATTAAAAGTTTCTAAAACCAATTCTATATCCATATTTTCTTTAATAAAAATATACTTATATCTAAATATCTAGATATTTAGATATAAGTATATTAAATAAATTATTTTGTCAATAAAAAAAGTTATAACAAAAATTTGTTATAACTTTTTTTATTAAGGAATTAATCAAAATGCCTGCAAGATAACATACCCCCCTAACAAAAGCATAAGTCATCACACCCACAAATGAATTGTCTCAATCTTATCATCTCTATATAACTCAAGTTCTTCAATACTCTTCTTTCAAAAAGCAACAATAAAAGTTATAATAAGCATAGGAAGGATAAAAAATAAATTATATATAAACAAATAAAGATATCACCAATTATCTATACTCTTATTTTCTGATGATAAATATCATAAAATAACAAGATAAGGTCAGGAAGTACAAGGTAATAAAAACAAACTAACCAAAAATCAAACTAAAAAAGCTCACATAGGAGATGTTACTGAATTCAATAATTTTCTCATATTTTTTCTCCAAGAAAAAGGAACTTCCATTACAAACCATTTACCATACCAAAAATAATCTTTTAAATTCGCAAGTCATACTATAATTCACAAAATTCAAACTCATAATTTAAAATAAAAAACCGAAGAAAAATTTCACAAAGCAGAATAAATTCACAATCACATCAGAAAATAGCTTAAAAACACAGCCAATGAAAACAATAATCAAGCCATTATTACCTTTCTTTTCTTCCTATATTTTATCAAAATTGATCATAGCAATATAAGCATAACTGCAAATTCACATGGATTTATACTATCACTTATTGCAGCTGGAAGCAAAACTGAAAAAAAAGCAACATGTTCAAAAAAAGTCTTTTTAGTCTCCTTCGTTACTTCCCCCTTATTTTGAGTAACAACACTATTATCTTGTTTAACTTCTATTGATTTAAAATAATCAATTATAGAAGAATCCCCTATTTTATACAATTTCAAATTACCATTATCATCTTTTACTATAAGAGTTGGTACTCACCTTGTTTCTTCAGGAATTCATATTGTATCGGAATCTTTTAAAAATTCATCTCTATTCTTAGAGCTAAAATAAACTTCCTTTTCAATAATTTTTTTGTTAGATTTTATATTTTCCTCTTTAAAAAATCTCTCAACATTAGCACAATGAGGACATCATTGTCAATAATAAAAAATATAAGTATCCGCAAATACATTTAAAGAAAAAATAAAAAAACCAAAAATAAAAACAATAAATAAAAAAATCTTCTTCATAAAAAAAAATTATAAATTAAATATATTTCAAACTATCTTTTTAAGTTTTTTAAAATTTGTTTTATCAATTCTATAATAAACCTTTGTAACATCCCTTTCAGATTCAACTAATCAAATTCTTTTAAACATACCTAAATGGTGAGAAACAAGATTTTGTTTTAAATCCAAAGCATCAACTAATTCATTAACACAAAGTTTTTTACTCTTTGATAAAATACAAAGAATTTTTATTCTATTAGGTTCTTTAAGCAAATTAAATGCTTCACTTATGAAATCAATATCTTCACTATCTTTTATACAAAATTTATTTCACATATAAATAAGTTTAAAAAATAATATATATCAATATATATTGATATTTTGTTTTTTTGCAAATAATTATATAAAAAAACATATTGACTTTAAAATAAATATAATTATATAATTCTTAACTATTTCTTAAATAAAAAACATATTATAATTTTTTACAACTTAAAATTAACTAAAAATGTTTACAAAATCTAGACTTGAAAACTTAGCAGACTGAACATTCGCAATTATATTGACATTACTAGTTCTTGATTTAAAAATTCCTGACAATGCTACAAACCATAAAGAACTTGTAACAAGTCTTCTAGAAAACAAAGATGTTTTTATAGCATACTTATTAGTTGCAATAACTCTGACAAGTTATTGGTTATCTCATCATCACATACTATCATTATTTGCCAATAAAATAGACCAAGATATAGCAATTATGAATATAGTTTTCTTAACATTTTTATCAATCTTACCTTTTTCAGCTAACCTATTGTGAAAATATAGTGTAGATCCTATGTCTTTTCTTATATATTGAATAAATGTATTATGTATATTTGTCACATTATTGATGATGAAATATGCTGTACTTAAACACCCAGAAAATAAAAATGATTCAATATCAAAAAAAGAAAAAAGAAATGATACAATTATAAGATGGATAACAATAATTTTTATAATATTATGAATGATTGTTGCAAAACCATGACATACAAATATTGCAATTTTTCTGTTTGTATTCCCTAGTATAATGAATTTTTTACCTAGAACAACAAGCCTAATTGACAAATATATAGTATCAAAAATACGGAAATATTAAAAAACAATTTTCTTTTCTTATAATTTTGGATATAATACTACAAATAAGTTAAAACATTATTTATAGTAGTTAAAAAAAATTAGAAAATCAATAAAGTAAATTTTTAAAAAAATTCTTTTCATATTTTCATAAAATAAAACACTCACTTAAAAACTTTTTCTTATTTTATATTATTTTATTTTATTATAATTCTTAAATTATGGAAGGAACAATAAAAAATTTAAATCCAAAAATGTTTGGTTTTATTACTCAATGAACATGAAAAGATATATTTTTTCATAAAAATGATTTAGTTTGAGTTGAATTTGAAGATTTAAACAATGGTGACAATGTTACATTTGAAATTGGACAATCACCAAAATGACCTAAAGCAATAAATATACAACTTGCTTAATTAAAAAAAAATGAATACTTATAAGTATTCATTTTTTTTTAACTATTTCTTTTTCAATTCATCAATAATTCAAGAGCTTCATCCATAGATCAAGTACAAGTAATAGTTCAAGCATTTACAAAAAATATTTCATCAGCATTTTTTATTGTATTTAAACGATGAGCTATTATAACCTTTATCGTGTCTTTAGATAAATTATTCAACATATTATCTAAAAGTTGTTCAGTTACAGTATCTATATTTGCAGTAGCTTCATCTAAAATAAGAACTTCAGGCTTTTTAAGTATAGCTCTAATAAATGCAATTAACTGTTTCTGTCACAAACTTATAGATTCTCATGATGTAGAAACCTTAGTATCTAATCATTTTTCAAATTTTGAAAGTAAATTTAATAATCACATATTTTTTAAGACATCAAGTATTTGCTCATTTGTAAAACTCAAATATTCATCATTTCAATATAAAATATTATCTCTAACATTTCATGTAAACAAAAACGGTTCTTGTAAAATAAATCAAATTTTATCCGTACGATCCTTATGAGAAAAAGATTTTATATCTTTTTTATGTAATAATACATTTCAGCTTGTTGGATCATAAAGTCTAGCCATTAAAGATGCTGTGGTTGTTTTTCATCAACCTGTAGGTCAAACTAAAGCATACGTTTTCCCCTTACATAATTTAAAATTAATATTTTTTAAGACTTCGTTTCAATCAGAATAATTAAAATTTACATTTTTAAATTCTAAGATTGAATCCGTATCAAAAACAAAGTCACTTTCAATTACATCTAAATCAGTTTTTAAATCTAAAACCTCATAAATACGATCAATTGAGGCTAAAGCTAATTGAAAAGAAGACCAAACTGAAGCTAATTGTTTTAATGGACTATAAAAATTATTTACATAAAATTGAAATCAAATCAATATTCACAAAGTTATATTTCATACTGTTATAAGATAAAACCCGTAACTTAAAGCAACAAGTTGTGCTATATTTGAAGCAAATCAATAAATAGGAGTAAATATATTGCTTGCAATTCAAGCCTTTATTGATGCTTTATAATTCTTATCATTTGATTCTTCAAATTTTTTATTAAAATAATCTAATCTATTAAATGCTATAATTACTTTAAAATTATTTAAATTTTCTTGTATTTCAGAGCTCATTCATCAAGTTGATTGAAGATTTTCTAAATTTTTTCTTTTTACCCATGGAGAAATAACCTGAGTTATTAAAAAAACACAAAAGGCTGGAAATAATGTTGCAAATCATAATTTAAAATTCAAAAACAAAATCATAATTCAAGACCCTAAAATAAGAAAAAAATTACCCAAAAACTGCATCAATGCTTGAGAAAAAAATTGATTAAGTTTATCAGTATCATTATTTATTCTTGAGATTAAGTCTCAAATTTTATTTTGGTTAAAAAATGTAATAGGTAGTTCTTGAAGTTTTGTAAAAATTAAATTACGTAGATTAAATAACAATCTTCTACCAACTCATCACATAGTTTTAGTCTGAACAAAACTTGATATAGTTCATAATAAATATACTAGAAATAAAATAAATGAATTAACTAAAATTCAATGATAATCATTTAATTTTATATAAGTATCAATAGTATGCGCTATTATAACAGGAGCAATAATTGAAGATAATGATGAAATTATAACAGCAATAAAAGTAAATATTAATTGTCTTTTTTCATCTACTAATAAAGGAAAAATCCTTTTAAAAAAATTTTTTAAAAGTCATTTTTTATTAACATGTTCTTTTTTATTTAATTTATAATCAGTCATATATTTTAAAAAATTAAATATTACTAATAATTAATAATTATTCACTGAAAATTGAGAATTATAAATTTGTACATATTCTGGACAACTTTTTAATAACTCTTCATGTTTTCATATTGCAATTAACTCTCATTCCATTATCAAAACAATTTGATCATAATCTTTAATTGTTTCTATTTTTTGAGTTACAGAAATCAAAGTAACTCCTTTATAATTTTTATGCACATTATCCAAAATCTTATTTTCTGTTTTAGAATCGAGTCTTGCAGTAAAATCATCTAAAAATAAAACAGTTGGATTGATTGCTAAAGCTCTCGCTAACATGATTCTCTGCTTTTGTCATCAAGACAAACTAGTTCCCCTTTCATAAACAATAGTATCCAATCACAAAGAAAGTGATTTTATAAAATCATGTAATTCAGCAGTATCTATAGCTTTATTTAAAGCTTTATCCTCAACTTTATTACTAAAAGCTATATTTTCTCTAAGTGAAAGATTAAAAATATTACTATCTTGAAAAACCAAAGCAATTTGCTCATAAAAAGATTTTTTATCAATTTTATCTATATTTTCTCAATCATATTCTATGACTCAAGAATTAGGTTTTACTAATCATGTCAATAAAGTAAGTAATTGCGTTTTTCAAGCAGCAGTTGGTCAAATAATAGCAGTTCTTGTATTTGGTTTTATAGAAAAAGAAATATTGTTTAATACAATTTTTTCTCATAAATTCAATGATACATTTTTAAGTTCTATTTTTCATGTAAGCTTTTTTGTTATTTTTCATGTTTCTTCCAAATCAGAAACATTTAAAATATCTTCAATCCTATTGTATGAAGCTGATGCTTGAGAAATAACAGAACTCGTAAACCCAATAACAATTATAGGAAAAATAAGTATTGATAAGTATGAATTAAAAGCTGTAAAATCTCATAGAGTCATATTTCATATTATTACATAATGTCATCAAAGTAATAAAATAACTAATACAGCTATATTTGAAGTAAATGTAATTATAGGAATCAAAGTAGCAAACATATTTAAAATCTGTAATCAAATTTCCTTTGACTTTAAATTAGCTTGTAAAAATTTATTATATTCATAAGTTTGAGAGTTAAGAATTCTAATCAAAGCCGATCAAAGTATACTTTCATTTATTATACTATTCAACCAATCAATAGTTTCTTGTCATTTCTTAAATAATTTTCCAACCTTCTTAAAAATAACTCAAAAAGTTACTCAAATAATAGGCAAAATCAATAATATTGCTAAAGTTAATTCCCAATTGATAAAAAATAGTAATAAACTAGCTCAAATAATAAGAAATATTGAAGATATAACTGATGTGATAGCTTGAGAAACAAAAGTTTTTATTCAATCTACATCAGAAGTAAGATTTGTAAGTAATTTAGAAGATGTAACTTCTTGAACATAATTATAATCCTGTCTTGATATCTTTGCTATCAATCTAGTTCTAAAATCTTTTGCAACCTTCTCAGAAACATAAGTTTGCATTATATTTTGAAAATATACAAAAATGAATATTAAAACAGATACAATTAAAAACTCCAAAATTAAATTCCATTGATTCAATGAATTTTGATTAAATAAATCTATTGATTTTGAAATTATTTTTGGAACAAATAAATTTAATGCATTGGATAAAATAGTAAGACTTAACAATACAAATATATATCCCTTATAAGGCTTCAATATAGAAAATAAACCTCCTGAATTCTTCTTATTCATTTTTAAATTATTTTAATTTCTAGTCATATCATTATATACTTTTTTAGATAAATAACAACTTAATTATAAATACTAAATACATCGTATTATGAAATAAAATAAATTCTATAATATTTTAACTTATTCTTATTATTTAGTGCATAATTTACTATTTTAAAACAAAACTTACAATTCTTTACGAAATTGCAAAAAATCCAAAAAAATAATAATGACTATTTCTAGCCATTATTATTTAATTTTTAAATTGGAGGTGCAAAAAAGCCAGCAAATTGAAATCTTTAATAAAATAAATCAATTTAATTTAGAGGATTTGAAAAAATTTTTGAAGATATTAAAGTTTGGTCATTTTTTATAGAAGTTTCATTAAACTAATTTGTAATTATAATTATTTTTTGTAAATAGCATAAAATAACTATAATAATTATTATAATATTTTACTACTCTTTTATGAACGAAATTAAACAAGAAGATTTTGAAAAAGTGAAGGAAAAAGCAATAAATTTATTTAGAAAAAATAAAATTATTAATTCTCTTTGTTTTTGAAAAATAAAAATAACTCCTGAATGTTTTAATCATATAGAATGGAAAAGTAAAAACCATAAAAGACCTATAAAAGAATCTTATATTTAGATATATATGTTTTTTACATACTATTTATATTTTAAATAATTCTAAGCTATATCAAGAATTTAGAGAAGAAATACAAAATTTTCAATTAAAAAGATGATGAAAAATGATTAAAGATAAAAAGATAGTATTTTTATATTGATTTGTTGCTATCGTAAATAATAATAAAAATAGAGTCAAAATAGTTGTAAGAAAGGTTGATTGATGGACTCATTTTGAATTTGTTTCTGTAATTCCAGTTTGGAAAAGTAATTGATATAGTTGAGACTTATTTTTTGAAGAAGATTTAAGTTTTTTAGAAAATAACTAAAAAAGCTATCCTAGTTTTGGATAGCTACTTTAGAAAGGTTTGAACCGAATCAGAATTGTTCGAGAAATTGGGACGAACCCTCAAACCTCATAGTAATTATATAATATAATTAAATAATTGCAAATTTTTTGTATATAATTTTATAAGATTCTCTAAAACTTTAAATACATAGAAAATATGTTTCATAGCCTAACATGTTCAAATCACATAAATCCATTATTTTAAAATAAAAATTACCAATCCTATAAAATTACTAAAAATCTAAAAAAATAATAATGGCTAATATTAGCCATTATTATTAGTTTTTTTAAATTGGAGGTGCAAGAAAGTCAACAAATTGAAATCTTTGATAAAATAAATAAATTCAATTTAGAAGACTTAAAAGTTTTTTTGAAAATGTTAAAAATTAACTAAATTTAATTAGTATAAAATTATTATGAAAGAATTAAAAATTAATCTTGTTTAAATATTTATTGCAATTGTTATATTTTTTATATAATATTAATTATATATATTCAATATAAAAAAATATGGAAAATAATGATATACTTAAAAAAGCGAAAAATATAATTATATCTTCAAATGAAAATTGGATACTAAAAAATGAAGATAATGATATAGTATCTATTTTATATAAAAAGGATTGAGAAAAAGCATCTTGTTCGACCAGTTGCTGTTTATGATGTTTATTTTGGCCTGCTTGAATTATGTATGCCATTTTATGATGAAATAATGCCATTAAAAAACAAATAAATTTACATTTATCTGAATGATATATTACTATTACTTGAGATTCTGAATACATTATTAATGTATTTAATTTATTAAAAAATTCTGAAATTAGTGATTATGTTAAAGAAAATAATGATTTAGAAAAAGCCAGAAAATCTAAATTAATGTGATATATTTTTATATCGATATTAATCATACTAATTATTATAATAATTGTTTCAAATAAATAATTATGTGTAAATTTTGTGTTTCAAAATCAATATCTCTTATTAATTTTTATCAAAATTATTTATCACCTGATCATTCTAAAGTATTTAAAAAATATTACCCATATTGATATTGTAAATATACCCCAACATGTTCAGAATATACAAAACAATCAATTAAAAAGTATTGATTTATAAAATGATGGATTAAATGATTATATAGAATATTTAGATGTAACCCTTTTTCTAAATGATGAAATGATACCCCTTAACATATAATAAATATTTCTAAATTAGACTTAATTATATTTAATTTATAAATTTAATAAAAAATGTCAAAAAAAACTTTAATTGAAACACAGTTAGAAAATTTATTACCTAGATTAACAGAAATATTTGCCAGTGCGAATATAAATTTTTTAGTTTGATCTTGAACTTCAAAGCCATATTTGCCAACACTGAATAATATTGAAAATGATATAAATGAAGCCATAAAATCATGAAAAGAAGAGAATCAAGTAAAATGATATAAAGAATATCTAGAAAAAGTAATGATTCCTAATAAGAACATTGTAGAACAAACTTTTTCAAAAGAAATTTATAAAAATGAACAAGGTGAGGAAATAAAAAATAAAAAAAATATTCCTAGAAATCAAAAAATTGATTATGAAGATACAGTAAATAATTATAAATATTTTTTAAATACTATATCAAAACTTATTATTGATAGAAAAACAACAGTTTTGAGTAAGCAGGTTAATATATTTACAACAAATATTGATATATTTCTTGAAAAAGCATTTGAAGATTTAGAATTAAATTATAATGATGGCTTTATATGAAGAATGAATCCAATATTTGATTTATCTAATTTTAAGAAGTCAATAATTCAAAGAAGTAATCATTTTGATAATAGATCAGAAATACCAGTTTTTAATCTTTTAAAAATTCATGGATCTTTGACTTGGAAATATAAAGAAAGTGAATTAGAAAAGATTGATACTGAAACTGAATTAGATAAGAAAAATAAGCTTAAAAACAATTTAGATATTTATTTATCATCAGATTTATCACATTTTGACAATAGTTTATTAACAAAAACATGAAGTAATTTTATAGAAGACTACAAAAAGAGACTTCTTGTAGTAAATCCTGAAGATTCAAAATTTTCTGAAACAATACTAAATAAATATTATTATGAATTGCTTCGTTCATATTCAAGTGAATTAGAGAGAGAAAATTCAGTATTATTTGTAATAGGTTTTTCAATGGCTGATCAACATATTCAAGAAATAACAAAAAGAGTTGCTCGTTCAAATCCAACATTACATATTTTTATTTTTTGTAATTCAAAAGATAGTAAAAATAGTATGGAAGAAAAAATGGAAATAAATAATTATTTAAATATTTCTGTTATTGCCCCTGATTATACAGATGAAACAGATAAATATAATTATGATTTAGAAACTATAACTAATGAAATTTTTCAGAAAATAAATTTTAATAGAAAAAAAGATGAAACAGAATAATATTAATCAACAACTAATAAAAGAATCTATTTTTATAATAGGTTATGTTTCATCAGTTTCATGAAGATCAGTTAAAATAAAGGTAAATAAAAATAAAAATGCTTCTCATTTGCTATATAATGGGCAAGTTTTAAAAAATATTTCTGTAAATAGTTATGTAAAAATAACAAAATGATTTACAAATATTATTTGAAAGGTTGAATGAGAATATATAGAAACAAAGAAACCTTATAATAAAGAATATAACAAAGAAGAGGATTTAATTGAAAGATATTTAGAAGTTTCATTATTTGGTCATTTTGAGTGAGAGAAATTTCAACAATGAATAAAAGAAATGCCATTAGTAGATAATGAATGTTACTTACTTGATAGAGAAGAATTTGAAGCATTACATAAATTTAATAAAGAATGAGAGGAAACTATAAATATTTGAGTTTTAACTGAAGAGCCAGCACAAGAAATAAAAGTAAGTATAAATTCTTTATTTGCTAGTCATATTTGAGTTTTTTGAAATACATGAAGTTGAAAATCAAATACTTTAGCAAGAATTTATTATGAGTTATTTAAAACAATGGAATGAAATTCTAAATTTCAAAGTAATTCTAAATTTATAATTATTGATTTTAATTGAGAATATTGAAAAGATTGAGATGAAATTATTACAAATAATAAAAAAGTTTATAATCTTAGTACAAGGAACGAAAAATGAGAAGATAAAATTCCATTAAATGAAAATGATTTAATTGATTTAGAGCTAATTTCAATTCTAGCTAATGCTACAGAAAAAACTCAAAAGCCTTTTATTGAAAGAACATTAAATTTATATAAAAGAGTTCATAAAAAAAATGAAATACAATGAGAAAGTATAGATGAACAAATTTTAAATCATTTTAAAAATAATTTGAAAAAACAATTAAAATCTACTTTAAAAATGACTATTAAAGATAAAGTATATACTTTAATGGATTATTTTGAAATAATTTTATGAGTAAATAATTTTTATGACGATATCTATGATAATGAATTAAAGAGACCAGAATGGCAAAATAAATATAGCTATTATATATGAGAAAATTGATGACAATTTTCAGATGAAGATATTGAAAAATTAGAATTATATAAAAAAATTGATAACTATAAATTCCCAAATAATTCAATTTCAAAATTAATTGATTTTCTATATTTACAAATAATATTTGATATTTATTGAGATAAAGCACAAAATGAGCATATATCACCAGCTATAAATAAGTTAAGAAGTAGACAAAAGGATATTGAAAAGATATTTAATACTGCATGAAATACTAAAATATTTGATGAAGACAAAAACTTAATTGTTATAAATTTAAAAGATACAAATACAGAGACTAAAAAAACTATTCCATTATTGATTTCGAAAAAACTATATGAAGAACACAAATCAGATAAAGATTTTAAAGATAAAACTTTACATATAATTATTGATGAAGCTCATAATATATTATCTGATTCATCTGAAAGAGAAAGCAAAGATTGGAAAGACTATAGATTAGAAACATTTGAAGAGATAATAAAGGAATGAAGAAAATTTAATGTATTTTTAACTATAGCTAGTCAAAGACCAAGTGATATTTCTGCAACTATCATTTCTCAACTCCATAATTATTTTATTCATAAGCTTATAAATGATTTTGACATTAATGCAATTCATAAGACAGTTGCATATTTAGATAAACTTTCTTTTGAATCTATTCCTATTTTATCAACTTGAAGTTGTTTTTTTGCATGATTAGCAACTAATCTTCCAGTTAAGGTAAATATTAAAGAATTAGATGAAAAAAATAAACCTAATAGCTGAACAGTAACATTAGATGATATACGGAAATAAGAATAACATAAAAAATACCAAGCTTTTACACTTGGTATTCTGATTTTTCAAATAACTCTTGAATCTTTTCATCATAAAACCATAAATGACTATCCATATAATTTGTATAGATTTCATATAAATCATGATAACTTATATAATTGTCTAAATTTCAATATTCTCATAAATCAAGAATTGTTGTTATGTCATCTCTATATTCTTCTATGAAATTCTCGGCAATTTGCCTTATTGTTTCATATATTATTGTATTTATATTGATATCTCAATAATTTGATTTTATTTCATCAATATCTATTGATATATCATTATTATTACATAAATCAATTAAAAATTTTACATCTAGATATCCACAATCAAGTAATTGTGATAATAAATTTGTTTTACTTTCCATATTAAAAAAAGTTAAAAAATAAGTAATTGGAAAGCAATTTTTGGCTTTATATAAAAAAGTATGGATACTACAAGAAAGTTGATAATGTCTATTTTTGAGATTTAGAAGATTACAAAAAATAAGATGAGTAGTATATTTTTTATATAAAACAAAAATTATAATTAGTTTGTATTATTATTACCTCATCAATTGAAGGAAAAAACAAAAAAAGAAAAAATGACTTTTCCCTATTTTGATGATGATTAATAGTTTTTTAATATATACTAATAATATAAAAAATTTGCAAAACGAGTATAGCTAATTAAAATTAATCCATTTATGTTATAATATAATAATATGACAAAAGATGATAAATACTATGATATAGTCTACAGACTTAAATGACAAAAAGAAAAATCAAATATTATTTGATTAATGCCAAAAGAAATCAATTATCATCTATTACAATTAAAAAGACTTTCAGCCTCATTTAATTGAGAGATTATTTTTTGAATAGAATCATTAGATTTTTTTCAAATTATTGAAAAAAACTATGTATATATTGATAAATGAGAATATATTGTTAAAGTTAATGCAATTGATAGTCAAACTAAAAAAGAAGAATTAACTGATATTTCAATTTGAGATATAATACACAAAGAAGAAAAAGATGTAACAAATGAATTACTATTTGATTTTTGAATTGCATGAGATGATTATAAAAAAATATGAAAAATATTATTTGAAAATGATATTTTATGTGTTAACAATTTTGATTTTCAATTAACTCCATGAGATAAGATATATGAATTTTTTGATTTATTATTTAGAGCAAAATATTATTACAATAGTTTAACTTTCACATATGAAGAATTAAAAGAATTAGTTAGAAACAAAAAAGAAAAATACGAAAAACTTCAAATGTATGAAATTAATAAAGATTCCATAAATGATATAGTTTGAAAAAAACTTAGAAATATAAAAGAAAAAACTTGAATGAAAGATAGAATTTTAGATTTTTCAGATAAAGAAATATCTATACGGCAAGAAACGGCAAGTTAAATAATTTTTAATCCAGTGATTTGAATATAATTATAAATACAATCGCCTTTACATATATGTAAAGGCGATTGTTATTTTGTAGGAGAACTAAAAACTCCCACACAATAATGTGGGAGCAGTTATAACTTTAAACTAAGTACTTACCCTTTATTTAAAGGCACCGGTGTCATAATCTTATTTAATTATGGCTGAGAATAATTTTTTAAACTTTCAAAATGATATTATTCATTTTGGATTAGACCACTTAGAAGTTTATTGAACTTTTAAACATGAAGCAGAATACTTTGATTTACTAGATTTTGATAACTCAAATTATGGAGAGTTAGACAATTATTGTTTTACAAAAAATGAAGCTCCAAAATACAAATATAAAATAATCTTTACCATGGATAATTATACTTTATTTGCATATTACAAATGAAAACCCAAAGATGAGAAACAAGCTATATGAACTAAAGATTATATAGTTGTATATTCAACAGCATTTAAATTAATGGAGTATGAAGAAATAGTTTGATTTATAGAGTGCTATTTTGATTTGAATAATTGCAGAAGATTCGATATATGTATAGATTTAAAAACTGATACTTCAACTATTTTATCATATTTTAAGGAATATAAAACAGGAAGAGAATACAAAAAATCATGAAATATTGAAACAAAATATATCTGAGAATATAATATAAGTTTAAATAGAAGACAAGTCATAAGAATCTATGACAAGAAAAAAGATATAATAGTAAAAAGAAAAACTAAATTATATGAACAATATTTACAATTAGATAATGTTACAAGAGTTGAATTAGAAATGAGAAGAGAACTTGCAAAAAATATATACTATCAAGATTTATTTGATGATTCCCTATTAATTTGAATATTTAAAAACTATTTATATAAACACTCTAAAATATTTGATTGTATTGATTGAGATAGAATTACTCTTTATAGAAAAATAGTTAAACCAAGTAAAGAAATCTCACAATCCTTGTTTTATAAAAATTTTAGAAAAAGTGTATTTATATGACATGCAAAAAGTATATATGAAATGTGATTTTGCCCAGTTAAAATATTAATCTGAGAACAATTAATACAACCAACAACTAAGAAATTATTATTTGAAGATATAGTTGATTCAATAGAAGAAAATGAAAGAAGATTAAAAGCAGATGCAATATCTGAATTTAATAAAAGAAAAAAGAAAAACTTATCTTCTGATCAAAATAATTATGATTAGAGATATAGACTATAAAAAATTTGAGGATAAATTATTAGTGATTTATCCTCACTTATCACAAAAACAAGCTGAAACAATGATAAAACAGTTATTTGATTTTTGGGAAAATATTATAGAAAATATTGATAAATTTGAAAAATAGTTTTTAACAATCAATTTTTTTTAACATATATTTAAAAATAATTTAGACTTACTTTTAGAAAAAAGTAAAATATGAAAAAATATTACTAATTTATACTTTTATGAAAGCAATAATTTACTGTAGAAAATCAACTGATAGATGAGATAGACAACAACTCTCTATCGAAGCACAAGAACAAGAAGCTTTAAGAATTGCAAAAAGAGAATGACTTGAAATTATAAAAGTATTCAAGGAAACTAAATCAGCAAAAGAGCCTTGAAGACCTTATTTTAATGAGATGATGAAGTTATTTAATAATCATAAGGCAGATTGTATTGTAACTTGGAAATTGAATAGATTAGCAAGAAATCCAGTTGATGAATGAACTATAAAATGGAGTATTCAAAGTGGAGTTATAAAAGCTATATTTACAGAATGAGAAACTTTTAGAACATGAGATAATGTATTAATAATGTGAATGCATTTTTGAATGTCTACACAATATATTCTTGATTTACAAAAAGATATAAAAAGATGAATTAATAGTAAAATATCTAATTGATGAGTATGTCAAAAGGCTCCTTTATGATATATAAATATTATAGCAACTAAAAGTATAGCAGTTGATAAGACAAAATCTGAATGGGTTAAAGAAATGTTTACTTTAAGAAGTCAAAATATGGCTTATAAAACTATATCAGAGATTTTATTTAAAAAATGAATAAAAAAAGATAATTGAACTCCCTTCCCTTCTGCAACAATTGAAACATTACTTAAAAATAAGTTCTATATATGACTTGTAAAACATAATTGAGAATATTATAAATGATCTTATGAAACTTTTATTTCTAAGAAATTATATGAAAGTGCTCAAAATGTATGACAAGGGATTCATTATAGAGAAAATACACCTCGTATTTACCATTTAAAATGATTTATAAAAGATGATAAATGATTTTTACTTAGTTGATATAGTAAACATTGAAAAATCTATTATAAGAACAGTTGAAGATGTGAAAATGTAAATATTAATCAAGATATTATATTTAAACATTTTTTTGAAGAAATAAGTCATTTAGAACTTGATGAAAACTTTAAAATATTAAATAAAGAAATTATTTTAGAGATTTTAGAAAATAATATACCAAAAGACAATGAAACAATTAATGAAATTGAATTTAAAATAAAAAAGTTAAAAGAACAAAAAGATAAATTATTGGATTTAAGAATTGAATGAGAAATAGAAAAAGATATTTTTAATCAAAAAAATAATAATATAGTTTTAAAAATTGAAGATTTAGAAATACAAAAAAATGAACTAAAAAATAATAAAATTAAAGAAAAAGTTAATGTAATGTTCGAAGTCTTAGAAACTCTTTCTACAAGCTATAATAGAGCTGATAATGAATGAAAATCTGTTATCCTCAAAATTTTAATGTTCGACATTTTTGTGAATACAAAAAAAGAGCTTTCTTATGCAGAAAACTCTCTATTTAATTCATTAATTTGACTTCAAAATATGGGAAAAAATGTTATGGAGGTGCCTACCAGGTTCGAACTGGTGTGAAGGGTGTTGCAGACCCGTGCATAACCACTTTGCTAAGGCACCATAATTAAATTCTGTTTGATATTAATCACATTTAAATGTTTTTAATATATCTTCATATTTTGTGGTATCCTTTATATTCAAAGATACCCCGATTGTCAAGAAAAAAGATTTTTTTTCATTACAAACCCTTCAAGTTTGGATAAACTTCAAAACATCGTTATCTTTATTGTATTTTGCAGAAAAAACATACAATTTAGTTTTTTCTCAATCATTAAACTGAAAATCTTCTGATTTATCTTCTAAAAAATAAGTATAAGAAGTATAATCTTTAGGATCATTTTTTCACATAAACTCATAAGAAGTTAATACTTCATCTAAATCTTTAGATAAAATAATTAAATTATTTGCAAAATTTCAATCCTGTGTATTTGATGATACTATTAATTCAAAGTTTCAATCTCTAGGTTTTGATAAATTTGTAATTCATGATTGATCCATTACTTCCCAAGAAGATGGTATATCAATAGAAAAAGAATTTCAATTATAAACAACCAAAGAATCTTCGTTAGATAATTGAGTAGAACTAGAACATCAAAATAAAAACACAGAAATTAACAAAATGATTTTTTTCATAAGTTTTTATCACAAAATAGGATATAAAAAGACATAAAGAAAAAGTAAGAAAAACACAAGTAAAACTGAAAAAATTATATAAACTATGTTTTTTGATTTATTTGAAAAAAACTTTAATAATAAAAAATATAAAAAAGAAAAAAACGATATTAAAAAACAAATATAAACTACTGGTAAAGTTACAAGAAAAAAATCTAAATAAAAATTATTTGCAACAAAATAATAATCTAAAAAAAACAAAAAACTAAAAAACACAAAAATATATTTTGAAGAATTATATTTTAAAATTAGATAAGCCTCTTTATCTCAAAAAGTTTTTTTTATTTCTCAAAAAAAAGACATTTGTTTGATTTTTTAAAAATTAAAAATATACTATATTTTGTTATTTTTTTATAAGATAAAAATAATAAAATATATTTAACTATAATTTTATACAAAAATGAGCATAACACAAGAACAAATTATAAAAATAACTAAAAATCTAGCAAAATTACCAAAAAGTTGAGATAAAATAGAGCATGATCTTAACTCTATAATTTGATATATAGATGTATTAAATGAATTAGATACTACTTGAATTACGCCAACAGTATCAGTAACACAAAACAAGCCTTTTAGTAGTTTTAAAAATAAAAGAATTATAAACACATCTAATCCAAATGAATTATTAAAATGTAGCTGAAATAAAATAATTGCAGGACAAATAGCAATTTGAAATATTATGAAATAATAATTGTGTACTCTTATGCTAAAAACACTCAAACTCAAAAATTACAGAAACTTTGATAATATAAATTTTTGTTTTCAAGAAAACAAAAATTTTATAATATGAAATAATTGAACCTGAAAAACAAATATTCTTGAAGCTATCAGTCTAATATATCAAAAAAATCTTATAAATAAAGAAATATCCAATTTTGTAAAAAAAGAAGAAAAGTACACTTATATTGAAATGGAAAAAGAAGATTGAAAAAAATTCAGCATATCAATAGATAAAGATAATAATAAAAAAATTGTATCAATAAATTGAAAATCAACTACAAAGAATAAGTGCAATGATTTACTTGAAAAAATCATTGTTTTTCAACCTATGGATATGAATATGATGTACTTATCCCCTAGTTTAAGAAGAGACTTTCTAGATGACATTTTATGAAATACTTACCCACAATATAACAAAATAAATAAAGATTACAAAAATGCATTAAAAAACAGAAACAAACTTTTAAAAAATATAAAAGAATGAAAAGCAAGAAAAGAAGAAATCATATTTTGGGATAAAATACTGATAAAAAATGCTGTTGAAATATATAAGTATAGAAAAGAAATTAATGACTATTTTTCAGAAAATATTAATATTTTAAAAGAAATGTTAAATTTCAAAATCAATGACATAAAATATAATTATATAACAAAAGTAGACTTAAATAATGTTGAACAAAGTTTAAATCAATATATAACAAAGAACCTTGATAGAGATATAATCATATGAAATACTCCTATATGACCACATATAGATGATTTTGATATACTTCTTGATAATTTTTCATTAGTAAACTTTGCATCAAGATGAGAAACAAAAAGTATAATTTTATGACTAAAAATAATAGAAACAAAATTTATAAAAAAAATAACTAATAAAGAAATAATTTTTTTAATAGATGACCTATTTAGTGAATTAGATGAAACTCATGAAACCCTTTTACTTAAAGAATTTTCAAACAGCCAAATTATAATAACGGCAATTGAAACAAAACAATCTTATAATAATTGCACTAACATTATTTATTTATAGATAATATTTTTAAAATGTAAAGATATAATTAAAATTAAAATTTTATTTATATACAAATATGATTAATATATGTGAAATAAATTATAATTAAGTAACTATGAAAAAAATTATAAAATTATTATTTATAATATTAATTTTTTGAATAAATCATGTATTTGCAGCAACTGTTGATCATTTTGACATAACTTTATGAACTGAAGAAACATCTGTAAATAAAGCAGTAGACTTAACAATTGAAGCAAAAGACAAAAATTGAAACACAGTTAAAGATTATGTATGAACAATACTATTATTAAGTGAAACTGACCCAAAAGCAGAACTACCAAAAGATATCAAAGATAATGCATATACTTTCTCATCATCAGATCAATGAAAAGTAAAATTTGAAAATGCACTAATTTTTAAAACTGTTTGAAAGCAAGAAATAAATGTATTTGATTTATCAGATGAAAATATTTTATGAGTATGAGAAATAAATGTAACTGGAGAAACTTCAACAGATAACATATCAATAAGTATTATATCACCTGAAGATTGAATAATAATATGAACAAATTATATTAATGTCTCATGAAAAACACAAAAAAATCACAAAGTTATAATAAAAATAAACTGAACTAACGTAAAAACAACAACATCTGATGATAATGGAAATTTTGAAGAAAAAATTGAAAATTTAGAACATTGAAATTCAACAATATCTGCAGATATACTAAATTCTGATGATGAAGTTGTATGAACATCAAATGAAGTAAAGATAACAATAAATTCTGACAATCCTGAATTCAATTCTATAAAAATCACTCCTTCTTTAAAAGTTGAACCTGAAACAATTATTTGAATAGAAGTAAATGCAACTGCATGATTAAAAGAAGTTTCAGTTATTATTAACGATGAAATAATAAAACTTACCGAATCTGGAGACTGAGTATATAAATGACAAACATCTGCACCAAAAGATGAATGAGAATATAATGTAAATGTAAAATTAATAAATGAACTAGGAAATCAAACAACAAAAATTCCTGCAACAAAATTAACAATTATACCTCTTAATTTAGATGCTTGAACAGATGAAATAGTAGTTGATATACTACCTGATATAACTGAAACATGAGCTACAGATACAACTGTTCAACCTATAAGAAAAAAAATATACAAAATAGCAAACCTAGAATTAACAAAATTAAAAGATAGATCAATTTTAAGATGGTCACCTATTAGTGAAGCAGAAAGTTATAATATATATAAACAATTAGAATGAAATAAATTAGTATTAGTTGATAATGTAAAAGAACCTAGATATGAAGTAATGATAGTATGAAAAGAAGTAAAATATGAAGATTTTGTAGTTGAACCAGTCGTAAGAGATGAAAATTGAGAACTAATCAAATGAGAAATTTCTGATGTTACAAAAATTCAAACATGACCTGAATTGATAATCTTATTAATTTTATCACTATTTATATGATTTTTATTTAGTAATAAAATACTGAAAAATAAAAATTGATAATCACTTAAACCGGTAATACTCCGGTTTTTATTTTAAAATAATTATGAAAAACTTAAAAGATAAATATGAAAAAGCTCTTTATTATGAAATATTTATAAATAATGAATATTCCATAATTGAAGAAAAAATCAAAGAAAGCAAGATAATTTTTGATATATGAAGTCATATATGATTATTCTCATTATATTGCCTTGAAATAAATAAAAACATTGATATACATCTCTTTGAAAGCAATGAAAATAATTATAATAAAAGTAAAGATATACTTCAAAAATATCTAAATAACATAAAATTTAATAATTACTTTATAGATAATAAAAACTGAATTATTGAATTTTATAACAACAAAGAAATGACAATGCAATCAAGCTTTTATAATAATCAGTTTTTATGCAAAAATTGAGAAAAGCAATTAATTAAAAGCATAAATCTAATTGAATACATTATATCTAATCAACTAAATTATGATAATTCAATAGATTTAGTAAAAATAGATATAGAATGATATGAATTTGAATTATTGTTAAATATAAATGAATACTTTTTTAAATACACGAAAAGCTTAATCTTTGAATATCATATACTATTCCCTGATTTCAATTTAAAATATGAATTATTGCTTAATTTACTAAAAAAATACTATAAAAACATAATAACCCAAAAATCAAAATATTCAGAAAAAATTTGATTAATTTATTGTTCAAATTAGAGGTTGACTTTTAGTTATTTATATTTATTATATAATTAATTATAATTTTATATCTAGTATGAACAAAGTAAGTGAAATAACATCAATTCTAAAACCAAAAAATTCATGAAAAGAAAAAATCAATTATCTTCAAAATAAATATGCCATAGCCTTACTTGCTATCACATGAAAATATTATAAAAACAAAGATTGATTACATTTTGTAATTGAAAACACAAGTATGGCAACATCAAGCATAATATATTGACTAGATAAAGAAATAATAAAAAATAATAATGATAATGTTGAGATACATCATAACTCCGGACTTTTTGTATTTAACAAAGTAGATATAAGTAATTCTGATATCACATTTGGAAATTATGAAAAAATGATACAAGAAATATGTACAAAATACAAAGAAGAAAACAAAACCGTATTTATTTGATTTTCTTCTCTTTGATGATTTAAATTAATGCCAAGAGTATGAAATGTAATAAAAAATCTAAAAGAAAAAAATGATAATGTAATATTTGTAATTTGATGAGCTGATTATAACTGACACACTGATAAAGAATTATTAGAAACTACACTTGAATATTGATTTGATTTAATAAATATTTGATGAGCAAAGGAATTTATAGAATTTATCTCAAAACTTGATAACAAAAACTCATTTTATAGAGATAAAAAACAAGTATTACACTTTACAGATGAAGATTCAATTCCAAAAAACATAATTACTCAAAAAAACTTGAATTCTGAAGATTCTACAATATGAAACAAAGTATTTATCCCATTTCATATTGATTACTGACACTTAACTTTTGATTTTACAATAAATGATAATCCTTGTCTAAATAAATGCTGATATTGTGCTTTAGTTAACGAACAAGGTAATAATTGCAAAAAAACTTATGATTTGAAAAAAACTATTAGTGAATTTAACACGAGTATAAAAATTGCAAAAAAACATATAAGAAAAACAAGAGCAAATAAAAATACCATGATAAAACATATTTGAATATCATGAGCTAATCCTTTTCAACAAATACATAAATATTCTAAGTTTTTATTAAATATAGATTTAAAATGAATTCATCAAATTGATCAATTTGGTGACTTTATATGAATGTGAAATGAAAACAATTATAATATAATAATAGATACACTAGAAAAATTGCTAGAAAAACGGCCAAAACTTACTATATTTATGAGGTTTTGAATAGATGCATTACATGAAAAATGAGATTGAGACTTCATAGAAAGAACTCATTTTAATAAAATAGCCTCAGAAGAAAAATTACAAAAATGACTTAAAAACTTTGATAGATTTTATAATCGTTTCAAAGACAATAAAAGAATCAAATTTGATTTCAACTTACTATTTCATCCGAATTTAAATGTTAAAGATTTTATAGAAAGATTAGATTTCTTTAAACAATATATAATAAAAAAAGAATCATCTGGTTGAACTTTGATTCCACATCTTAATACAAAAATATGAAATAAATATAGATGATTTTATATTCCTGAACATGAAATTGTTAAGAAATTTGATTTTATAAAATGAAAAGTAAAGGAAGCTAATTTATGGGGATTAGATTTTAAAAATTCTGAATTATTAGACATATATGAGATATCAGCAGAATTAGGTTTCTCAAAAGAAGTTTTTAAAGATTTAAGTAAGTGCCTTGATGATGAAGAATTTGAATCACTTCCAGAATCAGAAAAAGCAAAATTTGTAAAAGAATCCCCTTTTATACAAACTCTTAGATATTACACAAATGATATAAAAATACATATAAAAAACAAAAATAAAAAAATAATTTATGCTATTCCATATATTGAATACTTAATAGAATACATAAATATAATGATTTATAGAGAAAATTATATAATAAAAGTAAACCCAAATTATAAATCTGATTATGTTGTTTCTACATTAACCAAACTTAAAAAAACAAAAAGTACTTTAATCAAAGTAAAAAAAGATATAGAAAAACTAAATCTTTCTTAATCATTCTCAGATAAATAAACCTCAATTTTTCTTTATTATATCTAAAAAAATTTCATATAAATTTTTATCTATATTTCTACTTATTTCTTTTAACCTATTAAATGACATAACAAACTTAAACTGTGCTAACTCCTCAAAAATTTCTTTTTTAAAGTACTTAGAATACTTCTTTATAGTCTTTGTTAATAAGTTTATATCAATTCATTCAAAAGTATCTACAACCAAAGCACTTTGAAGCAATGCTAATTCTAAATTAGCAATTTTTAATTCTATACCATCAACTTGTTTTGTGTCTACAAACTTTGAGAATCTACTATATAAATTAAGTTTTTTTCATTTTTCAGTCATAGAAATAGTCTTGAAAATAATCTCATAATCTCAAACCTTTATTTTTTTATCTAAACTCCTACTAATAATATGTATTTTTTTAGATACTCAATAATCCTTAAGATGAATCTCTAAAGCCTTATTTCCAGATATAAAATAATCATTTCAAACATAATAAGTTATGTATTTTTTTAATAATTTTAAATAATACTTTTCAAGTAAATCAACTTCATTTAATTTAAAATCATCATCTAGAGGCACAATATAAACTCCAGATTTCAATGAAATTATCACATTTAAAGCTTTTAATTTATAAACAGTTTTATCCAAGAAATTAGATTTTTCCTCTTTTTTTTCAGGATCAATTAACTCAAATATATCTTCCTTAAAAACTATTTTTCATCATTTTTTTGACAACTTATTAACTATTTTGTTAAAACTAATCATATATTAAAACTGGCTTTAAATAAGTAAATTACAGCTATAAAAATTATATACTTTTTTCTATAAAAATCAAATATTTTTTTCTATAAAAATTAATAATAATTTAACTATAAACTAAGACATAAAAAAAGAGATAAAATATAAATTTTATCTCAACTTAACAACTAAAAATTTCTTAAAAAATCTCTAACCTATTTAAAAGATCTCAAACTTGATTAATCATAGATGAATAAGTTTTTATATCATAATCATTAACATAAGGCATATCAAGTGAATTAGAATAAGATATAACATAATCTCAAATTTCTTTTAATTTAACTTTATTTAAAAGTCATTCTTTTTCTTCTTTTTCAAAATCAGATTTTTTATCAAAGTTTATGTTAAAAAGCATATTATCTCATTCTTTACTTGATTTATACATAAATTGCATAACCTGATTATTTAAAGCCTTATAAGAGTACTTTCATTCCCAATCACTTGGAATCTTAAAAACTAAAGAAAAACTTTTATTATCAAACTCATGTTTTATAGTTATTATCTTTTCAATAGTAGAGACTTCTATACTACCTCATATGACATTTACACGAACTTTTACATTTGATGAGATATGTCAATCCTCATAATCAACCAGAGCAGTGTTTTTATCAATCCAATTTATCTTTGTAACATACCATTTTCATCATAAAACCGCTGGAATAGGACTAAGTTCAGAAATATTATCTTTTATTTTCTGCTCATATATATCTGTTTGTAAAGATAATGAAACCATATTTTTTAGATATGACAACAAAGAATACTTCTTAGTAGTAAAATCTGTAGTTTCAAGTAAACTATCAATTTTACTTACAAGCCTATCAAAAAGTACAACTTTCTTAACATTATCAAGTTTTAAGGAATATTGCTTATAAATATTTTCCCACTCTTTTTTATATCTAAATTCAAACATCTTTCATAAACAAACTCAATTATACTTAACTCACACTTTTGAAGCTTCACAAGAATTACCATAATTTTTTCAATCAACTCAGCACACAGGAGAATAAATCATAGGACAAATAAGCACATCTTCTGCTGCATTCACTTGAAAAAAAACTAAAGACAAAAATAATCATACAAATATTTTTTTCATATTAAAACAATTAAAAAATAAACCTTATAATATATAACAAAAAAATTCATAAAAAGTGACAAATAAGTACACTAAATATACTAAATAATATTTTTTACTGTTTAATTAATTTATTAACTATCTCAATAATTTTATCTTTTGATGAATTATCAACTGTTATAAGTGATGAATCAGGAGTCATTATCATAGTATCATAAATTTCTATAAAATAATTATTTTTTTCTCACAAAAAATACAACACAATATAATCCCTATCTTCAGATAATTGTTTATACATATCTCAAATATTTGGAAGCTCTCCAATCAACTTAACCAAATTATCAATAATTTCTTTTGAAGTGATTTTAGCTTCTTTATCTGATATAGTAGTAGATAGATTATTAAAATGACGAATAATCAACTCATCAACACCATTTATTTTAAAACTATAATCAAAATGTAATTTTGTTAAATCCAATTCTTTATTCATATAGAAATTAATAAAAAAATAATACCTATATTATAGTAGTATCTTTTATAAAAACAATTGTTTTTTATTGATTAAAGTGAAATTTAGGTTACTAAATTTACCTAAAACTTGCTTTTTTCAGCTTTTTCATAAAATGAAGGAGTATTAAAAATTAATTTAAATAAAAATGGCTGTTTCAAATGAAAATGTAATAAGTTTTAAGGATGTAGAATTTTTCTATGATTTTAGAAAACCAATCCTAGATTTTGTAAATTTCAATGTTAGAAAATGATCTAAAATAACTATAATGTGACAAAACTGAGCTTGAAAATCAACTATTTTCAAGTTAATAAATGGTAGTATAGAAAAAAAATCATGACAAATAAATATTTGACAAAAACTCACAATAGCTACTTGATATCAGGTTGTTTTACAAGAAGATAAAGAGTTAACAGTTCAAGCATTTTTCAGAAAATATTTTCCTGACAAAACTATATTTAACATAGATAAACAAATAAATGAAATTCTTGATGTAGTAAATCTAAAAGCTCCTCTTGATAAACAAATCAAAGCTTTTTCAGGATGACAACAAGCAAGATTATTACTTGCTGCTGCATTAATTCAAAATCCTGATATATTACTTTTAGATGAACCAACAAATAATTTGGATAAAGACTGAATTTGGCACTTAACTACATTTTTACAAAATTATAAAAAAACAGTTATTGTTATTTCTCATGATAGTGAATTTTTAAATAGTTTTACTGATGGAGTATTATATCTTGATATACACACTAAGAAAGTAGAACAATTTGTATGAGATTACAATGATGTAGTTGAACAAATTAAAAGAAATATAGAAAAAGAAAATATGGCTAATGCAAGACTAAAAAAAGAAGCACAGGCAAAAAAAGAACAAGCAGAAGTTTTTGCTCATAAATGAGGTAAATTAAGACTTGTTGCAAAAAAGATGAGAGAAGCTGCTGAAGAAATGGAAGATGAAATGGTTGATACAAGAAAAGAAGATAAAACTATTAGAGAGTTTACAATCCCATTACAAGAAGATATAGGATGAGTTCTTTTAGAGATAAATTCAGTTCATGTAATTGAAAATGATGAAGTAACTGTAAAAAAAGTAAACATAGAACTAAAAAAAGATAATCATTTACTTTTATCAGGACCAAATTGAATTGGTAAATCAACATTACTTGAAAAAATAGTTTCTGGAAAAGAAGATTGATGTAAGCTTAGTACATGAGTTAAGATAGGTTACTATAGACAAGATTTTTCTAACTTAGATTTTTCTCAAACTGTTTATGATTGTCTTAGAGAAACAGCTTGAGAAGGTATGCCAGAGCAAGATCTTAGATCAAAAGCTGCTTGATTTCTGATTACATGAGAGATTATGAAAACTTGTATTTGAGATTTATCAGAATGATTAAAATGACTTGTTGCTTTTTGTAGACTTGTATTTTTACAACCAGGGATTTTAATACTTGATGAACCTACTAATCATATAAATTTTAGACATATTCCAGTCATAGCAAAAGCACTTGATGAATTTAAATGATGAATGATACTAGTATCACATGTGGATGAATTTGTTCGGCAAATTAGAATAGATGATTATCTAGATTTAGATAATATTAAAAGTTAAAAATTGTTTATATTTAATTCACCTATATTGTAAAAACTTCAAGAAAAATCTTGAAGTTTTTTTATATTTTTAACTCTACAAAAGTAGAAATTTGTTGGGGGTTTTAGTCTTCGAAGATTTAGAAAAATATTTACAAATCTACAAAAGTAGAAATTTGTTGGGGGTTTTAGTCAAACAAGAATATAAAGATAGCATAAAATCTACAAAAGTAGAAATTTGTTGGGGGTTTTAGTCACTAAATTTAAATGGAGTTATTATTATATCTACAAAAGTAGAAATTTGTTGGGGGTTTTAGTCAATACTGATGTTGATGAAGATTCTTTTTATCTACAAAAGTAGAAATTTGTTGGGGGTTTTAGTCAAAATACGAGGATAAAAAAATGAATTTTATCTACAAAAGTAGAAATTTGTTGGGGGTTTTAGTCAGAAAAAGATTTATTAGATTTACTTATATCTACAAAAGTAGAAATTTGTTGGGGGTTTTAGTCCTAATACATGAACTTCTAATAATGATAATCTACAAAAGTAGAAATTTGTTGGGGGTTTTAGTCCGCCTTCCTTTCATCTCATGCTTTAAATCTACAAAAGTAGAAATTTGTTGGGGGTTTTAGTCTACTTTACGGTTTGATTTTTTTGATAATATCTACAAAAGTAGAAATTTGTTGGGGGTTTTAGTCTTCTTCTACAAGTATTCCGGTAGACCTAATCTACAAAAGTAGAAATTTGTTGGGGGTTTTAGTCAGAATTAGTTAGTACAGCAATAACTTATCTACAAAAGTAGAAATTTGTTGGGGGTTTTAGTCACTAATCATTATGTTACTTATTGTAAATCTACAAAAGTAGAAATTTGTTGGGGGTTTTAGTCATATTGTATTTGTTTCATTTCTTCATCAATCTACAAAAGTAGAAATTTGTTGGGGGTTTTAGTCATCTAATTCTTCTACTAACTTTTCCTATCTACAAAAGTAGAAATTTGTTGGGGGTTTTAGTCTTTTATTTTATTAATTCACTATCGAATCTACAAAAGTAGAAATTTGTTGGGGGTTTTAGTCCTTAATAAGATGTTTTCAATTATCCCATCTACAAAAGTAGAAATTTGTTGGGGGTTTTAGTCGAACAAGATGCCTGATGTGAAGAAAGATGATCTACAAAAGTAGAAATTTGTTGGGGGTTTTAGTCAATTGAGATTACAGCTAAGTTAATAGAATCTACAAAAGTAGAAATTTGTTGGGGGTTTTAGTCTTTTGATAATAATTCTCAAAAATAACCATCTACAAAAGTAGAAATTTGTTGGGGGTTTTAGTCTGACTTGAATTTACTCAACTTGCTAATATCTACAAAAGTAGAAATTTGTTGGGGGTTTTAGTCCAACAACGCCATTATGGATATGCCAAGAATCTACAAAAGTAGAAATTTGTTGGGGGTTTTAGTCTGGTTTAATAAAAAAGTAAAAATTCATATCTACAAAAGTAGAAATTTGTTGGGGGTTTTAGTCTCTTTAGCTAATTTTTCCGGTGAAAAATCTACAAAAGTAGAAATTTGTTGGGGGTTTTAGTCTCCGATTTTCCTTAGAATAAGCCTAAAAGATACAAATAATTTATCTTTCAAAATTATGACTTTTGGCTTATTCAAAGAATCGTATAAATATTAAGACTAAGGTTTACATTTTTTTCTAAAACACACAATATAACTTCCACTTTTAAAAAGTTTTCTGCTTTTTAAAAATTAATAGATTTTAATGAACTAAATTTATTATATGTAAACATATAATAAATCAAATTATTTATAAATCTTCATCTATAAATTTTAATATTTTTAAATTACAAAAACAATATTTCTTCTTCCTCCATAGCAGGTTGACCATATCTAATAACTTTACAAGAATCAGCATTACTAATAGGAATCATCAAAATACTATCAGCTCATGTAAATTTTGGAGCAAATTTTTCATCTACTTCTCTTATAAGAATATTTAATATCCTTTGACTATTTTTAATTTCAAAAACACTATATTGAATTCTTCTTCAATACTTCTTTAATACTTTTCAAAACTTAGTTCTAAGTTTATCATTGTGTATATCGTAGCTAACTATAAGCATATATTTTAGTTAATAATTAATAGTGAATAGTGAATAATTATTCAAGCCAATGCTAATAATAATTATTATAATTCTAGATCAAGTCCAGAATAACAATTTTAATCAATATAAAAATAAATTATAAAATTTATTAATGTATTAAAGATCCTGAAATAAATTCAGGATGAAAAACACAGATTACTTTATCTCAAAAGATGGAAAATGTTCTCTTCCCTTCATAAAAAACTTGTAATAATCTTTTACAAAATAAAACATATCATCTTTGTAAGACATAATCTCTTTTAAAAATATACTTGTATACTTTTTGCTCAATTTCCAATCAAGTACATATTGTCAATTCTCTAAATGAAAATCTTTTTCATTTATCTGTTTTAAATTATATGCTTTTAATAATGCTTTATCTATTACAACTCTAAAAGGTTCCATGATATCAAGTGCCAAAGATTTCCTTTGATACCAAGTACGATGATAAACTCCATAATAGTTATCAAATCAATATAACCTAAGAAGAGCTTCTATATAATGAAAAAGATATGTATACCCTATATCCAAAAGCAAATTTTTTACATCACATTTTGTTCTTGGAGCTCTTCTATACCATCAAATCTCAGAAAAATAACTAGAAAAATATATTTTTGAAACATTTCATTCATATCATAAAAGACTTTCATAATTTGAAGTATAAGGGATTTTTTCTATTATATCTTTGGCTTTTTCTATCTCTCGTTTTAATAATTCACTTTTATCTCTGATATTTTTAAGTAAATTAAGTTGATTTCTAGTTTTTAATAAAATAATATCTTTTGCTATTTCAAGCATCTCTTCATCAGTTTTTTCATATTGTTTTTTTCTAAGTAAAAAATTTCATTCTGTTTCATTTCATATAACTAGATATGGTAATAGATTTTTTTTCATCAAAACAACAGTAATTCAAAAATCCATAAATTTTCTTATAAGTACACTTGTAATTGTAGTTTCTCAAACGAGAAATATAGCAAATATTTTATGAAGAGAAACTTTTACTTTGATTACATCTTTTTCTTTGATAACCAAATTATCATTTTCAAAAATAAATACTTTTAGGACAAAAGATAAAATCGTTTAATGTTGAAAGTTTGATATACGATTCCATAGTTTTTTACATAAAAAAATATGTTACTAAAGTAATTGTTACATATTTTTTAGAATTTTGGTAATTATTGAGGAATTATTAGATTTTTAATAAAGTATTTAAATCTAAATAATATTGTCATCTAACCTATCATTTATAGAATTATATATTTCTATATGTTCAAATAAATCATCTAAATATTCTATTCATTTTTTTGCGATGTTGTAGGTTGCAAGGTCGTCTCAATCTATAAATTCAATTCCATTATGGATTTCTTTCTTATTTATACTTTTTTTAATCTCAAAACTATTATCAAGACATAAATCTCAAGCTAGATTTTTATCATTATGAAATAAATGATCTTCTTGATTATTTTTATATCTATATAATTTTTTTCAACACTTAGGACAAATGAGAGAAGTCGATTTTTCATCAACAAAAAACAATACTCAATTATTTTTTCATTTGAATTTGTTTGTTTCAGTTGCTTTTACTAGGTAGCAAAATTGATAATTTTTTAAATTACTTTTATCTAAACAAAAGCTTAATTTGTTAATAAGTGCTCGTGCAAAAGTTGATTGATTTTCTGTTCACATATGATTTTGAAAGCTTTTTGATTGATCTACTCAATAAGAAAGTAAATTATCTTCTAAACAAATCATATTTATATCTCAATTCATCAAAAGTTTTGAAATATATCAAACTAAAACAGAAGCATATCAATCTTTTAAATTATTTATCTGTTTTAATTGAAGATTAAAATTATTTTTATAACTGTAAAATGGAGTTGTATTTAATTTCTCGAAATCTCCTTTACTTAATCAATCAAAAGAATCTTTTATTTGATTACAAAAAGTTCTTAGTTTATCATCATTTAATAACTCTTTAATTCAAGAAATATATGTATCAATTTTTTCTTTTAAATTTTCTTGATCTGGGAAAGATTTAACAAAATTATATTCTGAATAATCAAATTTAAATTTTTGTAAAAAATAGTAAATACTTTCTTTTGTTATATAATATTTTTTTTCATTTTTTTCTTCTTTTTTATCATTTAAAAAGTTTTGTAATATTTTTTTTATGTCTACTAGTGTTTTTTCTGAAATTCAGTTTTGGTTTTTGGGTAAAGTGTCATTATTAATTATTTCCTTTATTTTTGAAATCGCATTTCTAGCAAAGTTTTTTAGAGCTTCTTCTACTTGTCTTTCTCTTTTTTGATCTTGTATCATTAAGTGATATTTTGTAATATAATTTTCTAAAACTTTTTGTTCTGCATATTTTTCTTCTTTCTCATTTATTGGAGTAATTTCTTGTTTCTTATCTTTTGAATTTTCTCATTTTGGGATTTCTTTGAAATTATCCAAGTTTCATCAGTTTATTTCTTTTATTTGAGAAAAATCTCAATTTGAAACTTCAAATATTTTATAAGTTAAAAAACTTGATTCTCAATGGTCGATTGAAAGAATTTTTATTTTTTCTCATTCTTGAATTTTCGTTTTTAAATTTTCTATAATTTTTTTATTAAAATTTTCTTCTGCTATATGATTTGTAGCATTGAGATTTATAGAAAAATCTATAAAAAATCTATCTCTTTTAAATCTATTTTGAAAATTTTCTACATCTTGTTTGTGGTGATTATGTCTTACTTGATTTTTTTCTTTTTCCCAAAAATTGGTATAATCATTTTTTGAACTTGAAGAAACTCATCTCACTTTGAAATCTGCTCAAATTCTTGCATATTTGTTTCAGTTTTTTAAATCTTCAAAAAAGCTTTCAAAATACATAGTATTTAAATCTTTATTACTCTCTCAACTTTTTATAGTTTTTGTTTCGTTTTCTTTTCAACAATTATTTTTATTTATAAAATCTTTATGAAAAGGCATGTCTTTTGATTTTATTTGAAAAATCTCTAATTTTCATTTTTCAGTTTGTTTGAGTAAACTTTCAAAAATTATATTTTTCTCTACTACTTTATATCAACTATCATTGAAATAGTTTCTTAAACCGTCCAAAGTATCAAAAGTTTTATCTTCAAAATCATTTCATAAAAAAGATAAATCTTTTATTTCTCATCAAACTTTGTATTTTTTATCTTTTATTTTTATAAGTAAATCTTTTATTAAATCACAATATTGCTTTTCTAAAGTGTTTAAATCTGACTTTGAAAGTATGTAATTTTTTAAATCTTCATAGTAAAAACTATTAAAGTATTTCTTTTTAGTTTCAATCACTTTATTTTCTTTTTTGTTAAATTTCTTTGTTTTAATTTCGCTTACTAAATCTTTTTTAGCTTTATTTATTTGTGATAAAAAATCTTTTATTATGACATTTTCTTCATTTGAAGTATTTTCTTTTATAATCAAATCTTTAAAATCAATAATTTCTTTTTTAAGATTCTCTTTTTTTAAAATAATTTGTTTTTCAGTATCTAATATTTTATGATTTAGAGTTTTTATAATTGTTTTATCCTCAAAAGTTATATCACTATAATTTGAAATAAATAGTTTTTTAAAACCTCAAAAAGTCATACTATCAAGATAATAGAGTTTATCAGTTCATTTATTTTCTAAATCTTTAATAAATTTTTGAAAATTTGAAACATTATTTTCTCAATTCTCAAAAGATTTAATTCAAACAAAATAATAATCTCAAGACTTCATCAAAAAACTAAATTTTTCAGTTTGATAATTCTCAAGTAAATGTATTTTATAACCATTCATTTCAGAAATGGTTTTATTTAGTTCTTTTAGTTTTTTATTTAGTTCTTTTACTTCTTTTTCTAATTTATCATTTTTAAATCATAACTTTCAATTTTTTAATGAATCAAATTTATTTGTAAGCAAAATCAAATGATTTATATCTAAAGTTTCTTTTTCACAAGTATTTAAACAATCTCAATAAATATTTTTAAAATATAATATTTTTCATTGAGCATTTTTAAAAATTTCATCTTTTAATATATTTTCACAAATTATCTTTCACTTTTTATTGAGTTCTCAAAGTTGTTTTTCATATTCAGCAAAAGCAATTTTGTAGTTGTTTTCTAATTCATCAATCTTCCATCTATTTGTAGTAAAAGGATTTAAAGTTTGTAACTCAAAAAAATTTTCCCAATTTGGATTATATTTTTTTATATTTCTAAATTTATCTCTTAAATCTTTATTTTGAAATCAAGTTAATTCGTTATCTTTTATTAAAGTAGCAATGAATTTTATTGCATACCAAATTTCAGAGTCTTTTACTTTATAAAAATCTTCTTCAGGAATATAGTCGTCTCTAAAGTAATTTTTAGGTAAAAAATATTCAAGCTTTCTTCAAGTTTTCATTTCAAGAATATTTTCATAACTTTTGTTTTTTACAGAAGGTTTTGTATCATAAACTGTTTTATTGTATATTAAAGTACAAATTTGATTTTTTATTATTTGAAAAGAGTTTTCAATCCAATTTTTAAAAATATTTTCATCTATTAAATCTTGTAAAAGTTTTGAATTTGTTTTTTTCTTTATTCTTAAGATTTCATCTTCGAAATCTAACAAACTATTTAAAAAATTAACATCCTTCAAAATATCTTCATCAAATTTATAAAAATCTTCATAATTTTGTTTTAACATTGAAAACCTCACAGTCTTCCTAACCTCATACAACCCAGTAAATTGTGAAAAATTATTTTTATCCATAACCAAAAAAGATTAAAAAAATAAAATAAAGTATATCACTAGTATATACTTTACTATAAAATGTCAAAATGTTTTTTTATATGTATTCTTAACTTTATTACAAGGCAATTTTATTTTAAAAAAAAAGATCCTGAAATAAATTCAGGATGACACTTTTTTTATATTTCACTAACTACTAAACTTAAAAATCATTATATCCCCATCCTGCACCACATACTCCTTTCACTCAAGTTTAACTTTTCAAGCTTCACGAGCAGGGGCCCATCATCATAATTCAACAAAATCTTTCCAATTAACTACATCAGCCTTTATAAATCACTTTTCAAAATCAGTGTGAATTACTCAAGCAGCTTGTGGAGCTTTATCTCACTTGTGAATTGTCCAAGCTCTAGTTTCTTTTTCTCAAGATGTAAAATAATACTGTAATCAAAGTGCATCATATGCCGTTTTAATCAAATTATCAATACCTGTTGATATAAGTCACATATCTTCTAAAAACATTTTTCTTTCTTCTTTTGACATATCTATCATATCAGCTTCTAGTTTAGCACAAATTGGACAAACTTTTATATTTTCATCTTTAATTCAAAGCATATCTCTAAGCTCTCAAGAACTAACATCCATCATATCTTCATTTACATTTGCTACATAAACAAACTCTTTATTTGTAAGTAAATGTAAATCTTTTAAATATTCTCTTTCTTCTTCTGTCAAAGGACAAGTTATAGCCAATTCTCAACTACTTATATAAGGTAAAAGTTTCTCATATACTTTTTGTGCATTTTCTGCTTCTTTATCTCATCTTGCTTTTCTAGAATTTGAAGCAATTCTTTTTTCAAGAGTTTCTATATCAGCTAAAATAAGTTCAGAATTGATTATCTCTATATCACTTTTTGGATCTATAACTCAACTAACATGAGTTATATCCTTGTTTTCAAATACTCTAACTACTTGTAAAATTACATTTACTTCTCTGATATTTGCTAGAAATTTATTTCAAAGTCACTCTCATTTTGATGCTCATTCTACTATTCAAGCTATGTCTATAAACTCAGCAGTAGCTGGAATTATCTTTTGAGTCTTTGAAATAACTGCAATTTTATCAAGCCTTTCATCATTTACATTTACTATTCATACATTTGGTTCAATAGTACAAAACGGGAAATTTTGTGCATCTGCACTATAACTTTTTGTTAAAGCATTAAAAAGTGTTGATTTTCATACATTTGGAAGTCAAACAATTCAAATTTTCATAAAATAACAATTAAAAATATACATATATATAACCAATATTCCCGCAAATGCGGGAATTTAGTAGTTTTTTAATAAACAAATTAACAATCTTTCAAGTTATTTAACTTTTCTTCAAGTTTTTCAAGCTTATGTTTAGCCTGTTCTTTTTTCTCCATCTCTTCCCTAACTAGTGAAGCAGGAGCATTTCTTACAAAGTTTTCGTTTAAAAGTTTTTTATCAAGTTTCAATATATAATCCTTTGCATCATCTATAAGTAAACTTATTCTTTCTTTTTCTTTATCTATATCAAGAGCATTAGAAGTATCTATATAAACTTCTATTCAAGCTTTTATTATACCAAAAGCTAGGTCTTTATCTCTAGGTTTTTTATCTACTATTACAGTTTCTTCAGATCTAACTATTCAAGAAATTATATCTAAAGATTCAGTAATAGTTTCAAGATTTTTACTTCTTACATAAATCTTAACTTTTATAGTATTACTTGGAAGTAAATTGTTATCAGCTCTAAGCCTTCTTATCTCTTTTATCAAATCTATAATAACTTGTTTTTCTTTTTCAACTTCTTCATCTCTTTTTATCTTCAAAGTAGGCCATAAACTATCTATAAGATAATCTTTAAATCAAAGTTTATTATATAGTTCCTCTGTAACAAAAGGAATATATGGATGCCATAACTTCAATAAATTATTTATAACATAAACTATAACATAATTTCAATATTTTGATACTTCTTTTGTTAATTTAAATTCTTCTATGTAGTAATCACAAAACTCATTTTTTGTAAATGTAAGAAGTTCTTGTCAACTTTCAGCAAAATTATATGATTCCATAGAACCAGAAACTAAATCTGTTAAATGTTTAATTCTAGACAAAATCCGTTTTTCAGATATAAGTAAACTATCATAATTTTTTATTATAAGTTTTTCAGTTTCCTCCATAGAATTTCAAATTTTTCAAATTTCATCTCATAAATTTGTATAAACAAATCTACAAGCATTCCACAATTTATTCATAAAAAGCATATTTCACTCTACATTTGCTTCATCAAATTTTAAGTCATTTCAAGGAGTATTTCAGATAGTCAAAGTTAACCTCAATGGATCAGTTCCATACTTTTGTATCATATCAATAGGATCGATTCAGTTTCAAAGAGATTTACTCATCTTTCTTCCGTTTTTATCTCTTACAAGTCAATGTAAATAAATCTTTTTAAAAGGAGTTTGATCTGTGAATTCATATCAAAATAAAAGCATTCTGATTACCCAAAAAAAGATTATATCATGTCATGTTTCAAGAATACTTGCAGGATAAAATTTCTTAACCATTTCAGGTTGTTTTCATCCCCACATATCATAATCAAGTATAGAAAATGGCCACAATGCACTTGAAAACCAAGTATCAAGTACATCAGGATCCTGTATATAATCTGGATTATTTGATAAATCTTCTTCAGTTACAACAAGTTCTCATGTATCTTTATGATAATAAGCAGGAATTTGATGCCCCCACCACAATTGTCTTGATATACACCAATCTTTTAAGTTAAAAATCCAATCTTCAAAAACCTTATTAAATCTTTTTGGAATTATTTCAAAATCTTTATTTTTATATCACGCTATTACTTTTTCAGCTATTGGAGCAATCTTTACAAACCATTGTTTAGATATAATAGTTTCTACTTTACAACCACTTCTTTCACAATATCAAACTCTATTTGTATAATCTTCAATATGATGTAAATTTCACTTTGATTTCAAAAGTTCAACAATATTTTGTCTTGCAGACATAAAATCAAGTCAAGCAAAAATCCCAGTTTTATCAGTCATAACACCATTTTTATCTATAACAACTTCAGTTAATGGTAAATTATGTCTTTTTGCAACTTCAAAATCATTTGCATCATGAGCAGGAGTAATCTTTACAGCTCAAGTACCAAACTCCATATCAACCATTTCATCAGCAACTAATGGAATTTCCTTATTTAATATAGGTAAAATAAGTTTTTTTCATGATTTCAAAATCTTTTTATATCTTTTATCTTTTGGATGAACAGCAACAGCAACATCTCAAAGCATAGTTTCAGGACGAGTAGTAGCAACAATTACCTCATTATCACTTCAAGTAACAAAATATGTTACATAATATAATTTTCACTTTTCTTCTTTATAAACAACTTCTTGATCAGATAATACAGTTTGAAGCTTAGGTGAATAATTTACCATATATTCTCATTTGTAAATTAATCATTTATTGTATAAATCTACAAAAGCTTTTTTTACTCTTTTATTTAATTCCTCATCTAAAGTAAATCTCTCTTTTGTCCAATCACAACTTGCTCACATTTTTCTAAATTGATCTTGAATAATTCACCCGTGTTTTTTAGTCCAATCCCAACATTCTTTCAAAAATTCTTCTCTTCACATTGAAACTCTATCTTTTCATTCTTTAGCAAGTTTCTTTTCAACAACATTTTGAGTTGATATTCAAGCATGATCAGTCCCAGGAATCCAAACAGTAGAATCACCTTTCATACGATGATATCTTGTCATTATATCTTCCAAAGTAAGCATAATTGCATGTCAAAGATGCAAAATTCAAGTTACATTTGGTGGTGGAATAGGTATACAATAATTTTCTCAAGTCTTACTATCAGCTGGTTTAAATTTTCAATTTTCTTCCCATTTTTTATAAATATCTCACTCAAAACTAGATGGATTATATTTTTTTGGTAGCTCTGTATTTGCCATAAACAATAATTAAGAAATAATTAAAAAATACTAAATTATAGTTTAAAACAAGACGAGTAAATTATAAGATAATATTTTATACATGTAATTTTTCTTACAAAAATAAAGTCTTGTTTTATTATATTAACAAGACTAATTTTTCAAAAAGATTTTAAGACTAATTTATTACATCTGCTCATCAATCATTTACTATCAATATATTTCAATCAATATTTTGAGTAATATATTCTACATCATTTCAAGATAAACCAGTTGATGTATTATAAACAGTCCAAGTTCATAAAGACCTTACATACTTTGTAGCTCAAGTATCAGTTCATACCCATAAATCTCAATTATTCTTATCTTGATAAATATACTTTATATTATTACTTGGTAATCATCAAGAAGTATTTAACGTATTTTTTGTTGTAAAAGTTGACCAATTATATTCAACCAATCAACTAGTTGTTCATACCCATATATTATCATTTAAATCTTGAATTATAAAAGTGATTTTATTTGTTGGAAGTCAATCACTTGTAGTATATGAAGTAACAACTCAATTACTATATTTATCCAATCAAACATCAGTTCAAAACCATATATTTCAATAATTATCTTCATATATACTAGTTACATGATCATGAGAAATTCAAGTTTTTTTCTTAGTATAATCTTCCCACACTCAAGAATCATAACTATTTACTCAATTATTTGTTCAAATCCACATTTTTCAATCTGTTCAAGTATAGATTTGTAAAATATGATTATTTAAAAGTCAACTATTTTTAGTATTTAGAGTCACCCAATTTGTTCAATCAAATTTACTAATACCTAAATTCGTTCAAAACCACATATCTCAAGAAGTGTCTTGTGATATAGCCCAAACCATATTATGCACAAGTCCTGAATTAAATTTATCATAAGTAGTCCAAGTTTCTCAATTATACAAAACAACTCAAGCGTCAGTTCAAAACCGTAATCATCAATCAGCAGATTGAAATATAGAACTTACAACAGTTCAAGGTATTTTTGTTATATCTAAATGTAAAACACTTATGATATAAAATGTTATAAAATCTAAGTCACTACATTTTACAAAATACCTTAAATTAAAATTAACAATATTGCAAGCTAAAGCCTTTGCTTTTCATGATGGAGAATTTTTATCAATATACATTTCTGTAACTTTTTTTATTATATCATCATCTGCTATTACAATAGTTCAACTATAAGAATCTTGTAGATATCTCAATAAATCAATTTGTTTTGATGAATCTATAAAATCTCTAATTGATCAAGTATATAACAACAAATTATTAGGCATAAAATTAAAATTATTTTCTGCATCATATACTCAAGAAAAATTACTAGGCAAATTTGAATATTTATTATAAACAAGAGATTTATTTGAGATAATATCCACTAAATTTAAACTACTTAAATCATTTGAAACTATAGATGGTAAAGCAAGAAAATAATCAAGTCATCAAGTATGACATCTTGCTAACAAACCATTATAAGTCCCTAAAGAGAAAGAAACATTATTTTCATAAGCATTTGCTGATTTAACAAAACTATTTTTTAATGTTATATTTTCAGGATTTTCCAAAACTCATACTAATTGATACTCTTGTCTATCTGAAGTTACAGAATATGTATACTCTATAAATCTTAAAGGATCTATAGGTTTTTTATTGATTATTTTTACATTACTAAAAGTTGGATCGCCAAAAACTCACTGTGTCCATACTCTAGCTCACTCATATAAAACATCCTTTCATTTTGTAGGTTCTGGATAAAGTCACCTTTGAATTATATATAATCATAGAATTTTTTGTATTCATTTCATATCTGAAATTCTCACACTGTCTCTAGCATTTTTAGTATAAGAATCAATACACAAAAAAGAAATCAATCACAAAAGGATAAATATTGCCATAGTTATAAGCAACTCAGCCAAAGTAAATCCTTTAAATTTGAAATATTTACCTTTTAACATAAACTTATGAATATGATTTTTTATATATAAAACATATAATACCAAATTATACTAAAACTCAAAACTTAATTTTACTTTCAAATTGACTTATCTTCAATATATTTTAAACATTTTTTTTCTAAATCCAAACACCTATCTACCCAATCTATTTTTCATTCTCACCTATCAATCATTTCCTTATACCAAATAATTCTTCTTTTTATTTCTTCCAATGATGATAGACAGCATATTTCATCATCCATAATACAAAATCCTGCATTTGAAATTCACATATCAGTTGGTGATTTATATGTTGACATATAGTTTCATTCCAAAATAAATTTATCTAAAATTGATTTTAATATTACAAAAGCTTCAATATCTCTATTATAATTTACAGAATCAATTCAATAAGATTTTTTATGAAATTTATCATATATATTATAATCTCAAATATCAGCAGTAGCAGCTTCATATGCAAGATTAACTGGGTGATTTAAATCAATATTCCATACAGGAAATGTTTCATATTTTGCATATCAAGAATCAATTCAATTTAAATAATCTAAATATATTTGTCATAAACAAGTTGACATTTTTCAACTATTTGAAGCCATTCAAGTAACCAAAATCAATTTCTTATCAGTTTTTATATAGTCATCTTTTCAAAATCAATAATCACTTAAAACTTTATTAACATCATTAGGATATCAATCAATTTTATATCTATTAAATACCTGATATCATAAACTTATTATTTTATTTTTAAATAAATCTAGTTTCCCTTCTGTATTTTTTCTATCAATCTTATTTATTACAACCTTTGGTTTTATTCATAAATTTCATTCTATATCTTTTAAAATCTTCAAAGTATAATATATATAATCAATATCCTCATTTGTAATTTGCCTATTTGAGTTTATATCATCTGCATTAGTACAAAAAAATATATCAAAATCTTTTTTTAAATCAGAAAAAATTATTTTTTTTGAATCTGGGAAAAATCATGGCAAAACCCTACTTGCATGAGCATCATACAAAAATTTTCAACCTATCTCAAGATACAATTTTCAACTAAATTTTGAAATCCTTTCAAATATCTTTTCTTTTTGCAATGATATATATTTTTTTCAATCAAATCATTGTTTAGTAAAAACAATTGTTTCAGATGAATTTATCATAAAAAGCTATTACAAATAAACAAAAATAAGTATAACATATAATTTAAAAAAATAAATATTTTATATCACAATAAAAATTGATTTAATATAAAATTTTATTAATATAACCAAAATAATTAATAAAAAAAAATATGTTAATAGAAAATTTAAACAAAATAATGCTTATTTACTTAAATAAACTGTGAAATAATCCAATTATCGAAAAATGTGTATGAGTTTTTGCTGATGCCCCAATTTTTTTTATACCTATTTTTTTAATAGTTACTTGGTTAATATTGACTTACAAAAACAAAAATGAAAAGAAAAATGAATTACTACTTATCCTTTATTCAACAATACTTTGAATTATGATAGCAGTTATAATTCAACATATTTTTCATTTTGATAGACCAGAAAATTATATAAATAGTACTTGAAAACTTCTACTAAAGCATATACCAGACGCATCTTTTCCATCTGATCATGCTACCGTTAGTTTTGCATTTTTAACATCTCTATATTACTCAAACTACAAAAAGACTTCATATATTTTCTTACCTTTTGCTTTAATCATGGTTGTATCTAGAGTTATTGCATGAGTTCATTGGCCACTAGATATAATAATTTGAATTATAATATGAATTACTTCAAGTTATATTATATTTAAACATCTTAAAAAATTAAAATTTATAAAAAAATTAAACCAAAGTATTATAAAAATTGCCTGATATATAAAATTATAAAATTTTTATTATTTAACATATATTATAATGAAAGTTATAGCCCTTACATGATGATGAACTTGATGACACATATACCCATTATTATCAATATACAATTACCTAAAAGATGACAAAAATTTCAAATTTATATGGGTTTGAGAGCAAGGTTCTTTAGAAGATGAAGAAGCTTATAAAAACAAAATCCCTTTTGAAGATATATCAGCGTGAAAAATCAGAAGATACTTTGATAAAAGAAATCTATATGAGCCATTAAAAAACATATCTTGAGTTGTTCAATGAATTCAACTAATAAAAAAACATAACATAGATGTAATTTTTTCTAAATGATGATATGTAAGTTTACCTTTATGTATTGCATGAAAAATGTTATGAAAAAAAATCTATATACATGAATCAGATATTGTTACATGATTATCAAACAAATTCATATGACAACTTGCAACAAAAGTATTTTATACTTTTCCAAATAAAAAAATTGATTGAAAAAAACATATACTTACATGACAAATATTAAATCCTGAATTAATTGACTATATTGATAATATAGAAGTTCCAGAAAATCCTTTTTTAAACGTATTAATTATTGCATGAAGCCAAGGGTCAACAAGAATTTTTGAAAACTTACTTAAAATATTGCCTGAATTATTCAATATAAAGTTTCAAGTAATTCTATGAGAAAAAAATCTACATTTTAGAGACAATTTTAAAGTATTTCAAAATGTAATAGCTCATGATTTTGTTACACAAAAAAGATTATGAAAAATATATAAAAATATTGATATTGCTATAACTAGATGATGAGCAACTACTTTATGGGAATTGAATAAGTTTTGAATACACTCAATAATTATACCTCTAAAAGAAAGTGCAAACAATCATCAAGTTGAAAATGCAAAATATTTTAAAGAAAATTTTTGAAGTGATATAATTTATGAAAATGAAAACATTGATTTTGAAATGTTAAAATTACTACAAAAATATAAAAATCTAAGAAAAATATGACTTAATTTAAATGATTTTTTTGAACCATTAAAAAAAATTAAAGAAAATATAATATAAAAAATCCCTTCTAGAAGGGATTTTTTATATTATTCTGATTCTCTTATTTTATTTATTTTTTTCATAGTAGATTTAAACCTAGAAGTATCCTCTATCATTTTTTGATAACAAAGTCATAAACTATATTTACTACAAGATCAAGATCTTTTTATATCATGTTTTTTCATTATACGAGAACTTTTACCATCCTTTGACATAGATTTACTTTCAATTATTACCAAATTATCTAAATCAATTATAGCTTTTCAATCATTTCTCAAATCTTCTAATCTTATATTAAAATCTATAGTTAATCTTTCATCATTTATTTTGCTACAAAAAGTAATTCTGTTATATTTTGTTGCTAACGATGGAAATATTTTTTCTGGAGCTTCAGAATAAAAACTTTGATAAGCTCATTCAAAAAATTTTGTAGACTCACTTGTCATTTTTCAATGATCATTCAAACTATCAAATTTATATCTAAACTTTCTAGTTACTCATTTTTGTTTTTGTTTATATTCAAAAAATGCAATATCACTATCTAAATAATTTCTTGTTCTAACTTTAGTTCTATTTTTTTCTCCATTTTGATGTTGATAATAAAAGTGATAATCATATGTATCCATATATATACTTTCATATTCAAAAATTGACTTTTCATTTATCTCAAGAACAAAAAAATCTTCTTCTAAATCTTTTAAGATTTCTTTGAATTTTGATTCTGTTAATAAATATTTTGTATCTATTCTATTTAAAAAACTTGCTTGAGAATTAAGTTGAGTTAAAGTAATTTGATTAAAAATTTTTAAACTAGTATTTAAATCTGTCCCCATATAAAACATCTTAAATTATAAATTTGTTTTTGTTTTTAACAAAAGTATAAATAAATATACTTCTATACAATTATAATATCACAATTTTTTTTTAAGGTCAAAGGTTTAAGTAGTTTTTATATAAAAAATCTATTGACTATTTTTAATTGTATAACCTAAATAAATAATCATCTGAAACATACTTTTGTTTAACTGAAGACATACATTTTGTAACATTTTTATGCCAATTTAATTCAGATGAAGCATATATTGATCAAGTTTTATTTCAATATCTACTTAATTGTTGGATTTCAGAATACTTTGATAGATATTTATTATTTAAAGTGTTAACTATTGCACGAATTCATCCTCTTGCAGTAATCATTGTTTTTGTAGCTCAAGAATCAGTATTTCAAACATTTCATACATTGTTGGATGTTTTAGTGTGTCTTCATAATCAAGTTTCAGCAATTCAAATACACATAACAAACGTAGGATCAATATTTCAATCTAAAGACTCTTCAACCCATAGATTCCAATCTCTAAAACCTCAAATAGCATATTTATTCAACAAATCTTTCTGTCTTTCAACCTCAGTATCTCATTTAATATTTAAAGAAGATTTCATACTAGCAACTAAAGAATACTCATATCAATATTTTGCTTTAAAATCATCATTGAACTTATATCTATATTTTTCAGGTAATGAGGCATAATTCAAAGAAGTAGTATCTAAATAATCTAAAGGATCCACAAATTCTTGATTTTGAAAAAGTTCAAAATGCAAATGAGGTCATGTTGTTAATAATCATGCTCATTTTGTTCAAAATTCTCATCAACTTTTAGCTATAATTTCTCACTCTTTAACAAAATCATATTGTTTAACCATAATTTCATTTAAATGTCAGTAAACACTTACAAAACCATCACTATGCTTAATCGCTAAATATGCATAATTTTCAGAATCAGGTAATTCTAAATATATAACATATCAATCTCATGTAGCTTTAACAGAAGTTCACTGAGGAGTAACTATATCTATAGCATTATGTTCTCATCAAATATCTTCTTTATAATCCTCATCATTAAAATAAGCACTTATTCATTTTTCAGGAGTAATAGGCCATTTAAATGGATTTAAAGTTATATTATCTAACTTTTGTAATTTAGATTCTCAATATATAATTTTATTTAATTCAATACATTTTTCAGACATAGAGTATAATTTATCTGTATTTTTATATACATCTACATATTCACAATTGTATTGTTTTAAGACCTTAGACTTAGTATTTTGAAAAACAATACTTTCTCTGATTTGCTTTAGTTTAATACTTCTCTCAATTTGTATTTTCTCAGCAATATATTTTTTATATAATTCTTCTTTTCATTTAGTTATTTCAAGTAACTTTTTTTTGTATTCTTTTTTATCATCTAACACTTTTTTTTCTAATATCAGATTATTTCTTAAAGTTATTAATTCACTTTGATTTGCTTCTAACTCAATTTTCTTAAAATAAAGTTCTTGTACATATTCTCTATGTTTATCTATAAGTTTTTGTCAAGTAATTTCAAGCATAGATTTAAAATACATATCATTAAGAAGTTCTCAAATATCTTCTCAATTTAAAATTATTCATTTTATATTATCAATATCATTAGATTCATCAAAAACAAAATTTCATTTTTTATATATGTGTGTTATATAATCTAATAATACTTCCCTATTTAACTTAATTTTTTGAGTTAAATCATCAATTGCCTTTGTTCATTCAGATATTTCTTTTTTTATTTTTATGATTTTATAATTTGTCAAATTCACTTCTCATATTTTATCAGATATATCTTTATCAAGAGAATTTATTGACGATTCTAAAGTTGCAACCCTTTCAACCATTTCTTGATTTTGATTTTCAAGATATTGTCTTTTCATCTCAGTTTTTGACTGTAATGTACTATAAACATCCACCTTTCTAGAAGCATTTATAAGTAAATTACTTGTTTGTGAATCAATAAAATCATTATTTTTAAAAATATTGTCTTTTTCCTCATTTTCAAAATTATCAAGAATAGTTTTTCTTTGTTCATTAGTTAATGCTGAAGCATCTAATACAAAAGAAAAATTATTAATCAAATTAATAAAAATTATAAAAATTATAAAAATTTTCTTATTCATCTATATTAAAATTATATTATACCATATAAAATATATCATACTTATAAAAAATAATCAAAAAAAGCCCCAGTATTTAATAAATCTAGGACTAATTCATAAATAAAATCAAAAAATTAAGTTTCTTCTAAATTTTTTATAAATAATTCTGTGAAAAAAAGAAACATAAATACTCAAATTATATTAACAAAACCATATATATCAAAGTAATACAAAACAAAAAGTGAAGAAGCAAATAAACTTAAAAAAAATCATTGTCTAAAACTTGTATATACATGATATAAAAAAACATCTCCTCTGTAATAAATTTTTTTAACTATATAAAGAAATAAAGTAAAAAAACTAGTAACAGACAATACAAAAGAACCTATTATCGAAATAACTCATATTGCCTTATTAGAATAAGGATCTACAAAAAATATAATCAATAATAGAGATGATAAACTTATTAACAATACAATAAATAAAATAAACAATAATAACTTTTTTTTCATTTAACTATATTTATTAACTAATCAATTTCTCTTCTATAAAATGAAATTACTACCATTTCTAAAAGTCAAATAACAACCAAGAAATTAAAGCCTTTAAAAAAATACTTTAAAATCATATTATAAAGATACATCTTATTAATCTCTTCATTTTTATAATCAGCAAATTCTAACTTTAATTGATTTAAATAATAACTATCAGATGATTGTTCCAATGATTTTTTTTGTTCATCAGTAAAAGAAGAAAATAATCTATAATTATCAATATCTTTTATAATTCATGTATAATAATCCTCAATAGTTGAAAAAGGAGCTGTTAATAATTTTAAAAAAATAAAAACTATAATAAATTTCACGAATATTTTTACTTTTTTTGTTTTTGAAAAAGATTTCTTTAAATAATCTATAAATTTTACATCTTCGTTTTTTTCATCATTATTTTCTCAATCTACTAAAAAAACAACTGAAAAATATAATCTATAATAAATATAGGCAAAAAGTACTCAACAAATAATAAAAAGAAATAAAAGTAAAATAGAAAATATATTAAAAGTATTTGCATTTATCAATGTTTGAACACTTTCAACTCATCAAAAAGAATAAAGTAAAATAAAAAATATTAATATAAATAATAATATAGGAAGTGATAATAAAAACAAAATTACCAATTCTACTAAAATATATTTTTTTATTATATCAAATTTAAAATAATAATTTTTTTCAAACCTTAAATTTTTTCAATCTAAATAAGAAAAATTTAGTTTATATAATAAAACTTTTCTATATCAAAAACCTACAAAAAAACAAATTACTAAAAGAAAAACAAAAAATGAAAAAAATAAAAAAGCAAAAAAACTATCATTAAGTAAAGAAAAAAGTCACAATGCATCAATATCATATGATGAAAAATACTCTCATAAACCAAAATAATAATATAAAAACAATGTAATAGCAAAAAAAGGTAATGCTAAAAGTATTCAAAAAACAACAGAATAAACAAAAATTAAAATTTTACTTGTGTTCCAATGTATGAAATTTTTAAACAAAATCAAAACATCTGAAAACTCATTTTTTACTAATTTAAGTGGATTACTAAAAAACTTTATTTTATTCATATAAAAATTTTTAAATACTATTTATAATATATATTATATAAAAAAACTTGTATTTGCAATTCAAAATAAAAAAAATAAAATATAAAAAATGTAAAAAATTACAAAAGTAAAAAATGTATAGATATTGTAATATCCGTACATTCCACTATATAAAGTACTTTTTCATTTCCACAATTTAATATTTCTACTTTTCAATATTAACTATGAAAAAATATGAGATAATACTATCAATAATAAAAATTCCTCTTGATTTTATAATCATCTTTTTCGCTTTTTTTATTGCTCGTGAAATAAGATTAATCACAGATCTTATACCATGAGTGATTTTACCTACTCAAACAATATGAGATTATAGCTTAACAAAATTTGCATTATTTTGAAGTTTTCTATACATAATAATCTTAACAAGTCATAACCTATACCAAATCAAAATTTCAAACTCAAAATTAAAAGAAGTATTAGAAATAATTAGATATTGAATTTACACTTATATTTTCTTTTCTGTGTTTGCCTATCTTTGAAAATGATTTGTCTACGAAAAACATGAGATACCAAGATTGATTGTTTTATACACTTTTATTATTTGAACATTCTGAAATATTATAACAAGAATAATTCTTAATAAGATACAAAACTATTTACTAGAGCGAAAAATAATACCTAAAACAAAAGTAATAATCATAAACAATAAAAAAGAAAATGAGATAGATATGATTATTGAAGATATAAAAAAAGCACATATTTATAAAATAGTATGATATATAAATAAAAAAGATATTGATTTAGAAAAAATAAAATACCTATGAAATTTAGAAAATTTAGAACAAATAATTAGCAAAGTTGATGAAATAATTTTTATTGAAAGTGATTTTTCTAATCAAGATATGTATAAAATTTGGGAACTATGTAAAATCTATTGAGTAAGATATAGATATATAACAAACCTATTTGATATAACTAAATTAAACACAGAATTAACATTGATTCACAATATCCCTGTTATAGACATAAAAAATATGTCCCTAGATAATTGGTGAAGAGTGATAAAAAGAATTACTGACATTATTTGAAGTATTTTCTGAATTATTATATTTCTTCCAATTATGACAGTTGTATGAATTATGATAAAAATAGAAGACCCCAGTTGACCTATTATCTATAAAAATAAAAGAACATGACAAAAATGAAAAGAATTCTTCTTATATAAATTTAGATATTTAAAATGGGAATATTGTGTAAAAGATAGTTACTGAATTGCACCAGAAAAGGATGAAGCATTGAAATATGAAAAACAACTTATAAAAGAAAGAAGTAGTAGAAAATGACCACTATACAAAATAAAAAATGATCCTAGAAAAACAAAGATATGAACATTCATTGAAAAATACTCTATTGATGAACTCCCTCAATTTTTTAACGTACTAAAATGAAATATGAGTCTAGTATGACCTAGACCGCACCAACCAAGAGAGGTTGAAAACTACGAATTATCACAAAAAAGAGTATTAACGATAAAACCATGAATTACATGAATGGCTCAAGTAAATTGAAGAGAAACTAATTCATTTGATGATGAAGTTAAGTTTGATATTTTTTATATAGAAAATTGGACATTTTTGCTTGATCTAAAAATACTTTTTAAAACTTTTTGAAGTATATTAAAAAGATAATTTAATTAATTATTTATTAATTATTTATTATGGAAGAACCTATAATAGAATTGAAAAATCCAAATGATAATAAAAAAAGTTGTATAAAATATATAATTATTACAATCATAATTGATTTATTGAGTGTTACTTGAATATGAACAATTATTCGGTTTATATACATTTTTTTCATACTTAGTTTAAAAAACAAGTTAGATGAAAAATGTTATAAAAAATTATTAATAATAGTATTGATCCCTGCAATATTAACATTATTAGCATTTTGATGATGTCTTATAATGATAGCGGGTTATTCTTTAAATATATAAAAACAAATGACAAAAGATTACATTTTCCTAGAATCAACAATAAGCATCTGTAAAGAATGTCTAAAAAAAGTTGAAGCAAAAATAATTAGAAAAAAATGATGAATTTACATAAAAAAATTCTGTCCAACTCATGGCATACAAGAAGAAATTTTGGAAGAAAACCCAAATTATTATTTCAAAAAAAATCTTTATTATAAACCATGAACATGATGTAAAATCCAAACAACTTACAATAAATGATGTCCTCGGGATTGTTGACTTTGTGAAAATCACGAACAACATACTTGTATAGGACTAATTGAGATTACAAATAAATGTGATTTATGATGCCCAACTTGTTATGCAAATTCTTGAAATTGAGAATTTCTTGATTTAGAAACTATTGAAAAGATGATGGATTTCTATCAAGATAGTGAATACAATAAAGCCGATATATTACAGATAAGTTGATGAGAACCTACAATGCATCCTCAAATTATAGAAATTTTAAATCTAGCAAAAGAAAAAAACTTCAAATATGTTATGTTAAATACTAATTGATTAAGAATTGCAAAAGATGAAGATTTCGTAAAAGAATTATGAAAGATAAAACTTTGATTTGAAATTTATCTTCAATTTGATTGATTTAAAGATGAATCATACAAAAACTTAAGATGAAAAAACATATTAGAACAAAAACTCCAAGCTATAAAATATATACAAAAATATAAAATCCCCACAACCCTTGTTTCAACTATAAAATCTTGATTAAATGATGATGAAATATATAAAATAATAGATTTTTGATTAAATCAAGATTATATAAGATGAATAAACTTTCAACCTATTGCATTTTTTGGTAGATGAAATATAGATACAAAAAACCGTATAACTTTGAGTTGAATTATCGATGAAATAGAAGATCAATCAGATGACTTTATAAAATTTGATGATTTTATACCTCTTCCTTGTGATCCAGATAGAGTTGCATTAACTTATCTTCACAAGAAAAAAGATAAATGGGATCCAATTACTCATAAAATAGATGTTACAAAAAATTTAGATAGTATAAAAAATACATTTGCTTTTGATTTAAAAGATATAATTGAAGACAAAAAAGATTGAGATTGTTGTACTTGAGTATGTAATCCATGGGCATGACTTACAAAAATCCTTGAACCAAAACTTATTTTGATGTCAAAACAAGAACAATCTGATTATGTAAATAACAACTTCTTTCGTATAAGTATAAAATCATTTATAGATGTATACAATTTTGATATCAAATCTGTACAAAAAGACTGTGTACATATAATTACTCCAGACTTAAAGAAAATCCCATTTTCAACATACAATATGTTTTACAGAAATAAATAATTATATTTTTTAAACTATCTAATTATGGAAAACAAAATATTAGAAACTATCTGAATTGAAATTGAAACTGAAGAAAATAAAAAGTATTGTAAAAAACTAAAAAAAATATTTGTATGATTACCTATAATACTCATACTTATAATGTTTTCATGGTGGTACATAAGCACAATCCCTTTTTATAATTCCTATGATTCTGCTGAAAGCATTATAATTATCTTATTAAATTTAATAGGTGTAATATGGATCTTTTGAATACCAACATATGCAATATATCTAAAGAAAAAATTATTAATAACAAAAAAATGTTTTAAAAAGACTTTGATAATATGGGCAACTCCTTTAATAATATTATTGTTAGGTGCTTGATGATGTTTGATACTTTTGTTACAACTTAATTTAAATGGTGTTTGAGGTTAAATATGACCTAATTTATATTTTATTTTTATGACAAATAAATATGGAAAACAAAATACTAGAAAATATCTGAATTGAAATTGAAACTGAAGAAAATATTAAATATTGTAAAATATTAAAGAAAATAATAATTTGAATAATAATAAGTTTTATATTTGTATTTCTATTAATCTTATCGTGAGTAAATATTATCAGTTTTGCAGACTGACGTCATTATTATAATTTCTTTGAAACAATATTAATATATTTTATATATTTATTAAATATTTCCTGGACTTTTTGAATACCTATATATGCAATTTACCTAAAGAAAAAATTATTAATAACAAAAAAATGTTTTAAAAAAACTTTGATAATATGGTGAATTCCAATTATATTACCACTATTACTATTTTGATGATGTGTAATAATTTTTTCTATTTTATCAATTTAATAAAAACATGGAAAACAAAGTACATGAAACAATCTTAACCGAAATTAAAACTGAAGATAACAAAAAGTATTGTAAAAAATTAAATTTATTTATAGATACTTTACTGATTCTATTTCTAATTGTAGTATTTTCCACAGGACTTGTTTTTGATTACTTATGAGAAAATTTTGAATATTTATTCAATAAAATATTAATAATATTTTTTTTATGAATCTCATTTATATGGATATTTTTCATACCTATTTTTTCTTTTAAATTATATAAGAAATGAACTATCTCAAAATTATGCATTAAAAAGATTATTATTAGATGGCTAATACCAATTGTATTACCCCTTTTAATCATATGATGATGCAATTTTCTATCTTCAAACTTTTTTTAAACATAATAAATACCTAACATGAATATTAACTTAGTAATAAATCAAATAAATATATTAAACTTAATGGTTTGACTTTGTAGTTCAGCACTGATTGTATCAGTTATCGCTGACTTTTTATTGTACCAAGAAAATGACAATACAAAAAAAGTAAAAAAAAGTAAAGTTGCAACTTGAAATATGTCACTTTTATTTTTTGTAATTTATCTATTAATTATATCAAACACTTGAAAATTGTATATTCCTGATAATTATAAAATCATAATAATTACTATTTGAATAATTTTAACAATTATATGAACTATTTTCAACATAATTTGAAGATTTTACTTATCAAATAATTGGGCAAATCACATAAAGATATATGATAATCATTCATTAGTTACTTCATGACCTTATAAAATTGTCAGACATCCTCTTTATGCTTCTCTTATTTGGTTTTGACTTTGAGTTTGATTAGTATACTCAAACATACTAGTTATAGTACTAATTAGTTTTGTTTTCATCCCTATGATGTATTATAGAGCAAGACAAGAAGAAATATTACTTTCAGAAAGATTTAAAGAGTATACTGATTACAAAAAGAAAGTATGGATGTTTTTTCCAAAGATTTTTTAACAATATAATTTATGATTGATTTACATAACATATGAAATAATTCGAATTGGTGAATATTACCATATTTTAATATCTTTTGAATACAAGTTTCCACTTACTCATTTTTTGTATTATTATGATTAATAATATGATTACTTGTATTTTGGATTATATGAAGAAAAGACTATGAAAAAAGTGAAAATAGTTTTTATATAATATTTTTTTGAATTTTATGATGAGCTCTTTGAGCAAAAATACCAATATGGATTGCATATTTTGATAAGATAAAACAAGCTTGAAATATAGAAACCATATTATCATGAAGAACTATCACTTGATGACTTATATGATGATTTATTGCTGTTTATATAACAAAAAAAATCCTTAAAGAAAAAGCAAGATTTTGAAATACCATAGCCCCATGAGCAGCAATATGAATTGCTATATGAAGAATTTGATGTTTTTTGCATTGATGTTGTTATTGAATTCCTACAAAACTTCCATGGTGAATAAATTTTTGAGATTGAGTTCTAAGACATCCTACTCAGATTTATGAAATTATATACTTATCAGTATTAGCAACAATACTAATTAAATTACAAAAAAAAGAATTAAAACCATGAATTCTTTTTGATTATTTTTTAATAGCTTATTTTTCTTTTAGATTTTTTATTGAATTTATAAGATTAGAACCAAAAATATTTTTTTGATTTAGTCTTTATCAAATTGCATCAGTGATAGTTGTCATATTTGTAATTTTAAAAATGAACTTCAATAAAATAAAAAGAAATACATAAGCTATTTCTTTATTCTTTATTCTTTATTCTTTATTCTTTATTCTTTATTCTTTATTCTACATTCTATATTCTATCTCAACTTCCCTCTCATCATATTTATCTGTTTTACATAATTTTATAGTTATATCAGCATCATAATATTTATCTACTAGTTCTGGCCATTCAACAATTATAACTCAATTATTATTATCAAATACTTCTTCTCATCAAATAGCAAAAAATTCATCATACTCTTTTAATCTATACAAATCAAAATGATACACATTAAAAGATTCTTTATTCGTTCAAAAATTGTCAATAATATATTTATTATAATACGTATAAGTTGGACTAGTTATATCACTAGTATATCACAATATCTTTTTTATAATATGTCTTGTAATAGTTGTTTTTCAAGCTCATAAATCTCAATATAAAAAAATCAAACTAGGAACTTTAATTTGAAAATTTAAACTATCTATTTTATCAATACAATATTTTTTTTTCATTTCAAGAAATTATTAATTAAAAAATTTGATTTAATGAAACATTTATTATATAATAACTAAAAGTTAATTATTTCCTAATAAAAAAAATATGGAAACTATAATACAAGTAAATGACAGAGCAAAAGATGATATAATGATTTTTGAGTTTATATGAGAACTAGATGAAACAAATTCAGATAAAACATTTTGAGCATTATATAAAAAAATTTGAAGTTTTGTATGAAAAAAAATTATTTTTAATTTTTCATGACTAAAATACCTTAACTCAAAATCAATATGATATATAGCAGATATTTTTTCTAATATAGAAGAAAACAACTGAAAAATGTTCATAACAAATTGTTTAGAATGAGTAAAAGATATACTTGAACTAGTTTGAATAACTTCAATAATTCCAACTGTAGAAAAAGAAGAACAAGCTATAACTCAAATAAATGGATAAAAAAAGAAATAAAAAAAATTAGAACTTAATTAATTAAGTTCTAATTTTTTTTATTTTACAAAATTATTTAATTTAGATTTAAATTTCTCAAAAGAAAAATCTTTAGCTCTATTTTCACAATCCTCTCTCATCTCTAAACACTTCTTTTTTCATAATTTTTTTACAGCTTTAACTATATCATCAACCTTTGCATCTTTATCAATGAGTATTCAAGTTTTTCAATCTACTATAGATTCCTTCAATCATCAATCATTTACTCATATAACAGGTTTTCATGCTGCCATACTTTCAACAGGACTCATTCAAAAATCTTCATTTATTGGAATATAAATTGTTGCAATACAATTCCCTATATAATCAGTAAATCAAATATTTCATGGTAAAGTCACAAATTCTATATTTTTATATCAATTAGCCAAACACATTATATCATATCTTTGAGGATCATTTTCTCAATAAATTATAACTAATTTTTTATCTTCTAGTATTTTAAAAGCCTCTACAATCCTATCAACCCTTTTAACAGTTGAAAGTCTAGCAAAACTTAAATAGTAATCCTTTTGCTTTAAAAATTTAAATTCATCTAAATCAACAGGAGGATACAAAATCTCAGCATCTAGTCATAAAAACTTCTTTATTCTATCTTTTGTATTTTGTGAATTTGTCAAAATCAAATCCATTTTTCTTATATCTCTTTCATATAGTTTTTTAAACAACAAAAATCAAAAATTAAAAAAAGGTCTAAAAACAGAACGAATTTTTCAAAGATATACATCATTTAAATCATAAATATACCTAGGCGGAGTATGACAATAATATATTTTCTTTTGATCTTTTCTACAATTCCTAACAGCACTTATACAATCTCAACTAAAAATAACAGTATCATACTTTTTTAAAAATCCTGTATTAAACAAAAAAGCAATTTTTAATTTAATATGCCTAAATCATTTTTTAAATATTTCACTTGATACAGAAATCATTTTTCATTTAAATCATTCCTTTCTTAAATCAAAACTTCATTTACTAAAAAAACCAGATGCTATATCAGCTTTTAAAGCTTTTCACATCATTATAATTAACCTTTCTCATCATCATTTATACAAAAAAGTATCATGTAATATAACTATTTTATTCCCCATTTTTTATCATTAATTTTTAATCTTTTAAATTTTCAAGGTACATCTTAGCTCATTCCAAATATCAACTACAAAAATAATCTTCTAAAACAATATCCTCTAACTTTACCCACATATAATCATCATGTTCAGACATAACAATACACTTATCACAATCAAGAAATCATTCATAATAAATATAAAATATATAATTATCTTCATTAAAATTTTTTATTAATTCTCACAACACTTTATGTCTTCAAATAGCAACAACTTTATTAGCTATTTGCACATCTTTAAACCCAGTTTCTTCAAAAATTTCCCTTTTAAGTATATCTATGTAATGAACTCCAAATTCATCAGAATTAATTCTACCTCATGGGAAATCATACATACCATTAAAACTAGACCATTCAGGAGTCTTCAAAATCAAAATTTCTCAATTCTTATTCTTTAAAAAACATTTTAAAGATATCTGATAACTTGCTATTTCTGACATAAATTATTTATTATTTTTCACTCAACAATCATTACATATAACTTTATAATAATTATCTAAAATTGATGTAACTCAAGTAAATATATCTGAAAAATCAAGTAAATCAACTTTATTACAAGTAATATGTAAATAATCTTCTGAAATATATTTTACTACATTTGAATAACCTGAACACTTAGAATTATAACAAGCTTTTACTCTAAAATAATGAACAAAACTATCTTGTTTTAAATCCTTTAGAAAGAAATTATACATTAATTCTTTTGTTTTTAATGTATTAAAAGAATTAAATTTAGATCAAGTTGAATATTCTAAAAAATAATCAACATATCATTTTCATCATAAATCATTCCAATTAACAGTCAAATATGGATAATTATGTTCTCTTAAAATTTTTAAATATAGTTTTAAATCATCTATTATTTTCTGATCTGAATACAAATAATTTGCCTCATCATATTTAATTTGAGAATAAGAATATCATCATCAACTATTCAATCAATAAAGTACAGTTCAAGAATATGTATATAAAGAATCAGCACAAGATTGAGGAGTTACAGAAAGTTTAAATTCCAAATTATCTTTAGTATCAGGAAAAACAAAACTTGCACTATTATATGTTTTTGAATTAACAAACATCTGTCATGAATTTGTAATTTCAACTGGCAATCAACTTATTTGTGTCCATTGATAATCAAAAACAGTACAACTTGCATCAGTTCATGAAATATTTCAAACTAAATTTACGTTTGTTCATACACTTACTTTTTTATTACTTCATGCATTAACTATTGGGGATAAACTATTTACTGTCAAATTAATTGTATCGTTTGCAATTACCCGACCAGTATATATGGATCAAGATCAAATTGGACATCTTATTTCTGCTCTAATTTGTTTAGATCAAGTAGCTGAAAAAGAATAAAGTATATTTCAAGTTCATCATGACAACACTGCTGACCATCATCACTTATCATTTAATTCTTGCCAGTAAATAGTTGATATATCAAAATTCGAACAACCTCCTCAAATTGTTGCATTTAAATAAACAGTATCTAAATAGTTTGCAGTTATATCTCCTCATATTTCAATTGATATTGTTTCATCTGCATAAGAAAAATTATACACAAATAAAAACAAGATTATTAATAAAAACTTTTTTATCATTTTTAATTATTAAAATTAATTATTATTTATTGTATCTACACATGATTGCTTAAAAATATCACTTTCAATTTTATTACATATATTCACATCTTTTAACTCTTCAGCCAAAGAAGAATAGCAAGCATTTTTTAAAGTTGAATCTGTTACTTTATCACAAATACTAGAGTCTTTTTTTGCTTTTGCAACTTCAGTATAACATCAAGACTTTAATAAAACATCTTGAGATTTTGAACATAATTCTAAATCATTATCTTGTATTCACATTGAAGAATAACATAAATTATTACAATCTTCTTTCATATCACTATCAGTTCTATCTTTATTTCAAGGATTTGACTTCCAAATCATTGAACATCAATTCATACATTCTTCCATTGTTTGTTTTTTCTCTTCAGAATTTGATTTTTCTGTATTATCAGCTAATGTATTATCATTCACAATCTCATCATTAATTTTATTCACTTCATCCATATTATTAGACTCCTCACTAGAATCACAAGAAGTTAAAACAAAAGACAATAATAACAAAATTAAAATTAAGAATTTTTTCATAATAAATAATTAAATAATAAATTTTTAAATATAATAAGTTTTTTAATTACTTCCATTAAAATCAATCACATTTTTATATCTCTTTGTAAATAAAATTTTTATTTCTTCAAGTTTTTTAATGGCATTATCATATTTTTTCTTAGATTTCTCATCTTTTTGATTATCTCTTTCTTTTTTCAATTTTTCAATTGATGAATTTATATTATCTAAATGAGAATTATACCCAGATAAAAAGCAATCATTTATCTCTTTTAATTTTTCATTTACATATTCATCTTTTGAATTGTATTCATCAACCTTATTAAAATAACTATATGAGTTATTGTATCCTGAAGCAAAATTAGTTTGATATAATCATCCTGTCATTGTTAATCCACTATCTACTACTTCGAAATCTCCATATTTTTCATCAGAAGTAGCTGGAGTTGAACGAATACAACGAAGAGATAATTTAAATTTTCATCATCCAGCATTTCATGGTATAACTCATGAATTTCAAATATTTAAATTAAATCAAAAGAAATTTCTATCAGATGCAGAACTATTAGTTCTCAAATAATCACTTACAAGATAAAATCATTTAATATTTATTGGCTCATAAGTTTTTTTTGAATTATATAAAAACAATAATCATCAAGCAGGTAATTTTAACTCATTAATATTACTTAAAGTTTTTACAGTTGTTGTAAATTCTTCCATAGTAGGTATTTTATATCAAGCAGGACAAGAAGCATAATCTTCTTGATATAATCTTCCATAATTCCATCCATTTATATCAACTGAATTTTGACTCATATCCTTATAATATTCAGATTTATCAAATGCATAATTACTATTACAACTTGCCCATACTTTATCTCATAAAATTATATCATTTTCATCACAACCTGTCATACGAGTACTAACATGTTTTCTTTCTATTCAATCTCCACTATAACCTACATCCATTGTTGATATTTGTGGCCCTCATGCATTTCATCATAAATTATCACCTAATCAATCGACTAAACCTCAATTTAATCAATTTCATTCAAGTAAACTTCAGAATCAAGATTGCCCTAATAAATCAGAATTTGTTCATTCAATTGAATTAATTCACTTATCTATATTAGATGGTAATATATTTAAAGTTAAAGTAGATATATTTGATTTAAAGGTTTCTTTTCAAGATAAATTTATACATTGAACAGATTTTACAGTCATAACTCATGCTGATCATGCATTTTTTGGTTCTTTTTTATATGTCTCCAAAGTAGTTTTTGGAATTTTTCAAGTATACCTAATACTTGTTCATCAAATCAAACAAGTTGGAATTGTTCAATCTAAAGTATAAGCAATATAGGAAGAATTTGTTCAAAAAGTATCAGCATTTATCTCAAGTCAATTAAATTCAGAATTATATGTATAATGATAATAAATGTACGATTCAACATTGTTTCACATAGTTCAAGGAAGCATTAATCAATGAGCTTTATCCATAGTACCATTATCAAGTACATATTTTGGCTCAAAATATGTATTTCTTACTTGATAAGTACTAGTTTTAATTGAAGTTTTATTTCAAAATGCATCACAAGCTCTAGTTTTTAAAGTTATATTTTTTGTATTTTCAAGTACATCTTTTGAGTTTGGCCAAATCTTATTTTGTCTATATGTAAGTAAATTCGGAGAACTACATTCTGGATCAGATCAATCAGTAGAATAAACAACTCTATTTAATCATTGCATATTTTTATATCTTGTTACATTTATATATGAATCATCAATAATTGTATCATCTTCATTTTCATCTACATAAATAGTTTCTATTCACTCAACCTTATTTGTATAATCCATATCAAGAGGAACTGGATTTTTGTAAGCTGTATAAACCTTGTTGTTTAGAGTAGCATATACTGAACCATCAGTTCATGCATGAGTACCTAAACTTCACATATCTAAAGAAAAGCTATACAATTCCCATTTTGGAGTAGTATAACTATACCATTCATCTAAAATAGGTACTTTTGCCTTTACTACACCATAAGCAAGCATTTGAATTACTAACTCAGGTATATATTGAAAATTATCAAGTTTTGGACCAAAATTACTATATGCGCCAAGCTTATCCATTGTATAACTATTTTCATTAAAAACTGCACTTCAAGTGTAAGATTTTTTATTTTTATCATCAAATCTAATAGAAGTTGGACATCATCAATTAGTATTGATATTCTCACAATCCATTTTTATAGCTCAATCAATTGAAGCTGCAATAGTAATTCATCACTTTAATACTAAGTAAGATGTATCAATAAATGGATATGCTCAATCAATAGCTTCAAATAATTCTACCTTATTATCTCAAGCAAAAGGTGGTGTAAAATCTTGACTTCTATAAAATCACTTATCAGGAGTTACAATCATATCTATAGCTTCTTCAGTAAATCAAGCATAAGTAAGTATAGCTCTTATAACTGTATCAACTAATGAAATATGATAATTTTTATTTATTATTCATCTTAAATATATTCATGCATCTAGATAAGCATCAAGTTCTAGTACAAATTCTTTTCATTCAAAAGTTTGGTTTTGATTTATCCCAACATCTCTAAAATCTTGAACTGAAAAATTATGTGTATCTACTTTTACATCAAAATTATAATTATTATTTACTTTATCACCTTCAGCATAATCATCCAATATATTTTTTCATACACTTACTTCCGCTGACATAGGAACTCTAACTCAAAATCAATAAGAATACCCTACATCAATCCGAGCTTTAAAAACTTTATAATCAAATGCAGACAGACTTTTACTCCAATGCTTACGATCAGCTTGTCATAAAGTAAATCCATTTAAAAGCATCTGATTATATTTTACTATTGTTGCATTTTCTTTTGCTGCAAAAAGATCTTTACAATCATTTTTATCTTGAGCATTTGCATATCTATCACATGTTGTTATATCTTCATAAATGTATGGTGTTTCTTCTTCATAAGATACTCCACCACCTATAACTGCTGTAGGAGTCTCACTATATGATACTCATCATCCTATCATAGCACCAGAATTAGCCCCTGGTAATTGAAATTTTTGATTATATGTTTTTTGAAATGTATCAAACTTAGCTTGATCTAATGTAAAATATTTTCATTTATACTTTAGAGTATAAGTATTTTTAGTTTGTTGAATTTTTTTATATGATTCAAATCTAGATTTAATTTCATTTTTTGTAATTCTAGCATCACTTGGTTCAATTGACAATGCAGTTTTTTTAGTTACATCATTGAAACTTGGTGGTATAATAGAAATTTCAACTTTTTCTTCAGTAACCAATGTCTTTTCTATATTTTCAAATCTTGTTTTAATAGAATCATAAGTACAATTTCATTTTAATTGGCTTGGTAATTCACTACTATTAGCTTTACAATCTTTTACTATTTCATTTATAAGTAATTCATCAGCATTATTAGGTATTGTTAATTCCTGTTCTAAATTCAATGCTTTTACTTTTTTATCATTTTTTAATTCATTTTCAGTTGGTCAATTTCATTTCTTTGTCAGAACATCTTCTACTAAACTTGGTTCTACAAGCTTTTTTCAGGTAAATTTAACAATAGTTTTTTGAGTGATTTGTAATCTATCAGGTAATAAAATTAGTTCAATATCTTCTTGATTTATAGATTTAAATCATGTTGTTTTATTTAATTTTTCAACATCAGATTTAAATTTCTGAGTTTTTGTCATATAAGAATCTAAATTAGCCTCATTTAGATTTAAACTAAACCCTCATTCCAAAACAAATTTATTTGGAATATTTGTTTTTCATTTCCAAGTTTTTATAACTTTTCATGCATTACTTGAAGTTACATCTTGATAATTGATTTGAAATGTCTTATTTCACAAATCAGTTAAAAAAACATTTTCTAAATTTGTATTTAGATTTAGATTAGCATTTATAGGAACACTAGTTAACGCAAAAATATCAAATATATTAGAAAAAAACAATCCAATTATCAATAAAAAAGCTACGATTTTTCTCATAGAATAAAAATTAATAATAAATTACTCAATTTTTATTCTATGAAAATAATTTATAAGTCAATTATTAAAACTAATTGATTTTATTTTTAAGTCGACTTAATACATTTAATCAGTCTAATGGAGTTAGTGAATTTAAATCAATTTCTTTTAATATAGACTCTATTTCAGAATCTTTTTCAACATACACAATTTCAACTTCTTTACATGATTTATCAATTCACAAGGATAATTGTTTATTATTATGAGTTAGTTCTAATTTTTTTAGCATTACTCTAGCCTCATTTATTATTTTTTTATTAATTCAAGCTAAACAGGCAACCTCAAGTCAATATGATTTTTTCATTCATCAAGGAACTATTTTTCTCAAAAATACTATATTTTCATCATTTTCTCAAACAGCAACAGAAAAATTTCTAACTCAAGAAAGAATTTTTGATTCATCAACAAGCTCATGATAATGAGTAGCAAATAATGTTTTTGCTTTTATATTATCATGATTTTCTTTGAGTATTGCCCAAGCTAAACTCATTCAGTCATAAGTTGAAGTTCATCTTCATATCTCATCTATAATAACAAAACTTTTCTTTGTGGAATTATTAAGAATATTTGCCATTTCTTGCATTTCAACCATAAATGTAGACTGTCATAAGTACAAATTATCTGAAGCTCAAACACGAGAAAAAATCTTATCAGTTATAGGAATAATACATTCAGAAACTGGTACAAAACTTCATATATGACTCATCAAAACTATCAAAGCATTTTGACGAAGAAAAGTTGATTTTCATCACATATTTGGTCATGTTATAATATGAACATAGCTATCACCCTTCAAATCTAAATCATTTGATATAAAATCTGAAACAATCTTTTCAATTATAGGATGCCTTCAATTTTTTATATGTAAATCATAATTATTTGTAATTGTAGGTTTTTTATAATTTCAGTCATATGCTATTCTAGACAAAGATACAATAAAATCTACATATGCAGTTTTCTCACCTAGCTCTTTTATAGAATTAAAATCATCTAAAACAACATCTCTGATTTTCAAAAACTCCTTATACTCTAATTCAGCTAATATTTGTTCACCTTCAATTATATCTTTCTCAAATTGCTTTAGTTCATCCGTAATATATCTAACAGCATTTACCAAAGTTTGCTTATGTACAAAAGAATCAGGAACTTTTGATATATGATTTTTTGAAATCTCAATAAAATACCCAGTAACATTTGTGTATTTTATTCTTAATGTTGATATTTGAGTTTGTTCAATTAAAGAAGACTGATAATTTGCCAACCAATCTCTAGAATTACTTATTCTATCCCTTATTTTATCTATCTCTGTATCATATCAATCTTTGATAATATTTCATCATGTTATAAGATTTTCTCCATCAATCTTTATTGATTTATCAATCAAATCTATTATACTTAAAATATCTTGCATAAAATTTAAAAATTAAATTGAAAATATTACTTTTAAGATTATAAATATATCAATAAATTTTCAAAATTAAAAAACAAAAAAAGTATTTATTGATAATAAATTAACAAAAAATATGATAAAAATAAATAATACTGATTCTATCGTAGATATAATACAAAAAATTCAAGAAGAAGAAAGTAAGGAGGTTATCCTTGATTTCCCTTTTTGACACCCAATATTACACAACTACTTATCTTTAAAAATATTAAAAAATAAAGCATGAAATAAACCAATTACTATAGTTACAAAAGATTTAACAAGTAGAAAAATATGAAAAAAATTATGAATCAATTTTTCAATAATAAAAGACAGTAATTTTATAGAGTTATCTCAAAATGCTAAAATAATTAATCATAATTTATCATATTGGGAATACTTTAAATTTGAAATAAATCGTTATTCAAAATTATTACTTTCATATTTAACAAAAAATAAAAAGATAGATGAATTTAAAAAATATTCATTAAAATACTATAACAAAAACTGAGCATGAGTTTTTATACTTATACTTCTTTTATCTATATTTATATTTTTTGTAGTACTTTTTTTTGCTATAAATAAAACTTATATATATATAAAACCTGAAATAAATATAAAACCCATTTCATACAATTATATATTTAAAGACCTATGAAATATTAATGATGTTTCATCAAACTGAAGAATAATTAAAGTAAAAAAAGTAACTAAAACTCTTTCACTTGATGATACTTTTCAAACAAGTTGAATATTTGCTTGAAATTCAAAAAAATCAAACTGAGAAGTTACTTTTTATAATACATATACAGAAAAAGTATCTTTAAAAATAAATTCAAGGATAGAAAATAAAGATTGATTAATTTTTGAAACAAAAACAGCAATAAATATTCCTGCATGAAGCATAGATTCAAATTGAAAAATTATACCTTGAATAATAAAATCAGAAGTTACAGCTAAAGATTATGATATAAACTGAAGATATATATGAACTAGATGAGATAAAGTTAAACTAAAAGAAAAATTTAGTTTACCTTGATTAAAATGAGATGACAAATCAAAGATTTATGCAATAGCTAGTTGAAAATTCTCTTGATGAAGTGATAAATATGAAAATATTTTGTGAGAAAATGATATAGAAAATGCTAAAAACATTTTTGAAGATAAACTCAAAAAGCAAGCATTAAATGAAATAAAAAGTAACTTAGATCAAGAAAATAAAACAAACAATGTTACCTATGAAATTCTATCTTATGATGATATTTTCAAAAATGCAAAAGTAAACATCATAGTACCAAATAATATAAAAGTTTGAGATAAAATAAAAAACTTTAAATTAACATGAACTATTGATTTCTTTTGTTATATTTATAATAAAGACTCAGTTATAAACAAACTAGAAAGTATTGCTAATGAAAGAATAATAAAAGAAGATAAAAATATAAATTGAGATGTTGTATCAGAAGAAGTAGAAAAACTACTTTCTATTGATAAAAATTCTTTAAGAATAACAAATGTAATATATGAACAAACTAAACCATTGGAAGTAAAACTAACCATAGAAATTGATGCCCTAATGTATAAAAATTTCTTAAACAAAAACAGTGCTTACGTACAAAGATTAAAAAATTGAATTTATTGACTAAAAAAAGATGATGCAGAAAAAATTCTATTAAACGATAAAAATATAAGAAGTGTTGATATAGAAATACAGCCATTTTTTATGGATAAAATTTCTAATATTGAAAACAATGTAATATTTGAAATAGAAAATACTAATTAATTATGACTTATAAAAAATACTTGTTATATAAAAATATCAAAAAACAAAATATAGAATCATAACAAAAGTCCAACCAAATTCTAAAGAAATATCAAAAAATGAATGAAGTAAAACTGAGAAAAAAATTCAAATCAATAAATTCTTAACATATCATAAATTAAAATCTCTTCAATATTTCAAATATGCTTTTGAAAAATAATATGCAATAACTCAACTACAAAGAATATGTAACATAAGAGAAAAAACTGATCTTGAAAAGTATACAGTTATAGTATCAGATGATAATCAATATTCTATGTAAGTATTATATATATATAAAATATTTTCAAGAAAAACAAAACCTAATGCTACAAAAAAAGTATACAAAACTCACTTATTAGTAGTTTTCACAAAACTTAAAGAAGTTCCTAAAAAATTTATATGTTTTGATAATTCCTCAATTAAAGCAACAAACAAATAATAAAAAACAATCATCTTTAAACCAAAAATACTAACTCATCAAAAAGTCAACTCTCTTAATTCAGATAAATTAATAAGATTAAATAATCAAAAAAAATCAAAAAAAACTAGTAATTGTGAATACAAAAAAGATATCAAAAAAAACAATACCGATGAATAAAACATATACTTTAAAACTTTTTTGTTATCATTTTTACAAAACAATGAAAATAATAATGAAAATAAAAAAATTACACTAAAAAAAATAAAAACTATTAAATAATATTTTAACAATGAAAAATTAGAAAAAACGTCAAACAAATAAGAAATCTTGAAAAAATTAAAAATTTTATCATAAAAAAAAATTGGAATAACTCATAAAAATCAAGAGACAATTCCAATAACGAATCTCTGTTTATTTAACCTATCTCAATCAATATATGAAAATATATATCACCAAATTACTATTGGAAATAAAACTATAATTGAAAGCAATAGAATCAACATAACATAAAAATATATAATATAAAATACTATCTATAAATCTTATATTTTCAAAATTTTACAAATCATTCATCCTTAGTTTTTTTCATTTTTAAATTAAATATTATTCAAACTATCAACATATTTAATCATAAAAAAACAAAGAATCAACCGATAAGATATGCTAAAAATTCAGGAAATTTTATAATTATTATTCAAAATAAAATTAAAAATATAGAACTTATTCTCATAAAAATTTTGTTAAATTTTAAAATTTATTCTTCAACTACATCTCAACCTAAAAGTCTTATCTTTTCTAAAAAATTTGAATACCCTCTTTTAATATAATTCACATTAGTAATCTTTGTTTCTCAATCAATTAATAAAGCCAATATTACCATAGCAACTCAGGCTCTCAAATCCCAACTAGTTAAAGTTTCTCATGATTTAAAATTAGTTTTTCAGAAAATTAATGCTTCATGAGGATTCAAAATAGCAATATGTCATTTTACTTTTTCAATCTCAACCAAAAAATTTAATCTTGATTCAAACAATATCTCATGAATTCTTGATACTCAATCAGCTTGAGTTAACAATATTGAAAAAGGAGATTGTAAATCAGTTGGAAATCATGGAAATATATTTGTTTGTAAAGAAACAGATTTTAAATTTGTAGATCTCCAAACTCTAACAGAATCATTTCATGTTATATCAATTTTTACTCAAGCCTCTCTCATCTTTTCAATAAAAGCATATAAATCTTCAATTCTTGCATTTTCTATATCTATATATTCCCTTGATAATAAAGCTCAAATTATCATAAAAGTACCAGACTCTATGTAATCAGAAATCACCTCATATCATAAATTATTATTTAAACTACTTACTCACTCAATAATAATTGTATGATCATAATCTAAATAAATATCAGATCATGCTAACTTTAAAAAATTAATCAAACATATAACATGTGGTTCAATAGCTGCTAATTTTATAGTAGTTTTTCAGTTCCTTAATACATTTGCTAAAACTAAATTTTCAGTAGAAGTAACAGAAAATCATGCATTAATTACTTTATCTCATGAAATTTTATTTCATGTAATTTCAATCATACAATCATCCTCTGTATATTTATAATCATATCAAATAGTTTTTAATCATTCTAAATGTCAATCAATAGGTCTTTTTCAAATACTACAACCTCAAGGTTGAGGGATAGACAATTTATTAAAAAAATGTAAAATTGGTCCTAATAATAATATACTAGCCCTTATTTCTTTTATTCTAGATGCTTGAAAATTATCAAGAGACAATTCAGATGTATCTAAAAATAATGTATCATCTAAGAAATTATATTGAACTCATAAAGTTCACATTATCTCAAGCATTGTAACAACATCTCCAATATAAGGAACATTTTTTAAAACAACCTTTCATCTAACAAGTAATGATGCAACCAATAAAGGTAAACATGCATTTTTAGAACCACTTATTTTTACATTTCAATACAATTTTTTTCATCAATTAACGACAAACATAGATAAACATTATTAATAAATAAAACCGAAAAATTATAGCAACTTTTTAATTAAAATCAAAAAAGATTAATCTATTTCCATCATAACTTCTTTCAAAATATCTTTAACAATAGATTCCTCATCATAAAAAATCTTATATGCAATAAACACCATCGATAATAAATTCACATTATCAGTTCAGACTTTTTTTATTTCATCAATATCCAAAGTAAAATCAGAATCAACCAATTCAACATTTTTCAACATCTTTATGTTATTTGAATTATAATCAATTTTCTTAATATAATCTCTTATAAACTGACTTTTTCATCATCATCAAGTTATAAAAAATCTATTTGGACAAACTCTTCATTCAGTTATTTCCTGTAGTGCAAGAATTATACATTCTCATAAAGTCTCCAAAAAAATCTTTTTTTCATCATAAAAGTCTTTTTCTAAATTTTTTATGATTTTTTCAGTTGGAATAATTTGTTTTTGTTTAATTTTCTTAAACAAATCATTCATTCATATATTTATTTTTGATGATCAAATAACTTCTTCAGATTTCTTTATCGTAATAAAAGTATTTAAATTTCAAATATTGATTATAGCAACACTGCTTGTATCATCAAATAACTTTGTAACACTATATTCTTCTGGAATAATAGTAATTATTTCCTTGTTAAGAATCTTTCATATTTCCTCAAAAACTTCATATTTACTATTAGGAATAAAAATATTTGTAATAGAAAGTAAAACATCTTTTCAAACCTTTCAATAAATATCCTTAACTTGATTATTATCAATAAAAATTTGGTTAATATTACTAAACAATATCTTTAAATCTTCTTTTATATATCATGTTTTTGATTTTATTTTTTTTACTCATCTATCAATACATTCAAGTTCTTTATTTTTTAATATATGAAAAATCTCTTCCCTTTTAATCTTTTCGTTTCTATTCTCTCTTTCAAATATAACTCTTGAAAAAACCAAAAATACATCTGGAGTTATTGAATTTATTATAATTTTTTTTATTTGATTATTTGGATCAACTTTCTTTAATGCAATTCTTAAATTTTCACATAATCCTTTTAAATCTGAAATTTCTCAATTTAAAATAATATCTTGTTCCTGTCTTTTTTCAGCATATGAAACAATATCAATCTCATCTTTTTTAAATTTACAATTAGCTACTTTGATTTTGTAACTTCATATATCTATAACCCCAATATTATTAACGCCTAATTCTTCTTTTTTAAACATAAACTATTTTTTATAATTTTTTCAAATTTTTGAAAGTAATAAATTTCAATCTTTTACATTTCATGCTCAAATAAGAGCCATAGCTAAATCTTCTGTTATAAGTTCATCTCATGGAGATATATTTAATGCCCTTTTTAAAATTAATATTCATTTTTCTTGTTCTCATACCATACAATACCCCCATCATAAATTTCTTAGAACCTCAGCATTATTTCACATAAGCATATTAGATTTTTCTAAATACTTTATAGACTCTTGAGATTTATTATTTGAAAGTAAAATAAACCCTTTTAAATAGTTTCAAGTTGCCGAATCTTTATTTAAAGATAATGCAAAATTAACAGCTTTTTTTGCTTGAACTAAATTTCACTCATATAAATAAATATCTGCTATTTCTTCATATATTCTATAATCATCACAATAATTTAAAATAACATCTTTTAATAGTTTTAATGCCTCTTTAAACTTCTTGTTCTGTTTTAAATTTTCAACTTTTATAATTAAATCTTTAACTGTATCCATACTTATTTTTAATTTATAACATATAAATATATTAAGTATAATCTATAAAAAATCAATTATTTTTTATAAACAAAATTTCATCTATTAATAAATCTGTAAAATATTAAAACGATTAATTTTTCTAACTATTTCTTAAAAATAGAAGCAAAATATACATAACTTCTATTTTTGGAATTTTTGCTTTGTTTAATATTTTTTAAATTTTCAAAAAAAATGAAAAAAAAAAAAAAAATAAAAACAAATTTGATTAAGTAAGTAATTATGTTAAAATTTAATAGATGATAATTATCTTAGATAATTATATTTTTTTATACTCCAGATAAAATTAAGCCAAGTTTGAAAATGAATAACAATTTAGATATTTTGTAATTTATAAATAAAATAACATAATATGGAAATAAAATTGAAAAATAAAATATTAAAAGATATTTCAAAATATGAGAATACTTTTGATTATAATAAATTTAAAGAATTAGTAGATAAAAATTATGATGATAGTGAAATAAAGATTAATCTTTTAAATGCATTAAATAGTTGTTATAAACAAATAAGTATGGATTATTCTATTGATAAATTTAGAGATCCTCCTTTTGAGATTATTAATAACCTTTTATTAGCTTATTTGAATTTGATAGAGCAACTTGAAAATAGTCCCTATATAATATCTCAAAAAGTTTTATGGGAAAGAGAACTTGCAAAAATTAATAAAAGTAAAGTTGAAAAAATAAAATACCTTAAATCTGCTAACAAAATTATAAAGGCATGATTAAAAAAATTCAAAAATGATTTTTTACTTAGAATTGAAAATACATTGAACTTGATTGATTGGTATAATATTTGAACATGATTTAATCAAAAAAAAGAACTATATAAATTGTTAAACCAATTTTTAAAAGATTTTAATATAGAAAATTTTAATTATTTAATATATTTATTTGTATACAATTTATCTAATATCTCAAGAAAAACAGAATTAACTAATGAATTTTTTAATAAATTTATTGAAATATCTGAGGATTACTTCGAAATAGATCCTCAGCTAAGAGTAGAACTTATATTATGAATAAGTAACTTATATTATGAATATCCAACAAAGTTAAAAAATACAGTTATTTTAAATAAACAATATAATATTCTAATTAAAAATAATACAGAAGTAAAACAAAAATGGAATAATATAGGCTATAATTTCTTTAATTTATACCAAATCTCAGTTGAAAATAAAAAAACAAATCAAAAATTAAAAGAAATGGCAATTAATGTTTTTATGCATTTAAAAAATCAATTTCCTAAAAATGTTTTTTATATATCTAGACTTGTTGATATATATTCATATGAAGTAATAAAATTATTTAATGAAAATTATAAGAATAAAGCAATAAATAATTTTAACACAACTCTATATTGGATACAAGAGTCATTGAAAATAGATCCAGATTATCAACAAAAAACATATGCAGGGTTAATTAAAAAATTTAATTCATTACTTTTTGATAATCATAACCTTAAGTTAAATGATTTAGCAATTTCATTATATGAAAAGTGAATTTCAAAGGATAAAGATGATAAAGATATGTTTAATATATCATTGAATGATTATACATCTCTTGCAGAGTGTTATATATTAAAAAACAAAAAAGAAAAGGCTTTGAAAGTAATTAAAACACAACAAAAATATCTCAAAGCACAAAAAGAAAAATGGAAGTATGAATCCTATAATCAAAATGAACTTTTAAAAATACCAATATTTGAGCCAATTTATCAGCAAATAAAGGATATTATTTGAGACTAATGTTGTATAAGATATATTAAAAGTTAGAAAGAATATAAACTTAGCAAATAACCGAGTTTTTAGCCAATTTATCTATTTTCTAGTTTTTTTCTAGAAAAGTCAGCAAATGTGAATAAAAATATATTGATAATATATAATTTTTATTTATAATAAATAAAAATTATTAATAAAGTATTCATATGAAAATCTTTAATAACTTTGACTCTAAATTTAAAGAAAAAGAATACAACGAAGCTATAAAAAACTATTGAGAAGAAAATGTTCTACTAGTTCAAAGATGTATAGCTTACCTAATCATAAAATGATGGATCCCATTGTTTTTATATATTATATTAATAATACCTATTATAATTTGAGCCTATTTTTTAAAAACATATACATACGTTTTTCGGTCAATTATAACAGTTTTATCAATTTTTTCGCTTTCAGTCCTATATAAATTTTTCCTTGTATACCTAGACTATAAATATGATTTTTCAATTTTTACATGTAAAAGAATATTTACATATAAACAAGAATGATTATTAAATTCAGATTTCAAAGACTTACCAGCAGAAAAAATAAGATCAATAGTATCATCAAGAAACTGACTAATATGAAATATATTTGGATATTGATCAGTTGAAATATATACAGACTGACAATGATTTATGGAAAATGAGGACGAATATCATGAAAGAAGCCATGCATGAAAAACAAAACTAACCTATGTATACCGTCCAAATAAAATCAGACAAAAAATTCTTAGAATATGTGTAATTAATCCAAGATAAACTATATGAAAAAAATTTACAATAAAATATGATTTTCACTAGTATTATGAATCTGATAAAAAATAAAGATTTCATACCTTTTCATTTCAAAAATATAAATATAATAATTTAATTATCCTATATTATAAATTTTCTATGCAAAAAAAATACAAAATATGAATTGATGAAGCGTGAAGATGACCATGGTTAGGTCCAGTTGTTGCTTGTGCTCTGACGTTTGCTTGAAATATAGAAAATTCCTTATTAAACAAAATAAATGATAGTAAAAAATTAAGTGAGAAAAAAAGAGAAGAAATTTTCAATGAGTTAATAAAACTTTCAATAGAGAAGAAACCAAAAATTTACTTCTGAGTTTGAGTTGTAGATAACTACATAATTGATGAGATAAATATAAAACAAGCAAACAAAGAAGCAATGAGAAGAGCTTTAACTGAACTTCTAAGAAAAATAAAAACAAAAGATATAGACTCAGTACTTATTGATTGAAATGACAATTATACATTTTCTGAACTAACAAAAAAACCTATTTTTATTATATGATGAGATGCTAAGATAATAGAAATCTGAGCAGCAAGTATAATAGCAAAAGTTTTTAGAGATAAACTTATATGAACTTATTCTCTAATTTATCCAAATTTAAATCTAGAAAATCATAAATGATATGGTACAAAAAAACATATAGATTATCTAACTTGACCTGATAAAATTACATGAATTCATAGAATTAGTTATAAACCAATAAAAAAAATACTTGAAAATAAAGAAAAATTACTACTTCATGTATGTTGTTGACCAGATGCAACCATTCCTATAGTAGATTTAAAAGACAAATATGATATAACATGTTTCTGGTATGACCCAAATATTCATCCAAAAGAAGAATATGAAAAAAGACTAAAAGCATTTAAAAAAGTTTGTAAAATCGAAAAAATACCTTTTATTGAATGAGAGTATGATACAAAAAAATTTTTTAAAATATCAGCATGATTAGAAAAATGCCAAGAAAAATGAGAAAGATGTGGAAAATGCTATGATTTTAGAATTGAAAGAACCCTAAATGAATGTAAAAAGCTATGAATAAATCTTTACACAACAACTCTAACTATTTCCCCACATAAAGATGGAAAAAAGATATTCAAAACATGAGAAAAGTTGAATAAAGAGAATAAAGAACAATTTCTAATTTTAGATTTCAAAAAAAATGATTGATTTAAAAGAAGTATAGAATATACTACACTTCATTGAATCTATAGACAAAACTATTGTTGATGTATATATAGTAATAAAAAATAATTATGAGCTTACTTTTTTGGTGACTTGCATTATTATCAACCATTGGGTACAATTTACAATGGGCTCTTAATACAAAATTTTGAAGAAAATGAGATCCTTTATCAATGTGAACATATAGAAGCTTAAGTTTAGCAATAAGTATGTTACCTTTATTACTTTTTTCAAGCATTAAAAATATATTAATTATTTATAATTACCAATTTGAACTAATCTTATCTTCAATAAGTGCCTGAATTTGAGTTTGGTTTATGTATATTAGTATGAAATCATTACCTATATGAATAACAACAAGCTTTAGATCAGTATTCTCTGTATTAACAACAATTCTTTGATGATTTTTACTATTCTGAGAAAGTTTAAGTCTAATCACAATTATTTTTGTTTTAGTGATTTTAATTTGATGAGTTATTATTTCATTAAGTAAAGTTAAATTTAACCATTTAATAAATGATAACTTTTATGTTTGAATTATTTTAGCATCTATTAGTTGAATATTATCTGCCATAGCACTAACATTAATGGTTAAAGTATCAAGAGAGCTTGATCCTTTTGTTTCTTCATATTTTTGGGAATTTGAAATAGGTTTGGTATTATTAACAATATTATTTATAAGAAACAAAATATACAAATGAAAGATAGAAAAAATCTCAAAAAAAGATTTTTTCAGTATTTTTATAGCATCTAGTCCATCACTAATATGAACATGATGTTATGCTTTAGCCTCAACTATTTGACCAATATGAATTGTATCATCTATTGGTGTTTTATGAATAGCTTTTTCAACAATATTTGGAATATTTTTATTTAAAGAGAAACTAAGTTTTAAACAATACTTCTGAATATTTATTATAATTATTTGAATTTTATGACTTAAACTATATAAATAAATGAAACAAATATTTAAAGACAAAATTACAGATATAGATTCAAACTATTTTGATAATAAATTTCTACTTGAAATTTACGATTTTTCATTATGAATAAAATCAAACAGTACAAAAATAATCTTTATGAAAGATTTACTTGAAAAGAAAAAAAATGAATCTCTACTTGAAAAAGTCAAAATCCATCCAGCAATGTGGAGTGAAGTATACTCTCCTCGTGATGAATTAGAAATATTTACAGAAATTTTTGAAAATGCAATAAAAAACAAAGAAAAAACTCATATAATCTGAATTACTCTTAAAGAAGAAGTAGAAATGCTTGAAAAATATTATAATGAATTATGATTTTTCAATGAAGAAATAAATTGTTATAAAGTGGATTATAATATTCCTTTTATATCAACATCAGTTGATATAAAGAATCTTATTTGGAGATGAAGTGACTATAAAAGAATGTGAAAAGAGATATTTTTTGTACCACCGATAAGAGAAGCATGACAAGTAAAATCTATGTACAAAGGATTAAATAGATGAAGTATTGCATGAATCTACATTGAAAATATATGAAAAGAAGAAAAAAACTTTCTTGAAAATGAAATCAAACAAGAACATTTTTTACCAATCACACTTGCAAAAATATTAAATTATAATTATGAAGATTTATGATTTTTATGAGAAAAAACTAAGTTTGAAATAAATTATTAAATAAACAATTTTTATATTATTCATAAATTTCAGTTTCAGAATTATAAAAATTAATTGATAAAGCATCAGGATTTCATCATATAAAATCTCCACATAAGACACCTACTACTTCACTATAATTTGATCACAAAAAAACTGGGGATCAACTAAGTCAATTCAAACTACCTTGACTTTTTCTTATTGAATTATCTAATTTTCATCATGGAAAATATAAAGTTCATTGATTAAGTCATTTCTTATTATTTATTCTCAAATCTACAAGAAATCACTGTAAAAAATATGATTTATTATTCTTTTTTCAAACTATAAAAAACTCTTTTCATAAATAATCAACTAAATCAATAATTGGATTTATTTTATACTGAACATTATTAGATAAATTAAATCAAGTGTTTTTTTGAAAAGTATCCACATTTACAAGTATATTATCTTTTTCGGTTACTGTTTTATCTTTATCAGATAATAAATTAAAAAAATCATTATTAGTGTCAATAAAACAATGTTTAGCAGTTCAAATAACATCATTTCATCTATACTCACCCCTTATAGCATTACATCAACCTGTTTTAGCTTTTAATGACAATTTTCCCCCTCACTCATCTTTTTTTACTTCATTAAAATTACTTTGAAAAACAAAAGTTGGAGATTCTGAGACTTCTCTAACTCAAACCTTTCAAAGTAAAGCACCTTTATAAATATAATAATCAAAATCTCAACACTTTTGTTTAACAATTCAATTATAATCAGAAATTATTTTACAAGTTTCAGCAGAAACTCCATTAACAATCAATAAAATTGATAAAGGGATTGCTTTAACTGAATTCCTTATAGTATTTTTAAATCTATTAATCCCCATAAAATTATTAAAACAAATAAAAAACATTGACAATATATTAATCAATGTTTTTATAAAATCAATTTATTTTATTTTTTATGCCCTAACCTAACTATATCTTCATGTATACTATTTGCCGCAAGACATCACTCAGCAGCACTCATTATAGTTTGCCTGAATTTATTACTATTTGTTGTTACATCTCAAGCCGCATAAAGTCATGCAATAGATGTCTCTTGTCTTTGATCAACAATTAAACAACCATCTTCATCTTTTTTAGGAGCCATACAATCAATTATCTTTGTATCTGGTTCATTTCAAACTGCAACAAATATACCATCTGCTTTCAAAATCTTTCAACTTTTTAAATAAATTTCCTCCATAAACATAGATCAACTTACACTTTCAACTTCTTCATTCAAAACAAGTTCAATATTTTCGGTATTTTTTATTTTTTCTACCCAAACAGACTCAGCTCTAAAAGTATCTCTTCTATGAATAAGATAAACTTTTCTACAAATATCAGATAAAAACAAAGCCTCTGTCAAAGCAGTATTTCATCATCAAATTATAGCAACATCACGATTTTTAAAAAACATAGCATCACAAGTAGCACAATAACTAACTCATTTTCACAAAAACTCATCCTCTCATTTAAATCATACTTTTTTATATTTGTTTCAAGTTGCATAAATAACAAATCTTGAATTAAATTCCTTTCAAGAAACAGTTTTGACTAAAAATAAATCATCATTTTTTTCCACACGGGCAACCGTATCTTGTAGAAATTCACTTCAAGAGTCTTCAGCATGTTTACGAAAATTATCCATTATATGCTTTCAAGAAGCACTAAGTGTTCAAGGATAATTCTCAACCTTATGTGAAGTAGATAAAGCTCATCAAAACATACTTCCTATAATCAAATTTTTCAAATTATATCTACTTGCATACATTCATGCAGGTAATCAAGCACTTCATGCTCAAATTATTATTACATCGTATATCATAAACCTATATGTTACTTATTATTTTAACTAATGTATATCCAAATCTCTCAATATACTATCAATATTTGAATAATTTTCTCATGAATTATCATACCTAAATCTAATCTTTGGTAACTTAATTAATCAAATTTTTTGATTAAATTTTTTTTGTATATCATATCAATGCTTCGCTAATGTTTTTGGTAAAATAGCTTTTTCTTTAAAAGAACTTATAAAAACATCTAAATATGATAAATCTGAACTAACTTTTACTCAAGTAATTGTTATTATTCAAAATATTTTTTCACTATCTTCTATTTCTTCAAAAATTATTTCAGATAATAATTTTTGTGCAACTCACTGAAGTTTACTTAATCTATCTTGTTTCATTTATTATGATATTATATATTAGTATATTATTACTTAAGAAAATATATTTATTATTTTCTATATCCTAAGAACTATCTTATTATATTTATAAATTTTTTATTGACAAAAAATTTTTTTAAATAAAATATATATACTTATATTATTAAAAAACAAGGAGATAGAATTATGATTTATTCATTAAGAAAAGAAGGTGAAACTAATGAAAAATTAATTTTAAAATATAAAAAATTATTTTTTCAATCAAGAATATCTAATAAATTAAAATCTGAAAGATATGTTACAAAAACACCAAGCAAAAGAAAAAGAAGAGAAATAGCTATGGTAAGAGAACATTATAGAGATTTAAATACAAAAGTTTACTTTTAATAAAAAAATTCCTGAATTATCAGGAATTTTTTTATATTTCAAATAACTACAAATCCATCTCTGGTTTACTAAGAGCTAAAGGGTCTGCACTAGATTCACCTCCTGTAATTTTTATTATATCTTTATCAACAATATTAAATCTCTTATATGCATCATTATAACTATTCACTGTTGTTCATAAATTTCTTCAAACTTTTTGGAACAGTTCTTCATAATTTGCTAAATCTTTTTGTAATTTTATAACATACTTTTGTATTTCCTTAGCTTGTTCTTCTATTTGCAAAGCTTTCATTCACTGAATTACAGTTTGAAGATAAGCATAAAAACTTGAAGGAGAACAAATAATAACCTTCTTAGAAAAAGCATATTCAATAAGTTTTTTAGCCTCTATATCTCATACTTTATTAATAAATATATCATAATACATTCATTCTGCAGGAATAAGCATAAATGCAAAATCAGTAGTATCTCTTTCTGGCATTATATATTTACTTGTTTCATCAATTCTATTTTTTAAATCTTTTTTTAACTCGGTAGAATATTTTTTTATTTTTATTTCATCATCCTCAGCATCAATCAATCTTTCATAATTTTCCTGAGGAAACTTTGAATCAATAGGAATAATTTTTCATCATATAAATAAAGCAGCATCAACAATTCAAACTCATTCAATTGTATATTGTATTTTGTATTGGTCAGGATTAAAAACATTTTCAAGTAACTCCAACAAAAAATATTCTCATAAATTTCATCTTTGTTTTGGATTTTTAAGTATATTTTCAAGTCATCTTAATTGTCATCAAATATCTTTGATTTGTTTATTTGTTTCTTCTAATTGAGTAAGTTTTTTTGTAATATCTTCAATTCTTTTATTTGCTTCTTCATTTATTTTTGTTGAAGTTGCAAATGTTTTTTGCATATTATCAGTGATTAATTTATTTGCATCGTTTAACTTTGTATCTAAAGTTTTATTTGTATTACTTAATTTATCTTCTAAAGTTTTAGTATTTTCTGTTAATTTTTGATCTAAAGTCCTATTTAAGTTTAATACTTGTTCCTGCAAAAGTCTCATAGAATCACCATCTTCCTTTTTATTTCAATTTAAAACTAAATAAATAACTACTCAAATCAAAAGCACAACGATTATTCAAAGTATAATATCCATACAAAATTATTAATGATAAAGTTATATATATAGTATATATTTCTTACTTAATTTGTAAAATTGATTTTACAAAATTATGAAAAAGTGGATGTGATTTTGTCGGACGAGATTTAAACTCTGGATGGAATTGACTTCAAATCATATAAGGATGATTTTTTACTTCTACAATTTCAGCTAATTCTCAATTTGGACTCTTTCATGAAACCACAAATCAATTTTTTTCCATTACTTCCCTATAAAGATTATTAAACTCAAATCTATGTCTATGTCTTTCAGTTATCTCTTCTTCTCAATATACAATATAAGCTAAAGTTCATTTTTTTATTGTACAAGGATAAGATCATAATCTCATTGTTCATCATTTTTTATAAATACATTTTTGAGATTCCATTAAATGAACAACTTTATTTTCTGATTTTATATCAAACTCTTCACTATTAGCATCAACTAATCATAAAACATTTCTGGCAAATTCTATAGACATAATCTGTGAGCCTAAACATACTCAAAGATATGGAATATTATTTACTCTAGCATAATTACAAGCACCAATCATTCATTCAATTCATCTATTTCAAAATCATCATGGAACACAAATTCAATCAAGTCACTGTAATAATTCAATTCATTTTTTTTCAATTTTTTCCGCATCAATAAAAACTAAATTAACTTTACAATTATTTTCAAATCAAGCAATTTTTAATCATTCATTTAGAGAATAATACGAGTCTTCAAGTCAATTATATTTTCACACCATTCAAATTTTTATTTCTTTTTTTGAATTAACAATATTTTCTCTTAATTTCTCCCATTTAGATAAATCAAATCATTTATTCTCAAGCTTCAATTTTTCTAAAATTAAAGCTCAGACTCCTTTATCATTATATTTCAATGGAACTTCATAAATACTCTTTAATGTTTCAGAAGGAATTACACAATTTTTATCCATAGAACACATATAAGCAATTTTTTCTACTAATTCATCATCTATAAGCTTATCAGCTCTTAGAAACAAAAAATCCGGAATAATTCAAAAAGACATAAGTTGTCTTAATGAATGTTGAGTTGGTTTAGTTTTGAGTTCTTTTGAAACTTCAAGATATGGTAACAAAGTCACATGAACAAACAAAACATTTTCTTTTCACAATTCATTTCTTAATTCCCTAGCACTCTCAAGTAAATACCCATTTTCCAAATCTCATACTGTTCATCAAATCTCTACAATTAAAATTTCTGCATTATTTGAGACATAAGCTTCTTTAATAGTTTCCTTTACCAAATTAGTTAAATGAGGAATAATCTGAACAGTTTTTCAAAGATAATATCAATCTCTTTCTCTTTTTAAAATTTCCTCAAAAAATTTTCAAGAAGTAAAAGATGCAAAACTATTCAAATCTTTATCTATAAATCTTTCATAATGTCCTAAATCTAAATCTGTCTCAGCTCAATCATCAGTAACAAATACTTCCCCATGTTGGAAAGGAGACATAGTTCATGGGTCAACATTTAAATATCCATCAAGTTTCTGCATTGCTATATCATATCATCATCATCTTAAAACCGCTCAAATAGAAGAAGCCGTAATTCACTTTCAAATTCAAGAAAGCACTCATCAAGTTACAAAAATTATTTTCATAGTATAAATTAATTAAAGATTAGAAAATACATCAGTTTTTATTTCATATTTATAATAGTCCTTTTCTTCAAACTTCTTTCAAAGTTTTTCTTCTATTACAGGAATAAAATCCTCTCAAGCAAAAAGTTTTTTTGAAATATTAGGTAAAATAACAGCCAAATCAGAATAATCCTTTGTTATTACAATAACTCATGATTCTAAAGGATTTAAATTATAGATTTTTCATTCACTTAATAAATCTCTTTTTTTTATATAATCAATTCTCATTTTTAGATTATTTATTTCTTCCTTTGTTATTTTTCAAAACCTTTTATCATTTGTAATTGCTTCAATTGTATTAATAATAACCTCATCCACTACACTATTTTCTATTTCTTTAACATTTCAAGAAGATCATCTTACTTCTCAATCCTTATATAATGTCACAAAAATGCATCAAGTTTTTGTCAACAAAGAATTATCCTTTAAAGTAAAATCTTTTACAATAGGTTTTTCTCACTTTTCTAAATAAAACTTTATAGTATTTAAGGAAACATCTAAAAGCTCTTTCATAATAATAGAAATTAATTAATAAAAATTACTTATCTTTTTTAAATACTACCAAAACAAAATAAATAATCATTCATAATGTTATATATGTATCAGCAAGATTAAAAACTGAAAAATATTTTACTCAAATAAAATCAGTTACTCTTCATAAAAAAACTCTTTCCCAAGCATTTCATAAAGCTCAAGAAATAATCAAAACAAAAGACAAATCAATTATTTTATTTTTTTTAAAAGATTCATATTTTATATAATAAAATACTAATAATAATATAATAACTATAGTTAAAATTTTCAAAAATGGAACATAAAAACTAAAAGCAATTCAATCATTTAAAAATAAATGTAAGTAAAAAAATCCAGAAAAAAAATCTATCTGCCTAATTTCCAAATAATAAGTTGCTAGAAACTTAGTAATAAAATCAAAAAAAATAAATAAAACTATGATTAGACATAATTTTAGTTTATATAAATACTTAACCATATAAATTATATAAAATCTTTAAATTCTCACTACAATATGAGGAATCAGCCTTTTCACAATAAAATATTTTATTAGCAATTCTTAAATCAATATAATATACTGAATTGGTCTTAGTTAAATCAATATGTTCTTTATTAAAAACTACCAATTTTTTCATTTGTTCATCCCCCTCTGCATTTATATCAAATATAAGCTTTACATTATCATTTATATCAAAATGTACTTCCCTTTCTTTCTCAAAGTAATAAATTTTAGATATTTTTACTCAAGGGATATTATTTACTAATAACTTCTTTAAACTTACAATTTTTTTCAAATAAGATTCTTTTATAAGAATCTTATAATCAATAAATTCCAAAGAACTTCTTGATAATGATAACTTTATTTCTTTCAAATCTTTCATTAAACTAACATTAGCAGGTATAAATACACCATTTTCCATTACAACATATTTTTTTCAATTAAATTCAGTATAAAATGAAGGTTTATAAGACCAAAGTTTTATATCTAGTTTTGGGGGAAAAAACTGTTTATTTATATCAACCCTATATATATTCTTTTGATAATTAATTATTTGCTCACTTATATTACTTTTATCAAGAAAAATTATATTTTTATTTCTATAAGAACTTACAGAATTATATGATATATTTAAATCAATAAAATCTTTTTCATTATCATCTCTATCAATATTTATGGTTTTTAAATAAAAATATGGACTAAAAATAAATGAAAAAAATATCAATAAAAATGAAATTCATAAAAAAGAAAATACTCTTATCAATCATTCCCTTGAAAAAAGAGTATTAAAATTAGGTATATTAAAAGTTATTTTAGTTCTTTTTTTAAAAATTTTATCTTTATCAGAAAAAGAGTCAATAAAAATTTTTCTATTTTCCTGCTTGATTTTATTTTTAAAATTTCTTTTACTAACTCTTTTTTTAAAAGAACTAAATATATTTAAATTCATACAAAGTTTTCAATATCAAAAAAATAAGATTTATACAATTCTATATAAATCTTATTTTTTATCAATTTTTTTATAATTAATATTTTTTTCTATTCAAACAACTAATCATCACACATCAGTATCTTTAAAATATAATCTATTAACAATGTTTTTAACAATTAAAAATAGTCACCTACCTCTAATAGAATGATTATAAAATCAATCCAATAATTTTCTATCTCATAATTGTTCCATTTCATTAGATGTCTTATGTTTTTTTCATTTTCAAGTATCTTCAACTTCTATAACTAATTTAAAATCATAATCATTAAAAGTTATAATTACTCTTAATTTATTGTATTCTCAAAATAAGCTTCAATATTCAATTGCATTATTATTTAATTCATCAACAACCAAAATAATTTTAAATTTTAGAATCGAATCAATTCATAAACTATCACACATAAAAGCTATAAAATCTCTTAATTTACTTGTATATGAAAAATCTGACTTAAATAATATTTCTATATCTAAATCTTCTAATTTATTTATTTTATTTATTATATAATTTTTATCATGACTTGATAAAAAATTATCATCTACAATTATTTCTTTCATATAATAATTATAAAATACATTTACTATATAATATAATAAATATTAAAAAAAATCAAAAAAAATAAGAAATTCATTAATGAATTTCTTATTTTTTTTAAAAAGACAAATTATCTAATACTTTCTTTCAAAGTTTTTCAAGCTCTGAAAACTGGAGATTTCATAGCAGGAATTTTAATAGATGCTCAAGTTCTTGGATTAACTCAATTTCTTGCAGCTCTTTTTGATACTTTAAAAGCACCAAAACCAGTTATATTAACTTCATTTCAAGCTTTAAGTTCTGAAGTAACAACTCCTATCATAGAAGTTAATGCTTTAGATACAGCATCTTGACTTAAGCTAGCTTTAGTAGCAACTGCTTTAATAAAATCTTGTTTTTTCATAGTTTTTAGTTAGTTATAAAATAAAAACACTTAAAATATAGCAAATAAAAAAAGAATTTCAAGTTTTTTTTTTATTTTCTTTAAAAGAAAACAAGATAGCATAGCTTTTAATCATCATAAATTGCATATTTATATATTCATAAATACTCAGTATTATCGTATTTTATGCTAATATTCTGTTTATAATTTCACACCTTTGCAGATACCACAATATCAGTTCTAGGCTTAGAAAAAAAATCATTTTTTGAGTCTAAAGTATATTTTAAAGTATCAGAAGTACTAGAATTAAATATAACTAAATAATTAAAACCATTAGAATTATCAAGTAAAAATGATTTAACAGGTTTAATATCAACAACAAAATTATTTGAAGCATCTAAATATTTATAAGTTCCTGCATAATTTCAATCAAAAACTCAAACAGAAGATAATCATCAATTATTAGATACAATATTCCAAGAAAAATTATTTGGATCTCAACTTAATAAAGCTGTAGTTATATCAGATACTCAATAAGTTAATTTATCATCTTTATAAAACAAAGGAATAACATCATATGACAATGGTAACAATTCTCCTGTATAAAAAGAAGTTTTTGTTCATATATCATATGATATCAAAGGATTAAAAGTTCAAGTTGAATTAAGTATATTTGAAAAACTATCATTTTTATTTAAAGAAAAACTTCTATAATATCAATATCATTTTTCTTTTAATTCCAACATAGCAAGTTCTCAGGCTCACTCAACAGCATAAGATGATTTTAAATAATTGTACATTCACCTATTATCATTCATTTCTACCAGAACAACCTTAAATACTGCTCAAGTTATTGTTAACAAAAAACCTACTACAATTATTGCTACAATTATAGAATAACCAAATTTATTATTATATCCTAACATAAAAAATTATTAACACATAAATTACTTTATATAATCATCAGTCAAAGTAGTTTGAATATTTAAATTACTTTTCTCTATTAAAGATGATTTAATTCATTTTCAAGACATTGGATACATTAAAATATTTATTTGAACTTTTGAACTATGCTCAGAAAATATACTAAACTCAAGTTTCTTTATATTTACATAAGAATTTGATAATAATTCTCAATTTTTTACTATATAACATTGTTTTGCATTACAATCACTAACTTTAATAAAAGTCCCCATAATATTACTTTCTTTTGCTAGATAATAATGATTATCTCAAACCCATAATTCAGATCAAGTCATTATGTTTTTTAATCATATACATCATTCTAGAACTCATGAATCACATAACTTTATATCTTGTTTTTTTAAATCTTCAGAAATTGTTTCTATAATATTTTTTGAATTCTCTTGTAAAATTCTATCAACATCAATTCTCATAGACAAATCTGTAGTATTTACAAAAATCAATATTACAGAGGTCATAATTATAGAAAAAATAGTTACAGCAACTATTATTTCAATTAATGTAAATCAACAAAAATTTACTTTTTTTATATTTCAAATCATTTTGTTTTTTTATTATAATTATAATTTCTTGTAATCAGATAAAATTGTAGTTAAATTAATCTCATGATAACCTCTTATATACCAAATAACCTTTGATGTGACCTTGTATGAATCTTTAATAGTAATATTTGTTCAAGAAGTATCTTTATACATCAAAGGTTCAAATTTTAAATACCTATAAAATCTTGTTCTTTTATTAGTTCATGTACAATCATAAGTATATTTACCTAATCAATCATTACATAACTCATAATTTTTCATATCAGAATTCAAAAAACTAGCTCATTCTTTAAAATTATTTATTTTATCTAATTTAACTGAAAAATCTGGTGATAATGAATTATAATCAAGCCATACTTTATAATATCCATTAGTAATATAATTTGAAGCCAAATCAAAATTAGTCTGAATATTTGGACTAATCAAATTCCACTTATGTAGATTTTTATAATTTGAATCTCTTAAATTCTTTATCAATTCAAGTCATTCTCTTGATAAATTTGCAGCAATAATCTGATTTTTATTATAATCATTAAAATTAATTGTTGAAGAAATAAGCATATATATTGAAGTTAATCACAAAACAAAAATAAATATTCAAACTATAAGCTCAATAATAGAAAATCATTTATTATAATAACTTTTCATTTTAATTAATTTATAAATTAATAATCAATTATATTAGTTCAAACAATATAATTCAAATCTTTAGACAAAGAAGTAGTTCAATTAGCTCATAATGACACTTTTATATCAATTTTTGATCAATTAAATTCTTTTTTACCTGGAGTATTATCCCAATAATAATAATATCAACTTCAAGTAACTGATTGAAATAAAAATAAAAATTTATCTTTACCTTCGACATTAACAACGTTTATTCATTTATAAAAATTTATTTCTTTTAATACATTTTTTTTAGTAGTCAAAATTAAATCTTCATTAGCAATATCCATATCGTAAGGATAAGTATATAATAAAATTTTATTATTATTTCATAAGGAATTATCAAAATAAACTCAAACGGAAACATTTCAACTATTTGAATCTAATCAATTAATAGCCATATTTCTTGCATTGTATAGAGCTTGAGATATATCTTTAGAAGTAAAATTTAAATTCATTTTATTTTGACTATACGCATAATTCATATATCAAACAGATCCTATTAATGCCATAATTGTTATAACAATCATAAGTTCTACTAAAGTAAAAGCAAAAACTTTTCTTAAAATCATATAAATAAAAAAAAGATATATAACTATAGTTTTTATTATATATCATTTTTTTTTTATTCAAAATATATTTTAACTTACAGTTTGTGTAACTTTTAAAATTGCTCAAAATATAGCAAAAGCAAACCAAACTACAAATAATCAAGCAATCAATATAGCTATTGGTTCTATCCATTTTGTTAAACTTGATAAAGAATTATCAACTTCAATAACATACTGAGAATTAATTTTTTTTGTTACAACATCAATAGAAGCTGTTTTTTCTCAAACAGAGAATAACTGAACAAAATCAGCTGGAAAATAAAAACCTTCCTTATCATAAATTTGCATTGCTTCTGTGATTTTACTTCAATTTGCAACATCAGAAGAAATTTTAGATATTAAATTTTGATATTCTAAATTATTTAATGATTTTGATGTCAAATTTAATGCTTTTATAATAGGTATTCAAGAAGACATTAACGTTCATAAATTAGAAGCAAATACAGATAATAAATAATTTCTATAAATATTTCAAATTAAAGGAAAAGATAAAATAAAATGAGATATTGTTAATTTTCAAGAATCAGTATTTTTATAAAAACCAATTCATATAAACAATATTATCAATATAAAAAATAATGATATATAATTATTTACAATAAAATCAGAACTTTTTATAAGCATCACTGTTGCTAAAGGTAAATCAACTCAACTATTAGTAAAAACTGGCAATATCGCTGGAATAACATACGTTAAAACAATAACAACTGCAACTAATAAAAAAACTAAAATAATTACTGGATAAGTTAAGGCTCATTTCACCTTTAATTGTAAATTATGAACTTTTTTTAAATCGTCACTAAGTTTTAAAAAAGCATTATGCAAATCTCAAGTTGTTTCTCATGACTCAACAATTGCAATTTCTGACGTAGTAAAAATAGTTGGAATTTTTTTCATTGCTCTACTAAAGGAATCTCAACTTGATACATACATGTTTAATTCTTTTATTTTACTTACAAAATAAGAATTACTGATTTTTACAATTACTCAGTTTAAAGCTTCTGAGATAGGAACCCCTCAATCAATCATCATTCAAATATAATCATAAAAATTATATTTATCCACTAAAGAAACCCTCTTTAATAAATATATATCATCAAACATTCATCTATTTTTTTCACTTCCACTTAATTGTGTATCAATTTCATACATATAACTATATATTATTTATAAAAAATCTTTAAAGGTAAATTCACTTGAAACCCCGATGTTGAACTTGGATCATTTGGAAAAGAAAAATTATCAATAAAAAACTTATATTTAGCGTCTTCTCAAGTTAAATAATCCAAAAAATCAAAAACTTGATCTTCATCAGAAACAAATATATTTAAATTTATAGTTCATTGATTAAATCCATATTCATTAAGATTTCATTTTTCAAAACTTATACTATTAATGACCAAATATCAACTTCAAGTTCTAGATTCACGAGCTTTATCATAAAAATAAGGAATTAACTCATCTTCTTTAATTTCATTAACATACTTAGAAACTTCTTTAACTACTCAAGAATTAGTTTTTAAACTACTTTCTATTTCATCCAATTTTGACAATTCCATTTTTTTGTTATTAGCTTCATTCTCCTTAATTGAAACGTTATCCATACTTACTAATAAAGAAGAATAATAATTTTTTACAAAAAAAACTAATATAAAAAGTGATACAAAAATCATAAGGTATGCCATCATTTTTGTTTGTTTTTCTGTTTGCATATATAAATTGTATTAAAAATTATTTTAATTTTAATGATATTGAAAAGTTCATACTATCAAATCATGTAAATGAGTTTATAAAATCTAAATTAAATAAAGCATTTTTATCTTCTCTATAAGATTTTATAAAATACGAAACTCTATCTGATGCATAACTATCAGAACTAAATGGAGCAACTACTCAAAAAGTTAAAAGTCAGTTATTATAATTAAATCAGCTGAATTTTATTCAATATGTTGATTCAATATTTCTTACGTGACTAACTAAAACTTTTATTTTAGATTTTTTATCTAAAGAGTCTATAATTTTCTTATTTTCTTGCAATAAACTATAAACTTGAATTTCTTTATTTTCCTTCTTAACATTAATAGAATTTTCATAAGTTGATATTTCTCATTGTAATTTATCAACTTTTTTATCATAATACATTGTTAAAATAAAAATTCAGATTGCTAATAAAATTGAAATAGCAAAAAACACATATGAAAAAATAAGCATAGCACTTTTTTTCTGTTTTTCTTCTTGTATAATCATATTTATTTTAATTAATTAAATAATTATCAAATAAATAATATCATAAATTTTTAAAAATAACAAAAAAAACTAACATTTTTAAAGAAAAAACTATGAATTATAAGAATTAATAATAAATGAAGTAGTTGTATCTGTTGAATTTACCGATTTGGAAGTTCATTCTAATATACCTAAAATAAATAATACAATTGACCAAGCCAACCAAATTATTACAATTCAAATAAATACATAAACAATAGTAGTTCTTGATTTTTTTAATGCATCATCACTTCAACTTGAAGTAAGAATTCTAAATCCTGCATAAATTATATATACAACTGCAATTATACTTATAAAAGTCAGTAAATATTGTACAACATTTTGTATAAACTCTGATAAAGTTTGATCAACTACTATATTATCTAAATGATCTTTAATTTCTGATAATCCTCATGAATATCATGAACTATTATAAGGCATTTCATAGTTATTATTCCCTATTACATCTCCGGCACTAACTTGAGAAATTGTAAATAACAAAAAAATTGATAAAACTAATTTTTTAATGTAATTCATATAAAATATTTAAAAAATAATTGATTTATAAAAATTATACATAAACTTTTTAAAATAAAAAATTTTTATTAATAAATAATAAAATATGACAAAAAACAAAAAAATTTTCACATATGTTATATCATTTATAATTATACTATGTATATTATATGTATCATGATTAAATAAAGCAATAAATATAGTTATAATGATAAATTTATACTCTATTATTTTTTATACAATTAATGTTTTATGGAAATCATTAAGAAGAAAAACTTATTTAGATTTTTTTGAATTTTATAATTATTTTATATATATAGTAAGTATATGAATATACTTTATTACTTTAATATTATTAATATTTATATATTATAATAACCTTATTTCCCCTGCAAAAATGCCTCAATATACTCTTTCAAATTGACAAAAAACAATTATTTTTCAATGAATGAGCCATATATGAAGTGAAAATTTCTACAACCAAATAAAACAAGAAATAAGTAACGTAAAAAAAACATGATGAGTTCTTTTTTATGAATGAGTAAAACAATGAAGTAAAGAAGCAACCAAAAAATTTAACCAAGCAATAGGAATAAATTTCAACCAAGATTTATACAAAAATATGAGTAAACTTTATTGAATAACATATCAAGAAAATAATGTATTTCTTTGAATCCAAAATAACTTTGATTACAACATAGACTTATCAATTGATGACATAATTAAACTATATGATAAAAAAACAAAAAACAATCAAATACAAAATTCAAATAATAATAACAAAGAAATTATTGACATAAATGAACAAATTATAAACACAATAAATTTATTAAATGATAAAGAACTAAAAATACTTGTTTATATAAACAAAGGCCTTTTAAATTTAATAATAAAAAATAACGATAATTTCCAAACAATTATGTGAGATATGTGAAATAAAGTTTTACTTGATGTTATATTGAATGAAAGAAACAAAAATCTTTCAGATGAAATAATAAAAAGTAACTATAATAAAATATTTATAACATATTGATTATTGCACTTTGAATGAGTTTATAAATTATTAAAAGAAAATGATCCAAATTGGAAAATAATAAATATTAAATACTTTTACCCAATAAAATAACTTTTAGTGATTGATTTAATATAGAAAATAAATATACTTGACCAAACATATTTAAATATAAATAATTATGTAATTTTATAATTTAAAAATAATTTATGTGAAGATGACCTGTAGTAGAATGAAAAAGGAACTTTTCTAATGCACTAAAGCAAAAAAGTTTTTCACTTCATGCAAAACTTATTGCATTAGCTGCATCTAAATGAAGTGATCCAAGTCTTAATCCATCTCTTTATGATGCAATAGAAAAAGCAAGAAAAGATAATGTACCAAGTGATAACATAGAAAGAGCTATTAAAAAATGAGCTTGAACAGATAAATGAAACGAACAAGTAAGTCAAATAACATATGAATGATATGCCCCTGGATGAGTTGCAATTATTATTCAAGTACTAACTGATAATAAAAACAGAACCGCTTCAAATATAAGACATATATTTTCAAAATTTTGATGAAATATGTGAGAACCATGAAGTGTAGCATGGATATTTCCAAAAAAGTGAATTATTACATTTGATAAAAAAACTACTGATGAAACTAAAATTGAAGAATTAGTATTTGATACAAATGTTGACGATATGCAAATCAATGAAAATAATATTAAATTGATTTGTAATGTTGAAAATTTAAAATCTGTAAGTGATTTTTTCAAAGAAAAATGAATAACTTATGAAAAATCAAATTTAGAATATATACCAAACAATGAAGTTGAAGTTACTGAATTTGATAAAGCATTAAAAATAGTAAAGATGATTGAAGCTCTTGATGAAGATGAAGATGTAGAAGATTACAGCTTAAATGCAGTAATAAGTGATGAACTAAAAAAAGAAGTAAATGATTTTATTGAAAAAAACACATTTAGAACTTAAAAATATATCAAAAAACAGATACAAAGTAAAATTTGTATCTGTTTTTTTAAATAATTTTATGTATATATTTCCATTTTTTTATTCTTTTATCTTTATTCTTTAATCTATATGCTATCCCCCATATTCTGCATTCTATATTCTATTTAAGTATCAATTTATTATCAGAGACTTCAAAGTTTACTCTAAATATTCAATTTTTATTTAAAACAAATACTTCTCAATCACGATATACAGAAAAATTTAATATTTTATTAACTCAATCAATTTGTCATAAATAAGTTAATGTTTTAGTTTGATTAAAATTTGGTGAATTTGTTTTAAAAATCCAAATTTTATTATTTAAAAACATATAAACATATTTCAATTTACTTCAGACAACAATTCTAGGAGAACTAGTTCACTTTTCTATATCAAAATTCTTTGGTAATTTATTTAAAACTAATGTTTCTAATCTATATGATGGACTATTAAATAACTTAACTATAGTTAAATCTCATCTTAACAAATAAATTCCTCCATCAATTCATATATCTATTATATTATTAATTGTTTTTGAATCTTCATCAGTAAGATATGAAATTCATTTTTCAAAGCTAGTTCAAAACTTTTTATGCTTGTAAACTTGGTTTCAAGCAGAAGATAATGTATACAAATAAGTATTGTATGAAGTAGCATATTTAAAATCTTCCCATTTAGTTTGCCCCTTTACATCATAATATTTAAAAAAACCATTTTTTTCAGATGCAACAATTTTTCAATTTTTTGTAACCAAAAAGATATCTCAATCTATAGAAACTATATCAACAAAAGAATCATCTCTTAAATCATTAAAAATATACTCCTTTGAAGTTTTTCATGAAATAATAGGTCAAACAATACTATTTGAAGTCATTGCATATAAGGCTCCTTTTACATCTAAGATTTTCAACGTATTTTTCGGTAAAGAATTATAAACTAGATTATCTGTCCTTTCTTCAAAAGTCTCAACTAAATTAAATTGTTTTTTTAATATAATAATATCTTGATCTAGTTTTTCTATATCTTTAAGAAATAACTTATTTTCTTTTAAATCAAGTATAATTGCATCAGCCTTCTTTAAGTTTTCATCAAAAACTTCTTGATTACTTATATTATCAGAAGCTAATTTTATTAAATCTTTAGCATTCTGTAAATCTTTTTTAAAATCATTAATCACTTCTGTTTTTGAAGTTTTAGTTATTATTCAAGAAATTGTTGAATATAAAATAAAAAATGAAACTAATATTCATAAAAATAATATACCAGCCCTTATTGATTTTTTTTGAGTTAATAATTTTTCTTTTACAATTAAATATAATGCTAAACTTTTTTTTATTAAATTATTATCAAAAGCCTTAAAACAATAATTTCTAAAACAAATAAATGATTCTTTTTTTGCATCCTTAAAATAAGACTCTTTAATTACAATATATCATATATTTTTGTTTAATTTTTCTTCCAATAATGTAATTTCCAAATTATTTGAAATATCATCTATTTTATCGACATCAATAGAATCCAATATATCAGATTTTGATATATGATGTAATAACCTATCACTGCACAAAATAACTATTTCTTCTCATTTTAATTCTCAATTTGATATAAAAGAAAACTCTTTTTTATTATCATCTTTTTCAGTTATCTCAATAATTTCTTTATCTCTTTTAATTAAATATCAAGAAGGAGTTCATATAGTAGAAAATATCAAATTTTTATCATTTAATACAGCTACAATAATACTTAACTTTCATATTAATCATTCTTCTTGTTTCCATGATTTTAAAACTACATTTGTATTTTCTAATGCCAAACTAAAGTCTTTATATGTAGACTGTCTTGAAATTTTTCATAATACATTATCAATGATCTTATTTAAGATGATTTCAGAAAATTTCTTATCCTCTGAATCAATAAGTATAAAACAACTTAAATCTGTATCTAATTCTATAGTTTTTAAAAGAATCTCATTTTTCTTTTTTAATTCTATTTTTTTAGATGATATTTCAATCATATTTTAAGTGTTAATTTTAAATAAAAATATTATTTCTAATAAACACATTTTAAGATTTGAATAATATTTGTCAAATAATAATATGTATTTTTCTCTAAAAATTGACAAAATTAAATTATGTTTACTTTTAAAGTTTTTTATAATAATGCTTTAAAATTAAGAAAAACTAGCTTTATAAGAATTATTATCATAATATTATTATACTATATACTTAATAATAAAATTATCCTTTTTAAAATAAACTTTACTTATTTTAAAAGCAAACAAGCTATTTATATTTTCATGTTCGATCAAGATCTCAGTCTTTATTATAGGTTTAGTAACTTTCACTAAAATTACATTATTATTTATCTTTATTGAAACTAAAAATGGTAAAATCTCAAAATTTTTATTTTTTCTAAAAATTTCTATTATAGAATTCCGTAATATAGATTTTATGACAAGATCATTTAGATTTTTTTTTCACAATGAATTTGAAATATACATAATTAAAAATTAAATTATAATAACAAACTCTCACTTTTGTTTTTCTTTTTTACAATATATATCTATAGCATCTTTTATAGTTACTCTATTGAATTCTTCAAATTTTTTTGTTAATTCCCTTGCAACTACAATTTTTCTATCTTCTCAAAAATATAGTTTTAAATCATTCAAAGTTCTTTCGATCCTATGAACTGATTCATAAAAAACTACAGTTTCCTCAGTTGCTTGTAATTTTTTAAACAATGTTTGTCTACCTTTTTTTATTGGTAAAAATCATAGATATAAAAAATGGTTTATTGGTAAACCTGAAGCTTGTAAAGCAGTTAAAAATGCAGAAACTCACGGAATAGGAATAATTCTTATATTATTTTTTAAAGCCTCTTGAATAAGTGGATATCAAGGATCTGAGATTCAAGGAGTTCATGCATCTGATACCAAAGCAATATCCTTTCAGTCATTTAATAATGATATAATTTTGTCCAACTTAGCAACTCAAGAATATGAATGATAACTTAAAAGCGATTTTTTTATATCATAATGATTTAACAATGTTGCAGTTGTTCTTGTATCTTCACAAGCAATATAATCAACTTCTTTTAATGTTCTTAATGCTCTAAAAGTAATATCTTCAAGATTTCAAATTGGTGTAGAAACAATATACAACATAAATAAGTAAATAATAATTAAAATACAATAAAATAAATATTTTGAAACTTTATCTTTATCTTCATAATTATAATAGCTATTTTTTAAGTTAAATCAAAAATAATCTAGAATTATCTAGATTATTTTTATACATTTAATTATTTTAATTATTTACACACTTCAAATTCTATACTCTATCTCCTTTCAAACAAATTCTTTATCTCTTCCATACTTCAATCTCGACAATTCTACAAATGCTTTTGCTATATTTGTATCTCAAGTTTCAAGATATGGATTAACTGGAATTATAGAAAACGGAGTTGAAGGTTGTTGATCAATAGACAATTTCATAACAGCTTTAAATTTATCCATATTTACTAAATCCTGTTCAGAAAAAGTTGGAGCATAATACTTTGCTAAAAATTCTCAATCTTCAGGTCACACTTTATAACTAAGAACACTTCATACATTACCAAATATTGCATTTTTTAGATTCAAACTTGATTTTGTTAACGCATCAGATTTTTCCAATTGTCCCAAGTATTGATGAGCCAATATAAGTCAAAGACGATATTTACGAGCTTCTGACAATATAGATTCTATACTTGGAGTAATATAATTTTGGAACTCATCAATATATAAGAAGAAATCTTTTCTATCTTCTTTTGCCATTTGCTGTCTTCTCATCGCAGCCATTTGGATTTTATTTACAATTATTAGTCAGAGTAATTCTGAGTTCAAATCTCATATAAGTCATTTACTTAAATTAATCATAAGTATATTTCCTTTTTGCATAACATCAGAAACATCAAAACTACTCTTTAATTGTCAAAGAATGTTTCTCATCATTGAATTAGTAATAAACTGTCCAAATTTAGCAGCAAAATATGGGATTATTTCTCATTTTTCTCTATCACCCATTGCTGCATACGTTTTTTCCCACCAATTCCTTACAATCGGATTTTTTAAAGTCCTAATTCTATCTTTCTGAAAATCATTATCAGTAAAAATTCTAATTATATCAGTAATTGCTCATCATTGTGGATAATCCATCAAAGTTAAACAACCATTTCTAAAATAATCTTGTATACGTGGACCAAATATTTCACTACCAAAAAGTTTAATCATTATATTCATAGCATCCTGAGCAACTTTTTCTTTTTCATCAGGAGTTGTTGCTTCAAGTATATTTAATCACATAGGTCTTGACTCATCTGCTGGATCAAAATAGATAACATCATCAGCCCTTTCCCTTGGAATAAAAGGAAGCAAATCTTTAGCTAAATCACCATGAGGATCCATAACAGCTAATCAGTTTCAATTTCTTAGATCTTGTCTTGCCATAACTTGAATTATACTTGATTTTCAGGTACCAGTTTGTCAAATAACGTAAAAATGTCTAAATCTATCCTCTGTTTTTACTCTTATCTCCTTTTTTGATCATCTATGAATGTTGTATCATAATAATAATCATTCTTTAGGAATATTAGAAGGAGCTTTTACAATCTTAAAATTCTGCCATTTTATTTCTGGCGTTTTATTATATTTACTATGTGGAAAATGAAATAATGATGCGATTTCTTCAGTATTTAAAATCATTTTATCTTTATTAAAAGGTTTAGAAAAAATTCTGTAAATATAGTTATTTACTAACCTATCATGAGAATGCTTATGAGTAGATCAAAATTTATTAAATTCTGGATAAGAAAATTGAGAAAACGAAGAAATAATATTTGTTAGATTAGAATTAACTGATGTTCTATTATTTCAAGTAGTAATTATTCTTATATTAACTTCATATCATGTTTTATCTCACTTTTCATCAACAGTTTTCGCTCTTTCTTGAGTTAAAGCAGAAGTAGAGTTTCATCATCATTTATTATTTTCTCAATCATTTTTATTCATTAAAATTATATCCACAAATCACTTAATCAAACTTCATAATCATAAAGAAGCATCTTCTTTTTTTCATTGTAAAATCTTACTTGAAAATTTAAAAGACTCTTTCTGCCAATCATCATCAATAGGTTTTAATAAAATCTGTATTACAGCAGCCTCATCTTCATCTAATTTAGAGAGAGCATTAGTTATATTATTTATTGGATCAGACTCAAGTTTTTGATATGTTTTTATTGGATAACAAAAAGATCTTTTAGTAAATAAATGTGTAGAAACATTATATTTTTTATTTAAAAATATATTTTCTTCCAATGTTTCCTCAACTATAGCATCAGGATAAAATCAATTTATCTGTTTTTCTAGTAATTCTTTATATTCTTTTGGTGCTACAATATAAAAAGAAATTTCATCTTTTATAGCAACATACTCTAAACTAATTAAATCTTGTCACAATAATTTTTTATAGATTTTACTTGACTGGATACTTTTTAATGAAGACAATAATTGTTCCATAATAGAAACAGCTTCCTTAAAATCTCTTGAAGTTTCTTTTTTATCATCCAAATCACTATCTTTTTTAGGTACAATTATCTTATAAAAAGCCAAACTCAATGTTTGCCTTAATTCACTTTTCTTTTTCAAATAGAAAAAATATACTCCAGATATAATAAATACAAAAGGAAGAATATATAAAAAAATTTCCATCGTATAAAAAATAAAATAATACTTTAATCTATTATAACACAAAATTATATAAATTGTAATTAAATAATAAAAAAAGTCTTGAAAATAGTTATTTTTTAGTTAAAAAGATAAAAAGACATTATTTTTTATAAAAACATTATATGAACATAATTCTACTTGATTCTATAAGATCTATGCAAAATGTTTGAGCAATATTTAGAAATGCAGATTGAGCTTGATTTTGAAAGATTATTTTGACATGATATACTCCTACCCCACCCAGAAATGAAATAAATAAAACTGCACTATGAGCAGAAAATACAGTAATTTGGGAATATTACGAAAACCCCATTGAAATTATAAATAATTTAAAAAATGAATGATACAAAATATATTCTGTTGAATTAACCGAAAAAAGCATTGATTATAGAGATTTTTTTTGAAAAAAAGAAGACAAAGTTTGTTTAATAATGTGAAATGAAGTAAGTTGAGTAGATAATAAATTACTTGATATGTCAGAAAAAATCCTTATGATACCTATGATGTGAAAGAAAAATTCATTAAATGTATCAGTTGCTGCTTGAATAGTTATGTATGCATTTACATAAAAACAAAATTACACATATTAATAAGTAACTCTATATTCTAATCCATAAATTATGTTTAAAAAAATTGTATGATTATGATTTCAATCAAAATGAAAAAATGCAAAAGATGTAAAAGAATATATAAAATTATTGATTGAAAATTGAGCTAATGAATTTATGACATGATATAATCCTCAATATTGGTTTGAAAAATTTTGATTTGAAGTAAGTCCTAATTGAAGATTTGCAGAGCATGAACAAATAACTGACTACGAAACACTTAAAGATATAGTTGAAGAAATACATAATAATAAACTTGAAATTTTTGTTAATTTAAATGCTTGGTACTACACTATAGAAACATTCCCTCTAATAAAAAAAATGATATGAGAATTAATCTCATTAAACTTTGATTGAATTATATGCTGAAACATAGGAATTTTAGAATATTTAAAAGAAATAAATTACAAATGAAAAATAAATTTATCAACAATTCTTGCCCTATATAACAAAGAATCAATAAAATTTTTTATAGAAAACTATAAAATAAACAAAGTAATATTAAGTAGAGAAGTTACATTAAAAGAAATTGAAGACTTAGTAACAGAATTTAAAGATATAAATTTTGAGGTGTTTTGAGAATGAGATTTTTGTAGATACAATAATGGATTATGTTATGCTGAACATAAATATTGAAACAAAGATATATGTACAGTTGTTGTTAATGAACTAATAATTAAGAAAAAATTTAAGCCAGAATATAAAAAATTAATCCTTGATGAAAATATAACAAACAATGAAAAAACAAAATTAATAAATGACATTTTCAAAAATGATTTTTTTAGTATTAAAAAAACTATAGATGATATAGACCTTGGATTTATAAATAAAACTGAATGATTAAAAGAAATTGAAAGATTGATTATAAGGCAAAAAGATACTATTGATTTATATTATGATTCCATGAAAAGTTTAGATGACAAACAAAATAAAAAAATTTTAATTATTTTAAAATGAATAAACTATATTCTAAATAATAATTATATATGAGAAAATCTAAATATATTAAATGAACTAAAAAACGAATTAGAGACATCTATTAAATCATGAATTTCATTTAACTTAGAAAAACAAAACGAATTATGATGAGAAACAAAAGTAAATTCAATTGAACTTGCTAATTTCTATTGAAAAAGTGATATACTAAACATTTATTCATACATATTTTTTTTAAAATTTAAAAATATAGTAACTGTAAAATTCCCTACTAGATGAAGAACGTCATTAAATAAAATTAAGATAATAGATGAATTAATAAAAGAATGAACTATTAATAATAATGTATTAAACAGATGAATAAGTATAAAAAGAACTCATTACGACCTAACACATATTTTTTGAGAAAAACTTCGGTTTAGAAAACTCCTATCAAATTTTTACAAATAAAAAAACACTAGAAATTCTAGTGTTTTTTTATTTAATGATTACCCTTTTTTAATCTCCTTCATTTTCAAAACCTCATGTTGTCTAGTTTTAGGATTATATTTTCTTAATGAAAGTTTTTTTCATTGTGGAAAATTTTTTTTCTGAATATTTGTAACATAACACAAATTTCAAGTTTCTTCACTATATAAACCTACATATGTTCTTTTTCCTTTTGCCATAATAAATAATAATAAAAATAATTTAATAATATTGATTAATTATATTATTTTTTAAAAAATTACAAGTTTTTTTATTTATTTTCTGTATATTTTTCATAAAACTCAGCTATAGTAAGTTTATTTTCATACAAATAAGTAGCTAAATCAATTCAAAGATATCTCCAATGCCAAGGCTCTACAACATATCAATCAATATCAGGTCATTTCTGGTAAGTATTATGAAATCAATATTTATAAGCATTATCCTGCATCCATAGATAATACGCAGTTAACATTTTATTACTTAAAAATTCTTTTTCTGTACTAGCTTCCCACAAATCTAATGCTAATCAAGTTTGGTGTTCTGAAAATCCTGGTTTTGCACAAAATAAATCACTACATCATCTTGACTTTATTCATACTTGATATTCATAACTTCTAAAAGCACTTACTACTAGCATTTTCTTTTTAAATATTAAATAAAAATCTTTCGCCATATTCTGCAATGCTAAATTTGCATCCTTCCTATACAAAGAATCTCCCCTAATATCTAAAACATAATCTGATGCAACTTTATCTAAATCATCAGGAATATAATCTAATTTTTTAAATCATATTTTATTGTTAACAAATTTAGTAATTGATGAATCACTTTCAAAATCATAAGTATTATCAACTTTCGCATCAAACATAGTAGGAATTCATTGAATTATTCATGAACTATAATAATCTGGATAATAATAAAAGATTTCTGTATTAATAAAATTTCTACTTTTATGAACTACAAAAATAAAATAAAATAATAATATAATTATAAAAATTGAAATCAAATAAAAATAAATTCTAATTCTTGAAGTATGTTTAAATAATTTAATCTTTAAAAAATTTTTCATATAAATTTAATTAATTAATAATTTATATAAATTATACCATAAAACAAAAATATATCCAAATTAATTTATTACTCAACTTGCAATTAATTCATCTCATTTATATACGGCTATAACTTGACCTGAGGCTATAGCTCTTTGTTTTTCTCTAAATACAAATTCAAAATTTTCTTTTCATACTTTAATAATCTCTAAATCTTGATCAACTTGTCTATATCTTATTTTAGCTTTTGCTTTCAACGGAAAATCATATACTTCTGAAATAAAAGTTAAATTATTACAATATAATTTATTTGAATATAATTTAATATCTCAAGAAGTTCAAACTATAAGATCATTTCTTTCAATATCTTTTTTTATAACAAAAATAGGTTCTTTAAGTCATCAAATTTCAATTCATTTTCTCTGTCAAATAGTATAATAATATACTCCTCTATGTTTTCAGAGTATTTTTCAACTAGTATCAATAATATTTCATTCTTTTGGTTTTATTTTTTTCTCCAAAAACTTCTTAAAATCCACTTTTCAAACAAAACAAATTCATTGACTATCTTTTCTTTTTGCATTTGGCAATCAAATCTTTTCAGCTATTTCCCTAACCTCTTTTTTTTCAAGTCATCAAATAGGAAATAAAGATTTTGATAACTGATACTGATTTAAAAATGCTAAAAAATACGATTGATCTTTTGTAGAGTCAACTCATTTTAAAAGGTGAAAGATTAAGAATTGTCAGTCGACATCGTCATCCTCGTGGTTGACACGAGGATCTATTAAATCGTCTTGAACATTATTAAAGATTCCTGCCTTCGCAGGAATGACGAAGTCTATTCAACTATTAACTATTCATTTTTCACTCTTCACTACCCTAGCATAATGTCCTGTTGCAATATAATCAAATCATAAATCCATAGCTTCATCTAAAAACATCTTAAATTTTATTTCTTTATTACACATAACATCAGGGTTTGGAGTAATCCCTTTTTTATATCATTCAAACATATAATCAAGCACCTTATTAGAATATTCTTGTCTATAATCAAAAGTAAAAAAAGGAATATTTAAAAATTCAGCAACTTCCTTTGCAACTTGTAAATCTACTTTTGTAGGACAATTAGGATTTTCTTCATCAAGATAATTTATCATAAATCAAGCTGTTACATCATATCAAGCTTCTTTCAATAAATAAGCAGAAACAGCACTATCTACCCCCCCAGACAATCAAACTAAAACTTTTCTCATATACTATTGACTTTATTAGATATATACTTACTATTATATAATTAACATTTTATATTTTTTTTCACTAAACGCAATTTAATATAATAATTTATGAAAATAAGACCATATCAAGAAACAGATGCTGAATGCACTATGACATTATACAATGAAACAAATATTATACACAATTTTCCAGATTTTTCAAAAAAACAAAAGGATGTTATGTTACATTATGATATAGCCATATTTAATGAAACAATGCTATTATATACAACATTGATAATAATAATTGAAAAAACTAAAAAAATTGTTGGGTTTATAATGATGAAAGATGATTGATATATAAATTATTTATATATTAAATATAACTCAATTAATTCTTGATATTGAAAAAATCTAATAAAAGAAATAGAAAAAATTGCTAAAAACAAATGAATTACTAAATTATCACTATTTGCAACTAAATATGCATCTAAAAATAAAATATATGAAAAATTATGATTTACTAATCTATGATTAGATGAACACTATATAAATGGAATATTATTTGAATTAGATAAAATAGAAAAATCACTTGTATAAATATAATTTAAAAATTACAAAATAACAATCAAAACAAATTATCATTTTATACCTATAGATAACCTTAAAAACATTATAATTGAAAAAAAGAAATAATTTATTTTTGAAAATCTCATATATCAGATATAATAAAAATATTTTAATATTTAATTTATTTCTATGAAAAAATTATTAATTCTATTAACTATTATATCCCTTTATTCTTGTTCAACTACAAAAAATAACAATGACCAATCAGTTATACAAGAAACAAAACAAATAATAAGTGATTATCCTGATACTCTTGAAACAAGCATAAAAAACGCAAAAGAAGTAAAAGAACAATATAATCAAAAAGTTGATGAACTTTGAAAAAGTATTCAAAATGCAAAGATTAACTAAAAAGACCAAAACAATTTTGGTCTTTTTTTTATTTTATATATAATCCTAAAATAATTATAAATAAAACAATAATCTTTAATTATAAGATAAAATGAAAAAAAACTATAAATTTTTAACCTTTATTACAGTATTTTTTGTAACTATACTTCTAGTTTCAAACATCGTATCAACAAAATTAATTGATTTAGGTATATTTGTATTTGATGCTTGAACACTACTATTCCCACTTAGTTATATATTTTCTGATGTACTAACTGAAGTTTACTGATATAAAGAAACAAGAAAAGTTATATGGATGGGATTTATTTCTACTATAATACTATCTGCTATTATTATAATAGTTTGAATTCTACCTTGAGCATCAGAACGGACATACCAAGCAGATTACAACAATATACTATGACTTACACCAAGAATTGTAACAGCAAGTTTAATAGCATATTTATTCTGAGAATTTAGTAACTCATACATAATGGCTAAAATAAAGATAAAAATGAAATGAAAAATGCTATGGATAAGAACTATCTGATCTACAATTATTTGAGAATTTTTTGACACAATTATATTTGTATTAATAGCATTTGCTTGAATTTATGACAATGAACTAATAAAAAATATAATAATATCAAACTATGTTTTTAAAGTTTGAATTGAAATCCTATTTACTCCAATCACATACATAATTATAAACAAATTAAAAAAATCTGAACAAGAAGATTATTATGATAACAAAACAAACTTTAACCCTATAAAATTATAATGACAAAAAAAATTAAATACTCAATTATTATAATATTAACAATAATTATATATATAATAAGCTTAATGTTTTATGTAAATTATGAAGTTGAAACAAATTACTTAGAAAAAATCAAAACTATTAAAGAAATAAAAACCAATAAAGTAGGATTAGTTTTATGAGCTTGAATCAAAAACTGACAACCAAGTGATATATATAAAGATAGATTATCTCAAGCAATAAATGCATATAAAAACAATAAGATAAAAATAATACTAATATCATGAGATAACTGAAATAACCAATATGATGAAATCACACCTGCAAAAAATTATTTATATAATAACAATGTAAATAAAGAAGATATATTTCTTGATTATGCTTGATTTGATACCTACGATAGTTTATATAGAGCAAAAGAAATATTTCAAACAAAAGAGTTAACTATATTCACTCAAGAATTTCATCTAAAAAGAGCCTTATATATATGTGATTGATTAAAAATTGATTGTATGTGAGTAAACACAGATTTACATACATATAAAAATTCAAAATACTATTCGTTAAGAGAATTTTTCTCTAGATTTAAAGCATTTTTAAACATTAACTTAAAATCAAAACCTAAATTTTTATGAGAAAAAATAAATTTAAATTGAAAAAGTAATTATGAGTAATATAATAAAATAAATTTATCCTATAATTATGATAAGTGATGGAAAACAAAATAAAACAAATAATTAAAGAAGCAAAAAAAATATCAAAAAAAGCAAAATGATCACATGATTGGGATCATACAATGAGAGTTTATAATCTATGTTTAAAAATTTGAGAAAAAGAAAATGCTGATTTAGAAGTACTAGAAATAGCTGCAATACTACACGATATATGAAGAATAAAACAAGATAAGTGTAAATGAAAAATATGTCATGCAGAAGCATGATGAATTATGTCAAGAGAACTACTAGAAAAATATGAACTAGAAAAAGATAAATTTGAAAACATAATTCATTGTATAGAAACTCACAGATTTAGATGAAACAAGATTCCTCTAACAAAAGAAGCAAAAATACTTTTTGACTCAGATAAATTAGATTCTATTTGAGCCATATGAATATGAAGAGCATTTTCTTTTTCTTGAGAAATATGAGCAAAAGTACACAACAAAGATCTAGACTTAGAAAAATCAAAAGAGTATTCTAAAGAAGATACAGCATACAGAGAATTTCATGTAAAATTAAAAAAAATCAAAGACAGAATGCTAACAGAAGAATGAAAAAAAATAGCTCAAACAAGACATGATTTTATGGAATTTTTCTTTGAAAGACTAAACAAAGAAGTTGATTGAGAAATCTAATAAAATTCTTGTGAAAAAAATAACAATATGATAATATAAAAATAACAAGTAATTGTTATTTTTTTAAATAAAAAAACATATGAACAATAAATCTAAATACCATGTAATTTGATGATGAATAGCCTGACTTACAACTGCTGTTTACTTGATACAAGAATGAAAAGTAAAATGAGAACAAATCTCAATATATGAAAAAGCAAAAAGAATGTGATGAGCACTAGACGCTAGAGATTCCAATAAAGCATGATGATATATAATGAGATGAGTTAGGATGTTTGATTGAACATCTTTTACATCAACATATGACATCATGTCAAGAATTCCAGAATTAAATAAAAAACATGAAACAGTTAAAGATAAATATACTAGGTTTAACAAAAAAAATGAAATATATTTTCATGCAAGACTATTAAAAAATAAAAAAGCACTAGATCAAAGGCCACTGAAATTAAATATAAAAGACAAGATAAAACTAATGGGTTTATTAATAAAAAAAGAAAAAGACATAGAGAATATTGAAATTCAAAATTATTTTTCAAAAAGTTTTATTAAATCAAATTTTCGGTATGAGTTTTCTACTGTGTTTGCATTTCAACCATGGAGCAGTTTAATTGAATTTAAAAGATATATTCTTAGATTTTTACAAAATTTTCCATATATTGATACATTAAAAACACTTGATATTACTCCATATAATCAATACGATTCATTAATACTACCCATAATTGAATGGTTGAAAAAAGAATGAGTTAACTTTGAAAATGAAACAAAAATAATTAATCTTGATTTTAACATAACTAATAATAAAAAATCTATTTCTAAAATCATTTACAAAAATGAGTGAAAAGATGAAATTAAAGAAAAAAAAGTTGAAGAACATGATTATATATTTATCACAATCTGATCTATGGTAGCAAATTCAAGTATTTGAACTATGATAGACTCTCCAAAAACAGATATAGAAAAAAAATCTAATTCATGGACTTTATGGGAAAAAATAGCTGTATGAAACCCTGATTTTTGAAATCCACAAAATTTTTCTGATAATATAGAAAAATCAAGATGGACCTCATTTACTATTTCATTTAAATGAAATAAATTCTTAAATTTAATAGAAAAATACTCAAATAAAAAAGAAACAACATACTGATGATTCACAATAATTGATTCTAATTGGATGATTTCTCTAGTTATATATTTTAAACCTCATTTTTCAAATCAACCAGAAAATATTACAATATGATGGGGATATTGATTATCATGAGAAAACAAAGGGAAATATGTTAAAAAGAAAATGTCTGAATGTAATTGAAAAGAAATTCTTACTGAATTAATTTACGAACTATGATTTGAAGAACATTTAGATGAAATATTGAAAACATCAAATTGTATTCCCTGCTCTACGCCTTATGTTACAAGCCAATTTTTACCAAGAAAAATATCAGATAGACCTTTAGTAGTACCAAAAACATCAATTAACTTCGCATTTATTTGACAGTTTTGTGAAATTCCTGAAGATGTTGTATTTACCGTTGATTATTCCATAAGATCTGCTGAAACTGCAGTTTATAAGTTATTAAATCTTAATAAAAAAGTAACTCCTATTTACAAATGATATCACAACCCTAAAGTTTTATACAATGCATTAAAAACTCTAACTAGATAAAAAATAGACTTACAAAAATTTTGTAAGTCTATTTTTTAAATTTTCATTATATCAACTTCTTTCTTTTTTGTCATCTCATCAATTTGCTTATTCGCATCATCAACCATTTTTTGTAAATCTTTTTCATAATTGTTTGCTATATCTTCACTAATTTCTTTTCAGTCTTTTGCTGTTTGAATAACCTTATGAGAATCTGCTCTAGCATTTCTAACTCAAACTTTTGCTTCTTCAGCCATATTTTTTGCTATTTTAACAGCTTCTTTTCTTCTTTCTTCAGTCATAGGAGGAATTTTTATCATCACACTATCAGCCATTGTTTGAGGATTTAATCAAAGATTTTCCTCAGTAATAGCTTTAGCTATCTTATGAACCAAAGATTTATCCCATGGTTGAATTGAAATAGTTTGAGAATCAAGAAGTGTCAAAGATGCTCAATTTTTTATAGGCATCAAACTTCCATATTGATCAACCAAAATATCTTCAACCATTGCAGGATTTGCTCTTCATAATTGTAATTTAGAGTATTCAGTTTCAAGATGTGAAATAGCTTTTTTAATTCAATCTTTTGCTTTATCTAACATAAAATTTTTTTATTAATAATTAAAAATCAAAGCCATAACTAGTCTTTATTAGTTATCAACTATTTTAGTATACAATTTTTTTTGTAAAATCAAACTTGTTTTAAAAAAATTTTTATATAAAATACTGCTTGATAATTCACTTATATTAATTATATTTAAAAATAAAAATATGAAAATCCTTGAATTAAAAAATATAGTAAAATATCTTAACTGAAATAAAATACTATCTCATGTTAGTTTTGAAGTAGAAAAATGAGATATATATGGTTTTTTATGACCAAACTGAGCATGAAAAACAACTACAATGAAATGTATAATGTGACTTATAAATCCTGAAGAATGAGAAATAAAAATATTTTGAGAAGATTGAATAACTCTTGAAGCTAAGAAAAAAATATGATTTATGCCAGAAAATACATATCTTTATAAACACCTAACTTGAAAAGAATTTTTGAAATTTAACTGAAAATTTTTTGATATAAAAAATGATGAGTTAGAAAAAAGAGTTAATAAACTTCTAAAAAAAGTATGACTTGAAAAAGCTTGAGATAAAAGATTAAGTGATTATTCAAAATGAATGCTTCAAAGAATATGACTTGCTCAATCAATCATAAACGAACCTAAACTTCTATTTTTAGATGAACCTATGAGTTGACTTGATCCTATTTGAAGGAAAATGGTTAAAGATTTACTTCTAGAACTAAAAGAAGAATGAACAACTATATTTTTCAACACACACATACTTGCTGATGCAGAAAAGATGTGTAACAAAATAAGTATAATCCACAAATGAAAAATCATAGTTGAATCAAAAAATATTAAGGATATAAATGAAGATTTAGAAAAATTCTTCATTGAAAATATTGAAAAAACAAATCATAAAAACGAGCATAAAGAAATAGAAGAAAAAAAAGAAATTAGATAAAAACTATAAATTTTATTTATCACAAAAAAACTGGAAATATTATTCCAGTTTTTTTTGTTATTAAATTTTTTATTTCACACTATCTTTATGTTTACCTCTTCCTTTTAACTCCAAGATAATAGGAGTTCCAAAAAATCAGAAATTATCTCTTATACGATTTTCAAGATATCTTTTATAAGAAAAATGAAAATGCTCCGGATTATTAACAGTAATCAAAAACTTAGGAGGATTAACATCAACTTGACTTCAATAATAAATCTTTGGATTATGAGTCTTTTTATTTCAACTTGGAGCATGTTTATATACTACTTGTTCTAAAAATTCATTAAAAATAGAAGTTTTTACTCTCTTTTTTCTTTCTTTATCTATTCATATAGCACTATCAAGTATTTCATTAACTCTTTTTTTCTCAATTGCTGATGTAAATATAGTTGAAACCCAAGGTAAAAAATCTATCTTTTGCTTCATATAATCTATATATCTATCCATTATATTATCTTTATTTATTCAAGGTTTTGCCAAAACTTTATCCCATTTATTCATAACCAAAACCAAACCTTTGTTTTCTTCTAAACTTCTATTGATTATAGACAAATCTTGAGAAACGATTCAATCAAAAGCATCAACCACAACAACTACAATAGATGCTCTACTTATAGCTCTTTCAGTTCTCATAACTGACCAGTTTTCTATATTTCTTGTTCAAACCTTACTAAGTCTCCTAATTCAAGCAGTATCAATAAGTACAAAATTTTGTCCATTATAAACAAACTTTGTATCTATACTATCTCTAGTAGTTCATGGCATATCTTTTACCATTACTCTATCTTTTCATAAAATAGCATTCATTATACTTGATTTTCACACATTTGGTCTTCAAATAAGAGCTATTTTTATATAACTATCATCAAATTCTTCTTCTTTATAATTTAATCATTTTTCCTTTAAAAATGTTGATACATATTTCCTAATTTCATTAATTCACCTATTATGTGAAACTGAAACTGGGAAGAATTCACTATATCATCAAGTTCAAGCTAAACTATAAGACTCCATTATCTTATTTTCATTATCTGCTTTATTTGCAACCAAAATAACATCTTTAGCTTTTTTTTCTTTTAATAATTTCAAAATTCTTTCATCAAGTTCCGTAAATCTATCATATTCTAAAATCCATATTAATAAATCACTTTCTTCAATTGATTGTGCTGTTCTTGAAACTATATCTTTTGCTATTTCATCATTTGAACTTGAAAAATCAAGTCATCAAGAATCTGATAATACGTATGTCAAATCATTTATTTCATCAGTATATTCAAATTCTGAAATATCCCTAGTTGTACCAGGTTCATCAGCAACAATTGCTATCTTATGTCATACATACATATTAAAGAAACTTGACTTTCCAACATTTGGTCTTCATATAATTGTAACTTTTGCTAACACTCTAATCTGTAAATTAAAAAATATTTAAACTAAATTATACATAATTATTTTTAAATGCAATTTTATTGCAAATATAAAAGCAATATGATAAAATTTTATAGAATTTACATTTTTATATAATAAATAATATGTGAGAAAAATTACAACATACAGAAGAACATAATGATATGCCTAAAAAATGATTAATATTTAAATTTGAAGAGTGAACAGATAATTTAAAATGAATAGATAGAATAGAAGATTGAAAATATATAGAATGAGATAAACTACCAGAAAATTGACAAATTTATACATTTAAAGAATGAAGTGATGAATTAACACAAATTGAAACCATAAAAAAATGAAAAGTTACAGAAACTGAGATCTTAACATGAAGTCAAATTGATAGGATAAAATTAATGGTAAGAGAAAAACTAAGTTTACAAAATCAAATAAAAAACTGAGATGAAGAAAGTAAACTTCCAAACTACATAGAATTACAAAGTTTAAAAGAAGAATGATATACTCCACCTAATAATTAGAATATGTAAATATAAAATAATAAATTTTTAATTTTTAAAAATGTCTATAGATAAAAAAGAGAATTTTGCAAATAAAATACAAAAAACTTTAGATAATGAAACAATAAATAAATTAGTTTTTTATAAAACTGATAATCAACAAGATTTGGAAACACTAAAATTTGAAATGATAGTAAATAGATTAAAAAAGACAAATATAACAAATCTAAACTATGATTTATTTAAAAATGATTTTGAAATAGTTATGAATATGTTTAAAAATGAAAACATAACTAACAATTTAAAATCTAAAGAAAAAGAATTTGAATATTCATTGAAAACCGTAATGGATAAGATACTAACAGTTATTCAAATAAAGTATGCATTAAAAAAATTATATCCTCAATATGAAGAAGATTATATTCTTGAAATAGTTGATAGAACAAAAATACTTAATGAAAGTTTCTTAGAAGAAATAAAACAACAATATTTTCAAGAACACCTATCTCCAATGCCTGAAGCTACTGATAAAGACAGTGACTCAGATGAAAAATGGTTAGTATCAATACTTGAATAAAAAATAGAAGTAATACAACTTCTATTTTTTATTATCTAAATTTATTATCTCTAAAATACCAATACAAAATAAATATAACCAAAGCTGTGCTTCAAAAAATCGAAGATAAAACAAAAATAGTACTATCCTGCATTGGAGTTTTTACATTCATACCATAAAAACTTGTAATAAGCATCATTGGAAAAGTATAAGTTGATACAACTGTAAGAATTTTAATTACAGAGTTAGTCCTTATATCAATTATAGTTTTGTAAGAAACCTCTGTTGAACTTATATGCTCATCAAGTAAATTTATTTCGTTAACTATTTGAGATAATTTATCTTCCAAATCTTCAAAATATGCTTCAATTTTTCAAGCAAATAATTTATTTATATTAAACTCAAGTTGATTTAACACCACAATCTGAGGTCTAAACATATTCTTAAGCATTATAATATTTCTTTTTTTTATCATTATATCTTTTACCAAAGATGAAGAAGCTGTAGAAAATACAGATTTTTCAATCTTTTTCATATCTACATTTATTTTTTCAATAACCCTAAACATCTTCTCAAGCATTGCTTGTATAATCTCATACAATACATAACCTGAAGAAATTTTCAATTTACTATCATCTCATAAATCAATTTTACTATATTGTTCAAAAATCTTATCAATATGATTACCAGGATAACTTCTAAAGGTAATTATATAATCTTTTCATAGAAAAACATTAAATTCATTCAACTCATAAATTTGAGTTTTTAAATTATACTTAGGAAAATGCAAAGTGATAAACATATAATCATCATAATAATCTATTCTGGCTCTCTGATTTTCTTCAAGACAAGCCTCTATATCCAACTCATGAAAATTATAATGCCTAACAACAGAATAAAGTTCATTTTTTGTGACATCAACTGCATCAATCCACAAAATATTTTTTATATTTACTTGTCTAAGCATAGAAATTTAATTAATAACTAATAGTGAATAATGAATAATTATTGTTAAATAAAAAATTATTAGCATTGATTACAATAACTATTCACTATTATTTATTCTCTATTCCACACAACTAAAGTTCAATTTGTTTTATTTCAATATGTAACTCATCTAATTGTGATTGATCAATAACTGATGGAGCATTCATCATCACATCTTGAGCTTTTCATGACTTAGGGAAAGCATAAACTTCTCTTATATTTTCTTCATCTTTTAAAATCATCATAAATCTATCCATACCTATCGCAAATCATCCATGAGGAGGAACTCAATATTGAAAAGCTTCATACATAGCACCAAACTTGTCCATAACTTCTTGTTTATCTCTTCAAACTATACCAAAAGCTTTTACTAAACTTTCTACATCATGATTTCTTATAGATCAAGAAAGTATTTCATATCAATTACATGCTAAATCATATTGTATAGCTTTTATGTTTAATAAATCTTGTCTTTCAAATGCTTCAACTCAACCATGTGGCATTGAGAAAGGATTATGACAAAAATCAAGTTTTCAAGTTACTTCATCTTGTTCAAACATAGGAAAATCAACAATCCAAGCAAATGATAATTTGTCATTGTCTGCCAAGTTAAATTTATCTCTCAATGCAAGTCTTACAACAGACAAAACTGATACAGCTCTTTTAAATTCATTTGCTGAAAAGAAAATTATATCTCAAGTTTTTGGTTCAAGTCTTGATTCCATTTCTTTCATTTCTGCATCACTAAAAAATTTCAATATTGGAGATTTTGGTCATTCAACTGCATCATAGATTATATATGCAAGTCATTTAGCTCAAGCTTTTATAGCAACTTGTGTTAAATCATCTATATCTTTTCTACTCATTGTTTGTCATTCAAGCTTTATAGCTTTGATAACTCAGTTTGTATCACAAACATTTCTAAATACTGAGAAATCACTATTTTTAAATATATCAGTTAAATCAACAAATTTCATACCAAATCTCAAATCAGGTTTATCACTACCATAATTTTCCAAAGCTTCATCATAACTTATGATACTAAAATCTCATAATACTTCTTTTTTGCTAACAGATTTAACTACATCTTTAATATAACTTTCAACAACATTAAAAACATCTTCTTGTTCAACAAAACTCATTTCACAATCTATTTGATAAAACTCACAAGCATGTCTATCAGCTCTTGGATCTTCATCTCTAAAACAAGGAGCTATTTGAAAATACTTATCAATTCATCAAACCATCAAAAGTTGTTTATATTGTTGAGGAGCTTGTGGTAAAGCATAAAATTTACCTGGATGAATTCTTGAAGGGACTAAAAAATCTCTTGCTCATTCAGGACTAGAAACAGTAAAAATAGGAGTTTGAACTTCTAAAAACTCATTACTAGCAAACCAATTTCTAGTAAAATTTAAGAAATTTGATCTAAAAGTAACATTTTCAAGAGCTTTTCTTCTTCTTAAATCTATATATCTATACTTGTATCTTATATCTTCACCAGCTAAGTCTCAAAAATCATCCAATTCAAAAGGAGGAGTTTTTGATTTTGATAATAATCTAGTTTTACTTATAATTACTTCTATATCTCAAGTTTTTAGATTTTTATTATCTTGTCACTCTGGTCTATTTCTGACTTTTCAAGTAACTTGTATCACAAATTCACTTCTAAAATCGTTAGCTTCAAGCCAAGATTGTTTATCATCTTCAGGATCAAAAACTACTTGAGTAATACCATATCTATCTCTTAAATCTATAAAAATAATTCCACCATGATCTCTTCTATTACTTACCCATCAACAAAGAGTAACTTCTTGTCATACATTTTCTTTTGTAAGTTCATTACATGTAATAGTTCTAAGCATAATATAATTTTTTTAAAAATAAAAACACACATAAAATTAATGTGTGCTTTCGGCCTCGCTAAAAACGAGGAGGTGCCACCAAAAGCTATTTCTTAATTTTATTTTTTGTAACAAGAGCTTTTACTCTCGGAAGGTTCTAATAATTACTTTAATAGTAATTCTGAAACAACTTTTCAGAAATCAATTAATATTTCACTTTCTTCCTTCAGCTCGCAGTTGTTTTCTGCTCAATCGCTTTTATTTGATACATCATATATTAAAAATATTTTCTTAAATTGCAAATTTTAAATTTATTAAATTATTAATATTTCATATACCATAAACTTATTGACATTAATTAAAAATATATTATATTTAAGCAAATTTTTTAAATCAATAATAATATGAATCACACAAATACGATAAATTGAAATATAACTTGAAAAAATCCTACTTCTGAGTTTGAAGAACATATAAATAATTCAAAAACAAAAGTTAATTGAATAATGGATTATACTGATTTTATATTTAATCTTTTTGGGCAAACAAATCTAGATGAGATAAATCCTGTTTTATTTCTTACAAAAACATTTAAAAAATATTGATTTTATGATTTTCAAGAACTAATAAAAAACATAGAAAATATAGAAAATACCCCTGAACTAGCATATAAGTACTTTGAAAAATACTGGTTAGAAATAGAGTTTTCTAAAATAAGCAATAAGTTAAAAAATATAAAAAATTACCTTTTAAATGCTCAAAATACAATAGATTGATTCAAAATGATAAGCGTTTTCATTTTAAAAAATCTTGATTTAAAAAAAGATACTGACAAATTGAATTATGAAATTAGTCATAAATTCTCTGAAATTAATCTAAACGATACAATTACTTTTTTAAATAATTTAAAACATAATCCAGAACTTAGTGACTTATTAGTAAATATCCATTGAATCAAGCAAGAAAAAGATGATATATTAAAAAAAATTGAAAAAGTTAGATATTATTTGGCATACAACATAGATAATATAAAAATGGCTCAAATAAAAAATATATCAAATGAAATAATAAACGAAAATGATACTCAAAAAAGAAAAGAGATTGTAACAAAATTAAAAGAAAAACTAGAAATTCTACTTAGAGAAAATAACTACTTAATAGAAGCTGGTAGAGGAAAATGAGTTCCCCTTAATATGAATTTAATATATCAAATTGATGAAGAAACTGATATATATAGATTTGATAAAGAAAGAATTATTGCTCATATCAATTGATTAGACAAAGTAAGTATAAACTTGCAAATAGGCGAATTTTTAAATGATTTTGATGAAATTGTATGAAATATAGATAAAGAAAAACTTGAAGAAAAAACTAAAATTTTTTGAGCAAAATGAGCAAATTTAGATATGATTAAAGATTTTCTTGAAAAACTAAATTTACTAAAAGGAAAAACAAAAAATAAATTTCACTATAATATATCTGAAATAAATATTCCAGCATATGAAAAAATCCCAGTCTCAATCTATAAAAAATGGAAAAATAATGAAAATATAGATAGTGATTTAGAAACCTTTTATAATCAAATTAATGAGAAAAAAGTCATACTAAGAAGCAGTGCAGTTTTTTCTGAAGACAACGAAAACTCAACTTGAGCATGAATTTATGAATCAATTGTACTTAAAGAAAATACAAGTTTTGAAGAATTTAAAAACAATATAATAAAAATTTATGAATCAACAAATAGTAAAAAAGCTCTAAAATACCAAAAAGATAAGTGAATAAAAAAAGAAGAAATGTGAATAATTATACAAGAATACATTGATGAACTTCGTAATAAAGAAAAAATATATATTAATACAGTACTTAAAAATGTTCCAGAACTTATGGATATAGTTTTTGAATATAAACAGTATGAATTAGAAATGTGAGAAAATCAAGATGAAACAAAACTTAGACCTATTTTAAATAAAAGTAAATTATTAGAAAAAATAGCAAATCCTACCTCTATAGAGAAAGAATCATTTCATTATCAACTTGATTCAAGAAGAACTTGATCTTATGAACTTTTTTATCAAATAGAAGAAATATGAATAATATCTTATTTACTTGAAAAATATTATAACAAAGCAATTCAAATTGAAACTATACTAAATTGAACTGATGATCCTATATTACACATATTACAAAGCCGTTTTTTACCAGAAAATTTCACAAAAAAAAGTGATATTACTTTTCCTAAAAATAAAAACTCATTATTTAGATGAAGAAGTATATGAGCAATTGATACAACTTTAGATATATTACCAAATTGGAAAAATAACAGTGATAAAAATTGATGTGTAATCTTTGATTGAAGCCAATTTTGTTCTTTAGCTAAATGTGATTTTGATGAAAATATGTTACCTAAAGACTGAGTTGTAATAATCACATGAGCCTCAAATAATTTCAGATGACATATAGAAACTATTTGTGCTGAAAAGTGAATTACTGTTATATTTTCTTGACATAAATTATCCTGAATTGATATAATAGATAGGAATTATAGAGGAAGATGACAATGAGTAGAAAAAAAGTTTATTGATAGTTTTATGTGACAAAAAAGTCTTCATATTGTATCAAACTGAATAGAATGAAATTTGTATAAACCAGAAAATTAATCAAAATCAAAAATTGACTAAAACATAAAAAACTATAAAATTAGATAAATGTTAGACTATCTAACATTTACAGTTTTATCCCTTAATTTAAGAATAATATGAGTTGCCACTGCGAAAATAATGAATTCTTGTATAGACAAGTAAAAATAGATACTGAGGCTCCGGATTTTAACTTACCAGCTTATGATCCACTAATCGATGATGAAACTGTAGTAAGTTTATGAAGCCTTAGATGAAAATGGGTTGTACTATTTTACTACCCTGCTGACTTTACTTTTGTCTGCCCAACTGAACTAAAAGATATGGCTGATGCTAGAGATATATTTGAAACTATTTGAGTTGAAGTACTAGCTGCTTCAACAGATACTGTTTACTCACATAGAGCATGGGTAAAACATGAAAGACTTATGCAAAACTTCCCTTACAAAATGCTTTCTGACCATAATTTAGAAATAGCTGATACATACAATATCCTTGATGAAAAAACTTGAATTGCTTGAAGAGGTACTTTTGTAATTGATCCAGATTGAATTGTAAGAGTTATAGAAGTGACTTCTGGTCCACTTGGAAGAAATAGCGAAGAACTTATAAGAAAAATAGAAGCACTTCAACATATGAGAGCAAATCCATGAATTGCATGTCCTGCAAAATGGGTTAAATGAAACACAACACTTGCTCCATCAATCAAGATTGCTTGAGAAGTTTATGAAGCTTTAAATAAATAATATAGACTAAAGAAAAAAAATAAAAGACCAAAAAACTCCTCCCCTGCTAGAAAAAGACTAGGTAGTATGAATATACTATCATTCAGTACTTGTTAGGGAATCATTAAAAAAGTCTATAATTACTTACAAAAAAAGTTTACTTGAAACAAGTAAACTTTTTTTGTACTTTGTACCTCTTCATTCCTGCTTATGCAGGAATCTATAAAATTAATAATATCCGTATTTATATTTGCAATTTCAAAAAATATAGCTATATTATATACGATATAATATATTATAGTATATATTTTACAATAAAAATATTATATTTGCATTGTAATTACAAATAATTATAATGTCTATACATAAATAATAATTTATGACAAAAAGAGAAAAAATAAAAGAAAAGTTTCTAACTAACCCTGTAAGTTTAAAATTAAATGAAATTGAAAGCTTTTTGAAAGCTGAATGATTTGAACTTATTGAGGCAAAATGAAGCCATAAAAAAGTTTGACACAAAAAAAGTTGAAAAATGTACATATTACCTATCCATAACTCTGATGTACTAGGTGTCTACAAGAAAAAATTACTTGAATTTTATAATAATATTTAAATCCTAACTATAACTATATGTTTGAAGAAAATAATATTCCTTGAACAGAAAGATATTTTTTCATAAATGTCTGAGTTAAAAAATATCCTCTTATAATTACCGAAACAACAGAAAAAGAACCAGAAGAAATGGTTCATATTAAATGTGATTGAGCCAATATAAATCAGACCTATCGTAAAGAAGATTTACATCTACTTTTTATGGATATAGCCTGAATGATAGAAGAAGAACAATCACAAAACAAGACATCAGTATTCCAATTCAGACTTACTCCAAAACAAAGGATGCAACTAGAAAAAAACGCCAAAGCAAACTGATATGACAGTGTAAGTGAATTTGTAAAAAATAGATGTTTAGTGAATAGTTAGAAAGTGACAATTTTTAATTAAGGCGAATTTGCCATAATTAAATAATTTATTTATTAAAAATTACATATGAAAAAAATATTTATTATATGAATAATTTTATCACTACTTTTATCTAGTTGTTCTATTGATTGGGATAATGAAAAAGATAAAAAAATAGCTGAGTTAGAAAAACAAATTCAAAATGACACTTTTAAGAAAAAACAAGAATGTGCAGAAGATAAACTAAAGATGGAAAAAGAATGATATTCAACAATAGAGAAAATATGAAAAGCAACAGGAGATCCTTATAGTTGAGAAGTTTCAGAAATATTTTATAGTAAGAAATTAAACACATGTATATATGTTTTTAATATTTATAAAATTGTTGATATAGACTTTGAATGACAAGAGATGTTACTAAATACTTATGTATTCGATTTTTTCTCTAAAAAAGAAATCATCTCAAGTATTAATAATAAAGACTATGAAATTGAGAAAAAAATCAAAGACCTTAAATGAGAATAATTAATAAAATTAAAATGCAAAACCTACAAAAAATACTCCAAGATAAATTTAAATTAGAATCATTTAGAGATTGACAAGAAGAAATTATTCAAAGCATAATTCTATGAAATGATACTCTTGTTTTTATGCCGACTTGATGAGGGAAATCCCTTACTTATCAATTTCCTGGTATTATGAGAACCGGTCTCGTTATAATAATTTCCCCTCTTATCTCCTTGATGAAAGACCAAGTTGATAAACTAAATGAACTTTGAATTAGAACAGAGTTTATTAACTCAAGTATTTCAGTAGTAGACAAAAGATTTATACTAGACGAAATAAGTCAAAATATGCCTGATGAACAAGGCTGAATAAAGTTTCTATATATTGCTCCTGAAAGACTCAACGATGAACACTTTTTAAGAGTAATAAAAAATATAGATATAGCTCTTATTGCAATAGATGAAGCTCACTGTATAAGCCAATGGTGACATGATTTCAGACCAAGTTATATGAAAATAAAATGATTCATAGATGATTTAAAACAAAATAAATACTTTCCTATAGTAGCACTAACTGCAACAGCTACAAAAAAAGTAAGAGAAGACATAGTTTTAAGACTTTGACTTAAAAATTATAAGATCTTTACTAAATGATTTGATAGAAAAAACCTAGTTTTTATCATAAGAGAAATAACCAAAAAAGAAGATAAACTTGATAAAGTTGTTGAGATAATTCAAAAAACTCCACCTTACTGAATAGTGTATTGTTCATCTATCAAAGCTGTTAAAGAAGTATATGAACATCTAAAATCACAATGAATAAATGTTTGAGTTTACACATGAGAAATGAAATCAACTCTTAGAGAAAGTGAACAAAATAATTTTATGGATTCGACTTACGATGTCATAGTCGCAACCAATGCCTTTGGTATGTGAATTGATAAAAGAGATATCAGATATGTAATTCATTACAACTTACCTTGAAGTATAGAAAATTATTACCAAGAAGCAGGTAGAGCATGAAGAGATTGAAAAACGAGTTTTTCTATAGTAATAGCTTCTTATCAAGATACAATTATACAAGAATTTTTTATAGAAAATGCTAATCCTTCAAAAGAAGATATTCTTAAGCTTTATGATTATATTTATAAAGATTTTTCTCTATGATGATGAACTAATCAACAAATACTTAAAACTTATGCACTTATCGCTAAAGAAAGTGATTTAAAAAGTGCTACAAAAGTTTGAAGTATAATAAAGATATTTGAAAAATACTGAATTGTAAAAAGATGATTTGATGTAAATGAAGATACCGAGGATTTTAGATGAAGATGAATCACTATTATATTATGAAAAAAAGTACATAAAGACATCCCCATAAAATGGGACCATCAAGATATACTAAAAAATGAATCATATTTCAAACTTGAACAAATAAAAAAATTACTTTTCAAACCTGGATGTAGAAAAAAATTTATTTTGGAATACTTCTGAGATGAAGAAGATATAAGAAATTTATGAGATAATTGCTGAGTTTGTGATTATTGTATAGATAAAAAGAAACTTACAAGCTGAAACTTTATAGAAATAATAAAAACAAATGCATATTTTATTGTATTAGAATTTGTAAAAAGATTTGATTGCAAATTTTGAGCCAATATATTAGCATCAGTACTAACATGAAGTAAAGAGAAAAAAATCACAGAATGGGATCTAGATTTAGACAGAGATTATGCAATTTTAGAAGAATACTCAAAAGATATAATTGTAGCCGTTTTTGAAGTACTTATAAATGCTTGATTTCTATATAAATCAGACTGACAATACCCAAAAATATGACTTACAGAAAAATGAAGATTATCTATTTTTGATAATAACCTTTTATATGCTGAAAAAAACGAATTACAATCAAACTTATACCTAAAAGCAAACAAATTTTTAAATAAACCAGAAAAGAAGGAAAAATCATCCAAAAAATCCAAAGAAAAAAACACAATAAAAATAGAAAAAGTTGATACATACACTCAAACTTTAGAATTATTTAATAAATGATTAAATACAGATGAAATAGCAAAACAAAGAGAACTTACAAAACAAACAATAGAATCACACTTGATTTCACTATACACATACTCAAAAATTCCCTTAAACAAAATAATGAATTTATCAGAATTAAAAAAGTTGAAATTTATAAAAGATTTTTTAGAAAAAAACAAACTAAAATCAAACAAACTATGAGAAATAAAAGAAGCTATAGACAAAGAAAATAAAAACATAAGCTATGTTGATATAAAACTTTGCCTTGCTATGATTGAAAAAAAGGACTTGTAAAAAATTTGATTTACAATAAATAATTTATATAATATTTGTATTACATTGTAATACAAATATTATGAATACAACTATTTCTGTAAGAGTAAATGAAGAATTGAAAAAAACTTTTTTGACAAAAACAAAAGAAAGATGATTAGACTGAAGTGTATTAATTAGATGCTTTATGGAAAAATATAATTCAAATCCTGATATCGTGAAATTTGATATAATTGAAAATGCTTTTGATGATATGTTTAAAAACAAAGAAGTAAAAAGCAAGTTAAAAAAGATATCCAATAAATTAGATAATTTATGATTCTAATAACAAAAACATTTTTAAAACTTTTATCAAAAATAAAATCAGTATGATTAAACGATATAAGCTTAGAAATAAACAAACATAAAACATGACTAGATAATTTTAAAATTATTTGAGTTATTGAAAATAGAAAAATATTAAAATGATATTTATTATCAAAAAAAGTTAGATTAGTTATTTTATTTCAAGAAAAAAACTGAAGCTATCTTCCCTTTTATCTAGCAAAGAAAGAAACAAAAAATTGATATAATATTTCAAAATATAGTTTAGATGAGCTAGAACAAAAATTAGATAATATACTTATTGATTTAGAAAATTGAGATTATGAAATTATCGATTAAATTAAACTCAAAACAGATACTAATTTAAAAAACTTGTTATTTAAAAACTTTTATTTATAATTTAGCAGATTTTTTATGTCATTGCGAGACAAAAAATAATCAAATGTATCTAATTTGTCATTCTGAATTTATTTCAGAATCATAAAAATTATTTTCAATATTTTGCTCCCGTAGTTCAGTTGGAAGAACGCTAGGCCGCGGACCTAGAGGTCGTGGGTTCGAGTCCTGCCGGGAGTACCATTATCTTTAAAAAATAAAAAAATTAGCTAAAATTAGCTAATTTTTTTATTTTGAAATATTAATATACAAAATACTTATAGCTATTAATATTAAATAAAACATTAAAATTTTTTTATAATTAATTTTTTTATCTGGATATTCTTTATTAAACTTTTCTAATAAATAATATGATATTAAGTATATAATTAGTTTAAAAGGAAAAACAAAAAATAAGTAACTCATAAATCAAAATGGCTTTCAAGCAGATAACTCTAATAATGAAAATCAATAATAAACTTGAAATAAATATATTATAATGTAAACAAATGCTGAATTTAAATAAATATTTTTAAATAATTTAATTCAATACTTTGAATACAATAAAAATAATAAATATCCAAAACAAAAAAATATAATTATGTTTAAAGGTAAAAAAACTAAAAACCAAAATCAAAAGAAATCAATAAACATGCTTAATAAAAGACTCAAATTCTCTTTATAATTTAAGTCTGAAAATCATATTTTTTTTAGATTAGTTATATCTGTTAATGTTCAAGTAAATCAATCTCAATGTAAATTTATTCAAAATTCTCATACACTTATTGAACCAGTTTGAAGATTATAAATTGTTGTCTTATTTGTATTATAATCATCTGTTTTTCTTTCAACTCTAATAAGTTTCCAATTTTCTAATTTGTTCCTTACTCAAATTTCTGAATTATTAATATATTTTAAAAAATAGTAATTAAACATAAATCTTGATTTATAAGTTTTAATATCAACAAATTTAATTTCTTTAGTTTTTAAATTTTCAAAAAAAAGTGAATCAGTAACGACAATATTAAAGTTTGCATTAACTTTTAAGATACTTAATATAATTAGAACTGAAAAAAGAAATATTTTTTTCATAAAAGAAATATTATAATGATAAATGATAAATTATATATTATTTACTTTCAATTTTTTCCAAAATAATTTTAAACAATTTAAATCAATTTTATCCAAAATTTCCCTAAATATTCTAATACAAAACTTTTCTGTAGTACCAGAAAAAAATAATAATAAAAACCTCTTGAAAGTGAGGTTTTTATTATTATTTAACAAGTATATTTTTTTATTAATTCCTCCATTAAACTATAAAAAGAATTATAATATCATTTTAAATCTTCTTTTTGCTCAATAGTTGTTGTATTTCAATGAGCAAAACATCAAGTTATCATTTTAATACTTTTTAATAATGATTTTTCTTCTTCTAATATATCTAATTTGTCTAAATTATAATTAAAATATCTAGTTGCTCATTCACCATATAAATAAGAGACTAATCTCTCAGATAAGTAATGTAATTTAGCCATTCTTTCACATTCTCATAGTCATTTAGATATATAAAGCTCAGTGTATAACTCATTAGTTTCTTCTATTTTCAATATAACCATAAATCAATTATCTAACATTTTCCGTTTACTTAAAGCAACAATTATATAATTTCATTTAATATCTTCTCAAATTTCAACATTTAAAGAAGGACATGAATAATCTTTTATTAATCTTAAATCGTTTTCATAGAATGGTTTTCATGAAAGACTTTTTCAAGTTCATCTAATTTTATCAATCCTTTTATTTTCTTCTATCCTATAATTATAACTTGCTTCATCTATTAGATCTAAAATATTCTCATCAGTTTTTTTTACAAAAATCTCTATAAATATTTCACTTTCATCTATATTATAAGAATCAATTTTATCTATTTTAATGCCTTTATAGAAAACATCATTTATTTTTATCTCATATTCTTTTCAGATTATTCCATCATTTTTCATAATAATAAAATACTTAATTAATATTAATATTTATTATATAAATAAATCCCCGGAAAACAACCATAAATAATAAACTATTACATCTTTCTTTCTTATAAAATTAATATATTATAACCAAATATCACATACTATTTACTTTTCCAATTTTTTAAATAATATAAAAGTGTTTTTAAAACACTTTATCTTTAACTATCAATTATGAAAGAAAAAAATGCAGAATATATATCTTTTATAAAAAAGATACTGATTATAATTTGATTTATTTTTCTATCACTTCTGACCTATAAGATACTAAATATAATAGTGATGCTTGTGTTATCCCTATTTTTATGCATACTTTTCTCCCCTTTTCTAAATAAGTTAAATAAATGGAAAATAAATGATTTAACTTGAATTATATTAATCTTTATCTGAATACTACTTGTAGTAATGTTAATAATGCTATTAATAATACCACTAATAGTTAACCAAATAATTATATTATTTTCAGAAATCACAAATTATGTAAGTCAGTTACTAGACATATACAACACTTCATGAATAGAATGATTTTGATTGCCTTTGATAGTCCAAGATTTTGTAAGTAGTCTAAATGTAGAACAAGTATTGACATTGATAAAAGAAAATTCAACTCAAATTTCATCTTTTTTATGAGCAAACATCAAAAACTTTATAACAAGTTGAGCTTGAATTATATTCACTGTTTGATCATTTATATTTAATCTTGTTTTTGTTTTTTTATTTACATTTTTTATAGTTCTTGAAAGAAAAGATATTAGACAACTATTTTATGCTATACTACCAAAAAAATTATCTGAGTACATCTATGATAATGAAAAAGATGTTATTCATATTCTAACTATTTGGATTAAAGGACAAATGATATTATGAATATGTATGTTTTTCCTAACTTTATTTTGATTACTTATATTAAAAATATTTTGAATAAATATCCCTTGAATATTATCCCTTGCATTGATAGCTTTATTTATGGAATTTATACCATATGTATGAACTTTTCTTTCATTTTTAATAGCTCTATCAGTTTCTCTTTGAGTATGACTTAACTGATTTATAGGAATACTTATCGTATACTTGATTATACAACAAATAGAATGAAACTTTCTAGTTCCTTATATCATGTGAAAAACACTTTCTCTTTCACCATTCATAGTACTTATATCTATGACCATATGATGAGCATTATTTTGAATAGTATGAGTAATCTTCACAATTCCAGTTATATCTATCACAAAAGTATTTCTTAGACCATACATAATCAAAAGAGAAAAAGAAAATAAATTTATAAAAAACAAACCACTAAAAAAAGCCTAAAATAGGCTTTTTTTAGTATAATTAACTTTTCCTTAAATAATTAATCTCAACACTATCCCCAACAAACTCAAAAATATCTGATGCATTTTTATTACCTACACTTCAAGGCAAAATCTCTATTATCTTTTTATCTAAATAATAACTAAATACTTCTTCTAACTCATCTATTTTATATATCTCTTTATCTCAAGAAGTATTTGCACTTGTTAAAAAAATAGGTCAAACACTTTTTATAAGTTTTTTTTGTGTGTCATTATTAGCAACTCTAAAAGCAATTTTTTCATAAACTCATCTATTTTGAAATCAAACTCAATTTTCATCTTCATAGTTTAACCACAAAGATACAGGACTTGAATTAGTCAAAACAGTAAAAGGCTTATCATAATCTTTTAAAAACTCTATTTGTTTTTCATTTAAAGTAGTATTATTTTTCAACCACACAAAATCCGACACCATTATAGCTAAAGGTTTTTCAAAGCTTCTTTTTTTTATCTTATAAATCTTTTCATAGTTTTTAATATCATCAATTGCACATGCAATTCAATAACAAGTATCTGTTGGAACTAAATATATCATAATTTTATTTTAAATATTATTTATATTATTATACATTATAATAATTGATGTCAATCTAAATTTCCAAAACAAAAAAGTTTCTTTTTAAAAAGACCAATAAGGTCTTCTTTATCTATTATATTTTACATCTATAGGATGTTTAAACTTTTTATAAAACTCATCATATGATTTAAGTTGCGTTGGATCTTTTCACTCCAAAATTATATTTTTTTGATATTTCAAATATTTTTCAGCCCAATCATTTCATAACCTGTAATCAATTTTAAATTGATTAAACAACTTATCATATGCAACTTGATTAGATAAATTTGGATATATTCTTTGAGATAAAACCAACATATACTCTTTTATTTTTTCACTATTTGGATGTTTCATCTCAATAGCACGAGCATATGAGGCAAATGCAATCTTATATTCTCCCATTAAAACCAATATATCTCATATAGTAGAAAAACTAAATGGATTAGGTCATCATCAAAAACGAATCATTCATATAACTCATTTTAAAGCCATTGGACAACTATCTTTTATCTGTTCGTCAATATTTTTACCAACTTTTTTTGTTTCAGGATATATATCATAATAATTCTCTCAACAAGATTCTCTAGAATTTTCTCTATACAATAATTTATAATCTAACGACACTTTTCACAACATATTTTCACTCACCATAACACTAGGATTTGTAAAAGAATCTATTATCCAATTATTAGCTATGAGTTGATAATTTTCTCTTCAGAAATGTGCATTTACATTTATTTCAATAGCCTTTTTTATATAGTTTCTACCTTGAATAATCAATTTTTGAGATTTATTATCATTTTTATTAACAAACCACCCTTTTGCTCAATCATGTATAAAAAAAGTTCATAAATTAGCATAATAACGATACCGATTCAACATATCATATTTACATTTATCCATTAATTCCTTCTTTGTTTTATATATTTCCAATGCTTTTTCAAGATTTCAAATATGATCATATCAAACAGCAAGATTATCATACAAAATTAGATTTCATGAGTTAGATTTCAGTAGATTTTCATCTCTATTGATTCTATAATTATAATACTCCATTGTATTTTTTTCATATTTATCATGAATTATATCATCAACAATATCAACTGAAAAATAATCAATATAATTAGTATTTTTTAATACATAAAGTACTATTAAAAGTAATATTACAAAAAAAACAATAAGATACTCTATTATACTTATTAATTTACTTTTTTTTAAATTAAATATTTTCATAAATTTTATTATAATAAATTTTGAATTAAAGAAGGAAATATAAATAATCAATATATAAAAAGTATAGAAATTGTATACGTTTTGTAATTATAATTATCAATTAATAATACTGACCACAAAAGCATTAACCATATAAGAAAGAATAAAATCAGTCAAGCAGTAATAATAATAGGACCAAAAACAAAACCTAAAATATAGCTTAATAAATACAAAATCCAGTAAAAAATTCAAAATACTGTATTTAAATAAAGCAAATATTTAAACCTTTTTACAATTTTACTTTCTGTAGTTTTATTCTCTTTCAGATATTTTATTATATTTTTAACAAAGTGTATCAAATAATTAAAACAAAAAATAAATATAAAAATTCAAAGAAAAAAACTTACAGCAATTCATGTTCATATTATCATTACAATGACAATTACAGATGTTAGTACCCATTTAAATGTCAAAAAAAACAACTCTTCAGCTCATATAGTTTTCCTATCTTTAAAAGTAATTTTCAATAAAATCAATAAATATATCAATACAATAATCAATGCAGTAACCCAATTAATAAAAACTACATTATCATAAGTTTTACCCCATAAAGTTTCTGATTTATTTGTATCTTCGTCATTTATACAAGCAAAAGTTGAATTGTAAATTGAAAGAAAAATAGCAACAATAGTAAATATTTTTTCAAAAAACTTTTTCATATAATAGGATTATTACAAGATAAATTATTTTTGCATTACATATATATATTATAGCATAAATAAATTTTTAAATAAATTATTACAACTAAAATTTATAAAAAAAACTAATCACTACACAACCTAATCATATTATCATAAATCCATTTTCTTAATAACAATTTATCTACATTAATCAATTCAAGTTCAGATAACATCTGTTTTTTATCGTCTGATGATAATTTATCTATAACCATAGTAACTGATAACAAATTTTCTTTTAATACTAAATACTTAGTTAATAAACTTATATCACTCATATTCAATAACTCTTTGACTTTTCTCCTTGTATCAATTCAAACTGCATTAAGTGAATCATATTCTAAGCTAGATAACATATACTCCTCCGGCAAAGTAATCTTCTGAAAAAGTCAAGCTTCCATAAAATTTTACCTAAATATAATATTAAAATATTATTAATGTTATCATATTTTTTATATTTTCAAAATAAAAAATTTAATTATTTAATAACTATTGACTCAGCAATTTTCAATCAATCAATAGCTGATGATGTTATCCCCCCTGCATATCAAGCTCATTCTCAAGCTGGATATACTCAATTAATATTTGATTCTCAAAATTCATTCCTAATAAACCTAACAACTGAACTACTTCTTGCTTCTATTGCAGTAAGTATAGCATCATCAGTTGCAAATCATTTAATTTTTTTATCAAGTTCTGGCAAAGCAAGTCTAAGAGATTTAACAACAAAATCAGGCAAACAATTATCTATTGAACCAAGTTTTATTCATGGTTTATATGTTGATTTTGTTTTTCATAATGATTTAGACTCTTTTCACTTTAAGAAATCTCAAACCAATTGAGCCGGGGCTTTATAATCTCATCATCATTGTAAAAATGCTTTTTTTTCCCAATATCTTTGGTACTCTATTCAAGCCAAAGGATGATCTGAAAAGAAATCACTAGGATTAATTGGCACAAGTAAAGCACTATTTGAATTATCAAAATCTTGAGCATATTCACTCATCCCATTTATACAAAGTCTATTTTCTTCACTTGATGCTGGTACAACATAACCTCAAGGACACATACAAAAAGTATAAACAGATCTTGCATCACTATTATGAGTTACAAGTTTATATTTTGCTGTTCATAACTTTTTGTTTTTATAATATTCTCAATATTGTGATTTATTTATCAAATCTGCATTATGTTCTATTCTCACTCACATAGCAAAAGGCTTTGCTTGCATAGAAATTCCCTTATTATAAAGCATTTCTAAAGTGTCACGAGCTGAGTGTCATATAGCCAAAACAAGTATATCAGTGTTAATTTTTTCTTTTTTATTTACTTCTATACTTTTCACTTTTCAATCGTCTATTTCTATATCTGTCATACAACTTTCAAACATAAATCTTCATCAAAGTGAAGTTATTTTTTTTCTTAAGTTTTTAACAACATTTCTTAATTTATCAGTTCAAATATGAGGTTTTGCATCATAAATTATTTCTTTAGGTGCTCATGCTTTCACAAACTCTTCAAACACAAAATTACTTCTTTTATCATTTATAAGAGTATACAGCTTACCATCTGAAAAAGTTCAAGCTCATCATTCTCCAAATTGGATATTTGATTCAGTATTTAATTTTCAAGTATTTGAAAACAATTCTACGTCTTTTACCCTTTCCTCTACTTCTTTTCATCTCTCCAATATAATAGGTTTTAATCAAGCATAAACCATATACAATGCACAAAAAAGTCAAGCTGGTCAACTTCAAACAATTACAACAGATTTTTTAAAATTATTTCAAACTTTTTTTATTTCATATACATACTCATCTTCGAGTCTTATTTTATGTTTTTTTATGTTATCAATTATTTTTTTATCTTTTTTTTCTGGATTTAAAAAATAATAAAAATTATTTTTTAAATCAACTGACACACTATAAACAAACAAAATATCTTTTTTATTTCTTGAATCAATAGCTTTCTTTATTATTTTATAATCTATTAATTCTCATTCCTGTACTCAAAGTATCTTTAAAATTTTTATTCTTAAACTACTTTCATCTTCATTCAATCAAATTTTTATTTCCTCAATTTTTATATATTTCTTCATTTTTATATATTAGTATTATTAAACTTTATTATAGATATATGTTTTATATTTTCAAATATATAATTTTTTCTTTACTAATACTTGAATTTTATAATTTTTCAATTAAACTTACTAGAAGAAACAAGTAAATTTGTTTCTTGTAAACTCACATTTAATTTAATTTGATAATTTCTTTTTATGATAGACTTAAAACTAGTTAGACAAAATCCTGAATTAATGAAGGATAATATAAAAAAAAGAAATCTAAATGTTGATTTAGATGCTTTTTTAGAAATGGATAAAAAACTTATATCACTTAATCAAGAACTTGATGAGATTAAAAATAAGAAAAATGTCTTTTCAAAATTAATTCCAACATTATCAAAAGAAGAAAAAGAATCGAAATTATCGGATATGAAATCCATGTGAGAAAAAGAAAAAACTATAAACGAAGAAATAAAAAATCTAGAAATTGATTACAACAATATTTATTACAGATTACCAAACTTTTTAGATGAAACAACTGCTATATGACCTGACGATAGTTGAAATACAGTTGAAGATACATTTTTAACTCCAACTAAATTTGATTTCACACCAAAAACTCATTATGAAATCTGAGAAAAAAAATGATGGATAGATACTGAGAAATGAGCAGAAATAAGCTGAACAAGATTTTGGTATATAAAATGAGAATTAGTCTTTTTACAATTTGCTATCGTAAATTATGCGTTAACAGTGCTTCACTCAAAATGATTTTTGCCAGTTTTACCTCCAGTATTAGTTAGAGAACCTGCTATGTTTGGTACTTGATTTTTACCAGCATGAGAAGATGGTACTTATAGAGTAAACCCAGATGATGATGATTTATACTTAGTTTGAACTGCAGAAGTTCCAGTTACATCATACCATGCTTGAGAAATTATAGAAGATTTAAACAACCCAATAAAATATGTTTGATACTCTTCTTGTTTTAGAAAAGAAGCTTGATCAGCTTGAAAAGATATGAAATGAATCTTGAGATGACATCAATTTGATAAAGTTGAAATGGTTTGTTTTTGTAAGCCTGAAGATAGTAAGAAATTACACAACGAAATGACTGCAATTGAAGAATTCATACGGCAATCTATGAAAATCCCATACCAAAAATTAAATATCTGTTCTTGAGATCTTTGAAATCCTGCTATGAAAAAATACGATTTAGAAGCATGGATGCCATGACAAGAAAAATTTAGAGAAGTAACAAGCTGCTCAAATGTATGAGAATATCAATCAAGAAGACTTTGAATCAGATTCAGAGATATAGACTGAAAACCAAGATATGTTCATACTTTAAACTGAACAGTTATAGCACTAAGTAGATGTCTTATAGCAATTATAGAAAACTACCAAACTGCTGAAGGTGATGTAATAATCCCAGAAGTTTTAAGACCATTTATGTGAGGAAAAACTAAGATTTAATTAATAATTATTTTTAATATATGGCAATGCAAAAAAATGTACTTGTTATATTCACTTGATGAACTATCGCTTGAAATGTGGCAAAAAGTAAAGTAAGCCAAAATACAAAATCTGATCCAAATAATTTTATGTCAATATTAGAAAATTCTATTGATATAATAAAACTTAATTGGAATATAGAAATACATGCTTCAGTTGAATCAGTATTTAACATAGATAGTTCAGATATGAAACCCGAAAATTGGACAATACTTATAGAAAAAATTCAGGAAAAATATGATGACTTTGATGCTTTTATAATTCTACATGGTACAAATACTATGTGATATTCTTCATCAGCTCTTTCTTTTGCCCTAGAAAATATTAATAAACCTGTAATATTTACTTGAGCTCAAGTTCCTCTAGGTTACTTATGAACAGATTCTGTAACAAATCTAGTAAATGCTTTAAGAATTGCAGTTTGGTGATATAATGAAGTCAAATGAGTCATGGCTGTCTTTTGATCAAAAATAATTACTTGAACAAGAGTAAAAAAATGAACTGATTTTGATTATGATCCTTTCAATGCTTTCCAGACATGAGCTTTATGACAAATAGGTCGTTTTATAAGATTTAATGATTCTATACTAAAAAAGCATGTAGCATATCTATCAAAATATAAACCCTTAGCAATTCAATCAAGAGTATTATCAATTAAAAAAGACTTTGATGTAAAACACATAGCATCAATAACAGAATTTCCATGAATGAATGAAAATATATTTAAATCATTGGTAGAAAATAATTGAATTAAAGCTTTTATTTTTAGAGCATTTTGAGCATGAGATCCTAGTTCTCATCTTTTTCCAGCATTTGAATACTTAAAGGAAAATAAAATTCCTATAGTTGTTACTACTCAAGCCCCTAGCTGAGTTGCTAGTTTTCAGGTAAATGAAAATTGACAGTATCTAAAAGAAAATGATCTAGCAATACCAGCTCATGATATGAGTATGGAGTCAATGATAACAAAACTTTGATGGTTACTAGCACAAAATCTATCTTATGAACAGATAAAAAATAAAATGTTAGAAGATTTACATGGAGAAATAAATATAGAAAACGAATTAATTTAAAAACCTATGAAACACAAAATATTTGAAATACTTGATTCACTGAAAGTAGAGTATACAAACTATGAACACGTACCTGTTCATTCTTGTAACGATGCAAAGTGAATTGATATACCATGACAAAGAGTTAAAAGCTTACTTATAAGAAATAAAAAAACTACCAATTTTTATATGGTAGTCTTAGAAGATGACAAAAAACTTGAGACAAACAAAGTAAGAGAAATATTTAATGACTCAAAAATGAGCTTTTTTGAAGAAGACTTGATGATGGAAAAAATCTGATTAAAACCCTGATCAGTAAGTCCTTTTGCTTTGATAAACAACACTGACAAAGATATAAAAGTCGTATTTGATAAAACCCTAAAATGAATTCTTATATGATTTCATCCTCTTCAAAATGATAATACAATAGTACTAAATATGGATGATGTAGAAAAATTTCTAAATCATATATGAAGCGAATATGTTTACTGAGATTTGTAAAAAATTTACAAATCTCTTTTTTTCTGTGGTAAAATTCAATCACAAACTCAACAATCTGTTAATCAAAAAGTAGTTAAATTAAATTGTTTAGGTTTATAAATTACTTTTCATACACTTCCCGCAGTTCAATCAACAAGTTCTTGTAATTTCTTTTTATCATCACATAAATTAATTCATCTTCAACCTAAACCAATTGTATTATCATTAACTAGAATTTCAGCCATATATATATATAATATAAAATTTTATATATAATACATATTTTAAATTATTAATCAAATAGTATAATTAGTCTTTTCAGTCAAAAATAATTTTTGTTTGACATCTCAAGAAAAAAATATATATTACATAAAACTAATTAAGAAAAACTATGAAAACAATTACTTTTACATCTACTTGGTGGACAACAACTAAAAATAACAGTTTTTAGTTATGTTTTTTGCGATGTAAAAAGATAAAAATATAAAAAAATTAAAGCTGTTATTTTAAAATAACAGCTTTTTTAGTAATTAATTTTATAAAAATATGCAACTACACATTAAAAAAAACATCTGGTACAAAACAAGCTTCTGGCAATAATATTTTGTCATTGTCTGACTTGTATTTTTGTCATAAGATAATTAAATATATTTAGTGAAACTATAGATTCCTTGTCAAGCAAGGAATGACAATATAAATACTTTTAGAAGTATGGGGTCTTAGGGGGAGCAACGATAGTTAGCACATCTAGAAATCTCTAAACATTCCCAGCTGAAATTTGCTCCCCCTAAATCTTTTGTGGATTTTATCCTCGTGCTTGACACGGGAATTTGGATTCAAAAGTAAGGAGGTAATTACTAGATAAATAGAACTTAGTAACAATACAAGGAAGATTTAAAAGCAGTCCCAAAAAACAATATAATGAAGATTCCCGACTTCTCGGGAATGACAAATATTTTAAAATTTCCACACTTATACATTTTTACAATTAAAAATCTATACCATGAATATCCTAAACGAAATAATAAAAAATAAAAAACAAGAATTGAAAAATCACAAATCAGATAAAGAAAGATTTAAAAAAATATTTTCAAAGAAAAATGCAAATATCATATGAGAGATTAAACTAAAATCCCCTACTAAGTATGAAATGATTTCAGATGAAAAGAAACTTGAAAATATTTACAATTTTTATTGAGAAAACAAAATTATAAAAGCTATATCAATACTTATTGATAAAACATATTTTAACTGAGATATAATCAGATGACAAATTATCAAACAAAGATACAATAAACCAATTTTCTTCAAAGAATTTGTGATAGATAAAAAACAAATAGATTGAGCAAGCTATTATTGATATGATGCACTACTTTTATTAAAAAGAGTTTTAAAAAATGATGTATTAATAAATCTTATCAATTATAGTCTTGAAAAAGATATATTTCCTATTGTAGAAGTAGATAATGAAAAAGATTTAAATGAAATAATTGAATTATCAGAAAAACTAGAATTATGAATAGCAATAAACTCAAGAAATTTATGAAATATGCAAATTGATATTAATTCTCATTTTACTTTATACAACAAATATAAAGACAAATTAGCCAATAACCTTACTTTTGCATTTTCTTGAATAGATAATTTAGACGACATAAAAAAATACAAAAACAAATACAACTGAGTACTTATCTGAACATATTTTATGAAAAATATAGAATAGTTCCCGTTTCTGTTATCCTGAAACAAGTTTACAGAATCTTAAAAAGGAAAAAAACAATATAGAAAAACATCTAGAAATATTAGGGTCTTAGGGGGAGCAACTATAGTGAGTACTTCTAGAAATCTCTATACTTTACAAGCTGAAATTTGCTCCCCCTAAAACTTTTGTTACTTTTGGTTTCAAAAGTAAGAGGAACTTACTATTGTTATGATTCTGGCACAAGTCCGAAATGCAAACATAAATACATTTTAACTTTTCTACATTTTTACATTTTAACAAAACTATTATGTACAATTTTATAAAAAACATCTTAGAAAACAACTTCTCTGAAGAAGATAAATTAAAAATGCTTCAAGATGTAGCAACAAAAAAAGTAACAGCAGAAGAACTAGCAAAAATCGTTACTTACCTAAAATCAAAACAAGCTATAAAACTGGATTTACCAGATTCTATTGATATAGTTTGAACTTGATGAAGCTGACTTGATAGGATAAATACATCAACTCTAACTTCCCTAAAACTTGCATCTATGTGAGTAAAAGTTGCAAAACATTGAAACAATGCAAGTAGTGGAAAATTTTGAAGCTTTGATTTAATTGAAAGACTTTGATATAAAATACCTACTACAACTGAAGAAGTTTTAAAAGAATATGAAGAAAAAAATATTGCCTTTCTATATGCAAAAAAGTTCTTTCCATTTATGAAAGAATTTGCACAAGCAAGAATTGCATATGGTAAACCTACCATTTTTAATATACTTTGACCTCTTCTATGCCCTGCTAATTCTAATCATCAAATGATAGGTTGTAGTTTCGAAGATAAAATGGAACTTATGATTGAAACATGTAAGATTCTTTGAAAAAAAAGAATTATGATAGTAAGATGAGAAGATTGATTAGATGAAGTAACAATAACTTGAAAAACAAAAGTATATGAATTAAAAGATTGAACTATAAAAGACTTTTATTTCACTCCAGATTACTTCTGATTTAAAGAAGCAAAACTTGATGACATACTTGAAAAAGATATAGAAAAAAAAGTTGAAATAGCAAAGAAAATTATCGCATGAGAAAAAGTCTGAGCTTATAGTGATTTAGTAAATATAAATGTCCTAGCTGCATACTATCTCCTATGAAAAAATTTTTAATTTGAAACAAATTTAAAATGACATCCTAAAAACAATTCTACTCTTTTACATTTTTACAATTAAACATCTCTTCTATGAAAAAACTTTTAAAAATCTGCTGAATTAGAAAAGATATAAAGGATTATGAATCCATAGATTTTCTATGATTCAACTTTATAGATATATCAAAACGAAAGATAAAACCAGAAGAAGCAAAAAAAATAATAACACCAAATACAGTTAACAGAGTCTGACTTTTTTGAATTTATAACAATGAAAAATGGCAAAACTTAGATAAAATTTATCTAAATGAAATTATAGAGATAGCTAAAGAAACAAATATGAATTCTCTTCAAATCTACTGAAATTGTGATTTTTCATATTTAAAAAAACATTGATTTTTTACTATAAAACCAATCTCATACAAAGAAGTAAATTCAATAGAAAATGATAATAGTATAGATATGTATATAATAGAAGCAGAAAAACCAGGCAGATGAAAACCATATGACTATGAGATACTAAAAGAAGTAAAACTTGATAAACCTTACCTAGTTGCTGGTTGAATCGATGAATTTAACCTAACTGAAGTACTAAAAAAAGTACCAAATGCAGCATGAGTTGATATAGCATCCTGAGTCGACAACAGAAAAAATGTCTGCAAAAGAAAAACAAAAAGAATAATAAAAATTATGGAAAAAGCATAATTTTTCTAAATTGAGAAACTATTAAAATAGATAGATTTAGAACAATACAAGGAATATTCCGGTTCAAGTCCTTAATGACAATCTAAAAGAATAAATTTAAACATTTTTACATTTTAACTTTAAATCTATGTACAACTCACCTTTTACAATAATTAAGAAAAAATGAGAAGATTTTCTCAGATATTACACTTGAGAACTAAAAAAGTATAATCTACTTTCAGAAATGGAAGAAAACAAAGAACAAATCTTTATAACACCATTTTCACAAGCAAAAGAAAGATGATTTGAAGTAATAGAAAATCAAGAAAAAATTATATCAATACTAATTGATAAAGAGATACAACTAACAAGAAAAGAGCTAAAAGAAAGTTTCTTAGATACTGAAATTATACTAGATTGAGAACTAAATGAAAACTATACAAAAGAAGATTATAGCAAAATAGTTGATGATATAATCAAAAAAGAAATCTGAAATTGAGAATGATCAAACTTTTGTATAGCACAAAAAATAAACTGAAAAATCAAAGATTTTGAGATTAACAAAGCTCTAACTATTTTTGATAGAATTGTAGAATCAGAATTTTGAAGTTATATGCAATTTATATTTTTTGATTGAAACGAGTTTTTCATATGAGCTAGCCCAGAAAGAAATGTAAGTGTAGAAAAAAACATAGTAAGAATGAACCCTATTTCATGAACCTTTAGAAAATCAAAATATACAAACTATAAAGATTTTAAAAATGATTTTATACCTTTTTTAAATGACCAAAAAGAGATAAATGAACTTTTTATGTGTGTAGATGAAGAACTAAAAATGATGAGTAAAATTTGTTCTAGCGGATGAATGGTGGTATGACCTATTTTAAAAGAAATGGCACATTTAATTCACACTGAGTATCTACTTAGTTGACATACAAATATGAAAAAACTTGATGTTTTTAGAGAATCCATTTGGGCTTGTACTGTTGTTTGAAGTCCTATTGAAAGTGCTTTTAAAATAGTAAAAAAATATGAAAACTTTGATAGAAGATATTATGCATGATCAATTTGTTATATGAAAGAAGACTTATTAGATAGTAGTATAATGATAAGAACAATAAACATAAAAAATGACTGAAACATAGAAATGTTTGTCTGAGCTAGTCTTGTAAAAGACTCTGTTTGAGAAAATGAATACCATGAAACAAAAGAAAAATCAAAATGAGTATTAAATGCACTTTTATGAATAAAAAAAGAAAAAAGAAGTTTCTTAGAAAAGTATTATCTAGATGATGAAGTTCAAGAATTGATACAAAAAAGAAATCAAAACTTAAGTAAAACTTGGTTTTTTAAACAAGATCTTGAAAATATAAAAAAGAAAGATGAAAAAATCCTCATAATAAACAATGAAGATGATTTTACAAATATGATTGCCCATATACTAAAAATCAGCGGATACAATGTTGAACTAAAAAAATTTTCTAATGTAAGCCTAGAAGAAGTAAAACAATTTGATATTACTTTAATTTGACCATGACCTTGAAATCCATTAGACAATAATGAAAAAATGAATAAAAATATAGAAATAATTGATTATCTGTATAAAAATAATAAAAAATTTTTTTGAATTTGCCTATGACACCAACTAATTTGTAGATATCTTTGAATAGATGTAAAGAGAAAGAATACGCCTACTCAATGAGAACAAATAGAAATAGACTTATACTTAAACAAAGAGAAAGTTGCTTTCTACAACACTTTTGCAGGATTTTATAAAACCCCTATTACTTGAATTGAATTCTCTAAAAAAGAAAACTGAGAAATCTATTCCCTAAAATGAGAAAACTTCTTTTCTTTCCAGTTCCACCCAGAAAGTATACTTACACAAAATTGACTTAATATACTAAACGAAAACTTAAATAGAATAATTTGATAAACTCACTCTAGCCCTATAATATGAGTAGAGGAAATAAAACAAAAAAATGTTCTTTAAAATTTAATAATTTTATTATACTTTATATGATTTTTATATCTACTATAGCATTTTAACTTCTTTAAAATTATACTTTTCACGATGTGTATCAAATAGGATTCTTAAGGGTGCAACTTCGCCGTAAAACGACACACAAAACGTAATAGTATCTCTGCGAAGATTTGCAACCCTTAAGCACTTTTGTTACTTTTTGTGCAAAAAGTAAGTGGTAATTACATAATTATAAAATGAAAAACTATTTTTATGATTCCGAAAACGAATTCAAAATAATAGCCCATATTTATGTCATTCTGAATGAAATGAAGAATCTCTTTTACTTTGTTTTACTATATTACATTGTTTAAGGGATCCTTCGTTAACACTCAGGATGACAACATAAAACAAAACATTTTGACATTTCCACTTTTTAACATTTTAACAATTTAACAATTCTCCTATGAAACTAAAAAACATAATTATAAACCCAGACTGACATTTCTGAGAATTCTGATGAAGATATGTCCCAGAACTCCTTGTCCCAATTATGGACGAAATCAAAGAAGCTTTTTTCAAACTAAAAAAAGATAAAAACTTTATAAACGATTTAAAAGAACTACACAAAAATTATATATGAAGACCTTCTCCTCTAGTTTATGCAAAAAACTTAACAGAAAAACTAGGATGAGCACAAATCTATCTAAAAAACGAATGAGTGAATCATACTTGAGCACATAAAATAAACCATTCTGTATGACAAGCACTTGTAGCAAAATACCTATGAAAAAAAAGAATAATTGCTGAAACTTGAGCATGACAACACTGACTTGCAACTGCCGCAATTTGTGCAAAACTCGGACTAGAATGTATAATCTATATGTGAAAAAAAGATTATGATAGACAAAGACCTAATGTAATTTATATGGAATTAGCATGAGCAAAAGTAATCCCTGTTTTTGAATGAAACCAAACTCTTAGAGATGCAGTAAATGCAGCACTAAAAGATTTAGTAAATAATTCAGAAAATACATATTATCTTCTTTGAACAGCTTGTTGACCAAATCCATATCCAAGTATGAATGTATATTTTCAAAAAATAATTTGAGAAGAAGTTAGAAAACAATTACAGACCTCACCCATAGCCCCTCTGCTACAAGGCGAAGGAAAAGAATTACTTCCTGATTATATGGTTGCTTGCGTTGGTTGATGAAGTAATGCACTTTGATTTTTTTATGATTTTTTAGATGAAAAATCAGTAAAACTTATATGAGTTGAAGCATGATGAAAATGAATAAAATCTTGACTTCATGCAGCAAGATTTGTAAACAAAAAAATCTGATTTGTAGAATGATATAAATCATATTTTATACAAGATAATGACTGACAGATAAAAGATACTTACTCAATCTCTGCTTGACTTGATTACTCTTGAGTTAGTCCACAAATGGCTTATCTAGAAAATATAAAAAGAGTTGAGATGACTTCTGCTACAGATGATGAAACACTAAATGCAGTTAAAACACTTATGCAAACTGAGTGAATTCTCCCAGCACTAGAATCAGCTCATGCAGTGGCTCATACAATAAAACTAGCTCCAAAATTAAAAAAAGAACAGATTATAGTATGTAATCTATCCGGTAGATGAGATAAAGATTTATTTATAACAGCTCCAGAATTTGACAAAAAATTTATAGATTTTTTAAATGAATACATAAAAAAATATAATTAATACACATATTATGAAACAACCTATTATGACACATCTAGTTTGTGGTTATCCAAACATAGAAGAAAGCCAAAAACTAATAAATGTTTTAAACAAATATTCAACATTTATTGAAGTCCAAATACCTTTTTCTGATCCAATCGCAGACTGACAAATCATCACAGATGCGAATGAAAAAGCTTTAGAAAACTGAATTACCCCAAGTAAGTGTTTTGAATTTTTAGAGAAATTTATGAAAGAAACTAACTGTCATCCTGAATGAAATGAAGGATCCCTTTTACACAACAATAACAAAAAACAATGGTTAAGAGATTCTTCGGATAAATCCTCAAAATGACAACTCAAAACAAATATCCTCATCATGACATACTACAACATTGCCTATAACTATTGAGTAGAAAAATTTATAAAAAAATCAAAACAAATCTGAATCTATGGATTTATAATCCCTGATATGCCATATGATGAAAAAGAATGACAAGAATTAATTAATCTTTGTAAAAAATATGACATAAATCTAATCCAAGTAGTTTCCCCTACATGTGAAGAAAAAAGATTAAAAGAATTATTCTCAATATCAAGTTGATTTGTTTATGCAGTCAGTAAAAACATGACAACTTGAAACAAAATAGATACATGAAATGATTTTGAAAATTATATAAAAAAACTTAAAAAAATTAAAAATATTCAAATTTGAGTATGATTTTGAGTAAAAACAAAAAAAGACATAGAAAATGTCTGTACAGTAGCTGATTTTGCAATAATGTGAAGTGAACTCATTAGAATCCTAAACAAAGATTGAGTTCCATGAGTTGAAAAATTTTTTAATAGTACTAACTAATATATTTAAGAGATATTCCAAGGTAAATAATTAACAGGAATATCTCTTTTTTTGTTTTCATCATAAATAGTTTTGATTTTCATACAATCTTCTAAATCTTTTTGTGCATATCATAAATCAGTGAATCTTTTACAAAATTCATCATAAGCAATTTTTCAATCTAAAAAATCTCTAAAACAAAGTCAATATTCTCCAAAAACCCATAATCACAATTTAAATTGTCTTACTATATTTGAAGAAAGCTCAAATTTATCATACACATTTAAAATTCTGTTAATATCAACTCTCATCCTATCCATAACTTGTTGGCATTGATTATTTTTACGATTTAAACTACCTAAATTTTCTTTTAAGCTAAGCATTAATTCTAAATGTTATAATATAAGTTTCTTAATTTTTTATTTTATTTATAATCTTCCAAAATTGATATATCTGGATTTATATTAAACCTTTCAGACAAAGGTAATTTTGCAACTCTTTTTAATATATTATCCACTCTTGATGATATATTAGCTTCTCCTAACAAATTCATAAGATTTGCCTGACTTTTTGATTTTCAAGTTAATCTTGAAATATCCTCTAATATTATTGAAATCTTTTTATTTATATTATCAGATGCTCTTCCTAAAGTATTAGTGTTTTTATCGTGAGAAGCTTTATGAGTATTCACTCATTTTCTTGTTACTTTTTCTCAACAAGTATTACACTTTAAAAATTTTCAATTTAATTGAGTAAAAGTTGTTTCATTTAATCACCTTACAACAACTCTTTCTCTTGATAGACTAGATAATCATTTTTTCATATTTTCATAATTAAAAAATAATAAATTTAATTATAAATATTTTTTCTATATGTCAAGTTTGTATTTTTAAAATTTTTATCATAGAAAAAACTTTACAAACCAATTAAACTACATAAAATAAAAAATATATTTTTAAAATTAAATTTATGATAAAAAAGTTTTTCTTCCCCGTAATGGGTAATTATAAAAAATTTTTTCAAACTACTTAAATTACAAAAATAAGTATTATATTTAATTTTTAAAAAAAATATTATGATTTTCATGAGCAAATTCCCTTTTAAAACACAAAAAACAGCTCAAAAAGTATCGGATAATAAATCAACTAGTATACTTTTACAAGCTTGATATATAAGACAAGTAATGGCTTGAGTATACACATATACTACCCTATGACTTAAAGTTATTGATAAGATAAAAAATATTGTAAGAGATGAAATGAACAACTATTGAGCATTTGAAACACTTATGCCAAGTCTTGCTCCTCGTGAACTATGGGAGATAACAAACAGATGGGATAATGTAGATGTACTTTTCCATATACCAGCAGCAAACAATAAAGAATATGCACTAAACCCTACTCACGAAGAAGTTGTAACACCTTTAATGTGAGAATTTATAAAATCCTACAAAGATTTACCAATGTGTGCATATCAAATTCAAAGTAAATTTAGAAATGAAAAAAGAGCAAAATCATGACTTCTAAGATGAAGAGAATTTATTATGAAAGATGCTTATAGTTTTCATGCAGATAACAAAGAATTTGAAAATTATTATGAATGAATGAAACAAGTATATTTAAATGTATACAACAGACTATGACTTTGAAATGATACATATATAGTAAAAGCTGACTGATGAACTTTTACAGATAAATACTCTCATGAATTTCAAGTTAAACTTGGAATTTGAGAAGATATAATATTTTATGATAAAAAATCTAAAGAAGCTTTCAATAAAGAAGTAGCTCCAAGTATGATTCCTTCGCAAAATATACAAGATAAAGAACTTAAAGAAAGACAAGACATAGAAGCTGTTTGAATTATTTGAGTTGATGCTCTAAGCAAACAATTTTGAGTTTCAGCAGAAAAATCAACAAAAACTATGATGTTTGATGCTGATGGTAAATTTATAGTTGCATCAGTAAGATGAGATTATGATATAAACACATTAAAACTTCAAAAAATTATCTGATGTAAAAACTTAAAATTTGCTTCACCTGAACAAGTAAAAGAGAAAACTTGATCAGAAATTGGCTATGCTTGACTTTATAATTTACCTGAAAATATTGAACTTTACATAGATGATTCTATAATTTGACTTACAAACTTTGAAACATGAACAAACAAAACTTGATACCATAGTATAAATGTAAATTTTGGTAGAGATATAAAAGAACCAGCAAAATATTATGACTTTAAAGAAGCAAAATTATGAGATAGAAATCCAGAAACTCAAGAAATATATGAAGTATTTAAAGCTTCTGAAGTTGGAAATATATTCCCTTTAGAAACAAAATTTTCTAGTGCGTTTAACTTAACTTTTTTAGATGAAAACAACAAATCAAAAACTCCTTTAATGTGATGTTATTGAATTTGAGTTTCTAGACTTATGTGAGTATGTGCAGAATATTTTCTTGATGAAAACTGAATTGCTTGGCCAGAACAAATTGCTCCATTTACTAACTATATTGTAATTATCTGAGAAGAAAATATAGAAAAATGAATAGAAATATCAAATAGTTTATGATTAGACAAAAATGAAATTATAATTGATGACAGACAAAACGTATGATTTTGACAAAAAATGAATGATGCTGAACTTTTATGAATACCAAACATAATAATTATATCTCCTAAAACTCTAGAAAAAGGATGATATGAAATGAAAAAAAGATGAGAAAAAGAAAGTAATTTTATAAATTTATAAATTAGTCTATGAATCTTAAACTTGAAGGTCAACAAGATTTTAAAGCCCCAGAATTATCAAATCTTTGAAAAGAAATAGTAAACATAATTGATTTAATTAAAGAAGATTTACTATGAATTTTAGAACAAATAAAAAACAAATTTCAAACTAAAAACTAAAACAATTAATTCTTATCTTATTTTATTATGAGTCTTAATCTCGATGAATCAACATATGAATTAAAGTATTCTACTAAAGAAGAACTTTTAACCATAGTTGACCCAAACTACAACAAGGATGATTATGCTGATTATTATAAACAACAATAGATTTTTTCATACAATCTTCATACAAAAAAAGTTTATAATATAAAAAATTAATCATTATATTATGAAAATATTAATAGTTGAGGATAATAAAATCCTTTCAAATAATATATATAAATTTCTAGAGCTTGAATGAATTCAATCAAAACAAATATTTGATTGAATTTGAGTATCTCTTGAATTAAAAAATGATTCATATGATTTAATCATAATGGATTTATGACTATGAGAACAAAACTGAATTGATATAACAAAACAAATCAGAGAATCAAACCAAAACTTACCTATTTTGATTCTTACAGCTAGAGATACAATTAAAGATAAAATAATTTGATTTAATTCTTGAGCAGATGACTATCTAACAAAACCGTTCAATTATGAAGAACTTATCTTAAGAATCAATGCACTAATAAGAAGAAACTATACAAACAAAAATGAAACTATACAAATTTGAGATATAGAAATTGATAAAAACAGTAAAATAGTAACAAAAAAGTCAACAGTAATACATTTAAGTAAGCTTGAGTTTGATTTATTAACTTATTTAGTAAACTATAAATGAAAAATAATATCAAAAAAAGAATTACTTGAAAAAGTTTGGTGAGAATATGATGATTTTTTTCCATCAAGAACAGTTGACATATATATATGATACTTAAGAAAAAAACTAGGAAAGAACCTAATTGATACTATGAGATGAGAATGATATATAATTAAATAAATTTAATCCTTATGGATAATTATAAATTATTAAGAAAGTATAAAATCAAATTAAGCATATTTTTTGCTTTATTTGTTATGCTTTCTTTTTACTTAATTCAATGTATTTATATATGAATTCAATATGTTACAAACAATATCAATTCAGATGATATATTACAAAACAAACTATCATGAATAATAAATATAATTGAAAATAAAAAAATATATTATGATAAAATAGAAACTGAAGATGAAACATTACAAAAAATAATAATAAAGAGTCTTGAAAATTCTAATATATATAAAAACTGACAAAGAATAATAAATTTTACTATAATAGAACCAAAAGATATAACTAAATTATGAATATATAATGAATTTAACCAAAAATTTTTAGTTGCAGATAAAAAAATTGAAAATGATACATATAAAATAGTTTTAAATACTGAAAATCCATATACATTAATACATTATTTTAAAGATATTATATTTTTTTCTATATTTTTAATTCCATTTTTTATACTATTTTTTATAGCTTGTTACTATTTTGTATGAAAATACTTTAAAGTAATTGAAGAAACAATACATTCTCTTGAAGATTTCACATCAAATATTAACCATGAAATGAAAACTCCTCTAACTGAAATAATATCAACCCTCAGTTTAGCAAAAAAAATAAAAAACTATGAGGAATCTATTGATATAAGCCTATTGTCAGCATATAAATTAAATAAAATTCTTGATAGTATCATATGAATAGCGAATCTATCAAATATTTCATATAGAAAAGAAAAATTCGATTTAATTCAAGAGATAAACAATATAATAAAAGATTTAAAACCTAAAATAGATGAAAAAAACATAACAATTCAAAAAAAATATACTCCAAAATCTTACTATTTAAAGATAAACAAAGAACACTTTTATTTATGTATGAAAAATATCATTTCAAATGCAATTAAGTATTCAAATGAATGATGAATCATAGAAATATGAATTAAAAATTGAGAAATAGAAATAAAAGATTATTGAATATGAATTGATAAAAATAATTTAAAAAATATATTTAATAGATACTTTAGAGAAAATTATAATTCTGAGGAATGATTATGAATATGACTTGCTATTGTAAAAAAAATTATTGATATTAATAATTGGAAAATAAACATAGAAAGTGAGAAAAACATATACACAAAAATTAATATTAACTTTTTATAAAATGAAAAAAATACTAATTTTAATAATATCAATACTAATATCTTCATGTTCAAAAAGTCAACTAAATTTTGAAGATTTTAAAACAGAAGAATTACCTAAAAACAATAATATAGAAACAATTGATCAAACAAAACTTAATCAAGTCAAAAATCTATTAAAAAATTGAACTAAAAACAATATTGAAGATATCACAAAAAAAACAGATGACAATACATGAACAATAAAAACAAATGATATATCAAATAAAAATTCAATAATCTGACCTACAAAAAATACTAGTAATTCAAAAATACCAACTAGTATAAAACAAAACAATATTATTAATAATGAAGTAAAAAATGAAACTTGAGTTCTGACAAAAGAGGAACTTGAAATAATTGAAAATACCAAAGATTGAGAAATAGATGAGTTAATAAATATATTATTTAAAGATTTAAATTAATTTAATTTTTCATACAATTTTCATACAAACCTATATTATAATAAAATTACATTTAATATATTTATTAAATATTTATTATATAACTTTATGCACATGAAGAAATTAGTAAAAGCTTCATTAGCAATAATACTATTAGCAATGCTAACAAGTACATATGCTGATGATTGATCTTCTGATAGTGATGATTCAACTACAACAAATATGAGTTGAACTATTATGAAAAAACATCCATTGTTAACATGATCATGAGTAAAAATTAAGCCTATGACATGATCATGAATAAGAGTTTGAACTTGAATGCTTTTTTGAACATGAGCAAGATTTCAAGAAAAGCTTGAACTTAAATGAGACATAAAACAAGCTAGAGAAGAAATGAAAAACCAAATAAAAGAAAATAGAGAAGAAATCAAAGATAATCTTCAAAGCTTTAGAAAAGAAAATTCTCTATCATGAGCATTTGCAAATTTAGATAGTGAAACAAAAACAAAAATTGAAGAACTTAGAACTACTCACCAAGCAGATATAAAAGCATTAACTGATGAATATCAAGTAAAAATTAAAGCAGCAACTACTGCAGAAGAAAAAGACACTTTAAGAGAAGAACTTAGAATAGAAGCTGAAAAATTAAATGTTGCATATTATGAAGATTTAAAAACTCTTGTTTGAGATGATGAAGATGCTTTAGCTTGGGTTGAAGCAAGAAAAGAAATTGCTTTAAAAAATCAAGAATTAAGACAAGAAAACAAAGAAGCAAGAGAAACTTATAGATCTGATAGAAAAGAACAAGTACTACAATATAAAGAAAAATACATCTGACAATTATGAAATACTATTAACAAAGTTGCAACAAAAAATCCTGATAAGTTAGATAATCTACTTGCAAAAATTGATTCTATGATTGCTAAATTTGAAGCTAATACTAAATTATCAGATACAAACAAAGAAAAAATCATGGCTCAACTAACTGCATTAAAAGAATTAGTTGAAGATAGTATAGATTCTTCAGAGTTAGAAAGTACAACTACTGAGTAATCTCACCCAAAAAAACATATTAAATATAAAGTTACAAGTAAAAATAGCTAAAATATAAATTTTAGCTATTTTTATTAATTGAAAATTTAATTAAATGACTATAATTAAAAAATAAAAATTATTAAAATTTGCTATGAAAGAATTAAATTCAATAATAAAAAAATTAGAAAAAATCTGAAAAAAAGTATATATAGTTTGATGATACCCTAGATCAAAAATCCTTTGAATAAAATATAATTGAGATATAGATTTATCAACAGATGCAACTCCAGAAGAAATAGAAAAAGTACTTTTAGTAATCACTGAAGTATGAAAAAAATACTGAACATTAATAATAAAAGAATGAAAAAAAATTTTTGAAATAACTACTTTTAGAGAAGATATATGAATATTAAATCATAGAAAACCTGTAAAAGTTAAATTCACTAAAAATCTAGAATTAGACTCAAAAAGAAGAGATTTTACAATGAATGCAATTTATTATAATCCTATAAATAACTCATTCATAGATCCAGAAAATTGAATAACAGACTTAAAAAATAATAATATAAAATTTGTTTGAATTCCTAAAAATAGAATAAATGAAGATGCATTAAGAATACTAAGATTTATAAGATTTAAAAACAAATACAATTTAAAGTGCTTTGATAAAAATTATTTTAGCATACTAAAACATAATATAATTTTACTTAAAAATATAAGTATAGAAAGAATAAAAGAAGAATTTGAAAAGATTCTACTTTTAGAAAACAACATAAATGCTTTAAAAGAATTAAAACAAATATGATTCTTTGAAATATTTTTCCCAGAAATTGAGGACTTAGAAAAAACACATTGATGACCAAGACATCATCTCGAATGAGATGTATGGATTCACACATTAAAAACTATTGAAGAATTAAACAAAATCATAAAAAGATGATTTTTAATACCTGATAAAACATGAAAAGAAACAAAATTAAATTTATCAAAAAATGAAAAAATAGCACTTTATCGGACGATGCTACTACATGACATATGAAAACATAGTACTTTCTCAAAAGATGAAAATTGAAATGTACATTACCTAAGACATGAAATTGTATGACTTGAAAAATATAACGAAATGAAAAAAAGATTTATCTTTACAAACAAAGAAAAAGAAATCATAAATTACTTAATTGAAAATCACCTGAAAGTATACAAAATATCTGAAATGAGAACTCTAAAATCAAGAAAATTTATGATGCACAAGTACTTCCCTTACCTAATGATAATCTGAATTTGTGATCATCTATGAAGAACCCCAGCAAAAAAAGACCTAATAACAAAACTTAAAAAATTTTACAAAGATTTTATTATAGAACTAAATAAGAAAAAATTTGTTACAGGAAAAGATGTTATAGAAAAATTTCCAAAATTAAAATGATCTGAAATTAAGAAAAAAATAGATGAAATAAATGATAATATTTTAATTAAATAAAAAAATTTGCTTTTTTTTTAAAAAATGTTAGATTTATATCACATTTTGTAATATATTTTTAACATTTAATTATTATTTATGAAAATAAGTCTAAAAAAATATAATAAAATTCGCTTTATTATTGTAATCCTGATAGCTATAATAATCAGTCAATCTCTTGTATATGAAAACTACATAATACCAATCTTTGTAATTATAATATGAAGTTTAATTCTTTTTTTTATAAGAGGAAAAGTAAAAGAAATAATTGCAGATGAAAGAGATTATATAATCTGATGAAAAGCTGCAATATATAGTATACAAATTTTTTCTTGGATATGAGCAATTTCTATGTTTATATTATATTATTTTCAAAATAGTTTTCCTATATTTGAAACAATAGCACAAACATTGTGATTCTTAATTTGTTTTTTAATGTTACTATATTCATTTATATTTTCTTTATTAAACAAAGAATGAAAATTTGATAAAAAACTAATCCTATATACAATTTATTTAATTATATTAGTATGATTTTTTTTATATTGATTTTTTCATATGATAATTAACAAAGATGAAAAATTAAAAGAAAATATTAATTATAAAATTGAAAAACAATTAAATATTCAATGTAATGATGACAATGATTGTGAAACTCCTTGAGAATATCTAATAAGATCAAATTGCCCTTATACAAGCAAATGTATAAAAGATAAATGTAATGTTATATGTCCTAATTTCTAAATAATGAAAACAAAAATAAAAGAATTAAGAGCTAAATTAAATCTTACTCAAGAAGATTTAGCAAACCAAGTCTGAGTAAGAAGAGAAACTATTACTTTTCTTGAAAAATGAAAATATAATCCTTCACTTAAATTAGCAAAACAAATATCAATTGTTCTACAAGCAAAAATAGATGATGTATTTATATTTGAAGAAAACGATTTAAAGAAAGAAAAAGACTAAATAAATTTTTAGTCTTTTTCTTTTAAATTATCTATCTAAATATCTATTAACCATAAGTATCAAAGAATAAACAAAAAACAGTATAAAAAACATTATAGCAAGTATATAAACTATAGTTGATATCAGCTCGGTTTTATATATCAAACCTGTTTTATTAAGCATATAACTCCAATCATGTATATAATTATATCAATCTCAAAAAAATTGAAGCAATGGAAGTTTTCAAGCTATTGCATCTCATATATATTGAGAAACTGAAAATAAATTTATACCTAACCATGCAAAAACTACAGATACTCAAAAATAATCCTTTTGTTTAACAAAACTAAACAAAATCAAAACCGGTACGAGTAATTGTAAAAAAGTTCATCAAGCAACGGTTATAAATTGATTTCAAAGCAAAATAAAAAGCATATGTCATCATTCATGGATTGCTGTATCAATCGTAGAAATTCAATTAGCAAAATAATTCCCTTTTACTAAACTATCATAAAAAATACTCGCAATAATTACAAATATTGGAACAGTAAAATAAAGTGGATAATTTGATTTTTGATTTATTATAATCACCTGATTTTAATTAAAAAAAATATATTACACAATTAATTGTAATATATTTTTTTACTATTAACAAATATTTTAAGATGGCTCGGGATATAGGATTCGAACCTATGATGACGGAGTCAGAGTCCGTAGCCTTACCACTTGGCGAATCCCGAATAAAAAATTATCATACTAAAGAAATAAAATTCTTAAGTATGATAATTAATAAAAAATTTTATTCAAAGAAACTATCAATAAGTTTTCTATAAGCAGTTCTTTGTCTTAATTCTTCATAATATTTATTTCAAGGAACATATAGTTCTTTTAATCTATTTACTACATCTTCAGAACTAAATCTTGCCATAATTGTTTCTATTTCTTTATCCATCTCAGCATCTTCTACTTTTGTTCATTCAACTTCCATTAATTTATGTAAGATTAATTCTCATTCTAGTCTTCTTTTGGCTACAGGTCTTACATTCTTATCTTTATATTCTTCTTCTGTAATTCTTAAAGATTCAAGATAATCAACCATTCTTAAATTATCTTTTGTAAGATTTTCTTTAATTTCATTAAAAACTCTATCCATTTGATTCAACATCAATTTATCTCAAAGCTCTAATTCTGTAACTTTTAAAAGTTCATCTATCAATTTATGCTCTTCTTCAACTCTTGCATTCATATCTTTTGTTTCTCTTATTTCTTCTTTTATTAAAGCTTTAAATCATTCTAAATCTAAATCTTTACCTCTAAGTTGTTTTATAAATTCTGCATCAAATTCAGGCTTCACAGATTTTTCAATTTTTTTAATACTTACTTTAAAAACAGTTTCTTTTCAAGCAAATAAAGTGTTATGATAATCTGCAGGAAAAGTTATATCTAAAACAACTTCTTCTCAACTTTTTTTACCTATTAAACCTTCTTCAAATCAAGGAACAAGCATGTTTGAACCAATTACTAAAGGATAATCATTCATAGAAGTATTTTCTAAAACTTTTTCATCTTTATCATATCAAGTAGTATCTATTGTTACTTTATCTCACATATTTATAGTATAGCCTTCTTCAGCATCTTCAAATTTAGTAAATCTAGTTTGAATATCATTTAAAGCATCTTCAACTTCTTTATCAGTTACTTCTATTATTGTTTTCTTTAATTTTATTTTCTTATATTCATCTGAAATTTTAGCTTCAGGTAAAATCTCTACATGAGCTTTAAACTTCAAAGGAGATTCTGAAATAACTTCAACAATTTCAGCTTGTGCAACTGGAACTACTTTTTCTTGTCTTACTGCATCTTGATAAATATGATCAATTGCATGATCAATTACCATTTGATTAATATAATCTTCTCAATACTTTTTTATTATTATAGCTTCTGGAACATTTCATTTTCTATATCATTTCACATCAGCAGTATTTTTTAAATAATCAAGTACATGTTTTCTCTCACGAGCTATATTTTTTGTTTCTTCTTCTATAATTAGCTCTAAAATAGACTTAGGTAATAATTTCTTTTCAATTTTCATAAAAAATATTTTTAATTTATAAGCTAACAAATTATATAGAATAAATCATTTTTTCAAAAAAAAAATTAAAAATAAAGGAATAACGAAATAATTCTTTCGTGATAACAGAAATCTAGATTTTTTAGATAAAAATTATGAAAAAATTTTTTATTTAGTTATTCCTTAACGATTAAATTATAAAAATAAAGCAGTTAATAAACAATAAAGACTATAAAAAATTTGATTTTTTAAAAAAATATATATAATTTAGTAAAGACGAATTACGAGGATTTTTCACTAAATTCTCGTTTTTGTTTTAAAAGTTTATAAATAAATTTTAGATTATGTTAGATTTTAAAAAATTAGAAGCAACAATAAATCTTATTTCAATCGAAAAGAAAATACCTAAAGAGAAACTTATAGATATAATTGAATCTGCTTTAAAAACAGCATATAAAAAAGATTATGGAACAAAAGATAGTAAAGTAAATGTAAAAATTAATCTAGAAGAAAAAACATTAGAAATATCTTTAGAAAAAACTGTTGTTAAAACCGTTGAAAATCCAGGTACTGAAATAAGTTTTGAAGAACTATGAGATGATGCAAAAAACTTTGAAGAATGAGATATAATAGAAATAGATGTAACTGATGATATTATAGCATGAGATAATTGAGAATCTTTTTGAAGAATTGCATCTCAAGCAGCAAGACAAGTTATTATTCAAAAAATTGCTGACAGTGAAAAAGAAAAAATATATGATTTATTCGTATGAAAAGAATGAAAAGTTGTAAATATGAAAGTTGACCTTGTAGAATGAGGGAAAGTAGTTTTTGATTATAACTGAAATCAAGTAATTTTACCAAAAAGTGAACAGGTTTCTAAAGATAATTATGTTGCTGATGCAAGATTTTATATACTTGTAGCTGAAGTAACAAATAAAGAATTATGAAATCCTAAAGTTATACTATCAAGAAAAAGAAAAGAATTAATTCCTGCTTTATTTGACATATTCGTACCTGAAATCTGAGAAGGTATAGTTACTATAGATAAAGTTGTAAGATACCCTTGAGTAAAATCAAAGATACTTGTAAGCACAAATTATGACCAAATTGACCCAGTATGAACTTTAATATGACAAAAATGAATAAGAGTTAAATCTGTTATGGAAGAACTAAGTTGAGAAAAAATTGATATTGTTGCTAATTCTGACGATATAAGAGATGTAATTAAAAGAGCTTTAATTCCTGCTAATGTTTTAAAAGTAAACATAAATGATGAAAAAATGGTTGCAGATGTATATATAACAAATGAAGAAAAACCTAAAATTATTTGAAAATCATGAATAAATATTAATTTAGCTTCTGAATTAGTTTGATACAAAATAAACCTAATGATTGTTGACTAAAAACTATAAAAATTTAATTTATTAATTAAAAAATCATTTATGAAAGTTATTTTCCTGCAACATGTTGTAAACGTATGAAAAGTATGAGAAATAAAAGAAGTAAATGATAGTTATGCCAGAAACTTCTTATTTTCAAAAAAACTTGCAAAACAATTTACAAAACAAGATGAGATAAATCTTGAAAATAAAAAAAAGAAAGAAGAAAAAAATAGATTAACAAAAGTAGAACAAAGACATGAATTATGGGATAAATTAAACTGAAAAAAATTTAACCTTGATATAAAAAGAGACGCTACTTGAAAAATTTATTGAAGTGTTACAGAAAAAGAAATAATAGATTTATTGAAAAAAGAAACAAATATAGAATTCACAAAGTGAGAAATTGTTATGGATTGACATATAAAAAAGTCTTGAAACTATGATGTATTCATAAAGCTTTGAGCATGAGAAATGGCAAAAATTATTATAACTTTATAGCCACAACATAAAAAAATATATATGAGTATTATTGCAATAGACTTATGAGAAAAAAAAGTAGGAATAGCAATTGAAATAAACAATATTGCTATTCCTAAAAAAATTGTATCCAGAATAAATTTAATCAGAGAATTAAAAAGTGTCTTTGAAAAAAATCCAAATTACACTAAAATAATTGTATGACTTCCTTATGATTTATATTGAATTGATAACAAACAACTAAATAAAACTGAAAAATTCATTGAAAAATTAAAAATTATTTTTCCTGAAAAAGAAATTATATGAGTTGATGAAAGATTCACAACATTTGAAGCAAGAACTATTTCAAAACAAATAAAAAACAAAAAAGAAGTAGATGATATATCTGCTTCCCTAATTTTAAATACTTATTTAGAATTAAACAAAAACTAGTTTAATAACAATTCTCATATAACTTTTTCTAATTTTTTTACATATTCTTTATCAGAATCTATTGCAATTATATCACTATAATTGATATTTTTTTTATTATTTGAAGTAAAATTTATTAATGATTTATAAGTGTCTGTATTTGATAGGATATTAAAATATTCTATTTTATCTCAAAATAAATCCCTCATAGTAATTGAATCACTAGTCAAAATAGGAATATTATATATAACAGCATTATTTAATCCAAAAGGAAATGCATCATAAATATTTGGATATACTACTCATAAACTCTGCTTATAGTAAAATTGTAAATATTCTATTTCTACATCTCAAACAAAAAATACAAGATCACTTATTTTATAATCTAAAACAACTTTCCTAAACTCTATATTTTCAGAATTTTTTTCTCATAAAACAAATAACTTTAATATTGTTCACTCATCTTTAAGATTTTTTAATGCAAGAAATATTTTTTCTAAATTTTTAACTTCAGAATTACTTAAATCATATATTAAATAATCTCACTCTATCTTATATTTCTCTTTTATATTTAATTGTTTTTTTAATTCTTTATTTAAATTAAAATCATCAAAACCAAAAAAACCATTTATAACTGATATCTTATTTTCTTCTATATTAAATCTTTCGTTAATATCAGATAAAATCTGTTTATTAAAACAAATTACTTTTTTTGAACTTTTTAAGTTTTGTTCAATTAATTTAAGATAATAATGTTTTGCAATTGTACTTTTAAAAGCTCAATACAATACTTTTTGTAAATCCTGAATTACTATTATATAATTCTTTTTATATAAAATCGGCTTATATTCATTAAAAAATATCATCATATCAAACTTTTCTTTCTTATATTTTGAAGAAATTAAAAAATCATCTATTATATTTCATTGTTTTTCCTTTACAATTTTTAATTCACAAGAAAAATCAAAAAATTCCTTATCAACTTCTGTATTAAGATAAATAACTATTTTAAATTTATTATTTAAAGAAAAAGTTCTTAAAACTGTTAATAAAAACAAAGAATATAAATCATCTTTTTTAAAAAACCTAAAATCTATTCAAATTTTCATACATATATTTTATATTATACTAAAATTATGATACAATATTTTTATAAAATAAGCAAAAAGAAAACATATTTTTTGAAAATTAAGAATCTTTTAAGAATGAAAAAAGAAACCTTGATAAAAATTTATAATTAAATAAATTACACAGATTACTTACAAAAAAATTATGAAAAATTATTATAACAGACCAAGCTGAATTAAAATATATGAAACTACACAAGAAACTCTAAAAAGTAATATTTGAAATAGGGTTTTTAAAATACTTACAAAAAATAATAAAGCAATTTGAAATCAAAAATTGATAGAATTCTTTTCTAAAGACATAGAAAACTATAAAATACAAGAATTAAAATTTATACTTGATTTTTTTACAGAAGAAAGCCCTACTCAACAAAAATATAAAAGATTACTTGATGAGCTAACAAAAAGAGAAACTGAAAACTGAAAAATTAAAGATGATTTTTTAATTGAACTATTTGAAGAAATCTTATCAATTCCAGCTATTAAAAAAACTTTTTGAGATAAAAAACTTGCTGTACTTTATGATAAACTAATAAACTCAAAATTAAAAAGTAGTCCAGATGATATAAAACTAAAAGAAGTTGTAAAAGATGATAAATGAAAAGTCATTTATTGATTATTTATAAACTGAGTTTGAGTAAATATCCCTTTTTGGTTTAACAGAGAACAAAACAAATATCAATTTTTAAGAATAGAAGGAGAAAAAATAAAAAATCTAGTAAATATACAAAGATATATAGATATGAGAATAAACAAACCGAAAAAATCAAAACAAATAGATGAATGAAAAGTATTATCATGAGTTTTTTTAAATGAAAAATGATATCGGTTACCATTTCAATTATCAAAAGATTGAAAAAAATATATAGCTATTGAATCTATTTGATGACACAACATAGAATCCGTATGAGGAATAAAAAACAATTCTGAATGAAAAATAATCCAATGAATTATAAAAAATCATATAAATAATAAAATACCTTTTCGGACAGAATGAGATGATTTTAAAACACTTGAAATTTCCTGAAAAAGTTGAAGTTTCAGTTATATAATAAAAAATATACAAAAAATAAGAAGAGAAAATTTCAGTGATACAATATTATGAAAGGTTGTTTGTTGAGAATTTGAAGATAATAATTGAAAATGGATCCCTTTTTGGTTAGAATGAGATAAATATTTAACTCTCAAAATTGAAAATGAAGAATACTTAGAAACAAAAGATTTAAAAAGAGATCAGAGTTGAAAAATTATATCCTGAAAATTTAAAAATATAAAATGAACATGGTTAAATTTTAAACTTAAAAATAAGAAATATGTAAAAAGAAGTCTTTTATATAATAAATTATTCAAATAATATAAAAACTTGACTTTAATTTTAGTTAGTTTATATTAAAACAAGTTTTCATTTTATCATATAATCAATATAAAATGTCAAATTTAACAGATAGAAACATCAATATACTTAGCATAATAGTTAAAGAATACTTAGAAACATGAAAAGTATTATGAAGTAAACTACTTTTAAAAAAATACAATTTATGAGTAAGTTCCGCAACCGTTAGAAATGATATGGCAATTTTAGAAGAAATGAATCTTATATATCAACCATATAACTCAGCTTGAAGACTACCAACAACAAAATGACTAAGGGCATTTATAAATTATCTTATGCAACAAACCCCTGACTATTTTCTACAAGAAAAAACAAAAACAGACTGAATTAACACAAAAAATTTAAATGATTTTGTTCATAAACTAATATATGAATTATCAAAAAACACAAATGAAATTTCATTTCTAATCATAGAAGAAGAATCAATGCTTGAATATAATTGAATTTGAAATTTTTTAAAAAGAAATCATTGAAGAATTTGAGAATGAATTTTCAATATAATAGCTATGCTTGAAGATAAAAAAAATTTTGTAAACTTCATAAAATCCTTACCTATATGACAAGGAGTAAGTGTCTTTATATGAGAAGAAAATATAATTCCCTTTTTAAAAGATTATACAATAATAATGAAACCTGTAATAATAAATTGAAAAATATGATATATTTGAATTATATGATGTTTAAAAATGAATTATAGTTTCAATATAAGTGCTATAAGATGAATAATATAAAACAAAAAAACTTGAATTAATTCAAGTTTTTTTGTCAAAAATTTTTATTTTACTTTAATCTTTATTCTTTATTCTCTACCTAAACATTTATTATCTCCATAACAGAAGTATCTTCTCAGTTCCTTTTTAAATCATTTATAGCAATAATTCTATCTCATTTTTTTAGAAATCATTTATCAACAAGATAATTTATAGCTTGTTCCATAGTTTCTAAGAAATTTTCACTATTCCGATTTGGTAAAAAAACCGGGGTTACTCAAAATAAACTATTTATAACTCTAACTGTTGATTCAAACTTTGTAAAAGCGTATACATCTATTTTTGGCCTAAAAAATGAAGCTAATCTAGCTAAAATTCAAGTTTTTGTTAAAACTATCAATGCTTTTGCATTTAAATCCTCTCAGATAAAAATACCACTTCTAATTAACAATTTTTTTTCTATATCTGATTCTCTTAATCCATAATTTGAATAATCTCAATGAATATAAGTTACATATTTTTCAGCTTCATTAATTACCTTTGTCATCATTTTAACTGACTCTATTGGATATTTACCAATAGCTGTTTCTCATGAAAGCATCAAACAATCAGGTTGCTGTAATACACTATTAAAAACATCTGAAGTCTCAGCTCTAGTTGGAAACTGATTTTCAATCATAGTTTCAAGTAAATGAGTTGCAACAATTACAAACTTTCATTTATCCTTGCTCTTTTCAACTATTTCCCTTTGATAAACAGATAGTTTTTCAATTGGAACTTCAATTCATAAATCACCTCTTGCAACCATTATACCATCAGATAATTCAATAATTTCATCAATATTTTCAATAGCTTCTGAATTTTCTATTTTTGAAATAAGTTTAATATGTTTATTTCACCTTTCTTGAAAAATCTTCCTAATTTCTTGAATTCATTCTTTATTTCTTATAAAAGATGCAGCTATAAAATCAAAATCATTATCAAGAGCAAAATTTATATCTACAACATCTCTTTCAATAATTCAAGGTAATTTCAATTTAACTCAAGGTAAATTTATATGTCTTCTTGATCCTATACTACATGCATTTTCAGCTCTAACTTCTACATAATCTTTAGTTTTTCAAATCACACAAGTATTTAATAATCAAGAATCTAAAACTATATTTTGTCACTCTTTAATATCATCTATTAAAAAACAATAATCACAAAACAAAGAATTATCTCATGATTGTTTTTCTTTTTCAACATAAATTTTAAAAATATCACCCAAATTATATGATATAGTCTTATCAACTTCTCAAGTTCTTATTTCAGGTCATTTTGTATCCAAAAGCAAACTTAGATTAGTTTTTCATTCTAAATTCAATTTTTTAATTAAATCTGCAGTCATTTTTGCTCACTTGTAATCGGCATGAGAAAAATTAAACCTAATTATGTTTATTCAAGCATTATATAATTCTATTATTTTCTCCTCACTATTTGTTGATGGTCAAATAGTTGCAATTATCTTTGTTTTTTTCATAAATTATATTAACTTCTAAATCGAATTTGTATTATATGAATAAATTATTAAAAGCAAGAGTTTTAAAAAAATCTTCTCTTATTTTGTAGAGAAGATTTTTTTAATTATCACTATTTTCCAAGCCTTATTCATAAATTCTGTTTTTGTAATCCCTTTAAGTCCTTTACTTTTTCAAATCATACAACTTGAAACTGTCTTTCCTCTACTTCATCTGCAAACTGTATTCATATTCAACCTAATTGATGACATATTTTTTGTGTAAGTTGTATTCAAAATCCTTGTACTTGATTAATAAGATTCTTTCAATATTGAACTCATCATACAAATTGTACTTGATTATTTCAATCTTGATTTATTATTTGTATTCCCAATTTTTGACATTGCTCTCTTACATAATTACAATATTGTAATCACAAAAATTGATATTGCTGATACTCAACTATATTAGAAATATTTATTCATATTATATTAGATTGACTAAAACATCTATTAGAAATATTTATTATAGATTTCTGTTCTCACCTTATTAATCAAAAATCAATCAAATAAGGAAGTTTATCTGATACTTTTGACAGTAAATCATATACTTTCTTTTGAGTATCTGAAATAAGTCACATTCATTTTAACCTTTTATGAAGCTTTAATTCTGATTCTAAATCCTTCTCTTTTTCAAAATATTTCATAATAATTATTACATACTAATATTTAAATATAATACTATGAATTAGAACTTTGTCAATTCAGAGTATTATTTTAAACTTTTATTTATATTTTTATTTTTTCAATACAATTTTAACCTTAAACGCCTCTATCTCAACTTCCCTAGTAAACAAATACTGATCTAGTTTATCAACAATAGTTGATAAAGTTTCATCTTGAATATATTTTTTAAATTTTTCTATACTTTGTCCTAATTCTAAACTTTCAGTTTCTAAAACTATCTCTATCCTATCATCAACTTCCAATTTTGCTTCTTTTCTAGTTTCTTGTATATACCTAACCAAATCACGAGCATATCATTCAGCCAATAATTCTGGAGTAAGTTTTGTATTAAGTTTAACAACCATTCAATATCCTCTTTCCATCCACCATTCATTATATATATCCTTCAGAAATGAAGAGTTTTCTTCTTTGAATTCTATATCAAACTCTCATATCTCAAGTCTAAAACCAATTTTTCCATTATAGGAGAAATAATAGTTTCCCTCTCCTGTAAGGGGATGGTTAGGGTGGGGTATAAAAACTGCTCAATCTTCTAATTCTTCAAAGTTTCAATTTTTTGCTTCTTCAATTATAAATTTAACATCTTTTCAATACTTTGGTCATATAAGCCTAGCATTTGGTTTACAAATTCTTTTTGGCATTTCCTGCTCAGAAAAAGTTGTAACTGTTTTTACATTTAATTCTTCCTTAATCATTTCAATATAATAATCATCCAAATTCTCAGATATTTTTATGCTACTTAATGGTTGTCTAACTCTTATTTTAGATTTTTCCCTAGAAGCAAGTCACAAATTTATTAATTTAGCCGTTTTATCAAAACTTGAATTTAAACTATTTAGTATAAATGATTTATTTACTTTTGGAAACAAATCAAGATGAACAGATTCTTTAGAAGTCAAATTTCTATAAATATGCTCTGACACAAAAGGCATAACAGGAGCTAAAACTTTACATAACTCTACAAGTACTTCATAAAGAGTTTCATAAGCTTCTATCTTATCACTATCATTTTCTGACTTCCAAAATCTCTTTCTTGATCTCCTTATATACCAATTAGTTAAATTATCCATAAAATCCACAATTGGTCTTACAGCTTCATTTAGTTTATAACTATTTAATCAAGTTGATACATCTAAAATAAGTTTATTTAATTCAGAAATTATCCACTTATCAAGTATATTTGTCCTGCTTTTAGGTAATTTAAATATATTTGCATTATCAATAGTTGCTAATCCATAAAAGGCTTCATCATCTTCTAAATTATTTATGTATGAATTAAAAACTCTATAAGTTCAAGCATGAGCTACCACAAGTACATTTTTTCAAGCATATTTATTTTCTATATCTTTTATAGAATCTAAAACTCTTTCTTTAAAATCTTTTATATCCTCAACTTCATTATATTTTCAATCTTTAAAAAACTTTCTAGTTTCAAAAGAGGTCTTTATATCAAATAAATATTTTTCCTTTGCAAATTGTCTTATATCATCATGAGTCATTCACTTAAATATTCATTCTCTTTGCTCAATTAGTCTTTCATCAAGTACTATTTCTCATTTATATCAAATTTCACTAGCTATTAATTCTGCTGTCTTTCTAGCTCTATCTTTTGAAGAAGATATAATTACATCTATTTTTCATCAAGATAAATTAAACTTTTTTCAAGTTAATCTTGCCTGTTCTTCTCACTTTGGAGTAAGCAAGGAATCATCATCTCATCAACTCATCAATTTTTTAGCATTATTAAAAGTTTCTCAATGCCTACAATAATAAATATGTGTTTTTGAAGGGTTAAATTTATCTATATTTGCATAAGTAGTGAAAAAACTGTATGTATTCCAAAGTGGTAAAATAACTTTTTTTACTACTTCTTCAACTCAAGTTTCAACAAATCTCAAATCCTGAGCTTCAACTACTGGTGAATTCATAAGATAAAATCTCATAGCATCAGCCCCATAAGTATCCAAAATATGATTTGGATCAGGATAATTTTTTAAACTTTTACTCATCTTTTTTCCATCTTCTGCCAAGACAATTCAGTTAACTATACAATTCAAAAATGGAGTATTATCAAACAAAGCAGTTCATAAAATCAAAAGTGTATAAAACCAACCTCTTGTCTGATCAAGTCCCTCAGCAATAAACTCAGCTGGGAATTTAAACGCCCTTTGTCATTCCGTACTTGATACGGAATCTATCAATTCAGCAGAATTTATAATATCATCTTTTGAAATATTACTTTTTATATTCTTTGAGTCTTTAGAAATTTCTACTTGTTTTACCTTACTAGAGATTCCTGCCTTCTCAGGAATGACAGAATCAGAATAATCAAAAGGATAATGTTTACTTGCATAAGGCATAGCTCAACTTTCAAACCAACAATCTAATACTTCAGGTATTCTTTTTAAAGGAGATCAATACATAATCAATCATTCAATTATCTTATTTTCAATTACATTAAAATGTCAATATCAATCAACCTCTACTAAAGTAGCTCAAATTATTTTTGCCAATCTTTGTCATTGTTCAGCTCTTACTTTTGTATCATCTTTTGACACTAAAACAATTATGTCTTTTACATATTTATCTATATCTTCAATTTTATTTTTCATTACAGAATAAAATTCTGTAACCTCTTTTGTTCAACTTCACTCTATTCATGGAGCTACCATCACTAACCTATCAAGTTTAATCTTATGTTCAATTATATATTCAATTATAAACCTTCCTCACATAGAATGAGTAAATACCGTATCATAATTTGAAAAAGATTCAATATCATCAATTAACTTCTCATTTCAAGTTGAAAAATTAATTGATATATCAGAACTTACAAAATCTAAATCATCCATTACTTTTTCCCAATTTTTATAGTTTATATTAGATCATTCTTCAAATTTTGGAGTATCAATAATTAATCATTGTTTTTCAAGATTGTTTTTTATTCAGTCAAAAAAATCAATTATTGTATCTGGATTTCTTTTAAATCAATGGATTCATAGAACTCTTTTTGCCTTGAAATTTTTATCATTTTTTATCAAAATCTCATCAACAAAATGTTTATGTAAATCTATCTCTCTTAAACTTTCAGAATAAACATAAGTAACTAAATAATTAGTATCTCATTTGTTGTCTATAACAAATTTTGCTTTATCTTTTTTATAATCAAAATCTTTTATAAATTTTTTCATCAATACTAAAGGTTCCCCATGCGAACAAATAACAATAGTCTTTCATTTATTTTCTTTAATAATTTTTTCAAAAGAAGCACTTACTCTTTTATAAGTATCTTTTATAGATTCTCAATCCCCTATTTTCACATCATCAAAATCAAATTCAGTTATCCATTCTTTATCCAAAACTTTGTCTTGAAATACTCAAGTATTTACTTCACAAAAATCCTTCTCTATCTCTATATCAATTCATAATTCTTTTGATAATGGAGTGATAGTATCTATACATCTAGTTAAAGGAGAACAATAAATCTTTTCTATTTTTTCTCATTTAAATACTTTTTTGATATTTTCAGCTTGTTTTTTCCCTTCATCAGTTAATCTAGCTTTATCTTGATAGTCCATCAACTTTTTCCCGTTATAATCAGTTTTTCAATGTCTTACAAAAATTACTTTTGTAATTTGAGAATAATTCTTATTTAATTCATAAAGCTCATCAATACTTCAAATACATACTTCTTCTTTTTTATCTTCACTTTGCCAAACAGGTATAGCTGATCACCAATATCTATTCCTTGAAATATTCCAATCACGAGCATTTTCTATCCATTTACCAAATCTACCATTTTTAATTACATCAGGAACCCAATTTATCTTCTCATTATTTGCAACCATTCTATCTCTTATCTGTTCTACTGCTACATACCAAGCAGAAATTCATCTATAGATAAGTGGTGTATCACATCTCCAACAATGAGGATATGAGTGAACAATTGTTCAGATACTTATAGATAGTTTTTTCTCTTTTAATTCTGCAATTACTTCTTCGTTGAAATCAAATACAAATTTACCATTTTTATCAAGTAAATTATAAGTTTTTCAAGAATCATCTATATGAGCAACAAATCATAAATCTTCTTTTTCTCAGATTATGAAATCGTCTTCCCCATATGCTGGAGCTATATGAACAATTCAAGTTCAAGTTTCAGTTGTTACATGATGCCCCAAAACTACTGACCAAGCATTTTTCCCTAACTTAATTCAAGATCACAAATCTTTTCACATATCATTTATCTCTATATCAAAATCTGCAAAAATAGGTTCATATTGTATTCAAGCAAGACAAACTCCCTTATATTTTCTCATAATCTCATAATCCTCTTCTTTTTTATAATAATCTTTTACTTTAGCTTCAGCCAAAATATAAGTATCTCAATTTGTCTTATCTAAAAGTTCAACATAATCTATATCTTCTCAAACAGCAAGTCATAAATTTGCATACAAAGTCCACGGAGTTGTAGTCCAAGCCAAGATATATTTATTTCAATCTTTATGGTATTTACTTGTTTCTTTTTCTCATTTAATTTGTTTAAATACATTATAAGAATGAACCTCAAAATTTTCTTCAACTAAAAGATCATCATTTATATCATAAAATTTCCAATGTTCGTATTTATCTACTTCTGGATTTTTTACAAGTGATTCATCCTCCAAAAGCATCTCATAAACACATTCTTTCCAGTTTTGTCAATTACTAAAACTAGTATTACATGAAAATAATTTTTCATTTTTTAGTTCAAGTCATGTTTCTTCAAGTAATTCCCTTTTTATACAATTCAATTGAGTTTCACAATTTTCTGTTTTTCATCATGGAAAACTAAATAATCAATTAGATTTCTTTTTTCAAAGTAAAACTTGTCATTTAGTATTTTTTACAACAATTCAAGTAGAATCCTTATAACAAATTTCTTTTTTACCATTTTTTACTTTAAATTTTACTGTTACTGTTTTACTTTGTTTATCTTTATAACCTTGATTTACTTCAAAGTTTGAAAGAGGTGTAGTACAACGAGGACAATAAGGCACAACTCTATGACCTTCATAAACAAGTCATTTATCATAGATATTTTTAAATACCCACCAAACAGACTCCATAAAACTTGTATCCATAGTCTTATAATCATTTTCCATATCAACCCATCTTCACATTCTTTCAACTATTTTTTTCCAATCATCTACATATCAAAACACATTTGCTCTACAGGTCTCATTGAACTCATAAACTCAGATCTTTCATTCTATATCATCTTTTCAACTTATACCAAGCTTTTTCTCAACTATATTTTCAATTGGTAATCCATGACAATCCCAACCAAAATTTCTCTCAACTTTTCTTCAAAGCATAGTTTGGTATCTAGGCACCACATCTTTTATAGTTCAAGCAAGTATATGACCATAATGCGGAGTCCCAGTAGCAAACGGAGGACCATCATAAAAATTGAACTCTTCACTATCAGCTCTACTATCAATAGATTTCTTAAAAGTATCATTCTCTTTCCAATACGTTATCACTTCTTCTTCCAATCTCGGAAAACTCTGTTTTGGGTTAACTTTTGGGAACATAGGGTTTTAAAGGTTAGGGGGTAAATTTTTTATTTGTTTATTTATTACTTATATATGCTAAAATTCAAAAAATTGTTCATATTATTGTTGCTAAAGTTCAAACAATTCAAACAAATATTCAAACCTTAGATAAATAATCAGAACTTTTACTATTATTATTAATAGCCTTTGTTTGTTCTTCAATTGCTTTTGTTTGTGCTCTTATTGCTTTAATATTAATTAAAGCTGTTGCTGTTTTTGTTCTATGATATGAATCAGATGTATTTGTTCAATCAGCAATAAATTCAACAAGTTTATTTGTTTCAATAATATCAATTCAATTTTCTTTAAATAACTTTGAATATATATCTTTTTTCATATAACTTTTTTTTATATAATAAAAACTTTCTTCTTTGTCATTCTGAACTTGTTTCAGAATCATCAAAATAGTCTTCCTTATTTTCGTAGCCAATGCTAATAATCTTTTCTTATGATTCCGGAACAAGTCCGGAATGACAACTTAACAACAATCTCTCTTCTTTGTCATTCTGAATTTATTTCAGAATCATCAAATCAGTCTTCCTTATTTTTGTAGCCAATGCTAATAATCTTTTCTTATGATTCCGGAACAAGTCCGGAATGACAACTTAACAACAATCTCTCTTCTTTGTCATTCTGAACTTGTTTCAGAATCATCAAAATCAATTATTCCTTATTTTGTAGCCAATGCTAATAATCTTTTCTTATGATTCCGGACCAAGTCCGGAATGACAAACAGCAATAACTTAACTAAGATCCAATGACAAATCCAACCAATCTGGATTATTTTTCTCTATCAAATTCACTTTCCATTCTCTTTTATAATTTTTTATAGTTTTTTCAGCACTAATAGCATCATTTATATCTCAAAATTTTTCAAAATACACCAATTTATCACATCCATACTTTTGGGTAAATCATTTTAATATTTTATTCTTATGTTCAAATACTCTTTTTACTAAATTATTTGTAACTCAAGTATATATTGTTTTTGAGTCACTAGCCATTATATATACAAAGTATTCTTTCATAAGGTATTAATTATTTTTATGATTCTGAAACAAGTTCAGAATGACAAGTTACATTTCACGATGTGTATCAATCGGGATTCTTAAGGGGCAACTTCGCCGTAAAACGACACTCTAAACATACTAGTTTCATCAGCGAAGATTTGCACCCCTTAAGCTCTTTTGCTTACTTTTTGTGTAAAAAGTAAGTCTAAATTGTTTCTACATTGCAATTAAAATGACAATATAAAACAACAATTAAAAACAATATAAGTTAGATTCCCGGGTCAAGCCCGAGAATGACAAAATATTTTAAAAAAACTCAAAAAAATTACTCCATCTCCAAGTACTCCTCTCTCAAAAAACTATAAACAACCTTATCAAAAAAAGCTCACTTCACATACATATCATTTCTAAGAATTCAATCAAGTTTAAATCATGATTTTTCAGCAACTCTTCTAGAATTCATATTTTCTTTAATGGTAGTAATAATAACTTTCTCTGCTCATATAACATCAAAAGAAATTTCTTTCATTTTCTCAACACATTCAGGAATAATTCAATTTCACCAATACTTTTTTCATAACCAATACCCTATTTCAACAGATTTATTTTTTTCAAAATATTCAACTATTCAAAAACATCATATCATCTCTCAGGTTTCTTTCAGTTTTACAATAGCTTCAAAACCTCTTTGATTCTCCCAATTTTCTCTTTTTTTATCAATAAACTCTTCATAAGCTTTTACGTCTTCCAATCTTCACCACGTCATAAACTTAGATATATCATCATCAACCAAATAAAAATACTCTTTTGCATTTTCTATTTTTGGCATCTCTATTATACATCTTTGAGTTTCTATTTTATAATCTATAGGAAGTCTAAACATAAACTAAACAATTAAATCAATAAGTTCCAAAGCTTTTTCTTTATACTCTGCTTCTTTAAATTCAGCATACAAAGTAGCTTCATTTAGAATTTCATCAATTTCATTTATTTCATTTTCTGTTAAAAATCATGTTACAGACAACTCTAAAACCTCATCAAGTCATAATAAATCATCAGTTTCTAGCACTTTTTTAAGCTTCTCTAAATATTCTTTTTTCATAAATAAAATTTTAATAAATAAATTATTTTAATTTTTTGTAATCAGTTACATTTCAATCTTTATCAAAATAAATTTCATACTCAATGTATTCTCAATTTATAATCCTTGGTAGCCAGATAGGATCGTCTTTCCACATCTTTTCATAAGGAATTTTATCAAGGTCAAACCATTCAGGCTTCATTTCCTCAGTTTCTTCAGGAACTCATGTAAAATCATTTATCCTAAAAAGATGACATTCATTACTCCAATCAGGATTAAAAGGAAAATGAAAAAACAAAATTCAAGCAAAATCAAGTCATTCTTTTTTTACATCTAGATTAGTTTCTTCTTTTAGTTCCCTTATCATACACTCTTGCATACTTTCACATCAATCCATTTTTCATCAAGCACTATTTAAAAGTCATGCTCAAAATCATCTTTTTTTCATACATAGAAGTATTTTAGAATCCTTTATAACTATACCTAAATTTGTAAGTTTCATAAGCCAAAAAGTTAAAAAAACACATAATTAATAAGAATAATTCTTACATTATGTGCTTTCGGCCCTATATTACTACAGAGAGCTACCACCTGAAAAGCTATACTCAATTTTATTTTTTTAACGAAGATTATTAACTCCGAGAAGTTCTACTGATGAAAAAAAATTTTCACTTTCTTCTTCCAGCTCGTGGTTGATAGCCACTTAAAACCGCTTTTTTTTGTTTACTATTACATTATACATTTTTTTTTGACATTTCAATTTTATTTTTTAAAATCTTTTTTGACAAAAGTAAAATATATTTTAAAAAATATGATTAACACAGATTCTCAGAAATGACTTTATTTTAAAATAGGTTACTTCAATGACGACAAACCTGCATGATTTACAGAATGAATAATAAACATTACTAAAGAAGATTTATTATATATTCTGTGAGAAAACTATGAAACATCACCTAATTTAAAAAATGAATTAGTTGCTTATCAAATAAATTGAAAAACAATAACAATACCTAACGAAAACCTAACTATAGTTAAAGATAATTTTTCAAAAGCTAATGAAACAATGTACAAAGAATGGGATATTTCTGAAAGAGTAATGGAAATTCTTTACAGTGATGAAAAAGTCCTTAAGTTTTACTTAAAAGATATGAATTGACCTTTAATATGTATTAATTATGAAATATTTACTATAAACTAATTTTCAAACTTATCTTTATTTTTTATAACAAGTGCAAATACCAATACAAAAATCAAAATAGTAAAAATTAAACTTAAAGGAGAATATCAAATATAATAAAAATCCCATCTTGTAACCAAAAATATACACATCAACAATTGAAACAAAAATCAAACTAAAACTACAAAAGGGTACCATTTTTTAAATTTTATCATTCAAATTCATGATATTATACTTAAAGATGAAAAAATTAATCCAAATATAGTATAAATTACTCACCTAAAACTAAAAATTCTAAAAACATCTGATAACAAACTTATAAGTCATCCAAATATTGTAAGATATCATAATACAACAAAAACTTGCTTAAACCATCATTCTCAAAAATCATAAAGTGATTTTACAAAAGAACTTTTTACCAACTTTTTCATAAAAGAAACAGACTCTATAGTTTTAACTGCATCTTCTTGATAAAAAGCATAAACTATATCATCTGACAACTTTTCTAAACTTTTCATAAACTTTTCAAAAGAAGTTTTATCTTTGCTCATATAAAAAAAATTAGAAAATAAATTTTTATACTCTTCATAAATATTCCTTTGTTCTTGTATCAATCTTTAGTTTATCTCAAATTTCTATAAATAATGGAACTTGTATAACAAGTCATGTAGTCATAGTTGCTGGTTTTTTACCTCAAGTAGCAGTATCTCATCTTTCACCTGGCGGAGTTTCCACTACTTCTAAAACAACACTTGGCTCTAAATTAATATTAATAGGTTCTCAATTAAACTCTTGTAAAGTAACTTTATCTCAATCATTTAAAAAATATTCAGCTCAATCAAGAGCTTTTTTTTCTAAACTCACTTGTTCATAAGTAACTTGATTCATAAAATAATAATTTTCTCAATCATTGTATAAATAATCATAACTTTTTGTACTTATATCAGCAGGTTCAAAAGTATCTTTATCAGAGAAAGTTTTTGTAATATTAGATCAAGTTAATAAATTTTTTGCTTTTACATTTATAATAGAACCTCATCTTCATACAACCTTTTGTGAATAATTTACTACTTCAAATGGACTTCAATCCATTAAAAATTTTTTTCAAACCTTTAAATCATTTCAACTATACATAAAATTATAATAAATAATAAACTTATAGCATTAGTTTAAAGAAAATTTTATTATTTTCAAATTTTTGTTACAAGAAAATTTGACTATTTTTTTATTTCTATATAATAAACCATACTTATGGTATAGACAACCCGTATGCAGCTATCGTCTAGTGGTCAGGACATCGGGTTTTCATCCCGTAAACCGGGGTTCGATTCCCCGTAGCTGTACCATAAAATATACAAAGGATTAGTACTACTAATTAAATTATGTTGTATTAATCCTTAAATTATTGCACCGCGGAGTAGAGAAGTGGTATCTCGCAAGGCTCATAACCTTGAGGTCGTTCGTTCGATTCGAACCTCCGCAACCAAAAAATTAATTTTAGGGATTAGTACCTAGGAAATAGTAAAACTAATTACTTACCCCTAAATACTATTCCCTATTTTTGTCAGTATAGCTCAGCTGGTTAGAGCGCAGGATTCATATCCCTGAGGTCGGCGGTTCAATTCCACCTACTGACACCATTTAAAAAACTAAACTTGTATATAATTTAAAATCCTTGTTTTAAGGATTATTTTTTTGCAAAAAACAGGTTTTTAAATAAACTAAAAACCTGAGAAATAAAAAACTATATTCTAAAACCTAAATTATGTTTATTGATGAAGTTAAATTGAAAGTAATTGCTTGAAAATGATGAAATTGAATTGTGTCATGGAGAAGAGAAAAATATATTCCAAAATGATGACCTCGGTGATGAAACGGAGGTAATTGATGAAATGTATATCTACAAACAAATCAAAATTTAAACACATTATCTTTCTTTAGACACAAGAAAATTTTTAAAGCTAGTAATTGAGAAAGATGATGAACTCAAGATAAAAACTGAGTTTGATGAGAAGATTTAATCCTTGAAGTACCCGTTTGAACAATAGTTAAAGATTTAAATTCTTGAAAAATCTTATATGACTTAAATAAAAATAATCAGAAACTTTTACTAGCGTTATGATGAAGATGATGATATTGAAATTCACACTTTGTTTCATCTACCAGACAAGCACCTGCATTTGCTGAATTATGAGACATATGAGAAGAAGTTGATATACAACTTGAATTAAAACTTGTTGCTGATATATGAATTATATGAATTCCAAGTGCATGAAAATCAACACTTATAAATACACTAACTAATGTAAATGCAAAAGTATGAGATTACCCTTTCACTACATTAATCCCAAACTTATGAGTACTTGAACACAAAGATAAATCACTTGTTTTAGAAGATGTACCTTGACTTATACCGTGAGCTTCAAAGTGAAAATGACTTTGAATAGAGTTTTTAAAACATATTGAAAGAACTTGAGTATTATTACATATAATTGACTTATATAGACTAGATGATGCTTTTTGAGATTATGAAGATATTAGAAAAGAATTAGAGTATTTTTCAGAAGATTTAGCAAAGAAAGAAGAAATAATAGTACTTGCAAAAGCCGACTTACTTGATAAAGAGATGGTTGATTATATTCTCAATGAGTTTAAAAATAAATTTTCTAATAAAAAAATCTTTGTAATCAGTTCAGCTACCTACCTATGATTAAACGAATTAAAAGATTACTTGATAGAAAATTATACAAAAGATAAAGAAGAAATAAACCTTGATGATACTAATATAGAAGAAATAAAATTGTATGATTTAAAAGATCAAAAAGATCCAAATGATTATACTTTAAAATATATTTGAAACTTTACATTTGAAATAAAATGAGAAAGAATTGAACAAATAGTTAGAATGACAGACTTTTTAAATATAGATTGAGTTATGAGAGTTTATGATGTACTTGAGAAAATACAAGCAATTAAAAAAATTGAAAAAGAACTTGCAAAAATATATGAAAAAGAAAATATTGACAATAGTTCTTTCTTTGAATGATGAAGTGATGAAGACATAGCCCCTAAAATAATTATTGGAAATAAAACTTTGAAATTAGATAAATTGAAATATAATCTTTAGACAAAAAATTTATAAATTATACATTTTAACATCTTTTCTATGATTGATATAAAAGTTTTTGGACATAAAGTTCCCGATACAGACACTATTTGTTCGGCTGTTATACTAAATAACTACTTAAACAATAAATGATATAATGCAAAAGCATATAAATTATGAGAATTAAATAACGAAACAGCTTACCTTTTTGATTTATTAAACTTAGAAATTCCAGAAACAATTACATCACTTCCTAATTGAACAAAAGTAGCTCTAGTTGATCACAATGAAAAAGCACAAACAATAGATAATATTGATGAACTTGATATAGAATACATAGTTGATCATCACAAATTTTCTATAACAACATCAAATCCTATAAATATAAGAGCCGAAAAGTTAGGTTCAACAGCTAGTGTACTTTATAAAATGTATAAAGAATCTAATATAGAAATATCAAAAAAACTTTGAACTTTGATGTTAGCAGCAATATTATCTGATACATTACTTTTTAGATCAGCTACAACAACAAAAGAAGATACTATTATCGCAGAAGAACTTAAATCAATAACTTGAATAAATGATTTCAAAGAATTCATGAGTCCTCTATTTGAAGCAAAATCTAACTTATGAGATATCAATGTAATTGATCTAATAAAATATGATTATAAAGAAACTGAAATTGCATGAAAAATGATATGAGTATGAACTATTGAAACGGTAAATCCAAGTTATGCTTTATGAAGAAAAGAAGAAATATTAAAATGACTAGAACAGATAAAAAAAGATTGAAATTTGGAATTTATAATGCTTAGTGTAGTAGATATATTTTGAGAAAAAAATACAACAATAGTACTTGATTGAAAAGATTCAGAAATAGTTGAAAAAGTATTTGATACAAAAATCGAAAACAATTTAGCTGATTTAAAAAATAGATTATCTAGAAAAAAACAAGTTGTCCCTAATCTTACAGAATATTTTAATAATTTATAAAAGACTTTATCTTTAGTTTTTTAAACTTTTATTCTATTACTCTTTATTTTTATGTATAAACTAACAAGACAAGAAGCTGCTGACCAACTAAATATATCTACAAGAAGTGTTGACAGATATATAAAAGCTTGAAAACTAAGAACAAGAAAGGACTGAAAAATAGTATATGTTCACAAAGAAGATATTGAAAATTTAAAAAATCCTTGAACAAAAAACCAAGAAATTATTGTTCCAACAAAAAAAGCCGAAGTACAACAAGATAAAAATAATACACCTAAACAAGAAATATCACAAAAAAATGATAGTGCATTGGCTGTTCTTGATAATATTTACGTTGATCTAAAAAATGAAATACAAAAAAAAGATATAATTATACAAGATTTATCTATAAAACTTTGAAGAGCAGAAGAAATAGCAAAAAATTCAGTTTCAAGTTCAGATTTCAATAAAACACAATTACTTCTTGAAGAATGAAGAGAAATATTTGAAAAAGAAATAAACAACTTAAAACATGAAAAATACAAATTATTAAAAGACTTAAAATACGAAAAATCTACAAATACTATACTTATATGATTTATTTTTGTACTTATAATAGTTTGAATTATTATTTGGTTTATAAATGTATAAAGATAAAATATAAAAAAGAAAAAAACTACTATTTTTAGTTTCTATCTTTTATCCGTCCTCATAGTTCAACGGATAGAACAATCCCCTCCTAAGGGATAGATGTAGGTTCGATTCCTGCTGGGGATACCATAAAACAAAAAAATAAAAATCCTTTAAAGGATTTTTATTTTTTTAAATAAGTTTTTGTTAAATATTCATTTGTTTTATTCTTTATTTCAGTTTTTAATTCAACTTTTACTTTTTCTTGTAATTCATCTTTTGTATATGTATTTCATTTATATATATATTGTTTAGTTCAATCTGGCATATTAATAACATCTGCTTCTACTTTAAACCATTTTTCTTTAATTAATCATTCAGGTACTCATGTAATAGTTCAAGTAGCAATTACATTTACTCATCCAGTAGAATTATCAACAACATTATTATTATTGTTAGTATTATTTTCAACAATTGTAACTCATGTTATTGTAGAATTATTATTAGCCCCTTTATCATCAGGATTATTTTTTCAAGTATTTGAAACTATCGTCTGAACTTTTGTAGCTATATTTAACAAACTAGTCTTATAATTTTCAAGAGAATGATTTTTGGGATCTATACTCATCAGAAAAGTAACAATTCAAGTCGTTATAACTAAAAGAGTTATAATGAATGCAAAGTTAGTTTTTGGTAACATTCTAATTCACCTAATCTTCTTTAAAATTTGTTTTTCATTTCTATGAAAATCAGAATCATAATTTACAAACAAATCCTTTTTAACTTCTTCAACTTTTTCTACTTGTTCATTCTTTAGTTCTTTTTTCTTATCATCTTTATGTTGAGAACTTGAAGAAAAAAAACTTTTTAGTGATACCATTTTTTTTCAAAAGCCATGTAAATCTTCTTCTTTATGATCATCTCAAGAATTACTTTTTAATTGTTTTTCTTCTACTTGATTAGTTTCCAATTGAATAGATTCAGTATTTCCTTCATCAACAATATTTATTACAGGGGCTATAATTGGTTTTACTGTTTCTTTCAATTCTACTTGTTCTGTATTTGATTGAACTGATTCAGTATTTTCCTGTCATCCTATCTTTATTACAGGGACTACAATTGGTTCTACTGTTTCTTTCAATTCTACTTGTTCTGCATTTGATTGAACTGATTCAATATTTTCCTGTCATCCTATCTTTATTACAGGAGCTACAATTAGTTCTGCTGTATCTTTCAATTCTACTTGTTCTGTATTTGCTTGAACTGATTCAGTATTTTCCTGTCATCCTATCTTTATTACAGGAGCTACAATTAGTTCTGCTGTATCTTTCAATTCTACTTGTTCTGTATTTGCT